>JAESFN010000028.1_pt1 | contig 747142 bp, 698 predicted proteins | sample 9269411 | NCBI WGS metagenome assembly JAESFN01 (sample SAMN14505399, study PRJNA617100) | algae metagenome | isolation source: Iphinoe sp. HA4291-MV1 and co-occurring heterotrophs from trail next to... | place: USA: Maunawili Falls, Hawaii | collected 2009-07-25
CCGGATCGGGGCGCAGGACGTGCTCGAGATCTCGGTCTATCAGGCGCCGGACCTCACGAAGACGGTGCAGGTCGCGGAGAGCGGCACGATCAACCTGCCGCTGGTCGGCGACGTCAAGGCCGGCGGTGTGACGGCGCGCGAGCTCGAGCAGGAGCTGAAGACGCGCTACGGGGCGCGCTATCTGCGCAATCCGCAGGTCAGTGTGTTCGTGCGCGAGTACAACAGCCAGCGCGTGACGGTCGAGGGCGCGGTCGAGCGGCCGGGGGTGTATCCGTACCGGGGCCAGCTGACGCTGGTGCAGCTGATGGCGACGGCGGGCGGGCTCAAGGACGTTGCCGACGGCCGTGAGGTGATGGTGTTCCGCACCTCGACGGGTAAGCGCGAGGCGGCGCGCTTCGACGTCGACGAGATCAAGGCCGGCCGCGCCGCCGATCCCGCCATCATGCAGGGCGACGTCGTCATCGTCGGCACATCCACCGCCAAGAAACTCTACAATGACGTCCTGAAGACGCTGCCAATGCTCGGGATGTTTGTAGGCCTGATTTAGGGGCGCGAAATTTATATTGGGTGAGTTAAATGTCGCACGGCCGAGCGGTGACGCCCGGAATTCCTGAAGGCAATGGCGGCCGGCTCGTTCCGGCAATCGAGGGTGCGTATCCCGCGCGCGGCGGCTATGGCGGCGGCGCCCCGGATGATCCACAGGACGACGACCTTCGCCGCCTGCTGTTCGACTTCCTTCGGATCGCGATCAAGCGCAAGTGGCTCATCTTGTCCATCGCGGCCGTAGCCGTTGCGATCGGTGCTGTGCGCACGCTCACGATCACGCCGGTCTATTCGGCCGTGGTTCGCGTCCAGATCGAGTCGAGCCTCAAGATTGTCGAGCGCGGACAGGTCGAGCAGCCGGACACGAGTGACGCCTTTCTGCGCACTCAGGTAGAGCTCTTGAAGAGCAATGCGATGGCGCAGCGCGTCGCGAAGATGGCCGCACTCGCCGATGACTCGGACTTCTTCAAGCCGCGGGAATTCTCGTTTCTGGCTGCGGCCCGCTCGTTCCTGAGTGGTGCTGCGGCGCAGGATGACGCCAAGCCAAGCAAGGCAGCGCTCGAAGATTGGGCTGCATCAATCGTCGCCGGGAACCAATCCGTTCGTCCCCTGCCCGGCTCCCGTCTCGTGGATATTGCGTACTTCGATCCCTCGCCCCTTCGCGCGGCGCGCGTGGCCAATGCCTACGGCGAGGCGTTCATCGCATCCAATCTCGATCGACGCCTCCAGGCGAATGTCTATGCCAAAGCCTTCCTCGAGGAACAGCTTGGTCAACTGAAGGTACGCCTCGAGGAAGCAGAGAAGGCGGTGGTCGCCTTCGCCGAAAAGGAAGAATTCGTCGTCACGAGTGAAAAATCGTCGATCGCCGAAGCAAATCTTTCGGCTGCCAATGCGGCACTTGGCGGGCTGATCGCGGAGCGGATCAAGACCGAACAGCTCTGGCGCCAGGTCGAGACGGTCGACGAAATCAATCTGCCCCAGTTCCTTCTCAATCCGGTCATCCAGGGCTTGAGAACGGCACGCAACACGCTCGACAGCGAGTACAAGGAGAAGTCCCAAACGTTCAAGCCGGGCTATCCGGCGATGGTGCATCTCAATAGTCGCATGAAAGAGATCGACCGGCAGGTCGCCGCGGAGGTCAAGGCCATCAAGGACTCGCACAAGGCCGCCTTCGAGCAGGCGCGCCGGCAGGAGAATGAGATGCGTGCGCGCATCGAGACGTTGCGTGTCGAGACCCTGGACCTTCAGCGGCGCGGTATCCAGTACGACAATCTGCGCCGGGAGGCCGCGACCCTCAGGACGCTTTATGAAGGGCTGCTGCAGCGCCACAAGGAGGTCGATGTCGCGGGCGGCATTGGGGCCAACACCATTTTCATCGTCGATCGGGCCGAGGCGCCGGGCGCACCTTCGTCGCCAAATCTCATGAGGGCGCTCCTGCTGGCGCTCATGTTGGGCCTGGGTGGTGGATACGGTGCGGCCTATCTGCTCGAGCGCCTCGATGATGCCGTTCGCAGCCCGGAGGAATTGGAGCGCCTGGCTGGCCTGCCGACACTCGGCGTCCTTCCCGACGTGAGCGGTACAGGCGAAGCCGAGAAAATCCTGCTCGACCCGCGCTCGGGGCTTGCCGAAGCTTACAGGTCTCTCTGTACCGCCCTCCAGTTCGCGACCGAGAACGGCTTGCCGAAGTCCCTGCTTGTTACGAGCGCGGTGCCAGGGGAAGGCAAGTCGGTCACGTCGATGGCGGTCGCGCGTCACTTCGCGAACATGGGCTTGCGAGTCCTCCTTGTCGATGCCGATCTGCGTAACCCGTCGATGCACCGCAAGCTCGGTCTCGAACACAGCATCGGGCTCAGCAACTACCTATCGGGCGAGCTTTCACCCCCTCAGGCATTCCAGGCCACGGACATACCGAACCTTACCTTCATGTCAGCCGGCCCGCTGCCTACCAACGCGGCCGATCTCCTGGCCGGCCCGCGGTTTTTGTCGCTGCTGTCGGTCGGCATGGAGACCTTCGACCTGATCGTGCTCGACAGCCCGCCGATCATGGGGCTCGCTGATGCGCCGCTGCTGTCCAATGCCGCTGCCGCGACGCTTCTGGTCGTTGGCGCCGGGAAGACGCGCATGGGGCAGGTACGCGGTGCGCTCAAGCGTCTGCGGTTCGCGCGCGGGCCGGTCGTTGGCACAGCTCTCACCCACTTCGATGCTCGAGGCGCGGGCTACGGATACGGCTATGGTTATGGCTACGGGTACGGCGGAGATCCGTACGTTTATGGTGGTCCTGGTGCTGGCGAGCAGGAGCGGGCACAGGGTCGCCTGAAGCAGTCGTGAATGCAGTGTGATGCGTGAGGAAACAGCGCTCGAGCTTGCGGTTGGACTCCTGCAGCTACCCTCTCGAGCGCGGGCGCTCAGAGACGCGCCATTGCCACAGGACGTAGACGCGCTGCTCAACATCGTTGCCGGCGAAGGGCGTGCGATTGCCGACGCGGTGCGCACGACTGGGTTGGCAGAGCGCGCTGTGAGCGATGCCGCCGGCTTCTACATCGAGCAGATCCTGTTACACCCGGACGCCGACTGCTACCGGGCACTGGGGGCTCGTTCCGATGCCACGATCGACCAGCTCCGGCGCAACATGGCGCTCCTGCTCCGATGGCTGCATCCCGATCGCGAGACGAATAGCGCGCGCGCGATCTATGCCGGCCGTATCACGGACGCGTGGAACAACATTAAGACGGCCGATCGCCGCTCGGCATACGATACGGCGCGTAAGATCAGTGCCGGCATGAAGCCATCGCACCGTGCGCCGGGCCATAGTTCGAGTTCCGCGGTCGGTGCGGGCCATGGCCACGCGGCGAACGGGCAGGCTCGACAGCCCGCCCCACTCGCGGCGGGTACGGGCAGGCGGAGGGGCAGAACAAAGCGGCGCGGGCGGCTTTGGCGGATACTCGGCCGACTGCTGGGACAGGGTCGTACATAGCCTGATCTGAAATGGGAAGAGGCATGGCCGCGGGAGCAGGAGGCGTGCAGGAGAGCAGCGCTGTGACGAGGTCTTCAGGCCGCAGCGAGAGACGAGCGCTGCGCCTGTTGGCGTTCGGAATTCTCGGTGCCGGTCTGCTTTGGGCCATCGCGACGCACAGCCTTGTCGCCGCTCTTGCCGAGATCGATCCCTTGCGAGCGCTATCGATCCGCGCCAATGACCCGGCCGCCTTGATGGCATTGGCCGACCGCTCGATGGAGCTGGAGCGCGAAAGAAGGTCATTGCGTGCATCCGGCACGCCCTTATCGGCACCAGCTTCGGATATCGAGGTTGCCCTACGCCATGAGCGTCACGACCAGCTCCGCCGTTGGGCTGGTGCCATCCTCGCCCAGGAGCCGCTGAATGCCCGCGCGCTCGCCATTCTTGGCGACCTCGCGCGTGAGGCCGGGGCCGATGACGCTGCCCGTACGTTCTTCAGTGCGAGCGCGCGCCGCTCGATGCGCGAGACCGTTGTTCTCGGCTGGTTGATCGACGATGCGGTGAAGCGTCAGGATTGGCTGCTTGCCGTGCGGCACATCGATACGATGATGCACTACTACTGGCAGGCGCGGATGTCACTTATGCCGCTTCTTGCCCAACTGGTGCAAACTCCGGAGGCGGCGTCTGCCGTCAGAGACGCTGTCGCCGCTACGTCGGAGTGGCGCCGCGACTTCGTCCCCCGGTTGCCCAATGCAGTAGCCGACGTGCGGGTGCCCCTGGAGTTCCTACTTTCGCTGAAGGAAACACCGAAGCCGCCGACCGTAGTTGAGCTGAGCGTCTATCTCAATTTTCTGCTCCACCGGAAATTCTACGACCTCGCGTACTACGCCTGGCTCCAATTTCTTACGCCCGAGCAGCTCGCAAGCGTCGGCCCGCTGTTCAACGGCAGCTTCGAGATATCTCTCTCGGGCCTGCCCTTCGACTGGATGCCTGCCCGCGACAAAGGAGCGGACGTAGCAATAGAGCGCCGCGCTGATCGCCCATCGGAGCACGCCTTGGTCATCCGCTTCGGGCAGGGACGGGCGGAGCTCGACTACATCGGCCAGATCATGCGGCTGCAACCCGGCCCTCATCGGATCGAAGGCATGGCCATGGGGGACGTGCAGGGGCCGAGAGGTATGAGATGGCGGGTTCGATGCCTCGGCGGCTCAGAAACGCCAATCGCAGAAAGCGCAATGCTCGGCGGCCGCATCGCGTCGTGGACAGATTTCGCGTTCGACATCTCTGTTCCCGCGGCCGGATGCGCGGCGCAGGAGCTGCGACTAGTTCTTGATGCGCGCACGCCCTCGGAGCAACTCGTGTCGGGAATGATCTCGTTCGACGAAATGACAGTGCGCCGTGTGCCCTGACAGGCGCCGCAGAGGGAGCGCTTTGCGCGCATCTGGCCGGCGCGACGCGTACTCGCAAGCCTCTCCCTATCAGCGCTAGAGTGACGGCCCCTATCGAGGAATATCCAAGGGAGGCCGTAAGGGATGTTGGTCGATATTCATGCGCACGGGTTCAGCGAGCAATTCGTTCGTCGAATGGCGGATACGCCTGGCCTCGGCTTTCCGTTGCAGGTGACAGGACCTCGCAGTTTTCATCTCCCGGGATACGGCGAGTTTGATCCACTTCTCTACGATCTCGAAGCGCGTCTGGAGAGCTTGAAGCGCCGCGGCGTGACGCTGCAGCTCATCTCACCTTCGCCGAGTATCATCTCGAATGGGGGGAGGGTGGTCACGCTTGAAGAGACGCGCTATCTGAATGAATCCACGGCGTGGCTCGTCGCGAATGGTGAGAAGCGGCTCGCTGGGCTCGCAGTGCCAGCATTGGGCGATCCCACGGTCGCTGCGGACGAGCTTCGCAGGGCGGTCGAGCATCGCGGGCTTGTCGGCGTGGTGCTCAGCACATCTGCAGGACCGCTTCCTCTCGATAATCCGGCTTTCGAGCCCCTGTTCGCGGCCATCGAGTCGTTGGACCTGCTGGTCTTCATGCACTCCACATCGTCGGCGCTGAGCGCCACGCAGACCGAGTATACCTTACGCACACTCGTCGCTTGGCCCACCGAGACGACAGTTGCCGTGACGCGCCTCATATTCGCGGGCGTATTCGAGCGCCATCCAGGTTTGAAGATCATACTGTCGCACGGCGGCGGGACGCTTGCGGCTCTTGCCGGCAGGCTCGATCTCGGTTGGATTGCTCCGCGCTACGAGGCGAACCCGGCCTGCCGCGCCAACATCTCGCGGCCTCCCAGCACCTACCTGAAGAATCTCTACTACGACACGGTCGTCGCCAATCCTCGCCTGCTGGACTTCATAGTCGAGGAATACGGCTCCGATCATGTGCTCTTCGGCACTGACTTTCCCTACGAGATCGGCGACGCGGAAGGGGCTCTGGCATTGCCCTCGCTCGAGCGCCTCCCAGAAGCGGATTGCCGGAAGATCATGTCGGGCAATGCACTGAGACTTCTCGGGCGCCACGCTCCGAGCAATTTGTAACGGCCGGATGTGGCCTGCCGCGCGCCGCTACCGCGCCTTCTTGCGCCGTGTCCGCTTGTTGATCGCTAGTAGCTGATCCCGCTCGAGAACCAAACTGAGGTGATAGCGCTCCGGCGAACAGAGCATGTCGAGATGCTCGATCGGACGGTTCTTGGAGTCGCTGAGAACTCGGATGATGCGCAGGAGTGGCGCACCAATCTTCACGTTCAGTCGCTGCGCGACTGGGGGCGCCGCCAGAGTGGCCGTGACAATCTGGTGGCCGCCCGCCACGACCTCGCCCGACAACCGGATCAGCTCGAAGAGCGCGGTCCGCTCCAGATCTGCGCGCTTGATCTTGTTGCTGAGGCGCTCGGAAACGAACGTCGTCAAATGGAGGTACGGCGCCTCATCCCGATATCTCACGCGAACAGCGCGCTGGAGCTTGTCACCGGGCGACAAGCCGAAGATGTCGGCTACATCAGGCGGCGGCTGAACTCGCCCGAACTCTACGACCTCGGCGCTGGTCGTCTCGCCAACAAGGATGATGTTGTCGACGACGCTCGTCAGAGGCAGGCTGGCCCGGCTCGGCGTGCTGCTTTGTGCGACGAACGTTCCGCGGCCAGGACGCCGTTCGATCAGGTTTGCACGGGACAACGTATCAAGTGCGTGGCGTACGGTGATGCGCGACACGCCGAACGATGCGGCCAGCGCATCCTCGTTGGGCATCAAGTCACCGGGTCGGTACCGACCGGACGAAATCTCATCGCGCAGGACAAGATAGATTTGATGGTAGAGCGGGGCGCCCTGATCTCGCGCGAGCGTCGGCATGTCACCGATCATTTTCTTCATACCGAAGACTTCCGTGTTGGTGGTCATTCAATTGGCAATTTGCAGAGTCGGGGGCCACGCGGGCAGAGGAAGAGCATGAATAATGCTGGTTGTCAGCGACGCCTATGGTTCAATGGCTATCGTGCGCAGCGCCAGGACTGACGTGACGGATCGGCTGAACGCTGCCGTGACGAGTTAGCATTTTTCGCGTGCCATCTGTGATGCCGTGCCGTCGCAGCGGGGCCAACCCGGCTTATTTCGACGTCGGTGAGTGCCGCGCGTCAGCCCCGATTTCATTCCACTCGGAAGCGGGCGATGCACCCCTCGTTGCCAGCTCCTGTGACTAGACGACGGATGTTGACTCACTTCCGGCCAAAGGTCATACTATTATAACAATATAAAATAAAAGGCCCGGACGACGGATCGGATAGGTCCGCGTCGAAGTCGGGCCGGAGGAAACGAGAAGGAGTGTGGCAGGGGCGGAGCCATTTCCGCTCGAGACGAATCCGAATTCTCCGAAAAGCACGATGCGTCGAGAAGCGTTTCTCGACCGAGGCTCGTCGTCCCTGTGATCGGCGGCCGGTGGAGAGCGTGTGCGCATCCCCTTGATGGCAGCCAGTCTGCTCCTCTCTCAATGCGCCTCTCAAAGGAAACGCAATGACAGAAATCGCGCCGCCGACAATCAAGCAGCTCATTGCATCGGGAACCTTCATCGTCGCGCCGGGTGTGTACGACGGCATTTCCGCGCGCATAGCCGAGAGCTTCGGTTTTCACGCCGTGTACATGACGGGCTACGGGACGACCGCTTCGTATCTCGGACTTCCGGATGCGGGTCTCGCCACATACACCGACATGGTCGGTCGCGCCGCCACATTCGCGGGCCTCTGCAAAACGCCGCTGATCGCGGACGCCGATACCGGCTATGGCGGTCTCCTCAATGTGCGCCACACGGTGCGTGGATACGAGGCGGCCGGCGTCCAGGCAATCCAGATCGAAGATCAGGAAATGCCGAAGAAATGCGGCCATACGCCCGGTCGCCGCGTCGTCCCGGTCGAGGAGATGGCGCTGAAGATCCGCGTCGCCGTAGAGGCGCGCCGCAGCGATGATACGCTCATCATTGCCCGCACCGACGCGCGCACGACACTCGGCCTCGACGAGGCGCTCCGCCGGAGCGAGGCTTACCGCAAGGCAGGCGCCGATATCATTTTCGTCGAGTCGCCGGAATCGGCGGAAGAGCTCGAACGCATCGGTAAGACGATTGACGCCCCCTTGCTCGCCAACATGGTGCTCTCCGGTCGGACGCCCGTCATACCTGCTGAGACCCTGCAGAAGTGGGGCTTCAATATCGCCATTTATCCAGGCATCGGGTTCAGTGCTGCGGCCGAAGCTGTCCGGGGTGCGTACGCTCATCTCAAGAAGAATGGAAGTTCGAGCTCCACGGATGTCCCCATCCTTCAGGCGCCGGGCGGGATGCACGCGTTGATGGGATTTCCGGACGTGTGGGAGTTCGAGAAGAAGTGGGCGCAGTCAGCGGACGCCGCTGAATAGTTCCTCAAGGGATGGCCGCAATGAAAGCGCGCACGCTGTTCGACAAGATCTGGGACAGTCATGTGGTCGCCGATCTCGGTGGGGATACCGCGCTCCTCCATATCGATCGCCACATCATGCATGACCTGAGTGGCGGGCGTGGTCTCCGACGCGTCTCCGAGCAGGGCTACAGTGTCCGCAATCCCGAGCTCACGTTCGCGTCGCCCGATCACGCGGTGTCGAGCTTGCCAGGCAGGACAGGCGATACAACGCCGCTCAGCGCGCAATACACCAGGACGCTGCGGGAAGAGGCCAAGAAGCACGGGATTCGACTGTTCGATCTCGGTGAGGACGGCCAAGGTATCGTGCACGTCATCGGTCCTGAGCTCGGCATCAGTCAACCCGGCATGACCCTCGTGTGCGGCGATAGCCATACCTGCACGCATGGTGCGCTTGGCGCCATGGCCTGGGGCATTGGCACATCGGAGCTGGTGAACGTGCTCGCGACGCAGCTTCTGCAGCAGCGCCGACCCAAGCGGATGCGCATAACTTTCGATGGGCAGCTCTCGAATTGGGTCCGCCCAAAGGACATGATCCTTCATATCATCGGGACCTTGGGCGCCGCTGCCGGCACCGGCTATGCGGTCGAGTTTGCGGGCCCCGCCATACGCGCCCTTTCGATGGAGGGGCGCCTTACGCTGTGCAATCTTTCGATCGAGATGGGCGCGCGGTTCGGCATGATTGCGCCCGACGACACGACCATCGAGTATCTCGCGGATCGCCCCTTCTCGCCGAAGAAGGAGCACTGGGATGGGGCTGTGTCGTACTGGCGGTCGCTCGCCACGGATGCTGAGGCGACTTTCGATCGCGAGGAAGCAATCAATGTGAGTGACATTGCTCCCCAGGTGACTTGGGGCACGAGCCCTCAGGACGTCATCGGCATCGACGGTATTATTCCGGATCCTTCGTCCGTGGCCGATGCGACGCGGCGGAAGGAAGTCACGGCAGCGCTGCAGTACATGGGGCTGGAGCCGGGTCGCCCCATTGCCGGGACCAAAGTCGATCACGTCTTCATCGGCTCCTGCGCCAACAGCCGCATCGAAGATCTTCGCGATGCGGCGGAGGTCGTCGAAGGGCGACGTGTATCGCCGTCCGTCACCGCCTGGATTGTTCCCGGCTCTCTGCAGGTCAAGCGTCAGGCCGAAGCCGAGGGCCTCGATCGCCTGTTCATGGACGCCGGATTTGAATGGCGCGAGCCTGGATGCTCGCAGTGCGCGGCCGCCAATGGCGAATACGTTCAACCCGGTCAGCGTTGCGTCTCAACATCGAACCGCAATTTCGTCGGCCGACAGGGGCCGGGTGCGCGCACGCACCTCGCGAGCCCCGCCATGGCAGCCGCAGCGGCTGTTTCCGGTGTCATTGCGGATGTGCGGCAATTGGGAGCTTGAACCGTGGCATCAGCACAAGAGAACCCGCGGCAGTTCACGACGCTCGAGGGCGTAGCTGCCCCCCTGATGCGAGAGAACATCGACACCGACGTGATCATCCGCATCAACCGACTCGTGGGACCGGACCAGAACAATCTCGGCCCATGGGCGTTCGAGTCCCTGAGGTACAGGCCGGACGGCAGCGAGAATCCCGAGTTCGTCTTCAATCAACCGCGCTACAGAAGCGCCAACATCGTCCTCGCCGGCCGGAACTTTGGCTGTGGCAGTTCGCGCGAGGGGGCCGTCACGGCAATTCGCGGCATGGGAATTCGCTGCGTCATTGCGGCGAGCTTCGGTGACATTTTCTTCGGCAACTGCTTCCAGAACGGCATACTTCCAGTCGTGCTGCCGCAGGAGGAGGTGGACCGCCTCGCGGCAGAAGCCCGCCAGTCGACTGCAGGGGCGACGTTCGTCGTTGATCTCACGAGCCAGGAGATCCGGACCCCTGGCCAGCGTGTTCTTTCATTCAGCATCGATCCAATTCGTCGCCAGGCGCTGCTCCTCGGCCTGGATCCGATCGCCGCCACCCAGCAGTATGCGCCTCAACTCTCGGCCTTCCAGGCCCGCGACAAGCAAGAGCGCCCGTGGGTGTACCTGTGACGGACGAGCATCCCCTCATCGAAGTCGACGATCTTCGAAAGTGGTACCCCGTACGCCGCAATCCGATCGCGGCACTTCTCGGTCGCGGCGAAGAGCGACACATCAAGGCCGTGGACGGCGTCAGTTTCTCGATCCGGCCCGGCGAGATTCTCGGACTCGCGGGTGAGAGCGGTTGCGGGAAATCGACGACGAGCATGACGGTGCTCAAGCTCTATCCGCCGACAGGTGGGGGCATTCACTTCGGCGGAGAGGATCTGGCGCAGATCAGAGGCCGCTCTCGCCTGCGGGACTTCCGGCGCAACGCGCAGATCGTCTTTCAGAATCCCTATGAGGCTCTAAACCCGCGCTTCACTGTCCGGCGAAGCATCCTCGAACCGATCGCCATCCATTTCCCTGATCGCGCAGACCAGCATGAGGATATGGTCCATCGCGCACTGGAGCGCGCGGGGCTTCTGCCCGTCGAGAATTTCATCGACCGGTTCCCTCATGAGATGAGTGGCGGCCAGCTTCAGCGCGTGGCGATCGCGCGTGCGATTGCCGTCGAGCCAAGGTTCCTCGTCGCCGACGAGCCAGTCTCCATGCTCGACGTCTCGATCCGCGCGGGGATCCTCAATTTGTTCCGCAAGTTCGCGACAGAGCTTCAGATGGGGATCCTCTACATATCGCACGATCTCTCGACCATGCGGCACATCTGTTCGCGCGTCGCGATCATGTACCTCGGGCGCATCGTCGAGATCGGCCCCGCCAACGACATTCTCAACGATCCGCAGCATCCCTACTCGCAAGCGTTGATCGCAGCGGCGCCTGTCATGCGCCGCGGGACGCGCCGCCGCATTCAGCTCGAGGGTGCCGTGCCGAACCCGGCCAATATACCGGCGGGCTGCCGGTTCAATCCGCGATGCCCGCACGCCCTGCCGCAGTGCCGCGAGACCGAGCCTGCTGCTCGGCAAATTGCGCCCGACCGTCAGGTCGCCTGCCACCTGCTTCAATAGTAACACCCGGAGAGGAGACGAGTATGAACAAGCCACTCGCCGCCGATATGGACCGCCGAACATTCATCAAGATCGCGGCCGTGACTGGAGGTGTGGTCGCCACGGCAGGCATGTCCTTGCCGGCGAGCGCAAACGCGGCTGACAAGATCAAGTTCGCGAACAAGAAGTATCGCGACTACTACGACTCCACGGAGGGCTACTTTCTGCGCGACAAGGCCTGGGTTTCCGACACGACCGCGCGCATCACATGGCCGAAGAATGACGAGCTCGTTCCCGAGCTGACGGTGCTGACGCAGAATTCGCGCCCCGATTGGCTCGATGCCTGGCGACGCTGGGCTGCCGACGCCGAGAAGATCGGCTTGAAGTACAATGTCCAGCAGGTGTCTCAGGCACGCTGGCTGGAAGCCATTCTGGGGCATCGGCACGGTGACGTCGAAATTCACCCGGCAGTGCCGCGGCCCGAGCGGCTCGATCCGTCGGAGTGGCTGGTGTCGCGCGCTTACGGGCTCGATCGCCGGAACTACGGTGAGTGGGCAAACGAGCAGTACGATGCGGCCATCGAAGCGCAGGCTGCGTCGGGTGACAGGGAGGAGCGGCGCAAGCACGTCCTGCGTGCACAGGAGATTCTCGCAGACGACCTCTACATAACTCAGTACGCCTGGGGGCCGGGCATCATCGACGCGCACAATGCGGCGGCGTGGGAAGGCGTTGTGCCGGTCACCGGCTTTGGTCTCGCCGACTTCAATGTCTTCCACACGTACCTGCGCATAAAGCCCAAAACCAACAGGAAGCGGGCGGTGGTCGGCGTCACGTCGGTGGACCGCTCGATCAATCTCATCAGCGCCGGCAATCGCTATCGCGCCATCGGCCGCATGATCTACGACCGGCTCGCTTTCCTCGATGAAAAGCTCGAGGTGATCCCTTGGGCTGCTGAATCATGGAAGCGCATCGACGACAAGACTTGGGATGTGACGTTGCGCGACGGAATGGAATTCCATGACGGCAAGCCCGTTACCGTCGAGGATCTGAAATTCAGTCTCGATTTCCTGATGAAGTACGATCGGGGCTTCTTCTGGACGGCCAACCAGTATCTCGACCGTTGTGAGATCAAGAGCGGCGCGGCTCGAACGGTGACCCTTCACTTCAAGCAGCCCTACGGTGAGTTCGAGACCTACTTCCTCCTCCTGAATGTCATTCTTCCCAAGCACGTCTGGGAGCGGCTTGCGTCCGAGCAAGGCTTGAAGGAAGGCGAGGATGCTCGCCGTCTGAACATCGAGCCTAAGGATCAGATCGGCTCCGGTCCTTTCAGGTTCGGCCGCTATCGCAAGGACACCGAGCTGCAGCTCATCGCCAACAAGAAGCACTTTGCGGCGCCGCACATCGACGAGGTCGTGATGGTGGTCGTGCCGACCGTGGACGGCATCCTTGGCCGCCTGCAGTCCGGCGAGATCGACTTCATGGATGGCATCAATCTCACGCCATCACAGGCGGCATCGCTTGAGAAGGTGACGCATGTCAGAGTCGACAAGTCGCGCGATGTCAATTGGGTACATGGCGTCACGCGTGTCTCGTGTCTTCCCTTCCGGGACTTCGAATTCCGCCGTGCATGGCACCACAGTTTCGACCGGAAGTTTCTGGTCGATGTCGTCTGGGAAGGATCCGGGCGCGTGCCGACGTCGAACACATTCCTCGTCGAGGGCAATCCCTGGCACCATCCGAAGCTCCCGCCGATCCCGGAGTTCGATCTCGACAAGGCGCGCCAGATCCTCAAGGACGCGGGCTATCGTTGGGCTCCCAATGGGCGCCTGATGTACCCGGCCGCAGACAATGAGGAATGGAAGAAGCGTGTGCGTGGCGTGGTCAAGCCGGGTGCCGGATATACCTGGGCTGGCATCCTGATGATCGAGGATGCCTAGCGAGCACGAGGCACGGCTCGCGCGCTGGCACTCTTGGTGCGCGAGCCGAATGCCGCTTCGAAATTGACCGGTAGTTGTGGGTCGCCGCTCTGTTCGGCCTTCTGCCGGTACAAACCGAAGCCCCGATACACGAACGGAAGACCCGCCATGAACAGTATGCGCGCCTATTTCATTCGACGACTAGCGCTCCTGGCATTCGTCGTCCTTTCCGTTCTGACGATCATGTTCGCCCTCTTCAAGTTGCTGCCTGGAGATCCGACATCGGTTTTTGTCGACAGCAACTTCTCTGAGGAGATGATCCAGAGGCAGCGAGCGCTCTGGGGTCTCGATAAGCCGATCTGGGTCCAGTACGTCAATTACATGTGGAACATGGTGACGTTCAACTTCGGAACGTCGTTCTTTCAGCAGGCTCCCGTCAGCGAAATTGTTACCGAGAAGCTGCTGCACACGGCGGCGATGATCGTTCCGTCAGTCTTGCTCAGCATTCTTGTCGGCACGATTCTCGGCGCATGGCTCGGTTGGCGCCGTGGTAGCCGAATGGAAGGTGCCGTCGTCGTCGGACTCCTCTCGCTCCGTTCGGCGCCTTCGTTCTTCGTCGGCATTCTCGTGCTGATGATCTTCTCATACCAGCTCGGCTGGTTTCCGCCCGGCGGCATGGTCTCCATCGGCGGTTACCAGGACGGCTTCTGGTCCACGGTATTCACGCTCGATTTTCTGCATCATCTCATCTTGCCGACGCTGGTCCTCATGTCGCGAGAGATCACCAGTCCGGCGCTCTTGCTTCGCAGCACCATGCTCGAAGTGAAGGGGAGCGACTTTCTGGACATCCTACGCGCAAAGGGGCTGTCAGAGCGGCGAATCATCGTTCACGCGACGCGGAACGCGTTGCTGCCGCTTGTGACCGATGTCGCCGTGATGATGGGTTTCCTTTTCCAGGGCCAGGTTCTGCTCGAGATCATCTTTGCCTGGCCCGGTGTCGGCCGCGAGCTCGTCACGGCTCTGCAGGATCTCGATTATCCGGTCGCACAAGGCTGCTTCTTCGTGATGGCGCTCATCATCCTTATCTTCAACTTCATCGCCGATATTCTCTACGGCTTCATCGACCCTCGCGTCGCCTACAACTGAGAGGAGGCAGCCATGTCCGATGAAGCCGTGAAAGGCCGCTCATTCGCCGCGACGCGCGGCGCCTCGAGGACTCGGCGCGCTACGGTGCTGGTTGCCACAGGCAATGCGCTCCGCATCATGGCGCGCTACCCGACCGGAGCTGTCGGTCTTGCGGTTATCGTGCTGTTCGCAGTCCTGGCTGCGGTCGGCCCCGCCATCGCCCCCTACGGGGCCTTCGAAGTCGCTACAACAGCGAGCGGTGGAGTCGCGCGATTGTCGCCGCCGACCTGGGGCAACCCGCTCGGCACGACCAACCAGGGTATGGACATCCTTAGTCAACTTCTTTGGGGAACGCGTATTGCCGTCATCGTTGGTGTGGTCTCCGCTGTCGGCAGCGTCATGATCGGCACGCTTGTTGGCCTCGTGGCGGGCTATTTCGGTGGCTGGACCGACGAAATCATCATGCGCATCACGGATATCGCTTTCGGTATTCCGTTCCTGCCGTTCGCGCTCGTGGTGATCTCGATTACTGCGCCGAGCCTCTTCGTCATCATCCTGTTGGTCGTCTTCTTTCTCTGGCGCACGACGGCGCGCGTCATCCGCGCCCAGGTTCTCACGTTGAAGTCGCGGCCGTTCGTGTGGGCAGCCAAGGCTGCCGGCGCCAGCGAATTCAAGATTCTGTTCGTGCACATTGCGCCAAACGTCCTGCCGCTCAGCTTCCTCTACATGGCAATAGGCGTGCAGGGCGGCGTCATGCTCGAAGCTGCCCTGAGCTTTCTGGGATTTGGCGATCCGAGCGTTGTGAGCTGGGGCTCGATGCTGAACGAGGCATTCAGGGCAGGCGCGATGCGCACGGCATGGTGGTGGGTTCTGCCACCCGGCATCTGCCTGTCGCTCTTCGTCATCTCGGTGTTCATGGTCACGCGCGCCTACGAAGAGCTCCTCAATCCGCGACTGCGGGAGCACTGACATGGCGACGCCCGTGCTCGAGATCGACGGCCTGCGCATTGCCTACCGCACCGGCAAGGGTGAAGCCTGTGCCGTGGATGGTGTGTCGCTCTCCATAGCCGAGGGCGAGTACCTCGGGCTGGTCGGTGAGTCCGGCTGCGGGAAGTCGACGATTGCCAAGGCGATCATGGGAATTCTTCCGAACAATGGTTCAGCCGTCGGCGGCGAGATCCGCTATCGCGGCACCGATCTCCTCGCACTGGCGACGACCGATCTCAATCGTCTTCGGTGGCGAGAGGTCGCGATGGTGCCGCAGAGCGCCATGAACGGATTTGATCCTGTCTATACGGTCGAGCAGCAGATCGTCGAAGCCATCAACACGCATGTGACATGGACGCCGGCGCAGAAGCGCGCGCGTATCGACGAGATGTTCGCACTCGTCGGACTGGAGCGCGGCCGCCTGCGTGACTATCCGCATCAGTTCTCTGGCGGAATGCGCCAGCGTGCGATGATCGCCATGGCGATGGTGCTCGATCCGACGCTCATCGTCGCCGATGAGCCGACCACGGGCCTCGACGTCATCGTTCAGGATCAGATCCTCTATCGCATCAAGGAAATCCACTCGCGACTCGGTAAGACCATGCTGCTGATTACCCACGACATGGCCGTGGTCGCGGAGAACTGCGACAGGATCGCGGTCATGTACGCGGGCAAGATCGTCGAGTACGGTGGCAGCGATGTTTTCGAGCGTCCCTTCCACCCGTACACGATGGGGCTATGCAATGCCTTCCCGGATCTCGCGGACCATGCCCGCGAGCTGATCTCCATCCCGAAGGCGCCGCCAAGCCTGCTCGATCTTCCGAAAGGCTGTCGCTTCGCGGAGCGCTGCCCCTTTGCGACCGAGCGATGCGGCATCGAGGAGCCAAAGCTCATCGATGTTGGTGCCGGCCACACCGCAGCCTGCCATCACGTCGACAAGGCCGATGCTTTTCGCCAGCGCGCCAGTCATCTCGCGACCTGGCAGGAGATCACAACGCGGGTATCAGCAGGGGCCGCAGGTATCTGAGCCTCGACAGTCCACCTTGCAGCGAAAATCTTGCAAACTTCAGCGAAGGAGCCGACCCCCATGGCCAACAAGTCGATCCGAGGCGTTCTGAATTCCAACAAGATGCTCATCGCGCCAGGCGCATATGATTGCATCACCGCGGCGCTCATCGAGCAAGCCGGATTCGATGGCCTCTATATGACGGGCGCCGGCACTTCCGCCTCGCTCGGCTATCCCGACTTCGGTCTGCTGACGATGACGGAGATGGTCGAGAATGCGGGGCGCATCGCATCGCGGGTGGGCATTCCGCTGATCTCCGACGCCGACACCGGGTATGGCAATGAGCTGAACGTTTACCGCACGGTGCAGGAATTCGAGCGTCGCGGCGTTGCGGCGATCCACATCGAGGACCAGCAGGTCCCGAAGAAGTGCGGACACCTCGACGACAAGCAACTGGTTTCCGTCGAGGACTATGAAGCCAAGATCCGGGCAGCGGTCGCTGCGCGCACGTCATCCGACTTCGTGATCATCGCGCGCACCGATTCGCGCGCCGTCGAAGGCTTCGATGCTGCGATCCAGCGCGTCAATTCGGCCCTCGCCGCCGGCGCAGATGTGGCGTTCGTCGAAGCGCCCCAAACGCTCGAGGAAGTGGAGGCCGTGCCGAAGCTGGTGAAAGGCCCCTGCCTGCTCAATGTCGTGCACAATGGCAAGACGCCGCCCATCGACCTCGAGTGGGCCGAGAAGGTCGGCTACCGCATCGCGATCGTGCCTGGGCTCATGCTGCGCACGACGATCGGCGCGTGCGATGCTGTGCTGGCGGAGCTCAAGGCCAAGAAGCGTCATCCCTCCCCGCCAAACTTCGACAAGCCTCTCTATGAGACCTTCCGCCGCTTCGGTGCCGATACCTGGAACGAGCGCCGCACGACATTCCGCAAGCCGACATAGAGGCAGTTGGAAAAATCCGCGCCGGTCATGTTCTCACGCAGTGACCGGCGCGGACATGCAGCTCAGGCGGCGCGCGCCAGCGCAACGGCGTCAGCTCCTGCCGGAAAGTGAAGTCGACCGGAGAGATCGTTGGCGGCCCGCCAAACGGCTTCGGCAACTTCGAGTTCCTTCGTCACCAGCGTTGGCTCGGCAAAAGCTGCGAAGATCGGTCCGGCAAAATCCGCGTAGGCTTCAGGGATCAGGTCTTCGATGCGCACCCCGGTGTTGTGTGCGAAATTTGTGGTTGGTGCGTAGCCGGGCTCGACAAGCTTCGCGCGGATGTTGAAGTGCGCGAGCTCGTGGGCAAGTGAGCCTGTGAACCCTTCGATGGCCTGCTTGCTCGCCGTGTAGGCCGCCGCCAGTGGCATCGGCGCGAGTGTCACGCTCGATGTCACGTTGATGATCGCGCCCGATCGCCGGGTCCGAAATTGAGGGATCACGGCCTGCGTCATGGCCATGACGCCGAAGGTGTTGGTCTCGAACACCTTGCGTATGTGCGACATCGGGGTGGCCTCGAATGCGCCGACGACGCCAATGCCGGCATTGTTGACGAGCACATCGATCGGCCCGGCAGCTTGGAAGACCGCAGCAATGCTCTCTTGCTTGGTCACATCCAGCGGCAAGAGGCGCAGCGAAGCTGAACGCGGCAGGAGGCCTTCGCGGGGCGTGCGCATGGTCGCGACGACGTTCCAGCCTTGCGAAAGGAAGTAGCGGGCGGTCTCGAGGCCATAACCTGATGAGCAGCCGGTAATCAGAACGGTCTTCATGGGGTTCATCCTTGCGAGTTTCGATTGTTCCATGATGCGCTCTCTGGGCGGGACTATCTACGATTGAAAGTCCATGTATTGTTTGCTATAGTCCAGAAATGGCCGATCCTCTTACCGAAGTCATAGCCCTGCTTCAGCCGCACGCCGTGTTCACCAAGGGCATCAGTGGCGCGGGGCGCTGGGGCGTCCGCTACACGGACTTCGGCCATCCGAGTTTCTGCGTCGTTATTGGAGGGGCGTGCCGTCTGGCCGTCGATGGACAGGAGGCCCTGACGCTCGAGGCCGGCGATTTCGTGCTGCTCCCGACGACGCCCGGTTTCACGATCTCGGGCTTCGAACCTGTCACGCCGGAATTGATCGACCCCAATCGCGCTGCGTCAGCAGAGGGAGACGTGCGCCACGGCACGCAGGATGGTCCACCGAGCGTGCGCCTCCTCGGCGGCTACTTCATCTTCGACGGCGAGGATGCCGGCCTGCTCGTTTCAATGTTGCCGAGGCAGGTGCATGTCAGGGGCGTCGAGCGGCTGTCAATGTTGGTTAAATATCTGGCCGAAGAGTCGACGATGCAGCGCGCCGGGCGCGATCTCGTGCTCAGCCGCCTCGTGGAAATTCTTCTCGTCGAATCGTTGAGGCTAACTCAGACGCACGAGGCTCCCGCTGGATTGTTGCGCGGTCTTGGCGATGTCCGGTTGGCAGAAGCAATACGACAGATGCATGCCGACCCGGCGCGTCCGTGGACAATGGCTCAGCTCGCGAAGGAGGCAGCGCTTTCCCGGTCGGCATTTTTTGATCGCTTCGCGCGCAACGTCGGGATGCCGCCCATGGAGTACCTGTTGGCTTGGCGCATGGCGCTCGCCAAAGACCTGCTACGCCGGAAAGAGATCGACATCGCCGAGGTCGCCGAGCGCGTAGGCTACGGCTCCGCCAGCACATTCAGCACGGCCTTCAGCCGCCATGTCGGCCAGCCGCCCGGTCGCTATGCGCGAGGTATCGCCCAGTAGTCCTCAGGCGAGATCGCGCTCACACTGGACAGGCGTTACCTAACTCTGCGGAGGCGCGCGGTGCTTCTTTGGCTTCTTCTTATGCGCAAATTTGGCCGCGGGTTCGTGCGCGCCGTGTGACTTTTTCGGACCGGCGTAGGGCTTGTTGCCGTTGGCATGGGATCTCGGCGAGTCGCCCTTGCGATGGGGACGACCGCCGGCTTTCCCGTTGTTTCGATCCCGCCATGGTGTCTTCGCGAGGGGAATTGTCTCGGGATCGGGCGAAGTCTCGGCTTTGGCCTCGCCGTGATCTCGCGGTCGGCCTGCGTGGGGCGGCTTGCCTCGCGTACCGGCATCATCACCCATGGACGCGCCGATGCGCGAGATCCGTGCCTCGTTGGGCTTCATCGAGCGCGCTGCGTCCGCGAACTTGTCTGCGAATTCGGCGGCGATCTGAAAGCGCGTATCGCGGTCGAAGATCTTGATGGCGCCGATCTCGGACTTTGTCACAGCGCCGGCACGGCAGAGAAGCGGCAACAGCCATCGGGGATCGGCGTTGCGCTCACGTCCGATATCGACCCGGAACCACACCATTTCGCGGCCATGGTCTCGGGCCGGGCGTTGCGGGCGGCTTTCGCGATGGTTCGCGCGCTCGTCTCGATCTTGCGGTGTCCGATCTTGCGGTGCGTGGCGGCGTTCATGACGACGCTCGAATCGATCCCGCGGTGCTCGCACGCGATCGCCGTGCCGCGGCGGCGGACCAGCATCCTCGGCCAGGTCTTCCGGCGCGGGCAGCTGAGCGCGGTGCATGCGGACCAGGGCGAGGGCAATCTCGTCTGCCGTGCGTCCGACCTGCAGGGCTTGCACAAGCTTCAAGTCTTCTTCGGTCGCGGGATCGGCGAAGATCGAGCTGGCCAGAAATCGCTCCTGATCCCGCGCGCGGATTTCCTCAGGCGTGGGTGCCGGCCCCCACGTGACCTTGAGCTTGGCGCCCGCCAGTAGCGCATCCGCTTTGCGTCGGCGGTTGAAGGGCACAATCATCACGCACAAGCCCTTGTTACCGGCCCGGCCCGTGCGGCCCGAGCGGTGAAGGAGCGTCTCCGCATCATTGGGGAGATCGGCGTGAATGACGAGCGCGAGAGCAGGCAAGTCCAATCCGCGCGCCGCCACGTCCGTCGCGACGAGAACACGAGCGCGACCATCGCGCAGAGCTTGCAGCGCGTGCGTGCGCTCGCTCTGGGTCAACTCTCCCGACAGGGCCACGGCGGAGAAACCGCGCTCCACCAGACGCGCGTGCGTCCGCTTCACGGCCTCCCGTGTCGAGCAGAACACAAGCGCGGCGCTAGCCTCATGGAAGCGCAGCACATTGACGACGGCATTCTCCGTGTCGCTCGGCACGACGCGCATGGCGCGATAGTCGATGTCGGCGTGCTGCTCGTTGCGCCTCAGCGTCTCGATGCGAACGGCGTCGCGCTGGTAGCGCCGGGCCAGCGTTTCGATGTCGCGCGGCATGGTGGCCGAAAACAGAAGCGTCTGGCGACTTGCAGGCGTTGCGTCGAGGATGAATTCCAGATCCTCGCGGAAGCCGAGATCGAGCATCTCGTCCGCCTCGTCGAGCACGACGGCCGCGAGCTTGGTCAGGTCGAGCCGATGCCGTTCCAAGTGGTCACGCAAGCGCCCGGGCGTACCGACCACGATATGAGCGCCATTGCTCAGCTGGCGCGCTTCCGCGCGCGCGTCCATGCCGCCGACGCAGGTAATGATGCGTGCGCCAGTGTCTGCATAGAGCCAGTCGAGCTCGCGCTGCACTTGCATGGCAAGCTCACGCGTGGGGGCGATGATCAGGGCCAGAGGCTCGGCGGCTTGCGACAGACGTTCATCTTCACCGAGCAGCGTCGAGGCTATGGCAAGCCCAAAGGCCACCGTTTTCCCGGAGCCAGTCTGGGCCGAGACCAGCAAATCGCGCCCTGCCGTGTTGGCCTCGAGGACTGCGAGCTGAACGGAGGTCGGAACCGTGTAGCCACGCGCGACAAGGGTGCGCCCGAGCGCTGGATGGACTGACGGGAAGGTCATGATCAGGGAGCTTTTCGAATACGGGCGGCGCGCCAGCCCCGATATCGGGCTGCGGGCGTACGTCGCCAGCGGTCTGTTGTTTCCGGGTGCCTAGCCGGTTTTGCGCGCTGCCGCCAGCAGGCACATTGGCGCGCTTCGAACGTTGGTTAGTCCGCCAGGAACAAAGGAGTTCTACTTCTCGATGGCGAAATGGCGCACCCGGTAGGATTCGAACCTACGACCTTCGCCTTCGGAGGGCGACACTCTATCCAGCTGAGCTACGGGTGCTAAGATGGCCTCTGATACAGCATCGGCGGGGGCAGGGCAAACCCGCTTTCAGTGCCTCCGAAATACTATCTCCAGGATCGCAAGCGCCGCGTTCAGCAGAGGGCGGTGCCAGTCGGGCCGGTGTTGCCGGTCTTGCGAGCAGGTACGGCCGCGAGACTGTCCGAGGCGAGCGCGGGGAGAGCCATGAAGGGCTCGGCCCGAGCCCAGAGGCGCTCGAACCCAAATGCCGCCGAGCGCGCGGCCTCGGGTGCATCGGCGTGGAACTGCTCGAAAAGATCGCGCCGGTGAATGTCGCGGCGCAGGCTGTCGCCGAACCACACGGCCTCGCGACCGACAATGAGCTGTTCGTGAGCATCGCGCAGCCGTGGGTCGCGCACGATGCGCACTTCATGGAGGCTCGCCGTCGTATCGTCGGCGCCAGCGCTGAAAGGATCGAGCGTCGCAAAGTCATCGGCGAACACGAGGCGCACTTTAACGCCCTTGGCCGCGAGGGTCGGGCGCAACGCGACGAGCGCGCGTGCCACCGGACTGTCTGCGGAGCGCGCGACGGCGAGGATCGTCGTCGCTGCATTGTCGTCCATGGTGCCGGGGAACTTCTCCATGCCGGCAGCCGCGAACGCCATCAGGCGATGCTCACGCGCTTCCTGGAGGTCGCTGTTGTTTCCAGGGGGCACCTTGATCTGCATGTGAATTCCTTTTTGGGCCTCTTGCCCGACCCGGAGGAGGGTTCGGGCGTATGCGCGCTCTCGCCAGTCCATTAGCAGCCGAGGGAGTTAAAAGTTGATTAGAAGGCAGGCCAATCTGGGGCACTTCCACGGCGCGCGCGCGGCGGAATGACTTTATCCAAAGGTACCTGGAATGCATGACCGCCGTGCGCAAGGCCGTGCGGACGGCCGTGATCGTTGACACCCGGGGCCGTGAACGGCATCGCTTTGCGCGGGGCCGGACCGATGCAGGCGTGGCCAGCAAGGTGCGGGACGCCATGGAAATTTCAGTGCTGGACTTCTTGGCCATTGCGGCCGCGCTCGCGGCCGCCGGTTTGGCGATGGGGTTCCTTGCCGGCCTTTTTGGTATTGGCGGCGGCGGCATCGCGGCGCCAGTGCTTTACGAAGTGTTTGGATTTCTCGACGTCGATCCGGCCGTCCGGATGCACCTGGCGCTCGGCACCTCCCTCACCGTCATGATTCCGACGACGATCCGTTCCTTCCTTGCGTATCGCGCCCGCGGCAGCGTCGACATGGATGCGTGGCGGCGGCTGGCGCCCGGTGTGGTCATTGGGGTCGTGCTCGGCGCGTTGATCGCGAGCGTGTCCTCGGGGACGGCGCTCAAATGGGTGTGGATCGCCTTCTCGTTCACGATGGCGGCGAAGCTCTGGTTCGGACGAGACAGCTGGCGTCTCGGAGATGTCCTGCCGCCACGACCGGTGATCGAGATTTGGGGCCTTATCACGGGCATTCTTTCGACGCTTCTCAGCATCGGCGGTGGAGCTTCCATCACCATGATGCTGACCCTCTATGGCCGCTCGATCCAGACGGCAGTCGGCACGGCCGCCGGCGTTGGCCCCTTGATCGCCATTCCAGGTGCAATCGGTTTCATCTGGGCTGGTTGGGGCGAGCCCACACCGCTGCCGCTCACGATCGGCTATGTGAGCCTGATCGGTGCGGCGGCCCTGATCCCGACTAGCGTGCTGGCGGCGCCCTGGGGCGTGCGGGTGGCGCACGGCATTTCCCGGCGCAAGCTCGAAATCGGGTTCGGCCTCCTGCTCGCGACCATGGGCACACGCTTCCTCATGAGTGTCGTCGCCGGCATCTGAGAACTGCGTATTGAACAATTCGAACTTAAGTCGCTCGAATTCTTGCCATTTTTTGTGAGCCTACTGACGATGGTTGCTGAGCGATTCGCCAGCGGCCGGAGCCGGGCGAGGAGGGTGAGTTCATCCGTCCGGCGAGGTGGGGAGCGGGGGCTTGCCATCGTGTTCTGCGTCCAGGGGAGCGGCTTGCCGCTCCGAACGACAACCCGTGCGCAGGTGGACCATGGACCCAAACATCATCGTGTTGATCACGCTGCTGTCGATGCCGAATGGTGAGCGCAGCGTTCACCTCAAGGCCTTCGAGACGGAGGCGGCCTGCTTCGAGGCTGCCAAGATCGAGGCATCGGATCCGTTCGTCGCCCGCGTGGAGTGCTCCGAGCTGACCGACGGCTTGTTGACGCTCAGCTTCAAGCGTGGCCCGCGCCAGCCAGGGCTCAAGCAGCCCGCTAAGGCCGCGAGTTGATCTCTCAGTTTCGCATCGAGTGAGTAGTGCTTGCGCCGCGTGCCCGGCGTCAGATTCGGCATTAAGCCGACGCAGGAGGACTATGTGTTCATGACTAACGACATGAGCCCCGCTGCCGATCGCACGTGTCCGGCGGCGGTTGCCTATGATCTCATGCGCGACATTCTGCTCGATGACCCGCGCCGGCCGGCGCCATCGAGCGACGAGTTTCGCACCTATCTTCTCGATCTTTACGCCGAGTGCCTGCTGGCGGTGCACGGCAAACGCGTTGCGTCGCAGAAATCAGCCGAGGGGCGCAACGCCGCGCCGCCGCCTCTCCCGCGTGAGCGCGAAAAGCGCGAAGCGGCGCAGGGCCCCAAGCTGATGAAGGCGAGTTAGCCTGTAGATCTCGGTCGCGAGGCCCCGTCGGCTGCAGCTGGCCGATGCGCGGCCTTCTGCGTCAGCCATGACGCCCTGCGGAGCGCGCTGCCGCGGGTAGAGCTTGACGCCCAAGCGTCTTTGCACCCCGAACCGTGCTATGGTTTGCTCCCGTCCCGAGACGAGGAGCATGGACATGGCAACGCCCACGCGGATCACGCCCACTGAGGCCGCAGCTGCCCCATTGGTCGGCGGGCGGCTATCGAGCCGCTGGTTCGAGGGCGACGGCATCGAGATCCGCCATTACGCACCGAAGGGCGAAGACCCGCAGACACCTCACGATCGCGACGAGTTCTATTTCGTGATCTCGGGCACGGGCACCTACCTGCGCGCCGGCGAGCGGGTCCGCTTCGGTCCTGGCGACATGCTCTTTGCCGCGGCGGGCGAAGAGCACCGCTTCATCGAGTTCAGCAGCGACTTCGCAACCTGGGTTCTGTTCTACGGATCACAGAAAACATGACCGCGACCGCACTCCCCGATGGCCTCAAGAAGCAGCATGTGATCGATCCCGAGATCTGCATTCGCTGCAACACGTGCGAGGCCACGTGTCCGGTAGGGGCAGTGACGCACAACGATGCGAACTACGTCGTCGATCCTGAGAAGTGCAACTACTGCATGGACTGCATTTCGCCGTGCCCCACGGGATCGATCGACAACTGGCGGATCGTGCGCGCCGATACCGCCTACTCGCTCGACGAGCAGATGGAGTGGACGGAGCTGCCGTCGCAGGAAGATCTTGGCGATGGCGCGCTTGCGGCCTCGCTCGCCGATGCCAGCGAGGTCGAGATTGCAGCGCTCATCGAGGCAGCGCACGGGGGCGCGGGCGGAAAGGCCGTGCCGCCAGCAAGTGCGTCGAAGCCTGCGATCAATCTCTTCACGCGATCAAAGCCGGCGATCGCCACCATCCAGGGCAACTTCCGGATTACGGATCCGGATACCGAGAGCGATGTGCGCCACATCGTGCTCTCATTCGGCGAGACGCAGTTCCCGGTGCTCGAAGGTCAGTCGATCGGCATCGTGCCGCCGGTGACGAACGCGGATGGCAAGGAACTGCCAATCCGGCTCTATTCGGTTGCCTCGGCGCGCGATGGTGAGAAGCGTAATGCCAACAACGTCTCGCTCACGGTGAAGCGCGTGCCCGGCGGGCTCGTCTCGGAGTGGCTTTGCAATCGCAAGGTCGGCGAGAAGGTCTTCGTGACCGGGCCATTTGGCGCGACCTTCCTCATGCCGAACGATGCCAACGCCAACCTCGTCATGATCTGCACGGGTACGGGTTCGGCGCCGTTCCGGGCCTTCACCGAGCGGCGTCGCCGCGCCATGGAAGGGGCACCCGGCCGCGCAATCCTGTTCTTCGGTGCGCGAACGCCAGGTGAGCTTCCGTATTTCGGTCCTCTCCAGAAGGTGCGCGATGACGTACTCGCCAAACATCTCGTATTCTCGCGCGTGAAGGGCGCTCAGAAGGAATATGTACAGGACCGGATGCGCGCGGAAGCCAGGGCGCTCGGACCTTTGATCGGCTCGCCTTCGACGCACATCTACATTTGCGGGCTCAAGGGCATGGAGGCTGGGGTCGATGCGGCCTTGGCTGAGATCGCGTCAGCGCATGGCCTCGATTGGGCGAGCCTGAGGCCCGCGATGCGCGGCGAGGGCCGCTATCACGTCGAGACGTACTGACAACGACAGATGAAATGAGGAAGTGACCTTATGCGTGGGCTCGAGGGAAAGGCGGCAATCGTCACGGGCGGTGGGGGCGGCATCGGAAGCGCGATCTGTAAGCGGCTCGGCGAGGCCGGCGCGAGGGTCGGCGTTTTCGATCTCGACAGGAGCGCGGCACAACGGACCGTCGAGGCGCTCATGTCCAAAGGCGCAGAGGCCAAGGCTTATGAGGTCGACATCACCGATCACGCGGCAGTCGCGCACGCTGTCGAGGCATTCGAGAAGGACATCGGACCGACCGACATCCTGGTGAACAACGCGGGCTGGGACAAGTTCGCTTACTTCCTCACGACCGAGCCGGCCCTTTGGCGCAAGATCATCGCGATCAACCTCGAGGGGCCGATTAATCTCCACCATGCGGTGCTCAAGGGGATGCAGGCGCGCCGCTCAGGCCGCGTGGTCAACATTGCGTCGGATGCGGGGCGCGTCGGTTCGTCCATGGAGGCCGTGTACTCCGGCGCCAAGGGCGGCATCATCGCCTTCACAAAGACCATGGCCCGCGAGATGGCCCGTTCCGGCGTGACCCTGAATGTGGTCTGCCCCGGGCCGACCGAGACCCCGCTGTTGGAGGCGCTCACGGGCTCTGGCGATCAAGGTGCCAAGATTCATGAAGGTCTGAAACGGGCCATTCCGCTCGGCCGGCTCGGCCAGCCCGACGACATCGCCGGTATGGTGGCGTTTCTCGCGAGCCATGAGGCCGCCTACATCACCGGCCAGGTGATCAGCGTCTCCGGCGGCCTCACCATGCACGGATAGCGTGCAGGAAGCCGCGACTGTGGATACAAGCCGGGCACCAGCGGTGCACGGAACACGTTTACGCGCCGCCGCCCCCGGTCTAGAAGTGCCTTCTGTCCAACTCCCGGAACTGCCAGCAAATGTTCAAGAAGATCCTGATCGCCAACCGCGGCGAGATCGCCTGCCGTGTCATTAAGACCGCCCGGCGGATGGGGATCAAGACCGTCGCCGTCTATTCGGACGCAGACGCCCAGGCCATGCACGTCGAGATGGCCGACGAGGCCGTGCACATCGGCCCGCCGCAGGCTGCGCAGTCGTACCTGCTGATCGACAAGATCGTTGAGGCCTGCAAGGCGACCGGCGCCGAGGCCGTGCACCCTGGATATGGCTTTCTCTCGGAGCGTGAGGCCTTCCCGGTTGCGCTCGCCAAGGAGGGCATCGTCTTCATCGGGCCGAACCCCAGGGCCATTGCAGCCATGGGTGACAAGATCGAATCCAAGAAGGCCGCGGCGGCGGCCAAGGTCTCCACGGTCCCCGGGCACCTAGGCGAGATCGCAACCCCCGCTGAGGCGGTGAAGATCGCCGCGCAGATCGGCTATCCGGTCATGATCAAGGCCTCGGCTGGCGGCGGCGGCAAGGGGATGCGCATCGCCTACAATCCGAAGGAATGCGAGGAAGGGTTCGCGCTCGCGCGCTCGGAGGCGAAGTCGTCATTCGGCGACGACCGCGTGTTCATCGAGAAGTTCATCGAGAACCCGCGCCACATCGAGATCCAGGTGCTCGGCGACAAGCATGGCAACGTGATCTATCTCGGCGAGCGCGAATGCTCGATCCAGCGGCGCAACCAGAAGGTCATCGAGGAAGCGCCCTCGCCGCTCCTCGACGAGAAGACGCGCAAGCTCATGGGCGAGCAGGCCGTCGCGCTCGCAAAGGCCGTTGGCTATGACAGCGCCGGCACCGTCGAGTTCGTCGCAGGCCAGGATCGCTCGTTCTTCTTCCTCGAGATGAACACGCGCCTGCAGGTCGAGCATCCGGTGACCGAGATGGTGACCGGAATCGATCTCGTCGAGCAGATGATCCGCGTCGCGGCCGGCGAGAAGCTCGCGCTCAAGCAGAAGGATGTGAAGCTCGAAGGCTGGGCGGTCGAGAGCCGCATCTATGCCGAGGATCCTTTCCGCAATTTCTTGCCGTCCATCGGCCGTCTCACGCGCTATGTGCCGCCGGCCGAAGGGGCCGTGCACGGCGGCACCATCCGCAATGATACCGGCGTTGCCGAGGGCGGCGAGATTTCGATGTTCTACGATCCGATGATCGCCAAGCTCGTCACGCACGCGCCGACGCGGACAGGCGCCATCGACTTGCAAGCCAAGGCGCTCGACGCCTTCTACATCGACGGCATCCAGCACAATATTCCCTTCCTCACGGCCCTCATGCAGCACGAGCGCTGGCGCGAGGGGCGCCTCTCGACGGGGTTCATTGCCGAGGAGTATCCGAACGGCTTCGCTGCACCGGCCGCCGATGGCTATGGGCTCGGTATCCTCGCCTCCGTCGCAGCATCGATCGATCATCTCAACAACACGCGGCGCCGTCACATCACACAGCAGATGGACGGGCAGCCCTTTGCATTCGCCAAGCGCCGCGTTGTGCGCATCGGCGCTCGCGACGTGCATCTCGAAGTGACGGGCGGCGGCGACGGGCCGATCAAGGTGGCGAAGGTCAATGGCGATGCCACGCTCGGGACGCCGATCGAAGTGGTCTCGGCTTGGTGGCCCGGGCAGCCGGTCTGGACCGGTACGGTCGGCGGCGAGGAGGTCTCGGTCCAGGTCAGGCCGGTCCTCAATGGCGTGCACCTCTCCTACCGCGGGGCTGCGGCGGATATCCGCGTCTACACGGAGGCCGAAGCCGCGCTCGTTTCGCTGATGCCGGAGAAGGTGGCGGCCGATACGTCGAAACTGCTGCTCTGCCCAATGCCGGGTCTCGTCAAGGCGATCCACGTGCAGGTCGGGCAGGAGGTGAAGGCCGGCGATGCCCTCGCCGTGGTCGAGGCCATGAAGATGGAGAACGTGCTACGCGCCGAGCGCGACGGTTCCGTCAAGAAGGTCAACGCCAAGGCCGGCGACAGCCTCGCCGTCGACGCCGTCATTCTCGAGTTTGCTTGAGGGATGGCGAGTAGGATAGGACCATCCCCTGGGATGGCCGGCGGATAGATGAGCGCATCACCGAATTGAGGCGAGCCGGTTCCAAGTCAAATATTAACCTAGGTCGCATCGCCCGTCAGATTGTTTGCGAAGCCTTGGGGCATTTCGCATTACATGGCCCATTCAGGTGGGGTGGCCTATGGACCAAAAGGAAAAGATCGCGCGGCAGCTGCTACGATTGCACTGGTATCTCCATTCGAGGCCAGGGTTGGGGCAGGTCTACCAGCGCGGATTGGAACATCTCAAGAATTTGAGGGCGGAACTGTCATTTCTCGCCTGGAAGCGGCTGGGTGTTCGCCCGATTCTCGACCGCCGGGCGGTTCAAAAAATTCATAACGAGAATGGCAGCGCTTCTGCCGTCACGGAATTCGCAGGCGACATGCCAATTGCAGGTCGGCTGGTCGTTCGCGTTGCCTTCCATCTGGCGAGGGCGCGAATGAAATTCCTGGTTGAAATGCTGGAGCAGCTCAGGGAGCTTCCATTCAGCGAAATCTATATCGCCGTCGATACAAATTCCGGGGAAACAAAGAAGCTATTGGAAGCAGCCGGAATTGACTTTGTAAATGCGGTGGAGGTTCACGAGAATCTCGAGCATCCTTTCAAGCTTACGTGGGTACATAGGGACCGGCTTCGCGCAGTCGTCGATCAATTCGATTATTTCATGTATGTCGAGGACGATATCCTGATTCCGCCGCAGGCAATCAGGCTGTGGCACGCACGTCTCCCGGTTCTTAAGCCGTTGGGGTTTTTGCCCGGGTTCATGCGCGTGGAGCTCAATCGCGCCGGCGAGCTTGTAACATCTGATTTCAGGACGCCAGCGGCTAGTGCGCTTGTTCGCACGATCGAAGGTAAGCACTATCTTGATACCCCGTACCCTTATCAGGCGTTCTGGATTTGCGATAAGGACACGATGCTGGAGTTTCTAAACAGCGATATTTATGATACCGGCCAGCCTGGGTTCGATATTCGAGAATGCATGGCGGTCGGGTACACTTTCGAGAATACGCCAAATGGCCCCAGATCTCGCCATTTGCTACCCCTCGTTGAAGACGGAAATATTGATCCGCAAGCTTTTGTTTTTCACATGCCATCAAATTACGGAAGGTTATTCGTTCCAAACCCGGCAGGGCTCGGCACGGTGTTGGTTCGGCGTGCCATTCAGTAATAGCAACGCGCCTGGAAGACGGCTCGGGTGAGACAAAGCCGACGGTGTTCTCGCATGAGGATTAACGGCCTCGGGGCAGGGCGAGCCCCCAGCTTGTGCCGTATTTGCAACTCATCGACCATAAGTGGGGCCGCGCTCGCTTAAGCGCCTTGTCGAGCGCCGCTGGTTGCTGCGACAAAGTTAACGGACGCAGATGTGGCGTAAGCGTACTGCGGAGCGTTGAGTATGTCGGAGTCGAGCCCGCGCGTGGCCGCGCGGCCGGATGTGCATCTTTCCAGGCGCAGCTTGTTCGCGGCGATGGGCATTCTCGCGGCTGTAGGTCCTACGGCCGCCACCAAAGCCCTTGGATTTTCAAGCTCGAAGGCACCCAAATTCGACTGGACGGGGGGTGGCGACGACAAGTGCCACACCAAGTGTGCCGTGTGCTTCCTCGGCGGCACGCGATTGCTGACGCCCGATGGTGAGGTCGCCATCGAGGAATTGAAGATCGGGCATTTTGTCGTAACCGAGACCGGCGCTGCGCGCGCCATCCGCTGGATCGGCAGGATGGTAGTGGAGCGGGACAGCCAAGAGCCCTGGCCAAGGGATGTCCAGTCCGTTCGCGTCGAGAAGAACGCCTTCGGAGAGGGCAGCCCGCGCCGGGATCTGTATCTCTCGCGCGCACATATGGTGCATATCAATGGCGTCCTCACGCCCGTGGGTGACTTGATCAACGGCCGCACGATCTCGGCGGTGGATGTAGGACCCGTGCGGCTCGAGTACTTCCACGTGGAGCTTGAGACTCACGACATTCTGCTGGCCGAGGGGGCGCCTTGTGAGAGCCTGCTGCTGGTCGGCGAGAACCTTTGGGCATTCGACAATTGCGCTGAGTATGTGGCGCTCTATGGCTACCCGCCGGCCGATGGCGCGGAGCCTTGTGCGCCGATCGTCTCTTTCAACGGCGGCCGCAGTCAGTTCAAGTCGCGGCTAAGAAGCGCGCTCGCTCCAGTAGTCGACATCCGTAGACCTCTGGACGTGGTCCGCGACAATGTCGAAGCGCAGGCGCTGCTCTCCAAGGCAGCGTAAGCTGGTCGATCAGAATGGCAGAATGCGCCGGCACGCTGTGTCGGCGCATTAGTTTTGAGGGGCAGCGCAGGGGGATTTGGCTCGAGGTGGCGCGTCGAGGCGTTGCGCCACGCCCAATCAGCCTTCGCTCTGGCTCAGGTAGCGCTCGAGCCAGTGGATGTCGTAGAGGCCATTGGCGATGTCGGGATGGCGGCAGAGCTCGGTGAAGAGCGGGATGGTCGTCTCGATGCCGTCGATCACGAATTCCGAGAGGCAGCGGCGCAGCCGCATGAGGCATTCGTTGCGGTTCTTGCCGTGCACGATTAGCTTGCCGATCAAGCTGTCGTAGTTGGGCGGGATCCGATAGCCCTGATAGACGCCGGAATCGACGCGAACGCCGAGCCCGCCGGGCGGATGCCAATAGGTGATCTTGCCGGGCGAAGGGCGGAAATTCTTCGGGTTCTCGGCATTGATCCGGCACTCGATGGCGTGGCCCGAGAACGTCACCTCCTCCTGCGTTACCGACAGCGAGCCGCCCGAGGCAATACGGATCTGCTCGAGCACGAGGTCGAGGCCGGTGATCATCTCCGTGACGGGATGCTCGACTTGGAGGCGCGTGTTCATCTCGATGAAGTAGAACTCGCCGTCCTCGTAGAGGAACTCGACCGTGCCGGCGCCACGGTACTTGAGCTTCTTCATCGCGTTGGCGACGGTCGTGCCGATCTTCTTGCGCTGCTCGGCATTGAGCGCGGGCGAGGGCGCTTCCTCGAGGATCTTCTGGTGGCGGCGCTGGAGTGAGCAGTCGCGCTCGCCGAGATGGATTGCGTTGCCTTTGCCATCGCCGAAAACCTGGATTTCGATGTGGCGCGGGTGGGTCAGGTATTTCTCGATATAGACGCTGTCGTCGCCGAACGCCGCCTTGGCTTCCGCACGCGCCGTCCTGAAGGCGATCTCGAGATCCTCTTCCGAGCGCGCGACTTTCATGCCGCGTCCGCCGCCGCCCGCCGCGGCCTTGATCAGTACCGGAAAGCCCATCGACTTCGCGATGCGCAGCGCGTCGACCTCGTTGGCCACGCCGCCATCGGAGCCGGGAACGACCGGAATGCCAAGCCGCTTAGCGGTCTCCTTGGCCTCGATCTTGTCGCCCATGATCCGGATATGCTCGGACGTCGGGCCGATGAAGGTGATGTCGTGCTCCTCGAGAATCTCGGCGAAGCGCGCGTTCTCTGAAAGAAAGCCGTAGCCTGGATGGATCGCGTCGGCGCCTGTGATTTCGCACGCGGCGAGCAGGCGCGGAATGTTGAGGTAGCTTTCGGAGGCCGGCGGTGGGCCGATGCACACGCTCTCGTCGGCGAGGCGCACGTGCATGGCGTCTGCGTCCGCGGTCGAATGCACGGCCACGGTCGCGATGCCGAGCTCTTTGCAGGCGCGCTGGATACGGAGCGCGATCTCGCCGCGGTTGGCGATCAGAACCTTGTCGAACATGCCTTGTCCTCGTCGCGCTTCGCTCCGCGTGCGCCCTGGGAGCGGACGGCGCCGGTCCTGTTGCTCAATGGCCCGCTACTCGATGATCACCAGCGGCTCGCCGAACTCGACGGGCTGGCCATTCTCGATCAGGATTTCCTTCACCACGCCCGAGCGTGGCGCCGGGATGTGGTTCATCGTTTTCATGGCCTCGATGATCAGCAGCGTCTGACCCTGGGTCACGCGCGTCCCGATATCGATGAACACCGCTGCGCCGGGTTCGGGCGAGCGATACGCTGTGCCGACCATAGGAGACTTCACGCAGCCTGGATGGTTCGCCGGATCCAAGCCGGACGGGGCGGCCGCAGGCGCGCCCGGCGCCGAGCCCGGACCTGCAGAAGCGGCAGACGCCGCTGCCGGCACGCCGACCGCGTAGGCGGCGGGAGCTGCGACGTGGCGCGCGACGCGCACCTTGAGGTCATCCTTTTCGATCTCGATCTCGGTGAGACCGGTCTCGTTAAGGAGCTGTGCGAGGTCGCGGATCAGCCCCTTGTCGAGGGCATCGCGGTCCTTGTTTTCCTTGGCCATGCTGTGGGTCCGCAGATGGAGTTCAGACGATGGGCCGCTCAGCTTTTCGCAGCGGCGCCAAGGCGCGCGTGCAGTCCGTCGAGCGCGAGAAGGTAGCCCTTGGGGCCGAAGCCGCAGAGCACACCGAATGCCGCCGGCGAGACGTAGGAATGATGCCGGAACGGCTCGCGGCGGAAGATGTTGGACAGATGGACTTCGACGATCGGCACCTCGGCGGCGGTAAGCGCATCGAGAATGGCGACCGAGGTGTGCGTGTAGGCGCCAGCATTGAGAATGATGCCACTCGCCCCCGTGCGCGCCTCCTGGATCCAGGTGACGAGTTCGCCTTCGCTGTTGGACTGGCGGAAGCTGACGCTGAGCCCGAGACTCTTGGCGTGGCTCTCGACCATTCGGCGGACATCATCCAGCGTTTCCGAGCCGTAGATCTGCGGCTCACGCAGCCCAAGCATATTGAGGTTGGGTCCGTTCAGCACATAGACCGGCTTCACCATCGCCTCGCCTCGACCCCTGGCCCGACCACCATCCACCTCGCCGCCAAGGCTTGAGGCCCCGGCGCCTGATGGCTTTGCTGCAGCTGCTATAGATGCAGCGTCCGTCTATCAGCTTCTTCTGCGCTGCGATAGAGCAGGTTGTGGACCATTCCGCGGCACAGGAAAGGTGCAGGTGAACTGCCGAGGCTGCTTATGCAAGTCAAGACCCGCGGTGCATGGTGCACGCGCGGGTCCAAGTGTCTGATTTGCCTAGACGGAGCGCCGCTCAGCAGACCTTGCAGCCGCCCTCCTTGCGAATGTCGGCGATGTGCTGGCCCATGAGCTCCTGAAGGTTCTGCGGTGCGCCTGCGATAGCGCGATCGCCGACAAGGAAGTGCGGCGTTCCCTGAATGCCCATCGACTGGGCGAGATCGCGCACGCGCGCGATTTCCTGCGTTACCGCATCGCTCTTCATGTCGGCCTTGAGCTTGGTCATGTCGAGGCCGACCTTCGCGGCGGCGGCAAGTGCGGTCTGCTCATTGGCCTGGCCCCGCATGGTCAGAAGTTCGCGATGCACCTCCCAATATTTGCCCTGCGCCTTGGCCGCGAGAGCCACGCGCGCCGCCTCCTCCGAGCCCTTCGAGAGGATCGGCAGCTCCTTGAGGACGAGCTTCACCTTCGCATCCTTCTCGATCACCTTGGCAAGGTCCGTGAAGGCGCGTTTGCAGTAGCCGCAGTTGTAGTCGAAGAACTCGACGACGGTGACGTCTCCCTGCGCGTTGCCGGCAACTGGGGCGCCGGGGCTACGGTAGATCTCTTCTGCCTGTCCCGTGATCGCCGCTTGGAGGCGTTTCGCCTGGATTTCCTCCATGCGGGCCTCGAGCGCGCTCTGCACCTCGAGGAACACTTCCGGGTTGGCGATGAGGTAGTCCTTGATGATGGCCTCGATCGCCTTCTTCTGCTCGGGCGAGAACGTTGCGCTCGGCTTGGCACCGGCATCCGGTGTGGTGGCCTGCGCGAGGCGGATGGGCGCGCCGTTGCGTTGCGCTGGCTCGGCCAATGGAGCGGCGACGGGCAGGATCATTGCTGCGGCGACAGCGAATGCGGCAAAGCCGGCCAGGCGGCGCCCGCCGCGAGGTGAGGTGGTCATAGGGGAGCGCTCTCCTTGGCGTTCAGGTCGGCAGGGTTATACTCCCTAGCCGGAAATTTTGAAGTTCACGATATCGCCAGCCCGGATCCAGTTTGGCGAGCCGTTCTTGAGACGGGGCTGCGCACGTTTGGCGAAAATCTGGGCTTGTTTGAGGTCGCCCTCGAGGAACAGCGCTTCGGCCGTCGCGAGATCGGCCTCGGGCAGCCGGTTCTGCTTGTAGAAGGCGTTCGCCAGGATCCGGTGGGCCTGAGGATTGGGGTCCTGGATCAAGGACTTGCGCGCCAGGCTGATGATTTCGTCCAGATTCGGATCCTCCGCCGTGACCATGGCTTGGGCGAGGCGGACGCTGATCAGCGGCGCATTGCCGCCAGCGAGTTGGGCTGCGCGCCTCAGCATCGGTACGGCCTCCCGCGGCCGCCCAGAACGCATCAAAAAGTCGGCCTTCATCTCGTGGAAGTACGGGTTGTTCGGCTGCTCCTTGATCAGCGCATCGGCTAGTGGCAACGCCCGTTCGACGCCGCTCAAGAAGAATGTGCCGAGGGCTCGTCCGTAACGTGCAGGCAACGACTGATCCGATTGCGGGTAGCGGTTGAAGACGATCTGGGGGCGGTCGAGGTAGCCTGAGATCTTCGCCCGCATCATATCATGGCGAAGCTGAAGCGGCGCCGGATCGCGGGTGTTCCAGAAAGGGCTCGTCTCGGCTGCACGGCGAAGCTGCGTCAGTCGATCTGAGGCGAACGGATGGGTACGCGCGAACAAACTCTGAGGTGTTCGCTGGAGCGTGAAGCTCTCCTCCTGCGCAAAGCGCTCGAAGGTCTCGATCATGCCGCGCGTGGACTGCTTCGTCGCATTGAGGTAGCGCATGCCCGCCTGGTCGGCCACGAGCTCGTTGCCGCGCATCTGGCTCAGCATCACGCCGACGAACAGGAACTGCGACAGAAAGCCACGCGTCGGGTCGGCGGCAATTTTCGACCTCAGATCCGAAAGGTGCGCATTGGCAATGTGACCGGCCTCGTGCGCGATCACCCCGATGACCTGATTCGGTGTCTCCGACACCTGAAGCGATCCCGTGTGTATGAACACATTGCGCCCGTCGAGCACGAAGGCATTGAAGCTCTCGTGCCGGATGATCCGCATCGTAATGCGGCCCGTTCCGAGCCCTGCCGCACGAAAGATCGGCTGGGCATAGTCGTTGAGCAGTTCCTCGATTTCCGTATCGCGGATGAAGCTCAGCGTCTGGGCTTCCGCCGGGCGCGTCGGCGCACCGAACGCGACTGCAAGCGACAACGCCACTGCCGCCAGTCCACGCCGCCAAGCCCTGAATTTCGAGTGATTCTGCATGGCCGGTTGTTTGGCTCGCCTATGTGGCTCCATTATGCTGCGCACAACGTTAATGAGGCCGTGGACCAGGGTCAACGCGCGGCGCAACGTCCAGTTCTGGCGGACCGGTGCCGGTCAGCCAGGGTGCGTGCATATCGAACAATCGGGAGCGCTATATGACAGCCGCCGACACCCTCCCCATGATCGAGCGCCGCCGTATCGAGGCGACGATCCTCAAGCACGTCTACGAAACGTTGAAAGAGAGTCACGGAAAGGACGTCGCGACGCGCGCGGTGGCCGATGCCGTGCGCAGTTCCTCGATCGAGCAGGCGCGCCAGCTCGCCGCCTCCGAGCCGGGCGGTAAGACGTCCATGCGCACGTTCATCGACCGCCAGGCGCAGTGGCGTATGGGCGACGCGCTGCGGACCGAGACGCTCCATGAGAGCGACACCGAGTTCGACTTCAATGTCACGCGCTGCCGCTATGCCGAGATGTATCGCGAGATGGGGCTCGGCGAGATCGGCCACCTGCTGTCCTGCCAGCGCGACGGCACGTTTTGTGAGGGCTACGATCCGCGCCTCAAGCTCGAGCGGACGCAGACGATCATGGGCGGCGCCAGCCACTGCGACTTCCGCTATCGGCTCGTGGAAGGCGAGGGCGGCTAGCCTCACCTTGGCCTCGATGGCACTCCCTGCGCCCGGCGCAGGCCGGCCGGCGCCCCTCGGGGTTGACCCGGCCCGTCATTGGCGCGATTTTACATGTGATTTCGACCGGTTCGCTGCGGCGCACGCGCGAAATTCAGGCGACTGAGATTAACTAAGCTGCTCGGCGCGACCTGACGATCTGACCAGGGCCGAGGCCAGGACTGAGGCCAGGAACTAAAGCATGAGCAGGATCCCGGACTTCACGACCGTCAATCTCGGTGCACCGTCCACGGTGCCGCCCGCCGCTCCTGCGGCGAGCTTCGAGACGCCCGAGGGCATTGCGTTGAAGTCGGTGTACACGGGCGCCGACATCGCGGGTCTCGACTTCGTCGATACGCTTCCCGGCATCGCCCCGTACCTCCGCGGCCCTTACCCGACCATGTACGTCACCCAGCCGTGGACCATCCGCCAGTACGCGGGGTTCTCCACGGCCGAGGAGAGCAACGCCTTCTACAGGCGCAACATCGCCGCCGGCCAGAAGGGCCTATCGGTCGCCTTCGACCTCGCGACGCACCGTGGATACGACAGCGACCACCCGCGCGTGAGGGGCGATGTCGGTATGGCCGGCGTTGCGATCGACTCGATCTTCGACATGCGGACGCTGTTCGACGGCATCGACCTTTCGCAGATGTCCGTCTCGATGACCATGAACGGCGCGGTGCTGCCGGTACTCGCGCTCTTCATCGTCGCGGGCGAGGAGCAGGGCGTACCGCTCGCCAAACTCTCGGGGACCATCCAGAACGACATCCTCAAGGAGTTCATGGTCCGCAACACGTACATTTATCCGCCTGCGCCCTCCATGCGCATCATCTCGGACATCTTCGCCTACACCAGCGCGAACATGCCGAAATTCAACTCGATCTCCATCTCCGGCTATCACATGCAGGAGGCCGGCGCGACGGCGGACCTCGAGCTCGCCTATACGCTTGCCGACGGCATCGAGTATGCGCGTGCCGGCGTCGCCGGTGGTCTCGGCATCGACAAGTTTGCCCCGCGGCTCTCGTTCTTCTGGGCGATCGGCATGAACTTCTTCATGGAGATCGCCAAGATGCGCGCCGCGCGCCTCCTGTGGGCGCGCCTCATCAAGTCGGAGTTCGCGCCGAAGGACGATCGCTCGCTCTCGCTCAGGACGCACTGCCAGACCTCGGGCTGGAGCCTCACGGCGCAGGATGTCTTCAACAACGTTACCCGCACCTGCATCGAGGCCATGGCGGCAACGCAGGGCCATACGCAATCCCTGCACACGAATGCGCTCGACGAGGCCATCGCGCTGCCGACGGATTTCTCGGCCCGCATCGCCCGCAATACGCAGCTCGTCCTCCAGCAGGAGAGTGGCACGACGCGCACAGCCGACCTCTGGGGCGGCAGCTACTACGTCGAGCGGTTGACTTACGAGCTCGCCGAGAAGGCTTGGTCGCATATCGAGGAAGTCGAGCGCCTCGGCGGAATGGCGAAGGCGATCGCCGCCGGCATTCCCAAGATGCGGATCGAGGAAGCCGCTGCACGCACGCAGGCTCGGATCGACTCCGGCCGCCAGACGATCGTCGGCGTGAACAAGTTCCGCGTTGCCGGAGAAGCCGAGATCGACATCCTGCGCGTCGACAATGCCAAGGTGCGCGAGCAGCAGCTCGCAAAGCTCGCACGCCTCAAGGGCGAGCGTGATCCGGCGGCGGTCTCGGCGGCGCTGGGTGCATTGACCGAAGGTGCAAAGAGCGGCGCCAACCTGCTCGACCTCGCCGTGAAGGCGGCGCGCGCGAAGGCCACGGTCGGCGAGATTTCCGATGCGCTGGAAGTTGTCTACGGCCGCCATCGCGCCGAGATTCGGGCGGTGTCGGGCGTCTATCGATCGGAGGCGGGTGCGATGACCAGTGCTCTCGGCAAGGTGCAGGGGCTTGTCGAGAACTTCGAGCGCAATGATGGGCGCCGCCCGCGCATTCTTATCGCCAAGATTGGCCAGGACGGTCACGACCGCGGTCAGAAGGTGATCGCAACAGCATTCGCGGACCTGGGCTTCGATGTGGACATCGGTCCGCTCTTCTCGACGCCCGACGAGGTCGCGCGCCAGGCCGTCGAAAACGACGTGCACATTGTCGGCGTGTCGTCGCTCGCTGCCGGACACCTGACACTCGTGCCCGAACTGCGCGCTGCGCTCGAATCCGAGGGCCGCGGCGATATTATGATCGTCGTCGGCGGCGTGATCCCGCCCTCCGACTACCCGGCGCTCTTTGAAGCTGGCGCCAAAGCCGTATTCGGCCCCGGCACGAACATTGCCGAGGCGGCAGCCGATCTGCTCGTGAAGCTCAACGTTGCGCTCGGCTACGGGCCAAAGGTGGCGGCGGAGTAGGCCAGCGATACCTCGATGGTCGCGCCCGCCTAGTAGCGTGAGCGAGGGATCGGCGTCTTCACCTGACTGTCGACAATGCTGCCGATGTCACCGGCGCAGCCGGCAAGGCAGACCGTGCACATCATACCTGTGGAGCAGCCGGGTACGTCGAGGTCCTGATCGGGCCCGACAGTGAGGGCGCGGTTGCGCGGCAGCCCACGCGGGGCCGTCGGATCCTCTGCGTCGCTGGCGGTCTCCGCGCCGCGCGCGGCCTCGCGGCTGCGCACGCGGGGAATGTAGGTGCCGCTGGAGCCATCGGCACCCTGCTGCGCGCCGTGGTCGTCGTCGGATTTGCGGCGGGTCGACGCGTCGTCGTGGCTGTTCGTGCGCTCTTTGACGGTGCGCACCTTGCCGCCGCGCCGTGCCTCGGCGTCGTTGGCCGCGAATGTCATGCCGGAAAGGGCAACGGACAGAACGAGACCCAGGCGGACAACCGCCTGCAGCACAGCACGACAGGACATGGGACGCTCCCTCAGGGCACAAACCGCCGGGGGACGCTAATTCAAATCCATTTACCGATCGTGAAGCTGCCGTCGAAGGCAGGCGTGCGTTCGCACCAGAGCGCGCCGAGTGTCGTTAAGGGGTGCACCCCAACCGATTGGGGGATGTTCCTGATAGGAGTGCCCGCGCAACCTTCACTACTGTCACTTAGGTGGTTGTTTTGCGGTTGCGCGGCCGCGGCGACTGCGTGACGTGCATTGGGGATGAAGCATGGCTATCTCTCTCGCGATCCTGCTCATTCTCTGCGGCCTCGGGATCATGGGTTTCGGCCTCCTCATGTTCTATGCGTGGCTGCCTCTCTTCTACGGGTTGTTCGGCTTCGAGCTTGGACTGTTGCTCGGGCGGTGGCTGACGGGCGACATCGGCGTCGCCGCGGTCACCCTTGGCATTGCAATTGCGGCTCTCGCTGGCGGGTTGGCCTATTATCTCGAGCACTACCGGCGCGCCCTCGTCGGCTTCACTGGCGGTGTGGTGCTCGTCCTCGCAGCTCTGACTCTGCTCGGCCTCGAGCGCGTGATGTCTGGCTTCACCGGGATCGTGCTGGCACTTATCGGCGGTGCTTTTGGCGCGACCGTCGCGCTCAGGTACTTCGATCTCTTCATTGTCGCGTCTTCCTCGTTTGGTGGCGCAGCCCTGATCATCACCGGTGCGCGACTGCTTCTGCCGACGGTGGAGCAATTCAGCGGCTTCCTCCCGACATTGCTCACCGTCATTCTGGGCGTTTTCGGTCTGCGTTGGCAGATGAGCAATCTTGCGACGTGGGCTCCTCCGACGACCAATTCCACGGACTCGCTCACTGGTTCAGCCGGCAAACATGCCGACCTGCGAAATCCGTAGCGAATGCTGCACGCAACGTTCCCCAGCAGACCGCCGTAGGGTCGCCAACGGACAACAATTGCCCCCTCCCGGCGTGATGCGAGGCCCTGCGTGAACATTTCCCAAGAGTCGCCTGCCGATACCGATCCTGCCAAACGTCCGGCGCCACGCCGTGCGAACGTACTCGTCGACTTTGCACTTCAGGGAGGCGGCTCTCACGGCGCTTTCACCTGGGGTGTGCTCGATCGGCTGCTCGAAGAGCCTTGGCTCGAGGTTGAAGGCGTGTCCGGCACCTCGGCAGGCGCGATGAATGCGGCCGTGATGGCCGACGGCTGGGCCGCTGGCGGCGCGCAAGGTGCGCGCCTTGCCCTCGACACGTACTGGCGGCACGTGTCGGAAGCCGCGCGCTTCAGCCCCTTCCAGCGCACGCCGCTCGATCGAATGTTCGGCGGCTGGTCGCTGGATTATTCGCCAATGTTCGTCGCCATGGATCTCATGGCGCGACTGTTCTCGCCCTATCAGCTCAATCCGGGTGGCATCAACGCCCTTGCGCCCATTCTGGCGAAGGAGATCGATTTCGAGCGGCTGCGGAACTCTCCCATCAAAGTATTCATCACCGCCACCAATGTCCGTACCGGGCGTCCGCGCGTGTTTCGGAATGCCGAAATTACACCGGAGGTGCTGCTCGCTTCGGCCTGCCTTCCGACGCTGTTCCAGTCAGTCGAGATCGATGGCGAGAGCTATTGGGACGGCGGCTATTCGGGCAATCCGACCTTGGCCCCGCTGGTCGGCGAACTCGTATCCGATGACACTATCCTCGTTCCCATCAACCCCGTCGAGAGGGAGGGCACGCCCAGATCGGCTGCCGAAATCCTCAACCGCCTGAACGAGGTGTCGTTCAACGCGGTGCTGATCAAGGAGCTGAAAATGATGGCGCTCCTACGCAAGAACACCGTTCCCGGAAACGAGGAAGGCGCCGAGTGGGGGAGGATGCGCGTCCATATTGTGCGCAATCCCATCATGAACCAGCTCGGCTATTCCTCGAAGTTGAACGCCGAATGGGAGTTTCTGAGCATGTTGCGTGATGAGGGCCGCAAGTCCGCCGAGGAGTTCCTGGTCACTCACGGCGACGATCTCGGCAAGCGCTCCACCCTCGATATCGATCAGCTGGTTGCGGAGATGAGTTGACCAATGGGGCTCATTGGCATCCTCGTTGGTCTCTCCGGCCTCATCTACTTCGCATATCGCGGCTCGAGCATCCTCATCCTCGCGCCGCTTGCCGGCCTTATCGCCGCCGCGTTTTCCGGCCAGCCGCTGCTCGCGAGCTGGACGCAGATTTTCATGACCAACGCAGCGGACTTTATCGCGCAGTTCTTCCCGCTGTTCCTGCTCGGCGCCTTGTTCGGCAAGCTCATGGAGGATTCGGGCTCGGTAACGTCGATCGCAAACTACATGACGAAGAAGCTCGGCCCGGAGCGGGCGATCCTTGCCGTGGTGCTGTCGGGTGCAATCGTCACCTATGGCGGCGTCAGCCTGTTCGTTGCCTTCTTCGTGCTGGCGCCCATGGGCATGGCGCTGTTTCGTCAAGCGGGCGTGCCGCGTCGCCTGATGCCGGCTGCGATCGCGCTCGGCACGTCCACATTTACGATGTCGGCTATGCCCGGAACGCCGGCAATCCAGAATGCCATTCCCATGCCGTTCTTCGGCACGACGCCTTTCGCTGCGCCTGGCCTCGGTATCATCGCCTCGGGAATCATGCTCGCTTTCGGAATGTGGTGGCTGAAGCGTGCCGAAGCAAATGCGCGTCTCGCCGGTGAAGGCTTCGGCCCGGACGATGCCGCGACGGCCGATGATGCTGCCGACGACCCGATCGTTCGCGAGCGCGCCTCGACTGCGCGTGAGTTCGACCCAGCTGAAATCCACCGAAGCGCCGAAGCGCCGAGTGGGCCGTCGATCGTGCTCGCCGCTTTGCCGATCGTCGTCGTGATTCTGACGAACCTTCTCATGTCGTTCGTGATTCTGCCGCGCATGGACGTCGCCTTCCTCGCCGAGCAGAAATGGGGGGCAAGCAGCCTGCCTGCGGTCGGCGGCGTGTGGTCTGTTATAGTTGCTCTGTTGGCTGCGATCGTCGCGGTAATAGCGATCAATTTTCGTAGCGTGCCGGAGCTGCGCGCCACCATGAGCGCCGGCGCAAATGCTTCCGTTCTGCCGATTGTATCAGTCGCCAGCCTCGTCGGGTTCGGCGCGGTCGTTGCCTCGCTTCCAGCTTTTGCCGTCGTGCGCGACTGGGTGCTTGCCATCGAAGGCGGACCCCTCGTCTCTCTCGCCGTGGCGACTAACATTCTTGCCGCACTCACGGGCTCAGCTTCGGGTGGCCTCACCATAGCGCTCGATGCGCTCGGCCCGAGCTACGTGAAGCTCGCCGCCGAGATCGGCATGAACCCCGCGCTGATGCATCGCGTGGCCGTGATTGGTGCGGGCACGCTCGACAGCCTGCCGCACAATGGTGCTGTCGTGACTCTGCTCTCGGTGTGTGGCGTGACGCACAAGCAGGGCTACCTCGACATCGTCATGGCCGCCATCGTCGGCGCCTTGCTCGCGCTTGTTGTGGTCATCGTCATGGGCTCGCTGCTGGGAAGTTTCTGACACGGGACCGGGAGACCGTCACTGAACTTCGGGGGGTTCCCCGGATGTACACGTCTCATCTCGGCTAACTACGATCGGTGCATGTGGATGAATGCTCTCAAGTCGGGAGGCAGACCCGTGACACGCGTTGATCGTCGCCAAATGTTGGTGCTGAGTCTGGGCGCAGCAGCTGCGTCTACAGTGTTTCCCAGATTGTTTGCACAGAACGCTTACGCTGCGCCGCTGGTGCCGCGCACCGGGACCTTCGACGAGCCGAGCGCGCTCGTCGAGAAGGCGCAGGTAGTCGTGGTTGCCCCTCGCCGCAGGCGTCGTCGTCGATGGGTCTGCTGGTGGAATCGCGGACGTCGCGTATGTGGTTGGCGTTGGCGCTGAAGCAAGCTTTCGAGAAGTGGCGCTCCACGTGCCGGGCAGCAGTCGAGCTGATCGTTGAGGGCTCGTGCACCGCGTTCAGGGTTTGACCCGATAGGCAAGCACTGCACTCGACTGCAGTTTCAATCTGTTGTCGGAGCGAAAAAGCAAGACCCGTCTTTCCTGCCGCAATCCTCCTGCGAGACCGGAGTCCGATGCTCAATGGAGCGGAGCTTGATCCTGTCGATATCCGTCCATCGAGCAGTAAGGCGGCGCCGCACACCAGCTCGACGTCTTCGGGGATGGAAGCAAGCTGTCGTGCTGCTGATGCTGCCGGTTTTCGTTGTGGGGTGTCGTTCGAAAACCGAGACGTCCCAGCCGCAGCCGAGGCCTGTGCGGACTGTGGTGGCCGAGAAGCGCGTTGCCGTCACGCCGATCACGCTCACCGGCCGCATCGAATCGGACGACGAAGTGTCCCTGGCATTCCGCATCTCGGGGCGGATCATTGAGCGCGGCGTCAATCTCGGAGACACCGTCAAGACCGGGCAGTTGGTTGCGCGCCTCGAGCCGCAGAACGAGCTGAACAGTTTGCGGGCTGCGCAGGCGAATCTTATCGCGGCGAGCGGCCAGCTCACCCAGGCGCGCAATCACTTCGAGCGCCAGGACACGCTCCTCAAGCAGGGTTGGACGACACGCGCGAACCACGACGATGCCGTACAGGCGCTGCAAACTGCGCAATCGCGCGTGGATGCCGCCGAGGCGCAGCTGAAGCTCGCGCAGGATCAGGTGAGCTTCACGGAGCTCAGGGCGGATGCGCCGGGCGTGTTGACGGCGGTTGGTCCCGCGGCAGGAGAGGTCGCGCAAGCCGGCCAGATGATCGTCAAGATTGCTCGCAAGGACGGCCGCGACGCCGTATTCGATGCGCCGGCCCAACTGATCCGCTCGACACCGAGCAATCCCGAGGTGACTGTCGTTCTGGCGGACGATCCATCGATAACGGCGCGTGGCCGCGTCCGTGAAGTGGCGCCTCAGGCCGATCCCGTGACACGCACATTCCTCGTCAAGGTCGGATTGACCGATCCTCCGGCGGTCATGCGGCTCGGTGCCACCGTAACGGGGCGAATAGAGCAGCAATCTCTTGCCTCGTTCGAGATTCCTGCAACGGCGCTGACCGAGTTCAATCGCCAGCCGGCCGTCTGGGTCGTCGACCCGACGAGCAACGCAGTATCGCTACGAAACATCGAGGTGCAGAGCTTCGGCCAGGCCATCGTGGCGGTATCAGGTGGGCTCACAGCTGGTGACATCATCGTGACCGCGGGCGTGCAGGCACTGCATCCTGGGCAGACAGTCCGACTGCTCGGATCGGCTCAATGAGTGAATTCAACCTTTCAGCATGGGCGCTCAAGAACCGCTCGGTCATCGTCTACTTCATGATCGTGATGGTGATCGCTGGCATCGCTTCCTACTTCCGTCTCGGGCGCAGCGAGGACCCGACATTCATCATTAAGACGATGGTAGTTCAGGCCGCATGGCCCGGCGCGAGCGTCGAGGACACGCTGAAGCAGGTGACCGAGCGGCTCGAGCGTAAGCTGCAGGAGACACCCAAGATCGACTTTCTGCGTAGCTTTACCACGGCTGGCAGGACAACGATCTTCGTCAACCTGCTGGGCAGCACGACAGCGAAGGAAGTTCCCGACATCTGGTATCATGTGCGCAAGAGCATCGGCGATATCCGGCACACACTTCCCGCCGGTATTGTCGGGCCCGGCTTCAATGACGATTTCGGCGACACCTTCGGCACCATCTACGGCTTCACGTCCGACGGGTTCACACATCGCGAGCTGCGGGATTACGTCGAGGACATTCGATCGAAGCTGCTCAGCGTGCCCGATGTTTCCAAGATCGAGATACTGGGCGCTCAGGACGAGAAGATCTTCGTCGAATTCTCCATGAAGGAACTCGCAGGTCTCGGCATCGACCGATCGGCGTTGATTGCTGCATTGCAGGCGCAGAACGTCGTCCTGCCTGCAGGCACGATCCAGACCGGATATGAAACGCTGGCGCTTCGTGTATCCGGTGCTTTCAGATCCGAGGCGGACGTGGCGAACATAAATTTCGCCTCCGGTGGCCGAATGCTCCGCCTCAGCGACATTGCCCAGATCCGGCGCGGCTTCTCCGATCCGCCGCAACCGCTATTCCGGGTCGACGGGAAGCCAGCCATCGGCCTCGCCATCGCCATGCGCGATGGCGGTGACATTCTCGCGCTCGGCAGGAACATTCAGAAGGCTATAGACGAAATCACCGCAGGTCTGCCGATTGGCATCACACCCATACGGGTCGCGGATCAGGCCGTGACGGTAACCAGCGCCATTGCCGAGTTCATGGCCTCGCTGTGGCAGGCCATCGCGATCATTCTCGCAGTCAGCTTCATAAGTCTCGGTGTGCGCCCGGGCCTGGTAATCGCGCTCGCCATCCCGCTCACGCTCGCCATCGTCTTCTCGGTCATGCAGGCATCCGGCATCGATATGCAGCGCATATCGCTTGGTGCTTTGATTATCGCGCTTGCGCTGCTCGTCGATGATGCAATGACGACCACCGACGCGATGCTCACTCGGCTTGCGGTGGGTGACGACAAGGTGCAGGCGGGTGCATTCGCATTCCGCACCTACGCATTCGCAATGCTCGCGGGCACCCTGGTCACGATTGCCGGGTTCGTGCCAGTCGGATTCGCGGCAAGCTCTGCTGGTGAGTACACGTTCTCGCTCTTCGCCGTCGTCGGCATCGCCCTCATCGTATCGTGGTTCGTTGCGGTGCTGTTCGCGCCGCTCTTGGGCGTCGCCATTCTCAAGACACCGGACAAAGTCGAGCCCGGACAACCCAGCCGAGTCATGCAGTGGTACCAGCAGTTTCTCGGACTCGCTATCCATCGCAAGTGGGTGACGATCCCGCTGACGCTGGCACTGTTCGCAGCGTCGATTCTGGCCCTTCCGCTTGTGCCGCGACAGTTCTTTCCTTCGTCTGATCGCCCGGAGATCTTGGTCGATCTAGCACTCCCACAGAATGCTTCGATCTTTGCGAGTGAAAGCATGGCGCGGCGCTTCGATGCGGCACTCACGGGCGATCCAGATGTTGCGCGCTGGAGCACGTATGTCGGTAGGGGTGCCATTCGCTTCTATCTGCCTCTGAATGTGCAGCTGCCGAACGACTTCTTTGCGCAGTCCGTCATCGTGGCGAAGGATGTCGCAGCGCGCGAGCGGCTGCGGGCCAAGCTCGAGAACCTGTTGGCCAAGGACTTCCCGAATGCGATCAGCCGAGTTTACCCGCTGGAGCTCGGGCCGCCAGTGGGCTGGCCCGTCCAGTACCGCGTCAGCGGGCCTGATCTTGCACTTGTCCGGGAATACGCCTTTAAGCTTGCGGAGGTGATCGCCAGGAACCCGCACGCGGTGCACATCAACTTCGACTGGATCGAGCCCGAGAGACAGATCGGCATACAAATCGACCAGGACGAGGCGCGCCTCTTGGGCTTGAGTTCGCAAAGCCTCGCAGGCGTCCTCAACACTGTTATTTCCGGCACATCCGTCACCCAGGTACGCGACGACATCTATCTCGTGGACGTCGTCGCGCGCGCGACCGATGAGCAGCGCGTCTCGCTCGATACGCTGCGTACGCTGCAGGTGCCACTGCCGAACGGGCGCACGGTGCCGCTCAGTCAATTTGCGACATTCGAGTACAAGCAGGATTATCCCTTGGTCTGGCGGCGCGATCGAATTCCGACGCTGACCGTGCAGGCTGATGTAGCCCCACGGATATTGCCTGAGACGGTCGTCACTGCGCTGGCGCCGTCGATCGAAGCCCTGGGCAAGGAGCTGCCGCGACCCTACCGCATAGAAACCGGCGGCACGGTAGAAGAGAGCCAGAAAAGTCAGGCATCCGTGATCGCGATCGTGCCGGCGATGCTCCTCATCATGCTGACGGTGCTGATGTTACAGTTACGGAGCTTCCAGCGCTTGTTCATCGTGCTGAGCGTGGCGCCCCTCGGGCTCATCGGTGTCGTGGCGGCGCTGCTCTTGTTCCGTCAGCCCTTGGGGTTCGTCGCCATTCTCGGGATCCTCGCGCTCATCGGAATGATCACGAAGAACGCCGTCATCCTGATCGGCCAGATCGAATCCGAAAGGGCTCAGGGAAAGGACATCCAGCTAGCTACGGTCGATGCGAGCAGCGCCCGCTTCCGGCCCATCATGCTGACGGCGGTTTCGACGGTGCTCGGCATGATCCCGATTGCACCCACTGTGTTCTGGGGCCCCATGGCGCTCGCGATCATGGGCGGATTGCTCGTTGCAACGGTTCTCACGCTGATCTTCCTGCCGACGCTGTATGTGACTTGGTTCGGCTGGAAGGAGCGTGCGTCGAAGCCGTCTGTTGTGCCGACATATGTTCCATAGGGGTCATCCATGCATCGCCCGGCCAACGACAATTCCCCGAAGTACTCCTCCGCGCTGGCGCGCGGCATAGGCTTGCTCGCATTCTGGCTGATCCTCTCGGCTTTCTCGGCGACCGCTCTGCCCGTCGGGATCTTGGCGGCGGCCGTTGCAACGTGGGCAAGCCTGAGGCTTCTGCCACCGGGGCAGTTCAGATTGCGCCCCGTCCTTCTTGGCCGGCTTCTGATGCGGTTTCTGTATCAGTCCGTCCTTGCTGGATGCGACGCCGCGTGGCGCGCGCTCGATCCTCGACTGCCGCTTCGGCCGGGCATGGTGACCTATCGATCGTCTTCGCCGGCCGGCGCGGTGCGAAGTGGGTTCTGCACAATGGCAAGCCTGCAGCCGGGCCTGCTTCCGTCAGGTTTCAACGAGGACGGCACTGTCATCGTCCACTGCCTCGATGTGGGCCAGCCAGTGGTGTCGCAGCTTGCCGGCGAGGAGGCGAGCCTCTTGAAGGCGCTCGGCATGGAGCGCGGTCATGTCTAGCTTCTTGCTCGTCTCAGCTGTCCTGGTGCTCGCGTCCATTGCCATCGGACTTGTCCGCATACTCTACAGCCGGCAGGCCGCAGACTGCATGATGGCGGCGCAGCTCGTCGGAACGGGTGGCATTGCTGTTCTGCTGCTCGTCGCCGTAGCGACGGAGACCGCGCCCACTGGCGATGTCGCCTTGATGCTTGCGCTGCTTGCCGCCTTCGCATCCGTCGCGTTCGTGGGAGGAATGCGCGCGCCGGCCGTATGCAAAGCCAAGGAGAACACCGGAAAATGAGCACTGTGCTAAACGCATTCACAGTCCTCGCGGTATCGGCCGGGATCATGTTCTTCATTGCCGGCACGGTCGGGCTGCTTCGCTTTCCCGACGCCCTGACGCGCCTGCACGCCCTCACCAAGGTGGACAATGTCGGGCTCGGCCTCGTGGTGCTCGGCCTGCTGCCGTACACCGGCGGGTTGCTCGGCGCGCTGAAGCTCGTGAGCGTATGGGTGTTTGCCCTCGTCTCGGGAGCGATCGTCACCCAGCTCATCGCCCGAGGTCTCCGATAGCAGGAAGACGCACAAGACCATGCCCCTCATGATCGACATCGGCATCGTGGCTCTGCTGATCATCATTGGCGCGTGGATGATCATGGCGCGCGATGCGGTCGTTGCCGTCATCATCTTCGTTGTGTTCGGACTGCTGATGGCGATCGCCTGGGTCAGGCTTTCGGCCGTCGATGTGGCGTTGACGGAGGCCGCCATCGGTAGCGGCATTACAGGAATGCTCCTGTTGAGTGCCGCCGCGCGGCTACGCCAGATAGAAATCACAGTCGAACGGCCGACACTTCCAGTATGTCTGTTTGCTGGAGCGCTGTGCGCGGTGATATCGGCGGGCCTGGCAGCGGTCGTCCTGCTTCAGCCCGAAGTCGGGCCAACACTCGCGCCGGCGGCTATGGCGCATCTGGCCGATACGGGCCTCGGCAATCCGGTTGCTGGCGTTCTGTTCGCCTATCGCGCACTCGACACACTGCTCGAGAAGGTCGTGCTGCTGCTCGCGCTTCTCGGTGTGTGGTCACTGGCGCCGGATCGTCTGTGGGGCGGTGCACCTGCGCTGGACGCCTATATGCCGCCGAACGACATTCTCGTCTTCTTTGCTCAGGTGCTGCCACCTATCGGAATTGTGTTCGCTGTCTACATGACCTGGACTGGAGCCACCAATCCCGGAGGTGCCTTCCAGGGCGGCACGGTGCTGGCGGTCATGTGGCTTCTCGTCATGATGGCGGGTGTCGTGCACGCGCCATCGATCAGTTCAGTCCGGCTGCGGTGGCTCCTTGTGGCGGGCCCTGTGCTCTTCCTGGCCGTTGGGCTCGCAGGGTTCGTTTGGGCGGCCGGCTTTCTTGCGTATCCGCTCGGCTACGCCAAAGCGCTGATCGTAATAGTCGAGTTCGCGCTCGCTCTTTCGATCGGCGTTACGCTTGGCTTGCTGACTGCAGGCCCACCTGAACGGATGGCGTCGCGATGAATTCAGCGACATTGTTCGGGCTTTGTAGTGCGGCGTTGATTGGCCTTGGATTGTTCGGCCTCATCGTCAGTCCTCATCCGCTGCGCAGAATCCTGGCGTTCAATCTCCTCGGGAGCGGCGTGTTCCTCTTCTTCGGCGTTGTCGCTCGGAGGGGTGCGGCGGCAGGTCTCGGTGCCGATCCCGTACCGCAGGCCCTCGTCATCACGGGTCTCGTCGTTGCCTTCGCGGCGACGGCGCTGGCCGTTGCATTGGTTCTGCGGCTCCTCAAGAAAGACGATGGGGTCGAAGCGACTTCGGAGGCCGCCCAGAACACGGAGGCCGATGGAGGCCACGCCTGATGTCGACAGCGGCGATCGCGACGACGGCGAGCGGATATCTGCTCGTTCTGGCTGTCATGTGGCCGGCCACCGGTATTCTGCTTGCGCTTGTCATGAGCGGTCGCGACATCGAGCGCATTGCCTGCGTCGTTCTACCGGTCGGATTCGGGATCGCGATCGCCGTGCTGATTGCTGTCGCGCAGAGCGGCCAACCGCAGATATACATCGTGGGGAATTGGGCGCCGCCCCTCGGCATCGCACTCCGCGCCGACGGCATATCTGCCGCGATGATGATGACGACGGCAATCGTCATGTGCGCCACGGGAATTTATGCGCAGGGTGACTTCAGTCAACCACAGGGAGGTCCGGAAGCGCGCGCGCCCGTGGTGTTCTGGATCCTGCTCTTCGCGATTTGGAGCGCGCTCAACGCGCTTGTCGTCGGTTCCGATCTCTTCAATCTCTACGTAGCGTTGGAGCTCCTGACATTTGCCGCCGTTCCGCTCGTGTGCCTGAAGGGAACGCGAGAGACGGTTGAGGCGGCGCTTCGCTATATGCTGTTCGCGCTTATCGGCTCGGTGCTCTATCTGCTGGGAGCCGCAATGATATATGGCGCCTACGGTACACTCGACATTTCCATCCTGTCCGAGCGTGTGCGCTCCGAACCTGCCACACTAATTGCCGCGTCGCTCATGACGGTCGGCCTGTTGGCGAAGACAGCACTCGTCCCGCTCCACTTGTGGCTGCCGCCAGCGCACGCGGGCGCGCCGGCACCCGGCAGCGCGATGCTTTCTGCGCTCGTCGTCAAGGGCTCATTCTTCGTGATCGTTCGGATTTGGTTCGATGCTATGCCGGGCCTACTGAGTTTTGAAGCCGCCCAGCTCCTTGGCAGCCTCGGTGCTGCGGCGATCCTCATCGGGAGCGTACTCGCGCTGCGACAACAGCGCCTCAAGCTCTTGATCGCGTACTCGACGATTGCGCAGATCGGCTACCTCTTCTTCCTGTTTCCGCTTGCGGCGGGCTTTGCGACCAGCCTCGAGTGGAATGGTGTCGCGTGGACGGGCGGATGGCTCCAGCTTTTCTCCCATGCCTTCGCCAAGGCTGCGATGTTCATGGCTGCCGGCTTGATCGCCGAGGCGATCGGGCATGATCGGATCGCCGAGCTCGGCGGTATCGGCCGAAGACTTCCAGTGACGATGCTCGCTTTCGGTCTGTCGGGTTTATCGCTCGTAGGGATACCGCCGAGCGGCGGCTTTTCCGCAAAGTGGCTGCTGCTCATGGCGACGGTCGCTGAGGGCCAGTGGTGGTGGGCCGTCGTGATCGTTCTCGGCGGACTGATCGCCGGCGCATACATCTTCATAGTGATCGGCAGGCTGATCTCGGTTCCCTCGGCCCCGCTGAGGCTAGAGACGAATGTATCGCGGCAACGCGAGTTCGTCGCGCTGACATTGGCGATATTCGCAGTGCTGCTGGGTGTACTGCCATTGCAGCCCTCCGACTTTCTACTGATTGGCCGGTGAAGGTAGGCACAATGATGAGCGCAGGCCTTGCTTCTTCCTTGGCGATCCCGCTCGCCATGCTGGCATGCGTACTGACGCAACGAACGCGCGCGGTGCTCCTGCACCTGCTGCCGTTCGCGCCGGTGCCGGCGCTGTTGGCGGCGATTATCGTTCCCGAAGGCACGCGTGTGGTCCTGCCCCAGGCGCTGCTGGGCATCACGCTGAACTTGGACAAGCCAGGAGCGATGCTGCTCGCTGCGGCATCATTGCTTTGGATCGCCGGTGGTATCTGCGCGCGGGAGATGCTGCGAAACAGAGCCGATGATGGTCGCTTTTCACTTTGGTGGTTGACGACCCTGACCGGGTGTCTCGGCGTGTTCATAGCTGTCGATATGATCGGTTTCTACTTCTTCTACACCCTTGTCAGTCTTGCGACCTACGGCCTGGTCGTCCAGGACGACACACCTGTCGCCCATCGCGCCGCGAGCCTCTACGTCGCCTTGGCCTTGCTCGGCGAGGCCTTCCTGCTGATGGCCTTCGTCATGCTCGCAGCGGCGACGCCGGATGGCAGCCTGCTGATCCACGATGCCGTCGCGAGCCTTCGCGATTCACCGTGGTGTGATGTGGTTCTGATACTCGTCATCCTTGGCTTCGGGCTGAAGATCGGCCTCGTCCCACTTCATGTCTGGATGCCGCTGACCTATTCGGCAGCGCCAGTTCCTGCAGCCGCAGTGCTGAGCGGGGCGGCCGTGAAGGCGGGTGTGATCGGCCTCATTCGCTTCCTGCCCTTCGACATGTCCCTTGCGAGCTGGGGCGAAGCTCTGGCGGTCCTCGGCTTTGCTTCGGCCTTCTACGGTGTCGCCATCGGCGTGACGCAGGCAAATCCCAGGGCGATCCTCGCCTATTCGAGTGTCAGCCAGATGGGATTTCTCGCAGCGGTGCTCGGGATGGGGCTTGCTGCCGGCAACAGCGGCGCTCTGCTGCCAGTGGCGTTCTATGCCCTGCACCATACGTTGGTGAAGGGCGGGCTGTTCCTCGCGATCGGAGCGGCGTCGGTGCGCCCTCGCAGCTTGTGGCTCGTGATCGTACCTGCGGCCGTGCTGGCGCTTGGTCTGGCAGGGCTCCCCTTGACGGGAGGACAGCTCGCGAAGCTGGTCGTCAAAGGTCCGCTTGGCGATGGGCTCGCGGGGACGTTCGCGCAGTTGTCGGCGGCGGCAAGCGCGCTGCTCATGGTCCACTTTCTGCGCTGCCTATCCGTCAGTGTCGTTCAAGATGAAGTGGACCAGCGAGCTGCAATTGTCGTCGTGACTTGGCTCGGTGTGGCGATCGCTGCTGTCGTGCTCCCGTGGATGTTATTCCCCTCCGTCGTCGGCACAAATTGGACTGAAGCGCTGAAGATTGAGGAACTGTGGAGCGCTGGTTGGCCAGTCCTGACGGGCGCCCTCCTGGCTGCCGTGCTCTCGCCATGGCGCTCTCGCCTGACGCGCATCCCGGAAGGTGACGTGCTTGTCATCGCCGAGCGTTGTGCACCAGCGGTTCGCAGGCTCGGTGTGGCCTTCGAACATGTCGACGGCGTCCTTCGCCAATGGTCCGTCGCCACCATGTGCGTTGCGCTGCTTGTGCTGGTGACGTCCTTGGCGCTCGTACTCCCTCGATAGCGCCGCGATGCAATCTGCCAACCGGACGTGATCTGCAATTCGGCATCTTCCCGCTGTCTCTAGTGGTTGTCCCGTATGGTTCGCGTCAGCAGGCGCTTGCCATAGTTTCCGTAGGATCAACTGCCTGCCCCTCCTATGGGATGCGCGGGCGCCAGAAAACCCTTGCTGCTCGCGCGAGTCTGAAGGGCCAGGAGGCAACATGTCTGATCTCGTAGTCCTAGGATTCGACGGCATCACAACCGCCGATGAAGTTCTGACGAAGCTGCGGAGCCTGAAGAAGGAGAACCTCATCGACCTCGAGGATGCCTGCGTCGTCGTTCGCGACAGCAATGGCGCGGTGCAGATCAAGCAGGCAGTTCATCTCGTCTCTCTCGGCGCAGCGAGCGGGGCCAGCACCGGAATGCTGATTGGAGCACTTGCCGGCCTGCTGGTACTCAATCCTCTGGCCGGTATGGCCGTTGGCGGTCTCGCGGGCGCGGGGTTTGGTGCACTGTCGGGCTCATTAGCCGACTACGGCATCAATGACGAATTCATCAAGGATCTTGGAAAACACATCCCGAACGGTTCATCTGCGCTGTTCGTGCTGATCAAGAGTTCGACGCCGGACAAGGTGCTTCCTGAGATCCAGCACTTCAATCCGCGCCTGCTCAAGACATCACTTTCCAACAAGCAGGAAGAGCAGCTGCGCGCAGCTCTCGAGCAGCGGCCTGCAGCGGCCTGATCTGCACCTTCAAGGCTCGCTCCCGTAGCGGGAGTTCCGGGCTAGCGCATCATGTCTGATCAGGGGCCAGCCTCCCAAACCACCACGATTGGCCGCCTGGGAGGCACACTCCTGCCTGCGGCCGTCGCTGCATTGGCGACACTCGGGGTGCTTGCCGCTGTCTATTTCGCCAGCTCTGTCGTGGCACCGGTCGTTTGCGCTCTCTTCATCATTGCCATCGTGTGGCCAATCCAGAAGCGTCTGCAATCGGTGATTCCGAAGCTTCTCGCATTGGCCATCGTCATCGCGATGTTGGCGATCGTGTTCGTGGTATTTGGCTCACTCATCGTCTGGGGCTTTGGCCGCATTGCGAGATGGATCGCCAATGATGCGGATCGATTTCAGGTTCTCTATGGCCAAGTCGCGGCGTGGCTGGAGGAACGCGGCATTGCCGTTGCGGCGCTGTGGGCAGAGCATTTCAATATGCGCTGGCTCATGCGGGCTGCGCAGGAGATTTCCGGCCGCTTGAACACGACGATCAGCTTCTGGCTGGTCGTCATTGTGTACGTGATCCTCGGTCTCCCCGAGGTCGACGGCACTGAACGGAAGCTGCGCGCGATGGAGAATCGGAATGCCGCGCGCGTTTTGCTCGACGGTGCCTCGGAGACGGCGGAAAAGCTGCGCCGCTATATCGTGATAAGGACTGTGATGAGCGTGGCAACAGGTGTGCTTGTCTGGGGTATTGCGTCGCTCGTGGGACTGCCACTTGCCGCGGAATGGGGTGTGATCGCCTTCGCCCTGAACTACATTCCCTTCATCGGCCCCTTTATCGCCACCGTCTTCCCGACGCTGTTTGCATTGGCGCAATTCGGCGCTTGGCAAGAGGCCTTCGTCGTGTTCGTCTGCTTGAATATCGCCCAGTTCGTCATCGGTAGCTATATCGAGCCGTCCGTGTCCGGCAGCGCGCTCGCAATCTCGCCGTTCATTGTGCTCCTCTCTGTATTCCTCTGGAGCTTCCTGTGGGGCGTATTCGGCGCGTTCATAGGAGTTCCAATCACGATCGCGCTCCTGACGTTCTGCGCGCAGCATCCTTCGAGCCGCTGGATCGCGAGGTTGCTCGGATCACCGGATCGAGCGCCAAGCGTCGACCAGCAGCACTGAGCGACAGCTCGAGCTCAGGCCTCGACCTCCCCAGGGATCTCGACGCGCTCGGGCTCCATGAGGCACAGCCCTTTCCTAGGATCTATGGCCAGGTGATGGATATAGAAGCATGTCGTTTGATCGTCGGTCGCTTCCATCACGGGTGAAGGCGCAGAGACAATTCTGACGCTGCCACATGTGCCAATCCAGTCGATATGCCGATGGCCGTGCATGGCCACGATCCTTGGGCCCATAGGCTGCAACAGGCGAACGACCCAACTGCCATTGATCAAGGCCGTCCCTATGCGCTCAGAGAGCGCGGTCGCAAGTTTGGGGTACTCCACGAGATGATGATGCAGAGCCAGGATCCAGTGGGCTCGAGGGAACTGCTTTAGAACGGCTGAGATGCGGCGTCCTTGCGTGCTCGACACGAGCCCGAGCGCATTGGTGAAAGAGAAATGGGTTTCAGCCGTCGAGTTGATCAGCAGGATGCCGAGGCCGTCCTCGGCATCGGGGGGTATGACCATTGGAAACATCTCGTCCCAGATTGCGGCCAAGCCGCGTGAAAGGCGAAAGGTCCCCGTGTCGGCAAAAGCTTCGATATGAGCACGGTGTCTGGATAAAGCTTCGGAGAGAGTGACGCCGACCCGGTTTGTGTTCGGGTCGATGACGCGCACGTTGGTGCCCTGAACAGCGGCGATGGCCGAGAGCGCGCGCATCTGGCGCAAGCGCCCACCGGGACTAGTCGGTAGATCGAGCCGTGCTGGATTAGCGCGGTCAACGACATTCACGTCGTGATTACCCGGCAGGATGACTGTGCGCTTTGCAAGCTCTGGATGCCGTGCGAGCGCGGACATGAACTCGGCCCATTCCGACGAGCGGCCGGCGTCGGTTACGTCACCCGAGATGAGCACGAGATCGAGCGGTTGATCGGCATGGATTCGATCCAGCTGCAACAGGATTCGCGCAAGTCTGTCGTTGCCGCGCGGGCCGGATCGTCCGCTCTCCAGGCGAAAGCCGTATCGCTCTCCAACGGTGTGCAGGTCGGACAGATGCACGATACGCCATATCCTGGCGCCGGCGGGCGCGTTGTCGAACCTCTGCAGATCGTGGGGCTGGCCCATGGTTGCGTCCGCCATGCCCCATGCAAGTGAAGCAGCGGCCAGATAGCAGCCCACGATTACGACAGAATTGGCGAGTGCCGGGACGATCAGCCGCTGCGGCCACGCGAGATCGGCGACGGTGCCAATCCAGCGCGTTGCAGGCCAGACGAGGGCAACAACGCTCAGTGTGAGCACGCAGAGGATCAGTCCGGCAGCGGCTGCGGCCGCTGCACGGAGACGCGCGCGTTTCGCATCATTGCTTCTTCGGCGTAGGACACGCTCGACGAGTTGGCGGAGGGTCTCGCGACATAGTGCATATCCGGGCTGCACCGCGATGGCGTTCAACGACCAGAAGCCAGCCTCGGCCAAGCGAAAAAGAGGGCCTCCAAGCAAGTAGCCAGCGGCGAGTACGAGTATGAGGGCGAAAAATGGCCATGCACGATACAGAGGCTCTGATATCTCCCTCGAGAGCGTGGCAAGCCAGCCAGAAATGACCAGTGGTGCAAGGCCAAGGATGATCGCCGGCATAACGATCAGGAGCAGCCACGCAAAAATGAGCTTCGGCAGGCTGATCTCCGCGAGCAGGCTGCCGGCCAAGGCAAAGAGGGAGCGCCGCTTCGTGCTGGAAGCGTCATCCTCGATATCACCGAGTCGCGGATCGATCAGCGGTGTCACGAGTGGCCCGCCAGTTGTCGCCACGTGCAAGCTCACGCCGTTCGTTCGAGTATCTCGCGGCTCAACGCCTACTGAAGAGCCTTGTGCGTCGGCGGCGGAGGGCATCTCGTTTCGTGACAGCACGACGGAAGGCCTGGCCATCTTGCGACATCAGAATGCCTGCCACCGCCTCCGCAGATACCTATGGCGCAGGGGGTCGTCGCGGTGCAGGCATTTCAAGATCGCCTCGTTGAGGGCGCGAGGAGGAGCGACCGCTTCGCGGGTGCCGTCCAAATGAAGTGCCGCTCGCTTGATGGGATTTGGCATTGGCAGTTGGCGGACGCCTGTCCTGAAGCGACTGTGGTGGCTGTGGAGGTCACTGCGATCTCTAGTCAAGTTCATATGCTTCAACTCCAATACGCAGATGCGCAATGTCTGCCTGCTTCCGCAATTCGCGGATGTCGCCGTTCAACTGCCACGGACATCTCATTCGCGATCCGAGCGCTGCTCCCCCGTCGAGCCGTGTCGCGGCGTGAGGAAACTGAGCTTATTTTCATCGTGCCTGGGGCGGCTGATAGGGGTCCATCAGTGAAATCACCTAATCGCAGCGCGCGACCGACCAATCCGAGAAAGTGATATGTCACCGTTGTGCAGATGCACACTCGCAACGAGATCGCGGGCGGCGCACTGCAAAACGAACACGGATGTGATGGAGTCGCTCATGTGCTGACTGACGGGAATGGCCCACGAAGTCCGCAATGGAGCGTACCGTGCGAGTGCTCAGGTTCTTGCTCCGTCGGGATGTTTTGACTAGTGTCGGCGGCGCGGCGGGCGTAGTTCAGTGGTAGAACGTCAGCTTCCCAAGCTGAATGTCGTCGGTTCGATCCCGATCGCCCGCTCCATCCTCATCTCCGCGAACCTTTTGCACCGCAGCGCGTTTATGCTGCGGTAGCGACATCAAAACATCAGGTGCGGACGTGCGGATGAATACGGATTGCGAGCTGTCCCGGCTGCGTCGGGCCCTCGACAGCGCCATCTATTCTCTCGAGCAAATCAGGCGCTGCGCTGAAAGTGGCGCTACCTCGGAGGGCGCGGACTGGGATTGTCTGCTCATCGCCGAAGTCGCGTCGGCGGCAATAGAGCGCATCACCGAAAGCTGCTCTGAGCCAACCAATGTCGTGCGCGCATCATTCGCACAGAAGCCAGGGCTCAAGCTTGTGAGCCCCAGCCAGGGCTAAGCAGTCGAACCCTGTCGTCTCGGCACGATTATGGGTGTGCGCGCGACATCGGCAACGATCTTGAGCGACGGCGACTTGATAACCTCTCCGTCTACTTGAACGGCAATGGCCGCAGCATCGGGAATTTCAATAATGCGCCCCGGAATCATCTCGATGGTCCGCGACTTCTCGAGGTGGCCGGAAACGAGATCAATGAGCTCGAGGAAACGCTCCCGTCGCTTCAGCGCACGCGAGATCACGATGTTGAAGCCGGGGGTCAGTACGTTCGTTCGCTCCGAGAGCACAAAACGTCCGCCATAGCGCGCCGCGTTCGAGATGACGAGCCACGAGGCCTCGTGCGCTATTCCGTCAATCGTCACCGTGAAGGGGCGGGGCTTGTGCGCAAGTGCGGCCATGATGGGCCAGCCGAACGCCGGTTTGCCGATCCGCCGCTTCAACCCGATGGGCAGCTTCGCCACCACATGCCCGTCAAATCCAGCGCCGAGCATCAGCAGAAGAGGTGCGCCATTGACGGTGCCGGTCGAGATGCCGGCGACAGGTCCGTGAAGCAGCATGTCCGTGATCGCTTCTGCGTCGCGCGGAAGCTGCAACTCTTCGGCAAGAACATTGCCGGTTCCGGCTGGGATAAGGCCAAATGGGATCTCCTTGCCCTGAAGCATCGAGACGATGCTGCGCGCCGTTCCATCGCCTCCGGATGCAACGAGCGCGTCGTAGGTGTCTATGCGCGCGAGGAGGCCGGCGTCGCTCGCGCCTTCCGCGACGTAATGGAGATCCGCGACGGCGCCGGCACGCTCGAGACATCGAGCAACCTCGCGCGGAAGATCCACACGGTTTCGGCCGGCAACAGGATTGTGGATGATCAGGAAGCGGCGCCGCTTGTGCGTGGCCTCGCCTGATTGCGGCGCTGCGGTGCTCGCACTTCCTGCGGCAGCGTTGTCATCGCGCGCGCGATCGACGTGCTCGGGCATTGTGATCATGAGCGGTTCGCGCGCCCGGCCCGGCATCGATGCAGAATATCGAGGCGCGGGTCGTATAAACGCGTGTGGACGGCGAAGATGCCGAGCACTGTGTGGAACAAGTTGTCATGACTAGCGGGCTTGGTCGCGGCGACCTCCTGGAGGCATTCCATTTCCATGCCGAGACGGCTCTGTGCCGACGGCGACGCCCACATGATCATGGGGATGTGAACCTGCTCTTTGGGAGCGAGAGCCTTCGGCATGCCGTGCAGATAGAGGCCCTTCTCGCCCAGAGATTCGCCGTGGTCCGAAGCGTAGATCATCGCGGTGTCGAACCCCTTCGCGTCGGCGGCTCGAAGGATCTGGATGAGCTCCGCAAGGACGTGGTCGGTGTACAGGATCGTATTGTCGTAGCTGTTGACGATCTGCTCGGTGGTGCACTTGCTGAGCTGGCTCGTTTCGCACGACGGCTGAAAGCGCGCGAACGAAGTCGGGATGCGCTTGTAGTAGGCAGGGCCATGGCTGCCGATCATGTGGAGTACGATAATACCGCCTCGTTCCATGGCGGTGAGCCGCTGCTCCAGTCCATCGAGCAGGACTTCGTCGTGGCTCGTCATTTCCGCATAGAAGGCCGCGCCGCGCCGGGACACAAATTCCGTCGTCATGCCGTTGCAGACGCCCTTGCAACCGGATTGATTGTCGCGCCAAAGAACATCAAGCCCGGCGCGCTTCAGAATATGCAGGAGGTTCTCCTGGGCAGCTGCCTTCGGCACGGTGAAGGCGGCTTCACCAATCCCTGAGAACATGCAAGGGACGGAGTGGGCCGTGTCGGTGCCGCAGGACGATGCGTGCCTGAGGCTCAGGAGACTATCGACCCTCGCCAGGCGTGGGTTGGTCTCGCGGCCGTAGCCATTTAGCGAGAAGTTGGCTGAGCGGGCGGTTTCCCCGACGACCAGGACAGTCACGAGCGGGCGGACGGCGCCCAGCGGAACCGGATCGAGGCGCGCATCTTCACCGAAGGTCTTGATGCTGCCTGCCGTCTGAGGCCCCTTGCTCGAGTGGTACTTTCCTAGAGCAACGATGACGTTTGAGGGCACCAGACTAAAAAGGAGCCCGCGGTTTTCCCGGATCGTACTGGCGAGGTCGGCGAAGAAGCCAAGTATGAGCGCGGCCGCGATTGCGCACGACAGCAATGCTCGCGCGGCATTGGATTTGGCGATCTGCGGGAGCCGCGCCCATCGGATGGGAATGGCCGAGATGATGCCTGCGGGAACGACACCCAGCAGGAAGATGAAAGCGATAAGCTGCGCAGTAAGAAACTCTTCGGACTCGCGCGCATTGGTCTCAAGGACGTTGCGCACCATGTTGGAGTCGATCGCGGTTCCGAATTCCTGGACGAAATAGGCAGCCGACGCCGAGGCGAGTACCAGGACCACAGCGATCGGCTTGAGGACGTAGGGCAATGCTGCCGCCGTCAGCACCGCATTGAGCGCGGCCACCAGGATCGCCGCGAAGGCTGCGACGAAGAACCAATCCACGGCTCCGGCAGGCTGCACGACAGCCAGAAGTCGCCCCCAGAACGCGCTGTTGAGGCCGGCGACGATGTAGATGGATGTCAGCAGGCAGAGCTGACCGGGCGAGATAGAAATGCGACGGGCCATTGGGACACCGCGTTATGGGAATCGCGTCTTGGTCCGTTGCCACGGCAGCCGACGCGGCTTTCCCTTGGTCGGGACCATAACACCGAACGGAGACGAGCTGAACGCGGCTGTAATGGGACAAAATGGCGGGAGAAACATCTACCGAATGCCCGGCCTTGACAGGGAGCGGTAATTTCTGCGGCCTTCGGCCGCAGATCGCTTCTTGCACGCCATGACTTGGATATGCGACGCGCCTATGCGCGACGGATCACATCCCGTCGATCCTGGTGTAGGGCTGGGGTGTGAGCCCGAGAAAGGCGATGATGCCCCCCGCGCCCGACCAGATATCGCGCAACCCGACAAAGCCTGTCCGCTTGCCGAGTCGTCGCGAAAAGGGCAGCAGCGCCACGCCGGCAAGGCCAACGGCCGAGCCACGCAGCATGCGCCGAATGCCCTTCGGACCGTAAATCAGGATGGCCGAACGCCGCCCCTTACGATTGATATGGCTCTGGGCCGCATTGGCTGCCTCGCGCATCGCGCGTTGGAGCTGCCAGCGCATTGTGAGGCGACTTGGCAAGACGACCTCACTGACGATCGCGTCTTCTGCCCAGCATAGGATCCAGCCTGCCTCCGCGACGCGATGGAAGAAATCCGAATCCTCACCACCCGAGAACCGCAAGGTTTCGTCGAAGCGCAAACCGCTTCGTGCGATCGCTGCCTTCATCATGACGTTGTTCGTGAAGGCGGTTTGCAGCCGCGTTCCGGAAGCGCGCTGCTTGATTTTTTTCTCTGTGATCCAATCAGGAGGGGTGGGACCGTACCGATAATCCACCGGGCCCTGCACCACATCCGCATTGTGCTGCATGCCGCACTTGAGCATGGCAGCAATCCAACCAGGCTCGGCCTCTTCATCGTCATCGATGAAGGCAATCCAGTCGGGATCGAGCTCGAGCGCGACATCAACTGAACGATTGCGCGCAATCGGGATGCCGAGCTGCGGCTCATGGACATGGATGATCCGCCAAACCGGCGGCGCGCTCAGCGCAATCTCCTCGACGAGGCCCCGGCAGGACGGCACCTCGCTGTTCTCTACGACAACCGCAGTCGCTTGAACGCCTTCCGGGAGGTCGAGCGCCATGAGGGACATCAGGCAGCGACGCAGTAAATGCGGCCGCTCCCGCGTGCAGAGGGCAATGGCAACTTTCACAGGCGCGATGTCGGGGGCGGCTTGTGGAGCGTGTGGTATCATGGTCCGGAAAGGTTGGGCTGCACCTTGCCGAAACCCGTCATGGGCTTGCCGGAAAGCAGTCGTCGCTGGAGCCGATACCGTTCCCGACGGCCGCTCAGATACTTCGGAATGAGACGAGACAATGGTGGCGGCGGCGGTGAGAGCTCCTGCAACGCCAAGTCATAGTCTGCCTGGAGCTGGCGAAATTTCATGCCTTTCGCTAGAGCCATCAGGTGGCGCGCAATCAGGTAGTCGCGGAACCTCAGCTCCTCGCGCTGATAGATCGGATGGCGGGCAATGAAGGTCAGCAGAGCTGGGAAGTAAGTGCCGCGATCCGAGGAAATGCCATCGGCCTGCCAGCGCTTGTGCCATAATGGGGTCGCAATGGTTGCCCCCTTTGCATGTCGTGCCACCCGCATCACGAGATCGCGGTCCTCTGCCCACCTGAGAGCGAGATCGAAACCTCCGACGAGGGCAAGCACGTCCTTCCGTACCGTCAGGCCCGATGTCGTCGGCTGAAGGACATATCGCGCAGCGAGGCGCGCGATTTCGGCGCCTTCGTAAATGCGCTGTGGCATCTGCAAGAGGGTTCGCTTGGATCCCTTTTCGGTCGTGAACGCTGACAGGACGATGCCGATGTTTGGATGCTGCCGAAAGATCGAGAGCGGCTGTCGAAGACGACCGGGGAGATATATGTCGTCAGAGTCGAGGAACGCGACATAAGGGGCGCGCGCCTGAGAGATGCCGACGTTGCGGGCAGCATTCGCGCCGGAGTTCCCGGGCAGGTGCACGACAGAAAGCCGAGGATCGCGAATGTTCTCCAACTCGGTTCTCGTCGAGTCGGTTGAACCATCGTCAACAACGATGATCTCGAAATTCTCTTCGTCCAGGGCGAGCGCACTCTCCAGCGATCCTCGAAGGATCGCCCCCCTGTTGAATGTGGGCATCACGATGCTGATCGGCGGGTTGGAAACGCAAGCCGATCGCTTCTCAATGACCCCCAAATCGATCAAATGGCTTTTCTGTGGTGCCATAACGGTTCAGTCTACAATGTTACGCGAAACGGTTCAGTTTGCAATGTTGCGCTAGATGAGCACATAGTTCTGGCGCGAACCTTGAGCCGTGTTGGCATCCTGACTAGGATTACAAAGATCAGCCTAGGGACCATGGGGGCTGTCGAATAGTGTGCAGCGGCTAATTTGGCCTGATATCCACAGCATAGTCCCCTTGACATGCCCTGAGGGTCACGATGGCGACTTGATCGCTATACGTGCGGCGCTCAGAAGTCTTATGCGACAGTCGGGGGAACCGGAAGAGCAGAAAGCAGCATGAGCGCTGACGACTCGACCTGGCCGATAATCAAGCGGCTGTTCAGAGAGCACGCCCGCGACTACGCGTCCCGATATGCCGTGGCATTCGTGTTCATGGCTCTCGTAGCTGGCTCGACGGCTCTCACGGCCTGGCTGATGCGCGACGTCATCAACGACGTCTTCGTGAAGCAGGATCGGCAGGCCCTGGCATGGCTTCCACTGGCGATCGCTAGCCTGTTCATCGTCAAGGGCGTCGCTGCGTACATCCAGGAAGTCATGCTCAGCCGCATCGGCAACGATATCGTTGCCCGGATGCAGAAGCGGCTCTACGATCACATGTTGCGCATGGGCATGCCGTTCTATCACGAACGCAATTCAGGGGAGCTGATCACCCGAATGACCACCAATGCCAATGCCGCCCGGGAGATGATGCATCTCCTGGCCGTCGGCCTTGGCAGGGATCTCCTCACCGTCATCGGTCTAGCCATCGTCATGGTGATGCAGGATCCGCTCCTGTCGTGCGTGCTCATCATCGTCGGGCCCGCCGTGGCTATCGGGATGAAGCAGCTCAGCCGCAGAGTCAAAGACGTCGCGGGCAGCGAGACGCACTCGATTTCCAAGCTCGTCTCGGCCATGCGCGAGACGGCCCAAGGCATCCGTATCATCAAGTCCTTCCAGCTCGAGGATGCCATGCGCCGCCAGATGGCTTTGTCCATCGAGGCGGTTCAGCGTCTCAACAACAAGATCGTTGCCGTCAAGGCGCGCGTGAATCCGCTGTTGGAGACCGCGGCCGGACTGGCCATCGCCGCGGCCGTCGCCTATGCCGGCTGGCGCACTTTGTCCTATGGTCGCTCACCTGGCGAGTTCTTCGCTTTCATCGCCGCGCTGTTGATGGCCGGCGAGCCGCTGCGCCGCCTCTCTCGACTCCAGCTACAGCTCGTCAGCTCTTCGGTGCAGTTGCGGCTTGTCTACGGTATTCTCGACACCCCAGCCGTCGAGGCGGAAGGCGCGGACAAGAGCCCGCTTGTCGTCACCAAGGGCGAGGTCCGCTTCGACGACGTGTCGTTCGCGTACACCGCGGGGACACCTGTTTTGAGTGGGCTGAGCTTTACTGCTCCGGCTGGATCGACGACCGCCCTCGTCGGTCTCTCTGGCAGTGGCAAGACGACCGTATTCAATCTGCTTCAGGGGCTCTGGCGGCCGACGGGCGGAATCATTGCGATCGACGGCCAGGATCTTTCCGACGTCTCTCTGGCTTCACTGCGCAGTCATATTGCCTTGGTAAGCCAGGACGTTTTCCTTTTCGATGGAACAGTCCGCGAGAACCTCGTCGGGGATCTCAAGAACTGTACGGATGAGGCCGTCAGAGCGGCGGCGCTGGTCGCGCATGCAGACGAATTCATCAGCCGCCTTCCAGAGGGCTACGATACGCAGGTCGGCGAGCTCGGCGGGCGGCTCTCGGGCGGTCAACGTCAGCGGCTTTCCATCGCTCGTGCCGTGCTGAAGGATGCGCCGATCATTCTGCTCGACGAACCGACGTCGGCACTCGACAGCGAGACAGAGCGCATCATCCAGACCGCACTCCAGTCGTTGACGCGCGGGCGAACGACCATCGTGATTGCTCATCGTCTCGCCACGGTCGCGCGGGCCGACGTCATTCACGTCCTCGATCACGGCCGGGTCGTGGAAAGTGGCTCGCAGGCCGAGCTACTCCGCAGGGACGGCCGTTACGCGCGTCTACACCGCCTCCAGTTCGAGCATTTGGAGGCGGGTGAGTGAAGCCTAGCCACAGTCATGGGGCCAATTGTCTGTAACCCGCTGGCGTAGGCGTTCAGGTATTGTGCTCGGTCCTCATCGGTGATGATGTGACGCGCTGCGCGATGGCCCACTATGGCCTCGCGGATACAGTATCTGAGAGGCGCAATCCGATGTTTTTTTTTTGATTTTCAATTTTGCACGGACGATTGGGATTGATTGAAGGACAACATCCAATGAAAGTTTCGAGATTACCGGGGCTATTGCCCGATGCGGGAACGGATGCGATGGCAGATCTTTCGGTTGCCGGGCGATCGCTTGGCGAACTGGCATCCGGCGATATTCAGCCGCCCTTCGTGTCATTTGTGGTCATCTGCTGGAACTACGCGAGGTTCGTTGATCAGGCGATCCGGTCGATCAAGGATCAGGACTATCCTCACTTCGAGTGTCTGGTGATCGATAACGGCTCAACCGATGACAGCGCCTCGGTGATTGAGGCTGCGATCGAAGGGGACGCGCGCTTCTGGGTAGAGCGCCTCGACCGGAACATGGGGCAGCTCGGCGCTGCCATCTGGGCGCTCGGGCGCATTCGCGGCAGCTTTGTCGTATTCGTCGATGCGGACGATTTTCTTTTCAAGAATTATGCATCAACGCATCTTCAGGTGCACATGGCGCTGCCCAAGAGCGTGCCTATGACGAGCAGCAGCGTTACGGAGGTGGATGCCGGCGGGAGGATTTTGACGTCTCGCTACTCTCATATCAAGGTAGACGGGAAGTTTGTCGTGAGAGGGCTTTGCCCTTCGCACAACGTCCTCCGGCTCCCGACGATTTCAGACGAGCACTATGAGATCATCGCTTCTTCCACAGGGGCAATTCCATCCGAGGTGTCTGGTTGGCATTGGGGACCCGGTACTGCGAACATGTATCGGAGATCAATGCTCGATCTCGTGAAACTGGGCGATGGAAATCAGGAGTACATGCGGTCGGCGGATACACACTTCAACTACATGTGCCACGCATTCGCGGGCTCGGCAGTTATCGATCTGCCGTTGTCTGCGTATCGAGTGCACGGCAGCAACTACTTCGCTCAGCAAGAGACACTCGATGCACTGAGCAAGGGCACGAAGGAATACGCGGAGAAATCCAAACGCGATCGACTTGTCTCCGCTGAGATCCTTCTTAGAGAGCCTGAGAAGTTCAACTGGCTGCTTGGCGGAAATTATTGGAGGGTCTTCGACCAGTGCGCCGGTGCGGGATCAGACGGGTCGCGCCGCATCTTCAGGCAGCGCGATGTGCGAGAGATGTTTGCCCGCCATATGGAGCCCTTGATTGCTGCCCATGGCCAAGCAAAGCTCGGAAGTGAGATAGCCCGAAGATTCGGCTACAGAAAGGGCACACGCTTGTTGTCACGGGGATTGAGGACAAGGCTCCCCTTGAGATTGCGCGGAAGTCTGCTTCTCCAAAGTGCGGTCGGGAGGTCAAAAATACTGAGACTGTTGAGACGTTTAAAAAAGAAACGCCGATAGTGCAGGGGCGCCTCGCGCTGAGGCCACCTAAGAAGACGCAAGCAGCGGGGGGGCAATCTTGCAGGTAAGGAAACTCATACCGGGGGTCATAAGGAGGGCCGTAAAGCAGATGTCCTTGCGCGGGGCCGCGTCGGCTCCGTCACCAACATCAGAACCGGCACCTCTCCATCCGCTCGTTGAACTTAGCCCCGTGCCTTTGGCTGCACGCCTCCCCGTGGAAGAGGACGGCTCCGTTAGAGTTGGACCAGTGCGCATTCTGTCGGTGGCGCCCCCGATCTTTCTAACGGGGATTGCCTATATCGAGTACCTCGGCGCCGCGAGGGCATTTTCACGGCAATACGCGAATGCTGCGGCCGGATTTATTGTCTTTCCGACTTGGTCCGTGGAGTATCCCGGGTGTCCGGAGGCGATAAAGGAGCGACTCGACGAACATCGGGCGCTTTATCCAAATCACAAGTTTCGCTTTATCTGCAACGCACAGGCCGAAGCGGAGTTGTTGCGTAGCGTCGGCATTCAGGCGGAATTTCTGAACAAGAATTTTACGGTCTCGGAGCGCGTCTTCCGTCCTCTCGAAGGAGCAAGCGCGGAATTCGATGCGGTCTACGTCGCACGCTTTGTTCCGGAAAAGCGACATGAGCTAGCCGCCGACATCCCGCGCGTCGGGTACGTCGCCTACGTTCAAGGTGAGGCGGATCGGAAGGAGCAGTTCCGAGCGCTGAGTTCGTCGATACTGGTACGGAACCCGGCTCACGAGCTTCTGAACGAAGTGAGCGATGGTCTGCCGATGGCCATGTCGCACGAACAGGTGAATGCCGCGCTCAGTCGCGCTGGAGTTGGTCTCATACTCTCCGAGGTTGAGGGTTCGAGCTACGCCTCCATGGAGTATCTTCTGGCCGGTCTTCCCGTGGTAAGCACGCCCTCGAAGGGCGGCCGTGACGTGTTCTTCGATCCGGAATTCTGCATCGTTTGCGACCCGAACCCTGCTGCAGTTCGGGATGCGGTTGCGGCATTCCGAGACCGAAATATCCCAAGAGAGGTTATTCGAGCGCGAACGCTTGCGAGAATCCAACCCGAGCGCGACCGCTTCCTGGCACTTGTGGACGATCTTATCGAGGATCTCGGAGGCAAGCGCCGATACGGTGGCGGCCCCTGGCCATTCGGCGATGTCAGCGGTGTTACGTGGCGATATTTCAGTCTGCATCTCGAGGATTTCGCCAATCGCCAGCGGGCCGAGCTCAGCAAGGAGCTTGGTCTCGAAGCCGACGTGCTCGATGGCGTGCAACTTGAGGCCGCCGAACTTCGACCGATCGTTGAGGCAATCAAAGATCGGCCGAACTGCGCACTGCTGGTCTTCGGATGCGGTAAGGATTCGGCATTCTGGGAGAAGATCAACGTCGACGGCACGACCGCCTTTTTGGAGGACAATCCGGATTGGGTTGCCGAGACGCGCGCCCAGCTGACGGTCGCGTCGATACATACAGTGCAGTACGGCACGAAACTGAGTGAATGGCGCCAATTACTGGACGCTCCGTCCAAGCTTGAGATGGATCTGCCTCAGGATATCGCCTCGCGTAAGTGGGACGTAATCTTGGTGGATGGGCCGGCTGGGTACGAGGATGCCAAGCCCGGACGCATGAAGAGCATCTACGCCGCGTCGCAGCTTGTAGCACCTGGCGGATGTGTGTTTGTCCACGATTGTGAACGCCCCGCCGAGCACGAATTTGCGTCCAGATATTTGGGGGACGATCGAGCCTTTCTCGAGGTCAAGGGCCGTGCCTTGCTAAAGGGCTACGCGTTCTGACACGCCCATCTGCGCCTCCTCTGTCGGGCGCAGATGCGCAGTGGCGCGAACATTCGGGCTCGATCTGGGATCGCGGCAAACCACGGCTGATGAGCCGGGAGCACTATTGGAGAGGGGCTATCGGTGTAGCACCCGTGCGCAGCACTCGGGCAGCCACGATTGTGCGCGCAATCAGTTACTTATGGCTTATCAACGGGATGGCTGGGAGCATGGTGCCCAGGGCCGGAATCGAACCAGCGACACTGCGATTTTCAGTCTTAAGGTGTGATCTTTTGAGGCCCGTGCGTCGCGGCTCACAGTTCATTCTCTCTGTGATGAGCGCACCATAGATCACTGATTTATAATGATTGATTGCAGAATCAACTCGCGGAATTTGTTGCTTCGTGTGCCCTGCTGAGTCTTGAAAAGACCGGCCGAATACCCCATAAATATCCCATGGAATTGTCGACCTAAGTCATTGATCACTAGGGGGCTATCATGGGGCGCAAAGCCACGAACGTCGCGCCGTTCAATGATCTGGCTGTAAAGCGGATCATCAAAGAAGCGGCCGGAAAAGCGCAGCAGGAATGGCGGTTTGAGGGTATCCAGCGCTTGGTGCTGGTCACCCGCCCGACGGGGTTGGCAACGTTTTACGTCTTCTACGTCAACAGACACAAAGATCGCCGGAAGCTCCGTCTGGGCGACTACGACCCCGATCATTTCCCATTGACTAAGGCCCGTTCGGCCGCATTGGAGCGTATCGCCGCCATTGATCAGGGCGCCGACCCCGTCGGGGATATCGAGGCCAAGGGCAAAGAGATCACGTTCAAGGCCCTCGCTGAGAAGTGCCTGGCTGAGCATCCCGACTTAGCTGATACAACGCGGACCGGTTACCGGTACGCGCTCGAGCGCGACGCCTATCCGAAGATCGGGCATCTTCCGGCGTCGGACGTCACGGCGGACCATATCGTCGATATCTGCAAGGCCATCGAGGCCAAAGGTGCGCGCGTCCAGGCTGATAGGTCAAAGGCGGCCATCGGCGGTGTGTACCGATGGGCCATTAAGCAGCGGTTGGCCCGGTCCAATCCCACAATGGGACTTGGCCGGCGCGCTTCAAACATTGCTCGGACGCGGACGCCAACAGCTGTAGAGATCGCGGCCCTTTGGGATGCCGCTGAGAAGCGCATTAGAGACCCCGGCAGGGGCAACGGGCCGCCCAGGCTGCGCAAGGATGGCGAGCCCTATAAGGTCGGTCAGCACCACAAGGCCGCTCAATCGGTCGGTCTCATTGTGCAGCTAGCGATAGTCACGGGGCAGCGTCGGACGGAAGTCGCTGGCGCTCGTCTCTCGGAACTTCAAGGGCTCGATACCGACAGCCCCGTGTGGGTGATCAGTGGCGACGTCAATAAGCGTGGCAAGATCATTCAGGGCCGCACGAAGAACGGTCGGGAACAGCGCCTGCCGCTTAGCTGGCAGGCCGTACAGCTCTTCCGTCAGGCGATAGCGATCAGAGACGAGCGCGCCGCGTTGGACGAGGCCAAGGGCTATCAGGACGCGCCGTCGGTCGCGGGTGACTGGATCTTTCCCGCTGATGTGAACCGCCAGCGCGGAGGCAAAGTCCCGCGCACTTTTCATATAAACGGAGAGAGCGTTACCCGCGCTCTCATTGAGCTACGGTCCTCGCTCGAGGTGGAAGGCGGCGATGTGTCGGACGTCAGCCTGCATGACTTCCGCCGCGCTATCTCAAACTGGCTCAAGAACGAAGGTGTGCCGCGAGAGGTCAGAGACCTTGTTCTCAATCACTTGGACCCGTCAGTGACTGAGCGCCACTACAGCCAAGAAGCCCGCATGGAAAAGCAGGTTCGGGACGCGTTGCAAGCTTGGGCCGATCACGTGTGGAGGGTTACGGGGCAGGCTAAGCCGGCCGATAACGTGGTGCAGCTTCTGGCGCGGGCTTAAGATTGGCAAAAATGGTCACATTCTGGCCGACGTTTAGAGTAGCCTGTGTGGTCGAGAGCTTATTAAATTCCCCTAAGCGGCGCATCGTGAATATTATGCTTCATAGATTTCGCTCGCGTTGGCTTTTTGCTGAGATCTGCTTGTGGATCGCAGCCGCATTATTTTGTCTGAACGCAATCGGCTACGTGAACGAGATCGGACGCTTGGCGCGATGGCTCAGCTATGTTCTGGAAAGCTGGAGAGGCGCCGTAGCAACTATTGCAGCTTCCATCGCGTCCTTTTTTGGGGTTGAAATCTACAGAACAACGCATGAGTTTATTGCGGCGTGCGCGTCTCTGATGGTTCTGATGCTCGCGCCGCTCGTCGGCAGCCATAAAACACTTCCAAATGAGGCATGGCTAAGCCGATGGCGGTACATCGGGGTATTAATTGTAGTGCTTGCGCTCTTCTTCCGCACTCTAGTCTACCTATCAGCGTGGTGGTCTTGGGGGCTTCCACGGAGCGACACCTGGAAGTACGAGACGCTGTCATCGGGAAGGGCTGAGCGTGAAAGCGAAAATGCGAATGCAGACATAGTTGCACTGGAGTACTTGCTACCATCTGGTAAGCGCGAATACGCCCCTGCGCGAACGGACGTAAGGAAGTGCTTCGGTGGCGGGCAATTTCGATGCACGGAAGTAGCGCTCGAGTTTCATGGCGAAACAAGCAGCGATTTACTGCACTTGTTATCTGACGCTAGGATTAAGTCGGATATATTGTCTCCGTGGTCGTTGAGCCGTTACGTAAGGCCGCCGACTATCTCAGGCCCTACGGTTGCGGTTCAGGTGGCAACTAGTGAGCGGCGAGAGCTAGAGAGGCGGCAGTCCCGCGCGTTTATTACGCCGAACAATCGCAAATCTGAGGTTATCAGCCCTATTGTAATCGACTCGTGCGTTAGCGGCGGGAAGCTCGTATGCAGGATAATGGAAATATCCGAGTCTGAGATGCAGGCGCGCGTGAACTCAAGAAGCCGTTCGTCAAAGTTCGAGTTCTGGGCCTACTGTGCTGCAATAACTTCCTCAATGATTGCGGCCTTTGCAATTCTAGCTATGGCGGCAAAGAGAAGTATGTCGACATTACGAAAAGTCTGGCGAGCAGCCATCGCAGTAGTGGTGGCCACCTGCCTGATCTTCGCGCCATAAGCGTAGTCCAGAAGAGCCCAACGCCTAAAACAGATCCCTCTGCTGCCCTTCCTTCCGATTGCTCACACTGCTCTTGGACGCCGCCTTGTTCGGCTGCTGTCGCTCCATCATCCGGTCCTCGAATGTTTGCAGCACGGCCTTTGCGTCTGCGGACGTGACGGGCTTGACGGGCCCTCGCCCGGCAGCACAACCTGCCCCCTCTGATTGATCCATTGCTTTATTCGTTGGGGGACACCATGCATGTTGACCTCTACACCAAGTGCGTCCTGACCGTGATTGCGGTTGCTCTTTCTGTCATCGCATTTCGCGGTCCTTACGCGCCGACGCCGGCAGTGGCGCAGGGCGCAGACTGCGGCGCTTACCGCCACGATCCCTGTCACATCACCGGGACGGTCAAGATTGACGCGGGCCCGTTCGGGCTCCCCGTCTCGATACAGCGCTAGCTGACTAGGCCAGTGCGATGCATGGCGATTGGTACTACGCAACCGACAATGGCGAGGCCGTCGGGCCCATCACGTTTAGCGATCTCGAGCAAATGGCCCGTCGGGGTCAGCTGAAGCGCGAGCATCTTGTCTGGACCGCCAACATGGCGGGTTGGAAGCCGGCGTCATCGATCACTGGGCTATGGCCTTCTCCACCTCCATTGCCACTGAGAACGCCGACGCGGCCACCACCGCTGACAAATGTTCATGAAGCGGGCGGCTTCCAACATATTGGCGTCCGTCATGTCAAACACGGCGATAACTGGATGGTGCGCCACTGGCAAGGCGGGTTGCCTTTCTGGAAGTCATTTTGGTTAGTGGGGATACTCCTCGGTGCAGGCGCCAACGCCGCCTTTACCGGACTCGGAATGGGGCTCGAGAGATCAAGCCTTGTGCACACGACGCGCGTAGCCATCATCTGGTGCGCACTGGTGGTAGGATGGAGCGTAGGAATTTGGCAGCTAGTCGGCATCTGGCGATCTGCCGGCGTCTACGCCTCTTCACGGTCTGTCGGTCGCGTCACGATGGCGGTGCTGGCGCGTGTATTTCTCGTGATTGGCTGCCTACAGTCGATCGCTGTCACGGCGTACGTCGTCACGCTATTGACCTTCTAGCGCTCAGCCGCACACGCCAACCCACTCCGACGTATATTTTAGAACTGATGCTCACCCTTCTTTAGTGCGCGCAACCGCATAATGTATTGCTCGCCATATGGCGTCACCTGCCAGTACGTGTTTCGGTCGCTGGGGACGTGCTTGATCTCGCTCCTACGCATGAGACCTATCGCTACCAGCTGAATTTTTATGGTCTCAAATGAATCCGTGACCACTTCGATTTGGTAAGGCACTCCCACTTGATGATTGACGTAGTTTAGCACCTCTTCGGCTAGGCGATTACTCAGCGCTCGTTCAGCAGCTTCGTGCATGAGCAGCGGGCCAACAGCGTAGAAGATTTGGTCCCACGTCAGTTTGACGCTTTTGCCGGTCCACTCATCTCGGAACGTCTTCTTGTAACGATAGCTGACGATGAAGCTTTCATAGCCTTGCGCGTAGCCCTCGGCGCCCGGGGGTGGCAGGGTTCTAGCGTTCGAAAGCGCCTTCTTTAGCTGATCGTTCTCACTCATCAGCTCATTGAGGCGCACGGGGTCTCCAGACAGATTGCCTCGGACCCAACCCTCCCTTGGATTGCGCTTCGTCTCGGCGGAGACCGCTTGCATGACGCGCGCTTCCAAGTTCTCTGGCGTCGTCCAGTACTTCACATGCCTGCCGGTCTCCACCTTCGCGCGGAAGGCATCAAGCTTTGCGCGCGCCGTATCGCTTTGATCTGTCCGGTCCGCGCGGATTGAGCCGGGTGCTTCATGAAGAAAGGCCAGCACCGGAATACCGCAAGTCACGGCGTAGTCGAATTCCTTCTCAGTATAGCTAAGGCCCTCTTCCGTCGTGCTGCCGTATCGACCGCCGATCACAAGGACGTAGTAGTCGCTATCATCGATGACGCCACGAATGAGTGTCCATTGGTCTTCGTTGGAAGCGGGGAACAGCTCCATGCCGGCGGGGAAGTGGTTCAAATTTAGAAGCGCTTGCGACACGGCTCTGCGCTCGTCTAAGAGGTCCGAGAACGTCGAGCTAACAAAGATCTGGTAGCGCTTCTCCATGATTCCCCCAGGGCATGCGAACTAGGCTAATATTGGGTGCACTTAGTGATCTTGAAATTCACAGAAACTCCTCCAAGGCGGTCTTGGCCATCCATCTTTTTCCGCGTGGACCGGCAGCAATCCTCTCTCTTAAGTGCATAGTATGCCTCGTTGCACGACGTGTATGGCTGGCCTCGCACACTGCATTTGTGCCCCCAATCCGTTCGGCTTTGGCATTGGTGCTCGCCAGTTGCGCGGAACAGCCGCGCTCGCTGAGTCTGCGCATCAGCAATCGGCGGAACGAGGAACGATACGAGTATCACGATAAATAAGAAGCACTTGGGGGGTATCATAGTTGCGGACCTCTAACCCATAAATAGAAGCATCCCTCAATCGCAAGCGCGGATCTCTACTGGACGGCGTCGGAGGATGATCATCGGAACTTGCTAACCTATCTGGGAGTGCCCTATGATTGCGAGCATTTCCAAGACGCGACATGCCGCGATATCAACATTGTACATCTGTGAAGTGTCATGTTCTTCCTTCGGACAATTGTACTTTCATCCACTGTTGTGCTGATTGCCTCATCGCTCGTGGCGTTCGCGCAGTCGCCCGTATGGACTGATCGCATCCGACTTATCGATGCCGCAGATCTGCTGGCAGAGAGCTTCAAGGTCAACAGGAAGCCTCGCCCTATGACTGACGCAGCTTGCGATGGGGGTGGCAAAGGGATGCGCGCGAAGAAGTACTGCAACTACGTGCGCGAAATCCGAGACATCAAAATCGAAAAGGTGATTTCGATCTCTGTCGGACAAGTCGACATCGAGGCAATTCCGGTAGTCTATGATAAGCGGCGCATTGGCATCAATAATGAATGGAGCGAACCTTACTCCTTCAAGCGAACGTCTAGATACACGTCAAAACAGTACGTGCAAGTTGTTCTGACCGATCAACTCACCAAAGTATCCGAATTCAGCACGAGCGTGGAATTCGATGCCAAATTGTTCGATTCGATTGGCGTCAGGGCCGGGCAAGCCGCGAAGAAGACCGTGACTATCGATCTGACCAAGCAAGAGACTAAGACCCATGAGGAAGAATTTACGCTTGATGAGCCGATAGAGTTTCAAGTGCCGCCATGCGTTGGTCGTTTCGCCGAGTATTTTGATCAAAAGCGACGCGTGAGCATTCCACTCGTTTTACGTGGCGTGCTGACCGCGAAAGTGTACGATGTGGTTCCGGGATGGAAGCGCGAGTTCTTTATACGAGATATTGGCCCCGGCGACCCCCAACACTTACGTGAGTTCACGCTTCGAGGGAACGTCGAAATGCAAGGCAGCGACCGTCAGCTCACTATAGAGCTGAGAGAGGCGAAGCTTGACCCGTCGAGTTGCGCGAAGCAATGAGGCGTTGCTCACGAGGAGTGAACCATGCGTTCTATACGAACGGTGAGCGCTGCGATCATTCTAGGCATGACGACAGCGCTGCTCGCGAATCCAGGGCGAGTAGCTGCTCAGCCTCGAACGTGTGGGGATCAGGGCCTGGACAATCGCCCAAATGGTTGTTCAGTGCGGAGAGGTGGAACTTGGGTATACCAAGTGTCCAAATGTGAAGTTATCGCCAAAGATCGCGTCAGATATACGCATTGCTCCGGAGCCACAAGAGAGTTGAAGGGAAGCGACTTTGTCTGCGCAGTAGGGTCATGCCGTGGTGGATACGCGAGGCGCGACGCTAGACGGTTGTAAGTGCGGTCGCTTCCATTCCTAACGTTTCCTAGGGGGCCGTCGGGCCTTCTGCGCCTCAGGCTTCGTCGGCCGCCTCTTCGTCTTTTTCGGCGGCGGCGCGTGCTGCTTCATAAGCGTCTCCAGATACCAGCGTGCCATCCGGAACGTGTCTTGATCCTCCGGCTTCGCAGCCCCTTGGTTAGTCTCCAGATTCAATAGCGCGTGCTCGATGAGTTCCCGCACTTCCTCGTCGGTCATCAGCTCCAAAATGCGTAGCTCGAGCAGCATGTGTGAGAGGAGCGTGAAGGTAGCCAATGCAAGGCCGGCGTCTCGGGGCTTCGCCATAGATTCTTTCTCCAAATGAATTGGGCGCCCGGTCAGGGGCGCCCTGTTGGTAACGGGCCAATTGATTAGGCGACTGCGAGACTGACCACGGTGCCGGTCCGGCCGGTGCTCAGCTTGACGACGCCTCTGCTGCTCAGATCGTGCAGGACTTCGTTCGTGCGGCTTCTGGACAGTCCCAGGCTCTTGGCTATCCCGCGCTGCCCGCCAGAGACTCGACCGCCGTTCCGCTCTAAGAGATCCACAACGTTGCTGTCCGGTGTCCGCTTGCGTCGGTGTCCGCCTCCGCCACTCGGTCCGGGGCCTCGAGGTGTCCGTGGTTTGCGCTTGGCCGGCGTCCGGCAACGTGTCCGCTTCTGCGCGACTGTTGCCGCCGCTTCGGTGTCCGCTTCTGATGTCTGTTGAGTGCCAGAAAGCCCCGGTTTTGGCGGGTTTCCGGCGTCCGGCGTCTGTTCGGACCGGACACCTACCCCGACGGGCCCAACCGCCAACGAACCGGACACCCCAGCAGGGCCATTTCCGGACACTCCGGCGGACACTTCGTCACGCATAGACCGGACAACCACGACGCCTAGAGCCGAGCCCAATTCCAAGAACAGCACGGGCACTAAGAGCAGCCAAGGTGACAGGCTGTCCGTGCCGACCGCCCATCCCAGTGCGCCCAGATACGCCGCGAGTGCAGCCGCCAGCGGGTCGGCCTCTGCAACGGCCTGCTGGCCTTCTGTATGGGCTGGCCCGCTGCGCACGATGGCCTCCAATTCAGCACGCCGCTTAGCTCGAGCAGCCTCTATCTCGAGGTCCGCGACGGACTTGCAGGTGTCTCGGAATATGGGCCCGTTGATCTTCTCGCAGCTGTTGGCGCCAGGCGTGGCCTTCAGGGTTCGGATTTGAGCCTCCAGGCCATCACGCGCCGGCATCAACGTGCCCAGCTCGGCTTGTGCACGATCGCGAGCGGACTTGGCGGACTTCGCATCATCCAGAACTAGCTGCCGTGCGGCCGTATGATCGCCGCGCGATGCTGCCGCGAGCCCTAGCTCGGAAGTCACAGAGTAGACGATGGCAACAACTGCGAGCAGGGCGCACGCCGCGCCACGTAGGAACTGCCAGCGTCCGAATGCATCGAGCGCGGCGGACACGGCAAAGGGTTTCACAAGCTCCCCTCCAAGTGCAGCAGCGGCGAAGATGAGGCCGACGACTTGGTGAGTGTGAGAGCCAACGACGTAGCCGTAGAAAGCACCGAGCAGTGCCGATGCGATGACGAGAAGAGAAGCGCCGCCCCGTACTAGAAAGTGCGAGAGCGCCGTGATAGACGGACACATTGGGATCAGTCCTTCTTGGAAAGGATTGGTTCAAGAGCCGAAGTTGCGGTTGGCGCCGCGCTTCGGCTCGCTCATTTGTAGTGCAGTCCTGTGGCAGGGTTTTTGGTAGGGACAAAGTCTGTTAGTGTGCGAGCGCTGCAAGCGCCTTCGAATGCTTCGTGAGAGAAGCCGCGAACTTCTGATGTTGGCGAATTCTGCCGGCTACGTCGCGCGCCACGGCCTTTGATGCCTCCGTGGCGGCTTTCTTCGCGCTCTTCGCTTCTTCCGCAAGCGCACGCTTCCAATAACGTTCCAAGAACTGCGGTAGCTTCCGCTCGATCGCGAGCGCCGGTCCCTCGCGCAGCTAGCAACCTGAGCCGACACTGAGCCAGCTCAGCTCATCTTGCACGATATCGAAATCGGGCTCGGAGACTGGCCACGCCTTCACGAGCCGCAAAGCCACTGCAGGCATCGCCGAGTGTGGATAGTCAGACGCGTCTTCGATGTACCGCAGATGCCCGCGCCCGTGCTCGTCACTGAGGAACAGCACGAAGCCCGTCGGAAGCCGCCAATGTTCGTATCTTGCAGCGTCAATCTTTGGGGCTTCCGGCTTGGTGGTCTTCGTGCGGCGGCTCTTTGATGTCGTCTGTTTGGGCTTCCTGGTCGTCTTGGTTGTCGTCTGTTGAGCCCGTCGGGACGGCTTCCGTGAGGAATTGGCGTTAGGCATTTGGCAATCTCCCTGGTGGGTGAAGACGCGCACTAGTGATTCGTTTGCATGCGATTTGGTTTCCAAGAGATTAACAGGGAGAATATTTTGCAATTCGATTATTTACAATAGAGCTCGCCGCGCGCGCCCGTTTTGGCGGCCGCCTTTATTCACCCCGCATTCTAGGAACGTTTCTGGCGCAGAAACTTCACGCTTCCTGTTATTCCAACGCCAAAAGCGTTTATTGCGACGAGAATGTAGTTATTCGAACGCGGGCGGCCTTTGGAATGATTTCGATCTTCTCCACGCCGAACTCGCGGCGCAGATCCTCGATGGTGCCGGCGCTGGCCATCCTCTGCGAGCGCACGCGGTGTAGTGCTTCGATGAGGTGCGCCTCTTCTTTCTCTGCGAGTCGATCAATCTTCCAGTTTGACCGCCAGCGCGCCCAGAAGCGGCTGTTCTCACGGATGCGTTTGGCTGCTTGTTTAAAGGGCGGATATCTCTGCTCCCACAATGAGAAGGTGGACGCGACTACGCCAAAATGATTAGCCGCGTCCGTGATCGCATACCCCTTTTGCCCTAGCTCAAGGACAGTTACGGCGAACTCGGGCCGGTATTTTGAGGGGCGGCCGCGCTGCCTTGGCTTGCGCCGTCGTCGTCTCTTACGCTCAGCTACTGCCACACTTCTTCTCCTCTGCTTCCATGGCCGCAACCATGAGGGCGAGCTTTGATGGCCTCGCTCGCAGAGCGGGGAGTGGCTTGATGGGGCGCGCCGACATCTGCTTGGCGATGAGCCAAAGGTGTGGCGGGAGAGGTCCTGCGTATTTTAGTGTGTAGTTTGGATAGTGGACGCCGCCGGGGCAGTGGTTCTCTCGTGGACCTTCACCCTGGCCGTGCGCGTGAACGCCGCCGCACTGCGCACACATCACAAGCCACGATTTGCTGAAGTCGCGTTTCGGGATCGGTCGATCTGCCGGAACAGAGTACGCGGAAATAACGGGGTAGCGGTCAATCTCCGGTGTCTTGTTGGCCGCGCCCTTACGGGTCTTTCTCATTGTTCGTGAAGTCCTTGATTATCAATTGTAAGCGGAGTGATTTCTAGGGGTGAAGCCTCAACCTAAGGCGTCATCGCAAAACCTCCATGGTTAGGTCGTTGTAGTGCGGCGATCACCAATCAAAGAGCATGTGGATTTCTTTGAGAGATTGCCTTTCGTGCTTGTGGGCAGCGTGGAGCAGTGCCTGAATGTCAACGTTGCTTGAAGACAATGGAGGTTTTCATGAAGGCGTTGCTACTCGCTATTGCGCTACTCGTTATCGGCCAGACCGTCGCAGAAGCAGCCTGCCCTGCTGGGACGCGCTACATGTGCTACCCGCAGCCGAACGGTAAGCAGCAGTGTGGCTGCTTCAGGTAACCTACTCGGCTCGGACGTAGAGGGTCGTCCGAGCCTCTGAAGTCCTCTGGCAAACTTTCGTCCAGCCGAGCAGCTCTTACTGGTTTGCCCGTACTCGTCGGAGCAGTGTGATGGCCTCGTTCATCCGTTTCCTTCTAGTGATCTTCGCGCTCCTCCATCCCGCTCTCGCTGAAGCCGATACTTGGGAGCCGGATAACGATGAGTCAGGACTGAATAATTCCTTCGCGAAGGCCCAACCAATAGACGCGCTGCGAATTGATAGCTCGGGCAAACCTCGAGGCGCTCGAGTGGCGGGCTCCCTTGGCGTGGTGTTGGGTAACAAATTTGACACTGAGGACTTCTACAAATTCTCGATTCCGGCCGGCACGAAGTGGAAGCTCGAATTCTTCATGCGGGAGCTTCCGGACACCACGGTAGCCATTGAATTGTTCGACAAGCCGGGAGGCAAATGGATAGGCCGTGGTCAGGGCAACCCCACCGAAACAATCATCATCGATCTCGAGGGCGGCACGTATTATATCCGCCTGTTTACGTCAGTTGGTTCCGCCAACGGGAGAGAAGTTACATATGATTTGGCGATCACTCCGGTCTTTGTGCCGATTCCAGGCACCCCCGGACCTGATTGCGCAAATGCAGCAGACTTGTCCGCGGACCCAAACAAAAGGCGAGTGACCGGGACACTTAGCCCGGCAAACACGACAGCCAGCTATAGCTTCTACCTAACCCAGGGCGCGCAGTTTCAAGTGTCGCGGTTGAATTCATTGCGTAATTACGAGGTGCATCTCATAGAACGGACAGTGCGTAATCGTTTCTGGGTTGCCCGCAAGGCGGAGCCCGAAGGCTCGATCATGCTTCTGCTGGACCCAGGGTATTACTGCTTGCAAATGTCCAATACGCAATTGAGTGCGCCCGCGAACTACGATGTCGATCTTTCCATTGTGTTTGCGGGATGGAGGCCCAGCTCCACGAGGGCCGGCGCATTGGCGGTCACCAGCTTAAATCTGGGCAATCTAAGCGAGAACGGGAAATACAAAAATAGCCGTTACGCAGTATATCCTGCGCCCAACTCGGTGCTTGCATCAGGAACAGAGTACAGATTGCGGGAATGGATCGGCATCAGCGCGCCCGAACAGTGGTATCAATTCATGCTGACGGAATCCGGCAGCTTGCATGTGGCGCTGAGGCGCCTTCACCGTCCAGCTGGCTTTGAGGTCTTGGATAGTGCTGGCAGAACATTAATGGTTGGCCAACCTTCGGGTTCTCCATTGATGGACTATCTCCCCGAAGTGACAGGCGACAGTAAGATCGGCCCCGGCATGTACTACCTCCGCATGAGCGCGCTGGGGACCAGCGGACCGGGCACCGGTTACGACGCCGCCGTGTTCTTCGTCGCGAGTAAGTAGCTCCGACTCAGACGTAGGTCCAGCACTCTGCCCTTGGCTGGGATGGCGCCCAGAAGGCCGTTTCCAGCCCAGTCGCAACTGTCCCTGGCTGGGCGAGGGGAGATGATGCCAGATGGGCACGAGCCCGAATTCGCCCCACGTCATGGGCACGTCCGGGATGGCCGTTTCCCGTGTGGAGGAATCGCCCAGGACGGCCGTTTCGCTTTGGGGTTGGGGTAGTGACCCCGACGGGCAAATCGGGCAATTTAACCGCATCCTCCGGAACTCCCAGGCCCTACCCCGTCGGATCGCATCCCAGGACCGTCTAGGAGAGTCGCTGGCGGCTTTCTGAGGGTCGGCTGGGGTGAGGGGACTCAACGACCTTGCCGAGTCTCCACGGCCTCCCACGACGCCTTGGCGAGGAAATGGGCCCGACGGGCCGGCTAAGGCGATGTCTCGAGGGGGTTTGGAGCTGTTTGGCAATACACCCCTATAGGGGTGAATTCTTTTTGTGGCCGTATCGGTTGTTGGGCCCGACTGGCTCAGCTGCGTTTCGGTCATTTATGATGTTTCCGTTATGGAAATTGCCTGGGGTTACCGCAAATTGCCCGGGGTCTGCCCGAGGTTGCCACATTCATTGCGGCAGTAATTATGTTGTCTTTCAATGGCTTATTGTGAATTGCCCTAGGTGCCCTAGGTTTTTCGGAAAACTTTGCTTTCAGCCGCTCTGGCCGGGGAATGGGTGCCCCTCCCCCTTCTCTTCCTTTTTCTACTTTTCAATCAATTTAGGGAGGGTACCTAGGGCAATGAAAGGTAAGGCACTGAAACGAATCGGTTTTCTCTGCCCTAGGTGAGGGGGCAAACCCCGGACAAACCTAGGGCACACCTAGGTCAATTCGGGCATCACCCCTCGGCCGTCCGCCGCCTAGTCGGCTCTCGCCGCTCGAACGGCTTTACGTTCTCGGCGCCGCCTGGGATGGAATCGCTGGTTGATCGCAGCTCGCCGGCCTCGTCCACGAACCACGAACGCTTCACGTCCGCGTCCTTCGTGTAGACGTACGAACGGTCGCCATCGATAAGCTTCCGCTCCTTCTTCCAGCCGAGCCGGATCATGGCGCGGCCGATCGCTTGCAGATGGCGCTGCTCGCGACGCTCGCGCTTCTCGTTGTCGAGCCCGATGATCGAATACAGGGCATCCATTCCGATCGTGCCGCCGTAGTCGCCGAGCTTCTTGGAAAGTGCGTAGTAGATCGGATCACCGATGACGCGCGCGCCCTGTCTGGCTTCTGCTGCCGGGTGCAGCTCCTTGGGCAGAGTTATGGGGACGCCTTTGGCTTCATAGTGTGCGGCCTCGGCCCACAGCTGGGGCGCAATCTCCCTAAGTCCCTTCAGGTCGATATCGTCGGCCACCTCTACTGGCCAGTACCGTCGGTTTCCCGTGGCATCCAGAAGGTACTCTTTGCTGTTCGTCGTCCCTATCAATACGAACTGGCGCGGGACGTGTGAGGTCTCGCGTCCATAGGCCAAACGTGCGGAATCTTCTTTGCGGGACAGCATGGCCTTGATGGCTTCGACAACGCGCGTCCCGCCGTTCAATTCCGAGATCTCCACGACAAGCTTTCCGCGTGTGTGTTCTATGACGGTCCTCGTGTCGGCGCCAAGAAGCAGGCTATCGTCAAATAGTCCCGGCCCGACAGCTTCAGCGAGGGCGAGCGCGAGTGACGATTTGCCAGCGCCCTGCCGCCCTTCGAGTACAAGAAGTTGATCAAACTTCGTGCCTGGATTGCGGACGCGGCGGACAGCAGCAATCAGGAACAGTCTCCCGAACGCGCGATCAAGCGGCTCGTCTGTAACGCCAGCATACTTGACGAGCCACGAGTCTAAGCGCGGCTCGCCGTCCCATTTGAGGTCACGGAAGAAATCTTGGACCGGGTTGCGTGCGTTCTGTCTTGCGATCTCTCGAACGGCGCTGGCGAAGTATTCGAAGTTTGGGCGTAGGCCTGCCTTCTCCGCGCGAAACCACAACGCGTTCAGTACGACGTCGTCCAGATCATCGTACCGTTCGAATCCCTCAATGCGATTCCGTCCGGAGAACTCGTCACGGTACACGCGGACGCCAATGTGCTGGAGGAACCAAGCAATGTTCTCCTGCGACTTGGGTACAGGAGGTGCGTCATCTGCCTTGGGATCTACACGCTCCGGCCAAACTATAAGCTCGGATAATGGCTGCGATTGCCGCCTCGTTGAGTGAAGCATTTGTAGTGCCTCCGACCGGCGGCACGTCGCATTCGGGGACTTAAGCCGATGCTGGTCCCATTCTCGGTTGAGAAGATCCAGGGTGATGGCGTCCCGCTCAACAGTCGGGCCACTGAAGCCCCAGCCCAAGTAGAGATCCCGCCCGATCTTGTCGTGTTCCGGGCCGAAGAAGCCAACTAAGGCGACAGCGGCCCAGTATCGAGCGGTAGGAGAACGGCTAGCTATTCTGTCCAAAGCCGCCCGCATATCGGCTATTTCAAGCAGCGAGCCCGTGTGCCCGACGGGCTCCTTGGGCTCAGCTAGCTTATTATCGGAATAACCCGACGGTCCCGACCCCAAAACATCCGAATTATTCTCGCAATTCTCACTTTGAGTATTGACTTCCGGAGTATCTTTCTTTAAATCTTGGAGCATCGTTATTTCCTTTTTGCCGGATTAACTCGAGATGCTGCTCGAGCCGGCAGACAAAACAACTAAAGCCCGTCGCTTCACCGAGTGGCGGGTTTTTCTTTGGGGTTTACGCTGCGGCCCAGGTTACTGGGGGGCGGCTGTTCAGCCACTCGAGAACGTCTGTCTCGCGCCACGCGATCCGCTTGGGCCCGATCTGGTAGGGGCCGGGAAAAATCCCCGCTTTCGCCATGCGATAGATGGTGACGCGGTTCAGGCTCGTCATCTGACTGACGGTCCTAGCGCCGAGCATCCGGTTCGCGGGGCCGAGGCGCTCATTGCTTGGGAAACTCATTGGTCAATCTCCGTTGTTGAACGCACAAAGGCGCCGCTGGGCAAAAATGCCGCTCGCCGCGCTGTGTCTGTTTCCGGTTTTTGCTGGTTGGATCGGGGGTCGGATCTATGCCAAAAGGCGGACCGCCCCACTTATGATTTAAATATAGAGTAGCCGGACGCGAAATGCAATAGTAATTTACGTCCGCAACGGAAATTATTTCGGTAGAACAACACCCTATTTCAGGGTGCGCCCTCGCGTTGATTTAGATGGATATTCTCGCTTGAAGTCACGACAAGCCGGGAATTTCACACGACAAGCCGGGAAAAATTTTGAAAGCGACCCGGGGGAAAATTACTAATGCATATGCAAGGATGGGCCTGAAAAATCGAGGCCGTATTCCTCGCGATCCATCTCTCTGCGATCAGGTCTTTGATGGGGGACCTACCCTGGGGGGTCTTCGTCTTAGCGCGGATATGGGACCAAACTAGCGCGGCCCGTCTGTTACCCGACGGGCTCGACGCCACGACCGTCGACACCACGACGCTCAACACCTCAACACTCAGCTGATACGCTCGCGCCATGACGACGCCCCGACCCGTCACGCTCTATTTGCTTTGCGGCAAGATAGCCGCCGGCAAGTCGACGCTCGCGAGCCAGCTCGCCCAGCATCCGGCAACACTTCTCATTGCTATGGATGATTGGATGTCCGCTCTCTACCCAACTGAGAACAGGACGATTGAGGACTTCGCCGCTTACTCTACGCGGCTACGCGCAGCAATGGGGCCGCACGTGGTCGCGATCTTGCGGCAAGGCGTGTCTGTTGTGATGGACTTCCCGGCGAACACTGTGAAATCGCGCGACTGGCTGCGATCGTTGGCCGATGAGGCTGGCGTCGCGCATGAGCTTCACGTGCTGGAGGTGCCGGACGATGTATGCAAGGCGCGACTGAGACAGCGGAACGCCAGCGGTGAGCATCCCTATCAAGTGGACGACGCCACCTACGATCAGTTCATGAGCTACTTCGCGTATCCGAGCGCGGATGAGGGCTTCAACGTCGTCGTGCACAAGGCTTAAGGGCCCGACGGGCTCGACGCTAAACAGTCGGCTGATGCATACCGCAACAGTCGTGCTTCGATGGTCTATCATCTGGCCATTGTAAGAATTGATTCGCATCAGCGTGGGCGCAACAAATCGGAGACAGCCGACATGTCGCCACGACGGCCGCCGCGAAAGCCGCGCATCTATCCCGGCTACCCCAACTATGAAATCGAGTACGCGGACAGCGAGCGCAGTAAGCGCGCGGTGAAGATCCTCTCGGTGATCTTCTACTCCTACATGGCCGTTTGCTTTGTGGGGGCTGGCTTCTTGTGGATTCGCGGACTGGCCCGTTGGCTACTCTGGTGAGCGGTAAGCGGGCGCTACTGGTTTCGGGCCTGCTACTCTCGCCGCCCAAACCCTGGATCATCTAGCAGCGCCATCAAATCCCCCGCTGGCGTCCAGTCGCTCATTTCTTCTTCCAGCATTTGAGCGTCAGCGACGACGAACCCCGTTACGTAAAAGCTCAGTCCGAAGCGCGCTGTGAAAGCAAACACCCCGTTAGCGTCGCTGAAATCAAATCTGAACTCGAAGTCCTCTTGCGTAGATTTTCTGCCCTGAACGAGCGTGCCGTAGCGAGGCAACATGTCGAGAAGGTACTTCGGTACGCCAAACGGGTAGTCTTCCTTTGTGCTCCATTGTGTCCAGTAGGCGCCGGGCGGCGTTAGCGGACTGCCGTATTGACAGTAGTAGAATGCTCTCGTCGCCTTGTGAGCGAAGAGATTGAGCTGTCGAACGGATGGAGGACCAAGGGTCACGATTGCCGCGTCCGGCGGCACTGGCACGCCGTGCTGCAGAAGATGCAGCCTGCCCCTTCGGTTCATTAAGGGTCCGGAGTGCTCCAACAGATCTTGTACTATCTCGGGCGCCTGCATCCTTATTTGAGCAGCAAGCGCGGTGTGTTTGCTCCCTTCTTTCGTTGGCAGACCGTCCCACCTCGACACGAGGGCCATGAGCAGGTCAGCCGTGGATGTTCCACCGTTGCAATCCTTGCAGGCCGGAACGACCATCTTGTCCGGACGGAACGAAGTGTCGAATAGCGACTTCGGAGGCATATGATCCCGCGTTGTCGCGGGGCGCAATCCGGCGCAATAGCAGCAGTGCGGATGCTGCTCTAGCATTCGCTGAGTGGCAGATTGCTTGAGACGCTTCTCCCGGCCCATGCGCAACTATGCCAGACGGGCCGGCCTGCTGACGGGCCAACAGCGCGCTATCAACAGTTTGGCTAGTGCGGCCGGCGCGGGCCTCTGGCGGTCTGTTCGATGCGGTCCTGCCACTCTGCGATGTCTCGAGAGAAGTACGCCACGCGGCGCCCCCCAAGTCTGACGCGCTTCGGCAGCTTGCCGGACTTCTCAGCCCGTTTCAGATAACTCATTGAGACGCCCATCAGCTGGGCCGTCTGCTTAGGGGATAGCATCACATTGGGCGGCGGTAGCGCTGACTTGGGAGGCTCTTGTGTTCGGCACTCGGTGCCGGTCCCTGTGATGCTTTCGCCGAACATCCGCATCCATGCCTCGTCCAAGGCCTCGAGTTCGACAGATGAGAGCCGCCGGCTGCACTCGATCATGCTGATCAGCTCTCGCGGGCTAAGCGTGCCGAAGTCCGGCCGGCTCTTTGTGTCCGCATAATCTGCCGCCATCTGCTCGGCTTTGACGCGCGCGCGTGCAATCGTGGCGGCCAGCGAGCCGCCTTCAGTATTCGCAGTCATTTGGAAATCCCCTCAGTAGTCGTCTTATCTGATGAGGTGGGGATCAGTAAGAGTCGCGGCAAGAGGGGGCTTTAGGTCGACGATAGCCCATGGAAATCCCATGAAGCGTTTGTCGCTCGCACCGCTCAGTCCAAGTTGTTGTTGATTTTCAATGGTGCCCAGGGCCGGAATCGAACCAGCGACACTGCGATTTTCAGTCGCATGCTCTACCAACTGAGCTACCTGGGCGTAACGCGGTAGCTCTCGGAGCCCCACGCAAGACGCGACCTTATAGGTGCTGAGCGGGACGCTGTCCAGCACCCAAGCACTACTTGGCGAGAACGGCCACTTTAACAGTCTGGGCAGCGCCGGAAGCTGCGCCGGCGCCGTCTACAACGACCACGTCGAAGCTTGCCCGCTGCCCCGCCGAGCCGTCGTGCACGAACAGGACGCGCCCAGCTTCGATGTCGGCTTGCTTGAAGGATGTCACAGCCTCGCGCGGTCCGTCGGCCATGGCTACCCAGCCGCCGATCGTGTTCGATGCCGTGAACGTCAGAGCTTCGGCGCCGTGGTCCGGGTCGATGGCCATGAGGTCCATCACCGTCACGACGACGGACTGCCCGCGCGAGACGACGAGCTCGAGGTCGCCCGCGATCTCGGGCGGGATGTTGCGGAGCTCCGCCGAGAGGTCGCCGCCGGCTTCGAGCGAGATGCTGCCGTAGCGGATGTCGCCCTCGACGACGCCGGTGCTCGTAATCTTTATGAGCTTCTTGACCACGGCCTCGCCCTGCAGCGTGCCGCGCACTTCCGCCGTGTCGACCTTGAGCTTTCCGGCTATGCGGCCGCCCTCATGCACGCGCAGGTTCTGCGCTGCGATGTTGCCTTCGACGTATCCAAATACGTCGATCGCGCCCGCGTTGAGGATCGTACCTTTGATGATGGTGTCGCCCTGAATAAGGGCGTCGCGGCGTTTGTCGGCCACAACCTGCTCCCCGTTCTACCCCCGCCGGCGGACGGGGCGCCGCGCCGCTCGTCCGCAATCAAGACCCGACACTAGCGGGGGTGGGTGGCGGAAGCGAGGCATGTACTCGCAACATGGTTGCCGCGTCGCTCGGATGTGGCAGCGCGCGTCCGGGCTCAGGTAGTCGGCCCGCGATCTGGAATATCGATTTCGAAGACGGCGCCGCGACCGGCTGTCGTCTCGGAAAGGCGGAGATCGCCGCCATGCGCGATCACGAGCTCGCGTGCAATGGTGAGACCGAGGCCGGTGCCGCCCTTGCGCGCCGAGCCCTGAAAGGCCTGGAAGAGGTGGGCACGCGCCCGCTCCGGCACGCCAGGGCCGCTGTCGCTCAAGCGGATATGCGTCGTGCGCGGGGCGCGCCACGCGGCGATGGTGATCGTGCCGGGGGCGTCGCCACGATGGGACTCGATGGCCTGGAGCGAGTTGCGAACGAGGTTCGACAGCACGCGATAGAGCTGGTCGCGATCCGCGTCGACGATGAGACTATCTTCGACGGCGATCGCGAGCATGACGCGCGTCGAGGGCGAGAGACCGAGCCCTTCGCCCACCTCCTCGGCAAGCGTGCGTAGCGCAATGAGTTCACGTCGCGGGGACGGCTCCTCGGCGCGGCCGAAGCGGAGGGTGTCGTTGCAGAAGGCGATGGCCCGGTCGAGGGACGCAATGAGCTTGGGTGCGAAGCTCTGCACGGTCGGGTCAGGGCTCGACATCAAGCGGTCGGAAAGAAGCTGCGTGTTGGCGAGCAGGTTGCGCAGATCGTGGTTGATCTTGCTGACGGCGAGGCCAAGCGCCGCGAGGCGGCTCCTTTGATTGAGCAGATGATGCAACTCGGACTGCATATGGGCGAGTTCGCGCTCCGCGGTGCCGATCTCGTCCTTGCGCTCGGAGGGCGAGATGATGCGGCTTGCATCCTCTGGACGTTCCGTGAAGTGCTGCATGTTCGAGGCAAGGCGCAGCATTGGGCGGACCAGCAGCGTACTGAGCGCGAAATAGACGAGCGCAGCCGTGGTGACGGAGATGATGATCGATAGAACGAGGATGTTGAGGCCAAACTTGAGCATTGCCGCCCTGAGCGGGGCTTCTGGCAGCACAATCTCAATCAGGGCGCCCGCGCCTTCGTGCGGGAGGCCGATGACGCGCAGCGTGCGGTTGCCGTCTGAGAAGAGCACCGTGAGCGCATCCCAGACCTGGGTCATTCGGCGGCTGACGGCCGAGATCATTTCGTCCGGCCCGGGCGGGGAGAGATCGTAGGTCGCATCGACCGCGGGCATCGGGTCTGACGCGAGAATGAGCTGGCGCTGGTCGTTGCGCTTGAGCGCGACGGCGCGCACCTGCGCCGTGCGAAGCAGCTCGTCGCGCAGCGCCTGTGGCACGGCTCCCTGGGGCGATGCCTCTGCTGCAAGTGAGGCAAGCTGTGCGGAACGGAGCCGGTCGGTCAGCCAGTTGACGCGATAGTTCGCGACTGAAGGCAGGAAGATAAGAACTTCGGCCAGCATCACGAAGAGGATCGTGAGGATGAGCAGCTTGCCTGCCAGGCCGAGCTTTTGAAGGCGAGACCTGACGCGTGCGGCAGCAGCACGGCTCCTGCTCGGAACCGCGATGTCCACCTCCACAGGATGCTCGACCTTCTGGTCCAAACCTCACGTCCCTTCTTGGACCGTGTGACGGCGCACGCTGTCGTGCGCGTGGAATATCAGGCTTGTAGCCTTTGGCTGGTGGTTCAATCGGGCCGGTGCCAACCCGCCTGGCGCTTCGGGTGCCATGCTGCGCGCTGACCCATGCAGCGTGCCACCCCGCGAAGCCGCCCCGCAGCGGTCTCCCGGTCCGAATTCCCTCCTCCACAGTCAGGAAATTCCGGGACATTCTACCCGAGCTTGCGCAAGAGCCCAACTACCTTCCGTACAATTGGCTTTCCTGCTGCAAGGGCATAAGTCCCCATGGCCGCCCGTTTACTGATTTCGCCGAGGGTCGGATATGGGGCGATCCACTGGGTCATGGCGGTGATCTTGAGCCCCTGAGAGATGGCCAGGGACCAGATCTGGATCAGCTCGCCGGCTTCCGCACCGGCGATGCCGGCGCCGAGAATGGTCCCCTTGCGGTCGGTCACGACCTTGACGAAGCCGCCCGTAGCCCGCTCCGCGTGGGCACGGTCGTTTTCGTGATACGGCCAGCGGAAGACCTGGATGCTGCCGTGCTTCTGGCGGGCCTGGTCCTCGGTGAGGCCGACCTGGGCGAGCTCGGGATCGGTAAACGTCACCCAGGGGATCAGCTCGGCGCGGACCTTGGCGGGCAGGCGAAACAGCGCGCGGCGGAAGACAATGCCGGCATGGTAGTTGGCGACGTGGGTGAACTGCTGGCCGCCGATGACATCGCCGATGGCAAAGACCTTACGGTTGGATGTGACGAGGCTGGGGCTGACCATGATGCCGCGCTTGTCGTATTTGATGCCGGCGGCTTCCAGATTGAGGTCCAGCACATTGGGCTTGCGGCCTGCGGCAATGAGCAGGTGCGTGCCTTCGACCGTCTCGGTTCCGTCGGGCGTCGCGATCGTCACTTGAACTGCACCCGGCCAGCCGGAGACGCGCTCGACGCGCGCGCCCTCGCGAACGACCAAGCCTTCCGCGCGTACGTGCTTCAGCACGACATCCGAAAGCTCGGGATCATCGTGGCCAAGTGCTTTCAGCCCTTCAAGTACCGTGACCTGTGAGCCCAGCCGCAGGTAAGCCTGCGCGAGCTCCATCCCGACCGCACCCCCGCCTATGACGACGAGATGGCCGATCGGCTGACGGAGGTCGAACAGGCTCTCGTTCGTGAGATAGGGGATTTTGTCGAGGCCCGGGATCGCCGGCACATCGGGCGACGAGCCAGTCGCGATCACGAAGCGGAAGGCTTTGATCAGCGTGTCACCGGCCTCGACCGTGTTCTTGTCGCGGAAGCGGGCCGGGGCGTGGATGACCTCGACGCCCATGCCTGTAAAGCGCTCGACGGAATCGTTGCGCGCGATGCCGGCGATGACCGACCTGATGTGGTCGTTGACGGCTGCCGCATCGACCTGCGGCTCGACAGGCAGGATGCCGAACTGGCCGGCTGTCCGCATATTCTGGGCGCGCCGCGCCGCTGCAATGAGTGCCTTCGAGGGGACGCATCCTGTATTGAGGCAGTCGCCGCCCATGAGGTGCTTCTCGATCAGGACGACCTTCATCCCGAGCATCACGGTCGATGCCGCGACCGAGAGCCCTCCCGAGCCCGCGCCGATGATGCAGATGTCTGCGTTGATGGTGCCGCTGTGGCCGAGCGTGCGCCCCGTTTCCTCTGCTTCCGTCTTAGACCGCTGCATCCCGCGCCCTCCACATCTTCAGTGCCACCGGGATCAGCGCCACGACACCCAGCAGTATCAAAGCGACGATCAGCTCCTTGGTGACAAGGGCGCTGGTGTCGATCCTGTACGGGCACGCCACGTCCGGATCGACCGGCATGGTGGCGAGGCACGCATGATGGCTGCGGTTCTGGGCCTTGATCACGCTGCCGAGCCCCGCCCCGGCAACCGTGAACGCGGTGGTGCCGGGGATGATACCGAGAAACGTGCCGAGCACATAGGTGCGCAATGGCACGCCGAGAACCGCGGCAGCCAGATTGACGACGACGAAGGGAAAGGCTGGCACGAGTCGCAGGAAGAGCAAATAGCTCAGCGCATTCTCGGCGAAACCTCCGCGTAGCCTCTCGAGCCATGGTCCGACGCGCGATGCCATCACCGTGCCGAGTGACGATCGCGCCACGAGAAAAATGATCGTGGCGCCCGCCGTCGCGGCAAACACCGTCGCGGGCGCTGCGATCTTCCAGCCGAACAGAAGGCCGCCAGCAAGCGTCATCACGGTCGCGCATGGCAGAGAGAAGGCAACGATCGAAATGTAGACCGCTATATAAAGCGCAATCGCTGCGGAGACATTCTCCGAGATGAAGGCACGCAGCGTTTCGTAGTTGAGTCCGATGGTCTTGAGCGTCAAGTACTTATGCCCGCCGAATGCGAATATCACGCATGGGACCGCTATCAGCAGCGCGATCGTGAGCCAATGGCGGCGATGGACGGACTCAGTCACAGGATTGCATGCCGCTCCCTTGGGATCGTTCTCTATTCGGGACGGGCCTGACATTCCGATTGCTCCGCTAAGCGGCGGCAAAACTATTGTTGCCCCCCTTGCGCCAACCCTTATGCGCGAAGATACGGCGAAATCCGCGGATTACTGTGGCACTCAAGCACAGTTGAACGCGCGTCACCCTGCGTGAGCAATGCAACTGTGGTCAATCGCGTCAAGTTCCGCTTGTCGCATGTGCAAGTGTCGCTGAGACGGCACTGCGCCAGCCTGCGTAGCGTCGGGCACGCTCGTCGGACGCCATCGCCGGGAGGAAGCTGCGGTCGAGCTGCCAGGATTTCTGGAAGCCTTCGCGGTCGGGGAGCACGCCGGCGTTGTGCCCTGCGAGCCAGGCGGCGCCGAGTGCGGTCGTCTCGAGCATGGTCGGACGATCGACGCGTGCCGCGAGCACATCGGCGAGGAATTGCATGGTCCAGTCGCTCGCGACCATGCCGCCATCGACGCGCAACACCACATCGGCACAGGCCGGCCAATCCCCGCGCATGGCTTCGAGTAGATCGCGCGTCTGGTAGCAGACAGCCTCGAGCGCGGCACGGGCGAGTTCGGCAGGCCCCGTCGCGCGGGTCATCCCGAAGAGCGCGCCGCGGGCGCGCGGCTCCCAGTGCGGCGCGCCGAGGCCGACGAAGCCCGGCACCATGTATATTTCCTGCTCGCTATCCGCTGTGGCTGCCATGGGCCCCGTGTCGGCCGCGGATTTGAGCACCTTGAGGCCATCACGCAGCCACTGCACGGCGGCGCCGGCAACAAAGATCGAGCCTTCGAGCGCGTACGACGTCGTGCCGTCGAGGCGGAAGCCGATTGTCGAGAGCAGGCGGTTTTTAGAGCGCACGAGTTCTGCACCCGTATTGAGCACGGCAAAGCAACCGGTACCGTACGTGGACTTCATCATGCCGGGCGAGAAGCAGCCCTGACCGATCAGCGCAGACTGCTGGTCGCCGGCGACACCTCGGATCGGGATCGCGGCTCCGAGCAGCGCTGGATCCGTCGTGCCGAAGTCAGCGGCGCAGTCGCGCACTTCGGGCAGCATTGCGCGTGGCACACGGAAAATGCGGCAGAGATCATCGTCCCACGCGTTCCGGCGGATATCGAAGAGAGATGTGCGCGAGGCATTGGTCGCGTCAGTGAGATGCGCCTTCCCGCCACTCAGCCGCCAGATGAGGAAGCTGTCGACCGTGCCCGCGAGCAGGTGGCCGGCTTTGGCGGCCGCACGCGCGCCTTCGACATGATCGAGCAGCCAGGCAATCTTGGTCGCGGAGAAATATGGATCGAGCACGAGACCCGTGCGCTCGCTCACCATGTGCTCGACGCCATCGGCTCTGATGCGTTCGCAGACATCTGCGGTGCGCCGGTCCTGCCAGACGATGGCCTTGTGGATGGGCTTTCCCGTGCGGCGGTCCCAGACGATGGTGGTCTCACGCTGGTTGGTGATGCCGATGGCCGCGACGTTCGCGGCTGCAACGTCGGCCTTCTTCAAGGCTGTGCGCGCGGTGTCGATCGTGCCGCGCCAGATGTCCTCGGCGTCATGCTCGACCCATCCCGAGGCCGGATAGTGCTGCGGCAGCTCCTCCTGCCCGAGGCCGATGACCTTGAGGTCACGATTGAACAGCAGCGCGCGGCTGGACGTCGTGCCCTGATCCAGGGCAAGGATGGTCTCGGACATGGATGATCTCCCCATTGATCACCGCGGCCGTGGGATCACTAGCTAGGCCGCCAAAGAAAAACCGCAGCCGGCACAGTGCGGCTGCGGTTCTTATTCCGCAAGTCTCTCTCGGCGGACGGCTTCAGGTCCCAGCGGGCTCCTTGGCCGAAATAGTCGGCAGCGCAGGGATGCTGACATCGCGGTCGCGGCGGCGCGGCTGCGGCGGCTGGTAGGCCCTGCGCGCGTGTGTTTCGCAGTAGGGAAGGCCAGTCACCTTGTTGCGGCCACAGAAATGGAAATCGGCCTGCTGGGGGTCGCCGATCGGCCAGCGGCACATACCCTCGGTGAGCTGCTGGAGGGTCTTGCGCTCGCCGAGCGGGATCTCGATTTCCTCGATGACGCTGACCGGGTTTGGCGAGAGATCGGCTTCCAGCATCTGGCGGAAGGCGGTGTTGCCGACGTTCGCAACGCGCTGGCGCTGGACGACGCGGCGCGGCTGGGCCTGGCGCATGCGCAGGCGGCTGCTGTTGGTGCGATTGCTCGAGGCGCGGGTGGCAAGACCCAGGCGGTGCACCTTCCCGATCACCGCGTTCCGGGTCACTTCGCCAAGCTGAGCCGCGATCTGGCTGGCGCTCAATCCGTCAGCCCAGAGCTTCTTGAGCTGCTCGACCCTCTCATCGTTCCAGACCATACTTCTTTTCTCCTGCGCAGAATCGCAGCAAGGTGCCGTCCTGCAGGCACGCGATGCCACATAGACCCTGGCAGGCACCGGGCGGCAGACGGACGCAAAAGCGCACGGCGCCACGGAAAAGCCAGGGCGGCTACGAACTCGGGAACTAGGGGAACGCTATACGGCGACGCCTTCCCGGACTCGGGAGTTACTCAGGCATCCACGCTACTTGACGGGCGCTGCACTACACGGGCGCCCCGTCCGGCACACTGGTTGGCTGCATTTCTGCCCAACATCTCGTGCCGATCGAGACCAAAGGTACAACAGCTATGGGGAAGCCCTCAAGCGCGCCGGGGATGTACGATGGCTATTGACAACAGTGCGTGACTTCATCGCCACAAATCGAATCACGTTCTCTGTATGTGCGCGGAAAACTGTAGTGATTACCTCTTGGTTCCCCGTGTCGACTGTGCAACCGGCCGCGGTTGCTTGTGACAGCCTCCACACGCGGGCGTTATATTGAACGCTTGGCACTCGAACCTTGACTGTGCCAAAAAGAGCGCCTAACTCCAGAGGAAATCAATGAGACCGCCGCGGGGCCTGCCGCACACTCGGTCGCGAGTGCGCGCTGCCCTCGAATTGCGGCGACGAGGAGGGAGTTGAATGGCAGTACTCGTCGAGGCGGACCGTCTCAGGAAGTCATTCGGGCCAATCCTGGCCGTCGAGGATATCTCGCTCAAGGTCGAGAAGGGTGAGGTGCTCGGCTTCCTCGGTCCGAACGGGGCCGGCAAATCCACTACCATGAAGATGCTGACCGGCTTCCTCGAGCCGGACGCCGGCCGGGCGCGGATTTGCGGGATCAACGTCGCCGACCGCCCCAAGCAAGCCAAGGCCAGTCTCGGCTATCTGCCAGAAGGCGCGCCGGCCTACGGGGACATGACGCCCCGCTCGTTCCTGAACTTCATCGCCGAGGTGCGCGGCTTCGATGGCGCGAGCAAGTTCGCGCATGTGGATGCGGCGCTCGCACGCACGGGCCTCGAGAGCGTGGCCACGCAGCGGATCGAGACCCTCTCCAAGGGCTACAAGCGCCGCGTCGGCATCGCCCAGGCCATTCTCCATGATCCGCCCGTCCTGATCATGGACGAGCCGACGGACGGTCTCGATCCCAATCAGAAGCATCACGTGCGCGGCCTGATCGCCGAAATGGCCAAGGACAAAGCCATCATCGTCTCGACGCATATTCTCGAGGAGGTCGAGGCGGTCTGTACGCGTGCGGTCGTCATCGATCACGGCCGAATTGTTGCCGACGGCACCGCGGAGGATCTCCAGCGGCGAATGCCTTATCATAATGCTGTCGCGGTGCGCATCGCGGCCGCAGAGGCCGATCGCCTCGCCACCGCGCTTGCCGCGCTCGCGGGCGTTGCCAGCATCGAGCGCGCGGAAGTCTTGAACGGGCATATCAGGCTCAGGGCGCTCCCGAGGCCCGGCGCATCCATTGCAGCCGATGTCGGCGCACTGCTGCGCGACCAATCGATCGTCGTCGAGGAGTTGATCGTCGAGCGCGGCAAGCTCGACGATGTCTTCCGTGAGATAACGACGAGCAGAGAGGGCTCGCGTCATGCGTAATGTCTGGATCGTCACCAAGCGCGAGCTCGGCGCCTACTTCGGCACGCCGCTCGCCTATGTCTTCGTCGTCATCTTCGTCGCACTCACCGGCGCCTTCGCCTTCTTCATCGGCAATTTCTTCGAGCGGGGCCAAGCCGACCTGCAACCCTTCTTCTCCTACCACCCGTGGCTCTACCTGCTGCTCGTGCCCGCGATCGCCATGCGGCTGTGGGCCGAGGAGCGCAAGGCCGGCACCATCGAACTCTTGATGACGCTGCCGATCTCGACCGGCGAGGCGATCGTCGGCAAGTTCCTGGCGGCATGGATCTTCATAGGCATCGCGCTCGTGCTGACCTTCCCGATGTGGATCACGGTCAACGTGCTCGGCAATCCCGACAACGGCGTAATCCTCGCGAGCTACATCGGCAGCTTCCTGATGGCGGGTGCGTTCCTCGCGATCGGCTCGTGCGTGTCGGCGCTGACCAAGAACCAGGTGATCGCCTTCATCGTCGCGGCGACGATCTGCTTCCTCATGGTCATGAGCGGCCTCGAACTCGTCCTCGGCTTCTTCAGGAGCTGGGCACCCGCGTTCATCGTCGATGCGATCGCCTCGATGAGCTTCCTCAATCACTTCGAGCTGATCAGCCGCGGCGTCATCACGCTGCCGAGCCTGTTCTTCTACTTCTCCATCATTGCCTTCTTCCTGTTCGCGAACGCCATCATCGTCGAACAGCGCAAGGCCGCCTGAGGGAGATCATTCATGGCTATTCAGTCCCCAAAGCCCTCTGCCTTCGAGGCAGCCTTCCAGAAAATCTCGGGCCAGCTTCTGCTGGCGCCAGGCGAAGTCGTGCGATATGTCGCCCGCCTCGACCGCAGGACGCTCGCATGGGGTGCGCTGGCACTCGCTGCGTTGCTCCTTCTCTCGGTGAACCTGATCTTCAGCGCGATCGCGAAGAACGCCAAAGCCGATCTCACGGCCGAGCGTCTCTACACGATCTCCGACGGCACGAAGCGCGTGCTCGATCGCATCGAGGAGCCGGTAAGCGTCCGCCTCTATTACACGCGCAAGCTCGGTGAGGTGGCGCCGCTCTTCGGGAAATACTTCGAGCGCGTGAAGGCGCTGCTCGAGCAGTATCGCGATCTCTCGGGCGGCAAAATCCGGTTGACCGTGCTCGAGCCAGAGCCCTTCTCCGACGCCGAGGACCGTGCCGTTTCGGCAGGGCTTCGCGGTATTCGCCTCAACCAGGATGGCGAGACGGGTTACTTCGGGCTCGTCGCGTCCAACACCACCGACAATGACGCGGCCATCGAGTTCTTCGCGCCGGATCGCGAGCGCTTCCTCGAATACGATCTGACGAAGCTGATCTACGGCCTCGCCAATCCCAAGAAGCGCGTCGTCGGGCTCATGACCAGCATTCCGCTCGACGGCGGCCCCATGAACCCGATGCAGCCCATGCGTCAGCCGGCGCCGCCGTGGACGGTCATGGAGCAGATCCGCGAGTTCTTCGAGGTCCGTCCGCTCGAGCAGACGATCACCGAGATTCCGGGCGACATCGACGTGCTCATGCTCGCGCAGCCGACCAACCTCAGCAGGGACGCCGTCTACGCCATCGACCAGTACGTCCTGCGTGGCGGCCGTGTGCTGGCTTTCATCGATCCGGTTTCGGAATCGACGCCGCCGACCGCACAGATGGGGATGCCGATGCCGCCCATGCCACCGACGGGCGACATCCTCGATCTTCTCAAGGCATGGGGCGTCTCGATCGATACGGAGAAGCTCGCGGGCGATCCGACCATGGCACGACGTGTGCAGTTCGGCGGCGGCCCGGGCGGCCGGCCTGTCGTCACGGACTATCTGGCGTGGCTTCAGGTCGAAGCGCAGCACATCAACCAGGCCGATCCGCTGGCGGCCGGCATCGAGCGTATGAACCTTGCCTCGGTAGGCTTCTTCACGAAGGTCGATGGCGCTGGGACGAGCGTGCAGCCGCTCATCCAGACATCGCCGGCTGCCGGCGAGATGGGTGCGATGAGCCTGCGCGTGATGCCAGATCCACTGGCTCTCACGCGCGAGTTCAAGAGCGGCGGCAAGCCTCTGATGCTTGCTGCGCGCATCACGGGGCAGGGCAAGACCGCCTATCCGGACGGCCGACCCAAGCCCGCCGATACGGCGAAGCCTGACGAGAAGCCTGGCGACAAGCCGGAGGATGCTGCGGCAAAGGACGCGGCTGCCGGCGCGGCAAAGGCTGCCGACGCGCCGAAGGGTGAGCCCGTTGTGCCGCATTTTGCGAGCGGGCCGGTCAACGTCATCGTCATCGCCGACAGTGACCTCCTTGCCGATCAGTTCTGGGTGAGCATCCAGGAGCTGATGGGCCAGCGCCTCGCCATGCCGCAGGCTCACAACGCGGCGTTCGTCATCAACGCGCTCGAGAACCTTTCCGGCGGCGAGGCCCTCGCGATGCTGCGCAGCCGCGGCGTCAACGATCGTCCCTTCGAGCGCGTCGCCAATATCCGTCGCGATGCCGAGCGGCGCTATCGCGAGAAGGAGCAGGCACTCAACGCGAAGCTCAAGGAGCTCCAGGGCAAGCTTCAGCAGATGGAGACCCGGAGCGGCGAGGGCGGTCAGATCCTCCTCTCCGACAAGGATCGCCAGACCATCGATGGCTTCCGCAAGGAGATGATCGACGTCAGGCGTGAGCTGCGCGGCGTGCAGGTGGAGTTGCGTCGTGACATCGATCGCCTCGACGGCTGGCTCAAATTCTTCAACATTGCCGCGGTGCCGCTGCTCATCGGCCTCGGCGGCATCGCAGTCGGACTATCCCGGCGGCGGCGCCAGGCGCCCAGCAGCGAGAGGAAAGGTTGAGGCCATGATCAAGCCCCAGCACTTCGCAATCCTCGGCGCGACGACGATCGTTGCGCTTGTCCTCGCGGCCATCGTCCATTCCTCGACGACGCAGCGATCGCTGGGTCAGGTCGAGGGGCGCCCCATGATCCCCGAGCTGCGTCGCCAGGCGAGCGCGCTCGGTAGCATCGAGCTCTCGAAGCGCGGCCGTACGCTGACCCTCGCGCGCAATGGCGAGCAATGGTCGATCAAGGAGCGCAGTGGCTATCCGATGCAGGCCGACAAGGTTCGCGCGCTTCTCGTTCAGCTCACGAACGCGGAACTCGCCGAGCCCAAGACGGCCGCGAAGGATCGCTGGCCCATGCTCGACCTCGAGGATCCAGCGGCTGCGGAAGCCAAGTCCGGGCTCGTGCGCCTGCTCGATGCGAGCGGCAAGCCGATGGGCGAGATCATCGTCGGTAAGCGCCGAATGAATGCATTCGGTACGGGCCGCAACGGCGTCTATGTGCGGCGTCCGAACGAGACGCAGACATGGCTCGCGAGCGCCGAGCCGAACGTGACGCTCGACGTCAAGGATTGGGTCGATCCCGTCTTCTTCAAGATGGATGCGGAGAAGATCAAGCGCGTGACGGTTGCGCATCCGAGCGAGGCGCCGATCGTCGTAGAGCGCGAAGGCGAGCCCGGAAAGGGCGGCAAGTTCGTCCTCAAGTCGGTGCCCGAAGGACTGAAGATCAAGGAGAGCGCCGGTGTCGAGCAGATCGCGCTGAGCCTCGGTTCGGTCGAGCTCGAGGATATACGCAAGCTCGATAAGACGCCTGTTGGAGAGGCGGTTGCTGTCATCACGGCCGAGAGCGGCGATGGTCTGACGGTGACATTGCGCCTGCGTCGCGATGGCAAGCCTGACGAGGCATGGCTGTCGCTCTCTGCGACCGGCGAGGGAGAGGCGAAGAAGGCGGCGGACGAGATCAATGCGAAGGCTGCCGGCTGGGAGTTCAAGATTCCGAAATGGAAGGCCGACCAGATCGGCAAGCGTGCCGCGGATATCTTCGAGACGACGTGAGTGAGGCGCAGCGCATAAGCAGCGCAGGGAGCCGCGGCGGAAGCGTCGCGTCGCGCACGAGATGAGCACCGCAGCCGCGTCCCGCCGACTTCTGCCCGGCGCCGGATTCGGCTCGCTGGCGGCGCTCCTGCCGCCTGACACGGGCGATACCGCCATCGGACTGCTCGGCGGCTCGTTCAATCCGGCGCACGAGGCGCACGTCGAGATCAGCGAGACGGCAATCAAGCGGCTCGGCCTCACGCGCGTGTGGTGGCTCGTGACGCCCGGCAATCCCCTCAAGGCCGAAGGCGCTGCAGTGCCTCTCGATGCACGGATCGCGGCTGCCCGCAAGCTGGTTGGATCGCGCTCCATTACGGTTACGGGCTTCGAGCGCAATCTCAGCTCGCGCTATACGATCTCGACGCTCGCGTTTCTGCGCCAGCGGCGGCCGAGCGCACGCTTCGTGTGGCTCATGGGCGCGGACTGCCTTGCCGAGTTTCATCGCTGGCGGCAATGGCGCGAGATCATGGCACTGATGCCGATCGCGGTCGTCGATCGGCCCGGCTGGCGACTGAAGGCCTTGTCGTCGATGGCTGCGCATAGCTTTGCCACGCAACGCATCCCGGAATATGAGGCAGGTGTGCTGCCGTCGCTGCGCCCTCCGGCCTGGACTTTTCTGACGGCGCCGCTTTCCGATCTCTCCTCGACGGCTATTCGCGCCGGGCGAGCGCCGCGAGCCGCGGGCTGAGCAAGGCCTTCGCACCGAGCCTCGAAAACGCCAGAACTGTCACGCGCGTCGGATTGGCAGGCTTCGTGCATAGTCGTCAGGGAATTCACGTTTCATTAATGGACCTGAAGGCCCGGCAACGACGTGTTCCAAAACGGCACAGATCATCGGCGCGATGCAGCGGCCCGGCGAACCGAGCGGCGGGGCGCCGTGCGTCATTCGCACGCCGAGCGCGTCGCGCTGGCAACCCAGTGGGGTGCGCTCGCTGGCAACCTCTTGGATCTCTCGACGTCGGGCGCGCAGGTGCGTCTCGCCAATGGCCTAGTCCCCTTCGAGGGGGAAGACGTGACGCTGCGGCTCGTCGACGGACGGCATATCTCCGGCAGCGTCGCCTGGGCTGATCGCGACGCACTCGGGATCACGTTCGAAAATGCGCTGCCTTGCATCGAGGATCTGCTTTGGCTCGAGCAGCGCGGACCCGACTGGTTCTACGCGAACGTGCGCGCCCAGCAACTGTAAGGCTGCGTGACGCCGACCCTCGATCACCTTGTGCAGCAGGCAAGCGACTTCGTGCCGGTCGGCCTAAGTATGTGCTGGCGCGTCATGCGACCGTCACGGCTCATTATGTCGACGAACTCCATCCGGTAGCACTCGCAGGCGCTCGCATCTCCGCCGTCTGGCGGTCCCGGGCGGCCAGCCCGTGGTGGAACGACGATCGGCTTCTGCTGAGGTTGTACTTGTGGCGCCGGCTTGGGCGTCGGAAGCGATCCCTCGAGATCGGGCTTCAAGTTTGTGCCGCCGGTTTGCGGCCCGCCAGGTCCCTGAGTGCCGAGAGTTGGGCGCCCTGCCCCGGGTGACGGCTCCAACTGTCGCTGGATGGTCTGTGCGTGCGCCTTCGTGAGGAACATCGCGGCACACAAGGCCGCGGCGACGGCAAGCTGAGCCATGCGTACCCCCTATTGCCTCATAGCTTCCGAGTACCCAACGGGCCTAGAGGCCGAGGAATGCACAGATCAGCGCCAGCACCCACATGCCGACCGCGATCGTCGCGCTCCAGTATGCAAACGTCAGGTAGGTCTCACGCATGATGACCGAGACCGTCTGCTGTGCCGAGCGCTCTGGCGGCCTCAGTTCTTTTGCGAGGTAGAGCCACATCTCAGTACGGCGATAGGGCTTTGTCGAAGCCTCCCACGCCTTGTACGCCAGTATCCCGACCATCATGAGCGTAAGCGCGCCGCCCGCCTGGAAGGAAAGGCGCGGCTGGAATGATAGCCCGATCATGATGCAGAAGATGGCGAGTGAACCGAAGCCACAGGCGCGCATGACCGTCTCGAAGGCAACGTTGCGCATCTCATCCATGGCGGTAGTCCCCATTGTGCAATGCAGCAAGGTTATCGCTGCCGCATGGGACCTACAATCCGCTGCGTTTCACAAGTGTGTGTAGAGTATTCGGGAGCTACAGGCCGAACGCGAAGAAGTTCCCGATTGCGGGGAGCGTCAGAAGCGCGGTGCCTGCGAGCCAGATCCAAAGTGACACTTCGCTCGACTCTTCACCTCTCCCCGTGAGGTGCTCGTAGATTGCGGCCGGAATGCCACCGAGGATGATCGTGGCAGTCGATACCATCAACGATGAGAACAGGAGGGTGAGGCCCGTGCTGCCGAAGAGCAGCGCGGGCGCGAGGATCTGCATGTGGAGGATGGCGAAGAGCAGCGCGACCTGGTTGAACAGGCCGTTGATCATCCCGAAGAAGGCAATAGCGATGTAGTAGTACTGCTTGTCCATGGGGGTGCTCTCTCAGGTGACGCGCGGGAGAGCGCCGAAGTACAGGAACACGTGAAGCAGCAGAACGCGCATCCAGAAGAGCCAGACGACACCGAACAACCACACAACGACAGGTGCGGCGTCCTTTGGCGTGACCGCGGAGACGGCGGCAACGACCGGATCGGTGAGGCGGCAGAAGAAGCGCCAGATGTAGTTGCCGGAATCGGGCTGCACGATCAGCCCGAGCAGCACACGCCCGAGCAGCGTGTACATGAGCGCTGCCAGGACGAAGTTCGGCACGTGAAAGTACCAGTTTGCGATGAACGAGCCGCCGGTCACGCGGGTGCGATCCTTCTCTGTTGCGGGCACATATTGGCTGCGGTGGAATCGTCCGACAAGGCCAAAAGGCCGGAGCACGCAAAAGGATGCAGGCAAAAGAAAGCGGGGCCCGACTTGGGCCCCGCTCCGTTCCTTGCATCGGTCCTGGGGATCAGGTCTTTTCCTGCAGGATCGTGTTGCCGCGCGGTTTGCGGATCTCGTCGATGTACGCCTGCATCTCTTTCGAGGGCGCAGGTGTCATCAAGCTGACGACCCAGATGACGAGGAAGCCGAGAGGCATTCCAAGCAGGCCGCAGTTGATGTTGTTGAGGTTGAACCACCCGACGCGGTTGGCCAACGGATGGGCATTCGGTCCGGTAAGCGCGACCCACGTGTCCATGGCATTGGGTGCCGCCATGGCCTTTGCGACGTCGACCACTGGTGCGCCCGACACCGGATTGAGCAGCGCCGACATACCGAAGTACTGGACGCCGTATCCGGGGAAGTAGCGCGTGGTCACGAGGTAGAACACGCACAATCCGAAGCCGGCAATGATGCCGCATATGGCTCCGGCCGTCGTCGCGCGTTTCCACCAGATGCCGAGCACCAGCGCGGGGAAGTTTCCGGCCATGGCGAGCGAGAATGCCCATCCCACCATGGCGAGAATATCCGCAGGTCGATGCGAGGCTGTGTAGGCCGCGGCCACGGCGACGATCAACAGCAGGACGCGCGCAACGAGCAGACGGCGAACCGTCGGCGCATTGGGATCGAGCATCTTGTAGTAGACGTCGTGCGAGAGCGCGTTGGCGATGGCGAGCAGGAGCCCGTCGGCCGTCGACAGAGCGGCGGCGAGGCCACCGGCAGCGACGAGACCCGAGATCACGTAGGGAAGGCCCGCGATCTCCGGCGTGGAGAGCACGATCACGTCCGTATTGATCACGAAGTCCTGCAGCCGAACGACGCCCGGATGGCCGGCGATGGCCTTACAGGCGGCGATGACAGCATCGAGGTTGACGGCGTTCTTGCCGCAGACCTGAATGAGGCCGAGCTCGCCCCAGGTGAACAGCCATGGCCGAAGCGCAGTGACGTCGCGGCCAATGATGTTCGTGTACACCTCCAGCTTCGAGAACGCCGCGTAGGCCGGCGCCGAGAAGTACAGGAGGAAGATGAAGAACAGCGACCACGCCACCGACTGGCGCGCTTCACGAACGCTCGGCGTCGTGAAGTAGCGCATCAGAATGTGCGGAAGAGAGGCCGTGCCGCACATCATGCAGAAGATGATGCCGAAGTAGTTCAGCGGTGAGTAGTTGATGAACGGCTCGATGTGTGGCTTCAGGCCTGCGGCCGTGGCCAGACCCGTTCGGATCATCTCCTGCTCTCGCGCCGTGATATCGGCAATGGCCTGCCCGTAGGTGAACTGCGGAAGCGGCAGTCCGTACTTCTGCGTCGAGAGGATGAGGATCGGCGTCAGGTAGGCGACGATCAGCACGATGTACTGTGCGATCTGCGTCCACGTCACCGCGCGCATACCACCGAGCATCGAGCAGAGCAGGATACCGGCGAGGCCTACGTAAACCGCGACGGTGAAGTCCATCCCGAGGAAGCGCGATGCGATGATGCCCGTACCGAACACCTGCGCCGTCACGTACGTGAACGAGCAGCAGACGAGCACGATCACGGCGAGGAAGCGCGTGAAGTTGCCGCCGAAGCGGAAGGCCATGAAGTCAGGCACCGTGTAGGCGCCGAACTTGCGCAGATAAGGGCCGACAAGGATCGCGACCAGCACGTATCCGCCCGTCCAGCCGAGCACCCAGGCAAGGCCGTCGTAACCGAGCAGGAAGAGCGTGCCGGCCATGCCGACGAACGAAGCGGCCGACATCCAGTCGGCGCCGGTCGCCATGCCGTTGTAGAAGGCCGGAACACGCCGTCCCGCGACGTAGTACTCGGAGACCTCGGCCGTTCGCGTCATGATGCCGATGAGGGCGTAGACGGCGAGCGTGAAGAACACGAAGAGATAGCCGAGGATCTTGTTCGGTACGCCAAGCTGCTCGAGGATGGCGAGAAAAATCACGAAGCCGAGGAAGGTGCCCGTATAGGCACCGTACATACGGCCCAGATTCTTGATGAAGTCGGAGCTTGAAGACGATTGCGTTGCCATATCTGCCCCCTCAGTCGTCTTCCGCGACGCCGAATTCGCGGTCGATGCGGTCCTGCTGGCGTGCGAAGACGAACAGCATGACTACGAACGCGATCAGCGATCCCTGCGCGGCCATATAGAAGCCGAGCGGGAAGTTCAGAACCGGAATGATGATCTGGTTCAGAGGCTTGACGAACATGTGGATGACGTAGCCGAAGAAGAACCAGAGCACGAGGTGCGTGAACATCAGTCTTCGGGTCTTATTCCAGTGTGCTTCGTCGTTACTTGAAGTCTGCATGGCGTGAATTTCCTCCTGACGTTGAGGGCGCGCAGGACTGCGTGAGGAGGAATCGCTGATTGCCCATGTAGGCGCCTCCCCGTACCCATCTTTCCGCTCGGTCTTTGCGCCGAATCGGCAATCACCATTGAGTGATCGGTGCGCAAAGGCTAGCATCGGGTGTGCAGGCGCCCTCATTAGACTTTCGTCCTAGGGCTGTGGAAGATCGGGTCAGCAACCAAATGAACATCCTGGCCAAACTCTTCAGGCGCGCGGCCCCCATTCGCAATTTGGATGAGCTTGGCGAGTTCATTGACGCCCAGGCCGCTTTTGTCGCCCAGAAGGGCATCTACGAGTATGCGCGCGCGCGCGCAGGACACTACTCGAAGGTGCTGTTCGGCGAGCGGGCCTTTCAACAGGCAGTCGAGGAATCCCGGTGGCGGGCCTATCCCCTTGGGCTGGCCATGGTCGCGGAGGTTGCGACCGTCGTCCTGCAGCAGACGACGCCCCTCGAGCGTAAATCTGTGGTCAGGGGCGTGTTGGACCTGACGCTATCCGTGTTCGATCGCTGGGATGTTCCGGCCGCGCTCAATGAACCGACGTGGCGCCAACTGCGCGAGGAGCTTGTCGAGAGGCTCGACCGCATCGGCCTTCACCCACCGAAGCGCGCGATGGATATCCCTGAGCCGATTGCCGAGGCGTACTTCGCGCTGATGCCAATCCACGAGAGCCTGCGCGGCCAGGATTTTCCGACCTTGAAGAGCTATCTCAAGGTGACGCTGTGCAACGTGCACGACGAGCTGACGAAACGGCTCGACGCCCCCGCGATTGCGGCGGAGTTCAGCCGGCAGGGCTGAGCCTGCCGGCCTTGAGCAAGCGAGCTAGCTCTCTCGCGTATTGTCGGCCGCTGCGACGCCGATCGACGACGTCCTCGTCTCCGGTTCCGTGAAGTACTGGAACGTGATCAGCGCGGCAGCGAGGCCAATGCCGACGATGTCGGCATAGAAATTCGGCACGACGAGCGAGAATGCCGCGACGATCGCGACAGCGCGCTGCCAATTCGGCATCCACCTCAGGTAGTACCCGTGCAGACCGCCAGCGAGCAAGCTGATGCCGATGCACGAGACGACCACCCGCCAGATGATCCAGGGCCAGTCGCCGATCATCAGTAGCGCCGGCTCGTAGACGAACATGAAGGGGACGATGAAACCGGCAGCGCCGATCTTCACTGCAGCCCATCCTGTCGACCAGATGTTCGATCGTGCAAGGCCCGCAGCCGCGAACACCGCCAATGCGACGGGCGGCGTGATTGCAGACAGGATCGCGAAGTAGAACGCGAACATGTGCGCAGCCGGCGTTACGACACCAAGCTTGATAAGCGCCGGAACCATCAGAGCGACCATGATGATGTAGGCCGGTGTTGTCGGCATACCCATACCGAGAACGATGCCCGCGATGGCCGTCAGCACCAGCGCCAGGATCAGAACGTTCTGCGAAATCCCGATGACCCACTGGGTAAATGTGATCCCGAGGCCGGTGAGAATGACGATGCCGATGATGATGCCGGCTGCGGCGCAAGCGAGTGCCACCGGCAGCGTGTTGCGGGCGCCATCAATCAGGGCTTCGAAGACAGGTCGGATCTCGATCGGGAGCAGAATGATCTTGTCCCGTACGGTGCGCATCCAAAGGAGGATGATGCCTGTCAGGATTGCGGCCTCGAGCAAGGCGTTCAGGCCGAAGATCTCAGGAATGATCGTCGGCACGCCTGGCACGAGGTAGCCGATCGCCATGAACGCCGGAAGGACCATGAGCACGACTGGACCGAACCACGCGACCGGGAAGCACAGCAGCGTTCCGCTGAGAGCGGCGAGTGGTGCGCTGTAGCCCGAGTACATGACAAAGAGGATCGACCAGACGGGGATGAAAAGGTGTCCGCGCGAAGACAGCACTTCGCGCAGCACGGGGAGCTGAGAGCGAGGGACGCCGAGCAGGCCCTGCCGCTTGGCTTCGAAGTGCACGGCGGCGAAACACGAGATGTAATAGAGCAGCGCCGGTATCACGGCCCAAACCACGACCTGCAGATAGCTCACGCCTTGGAACTCGGCCATGACGAAGGCCGCAGCGCCCATAATAGGCGGCATGATCTGTCCGCCAGTCGATGCGACGGCCTCCACCGCCGCCGCAAAGTGCGCTTTGAAGCCCGTACGTTTCATGAGTGGAATGGCAATCGGGCCATCGACCATCACGTTGGCGACTGCCGATCCCGAGATCGTGCCGAAGAGCGACGATGAGACAACCGAGACTTTACCGGGGCCACCGGCGGTGTGCCCGGTGATGCCCATGGCGAAGTCCATGAAGAGCTGGCCTGTGCCGGTTCGCTCCATGAAGGCACCGAACAAGACGAAGATCATCACGTAGGAAGCTGATACCGCGAGCGGCTGGCCGAAGATGCCTTCTGTCGACAGATAGAGCTGGTCGATCAGGCGGATCGGCTCGATGCGTGTGAAAGCGAACGCGTAGATGAAGAAGGCAATGCAGGTGAGCGGCAATGCGGGGCCGATAACCCGGCGGGCGGCTTCCATAACGAGCAGGATCAGCGTGACGCTGAGCACGATATCCGACCACGCCATGTCGTCGACGTAGATGATGCGGTCGATGATGTAGTCGTAGTAGACGAAGATGTAGCCGACCGAGGCTATGCTCGCGGCAATCAGCAGCCAGTCCAGAGGGGACGGTGCTTTCGTCTTGTTCAGGACCTCCTCGCGCTTCTCGGGTGTGAGCATCGCCAGCTCGTCGTCGGTCGGCGAACGAAGGCGATAGTAGAGGAACGTCAGGACGAGCGCGAAAATCAGATGAATGCCGCGGAAGATATAGTCCGTCGGCGGACCGCGGAAGATCTCGCGCAAGGACGGCGAGATGAAATCCATTGGCGGGATGATCACGTACACATGGTAGAGTGCCATTGCGAGTGCAACGGCTGCTGTCAGCTGACGCGGCAAACTCCGCGTGGCCGTGATCGTCGTCATTTGGTCGTTCCCGCCCGAGGGTCTTCTTTTGTGTGTATTCACGCAATCGGGGCGGCCGGTGGCCGCCCCGGGGAAGATTTTAAGTGCCTCACTTAACGGTGATGCCCTTTTCCTTGAACCACTTTACTGCGCCAGCGTGGAACGGAACGCCGATGTCTTGCGCCATGATCTCGGGCGTCAGAATTGCGAGTTGTTTGTTGACCGCCGTCATGCCGTCCTTCGCACCGAGGATTGCGCCCGTCATCTTGTAGACGGTGTCCTCGGGCAGCGAGCAGGCGGCGATGACGTGCGTGAAGTAACCGATGGTCTGCACATCCTTGTCCTGCTTCGGATAGGTGCCCTTCGGGATCGTCACGAGCTTGTAAGCCGGGTTGATCTTCCGCATCGGCTCATAGATTGACGACAGGTCGATTACCTTGATGTCGCGCGCAGCGGCGAGGTCCATGACCGAGCTGGCCGGGATGGCGGTACCGAGTGCAAACACATGCATCCGGTTGTCTTTCATCTGCTCGATGCTGTCCGAGTAGCTGTTGGTGAAGCTCGCCTTCACGTCGGAGTAGGTGTAGCCGCCGACGCGCAGTACGTGGCGAGCGATCAGTTCACCTGTGTTACCGCGCACCTGCGTGGCAAAGCCCTTGCCCTTCACGTCCTTCAGCTCGTTGATGCCGGCATCGGCATTGGCAACCATCTGAAAGTACTGCGGATAGAGCGTGGCGACGTTGCAGACCTTGTCGTGCTTCTGGTCGAGCGGCTTTTCGCCCGTGCCGTGGAACGCGTCCGCAGTCGAGATGGTGTTGCCGAAGCCCACCTCAGCCTTGCCTTCCTGAATAGCGCGGACATTGGCAATGCCGGCTCCCGGGAGCGCCTGGACCTTGAGATCGGGGATTGCCTTCTCAAAGGCGTCCTTGAGCTGGCCGCCGAGCGGCACCCAGATGCCGGCCTGAGGGCCTGTCATCAGGCGGACCTCGGCGGCGTTGGCCGCCCCACTGAAGCCGAGCGCGCTGACGATCGCGGCAGCGGCCACGTGAGAAATTCGCATTTCTGTTCCTCCAAAGGGTTTCAGTCTTCTGTGAGTTGGGCAGTCAATCACAAACCCGGCCCGCCGAGCGGGGGCCAGATCCACGACCTAGTAATACTCTCTGCCGCTTCAGGCGCAGCGAGGCAAGCACGAACGATGAAATTGAGGTGCCCCGGTAAATTCAATGAGCTCAGGGCGCCCGCCATCGCGGGCACTCAGTGCACGTATTCACCCGAGCGCGAAGGACGTCTCAGTTTGCCTGCGCCGCGATCCAAGCGGTCAGAACCGCGCAGGCATCGAGGAAATCATCGATTTCCATGGCCTCGTCGGGATTGTGACTGCCATTCTCGTTGCGCACGAAGATCATGGCCGTGGGAACGCCGGCGGCGGCAAAGGCCGCGGCGTCATGCGAGGCGGGGCTGCCGATGGTTGCTGCCGGAATTCCGAGCAGCGCGGCGGCCTGCTCCAATTCTGAGCGGATTGTCGGCGACACGATGCCGACCTCAGCCGATGCGCGCGGTCCAAGCTCGAAGCGCACGCCGCGGCTCGCTTCGATTTGGCGCACGATCTCCGATAGACGCGACTCGAGTTGCGCCAGTACAGCGGCATCATAGGCCCGGACATCGAGGCTGAAGCAGAACTCGCCCGCGACCGTCGTCAGGCCGTGCGCGGCCGCATCCGTGTGAAAGCGACCGAGCGTTGCCGCCATGGGGATGCCGGCGGCCTCGTGCTCCGCCCAGAGCGCGTCGAGCGCCACTGCAAAGTTTGCCGCGGCCGTGGCCGCGTCGCGACGGAAGCGCCGAGGTGTGCCGACGTGATCGTATCTGCCGAGGATCCGTGCATCGGGATAGCGGAAGTTTCCCGGAATGCCCGTGCAGACAGCGATGGGCTTGCCGAGTTCGACGAGACTCGGGGCCTGCTCGATATGGATTTCGAGGAAGGCGCGGATGTTGGAAGGAGCCAACTCATGCTTGCCCGCGCGAAGTGCAGCAGGATCGCCGCCGCACGTTGCTATGTGATCGGCGAGCGTTCGGCCTGTGTCGATTCGCCGGACGTCGAGTGCAGATGACGGTAGCGTGCCGAGCGCCGAGCGGCTGCCAATGTAGGACACCTGGAACCACACGCTTTCCTCGGCGCGGATGCCCATCACGGTGACATCGCAGCGAGGCGCGAAGCCGAGACCCTTGAGCGCAGCCACGGCGACAATTCCGGCGACGACGCCGGCGGCGCCGTCGAAGTTCCCGCCGTGCGGGACGCTGTCGAGATGCGAGCCGATGATGATACGCGGCAAGGAGCGATCTCTGCCTCGCCACGTCGCATACGTGTTCGCTGCCGGGTCGCGGCGAATATCGAGGCCGAGGCCGGCACTCTGAGAGCTGAAGGTCTCATGTGCGGCGTTCTCACCCGGCCCATAGGTGTCACGCGTGATGCCGCGCGGACGCTGGCTGCAGCGAGCGAGATCCTCGAACAGCTCCTCCGCGCGCGCCCGCTGTGCGGCGACTGCGGCTTTGATGCGCCCAGCTGGAATTGTGCTCATGTCGCGCTTGCCTGTGACCTCACAACCCGAACAGATTTCCGTAACCCGAGATCCTGGAGTTCACGCCGGACAGGCGCAGGCAATGCCAGACACTGGCCTGATTTGCAGAAATCACGGGGCGCTTCAGATCCTGCTCGAGGGCTTCGAGGATGGCCACGCAGCGAAAACCCGTGCCCGCGATAAGGATGCCGTCCGCGCCGGCTGGACATGCCGCTTTGATCTGTGCGTAGAGCGGTTCGATTTCCTGCTCGAAGCCCAGGCCGCGCGGATACATATCGTGCGTGGGCACGTTCCGCCATTTCGGGCCCGGGTCGTAGCGCAGATGCGCGGCCGGCTCGAAGCCCTGATCAGTGTAGTACCGGACACCGGCTCCGACTGCTTCCTCACCCAACCAGGGCGGCAGGATCAGGAACGGATGACGCACGCCTGAGGCGCGCAGCGCTGCCAGAGTATCGAGGCCGTTCGTCGTGACGGACGCGCCCGAACCGAGCGCACTGGTGAGGGCCGACACCACAGCCTCATCCCAGCCCTTGCCGCCGAGAATGCTGCTCGACGTGTGTCCGATCGTGACCGCTGAAAGGCGCATGGCGCCGAACTGCTGGCACCCTCGCACCAGATCATCTGAAAGTTCGACGCTCTCTCCATCCTCGCGCCAGCGCGCCCATGGCGCGCGCGCTGTCACGCGGGCAGCGTGAACGGAAACATTGGGTGGGACCATGGCCCAGCACTCGGCTTCGGGCACGGCCTCGTTGCCGACGATGAACATGCCGATGCGGGCGTCGGAGCCCCAGTTGTCCTTCTGCGCGCGCAAGGTTGCACTCCGCTTTGCTGCTGTTCGCGTCGGAGCATAGTCGGAGAGACATTCCTCTGGGAATGCGCAAACCTCGCTAGTGGCCTGCGAAAGCGCCGGCTGGACCACGATCGCGGCAAGAGCACATCCGAAGCATATCGGGCGCCTGCGAAGTCGGCATGGGCCGGCACTTCAGGGACACCGCGCTTCGCCTAGCGCGGTGCCGGGCCGTTCCTGAGATACAGAGTGCGCAGCGGCGTGCCCTTCGCGGCTTCTGCAATCGCATCTTCATGACGCGGAAGGCTGATCCATTCACCGGTGGGGAGCCTCCGCTCCGCAGTGTAGTGCTGGCCGCAGGCATCGACGTCGATGCGCAAGCGAATTTCCCCGCGCAGTGACGCCTCGATGAGCTCCACGGCCTCGCCCGCGAGCACGAGCTCATCGCGCCACTTTCCGAGGCGCACGACATAGCGCCCGCGCTCTGTTTGGATGGTCATCGGAAAACCGTCGGGCACTGCGGACGGAATGGAGATTCTGTTTTCTGTCAGAATGAGGGGGAGCGCTGGATAGATCTGCGACAGCTGAGCGATCTCCTCCAGCACGCGCATGTGGAATGCGCGTCCGATCGCAGCCTCGAGCGCACTTCGTGAGGCGCCACCAGATGCATGAGGATCTCTGCTCTCAGGGCGCGCGCAGACTTTGCCGCTATCGAGCCACTCCGCGTCGCCTCTGCGCTCGTAGTCGGTGGAATGGTCGCGCATTGTCGCCTCCGATCCGCATGTTTTGAACTTCGCGGAGTTTAGGCGAATTGCAGGGACCGAATAACTGTCGATCCTGCCAGCTGTCGGATTGGACAGTTTACTAGGGAACGAAGAGTTGCTGAGAAACGGCTTTGGCAACCGCCTGCGTTGTGGTTGTGCACTGCAGCTTTTCGCGAGCGGCATTCAAATGGAAGCGTACAGTCCTCTCGCTGATGCCGAGAATTGCGCTGACCTCCCACGCCGTCTTTCCGGCGGCCATCCATCTGAGGCAGTCGACTTCTCGAGCGGAAACGATCATCGCCTTGTCGCTTCCGTGCCCAAAAATGCGGAGCATATGCTGATGGAAATACTGACCGAGAGCACGGAACTCGCGTGCGATCGTCGCTCGCCGGGCCTGCCAGTCCTCCATGTCTGCATTGGCGCGGATGACCAGGGCCGCAACCTCTCCGTGGTAGGCTGTCAAAGCAACTGACAGCTCGCGCGCATCCTGATGGGCACCTTGCTGGAAGGTCGAAGAGCTCTCATCGCCGACCGCGAAGAGTACGCCGAGCCCCAAGCGTTCGACATTTGCGCGCTCACGGCTCGTTGCATGTTTGGCCCAAGCATCGGCGTATGTGCAGTTGACGTAGCGCTCATCGCCCCCATTCGCCATTGGAATATTAAGTGCAACATAGGTGACGGACGACAGCGGATAGGCCTCTCGCGCGACGCGCAGGAACGCAGCTCCCTGGGCCCGCGCCTGCGCGTCGGAGACTGGGATGCCCAAATTCTGCAAGAGAGTTTCAAACATGCACATCTACTCCCGGCAGTGCCTTTTCTAGGCCGGGAATGCCTACAGCTCGTAAAGGACTTTGATAAAATGCGAGGCAGTCTTTGCGCCCCGATTTGCAAAAGTGCATATTGATTGGCTGGCGGAGATCCCTTCCGTCAGCCGTTAAACAGTTCCCGCAAGCCCAAGTTCATAAACGGCATTTGCGGACTTAGAACATTGAGAAAGGCCGTATTGCCCCAATTTAATTATCGCGTGCCGTTGCGATATTATCACAGGTGCGTATGCGGAATAATCGCGAATCATCGTAAATTGGTCTTCAAGAGCATCCTCGTTTGCCTGGATAGAAATTCTTGGGGGAGAAGATGCGGGATTTCGTGATCAAGTGCGCCAGTCTCTTGACCGGCTTGAGCATATTTGGAGCGATGCCGGCGGTCGCAGATGGCCCCTATCGCGTCCCCTATATGCACGAGGGGATCGCCAACTGGAGCGGCATTTATATCGGTGCAGCTGTCGGCTACAGCTTCAGTGCCTCGACTTTGTCGCACGATTACTCCGGTGGTCCCACCGGAAGCGACCGCTTCGATATAGATCGGGATGGCCTGACCGGCACACTCTCGGTCGGCTTCGACGTTCAGCGTAGTGGCCCGTTCGTGTGGGGCCTCTTCGCCGAGTACACCTTCGGCACCATCAAGGACAGGGTTTTTCTCGCGACTTCTCCTCTCGCAGTACAGAGATTCAAGTTTGAGGATAGCTGGGCTGCAGGCGGGCGCCTCGGATACGTCCACGATGGGGCGCTCTGGTATCTGACGGCAGGCTATACGGCCACCAACGTTTCGTTCGCTAGTCTCGATGAGACGCTGCATGGATATTTTCTCGGTGCCGGCCTCGAGAAGGACATCGGTTACAATTTCCGCCTGAAAGCTGAATACCGCTTTGCGGACTACGGCACGGAGACGTTGTTTGATGGAACAAGCGGTTGCTGCGATGCGCGCCTCAGGCTCGACGGCAGCGTCCACTCCGTCCGCTTCGGGATGTCGTACGTCTTCGGCCAGCGAGAGGCCTACTATCATGAGCCGCTGAAATAGATCGAATAATATAAGTGTTTTAAGGAGCCGCGGCGGAGGCCGCGGCTTTTTTATTTTGGTTGCACGGATGGCGGGAAAATAACGCGCTCCTGTCCTATGTGACAGTATCGGCAACCATCCGTTTCCGAGATGAATTTACTACGAGTGGACGGCGATACGCCAATCCGCACTTTCCGGAAAGCAAACAATTGTTCGTTTTGCGGAAACAAAATCGAAATTCCTACGCCGTAACCTGACTATCAGAGGAGTACTGCAATGGGCCACAAGCCTTACTGTCCCCCTCCCGAGCCGGAGCATCCTGTGCAGCCGCCGCCTCCGCCTGCAGACTGCGAATCATGCGGGCCCAACGAGCCGTCGCCTGGTGGATCAGGCGGCCTGCTTGGTTTGCTGCCGAACATCAGCATCAGCGGAGATGCCGGTCTGCTCGCACCGCAACTGGGTCTCGACGCGATTGCGCCGGTGGATGTTTCGCTGATCAACAGCGAGGCCTCTTCGGGAGGCCTCAACATTGATCTCTCGCCTGTGAATGTCGCGACGCCGGAAGGCGGCCCCGGAGGCTTGATCAACGTCGGCGATACTCTCGGCGGCGTTGGCGGTGGCGCCGGTGGCGAAGGCGGCCTCCGCTTGCTCAGCCTCGACAGTGAAGCGGACGCCGCTATCAACGTGCCGGTCTTCGGGGAGGCTGGCGTGCTTGCCGGCTCCTCAAGTGTTGGCGGCGTGATCGATGGTGGGGAGGATGGTCGCCCGCTGATCAGCCTCGACGGTGAAACAGAAGCCGCCATCAACGTTCCTATCCTTGGTCGGGACGGCCCACTAGGCGGCGAAACCGGTGGTGGTGGTCTGCTCGATATCGGTGGCCTTCTCGGCGATTGCAGCGGTCCTGCCGACGTCGGAAGCCTGCTTAATGCGGCGATGCTCGGCGTCGGAAACAGCGGCTCCTTCAGTGCGATGACTGGTGGCGAAGCTTATGACAGCAACGTTGCGATCGCCGGAAATCTGAACTCAGCACTCGGCTCCACGCTCGATCTGCTGACAACGACCACATCGCTGTTCGATGTGCCGGCGCTCGACGTGCTCGGAGGCGACGGCCTGGACGGCTGAAAGAGGGCAAACTGAGTTTGCCGCGCGGTCGGGCAGGGCCGCGCGGCACAACAATGAGGGGGGATGGCGCGCACGGAGGCGACGCGGCTGCCTTGTCGTTCTCCGCTAATGTTGGAGGAGAATCCATGCTGAATGAAGATCGCGTTCGCCAGCTCTCAGCCGAAACCGAGTTCGCGAAGGGCGGCACTGGTCTTCAGGCACCGCAGCGAGAGCGTGGCCTTTGGAGCTTCCTGACTTGGTCGTTCTTTCTCTCCCAGCTTGCCGTCGGCAACGCGTTCACGGCTGGTGCAGCGCAGGCGGGTAGTGGTGTCGACCTCAAAGAAGGGGGCGACGCGAGCAATGCCGCGAAATCCTCGAGCGCTCTTGGCACGCCTGATCTCCGTGCGATCAGCATGGTCGAACCGCAGTTCGCCGCGCCGCCTGTTGCTGCCCAGCCGACATCGGGCGAGGTCGTCGCCAGCGCCAAGCCCGCCGGTGTCGAGCAAATCGATCTGACGAGCGAGGCTGGTTTGGGTATCCAGGCTGCAATCGCGCAGAGTTCCGCTGCTGCTGAAGGTGCGCAGTCCATTGCGGGCGAGAATGGCGGTGCCTTGGCCCCGGAAGTGCCGCCTGAGCTGATCCCTGGCGTGGAGCTTCCACCGACAATCGATCTTCCTCCTATTCTTGGTGGCGTGCTGCCTCCGGCGCTCGAAATGGTCGACGATCTTGTCGATGGCCTCGGCCCGACGCTGGACGGCCTCCTCGTGCCGGTCGTCCAGACTGTCGATGATCTGGCGAGCGTTCTCGCGCCGACCCTTGATCACGTGCTCGCGCCCGTCGAAACGCTCGTCGATGGCGTCGTCGGTGGGTTGCAGCCCACTCTGGATCCCCTTCTGGCGCCGGTTGCAGGTGTGTCGGAGGGCCTCGGCGAACTCCTTGAGCCGATCGGCGGCGTCGCCGGCGAGATTATGGTGATCGCTGATCCGATCATCGACATCGCCGAGCCCATATTGTCGCCAGTGATGAACCTCGTGGGCGCGGCTGAGCCCATTCTCGATCCTGCGCTCGATGTTGCTGCGCCTGTCTTCAATCTCATAGAGCCTGTCGTCGAGCCGCTCCTGCAGCCTTTGGCGCCCGTAACAGAGCCGCTTCTGGAGATGCTGCCACTGAATGTCGGCAATGGTGGTCTGCTGAGCGGTCTCTTTGGCAGCAACGGCGGATCAGATGCGATCGCGTCTTCGGGTTCGCTCGAATTTGCGGCACAGGCTGAAGTGACGAGCCACGACCTCTTTCAGGCCGGCATGTACACCGAGTTCGGCATCGCTCTGCACGAGACGCCTGCCGGCAGCGAAACGGAGAATAGCGATCCGCTCGCAAATGTGGGTGACACGATCGGCTCCCTACTCGGCGATGATGCTGACCAAGGCTTGCCGTCGCTGATCGGCAACCTCCAGCATGAGGTCAGTCTGCGGGGCTTGGGAGAAGGGCTGATCTGATGACTGGCGGGGGGAAGCGCATTCTCGGCAAAGAACCGGCCGTTGCCCTTCAGCAATGGTCGGCCAAGCTCGCTCAGGCGACAGCGAAAGCGCGCGATCTATATGAGCGTGTCGCAATTCGTTTTGTCAAAGCTGCGGATGCGGCGGGCGCTACGGAGGGCGCTCCAGAGCAGGGCGGTGATCCGCTGACGCGCTGGCGCGATGTGGCTCGCAGGAACCTGATTGCCGTCGGCATATTCTCGGTATTCGTCAACCTGCTGATGTTGACGATGCCCATCTATCTCTTCCAGATCTCGGACCGCGTTCTCACGAGCCACAGTCTCGACACGCTGCTCATGCTGTCGCTCGTCGTCATGGGCCTGATCGCGGTGCTCGCCATCCTAGACACAATTCGGCGGCAGGTGTTGAGCCGGCTCGCCACCCGGATGGAAACGATGCTCGGCGGCCCGGTCATCGCAAGCATCATTGCGCAGGCTCCGGCCTCTGACGGCGGCAACGTCCAGCCCTTGCGACATCTGCATCAGGTCCGAAGCTTCCTCTCCGGGCCGATCATGCTGATCCTGTTCGATGCCCCCATGGCGCCGCTCTACTTTGCAGCGATCTTCCTGATCCATCCTCAGCTCGGGTACCTCGTGTTGATCGCCGGCGTGATGCTCGTCGCTATCGCGCTCCTCAATCAACGCGCGACTTCCGTGACGCTCGGGCAAGCCGGTGCCTACGGCGCAAAGGCCGATGCGCAGGCCGAAGCTCTCGCGCGCAATGCCCAGGTCGTGAATGCCATGGGCATGCTGAATGAGAGTATCGCGCAGTGGGGGCGCGAGCAGGCCGCGGCACTCACCATGCAGGCGGATGCGCAGGACCGAAGCGTGTGGATCAGTGGAATGTCGCGCTTCGTCCGCCTCGCCACGCAAATCGCCATTCTCGGATGGGGTGCCTATCTCGCGCTGAACGGCCATCTCACGGGCGGCATGATGATCGCCGCTTCCATCATCGCGGGGCGTGCGCTCCAGCCGCTCGAAGGCATGATCGAAGGTTGGCGCAGTGTTCTGCAAGCCTGGACCGCCTATGGCCGCTTGTGTGCCGCGGTGCAGGCGCTGCGCAACGAGCCGCCACGCTTGAAGCTGCCGAAGCCGAAGGGGCATCTTGTTGCGGACAAGCTTCTCTATCTGCCGCCTGGCACGAAGGAGCCGGTGCTCAATGGTGTCAGCTTCGAGCTGCAGCCAGGCGAGTCGCTCGCCATCGTCGGACCGTCGGGATCGGGGAAGTCGACCCTCGCGCGAATGCTCGTCGGTTGCCTCCATCCTACCGCGGGAAAGATCCGGCTGGACGCGACGGAGCTGCGTAACTGGGACCGCCGCCAGTTCGGCGAGTTCACGGGCTATCTGCCGCAGGAGGTCGAGCTCTTTCCGGGGACGATCCGGGAGAACGTGTGCCGGATGCGGGATGACTTGCCAGATGAGACCGTCTATCGCGCTGCCCAGCTCACCAGCGTGCACGAGATGATCTGCCACTTGCCGAGCGGGTATGAGACCGTGCTCGAGCGTAGCGGCGCACCACTATCCGGCGGCCAGAAGCAGCGCATTGCTCTTGCGCGCGCCTTCTTCGGTGATCCGGCGCTCGTCGTTCTAGACGAGCCGAATTCCAATCTCGATGCGCTCGGCGAGCAGGCGCTGACCGAGGCGATGCAGCGCGCCAGGAAGTGCGGCATTACGGTCGTCGTCGTCACACAGCGTCCAGCGCTTCTTAACATCGTCGACAAAGTACTGATCCTGCGCGCCGGTCGCGCCGACGCATTCGGCACGCCTCAAGAGGTGTTGCGCCGCCTCTATGCGGTCAAGGGTGCGGCGGCGCCAGTCGCCTCGTCATCGGCGCCCACATCGGCACCGGTCGAAGCGGCGGAATAGTCGGGGCAGGAGGCAAAGCGATGAGCAACAATTGCCCGAGCATCGACCAATGGCACAAAGGCGTGCCGGCGGACAGCCGTGGCCCTGTCCGCATTGGCGCCGCAATCCTTCTCCTGTGCCTTGGCGGCTTTGGCGTGTGGGCATCCGCGGCTCCGCTGGAAGGCGCTGTCGTGGTATCAGGATCATTCGTGGCCACAGGCCAGAACAAGCAGGTTCAGCATCTCGAGGGTGGCATTGTCCGCGAAGTGCTGGTGCGCGAGGGGCAGCTCGTGGATGCAGGCCAGCCGCTGCTGAAGCTGGATCCCACGGCCGCCGAGGCGCGCCTGCGCCGGCTCGTTCTTCGGCAGCATCGCCTTATGATCCTCAAGGCGCGCCTCGAAACGGAGGCCAAAGGCGCGGAGCACTTCGAGCTACCGATAAATGCGCGTTCCTCCGAGGAGAGCAGCGAGCTTGCAGCGATCTATGCTCGCCAGCTCATCGAGCTCGACGCGCGACGTGCCAAGATTGCCGATGAAGAAGCTGTGCTGAGGCGCGAGATCGCCGGACTGCAGGAAAGCATCTCAGGCTATCGAGCCCAGGCCAAGGCGACCGAGGAACGCATCGCACTCTTCGCTCAGGAACTTAAGGACAAGTCCGCGCTTCTCCAGCGCGAGCTCGTACGGCGGTCAGAAATTCTCGCCCTTCGCCGCGCAGAGGCCGGTCTCGCTGGCGAGCTCGCCAGTCTGCAGGCGCGCGCCGCGGATGCGCGCGAGCGCGTTTCGCGCGCCGAGCAGCAAATCTCACATCTGAGGTCGGCGGCGCTGCAGAAGTCACTGGAGGAGCTGCGCGCCACTGAAACCGAGCTCGACGATGTCAACGAGCAGCTCCGCGCCGCGCGCGATGTCATGGACCGCATTGAGATCCGCGCGCCCGTGGCAGGCATCGTGGTGCGGCTCCTACACAATACGAAAGGTGGCGTCGTTGCTGCCGGAGCTGTCGTTCTGGAGCTTCTGCCGGTCGACGATGAGCTGATCATCGAAGCGCGGCTGAACCCCAACGAGGTCGTGCACGTCAAGGAAGGTCTTGACGCCATGGTCCGGCTGAGCGCGCTGAACCAGCGTCTGACTCCCATGATCGAGGGCACGGTCGTCTATCTCTCGGCCGATACGGTCTCGCAGCGTGAGTTGTCCGCGGGGAAGGACCCCCCCCGTCGCGATACGTTTGTTGTGCGCGTCCAGCTCGATGAGCGTAGCGCGCGCGGCAAGATCGAGAATTTTCGCCCGACGCCCGGGATGCCGGCAGACGTCTTCATCAAGACGGACGAGCGCACATTCCTGGAGTACATCCTGAAGCCGCTCTCCGACACGTTTGTTCGCGCGTTCCGGGAGCAATAGGCAAAGTATGGCTAGCGAGATCTCGGGTCACTCCGAGCCCCTTCGGTCCTGCTGACAGCGGGCTCGGTGCGCGCCCTAGATAAATGAGCTGATCTAATCGGGTTGTTCGCCCTGATGGCGAGGGCTGATGTTCGGAGTTCTTTCTTAACCCATAACGCGGACTATCGGCAGGGGGAGGCTGCCGATCATGTCCGATATCGCGCTATCTGTTCCGGTTTCGCACACGAAATGGGCGTGGCTTCGCAGCCCGCAGTTCGACATCTCGTTCGTGCTGGGTCTCCCGACGCTCGCCTTCGTGACGGGGCTGGTCGTCGTCTATTACCCGCACCTGTTCATCCCAATCCTCATCATCGACCTGTGGTTTCTCGGCTACCACCACGTCATATCGACCTACACGCGCATATGCTTTGATCGCAAAAGCTTTGGAGAGCACTGGTCGCTGCTGGTGGTGCTCCTGCCGGCAGTCACGATCGGAACCCTGGCCATTGCCTATGGATTCGGTTTGTGGACGATCGTGTCGGTCTATTTCTACTGGCAGTGGTTCCACTACATCCGCCAGAGCTGGGGCATTTCCAGAGCGTATCGAGCCAAGCAGAAGGACGCGCTGTACGAGGACGGCTGGCTTGATCAGACCATCTTCTATGCCCTGCCGGTCGCCGGCATGCTGCATCGCTCATACCAGGATCCCGGCCAGTTCATCGGCATGGAGCTCCGGGTTATACCCGTTCCTGAGATTGCGGTCTCTGTGGCGTGGGCTGCGGCGGTCGTGCTGCTCGCATACTGGGCGCTGCGTCGCGTGCAGGCTTGGCGCGAGGGCCGATTGGCGGCCCTGCATACGGTCTACATGCTCACGCACTTCGCGGTCTTCGCGGTTGCCTATTATCTGATCGAGGACGTCACGTACGGCTGGCTGGTGATCAACATCTGGCACAACGCGCAGTATGTGCTGTTCGTTTGGCTCTTCAACACGCGTCGCTTCAAGGATGGTGTGGATCCGGAGGCGCGGTTCCTCTCGTACATCAGCCAGCCCGGTCGGCTCTGGCTCTACATGACGAGCTGCATCCTGATCACGGGCGTCATCTACTGGGCTGTACTCGGCACGCTCGACGCACTTCTGTTCGCGGGTGTGTCAGCGACGGTGGTTCTCTATCAGATCGTCAACTTCCACCACTACATCGTCGATTCCAAAATCTGGAAAGTGCGGCAGGAGCCGATTCGAAAGACACTCGGGTTGCAAGGCTGATGTCATGGGTGTTGCCGCTGGGAGTGTAGTCGACGGCCGCAACAACCCCTGGCTGGACCTTGTGCGGTCCATCGCTATCCTGCTTGTGCTGTTTCGCCATGGCGAAAGAGCGCTAAACAGCTACACCGGCGAGCCGCAGGGCTTGCTGCAGACAATCGCAATGAATGGATGGGTCGGCGTCGACCTGTTCTTCGTCCTTTCGGGTTACCTCATCGCGCGTCATCTCCTGCGGGCCGGCATCGGCTCGGGAGAGTTCCATCTTGGGCGCTATATCGCCCTGCGCGCATTGCGCATCGTGCCTGCCTACTACGCGGCGCTGCTGTTGGTCGTGATCGGCGCCTTTCCCTTCTATCAGGTTGCGCCCGAGGCGCTCGGCACGCGCATCGCCTACCATCTGCTCTTCCTCCAGGACTACCTGCCGTCGAACATCAACGTGGTTTTCTGGTCGCTCGGGGTCGAGGAAAAATTCTATCTGCTCGCGCCGATCCTGGTTCTGGCTGTCATGCGGCTCAGAAGTGCATGGCTGATCTCGGGGCTGCTGCTTATGCTGCTGGTGCTTCCGCTCTTGTTTCGAGCGACGGTGTACGCTGGCTTGGCGGGCGAGCTGAGCTACGTCCGCTTTTGGCAGACATTCCGGAGCCCATTTCACATGGTGCTCGAGGGACTGCTCATAGGCGTCGCGATCGCCATGGCCGAACGACAAGGCCTCGTTCGCCGTTCGCCGAAATGCGGTCTCGCAGTGCTTGCCGCAGCGACGACTGTGTTTGCTGCTTGGCTCGGCTCACATGATTTCATGGCGAGGATCGACGCGCAGGACGTGCTGCTTCAGCCTTTGCTGGTTGCCATTCTGGCCGGGCTCATGGTGCTTGGAGCAGTGCAGCTTGCGGGCACGGCCATGCCATTCACGGAACCATGCCGCTTCCTGTCGCGGCTGAGCTACAGCCTGTACCTCATCCATTTCCCGCTGATCCCGATGGCTCTCGTGGCCGCGAGCCACCATGGGAGCCTGGCCTTCTGGATCTGTTATCTGGCCGCGAGCACGGCTGCCGCTCTGCTACTCCACTATGGCGTGGAGCGGCCTTTCCTCATCTGGAAGGACAGGCTCAGTCATGGCCACAGCGTCATGCAACCCGCAGATATGCGGCGCGCCGAGATGATCCTTCCGCCGCCTAGCGGCGCAAAGGCATGATGCTCAGCCGGCGGCGGCTTTCGCGCGCCGTTCGATTGGGTTCTCAATTCTCTTGAGATTTCAATATGGTGCGGTCGAGAGGACTCGAACCTCCACGCCTTGTGAGCGCTACCACCTCAAGGTAGTGCGTCTACCAATTCCGCCACGACCGCATTGCAACCAAGGATGAAAACGGCCGGCTCGGCTTTCGCGCGGCGGCCACCCCTCCTCGTTCGCCGCAGGTGGGTACCAGACCGCCCCGCCCTTTGCAAGTCCCGGGGACGGGCCAAGCGTTGAATATCGAACGGCAGACACCAAGGCCGCGGGCGCGAGCCCGGCAATGCCCCCGAAGCGGACAAATCACTCGAGTGCCAGCACCTCCAGCAGCGCCGCTGTGTAAGCGGTCGGCTGCTCGTACATTACCCAGTGGCCGGCATCCGGCACGGTCCGGGTGACGAGCTCTGGATGGCCATCGCGCAGGGCCTCGTAGCGCGCCTCGACCGACGGCCACGCGGTCTGGTCCTCGGCGCCCCAGATCGCACGCACCGGCACGACCACCTCGGGGAGTTTCACGCGGATCTCGTCCGTGCGCGCAAACGGCCGCGAGCGGAAACGGGCACGACGGATATTCTCGGACTGCAGGTAGACAGCGAGCGGATCGATGCGGTCGTTCTCCTTGAACATGAGGATCTCGAGAAGGCCGCGATGGACGCCCATGCGCTCCTCCTCGCTCATGCCTGCGCGCTCTTTCGGAAACTCGATGCCGGGCCCCTGCTTGAAGCCGAGCGCCGCGCAGCCCGTAATCGTAAAATCCGACACCCAGTCGCCGAGACGGACCATGGCGTGCGTCGAGACGTGCGCGCCGAACGAGAATGCGACAACGTGCGCGCGCCGCTCGCGTGCGATGAGCGACTTGAGACCGGTGGCGACAGCTTCGCCACTGCTCTCGGGCGTGTGCGGGTGCGCGGGCATCGCGCTGTCGCCGAGTCCGGGCAGGTCGACGGCCCACACCTCGTAGTGCTGCTTGAGGATGGGGATCTGCTTGATCCAGTGCGTCCACGAGCCCGAGCCGCCGTGCGCGAGCACGAGCGGGCGTCCGCGACCCCAGCGGCGCCATACGAGGCGTCCATCGCCGCAGGGTGTGGTGACGACCTCGGCATCGGCGGCGACTGCGGCAACGATTTCAGCCGGCGATTTGCCGCTGTGCACGAGCGGGGCAATCGGATCGTCGAGGGAGAAGGTGCGCGCGCTGGCGGCTTCGGTCGTGCTCATGGGTCTCCGGCGGATGTTCGGTTCGTTCGTGCGGTGAGTTCAGGTCACGCCCTCGATGCCTTGCGGCACGGGATTGCCTTCGATGAATGGCTCGACGAGAGCCATGAAGTCATTCAGCCGGTCATGGTGGACCCAGTGGCCGGCGCGATCGAAGCGCGCGACGCTTGCGCTCTTGAAATGCTTGATGCGGCCGTCCTCACGCGGGTCGGAGGCCCAGCTCTCCTTGCCATAGACGAGCATGGTCGGGCAGGTGATGCGCGACCAGAGCTGCTCGAGATCGCTCATGGCGAGATCATCGGGTGGCCAGGAGCGGACGTAGTTGTCGAACTTCCAGCTGTACGTACCATCCTCGTTCTGGTTGACGCCGTGCACGGTCAGGTGACGCGCCTGCGCGGGCGAGAGATGCTTGTTCTCCTCGTGCATGCGCGCATAGGCATCTTCGATGGTCGGGTAGCGGCGCGGGAGACGGCCGGCGAGTTTGCGCTGGTCCTCGATCCAGGTGGCCATGCGCTGCTCGATCGGTTTGCCATAGCGCTCGGCGTGCTTCTTCGGCGACGGCCCGAGGCCTTCGATGGCGACGAGGCGTGCGACGTTCTCGGGATAGATGCCGGCGTAACGGATCGCGATATTGCCGCCGAGTGAGTGGGCGACGATCGTCACCGGTGCGAGCTTGAGCTGGTGAATGAGCTGCGCGAGATCGTAGATGTAGCCGATCATGCTGTACGTGCCGGTGCGCGACCACTCGCTGTCGCCATGTCCTCGCAGGTCCGGCGCGATGACGTGCCAGCGCTCGCGCAGGCGCTCGGCGACCCAATCCCAGTTCCGGCAGTGATCGCGTCCGCCATGGAGCAGAATGAGCGGTGGGGCCGAGGTGTTGCCCCAATCGACATAGTGCAGGCGCAGGCGTTGCGAGAAGAACACGCGGGAAGTCGGTCCGGGGCTCTGCAACGCACTGATCTTCGAGGTGTCCATGGGGTCTGCGCTGTTGTTGGGTCTGAGACGTGTTGTTCGCGGGTGCAACATCGAGCGAACCGACGCTGCCGTCAACCTCCGAGCCCGCATGAGTGGACTGTCACGCCCCCACGGCCGGAACCTGCATGGAGCCCTGGCGTTGGTCCCAAAAGGCAGGAGGCCATGATGGCAACACCAGAAACGATGGAAGAACCCGAGACGAAGACCACGGTAGAGGCTCGTCAGGGGGATCGGCGCAGGATGAACCTGCGTGTTCTCTTGATCTCGTTCGTGCTCGCGGTGGTCGTGCTCGCTGCGGCCTATGCGTTCATATACCCATTTCCGCAGTAACTCCTCAGTAGTTCGTCCGCTGGCATCGCATCTGCTCTCGCGCTTATGCTTGGAGGGATAATGTCCGAGCCCCGGAGAGCCGAGCCATGCCGATCACCGGTCCGCAGTGCCGTGCTGCTCGTGCGCTGATCCAGTGGTCGCGTGAGGACGCGGCCCAGGACAGCGGCGTGAGCGTCGAGACGATCGCCGCCTTCGAGGCCGGTCGCGAGGTTCCGTCCGATGATGTCATAGCCAAGCTCCAGACTGCGCTCGAGCAGGGAGGCGCTGTGTTCATTCCCGAGAATGGCGGGGGAGTCGGCGTCCGGCTCAGGTTCAACCGGCGCGAGGTCCGCGCTCTCAATCGGTGGGAGGGGGAAGGCGGTCACGCCGGCGAGGACGACGTCTGAGCTGCGGGGCAGTCGTCGCTACTATTCGAGCCGGCGACGGAAGAGCCACGCGGCGGTGCTCAGCGTGAAAACTGCGATGATCGCGAGGGGAAGCGTGTTGTTGGCGACCTCGCTCAGGGGGATGTCCTTGAGGAACACGCCTTTCACGATGACGAGGAAATAGCGCAGCGGGTTGATGAGCGTCAGAGGCTGCAGCCAGTCGGGCATGTTCTCGATAGGTGTGGCGAAGCCCGAAAGCAGCATCGCCGGCACCATGAAGAGGAAGGCACCGAGAATGGCCTGCTGCTGGGTCTTCGATAGTGATGAGATGAAGAGGCCGAGGCCGACGACGGAGGCGAGGTAGAAGATCGCGGCGCCATAGAGCAGGATCAGCGAGCCGCGCAGAGGCACGCCGAAGAAGAACACCGCGGCGAGAATATAGATCGTGATGTGGAAGAGCCCGATCATCATCGGCGCTGCCAGTTTGCCGATGAGGATTTCGTGCGTTCGGAGCGGCGATACCATGAGCTGGTCGAAGGTGCCGAGCTCGCGTTCGCGCGCAACCGACAGCGCGGTCACGACGAGCCCGATGAGCAGCGCGATGCTCGCGACGAGATTGGGCACCATGAACCACTGATAGATGAGGTTCGGGTTGAACCAGTTCCGTGCCACCACATTGACGCCGGTTGAAGCGGCCTGGCGGCCTGTCGGTGTCTCGGCCGCAATGCTTGCGATGAGCTGGGTCAGGTAGCCACCGACGATCTGCGACGCATTGGAGCGGCGGCCGTCGAGGATGATCTGAACATCTGCCGGCCGCCCTGCCTCGATGCCACGCGAGAATGTCGGGCCGATGTGAATCGCGGCAATGACACGCTGGCGATCGATTGCGTCGCGCAGCGTCACTGTCGACTGCGTGTGCTCGATTTTGCGGAAGGTGGGGGCGCCGTCGAGCCGCTGGACGAGCTCATAGCCCCAGCGGCCGGCATCACGGTTCAGCACCATCACGTCGACATTGCGGACCTCGAGGGTCGCCGCGTACGAAAACACGAAGAGCTGGAGGATGGGGGGGCCGATGAGGACCATGCGGCCCTTCGGGTCGCGCAGCACGGCCAGCAGCTCCTTGAGGATCAGCGCCTTGAGGCGGGTCCACCACATGTCACGCGATCCTCTTTTTCGTACTTCGAGCCGCGAGCAGGAACAGGATCGTGCCGATCAGCAGCATGATTGCGATGTCCTTCAGGAACATCGGCCAGATGTCCCCGGCGAGGAACACTGTCTGGAGACTCTGGATGAGGTAGCGTGCGGGCACGATCATGGTGATCCACTGGATCACGGTCGGCATCGAGCTGATCTCGAAGAGGAACCCCGACAGCAGGAACGCGGGCAGGAAGGCTGACATGAGCGCCACCTGCGAGGCCAGGAACTGGTTCTTTGTCGCCGCCGATATGAGCATTCCCTGGCCGAGCGCCGGCACGAGGAACGCCGCGCTCAGCGCATAAAGGGCGAGCAGCGAGCCGCGGAATGGCACGCCGAACAAGAGGACCGCAATTGCGACGCACAGCGTCATCGAGGTGAGGCCGAGCAGGAAGTAGGGCACGATCTTGCCGACGAGCAGCTCGGTTGCGGACACCGGCGTCGCCATGATGGCTTCCATGGTGCCGCGCTCCCACTCGCGCGCGACGACAAGCGAGGTCAGCAGCGTGCCGACCAGCGTCATCACGATGGCGACGGAGCCCGGGACGAGGAAGTTGCGGCTCTTCAGCTCAGAGTTGAACCAGAAGCGGTACTCGACATTGATGGGGGACGACTGGGCGGCAGTCTCGGCGCCGCGCATCGCGGCCCAGTTGGAGACGGTGCCCTGGGTGTAGTTCTGCACAAAATTTGCGGTGTTCGGATCAGAGCCGTCGACGATGACCTGTATGGTGGGATTCTTCTTGCCCGCAAAATCAGTCGTGAAGGTCGCGGGCACGACGATGAGGCCACGAATGCGGCCCAGGACGAGGTCTTCCTCAAACATTCGGCGGTCACGGCCGATGAAGACGTCGAAATAGCGCGAGGCCTGGAAGCTGGCAGCGAGATCCTGCGTCAGCGGTGTCTGAGCCTCGATGACGAGACCGACGCGCGTGCGCACCGTGTCGAGCGAAACGCCATAGCCGAAGAGGAAGAGCAGGACGGCCGGGAGCACGAACGCGATCAGAATGCTGCTTGGATCGCGGACGATCTGGAGGCTTTCCTTGCGCACGAGCGTCGAGAGGCGCCGGAGCGATCCGCGCCGGTCATCTTCGACAGCGCTGTGCGCGGTGTCCGTCATGCCGCAGCCCTCTCGTTCGAGCTCTGCACGAGCGCGATGAAGGCATCTTCCATGGTCGGGTCGGGGTTCTCGGGCGTGGCGACGCGCGCCTTGAGGGCGTCGGGCGTGCCGAGTGCGATCGAGCGGCCGCGGTCGATGAGCGAGATGCGGTCGCAGTACTCGGCTTCATCCATGAAGTGTGTGGTAACGAGGACCGTGACGCCCTTCTCGACGAGGCCATTGATATGAGTCCAGAACTCGCGCCGCGTGATCGGATCGACGCCCGATGTCGGCTCGTCGAGGAATAGAGCCTCAGGCTCGTGCATCACGGCGCAGGCGAGCGCGAGGCGCTGCTTGAGGCCGAGCGGGAGGTCCTTGGAGCTGAGGCTCGAATGTGGACCGAGGTCGAAGATCTCATTCATGAGGGCGATGCGCTGGCGCTTCACCGTGCCAGCGAGGCCGTAGACTCCGGCGAAAAACGCGAGGTTCTGCGCGACGCTCAAGTCGCCATAGAGCGAGAATTTCTGGGCCATGTAGCCGAGGCGGTTGCGGGCTTCCGCGCCGTCGCGCCTGAGGTCGAACCCTGCGACACGGCCCTCGCCGATGGTGGGCTTCAAGAGGCCGCAGAGCATTTTGAAAGTCGTCGACTTGCCGGCACCATTCGGCCCGAGAAGGCCGAAAATCTCGCCGCGCGGCACATCGAAGGTGATATCGGCCGCTGCAGTGAAGTCGCCGAACTTCTTCGTGAGGCCACGCGCTTCGATGACCGGGCGACCGTCGCCGGCGGAACGCGCTTGCGTGGCCTCGGCAAGTTTCGAGCGGCCGCTGGGACCTCCGCCGAGCATGTCGACGAACGCATCTTCGAAGCGCGGCGCTGTCGGCGCAATGCGCGCATCGGGGCCGGCATCGGCGGGAAGCAGCGTGGCGGGGTCGCTGCCGGCCGCCACAACAAGCCGGATGGCATCGCCCTGGATCACGCCATCGACGACGCTATCATCATCGAGCGTGCGCGCGAGAAGTTCGCGGCGGCGCCCCGCTGTGCCCGTGAGTTTGTACACGCGGCCGGCGACACGCTCGGTGAGATCGGACGGGATTCCCGCAAACAGGAGTTTGCCACCGTTGAGCAGCAGCACGCGATCGCAGGCCTCGGCTTCGTCGAGATAGGCCGTCGACCAGAGCACGCCGATGCCTTCCGCCGTCAAGGCTTCGACCATCTTCCAGAGATCCCGGCGCGAGATCGGATCGACGCCGACGCCCGGCTCATCGAGCAAAAGCAGACGTGGCTTCTTGAGCAGCGCGCAGGCAAGGCCGAGCTTTTGTTTCATGCCGCCCGAGAGGTTCCCCGCGAGGCGCGTCGTGAAGCGTTTGAGGTCGGTGAAGGTCAATAGCTCGTCGAAGACGGCAGCCCGGTCAACTTTCGGAAGCCCGCGCAGGTCAGCGTAGAGATTGAGATTCTCCTGGACCGAAAGATCCTCGTAGAGACCGAAGCGTTGAGGCATGTAGCCGATGGCGGCCTGGATGCGCGCGGCGCCGGTGCGCGTGTCAAATCCGAGGACCTCGACCGTCCCAGCATCGGGCAGCATCAAGCCGGTCATCAGACGAATGAGGGTGGTCTTTCCGGCGCCATCGGGGCCGACGAGGCCCGTGATCTCACCACTGCGGATGGTCGCGGTAATGCCGTCGAGCGCGGGTGGTCCATCGCCGAATGTTTTGCGCACACCATCGAGCCGAATGACGTCCGGCTGCCGTGCATTGCTCGTTGCGGCGATCGTCATGATCCACCTGCATTGTCCTTGCCGAGGGGAATGCGCACGGTGACGGGCATGCCCTGGCGCAGGCCGTTGCTGCCCTGGTCGATGACGACACGCAGGCGATAGACGAGGTCGGTGCGCAGCTCGGGCGTTTCTACCGACTTTGGCGTGAACTCAGCGACGGGAGATATGAAGCCGATCGTGCCGCTGTAGGGTTTGTTGGGTGCGCTATCGGTGAAAACTTCCACCCTCATGCCGGTATGGATGCGGCCGAGGTTCGGCTCGGCGATGTAGGCACGAACCCAGACCGGATTTGCCAGCGAGAGGACGTAGACGATGTCGCTCGGCGAGACGATGGCTCCTGGCTCGCGTACGCGCGAGAGAATGACGCCATCAGCGGGTGCGTTGAGCGTTGCATCCTTGAGGGATGTCTGGGCGGACGCGAGGCTGGACTGGCTCGCTTGAAGGTTTGCGCGAGCCGCTGCGATGTCCTCCGGCCGTGTTCCCTCTTCGAGTAGGCGAAGCGCTTCTGCGGATGAGCGCGTCCGCGCAATCGCCATATCGCGGGTTGCCTTGGCTTGATCGAGCACCGCTTCCGATATGGTGCCAGAGGGTCTGAGCCGCGCCGAACGCTCATAAGCGAGTTCGGCATTCTGCTGGTCGGCGACGCGTTCCTCATGGTTGGCACGGGCCTGGTCGATCTCGGCTTTGCGCGGGCCAGTTACCAGCTTGTCGAGCGTGGCGCGTGCGGAGGCAGCCTGGGCTTCGGCTATGCGGATCTGATCCTGGTAGGGTTGTGTATCGAGACTGGCGAGGCGCTGGCCGGCCTTGACCGTGTCGCCCTCATCGACGAGTGCTTCAGCAATACGCCCGCCGACGCGAAAGCCGAGCTGCACCTGACGAATGTCGACGTTGCCGTAGAGGGTCAGATGTGTTCCGCCATCGCGGCCGCGCCAGCCGAGCGGGTCTGCCCACGCGACCGCGGCAGCGGCTACAAGGATGAGAGCAACTATGGGGAGCGCCTTGTGCTTCATCTGAGGACTCCACTATCAAGGGAGCGCACGATATCGGCGACGATCCCGCGGATGGCATCGAACTCGCGCGGTCCTATCTCCGACCACTCGAGCTGGCGCAGCGCGGCCGCATTCGCGACCCGGAACACCATCACGCTGCCGACGAGAGAGAGCGCCCTCAGGCGCACGCGCTCGGACGTCGGCGCATCGTCGAGGAGAATGCCGGCAAGACGGCGGATGGCTTCGACCATCGGCCGCATCACCGTCTCGTAGACGCGCGCGAAGGCCTCGGTCGGCTCCATCTGTTCGCGGATCAGAAAGCGAGCCCAGGCGCGGGACTTCTCGCTCACCATCACCTCGGCAAGGGTGTGGAGCAGACCGGTGAGAAGCTCCTGAGCTTCGTCGCGTGAGACCGAGCGGCCTTCGCTCTGTATCTCGGCGAGGCGGGCCTGGACCTGCTGGCGGCGCCCGCTGACGTGGCTCGAGATCATCGTTGCGAGGTGGTCGGCCGCAGCGAGATAGAGCCCTTCCTTGCCGCCGAAGTAGTAGGGGATGGCTTGCAGGTTGACCCCGGCCGCCGAGGCCAGCGCGCGCGTGGTCGTGCCGTCGAAGCCGTAGTGGCCGAAAACGTCGATGGCCGCCGTCAGCAGCTTCTGGCGGGTCGCGTCGCCGCGGTCGCCAGCAGGCTCGGCTGCATCGGGAGCGGATTTGCGCGGTTGTTTCATGCTGGGTATCTAGTTCATTCGATCGACTAATTCAATTGATTGAATTCTTCACATATCCGTGAGCATAAGCGCGCAAAAGCGAGGCGTTATAGCCAGTTAAATGAGCCGGCGCGTCTGGATATTGCTTCGAGCGACATTGGCCCGTGACATTGAGGCGGATCGAGCGCACATCATTTCGAGGCGAACCGGCTTCGAGAGCCAAGCCCACATGCAACCTAGTAAATCTGCCGATCCCACTTCGGACCATCAGGCGTCTGCTCGATCCGGGCGGAAAAGACCATGGAGGCGGTGGGCCCTGCGGCTGCTGCTGGGGCTCGTCGGGCTCGTGCTGATCGGAGTGCTTGGGGCCTGGCAGGGACTGCGCGGCAGCATCGCGCGCCTCGACGGCGAAGTGGCACTGCCCGGCCTATCGAAGCCGGTGACCATTTCGCGCGATGCGCTCGGCGTCGTCACCATCGAAGCGGGAAGCGAGGCGGATGTCGTGCGTGCGCTCGGCTTCGTCCACGCACAAGAGCGGTACTTCGAGATGGATCTGGCCCGGCGGAGCGCGGCCGGCGAACTGTCGGCTCTGCTTGGGGCGGCAACGCTCCCCATCGACCGCGAGCGGCGCGTGCACCGAATGCGCGCACGCGTCGCCCAGCACATCCTCGACGAAAAGGTTCTCGGTGGCTGGCGACCACTGCTCGATGCGTATTCCGCGGGTGCAAATGCCGGGCTCGCCTCGTTGTCGGTCAGGCCGTGGCCTTATTTGCTTTTGCGTCAGAGTCCGATGGCCTGGACGGCCGAGGATACGGTACTCTCGGGGCAGGCCCTCTATTTTGATCTGCAGGGCTATCACCCGTTCGCGCGGCTGGCTCTGTGGCGGTTGAGCCGGTCATTGCCGGCGCCGCTCTTCGCGATGCTGAATCATGGCGGCACCTCTTGGGACGCGCCGCTCGACGGCGAAAGTCTCGGCGATGCCCCATTGCCGGGGCCAGAGGCCATTGATCTGCGCCGCCTCCCTACCGAGCCGAAATCAGAGGTAGTTCCAGGCAGCGCAAGCGCGCCGGGCAGCAACAATCTCGCCGTCGCTGGATCTCTAACGAAGGACGGCCGCGCGATCGTGGGGGGCGACATGCACCTTGCGCTCCGCGCGCCGAGCGTGTGGTTTCGCGCGCGGCTGATCTATCCCGATCCGCGTGCGCCCGGCGGGCGGGTCGACGTATCGGGCTTCACCGTTCCTGGCATTCCGGGTGTGATCGCGGGGAGCACGGGTCATGTCGCCTGGGCGGTGACCAACGCCTACAACGACACCTCGCAATGGGCGCAGATGCCGCCGTGCAAAGAGACGCCGGCGCAGTGCGGCATCACCGAGCACCGCGAAGCGATCGAGGTCGCGGACGCGGCGCCGGAAGTGCTTCTCGTTCGCGAGACCGCGTGGGGACCAATTCTTCGGCGAGAGCCGGATGGCAGTCTGCTCGCGCTCCGCTGGGCCGCGCACATTCCAGGCTCCGTCAGCAGCGGGCTCGCGGAATTCGTGCACGCTCGCAATCTCGACGAGGCATTCGCCATTGCCGACCGTGCCGGCACGCCAGTACAGAACCTCGTCGTCGCGGACAGTGCGGGCCGCATCGGCTGGCGCATCCTCGGCGCACTTCCGAACTGGCAGGCTCCGTGCAACCAAACTGGCATCGAGCGCGTCGTTGTGCCTGCCGGCGCGTGCCCGCCCTGGCCGGTCTCGACATCGATCGCGCCTGAAATCCGCGATCCCGCATCGAGGCGCCTTTGGACGGCCAACAACCGTGTGATCGGTGGTGCGGAGGGTGCGCGTATCGGCTACATCGGCCGCGACAACAGCGCGCGCGCACGCCAAATCCGCGATGGCTTGATGGCGCGCGAGAATTTCGACGAGCGAGACATTCTCGGTATCGAGCTCGACGATCACGCAGTGTACCTCGAGCGCTGGTGGAAATTGCTTCGTGTGGTGCTCGCGGGCGCGGGGAGTGATCCACTGCTCGCGCGTCTCGAGGTGGCATCGCAGAAGTGGGATGGGCGTGCATCGACAGAGTCTGTCAGCTATCTTCTGACGCGCCGCTACCGCGAGGCTGTGGAGCGGCGCACGATCGCGATGCTGCTCGGCGCATTTCCCCAGGCGATCGCCAATGGCGCCGGCCGGCTTCGGCTGGGGCAGACCGAAGGCTGGCTCTGGCCGCTCGTCACGACAAAGCCCGCACACCTTCTGAGTTCAGGACACAGCTCATGGGATGAGCTGCTCGCCGCCGCTGCCCGCGACGTTGCCCGCGATCCTGCGAACCAGACGAAGGAAGGCGTGTTTCGCGCATGGGGCGACATCAATCGCGGCTCATCGATCTGCCATCCGCTCGCGCGCGCTCTACCTGACATGGCAAAGCGCTTCCTCTGCATGCCGGACGATCCGCTTCCCGGTGATGATGACATGCCGCGTGTGCAGCGGCCGGCTTTCGGCGCCTCCCAACGCATGGCTGTGGCGCCGGGTCGCGAGGCGGAAGGCATCATCGAGATGCCCACGGGCCAGAGCGGCCATCCGCTCTCGCCGTTCTGGCGCGCTGGCCATGACGCCTGGGTGCGCGGAGCCGCGACGCCGTTCCTCCCCGGGCCGGCGCAACATGTGCTGCGTCTCATGCCGCAGTAGTCGCCGTCTCAGTCTCGCGATATTGCGCGCCGCAGTACGTGCTTCTGGATCTTGCCGGCGGCCGTGCGTGGGAATTCGCCGACGAACGTGATGTGCTGCGGAACTTTGTACGCCGCGAGCCGCGCGCGCGACCATGCGCGGACTTCGGACTGATCGATCGTGTGATCGGGGCGGATCAGGATGTAGGCGTGGCCGACCTCGCCCCACTTGGTGTCGGCAGCGCCGATGACGGCCGCCTCGAGGATGGCAGGATGCGCGTGGAGCACGGCCTCGACCTCGGCCGGGTAGACGTTCTCGCCGCCCGATATGTACATGTCCTTGATGCGGTCGACGATGAAGTAGTAGCCGTCCGCGTCGCGGCGGCCGACATCCCCTGACTTGAGCCAGTCTCCGTCAAACGCCGCTGCCGTAGCCTGCAGGTTGTTGAAGTAGCCCGGCGTGATGTTCGGTCCGCGGAATTGGATTTCGCCGGATGTGCCTTCCGTCACGATCGCGCCCGAAGCATCGACGAGCCGCACCTCGGTCATGATCTGCGGCTTGCCGACGGAGCCGATCTTCTCCGTCGCGTACGCGCGGTCCATGAGAAAGGCGCAAGGCCCTGTCTCGGTCATGCCCATGCCATTGCAGATGACAGCACCCTTATCGAGAAAGGCCCGGATCAGATTGTCGGGGAGTGTCGCGCCGCCCGAGCCCCAGTGACGTACGCGGCCGAGATCGAGCGCCCTGAAGCGCGGGTGCAGGCTGATGGCCTGGTAGATTGCCGGCACGCCGAAGAAGATTGTGATTGCACCGCTTTCGATCAGCTCGATGACGGGATCGACATCGAACTTCGCGAGGACGTGGCTGGTGCCTCCCGCGATGAAGACAGGCATCGCGTGTAGATTGATGCCAGCCGTATGGAAAAGTGGGAGGTAGTTGATCGTGCCGTCTGCTGGGCCGATGCCGGTCGCCTGCTGCACGTTGATATAGTTCGCGAGCGCCATGCCTGGCGTCTGGATCACGGCCTTGGGCTTGCCGGTGGTGCCGGATGTGTAGAGCAGATACCAGACGCGATCCGTCGGCCAGGTCGTCTCGCGATCCGGGCGCGGAGTGGCGCGCTCTGCGAGCTTCGCACCGTTATAGAAGGTCAGTAGTTCGATGTTTCCTTCGCGTGCGACGCTCTCCGCGAGCGGCGATGTCGGCTCATCGTGCAGCAGCAGGCGCGCATTGCAATCCGCGAGGATCGGTCCGAGCTCGCTCGCCGTCTGGCGCCAGTTGAGCGGCACGAGGATGAGCGCGGCCTTCGCGCACGCAAATAGCAGTGCGAAGAACATCGGCGTGTTGTGACACAGGACAGCGACGCGCTCGCCCTCCTCAAGCCCGCGCGCTTCGAGCATTGAGGCTAGTCGCTCGGCGAGATCGTCGACCTCCTTGAAGGACCATGCCCGACCGCTCGCAACATCCCGAAAGGCAATCGCGCCCGGCGTCAGCATCGCGCGCTGGCGTGCGAAGTCGGGAATAGTGCGCATGAAGCCCTCCGAGACCGCTCGGCGCGATCACGCGACGAGCGCTTTACCCCCGCCGGCGCGGCTCGAGGCCTTTGGCAATGAACTCGAACGCGGCATCCGACACCTGATCGAGCTTAAGCTTGCTGTCCCAGAGCGCATAGCGCATTCCGATCATGTCGCTGAGCCCCATGAGCGCCCAGGCTCGGATTTCCGCGTCTCCCTTCGAGATTTCGCCGCGCCGCGCGCCGGTCCGTAGCGCCGTGCCATAGCTCTTCGCGAAGTCCTCATAGTAGCGCCGGTAAACGTCGGGATCCACGAACTGAGCTTCCGCGACGACGCGATAGAGGTTCGGATTGGCGCGCACGAATTCGAGGAAGGCGCGCAAGCCCCGCCGCTCGGCTTCGAGACGATCCGGCGCATCGACGATCGAGAGCGTGAGATGGCGCCGCAGCCGCCGGCCCATGCGCAGGACCAGCTCGCGCATCACGTCCTCTTTCGTGCGGAAATAAACGTAGAAAGTGCCCTGCGCGACCTTGGCCTCGGTGGTGATCGTGCTGATCGAAGCCTCGGCGAACCCACGCCCGCCGATCTCCTTTTCTGCCGCGTCGAGAATACGCTCGCGCGTGCGCTGGCCGCGCTTGGTCTTGGGCGCGGGCAGGGTCGGCGATGGATCAGGTTGTGACATGGCCGGGCCGGCGAAGGTCTGCTGTGTGCCGTGACGCATCTTGACGGTTTACCCACGGATAGCTAGCCTAACATGAAACCTGACTCAAGTGTCATGTTCAGGCAGTGCAAGGGAGGAGATCATGCTGAGGACGACCCACAAGTCGTGGCGGACGGGGCGCGGTTTGGCAGCGCTGCTGGCGGTTCCGGCGCTCGTGCTGGCAGCTCCGGCGGTAAGTGCCAAGGACATCAAGATCTGCCTCATTGCCGGCAAGACAGGCCCGCTCGAAGCCTATGCCAAGCAGACTGAGGCTGGCTTCATGATGGGCCTCGAGTATCTCACGAAGGGCACCATGCAGGTGGGTGCCGACAAGCTGCAGGTCATCGTCAAGGACGACCAGCTGAAGCCCGATCGTGGCAAGACCCTGCTCGAGGAATGCTACGCGGACGACAAGGCTGATATCGCCGTCGGCACGACCGGATCGCCGATCGCGCTCGCCATGCTGCCTGTCGCCGAGGAACACAAGAAGGTGCTGATCGTCGAGCCCGCGGTCGCCGACTCGATTACCGGCGCCAAGTGGAACCGCTACATCTTCCGCACGGGGCGCTCGTCCTATCAGGATGCGCTCGCGAACGCTGCGACCGTTCCAGAGAACGAGGACGTCGTGATCGGCATGCTCGGCCTCGACACGGCGTTCGGCCGCGACGGCGTGAAAGCTTACAAGGAGGCGCTCACGGCATTGCGCCCGCGCGCGAAGATCGTCGCGGAGGAATATGCTGCTGGCAATACCGCCGACTTCGCGCCCTTTGCCGAGCGCCTCTTCAATGCGCTGAAGGACCAGCCGGGCAAGCGCATTATCGGCTTTATCTGGGCCGGCCCGCACCCGCTCGCCAAGTTCGCCGACATGAAGCCTGAGCGCTTCAACATCGCGCTTGCACCGGGCGGCAACATTCTTCCCGTGATGAACGCATGGAAGCAGTTCGCCGGCACGGAGGGCGGCATCTACTACTACTACGACTTCCCGAAGAACCCGCTCAATGACTGGCTCAAGTCCGAGTACACGAAGCGTCACAACGCGCCGCCGGACTTCTTCGTCGCGGGCGGATTTTCGGCGGCGGCTGCTGTCGTCGCGGGGCTGACAAAGGCCGGGTCGACCGATACGGAGAAGCTGATTGCTGCCATGGAAGGCATGAGCTTCGAGACGCCGAAAGGCACGATGACCTTCCGCAAGGAGGACCATCAGGCGATGCAGGACATGTATCACTTCCGCATCAAGAAAGACGCCAAGGACAACGACGTCCTGGAACTGGTCGCGACGATCCCGGCAAGCAAAATGCCGCTGCCGATCACGGTGCCGAAGTAAGGCGCGCACGCGCTAATATCCGGCGGTCGCGCAGGTCGCGTCCGCCGGATTTGAATTATTGCGGAGCCACAGGACCGCGCTTCATGTCCAGTCCCGTTCTCGAGACCAGGGGCCTGACGATCCGCTTCGGCGGCCATGCGGCCGTCGATGATGTGAGCTGCGCTTTTCATGTGGGCAGCCTGACCGCGATTGTCGGTCCGAACGGCGCAGGCAAGACGACGTACTTCAACCTCATGTCGGGCCAGCTTCCCGTAACGGCGGGCAGCGTCCATCTCGACGGCGAGAACGTCACGCGTCTGAGCACGGCTGAGCGCGCGAAACGCGGCATCGGTCGCGCCTTCCAGATCACCAATCTGTTCCCAAATCTCAGCGTGGCCGAGAATGTCCGCCTCGCCGTGCAGGCCAAGGCGCGCGCGGCTGCGAGCCTCTGGAGCCGCTGGGATCGCCACGCGGAATGGATCAATCGCGCGGAACACTTCCTCGAAGAGGTGAATCTCCAGGACAAGCGCGAGCTGGCTGCGGCGGCACTCCCGCACGGTGACAAACGTAAACTCGAGGTGGCGCTGATGATGGCGCTCGAGCCGCACGTCTACATGTTCGACGAGCCGACGGCGGGCATGTCCGTCGACGAGGTGCCGGTCGTGCTCGACCTCATTCAGCGGCTCAAGACTGCGGGCGACAAGACCATCTTGCTCGTCGAGCACAAGATGGATGTGGTTCGCTCGCTCGCGGATCGCATCGTCGTGCTCCACAACGGCCAGCTCGTCGCTGACGGCGATCCCGAGACCGTCATTGCCTCTCCGATCGTGCAGGAGGCCTATCTCGGCTCCATACCCGAGGCGGACAGCAAGGGAGAGGCGGTGTCGTGAGCAACGCACTCCTCAGCCTCGACGGCGTTCACACGCACATCGGCCAGTACCACATCCTGCAGGGCGTCGATCTCGTCGTGCCGCGCGGAGAGCTGACCGTCCTGCTCGGCCGCAATGGCGCGGGCAAGACGACGACGCTCAGGACAATCATGGGCCTTTGGCCGCCGAGCCGGGGCACGATCACATTCGACGGGCAATCCATTGGTGGGCGCGCGACGCCGGACATTGCGCGCTTGAGCATCGGCTATGTGCCCGAGAGCATGGGCGTCTTCGCGGACCTCACCGTTGCCGAGAACATGCGGCTCGCAGCGCGTCTCGGTCCTACCGATACAGCGCGGCTCGATTGGATCTTCGGCCTATTTCCAGCGCTCAAGCGCTTCTGGCAGCTTCCCGCTGGCCTGCTGAGCGGTGGGCAAAAGCAGATGCTGTCGATTGCGCGTGCGATCGTCGAGCCGAAGTCGCTCATCCTCATCGACGAGCCGACCAAGGGCATCGCGCCGGCCATCATCGAAGGCATGATCGCGGCCTTCAAGGAATTGAAGCTCGCTGAGACGACGATCCTGCTCGTCGAGCAGAACTTCCGCTTTGCGGCGAGCCTCGGTGACACCGTGGCGGTGATGGATGATGGCCGCATTGTCCATCGTGGCTCCATGAAGGAGCTTGCCGCTGACGGCGCGCTGCAGACGCGCCTGCTCGGGCTCTCGCTCACGGCGCATCAGTAGGAACAGCAGATGGCGACGACATCCATCCCCGCGACCGCCGACCTGCCGAAAACGCCGCGCGATCTGCTGCCGGCGCTGATCGCGCCCATCATCGCGCTCTTAGCGCTGCCGCTGATCGGTAGCCCGACGACGTGGGTGACACTCACCGTCGCGGCGCTGGCCATGGGGATGATGATCTTCGTGATCGCGAGTGGTCTGACGCTCATCTTCGGTCTCATGGACGTCCTCAATTTCGGCCACGGCGCCTTTATCGCGATCGGCGCGTACATCGCAATGACCGTGCTCATACCGCTCAGCGGTTGGGTGCAGTCGGATGTCCTCGCACTCAACCTCGCGGCGCTGCTGCTGGCTGTGATTGCCGCGATGATCGGCACGGGGATGCTCGGTTGGGCGTTCGAGCGCGTCATCGTGCAGCCCGTCTATGGCCAGCACCTGAAGCAGATCCTCATCACCATGGGTGGTCTCATCGTTGCCGAGCAGCTCATTCATGTGTTCTGGGGCGGCGATCAGAAACCCATGCCGCTCCCGAACGGCTTGCGCGGCGCGATCACAATCGGCGATTTCGCGCTCGAGAAGTTCCGCCTGCTAGCGGTCGCCGTAGGCCTCACAGTCTTCATTGTCATGCAGCTCGTGCTGAACCGTACGAAGGTCGGCTTGCTCATCCGCGCGGGCGTCGAGAATCGCGAGATGGTCGAGGCGCTCGGTTATCGTATCCGCCAGCTCTTCGTCGGCGTGTTCATTGCAGGATCTGCGCTCGCGGGCCTCGGCGGGACCATGTGGGCGCTTTATCGCGAGACACTCACGGCGGCGATCGGCGGCGACGTCATGGTGTTGGTTTTCATCGTCATCATCATCGGCGGACTTGGCTCGGTCGGCGGCTGCTTTCTTGGCGCGATCCTCGTGGCACTCATGGCCAACTACACGGGTTTCCTCGTGCCGAAGATCGCGGTTGCCTCGAACATCCTGCTCATGGTCGCGATCCTCATGTGGCGGCCGCAGGGGCTCTATCCGGTCGCGAGGCGTTAGAAAGATGATCCAGTCCGCCCTTTCCGGCGACATGCCGCGCAGCCGCATTCTGAGCTTTCTGCTGGCGGCAATTCTGTTGGTGCTCGCCTTCGCGCCGTTTTTGTTTAGCGGCTCGCAGCCCATAAATACTGCGGCCAAAATCTGTATCTTTATCGTGCTCGTCGCGAGCTACGACCTGCTGCTCGGCTATACGGGCATCGTCTCGTTCGCGCACACCATGTTCTTCGGCATCGGCGGCTATGGCGTGGGCTTGGCGCTCTATGGCTGGGGACCGACGTGGACCTCGGCAGGGCTCGGCCTCGCGATCGCGCTCGTCGTCGGAGCCCTGCTCGCGTTCGTGATCGGACTGCTGTCGCTGCGCGTTCGCGCGATCTTCTACGCAATGATCACGCTCGCGGTCGCGTCTGCCTTTGCAATCCTCGCGAGCCAGCTTTCCGAATACACGGGGGGAGAGGATGGCCGCTCCTTCCGCGTGCCGCCGCTGCTGCGGCCAGGTACCGTGCTGTTCGACCTGCCAGCGATCGGCGTGCGCGTCGATGGACGAATGCTGAGCTACTACCTCGTGTTTGTCTCGGCGCTCCTGTTGCTGCTCCTCGCCTTCAGGATCGTGAACTCGCCGTTCGGGCGCGTGCTCCAGGCGATCCGCGAGAATGACTTCCGCGCCGAAGCGCTCGGCTACAACGTCGTGTACTACCGCACGGTCGCGAACTGCCTCGCGGCGGGCATGGCCGTGCTCGCGGGCGCGATGAGCGCCATCTGGGTGCGCTACACGGGCCCGGACACCACGCTCTCGTTCGCGATCATGCTGGATATCCTGCTGATGGTCGTGATCGGCGGCATGGGCACTCTCTACGGCGCGGTGATCGGCGCGACGCTTTTCATCCTCGCGCAGAACTATCTGCAGAAGCTGATGGGCATCGCGAGCGAGGCGACGGCTACACTCCCGCTCGTTCCGCACCTGCTGCATCCGGATCGCTGGCTGCTCTGGCTCGGCGTGTTGTTCATTCTCAGCGTCTACTTCTTCCCGAGCGGTATTGTCGGCAAGCTCAGAGAAATAGGGCGGGCGCGATAATTGATGAATGACGTTTAATTGCGGCAGTGCGAACCGCGGGCTCCCACGTGCGTTGCAGGGTTCATGCGGCATTCATGCCGACTCGACATGAATGCGCGCCTCAACAGCTCTAGGGAGTGTCCCATGCGGACTCTTGTCGTTGCTCTTGCTCTCGTTGCCAGTGCCTCGCTTGCTCATGCGCAGGGACCGGGATCATGTCAGGCACAGGCCGATGCCAAGAAGTTGGCCGGCGCGGCGCAGAAGTCGTTCATGACCAAGTGCGAGAAGGATGCGTCGGCGAGCTGTGATAAGTCTGCAGCCGACAAGAAGCTCGCGGGCGCAGCCAAGACGAGCTACGCGAAGAAGTGCGTCTCCGACGCCGTCGGCAAGAAGAGCTAACGTCTGATCCAGAACGTTTGCTGCAGCTCGCCTGTGCATTCATTCGAACGCACAGGCGAGCTTGTTTTCCGCAGAAGCTCACGTCTCCGCTGGGATCACGGCCTCGACGTCGATTTCCATAAGCATTTCGGGCTTGGCGAGGCCGGCAACGATCAGACCGGTCTGGCAGGGATAAACGCCTTTGAGCCAGCGCCCGACGACCTGATACACGGGCTCGCGATGCGCGCGATCCGTCAGGTAGACCGTCGTCTTCACGATGTGACTGAGATCGGAGCCTGCTTCCTCGAGCAGGATCTTCACGCAGGCCATGGCATTCTCGGCTTGCGCAGCCGGATCACCGACGCCGATGAAATTGCCTTCAAGATCGAGGGCTGTCTGGCCACGAAGCCAGATGCGATTACCGACGCGCACCGCCATCGCCAGATCATTGTCCAGCGCCTGTCCGGGATAGATTTCCTTGGTGTTGTACTTTCGAAAGCGCTGATGGGTCATGCGTGAGATCCAGTCTGAGAGGAGAACCTCAAGGCGCGCCGATCCAATCGCGCGTCGATGGTGCGAACAATTCTTCGGTCGTCAGCCGGCGCGGCGCAAGTCCCTGCTCGAATGAGTAGCGGCAGAGCGCGTCGATGGGAGCAAGGTTCGCCGCGACGCCATAGCGCCAATAATCATCGCCAAGAATGCCGCTGACACGTCCTGCGTCCGACGGCGCCCAGGGTAGGCTCGTGAAGGGCGCTTGCGTCTCGTTCGTTCGCGCGATGGCGTAGCGGCGCGCCGTGTCGAAGGCATCGCAAATTTGCCGGCAAAGGGCTGGCTCGCGCTCTGCGATCTCTCTGCGCACGCCGATCAGGTGCATGATCGGGAAGATGCCCGTGCGCTGCGCGTAGTCGGCCTCGACGGCGGGATAGTCGACGAACAGGCGCCGGATGTTCGGAGCGCCCTTCAGGAATGCCTTCGGCGGCTTGTAGGCGATCAACGCATCGAGCGCGCCTTCCGCAAGTGCATCAGAAAGATTGTCGGCTCCCGTCAGTGGCTCGAGCTCGACACCGCGCGGGTGCACGCGGATGATGGGCTTGGAGTCCTCGCTGTCGGCGGGTCCATAGCGCCAGCGCACGTCGGCAGCGCGCAATCCGAAATCATCCTCGAGCACGCCGCGCGCGACGAGGGCCGCCGTCATCGAGAACTCGCGCACCCCGACGAGGCGACCGGCGAGATCGCGCGGGCCCCGGATGCCACGATCGGTGCGAATGTAGACCGCCGAGTGCCGGAAGGCGCGCGAGGGGAAGACGGGGAGGCCGACGTAGGGGCAGCCGGTGGTCGCGGTCAGGTAGAGGTAGTTGCTGAAGGAGAGCTCGGTGACGTCGAAGGCCTGCTCGTCGAAGGCGCGGGCGAAGATCTCCTCGAGCGGCGCCGTCACGTAGGTCGGGGTCACGCCTTGGATCGAAACGAGGCCGGCCATGAGAGGCAATGTGCGGTCATAGGGCGCCACGGCAATGCTGAGTGGTCGGCCCATGCGCGCTGGCCTCAAAGAGGTCTATATATCAATGGATTGGTGGCGCCCCGTAGGGGACGGGATGGATTGAGCGCATAACCTATTGATACTACTATATATTACTCGGCTGCTACTGCTATGCACAGTAGCAGCTTTTCATAGCAGGTCCAGGGGGTGACCACGCAGGTGCCCTTGGTAACAATTGCGGGGACGGTGAACCCGCGCTTGGCCGGCCGCCTCCTTATCAGCCTCAATCCACGTCCACACCATGACCGCACCATACGACGATAAATTCATCCATGGTGCGCTGGCAGGCTCCTGCCCGCACTGCGGCCGTACGCTCGAGGACGGCGCAGCCGTGCTCGACGAACCGATGTTCGACGCGCACTCACCTGCCGGCCAGTTCTTGCGGCTACTGCGCCGCACCGCAATTGGAGAGCATGTAGATCGACCAGTCCTTCCTGACGCGCGACGCGTGCCCGAGCACTCCGACTGAGTTGTGACTTCCCGCCGATCGTCACCGCGTTGGGGGATCGACGCGCGTCGATTGGTCGATGAGCTGCCGTAAACGCTGGGTCGTGGTGTTGATCTGACCGTTGATCTGGATGATCTGCCGCTCAAACGTCGCCCCGGAACGTGTCGTGATGCGTTCGGACACGGCCGTGGCACTCGGTGACGGCTGCAAGGGCGCGGGCTGGCGTCCCGCGTACTCGGAAATGGCGCCACCGATTCGCAACCCGTCGCCGACCAAGGATGCGGCTTGCGCGTCCGCATTGGCCTTTGCGGCCTTCTTGAGTTCTGTGTCGAGCTCGGCACGAAGGCGTTCCCTCTCGGACATAAGCCGCTTTCGCTCAGACAACAGAGCCTGTGCTTCAGCCATCATCGAAGCAGCGCTCTTTCGGAATATCATACCTTGAACCGCCCGTTCGAGTTGAAGCGTCTCCTCCATTTCCGCCGCCGCGGCGACAAGTTGCGGTTCTTGCAGTCGGAGGCGGGCCGCGGCCTGCAGGCCACCGTAGCTGAGTTCGTCGAGCTTGTAAGGCTCAAGAGAGCTCTCTCCACTGAGCCAGTAGTACCGAGACCCCTGTCCGTCTTGCACGTAGTCGCGTGCGACGCCACCTGCTTCCATAACGGGCCCACGGGCAAGCTCGGTGAAGCGATTCGCAAGGACCTCGTCTGCCCGCGCGCCGTAACCAATGATGCGTGGGCTGCCCGCCACTCGCCTCAGCGTCAATCTGGGTGATGCGAGGTCGGAATAGAGCTCACCGTCGCCCCGACGCTCATACCTAAGTTCAATCAAAGCGCCCCGGGCCGCCGGGTTCTGCCGCAGCCCATTGGCTGCCCGAAGAAGCACGGGGAGCAGCGCCTTCTGGCGATCTTCGTCGATGCCCTTATCGAGAAGCCATTCGGCTCCCCATTGAACCGCTTGCTGAACAAGGTCGACAGCAGCTGCTCGACCAGAACGAGTAGGCTCGAAGTTGGAGCCGCGGTCCTGCCGCGCGCTGACTTGAGAGACAATCTGAACGATATCGGGACCCGGCGGCGTCGGATCGAGTTCACCGGCCTCGGCCATGGTGCCCACCATCGCCACCGTAAGCGCGCAGCTTACATAATTTGCAAACTTCATCACGAGTAGGTCCTCCGGATGCGAGTTAAGTGCTCGATGGATTGCTGGACTGAGGCCTCGACTTGGTTGGCAAGGCCGATCCGCGCCGAGGCGAGGTTTACGGTGTCGATGGCTGATGCCAACGCTGCGACCTCGACCTTTGCGTTGGTCCAGGCTGTCTGCTGCAACATGTGATGCAGCCGCCGCGCGTCGTCGGCGATGTCGACGTGCTGCGTAGTCGTTTGCGGCGGAACAGCCGACGGAAACGCAGCATTCGGAGCCACCATCTCACGGTGCGGCTTGTCGGAACTGGCGGTCAGCGTCAGCCACTCAATTCCCGATGTGCCAGCGGGAACCGCGGCAAGATCTGCCCCTGCATCGGTCAGGCGAGCGCGCATCGCTGCGGTCTGCTCAACTGCCACTCGCTCGAGGGATACGTCGAACCAGATGCGATCCTTTTTGCGTGGGCGCGCAGGGCGATATTCTGAGTATCCGGGATCCCACGTGTCCATCGGGCCGTGCATCCTGGGTGGAACCACGCGTCGGTATTCGGGCTCCTGGTCGACGGTCACGATAGACGCTCCAAGAATGGTCTTCTGCCCTTCGATCAATGGCTTCCCAAGTCGTGTTTTGAGGATTTGGTCGAGGGCCGTCTTTCGCTCAGCCTCTGCCTTTCGGCGATATGCAGGCAACGCCACAGGGTCGCTTTCGTCGACCGCGCGACGAAACCAAGGTAGGTAGACATTATCGATCAAATCCTCAGCAACCTCGGACCACCCGAGCAGGTTCAAGAGAAGCAAATCAGCCTGCGCTACCATCGTCACGATGGCCAACACGGCCGGACTGTAGGCTTGGTTGGTCTTGTAGAGACGGAAGCGATTGATGTTGAGATCGCGCCGTGCGTCGGCGAGTAGCTCGCGAGCTACGGATGTACCAAGGAAAGCATTGCCGTGCTTCTTCCGGAGCCGGACCGCTTGCAGCGTCTGCTCTTGCACACCAAGCAAACTGTTGATCAGTACGTCGGCCGCGTGACGCTTCAACATGTCCGCAATCTCGCCAGGAAGCTCAGCCAACCTGCGTATGATCGCCTCCTGACCGCGCAACAACGCCATGTTGCTATCGAGCAGGAGGTCCATCTTCTTCTGAATGTCCTTGAGAAGGATGAGCTCGACAGAACGTGAGTTATGAGCGGCGATCCGGCTCGCGATGATGGTACCGACTGCAAGGGCAAGGGTAAGGCCGCCGTCGGCTCGAGCAGCCGTGCTCCATGCGGCGATGCCCAACGGTGGTGCGGTGAATCTAACCAGGCTGGTCGACGTCATCAGCTGGACGAAGTTTCTACGTGAGAGCGACACGGTGGTCTCCTTGTTGAGGCGAGGGAACGGTTGTCCGTTGTCATCAAGTGAACGGCTTGAAGGTCAGGCTTGCCTGCTTGCGCAGGATCTCGAATTCGGCTCGAGGGATGAGCTGAGCACCCCATTTCCTGGCGAGGCCGACCGCCATCTGAGTGTCGATGAAATCGCGACCGAGTGCTCGCAGGCGGTCGATCAAGAGCCAGAATGCGAGCTTCGTGACGTCGGACTCGAGATGGAACATGGACTCCCCCGAGAAGACTCCCTCGACGTCCACGCCGTAGAGGCCGCCAACCAGTCGGCCGTTGCGACGTACCTCGACGCTGTGAGCGATGCCAACCCGATGCAGTTCGCGGTAGGCAGCTATGAAGTCTGGCGAAATCCACGTCTTCTGGAGGTGTCGAGGCATGGATGCACACGCCTCGATGACGCCAGCGAAGTCTTCGTTGATCGTGATCTGCAGATCCGCGTCTTTCCGCGCCGCAGCAATGAAGGATCGGTCTTTGCGACTGATGGCTACGTCAGACAGCCGCAATACGCCGCGGTAGGGGGGGGTGTGCCAGTTCACGGTACCGAGCGCAGCGTTGGAACCCCAGGGGAAGACGCCATGCCGATAGGCAGCCACCACGGAGCCCGCGGTAAGGGGGACGAATTGATTGACGAGGCCATTACAGCGGTCGTCGGGTGCGCACGAAAAAATAGTGTCTAGTTCTGCTCCGGCAACGCGGGGCCAATCGCGGACAAGCGCGTTTGAGCCTTTCTTCGGGGCCTTGTCGGCCATGAGACCTCCCATCTGACAGTCGGTATTCCCAGCGCGACTGAGATGCGCGGGCGCATGAGATCAGTTTGGGGAGCGCGTTCGAAGGGCTGCACATTCGGCTCACTGCCCGGGCAATATCGAAGCCAAACTGCCCGAGGGATCTCCCGCTTGAGAAGGGAGCGCCCGTAGTGCTGAATGCTTAAGCGCCACATGATGCATACGCACCGGGCGCGCTCGTCGCTCCGGACATTAGTGCTGTGAGTCACTCGTCGCCTAAGCCCGCCAGCAGCAGAAGAGGGCACAGACTGTCCGGCTAGGTCGCGAAGATGCTCGCTTAGGTGGACGCCGCCGAAGACTGGTAGCAGCTCACCCCGGGCTATCTTGGTGCAGCATTGCCCGGGGCATTGAACCGAGAAGCCCTGCCCTTCGGCGGTGCTCCGCGACCTGATCTAACGCCGTCACCGACATCACAGATCGACTTGCAAGTCGCAGGCGATGTTGACGGCACGGCATGCAGCCGATGACGCGTGCAGACATCAGGGTTTCATGATGAGTGAGTCCAAGAAGACCATGCCGGTAGTTGCTGCAGCGCTAGCAGTTGCCGTCGCCATGGGCGCGGCGACTGAGCCGTTGAATGCTGCTGTTCGGGAGAAGTCTTCCAACGCCGTGGTCATCGTCGATGAGGATGGACGCATCACAGCTCCGATAGCCGTCGATGAGCTGGGGCCGTCCGATAGCCAGATCGTCTAGCTGAATGCCGGCATCTGCAAGACCAACGTCTTCTGCTAGCCAGAAGGTCCCGAGAGGAAAATGCGGATGGAGCGGCTCCTTGATGCGTGACGCACCGGACTAAGGACGGAAACGCCCACGTGCTACGCGGCGGAAGCAAACGCGTTCACGATCTCCCCGACCGGACGCGTCGGCAAATGCACAGTTCTGACAGACGATAGGAACACCGTTGGTCAGCTGACCTCTGATGGGCGGCTTCTGATTGATCATGACCGCCACGGCCCGTGGCTGCGGGGGCTGATAGAGGGGGATCTGGACCATATGGCCTGCCCGGCGCGACATCTTGGCGAGCGTACAATGCCGGCAGTCTTGGTTCCGCCGGGATCACTGCCTACATACGAGGTTGGGTTAACGGATGAGCTTCCAGTTCCTCTGAGGCAACAAACTGTCCATATCAAACAGTTATCTGGCGAATGCCAAAACGTGTCGCAGCTGACTGACGGATTGAGAGTGAGGGGCCCGGGCAAAAACGCAGCGGGCTTGCCCTGTAAACGTAGTCGCCATCGGGTAAGCATCACTCTCGGAAGTTGTGTGGAGGTAACTCATGCTGCTCCTCACCCAATGGGATGAGTTTAGGCTGCTCTACGCTTCAGACCGCGATGCGGCCTTAGAAATCTGCGGGGACGACGAAGGTTCGGCTAGGGGATATCGATCCGAACGCAGGCCAATAGGCCCCAAGCTTCGTGCGCGCATTCGCGAGAAGCTGGGGCTCCCCGAAATGACATGGGGCGAACCTTTTGACGATCTGCTCGATCGTATTCGTCCGGTGATGGCACTACCGTTGAACCTGCGCGAGGAGCCGATTCGGTTGCTCCGGGAGAGCCCCCTTGGCAAGGCCACTCTCTATCACGCTGGCGGCGTTGATTGCGATGATCCAAGCCTGCTTCGGCCCCGAGCGGGGCAGAACTTGGCCAGCGCACTGATGCTCTACTGCTGGGCTCCATACGCTGGGGGAGCCGAGCGCGACAATGCTCCCAAACTGGCTGCGCAGCGGTGCTCTATCGCTATCGACCTGATTGAGCGCGAGCGCGAGCTTCGAAACTCTGGTTCTGACCACGCTGAGACAGAGTTGAGCATGATGGCGGCATACGCCCACACAAACCACGTCGCCATGTACAGCGAATTCCGGGCCGGGCGCTTCGCGGAGAATGGTGGCTTCGAAACCTTCACCGATGCGGATGTGGAGGCCGCTCTGGCATGTGCTGGCGACAAGTTCTACGAGTTGTTCAAAATCGTCAAACCGGGCAGTCCGGTTAAGCGCACGGTGTCGCAAAATTTGCTGTCTGCTGCCAGTCGCTCTCGGCAACTCGCAAGGGCGGGCGAGGCATGGGCCGCCTTGGTTAAAGAGTGGGTGCCGGCGCGTAATCTCGCGAACGAGGACTCCGGCATCGATCGGCGGCTCGCTGATGACCCTGCGTTCGCGTGGCTGATCCACGATGTTCTCGGCGGCAACACCGAATATGACGAGAAGAAGTTCCCCGAGCAAAAAAACATACGAAATCACATTAAGAAAAAAGGAGCCTGACTATGCTCAAGTCGATCGTCGCGTGCGCGGTTGTTGCCTTCCTGATGTCTTCCGTCGTCATTCCACATGCAACAACGAGTGCGTCTCCACGTGAAATCATATTCGCTGCAGCAGCGGACATTAAGCCCGTCTGATTGCAGTCTGTGCCGCAAACCAACTTATCGAGAGCTAATTGCTCGGCGATAGCGGGCACCATCGCTCTTGATCGCGTCCTGCTGCAGCGGCGACAGCCGCTTCGTCTTGAGAACCTCCTCGCCATAGGCGATGGCCTTTGGACCACAACTCCGGCGTTAGCGGCCGGCGATGCAGGAGTTGGGCAGCGGTCGGGGCGGCACTGGGCAGCCAGACTGTCCGGATAGGGCGATCGGCTCCTCCTGGAAGAGCCTTCATCGCCCCAATTCTTGCGCTAAACTCGCGGTCAAGGCGATGTATCGGTTTCTGTGCGGGTGATGGTATCAGCATAGTCGATGAGCGAGGCCTTTTCGCCCTTGCGCACATGCGCGCCAAGCTCAAGCGCCTGCTTGAAGGTCATCCAGACCGGAGCGCTGTAGCCGTTGTCCATTGCCTCCATCCACAGCATGTTGATGTTGATGCGCGACGGGGCACGCCGCTCTTGCAGCGGGCGCAGGATGCGCCCCGCGGCGTTTCCGCGTTCTAAGATTGCAGCCAGGGGGGGACGCCCTGCTCTAAGTCGGCAACGATTATCAAAGTGATCTTCTCGTAGACATCCTGTTTCATGTGCTCATCCCTTTCGTTGCTGGCCCGGTTCAGGCCGCGCGCCTGAAACCGGACTAGCCACGCGGCAATGAGCGGGGAAGCGGCCGTCACAGGCCGGAACGCGGCGGGAATGGTGCGGGCCGGAGAACGGACCAACGGGACGGGCGATTACACGGCCCACCGCGTTCCGCCGCGCCACGGCGCGGCGGCGAAAGCCGTAGAGCCCGGTCACGTCACGCAGGACGTGACGCGCAAAGGACCTTTCAGAATTTATTCCCGTGGAGTTCACGCGCCGCGCGGCTGTATTCTGCGCAAAGCGGGAGGTGTCCATGAACAAGCGGCGCAAACAACTCATGATCGAACTCGAGAGGATCATCGGCAACGAATTCTACAATGCCAAGATCCAGAACTGGGGGCCGGGCGGCGTGTTCGAAGGCGAAGGCCGCGGCTTTCGCTACCCTATCGTGTTCAAGGACAAGGACGGCAACGCGAGCAAGACATGGGGCGTCGATCCGGCGATTCCGGCGGACACGCTGATGACGGGCTCCTACAAGCTGGGCAGCAACGAGCTTAGCGTCATGCGCGCAGTCGACGAGATCATCAAATATTTCGAGAACTACTACGGCGTCGATCCCGGCAAGGCTAAAAAGTGAGAGCTGCTCTCGGACGCGCTACGGCACGGTGGCAATAGGGATGTACTGAAGTATCAATCCGACAGCCGTGAAAACTGCACCGGCCTGATTGCACCAGCTCTGCCACTTCACGCGCGAGATGATCTTCTTAGGCGGGCTCGACGCGTAGGCAAGTGGCAACGGCGTCGGGATAGTACCCGCAGCAAACCACAGGAAGGCGGACAGGCCGAACGAATAGATGCTGAGCGCTCTGATCGCCGGCGTGCCTTGCGGAATGCACAGCAAGAGCGCGATGGAAATGGTGGCAGCGACGACGGCCAGCAGGATTTTTGCTTTCACGCTAAGAACCGGCTTTTCCTGCTCGGGAACATGCGGCCCTCCCATAGCGCGAAGAATGACGCCCGGAATGTCTTGAATAAATTTCGGTATGAAGCTCGCCATTTTTCCTCTGCTCCTGAATAATACTTGAGCCGCCGCCGAGGAGGCAAGCGCGCCATTGATGCGCATCAATCTGCGGCCCTCCTCGCCCCGTCTTCGTTACCCTTCGCGGTACCAGTCACCGGTGGCGTTACGCCGACTGCGAACGCAAGCGCGCCTTCAGCCTCCGCCGATCCTTTTCCATCCCGCCCCTGAATGCGAACGCCCGCTGCCAACGGCGCGGCATTGCGCCAGCAATCGCGTTCCCGTGGCTGTTTTCCTTCCTCTCTCCTCCGGCCCGACCATCGGGACCAATCGCCCGCTGATTGTCGGTGTTTCGGGGCCATGAATGGCTCCGATGGCCGGGGCCTCCGAAACCAAGGAGGAAACCATGAGCACCTTCACGACGATCGCCGACCTGCAACGCCTAACCGACCGGGAGCTGGACATCCTGTTCAGGTCCGTGCTGGAGCGGCTCGCCGGCTACAGCGAATGCGCGCCCGAGCGCCGCGAAGCCTTAGCGACGCTCGCCCTGATCCGCCGCGTAATCGCGCAGCGCCAGGCCAACAGGCCGAGGCCGGGGTTCTAGCTCGGCTTTCGCTTGCCGCTTTAGCTTGCGACCCGGTGTGTGGCATACTGCTTGTGGGGGGAAGACGATGCAGGAGCGGATCGCATATCCGGAGTGGACGGATTACAAGAATAAGAACGGGCTCGATCCGCTGGGGATGCAGAACGGCAGCATCGATCTGTATCAGCGCCTTCTGCCGGGCATCAGCAACGTTACGCTTCGCATCCGGTACTTCGGCCTTTATGCGTGGCTGGCGGCGGTTTATGCAGAGCGCGAAAGGCACACAAGCCTCGCCTCGTGGCAGCGCACGATCCGGCGCGCAGAGGCGCTCTACGCGCTTGTCGCAAGCCATCATCAAGATAACGCGGGTGTCGCCGGGAGCCGGTGGGCAGGACGCAATCGATCGGCACCGACCATCCGCTTTTCGGACAACGCCGATCCCGGCGCGTCCGGCACTAAATACTTGAAACAGCCCTGGGGCGCGTATGGCGCGGCCTACGGAAGCCAGCTCTTTGAAACCGGCGTTCTCGGCTCCGCCGCAGGCCACGAAATACCTGTGCCGAGCGCCGAATTCGGCGACGCGCTGGCAAAAGCATTCGCAGATGGCGCCGGCAAGCTGCTGGACCGCTACTACGCCGCGATCCAGCGTGGCGATGTCCCGCAAGACGAGCTGGAGGCGTTCGCGGCGCTCCTGCCCTCGAGCATCGGCGAGGACAGCGTGGAACGGCAGCTCTACGAAGATCTGTTGTTTGCGCGTGGCAAGCTGCAGAGGCCGGAAGACCTAAATCGCCGCGACACCCTGCTCATCTTGCTGAACGCTGCGGAGCACCTTCAGCACAGCCCGGGCGTGATGGACGCGCGATGGCTGCTCTATGCCGGGTGCGACGAAGAAGGCCGCGCCTTCACGGTCCCGGACGCACTTCGGCAGCAGCGCGAGCGTTGGTGGGTCTATCAGGCCAACGACCTTTTGCACTTTTCCTACGAGACGCTGCTGAAGTTCGCGCTCGATACGCTGGAGACCTATCCCGCTGGAATATCACTCGCAACGTTGATCGGCGCGTGCGTGACCGGGATCGAGGACGCTTCTCCATCCGGTCCGGCGACGTGGAGGCAGTTCGTCCGCGACACCAAGCTTGCGGCAAACCCCGCAGACTTGAACGACGAGCACTCCGAGGCGTTTCTCGCCGATCTCGCAGGCGTCGGGGCCGGCGAGAACGAAATCTGTCCTCCGGAGGCGGCTCTGGCCGCCCTGAAGCTGATAGGCGTGCTTTACCAGCGCACACGCGAGCGCACAGATCTGATTGGTGCCGAACTCGGCGGCCTGAATCGCGAAGGCTTCCACTCCCTCGTGACGGAAAGTGCGTTCCTCGCGTCCGTCGAAGAACATAGCGTCTCAGACGCGCTTGCAAAGCTCATCGAGCAGCGCGTCATCAAGCGGCACTTATGGGTCGCGCATCGCAAATTCCGGCATCAGGGCGACTACACGTTTCTGATCGAAGCCGACGACGGGCTGGTGCGCCTGCGTGCAACGAGCGGGCCGGTATTCACGAACCCGCGCATGGGCTCGGCTTTGGGCTTTCTTACCGACTTGCACCTTATCGACGAAAACGGCCTCACCCCGCTAGGGCGCAGATTGGTGGCCGCGTCGTGAAACTATACGAGCTGTTTGGGGAACAAGGCTTCCATACTTGTGTGGTCACGAGCTTTGGCGTCGACTTCGATGCGTACGAGAACATGGCTCTCGCGCGCCTGCGCGGCGCCGGATGCCACAACAATCTCCTGATCGCTGACGTGGGTATGCTGAGCGTGGCGCTCGACGGTGCGTTCGCCCTGCCCCGGCACGCGGGCCGGCTCTACACCGTAACCGGCGCGCAGGCGCGAGCCGTGTTTCACCCGAAGCTCATTCTCCAATTGGGGCGCACAAAGGGACGGATAATCGTCAGTTCCGCCAACATGACTTCCTCGGGCCTTGCCGGGAATCTCGAAGTGGCCGGAATGATCGAATGCGCCGCGGACGATAGAGGCGAGACCCGCCTCATTGCAGCCGGCTGGCAATTCGTCTCGCGGTTCCTGGACCTCAATCAACAGGGCACGCGCCGTCAGGTCGAATGGATGCTAGCGCGAACGCCGTGGCTGCGCGAGGGCGCTCCTCCCGCGAGGGCCGTAACGCTAGCCGACAGCAGCGCAGCCGCGTTTCTGACGACAGGCGCGACGCAAGGCATTGCCGAACAATTCCTGCAGCGGCTCGGCGGAGAGCGTGTAGCCCGCCTCATCGTCATCAGCCCTTATTGGGATGACGACCTGTCCGGGCTCGAGTTCCTGCAGCGCCGGACCGGCGCTGCAGCGACGGCGGTCCTGATCGACAGCGAACGCCGGTTGTTCCCCATCCACGCGCTGGAAGGCGGCAACGATATCGCCCTGCACAACTATGAGGGCAAAGGCGACGGTCGCTTCGTGCACGCCAAGATCGTGATCGCGCAGACGCATTCCCATGACCACGTTCTCTACGGCAGCGCGAACTGCACGATTGCCGCCCTTGGAAACGCCAACTTTGCCGGAAGCAACGAAGAGGCTTGCCTGTATCGCGCCCTGCCGCCCGGTGCCGCTATCGAGGCGCTCGGACTAGCGGGCGCGCTTGAAACCGCAAGACTCGACCGGCGCGATGTGCCGGAGCTATCGGTCAGGGAAGAACTGCCACTCGAGGAAATCTCAGGCCGGTATCCAGGCCGCTTTGAATGCGTCTTCGACACCTTGTCCTGGTGGCCGCCGCCGAATGTTCAGGAAGAGTCTTCCATCGAGCTCTTCGATCCGGACGGCGAAACTATTGCAATCTTGCAAGACAGGCTCCCCTCACGCGAAGACGGCGCTGTCCGCTATGCGCTGACGGCGAAAGCGCGGCCGGCCTTTGCCCGGATCAGGTATAGCGACGGCGGGGTTTCGGCACGGGCTATCGTCCTTGTGCTCGACGCGCTGCGCGACGAGGTCAAGGACGCCCGCAACAGGCCGCTCGATAGGGCCGTTGCCGAGCTCGACGGCGATACGGAAGTCGGCCTGTGGCTTCTCGAGTCTCTGAACGAGATCGAGGCGGCGGAGATCGCGCTGCGAGAAGGCGCAACGCGCGCGCCGCGCCGTAGCGAAGTGCCAAACCGGAAGGCCGATGAAAGCGCCGCCGACGATCGCACGCTCACTTACGAGGAATTCCTCGCGGGACGCCGCCTGCGATCGGACGGCCATGACCTGTCCTGGAGCAGTTTTGCGGGCAGCGAGGTCGCGCGCGTGCACGGCTATCTCAACCGGCTACTTGCCATCGGCGAGGACTCGCTGAAGCCAGAGGATGAAGCGGACCTTTCAAGCGCCTTCGACATGGGCGATGAAGTCGGCGATGGCGCAGACGCGCTCGAAGGCGGGTTCGAAGATTCCAGGCCCAAGGAAGACACGGACGCCGAGGAGCAGCGCCGCCGGCTGGAGACCACCCGCCGCCGCCAGAATAAGCAAGAGCTGATCGATGCAATTGCCGATCTCGCCGCGCAGGTGAGCGAGAGGGCGAGAGCCGAAGGCCTGCGCCCTATCGACATTCTGCGGCTGCGCGCCATCATCATGGTCTTGGCTGCCGCCGGATGGGACGGCAAGAGCCAGACAAGCGCCTTCCAGACTTTGCCACCGTCAGGCGACAAGGAAGGCTCGTGGCCGCGCCTGATCGGCAAGGCGCTGGCGGCTTATTTCGGGGGCAACCATCCCGCAATCCGGACGCTTCGCATCGACGACTATTACGAGACCATCCCGGACGACATCCTCGTCTGCTGGGCTACATGCATGTGGTCCATCCATGCCGTCATCGCGGCCTGCGAACAGCATCGCGAAAACGAGACGCTGCTGAACTCGGTCAGGAAGCTACGCGAGCGCATCTACGCTCTGACCGGCCTTCGCCCGGAAGAATTCTCGGACCCGCGCATCGCGCGCGTGTTCGACGCGATGAACACGCGCTTTGCTAGCCGTCTAGGGCTCGAGACTGCACGCATCGATATTCGTCATGAACGAACTCTCGTGGAGCTGCGCAGTAGCTAGAGCCACACGACGCCAGCCTCTTCGATGCGTGCCACGCGCCATGCGCGGGCCTTGAGCGTCTGGATCTCCTGAGGCGTGAATGTGTCTTTCATGGCCAAGCAGAGCAAATGCGTTGGTCTGCTCATGCCGACATAGTGCTGCTTGAGCCGTGCCTGCATACGGACCCCCTCGCCGCCTTTGCCGGCGTTCGCGCCGAGCAGCCAGGGTTTAAGCTCCTGGAGATGATGGCCGTGAAAGAAGGTGTCGAGCACCATGGTGGAGGTGTGCGTCTCGCCCTTGACCGAGTGCACGGAGCCGACACGGATCGCAACTGTCGGGGCTTCCGCCGGATAGCGGAAAAAGTTGTCGCGCCGCGGCTTCTGGACCTGTTGCCCTGCCTGCGCGGCAGCTGGCCATACAAGAAAATCGGCTTGTTGATTCCGGGCAAAAGCCGTGCCGGCGAGCGCCCCGGCAATTGCAATCACCTGGGCGCACCAGTCGGCATCCCACTTTTCCGAGGTTAGATCCGTCTCGGGATTGGTGAAGGCAGCAACCAGCGCGCAGTATTGCGCTCTGAGTTCGGCGTGTTCCGATAGCGCTTCTAAAATCTGCGCATGCTTGCGCCTTCGGGAAGCAATCCGCGCGGCGGGGTTTGCAAGACGCGCGAGCCGGAGAATGCCTTCGGCGATCTTGTCGACGGCTTGATGCGCCTCGCCCGTTTCGAATGTGGTTTTGCGTCCTGCCGTAACGTACTGAAAGAATGTTGTCGGCTTTGGCTCGCTTGCGGTGAGCTCGTGGTCGTATTCGGGCCAGTAATGTCTCACGAATCTCGGCACGTTGTCGTCCACGCCAGGACGATGGACGGCGCCGACCGCTGTGAATGTGCCGTCAAGAAGCTCCTGCTCCGTGAATGTTTCGCCCAGGTATGAAGCGTACGCTTGAAGAACCAGCGTGACGGTCTGATCGGAGAACAGGAATATCGAGTGCTTGCCGGTAGTGTCGGCGGCGATCTTGGCAGCGGACGGGCCGCGCCCTTGAAGACCGTGCGGAACAAGGCCGAGGGGATTGGCGAAATCAGCGATCTGCTGGCCGAACCGATGGCTGTTGGGCACGTCCCTCCTGATGTCGTCTTGAGGAAACACATCGCTCTCGGCTGCCTTGTCGTTGGCGTGGCCGTAGATGGCCTGGTTCGAGTCGCCATACCGCTGCCGGACAGCGACCCGGTTTCCTTCGATGAATAGGCGATGGATAAGCGCGGACTGGAATTCGTTGTTGTCTTGGACCTCGTCGATGAACAGCATCGGAAAGCGCTGCTTTATGGTCTCTGCCACATGAGGATACTCATCGAGAAGGTCGCCGGCCCACATGAACACTTCCCGGTAGCGGTGAAAGCCGTCTTCGGCGCACTTTTTCACGAGCGCGCGTAATTGCTGCGCGGATGCGGCGTTTGCATTGGCGAATTCGGGCTGTCCATTATCCTTGACTACGTCGAACGCCGGGGTGGCCAGATGCCAGCCTGCTACCAGGTTCGTCTGCGGATTGTTTTCACGCGCCGCCACGTAGTTGCGGAGGGTCATGAATTGATTGAGCCGCAGCAAACGGCGCCGGTGCTGTTCGCATTGCTGGTCGTCGAAGGTCGCAGCCGGATATCCCTGAGATCGCAGCCAGGGAACAGCCAGAAATTCGTTCACGAACCCGTGGATGGTGCCGACATAGTGCGGATACGTGAGAAGCCTTCTCCCCTCGGGCATAAAGCCGAGGGAGGATTCGATCTCGCGCCGCGCAACGTTCGTGTGGGAAAGAATGCAAATACCTCGGCGGGCATCCGTCCACTTGCGCGCCAGTATGGCGAGCTTTGCAACAAGCAAAGTCGTCTTGCCGCTACCGGGGCAAGCCTCGACGTCGAGCGTCGCGACAGACTTAAGGATTTGCAGTCTGGGATCTGCCCCATCCGGCCCGGTGAAGGCATCGGCAGGAAGACCTAGCGTCTGCGCAGCCCAGGCGGTGTCTTCGTCGGAGATCTCGGGCGGCACGAAGGGACGGGCGCGGGTCACGGGGCTCCCCCTCCGTTGGCTTGGGCCGCCGGGACCGTCACATGGTCGATCGCCGACACGAGGTAAGCTGGCAGGGCGGCGCGCCATTGCGCGATCGTCCGCTGGCGATTCTTTCCGTCGAGTTCGAGAATGCGGGCGAGGTACTGCGCCGTTATTGGCTTGGATGCATCTTCGTTCGCCAGCGGCGCATAGACGTGGGTGGCCAGCTCGTCGTCGGTGTGGTTCTGCGCCTCGAGATCATGCCAGGATTTGAGCGCCTCGCGCGTGACGCCGAACCGCGTCTTCGTTCCCCTGATAATCTTGTCGTCGGCGAGCGCAAGCTGCGCGGCGACCCACATTTCCTTGGCGAGCCCGCAACGGGCAAGGTCGTATTCAAGTGTCCATCTATCGGAGACGAAAGTTTCGACCCTCTGTCCCGCCGCTCGCGTACGGATCTGCTCCCGGCGATCTGCAAGCGCGTTGCCGGCAAAATCCGAGACGGCACGCCAGCGCCGCGTATTCACCGCCGGAAATGCCTGACCCGCCGCGACTTTACCGAGGACGACCGGAGCACAGTCCGGCATGATATCCAGGTCCGCGATGCAAGCAACGGGAACGTCGATGGTCCCGTCCGCGACGGCATCCTTCCTCTGGTAGATTCGCGCGTAGCGGCGAAGGCCGACGGTTCCCACGTTGACGATAGAGACACCGTTCTCGGTCAGGTCGCGGCCGATCAACCTTGCAATGGTCGGTAGCAGGATGTTTTCCGCATCGCCTTCCACGATCAGAACGCCGCGCGCGAAGAACAGATTGGCTTTCGTCACGTCGAGAAAGCGTTCTAGAAAGGCGTAATCGCCCGCGCCCAACATCGTGCGGCCGAATGACAGCGGGAACGCCTTTCCGCGCTGCATAAGAACGATGTTATCCAGCTTGATCGCAGAAGCGAGGTTGGGGCTGTGCGTTGTAAGTAGGATCTGGATGGACTGACCGTCCGTGCGCTCGGCCTCCACTTGGCGCTGCAAGAACTGCATGAGCCTGAGTTGCCGCTGAGGGTGCAGATGTGCCTCTGGCTCCTCGATGATGAGCAGCGGAAATCCATCCTCTTCCGAACCGAGAAGTAGCAGTTCGCAAGCCATGAAGAGAAGATTGTTCGAGCCCAAGCCGCGGTTGGGCGGCAGGTTCTGTGCAGTGGGATCACGCAACTCGAGCTCGAGCTTTTCAAGGAGCTGCCTTCTCCTGGCTTCTCCCTCGCCGCCACTGACCGAGATTTGGCCTTCGAGTGCCTTTCCGGCGAATGCCAGATTACTTAAGTAGTCGGTATTGAGCCGGTCCCGCGCGCCCCGCAGACCCGGGTGCGCGCCGAGTAGCGTGTTCGCGAAGTCGCCGATGCCGAGAACGCTCAATGTGGATAGGTCTTCGGGCGGTCCGGCGTTCGGATCGAAGTCGGTGCCTTCTTGCGCCTCCTTCGTGTGCTGTAGAATTTGCGAGAGGCGCGATCCTCTTCCGGCGGACATGGCCCGTTCGGCGTCGCGCAGCGGTCGAAGGTAGGTCGTGCACAGAAGCAGGCGAACGGCCTGATCGAGCTGGGGACCGTCCGCGCTTTTGCCGGATCTGACCTCGATCAGTGTGTATCGGCGATGCGCTGATGCCCGCGCGTTCGCGACGGCCTTCCAGTTCACGTAGAGAACCGGGCTCTTCTTGCCGTCGCGGTCCTCATAAGTAAGGTATTCGACGAACGCCGCCGTGTCGGCCAGCGTGAGAGCTTCGAACTTGCAAGAGATGCGGATTTCAGTGCGGCGGGCTTCATTGCTCGGCTGGTGAAAATCGGCGTCATCGACCCTGTAGGCTTCCTGATCCCTCGTGCCCAGGACAAGGCGCAGCGCGTCTATGATCGCCGTCTTGCCGGAATCGTTCTCGCCCACCAGCGCCGTGAGGCCGGGTGTGAGTTTCAGGAAGAGGCCCTTGTCCCCTTCTCCGAACAGTCGGAAATTTTCTATCCGCAGCTCCGCAATGAACATCTTCCCCCCGCGACAATTGTTGGAACGACCGCGGGCCTACTGGGAACGTGCGGTGTTCGGTGGCTGCCTGACGCGCAATGCGGAATAGCGGCAGCGCACGCAGCTAGTTTACGTAAAAGTACTCGGTACTCAGCAATACAGACGAATATTCAGATTTCCGTCGCGGGCGTCAAGGATGAGCGATGTTTCGCGGTCGTCATGGCATAGCCGCCGCGAGATCCGTGGCCAGTGGCGCGGACGGATCTCCTACCCTGCCGCGGCGCGCGCGCGAGTGCAGCCACTTGCGGATTGACGCGGACACTTCTTCTGGCTGCCGAGCTGTCTTTCCGCGCAGAGTGCATTCCCAAACCGTCATCACGCGCCAGCCTGCACCGAGCAGCGCCGCTTCCTTCTTCGCGTCGCGCAGCTTGTTGGCGGTGAACTTTTCGGCCCAAAAGCCATTGCTGCTTTTTGGTATGGTCGAGCGGTGGCAACCGTGGGCATGCCAATAGCAGCCATGAACGAAGACGACAGCGCGGTAACGGGGAAAGACGATATCGGGGCTACCGGGAAGTGAGCGAACATGCAGCCGGTAGCGAAGACCCATACGGTGCAAGGCCGAGCGCAGGACCATCTCGACGCCAGTATCTCGCTGACCGACGCTCGCCATAATTCTGGAGCGTGTCGCCTTGTCGACCGTATCCATCAGACCTTCGCGATCACTTTCGTGGACACGAGTGCTTCGAGATGCTCGTGCAAGCTTGCCGGTATCGCGCCGCCCTCGATGAGCACACCCGCCTCCATGTTCTTTTCCATGGCGTGCCCCGTAAGGTTGGCGCTGGAAATAAAGCAGATGGCTTCGTCTGCGACGGCGATCTTGGCGTGGACACTGCCTCCCATGAAGGCGCCGGCCTTCTGCGCCCAGGAGTAAACGCGGGCGCTGGGAAGCGATGCTTTCATTTTTCCGATCGCGTCGAAGCTGATATTTCCGCCATGCAAGCTGCTCGCTTCGAGAAGCATTGAAACGGCGACGCCGCGATTCACCGCGCGTTCTAACGCTTTCATGATCGATGCGACATCGTAGGCCACGAAGCTTGTCAGGAAGAGCTTCACCCTTGCCGCATCGATGACATGAAGAAGGACTTGCTCTGTCTTGCGGGTCGCAACGAGCTTGCTCGATGGGCCTGTCCAAACCAGCTCGATCTTCTGCTCTGCCTTCGCGTGTTCATAGGCAGCGATCGCCCCCACCAGCAGGCCGGACAGCTCGGATGGCGGTATCGGGGCGGCGGCCCACGCCGATTGCAGCGCGCTAAGCCGCGCCTGCGCGTTCTGGTTCGAGGCCCAGCTAGACAGTGAGCCGGCCTTTGCGGGCGCAGCCAGCTTGCCGATCGCTGCGGCTAGCTGCTTCGCCTTTTCCGGCGGAGTATTGGATACCAGTTCGATGACCGCTTCGATCAGCCGTTCCATAGTGCCTCAATCGAAGAAAGCCGCGTTGCCGACCTCTAACGTCGGAACAACGAGGGCGCGGTCGATATAGCGGTTGCCCTTTTCGCACGAGGTTTCGGCAACGAACGAGCAGGCATGGCAGGCCGCGGCGTGCAGCGAGCGGTCCGTCTCGGGATTGTGTTCCGAGCAGAGAGGATCGGACGAACAAATGCCCGCACGGGCCAAGGCCTGCCTGAGGAGCCTGCCGAGATTCTCGGGCTTGCCGAGTTCGACGAGCCCGCCGAGCGTTCCGTCCGAGTCCGCAGCGGCGGTATAGATCAGGATGCCCGCTTGAGGGTCGTCGCCGTCGGTATCCGCGTAGATTCGCTCCCTGATGCTTGCGGCATTGTAACCGCACTCCAGTGCAAGCTCGCGGATCAAGAGATGTGACACTGTGTGGAGCATTGCGTAGCGGATGCCGGGAAAGCCATCGGCAGGGTCGAGCTTGCGTGCGTTGCGCCAGCCGCGGTGCCCGGCTTCGATCTTGGCTAGGCGTGATTTGACAGGGTCCTTGCCCTCCCAGTTCGCGATGGTAGCTTCATCGAACTTGATGAAAATCCCCTCGCCGTGGACTTCGGTGGCCGGAACCCATTCTGGCCGTTTCCTGCTAAGAGCGGCTCGCGGTGGTCGCTGGTTGACGTCGGTCGCCTCCTCTGGCGCTTCGACGCGCGTGAAGCCGATAAGAGCGTTGACTTCGCGCAGCCGCTCGAGAAGAAGGACGCTCGCAATCTTGTTCTCGAAGCCCTTCGGAGCTGCGGCGGTCTTGCTCAAGAAGTGGGGCCAATCAGTCGGGGGATTGGGATGGGTGAGTACTTTCCACTCCGGACCCTTGATATCGGCTTCGGTTACGCCTTCTCCAGCGTCGCCGGCCTTGATCTGCTGGATGACTTTCCAGATCTCCTTCGGGGAGTGCTTGTCGATGCCGGAGAGCGCGCCCGTCTTCTTGAGGGTTTTCACGGTGACGGCGACCTGGTCCTCGGATTCGAGGTCGGCGAAGTAATCCCAGCCGTCTTGAACGAGTTGGACGATCGGATCGGACGTCATTGGAATCGCCAGCGCCGACAGCGTGATTGGGAACCAGCTATTGGTTGCGCCTAACAGTACGGCCCGCGCTTCCTCCGTGCAGCCTGCCTCGAAATGATCGACGTGGGGGTGGCGGCCCCGGCAGCCCGGCAGGTTCTCGCGGCCAACTTTACCGAACGCCTGCGCCATGCTGCGTGCAGCGCTACACTCGTCGCATTTGACCCAGAGATTCTCGGTCTGGAGCGAAGCGTCGCTTTCATAGAACCGTAGCGTGCCTTTGCAACTGGAAGGCCCGTTATGGACGAAATAATGCCACGGGAAATCGTCGAGGTGGCCGTTACGGCAAGCGAGCAAGAAGCGAGCGGGCACGGCATCGACATCTCGTGCCGGCTGATCGTTCTTTGAACCCTTGCAATCTTTATGGACGAAGCGCGTACGTTCCGGACGGAACCTGTGCTCCTTGCACTCGAAGAGTCCGGTGTCGTAGGCGGACAACAGTCCGCATTTCACGCAGCGCAGCCAGCGCGGAAAGGGCCTGACCGGAACGCCGATGAAGGCTTCGGCGGAGAACGGATCGACGTTCTCGCTGCGCTGAAACGGAGGCATGCGAAGGCTTTGGACCTGCGCCCCCAGTTCGCGGCGCACGGCGGCGAGCAGCCGCGCTTCTTCCAGCGGCGGGCAGCGGCTTTGATCCCACTTGTCGGTGCCGAGCGTAACCACCGAAAGACTGGGTAGATCGACAAGAGCGCCGGGCCCATAAGTCCAAAGAAGCTGGCTCGGCCTGACCTGGCCGACAGGGGTCTTGTCGCCGTTCATGAGTCACCTCCCGCATCGTCTTGGCCCGTGGGCCGCGGGTTCCAGCCCGGATCGGAGCCGCCGATCCTGACCGTGCTCATGATGAGGCTGACGCCGGGTTCGACCTCGCGCATCGACATGGGTACGGTGAAATTGTCCCAAGCTTGAATACCGGGCCGCTTCAATAGCGCGACGGTGGTCGCCACGTTCGGGCCCTTCTTCTCATAAGCGAGGGTTCTGCCGCCTTGGCTCGCCTCCCCTGCCCACACGTCGAGGCGCTCTTTGAGGGCAGCGGAGGCGAGATTCTTGACGCCAGCCTCGTGAGAGATTTGCCACGCCCTTTCTACGAGAAGATCATGCGCTTGAGTTGCTTCCGGCTGGTTCGGCGTATCGAGAGCGCCTGCGCCCGGGTTCGGATTGAATAGCGGATGCTCGAGCCGCATCACGCTCAGCATTGTCCCCGTCAGCCCGCGGTCCATCGCGCGCGGAGAGAACGGCGTGACGGATTGCGCTTCGACGTGCTTGTAGAAGGTAGCGTGGTAATGCTCGAAAGTTTCGTAGTGAGAAAGATCCCGCGGCCGCGCCCATGTGAGCACGGTACAGACCAGACCCGGGGACGAACGACCGACGCGGCTTGTCGCCTGAATGTACTCGGCCGTGCCTTTGGGCTGGCCGTTCACGACCATAAGTCCGAGGCGGTTCACGTCGACGCCGACTGAAAGCATATTGGTTGCCAGCACGACGTCGATCGATCGCGGCTCGCCTTCATCCCATTCCGTCACGTAACGTCCGAGCGCGGCGTCATAGGCTGCCTTGAACTTGATTTCGAGCTGATCGAGATTCTTCGGAATGTCACGGCTCGAAACACGCGAGGTGAGTTCGCGGATGTTGCTGATGCTGCGCTGCTCCAGGCCCGGCCGGTCGACATCGCTCATATGCACGCGGTACGAGCGCGTTTGCACGTCGTCTTCTGCGAGGCGGCGCATACCGCCTAGCTCGCGCAGCGAGTTAAAGTACCCGACCGTGGTCAGGTACGGATCGGCAGCTTGGCCGAACCGGTTGAACAGCGCCTGAGATGCCGTCAAGAAGGCTGTATAGACGCGGATCAGCATGGCCGGGCGCGAGCTGCCCGGCGAGCAAACTCCGAGATAGCGCCGCCCCGGCATCGAAGTCACCGGGCGCTGGATCGAGAAGAAATTGTCTTCGACGTCGAGGCCATGCGGCGGAAACACCGCGACGCGCCGCATGAATACGTTGTTGACCTGCTCTGCCGCCTTTCGCACCGTTGCCGTCGAGGCAACAATTTTGTGTTGAACGGTCTTGCCGCTGATCTTCCAGCTGCAAAGCTCGTCGATGGCGGTCTCATAAAGGCCGACCATCGTGCCGAGCGGCCCGCTGATAAGATGGAATTCATCCTGAATGATGAGGTCCGGGGGCCTGAGGCGGGTGATGTTCCGAACAGTCGTCTTTGGCAGCCCTTTGTTAGCCGTGTGATTGCCGGTGCAATCGCCATTAGGCCAGAGAAGGCCGTGCCGCGGGCATTCTGTTGTCGCCATGCCGAAGAGAGTCCGCACCTCGCCTTTCCAGGCCATGAGGGCAAACTTGTCGACCGTTGCGATCATCATCGACGGCGGGCGATGATAGATTTCTTCGTCCACGACGAGGACCGGAATGCCGGGCTGTGCCTTCTTGCTCGACTTGCCTTTCGAGAACGCGCAATCGCTCTTCTTATCGCCGCAATAGATTGTGGTGCGCTTGCGCGCAGTGTCGACATCGATGTCTTGCTTCGGATCGACCTCGCAGCCACACCACGGGCAGCTCGTGAGCTGCGCAGGCGTTGTTCCTCCTGCATCGAATTTCTCAGGATCGCGGATATTGCGCACGACCTGGCTGCTCTCTGTTGTCGTGCCGGGCGTCACCTTGTTGCCGACCCATAGGCCGATGGTGAAAGGCTCCTCGCCCCATGACTTGTCACCTTTCGCGGCGGCGTCCTGCCTTAGAAGCTCCATTGCGCAAATCAGCGTCGAAGCGCGCTGGAATTGCTGGAGCGTCAGAAGACGCAGCGTATAGCGCATGATGACGGTGAGGCCGCGCGTACCGTCATAGCCGCCGAGGACGCCTTGCAGACGCCGCACGGCCATCGCGAAAGCTGCAACGCCCAAATACGCTTCGGTCTTGCCGCCACCGGTCGGGAACCAGAGAAGATCGGCGAAGGCGTCGAGCGGAGCGGTACGGTCCCTATGGGCAGGATCGGCAAGTGATGGGATCGACAGAAGGATGAAGGCAAGCTGGAAGGGTCTCCATGATCTATTCCGCCTCTGCTCGAAATCGGCAAGGGCCTTCCCTTCGCCGCGGCGCCGCGAGAGCGCATGGAGGCTGTGGATGCGCTGGCGGGCCATGGCAAGATTGGCAAAGCGGAATGCCGCGAGGGCTTTTTCGTTCTTCGCATCGGCGAGGACTGCAATGCCTTCCTCGAGCCGTTTGCGGATTTCATCACAGCGGTCCAGCGCCGCTCTGGCTTGCGTATCGTGACCGGTTACATCCTTGCCGATGCGCGCGCGCTGTTCTGCGATCCAATCTCCGTAGTCGCGCGGCAGCACGGATAGCGCGGCGGCGAGATCGTTTCGGTCCAATCCGGCCAGCAGCTCCATGTCGAGATGGCCTTGGTCGACCATGCCCCGCATCGCGGGCCGGTCCTGCAAACGCAGTCCCGGTGTCTCCGTAACCGGCACCTCGTGTTGGGGCATCACGACGGTGCGAACTTCGTCGGCCTTCTCGGAGTCCTTGGCCGCCGTATTCGCATGGACGGAAACACCGTGCCCGACGGCGAATTCGACCTGCTTGCGGTAGATCATTTCGAGCGCTTTGCGCTCTTCGTCGTCGTCCTTGGTGGCGAGCTCCGCGCGCCGCCTAAATACAGCTTCGCCGTCTGCTGACCGGACGATCAATTCAGGCTGAAAGACCCAGGCGGAGTCCCTGTTGTCATCGGGCTCGTTCTGCGCGTTGACCAGGAACAATGTGATGAGCCTGTCGCCCCGATCGTTTTTCGGCCTGACCGTGCCCTGAACCCTCACTTCCGGCTGTTCTTTGTCGGGTGCGCGGTGAGAAATGACTCCGTCTTTAAGGTCCAGCGTCAGCTTGCCGCCACAAGGTATGCGCTGCCAAACCTTGGCTTTGATTTTGGCCTGCTCCTTGCGGACGACGTTGCCATGCGCATCCTTGATCTTTTTGTTGATCGTCCTCGTATGCCCGTGATCATAAAGGCGCTCATACCGGCCCCACCGCGCTTCGACCTCGATTTGCTTCACGTCGCCATCGACGCAGAAGGTCAAGCCTAGGCTGGATGGCACGAGGGATTGATTGCTCGTCGCGTCGATCTCTTCGGCAGACTCGGCTTCGGCGTCGACGCGACCTGTCGTGCTGTCGAACTCAGCCCCCGGCTCGTGTCGACCTTTGTGAATACCCAGATCGCCCGGTTCTTCGTCGGCGTCTTCTGCAGCCGGCAAGCCTCCTTCGACGCCGTCGTGCTCGACTTCGCGCGGCGCAAGCTTGCCCACGAGATAGCGGTCGCGCACGCTCATATCGATGATGCGTTCGTGCGGACCGTTCGCAGGCCCGAGCAGATCGTCCATCACTGCGAACTGCAACAGCTCACGAATATAGGAGATGTCTTCGTTCTCCCTGCCCTTGCGCGAGCCGATCAGCGGAACGTCGTCCGGCGTTCCTCCTGTGAGCTGCTTCACGGCTTCGAGGAAATCGCTCCACTGCAAGCGAACAGTCTGCCCCGTCGGCATGGATAGCCCCACCGACGCTAGCGTCGGGCTGCCGCCAATATCGAGGACACTATCGAGGTACAGCACCGTTTGCTCGAGATCCGACCGCACGCGCATCACGCGACCGATGCACGTCGCCCTTCCCGACGGATCGGCTATCAACAGCCAGTCGCCAGACGAGATGGCCGCATGCAGCTTGAGTTCGCCTTCAAGCGTGAGAGCGAAGGCCGGAAGGAGCTTTCCGCCCTTGTCGATGGCCAGCCACACGTTTTTGCCTGCCGTGCCGTTAGCCGCTACTACTTGCGCCATGCTTACCCCCCGGAAATTCACGTTGCAGGAGCGCGATCAGTCGCTCCCGTGTGTTGAAATCATTCGCAGTCAATATGTCCGCAATATCCTTGCCGCTCAAAAATATGATCGGGTGCTTGTCCTCACGTACTTCCTCGTAGGCCTGACGCCCTACGACGGCGGTCGTTACGAGGACACCGAACTGCCTGTGCCTGATGCGCGAGATCAGGCGCGAGACTTCGCGCACGCCCACGGCGTTTGCTGCATTACCGGCCAAGGCCGGGCGATAACACTTCGCCTCAAGCGAGAACTCGGCGTAGACGGGATCGTCGCTCAAGCCCAGCAGATACCGCCCCACGGCATCACGGCCGCCGTCAACCGACGCCCGCGTGATCTCGTCAATGATGACACGCTGGTCGTGCATTTGAAAAATACGCGCCGCGAACGCCTCGAAGGCGATCGGCGCTTCCTTGAAGTGGTCGTAGACGACCCCAACAAGCTCCCGCTTGAGCGGCGTATCCGGCAGCTGCTCTTCCGCGCTGCGGATGACCGTCGTGCTCTCCGACGCGAGCGGGCGGTAGCTCCCGCTCTGCACCCAATCGGTCCATGTTTTCGGGGCACTCGGGCCGAGCACACGTCTCGCGGCGATGTCTTGCAGCCATGCCCGCGACACTACCGGCACATCGAGCACCGTGAACACGGCCCGGTAATTCTGAAAGCGCTGACCGCCGGTCGTCTTCCAGACAGCGACCAGATCGCTCGTGGCGGGGAGGCCGGGAAAACCCGGAGCGGCCAAACCTTTGAACTGAACCGACCGCGCGCTCGCTGGCGTCGGACACTTCTTGAAAACGAAGAACGGAGGAATGAGAGCGCGCTGGTTCGGGCTCGCGTGCAGTAGATCGAAGACACGACGCAGGATGCGATTGCCACTGCGAGGGGTATCGTGGAGTTCGTGGCCCGGCGTCTTGTTATCGCCGAAGTATACGAACTGTCCTGTGCTCAGCTCCAGGTGGTCCGGCCAGTCGCGATCCTCACCGCTCGTGTAGAGGACGACAAACTTCTTGTCGTCACCAGTTCCGGCAGCGCGAAAACCGCCCTGATTACCGCTGCCGGGCACTATCTTGGCAATGGCATCACTGCCGGAGTCTCTTGTCTGGCCGCCCTCATAGATGGCGTCCACCATCAGATCCGACGAAGGGCAATCCTGATGTGAGATGACATTAGCCACTGCCGGTGGCCCTTCTCACTTCACGGGGCGCGAATAGGCCTTCCTCCAACGGTTCGTCCTGCTCCGGCTCCGTTGTGTCAGGTTCTTCTAGGCTTTCCGACCGATCGCGGTTCAACATCGCTAGGCGCTTCAATACTTCGAGCCTCGCCGGCTCGCTCACCGTGAACCGCAAATTGTTATCAGAGGGAAGGTAGCCTACCTGGTGGAAGGCTTCTTCCGTTTGGATATCGCCCCAACCGTATCGAGCAAGAACCGAACGGTTGATCTCAATTTGCCTCCTCCGCAGATCGACGAGCCGCGTGTCGTTTCGGGTCTGGTCATGGAAAGCGTTATAGATGCCGGTGAGTCCGACGCCCAGCTCTTCCATGTAAGATTGACGCCGTTCGAAAAATTCTTGCCCAAGCCGCTCAAGATCAACATCTCCTTCAGCCATCATCCCGTCAGGAAATGGAAACGTCTCAAATATATTCCCGTGGGCATAAACAAGGCTGTGCAGATCGCCACCCATCGATGTTTTCTGTAACCAGGCCCAAATTGCGTGAAAGTCAGAGGAGAGGACGGCAAAGATAGCATAGCGATCATCGGCCAGAACGCACAGTTTGTTCGAGAACACCTGACGCGGAGGAAGAAAAGTGAAGGCGGGATATTTTGTAATCCCCGTCGAAATTGCCAGGACGCGAGACAGAGCGGGCGCCCTGTTCTTTTCTCGCCCGCCAATGAGGTGTTGGCCGTAGCCTATCGCTCTATAAAGCGAGGTTGCAGTTTCGCCATAAATCCACCAGCGATCGCGCCGCGCAGGCCTCTTGTTTTTCCGGCGTCGGGGCCTTACTGTTCGCTCGACTATATTGAAGGCATCGGCAAAAGCGGCGGCTTTCTCTTGAGGCCAATTCCAAAAGTTTATCACCCAACATTGAGGGGAGGCAGTTGGGGAGCTATTGATCTCGTTGCCGCCGAGAAAAGGATAAACAATGTCCCTATACCTTTCGTCGGCATCGATCCACGCAGTGGCAACGCCAGCATCAATCTTGAAGCCTTCTCCCAGGAGAATGGAACCCTGATATATGCGGCGGGCATTTTCTGAAAGTTTCTTGGGAGCTTCCAACGCATGAGCGCTCAAATCTGCGCCGATGAGGGTGACGCTTTGACGATTTAAATAGGCAACTGGAAAGGATAAATTCTTCCCGATGTGAATCTGATGGACGACGATCGACGCTTTGCCCGGCCACGGTATGTTTGTAATGGCGAAGTATATTTGGGCGTCTCGCTTCAAAATCTGCGACAAGCCTGCGTCACGGTTTTTACCTTCCGATATGGAACGTCTGCCGAGCATGCCCATTACACCACCTTGCCGGAGCAAGATGAACACGCGGAGAAAGAAGTATACGACAAGGTCGACCGATGATTTTTCCTCGTAAGTGACGCAATTCACGAGGTACGCGTGGACACCACCGCCATAAGTTCCGGAGATGCGCTGTCCGCCGAGAAACGGGGGATTGCCTACGAAAGCGTCGAAGCCTCCCCGTGAAGATGCAAAGACCTCTGGGAATGAAAGAGGCCAATGAAACGGAGTGCTAACGGAATTCATATCGAGCGCTCGTCGTCGCAAAGCTTCGAGCGCGGCAGGTGCTCCGTTGACGGCCTCGCCTGCTTCGACGGAGAGGTCTACCACATCAATTGCGCGACTTTCGGCCTTGAGCACTTGGGCAAATAGAGCATCGGCGATCGCCTGTGGCAGCGTAAGGCACTTGCTTGCCTCCTCGTTGAGCTCTGCCATGGCGGCGATATCGCGAATGTCGCGTATCGGACGCGTCCGCAGCGTGGCTCGAATCGTGAGAGCTTCTTCGATCGCCTTGTCAATGTTTGATGCGAAGAGTCGCTTGGAGCTGGAGTGAGAAGGCTCTAGTTCGAGGTACTTCAATTGATCGAGAGACTGCAGGCCGAGCAGACTGTCGCCACTGCGGAGGTTGTGGTCTAAGAAGCCGAATGGGCGGCCCTTGGCCAACGTGATCAGCCAGATCGACAGTTTCGCGAGCTCGACGGCCAGCGGGTTCATGTCGACGCCATAGATACACCGCTCGGCGATCAATCGCTTCGCAGTGAGCAACCGTTCCGCAGGATCAGGGCGCAGGGGCTCGTTCGCACCAAGTGCGAGCAGAACGTCGCCCTCAGCGCTGATGGCTTTGCCTTGCGCTTCTGCCGCTTGCCACGCTTCGACCATGCGCTCCGAAAGCCATCTGCAGACTTGCACAAGGAAGGCTCCGGAGCCCATGGCTGGGTCACAGATTTTCAGATCGAGAAGCTCGGAAGGCGCCTTGAGCTTCCATTCGGCGCGCGGCTTGCCTTCGGCAGGGCCGATATATGCAAGAGGTTCCAGTGTCTCCGTGACGATGGCCTCTGTCAGAGGCCTTGGCGTGTAGTGAGTGCCGGTCTCTCGCCGATCCGAGCCGGTCCGGACCATAAAAGTGTCCTTGGGGTACACGAGCGGATAGCCCCATGGGTCGGTTCGAAGGAGGTGGAAGTACGGCTTGATCCGATCGCGCAGATCGCGGTCGCCGTGGCAGGCGGCCAGAAGCCTCTCGGCGGAAATGTCATCGACCCGCCTGCCGAGGTCATTGCGCACGCGTGTGGCGGCGCTCTCGGTCCGTTCCTGCAACAGTTCCTCGACCGCCTTGCCGCCCTTGGCGGCGGCGTCGTCAAGTTCAGGCAAGGAGACCCAAGGGTTGTTGGCTTTCTTGGTCGCGGCAAGATCGAGCGTAACTTCGGGCGCGCGGACGGCTGTCCGCTCAAGGAGACCTTCGTAGACGTAGCCGATCTGCTCGACGTCAAGAGCGAGGTATGAGAGTGTCCGGCCCTTAAAAAGCTGCACGGCTTCGAGCAGCAGGAGAACCGTACGGTTGTCGATCGGCAGTGGTTTTGCCGGATCGGATTTCCAGTTCGAGCCTCTGCCGCGACCTTCCAGAAGCGGGTATCGGTCGGGATCGAACAGCGAGCCCCCTAATGCGGGCAGACGCATAGAAGCGTGGTCGATGCCTGCATAGATGGCGCGGAAGATCGAGAGCAGTCGAGACCAAGCATCCCAGCGGCGCTCGAGGATTTCATCGGAGCTCGCGCGCAATTGCAGGCGCAGCGTCGATATCGCGTAGTTGGCCTCGTAACGAGGGTCTCCCATAAGCAGCAAACCGCGCTCTTCCGCTGACAGCAGGAAGACGATGCGCATCATGACCGTTAGACCGGCCTCGTAAAGCTCCCTCGGCTCGATGTCTTCGAGCAGTTCGCGCTTGCGGTCGACGTCCGCCCGATCAAGCGCCTGGATCAGCACTTCGACGGCACGCCGGACCTGCTCGCCGAGAGCGTCGGTTACTTCGTCTTGATGCTCAAGCGATTTGTCGAGCAAGGCAGGCAACTGCTCGCTGCGGTCGACGAAAAAGCGCCTGATGCCGAGCAGATTGACGAATGCCTGGAGGGTGAGCGGCTCCTGCCCCCAAAGCCGGGCATTCCAGATCGCCATGGTCGTTGCGGTATTGACCTTCGCGTCGACGAACATCCAATGCTCGCCGTTGGTGACGAGACCGAGGCGCACTTGCGTCGCCCTGCACAGTTCGATCATGCGCTCGGCGGGCGATGCAGCCCAAGAATCGCGCTTCCCAGCGTCGGTGAGTGAGGTTTCCGGATCATACGTGACAATCAGCATGAGCGGATTGCCGTCGGCGCCGACAAGCGCAAAGTCGGGTCGCAGTGTCACACCGTGTTCGGGCAGTTCGCATGCAAGAGTTTCGGACAGCGCGGCTCGAGGCTTGAGGACGTCAGCCTTTCCTTGCTCGTCTAGTTCCAGGCCGTGATTGAGGACCAGATCGATCCATGCTGCGTGGATCTTCGGCAGTAGCGGATCGTCGAGGTCGCGGGCTTCGCGCCACTCATCGTATGCCTGGCGGAGCATCGTCTTTTTCGCCGAATCCAAACCCCCGAGGCCTTGAGGAAAGGCCTCTTTCAGCACCGGTTCAGCGAGAAAGGGTCCTGAAACGTCGATCAGGGACAGCCATTCGGAGTGGTGTGTGCGGTCGCTCATGCTGCGCGTCTCCACGGGTGGTCCTGTGGGACCAGCAGGATGACGGCAACGGGGAATGTCTTGACCTGATAGCCAGCAAAACGCTTGCGGATAACCTCGATCTCCTCCTGCTTCTCGGCGGGTATGCGGGCAAGCCTGTGCTTCAATGCCTCGACATCGCGCCGGACTTGCAGGCGTTCGTCCTCATGAAGGGTCTTGATCCAGTCCAGCTGCTCGGGCTCATTTTCCTTTTTGAGTTCTGCAGTGATCGCGCGCTCGAGTTCGTCGAGTACCGCAGTTATATTGGCGATTTCCTGCTGCTGCCGGGCCTCAAGCGTGTTCTCGAGGTTCCGAAGCCGATCCCTAGAGCGCGCCTCTACGGCTTGCTGGATGCTTTCCTGTAACTTATCGAACCGCCGTTGCAATCCTTCGAACAGTCGTGCCGGTGAGTCGATGGAAGTGGCCTTTTCCAGCCAATCATTGACCTGTGTGACGCGGGTTTCGCGGGTGAACGCATTGTCCTTCAGGTAGCCGCCGGCGACCGTCAGCTCTTCGTGCAAACGATGGTGATTGCCGCCGGTCACGACAAGGCGCGATATGACTGTGACGGCAAGATCGTCGATCATCGATGACGGCAGAGAGCGAACATCGACGCGATTCAGTCTCTTGACGTCATTCTGAGCCCAGACTTCCGCCCGAAGCAGGCGCAGACACATTTGCACGAGGCGGTGATTGAGGTGAACGAGGACAACGTCGTCGCGGCCTTTGGCGACCGCATGATCGAAGGTGATCGGGCGCAGCTTTCCGGTGTGCGGATGGTGGAGTCCTTCGCCGCAGCGCGACCAGGAGCCCGTTAGCGGAGGCATTTCGAAGACTGTGCCGGAGGGAGCGCCCGAGAGCTCGACCGACCTAAGGGGCGGACGTTTATCGAGAGCGAGCGCGGTCTTCACTGCCGCGTAGATGCGATCTGGAGCTAGATGGAATTCCTTCGACGTTTCTAAAATCTTATCGTGTAGTTTGGCAATGCGGTCTTTGAGCTGCTGCTCGGCTCTTACGAAGCGCTTCACCTTGGCGGCGCGCGCCTCGGCTTCGCGCGTATCGAGTTCGCGGCGGCTGCCTTCGATCAGTCCTGCCATTTGAGGCGCGATGAGAGGGTTGACGCTACCCATGTCTTCGCGCATCGCCTCCAGCTTCCTAAGAGCACGAATGATGTCTTCGCTGTGCCCGCCGAATGAGCCGTCGGCTGCCGCGCCGCCGTCGACAGGATGCCAGATAAGGACCTCCCCTACCTTCTGCCCGTGCCGGTCGATGCGCCCGTTGCGCTGCTCCATCACATTTGGATTGTACGGAATTTCCACGTGGATCAGGCAATTGCAGTAGTTCTGAAGATCGATGCCTTCCGAAGCAGCGTCCGTTGCCAGCAAGATGCGCACGGGGGCGTCTTTAGGATTGGTCTGAAATGCTGCTTTGACGCGCTCGCGGTCTTCTTGATCCATCCCACCGTGGATCATGGAGAGATAGTCTCCGCCGAAGCCATGGGATGCGAGGATCTGCTGTAGCCACTGGTGGGTCGTGCGGTATTCCGTGAACAGGATGACCCTGCGGTCGTTCCACTTGCCGGAGACTTTCAGGTTGGCTTCCAGCCAATCGACGATCGCCTTTGCCTTCGAGTCGATGCGGCGGCTTGCCTTTTGCGCCCAATCGCGCATTTCATCGATCATGCGCTCTTCGTCTGATGTCAGGGGCGCACTGCGTTTGGTTGCCTCATCGACAGCTTCGGCCTGCGCCTCTTCTACTTCGGCGTCGTCGGCATAGTCCTCTTCAGCCTTGAGAATGGCTTTGCGCAAAATGCGGTCTGAAAGGTCATCGGCTTTTTGGAGAGGTCTGTCACTTGTGAGCGTCGCGTAGTGTCTTTCCAAGGTGGAGGCAAATGCTGCGGGTGACGAAAAGAGGCGCTTCTTGAGCAGTTTGTTGATGAAGCTGGCGGCGGCCGCACCTGCTTTCGCGCACGTCTTCTCGCGGCTGGCGCAATAGGCCTCGAGAAGCTTTTGCATCCGGCGCTCGTCGGCAGTGAATGGTACGGCCAGCGCCTGCAAGATTCGCTTCGGGTAGAGCGGCTTTCCGTCCTTGTCGAGCAGGTCGGTCTTCAGCCGCCGGACCATGACTTGCGAGAGCTGCTTGTCGTCAGGAAGAATATTCCTCGAGAAGCGTTGATCGTCGAGTAGCTCCAGCAGCGAGGTGAAGGACTCCGTGTAACCGTTGTGAGGAGTCGCGGTTAGGAACAGGCGGTGCTGGAAGTGCGGCGCGATCTTGCGGACGAGCTGCGTTCGCTGACTTTCGAGCACGTAGTGCGCGGAGCCCGCAGGCGCTACGTTGTGCGCCTCATCGACGACCAAGATATCGAACTTGCGCGGATAGCTGGATCTAAGTGGCAGGACATCGCGTAGCATACGCAGTGCTTCGCCTGATTTCACCCAGTCGATCGAGGTGATGAGGTGCGGGAATGAGGTCCAGGGATTGGCGTGAACTCCGCGCCCGCGCCGAAGCTCCTTTATGTAAGCAGTGTCGACAATCTTGAACTCGAGACCGAACTTCTCCTGCATCTCGACCCGCCACTTTTCCTGCAGCGAGGCCGGGCACACGACGAAGACCGTGCGGGCGCGGTGCCGCAGAAGCAGCTCCTGAATGACGAGTCCGGCCTCTATGGTCTTACCGAGGCCGACGTCGTCCGCGATCAGGAGATTGGCTCGGGCCATGTCGATCGCGCGAACGAGCGGATCGAGCTGGAAATCTTCGATACTGATGCCGCTGCGAAACGGGGCTTGGAGGAAGCTTCTGTCTGCATTCGTTGCCGCGCCCCATCTGACAGCGTCGAGAAACGCTTCCAGTTCTTCTGTATCGTCCCGCGCCGTAATAGAGGGCAAGCCGGCGCGTTCGATAATGTGTGCTCCGGGTTCGATCTCCCAGATCACCTCAAGCTGTTCGCCCAGGCTATCTTCATCGATAGAAGAGAGCGTGAGACGGTGTTGCAGGGCTGAAAGATCGCCGCTTCCGTTCGATGCATCGGTTTCGGCGACGATCCACTGACGCCTTCGAACTTCGACGAGCTGCCCCGGCTCTGGGGGGGAGCGCACAATGGCGTTCGCCGCAGTCGGTTGCTTCTGAGCAGCGGCGCTCATTAAGAGGCCTTTCTATTAGGCGATTTGTACTCAATGACGTGTTGGATGATCGATTTGCCGATCGCTTCGGCGAGCTTGACGGGCACTGCGTTGCCGATCAGGCGGCCTATGGTCTTGCGGTGGATCGGCTCGTCCTTCGGAACGAATTTGTACCCCTTTGGGAAGCTTTGCAGGATTGCACCCTCGCGCAGCGAGATCGCCCGGTCCTGTTCGGGATGGCCGAAGCGGCCACTTCCGAAGCCGTAGAATTGAGTGGTTACCGTGGGAGCGGGCTCGTCCCACTCCATCCTACCGTAAACGCTCGGGTAGGATTTTCCGGAACTGCGCTTGTGACAGTCGGCAACCAACTTCTTGTTCCAGTCGCGCCATGATCCGCCCGGCTTAGAAGCGCGAATCCGTTTCAAGTTCAAATTGGACAGCTCGCTGGATTGATGGAGCGGATCATGCTTGCAAACGCCGCCGGCTTCCAGTTTGGAGAGGCCCTTTATGGCGTCGCGGACCGTCTTGGCTTTAGCGCGCTTGCTCGGCCTTGCCAACTCTATGGGTCCAAGGCGCGATGCCAACAGCACCAGTCGCTGCCGCTGCTGCGGAACACCGTAGTCGACGCAATTGACGACCTCGGCTTTCACATGGAATTCGAGATCCTCGAGAACCGACACGAAGTCACGGAACACATTCTGCTTACGCAGATTTGGCACGTTTTCCATGGTGATGATATCCGGCTCCAACTCTCGGGCGAGCCGCGCAAAGTGCTCGAGTAGATGCCAACGTCCGTCGGATGGTCCGAGCTTTTGCTGATAGGTCGAAAATGGCTGGCAAGGCGCGCAGCCTGCCAGAAGCGTGAACGGGGCGTCTTCGAGCTCACCTATCAGATCCGATGCGGACAGGTCCGCGACAGACTTAAGGCAAAACTCGGCATCGTTGTTCGCAGTGAACGGAAATTCGCAAGCGGGGTCTATGTCAACGCCGAGGCGGACATCGATTCCGGCTCGTTCGAGACCCTTCGTAAGACCTCCAACACCGCAGAACAGATCGATAGCTCGGATCAGCGGTTTCCCGCCCCTTCGCTTGATCTTGTTGTTGCCCCCGCTCCGTCCCATCGGCTCTCTTGTTTACTTTGCTTTGTTGCCCCGCGCCGCAGGTGTCTTCGCGCCACCCTGTCTTTCAGAAAGACGTTCGAACTCCTCAACGGACAAGACGACGACGACTGCTCTGCCGTGCTTTTCGATCGTGACCGGCTCAGCGCGTGCCGTATCGAGAAGCAGACCGAAGGCATTCTTGGCATCCTTCGCGGACATCGATTTCATTCAAGTCCCCAAGCAATCGCCTGTGGGCATAATGGCTAAAATGTCCACAATCTTCAATCCCTGCGGCGCGTCGTCCACAGCTCTCGTGAGCGATGCTTGGCCGAGCGGATTCGCCACAAGCGCGCCACAGATCGAGGCGGATAATCTAATATGTAAATCAGAGAACGGCGGATTTCCGCGGGTTGCGGCGGACTGGCCTCTTGTGGCAAAAAGCGGCCCCGAAGGGCCATTTCTTTACATAGCTTGCCGCTAAGTCTTTGATCTACTAATGGCGCGAGCGATGGGACTTGAACCCACGACCTCTTCCGTGACAGGGAAGAGACCGTCACTGCAGGCTCGATACACCTTAGGTATCCTTTGGTACCATCCGACCTCGCCCATATGATGACCGCCTTCTCTGGAGGCTGTGTGAGAACGCACCGTTCGGGCGGATACGGACGGTGGCTCGGTCGCTGACGACATTTCGGCCGGATAGAGGATCTGAGCGCCGCTCTCAACCTCCTGCCTCGTTGGTGCACGATCTGAGCGCGCTCTCAACGTAGCAATGAGCCCTTCTCACCCCTTCATTGCCTTCACCAATCCGGGAACGCCGAGGATCACGATCACGCGCGTGATGTTGTAGGCGAGCAGCTGCTGCGCTGGATGTGAGCTGAGACGGATCTCGTCCGTCTGTCCGGCCCGAAGTACGCAGACCTGGTAGGGCCGAAGAAGCCCCTCCCCCGGATATATACCTTGGGTCCCCTACTGATGGTTGCGGGCTAGCTCGACGGGATCGTTCCTATCAGTCTGACGGCCCGAGAGACCTGGATTGCGGTCCATTTGCCGCCTCGCGCCGCAGCAATGTCGTGCGGTTGAGGCCGTCAGCGAGGGCCTGCAAGGTCGTAGTGCCCGCCGCCCGAAGGTCCTCCAAAACGGGCGAAAGTCTGAGGGCTCGTTTCCGTCCTCGGCGGCCCTTACAAGGGCTGATCGGGTCCGATCGGCATTCGTCTGTGACCTGCCGCGGCCCCCCCTAGGCCGAACCTCGGCTCTTGATAATCCGAATTGCACGTATCGCATGGTTCAAATGGCGGACGCTCCAGTGTAAATGTAATAATACTGACGAACCGGTTTCTGTTTCAAAATGGAGCAAATTGCATTCCATAAGATAGATTATGCGAATGGGCATTTGCGATGCTTGAAAAGCGACCATCCAAACGCCATATATTGGTTAATGAATCGCGTTTGGTGGGGGGGCGATATGAGTATATTTAGGATATTGTTGGGTCATGGCTTAAATCAAGCCCTGCGTGCTGATTTATTGCTTCTCGAGGCACCGGGAATCAACGGCTACACCAAAGAAAATGGATGGGCAAATCTAATAATCGCTGGCCGCCCGTCGATATTCGCTTGGCATAGCATCGGGTTTGACGAGCTGAAGATAGGCGTCTGGTTTGATTACGACCATGCAAGCAACCCGGCCGCCAAGCGTGAAATTTTTAGCGCTTGCCGCCCCCTAGCCAAACAATACCGTTACCCCGAATTTATTGGCGCTTTGGCAGCTGGTTGGCTCGAGCGCAGGACAGGAACGTATATTCAGGGCTTCGGTGGTGACGGGATACTAGATCCCTATTGTCGGCGGAATAGCAAAAGTTACCTTCAAGAACTCGCCGCGCCGGAGCCGCGCGGTTTCCGCATGGAAGGACCCATACGGTATTGATTGAATGTAACTCTCATTGAATGTGACACTCAAGCCACTTTGATCGGGCGGTAATTTCAATTAAGCCGAGCGTTCCGTGACTATGTTGAAAAGCCCAGCGTTATTTACCATTAGCCCCTAGAGACGGGCGTTCTCACGGGAAAAAATACATGACCGAGAATTTGATTCTGGTAGCTCGCTATCTCGGAATTGATCCGAGAACTTTGCCAGATGGCGAGGAGCCCTTGGGATCAAAACTTACAGTTGATGGTCGCCGCGAATACGAGGCAGAAGAGGCAGCTCTCACCGATGCCGAATACGAGATGCTTGAGCCGCACCTACCACCCGATCCAAGGATCGAAGGGATGCTCAAAAATAAGGAAGTTCTCAGCGCTCTGATTTGGGCGCAGGCAACTGGCCGAGCCCTCACTCACATGCCATCGCGGTATGGGAGTTCGGAAGCTGTTCGGAAGAGAGCCGAACGTTGGGCGGTTGCGGGGGTGTGGGATCGGTTGAGCGACGCTATTCCGAGGCTGGAGCTACCGCAGCGAATACGTCTCGCCATGGTTGCACTCTCCTCGAAGTATCGAATGAGAGGTGATCGGATTAGGAATCGGCGGTTGGCAAGTTGACAAACTTGAGTTTGCGCGCCGTGCTAATTTGTAAAGTCTTAACATCCCTCCAATAACAGTCGGAATAGCGGAAGCAAGGCGCGTCCGGTATTTGACGGTCCCAATCCTTGAGCTCTCTAACGGTTGTTCTAATTGAGATACGCTACTAATCGTGCTTGAAGCCTCAGGACATTATTAATTGTTGGGTTGGGGGCCCGAGAAGGGTGTGCGGCGGAGCCGCCAATGCGACTCTCGCGACGCTGAGACAGTAAGTCTAGTAAAAGGCATTATGGGGGTGCTCATAACATTTAATGCTCCAGCATAGCGTAATAAGTCAGCCTAACTAGCTGTTTTCATTATTTTAGTGTCTCAGCGTCTCAATAACGCTAACTTCCTGGACTTGATAGAGAAAAGCCGCGTCACATTAGCGTCTCGAATGGCTGAACTGTCGTGACGGGCGTGCCCTTACCCCGTCTCGCACCTGCGAGTGAGACATTTGCGGGGAGAGAGCGGATTAAATTCGGGAATACCCATAGTCCTCCTTCGAAGTCGCCACGAAGCCCTCTGCTTCGATGAAGCTGAGAACGTCCTCACAGCGGTCTGGACTCTGCCATCCTCTCACCTCCTTTGCCGGCGTTCCAATGTGTCGCTTGTCCTTAGCGAAGCCGAGCCTGATCATCACTGCAGAAACGGGCCTAGTGATGCCGGGATGGCGATCTTTCTTTTCGATGACCCCTATCGACGCGTAAAGGTCGTCATTGGGCACAAACCCTGATTTCCCTTCGAGCAGATCCTCGATGAGTTGCTGCCGGTCATCGGCGTCGAACCGCTTCATTTGCTCGCGTCGTGCCAGGGCCTCAATTGCGGGGGGGAGGTGGATTTCCTCCCCAGCGGACTCTCGTACCGCGGCTTCGGCCCAGAGTTGATCCCGTACCGAGAGCAGCCCAGCACTATCCAGCATCAACGGTAGGTCCGCCTGGCCCTCGTCAATGACCCCTTTGGTCTCGACCATCCAAAACCTACGGTCGCCCGTTTCATCCCGAAGATAGGTCGGGCGATTGGTCGTGGCGGCAAGGACGAACTGACGTGGAACAGTCAAGACGGTGCGGCCGTACGCCATTCGGGCCTCGTCAGTTTGTCTGGTGACAAACGCCTTCACCGATTCGACGGCTCGTTTCCCTATATTCGTCAGTTCAGCAAGTTCACAGATCCATTTGCCACGAGTCAGTTCAATGACTTCCTTGGGGTCCAGTCCAATCGTTAGGTTGTCCGTGAACCAGTGATCATATGCCAGAGCTCGAAAGATGGTGGACTTGCCGATGCCTTGGGGACCTTCGAAAATGAGGACGTGATCGAACTTGCAGCCAGGATCTCTGACTCGGCGTACCGCGGCGATCATCCATTTAGCGCCGACGGCACGCGTATATGGGGTATCTTCTGCGCCGCAGTAGTCGATGAGCCAGGTATCAAGCCTAGGCTTTCCATCCCATTCCGCTTCCAGTTGTCTAAATTTCTCGCGCACCGGATGTTGCGCGTTGAGTCGGGCGTAGGAGTTCAGGATTTTCCAAAGCCAATCAATGGGCGGGCGAAGGCCGAAAAAGTCGAGGGCCGTATAAAGATCCTCAAACGCTGCATCGTCGAGAACGGTGTGCCCGGGCATTCCAAAAACGAACGCGCGCAAGGAGAACTCGTCGTAGCGCAGCACGATATCGAAGCGCTTGATAAAGGCCGCTAGGTTCTCCTGACAGTCAATGGGACGACCTGTGTCCTTTTTGACGACCGGAAAATCAAAGCCGTCGTCCCCCTTCTCGGCAAGCATGTGATCTATCTTGCGCATCAAGTTGGCCGGAACGAAAATCGATCTACTTGATGCCGTAACGTCGATGGCGGTTGTCATTTTACTGATCCTTCTTATGCAGAATGAAATCCAAAATTTTTAACGCCATCCTATACGGTCGAAAAGCGTCGTTGTAACTGCGAGCGATCTTGACCAACGTTCCGATCCTAGCCGGCTTGCGATGATCCAGGTCAAGACTGTCCCAGATCCGCTCGACCTCTTCAAAACTGTAGCGAGGGTCGCGGCTGGACCAGGAGTGCGCAAGTTCAGCTCCGGCGTCCGACCCGCTCGTTTCATAGAAGATTGCGGCTATGCACTTGAACCAGTCCGGATACTCAAGGTCCGGTGGAATCTGGCGAAGTATATACTCAAGCTCATCGAGCCCGGCCGATGGGATCGCGACGGTGCGATGGGAGGACTGAGGCTCCTGCGTTTCGATCGCCGGGGCCGCCGCTTTGATCCCTGACCAAATCGGCTCGGAATCTACAAGCTCTCCGCCGAAAACGATGGTTTCACCCGTCATTCCCGGCGGATGTGACGGCAGATAGTGCAGGCGGGCCGGATTTTGGCTTTCCGTACTGTAGGCATCACCAAATATATTTATGCCATGGGCGTGGTAGATCGCCTTGTAATCACAGATTGTTCGGGTGCCGTCCTTGAGAGCGATGGGCGTTGCCAGAGGAAATACGATACGCGTCTTGTGCTCAGGGGCGTGTGCGATATCGAAGACCGGTATTTTGCGCCCCCACTCGCGCACGACGTAGACTCGGCCTTCATCAGCCAGGCGGACATCGCGGAGATGGCTGTACCGCAAGTTCTCTGAGCAAAATGCCGAGACCGTTGCGTCCGTCGGGGGGGCATCGACACCAAACCTCTTTAGATGCCATTTTTTATACGTCGCCTCGCCCACTTTCTGAGAAGCGCGGAGATGATTATGAGTGGTCCATACAAACGCTACCTTTCCGGAGGCTGAGACACGGGCTTTGACCTCTTCAAGCGTTAGCTTGCCGTCGATCTCGTAGGCCAGCGCGGTCACGGCGACGACATTTTCATCGGTGCGAAGTTCGCGGATATCGGCAAAAATGGCAGCAAGGCCATCTTTAGTGTCCCGTTCGCTGTGGCAGCGAAATGAACGTAAGAAGAAATTCCACGTCATCTCCAACGGAATAAAGCCATCCTTCGCATTCTTGCAAAGCGCAATCCTGAGTACGATGTTGTTATCGCTACCGCTTTCCCCAGCGAGCATTTGTTCGACCGTCGGGAAATGGCCTCTGAAGGCATACTCTTTAGAGATGGACTTTCGGCTCGACTTAGCCTTCTTGGTCGCCACGGTAGGCATAGTTAAAACTCCATGAGTTGCTGGTCATGGAGCTAATGTCGCTCGAAACGGGGAGCTAGAAAATTGTGCAATTAGCGGGTGGCCTTATTTGCCCTCCCAGTCGTATCCTTCAAGCCAACTAGGCGGCCCTAGATAAGAGGCCTGGGTCTTGACCGCTTGACGGTAGGCCCGCCGTACTGCGTCCATCGTGACGTCAAAGTCCGGATTGGCCACTGCGAATTCTCGCACAGATTCTGCCATAACGCTTGTTATCTCCCGCCACGACGCCGATGAGGAGCGGGCATCGAGTAATCGAGCATATACAACATGCTTGTCGAGGCGTTTTCTTTTCGAGCGCTTTGGCGGTGCCGGACGCACGCATTCTTTTGACGAAGCAAGTTTGAGGGAATTGGCGAATCTTTCCAATTGAGGACCTAAGGGCCTATCGAGGTTCACTTGGAGCAATACAGTTCTGTTCTCTCTAAGGCGCTGGAGACGCTCGTGAATTTGTTCGTCACTGGGGCGGACGGTATGAGCCCGGAAGTCAAGTATGCTTTCATGATGCAACAAGGCAGCAATTACGGGTTCCCGGCAGTCGAATTGGGGGCCCAGCAAGGCCATGCCCGATATTTTGTAAGATCGATCAACGTATTTATCTTCGCCAATAACCTCGGGATCGCCTGTTCGGAGGCGTGCTTCTTGCATTTCGAGCCATAGGTTTCGGTACTGATCCGTGCGCCGAACAAACTCCCACTTCCATTCATACTGGTTCAGGGTAGCCATGTGCGCATAGTCAGCGCCATTTCGCCAGTCAGGAAGGCCCCAAGGATTGGGGTAATTGAGATCCACATCGAGAAAGGGCGCCCATAGGTCCTCTTCGACTAATGCGTTGCGCTGCTTTTCCATCGGATGTTTTTGAAGCATACGAGCGAATTCCTAAATCGTGTCATTTAGCTCTCGCCATTCTAACTCCCATCCAACAGTTCGGATCGTCTGGATGGTAGAGAACGGTGCACAAAGGCGAGCAAGCGATTGTGAAAGGCCTTAGGAGGAGTCACCATCGATCAGCTACCGCTGCGACGCGGATCCAAATGCGCTGAGAGTGCATGTTGCGGAATTGAGCGGGCGAGGCGAGATTAGGTGACTAAGATCAAGCCCTCGGTATGCAATTTTCTGGATCGCGGCGTTAAGCGTTTCCACGTAGTAACCGGTACCGTACTCACGGGAAACCCCATTCTCGCCGTGTCCTTGGATGGCATCGCGGACATCCTTCGGGACATTGGCATTGCGCAGTGCGTCTTCCATGTTGTGACGGAAGCTGTGAAAATCGACGCCCGTTCGCTTCAATCCTACCGAGTTCTTGAATCGTTTGAAGTGCTTCGAGAAGTGCTTCGACCACGAGCCGTCGTCCTTCGCCTTCACATAGTCGGGAAATAGTCGCCTGGCGCCAGAGTTGAGTCGATGCTCGAGAAACGACCCAAATCCAATGTCGAAGAGCATATTGTGAATTGGAATGCAGCGCCTGCTCGAAGCAGTCTTTAATGACTTCAGCTCGCTATCGTCCGCTTCGATATCCGAAATCGGCGTCACGTCAAAGAATTGTATTCCATCCGTGGATTTTACATCGGCAACCTGCAGCTGAATGATTTCACCAAGTCTCATGCCGGTGTAAAGGCCGATGAGAGGCACCCAAAACTTGGCCGTTGTGTCCATTATTTCGGATCCGGGTTGGGTCCACTTTGTTTGTGATTTACATCCCACATATAGGGGCGCCTGGAACAGATTGTTGAGTTCATCAATGTTCCAGGGCTGACGCGTCTTGCCTCCTCTAGCCTTCTTCGATCGGCCTATGCGTAGATCCATAACTGGATTGACCAAGCTGGGATTGCGCTTGCGAGCCCATTTGAAGAAGAGCGACACCGTACCAACTTTGTCATCGATTGTAGTCGGGCTAAGGAGTTCGATTGTTGAGCCCGCGGACATCAATTGGCTGGCCTTGTTCGCGGCCGCAACCAAGGCCAAACCCTTAAAGGGTGGTACTTGGCGAAACCTCGGCAAAGATCGCTGAATGTCAAGGAACCGGACGCCATCCTTTCGTTCATAGAAAGTGACCGGCTTGTCTCCCGCGATTTCAATGAACTCTCGAAGCTCACCCCGTTTGCGTATGACAGTCTTGTCAGGCCATTCGCGGTCACGGGCAGTGTCCAGTAGGTACTGTTCCGTAAGAGTCGACATCAGCTCGCCAGCAGCCGCTGACGAAGCGGGCGTGGTCGATTCCGTTGCGGCCTCCGCGAGCAGTGGGTCAAACTTTGACTCGTCACCCTCCGACAGATCCTCAAGTACCTTGATCTCGACCTGCATAAGCTTGCGCGTAAGACGAGAAAAATCGGAGTCGGAAAGGCTGTGCTGCTTGTTTGCGAGAAGTGCCTTAGCCACTTGGCCGAAGCCGCGACTGTCGCCTAGTTTGTACTTCTGCCTAAGACTTTGCAGACGGCTCTTGCGCGCTTGGAAGAGGCAATAGAGAAATACAGGCTCGAGTTCTGGCTCGCCCATGAGGTAGTCGTAGTAGCTGAACTCCTGCCCCCTCAGCTTCTGCCCATCATTTTTTGGATGCTCAACGATGTCGCCTCGCCAGAAGGCTTCTTCATCGTCCTCGACGGCTGTCCACAACTCCCCCCGCCACTTGAAGTCGGCCTCAAACACGTCCTGATAGTGGATATCGGCCAGTCTGCGCAGGAGACCTGGCGTCAATGGTACGATAGGCAACTCTGAGGCGCTGGGCGTCGCTATAGGCTTCGGAGAAGACGTGGAGGACTGCTGATCCTCCTTGCGCCACTGCTCGAGCAACAGTTCGATTTCGGCATGCTGGGCGGCATAGGCCTTCTCGGCCTTCTTGCGGTCTGGCGTCTTCAGTGAGCGCCAAATCTGTTTCGGTCGTCCGTCAGCGTGCAGTTCTTTCGGAACGGGACGTTTGTAATAGAGGCTTTGAGAGCCCCCACGACGTGCAATAAAAGCAAATTTTGCCATATCGACCATACCTCGCATGGTAGCAGCGAATGGTAGCAGTCGAGTTAAGGAAGCCCTTGGTTTACAAGGGGTTCTGCAACATCAATGGCTTATGGCTGGTGTGGCGCCCCGTAGGGGAATCGAACCCCTGTTTTCAACGTGAGAGGCTGACGTCCTAACCGCTAGACGAACGGGGCAGCGCTCGCCGCACCGTATAGGGGACGCTCGGCCCGCAATCAAGACCGTTCTAGCGAGACCGCTCCGGCGCCTAGCCACACCGCGGCAATGGGACGGCCCCGGCGCGAGGCGCTATAAGCTCGGCACCAAGTTGAGCTGGCGCCGCGACGCGCGGCACGTCGTGTGGAGAAGAAGTCCTTTGTCCGTGGGAATTGCCATCGAGGATCAGGGCGGAAGGCCCGTGCCGGTGCTGGCGCCGGCTGGGCGGCCGATCGCCGAAATCGTCGCCACTGTTCATGAGCAGACCATCGACCAGGGCCTCGCGACGCTGGCCATCGAAGGCCTCGACCGCACGACGCTCGAACCCGTGCTCGTCTACTGCGCAGAGCTAAAGTGCGAGGGGGACAATGCAACTTGTCCCGGATGCAAGCGCCGGACGGAAGTCGACGGCATCGCGTCGCTGGACGCGCTGGCGCGGCGGCACCGCGAGATCATCATCGGCGATGGCGCGCTGAAGATCGCGGGGCCGGGAGAGGAGGTCGCCGAGGCGCCCTCGCTCGAGGTGTTGGCGCGCGACTGGGCTGGCGAAAGCTACTGGTTCTGGGCGCGCCGTGTCATCCGCAAGCTCCGGCATGGCATTCGGCGTGCCCACATCAGGGGATCGGCTTTCGCAGGCGGTGAGGCTCCGGCCGTGCTGTTGATGGAGCCCCAGCTCGCCGAGAACATTGGCATGGTGGCAAGGGCAATGGCCAATACCGGGCTCGACGAGCTGCGCCTGATCGCGCCGCGTGATGGCTGGCCGAACGAGAAGGCCCGGATTGCCGCCTCGGGGGCGAACTATGTCGTTGATGACGGCGTGGCGCATGAGACGCTTTCCGAGGCCATGGGCGACCTGAATTGGGTGGCGGCCACGACGGCGCGCCAGCGCGACCTGAGGAAGCCCGTGCTGACGCCCGAACAGCTCGTGACCGAGATACGTCGGCGAATCTCTCAGGGTCAGCGCTGTGGCATCCTGTTCGGCCGCGAGCGCAATGGTCTGGAGACGGACGAAGTGGTGTTGTGCGACGCCGTTGTGATGATTCCGGTGAACGCACGATTCGCTTCCCTCAATCTGGCTCAGGCGGTGTTGCTGATCGGCTACGAGTGGATGCGGCAGCACGAGCGCGCGAGCCTCGGTCGAGTCACCGACTACGAGACGCCGATGAAGCCCGGCCTCTACGTCGGGGCGACCCGGCCGGCGAACAAAGACGAGCTCCGCGGGCTCTACGAGCACCTGGAGAATGAGCTTGAGCGGCTTGGATTTTTCAACCCGCCGGAAAAACGCCAGACAATGGTGCGTAACATCAGATCCATGCTTGCCCGCATGGAAGCGACCGAGCAAGAAGTGCGCACGCTGAGAGGTATTGTAGCTGCTTTGGCACAGGGCAAAGGGCGAGCGCGAAAGCCGCCATAAGTTTGCCCAACTTGCAGCCGAGCGATGCGCTTCGCTATGGGGGCTGATCCCGGCGGCCGTGCCGCCCGGGATGATTGGCGGCGCTGCCGTTACTGCGAAGCGGGCGCTCGCGCACACGTGCTGCGACAATCGAGGGGCTGAGGTGATGAGAATGGCTTCGACGACGTTGAAAGGTGCGCTTGCCGGCATGGTCGCGCTTGCGGGGCTGGCAGCCGGCGCCGAGGCTCAGACCCAGGGGAAGCTCAGCGACAAGTCCGTTAACACTCTGATGGACTACGCTTGGCAGATTCTGCCGCACAAGTTCACGACCCCTGACGGCACGGTCATCGAGGTCGATAAGTCAAAGCGCCAAGGAAACATTGTGCCCGTGGAGAACGGGCGCGAGATCATCCGCGTGGCCTATACCTCCGCCCAGGCACAGGTGTGCGAGATGTGGGAAGAGCAGCAGGCCAACTACGACACACTGATGCGTCGCGAGCTTCTCAAGAAGAAGTGGACCGATCAGCAGATGCTCTACATCACGACGCTGCACCGCATGACCATCCATGCTGTCGCCGGGAAGATGAGGGTCGAGGAGAAGGAAGGCGAGCTCAAGGTCTTCCTCGAGCCCATCAAGCCGGGCGAAGGCAAGTGCACCGACGAGCAGAGGGCGAAGCTCCGCGAGGCGATCATCGCCTACGTGGACCTGGATGCTCCGAAGGAAGCGGCAGCAGGGCAGAAGGCGCCGCCCGCTGCCGCGCCCGCCGCCCAGCCGAAGAAGAAGTAAGCAGCGAGCCTGGCGTCCGTTGCCGAAGTTTGCCACATCTCGATCCGTGAGATGTGGCGAATTCGCCTATCTCACTAATCCCGCAGCAGATCGTTGATGCTGGTCTTGGAGCGCGTCTGCGCGTCCACGGTCTTGACGATGACTGCGCAATAGAGGCCGGGGCCGGTCATGCCGTTCGGCAGCGGCAGTCCGGGGAGCGTGCCCGGCACGACGACCGAATAGGGCGGCACCTTGCCGATGTGGATCTGACCCGTGCTGCGGTCCACGATCTTAGTCGTCGCCGAGATGAAGACGCCCATCGAGAGCACCGAGCCCTCACCGACGATCACGCCCTCGACGACCTCCGAGCGGGCGCCGACAAAGCAGTTGTCCTCGATGATGACCGGGTTCGCCTGGAGCGGCTCGAGAACGCCGCCGATGCCGACACCGCCGGAGAGGTGGACGTCCCTGCCGATCTGGGCGCACGAGCCGACGGTGGCCCAGGTGTCGACCATCGTCCGCTCGCCGACGTAGGCGCCGAGATTGACGAAGGACGGCATGAGCACGACGTTCGGGGCGATATAGGCGCCGCGGCGCACGACGGCGCCGGGCACGGCGCGGAATGCGGCCTTCTTGAACTCATCCGGGCCCATGCCGGCAAACTTGGAGGGCACCTTGTCCCACCAGCTCGCGCCACCGGGGGCGCCCGAGATCATCCCCATGTCGTTGAGCCGGAAGGACAGCAGGACGGCCTTCTTGAGCCACTGATTGACGACCCATTCCTCGCCCTTCTTTTCGGCGGTCCTCGCCGTGCCCTTGTCCAGCATTTCGAGTGCGCTCTCGACGGCGTCGCGGACGGCGCCCTTGGTCTGGGCATTGATCCCGTCGCGCGCCTCCCAGGCTGCATCGATCGTGGATTGCAGGTCGGCGGTCGACATGATGGGCACTCCTTGGAAAGCCATTGATGCGGTCGGCCGCTTTTGGCGCGGGCTTGCGCCCTGTGTCAATCGGCACGCGCGCTCGGGCGAGCGCAGACCTCTGTCGACGAGGGACGCGTTAGGCTGAGGAAAATCAGCCGCGGAAGCACTCGAAGACCATTACGGAGCGGTACGAATTCGTTTACTGATGGATTCGTGAGTGGTTCCGTTTGCCAATCCCCGGAGGGAACTGAAATGGCAGCGAAGAAGAGCGAGAGCACCAGCAGCAAGGCAGCCGCTGCGGCGGCGAAAGTTCTGAAGGATCCTAAGGCGAGCAAGGATGCCAAGACGGCGGCAGCCTCCACGCTCACCCAGAGTAGGAGCAGCGAAGTCACGAGCGCCAAGGCCGCGAGCGCGGCGGCGAAGGTGATGAAAGATCCGAAGGCAAGCAAGGAAGCCAAGACGGCAGCCGCGTCGGCACTGACGCAGCGCCCGGGCAAGAAGTAGACATCCGCGTCACGCGCCGATGACATGATGGAAGGCCGCCGGGATGCTCGGCGGCTTTTCTTCGTTTTTGCGCTGCGAAGTGAAGAAAAGAGTTTCAGTAATGCATTGACTGCGGGCTCATCGGCCTTGAATGCGCGACGCTGGATTGCGATGTTTGATTGAGGCGGGAAACTATGTCAGCATTGTTGACCAATGCATTGCCGAATCCCGGTGGTGAACTGAGCCGATGCACGTGCCCGCGCTGTTAGGTGTGGGTTGGACGGGGCCGCTGCCCGAGAGGTGAACTCCATGGTCAAGAGCAGCCCGACGCTGGACGACAAGTTCGATCTGAACGACACTCATCAGCTTCTGACGGGTGCACAGGCCATCGTGCGGCTGGTCATGATGCAGCAGGCCCGCGACAAGCAGGCTGGGCTCAATACGGGCGGCTATGTCAGCGGCTATCGCGGCTCGCCCATCGCCGGGCTCGAAGGCGCGATGCTGCGCACGCGCAAACTTCTCTCGAAATACAACGTCGTCTTCAACGCGGGCCTGAACGAGGACATCGCCGCGACCGCCATCTGGGGCACGCAGCAGGCTGAGATTCGCGGTGACGGAAAATACGACGGCGTATTCGGCATCTGGTACGGCAAGGGCCCCGGTGTCGACCGCACGGGTGACGTCTTCCGCCACGCCAACCATGCGGGCTCATCCAAGTACGGCGGCGTGCTGGCACTGCTCGGCGACGACCACACGTGCGAAAGCTCGACCTCGGCGCATCAGTCCGAGTTTGCGATGGTCGATGCCATGATCCCGGTGCTCAATCCGGCGGGTGTGCAGGAGATCCTCGACTACGGTCTCCTTGGCATTGCGCTCTCGCGCTATGCCGGCGTGTGGGTTGGTATCAAGTGTGTGAAGGACAACATTGAGTCGACCGCGACGGTGGACGGCCGCCTCGACCGCGTGCAGGTCAAAATCCCTGACGATTTCGTCATGCCGCCGGGCGGGCTCAACATCCGCGTCGGCGACCAGGCGCTCGATAAGGAAGCGCGTCTCCACGACTTCAAGCGTGGTGCCATCCTCGCGTTCGCACGCGCCAACAAGCTCGATCGTATCGTCACGAGCGGTGGCCCCGATCCGAAGATCGGCATCATCACGACCGGCAAGAGCTACCTCGATGTCCGCGCGGCCATGGAGGAGCTGGGCATCGACGAGATCAAAGCGAACCAGCTCGGCCTGCGCCTCTACAAGGTCGGCATGCCCTGGCCGCTCGAGTCCGAGGGCGTGAAGCGATTTGCGGAGGGTCTCGATCTCATCCTCGTCGTCGAGGAAAAGCGCGCTCTCATCGAGACGCAGGTGAAGGAGCAGCTCTACGACCTGCCGAACCGCCCGCGGGTGCTCGGCAAGAAGGACGAGAACGAGCACTGGCTCTTCCCGGCAAAGGGCGCGCTCGAGCCGACGGAGATCGCGCTCGCGCTCGGTGAGCGTATGATCCGCGCCGGACGGTGCGACGAAGGCATCCGCGCGCGCGTTGATGAACTCAAGAAGATCCGCGGCAACAAGGCGCTCAGCGCGGAGGCCGCGACGCGCATTCCGTATTTCTGCCCGGGCTGCCCGCACAACTCATCGACGGTCGTGCCGGAAGGCTCACGCGCGTATGCCGGCATCGGCTGCCACTACATGGCGCAGTGGATGGACCGGAAGACCGAAGGCTGGACCCACATGGGTGGCGAAGGCGCGAACTGGGTCGGCGAGGCGCCGTTCTCCAAGCGCAAGCATGTCTTCCAGAACCTCGGTGACGGCACGTATATGCACTCGGGCAGCCTCGCGATCCGGGCTGCTGTCGCGACGAACACCAACATCACCTACAAGATCCTCTACAACGATGCGGTTGCCATGACCGGCGGCCAATCGCTTGAAAGCGGCACGACCGTTGGCCGCATCGCTGCGCAGGTACTCGCCGAGGGCGTGAAGAAGCTCGTCGTCGTCACGGACGAACCGCACAAGTATCCGTCGGGCTTCCTTCCGGCCGGTACGCCCGTCTATCACCGCCGCGATCTGATGAAGGTGCAGAAGGATCTCGCCGAGATCGATGGCGTCACGGCGCTCATCTACGACCAGACCTGTGCCGCTGAGAAACGGCGGCGGCGCAAGCGCGGCACGTTCCCCGATCCGGTCAAGCGGGCCTTCATCAACCCGGCTGTCTGTGAAGGCTGCGGCGACTGCGGCGTCAAGTCGAACTGCGTCGCGATCGTGCCGCTTGAGACCGAGCTCGGCACCAAGCGCGCGATCGACCAGTCGACCTGCAACAAGGACTTCTCCTGCATCAACGGCTTCTGCCCGAGCTTCGTGACGGTGCATGGGGCCGTGCCGAGGAAGCCCAAGGGCGCGGCCGGCGACGGCGGGCTTGCGACCATGCTCGCGAGCCTTCCGGAGCCCAAGCTGCCGGACCTCGACAAGCCCTATACGATCATTGTCACGGGCGTCGGCGGCACGGGTGTCGTGACCATCTCCGCGGTGCTCGGCCAGGCCGCGCATCTCGACGGCAAGGGCTTCGGCTCGATCGACATGACGGGCCTTGCGCAGAAAGGCGGCGCCGTCGCGTGCCACATCCGTGTCGCGAAATCGGCCGACGACATTCACGCGATCCGCATCGGCACGGCGGCGAGCGACCTCGTCATCGGCTGCGATCTTGTCGTGACGGCGTCGAACAAGGTGCTCGAGACCATCCGACCTGACCATACGGCCGTCGTTGCTTCCACGTACGAGATGCCGGTCGCCGACTTCACGCGCAACCCGGATCTCAAGGTGCCCGGTGGCGCGCTGCTGCGCGCGATCGAGGAACGCGTGCGCAAGGGCGACCTGCACACGCTCGATGCGAACGATCTCGCGGTGCGGCTCTTCGCGGATTCCATTGCCTCGAACATGTTCATGCTCGGCTATGCCTATCAGCTTGGCAAGGTGCCGGTCAGCGCTGAAGCCATCGAGAAGGCCGTCGAGCTCAATGGCGCGGCGATCGAGATGAACCGCTCGGCCTTCCGCTTCGGCCGGCTCGCCGCCCACGACATGAAGGCCATCGAGCGCATCGTGAAGCCGCGGACCGCCAAGACGGCGCCGACGCTCGCCGAGATCACGGCGACGCGCGTGAAGTACCTGACCGATTACCAGGACGCAGCTTACGCGAAGCGCTTCAGCGACATGGTCGATCGGATCGCAAAGCTCGAAGCAGAGAAGGTGCCGGGCTCGACCGCGCTCGCCGAGGCCGTGGCCTGGGGCTACTACAAGCTGCTCGCCTACAAGGACGAGTACGAAGTGGGGCGGCTTCAGTCCGACGGGCGCCTCGCGCAGGCCATCAAGGATGCCTTCGACGGCACGCACAAGCTCGAGTTCCATCTCGCGCCGCCGGCTTTCGCACCGTTCTTCCGCGACAAGGTCACTGGACACCCGAGAAAGATCAGCCTCGGTGCCTGGATGATGCCGGTCTTCCGTCTGCTCGCGAAGGGCAAGAAGCTCCGCGGCACGCGCTGGGACCTCTTCGGCATGACGGCAGAGCGCAAGCTCGAGCGGCAGATGATCCTCGACTACGAGGTGGTGCTCGGAGAGATCGAGCGGCGCCTCTCCAAGGAGACGCACGCGACGGCGATTGCTCTCGCAAAGCTCCCCGAGGAGATCCGTGGCTTCGGTCACGTGAAGCACGGCAACTACGATAAGGCCAAGCGCAAGGAAGCTGCACTGCTCGCCATGTTGCGGGATCCCAAGCCCGCGCGCGTTGCGGCCGAGTAGGGAAAGGCATTCCAATAATTCAGGCGTAGCCGCTTCACCAATATCGCGCGGCGTGCCAAAAGCATGGGACCTTTCTCCAAATCGAGGATACTCCATGCTCAAGATCTACGGGCTCTACCGCTCGCGCGCGACGCGCAATATCTGGCTCTGCGACGAGCTTGGTGTTCCATTCGAGCTGGTGCCGGTCATCCAAGCCAACCGCCTGGGAACCGCCGGTGCGGCGGCAGTTCCGCTCAACACGAAGTCGCCCGAGTTCCTCAAGGTCAATCCGAATGGGCACATTCCGTCGATCGACGATGACGGGCTGGTCCTGCACGAATCGCTCGCCATCAACTTGTACCTCGCCAAGAAGCATGGCGGTCCGCTGGCGCCCGCAAACATTGCCGAGGACGGCCTCATGACGACCTGGACAGCGTGGGTCCTGACCGAGGTCGAGCCACAGGCCATCCAGATTCTGTATCATCGCGTGGCGAAGCCCGTCGGCGAGCGAGATCCCAAGGTCGCCGATGCTGCCGTTGCCGCGCTCAAAGCGCCATTCGCGGTGCTCGACAAGGCTCTCGCGGGTTCGGGTTATGTGGTCGGCGGACGCTTCACCGTCGCGGACATCAACCTCGCCGAGTGCGTGCGCTATGCTCAAGCCGCCCCCGATCTTTTCGAAGCCAATCCGAACGTCAAAGCGTGGCTCGCCAAGGTGCAGGCGCGTCCCGCCTTCAAGGCGATGATGGCCAAGCGCGAGCTCGAGCCGGCGTAAGCCGGTTTCCGGTACGGTCCGAAGCCTTCTCGGCGCTTGACGATCGTGCCGGGCGGCGGCATTCGATGCCGGACGTCGGCGGACAGAGGAGAATGGCGGTGAGCGGACCCACGACCGGACTACGCTACAAGCGCATACTCCTTAAGCTGTCCGGCGAAGCCCTCATGGGCAAAGGCGGGTACGGCATCGACATCGGCGTCTGCCAGGCGCTGGCTGCGGACATCAAGCAGGCGGTGGACTCGGGCGTCCAGGTTGCCGTCGTCATCGGCGGCGGCAACATCTTCCGCGGCCTCGCCGGGGCTGCGAAGGGCATGGACCGGGCTGCCGCCGACTACATGGGGATGTTGGCCACGGTCATGAACGCTCTCGCGTTCCAGAATGCGCTCGAGCAGGCCGATGTGGATTCGCGCGTGATGTCGGCGATACCGATGCCGACTGTGTGCGAATCCTACGTGCGGAGCAAGGCGCTGCATCATCTGCAGGAAGGACGGGTCGTGATCTTCGCCGCCGGCACCGGCAACCCGTTCTTCACGACCGACACGACCGCAGCACTTCGCGCCATCGAGACGGAATGCGAGGTTCTGGCGAAGGCCACCCAGGTCGACGGGGTCTATTCCGCGGATCCGAAGAAGGATCCGAGCGCGAAGCGCTACGACCGTCTGAGCTACGACGAGGTCCTGACGCGCAATCTCAAGGTCATGGACGGCGCCGCCATTGCCCTTGCCCGCGACAATGATCTTCCGGTAATTGTTTTCTCGATCGAGGAAAGCGGTAATCTGCTAAAAATGCTGAGAGGCGAGGCCCGCTCGACCCTCGTCTCCACGGCGCCGTGAGGCGGAGGCGCTGGCAGCTGCTGGCGCGTTGGACTGGCAGCGAATGCCGCGTCCCCCGCCCGAGCGCAACGATGGTCCGCGCCATGGCCGGCGCACGATTAACGCGATTCCGAGCCCGTCGGCCGCACATGACCGGGCAGCGCAGCAGTCTTGGAGGCTGAAACAATGGCAGCGGCGAGCTTCGATATGAACGATCTCGAGCGCCGGATGCGCGGCGTGATCGATAGCCTGAAGCGGGAGTTCGGTGGCCTGCGGACCGGCCGCGCTTCGGCGAACCTGCTCGATCCCGTGGTGGTCACGATCTACGGCGCAAAGATGCCGCTCAACCAGGTGGCGACGGTGTCAGTCTCCGATGCGCGCACGATCTCCGTCCAGGTCTGGGACAAGAGCCAGGTCGGCGCCGTCGACAAGGGCATCCGCGAGGCAAATCTCGGTCTCAATCCGATCGTCGACGGCACGCTGCTGAGGCTGCCCGTGCCGGCGCTCAATGCGGAGAGGCGCCAGGAACTGGTCAAGCTCGCGCACAAATACGCAGAGCACGCCCGCGTCGGCGTGCGTAACGTGCGCCGCGACGGCATGGATGTCCTCAAGAAGCTCGAGAAGGACCATAAGATCAGCGAGGACGACCAGCGCAAGAGCTCGACCAAAGTCCAGGAGCTGACCGATCGTCTGATCAAGGACATCGACCAGATGCTCATTGGCAAGGAAGGCGAGATCAAGCAGGTATGACGGGCTGCCCGGACGGTGCGGTTGCCGCTCCCATTGACGGAATTCCTATGGGCGCGGCAGCAGGACCGCCATGATCATGCCAAGGCGCACGTTCAACATCCTTGACCACGGACCACAGGTTCGCGCACAAACCGGTTTCCCCGCTCGGCAGATATTGCGCCGGAGCGGCATCAATTCAAAACGGGGGCGCAATAAAGGCGAGTGAGCCAGCGCAGCCAACAGCTTGGCCTTGTCGGCAGCGGCCCTGGGTTGCCGCGTCACGTCGCCATCATCATGGATGGCAACGGGCGGTGGGCCAATAGGCGCGGCCTGCCGCGCCGGCTCGGGCACCGCATGGGAGTCGAAGCGGTCAAACGTACGGTCAAGGCCGCCATCGAGCTGAAGATTTCGTATCTGACCCTCTTCAGCTTCTCCTCCGAAAACTGGGCGCGCCCGGCGAGCGAGATCGATGACCTGATGGGGCTCCTGAAGCGCTTCATCCGCAGCGACCTCCAGGAGCTGCATAGTGCTGGCGTTGCTGTGCGGGTGATCGGAGAGCGTGGCCGGGTGGACGCCGAGCTGCTGTCGCTCATCGATGAGGCCCAAGCGCTGACGCGGAACAATCAGGCACTGACATTGGTCATCGCCTTCAATTATGGTGCGAGAGCCGAGATCGCAGCCGCCGCCCGCCGTCTCGCGGAGCGCGTACGCCGCGGGGAGTTGGAGCCGGGAGCCGTTACGGAAGCGGCGCTCGCTCAGGAACTCGAGACGGCCGGTGTTCCCGATCCGGATCTCGTGATCCGCACGAGCGGGGAGCAGAGGCTTTCGAATTTCCTGCTCTGGCAGGCGGCCTACGCGGAGCTCGTGTTCATGGATGTGAAATGGCCTGATTTTGGGCGCCAACAGCTTCTCGAGGCCATCTCGATCTTTCAGGCACGCGATCGGCGTTTCGGAGGTTTGGCGAAAGAGGTGCTCGGCTCATGATCGAGAACGCCAAGACGCCGCTGAGTTCCCAGAGGATGCCCGCGTGACTGACGGCGGGACGCCCAGGGCTCAAGCCCCCATGCGGGATCTAGGTCAGCGCATTGTTTCGGGGGTGGCGCTCGCCATCGTCGTGCTCGGCGCGCTGTGGGCGGGAGGGCTGCCCTTCGCGATCGTGGTCGGGGTGGTTGGTGTCGTCGTGGCCTGGGAATGGGGCCGGATCGTCCGCGCGGCCGGCATCGATGCGATCATGATCATCCAGGCCGTCGCGGTGGTGGCAGGCGTGCTGCTCGCGGCACGAGGGCTTGCCGGGCTCGGGCTCATTGCCGTGCTGGTCGCCGCAATCATCTCGGCTCTTCTGGCGTTCGGCGAGCGTGGGCACATGGCGGCGCTCGGCGCGCTCTATGCAGGGCTACCTGCCCTGGCCCTGGTCTGGCTCAATCGAGGCGATTCCACGGGCTTTCTGGCGGTGCTTTTCCTGCTGCTCGTTGTCTGGGCTTCGGACACGGGCGCCTACTTCGCCGGCCGCTTGATCGGCGGGCCCAAGCTGATGCCGAGGATCTCACCAAACAAGACGTGGAGCGGCTTCGCCGGCGCAATCGCCGCCGGTGCACTCGTGGGCCTCGTTTTCGCGCTTGCGCGGTCGGGGCTGTCCTTAGGACACATGGTGGTAGCCGGGGCGGTGCTTGCCGCCGTGTCGCAGGCTGGCGATTTGCTGGAATCCGCGCTCAAACGCGAGTATGGGGTGAAGGACGCGAGCACGCTGATCCCCGGCCACGGCGGATTTATGGACCGCATCGATGGTCTGGCAGCTGCCGTCATCGCGGCTGCGATCTTCGCCATGGCAGTCGACATCCAGGCGCCGGCGCGCGCACTGCTCGGACTGAATTGAGCGCTATGCAGAAGGCATCGGTCATCGCCCCTGGAGCGGCCCCCCTCGCGTTCGCACACGAGGCGCGGCCACGGCGCGTAAGCGTCCTCGGCGCGACCGGATCGGTTGGAACGAGCACGCTCGACCTGATCGCACGACATGGCGAAGCCTTCGAAATCGATGCCCTCACGGCCCAGACGAACGTTGCAGCCCTCGCCGAGCTGGCGCTGCGGCACCGCGCGAAGATGGCCGTCATCGGGAGTGAGCAGGGCTATGGAGAGCTGAAAGCACGCCTTGCCGGCACCGGGATCGAGGTTGCGGCCGGATCGGCGGCTCTCATCGAGGCGGCGTCGCGCCCAGTCGATTGTGTGATGGCGGCCATCGTCGGAGCAGCCGGCCTAAGGCCGACCTTTGCGGCCGCCCGCGCGGCGCGCCGCGTGGCGCTCGCCAACAAGGAGTGTCTTGTCTCGGCCGGCGCCGTCTTCATGTCGGCAATCAAGGCGTCCGGCGCCGAGCTGCTGCCCGTCGATTCGGAGCACTCGGCGGCGCTCCAGGCCATCGGCGGTCATGACGCCAAGTTCATCGAGCGCATCGTGCTGACGGCTTCCGGCGGCCCCTTCCGCACGTGGAGCGAGGACCAGATTGCAGCCGCGACGCCGGAACAGGCGGCGCGCCACCCCAACTGGTCCATGGGCCGCAAGATCACCGTTGATTCAGCAACTCTGATGAACAAGTGCCTCGAGCTGATCGAGGCCTATCACTTGTTCCCGGTTGACGCCGACCAGCTGGCGGTGGTGGTACACCCCCAGTCGATTGTCCACTGCATGGTGGAATTCGCCGACGGCTCGGTGATCGCCCAGATGGCCAATCCCGATATGCGCACGCCGATTGCGCTGAGCCTCGCCTGGCCGGCTCGTATGGCGGCGCCGACGGCGCGGCTCGATCTCATTCGCCTCGGCGCCCTTACCTTCGAGGCGCCCGACGAGAAGCGCTTTCCCGCGCTTGGTCTCGCGCGAAGGACCCTCGAGCTTGGCGGGACCGCCGGCGCAATTCTTAATGCGGCCAACGAAGTCGCAGTCGACGCTTTCCTGGAGCGCCGAATACCATTTCCGGCTATTGCAAAGCTCGCTGAGGCGGCGCTGGAAGAGGCCGCACGCAAGGGGCAGGTGCGCGAGCCGGCCGGCCTCGACGATGTCCTTGCGGCGGACGACGAAGGCCGCGCGCTGGCACGTGGCTTGCTACGACGGTATAGTTAGCTCAAAGTTAACCTGTCGGTGTGGCGCATCCCTCCGGCAGCCGTCCCCTACACAGCCCATTACGGGCTTGATCCAGAAAGAATATCGGGAGCTTACCCTTGGACATGATCTGGAGTTTTCTGTCAGTCCTGCTGCCGTTTCTCTTTGTGCTGACGGTTGTCGTCTTCATCCACGAGCTGGGACATTTTCTCGTCGCTCGCTGGTGCGGCGTGAAAGTGCAGGCGTTTTCAATAGGTTTCGGCCGCGAGATTTGGGGCTTCAATGACCGCCACGGCACCCGCTGGCGGCTCGCCTGGATCCCCCTCGGCGGCTACGTGAAGTTCGTCGACGACGAGAACGGGGCCAGCGTGCCATCGCGGGACGCGCTCGACCGCATGAACGCTGAGGAGCGCCAGGGCGCTTTCCAGACCAAATCCCTCGGCCAGCGCGCGGCCATCGTCGCTGCAGGGCCGATCGCCAACTTCTTGCTCGCAATTGTGATTTTCGCCGGGATCTTTTCGATCGTCGGCGTGCAGATTACCACGGCGAAAATCGATGAGGTGATCGCTGACGGGCCGGCGGCACGGGCCGGCTTCCAGGCGGGCGACATCATCGTCGCCATCGACGGCCAGCGCATCCAGAGCTTTCAGGAGATGCAGCGGATCGTATCGACCAGCGCCGACCATGCACTGAAGTTCGATATCGAGCGCGGCGGGGTCAGGCTTGCACTGACGGCGACGCCAGATAGGCGGGAGCACGAGGATCGCTTCGGCAACAAGATCCGGGTCGGCGTGATCGGAATTCGCCGCACGATGCAGCCGCAAGACATGGAGTACCAGCGGCATGGCGTGCTCGAATCGATCGTGCTCGGCGTGCGGGAAACCCAGTTCGTTATCTCCAGGACGCTCGGCTACCTGAAGGACGTGGTCCTGGGGCGCGAATCGGCCGACCAGCTCGGTGGTCCGATCAGGATCGCGGAAGTGTCAGGCCAAGTCGCAAGCAACGGCTTCATCCCGCTGCTAAATTTGACCGCAATCCTCTCGGTCAGCATCGGCCTGCTCAACCTCTTCCCAATCCCGCTCCTGGACGGTGGCCACCTTCTGTTCTACGCAATGGAGGCCATCCGCCGTAAGCCGCTTAGCGAGCGTACGCAGGAGATCGGCTTCAGGATCGGCCTCAGCTTGGTGCTGATGCTCATGATCTACGCCACTTTCAATGATTTACCGATCGTGCGGAAGTGGATCGGCCTGGGGTGAATTAGGGCCGGTGCTGCATTCTTGCCACTTCCATCATCGAGGGTGAATCGTTAATTAAGTTCAGTCGGGTGTCGGCGTTTCATGGTTATGCAACCACGGAGCGCCGAGCGCGCCGGTGGGGACCGGCCGACGTGGGTATCTGAATAGGAGACCACGCACACGCAAAGGCGCAGGACAATAGCCGGCCTGCGCCGCTATGGGGGAACGGCAATAAAAGGCAGACGTCAAGAATGCCGATGTTCCGGAAGTTGGGGATTAGGGGATCTTCCTTTGCGCTGGTGATGGCGCTTCTCGCCCCTCTCGCGATGTCCGCGGGGGTGGTGGGGCTGCTCACCGTCGAGGCCAAGGCACAGGATCTCCGCGTGCGTGAAATCCAGGTCGCCGGTAACCGGCGCGTGGAGCCCGAGACGGTCAGGTCATACCTGCGCTTCTCGGTGGGCGACGCCTATAACGAGGGGCGCGTCAATCAATCGATCACAGCCCTCTTCGCTACAGGGCTGTTCTCGGATGTGCGAATCAATCGCAACGGCGGCACGGTTACCGTGACGATCGTCGAGAACCCCGTCATCAATCAGATTGCCTTCGAGGGCAACAAGCAGGTCGAGAAGGCCACGCTCGAGACCGAGGTGCAGCTCAAGCCGCGCTCCGTCTTCACGCGCGCCAAAGTGCAGTCCGACGTCCAGCGCATCCTGGACGTTTATCGCCGTCAGGGCCGCTTTGCGGCGACGGTCGAGCCAAAGATCATCGAGCTCGATCATGGGCGCGTGAATCTCGTCTTCGAGATCAATGAGGGCGGCGCGACCAAGGTCAAAAGCATCCAGTTCGTCGGCAATCGCGCGTTCTCCGACTCGCAGCTCCGCGACATCGTCACGACGACCCAGGAGAACTGGTTCGACTTCCTCAAGGGGACGGCGTTCTACGATCCCGACCGCCTGAATCTCGATCGCGAGCTTCTGCGCCAGTACTACCTCAAGAACGGCTACGCCGACGTGCGCGTCGTCGCCGCCGACGTCAATCTCGACCGCGATGGCTCGGGCTTCTTCATCACCTACGTGCTCGAAGAAGGCGAACCATACGTGTTCGGCGACGTGCGGATCGAAAGCAAGATCCCAGGCGTCGAGACTTCGGACTTGATGGGATATGTCATCACGAAGCGTGGTGGCACCTTCAACGCCGCCGAGATCGATAAGTCGGTCGAGCAGCTGACCCTCGTGCTCACTGAGCGCGGCGCCACGTTCGCCCGGGTCCGCCCGCGCGCCGACCGCGACTCCGTCGGCCGCGTGATCGCGCTGACTTACGTCATCGACGAGGGCCCCCGGGTCTACGTCGAGCGCATCAACGTCATCGGCAATTTGCGCACGCGTGACTACGTGATCCGTCGCGAGTTCCGTCTCGCCGAGGGCGATGCCTACAACCCATTGCTGGTCGAGACCGCTAAGAAGCGCCTTCAGAATATGGGCCTCTTCAAAGCCGTCGACATCAAGCGCCGGCCCGGCTCCAGCGAGGATCGCGTCGTCCTGGACGTGGCAGTCACGGAGCAGCCGACGGGTGAGATCTCCTTCGGTGCCGGCTACTCGAGCCAGGAAGGCATTATCGGCGACATCGGCTTCACCGAGCGCAACTTCATGGGCAAAGGCCAGTTCCTGCGCCTGAAGCTCGGTGGTTCGTTGGAGCGCATGCAGGTCGATCTGAGCTTCACGGAGCCGCGGTTCCTGGACCGCAATCTCTCGGCCGGCTTCGATCTCTTCTACCGCATCGTGCAGAAGTACGAGTACCAGCCGTACGAGCACACGCGGATGGGCGGTTCGGTCCGCCTCGGCGCCCCGCTGAGCGAGTATCTGTGGGTGAATACCAACTACACGCTCAGCTACGACGAGATGTCGGATATCAGCTCCGATGCGTCGAGAGCCATTCGGCAGGCAGCCAACAATCAGTCGAGCTTCGACTACTGGACATCGTCGGTCGGTACCTCTCTGACGTATGATCGCCGGAATCACACCAAGACGCCGACCTCTGGCTACTATCTCCAGGGAGGTGTCGACTTCGCGGGCCTCGGCGGCGACGTGCAGTACGTCCGCGTCCAGGGTGAAGCGCGATACTACTACCCGATTACCGAGCGGATCACCTTCGTGGGACGTGTCGCCGGCGGCCATATCGCGGGCTGGGGCGGCGAAGAAGTCCGACTTCTCGATCAGTTCTACAAGGGTGGTGAGACGATCCGTGGCTTCGATCGCCTTGGTATCGGCGCCCGCGACCTGACGACCGACGATAGCCTTGGTGGCCACACCTACTATGTCGGTACAGCAGAGGTTCGCTTCCCGATCCCGCTCGTGCCGGATGAGCTCGGCATCTCGGGTGCATTCTTCGTGGATGCCGGTTCACTCTACGGTATCTCGAACAGCACCAAGGCCCTCAATGGCCAGCCCGAGATTCCCGGCAATCCAGGTGCAGGAGTCGTGAACATCAGGGACGGCAGTGGCCTCCGCGTGTCGGCTGGTTTCGGCCTGATGTGGAACTCGCCGCTCGGCCCGCTGCGTGGTGACTTCGGCTGGGCGCTGATGAAAGAGAGCTACGACAAGGAGCAGCTCTTCCGCTTCGGTGCCAGCACCCGCTTCTGATCCAAGCGCTCAGCGCATATGACGCACCTACAGCAACGCGTGCCTTCGTGGCACGCGTTTGCTATATGGGGCCAGCGATCCGGCTTTCGGGCCGAAGCTCCGAGAAACAAGCTGCCTTGGAAGGTGCCCCTGAGATGGAGCATCCAGGATTTTTCGAGCGTGCCGGCCCGTTCACCGCGGCTGAGCTCGCCGAACGCATCGGTGCAACGCTCAGGCCCGGCGATGACGGCGCCCGGGCGCTCTCCGACCTGCGCCCGCTCGGCGAGGCCGGTGCAGCGCACCTGACGTTTGTCGATAATCGCAAGTATCTCGAGCAGCTTACGGCGACGCGGGCAGCGGCCTGCATCGTCGCGCCGGCCTTTGCCGATCGGCTTCCGGCCGGCGTCGTGGCGCTCCTGATGGCGGCGCCCTACCGTGGCTTTGCGCTCGCCCTGCAAGCGTTCTACCCAACGTCGTTGAAGCCCAAGACGGCCGCCTCCGATGCCCGCGACGGCAGCAGCTCGCCGATCCACCCAACGGCACGGATCGAGCCTGGGGCCATCATCGAGCCGGGAGCCGTGATTGGCCGCGAGGCGTGGATCGGCAGCGGCACCACGGTGGCTGCAGGCGCCCTGGTCGGGTACCGAGTGACCGTCGGGCGCGATTGCTTCATCGGCCCTGGCACGACCCTTACCCACGCGCTGGTTGGGGACCGGGTGATCTTGCACGCGGGCGTGCGCATCGGCCAGGACGGCTTCGGCTTCGCCATGGGGGCCGGCGGCCACCTGAAGGTCCCCCAGATCGGCCGCGTGATCATCCAGGATGACGTTGAAATCGGGGCCAATTCCTGCGTCGACCGCGGTGCTCTTAAGGATACCGTCATCGGCGAAGGCACAAAAATTGATAATCTGGTTCAGATCGGGCACAACGTCGTCATAGGGCGGCGGTGCGTGATCGTCGCCCAAACGGGAATCGCAGGTTCCGCCTCGCTCGAGGACTTCGTGGTCATGGGTGGGCAGTCTGGCGTCGCCGGTCACCTCAAGGTCGGAGCCGGTACCCAGATCGCGGGCGCCTCGCACGTCACGGAGAATGTGCCGCCGCGCTCGCGGATGGTCGGCACGCCAGCTATTCCGATCCGCGAATGGACGCGAGAGCGCGTAGCTTTGCGCCGCCTCGCGAAGATGCGGGCGGCCGACGAGGGCTCCGAGGGCGGCGACGAGGCCTGATGGATCTCGGCGCTGCGCAGTATATACTTTGGGAACGTGGTGAGTGGCCATGCAAGAGACGATCGACACTGGCAAGAAGGTTCTGGGCTCCGCCGATATCGCGCGGGTGATGAAGCTCTTGCCGCACCGCTACCCGTTTCTGATGCTCGACCGTCTCCAGGACATGGACGGCGACGACAGCTGCGTCGGCATCAAGAACGTCACGATCAACGAGCCGTTCTTCCAGGGGCACTTCCCTCAGTTTCCCGTCATGCCGGGCGTGCTGATCATCGAGGGGCTCGCACAGACCGCGGGCGCGCTCTGCGTTGCGAGCCTTGGCGAAGATTACAATCCGCAGGTCGTCTATTTCATGGGGATCGACAAGGCGAAGTTCCGCCGGCCGGTGGTGCCGGGCGATCAACTCCACTATCATGTCCGCAAGCTCCGCAGCCGTGGTCGCGTATGGCGGTTCTACGGTGAAGCGCGGGTCAATGGTCACGTCGTTGCGGAGGCGGAGGTCAGTGCGATGATCGCGGACTCTGCTGAAGCGCGCGCCTTCGCGGCCCAAAAGAACGGCTAAGAATGCCTGACGCGGGAATTCACCCGACTGCGGTCGTCTCCAGCGAAGCCGACTTGGCGCCTGGTGTCGAGATCGGACCGTTTACGATTATCGAAGCCGGGGCGACGCTCGCGCAGGGCGTCCGCATCGGACCGCACTGCACGATCGGTGGCCATGTCAGTCTCGGCGAGAACTGCGAGCTGCTGAGCCACGTGGCCGTGGCGGGGCGCACCACCATCGGCGCGCGTACGCGCGTTTTCCCGTTCGCCTCGCTCGGGCATCAGCCGCAAGATCTCAAGTACGCTGGGGAGCCGTCGACGCTCACCATCGGCACCGACTGCCTGATCCGCGAAGGCGTGACGATGAATCCCGGCACCAGCGGCGGTGGGATGGCGACGACAGTCGGCAACAAGTGCGCCTTCCTCGCCAATTCTCACGTTGGCCACGACAGTCATGTCGGCAATCACGTCATCTTCTCGAACAACGTCATGCTCGCCGGGCACTGCCGGGTCGACGATTACGTGATCCTCGGCGGTGGCGCCGCAGTCATCCAGCACACCCACGTCGGTGCCCACGCCTTCGTCGGCGGCATGTCTGGGCTCGAGAACGATCTCATCCCGTATGGAATGGCGGTCGGCAACCGGGCGCGGCTCAATGGTCTTAATATTGTCGGCCTGCAGCGTCGCGGCTTCACGCGCGAGCAGATCCATGCCTTGAGGCGCGCCTATCGTCTTCTCTTCGCCGATGAGGGCACGCTCAAGGAGCGCGTCGACGACGTGGCGGCGACCTTCGAAGACAATCCGATCGTAAAGGAGATCGTCGCCTATATCCGGGCCGACCGAAAGAAGTCGCTCTGCACGCCCCGTGACGTTCCGGAGCAGTGAGCGGAGCGGAGGGACCGGCATGGAGCAGGGTCCCCTGGGCATTCTGGCGTGCGCTGGCAGCCTGCCCGTCGAGATCGCAGAATCGGCGCTGAGCGCAGGCCGCCCCGTCCACATTGTCGGCATCGAGGGCTTCGCGGAGCCCGAAATCGCTGCCTACTCACACAAGATCGTCAACATTGGTCAGGTAGGCGGCCTGCTCTCCAGCCTGAGGCAGGCTGGCTGCCGTCAGCTCGTTATTGCCGGTGCGCTGCGCCGACCCAATCTGCTCAGGATCCGCGTCGATCACGGTTTCTTCCGCGCCATCAGGACTGCGCTCAGCCTGACGCGCGGCGGCGATGACAGCGTGCTGCGCCGGGTCGTGCGGTTCTTCGAAAGAGAGGGATTCGAGGTCGTCGGCGTCGATGACGTGGCGCCACACTTGCTCGCCGCGACGGGGACGCTCGGTCGCGTCGAGCCAAGCCCGGCGAGTGCGCGCGCCATGTCACGTGCTGCCGCACTTCTGAGGTCGCTTGGCGCGTTCGATGTCGGGCAAGGGGCCGTTGCTACCGAGGAACGCATCATCGCCGTCGAGGGCGTGCGCGGCACCGACGAGATGCTCGCGCAGATCCAGGCGGCGCAAACGGATGGAAGCGGTGGCGTGCTGTCAACCAGCGGCGCCGTCCTCGTCAAGATGCCGAAGCCGGGCCAGGAAATGCGCGTCGATCTTCCTGCCATCGGTCCGCGCACTGTCGAGCGCGCGCACGCGTGCGGTCTCGCCGGCATCGTCGTAGCTGCTGGGCGCGCGTTGGTGATCGAGCGAGCCCGCACGATCACAATGGCCGACGACCTCGGCCTGTTCGTCGTCGGTATCGACGCTGCGTCGGAGCCAAGCGGCGTTGCACCAGTCTCCCTGCCGAACGCACCCGACCACTTCCGACTGCTGGGCCGCGTGCGTGCGGCGACATCCGAGCGCCAGGATGCCGCCATTGGCGCGGGTGCCCTCGCTGTGCTCGCCGCGCACGACGCCGGACGGGCCGTTGTCGTCGTCGGTGAGCATGTTCAGGGCGTCGATGGCGCGCTCGGCATCCGGCGGATGCTGAGCGGACGGCGAACCAGTCACTGGGGACTTCGCGCGTTCAAGCGGCGGATCGGTGCGCTGGTGGTCGCCGGAATTGAGGACATTGGACGCGATGTCGAGAGCATCGACGCGATCCTCGCGCTCGTCGCGCGCGCGGGCCTTGCCGGCATCGCCATTTCTAGTCGGGTCGATCCTGCGACGCCGCTGGCCAAGCTTCTGACCGGTGTCGCCGACCGCTACCGGCTGTTTGTCATGGCGCCCGACGCGTCGCGTGGCGGAGGGATCGCATGAGCACTCAGCCATCACGCCCGCTTCGAATTTTCCTCGTCGCCGGCGAGCACTCGGGTGACGCGCTCGGCGCGCGCCTCATGATGGCGCTGACAGCGCAGCGGCCGGGCATCACGTTCAGCGGCGTCGGCGGACCACGTATGGCCGGCGCGGGGCTCACCTCGCTCTTTCCCATGAGCGACATTGCCGTCATGGGCCCCGCGGCCATCATCGAGCATCTGCCGCACCTGCTGCGGCGCATCCGAGAGACGGCGCGTGCCGCCATCGAAGCCTCGCCCGACGTGGTCGTGATCATCGACGCGCCGGAATTCACGCATCGCGTCGCGCGCCGTATCCGCAAGGCGAGACCCGACCTGCGGATCGTCAACTACGTCTCGCCGAGTGTGTGGGCATGGCGCTCGTGGCGCGCAGCCCGCATGCGCGCCTACGTCGATGAGGTGCTGGCGCTGTTGCCCTTCGAGCCGGACGTTCACGTCCGGCTCGGTGGTCCGCCCTGCACTTACGTCGGCCATCCGCTGATCGAGCGGCGCCATTGGATCAACGCGCTCGATCCGCAAGGGCTGAAAGATCGCCTTGGCCTCACCGACACGCGGCCTGTGCTTCTGGTGCTGCCTGGCAGTCGCCGCAGCGAGATCGCGCGATTGTGGGGTCCGTTCACCGCAACACTGCAGGCACTCCGCGCGACCGGTCACCGCCTGGATATCATCGTACCGACAGTCGAGAACGTGCGCGATGTCGTCGAGGAGCGCGTGAAGCTCTGGCCGTTTCCAACGCACATCATCGAGGACGAGGCTGACAAATTCCGAGCTTTCAAGCTCGCGCACGCGGCGCTCGCGGCCTCGGGTACCGTGACACTCGAACTGGCACTTGCCGGCTGCCCGATGATCGTCGCCTACCGCGTCGAACGCTTGGCGCTGCTCTTCCGCAGGCTCGTCAACCCGCCCCACTTCGCGCTCGCCAATCTCGTTCTTGATCAGCGCGCATTCCCTGAGCTCATGCAGGAATCCTGCGTGCCTGAGGAACTGGCTCCAGCCTTGGCAGCTCTTCTCACGGACACGCCCGAGCGCGCCCGACAGCTCGAAGCGCTGGCGCGCGTGCCGGAAGCCATGTCGACGGGAACGCCGCCAGCCATTGCCGCCGCGACCCGCGTACTCGCGCACGCCGAGCGCTGAAGCCGATTGTCCAATATAAAAGGCCACCGACCTCTCGGTCGGTGGCCCCAGAATTCCTGCTCGCGGATAATGCTCAGCGCTTCTCGACGGCCACGTAGTTGCGCTCGGTCGGACCGACATAGAGCTGGCGCGGACGGCCGATCTTCTGCTCCGGATCCTCGATCATTTCCTTCCACTGCGCGATCCAGCCGACCGTGCGCGAGACGGCGAAGAGTGGCGTGAACATGGAGACCGGGAAGCCGATCGCGCGCAGCACGATGCCCGAGTAGAAGTCGACGTTTGGATAGAGCTTCTTCTCGATGAAGTAGTCGTCGTGCAGCGCGATGCGCTCGAGTTCCATCGCAACGTCGAGAAGATCGTCGCGAATGCCGAGCTTGGCGAGCACTTCGTGGCAGGTCTCCTGCATGACCTTCGCGCGCGGATCGTAGTTCTTGTACACGCGATGGCCGAAGCCCATCAGGCGCACGCCGTCGCTCTTGTCCTTCACGCGCTTGATGAACTCGGGGATGTTCTTTACGTGCCCGATTTCCTCGAGCATCTTGAGCGCGGCCTCGTTGGCGCCGCCGTGCGCCGGGCCCCAGAGGCAGGCGATGCCAGCGGCGATGCAGGCGAACGGATTTGCGCCCGAAGAACCCGCAAGACGCACAGTCGACGTCGACGCGTTCTGCTCGTGGTCGGCGTGCAGGATCATGATGCGGTCGAGCGCGCGGGCGACAATCGGATCGACCTGATAGGGCTCGCAGGGAACCGCGAAGCACATCTGCAGGAAGTTCGACGCGAAATCGAGGTCGTTGCGCGGATAGATGAAAGGCTGACCGATCGAGTATTTGTAGGCCATCGACGCGATCGTCGGCATCTTCGCGATCATGCGGTGGCTCGCGATGATGCGGTGCTGCGGATCGTGGATGTCGGTGCTGTCGTGATAGAAGGCGGACAGCGCGCCGACCACGCCGCACATGATGGCCATCGGATGCGCGTCACGGCGGAAGCCCGTGTAGAAGCGGGTCATCTGTTCGTGCACCATCGTGTGGCGCGTGATGTGGTTGTCGAATTCCTTGAACTGCGCGGCAGACGGCAACTCACCGTGGAGCAGCAGGTAGCAGACTTCGACGAAGTTCGACGACTTGGCGAGCTGCTCGATCGGGTAGCCGCGATAAAGGAGGATGCCTTCCTCGCCGTCGATGTAGGTAATCTTCGACGAGCAGTTCGCGGTCGAGGTGAAGCCGGGGTCGTACGTGAAGCATCCCGATTCACGATAAAGGCGGCCAACGTCGATCACGTCCGGACCTATGGAGCCCGAACGCACAGGCATCTCGACCTTTTTGTTCTTGATTAGAAGCGATGCCGTCCGGTCGCCATCGGGTCCTTTAGAGCCGTCGTGTGCATTCATGGGTTGCCCCTTCGATCGACCAGTTTCTACCGCATTGCGGCGCCATTACCGCGATGCACCATATCACGCCGCTAGTATACGATATATCTGGAAGCGGCAACGGTGGGATGCATCAAAAGGATGATACACGCTCAGCCTGCCAAGTCCTTCAATCGTGAGAGCGATTCGTCCCGACCCAAGGCGTGCATAACGTCGAAAACGGGAGGCGAAATGCTCCGTCCAGTGAGCGCCGCCCGGAGCGGCTGGGCGACCTTTCCGAGCTTGTTTCCCGTAGCCTCGGAAAATGAACGAACTTCAGCCTCGAGGGCGGCCGCGGTCCATTCCGGGACCCCCTCCAGGCGCTGGAGCAGGGCCCCGAGGACAGCTCTGGCATCGGCGTCCATGAGCTTGGCGGCCTTCTCGTCGAGGGCGAGCGGCCGGTCGGCGAACAGGAAGGCTGCCCCGTCGACGAGCTCCAGCAGCGTCTTGGCGCGCTCCTTGAGGCCGGGGAGGGCGATCCTGAGCTTGACCCAGCCGCCGTCGCGCTCGAGCCGGGCAAGCTTCTCGGCCCCGCCGTCGACGACCTCCAGCAGCTCCTTGAGGCGGCGGACCAGCTCGTCGTCCGTCGCCTTCCGGATGTAATGGCCGTTGAGGTCGGCGAGCTTGGCGAAATCGAAGCGTGCCGGCGAGCGACCGACCGCGTCGAGGTCGAACCACTCGATGAGCTGCTCGGTGGAGATGATCTCGTCGTCGCCATGGCTCCAGCCGAGGCGCACGAGGTAGTTGCGCATGGCTTCGGGCAGGTAGCCCATGGCGCGGTAGGCGTCCGTCGCCTCGGCGCCGTGGCGCTTCGATAGCTTGGCGCCATCGGGGCCGTGGATCAGCGGTACGTGCGCGAACTCGGGCACATCCCAGCCGAGGGCCACATAGACCTGGGTCTGGCGGGCGGCGTTCGTCAGGTGATCGACGCCGCGGATGACGTGCGTGATGCCCATGTCGTGATCATCGACGACGACGGCGAAATTGTACGTCGGCGTGCCGTCCGAGCGCAGGATGATCATGTCGTCGAGATCCTTGTTCGGGATCACGACGCGGCCCTGCACCTTGTCATCGACGACGGTCTCGCCATCGCGGCGCGTTCTGAGGCGCACGGAGGGCTTCACACCGGCCGGTGCTTCCTTGGGATCGCGATCGCGCCACGGGCTCTCGATGACCTGCGGGCGGCCTTCGGCCTTGGCCTTCTCGCGCATGGCGGTCAGCTCTTCGGCCGTCAGATAGCAGTTATAGGCGCCGCCCGAGGCAAGCAGGCTGAGCCCAACCTCGCGGTGGCGCTCGACGCGCGCGAACTGGAAGAGCGGCTCGCCGTCCCAGTTGAGCTCCAACCACTTGAGGCCATTGGTGATGGCGTCGACATGCTCGGGCTTGGAGCGCTCGCGGTCGGTGTCCTCGATGCGCAGCAGGAAGGTGCCGCCCGTGTGCTTGGCGTAGAGCCAGTTGAACAGCGCCGTGCGGGCACCGCCGATGTGCAGCATGCCTGTCGGCGAGGGGGCAAAGCGCGTGACGACCTTGCGGTCAGATTTGGGCATAGGGCAGCCGCTCTCATATGAGCGTTGAACGTTGGCGCCCCTCTAGCACAGGTTCGGCTGGGGGGTAAGCATTGCCTGCCCCCCGCGCGCTCAGGTCTCGGCGCCGCCGTTGACCTGCAGGAGCTGGCCGTTGACGAAAGCGCCAGCATCGGATGCGAGCAGCGCCGCCATAGCCGCGACTTCCTCCGGCTTGCCGATGCGGCCGACGGGCACGCGGGCCACCATCGGCTTGATGTGGGCGGCCATGTGCGGATCCTGCGCCTCGCCCATGATCGGCCCGGGCGAGATGATGTTGACCGTGACGCCCTTGGGACCGAATTCCTTGGCGAGCGCCTTGGTGAGGCCCCACGACGCGTGCTTGGCGACGGAGACGGCGGCGCGGCCGTTGTAGCCGTGGATGGCGTTCATGCCGGCGAAGTTGATGATGCGGCCCCAGCCCTTTTCGATCATCCCCGGAAGCGTCGCGCGGGCGAGCCAGTAGGCGGCCTTGTAGTCCGTGTCGACGACGCGGTCGAAGTCCGCTTCGCTCATCTCGAGGAATTTGCCATCGGGGCGCATAGCGGCGTTGTTGAGCAGTGCATCGACCGTGCCGAAGCGGGCAAGCGCTTCCTTGGTCATGCGCGCGCAGTCCTCGCGCTTGCCGACATCACCCATGGCGACGAGCGCTTCGACGCCAAGTGCTTCTACCTCGCGCGCGACGGAGTCTGCCGCCGCACGGTCGTGCGCGCCGTTGACGACGATGTTGAAGCCGCCCTTGGCGAGCGCCAGCGCGCAGGCGCGGCCGATATTCTTGTTCGATCCGGTGATGAGTGCGGTGCGCGCGGCGCGGGGCATGGGGTAGCTCCTCTTGTGGTGATGTTGCTTGGTGTTTCGTGATCAGCCGCGGTGAACGAGCTCGACGATCGATACGGCACTGTCGAGCGTCATGGCATAGCGTGCGCCGAGCTGTGTGTTGGCCGTCTCGGCGCCCGATGTGCCCTTCCAATAGCGCGAGCGCTCCCAGGTGGCCATGTCCTGATACCAGGCCATGAGACGCATTCGAATGATGCCCGGCGCCGGCACGTGCGTGGATCGCCAGAGGCCAATGACCTGCGAGGCGTGGGTGCCCTCGAAGCTGCCCCAGGCAGCGCCGGAATGCTCGAGGAAAGTCGGCAGCGTATCGGCGGCGATGTCGTAGTGACGATGCGAATAGTAGCCGCCGGAGAACTCGGGGAGGCGCACGCCCGGTGCTGGCCTGAGCGTCGGTTGCCAGAGGTCGCAAAGCTCGACTGCCGCATCTTCGACGCCTTGGAGAATGTCGGTGCCATGGACGATGGCGGTGTCAGCGTCCGGCCACTCCACGAGTATGACAAGGTGATTGAGGCTGAGGCCCAGGAGCGGCTTCCAGACGCCGTAGAGGCGCCCGCCGTTAGCCGCGATCGCTGCAGCCCCGGTGCCCTTGACGCGATCCGCGATGACCCCGTGCTGCTTCGGCGGGATCGCAAGCACATGATGCTGGTAGATGCTCATGTCATGGCGGCCTTATATCCGTCTCCCCGCCCGTACAACTCGAGGTACATCGTGGCCGCATCGGCACCCTTGGCGGGCGCGTGGTCGTGGGCGCGGTCGTTGGACGTAAGGCGCTTGAGATTGTCGCCGGCGCCTGCTGGCGTGCCTCCTGCTGTGGCCACCTTCGGGCTCCATTTTGCGGGCGTTTCCTTGAGGGAGCATCAGGTAGGGGGCGGCAAAAAGCAAGAAGTTGGCCCATGCTGGCCACGCGGGGCGGCAGGCACTATATATCCGGCCATGACCCTGACATCCGAGGAGATCGCCCGCTACAAGCGCCACCTCGTACTGAGGGACGTCGGCGGGCAAGGCCAGCAGAAGCTCAAGGCGGCGCGCGTGCTGATCATCGGCGCCGGCGGTCTTGGCTCACCTGTTGCCATGTATCTGGCAGCTGCTGGCATCGGCACGCTCGGCATTGTCGATGACGACACGGTCTCGCTCGACAACCTCCAGCGCCAGATCGTGCACGAGACGGATCGCGTCGGCGCGCTCAAGGTCGAGAGTGCGAAGGAGACGCTCGCGCGCATCAATCCACACGTGTCTGTCGAGACGCACGCGACGCGCATCACTGCTGAGAACGCGCTCGAGCTGATCGGCAAGTACGATCTCGTGATCGACGGCTCGGACAATTTCGGAACGCGCTATCTCGTCTCGGATGCCAGCTATTTCGCGAAGCGCACGCTCGTGTTCGGCGCGCTCGGTGCCTTCGACGGCTACATCACGACTTTCAAGCCGCACGAGAAGAAGCCCGACGGCACACCTTGGCCGACGTATCGCTGCATTTTCCCAGAATCACCTCCCCCGGGCACAGTCGCCAACTGCGCCGAGATCGGCATTCTCGGGGCGGTCGCGGGTGTCGTCGGTACGCTGCTCGCGACCGAGGCGCTCAAGGAAATCCTCGGAATCGGTGAGACGCTCGCTGGTCGGCTCATGATCTACGACGCGCTCGGCAGCCGCTTCGAGCAGGTCAAGGTCGCATGGGACCCTGAGAACGCGCTCAGCGGCAAGCACGCGACGATCAAGGATCTCTCGATCCACGCCGGCGCCGGCAATGGCGCGGTATGTGCGGCTTAGTGCTCGAATGATATCTCGACCGTTTCGCTTTTGCCGAAACGTGCGAGAACGTGCTGCCCAGGGCGGATCGGCAACATTCCGGTCATAGAACCCGTGCTCACGGATTCGCCCGCCTTCAGGCCGTCGCCGAAACGTCGTCGTTCTTCCGTCAGCCAGAGCAACGGGGCAATCGGGTCTCCCATTACGTCCGCTCCAGTGCCGCGCCGTACTTCCTTGCCATCGACTTCGAGCGAAACACGACGCGACTGGAGACCGGCGCGCCAGTCCTCGATTGCGCCCCCGAAGACATAGCGTCCCGAGGCGCTCCCATCAGCCAGAATTGCCGGCAGAGGCGGAAGTGCACACATCGGGAACCGGCATTCGGCGACTTCTATTCCGGCATGCACCATCGCTATGGCGTCGAGTATCTCCGGCATGCTCCACGGCGTCTCACGAGGCCCGAGGTCACGACCCAAAGTGATGAAGAACTCACACTCGACTAATGGATCGAGAAGTTCGGCGTGCTTGAGGTGGATGGGCGATGCGTAGCGAAATTTTGTGAATGTCCGGCCGTAGATCGGCCCCGCCGTTCCAAGCTTGGTGCGCACGGTCTCGGTCGTCGCGGCAATCTTCCAGCCGAGCTGTTGCCAACCGAGGCGGTCTGCGACGAGCGCATTGACGCGATACGCTTCATCGGTATCCGGAGGGATGAGCCGTGTGAGGAGATTATTGATCTGCCTACTTGAGCGCCGAGCTTCAGCAAGGCGATTTGCCAATTCATCACGATCAAACGCATTCAGTTCAGGCAAGATGCTCTCCACTCATTGAGCGGCCCCAACGACGGAATTGCTACTTCTCCCGCACCAGCTTGAACTCATGCTGCAGCGACCAGAATGGGTTCTGCAATCCGATCTGCGCTGCCTTTCGCGGATCATCGTGCTGGTCGATCTCGCAGACGAGGCTGTCCTTCACGCCGAACACGACATCCGACGCGAGATATGGATCGTCCTTGTCGAAGAGGTGCGTCACGATCGGCTGGTAGCCCGGCGCCGATACAATGAAGTGGATGTGCGCCGGCCGATATGGATGGCGGCCGAGATTGCGCAATAGAGCGCCGACCGGTCCATCATGCGGTATCGGGTAGAAGAGCGGCTTCGAGGAGCGGAACCAGTAACGGCCGTCGGCGCCTGTCACGAAGCGCCCGCGCAGGTTCATGTCCGGCTGGGTGCCCTTCTGCTGGACATCGTAGAAGCCCTCGCTGTTCGCCTGCCAAACGTCGAGCATGGCGCCCTCGATGGGTTTGCCGCTCTCATCCACGACCGTGCCTGAGACGATCAGCGGCTCGCCCTTGTCCTCGAGGTTGATCGTGTCGCCCATTTTCTTCAGCGGCGATGACGCGACGTGGAAGGGTCCGAGCACGGTTGTCTCGGTGGCGCCCGAAGGTTTGCGGTTGTTGATCGCGTCGACCAGCATCGAGACGCCGAACGTATCGGAGAAAAGTATGAATTCCTGCCGCCACTCGGTGCACATGTGGCCCGTCTCGGTGAGGAACTTGATGGCCATCAGCCACTCCTCTTCGGTCGGCTCCACCTCCTTGACCACCGCATGGAGGTGACGGACCACGCTCTCCATGACCTGGCGCAGGCGCTCGTTTTTGGCGCCAGCCATTGCAGTCGCCACCAGATCGGCGGAGTGCGCTTCGTCGAAGTGGAATTGAGTGGTGCCGTCGGTGTCCATTTCGGACCTCCCTGAGTGCTGGCATGAATGCTGGCAATTCTGCGCTCGTTGAGCCCAGAATGATCCCGCGGAGGCCAGCTCGTAAAGATCGGATTGCGCGCGCTCCGGTGCGACGGTGTTGCGCGCGGCGCCTGGATGCGCGAATCGCTGTGGAGCCGTAGAATTGCCATGGTCGAGGCCACGGGATGCCGGTCGGGCCAGTCCGCCGCCCGAAGACCTGCTGTGCCCAGGAGGATGATACGCGCCATGCGCCATCGCGCTGCCATCACGACGCTTGCGGCCCTGCCGCTGGTGATGGCGTTGTTGGCGGCGCTTTCCTCACCGCCGCTCGTGGCGCAGGGAGCCAGCGGCGACGTCCGCCCCTATGACGCAAAGCTCATGCGTCTCGCCGAAATCCTCGGAGCCGTGCACTATCTGCGTGAGCTCTGCGGTGCCAATGAGGGCCAGACGTGGCGCAACCGCATGCAGGAGCTCATCGAGGGCGAGGGGAATGCATCCCTGCGCAAGGCTCAGCTCACGAGCCGTTTCAACAATGGCTATCGCAGCTATAGCCGCACGTACCAGACGTGCACGCCGTCTGCGCAAACGGCAGTCACGCGCTTCCTCGCCGAGGGGGCCGAGATCGCAAACGAGCTGGCAAAAGTTCAGCAGTAGGGTCTTACACGACCCTGCCGGCGATGAACTTCATCACGACTTCGCCGAGCAGCAGGCCGCCGAAGCCGAGCAGGATGATGCTCGCGAGGCGGTTCAGGAGCCGGAGCTTGTCGACATCCATGTGATGGCGGAAGCGACTGATGGTGTGCGAGAGCACGACCCACCAGATGAGACTGCCGCCCATGACGGCCGCCACCATGGTGAAGGCGTCGATATAGCTCTCGACCTCGACGAACGAGCTGACGCCGCCGAAGATCGCGAATAGCCCCAGCACCGCGCCCGGATTGGTGATGGTGAGGAAGAACGTCTGCGCGATGTCCCAGGCGAAAGCCGCGAGCGACGGACGCTGGCCATCGACTGTCTCTTCGCGCATGAGCTGCGGCTGCGTGAAGTAAAGGCGGATGCCGAACACAACGAGCGCGAGGCCGCCGATCGTCTGCACGGTCATGCGGTAGTGCCGGATGACGCCCGTGACCGCGCCGACGCCGAGCGCCGCAAAGAGCGCGATCAGTCCATCGCCGATGACGACGCCGAGGCCTGCTGCGACGCCACCCCAAAAGCCGCGCTCAACGGCTCGCTGGACGCAAAGCAGATTGACCGGCCCGACGGGCATCGCGACCAGTATGCCGATCATGATGCCGGCTGGAATGATCAGCAGATTGGGCAGGAAGGTCATCAAGCGAGCCGTCCGACTCGCGGACGGGCGCGGAAGCTCGGGCGAAAAAAGGCAAAGGCGCTTCGGCGTACGCGCGCCCCCGCAGTGACCGCCCGAAATGGGGCGCGCCGGCAACAAATCACGCTTCGCGGCGGACTGCGCACGCCGAGATCATCTCCATTCTGGTGCAGCGCAGAGCTGCACGGCGTTCGTTGACGTATTCCTTAGTGGCCGCTGCCGGCATTGTCCACGGGAGAGGGCAATTCCACGCAAACTTGTGCGCGAAACCGCTGCCTATACTGACGATCTCGTGGCTTCGGAAATGGCGGCCGGAGCCGCCAAATCAACCTTGGCCGGAACCGCCCGACTGCGTGAGCAGGCGCTCGATGCGTCGCTGCTTCTCCGTGCTGCGCCAGACGTTCTCGATGATGAAAGGCTCCGAGCCCGCAGCCGCCGGCTTGAAGACGACGTCGCCGGTGCCGAGGCCGAGGAAACCGAGGCCAAGGAGCTTGTGGCGGAAGAGATCGTCCGGGTTGCGACGCATGAGCATACCGCGCGTGTCGTAGACGTTGCCCGGGGCATTGCCGAGCCGGTGGCGCTCGATGACCTGGCCGCCGTGAAAGCGCCAGTACGTGAGCTGGTCGATGCCGAACACGACGACGATCCAGATGAGCAGGAGGCCTGTCGACATCATCATGTAGAAAGCGAGGTTCATATGCAGCCTGACCTCGGGTGCGAAGCTGAAGACGGAGCCGAGGCCCCACTTCCACTCCATGCCGACGAGGGCCAGCGCGACCAGAGCCGCGATGATGAAAGTGTGCAGGACGCGCGCCCTGACATTGGTGAAGACGATCACGAACAGGACGACGGCGACGTACGAGATGCCGAGCCACGCCTCGGGAAAGAACTTGATCTGTTTGCCGGCGAATGGAACTGGGACATTATTGATGTAGGTCGCGAAGGCGCACACATACCCGTAGAGCCATACGACCCACCAGTAGAGGATGTTGGAATGCGCGACGAGGCGGACCTCGCGTGGTGGCGCCGCCTTCTGGGTCTGCGCGTGCATTCTCGCAGCTCTAATGGCGGCGGCGTCGCCACCTGCATCCCGTGCTTCGGCCATGTCCGTGACCTTTCCCCTGGAATGGTATGGCGCCCGACCGAGCCCCGCAGCGTCGAGCGCCACCAGAAGCTACGGCAGAGCGGGCCATGGCGACAAGCGTCGAGAAAGTCGACACTCCCCGGCAGCAGTCCCATGGGGATCCCATGACGGGGCCCGTACCGGGCGAGGTTCTCCTCCGCGAGGCTCGCATCGACGAGCTTCAGATGCTCGGCGAGCTTTGCCTGCGCTCGAAGGCCGTCTGGGGCTATGACGCGGATTTCGTGGAGGCCTGTCGGCGCGAGCTGAGCCTCGCGAAGGAGGATCTCGGCAGGACGGCAGTTCGCGTAGCCGAGCGGGAGGGGCGGCCGATCGGGCTCGCCCAGGTCGCGGTCGAGGGGGAGATTGCCGATCTCGTGAAGCTGTTCATCGAGCCGGACGAGCTTGGGCGCGGCTGGGGGCGCCTGCTCTTCCAATGGGCCGTGTTGACTGCGCGCGAAGCAGGCGCCAGCCGTATGACCATCGATTCCGATCCAGGCGCCGTACCGTTCTATGTCCGCATGGGCGCACGCCAAGTCGGCCTCGTGCCATCGGGCTCGATCCCGGGACGCTCGCTTCCGCGGCTCGAGGTTGCGCTCTGCCCTATTTGTGACATATCACCCGCTGAGGCGGGGTTCCAAATGGAGCAGGAAGATGAAGACGTATAGCGGCATACGGGGGTTCGACGGACTGGTGGTGCAGGTCGATGGGGCGCCGCTCTCCGAGCACTACGACATCAAGCAGTTCACGACCTGGGGCTTCGAGTGGACCTATGAGGGCGAGAGCCCGCAGCAGCTCGCCCTCGCCATCCTCTATGATCACCTCGCCGACGGTCCGCGCGCGATCGCGCTCTCGGCGCCGTTCATGCGCGAGGTGATCTCGAACCTCGACAACGACTGGGTGCTGACCAGCGACGAGGTGCAGCGCGCGATCAATGGCATCGAGGCGAGGAAGTAGCGCGCTCAGTCCTTCGCCGGCTTCAGCGCGTCGACCCAGGTAACGAAGTTCTCGAGCGGCTCACGATCCGTCGTGAATGTGTTCACCTTCGCGCTGGTGTCGGGATAGCCGATGCCCATGCCGCAGATGATGATCTGATCATCCGGCACGCCGAGGCGCGCGCGCAGCACCTCGTGATAGTTGGCAAGCGCCGCCTGCGGGATCGTTTCGAGCCCGAACTGGCGCGCCGCGATCATGACGGACTGGATGAACATACCCGTATCGAGCCACGAGCCCTTCTCGAGCTGGCGATCGATCGTGAAGATGAAGGCCGTGGGGGCGCCGAAGAACTCGTAGTTCTGGCGGCGCTGGGCGTGCATGCCCGTCTTGTCCTCCCGCGTGATGCCCATGGTGCTGTAGAGCCCCCAGCCGCACGCGCGGCGACGCGCCAGGTAGGGCTCGTACCACTTGACCGGATAGTATTCGTACTCGCGCGCGCCTTCGCCGACCGTGTCGTAGCGATGGCAGAGATCGGCTGCGATCTCGTCGCGCAGTTTGCCGTCGAATACGTAGACTTTCCACGGCTGGATGTTCGAGCCCGATGGCGCGCGCCCTGCGGTGGTGAGGATGCGTGCAATCAGCTCGCGCGGCACCGGGGTCTTCAGGAAGGCACGTGTCGACTTGCGGCCGCGGATGGCCTCCTCGACAGTGATGGCCCGTTCTCCCGCGATCCGACTGGCGTCGTTCATCCTGACCTCTTTCCTGGTTCGATCTCTGTTCGATCTGGAAATAGCAGGCACGCCACGCGCGCTCCAGCCGCAATGTCCGGACAGATGCCCCTCATGCGCCTCCGGCAGCCCTCGCCTCAGCCGGCGAGGCGGTCGAGATCCGCGCCGAGATCGCGCACGCGCGGCAGTCCGGCAGGCGGCGATGCGGCCAGTGCGGCTACGGCATCGAAGCGGGTGAGGTCGATGTCAAAGATGCCAGTAGGCTGAGCGTCATTCGTCAAGAGCCGACGCGTGCGCTCGGCCACGGCTTCCGCACCGGGGCTCCGCGCCACAATGCCGAGCGCCTCCAGCAGCGCACCGATGCCGGTCGCGCTCATTTTTGCGATGGCCTCGAGGCGCGTCCAGGCGGTGAGAAAGCGCATTTCGGCATCATCGGCTGGCAGCGGCGCATCGGGAAGCGCGGCCCGTCCAGCGACTTCGATCAGGTGGCGACGCTCAGGCCCGAGGTGCACCTGTCGGCGCACTTCGGCGTCGATCCCGACATGGCCTTGCTCGCAGATGGCAATGAGCGCGAAGCGGCCGCTGTGGCTGAGGCTGAAGTCGCCACTCCATCCGGCGACGCGCGGCTTACCAATGCCGCTGGCGCCGTCGAGCTGCACGGGTCGCTTCAGATGGTCCATCAGTGCGAGGTGAAGGGCCGCGTGTGCCGCGATCCAATCATCACGGCGCGCGGCATCGGCGATGCGGCACGCGCGGGCAGTCTCCGAAGCTGTCAGCAATCGCCGATCGCATTCAAGCGCAACGAGGCGCGTGCCTGTGGCGGCTAGATCGACGCTCCACACGTCGATACTGCGGGGCGGCGCCAATGCAGCGTGGGGCCGCCCGATCACGGTCTACCGTCGGCCGCTGGCCGCTGCGCTCGCGACCGCCGGCGCCTTGGCGCGCAGTGTTTCGCCGGCGAGCAGCGCGCGGCAGGCACTGAGTTCCGAGATTGCAGCGACGACGACATCGCGTCGGGCAGGCGCCGCATCGGCTTCTGCCTCCACACCGGCGCGTGCCTTGCGGGCTCCCGCTGTACGGCGCCCGTTGGTGGCTGTCGGTGCCGCTCCAGCTTCACCTGCCTGCGGGGCGGTAGCGGTCAGCGCTGTCGCATCGCCCGATGCGAGCCGCTTGACCATCTCGACGCCCTGCTCCTTGAGAATGCGCTGGACGCCCCTGATCGTGTAGGCATCGCGATTGAGCAGCGCCTGGATGCCCTTGATGAGCTCGACATCTTCGGGCCGGTAGAACCGCCGGCCGCCCCCGCGCTTCAGCGGCTTGAGCTGCTTGAAGCGCTGCTCCCAAAAGCGCAATACGTGTTTAGGCACGTCCAGCTCGGTGGATACCTCGCTGATCGTGCGGAACGCATCCGCCGATTTAGCCATGTTAGTGCCCCGCCTTTTTCATGGCCCCGCGTCGTCGCCCAACGGCGCCGAGCCATTCCTAGATCAATACATCATAGGATCATTCCGCCGCTTTGCGCCGGTTCAAACGCGTGTTGATACGCTCTTTCATGATATTGCTTGGCCGGAAAACGAGAACGCGGCGCGGCGTGATCGGCACTTCCTCGCCCGTCTTGGGATTACGGCCCATGCGCTGCGCCTTCGCGCGCACGCCGAACGATCCGAACGAGGAGAGCTTTACGCCCTCGCCCTGCGAAAGCGTCTCGGAAATCTCGCTGAGCACGAGTTCCACGAGTTCCTGAGATTCATTCCTCGGCAGACCAACTTTCCGCACCAACGCGTCCGCCAGATCCGCACGGGTCAATGTCTTGCTGCCCATTGGTAAACGCCTCCCCGATGCTTGATTGCATAGAAGCTACCGGCAGCAGTCTGTCGGGTCAATGCCTGAGAACAACAACCGGCTGAAATCGCAATAAAAATTGTTCAGCAGCAGCAAATGATCATTTCCGATGTGACAGCTTACGTATCGTTGAGCGCTAACTCACCAACGCGCGAGCACGGCACCCCAGGTAAATCCGCCGCCCATGGCCTCCATCAGGACGAGGTTGCCTTCCTTCAGGCGATGTTCCTCGAAAGCCTGGTTCAGCGCCAGTGGAATCGACGCCGCGGACGTGTTCCCGTGCTTGGCCAGCGTGGTCATGATCTTGTTGGGGCTGACGCCGAGCCGCTTGGCAATGCCGTCGAGAATGCGCTGGTTGGCCTGGTGGGGCACAAATAGGTCGATCTCCTCGGCCGCATAGCCGGTCTCGACGAGCGTCTCCTCGATCACGCCAGAGATTTTCTGGATGGCGTGCCGGAAGACCTCGCGGCCGTTCATGCGAAGGTGGCCCGTCGTCTTGGTCGAGCCAGGCCCGCCATCGACATACAGGAGATCCTCGTAGCGCCCATCCGAACGGATGCGCGTGGACAGGACGCCGCGATCATCGCGCCCGCCCTTCTGCGGCTGTGCCTCGAGCACGACTGCGCCGGCGCCATCGCCGAAGAGCACGCAGGTGCCGCGATCCGACCAGTCGAGAATGCGCGAGAAAGTTTCAGCGCCGACGACGATCGCGCGCTTGAAAAGGCCCGTTTTTAGGAAGTTATCGGCAGTCGTCATGGCATAGACGAAGCCCGAGCACACAGCCTGCACGTCGAAGGCTGCGCCTTTCGTGATCCCGAGACCGGCCTGAATACGCACGGCGGTTGCCGGGAAGGTTCGGTCGGGAGTCGCCGTCGCGCAGATGATGAGATCGATGTCGCCGGGATCGATGCCCGAGCGAACGAGCGCCTGCTTGGCGGCCGCGATGCCGAGATCCGAGGTCAGTTCGTCATCGGCTGCGATGTGGCGCTGCTTGATGCCCGTGCGCTCGGTGATCCAGGCGTCCGTCGTTTCGACGATGCGCGAGAAGTCATCGTTGGTCATGATGCGCTTGGGGAGATAGGCGCCTACGCCGCGGATAACCGATCTGATGACGGCCACTTTGTATTACCTCGTGTGAATTCTTCCTAGTGTCCCGGCTCCGAAGTTCGCCTTACCTCACTGCTGGCGTCCCGAGCGAACTTCGGAAGCGAAAGGGACACTAGAACCATAAACTTGCTAATGTGATTCCGATCGAGGAAATTCGCTCAATACCGTGCCGCGAGGGGTGGCGAATTTCTTGATCATCACACTAGTTTGGCCTCAGTTCTCGGGGATCGCGGCAAGCTTTCCGTGGAAGGCCCCGAGATCGGATGCGATCCGCCCCTTGAGGTCGCCAGCGGCCATCTCGTACCCGACATTGATCGCGCTCGCAAAGCCGAAAGCGTCGGTACCGCCGTGGCTTTTGACCGCGATGCCGTCAAGGCCAAGGAATACCCCGCCGTTCACGCGGCGCGGATCCATCTTGTGCTTGAGCGTCATGAAGCCGCTTTTGGCGAGCAGGGCGCCTATCTTGGTTATCAGCGACTGTGTCATGGCTTCGCGGAGATACACCCCGATCTGGCGCGCGGTCCCCTCGGCCGTCTTAAGCGCGATATTGCCGGCAAAGCCTTCGACGACCACCACATCCACGTCGCCCTGGCCGATCTGGTCGCCCTCGACGAAGCCCCGGTAGTCGATCGGAAGGCCCAGTTCAGGGAGTTTCAGCCACGCGTGAGCCTGCTTGACCTCGTCAGCGCCCTTGATCTCCTCGACGCCGACATTCAGCAGACCGACACTCGGGCGCTCGATCTTGAGATAGGCCCGCGCCATGGCGGCGCCCATGAGCGCATACTCGGCGAGCTGGCGGGCCGAGGCGCCGATATTGGCGCCGACGTCGAGGACGATGCAGACGCCCTTCACCGTCGGCCAGAACGCCGCAATCGCCGGCCGCTCGATGTCGGACATGGGCCGCAGCACCAGCTTCGACATCGCCATCAGCGCACCGGTATTGCCGGCGGAGATCGCAGCTTGTGCTGCGCCCTCCCGCACCTGATCGAGCGCGTGCCACATGCTGGTGCCCTTGCCGCGGCGCACGGCCTGGCTCGGCTTGTCCTGCATGGAGATGGCCGTGTCGGTATGCACGATCCGAGACGCCGCCGCGAGGCGCGGGAACGCCTTCAGCTCGGTTTCGATCGAATCGCGATTGCCGCACAGGATGAAGCCGATCGCCGGATGAGATTCGAGGGCCATGGCTGCGCCCGGCACGATGACCGGTGCTCCATGGTCGCCCCCCATCGCATCGATGGCGATAATGCGAGGCTCTGCCATATGGTTCTTACTTGTCCAAGGAGGACGGCGAAGCTGCTACGCGGCGACGTATTCCTGATTCCCCCAGGCCGCCTTGCCGTCAAAACCGCCCGAACATAGCGCTTTGCCCGGCCTGCACAACTGATTTTACCATCCGGACATTATCACCAATGATTGCGTAAACAGGCCCGAGGAGGCCGGGCGATCGCCGCTCGCGTTGGCGCGGCAAATCATGATATGAGCGCGAAGAACGAATGTGAAACGATTGGCGCGCGCCCGGCTTGTGCTGAGCCTTTGCGCCGAGGCTTCGAACGGGGTGGTTCGATGAGCGATGCCGATCGGCTCGTATCGAGCGTCAAGAGGGAGGTCGATGCTTTCGAGGCGTCGATTCGCCCGCAGTCGCTCGACGAGTTCGTCGGCCAGGAGGCCGCGCGCAGCAATCTGCGAGTCTTCATTCAGGCTGCCAAGGGCCGCGGTGATGCGCTTGATCACGTGCTGTTCGCCGGTCCGCCCGGCCTCGGCAAGACGACGCTCGCGCAGATCATGGCCAAGGAGATGGGTGTCGGCTTTCGCTCGACCTCGGGGCCGGTCATCGCCAAGGCGGGGGATCTCGCAGCGCTGCTGACCAACCTGGAAGAGCGCGACGTCCTCTTCATCGACGAGATCCACCGCCTGAGCCCGGCGGTCGAAGAGATCCTCTATCCGGCCATGGAGGACTATCAGCTCGATCTGATCATCGGCGAGGGACCGGCGGCGCGATCCGTGAAGATCGACCTCGCCAAGTTCACGCTCGTCGGTGCGACGACACGTGCAGGCCTGCTGACCAATCCGCTGCGCGACCGCTTCGGCATTCCCGTCCGGCTCAATTTCTACACCATCGACGAGCTCGAGAAGGTCGTGAGCCGTGGCGCACGCGTGCTCGGGGCGCGCATGTCGAGCGATGGCGCGCGCGAGATCGCACGGCGCTCACGGGGAACGCCGCGCATTGCCGGTCGCCTCCTCCGGCGCGTGCGCGATTTTGCTGCTGTCGATGGCGTTGCCATCATCGATGCCACGGCTGCGGACCGGGCGCTGAATTTGCTCGAGGTCGACAACGAGGGGCTCGATGCCCTCGATCATCGCTATCTCAATTGCATTGCGAGAAACTACGACGGTGGGCCGGTCGGTATCGAGACCATTGCCGCGGCACTCTCCGAGGCGCGGGATGCGCTCGAGGAAGTGGTGGAGCCGTTCCTGCTTCAGCAGGGGTTCATCGGGCGGACACCGCGCGGCCGTGTTCTCACGTTACGCGCCTATCGTCATCTCGGATTGACCGGGCCGGCGCGCGCATCCGCCGGGCAGATCGGCCTCTTCGAGGTTGCGGACGAGGACGACGATGCCGCGGCTTCGGGTCGTGGCTGAAGCCCGCCGCCGCGTTGCCGGGTTATGCTGCAACGTCGGGCATTTGTCTGATTTCACGGGGTTTGTTGCCGAATGCTTACGCGTCGCGCATTGCTCAAAGCCATTGCGGGATTGGGGCTCACGAGTTTTGGGTTCACCGGCTATGCGCTCGGTGTGGAGCCGTGGGGGCATCGCATTACGCGTTATCGCCCGCGCCTTTCTGACTGGCCGCAGGACCTGCACCTCAGGATCGCGCTCGTCGCCGACATTCATGCCTGCGAGCCCTGGATGGGCCTCGATCGCGTCGAACGGATCGTTGCCGACACGAACGCGCTGGAACCTGACCTGATCCTACTGCTCGGCGACTACATGGCACACCACCGGTTCGTGCGTCGCCGGATCCCGGCATCCGATTGGGCGCCAGTGCTGGGCGGGCTCAAGGCGCCGCTAGGCGTGCACGCCATTCTCGGCAATCATGACTGGTGGGACGACACCACCGCCATGCGACGCCGCCAGGGGCCGGCGCGTGCGCGCCGCGAACTCGAAGCGGTCGGCATTCCCGTCTACGAGAACGACGCCCGGCAGCTCATCAAGAACGGTCGCGCCTTCTGGCTGGCGGGTCTCGGTGATCAACTTGCCTTCCGTCGCGTTGCCCGAGGCGAGCGGCGCGACTCTCGACTGGACCGAGGCGTGGACGATCTGCCGGGAACAATGGCGAAGATCAGCGATGATGCGCCGGTGCTGCTCATGGCGCATGAGCCGGATATCTTTCCGAGAGTGCCGTCGCGCGTTGCGCTCACCTTTTCGGGTCATACTCATGGTGGGCAGATCGCGCTCGCCGGCTTCGCGCCCATCGTGCCGTCTCGCTATGGGCGCCGTTTTGCCTACGGCCATATTGTCGAGGAGGGGCGCCACCTGATCGTGTCGGGCGGTCTCGGTTGCAGCCTGATGCCGGTTCGGTTCGGCGTGCCGCCGGAGATCGTGCTCGTCGAGCTTGGAGGTCAGCATGCCTGAGCGGCAAGCGTGGCCGGATCTTGCTGGCCGGCTCGTGGTTGGCGCCGACGGCGTTCGCCACCATGTCCTGCCGGTGCGGGTCTATTTCGAGGACACCGATTTCTCGGGCCTCGTCTATCACGCGAGCTACTTGCGCTGGTGCGAGCGCGGCCGTTCCGACTACCTGCGCCTCGTCGGCAACGAGCACCGCACGCTGATTGAGGGCGGCGAAGGTGCCGAGCCGTCGGCGTTCGTGGTGCGGCGGATGCGGCTCGAATACTTGAAGCCGGCGCGCATCGATGACGTGCTCGAGGTCGAGACGCGCGTTGCCGAAGCCAAAGGAGCGGCGCTCAGCCTCGCGCAGCGCGTGCTGCGGGATGGCGTGGTCTTGTTTGAAGCCGAGGTGCTGGTCGTGCTGGTCTCGGTTTCCGGGAAGCCGCAGCGCCTGAGCCAGCGTCTGCGAACCGGCCTCACAGGCGGCTAGTGCCCGGTTTCAGTGCAGGAGCCAACAGCCGCTTCTTTCTGGTTCATGGGGCTCGGCGGCACATGGACACATGTGCCCGAATCCGGGCATCTGGACCCTAGTTTAGTCACAATGGAGCGTAAGAAGCGGCCCAGGGGACAGGCAGGTCTGTAGATTCCAGGTGAGCCCGATCGGTCGGCAATGCGCTTTCGAGGCGCGGATTGTAGGCCAAAGGGTTGGTGCTGTTTGGCCGCTTCCGCCTCGATCCGAACCTCCCGCGCCAGCGAGCAAAGCATGAATCCGACGGATATCCTCAAGGACAAGATCGTCACGGTCGGTCACGGCAGTGGCACGTCGTTCGTCGAGCTGTTCCTGCAGGCCCATATCGTCGTTCAGATCGTCATGGTCGGCCTGCTGCTGGCTTCTGTCTGGTCCTGGGCGATCATCATCGAGAAGATTTTCACCTTCCGCCGCGCGCGCCGCGAGGCTGACCGCTTCGAGCAGCTCTTCTGGTCGGGCCAGAGCCTCGAGGAGCTTTACGCGAATCTCGCCCGTGACCGCACGCAGTCGATGGCGGCGCTGTTTGTTGCCGCCATGCGCGAGTGGAAGCGCTCGGTCGAAGGCAACATCCGCGCGCTCGGGGGCATACAACTTCGCGTCGAGAAGGTGATGGACGTCACCATCAGCCGCGAGATGGAGCGGCTCGATCGGCGCTTGCTTTTCCTCGCGACGGTCGGCTCGACGGCGCCGTTCATCGGTCTCTTCGGCACGGTCTGGGGCATCATGTCGAGCTTCCAGGCCATTGCGGCCTCAAAGAACACGAGCCTCGCCGTCGTCGCGCCCGGCATTGCGGAAGCGTTGTTTGCGACCGCGCTTGGCCTCTTGGCCGCAATTCCGGCGGTCATGGCCTATAATAAGTTCTCGGCGGATTCGGCGCGCCTCGCGCAGCGCCTCGAGGCCTTCGCCGACGAGTTCGCGGCGATCGTCTCGCGTCAGATCGACACGCGGACCTGAGGGGCTCCGCGAGCGGGGAGAGAGCGGTATGGGCGCGAGCCTCAACACGGGCGGATCTGGCAAGGCTGGACGGCGCGGCCGGGCTCGCCGGCACGCGCCGATGAGTGAGATCAACGTCACGCCCTTCGTCGACGTCATGCTCGTGCTGCTGATCATCTTCATGGTGGCGGCGCCGCTCCTCACGGTTGGCGTGCCGCTCGAGTTGCCACAGGCCAAGGGCAAACAGCTCGAAGCCAACAAGGAGCCGATCGTGGTCTCCGTCAACGCTCGCGGCGAGGTCTATCTCGGCCAGGAAGAGCGGACCGCCATGCGGCTCGACGAAATCGGGGCGCGTCTGACGGCTATTGCGGGCAATCGCGGCGGGTTTGAGGAGCCGGTATTCGTGCGCGGGGACAAGACCGTGACCTACGGAGATATCGCCCGTGTCATGGGCCGCATTCGCGACGCCGGATTTCGCAAGATCTCCCTCGTGACGGAGGTCGAGGGCGGGGGCTGAGGCCGTGTATTTCGGGCTTCTCGTCTCATTGATGCTGCACGCTGGGTTGCTCGGCTGGACAGTTGTGTCCATTCAGTCGACGCCGGAGCTCAAGATGCCGACGATCGAGCCGATCGCGGTCGACATGATCTCGCCCTCCGAGCTGACGCGCATTACCAAGGGCAGTCGCTCCGCGACGCTCAAGGAAGCGATGGCCAAGGAGAGCCCGCAGAACGATCCGACGCCCAAGGAGGCCCCTCGTCCGCGCATTCAGTCGGCGCCGCCGCCTCCTCCGCCTCCGGCAGCCGAGCCGCCCGCACCAACTCCACCGACCCCGCCGCCGCCACCGGCTGCTGCAGCACCGCCTCCGCCTCCACCTGCTCCCACACCACCGGCGCCTGTGCCCGATCGCAGTGCGCTCGAGCAGAAGCTCGCTGATCTCGCGCTTCAGCAGGCCGAGGAGGCCAAGCGCGAGGCCCAGGCAAAGGCTGAAGCCGAAGCAAAGGCCAGAGCGGAGGCGGATGCCAAAGCGAAGGCAGAAGCCGAGGCCAAGGCGCGCGCCGAAGCTGATGCAAAGGCCAAGGCGGACGCGGAAGCAAAAGCCAGGGCCGAGGCTGAAGCGAAGGCCAAGGCCGAAGCCAAACGCAAGGCCGACGAGGCCAAGCGGCAGGCTGAGATCAAGCGTAAGCAGGAAGAGGCGCGCAAGAAGAAGCTCGCCGAGGAAAAGGCCAAGGCGCAGTTCAGCGCCGATCGCCTCTCCGCCCTCCTCGATAAGACGCCTGATCCGCGTGCACCGGCGCCGGCAGCACCTCAACCGAGCACGGATACGCGCGGCAAGGGGCCTGTGCGCGGCGCACCGGAAGGCCGCGACTCGCAGATTTCGGCGAGCGAGGCGGCATTCCTTGCGGGCCTGATGCGCCAGGCGGTCAGCCGTTGCTGGAACATCAATGCCGGCCTCGAAGGCATCGAGCGCATGGTCGTGCAGATCGAAGTGCGCCTGCGTCCCGACGGCTCGCTCGCGGATCAGCCGAAGGTGCGCAATCCGAACAATTCGCCGCTCTTTCGCGATGCCGCCGACAGTGCCATGCGCGCGCTGATTGCGTGTGCCCCCTATGCCTTGCCGCCGGACAAGTATAGCGGCGGCTGGGAGCACATGATTCTCTCGTTCGATCCCAAGGATATGTTCTAGCCAGCGGGGCGCATTGGAGCCCTGTGCGCATTCTTCCGGCAACATTTGCCGCTCTCGGCGCTTTATGCTCAATCACCTGCAGGTCAGGCTGGCGATGACGTGATTCGCGTCGCAAGCCGACGGCGGGCATCCTCGGCTTCGGGCATGGAGGAGAGTGAGATGGTGGCGAATGGCGCGCGCGAAACGAAGTCGGCGACCGCAGCCGCACTGCCCCCGACGCCTCTGCCGCGCGATGAAGTCTCGGAGTTCCATCTGCGCGACGAAGCACGCCTCGTCGGCGGCCTCATCGAGCGCGCTGTCTACACGGCCGACGAACGCCAGCGCATTGCGACGCTCGCCCAACGCCTCGTCGGTGCCGCGCGTGCCGGACGCACGAAGCACGGCGGCCTCGATGCTTTCATGCACGAGTATGGCCTGACGTCCGAGGAAGGCGTCACGCTCCTCTGCCTCGCCGAAGCCCTGCTGCGTATTCCCGATGCCGAGACCGCGGACGCGCTGATCGACGAGCGCGTCGGCAGTAGCGACTGGGAGCGCCATCTCGGCCATTCGGACTCGCTGCTGGTCAATGCCTCGACCTTCGGCCTCATGCTGACGGGCCGGATCGTGCGTCTCGGCCGTGCGGCAGGCGCCGGTCCCGGCGCTGTGCTCAAGCGCCTCGTTGCACGCTCGGGTGAGCCGGTCATCCGGCAGGCCATGCGGCAGGCCGTACGCATTCTTGGCGACCAGTTCGTGCTCGGCCGCACCATCGACAACGCGATTTCCAATGCCTGGGAGTACGAAAAGCAGGGCTATGTCATCTCCTATGACATGCTCGGCGAGGCCGCGCGCACGGAGAAAGACGCCACGCGCTATCACGCCCGCTACGCAAGCGCGATCGAGGCGGTAGGCAAGTCGGCAGGCGCGCCGGGCGCCGAGAACATCGAGACGCTTACGCGCCGCCCTGGCATCTCGATCAAACTCTCCGCGCTTCATCCGCGTTTCGAGCCGGGCAAGGAGGCGCGTCTCGAAGCCGAGCTGTTGCCGGATCTGCTGGAACTGGCCAAGCTCGCCCGCGCGCGTGGTCTCGCGATCACCATCGATGCCGAGGAACAGGATCGCCTCGATCCGACGCTCATGATCTTCGAGCGATTGATGCACGCGCCGGAGCTTGCGAACTGGCCCGGTCTCGGCATCGCCGTGCAGGCCTATGGCAAGCGCGCCATTCCCGTTCTGCGCTGGCTGAAGCGCCTCGGCGAGACGACGCGGCGCACGATCCCCGTGCGCCTCGTGAAGGGTGCTTATTGGGACAGCGAGATCAAGCTCGCGCAGGAGCGCGGCCTGCCGGGCTATCCCGTATTCACCGCGAAGACGCACACCGATGTCTCGTATCTCGCCGCCATGCGCTTCCTGCTGAGCGATACGAAGGCTTTCTATCCGCAGCTTGCGACGCACAATGCGCACACGATCGCAGCGGCGCACGTTGCCGGTGGCTCGCTCGCCTTCGAGATGCAGCGCCTGCATGGCATGGGTGAAGCGCTCTACGAGGACGTCGTGAGCAAGTCAGGTCTCGCACGTCGCTGCCGCGTCTATGCGCCGGTCGGAGCGCACGAGGATCTGCTCGCCTATCTCGTCCGGCGCCTGCTCGAGAACGGCGCCAACACCTCGTTCGTCAATCGTCTCGCCGATGACGACATGCCGGCGACCGAGATCGTGCGCGATCCTGTCGAGGCTACCGAAAAGCTTTGGCAGGCGGGAAAGATCGCGGAGAACCTGCGGATTCCTCTGCCGGCCGCGATCCTCGGACCGGGCCGGCGCAACAGTGCCGGCCTCGCGCTTACCGAGCCCGCGACGCGCGCCGCGCTTCTTGGCGAGATCAACGCCGCCATCGCCATCGATTTCACGGCCGGCCCGATCATCGACGGCAAGGCGATCAAGGGTGGCGATGCGGCGCGACTGGTGCTCTGTCCGCATGATCGCCGCCGCCGCGTTGGCACTGTGCTCGACGCCTCGCCGGATCAGGTCGAGCGCGCAATCGCGAGCGCGAGCAAGGCCATGCACGCCTGGGATCGCCGAGGCGGACCGGCTCGCGCGGCTCTCCTCGATAAGGCCGCCGATCTCATGGAGCGCGACCGCGCGCGCTTCATGGGCGTGATCGTGCGCGAGGCAGGAAAGACGCTCGACGCTGCGCTTTCCGAGGTGCGCGAGGCCGTCGACTTCCTGCGCTATTACGCGGGTGAGGCGCGGCGGCAGTTCGCAGGGCCCGTTGTGCTTCCCGGACCGACTGGTGAGCGCAACACGATCGAACTTTGTGGTCGCGGCGTTTTTGCCTGTATCTCGCCATGGAATTTCCCGCTCGCGATTTTCACGGGGCAAGTTGCGGCCGCACTGGCGGCCGGGAACGCGGTCATCGCCAAGCCAGCGGAGCAGACGCCCGTCACGGCTTTCCTCGCCGTCGAGCTGATGCACACGGCCGGCATCCCCGGCGACGTGCTGCATCTCCTGCCGGGTGATGGCTCGGTCGGCGCGGCGCTCTCGAAGGATCCGCGTATCGCCGGCATTGCGTTCACGGGCTCGAACGATACAGCCTGGGCCATCCAGCGAACGCTCACCGATCGCCGCGGCGCGCTTGTACCTTTCATTGCCGAGACAGGCGGCATCAACGCCATGATCGCCGACAGCAGCGCGCTCGCCGAGCAGGTTGTGCGAGATGCCGTGCGTTCAGCGTTCGACTCAGCCGGGCAGCGCTGCTCGGCCGCGCGCGTACTCTTCCTGCAGGAAGAGGTTGCCGATCACGTCACGGAGATGCTGACTGGCGCCATTGCGGAGCTCAAGGTTGGCGATCCGCTCGACTATGCGACGGATGTCGGTCCGGTCATCGACGAGGATGCGCAGACCATGCTCGAGGCGCACAAGCTCGCCATGCGGCGGCGCGCGCGCGAGTTGATCGATCCGCCGCTGCCGGCGGAATGCCGCGCCGGTACGTTCGTGACGCCAGCCGCTTACGCCATCGATCGCCTGGAGATCGTCGAACGCGAGGTGTTCGGCCCGATACTCCATGTCGTGCGCTACGAGGGAGGCCATCTCGATCGCGTCATCAAGTCCATCAACGCGACGGGATTCGGCCTGACGCTCGGTCTGCACAGCCGCATCACCGCGGTCGCGGACTACGTTGCGGAGCACGCGCGTGTCGGTAATCTTTATGTCAATCGCAATCAAATTGGCGCAGTGGTCGGCGTGCAGCCCTTTGGCGGCGAGGGTCTCTCAGGAACGGGCCCGAAGGCCGGCGGTCCGCACTATCTCGCGCGCTTCGCGACCGAGCGCGTGCGCTCGACGGACATCACCGCGACGGGCGGCAACATCGAGCTGCTCGGGCTCGATAAGAGCTGATAGGTCAGCCCGCCTTCGTGATGGCAATCAGCTTGTCGAGCGCCGCGCGGGCAGCACCGGACTCGATTGAATGAACGGCGAGCGCGACGCCGTCAGTCAGGCTGGCGGCCTTGCCCCCGACAATCAGTGCCGCCGCCGTATTCAGCAGTACGATGTCGCGGAACGGGCTTTTGGCGCCTGCCAGCAGCTCACGGATGGCGGCGGCATTCGTCGCCGCATCGCCGCCCTTGAGGTCGGAGAGCTTTGCCGGTGCGAGGCCCGCATCTGCTGGCGTGACCTCGAAAACGGTGACCTTGCCATTTTTCAGCTCAGCGACGGTCGTCGCACCGGTCGTGGTCAGCTCGTCGAGACCGTCGTGGCCATGCACGACCCAGACATGCTCGGCGCCGAGATTCGCGAGCACTCGTGCGATCGGCTCTACCCACTCCAGCGAGAACACGCCGACGACCTGCCGTGTGACACCGGCAGGGTTCGAGATCGGCCCGAGCAGATTGAAGATCGTGCGAATGCCAAGCTCGGCACGGATCGGAGCCCAGTGCTTCATCGAGGGATGGTACATCGGTGCCCAGAGGAAGCCGACGCCAGCCTCCGAGGTAGCCTTCGACACGGTCTCCGGGCTCGCATCGACCTTGACGCCAAGCTCAGTCAGAACGTCCGAGGCACCGGAAAGCGAGGACACGCGGCGATTGCCATGCTTGGCGATCTTGAGGCCCGCTCCTGCCGCGACGATGGACGAGGCCGTCGATACGTTGAACGTCCCATGGCTATCACCACCCGTGCCGACAATGTCGACGGCGCCCGCTGGAGCCGAGATGCGGTTCATCTTGGCCCGCATCATCTGCGCGGCGCCCGTGATCTCGTCGATGGTCTCGCCGCGCACGCGCAGCGCCATCAGAAACGCGCCCATCTGCGCCGGCGAGGCATGACCGTCCGTCATGATCTCGAGCGCGGTGCGGATCTCGTCGGTCGTGAGGACTGCCCCTGTCGAGACCTTCTGGATGAGACGCGTGAGCTCGGCAGCGGGCATGGCGGTGTTGTCCGGCAGTTCAGGTCGGGACGAGAATCTTTAGGCGGCGACGCGCGGCGCTTTGGTATTGCGCGTGCGCGGTGTGAGGCCGGCGAAGCGGAGGAAATTCGCGAGAATGTCGTGCCCGTGCTCGGAGGCGATGCTTTCCGGGTGGAACTGCACGCCGTGGACGGGGTGCGAGCGGTGCTGCACGCCCATGATGATACCGTCCGCCGTCTCAGCGGTGATCTCGAGATCGGCCGGCAGGCTCGCGCGCTCGATGGTCAGCGAGTGATAGCGCGTGACCTCGAAGCGCTTCGGTATCCCGCCGAACAGGCCCTTGCCGGTCGTCTCGATGGTTGAGAGCTTGCCGTGCATGGCCGACGGCGCGCGGATGACCTTGCCGCCGTACACCTGCCCGATGGCCTGATGTCCGAGGCAGACGCCGAGGAGCGGGATCTTGGGCCCCGCCTTCTCGATCAGCTCGAGGCAGATGCCCGCCTCATTGGGCGTGCACGGACCGGGCGAGAGCACGATCGCCTGCGGGGCCATCCTGATGGCCTCGTCAGCGGTGATCTTGTCGTTGCGGACGACCTCGCACTCAGCGCCAAGCTCGCCCAGGAAGTGGACGAGATTGTAAGTGAAGCTGTCGTAGTTATCGATGAGCAGAAGCATGAGAATTGCTTAAGCGGGCGGCAGTTAGGCGTCAAGGCGGCCGTGTGGCCCAGGCTGGCTCCCCATGAAAACCGTCCGCACGAACTCCCGATAGAGCAACATCTGGCGCGCCAGCGCAGTCGGGTCCTTCAGCGCCTTCGACAGGATGATTCCGCCGTCGGCGACGACTGAAAGCATGTCGGCCAGATCGTCCAGGTCGACCTGGACACGCGGAGGATAGCGGGCCGCGATGGCATCGAGGCGGTGGCGGAAGCGCTTGCGCCAAAGGATGACGGAAGCGGCATTGAGATCGCGCACCTGCTGGTCGAACAGGCGATCCTGATAGCAGTATGAGGCGATCAGGCAGCCTGGATGGCCGTTCGGCAAATCGGCGAACAGCTCAGCCAGCATCTTGAGGCCGACGAGAAAGCCGTGCAGCGGGTCCTCGTTCAACTCATCGGCACGGGCGAACAACTCGTCGAACAGCGTCGTCTCGCGCTCGATGTAGCGCTCGAGAAGTGCACGGGCGAGTTCGGTCTTGTCGCGGAAATGATAGAAGAAGCCGCTTTTGGTGATGCCGACTGCGGCGATCAACTCGTCGATCGAGGTGGCGTCGAAACCCTTCTCAAGCACCGAGGCCTCGGCGACATCGAGAAGGCGCTCGCGCGCGTCACCCTTTTTCCTCGGCATCGGGGTCGACATGGCGAACTGTACCTGTGGTCAAGTTGCTAGCCCCCTGCACGCCCTTCGCAGGCGTCGCCGCCAATGAAATGCCACGCCAAGTCATTGGCCTCAAGAGATAAAATTCATTCCCGCGCGACTGTACCACGCGCCTTCTAGTTGTTCGTGAGCCAACTCAATAGCTTCCGCCCTGTTGGAGCCGGCCGTTCGGCACGTAGGCGAAAACATTCAGAACAGGTTGGAGATTATCATGAGCAAGTATCGCAATGCGTTGCCGCAGCTTGGCTCCCAGCTTTTCATCACGGACGGCGGGCTCGAGACGACGCTGATTTTCCATCAGGGCATCGACCTGCCGCACTTCGCCTCGTTCGACCTCCTGCGAACGAGAGAGGGGCGCGACACCGTGCGGGACTACTTCCTGCCCTACATCGAGAGCGCCCGGAAGGCGCGTCTTGGGTTCGTGCTCGAGGCCCCCACATGGCGGGCTAGTCCGGAGTGGGCTGCAAAGCTTGGCTATTCGCGCGAAGCGCTCGCTGCGGTGAACCGCGAGGCGATCGCCATGATGGAGGAGCTGCGCTTCCAGTTCGAGACGCGCGAGATGCCGATGGTCATAAGCGGCAATATTGGCCCGCGCGGCGACGGCTACGTGGCGGGCGCCGAGATGACGCCAGAAGTGGCGGCCGAGTACCATGAAGAGCAAATCGCGGTCTTCGCTGATACCGCCGCTGACATGGTTTCGGCCTTCACGATGACAAACATCAGCGAAGCCCTCGGTGTCGTCATTGCGGCCGAGCGCCACAAGATGCCCGTCGTGATCGCGTTCACTGTGGAGACGGACGGCCGCCTGCCGAGCGGAGCCACGTTGCGCGACGCTATCGAGGCGGTCGACGCGGCGACACGCGAGGCCCCTTCGTACTACATGATCAACTGCGCACATCCGACGCACTTCGAGACGACGCTCGCAGGCGGCGGACCGTGGATCGAGCGCATTCGCGGCATCCGCGCCAATGCATCGAAGCGCAGTCACGCGGAACTCGACTCGGCGCCAGAGCTGGATCCTGGTGATCCAGTCGAGCTCGGCGGCCAGTACCGCGATCTGCTCCGCGCACTTCCGCAGATCCGCGTAATTGGCGGCTGCTGCGGCACTGACCACCGGCACGTCGCCGAGATGTGCACAGCCTGCACGGGCGGCGCAGACACGAAGGCAGCGTGAGAACCAAGGTTCAGCAGTTGCGAGTTGCTTCGCCGTAATCGAGCCGCTCGTCAGGCGTGCTGCTTGCGCGCGCGCCTGACGAGCGGCCGCAGTAAGTGCCCAACCTTGATCCCGCTATTTGAAATGAAACACCTTAGCCACCAGAGGGGCCCAAGTTTCCTGAAATTGTAGAAAAACGCAGCAGGTGACCGTATCGGATTGTTCGTCCAGCTGTAAGCCGTAGGTCGGGGCAGCCCGGTGCGCAGGCGTGATCGCCCGCTGCCTCTGACGATCGATGAGTCCAACGTCGTCGTGTTCTGGTTGATCGGTGCCGGGGCTACGCCGAACGTCTCCATCTGGAAGATCCACGGCGTTCGAGTATCCCAGTCCACCGGCCAGATCCTGCGAACGGCCGGGTTCAGCATCTTGCGGGCGCCACTGGCGGTGATGAGGTAGCCTGCCGTCGTAGGCGGAATTCTTGAGTAGCAAACAAGCGTTCGGCCGCCTTTCAACGACACCAGCGGCCTTACGGCTCGATCCTTGTTGCCGCAAAGGAGAATCATGTCCCATCCGGGCGGCGCCTGGGTGAGGATGTCTTCGAGGATGGGCGCCATCTCCCTGGCCAGGACGGCATCGTCCTCGAGCACGAGCGCCACGTCGACATTCTTCGCGACGATTTCGCGATAGATCCCGAGATGGCTGGCATAGCAGCCGATCTCGCCAGCCGTCATGAGCGGCGGCTTTCCGTCGCCGTGCGCGAAGTATGGCGCGAGCTCAGGCGGTAGCGCTGTGCCGTCCACGGCGGGATAGCGATTGGCCGCGATTCCCGCCCGATGAAGCTCCCCCTCGATTGCCGCGCGGCGGTCGGCGTCACGATCCAGGTTGATAAAGTACGTGGAGATCATCGGTAACAGCCATCGAAGCGGGAGCACTGGAGACTGTTAGCGTATTTCGCAAGTTATCTGCAGAATGTTCTCATAAGGCGTTGAATTAAAGCAATAAATCCATATCTTATGCTCTTCGGTTCGCACGAGAGAGATCAAGCGACAGCGAGCATCTTCGGGGTCGCGAAATGGACGAGGCGCCCTTTGCGTGGGGCCACGTCCCGCCAGCTCTTGCCCTCGAATGTGAGAACGACAACGCCTGCGGTCGGCAGCTTCCGAGAGAGCGCGGCGACAAGTTCGGGGTCTCCGCCACCAATCAACTCGATGGCGAGGATCTGCAGCCCGGGATTGTGTCCGACGAGCATAAGGTGCTTGACCGTTCCGGGGGTCTTGCGCACGCGCTCCAGCATATTGAATGGCTCGGCGAGGTAGAGCGCGCCTTCGTATTTGGTCCGCGGCTCGGGATCCCAGCCGCCGCTCGCAAGCTCCAGAGTCTGGCGCGTGCGGACGGCGGTGGAGCAGAGCACGAGATCGGGCTTGAGGCCTTGCTTCTTGAGGAACGCGCCCATCACGGGCGCGGCGGCGATCCCTCGCGCGTTGAGTGGCCGTTCGCGGTCGTCGAGGCCGGATAGGTCCCAGCTCGACTTGGCGTGTCGGAACAGCGTGAGAGTCAGCATCGCCATGCACCTCGATTCGTCTGCAATCTCTCAGGGCTTCGTCGCGAGATAGTCCTTCGTCCAGCGATCATAATCATCGGCGCGCGTCACGCGTTTGACGAGATCTGCCGATGCAAGACCCTTGAGATCCTTTGGAGCAGTGCCGTCCCGCAGCGCTTTGAGCGTCTCGTAGATGGCCTGGATGGCCGCCTGGATCGGCTGGTGGCCCTGCAGGCAGACTCGCACGCCGCGCGAGGCGAGATAGGCGAGGTCGGATAGTTCCGGCGTCGCCGTGCCGAGGATGAGTGGAATCTTGACTGCCGGCGCGATGGCGTCGAGCTCCGCCCTTGTCTTGACACCGACGAGGAAGATCGCGTCGACGCCGACCTTCTCGTAGGCCTGCGCGCGTTTGATTGTGTCCTCGATGCCGGTGATTATCGGCGCGCTCGTGCGCCCGGCAATGCACAGATCGGGATCGCGGCGCGCGGCGACGGCGGCCTTCATTTTCCCAATACCTTCTTCGATGCTGAGGATCTGCGGCTTCTCGGTTGTCCCGAACGGCTGTGGGAGCGCCGTGTCCTCGATCGACATGCCGCTGACGCCGGCGATCTCCAGCTCCTCCACCGTGCGCATGACCGAGAGCGCGTTGCCGTAGCCGTGGTCGGCGTCGACCATCAGCGGCAGCTCCATGGCGCGGTTGATGCGCAGCGCCTGGTCGGCGAACTCGGTGAGCGTGAGAATGATGAGGTCCGGCGCCGAGAGTACGCCGAGGGATCCCGTCGAGCCCGCGAACATGCCGATCTCGAAGCCGACCTCGGATGCAATGCGGGCCGAAATGGGATCGTGCACGGAGCCCGGGTGATAGCAGCGGTTGCCGGCAAGATAGCTGCGAAACTTCTGGCGGCGTTCAGTCCAGCGCGAAGGCATGGTGGTGGTGTTCTCCTGATGGGGCGGGGCGTTGGCGCGCGCGAGCTTCAGATATGAGCAACGGTTTCGGGGCTCGGCGCGATCTCGCCACGCTCGACCCGGCGGACGACCTCGACAATGCCGCTGTTGGCAGGCGTTGCGATTTTGAGCTCTGCACCCTTCTCTGCGACGAGGCCGTTGATGTAATCGATCTCGGTGCGCCGGCCTTTCATGATGTCCTGACCCATGGAGGGGCGCTGCTCGTCGTTGCGGTGCTTGACCTGCTCGAGCAGGATGCCCTCGCATTCCTCACGCGCCGCGCGATCGCCTTCGCCGGCGGCGAGGAGCTTCTCGGGTGGAATGTGATAGACCGGCTCCAGTGCATAGCCATGGGCGAGACCGACTTTAATGGCCTCCGCCGCGATACGGATCGCCAGCCAGCGCGTCATGGGATCGCGGTCATTGCCATTGCCGCCGCGGCCTGTCGCCGCTGACACCGGATTGCGCATGGCGTTCACGATGAGTTTTGACCAGCGTTCTCCCCAGAGGTTCGTCGTCGTCTTCGAGCTGTCGGCGACGCTCACCATCTGAGCGATCTCCTTGGCGCGCTCGGTGATGCGACCATGCGGCTCGCCGACGCGAAAGACCGTGTGGCGCGACCCGCCGAGCGAGACATTGCGCTGGACCTTGGCCGGGCCGACCAGCTCCACTGAAATCGTAGAGGCAATGCAACCGACGGTCTTGCCCCAGCCGACGACCGAGGCAATGCGCTCCTCGTTGATCGAGTTCTGCAATGAGACGACGTAGCCGTCCGCTGCGAGATATTGGGCGATCATTTGCGTCGCCCAGACCGTGTCGTAGGACTTCACCGAGACGAATGCGATGTCGAAGGGGCGCTGGCTGCCGGCTTTCTGCAAGTCGGTGATGTGGATGGCGTTTACGGGGACGGTGAAATTCTCGGGGCCTGTCTGGCCGCGCAGCGTGAGGCCATCGCGCCGCATGGCCTCGACGTGCTCGGGCCAAGCATCGATGAGCGTCACGTCCTGTCCGGCCTTGGCTAGATAGCCGCCCACATGGCCGCCGAGCGCGCCGGCGCCCACAATCGCAATCTTGCGTTTCATCCCCGTGCTCCTCGATCCGGCCGCTGCCTCTCTTCATTGTTCTGGGCGGCCTGCTTGCCGCAGGATGGTGGTCCGGCTGAGAGAGGTCAAGCCTGTCCGGACTTAAGCCTTGCCGGCCGGCTTCGGGCCAAATGTGGTTTATGAGGTTCCGCACGATCGAGAGTACGGAGAACACCTAGGTTCGCAGGCTGGGGCTCGATTTTATCGTAGGGGGCCTGAAGTCAAACGGCGCCGCCAGTGCGCAACTGCCCCGTGGAGAGTTGTTATGATCCCCCCAGTGCTGACGCTCGATCAGCTTTCGATCGTCATATCCCAAGCTGCGGCGCCCGCCTTCATTTTGGGGGCGGTGGTCGCGTTTCTCTCGGTGCTGGTCGCGCATATGAGCCGCATTACCGACCGATCACGCATGATCGATGCCATGCCGGACGAAAATCCCCGCAAGGCGCAACTCGCAGCCACGCTACCCTTGCTGCAGCTTCGAGGGTCCCTTGTCATCCGCGCCATCTATTGGGCCGTCGCGAGTGGTATCGCAACCTGCCTGCTGATGATCGTCGCCTTCGGAAGCGCGTACTTCGGTGTCAGGCACGAGCCGGGTGCGGCGATACTCTTCGTGCTTTCGCTCGGCCTATTCACTTTCGCGCTGATTTCGTTTGCGCGCGAAGTCAAACTCGCGATGAACCACACGGAGATCTGCTGAATCACGCAGGCGCTCGCAAGACAAAGACGCCGCCGGGATGGGCGGCGTCTCGCATTGTGGCCTGCTCGGAAAGCCGCGCCGAAGCGGCTCCGTCATACGGGACTATTGCTTCTTCGCTTCCGGCAAGGCCCGCACCTCGGACTCGGACAGGAAAATTTTGAGCCCGGGCGGGCGATCCAGCTTGTCGGCCGTGATGGTTACCAGTTTCGTCCCGATACCGAGCGCCCGCCCGATGTCGATCTGGATGGCCTGGACGGCGCCGTTGGAACCCCTGATGACTTCGACCACTTGCCCGAGGGGCTTGTTGTCAGAACTGTAGACGGGCATCCCCGTCATGGCCATCAGCCTAGGTATTTTCTGCGCGAGGCCTCCAACGATGGACTGGCACGAGGAGGAAAGCGCGCTCTTCTTCTGCTCGAGGCACGGGCCAACTTTTCCCGCCTCGCCGCAGAGCGTACGGATCTCACTCAGACACCCCTCGGCGACGCGATCGACGTTGCGCTTGAGCTGACGTGACACGCGGGCCAGCGTGGATCGGCATTCGCTGCTGAGCTGATCCTCGTGCGCCCACATGCACAATGCGATTCGACCACCGCCGGACGTGACCGCTTCGCAGTACTCCTCGATGTCGTCATCGCAGGCGTCCATGACCATATCGATCGCCCGGGCGACGCTGTCCTTCAACGAGAGCTGGGTCTGCTGCTCGGCTGAATTGCTCGGGGCGGCACTTCTCCCTGAGGCCGAGGGCTCGGGATCTTTTCTAGCTGGACCTTCTTGGCTCGAGGCGCTGAATGGAACGAGCACAAGCGCCGCCGCAATGAGAACGGCCTTGATCATTGGATATCTCCATCTCCAACCCTGTCGAGGAGCTAAATGCGCCTGCGTGGCGCGACCACGCGGGAGATCTAGTCGTTGTCCCCGAGACGATCCCGGATCCGGCTCAGAATAGGGCTGTCGCCGCCGCCATCCGAGTTCTGCATCCGCTCAAGGATGAGCTCGCGCAGATCGCCGCGCCTGTCGCCGCCTCGATCCCTGATGAGATCTCGAAGATCGTCGCGGCTGGAGGCACGGTCCTGGAGGAGGTCGCGCAGATCGCCGCGTCGGTCCATGCGATCCCTTATGAGGTCGCGCAGATCGTCACGCGACGCCAGGCGGTCGAGAATGAGGTCACGCAGATCTCTCCGACTCTGAATGCGGTCTCTCAGAAGATCGCGAATATCGTCACGGCTTGACGCGCGGTCCTGGATCAAGTCACGGAGGTCGCCGCGCCTGTCCATGCGATCCTGAAGTAGGTCACGCAGATCCCCGCGGCCCGCGATGCGATCGCGGATGAGGTCGCGCAGATCACCGCGCCTGTCCATGCGGTCTCTGAGCAGATCGCGCAGATCGTCGCGGCCCGCGATGCGGTCGCGGATGAGGTCGCGCAGGTCATCCCGTGACGCGCTGCGGTCCTGAATGAGGTCGCGCAGATCTCTCCGACTCTGGAGGCGGTCTCTCAGCAGATCGCGAAGATCGTCACGGCCCGACGCGCGGTCCTGTAGCAGGTCGCGCAAATCGCCGCGTTTGTCCCCTCTATCCTGGATGAGGTCCCTCAACCCCTGAGCTGGTGCGGGCGTGGCTACTGCCAGCAGAGAGGCCGATGCGGCGAGGATGAAAGCTGCCTTCGCAAGCGCGTTTCCGTGTTTCATTGAGTCGAACTCCTCGATGATTTGCAGAACGCCGGCAGCGCCAGCGTCTGTCTGTCGGCACTAGGTGTGCTTGTGTCCTGCTGGACTGAAGCTCGATGCTTCGGATCACTGGAAGCCATGAGCGCGTCGTTGGCGCGCGAGGCCCGGAGAAAATGCCTGCTGCCCGGCAGCGAGGCACTCGGGATGAATCCCGAAAGGGCGACGGGCGAGGGTTTAAGAGGGAAGAGGAGCAGGAGAGTTTCGCACGCGGAGAACGCCGCGCTGCTTTGCTCGACGTTGCGCGTTCAAAAAGCGATCCGCAGAGGGGCGGCAGATGGTCGGCTCCGGATGCAGCCATGCGCAAGTAGCGAGATATGCTGGAAGAACAAAGGATGTGACGATGCACGCCGCTACTTCATCCGACATGCCAGTGATCTCGCCAGTGATCTGCTTGGCGGACTTAAAAGCGGAGTTCAGTCTGGGATCGGCGAGCGAATGTGCTGCGAGTGCGGTGGTTCCCCGCTCACGCGAACTGTGATGTGAGCCGCTGATGATCTCTCGCGAGACAACTCGATGCTGGGTTTACGCGAATGTCGGGTTCGCGGATTGTCTCTGCCAGTCGCAAGCAGCGCTCGATCATTGATTGCCGGGCAGCCTCACGACAGCTTCGCCAGACACCGGGTCGGTCAGTCCGAGCCCGCCGCCCAGGTCCTCCAGGGTGTCGCGGAACTTATCGAGAATGGCAATCATCTGCGGCCGACCGCCGGCGATGGCGCTCATCTCATCCCACTCGCCAATGAAGCAGTAGGTCTGCTCGCCGGTCTTTACGAGCGACGCGCCGCGAAAGCCTTTGGCATCGAGGCGTGCATTCCGGTGAGCGTCCAGGAAGTCCTGTTCACGACCTGGCTTGATGCGAAACCTGACGACGTTGAAGGCAGCCATGTGCTTTCTCCTTCGCAGAGCGCGATGCGGCTAAAGCTCATGATCGGAGCGAAGCGACTTCTCGTGGGCAGGGGCCCGCGTGGCGCCTCGACAATTCAGGCTACTGCGGGCGAACCGGCGAGGCAATGCCTCGGGACTATCGCGGCTGACCGCCATTGTCATATTCGCCATGGGACCCTACATGCCTGTCCGGGGCGTGCATATCCCGCGGGGGCGTGCGGTGATCGACACGGAACGCAATTCGGTTCTCGATTGCGGCCAATTGAAAATCAGGAGTGGGAATGACTGGCTGGTTGACCGGCTATGAGGCGGCGTTCGCCCTCAAGCTCACGATGTGTTTGGCGCTCGGGACGATCATCGGCGTCGAGCGCGAGCTTCGCAACAAGCCCGCCGGCATCAGTACGCACTGCTTCGTCATGGCTGGTGCGTGCCTGTTCACGTTCGTATCGACCGTCGCCGATCCCAACAGTCCGGCCCGCATTGCAGCTCAGGTCGTGTCGGGCGTCGGCTTTCTCGGCGCCGGCATGATCCTCAAGAGCGAAAACAATACGATCAAGAACTTGACGACGGCGGCGGCGGTCTGGTTTGCCGCCGCGATCGGCATGGCCATCGGCATCGGTTGGTACGTGATCGCTATCATTGCGTCGGTCTACGCGGTGATCGTGCCCCGCATTCCGCACGTGAAGCGATGGCAGGAAAGCCAGCAGGACGAGTGAGGCGCGCGGGTAGGCCCCGTGGCGACCGGCTATGTTTGGGACGCGCGCTGACGCCGCCAGCGCCAGAACCGCCACGCCCACATCAGGGGCCATGCAATGCCCATCACGCCGAGGAACGGCAGGAACAGCGCGAGCGCGTAGACGTCGATCCTGAGATTGTGCTCGGCGACCGAGTTGGCCGGGTTGGCGGGGCTGTAGTAGACGCCGAGCGGGTCGCCTGCGGAGAGATCCGGAGGTGTGCGCACGTCGGTGCGGATCGTCGAGCCGGCATAGCGTGAGCCGTTCGCGGCAATGAACTGATAGGCGATCGTCAGGCGGTACTTCGGGTCGCCGCCTTTGAATTTGCCGACTTCCTCGAGCTTGATCTGGCGGACGGTCCCCTCAACGCGCGTTCCGAACCAGAGCAACGCCCCTTCGCGCACGAGCCTCGGCCCCATGAGCGCGATTGCCGCCGCGCAGCAGATCGCGATCAGCAGCAGAGCGATCGCAAGCGCGTAGAGATTCCTCGACTTCGTGGCGTTCGCCCAGGTGTCGAATTGGGGTTGGGTGATGAAGAGGCGGGGCAAGAGGAGTCAACTCCGTAATGGACGGAGGCGGAATGTATAGCAGCAAGGGAGTGGTGCGAGGGAGAGCCGCTTTCGGGCACGCAGACCCCGGCCGAGCTGGACACGACTAACACCTATGTCTTCTAGCCAATCAGAAGGGGATCTCTTCAATAATTTGGTGCCCAGCGATTCTATACGTTTTGCCCGTGCACCCTCCGAGGAAGTGCACAAGTCTGTTTTTCAAGACAAGGTAATAGCAATTGTGAAGCTGGGAGTTTTTTGGGAAGGCATTCACAATCTGGGCGACGTCGTTTTCTGTGAAACCTTTGAGATCCTTTATCCGATCAAATCGTTGGCGCGCCTCATTGAAATCGGTCGACGCGCAAAAAGCGCTGACGAGGTGACCCCGCAACCGATCGCTCGCATTTAGCCGCTCGGCCAGCTTGCCGAACAGTGCCACGCCTGCCTCTTTCAACTGATCTTCGTAAATCGGCAGTGCTTGGCGGGCCTGGATGAACCCTTTCGGGTCTGCTTTTCCCAATTTGGCCGAGATCACCGGCACGCCCCAGCCCAGGGCAAAACCCACTTCTTGGTTCGTCCAGACGCTTTCGTGAAAATCATCCGTGACGAGCGCGAGCATAATTTCCATGCTAGCCAACGCCCTGTTGATTTCAACGATAAATTCCGTGTCTGGCTCGATCGTGTCGTGAGCCACGAAGGAAGAGATGCCGTATTCCTCAAGCTCGCGTGCCAGGGCGTGAGCAATACGCTTATGTGTGTCGCGATGACTCACAAAAAGTCGAAGGTGGCCGGACTTCCAGAAGGCCGGCAATTCTATGCTAGGCGCTGCACTACTCACGGAAGCCGACCCGTCGTCCATCTCCAAATAGACATTGGCGATGTATTCGTTTTCGATCGAGGCGGACGCAGCGTTCACGTCGATTCGCAGACGCTCGGCTGTATCTCGCTGCGCTGCAAGCGGGACTAGTCCAAGCTGTTCCGGGGTCAGGTGGATGATGAGGTTGTGCCCGTGCTGCCCCCGTTCCAGCCATCGAATTCTACGGCTTCTTCCACTCTCCAATTAGGTCTCGAAACGATGCCGTGAAGGATTTTCTCCCCGGCGCGCTCGTATTCCACGGCGAGACGGCGCAGATATCCAGAGACACGTGGCGGTAGGTTGAATTTCGGTGTTCCCGCGGAGATGATTACCTCCTTCGGCCTTCCATCTCGACAAATTAGCCGAGTGATAATGGCCTGGATACGGAGAGTCTTTGCGACGCGCAACTTTGGCGCACTCCGGTGGGAAGATGTGATGTGCCCCGCTTTGTCCCTAAAGACACTTCATGCGACCGGCGTTAGCCGGTACCAATTTTCTCATTTCAACGGCGGCTCAGGGTCAAAAGTGGGCGCTTCGTCCGCCGGACACCCCCTTCTCCCCACCCTTCCCCTTCCCCGCGTGACTCCCCGGCGCGCCCTGCTTACTTTGCCCGGCCGCTGACAAAGTCCGCATGCTAGACTGCAGCATTGCCCGACGACGTGCCGGCCCCGGAGCTGCGCCATGAAATTCATCGACCTGAGCCGTGAACTCTATCACCGCACGCCAGCCCATCCTTCCCACCCGCCCATCGCGGTGGCGACTTGGTACGATCATGACGAGGTGAAAATCGCGGGTGACACGCGCTTCACCTCGAAGGCGCTGTTTCTCTCGATGAGCGACCACGCCGGCACCCATGTCGACGCACCCTGTCATTTCAATCCCGATCCCAAAGCCCTCTCCGTCGACCAAATGCCGCTGGAGGACTTTTTCACGGAAGCCATTTGCCTCGATCTCAGCCACGTGCCGCTGAAGCATGAGATCACCGTCGATGAGATGAAGGCAGCGCTAGCGAAGAGCGGGCAGGTCATCAAGAAGCGCGACACCGTGTTGATCAATATGGGCGTCAACGCGCGCCTGTTTGGATCGCCGGGCTATTCCACCGACTTTCCGGGCCTGCACGTCGACAGCGTGCACTGGCTCGCCGACCACGGCATTCTGATGTTCGGCGTCGAAGCCGTCAGTCCCGCGCCGCAAGGCGAAGCGAACTTCAAAGCGCACATCGCCTGCGCAGAACGCGGGATCACGCACCTCGAGTGCTTGTGGAATTTGGAGGCCGTCGTCGGGAAGGGCCGGTTCAGGTTCATCGCCTTCCCACTTCGGATCCGCGGCGGCACCGCCAGCCCCGTCCGAGCTGTGGCGATGCTGGACTCCTGATCCGGTGGGGTCAAAAGCGGAACATGCGGCTCTGCCCACGTAATCGGACGGCCATCCCCAACCCCGTCGCCACACCCCCGCATCCCCTGCGAGACAGTCCGGTCGCTCCCCGCTATAAGGCCCCAAAAGGTCTAGGCAACCCGGATGCACCATGAGCCGCACTGACGCCACGTCCTACCCGAAGATCACCCCCGAGGTGATCGCCACCCATGGCTTCAAGGGCGACGAGTACGACCGCCTGCTCGGCATTCTCGGCCGCGATCCGTCCTTCCTGGAACTCGGCATCTTCTCGGTCATGTGGTCCGAGCACTGCTCGTACAAATCGAGCCGCTACTGGCTGCGCCAGCTCCCGACCTCGGGGCCGAAGGTCATCCAGGGACCGGGCGAGAACGCGGGCGTCGTGGATCTCGGCGATGGCGACTGCGCCGTGTTCAAGATGGAGAGCCACAACCACCCGAGCTTCATCGAGCCCTACCAGGGCGCGGCGACGGGCGTCGGCGGCATCATGCGCGACGTGTTCACCATGGGCGCGCGGCCGATCGCGAACCTGAATGCGCTGCGCTTCGGCGATCCGGCGCACCCGAAGACGCGCCATCTCGTGTCCGGCGTCGTCGCGGGCATCGGCGGGTACGGGAATTGCGTCGGCGTGCCGACGGTCGGCGGCGAGACGAACTTCGATCCGGGGTACAACGGCAACATCCTCGTCAACGCGATGTGCGTCGGCCTCGCGCGCTCGGACAAGATCTTCTACTCCGCCGCGAAGGGCGTCGGTCTGTCGGTGGTCTATGTCGGCTCGAAAACGGGCCGCGACGGCATTCACGGTGCGACCATGGCGTCCGCCGAGTTCGACGACAAGAGCGCGGAGAAGCGCCCGACCGTGCAGGTCGGCGATCCCTTCACCGAGAAGCTGCTCATCGAGGCGTGCCTCGAGCTGATGGCGTCCGACGCGATCATCGCCATCCAGGACATGGGCGCGGCGGGGCTGACGTCATCGACCTCGGAGATGGCGGACAAGGGCGGCGTCGGCATCGAGCTCGATCTCGATCACGTGCCGCAGCGCGAGCCCAATATGACGGCCTACGAGATGATGCTCTCGGAGAGCCAGGAGCGGATGCTCATGATCCTCAAGCCCGGTTCGGAAGCGGCTGGCGAGGCCGTGTTCCGCAAGTGGGGCCTCGACTTCGCGATCATCGGCAAGACGACCGACACGGGCCGCATGATCGTCAAGCACAAGGGCCACGTCGAAGCGGACCTGCCCGTGGACAAGCTCGCGAACTCGGCGCCGCTCTACCAGCGCCCGTGGGTGCCGACCGTGCCGCCGAAGACCATTCTTGCCGAGTGGGTGCCGGCGCCAGCGAGCCTGACGGGAACGCTCGAAGCCATGATGAGCGGGCCGCATCTCGCCTCGCGCCGCTGGATCTACGAGCAGTACGATCACATGGTCATGGGCCAGACCATCGGGCGCCCCGGTGGTGATGCGGCCGTCGTTCGGCTGCCGGGTACGAAGAAGGCGATTGCCGCGAGCTGCGATGTGACACCTCGCTACTGCCTCGCCGATCCGGTCATGGGCACGAAGCAGGCCGTGGTCGAGACGTGGCGCAATCTGACGGCAGTCGGCGCTGATCCGATCGCCATCACCGACAACATGAACTTCGGCAATCCCGAGCGGCCCGAGATCATGGGCCAGTTCGTCGGCTCGGTCGAAGGCATGGGCGAAGCATGCCGTGCGCTCGGCTATCCGGTCGTCTCGGGCAATGTCTCGCTCTACAACGAGACGAACGGTAAGGGCATTCCGCCGACGCCGGCAATCGGCGGTGTGGGTCTCATTCCCGACTGGACGAAGACCGCGGACATCAAGCTCAAGCACGACGGCCATCTGCTGATCCTGATCGGACACGAGGAAGGCCATCTTGGCCAGTCGCTCTATCAGCTCCATGTCACAGCCAAGAACGAGGGCGCGCCGCCGCCGGTCGATCTCGCCGATGAGATCAAGGCCGGCAATCTCGTGCGCGCGCTCATCCGCGAGGAGAAGGTCTCGGCCGTGCACGACGTCAGCGATGGCGGGCTGCTGGTGGCCGTCGCGGAGATGGCGCTGGCGGGAAATCGCGGTGTCGAGCTTTTCCCCTATGAGGGCAAGCTGCCGCCTCATGCCGTCTGGTTTGGCGAAGACCAGGGCCGCTATGTGCTCGCTGCGGCGCCCTCGATAGCCGAGGAAATTGCCGAGCGGGCGCGCCTCCTCGGGCTCGCGGTCCGCATTATCGGGCGGTCGGGTGGTGATGCCATACAACTCAAGGGGGAGGCCCCGCTGCCGCTCACCCAGCTCCGCAAGGGGCACGCGGCCTGGCTGCCCGAGTATATGACTGGAAAGCGTAATTCCTGATCGCGTTTAGTGGCCACCGGCGGTGGTGGTACACTGGACACTGTAAGTCAGGAGCCAGAGACCTGTGCGCGAACGACGCCTGCTTCTCATCATCGGCGGTGGCATTGCCGCCTACAAGTGCCTGGAGCTGATCCGGCGCGCGCGCGAGCGTGGCTTCGCCGTGCGCACGGTCATGACCAAGGCCGCGCAGGCCTTCGTGACGCCGCTCTCCGTGAGCGCGATCTCCAACGAGCGCGTGCTGACCGAACTGTTCGATGTCGATGAGGAGCGCGAGATCGGCCACATTCGCCTCTCGCGCGAGGCCGACCTGATCGTGGTGGCGCCGGCGACGGCCGATCTGATGGCGAAGATGGCGGGCGGTCATGCGAATGATCTCGCGACCGCCGTCCTGCTCGCGACCGACAAGCCTGTGCTCGTCGCGCCGGCCATGAATCCGCGCATGTGGCAGCACGCCGCGACGCAGCGCAATGTCGCGATGCTGCAGGCGGACGGCATTCACTTCGTCGGGCCCAATGCCGGCGAAATGGCGGAGCGCAATGAGGCAGGCCCGGGCCGCATGTCCGAGCCGCACGAGATTCTCGCGGCGATCGAGCGCCTCTGGGGCGACGAGACGGCCAACAACATTGGCGCCAAGCAGCCGCTCGCCGGCCGCCACGTGCTGATCACGGCTGGTCCGACGCACGAGCCCATTGATCCCGTGCGCTACATCGCCAATCGCTCATCCGGCAAGCAGGGCTACGCGCTTGCGGCGGCCGCGCGCGCGCTCGGCGCCCGCGTGACGCTGGTCTCCGGGCCGACCGGTTTGCCGATCCCGCATGGCGTGTTCGTCGCGCATGTCGAGTCCGCGCGCGAAATGCTCACCACTGTCGAGGCGGCGCTGCCGGCCGATGTCGGCATCTTCACGGCGGCGGTTGCGGACTGGCGCGTCGCGGACGCGAGTACCCAGAAAATCAAGAAGGACGGCAAGCAGTCGACGCCGACGCTGACGCTCGTCGAGAACCCGGACATCCTGAAGACGGTCGGTCACGCAAAGGCCGGGCGCCGCCCGCCGCTCGTCGTCGGCTTCGCCGCCGAGACCGAGAACGTGCTCGAGAACGCCAAGAAGAAGCGCAAGAGCAAGGGCGCGGACTGGATCGTCGCCAATGACGTGTCGCCCGCGACGGGCATCATGGGTGGCGACCGCAATGCGGTGCACATCGTGAGCGCGGACGGCGTCGATAGCTGGCCGGATATGGACAAGGGTGATGTCGCGCGCCGGCTCATGGATCGCGTGGCGACGTGGCTCGCGGAGAACACGGGCGAAGCCTGATCGCGCGGGGGCGTGGCAGATTTGGCGGGGGCGAATATGGGAAAAGTCACAGTCGGGGTGATGCGTCTGCCACACGGCGAGGGGCTGGAGCTACCGGCCTATCAGTCGTCGGGCGCTGCCGGACTGGATCTTGTCGCGGCCGTGCCGGCTGACGAGCCCATGGAACTGGCGCCCGGCGCGCGCAAGCTCGTGCCGACGGGCCTCGTGCTGCAGATTCCCGAAGGCTACGAGGTGCAGGTTCGCCCACGCTCGGGCCTCGCCATTCGCCATGGCATCACGCTGCTGAATTCGCCGGGTACGATCGATTCCGATTATCGCGGCGAGGTCATGGCCATGCTGGTCAACCTCGGTGCCGATACTGTCACTATCGAGCGCGGCGAGCGTATTGCGCAGATCGTCGTCGCGCCCGTTGTGCAGGCGACGCTCGTTGAGGTTGAGGCGGTGTCGGAGACCGCGCGCGGTGCCGGTGGATTTGGCTCCACCGGCACAAAATCAAAGGCACGCGGCAAGAAGCCGGCGGCATGAATCAACGCTTCGATAGTGCCGAACAGGACGGCTGGTGTGGCCCGGCGTTTTCGCCGGCACACATTTCGTTGTCGTTGTCCGATCTCGATCCGCTGTGTCGATCGTACTTCTCGGCCAGCTTCCGCAGTGCTTCCCGCATGGGATAAGGAAGGTCTTCCAACGGCACAATTTCTCTACGCAGTTGGTCACCCAATCTTTTTAGGGTCAGTTTCTCCATGGCTCATGCTCCTTGGTCTAAGAACCGAGCTAAGCCAAAGATGTTCCCCACTTTTCGTACGATGTATTTTTCCCCGAATCTTACGGATCCAATAACGATTGATCCGCGCGTACTGAAATTCAGGACCGCACGATTCTTTCCCCGCCGCCCATGTACGGGCGCAGCGGCTCGGGGATGAGCACTGAGCCATCCGCCTGCTGGTAGTTCTCCAGGATCGCGATGAGCGTGCGCCCGACCGCGAGGCCGGAGCCATTCAGCGTGTGCACGAACTCCGTGCCCTTGCCGCCGGCGGGGCGGAAGCGGGCGCCCATGCGGCGCGCCTGGAAGTCACCGCACACCGAGCAGGACGAGATCTCGCGATAGGCATCCTGGCCCGGCAGCCAGACCTCGATGTCATAGGTCTTCTGCGCGGAGAAGCCCATGTCGCCTGTGCAGAGCACGATCGTGCGATGGGGGAGGCCCAGACGCTTGAGGATCGTCTCGGCGCAGTTCGTCATGCGCTCATGCTCGGCGAGGGACGTCGCGGGCGTGGTGATGGAGACCAGCTCGACCTTGCTGAACTGATGCTGGCGGATCATGCCGCGCGTGTCGCGACCTGCCGCGCCCGCTTCGGAGCGGAAGCAAGGGGACCACGCGGTGTAACGCTGCGGCAGCGCGGCTTCGTCGATGATCTGCTCGCGCGCGAGGTTCGTCAGCGAGACCTCTGCGGTCGGGATGAGCCAGAGGCGGTTCTCGCCGCTGATCTCGAACAGGTCCTCTTCGAACTTCGGCAATTGCCCGGTGCCATACATCGCCGGATCACGCACGAGCAGCGGCACCTGGCATTCGGTGTAGCCAAATTCGCCTGTGTGAATGTCGAGCATGAACATGGCGAGCGCGCGCTCGAGTCGGGCGAGCTGTCCCTTCAGCACGACGAACCTCGCGCCCGACATGCGTGCTGCCGCCTCGAAGTCCATGAGGCCGAGCGCTTCTCCAAGCTCGAAGTGCTGCTTCGGCTTGTTGAGGCTCGCAGCAGGCACTGAACTCGGATCGCCCCAACGGCGCACCTCGACGTTGGCCGTCTCATCCTTGCCTTCGGGCACATCGGCGAGCGGAATGTTCGGCAGCACGGCCAGCTCGCGCTCAAGTGCGGTCTCCAGCTCGCGCTGGTTGTCCTCGCCCGACTGAAGCTGGTCCTTGAGGGCTGCAACCTCGGCCATGAGCGTGGCGGCAAGCGCCTCGTCCTTGGAGGCCTTGGCCTTGCCGATCTCCTTCGAGGCTGCATTGCGCCGCGCCTGAGCTTCCTGCAGGCGCGTCTTGATCGCGCGCAGTTCCTCGTCCTTGGCGATCAGCCCGGCCGAGAGCGGCGCGAGCCCACGCTTTGCGAGGCCGGCGTCGAAGGCAGCGGGATTGTCGCGAATGGCTCGGATGTCGAACATGATGGTAGCCCTGGCGGCTGTGATTTCAGCGTAGGGGGCTGTCTTAGGGGGCCGAGGCGGGCGCGTCCAGTGGGGGCGATACCCCCATCCTAAGGCCGATCGCCGCGCGCCCGTTGCCAGTAGGCCGTGATCGTCTCCAGCAGCGTCTCATGCCCCATCTTTAGGCCTTGGGACGCAATGCAGAGGCCATCCGCGCCGACGGCAGCATTGAGCGGCCGCGTGAGACGCGCCAAGGCGGTCAATTTCAGTACGCGCTCATAAGCCGGATCGACGGCGAGCACGATCGCCGGCTGATTGTAGGCCGACCATGTCGAGATGTTGCGAATAGCAGACCACGGGACCATCTCGCCCGTGACGCGTGTGTCCCTCACGCCGCGTGGCGAGAGCGTGACAATGGGGCCGCGCAGCGCCAGCAGGCGCCAGACCGCAACCAGCGCGATAAAGCCGAAGAAGGCAACGCCGAAGCCGCCGACCACCTCGCCGATGACCCCATGCGCAGGCGTGATGAAGAGAGAGATGAGAACGAAGGCTGCGCTGACAGCGATCGTGCCAATCATCCGCCAGGGTGAGAGCCTGATCTCGATCGTGCGGGTCGTGTCGATGGCCATGCGAGCCACCTCCGGTGAGCGCCCCCGATCAGTACGTGCGCTCAGCGCCGGTACTGACCGCCCCCATCCATGTCGATGACAGTGCCCGAGAGATAGGCCACCTGAGGTGCCGCGAGCATGACCGTCAGTGCTGCTACTTCTTGCGGCTCTTTGAGGCGGCCGAAAGGCAGATTGCCGAGCAGTTCTTCCCAGCGGTTCTCGTCGCCGAAGGTGGTCTTCGCGCGGGTCTTCGTGAGCGTCATGATGCGGTCGGTGCGCGTCGCGGCCGGATTGATGCCGAACACGCGCACGCCGAAGTCTGCCGCGCCCGAGCCGATGCCCTTCGTGAAGGCATTGAGGCCGGCATTGCCCATGGAGCCGCAGATGTAGTCCCACCGCGGCGCGGGACCTGCCATGCCGATGATGTTGATGATTGTGCCGGATTTGCGCGGCTTCATTTGCTGAAGCGCCATCTGCGTCATGTGCACATAGCCCATGACCTTGAGCGCCCAGGCCTCGGTCCACTTGGCCATGCTCATGTCGAGAATGCTGCCGCCCGGGATCGCGCCCGCGTTGTTCACGAGGATGTCGATGTCTGGGAAGCGCGCCATGGTCGCCTCGCGCGCGCTTTCCTGCGAGAGGTCCGCGGCATGCGTCGTGACATTGGCCTGATGGCGCGAGCGGATGTCGTTAGCCGCCGCGTTAAGGGCGTCCGCGCTTCGCGAGACGAGGATAACGTTCGCGCCCTCAGCGGCGAAGGCTGCGCCGATGGCGAGGCCGATGCCCTTCGATCCGCCCGTGACAAGCACCTTCTTGCCCGCAAGCTGCAGGTCCATGGCATTCCTCCCAAGTTCATTGCCTCGGCGTTACCCGCCGATGGTTTCAATCGAAACAGGAAAGAGCGGCGCGAGGTCGTCGACCTCCATGATGTGATAGACGCTGAAGCGGTAGGCATCGCCGGCCGTCATCTCCGGCGGCGTGAATGGGAAGCCGAGATTGCCGGCCGTCGAGATGCGTCCAGGGAACGGCGCGTGAAGAAGGTACTGCTTGGCAGTCGCGGCGACGGCGCGGGCTTCTTCCTCCGTCTCGCCGATGCATTCGACGAGGACGCCCACTTCTTCGGGCACGGTCGTCACGGGCTGGCCGCCGACAACACCCAGGCCATAGAAGCGGAAGAAGAGCTCGTAGGGCCGCTTCGGATTGGGCGGGACGAGTTCGCGCACCATGGCCTCGACGCTAGCCGCAATCTCCTGCGCCTTGGCGATGAACACGGGGTCCGTCGATCCGGCGACGAGCACGGCGCGTGCGCCAATCCGCGTCGCACCCTCGATCTTCACGGAGAACTGCGTGGCAGGTTCCCAGCGGCCGCCCGAGACGCGCACGCGGCGCTCGTCCACGGCCTCATACTTGGCATCGGCGAGGTAGAGCACGCCTTCGGGCTCGGCGACCGACAGCGGATCGGCCTGCTCGTAGAGGCTGTGCGCGGCCACCGACATCGGCGTCGCGCGGCGATTGGGGTTCATGCTTTCGAGGACGAAGCTCTCGCCTTCGAGCGTGCCGAGCATGGCATCGCGACCGCCGCCTTCACAGCAGAGCGAGGCACACTCGATGATCTTCGCCATCTGCAAGGCAGGGCCGACGGGAAAGCCGAGCCGCTGCGGCAGTGTCGCGTAGATCGCGGTATCGCAGGCGCGACCAGCGATGATGATGTCCGGCTCGAGGTCGATGGCGCGCTGGAAGGCTTCCATGCCCATCTGGCCGACAATCCGGGCGGCACCGTCGACGTCGGCTTCCGTGAGTGCGCCGATCGGGCCGATGGCCGTGACTTTGCGCGCGCGCACGGCGGCCTTCACCACGTCGCGCGGCATCTCGGCGCCAATGTTCGCGACGCGGAATTTGAGACCGTTCTCGCGCGCGATCTCGCGAATGATCTCCATGGTCTCAGCTAGATGCGGATCGCCGCCGCCGGTGCCGGCCGTACCAAGAATGAAGGGAATGCGGTTCCTCACCGCGCCGACGATCGCGAGTCCGAGATCGCGCTTCGATGAGCGACGCGCCGTCGCGAGCTGACCCGCACCGAGGTAGTAGGGGCCAGGATCGACCGAGCCCATGTCGGCGCCAATGAGGTGCGGCTTTCGCGCGAGGCCGGCGCGGAAGGCCGTCTCCGGGATGCCGTAGCCGAGCTGGCCGGAAGCAGAGAGGATGCGCAGCGGGCCCTTCTCGCGCTTCCAGGCGTCGATGGTCGAAGCGAACGCGCTCATATTTCGAGATCCAGGATTGGGCGATGTTGCTGGGCGCCGTAGACGTCGGTGTCGCCGGGCGTGCCGGCGATGATGCGGCGTGGCAGCACGATCTTGATCGCGTTGGCGGCCGGATAGGGAATGATCTCCGCCTCGGCGACATTGAAGCGCTGGGCGATGACCGCGGCCTTGAGGCTCGGGGCAGCAAGAGCGCGCTCGTACATCTCGCGGGTGTCGAACATGAGGTCGAGCGTGACCTGGGTCGGCCCCGCGTTCTTGGAGCGGATGACGCGCGCGGCGTCGATCAGTTTCATGGGAGCATCCCCGGCTCAGGAGGCGTAAGTCCGTACATAGTGCGGCACGGATGGGCACTCACGCAATGCCCTCGCCGCGCAAAGCAGCAGGGCCCGCAACGCACGGCGCGCGGGCCCATCAAATGCATCAGTGATTGTGAGGTGGGCTTCAGCTCACTTCGGCAAGAAGCGAGAGCTGGTAGCCGTTCGAGCCGTCGCGATCGACAAGGCGCGTCGGGTAGTTGCCCGTGAAGCAGTGGTCCGTGAACTGCGGGTTCTTCGCATCGCGCTTGTCGAAGCCCATGGCGCGGTAGGTGCCGTCGATCGAGAGGAAGGCGAGGCTGTCGGCGCCCATGAAGTCGCGCATTTCCTCGACGGACATGTTGGCTGCGAGCAGCTCCTCGGTCCGCGGCGTGTCGATGCCGTAGAAGTCCGGGTGCCTGATCGGCGGGCTCGAGATCCGCATGTGGACCTCCTTGGCGCCAGCGTCGCGGATCATGGTGACGATCTTCTTCGAGGTCGTGCCACGCACGACGCTGTCGTCGATCAGGACGACGCGGGCGCCGCGGATGACGCCGACATTCGCCGAATGCTTGAGCTTGACGCCGAGGGCGCGGATGCGCTGCTCGGGCTCGATAAACGTGCGGCCGACGTAGTGATTGCGCACGATGCCGAGCTCATAGGGAATGCTCGAGAACTGCGCATAGCCGATGGCCGCAGGGACGCCGGAATCGGGGATCGGCACGATCACGTCGGCGGGGACGAGTGACTCGCGTGCGAGCTCGACGCCGAAGCTCTTGCGCACCTCATAAACACTTCGCCCGCCAGAGATGGAATCTGGGCGGGCGAAGTAGATGTACTCGAAGATGCAGGGGCGCGCCGGGCGTTTGGGGAAGGGGCGATGGCTTTCGACGCCCTCCGCCGTAATCACCACCACCTCGCCGTTGTCGATCTCGCGCACGAATTGCGCGCCGACGATGTCGAGGGCGCAGGTCTCGGAGGCGAGCACGTAGGCCTCGCCGAGACGGCCGAGTACGAGCGGGCGAATGCCGACGGGATCGCGCGCGCCTATCAGCATGTCGTTGGTAAGGCCGACGAGCGCATAGGCGCCTTCGATCTGGAGCAGCGCGTCGATGAAGCGCTCGACGATGCGGCGCTTCTTCGAGCGGGAAATGAGATGGAGGATGACCTCGGTGTCGGATGTCGACTGGCAGATGGCGCCAGAGGAGACGAGTTCCTGGCGGAGCGTCAGCGCATTCGTGAGATTGCCGTTGTGGCCGACGGCGAAACCGCCCGTGTCAAGATCGGCGAAGAGCGGCTGAACGTTGCGGAGCACGACGTCGCCGGTCGTCGAGTAGCGGTTGTGGCCGACAGCCATGCGGCCCCTGAGCCGCTCGATCACGCTTGCTTTCGAGAAGTTGTCGCCGACGAGGCCGAGACGACGCTCCTGATTGAAGCGCAAGCCGTCGTACGTGACGATGCCGCAACCTTCTTGGCCGCGATGCTGGAGGGCGTGCATTCCGAGAGCGGTAATGGCGGCCGCGTCATCGTGGCCAAAGATGCCGAAGACCCCGCATTCCTCGCGGAGCCGGTCGCCATTCCAGTCAGGTTCTGTAGTTTGCAGCGTGTCGGCGTCCTGGGTCTGCGGCACGGACATCATCGCTGCGGCTCCATCGTTGCCGGTTGAGCGCCGGATATGTGGCGCTGGCTGCTTAAGTTCAAGTAAAGCAGTGGCGCCAATACGCGGTCCTATATGTCAAAAACGTGTCAATTTCCATCCCCAACACGCGGGTCTTCCACGTGTTGTTGACGCAGGGGCGAAGCGGGGCTGCACAAGTTGTCGCGGGGCGCTGATCAAGCCCGGCGAAGCACCGATCGGCCGGCATACTGAGCAACGTCGCCGAGCTGCTCCTCGATGCGGATGAGCTGGTTGTACTTGGCGAGGCGGTCGGAGCGCGAGAGCGAGCCCGTCTTGATCTGGCCGGCATTGGTCGCGACCGCGAGATCGGCGATGGTCGAGTCCTCGGTCTCGCCGGAGCGATGCGAGATGACGGCCGTGTAACGGGCGCGCTGGGCCATGTCGACGGCGTCGAGCGTTTCCGTCAGTGAGCCGATCTGATTCACTTTGACGAGGATCGAGTTGGCGACGCCCTTGGCGATGCCCTCAGCGAGGCGCTTGGTGTTGGTTACGAAAAGGTCATCGCCGACGAGCTGGCAGCGGTTGCCGACCGCCTCGGTGAGGGCTTTCCAGCCAGCCCAGTCGTCCTCCGACATTCCGTCCTCGATGGAGACGATGGGGTAGCGCGCGACGAGATCGGCGAGGTATTTCGCCATGCCGGCGCCGTCGAGCGACTTGCCTTCGCCCTCGAGCGCGTACTTGCCGCCCTTGTAGAATTCCGTGGCCGCACAATCGAGCGCCAGCACGATGTCGTCGCCGGGCTTGTAGCCCGCCTTCTCGATCGACTTCATGATGAAGCCGAGAGCCTCGTCGGCGCTCTTGAGATTAGGCGCGAAGCCGCCCTCGTCGCCCACGTTCGTCGCGTGGCCGGCGTCGTGGAGGCCCTTCCTGAGCGTGTGGAAAACCTCGGCGCCCATGCGGATGGCATCAGCGCAGGTTTCCGCGCCGACCGGCATGATCATGAATTCCTGGATGTCGATCGGGTTGTCGGCGTGCGCGCCGCCGTTGATGATGTTCATCATCGGCACAGGCAGGACGCGGGCGTTGGTGCCGCCGATGTAGCGGTAGAGCGGCAGGTTGCTCGCGAGCGCGGCGGCCTTGGCAGTGGCGAGCGAGACGCCGAGAATGGCATTGGCGCCGAGGCGCGACTTGTTCGGCGTGCCGTCGAGGCTGATGAGAGATGCATCAATCCGGCGCTGGTCCTCGGCATCCATACCCGAAAGCGCGTCGAAGATCTCGCCGTTGACGGCATCGACGGCCTTCAGCACGCCCTTGCCGAGATAGCGGCCCTTATCGCCATCGCGCAGCTCATTGGCCTCGTGTGCGCCCGTCGAGGCGCCAGAGGGAACCGCGGCGCGCCCGACCGAGCCGTCCTCCAGCGTGACATCGACCTCGACGGTCGGATTGCCACGGCTGTCGAGGATTTCGCGGCCAATGATGTCGACGATGGCGGTCATATGTGGCTCCGGTCGGCAGGGGATGTCGTTTGCGCGCGGGTATAGCCCGCGCGCGCCGGAACGAAAAGCCGATCGGATCAATAAGGGCTAAAGGGCCGCGGCGCGACCGCTGCAACAGCAACTAGAGGCGCGAGCCGATAACCAGGGTCCAGAAGGTCTTGAACTCGGTCTTGGGGTCGTGGACCAGGGCGAGGCCGATATGCTGGGCTTCGGGCTGGAGCAGGTTCTTGTTGTGGCCGGGGCTGTTCTGCCAGCCCTTCATCACCTCGTCGAAAGTCGCCTGGCCGGTACCGACGTTCTCCGCCGCGAGCTTGGCATTGTAGCCGGCGCGCTTGACGCGATCCCAGGGGTTCGAGCCGTCGGAGCCGTAGTGCGAGATCCGATCCCACTTGGCCAGATCCTGGGCGTGCGCCCGGGCGGCCGTGGTCAGCTCGGCGTCGAGCTTCAGAGGCTTCAAGCCCTTGGCGCGGCGGTAATTGTTGATGGCGTCGCGCGCGGCCTCGGGATTGAGGGCGGCGCGGGAATAATCGCGGTCCGAGAGGGCGCCTTTGGGTGCGCGCTCGGAGGGTGCGCTAACTTTGGTCGGGGCAAGGCTCGCGGTGCGCTGGCTGCCGGCGACACGGGGTGTGCGGGTGTCGAGATCGCCGCCGAGTGAGGCTTGGCGGGTCTGGCGGGCTGAGGCGCTCGGGCTGTCTGCGAAGCCTGCGGTCAGCGCACTCGAATTCATGCTGCAACCGGTCGTCCAAAGAGCGACCGTAACCCCCACCAGCACGCGATACATGACTTCAACTCCTGCCGTCCGACGCGCAACATACCCAGCATTAACTTTGCCGCTGGGTAGTTAATTTGCCCTTAACGGTGCGCGCACGGAGATCACTTCCCCTCTGTCCGGACCGGTCGTCATCCGCGCCTCAGCCAGCAGATCCCCAGTACGAATCCGCATCTTAGGGATTCGTCGCCTCATCTGCGCCGTACGCGGGATAAACCCGTCCTGCCGAGCCATAAGAGATGGAATCTTCGTGACATTATTGGGGCCGTTGGCGCCTCGTCGTTAAATATAATTCGCCCGCGCCGTGGCCCGATGCGCGCACACCTCGGCGGACGGCGTGATTCGGGGCGATTTTGCTTGGCGGATTTGTTGCGCTCTTCCAGAATGCCGTTGATTCTACGTTGATTCGTCCGGGTTGAGGGGCTCGGGCGGCAGTGATTTCGCGAGGTAAGCAAGAAATCCTGCCCAGTTTCCGGCGGCGCGCGCGGGGGCGTGCAGGCCGGCGGATTTCCCCATGTGTGCCGAGTGTGGCCGGGTCGAGGGTGGCCGCGGCCTTGTGCGCGTTGTCGCCTGTGTTGGAGCGGCTCGGAGGCAGACGGCGGTTTGCTAGGGAGCAAGGACATGGCGGTGGCGGTACTGCAAGCACCGCGCACCGGGGCCGCGCGTGTCGACGCGCTGCGGCTTGGTGCGCTCGTTCTCGTTCGGCTGTCGATCAGCGAAGCCGGAATTGCCGAGACAGAGTTGGCAAGGGATCTGCAACCCTTGGTCAGCCCCGTCGTTGAAGCCGGCGAGTGGCGGCTACTCCTCGGGCGGCTGGTCGCATCGCATATCAAGGACCAGCTCGTTGCGCGGCGGAACAATCGGTTGCACGCCACGCCGACGGGACGCCGACAGGCGCAGAACTTTCTTGGCGTGACCCCGGTGGGCTTGGGTGATTGGCCAGTGGTGCGCGATGGTGTGCTCATCGCCCGCGCACTCGGTACACCGGGATTGCCGGCGCGGCGCCTCAAGGCCCTCGGCAAGGTCGAGGGCCTCAGAAGTGCAGTCGTGGTCGCCGCGCACGGACTCAAGCCGCGCTCCGCGGCGAGTGCTTCGCGCTTGAGGAATGATCTGGCGCTTCTGGCACTCGATCGGGCCTTCGGCAACAGGCTCCAGCGCGATCTCGGCGCGAAGTCAGGCTTGTCGGCGAAGGCCGCACGTTTGCTTGCGGGCCAACTTTCGGTTCGCCCGCGTGATTTCGGCTCGGACAGCCGGCTCGTCGCGGGTCTAGCGGCCGAAGCTTTGGATGCCACGAGCGCCACGTTGCCGGCACTGCGGCTCGCGCTGCTGCGTCGGTTTGTGGCTGGCGATGTCGAGTGGCCGATTGCGGTGTCGAAGCCGCAGCCTCGTACGCAAGTCGCACCGGCACCTGCGAAGCCGGCAGTTGCGCCGCCTGCGAGTACGCCGGCTGTCGTCCAGCGTCTGCGACCGGCATCCGTGCCGGCAGAGCAGGGGAGGCCGGGCCCCGATGCGTTCGCGCGCGCTGTGAAGGATCTGGCGCGGCCACTCGCGGTCGGCGGTTGGTCGGGCAGCCGCAAGGTCTACATCTCACAAGTCTGGGGCGCCGTGCGCGATCGGCACGCCGACTGGGGACTGAGCGAGATCGAGTTCAAGGCGATGCTTACGGAGGCGCACCGCACGGGGCTTCTGGTGCTCGGGACATCGGATCTGCGCGACAAGCGCGATCTCGACGACATCCAGGCCTCGGCCACCGTTTTCAAGAATACGGTTTGGCACTTCGTGCGCGTCGAAGAGTAGTCCCTGCGGGGCCAACGAATTTCTGAGTCGAGGAACAACAAGAACATGCAGCGTGCAGTAGAGAACGCGGCCCCGGTCGAGAGTTTCGCGTCGGCATTCGAGCACTCGATAACCTGGGAAGACGACATCTGGCGCGCCGACCCGGTCGACATCGCGGCCGTGCACAAGCAGGCGCGCGCCAAATTCCACAGTGCGCTCGATGCGATCGTCAAATCCGAAGGTGCCGTGACGCCGGCGCGCTTGCTGCTCTTTCACGGCCAGTCGGGCGCCGGCAAGACGCATCTCATCCGCGCGCTCAGGACGGCAAGCCATCGCGCCGGCACGGCCTACTTCGGCTATGCGCAGATGACGCCGGATGTCGCGAGCTATGCCGACTACTACCTGCGCCGCCTCGTCGCTTCGCTGGAGAAGTCGTACGATCCCGATGACGAGGGCGAAAGCGGTCTTGCGCGGCTCACGAACAAACTCGCCGCTGCCGCGCTCAACGACGACCAGCTCAATGAACTGACTGAGGCAAAGCTCGACGAGGACCAGCTTGCCAAGCTGATCATCTCGTATGCCGACGAGATCGTCGCGAGCCCGTCGTTCGCCGAGCAGGAACTCGACATCAACATCGTGCGCGCGCTGCTCTATCTCCAGCGCGCCGACCCACGCATCGACCAGCGCGTGCGCCAGTATCTCCAGGGCCGCCCACTCAATGAGCTCTCGCAGTCGTCCGTCGCAGCGCTCGACCCGAGCACCGGAGAGGGCCGCGCTTTCGAGATCATCGAGAGCCTCGGTAAGCTCATGTGGACGGTCGACCGCGCCGCGCTCGTCTTCTGCATCGACCAGGTCGAGGACCTGCGCTTCTTCCCCGATTCCGACGATCGCTTTCAGAAGGCCGTGCGCGATCTCATCCAGATCGCCAATCGTGTGCCGAGCGCGCTGATCGTCATTTCCTGTCTCGGCGACTTCTACGACCAGATGCGCGGTGTGCTCGTCCAGTCCTACATCGATCGTCTCGAGAAGGCGGGGCCGGTTGCGCTGCTCGAAAGCCGGACCGCGGACGAAGCGCGCCTCATACTTTCGCGTCGCGTCGAGCAGCACGCGATCTCGCGGGGCGTCGATCCGACGAGCGTCGATCTCACGAAGCTCTTCGGCGCGGACTTCATGGCAGAGCTCGGCGGCCTCTCCACGCGGCGGCTACTCGAGGATGCGCAGGCGCGCCTCAAGAGCCGCGCCGCGGACGAGGAAGCTCCCGCCAACGAGCCCGAGGAGACAGACGGCGCAGGCTTCATCTCGACGCTCGCTGCAGCACTCGGCTTCGGCCTCGGCGGAGGTGGCGCTGAAAGTGCGCCGGCCTCGGCGAACCAGATCGACTTCCGCGCAAGCTGGGAGCGATTTGCGAGCCTTTCTGAAGCCGAGATGCCTTCGGATGACCAGGAGTTGCTCGGCGTGCTCACGTCGGCGCTGGAGCTCGCGCGTGCCGAATGGGGCAGCGCCGTCACGCTCTCCGTGCGCCGCGCCGATCTTGGTGATGAGCTGCCGGCCGCCGATGTCACTGTCACGCACACTTCGGGGATCATGCAGAAGACGCGCGTCTTCATCTGCAATCGCCCGACGCAAGGGGGCGGCCTCAAGCGTCAGCTCGACAAGGTGCTCTCGAGCCTCTCCTCGGCGAGTGCTGTCATGCTGCGCGCGAGCGACTACCCGCCCCCGCGCAAGAACCAGACGGCGCAGGCCTTCCGCAAATTCCGCGAGAGCGGCGGGCGCACGCTCGTCGTACCAATGGCGGAGTGGGAGCGCATGATGACCGTGCGCGAATTCCACGCGCGCCATCGTACCGATCCGGGCTTTGGCGGCTGGCTCGAGCAGGCAAAGCTGCTCTCCGGCCTTTCCGTGCTTGGCCAGCTCCTGCGTCTCGATCTGCTCGCCGGTCCCCTGCACATGGGCGATGTGCCCGCGAAGCGGCGCGTGGTCGAAACTCCTGCCGAGCCCGCCGAGCAGAGCAATCTCGTGACACTTCCCTGGGCCAAGGGACCGCCGCCACTGCCGGGCGAAGCGCAGCCGCGCGATGGCTTCAATGTGCCGAGCCTGCAGAGCCGCCTCGCCGACTGGACGGGCTGGTCTCCTGCCAATCCCGGTGCTCTTCCCTCTGCTGCGGCGCCCGCCGCGAGCGAGGACGAACAGGATCTGCCGATCAGCGTCATTCTCGACGAGAACGGCTCGAACTCGTCGTCCATCCTTGCCGGCCGCGAAATCGGGGGACGCGGCAAGAGCATCACGCTCAACAAGGACGTGCTCAAGCGTCACACAGCGGTGCTCGGTGGTTCCGGCTCCGGTAAGACGACGCTCGCGCTCTGTCTCATCGAGCAGCTCCTGATGAACGGCACGCCCGTCATTCTGCTCGACCGCAAGGGCGACCTCTGCTCCTACGCCAATCCGGAAGTCTGGCGCGGTCCCGATGATGACTTCGCCGAGGCGAACAGCCTGCGCGAAAGGCTCGGTGACGCGATCGACGTCGCTGTCTACACGCCGGGACGCGCTTCGGGCCGGCCGATCTCGATCACGCTCCTGCCGACCGGCATCAACGAGCTTCCCGAGCACGAGCAGCAGCTTCTCGCCAATCTCTCGGCGGCCGCGCTCGGCGACATGCTGCATCTCAAGAACTCGGCGACGCATCAGAAGCAGTCCGGCACGCTGTCGGTGGCTCTGCGCATTCTCGGCTCGCGTTTCAGCACCGAGGTCGGCCTGAACGATCTCATTCACCTGCTCGAGGACGAGGACCCGGAGCTCACCGAGCTCACACAGCGCATGGACCCCTCGGGCAGGATTCGCCGCGATCTCGTCGCGCAGCTCGACAGTCTTCGGCATCGCAATTCGGCGCTGTTCGAGACTGGCGGTGAGCCGCTGCGTATGGAGAACCTGCTCGGCATCGGGCCACATGCACGCCCCGACGGCCGCACACGCCTCTCGATCATCTACACGGGCTTCCTCGGCGACAACGAGAACATCCTCTTCTGGGTGTCGCAGTTCCTTTCCGAGGCGCTCCGCTTCTGCCAGCGCAATCCGAACGACGAGCTGCAGGCTGTCGTGATGCTCGACGAGGCGGATCTTTACATTCCCGCGAACGCCAAGCCGGCGACGGCCGAGCCGCTGCAGAGCCTGCTGAAGCGCGCGCGCTCCGCCGGCCTCGGCCTCATGCTCGCGACGCAGTCGCCGGGTGATCTCGACTACAAGTCGCGCGACCAGATCACGAGCTGGTTCATCGGCCGCGTTCGCGAGGACACGGCGCTCCGCAAACTCAAGGCTGCCTTCCAGAGCGAATCGGGTCTCGACCCGGCCGCCGTGCTGCCGCACCAGACGGTCGGCGAGTTCCATCTCGTGCAGGAAGGGCTCGTGCGCGCGCTCAAGGCGCAACGCTCGCTCATCACGGCCGAGCAGGTACCTTTCGATCGCATCGAACAGCTCGGCTTCGAGACCAAAGGTCAGGGCGAACGGCAGCTCAGGCTGTTCGGGTAGTTCTCGGCGCTTTCATTAGTCCCACGTTCTGGGGCGTAACCGGGGTGAGGGGCGACCACAGGCGCTTGTAGAGGCGCTTATCGCCGCTTCTCACCCCGGCGATTTCCTACTGTGCAAGCGCCAAGCTGAGCTGCTCTGACGTGGCCTCGTCGCGCGTGCCAAAACTCGAGAGCGTCACGCCGACGAGGCGAATGCCCTTGCTCAGCGGATAGACCGCCCGGATGAGCTGAAGGCTTGCCGCGTGCAGCGCTTCGCGAGATGAAACCGGCGCGTCGAACGTCCGGCTGCGTGTCGCAATCTGGAAATCGGCATACTTGATCTTCACCGTCACCGTTCGCCCGAGCGACCGCGTCTTCTCGCACCACGCCCAGACATCGTCGGCCATTTCGCAGATGGCGGCCTCGATTTCGGTCGCCTCGATGAGGTCGCGCGAGAACGTGGTCTCCGATCCCGAGGACTTGCGCGGCCGGTCCGGCACGACGGCGCGATGATCCTCGCCGCGCGCGAGGCCGTAGTACCAGCGCCCCGACTTGCCGAAGTTCTGCTGCAGGAAAGCGAGCGTCTGCAGCTTCAAATCGGCGCCCGAGAAAATACCGAGCCGGTTCATCTTCTCGGCAGTCACAGGACCGACGCCATGAAATTTCCCGACCGGCAAGTCGGCGATGAACGCTTCCCCGGCGCCGGGCGGTATGACGAACTGGCCATTGGGCTTGCGGTGATCGGAGGCGAGCTTCGCCAAGAACTTGTTGTACGAGATGCCCGCCGAGGCCGTTAAGCTCGTCTCGGCAAGAATGCGCGCGCGGATCTCCGCCGCTGTGGCGGAGGCCGTCGGAATGCCGCGCAGGTTGTCGCTCACGTCGAGATAGGCCTCGTCGAGCGAAAGCGGCTCGATGAGCGGCGTGTACTCTGCGAAAATCGCGCGGATCTGTTGCGATGCGGCGCGATAGACCTCGAAGCGCGGCTTCACGAAAACGAGCTCGGGGCATTTGCGCAGTGCCGTGCTCGATGGCATTGCGGAGCGCACGCCGAACTTGCGCGCCTCATAGCTCGCCGCTGCCACGACACCGCGCGCGGCACCATGACCAACGGCGACCGGGCGTCCGCGCAGCGCCGCATCATCGCGTTGCTCGACAGACGCATAGAATGCGTCCATGTCGATGTGGATGATCTTGCGGACGGGCTTCTCGCTCATGGCGCCGATACATCTAGCATGTGAAGAACGGAGCGTGAACTGCTTCGTGCAGATGTCCACTGCTTGCAGCTTTGCACACCCGATGTGCGTGGCAATGAAGCGCTGATCAGTTACCAGCGACCGCGCTATCATCCGCACATCATGCGAGGGAGAGCGCGTTGAGCATTCTGATTATTGGAGCGGGCCATGCGGGGGGCGCCGTTGCGGCCAATCTGCGCCAACTCGGATCTGACGCGCCCATAACCATCGTCGGCGATGAGCCCTATCTGCCTTATCAGCGCCCGCCGCTCTCGAAGGCCTGGCTGAAGAGTGACGTCGCGTTCGCGGCCGTCGGCCTGCGGCCACAAAGCTACTACGAGCAGCGCGGCATCACCTTGCGGCTCGATGGGCGCGTGGTTTCCATCGGCCGCTCTGCGCACGCCGTCGCTCTCGGGAGCGGCGAGGAGATTCCCTACGACACGCTCATTATTGCAACCGGTGCGCGGGCGCGGCGCCTCGGCCTCTCTGGCGAGGATTTGCCGGGCGTCCACGTGCTGCGCACGATCGCCGACGCTGATCGCGTCAAGGCGGGACTTGCAGCCGGGCAGCGTCTCGTCGTGATCGGCGGCGGCTTCATCGGTCTCGAGGTGGCGGCTTCGGCGCGGCTCAAGGGCATGGATGTACTCGTAATCGAGCGCGAGGCTCGGCTGCTGGCCCGCGTGGCTTCGCCGCCCATCTCGAGCTTCATGCAGAGTTTTCACGAGCGCCAGGGCGTCGCCTTTCGGCTCGAGACGGGCGTTGACGGTATCGAAGGGCGCGATGGCCGCGTCGCAGGCGTGCGGCTCAGCAATGGCGAGATCGCAGCGGCAGACATGGTGCTTGTTGGTGTGGGGGCCGTTCCCAACACGGAACTTGCTCAGGCCGCCGGTCTCACATGCGGCAATGGCATCGTCGTCGATCTCGAAGCGCGCACCAATGATCCCCAAGTTTTCGCGATCGGCGACTGCACGGAGCGGCCGCTGCCGCACTACGGCTGTCGCGCGCGCCTCGAAAGCGTTGCGAGCGCGCTCGAGCAGGCGCGTCAGGCCGCGGCAGCGATCTGCGGTGCAAAAGCCCCGGCGCCAGAAGTGCCCTGGTTCTGGTCGGACCAGTACGACCTCAAGCTCCAGATTGCGGGACTGCCGATCGGCGCAACGCGGATCGAAGTGCGTGGCGATATGGAACAGGGCAAGTTCGCCGTCGCGCATCTTGATGACGATGGCAGGCTCTGCGCCGTCGAGGCTGTCAACGCGCCGGCCGAGTACATGTCGGGTCGCGCGACCATCGGCAAGCAGCGCGCCGTCTGAGCGGCGGCATTCTCACGCTCATAGAAACGACATGGGCTTCGTCTTGGCGCGCGCGCGAGCAAGTGTCCAGAGCTTTCCCCCGTCGAGCGGCACGGGCCGACGGAACTCGGCTTCGGCAGTCGCCACATCCGGGAGGCTGCGGCCGATGATGTCATCGAGCCGATCGGTCATAAGGTCGTTATGCAGCGCGCGCCAGAAAGCGACGCTTTCGTCGCGGTAGGTGCGCACCAGACGCTCTATGACGCGGCGATCCTCGAATGAGCGTGGGTTGAAGAGTTGGAAGGCGATGACCAGCTTGTCGTCGAGCGTCGGGCGGTGCGTGTGCCACGTCGCGCGACCGTCGCGGAAGAGGGAGGCGCGCATGGTCGTGAAGTTGTTGCCGGTGAAGATCACGGGCATGCCGCTGTCGTCGAAGTTGCGCGGCTCCTGCGTATCGGCGAGCTGCTGAAGTTGGTGCGTGACGAGCAGGCTGTTGATTGTCTTCCCTGTCTGACTGTCGGCGGCGGAGATCGAAAGGTCGAAGTCGTCGGCCACGATCGCGATGCGCATCTTGCGGGAACGCGATGCCTCAGCCGCGAACGCCATGAAGTCGCTGAGAACAGCGCTGGCACCACCTTCGTGCTCGCTGGCCAGCATGGATGCCGGCAGTAAAGCCACGGCGAAGCCGTAGCGGAGCGACGCATCGGTCGCTGACACGGTCTTTCCCGTGCCGCGCGCGCCTTGAATGATGAGATAGCGTTCGGCGCGGCCCTTCAGGGAGGGGAGCACCTGCTTGAAGAGGTGCCGGCGAATGGCCCGCTCGAGCTCGTCGAAGACGATCCCGTCCGGGCAAAGGTACTGTCCCGGCATGCGGATCAGGCTGGCAAAGGGCGAAGGCGGCGCCGGAGGAATGCTGGGCGCCAAGTTCGTGATCCGGGACATGCTTCGATCCTCCAGAGCGTCCACTGAGGGACGCGGGGCATACCGGCGATCACGGCGCCAGATTCGGAGGATCGCCACAAGATTCAACCTATGATTGATCCACAGGGCGCTGTGATACATCAAAGATTGAGTAGCTGGTGGAGCGGCAGAGCTTACACTGTGGCCATGCTGCGGGAGGTTGGGCAACCTGTGATTGTGTCCAGCGACCTGCCTTGCCGGCCCTTCGCGATGCACGTTCCGCGTGTTCTGAGGCTTGGCAAGTATCGTTATCTCGCCCGCGATCGCGGCGACTGTGGCTGAAATTCCTCATTCATGGCAACAATCGGGCTGCACGTAGACCGCGAAATGACGAATCGAGTACTACTACTTTTGGTTGCGTTCCTCGGGGTAGGCCGAGCCCCATTACTTCATTAGCAGAGAGATCAGATGAAAAAGTTGCTATTGGTGGTTGTGTCCTGCGCGATCGCGACGCCCGCCCTTGCCCAACGCGCGCACCAAAGCTCGTCGAGGGACAGCATCTCGAACTCCGCGCGGGTCGAGCAGATGGCTGGCGCGATGGCTTTCAGCCAGATCGGCCAGGGCGAGCGGGTCACGCTCGAGTCTCCGCGTAGCGAGCCGCTCATCCAGATCGACGGCGGGGCGTTCGTCATGCCGTACTTCAACGACTCGTTCAACGCGCGGGGCGGCGACATCCGCATCTGGGATCCGGTGGGCTCGTACATCCGAGATACGCGCATCGATATCGAGGGCAACCCGGGCTGACGATGCCGGCTGAAGAGGCGTGAAGCCGGTTTCGTCGCGCGCCCTTTCGAGCATCCTCCACCGCTGATCGCCTGACTTTCATCAGCTCGACGCGGCTGTGCCCAGCACCGCGAATGGCGAACTGCGTCCACCTTTTTACGCGTGCGTGCCCAGGGGCGGGCAGGAGCCCTATATGTCCATCAGACGAGAGAGCACATGAAGAAGTTCCTATTGGTGGTCGCAGCCTGCGCCATCGCGACGCCAGCCTTTGCCCAGAGCGCATCAAGGGGCAGTGTCGCGAACTCTGCGCGTGTCGAGCAGATGGCTGGTGCGTTCGCTTTCAGCCAGATCGGGCAAGGCGAGCGCGTGACCCTCGAGTCGCCTCGCAACGAGCCGCTTATCAAGATCGACGGCGGCGCGTTCGTGATGCCGTACTTCAACGACTCCTTCAATGCGTCGCGCGGCGGCGATATCCGGATCTCCGACCCTGTCGGCTCGTACGTTCGCGATACGCGCATCGATGTCGAGGGCGGATACCCCTACCCCTGAGCGTTTCGAGGCGTGCGGTGGGGCCCCGTGGAACCGCCGCACGCCTAGTCGGCCGGAATGGGCCGGTACGATTGCCTTTGCTGCAGTTCATCGAGCTCCGCTGTTTCCAGGCGACCGCTCGTGACGTCACCCCAAAAGGATATTCGATGCGACATGCTGCAGCCGGAGCCGTCCTACTTGCGCTGCTTTCCGTTGGAGCCCGCGCGGAGCCGCTCACGATCGATCAAAGCGCCTGGCTCAACTACGCGATCGTCGTGAATACGACCAAGAAAGAGTCGGATCTGCGGATCAACCAGCGCGGCACCGTCAATGCCATTTCCTCCATCCAGATGTCGGGGGAAGGCAATGCCGAGATACAGACGCATCAGCGCGGTCGCAGAAACGCGGCGTTTCTCCATCAATCAGGATGGATCACCGCGTCGCGCGTCACGCAGGAGGGCCCTCGACGATTCAGCGGGCACACGCACCAGCCGACGCAATTCACCGGACGAAATACGGACGAGGGTTACCTCTCCTATTTCATGACGGGCGGCTTCAGCCTCGTCACTCTCACCGACAGCAATCACACGTGGATCAGTCGCTTCGGGCGCGCGCGCTGATGCTTCGAGAGATTTCCGACCGGGGACGGTCAGACGCAAGCCGGGGGGACTGCGCTCCATGACACGACACAACTCGAGAACGCCCCGTCTTGTCGCATTCTGCGCCGCGCTGCTTGGAAGCGTCATTGCGGTCGCAATCGTGCCTGAAGGCGCACGCGGCGAAGGCGCCAAGGGTGCCGCGCCACCGGCAGCCACCTCGTTGAAGGACGGCGCCGACAATCACTGCAGGGCATTTGGACCGGATTACACGGCAGTGGGTTCAACGGGCGTCTGCGCCCGCGCGGGCGGCGGCATTCTCGTCTACTCGGGCAAGGAGTTCACGGACCGCGATATCGTAATGCACGGGCAGCGCATTCCGACCCTGTTCAACACGGGGGCTGGAGCGCCGATCGTCTACTATCAAAGGGACGATGTGAGTCAGCAGACCAAGAATCCCTCGGCAGGAGTATTCGCATACGCTCAGTTGATGCTGCAGGCTCGGAGCGAAGACGCGGGACTGCTGCGCGGCTTCATCCGCATCGCAGCGGACGCCCGAACGCACTACACCTATGACGGCGACATGATCTTCGATCTCAGGAAGATCGAGAACTCCTACTACTATGGCGCGCTCGATGAGGGCTGGGTCCAGTGGAACGGCCTGAAGGTCGGCGTCCAGCCGTCGATGTTCGGCTTCAACCGCCTGCCGAGCGTCGTAACGCCCGGCTACACCTCGATCGTCACGACGCTCGCCGCTTCCTACACCGCCGGTCTCTCGCGCAACGCATCATTGAGCATTGCCATCGAGGATCCAAATCGCCGGCGAATGGCGGATGGTGTCCTCGCGCGCCCCGACAGGGGCGGCGTACCGGACATTGTCGCCATGGCGCGCATTGCCACCCCGTCGACGTTGTTCCACATCTCGGGCGCCATCCGGCATGTCGATGATCACGTGACGAAGGATTTCATCGGCGGCGATGAAAGGAGCGCATGGGGCTGGGCCTGGTCGGCCGGCCTGCAGTCGCGCGTGAAGTGGGAAGACATTGTCGGTGCTGGGGCGCAAGGCGTGTACGGCCGCTTCGGCCTCACCGTCGCGCAAGCCTCGGGCGCGCTCGGCTATCTCGGGGTCCCATTCTTTTCGCCGGACTACATCGCTGGTGGTGACGGACGGATCTTCAACTCGACAGGATGGTCGGGGGTTGTCTCGTACGAGCATTTGCTGGCGCCACGCGTGAAGCTGAACCTCAACGCATCCTTCTTCGACATCTCGATGCATTCGAAGGGCGAGCCGGTCGTTCCTCTCGATCCTCAGGTCGCGCCGGACCTGGCCTTCGAGGTGGGTGTGCGCGGCACCGTGCTTCAGGCCGGCCTCGAATTCATGCCCATGCCCGGCATGGTCCTCGGCGTTGAGGGGGGCTTCACGACCACCGAGGCGAAGGGCCGGTACGTAGGTGTGGCTGGTGAAAAGGTCAGCGTGGGGTTCCCGCACGTCGGCGTGTACCTGCGCAAGACATTCTAGACGATGCCGGCATCGTCCGGGGTGGAGCGCGGAGGCGCGAAGCTAGTGAGTGGTGTGGTGGCGTCAGGCAGAGTTTTCAGGAGCTTTGAGAAGGAAATGGAGATGCGGGTATTCTTTAAACGTAGCAGATGGGCCACCGGACTGGCGGTCGCGGGGGCACTGTTTGCGGGCGTGGAAGGGGCACGGGCGCAAGCGTACGACGCAGGTGGCGGCACGGCATCCGGCACGGATGCAGTCGCGATTGGAATGGGCGCCACAGCCTCCAGCCAGAACGGAATTGCGCTTGGATACTATCCCACAGCGTCAGGGTTGAACGCCATTGCGATTGGTGTTGGTGCGAATGCATCAGCCGATCACAGTACGGCGCTCGGTGGTGGTTCGGTTGCGAGCCGAGGTGGGCAGACGGACTACGTGGCGCCCTTTTTGACCGCGCCGCAGACGTCGGTGGGCGAGATTTCCGTCGGCAACGACACAGTGCAGCGACAGATCACCCATGTTGCGGCCGGCTCCGCTCCGACTGACGCCGTCAACGTTGCTCAGCTCGAGGGCGCGATCACCCCGCTGCAGGCCGGCGTCGCTTCTTTGGGTACTGACCTCACGGCATTGACCGGCCGAGTCGATCGGCTCGACAGACGCATCGAAGACACGCGCGATATCGCGATCGCTGCTGGCGCTCTCTCTATGGCGGCAGCCCAGCTCCGCTTCGATGATCGGCCGGGCAAACTGTCCATCGCCATGGGCGGTGGCGCCTTTCATGGCAAGGGCGCCGGCGCAATCGGCCTCGGTTACACGTCTCCGGATCGCCTGTGGCGCGCCAATGTGTCCGGGAGCTTCACCGACGGCGAATCGGCGTTCGGTGGCGGCGTGAGCTTTACGCTGAACTAGTTCAGGTGCTCGGGGGAGAAGTGGGGGGCGGGCTCCGGCGCGCCTTCCACCTTTTGCTTTCCTTCGATCGAGAGAGAGAGCTGCACTTATGTCTAGTCCGCATTTCAAATGGGTCTTGCCCGCAGTCGTCGTGGCGACCATCGCCATCAGCACAATCGCGGTCGCAATCATGAATGCCGGTGCGCGTGCTGAGGCGAGCGAGGGGAAGGCCGCTATTGAGTGGCGCTTGGCCCAGGCCGCTGAGCCGAAGAAGCAGCGTTCTGAAAATTGGGCATCTCAGGTCAAGCCGCCAGAAACCAAGAAGAAGCAGGCAGCCGCTGAGCCGCCGAAACCTGAGGCAGACAAGGATCGCGGCGTGCCGGCAGGCCAGCTGCAACCCCAGCTCCATGCGAGCAACGGCGGCATTACGACCTGCTTCGACTCACTAGCTCGCGCATCCAGCCAAGCCGTGGATGGTGAGCACCAAGCCTATTCCACCTGGGATCAGAGGCGCCCGAACGAGGGGACCTTCCGCTCGATCGTCTCGCTCCGCTATCCGCACGCCGCAGCGCCGCGCGGCGCGTCCGTCATCATCAACAGCCCGGTGGATGGCGCTTGCGACGCGACGACACTGCAGATCATGCCGACGCTTCGCTCGTGCAACGCGATACAAGGCGATCTCATGAAAAATGGGCGGGCCGTCGCCAATCTGGCTGGCCTCGCCCTTATTCAGGTGCCGCAGGATCTCAGCTACCTGCTGCTTCCGACGGCCGATGACGGCTGCACGATCGTTGCGATCCGTGTGATCCGCTCGCAGTAGGCGCCGATGCGGTCAGAAGCAGAGATGTGCGGTGACCAAGCCAGCCGATCCGCTGCGTCATATTCCAAGCCGTCGGCATGGCGGCCGCGGGCATAGCACTACAGGAAGAAGGCGAAGCGCCCCTTCCCAGCAGCCCGCGGCGTCTACTCTAAGCCGTCGGCGTGGCGGCCGCGGGCACAGCACTACAGGAAGAAGGCGAAGCGCCCCTTCCCAGCAGCCCGCGGCACTAAAGAATCAGCTGTTTGGCCCGCGATCCATCGAGACCGGCTGCCAGCGCCGTAGCCCGCTCGCCGGCAGCACCGTCGGATTGACGCACGACATCGGCCAGCGGCCCGTGAGCACGAGCGCGAGCTCCTGGCCAACGCGGCGCTTGCGGGCCGGATCGAAGCGCGCCGATGCCGAGGCATTGTGCGGCGAGAGAATGACGTTGCTCATCTTCAGCAGCGGATTGTCCGGCTTCGGCGGCTCGACCTCGAACACGTCGAGGCCAGCACCAGCAATCCAGCCTTCCTTCAGCGCCTTGATCAGCGCGCTCTCGACGACGGTTGGCCCGCGGCCGGTATTCACGAAGATCGCGGTCTTCTTCATCTGGCGGAAGTGATGCTCCTTGAGGAAGCCCACCGCTTCGGGCGTCGCCGGCAAGTGCATCGAGACGAAATCGGATTTGGCGAGCAGCTCGGAGAGGCTTGCCGGCTCGACACCGTGCGCCGAGATCGCGAGCTCGTCGAGGAAGGGATCGTGCGCCATCAGGTGCAGACCGAATGCTTTGGCGCGCGCAGCAGTCGCCCGCGCGACGCGACCGAAAGCGATGAAGCCGAGCGTCTGCCCCTGCAGGCGCGGCACCTGCAGTACCTGCGGTCGGCCCTCTGACCAGCGGCCCTCGCGCACCATGCGGTCCTGCTCCAGCGCGCGGCGATGGGCGGCGAGCAGCAGCATCATGGCGTGATCGGCGACTTCCTCGATGAAGGTGTCCGGGCAGTTGGTGACGGGGATTCCCTTCTCGGTGGCGGTGGCGACATCGACGTAGTCGACGCCGACCGTGCCGAGCGCGATCAGCTTGCACTTGTCGAGCGCCTGGATCATCGGGCGCGTGAATTTCATGGCCTTGGCGTAGACGGCATCGACGCCCTTGGCCGCTGCGATGAAGCCTTCTTCCGTGGCCGGGCACTCGATGATCTCGGCGTCCAATCCCTCGAGCGCCTCTGTCTCGTAGCCGTAGCCGCCACCAGCGACCGTGAACGATGCGCCGGCGGGTGTGAGAATCTTGAATTTGGGCATGTCGTGCTCCCTGGTGGCGCTGCTCGTAGGTCGGCAGCGTGCATTGTTCTGACGGCGGAACCTGCCATGCCGGGGAGGCCCAAGGCAACGGGCGGCGTCGCCGTGCACGCCAGTGTTTCGCGTGACGCGTGGCGGTCTCCTGCTGACAAGCGCAGCCGATGCCGTACTGTAGCGTGCACAACAAAGTGCGCCCGTTGTTGATGGCGAGGCGCCGCACCTACGGAGGAAGCCATGAAAGCTGCAGTATTTGCGGGTGACCGGCAGGTTGAGCTTCGCCAATTCGACGATCCGACGCCGGGACCCGGCGAGGTTGTGCTCGAGATCAAGGCTTCGGGCATGTGCGGCAGCGATCTAAAATTCTACCGGGCAGCACCTGGCGAGGCCGCGAAGCTGCTGGGGCTCGGCAATACGGGTGCCGTTATCGCGGGGCACGAGCCGTGCGGCGTGGTTGCCGCCGTGGGCAAGGGCGTCAGCGAGAAGGAGGCGCGGGTCGGCCAGCGCGTCATGGTGCATCACTACCGCGGATGCGGGGTCTGTCCGCACTGCGCGACAGGCTGGATGCAGCTTTGCAACGAGGGCGTTGCCGAGATTTACGGTGCGACGGGCCACGGCGCACATGCGCCCTACATGAAGGTGCCGGCACGGACGCTGGTGACGCTCCCCGACGAGCTCTCATTCGAGACGGGCGCGGCCATTTCTTGCGGCACGGGAACTGCCTGGGGCGCGCTCAAGCGCCTGGAGCTCAGCGGTGACCAGACTATCGCCGTCTTCGGGCAGGGCCCGGTCGGCCTTTCGGCGACCCAGCTCGCGGCCGCCATGGGCGCACGCGTGATTGCGCTCGATGTGAGCGAGGAGCGGCTCGCTCGCGCCAGGGAGTTTGGCGCCGATCTGACAATCAATCCCGCGAGCACGAACGACGTCGTCGGCGCCATCAAGCAGGCGACGCATGGGCTTGGCGCCCATGCGACCCTCGATGCTTCGTCTTCTTCGGAGGCGCGGCGCCAGGCCGTGCAGAGCGTGCGCACATGGGGCAAGGCCTGCTTCGTTGGCGAGGGCGGGCAGGTGACGCTCGACGTCAGCCCGGATCTCCTGCGCCGGCAGGTCACGCTGATCGGCTCCTGGACGTTCTCGACGGTCGGCCAGGCCGAGTGCGCGACGTTCGTTGCCGACCGCAAGATCAAGGTCGACGATCTCTTCACGCACCGCTGGAAGCTCGAGCAGGTCGACGAGGCCTACAAGCTCTTCGACAAGCAGACCACTGGCAAAGGCGTGATCGTGATGTAATCGGGGGTGGCTGCCCGGCGCGGGGCGGGCATCTGAGCCGCAATTAGGTCGCCTTGCCCGGGCCCGGCCCGGCGCCTACTCTGGCGCCCGCCGCCACCCCAGCAATTCGGCGGCAATGATCACACTCGACAGGACCCGAATTCCCATGGCGCAAGAACTCACCCATTTCATCGGCGGCAAGAAGGTCAAGGGCACGAGCGGCCGCTTCGGCAATGTGTTCTGGCCCATGACGGGGGAGGTTGCGGCTCGAGTGCCGCTCGCGTCCGTGAGTGAGGTCGATGCCGCCGTGCAGAACGCGCGCGCCGCGCAGCCAGCCTGGGCGGCGGTCAATCCGCAGCGCCGCGCGCGTGTGCTCGCGAAGTTCGTCGACCTGCTGAACCGCGACATGGACAAGCTCGCCGATGTGCTCGCGCGCGAGCATGGCAAGACGGTGCCCGATGCCAAGGGCGACATTCAGCGTGGTCTCGAGGTCTGCGAGTTCGCGACCGGTATCCCCAGCCTCATGAAGGGCGAGTATACGGACGGGGCCGGCCCAGGGATCGACATCTATTCCATACGCCAGCCGCTCGGCGTCGTTGCCGGCATCACGCCGTTCAACTTCCCCGCCATGATCCCCATGTGGAAATTTGCTCCCGCGATTGCGTGCGGCAATGGCTTTATCCTGAAGCCCTCGGAGCGCGATCCCGGCGTGCCGCTCATGCTCGCCGAGCTGATGATGGAGGCGGGGCTGCCCGCCGGCATCCTCAATGTCGTGAATGGCGACAAGGAAGCCGTGGACGCGATCCTCGACCATCCGCAGATCGAAGCGGTCGGCTTCGTCGGCTCGACCCCAATCGCGGCGTACGTCTATGCGCGCGGGACCGCTTCGGGAAAGCGCGTGCAGTGCTTCGGCGGCGCCAAAAACCACATGCTCATCATGCCGGACGCCGATCTCGATCAGGCGGTCGATGCGCTGATCGGTGCGGGCTATGGGTCGGCGGGCGAGCGCTGCATGGCCGTGTCGGTCGCGGTGCCGGTCGGCAAGAAGACGGCGGACGCGCTCATGGACAAGCTCATTCCGCGCGTCGAGAATCTGAAGATCGGGCCCTCGACCTCGCAGGAGGCGGACTTCGGCCCTGTCGTCACGGCCGCGCACCTGCAGAAGGTCAAGGATTACGTCGACATCGGCATCAAGGAAGGCGCCAAGCTGCGTGTCGACGGCCGGAATTTCAAGCTGCAGGGCTATGAGGGCGGCTTCTACATGGGCGGCTGCCTCTTCGACGACGTGACGCGCGACATGCGCATTTACAAGGAAGAGATCTTCGGGCCGGTGCTGTCCGTCGTGCGCGCGAAGGACTACGGCGAGGCGCTGAGCCTGGCCATGGATCACGAAATGGGCAACGGTGCCGCAATCTTCACGCGTGATGGCGACACGGCGCGCGACTTTGCCTCGAAGATCAACATCGGCATGGTCGGCATCAACGTGCCGATCCCGGTGCCGCTCGCCTACTACACTTTCGGCGGCTGGAAGAAGAGCGCGTTCGGCGATCTCAACCAGCATGGCCCCGACTCGATCCGCTTCTACACGCGCACGAAGACTGTGACGCAGCGCTGGCCGTCGGGCGTCAAGGAAGGCGCGGAGTTCTCGATCCCCGTGATGAAGTAGGGCTGAACAAACCAAGGACCACGCCCCGGCCAACAGGGGCGGGTCCAATAAGGAAACGCCGCGATGTCTTCACGCCTCACGATCTACGGCAGCTTCACGTCGAGCTCGAGCTACAAGCCGATGCTCTACCTTTCTCTCGCGCGGCTGCCGTTCTCCTTCCGCACGGTCAATCTCAAGAAGGGTGTGCAGAACGAGCCAGAGCACATCGCACGCAATCGCTACGGCAAGGTGCCGGTGCTCGAGCACAATGGCCTCACGATCGTGAATTCCAATATCATTCTCGACTACCTCGCGCGCACCACGGGGCATTTCGCGGGCGCGACCGAGCAGGAGCAGTGGACGGCGCGCGAGTGGTGTGCCTGGGAGGCCGACGCGATCAGCAATGTCGCGAAAGTGCGCCACTACAGCCGCTTCCGTGAGGTGCATCCCGAGGTGATGGGTTACTTCCGGCCCGAGGCGGAGGCCGCGCTCAACTTCGTGGACAAGTCCGTGAAGGGCCGGCAGTGGCTCGTCGGTGAGCAGTGCACGATCGCCGATATCGCGTGCTGGGGGCGCATGGTGTTCATGGCCGAGGGCGGAATGGATATCAACCGCTGGCCAAACCTCCTTGCGTGGTCCGAGCGGTTGAAAGCCATGCCCGGCTTCGCGCTTCCCTATGATCTCATACCGAAGAAAGATCAGGAGTTCGATCCGGCGTAATGCGGGTCGAACCTCAATCGAGGACATCAATGACCCGAATTCCCTATCCCGACCTCGACAAGGCGTCGCCGGAGGTTCGCGAGATGCTTGCGCGCCTGCCGGCGCCGGTCGGCATCTTCAACATGATTGCGCACGCCGAGACGGCGCTGAAGCCGCTCATGAAGCTCGGCGGCACGTTTCTCGGAAAGCTCAAGCTCGATCCGTTGCTGCGCGAGCTGGTGATCCTGCACGCGGTGAACCTCGAAGGCGGCGAGTACGAGTGGGTGCAGCACGTGCCGATCGTGCTGGCGCTCGGGGGCACGCAAGCCCAGATCGATGCGCTCAAAGCAGGTGACGATCAGGCAGCCTGCTTCAGCGTCGCCGAGAAGGCCGCGCTCCGCTTCACGCGCGAGGTGGTCGTCGATGTCGGCGCGTCGGAAGCTTCGTTGACCGAGGCCCGCAAGCATCTCTCGGAGCGCGAGATTGTCGAGCTGATCCTCGTCGCCGGCTTCTACATCATGCTCGCGCGATTGACCGAGACGCTTGACATTCCGAACGATCCGCCGATCGGCGACAAGCTCGTCAGCCAGATCGAGGCGCGGGTCGCAGCAAAGAAGAAGTGAGAGGGGGCGGGGATGAAGCGCGCGGTCTATGTCAATTGTGATGGCTTATGTACGGACTGGATCAGCGCCGAGCGCACGCCGGCGCTCGCGGCGCTTTCCGCGCGGGGCCTGCGCTGCGCCGAGCATCGGTCCATCTTCCCTTCCGTGACGCGCGCGTCGGCGGCCGCTGTCGGCTCCGGTTGCCGACCTATCCGGCATGGCCTGCACGGCAATCGCATGGGCCTTATTGAGGATGGGCGCATTGTCGTGCGCGATGCCGGTCCGCCGGACTTCCGCGGGCACATGCGCAAGGCACTCGGGCGAACCCTGCGCGTGCCGAGCATGTCGCAGCGCGTCGCGAAGCACGGCGGTTTCGTCGCCTACTCTAATGTCTCGCCGGGTGCGGCATACTTCCTCGATCCTGATGAGCATGGTGAGGTGCGCCATCGCGCCGGCTCGTATGGTCCGGGCGGATCGGCTGTGCCGGCCCTCCCGATCAAGCCCGGTCTCGAGGGCGATATCGCCATGGCTGGCCTCTTCTGTGACGAGGTGCTGCGCGGGAAGCCGCGCGCGATCTCCGTCATGTGGTTCGGAGATCCCGACCTCACGATGCACAACGCGCCGATCGGCTCGCCGACGCATATGGCTGCGCTCAAGCAGATCGACGAGCTGGTCGGCAACGTCGCCGCGACCATCGACGAGCTGCGCGCCAAGGGCGAGGACATTCTTCTCATCGTCGGCTCGGATCACGGACATGAGACCGTGGGGCACGGCATCAACGTCACGGCATGGCTGGATGAGAACGGCTATGGCGCACTGCGCGAAGCCGGCCAGATCGCATTCGCGACGCAAGGTACGGCTGCGCTCCTCTATGCGATCGGCGAGGCCGAACGGGTAGTGCCGGATGCGCTCGCGAAGTTGAAGTCTGCGCCGTGGGTCGGCGAGATCGCGACGGGCGCGCAACTCGAGCAGCTCGGCATTGCGTCCGAGGGCGGTCTCGTCGCCGGCATCAGCCTTGCGCGCGACCCGGCGCCGAATGAGTTCGGAGTGGCCGGTCAGCGGTGGGCCTCGTTCAATGGGCCGGAGTTCAAGGGCATCGGCTACGGCCAGCACGGCGGCTGGGGACCGGACGAGACGCGGCCGTTCCTCATAGTCGACCACCCCGCCGGCAAGCCTGTGCGACGCACGGAGCGCACGTCGCTGATCGACATCGCGCCGACCATCATTACGTTTCTCGGCCTGCCGGTGGACGGCATGGAAGGAAAGCCGATCGCCTGGGGTTGAGCTCCGATCCACCGAACGCGGTCTTGCCAGATGCAATACGAACGCACTGCCCGCGAGGACATACGCTGGTGGGGGCTATTCCTCGTCGGCGCTATGTTTCTCTATGCCGGCTTGGTGGTCGATCCGGCGACGAACTGCGATCCGTCGGGACGCGAATGCGCGCCCTGGCTGGTGCCGATTGCAAAGTGGATGGGGGCCGTCTTCGGGCTCGTCGGGTTCGCGCATCTGGTCGCGAACCCGAGCCGCGGCAGCCGTATCGATCTCGTGAGCGGCGATCTTATCTGGTGGCAGAACCGGTACGGCGCGAAGGGCGGCAAGGAAGGGCGCATCCACCCATCACGCATAAGTGCGATCCGCATCGTCCCGCAAAGCGACAGTATGGACGAGGTGCATCTGTATGATCTCGATGGTGAGCGGCTGCATTATTTCGACGGCGAGGTAATCCCATGGCCCTACGAGGCATGGGCGAAGAAGCTCGCAGCGAAGTGGCCGCACATCCGCCTGGAATTGAAGTGAGCCGGGTGGTGGCGCGGAGTTCGAGACATGTCGACAGCGCACATCGAGGTCATCCAAGGTGACATTACGCGCCTCTCCGCGGATGCGATCGTGAATGCTGCGAACAGTGCGCTCGTCATGGGTGGTGGCGTGTGTGGTGCGATCTTTCGCGCGGCTGGCGTGGCGGAGTTGAGCGCGGCGTGCCGCGCGCTCGGTGGATGTGCAACGGGCAGCTCGGTGATCACGCCGGCCTTCGAGATAGGGACTGCGAAGTTCATCGTGCACGCCGTCGGGCCAGTCTATGCCGAGTATGAGCCGGAGAAGGCCGCGGAGCTGCTGCGCAGCGCCTATGCGTCGGCGCTCGAGGTGGCGGCGGAGAACGGCTGCAGCAGCATTGCGTTTCCCGCGATAAGTACTGGTATCTACGGCTATCCCTTGCGGGAGGCCTGCGCGGAGGCCGTATCGGTGTGTGCCGCTGACGGAGCGCGCCTCGGTCTCGCGATCAAGCTCGTTGCATTCGACGATACCACCGCAAACGCGCTGAGAGAGGCGGTCGCCCGCCTCTCTTGAGCTGTCCATATTGAGATTCAGGCCGCAGCAGTGTCCGAGCGCTGCAGGGCGTTGTGCTCCAGCAGCGCCAGCACAGCGACGGTCGCGGCCTGCGCGAGAATGAAAATGTATCCGAGCGCGTTCGGCGCGATGAAGGCGAACACGCCGAGGCTGGCTGCCACCCAACCGACATTGCCGAGCACGATCAGCCACACGATCGGCCGCGAAGGCGTCGCCTGCAAACCGGCATAGATCATGAGCGCAGCGCACGGGAATAGGATGAGGCCTGCCCAATAGAGCAGGGGCGCCGGGATGCCGGTGAGGCCAGCGACGAACTTCGATCCGAAGGCCATCAGGGCGCCGGCGCCGACACACGTGGCGGCATCGAGCAGAAGGACGTTTTGGAGGGTGTTATTGGACTGGATGGGGCTCATGGTGTCTCTCCGTGGGCTTTGTGGTGAAGCCTCCGTTCGGCTCCATGCCCTCGAAGATGGCGACAGCGATGCGTCTGGTCGATTACGCTAGAGGTAATTGGATCGAGATCGCTTCGTCGGTAGTTTTTCCACCATGCCGAACAATGAACCCACTGCCGGAACCCTGCTGCGGACATGGCGCCAGCGCCGCCGCATGAGCCAGCTTGAGCTGGCGCTCGAGGCCGAAGTCTCACAGCGCCATCTGAGCTTTGTCGAATCTGGTCGCTCGGCGCCGAGCCGCGAGATGATCCTGCACCTGGCCGAGCGGCTTTCCATTCCGCTGCGCGAGCGGAACATCCTGCTCGTCGCCGCTGGCTTCGCGCCTATCTATCAGGAGCGCAATCTCAGTGATCCGGCGCTCGCCGCGCAGCGCGAGGCCATCGAGGTCGTGCTCAAGGGGCATGAGCCTTTTCCGGCGCTCGCTGTGGACCGGCATTGGACACTCGTCGCGTCGAACGCGGCAATCGGGCCGCTCATTGCGGGCATTGATGCAGGTTTGCTGGAGCCGCCGCTGAATGTGCTGCGCTTGAGCCTGCATCCGAATGGCATGGCACCGCGCATCGCGAACTATGCGGAATGGAAGGCGCACGTCATCACGCGCCTGACGCAGCAGGTGGACGCTTCGGCAGACGCGAAGCTCAATGAGCTGCTGGAGGAGCTGAAGACCTATCAGCGTCCGCGCGGCGGCGCGATCATGGCGCCGTCACCCAAGCGCGATTTCGGCAATGTGGTCGTGCCACTGCAACTGATGACACCGGACGGTGTGCTCTCGTTCTTCAGCACGACGACGGTGTTCGGCACACCCGTCGACATCACGATCGCGGAGATCGCGATCGAGGCGTTCTATCCTGCGGACAAGGCGACGGCGGAAGCCGTGCGCAAAGCGGCGGTCGCAACAAAGCCGCCGATCGCCAGTGCAAAACCACCTAAACCCCGTAGCGGCCGATGATCGAGATCGAGCACACGTTCTGGTGCGGGAAGCCGCCCAGATTGTGCGTGAGGCCGAGGCGCGGCTCGTCCTGGCGCTGACGCGGGCCGGCGCGGCCGAGCATCTGTAGGTAGATCTCGTAGATCATGCGCAGGCCAGAGGCGCCGATTGGATGGCCGAAGCATTTGAGGCCGCCGTCGATCTGGCAGGGTACGCCGCCGTCGGCATTATAGAAGCCGTCGAGGATGTCCTTCACCGCGCCGCCTTCCTTGGAGATGAAGAGGTCCTCCATGGTGACGAGCTCGGTGATCGAGAAGCAGTCGTGCACTTCGATGAGCGAGAGCTCCTTGCGGGGGTCGTCGATGCCGGCCTCGGTGTAGGCGCGTTTCGAGGCTATTCGCGTCGTGACGAAGTGACTACCGTCCCAGGAGTTATGGCTTGCTTCCTGGCCATTCGAGACCGAGAGCTGCAGCGCCTTAACTGACACGATGTCGTGTTTGCCGAGGCTCTTGGCGATCTCGGGCGTCGTGACGATCGCGCACGCCGCACCATCCGACACGCCGCAGCAGTCATAGAGTCCGAGCGGCTCGGCGACGGTCGGCGCGCCGAGCACGGTGTCGATATTGATCTTGTTCCTCAAGTGCGCCTTGGGATTTTTGGCGCCATTGTCGTGGCTCTTGACCGATATTTGCGCCATGGCGCGCTTGAGTTCTTCCGGCGACGTGCCATTTTTGGCGCGATAGGCAGCCGCGAGCTGAGCGAACGAGCCGGGGGCTGAAAAATTCGCCCAGGACATGGAATTCAGAACGCCGCGCGAACGCTGCGGCAAGCCGCCATATCCGGTGTCCTTGAGCTTCTCGACGCCCATGGCGAGCGCGATGTCGGCCGCACCTGAAGCCACGGCGTACACAGCGCCGCGGAAAGCTTCAGTGCCGGATGCGCAGTAGTTCTCGACGCGTGTCACGGGGATGTACGGAAGCCGCAGCGCAATCGCGAGCGGTACGCCCGATTTGCCGACGTGCTGATCCTCGATGGCCGTCGAAAGCCACGCTGCGTTGATCTGCTTGGTCTCGATGCCAGCATCGGCAAGCGCTTCCTCATAGGCCTCGACCATGAGGTCGTCGGCTTCCTTGTCCCACCGCTCGCCGAATTTCGAGCAGCCCATGCCGAGGATCGCAACCTTGTCCTTGATGCCAGAAGCCATGGCTCAGCTCTCCTTCGCGGAAGTGGGGGCGGGTGCGGCTTTCCAGAAATAGCGGGTGAAGCCGCGCTGTGTGTCGTGGTCCTTGATGCGGAACATCATGCGCATGGTCTGGCCGACTTCGAGCGCCTCGGCATCGACGTCGGTGAAGTCGAGCATCATGCGGCCGCCGCCCTCGAACTGTACCATGCCGTAGCAGGCTGGTGGCGAGGGCGAGAAGGTCAGGCGATCGGCGGTGAAGGAGTTGATGCGGCCAGCCTTGTCGGCGAAGGCGTGCGGCACCTGCGAGTGCATGGCATTGCAGTTCGGGTTCACGCAGATGTTCGACTTCGGGATCTGGACGGTGCCGCACTTGGTGCATTCGCCTCCAACGAAGCTCGTCAACAGCCCGCGATTGCGCCAGAGCGAGGAGAGTGGCGTTTGCTTGTCGACTTCGGAGCGCATGCCGCGCTCGATCTCGACGAGATCGTTGATCGCGAGATAGCGATTGTACGAGGTCTCTTCCTTGCGGCGCGCGAGGTGACCCTTGACGCCGCTCCGCGCGGGGAGGTTCGCGAGTTCCTCCGTGACTTCGAGGATGATCGCGTCAGCGCCTTGGCCGAAACCAACGACGAGAACGCGGTCGCCCGCCTTGGCGGACTCGAGCGTATGTCCGAGCAGCATGAGCGGATGCGCGACACCAGTCTCGCCGAGCTGGGCCTGCAGATTGTCGCGCACGCTCGTCTCGGGGAGACCGGCAGCCTTGGCGATCGTGCCGGCAATGCGCGGCAGTGTGCCCGGCATGATGAAGTGCGTGATGTCGCTCGGCAGGAGGCCTCCGCGGGACAGCGCTTCCGCGATGACCGGCGGCACGAGCTTCATGTAGCCTTCATCGCGGATCCAACGCTCCTCCCACTGGTAGTCGAAGGGCTGATCGTCCGTGCGGTAGTGATCAACAAAGTCGGCCGTGCGGCTCGCCGACCCGACAAGGCGCGCGATGGCCGGCCCCTCGCCGACGAGCACGGCCGCCGCGCCATCACCAATCGTCATCTCATAGGGGCTCGCGGTTTTGGCGCGCCGCTTCTCGGAGGCGATGAGCAGTGTCGGTCCGCCACCGATCAGAGCATTGAGCAGTGCCGAAGTAGCCGCCCGCTGGCTCGCAGTCACATCGAGCGCGGCGACATGGCTAGCGATGTCGAGAGCTTCGGCGACGATGCCCGCATTGAGCCGGTCGCGAAATGGGAATGAGGTCGATGCGAACTGAAGGCCGCGGACACTCTTGCGGTCGATCCCGGTGAGGCAGTCACGCGCCGCCTCGACGGCCATGGTGACGGTGTCCTCGTCCCAATTGCAGATGGCGCGCTCGCCCTTGGCGAGGCCCTTGAGGGCGGGGTTGAACCAGGTGTTGGCGGTGGCGATGGCCTGGCGCTGCAACCTGAGGCGCGGGATATAGGCGCCGAACGCCAGAATGCCGGCGGTCATGTGGGCTCCTTCAGGGTTTCCTCGGGCGCGGACGCGCAATTTTCATCAAACAGTGCACCCACGATGCGCGAGCGTCAACGGCACCTGCCGGAGGCCATATCAGCAGTATTGAATATTCGTCGGCGGGCTTCTAAATGAAAGGAAATGCTCCAGCGGGAACAGAACGGAGGTTCCTATGCTCCACCCAGAGGTGTTCTCGTTCTTCGACGAGCCGACGAATACGGCGAGCTATGTGCTCAAGGATCCGGCCACCAAGGCCGCCGCGATCATCGACAGCGTGCTCGACTACGACGCCGCTGCAGGACGCACATCCACCAAGGCTGCCGACGAGGTCATCGCGTTCGTCAAAGAGCGCGGCTTCGACGTCCAGTGGTTGCTGGAAACGCACGTCCATGCCGACCATCTCTCAGCGGCTCCTTACCTCAAGGAAAAGCTCGGCGGGAAGATAGCGATCGGGGCTAATATCACGGTCGTGCAGGACGTGTTCGGCAAGGTCTTCAATGCCGGCACCGAGTTCGAGCGCGATGGCAGCCAGTTCGACGCGCTTTTCAAGGACGGCGACCGCATTCGCATCGGCGAGATGACTGGCACTGCCATGCACACGCCAGGGCACACGCCGGCCTGCATGACTTACGTGTTCGGTGATGCGGCCTTCATCGGCGATACGCTTTTCATGCCGGACTACGGCACGGCGCGGGCGGACTTCCCCGGCGGCAGCGCGCGCGATCTTTATCGCTCCATCCGCAAGGTGCTGGCGCTGCCGCCTGAGACACGGCTCTTTCTGTGTCACGACTACAAGGCGCCCGGGCGCGACAAGTTCGTGTGGGAGACGACCGTTGCCGAGCAGCGCAAGTCCAACGTTCACGTGCACGATGGTGTGACTGAGGACGAGTACGTCGCCATGCGCGAAGCGCGCGACAAGACGCTTGGAATGCCGAAGCTGATCATCCCGTCCATCCAGGTAAACATGCGCGCGGGCGATCTGCCGGAGCCCGAGGACAACGGCGTGCGCTATCTGAAAGTGCCGCTGAATAAGCTCTGACAACATGAGTTATTCGGGGTTTCCTGCGCTCTCGCGGCGTCATGTGCTCGCTGCCGGCGGCTGTTGTGTGGCCGCCGCACTGACCGGCAGACGAAGGGCGATCGCCGGTGAGAGCATCGCGCTCGCTGACGCCGACGACGTGTTAGCTCGCGAGGGCTTTTCGGGAACGTTTGCCGCTTACGACCCTGGCGCGGACCGCCTAGTGATACTCAACGCAAGTCGCGCTGAGACGCGCTTCGTCCCGGCGTCCACTTTCAAGATCCCGAACAGCCTGATCGCGCTGGAAGTCGGCGCGGTGAAGGATGCGGACGAGATGTTCCGCTACGACGGCAAGCCACGCAGGGTTGCGGCATGGCAGAAGGACATGACGCTGCGCGAGGCCGTTACAGCTTCGAACGTGCCAGTCTTTCAGGAGATCGCGCGGCGCGTCGGCTTGGAGAACTACAGGACTTGGCTCGCGAAGCTCGACTACGGTAATCGCGAGGCCGGCGAAATCGTCGATCGCTTTTGGCTCGACGGACCACTAGCCATCTCGGCAGTCGAGCAGGCGCGCTTCCTGGCCCGGCTCGCCGAGCAGGCGCTGCCCATGAGCGCGCGCTCGCAGGCGATCGTGCGCGACATCATCCGCATCGAGGAGAAGGACGGCCGCACGCTGTTCGCCAAGACGGGGTGGGATGGCAAGATCGGCTGGTGGGCTGGGTGGGTGGAGCGCGGGGCCCGCAAGACAGCCTTCGCGTTGAACATGGACATATCGCGTATCGAGGATGCACCGAAGCGCATTGCGCTCGGCAAGGCGCTGCTCACCCGCCTTGGCGTCTACTAGGGCTCGAACCTGCCGATGGCCAATCCTCGCCGCCTCGGCTATGACAGCAGGCCCAAGACGTGAGCGCAGGAACCCCCCGATGGCTGAAGAGCTGCCCTTCCGCAAAGAGATCGAATTCGCTTATGGCGAAGCGAAGACACTCGCGCCGGGCATCGTGCGCATCGTCGCCAATAACCCGAGCCCGTTCACCTACAAGGGCACAAACACCTACATCGTAGGCGAGGGTCGCGAGGTCTTCCTCATCGATCCCGGTCCCGAAGATGCAGCTCATCTCGATGCCATTCTTGCCGCGCTTGCCGGACGCAAGCTCACGCACATTGTCGTCACGCACACGCACCACGATCATGTGGACGGTCTGCCGGCATTGCAGGAGCGTACAGGAGCGCTGACGGCCGGCTTCGGCCGCACGGTCGCGAAGCCCGGCAAGACACGCGCAAGCCCGGCTGGCGGCGAGTACGTCGAGAATGATTTCAAGCCGGATGTCGTGCTGAAGGATGGTGATCGCCTGGAAGGCAGCGGATTTGCGCTCCAGGCCCTGCACACGCCGGGTCACGCGCCGGACCATCTCTGCTTTGCGCTCGAAGGGACGCGGCACTTCTTCTCGGGCGATCACGTCATGGGTTGGAATACGAGCGTCGTGGCGCCGCCCGAGGGCAGCATGAGCGCGTACCTCGCAGCCATGGAGCGCCTGCTCCAGCGGAATGACGAGATCTTTTTTCCGGGGCATGGCGGGCGGGTTTACGAGCCGCAGCGACTCGTGAAGGCCTACATCCTGCACCGGCGCATGCGCGAGCAGTCCATACTCGAATGTGTTCGGAACGGGCAGACGACGATCCCGGACATCGTCGCGGTGATCTATCGCGGGATCGATCCGCGTCTCGTCAAGGCCGCATCCCTTTCAGTGGCGGCGCACGTAGAGCATCTGGTTGAGCGGGGACTGCTCATTTGCGAGGGGCCTGTTTTGGACCCGGTGCGCCTTTCTGTGCCCTAGTCGGCACTTTCGTGCCGCGGGCCTTCGCTTTGCCTCGCGCAGCGGCGGCGGTCGGAACGGTCGCGTCGAGCCGCGCCCTCAGCTCGGTATAAAACTCCCTGACGCGGTGGGCATTTCGGCCGAAGTCGTGTCCGCCGTAGCGAGACAGCGAGCGGACATCGACGCGCGTCGCGCCGCCATCACTCTCGACCCGCACGACGACGTCGTCGGTGAAGCCGAGGATGAGCGTGCGATCCTCCGCCTCGATGTGGCCGGCACTGCCATCGGCCTGAGGCGGCTCTTCTGATACGATGCGCCATCTGAGGCGACGGACGGCCTCGCCGACGGCATCGAAGACCTCCTCTGCCGCGCGGTCGAGCACCAGCGGGCGGACTTCCGGATAGTACTGCTCCTGCTTCTCGGCGAATGCATTGCCCGGATAGGTGACTGGATTTGCCGACTTGGCCCGGTCACGCGAGAGGACGGCGAACTCCGGCGGGTGCTCGGTGTCGGTCGTCACATCGTTGATCGGTGGCAGCCTGAGATAGATGGGGGCGACGCTCGCCGGCCATGCGAAAATCGCAAGGCTAACCGCAATGCCAGCGACAGCGCTCCAGGCGCCTGTCAGGCCACGGCGCCAGATGACGACACCGGCCGCAAGCCCGCTGATGAGGGCCAATCCGGCGCCTGCAAAGCCGGTGAGGACGAGGCCGATGGCCAGTGGCGTCTCGATGCGGCCAAATCGATGCAGGACAAGCGCAAGCAGGATCAGTACGGCGCTGAACAAGCCAATGCGGCGCGAGGCGGTCGCAAGCTTCGTCCGGGGCATCGAGGCTGCCAGTGTCATTGCTCGGTCATGCTTCGGTCTTGGGGCTCGGTCATGGCGTCGGCGGATCTTCCCAAGTGGCCTGCGGATTGGCCGCGCGTGTGCAAATGTTGAGCGCCACTCAGCCCATATCAGCTTTGTCAGCCTCGCACGTCCGCGCTACTCATAGTCGAGCTTCCCGTCAAGAACAGGACATAGGTGCAATGGCCACCCTCACCAACTTTGCCGCCCGCGACGTCGAGACGCTGCTGCATCCGACGACCAACCTCGCCACCCACCGCACGACCGGGCCCATGCTGCTCGAGCGCGCCGAGGGCATTCACGTATGGGATGCGGCAGGCAAGGAGTACATCGAGGGCTTGGCCGGACTGTGGTGCACCGGGCTCGGCTACGGCAATACGGAACTGGTCGAGGCGGCAGCGGAGCAGATGCGGAAGCTCTCGTTCACGCATCTTTTCGGCGGCCGCAGTCACGAGCCGGCGATCCAGCTTGCCGAGAAGATCAAGGAGATCGCGCCCTGCCCGACCTCCAAGGTCTTCTTCACGAGCTCCGGCAGCGAGGCGAACGACTCCCAGATCAAGCTCCAGTGGTACTACAACAATGCCATTGGAAGGCCGAACAAGAAGAAGATCATCTCGCGGATGAAGGCCTATCACGGCGTGACGATCGGGTCCGGGAGCCTTACGGGCATCCCGATTTTCCATGCCGACTTCGACCTGCCGATCCCGCGCGTGCTGCACACGGATGCGCCCCACTACTGGCGCTTTGCGAAGGACGGCGAGAGCGAGGAGGAGTTCGCATCGCGGCTTGCGGGCAAGCTCGAAGCGCTTATCGAGCGTGAGGGAGCTGACACCATCGCCGCCTTCATCGCCGAGCCCGTGATGGGCGCCGGTGGCGTGATCCTGCCGCCGAAGACTTACTTCGAGAAGGTGCAGGCGATCCTGCGCCACTACGACATTGCCTTCATTGCCGATGAGGTTATCTGCGGCTTCGCGCGCACCGGAAGCATGTTCGGCTCCCAGACATTCGGGATGAAGCCGGACACCGTCTCCATGGCCAAGGCGATCACGTCGGCTTACATGCCGCTCGGCGCTGTCACGGTACCGGAGCACGTCTATCAGGCCATGGTCGACGAGAGCAAAAAGCTCGGCATGTTCGCCCACGGGTTCACATACTCGGGTCATCCGGTGGCATCGGCCGTGGCGGTGAAGACGCTTGAGATCTATGAGCGCATCGACATCGTCGGGCACGTCCGCAAGGTCGCGCCGACCTTCATGAAGCGCCTCAAGGAGCTGGATGCGCATCCGCTCGTCGGCGAGACGAGAGGCGTCGGGCTGCTCGGCGGCATCGAGCTCGTGAAGGACAAGAAGAGCCGCCAGTCGTTCGACCCGCGCCAGAGTGTCGGCGCCAAGGTGAGCGTCTTCGCGCAGGACGAGGGCCTGATCTGCCGTGCCGTCGGTGGCGATACGCTCGCGCTCTGCCCGCCGCTGGTCATCAATGCCGATCAGATCAACACGATGTTCGACCGCCTAGCGCGCGCGCTCGATCGCGGCCTCGACTGGGCGCGCAAGGAAGGCATCGTCGGATAAGTGGGGCCTTTTGGCCGGCGTATCCAGCGCCGGCCGAAGCATCCGGGCCTAGCCCTTGGGCTGGGTCAGGCCGCGCTCTGCCAGAACCTCCTCGGCGACCTTGAAGGCCTCGATCGTGGCCGGAATGCCGCAGTAAGCGACGGTCTGGTAGAGTACCTCCTGGATCTCCTCGACGGTGCAGCCGTTGTTGATCGCCGAATTGACATGGAGGCGCAGTTCGGCGGGCTTGCCCATGGCCGTGAGCATGGCCATGCAAAGCATGCTGCGGATCTTGCGGGGGAGGCCAGGGCGCGCCCAGATGTCGCCAAATGCGTAGGTCTCGGAAAACTCACGAAGAGGCCGGTTGAAGTCGTTCGTCGAGGCGTCCCTGCGCGCGAGATAGGCGCCACCAATGACCTCCCCCAGAATTTCCCGGCCCTTCTTGCGCTGATCCTCGATGTCCATGGTTTCCCCATCCTGTTCAGACGTCCAGAGGGCCTAGTTTCGGGCCCCGGGCCGGGCGATGCAAGGAGGGCGAAAAGTGGGCGGAGGCGACACATTAACCACGCACGAGCACGTCCTATTCGTGCGACCAAAGAATCCTGCGGAGATTCACGTCGCTGTGACCCGCTAATGACACAATAGATTGTAACCTCGGGATGAAACCGGGGGGCGTGCTTGCTTCTCCGGACGCCGGGGTCTAGACAGACCAATCCGTGCACGACCGGATCGATCGAGATTTATGAGACCACCCCCGATATTGCCCCCCGTGGAGCGCAGGCCGAAGCGCAAACGCCGCAGCTTCTTGCTGAGCCTTCTCGGGTTTGCGTTCGCATCGGGTGTCGTCCTGTTCCTGGCCGGGTCCGCAGTTGGCGGCTACTTCCTGTGGAAGGCCTCCAGCGACCTGCCGAGCCATGTAAGCCTCGCCAACTACGAGCCGCCGATCACGTCGCGCATCCACGCCCATGACGGATCCCTGATCGCCGAATATGCGCACGACAGACGTATCTTCGTGCCAATCAATACGGTGCCCAAGCTGCTCATCGGCGCTTACCTCTCGGCCGAGGACAAGCGCTTCTTCGATCATGGTGGCCTCGATTTCGTCGGCATGGCGCGCGCCGGCTACCGGTACGCCGCCAATCTGGCCCAGGGTGGCCGGCGGCGGGCGGAGGGCGCGTCCACGATCACGCAGCAGGTCGCCAAGAACATGCTGCTGTCGAGCGAGCGCACGGCGGACCGCAAGCTCAAGGAGGCGATCCTCGCGATCCGTATCGAGCGCTCGTTCTCCAAGGAGAAAATTCTCGAGCTCTACCTGAACGAGATTTACCTCGGGCTGAATACGTTCGGCGTCGCGGCGGCGGCCCTTACGTACTTCAACAAGGAGCTGAGAGACCTCTCGCTCGAGGAGATGGCCTACCTCGCTTCGCTGCCGAAGGGCCCAAATAACTACCATCCCTTCCGCCGCGCTAAGGAAGCCGTTGCCCGGCGCAATGCCATCCTCGCTCTGATGGCCGAGAACGGCTACGTCACCGACGCGGAGGCGACTGCAGCCCAGGCCAAGCCGCTGGAGGTGAACCTCCGCAATTTCGGCACGCAGATCCGGGCCGCCGACTATTTTGCTGAAGAGGTGCGTCGCACGCTCATCGCGCAGTTCGGCGAGCAGAAGCTCTACAGCGGCGGTCTGTCCGTCCGCACGACGCTTGCGCCGCGCCTGCAAGATCTCGCACGCCGCGCGCTCGTCGAGGGGCTCGTCTCCTTCGACCGCAAGAGCGGATGGCGCGGGGCTGTCGACAAGATCGCCGTTGCTGGCGACTGGGGCGTGCCCCTCGGCGCTATTGCGGATACTCCGAACGACATCCATCCGTGGCGGCTCGGCGTTGTGCTCAAGGTCGAGCGCGAGAAGGCCGTTGTCGGTCTCAGGCCGGCGCGCCGCCAGGATGGCAGCCTTGCGCCCGAGCGCCAGGCCGTCGAGGTGCCCTACGATGAAATCAAGTGGGCCAACAAGAAACCCGGTAAGCCGCCCGGGGCCGGGGATGTTCTGAACGCCGGCGATGTCATCTACGTCGCGCCGAAGAACCCAGACGATCTGCAGGGCGTGTGGTCGCTCATGCAGATCCCTGAGATCGGCGGCGGCATCGTCGTCATGGATCCGCATACGGGACGCGTGCTCGCGAGCGTCGGTGGCTTCTCCTTCGCGCTCAGCCAGTTTGACCGCGCCGCGCAGGCACGGCGCCAGCCGGGCTCATCGTTCAAGCCGTTCGTCTATGCCGCCGCGATCGACAATGGCTACAAGCCGACCAGCGTCATCCTCGATGCGCCGATCACCATCGAGCAGGGTGCCGGCCTCGACGTCTGGCGGCCGAAGAACTACAGCGGCCAGTTTTATGGACCAACGACGCTCCGGGTCGGCATCGAGCATTCGCGCAACCTTATGACCGTGCGCCTCGCGCAGGACATGGGCATGCCGCTCGTCGGCGAGTACTCGCGCCGCTTCGGAATTTATGACGACCTGACGCCCGTCCTTTCGATGGCGCTCGGCGCTGGCGAAACGACCCTGCTTAAGATGACGGCCGGCTATGCCATGCTTGCCAATGGTGGCCGCCAAGTCCGCCCGACATTCATCGACCGCATCCAGGATCGCTGGGGCCGCGCCGTTTGGCGGCACGACGACCGCGCGTGTCAGGACTGCCAGCAGGCGAGCTGGAATGGACAGGCCGAGCCCGAACTGGTCGACGACCGCAGGCAGGTGATCGACCCCCACACGGCCTATCAGATCACGTCGATGCTGGAGGGTGTCGTGCAGCGCGGCACGGCGACGTCGCTCCGCTCGATCGGCAAACCGCTCGCTGGCAAGACGGGCACCACCAATGACGCCAAGGATGCGTGGTTCATCGGCTTCTCGCCGGACCTCGTCGTTGGCGTATTCGTCGGCTACGACATTCCGAAGCCCATGGGCAAAGAGGCGACGGGCGGCGCGATCGCGGTGCCGATCTTCGGCTCGTTCATGAAGATGGCGCTTGCCGACAAGCCGGCCACGCCCTTCCGCATTCCGCCCGGCATCAAGCTCGTGCGCGTGAACCCGTCGACGGGCCTGCGCGTTCAGGCCGCCGATCAGCGGAGCGTTCTCGAGGCCTTCAAGCCGGACGAGGAGCCGGATGATCCTTATTCGATCATCGGTTTCACCGATGAGACCGGCGGCTTCGTGCAGCAGCCGCAGGGAGATCAGGAAGGTCAGCAGGGCCAGCCGGGCGGCGGCTGGGCGCCGCGCACCGAGCGCAGCGGCGGCGGTCGCGGCGAGGACGCCCGCGCTCTGACCACCCGGCGCGGTCTTTGGTGAGCGCGCCTACTCGGTGCGCAGCGCATCGATCGGGTTGAGGTGGGCCGCACGCCGCGCGGGGAAGAACCCGAACACGACACCCGTCAGCGCTGCGGCGCCGAGCGCCATCAGGATGGCATTGGGTGCGATCAGGATCGGCCATTGAGCCGACATCGCGACGACCGCTGCTGTAGCGACGCCGATGCTGACGCCGATAAGGCCGCCGAGCAGGCAGAGGGCCACGGCCTCGACGAGGAATTGCATCAGGATATCGCGCCGCCGCCCGCCAACTGCCATGCGCAGGCCGATCTCGCGCGTGCGCTCGGTTACCGACACGAGCATGATGTTCATGATGCCGATGCCGCCGACGATGAGTGAGATGGCGCTCGTCGCAGCGAGCAGCCAGCCCATCGTCGTCAGCGCTGACGTGCGCGCACGCATGAACTCCGAGAGATTGCGCACGTTGAAATCGTCCTCGGCGCCGGCCTTGATGCTGCGGCGTTGGCGAAGAAGCGTCTCCATCTGCGCCTGGGCCTCGGCCAGATCCGTGCCCGCGTCGAACTTCACATGGATATTGCCGACGTTGTCGTTCACCAGCCGGCTTCGCCCGACGATGCGACCGCGCGCAGCGGACATTGGCAGCATGACCACGTCATCCTGATCGCGGCCGAACGAGTTCTGCCCCTTGCTGTCGAGCACACCGACGACAACGAATGGTACATTCAGCACGCGAATTGTCGCGCCGACCGGATCGTTGCCATTGAACATCTTGTCGACGACCGTTTTGCCGACAAGTGCGACACGCGCGGCGGTGCGCGCCTCGTTCGGTGTGAAGCCGCGACCTTCCACGACGGGCCAGTCGCGGACTTCATTGAACTGGTCGTGGATGCCCATGAGCGAGGTCGTCCAGTTGGCATTGCCATAGACGACGGCGCCGGACCCCTGAAGGAGGCCCGAGATGGCCACCACGCCTGGAACCTTCTCGCGCAAGGCCTGCATGTCGCGCTCGGAGAGTGGGAGGCGCGTACCTGCGCCGCCGGCGCGGCCGCCGATGCGCGTCGAGCCGGGGAATACGACGAGCATGTTCGAGCCAAGCGAGGCGATCTGGCGATCGACCTCGCTGCGCGCGCCTGTGCCGACGGCGACCATGACGATGACCGAAGCTACGCCGATGATGATGCCGAGGGTCGTCAGGATCGATCGCAGCATATTTGCGCGCAGCGCCGTGAGTGCGATGCCGAGGCTGTCGAGGAGGTTCATTCCGCAGCCCTCCCCAAATAGCCCGGCTGGACGATGTCCTCGACCACGCGGCCGTCGCGGAAGAGCACGCGGCGCTTGGCGTATTCCGCGACGTCGTGCTCGTGCGTGACGACGACCACCGTGATGCCCTCGGTGTTGAGCTTGCAGAAGAGCGCCATGATCTCTTCGGACGTCCTGCTGTCGAGAGCGCCGGTCGGCTCGTCCGCGAGCAGGAGCTTCGGATTGTTCACGAGCGCGCGCGCGATGGCGACGCGCTGTTGCTGGCCGCCCGAGAGCTGGCTCGGATAATGGTCCATGCGGTCCTTGAGACCAACCTGCTCGAGGCGGTGACGCGCCATGCCTTCGGCGTCGGCCGGCCGCGGGTGCGCGTAGAGTAGCGGCAGCATGACCTGGCGCAGCGCCGTCGTCCGAGCCAATAGGTTGAACTGCTGGAAGACGAAACCGATGGTGCGGTTGCGCAGGTCCGCGAGTGCGTCCGAGCTGAGCGTGGCGATGTTGCGTCCGTCGAGCTCCATGGCGCCCGTCGTCGGCACATCGAGGGCGCCGATGAGGTTCATCATGGTGGATTTACCGGAGCCGGATGGGCCCATGATCGCGACGAACTCGCCAAGACGGATACCGAGCGACACCTCGTCGAGCGCGCGGACGGTCTGCTCGCCGACGGTGTAGACCTTCGAGATGCCGCGCGCCTCGATCAGCGGCCCGGCGACTTGCCGGGTGGCGCTCATCTCGTCAGTTCGGCTCGAGAGATCCATGACGTTGCGCTCAGGAGAGGGCACTACTTCTTCGCGGCCGTGCGCTGGCGGGTGATGATGCGATCGCCCTGCTTGAAGCCGCCGCCAAGCAACTCGGCAAACTGCTCGTCCGCGATACCGAGGCGGATCTGGCGCTGCTCCGGCCGCCGGTCCGCGCCGAGCACCCACACGTTCGCCATGCGGCCCGACTGACGCGTCTTGCGCCAGCGCTCGAGGAGCGGCTTCTGCTCGGCGCTGAGCGTCGGCTCGAGCGCGGCCTCGAGGCGCTCCATGAAGCGGGCCCGCATGTCGCCGCCACCACCACCAGGGCCGCCGCCGCCCGGGCCGCCACCGCTTCTGGCTTCGCGTGAGCCGTCACCTTCGCCGCCGCCACCGCCAGCTTCGCCCTGTGCTTCGCGCGCTTTCTGGCGCTCGGCGCGTGCGGCCGCGGCCTTGCGCATGCCTTCCTGCACGATCGCGGTCTGCTCGTCGGTGAGCTTGAGCGCGGTCTTCATCTGATCTACGAGGCGCTCGCTGCGCTCGGCGGCCTGGGCGCCGCCGGGTTGCGGCTGGCCGGGAGCTTGGTCGCGCGGGCGGAAGCGCAGTGCATCATTGGAGACACGCAGGACGCCGCTGCGCCGAGCCGTCTCGATCTGGACGTTCGCCGTCATGCCGGGGAAAAGGCGACGGTCGTCGTTCGCGGCCTCGATAATGACTGTGTAGGTGACCACGTTCTGCAGCTCGAGCGCAGCGAGGCGCACCTGGGATACGCGGCCGCGGAAGCGCTCGTCGGGGTAGGCATCGACGGTGAACTCGACGGGATTGCCTTCCCTGATGGCGCCGACGTCGGCCTCGTTGACCTGGGCTTCGATCTGGATGCGGCGCAGATCCTGCGCGATCTTGAAGAGCTCTGGCGCCTGAAGGCTAGCTGCAACGGTCTGGCCGACGTCGATTGTGCGCGAGATGACGGTGCCGTCGATGGGCGAGCGGATCTGGGTGCGCTCGAGGTCGATCTCGGAGACTTTCAGTGTGGCCTCGCGCTGAGCGATCGTCGCCTTCGCGTTCTCGATCTGGGCGTCGATGACCGCGATCTCGGCTGTCGCGACTTCCATGTCACGGATGGCCGTATCGAGCGTTGCCACAGACGCGACGCCCTTGGTCGTGAGCGTTTCCTGGCGATCGAAAAGCCGCTTGGCATTCCGCAGAACGGCTTCGGCCTTTCCGCGCGCGGCCTGCTGATTGACGAGGCTCGCCTTGGCGGCGCTGAGGTCGGCGCGCGCCTGCGCGACGCGGGCGGCGTAGGTCTTGTCGTCGATGCGCGCGAGCAGGTCGCCCTGTTTCACTTCGCTGTTGAAATCCACGGACAGGGCTTCGATCTGCCCCGAAAGCTGCGAGCCGACACTTACGGTGACGACGGAGCGGACGGGGCCCGATGTCGTCACCAGCCGCCGGATCTCACCACGGCTGATCTCGGCCGTATCGAAGGTGAACCCACCATCCCCCGAGGTGCCGAGCCCACCGAGGCCCATCATCCAGGCCGCGCCGCCGGCCGCTGCTGCAAGCGGCAGTGCCAGAGTGAAGAGATACTTGAAACGGGCTGCCATCTGTCCGACCTGCCTGCGCTCACTGCCGCACGCACCAATAGACCGGCCCCGTCGGGGACCGGCCCGTGAGGTTTAAACGACGGAGAGGGAGTTTTCCGTCGCGCACCGTCCCTCCGCGCCTTCGGCCATTCTGCCGGAATGCCAGTTACTGGTGAAGTCTCACGGCAAAACAATGGATTGTCGGGTCCACCGAAGAACCGCGTTCCCCCCAATGAATTACCTATGAATGCCGTATTCAGAGCGAGTTCACGGCGCTCGGCGCAATATGAGGGGACCCTGGAGAAACCATCTTCCCCGGCGTGAAGAATTTGAGGCGCGGAGCCCAGGGTCTCCGCGCCTCATGCTTTTTGCGCTCAAGCCGCTATTCGCTTCGCTCATCGGCTCCGCGGGGTTGGAGCTAGGGCCGGCGCGTCGTCCGATTGAGCGCTCCTTCGGAGCGACGCGCGCTGGCAGAGTTGAGTTACTTGCCCCTCGAGCGGCGTGCGCAAAGAATGCCTAGCTAGGCCTGATTGAACACACGCAGCGGGCGCAGCTCGCCACGTTCGATCTCGCAAAGCGCGATCAGCGTGCCCTTCGAGAGGGCAAAGGCCTCACCGCTCATCACCGGCGCATCGCGACCGCGCAGCAGCACGGGTTGGCCGCGCGCGAGGCGTGCTGCATCCGACTGCGAGACGTTGACTTCGAGCAGCTCGGCGAGGGCGCTCTCGACGGGGCGCAGCAGGGTCTTGATCTCGACGCCGCCGTCATCGATGCCGGCGGCCGCCTCAAGCTCCGCGATCGTGACCGATTGCGCCTCCTCAAAGGGGCCGACGCGTGTGCGCCGGAGCGCCGTCACATGACCGAGACAGCCGAGCGTGCGGCCGATGTCGCGGGCAATGGCACGGACATAGGTGCCGCGGCCGCATTCGGCTTCGAACACGGACGTATCGCGATCGGGCATCTCGACGAGCTCGAGCCGATCGATCTGCACGGGGCGTGCTTCGAGCTTAACGGCTTCGCCCTGGCGCGCGAGGTCGTAGGCGCGCTGCCCGTCGATTTTGATTGCGGAGAAGGCGGGTGGCGTCTGCAGGATCTCGCCGAGAAAGCTCGGCAGCAGCGCCTCGATGGATTGGCGCGTTGGGCGCATGTCGCTGCGCTCGACGATCTGGCCTTCGGCGTCGTCGGTGTCGGTCTCGGCGCCCCAGCGGACGGTGAAGCGGTAAGCCTTCTGGCCGTCGACGGCATAGGGCACGGTCTTCGTCGCCTCGCCGAGCGCGATCGGCAGGATGCCGGTTGCCAGGGGATCGAGCGTGCCGGCGTGCCCGGCCTTCTGTGCCTGGAAAAGCCAGCGCACTTTGCCGACGGCCTGCGTCGACGTCATGCCGATGGGCTTGTCGAGCACGACCCAGCCGTTGATCGGATTTCCCTTCTTGCGGCGCCCCACTTACTCATCTCCCTGCACGTCGTCTTCCCCCTTCACGTCGCGTCTCACCCGCTCGCTGTCGAGCAGGCGATCGATGCGCGTTGCTTCCTCGAAGCTCTCGTCCTCGCGGAAGCGGACGTCCGGCGCGAACTTCAAGTTCAGGGCACGGGCGACTTCGCCGCGGATGTATTTCTGGTTGCGCCTGAGCGCGGCGAGAACCGGGGCGACGTCATTCCCGCCGAGCGGCATCACGTAGACCGTGGCGAGCTTCAGGTCCGGCGACATGCGCACTTCGGGAATGGTGATCACCGCGCCCGCCAGCACATCGTCGTGGATGTCGCCTCGCGCCAGCAGCTCGGCCAGGCGGTGGCGGACCAACTCGCCAACCCTGAGCATACGCTGTGACGGACCGCTGGAAGCGCCCCCAGCGGCGCCGCGGGCCGGCCCACGGCCGGCGCTCGATTTCTGTCGTGACATTTTCTCACTAGGCAGCGGGTTCGGACCGCCGCCAGCTCCTCGGTAATTCCAGTTCGGCAATTCCGCCGTATGCGAAAGGCGGATGAGCTCGTCGCCCATCCGCCTCTTGAAACACAGCGGTTCTTAGAGGGTGCGCGCGATCGTCTCCACCTGGAAGCACTCGATCTCGTCGTCCTCGCGGATGTCCTGATAGTTGGCAAAGGCCATGCCGCACTCCTGACCCGCCGGCACTTCCTTCACATCATCTTTGAAGCGCTTGAGGATTGCGAGCGTGCCCTCGTGGATGACGGTCTTGTCGCGCAGCAGGCGAACCTTGGCGCCGCGCTCGACCTTGCCTTCCGTGACGAGACAGCCCGCGACCTTGCCCTGCTTCGAGATGTTGAAGACCTGCTTGATCGTGGCGTAGCCGAGGAAGACCTCTTTCTTCGTCGGCGCGAGCAGGCCGGACATGGCCGCCTTCACCTCGTCGACGAGGTCGTAGATGATCGAGTAGTAGCGGATCTCGACGCCCTGCTGGTCCGCCGAGAGCTTGGCCTGCGTATTGGCGCGGACGTTGAAGCCGAGGATGACCGCCTTCGAGGCGTGCGCGAGGTTGATGTCCGACTCCGTGATGCCGCCGACGCCCGAATGGACGATGCGTGCCATCACCTCCTCGTTGCCGAGCTTGGCGAGCGCGCCCATGATGGCCTCGACCGAGCCCTGCACGTCGCCCTTCACGACCAACGGGAACTCTTTCTTCCCGGTGTCCTTGAGGCTCTGCATCATCTGCTCGAGCGTGCGCGGTGTTCCGGCCGTGCCGAGTGTCTCACGACGCTTGCGGATACGGTAATCGGTAATCTCGCGGGCGCGCGCCTCGTTCTCGACGACGGCGAACTGGTCGCCGGCTTCAGGCGCATTGTCGAAGCCCAGGACTTCGACAGGCACCGACGGGCCTGCGCTGACGACATTGTGGCCAGTATCGTCGAGGAGCGCGCGTACGCGACCCCATGACGAGCCGGCAACGATGATGTCACCGACCTTGATCGTGCCGCGCTGCACGAGCAGCGTGCCCACAGGGCCGCGGCCGCGCTCCAGCTTCGCTTCGATGACGAAGCCGTCCGCGAGGCGGTCGGGGTTGGCCTTGAGGTCGAGGAGTTCGGCCTGCAGGGCGATGGCTTCGAGCAGCTTGTCGAGATTGGTACCCTTGAGCGCCGAGACGGATACCTCGAGCGTGTCGCCCGACATGCTCTCGACCACGATCTCGTGCTGGAGAAGCTCGGTGCGCACGCGGTTCGGATCCGCCTGCGGCTTGTCGATCTTGTTGATGGCAACAATGATCGGGACGCCGGCCGCCTTGGCGTGATTGATCGCCTCGATCGTCTGCGGCATCACGCCGTCGTCGGCTGCGACCACCAGCACCACGATGTCCGTCACCTTGGCGCCGCGCGCACGCATGGCGGTAAACGCAGCGTGGCCTGGCGTGTCGATGAAGGTGATCTTCTGGCCCTTGTCCGTCGAGACCTGATAGGCGCCGATGTGCTGGGTAATGCCGCCGGCTTCGCCGCTCGCGACGTTCGCGTGACGGATCGCGTCGAGCAGCGAGGTCTTGCCGTGATCGACGTGGCCCATGATCGTGACGACCGGGGCGCGCGGCTGCAGATTCTCGTCCGTATCCTCGCCGCCGGCAAAGCCTTCCTCGACGTCGGCCTCGGAAACGCGCTTCGGCGTGTGGCCGAAGTCCTGCACGATCAGCTCCGCCGTGTCGGCATCGATTGCATCGTTGATCTGATGCATCTGACCCTGCTTCATCAGGAAGCGGATCACATCGACCGACTTCTCCGACATGCGGTTGGCGAGTTCCTGGATCGTGATGACCTCAGGGATCGTCACCTCGCGCACAATCTTGTCGCGTGAGATCTGGATGCCGGAGGCGCGGCGTGCATCGCGCTCGCGCTTCCTGCGCAGCGAGGCGAGAGAGCGCTCGCGCTGCTCGTCGTTGAGGAGCTTGTCGACCGTGAGCTTGCCGCGCTCGCGGCGATCGTCGGCCACCTTGACGGGCGCGCGGGGCGCGCCCTTGAGGTTGGCGCCGCCCCTCTTCTTGCGATCGTCGTCGTCCGGCGTCTCGTCGGCAATGGGGCGCCGCTTGACGGGCGTCGTCTCGGGTGTCCGCCGAACCTCGGTTCCGGGGGTGCCACCCTCGCGCGCCTTCGGTGCTCCCGGCGCGGCTCCGCCAGCAGGCCTCGGACCCGTCGACGGCGCTTGAGGCGCACGTGCGACCTGCGGTGCAGCAGCCGGCGCGGCCGCAGGCGCGGGTTTCGGCGCGGCAGGTGCAGCTTCGCTGACGGGTGGCGCCTTGGCAGCCTCGGCAGCAGCAGCAGCTTCCTCGCGAGCGCGTTCAGCTGCGCGCTCGGCCTCGAGACGCTGCTCCTCGGCGCGTCGCTTGGCATCTTCCTCGATGCGGATCTTATCGTCGACGGCCGCCTGCTCGAGGGCCTTGCGGCGCGCATCGAGCTCACCAGCGGAAAGATCGCCGAGGCGCGCATTGCCAGCGGCACCGCCGCCAGCGCCGGTGCGTGCGCGCGGCTCCTCCTCGCCCTGGCCGGGGCCCGTGATCGTCCGGCGCTTCTTGCGCTCGACCACGACCACGTTCTTGCGGCCGTGGCTGAAGCTCTGCTGGACATGCCCGGATGCTTCGGTGCGCTTCAAGCTCAGCGGCTTGCGAGCGCCGGCCGCAGGGGCCTTATCCGGGGTTTCCTTGGTCTCACTCATGCCTGTTCCGATCTCGCCCTTGAACCTGGCTCGCCCGCAGGATGAGCTGAAGCCGGCGCACGATAACGCCTCAACCGCTCTGCCTCGCGAGAAAACCTGGTGGCTGCACCGCCACGTGCCAGTGCAGCGTGTACCACATTCGAACGCCCCATGGCCAAGCTCAATTCGGCCGATGACAGGCAATCCCAAACGTGTTGCTTCAAATACTCCGCAACACGATCCCTTAGGCCATTTTCTGCCTTTTCGGCCCCTCGTTGCGCCAAGCTGGCGGCCTCCCCGGCTGCGAACTTGCGGTCGAGCTTGCTGACCCCGTCCTCGGCCGCATCGCTGGCATGCAGCAGAAAGGCGCAGGCCCCTCGCTGAACAGCGATCTCGACCTTGGTGAATCCCGTCGTGACCAGCCCCGCCTTGTTGGCAAGGCTCAGTGCCTCGATAACGCGCTTTACGAGCAGCTGCTCAACGAGGTCGGGTAGGTCTTCCGGCACGGAGACTGGGCGCTTCAGGCTCCGTTGGAAGGCGCCTTTGCGGGCGGCCTCCCTGATAACGGTTCGGCTGTTGGACAACCAGACGCCGCGGCCCGGGAGGCGGCGTCCCACATCGGGGACGATGGCGCCGTCGGGAGCGGCAACGAAGCGCAGGCCGTCGTCGGGCGTCAGCGGCTGGCGCGTGAGCGCGCAGGTACGCTCGGCCGCTGCCTTGTCGGCAGGACCTGCGTCCATGTCACGCTCCGGTGCCGCTTCGGCGCCCATACCCGCTCTGTTCGCTCCGTCCTCATAGCCCGGATCAGGCCTTGGCGGGGGCGTCAGCCCCGGCCTCGGCGCCTTCGGGTGCAGTTTCCTCGGCCGCCGGCTCCGGCGGCGCGATGTCTTCTGCCGTGATCCAGCCTGCTTCGACGCGGGCGGCGAGGATCATGGCCTCGGCCTCCTTGCGGCCGATCTCGAAGCCGTCGAGCGCACCCTTGTGCTTCACGGCCTCCGAATCCTTGTCCTTCTTGCGCTCGGTCCAGCCGACGAGATCGTCGGTCGCGCAGTCGGCAAAGTCCTCAAGCGTCTTGATGCCCGCCTCGCCAAGGGCGACCATCATCGCGGTCGTCACGCCCTCGATCTTCGCGAGGTCGTCGGACACGCCAAGCTCGACGCGGCGTGCGTCACGCTCGGCCTCGATGCGGGCGAGATATTCGCGCGCGCGCGTCTGGATCTCTGTCGCCGTGTCCTCGTCGAAGCCCTCTATATGGGCGATCTCGGAAGGATCGACAAACGCCACTTCCTCGGGAGAGGCAAAGCCCTCGGTCGCGAGAAGCTGGGCGATGACCTCGTCGACGTCGAGCGACTCCATGAACGTCTGCGAGCGCTCGGTGAATTCCTTCTGACGGCGCTCGCTCTCCTCCTGGTCCGTGAGGATGTCGATATCCCAGCCTGTGAGCTGGGACGCGAGGCGCACATTCTGGCCGCGCCGGCCGATCGCGAGCGAGAGCTGGCTCTCCGCGACCACGACCTCGATGCGGTTGGAATCTTCGTCGAGCACGACCTTCGAGACTTCCGCCGGCGCGAGCGCATTGACGACAAGCGTCGCAGCGTCGTTGTTCTCGGGGAACTGGATGATGTCGACCTTCTCGCCCTGAAGCTCAGCGACAACCGCCTGCACGCGCTGACCGCGCATACCGACGCAGGCGCCGACGGGATCGATAGACTTGTCGCGCGAAATGACGGCGATCTTGGCGCGCGAGCCCGGATCGCGGGCGACCGCCATGATGCGCACGATACCGTCGTAGATCTCGGGCACTTCCATGGCGAAGAGCTTGGCCATGAATTCAGGCCGCGTGCGCGAGAGGAAAATCTGCGGACCGCGCTGCTCGCGGCGCACGTCGTAGATGTAGGCGCGGACGCGGTCGCCGAGACGCACGTTCTCGCGCGGGATCATCTCGTCGCGGCGGATGATGCCTTCCGCGCGGCCGAGGTCGACGATTACGTTGCCGTACTCGACGCGCTTCACCGTGCCGTTGACGATCTCGCCGATGCGGTCCTTGTACTCGTTATGCTGACGCTCGCGCTCGGCCTCGCGCACTTTCTGCACGATCACCTGCTTGGCGTTCTGAGCGGCGACGCGGCCAAATTCGAGCGGGGGCAGCTTGTCGATGAGAAGATCGCCGACCGCAGCATCCGGCTTTCGGCGCTTCGCGTCGGCGACGGTGATCTGCTGGGACTCGTTCTCGACCTCGTCGACGACCGTCACGACACGAGTCAGATGTGTCTCGCCAGTACGCGGGTCGATCTCGCAGCGGATGTCGTTCTCGGCACCGTAGCGGGCTTTAGCGCCCTTCTGCAGTGCCTCTTCCATCGCCTGGATGACGATTTTGCGGTCGATCGTCTTTTCACGTGCGAGCGCGTCCGCGATCTGGAGAAGCTCCAGCCTGTTCGCACTGATGCCTGCCTGAGCCATGCCTTGGCACCCTCACTTCACTTTGGTGACGTCAGTTTGTTTCGAAACTTTTCTTGCATCTTTCCGGGCCGGCTTTGCGGGCTTTTCGGCCGTCGTATCACTTCCTTTGGCGCGGCGGAGCGTGTCGCGCACCAGATTGTCCGTCAGCACGAGCTTCGCCGAAGCGATGAGCGCGATCGGAAGCCCGATAACCTGCTGGCCTGCTTCCGGCACCTCGATCTCTATGCGCGCCTCGCCGTCAGCAAAACCTTCGATCGGTCCCCGGAAACGTTTCCTGCCGGAAACCGCTTCCTTCAGCTCGATCTTGACCTCGTAGCCAGCCCAGCGCTCGAAGTCGGCAGGGCGGACCAGGGGACGATCAATGCCGGGCGAGGAGACCTGAAGCCTGTAGCTACCCTCGACGGGATCGTGAACGTCCAGCAGCGGAGAGACAGCGTGAGAGACAGCCTCGCAGTCCTCGACCGCCATCGTCCCGTCCGCGCGCTCGGCCATGATCTCGAGGATGGCATCAGAGCCGCCCATCAGGCGGACCAGCACGAGGCGATAGCCCATGCTCTCGAGAACCGGCTCTATGAGGCTTGCCACGCGCGCCGCTACACCGCTCTCGACAACAAAACGTGCATCTTCAGCCGGACCGCTCAAGCGCTCCATCCGTGCCCGATTACGATTTCCGATAATGCCAGATCGACCTACAAAAACAAAAAGAGCGGACCCTGCGGGCCCACTCTCAGAGTTGAGATGATCATGAGCGATCACAAGATAGCGAGCCTTAGATGGGCTTGCAAGCCCCTTTTGCAGCTTTGAACAGCGGGTTGCCCGGAAATCTAGCGGTGCGGCGCGCAAAATAGTGTGGGATTCCAGGGCCAAATGCCGATCAAGCATTCTTGAAGTTGGGTTTACGCTTTTCAACGAATGCGGTCATGCCTTCCTTCTGGTCCTCGGTCGCGAACATGGCGTGGAAGACCCTCCGCTCGAAGCGGATGCCCTCGCCGAGGGTGGTTTCGAATGCGCGGTTCACGGATTCCTTGGTCATCATGGCGATCACGGTGGACTTGCCGGCGATGACGTCCGCGACCTTGAGCGCTTCCTCGAGGAGCTTGTCGGCGGGAACGACGCGGCTCACGAGCCCGCACTTGTTCGCTTCGTCCGCATCCATCATCCGGCCGGTGAGGCACATGTCCATGGCTTTGGCCTTGCCGACGAAGCGGGCGAGGCGCTGCGTGCCGCCGGCACCCGGCATGACGCCGAGGTTGATCTCCGGCTGGCCGAACTTCGCGGTGTCGGCCGCGATGATGAAGTCGCACATCATGGCGAGCTCGCAGCCACCGCCGAGGGCGTAGCCTGCGACCGCTGCGACGACGGGCTTCCGCGCACGCGCGACGCGATCCCAGCTCCCGATGAAGTCCTCCTTGTAGGCGGACATGTAGGTCTTTGACTGCATCTCCTTGATGTCGGCGCCGGCTGCGAAGGCCTTCTCGCTCCCGGTGATGACCATGCAGCCGATGCTGTCGTCGGCCTCGAAGCCATCGATGGCATGAGAGAGCTCGGCGATGAGCGCGGCATTGAGAGCGTTGAGTGCGTTCGGGCGATTGAGCGTGATGAGAGCGACCTTGCCGCGCGTCTCGACCATGATGTTCGAATAGGCCATCGGAGTTTCCTCTCTCTTGGTGACTTGGTGCGGCGCCTCGGCGCTCGAGACTGGGATCAACAGACGGAGATCAACGTTGGCAGACGGGGCAGAAGAACGTCGAACGCCCGGCCTGTACGGTGCGGCGCACCTTGCCCCGGCAGGATGGCGTCAGGCAAGGCTCTCCTTCGCGCCCGTAGACCTGGAAGCTGTGCTGAAAATAGCCGAGCGAACCATCGGCCTGCGCATAGTCACGCAGCGTTGAGCCGCCGGCTTCGATCGCATCGGCCAGAGTGGCCTTGATGTGCGGGATGAGTGCGCTTGTGCGGGCGTTGGGCTTGCCGGTCGAGGTCGCGAGACAGGCCGCGGCGCGCGTGGGTTTCAAGCGGGTGCGATAGAGGGCCTCGCAAACATAAATGTTACCGAGCCCGGCGATGATGCGTTGGTCGAGCAGAAAGCTTTTCAGATCGCTGCGCCGGCCAGCGGCGTGGCGCGCCAGATACTCGGGTGTGAGGCCGGGGCCGAGAGGCTCGATGCCGATGTTCGCGAGGAGGGGATGAGTCTCGAGTGTCGCGCCCGTAGCGAGATCCATGAGGCCGAAGCGGCGCGGGTCGTTGTAGACAATCTCGGTGCCGCTGCCGAGGCGCAGCACGACATGATCGTGAGCACCACGATTGCCCTGGTTGTGCGTGAACTCGCCGAGCTGTGCCCTGCCTTGATCTCCGGGCCCTGTGATGCTGATGCGCCCGCTCATGCCCAGATGGATGATGAGCACCGTGCCGTCGTCGAGGTGCACGAGGAGATACTTGGCGCGTCGCTGAAGTGTGACGACGGTGCGGCCCGTGAGCCGTTTGCCGAAATTCTCTGGGAAGGGAAAGCGAAGATCCGCGCGGCGCTGCTCGACGCGTGCGATGCGCTGGCCGACGAGCACCGGCTCGAGGCCGCGCCGAATGGTTTCCACTTCGGGCAGCTCGGGCATGTGCGGCTCAGCTACCTGGATCGCCGACGAGGCCGACCGCAGCAATGCCCTCCATGGCCGCTTCCTCGTCGTTGTCGGAGCTGTCGCCCGAAATGCCGATAGCACCGAGAAGCTCGCCCTCTTTCGTTCGGAAGAGAACGCCGCCGGGGACGGGCACCAGCGAGCCACCAACGGCGTGCGTGACCGCGGAGATGAAATAGGGCTGCGTTTGCGCGCGGGTATGAAGTGTGCGCGAGCCGAGGCCCATGGCGAGCGCGCCATGCGCCTTGCCGATCGCGACATCGGTGCGCCTGAGGCTCGTGCCGTCCTCGGCAATACCGACCTTCAGCACACCGCGGGCATCGAGTACGACAATCGCGAGCGGATTCATGCCCTTCTGGCGGGCGTGGGCGCGGGCAGCTTCCACCATGCCCTGGGCCACGTCGAGCTTCATTGGGCGGCACTCCTCTCGTGTGATTGGACTGCCCCTTCTAACCCACCCGGTGGATTGGCGCGAGGCTGCCAGCAGCGCCCGCGCGGCGGTTGAAACATGCCGCCTGTGCTCCATATGCAACTTGGGGTGTGGGACTGGAATGCATGGGAAGGTGCAACGCGAGGAGATACCCGCATGCAGGCAGTCGAGATTCAGACGCAAGCCCGGATGCTTTTCGAAGCGCACGGCGCACGGGCCATTGCCGAAGCGACCAAGAAGGCCAAGGACTGCGAGCAATCCGGCGACAAGGCTGGAGCGTCCGACTGGCGGCGCATCGAGAATGCGCTGCGCCTCATGCAGGGCCCGCGCGAGACCTGAGCGGCCGCGCGGTTTTACCGGCTATCGCGGCCCGCGCCGCGGCGTTAGTGTCCCGGGCATGAATGGCTCCCGGGACAGAACACTTAGCGCTGCAGGCACTGCCACGTTTGGTTTTCGCGAAGTGGCGGAAGCCGAGCGGCAGGGGCTTGTGAACGAGGTCTTTAGCGGCGTTGCCGAGCGCTATGACCTCATGAACGATCTCATGTCCGGGGGATTGCATCGGCTCTGGAAAGACGACCTGATCGTCCGGCTCAATCCACCGCGGAGTGCAGTGCCTTTCCGGCTCCTCGATGTGGCAGGCGGGACGGCGGACGTTGCGCTCAAAGCCGTTGGGACCAGCGGGCCGGGCGTCAGCGCTATCGTTTGCGACATCAGCCCCGAGATGCTGGCCGTCGGAAAGCGCAAGATCGCCGAGGCGGGATTAGCCGAGCGGATCGGTACAGTCCTCGGCAATGCAGAGGCGCTCCCGTTTACCGATCGCTCCTTCGACGCCTACACGATCGCGTTCGGGATACGCAACGTTACGCACATCGACCGCGCGCTGGCGGAGGCCTACCGCGTCCTGAAACCCGGCGGTCATTTCCTCTGTCTCGAGTTCTCGCACGTCGATGTGCCGATCCTCGACAAGCTCTACGATTTCCACTCTTTCGAGGTGATCCCACGCCTCGGCGCCCTCGCGGCAGGGGCCGCCGAGCCTTATCGCTATCTTGTCGAGAGCATCCGCAATTTCCCGAATCAGCAGGCTTTCGCGGAGCTGGTGAAGGCGGCGGGGTTCGCAAATGTCAGTGTTCGGAACCTGACGGGCGGCATTGCCGCGATCCACTCCGGCTGGCGCATTTAATTCCTTGATCTAGCGCGATTTGTGCGGATGGCGGCATGGTCGCCGGATGCCGTGTGCGCCGCCCTTCCTGCAACCATTAAGTGTTTATTGACGGCTGTGCCGAAATATCGCGGCAGGGCAGGTCCGCCGTATGGGTGACGCGCGGGCTAGGGCAGGGAGCATGAATTTCGATGACGTACGGTGTCTCGTCGAGGACGCGCGCGTCCGCCGCGCGGGTGGCGATTGTTGCGGGCCTGGCGCTCTCGCTCGGTGCCTGCTCGCAATCGGGCGGGCTCCTCATGAGCGAGGCGGAGGCGCCGAGCGCCGCCAAGATCGCTGGCGCGGAGGCGCCGCGCTCCGAGGCTGAAATGGCTGCCGAACGCTTGGGCAAAGAGCACGCGCAGCAGCCGCGCAGCGCCAAGGCCGCACTCGCCTACGCCCGCAGTCTGAAGGCCCTCGACCGCAAACAGGAAGCGCTGGGCGTGCTCCAGTCGTCCTATCTCTATAATGCGCAGGATCGCGAGTATCTCTCCGAGTTCGGCCGCCTCGCACTCGACCAGGGTCACGCTCCGATGGCGCAGCAGCTTCTCGAGCGGGCCGATGACCCCGTGAAGCCGGACTGGCGGATTCTTTCTGCGCGCGGTGTAGCCCTCGCCCAGCAGGGTCAGTACAAGGCTGCGATCCCCTTCCTCGAGCGTGCCCGCGCACTCGCACCCACCCAGCCGAGCGTCGCGAACAACCTCGCGCTCGTCTACACAATGGACGGCCAAGCTGCGCAGGCCGAGCCCATGCTCAGGCAGGCCAATGCAAGCACGAGTGCAGATCCGCGCGTGCGCCAGAACCTCGCGCTGGTTCTGCAGCTTCAGGGCAAACAGGAAGAAGCAACGCGGGTTGCCATGGGCGATGACCAGCCGTTGCCGGCGTCCGCCGCGCCTGCATCCATTGCGGCACGTCCCGCACCTGCGCCGGAGAGGGTGGCCGTAGCCCGGCCGGTCACTCAGCCGGCAGTTGCGCCCGCGTCGATTGCTGAGCGCGCCGCGCCGGCGCCGCAGCCAGCCGTTGCGCGCAAGGAGCTTCCCCCCGTGCGCGCGGCCGCGGCCCGGACGCCCGCGCCATCAGCCACTCCAGCGGCGTCGGCTGATCCCGAGGATGTCATCCGCGCGGCTATTCAGGCAGAGGTTGCGCGCGAGCAGGAGAGATCGCGCGCCATTGCAACGTCGAGCGTGTCGCAGCGGTAAGGGCACTTTGTGTTTGAACGGCCTCCCGGCCGGCGTGCAGTCGCACGCTCATGAAGTGCGTACCGCCGCCTTCTAGGGTTTGCTCAATGCTCGCGGCCACAAGCGCCGAACTCTCCACATGGCCGCCGCGGGCATAGCGCGACGGGATGAGTCGACAGCACCTCTTCCCAGCAGCGCGCTGCGTCTAGCGGCAACGTTGCGATATGGCCGCCGCAGGCATGGCACTGCAGAAGGGTTGCGAAGCACCCCTTCCCAGCAGCGCGCAGCGTCTAGCGGCAACGTTGCGATATGGCCACCGCGGGCATGGCACTGCAGAAGGGTTGCGAAGCACCTCTTCCCAGCAGCGCGCAGCGTCTGGCGGCAACGTTGCGATATGGCTGCCGCGGGCATGGCACTGCAGAAGGGTTGCGAAGCACCCCTTCCCAGCAGCCCGCGGCAAGAAACTAAAGCCGCGATACTTCCACTTCCTTCGATGTGATGAACTCGAGCAGCGCAGCTTGGCCGTTCTGCGTCGCGGCAATGCCGCGCTTGATTGCTGCGACGATGTCGCCTGGCTTCTCCACGCGCTCACCGTATCCGCCGAAGGCGCGGGCCATCGCAGCGTAGTCGCCCGAGATGTCGGTCGAGCGATACTTCTCCGTCGAGACCGGCATCACCTTGAGCTCGATGGCCATCGAGAAGTTGTTGAGCAGGATCGACAGGATCGGGATGCGCTCGCGCACCGCTGTCTCGAAGTCCATGCCCGTGAAGCCGATCGCGGCATCACCCCACACATTGATGCAGAGCTTGTCGGGTTTGGCGAGCTTGGCACCCATGGCGAAGCCGAGGCCTGCGCCGAGCTGGGTCGTCTTGCCCCAGCCGATGTAGGAGAGCGGCGTCGTCGACTTCCAGAAGGGCGAGAGCTGGTCGCGCGGGCTGCCCGCGTCGTGCGTGATGATCGTGTTGGCGATGTCGACGGTCTTCTGCAGATCCCAGAGCACACGATAGGGATTGAGCGGCGCGTCGTTGCTCGTGAGCTTCGGCATCCACTTCGCGAGCCAGGGCTCGTTCGTGTCGCTGATCTCCTTGGCGACCTTCTTGGCGTCCTTAGGCTTGTTACCGTGGAGCTTGCGCACCTCGGCGAGCATGGCTTCGAGCACGATTTTGGCATCACCGGCAATGCCGAGCGCCACCGGCACGTCCTTGTTGATGTCACCCGGATCGAGCGTCGCCTGGATGATGCGCGCGCCAGCCGGCATTTTCACGCCGAAGTTCGTCTCGGTGAATGAGCAGCCGATTCCGAAGATGAGATCGGACTTGTCGAGGAATGTGCGCACGGCCTGCGGAATGGCGAGGCCGCCCGAGCCGAGTGAGAGCGGATGCGTCTCGGGGAATGCACTCTTGCCTTCGAGGCTGGTCGTGACAGGGATCGCGAGAAGCTCTGCGAGCTCCTTGAGCTCGGTCCAGGCCTCGGCCCAGTGCACGCCCTGGCCGGCGTAGATAACGGGGCGCTTGGCCGCGACGAGCATCTTGGCGGCTTCAGCTACGGCCGAGAGATCGGTTCCAGTGCGAATTCGCTGCGGCGAGACGTAATCTTTGGGATCGACCTCCTCATTCCACATGTCGGTTGGGATCTCGACCAGCACGGGGCCGCCGCGGCCAGACTTCAGGTTCTGGAAGGCACGCCGGAAGATGTTCGGGATTTCCTTGGCGGAGGTGATGGGCTCCGCCGTCTTGGTGATGGATCGCATGGAGACCGACGCATTGTAGTTCCGCTCGACCCAGGCGAGGCGGCGCGCATAGCCCATAGGCAGCACGAGAATGGGGATGCTCTCGCTATAGGCCTGGGCAACACCGCCATAGGCGTTCTCCGTGCCTGGGCCGTGCTGCATGGCGAACACGCCGATGGTCTTGCCCGAGGTGACGCGGCTCACGGCGTCGGCCATGTGAAGGCCGATGCGCTCCTGGCGAACAATGATCGGGCGGATATCGAACTTCGCTGCGTGCTCCAGGATGTGATTGACCGGATAGCCGATGATGTACTCGACGCCTTCCTGCTTGAGGATGGCCGAGATTGCGTCTCCCACTTTCATTGAGGTTTCCCTTCCCTGTCTGCCGGCGAGCGGCTCCTTGCACTCTTGAAGGTCATGGAAGCACGCGGCCGCCGACCGGCCAAGCATCCGGTGCGGAGGTACGCCTGCCTTTCCTGCAGATCTGGTCCGCCGGGCGCTGCCTGGACAGGCTATCGGTCGAGCCGGTCAGGTGCTGTAGAGGCGAAATGCTCGCGCATGACTTTCTGTGCGGTCATATTAACCGGCAATAAACCACGATATACGCGGCGAGACTGCCAATGACCAAGAGTATTCGAAAGTATAAATCTCGATATTCGGGTTGATCTTGCCATTATTTACTCAAGACCATCTGAGCTACTATTTAATATGTTGTTTCCCAATCTGGTTTTCTTTCGGCCAAATATGCGATTTTTACTCGCCATTAATTCGTGAGGCGTAGTGTGACCTCAAGTTCGGCCGGGTACACAATGAACGGCGGGCTTCGACCCCCGGGTCGCGGAGTTAGTCAGAGTGGGAGAGTGATATCATGAAGACCCTCGTTCGTTTTGCGAAGTGCGAGTCCGGCGCCACGGCCATCGAGTACGGCCTCATCGCCGCCCTGATCTCGGTTGCTATCATCGGCGTCGTCTCGAATGTTGGTGGCACGCTCAAGACCACCTTCACGAACGTCGACAACGGCCTCAAGGGCACCGGCGCCGCCGCCCCTGCGCCCTGATCTCTTGCCGGCCAAGCGGCATCTCGCGGCCGGCAGAAGAGACTATCGCCGAACAAGCGCCCGCTCCCGAAAGGGGGCGGGTGTCTTTGTTTTTGCAGATCTTTTCAGCGCATGTTGAGTTTTTGACGATTTCCGATAGAGGTAACCGCCAACCGGCCCGCGACCCTCATCGGCGCGGCCCCCATGCAGCCTTGGCGGACCCCGCTTCACATCATGGATGATGCAACACAAGCGACCGCGCCCGCGACCGCGGCGACCTTCATCAATATTGGCGAACGCACCAACGTCACCGGATCGGCCAAGTTTCGGAAGCTGATCGAGGCTGGCGACTACGCCGCCGCGCTCGCCGTCGCTCGCGAGCAGGTGGAGAGCGGCGCCCAGATCCTCGACGTGAACATGGACGAGGGCCTTCTCGACAGCGAGAAGGCCATGGCCACGTTCCTCAACATGATCGCCTCCGAGCCGGATATCGCCCGCGTTCCAGTGATGATCGACAGCTCCAAGTGGAGTGTGATCGAGGCGGGCCTCAAGTGCGTTCAGGGTAAACCGATCGTCAATTCGATCAGCCTCAAGGAGGGCGAGGAGCCCTTTCTCGCGCACGCGCGCCGCGTGCGCCGCTACGGCGCGGCGGTCGTGGTCATGGCCTTCGACGAGCAGGGCCAGGCGGACACGGTCGAGCGCAAGGTCGCGATCTGCTCGCGCGCCTACAAGCTGCTCACCGAGAAGGTAGGCTTCCCGCCCGAAGACATCATCTTCGATCCGAACATCTTTGCTGTCGCGACCGGCATCGATGAGCACAACGGCTACGGGATCGCCTTCATCGAGGCGACACGGCGTATCAAGGAGGCCTGCCCTCACGCGCACATCTCGGGCGGTGTCTCGAACCTCTCCTTCTCATTCCGCGGCAATGAGCTGGTTCGGCAGGCCATGCACTCCGTGTTCCTCTATCACGCCATCAAGGCGGGCATGGACATGGCGATCGTCAATGCGGGACAGCTCCCGGTCTACGACGATATCGACCCAGAGCTGCGCGACCTTTGCGAGGATGTGATCCTCAATCGCCGTGCGGATGGGACCGATCGCCTGCTCGAGGCGGCGCAGCGTTTCAAGGGCGATGGCGCAAAGCGCAAGGAAGCTGATCTCGCGTGGCGACAGGCGAGCGTCGAGGAGCGGCTCAAGTTCGCTCTCGTCCATGGCATTACCGATTTCATCGAGGCCGACACGGAGGAAGCGCGCCAGGGCGTTGCAAAGCCGCTGCACGTCATCGAGGGGCCGCTGATGGCCGGCATGAATGTCGTTGGCGACCTCTTTGGCGCCGGCAAGATGTTTCTGCCGCAGGTGGTCAAGTCCGCCCGCGTGATGAAGCAGGCCGTGGCCTATCTCCAGCCGTTCCTGCAGGCGGAGAAGGAAGCCTCTGGCCTCGCCGACTCGCCAGCGGCCGGCAAGGTCGTCATGGCGACGGTCAAGGGTGACGTGCACGACATCGGCAAGAACATCGTCGGCGTCGTACTCCAGTGCAACAATTACGAGGTCATCGACCTCGGGGTGATGGTGCCGGCGGCGAAGATCCTCGAGGTGGCACGAAAGGAAAAGGCGGACATCATCGGCCTGTCCGGCCTGATCACGCCCTCGCTCGACGAAATGTGCACGGTTGCCGCGGAAATGGAGCGCGAGGGCTTCGATGTGCCCCTGCTGATCGGCGGCGCGACGACGAGCCGCGTGCATACAGCAGTCAAGATCAGCCCGAACTACGTGCGTAACCAGGCCATCCACGTGCTCGACGCGAGCCGCGCTGTCGGCGTCGTATCGAAACTTCTGTCTGAGACTGATCGCGCGCCGTATGTCGCGGAGATTCGCGCCGAATACGACAAGGCGCGTCAGGCATATCTGCGCTCGGACCAGACCAAGCAGCGCATCGCTGTCGAGGCGGCGCGCGAGAACAGATTCGCGGCCGACTGGTCGAGCTTCGATCCTGTGCGGCCGGCGGCGATGGGCATTACGCGCTTTGCGACTTACGATCTCGCCGAACTCGTGCCGTACATCGACTGGACACCCTTCTTCCAGACGTGGGAGCTCAAGGGTCGCTATCCGATGATCCTCGAGGACAAGAAGTTTGGTGTCGAGGCGCGCAAGCTGCTCGATGATGCGCGTGCCATGCTCGATCGCATCGTCAAGGAGAAGTGGCTGACGGCCAATGCCGTCGTCGGCTTCTGGCCCGCGAGCGCGGTCGGCGACGACATCGAGGTCTATGCCGAGGATGGCCGCAATTCGCCGGTCGCGGTGCTCCACACGCTGCGCCAGCAAATCGCGCGCGATCCCGGCCGCGATCGCGCGCATACCGCGCTTGCCGATTTCATCGCGCCGAAGGACAGCGGTCGACAGGACTATATTGGGGCGTTCGCAGTGACGACGGGCATTGGCGAAGAGGCCGCGCTCGAGGCGCGCATCAGCAAGACCGACGACTACGGGCGGATCATGCTCAAGGCGCTGGCGGATCGTCTCGCGGAGGCGTTCGCCGAGCGCATTCACGAGCGCGTGCGCCGGGAGTTCTGGGGTTACGCGAAGGACGAGGCCATGACCAACGAGGAGCTGATCCTCGAAGGCTATCAGGGCATCCGACCGGCGCCTGGCTATCCAGCCCAGCCCGATCACACCGAGAAGGCGACCATCTGGCAGCTTCTCGATGCTGAAGCCGCGACCGGGATCAAGCTGACGGAAAGCTTTGCGATGTGGCCGGGTTCTTCGGTGTCGGGGCTCTACTTCGCGCATCCTGACAGCCATTATTTCGGCGTCGGCAGGATCGAGCGCGATCAGGTCGAGGACTATGCGAAGCGGAAGGGCTGGTCGGTCGGTGAGGCCGAGCGCTGGCTTGCGCCGGTCCTCAACTATGAGCCGAAGCGGGGTAGTTGAGACGTGCGGCGCTCCGGCGTCCTTCGCCCGCCTCCACTTCATGAGCGCGCGACTGCGCGCCGGCCGGTAGGCCGTACAGAAAATCAACGAAACCTGCGGCAAACAAAAATAAAGCCGGCCAACGGGCCGGCTTTTGCATTGTGGCCGTCGTGACGGCGGGTACGTGACTAGGGCCTAGTTGGAGGTTGCAGTGGTTTGACACGCCAGCGCAGATCGACGAACTCGAAAAGCCTACGGCTTCGGGCCCCATTCGAACCGGCGGTGCCGGTCGTTGGGCCCGTGCGACTGCGATGTGGAAGACGGCGTGTTGGCATTGGCCACTCCATCGTCGTTAGGAAGCCCCACCTGTCCCTGCCGAGAAAGTTCAGACGCCCGCGCGAGGATAGGGCCGCGCTTTGCGCGCGCCACGGCCTCGTTCGGACGGCAGTTTCCGTCGTATCGGGTGCAATGAAGGCTGGTGAGGATGGGCTTCGTAGTCAGAAACGGGGGAAGACCCGGTGGCGGCCCCATCCTTGTCCGCCGGATCTCAGCCGTGCTGTTCGAGTAGCTCGCCAGCATGCCCTCGCTCATTGCGTTGCCGTGGCGACCGTTCACCTCGGCTGCAGGTAAGCGACGCAACCACCTAACGCCCGACCCGGAGGTCGGCTCGTTGAAAGCAAAAAAGCTGCTTTCTCAAGGATGATAGGTGATTCGTATGACATTCGGATAGCCGGTTGCCTGCCGCAAGATCATGCGCGGGCGCTGGTTTTCCGGACGGCTGATGCCCGGGCGCTACGGTGCATCAAGTGGCGGGGCAAGGCATGTGGATTGCGCGCGAGCGGGCAGAAAAGGAAATGGCCGCGGGGCACCTTGCGCGAAACGCGCCACCCCGGCGGCCATCAATTTTGCATTCGCGGCGAGGAACCGAAATTTCGGCGCCCCGTTCGAAACCCGATCTCAGACGGCGAAATCGCTCAACTTTGCGCCTTTGGCGAGCTTTGCCGAAAGCCATTTCGGCTGGCGACCGCGACCCGTCCAGGTTTCGTCCGGATTGTCCTTATTGCGGAATTTAACGGCGACTTTCGAACCGTTTGCGCGCTTACCAGCGCGGCCCGAGCCAGCGAGTTCCTCGATCTTGTAGCCGAGGCTTTCGGCCATCGCGATCACCCTCTGACGGGCATTGCTGAATTCGTTACGCCGAGCTGCGACAATTGCCTTGGCGATACGAGCCTCGTGTTCGAGCAGCTCTTTCAGGGACATCTTGTCGTAGTTGACGGTCGCCATCTTCTTACCTCGCGCTCCTTTAGTGCGGATTGGGCTCATGTCGAAAACTCGCGTTGTTGGCGCTTTCTATTTGTATTTTGGCTGCCGCGCAATACGCTATTGGATTAATTCTTCGCGACGTGCGCTGACGAGGTGACATCGAATGTCGGCATGGGTGCAGATATATTGATTATCCCTGCGCGGAGCATGAAGCACTTTTGCCCGACTGAAGGGGAAGCAAATCGCGGACAAAGCCACTATTATCCTCTCCCCGTCGGGCGCATTCCAATGCGAAAAATGGCGACTGTTCAAGAAATGCCGGAATAACCGGGCCCGGTGCAGAATAATGTCCAGCCTCTCCTGAATTCGAAAGGTATGAACCAGCTGGGCGCTGCTGGGGCGCGCGATGTTAGCAGTCGCAAAATCTGGCTGCTAACGCCATGAATTGCCTGGATAATGGGATTGCGATTGCAGTCGGCGCGGATATTCTGGTGTCGAGAATGGTGCGATCGCATGAGGAGGCCAAGCATGGCGGATCGTGACGCCGTTGCGCAATTGCAGGGCTTCAGTCTGACAACCGCAGAAATACTCTACCGCCTGCCGGATCACCCTGCCCTGCTGCAGACCTATGTCTGGCAAGAGTATGATGTGCATCCGCGTTTTCCCCGGCTGATGGCATTTCTCGGCTTCTGGACCGCCAATCTCGAAGGGCGGCTTTTCCGCATAACGGTGGCGCACAAAGCGCTGATCTCGCCGCGGGAGCTGCGGATCGCGACTGGCGACTTCCATTTTAATTGAACCGGGCGCCGAATTCGGTGTCATTGGTTCACATGCAACGCAGCCGGCACAAAGTGCGCCGAGGCTGCTTCAATCCACAGTCCGCCCGGCCATCCTGAGCGAGGCCGCGTTGACCCCAGACCCCGACTCGGGTTGCCATCGACCGCGCGTAGGGTGGGGTTTTGAGCCATCCATCTAAGGGGCGGGTTTGCCGAGGGGTCGGCAGGCTCTCCGGGGGAGTATTGGGGGTAATCGTGGAACGCAGTCCGGCCAGCCATGCACCGCCGCGGCGCCGCAGTGGCCTGCCGCGCCCGTACGTTGCGGTATGGGTCGTGCTTTCGAGTATCGCATTGACGTATCTCGTCATGCTCTCGGTGCGCCCCGATCTTGCCGAAGGGGTTGGCGACCAGGTCGCTGCACTGGTGGGCGCTGAGGGCCGTCCCGGCGATGCTGGCGGCGAGCGGGGTAGCGCAGACATTGCCGCGTTGCGACAGGGTGTCGAAGGCATGCAGCGCGAGATCACGGCGCTGCGGGCGCAGATTGTTGCTCGCGAGGAGCGGGAGCAGGCTATTGCGGCGCGGCTCGCAGCCGTGGAGGCACAGCGGGTCGCTGAGCAGGCGCTACCTCTGGCGACGGCAAGCGTAGGCCGTGGTCCGGCGGAAGGGTCCGGCGGCGCGACCGAAGGGCAGATCGTCGAGCCGCCGCGCGCGTCCGAACTTCCGACGCGCCGCCCGCCACAGCAGCGCGAAGCCGAGCGCGTCACCTTTGGCGCCCCGCAAGTCAAGCCGGCCGCAGAAGCGGCCGAAGGGCCGAGGGGCATCCAGATTGCGACCGGCCCGTCCGTGGACGCGCTGCGCATTAGTTGGATGCTGCTCGCCGACCGCCACAAGGAAATTCTCAGGAACTACGAGCCGCGCTTCGTGCCTTCGACGAGCGGCAGCGGACCCGCGTTCCGCTTGATTGCCGGTCCCATCGAGAGCTCCACCGTGGCCAATCGCGTGTGTGGCGAGCTGCGTGCACGGCGCGTGACGTGCGGCGTGTCGGCCTTCGGCGGAGAGCCGCTGTAGGCCGGGCTTCAGCGGGCCCGGCTTCGGTCAGGTCGCCATCGCCACGAGCACTGCGCTCTGGATGAGCAGCACGCCGAGCCAGTGTCCGCCGTCGATGAGCGTCACGGCGAAGCGCGTGCCTTGTAGCGCGTTGCTGGCGGCGAGCGACGTCATCACGAAGCCGACCCAGATCAAGACAGCTGAAATGAGGGCGTTGCGCATCGTCAGGGGAATGCCACCGCGCATGACATGGAGCAGGATGCCGGCGAGCATCCATGCCATGACGAGCTGCGCAATGAATACGATGACGAACTGAATGGGCGTCAGCACGCCTTGGCGCGTGACGCCGCCGCCGTTTGCCGCGCTCGTTCGTTGCTTCGCAAAGATCCCGTACCAGATGCCGCCGAATACGAAACTCGCGATCGCAGCGATCAAAACGGCCGTGTAGCTGATCCCTGTGACGTGCATCGTGTGTGCCCTTCTCCATCAATTCCGCAGCTGCCAGACGGCGGCCCGCTTGATCTCGGCATCCTCGAGCTCGCGTGTGACCGGAACTTCGAAGTGTGTGATTGCCGCGAAATCGTCGGTCGGAAAGTAGCTTCGCCGCGGGTCTCCGACGAGCACGAGGCAGCCCTCGGCAGCCCGCTTCCGGACGAACGCCATGACGCGCTCGGCGAGCGGCCGCTCATAGAAGAGATCGCCGACCAGGAGAATGTCGCCATCAGGCGACGTGCCGCTCAACCAATCATCGGTAGTTGCTTCAATCTCGACGCCATTCGCGGCGCCGTTGAGCTTCATGGCGGCAACGGCGAGCGCGTCGATGTCGGCAGCCATTACGCTTTGTGCACCGGCCCTTGCGGCGGCGATGGCCGAGATGCCGGAGCCCGCGCCGATGTCGAGCACGCGCTTTCCCGCAACCCGCTCGGCGTGATCGAGAAGGTAGCGCGCAAGTGCCTGCCCGCCCGCCCAGGCAAAGGCCCAGTACGGTGGCGGCAGGCCCATTTCGCCAAGCTCCTCCTCAGTCTTCCGCCAGATCGGCAGGGACTCCTCGGCGAGATGCAGGCGGATCTCCGGCACCAACGGCGGCGCCAGAAGCCGCGTGTTGGCGATGATGAAACCGCTGTGATTGATCATGGTATGTCGGGGGCTCCGCGCGCATCTATGATCGCGCCTATCTTGATGAGAGAGGGCGCTGGCGCCAGCCTCGCCTGAAGTCTTTGTAGGTAACCGACGCTGGCATAGCAACGGCAGAGCGCGCGGGAATTTCTGCGGCAATAGAGGAACGAGGCGAGCTGCATGTCGACGACGAGCCGGCCCGTGCTGCGCTTCGCACCGAGCCCGAACGGCCCGCTGCATCTCGGCCACGCGCTCTCGGCGCTGACGGGCTGGGCATGGGCGCAGCGTCTCGGCGGTCGCTTTCTCGTGCGCATCGAGGACATCGACCCAGAGCGATCGAGCGAGGCGCACATCGAGGGCATCTTTCGCGATCTCGACTGGCTTGGCGTGCCCCGGGAAGAGCCGGTGCTCCGCCAATCGCAGCATCTCGATCGCTACGAGAGCGCAGCCGCTCGGCTCTCTTCCCTCGGCCTCCTCTATCCCTGCTTTGCGAGCCGCCGCGAGATTGCCGAGGCGAACGCTGCCCAAGGTATGCCGAGCGATCCCGATGGTGCGCCACTGTACCCGGGCTTGCATCGTACGATGTCTGCCGAGGAAGCAGCGGCGCGGCGGCAGCGCGGTGAGCCGCACGTCATGCGGCTCGATATGAGTCGCGCGCTGGCGTTCGCGGCCGAGAAGCTCGGCGGCGCGCCGTTGGATTTTGTCGAGCTCGACGAGAGCGGCGGGTCGCAACGCGTTCTCTGTGACCCCGCGCGATGGGGCGACGTCGTGATCCAGCGCAAGGACGTGCCGACGAGCTATCACCTCTCAGTGGTGGTCGATGATGACGTCCAGGGCATCACCCACGTGACGCGCGGGCGCGATCTTTACGCCGCGACCGACATCCATCGACTGCTCCAGGCGCTGCTCGACCTGCCGGCGCCGCTCTATGCGCATCACCGCCTGATTGTCGACGAGACAGGCCGCAAGCTGGCCAAGAGCGCCCGCGACACGAGCCTCTCCGAGTTGCGCGCAGGGGGCGCGTCGCCGAGTGACATCCGCCGAATGGTCGGCCTCATTTGATCCAAATTGAGGATTGATCTTCTTCTCGTCGCCTTAAGTCGTGCACGACTTAACCTTATTTGCTACGTACTGAACGGTCGTCGGGCGGGGATCAGCAGGTCAGCGTCAGCTCGGCCACGATGCTGCCACGCCAATAGTGCCGGCGTGAGCTGTGGTTTGGCCATTCTTCAGGGCTTGGCCAGCCCGATTTCCTGGGAAGAACGCAAGGAGAGGGAGTTCGGCAATGTTCCGCATTGCGAGTGCTGCGGCACTGCTACTGATGCTGTTGGCTGGGCCTTCCGTGGCGCAGCGCGGACCGGGCGGTGGCGACCGGTGGGTTACGCTCGGTGAGCAGCGGGTCGGCTTCATGGTCGATCGTGACGTACTGCGGCTCAATCACAACGAGGACTGGTTCCGGCGCGAGGGGCCGTTTAGTGACCTTCGTCTGACAGCCGAGCGCAACGACATTCACATCATGAACGTGCGTGTTGTGTACCTCAACGGCTTTGCCGAGGACTTCAGGGTCGATGGGATGGTGCGACGCGGGCAGAGCATCAACATCGATCTGCGCGGCGACCGCAGCTATCTGCGCCAGATTGAGTTCATCTATCGCTCGAAGCTCAGCCTCAAGGGTGAGGCGCGCTTGCGTGTCGATGCACGGGTCGCGCGCCGCGGTCCGCCCGGACCTGGCCCCGGTCCTGGCCCGCAGGTCGAGCTGCTCGGCACGCAGAAGATCGGCTTCTCGGTGGATCGTGACGTCCTGCGCGTTGGTCGCCGCGAAGGCCGGTTCCGCCGCATTGCGCTGCGCGCACTGGATAACGACATCGAGATCCTGGATATGAAGGTGTACTACGGTCGCGGTGGTCCGCCTGATGACATCCAGTTGCGCCGCGTCCTTCGCGTCGGCCAGCGCTCCGAGCCGATCGATCTCAGGGGCAACGAGCCGCGCGTGATCGACCGCATCGAGTTCGTGTACCGCGCACGGCCCAACTTCCGTGGCGCTGCGACGCTCGAGGTCTATGGCGTGCACTAGCTGCACGACAGCTTGAAATCAAAGAGGCGGCGCACCCCGGGTGCGCCGCCTTTTTCTTTGCTGCGTCTTGCTCAAGTCCGTCCGCATGGCCGCCACGGGCATACCGCCAAGGAACAAGGCGAAAGCACCTCTTCCCAGCAGCCCGCAGCAATAAAAATCAAGCTGCCACGAACGGCTTCTCGTCGTCCCAAATCTTCACGGGCATCGGCAGGCCCTCCCAGATCGAATCGGGAAGCGGCTTGTCCGGAGCGATGCTCAGCGTTTCCAGAAGAAGCCTGTACTGGCGCACATGCTGACCCGAGTGCCACGTGGTGCGCTCGAAGAACTCGTGCTTGGACTGGTCGCCGTAGTAGACCTTGGCCTTATCCTGGAAGTTGGTCTTCGCACCCTCGGCCTGCCACCACGCGTCGAGGCGGCGTCCCACGTCCTCGCCATAGGCGAGCACCTTGGCCTTGGTGTCCATCTCAGGCGGCGGTACGCGATTGTACGCGCCTTCCTTGAGCGGCTCGCCGTCCACCTCGTGCTCCAGCCACGCGTCAGCGATGTTGAAGATGTGATAGGCGAGCTGGGCGTACGTGCGCGGCCGGTTCGGCAGGAAGTTGTTGATCTTGTCCTCCGGAAGCTGACCGAAGAAGCGACGCGCCGCGCTCTGGACCTCGGTGGCACGGCGCATGAGTTCAGCCGGCGGATGGATCTTGGTAGCGCCATATGGGATGCCGGCGACGCGGGCGACATCGCGGAGCACCTGTCCGTTTGCCGAGTCCTTGCCACGGCGGATGATCGGCACAGTGCGGTAGCCGAGCGCGAGCAGCTCCTCCATCGCGCCCTTCTCCTCGAGCACGTTCACCGATGTGAACGGCACGCCATGGCGCTGGAGAAATTCCTTCATGCGCAGGCAGCTCGTGCATCCCGGCTGCCAGAAGGCGCGAATCTCGGCGCCTGCATTTTCAGAAGCCATAAGCGTTCTCCCGGTTCATTATGATTGTCTGGACAATAGCGGGCGGACTAGGTTGCGGGCAAGGTGCCGGAGCCTCCCGCATGCGCATGGCAGATCGTCCCACGCCATTGGCTTGCCGCACCGGGCCGTGTCTGCAATGTTGGCCGAAAACGCATGGATAAGAAGACGGTTAGGAGGAAGCGAGGGCATGGCCTCTAAGGCGGAAAAACTGCGTGCGATCCTGAGCGAGGATCGCTGCCATATGGTCCCCTGCTGCTGGGATGCACTCTCGGCCAAGATGATTGGCGAGGCTGGCTTTCCCTTCACTTTCATGTCCGGGTTTGCGGTCTCCGCGGCGCGGCTCGGTCTCCCCGACACGGGCCTCATTTCCTATGCGGAGATGGCGGGGCAAGTGCGGGACATCTGCGCCGCGACCTCCATTCCCGTCATCGGCGACGGCGACACGGGCTACGGCAATGCGTTGAATGTCGAGCGCACGGTCCGTGGCTATGCCCAGGCTGGCGCGGCGTGCGTGATGATCGAGGATCAGCTCGCGCCGAAGCGCTGTGGGCATACCAAGGGCAAGCTCGTCGTCGATCGCGCCGAAGCCGTCGATCGTATCCGCGCGGCGGCCCACGCACGCGACGAGGTGCGCCGTGGCGGCGGCGATATCCTGATCCTTGCGCGGACCGACGCGCGCGGCGTCAACAGTCTCGATGATGCTATCTGGCGCGCCAATGCCTTTCGCGATGCCGGTGCCGACATTCTCTTCGTCGAGGCGCCGCAGTCCGAAGCCGAGATGGCGCGCGTCACGAAGGAAGCGCCAGGCATCCACATGGCCAACATGGTCGAGGGCGGCAAGACGCCGATCCCGCCCATGGGTCGCCTGCGCGAGCTTGGTTTCGGTCTCGCGATATTCCCGCTGACGCTGTTCTCGGCGTCGATGCGCGCGATTGCGACGAGCCTTGCCGCCATGAAGACGGAGCGCCATCCGGCGGACCAGCTCATGAGCTTCGACGACTTGAAGCGCAACGTCGGCTTCGATGCCTACTACGATGCCGAGAGCCGCTACTCCGGTGCCCGCAAGGACGCAGCCGAATAGGCCCAACTCAGTAAACCCAAAAATCAAACCAACCGAGGAAGTGCTCGCATGATCGATTACGCCACGCTGTTCCGCGCCAACCTGCCGCCGGTGGCCGTCAAGTACAACGGCTTTCCGAAATACAACTTCGTCGGCGGCCACAATGATGCGGCAAGCGTTCCGGTCGACGATATGATCGCGGCGGCGAGCAAGGTGCTGAAGCGCGAAGGATCTACTCTCGCGACGTACGGCCTGCAGAGCGGTCCGCAAGGTTACCGCGCGCTGCGCGAGTTCCTCGTCAAAAAGCTCGGCCGCGACGCCGGCATCGGCTGCACGGCCGACGACATCCTCATCACGGGCGGCTCGCAGCAGGGGCTCGAACTTGTCAACTCGCTGCTGCTCGAGAAGGGCGACACGATCATCATCGAGGAAGCGAGCTACGGCGGCTTCCTCTCCCGCGTGAAGCGCTATGGGGTCAACATGATCCCACTGCCGCTCGACAAGCAGGGCCTCGACATCGAGGCGGTAGGGCGCGTGCTGGCCGACCTCAAGGGCAAGGGCGTCCGGCCGAAGTATCTCTATACCATTCCGACCGTGCAGAACCCGACGGCGAGCATCCTGCCGCTCGAGCGCCGCCATGCGCTGATCAAGCTTTGCGAGAGCTATGGCGTGCCGATCATCGAGGACGAGTGCTATTCGGACCTCGTGTGGGACGGCAAGCGACCGCAGGCCATGCGCGGCATCGCAGGCGACGATCGCGTGATCCACATCGGTTCGTTCTCGAAGTCGATCGCGCCCGCGCTGCGGCTCGGCTACATCGTGGCGGGATGGCCGATCATGAGCCGGCTGCTGTCGTTGAAGACGGATTCCGGTACGGGCGCCATCGATCAGATGGTCATCGCCGAATATTGCGAGGCCCACTTCGACAATCATGTGGTTGCCCTGCGCAAGACGCTCAAGCGCAAGCTCGACGTGCTGGTCGAGGCGGTTGGTGCGAACTTCGGTACGGCGGCTGAGTTCGACTATCCGGAGGGCGGCATTTTTCTCTGGATCAAGCTGCCGGACAGCGTGGATACGGCGAAGCTGTTCCAGGCCGCGAGCAAGGAAAGCGTATCGCTGAACCCCGGAGCGGAGTGGTCGATCGATCCTGCATACGGCAAGTCGCGGCTGCGCCTCTGCTTCGCCAACCCGACGGAGCAGACGATCCGCGAGGGCGTGGCCAAGCTCGCGGAGATCTGCAACCGTGAATTCGGTGTGCCGACGCGCATCGCGAACGTGGGTCGCTAGAACTTGCGAAATGTCGGCAGGCCCCTCTCGCTGCTGAGAGGGGCCTGCCGACCCTGTTCTCGCCTCCGACTCGACGGGGCCGCTGGCATGACCCCGGCCCCAACGGCAGGGGCACCCTCCCGAACCCATCCGCCTTCATAACTTTCAGCGCTCCGACGCGGCTAAATTGCCGGGGAGAAAGCGCAAATTTCTTCATGGAACAATTAGTGAACATATGCTAGGGTAGGTCGACCTTGAAATGACGAACGCGGCCGCCGCTTTCGGCGGTCCGAGCGGATGGGAGCTTATGAACGAACCCGTCATCCACTGCCCAAGCTGCAGCACTGAAATCAAGCTCACCGAGTCCCTTGCGGCGCCGCTCATCGCCGAGACGCGCCGGCGGTTCGAGCAGACCCTTGCGACCAAGGATGCCGAAGTCGCAAAGCGAGAAGCTGTGCTCAGGACGAAAGAGGGCGAACTCGCTGCCGCCAAGGCGTCGATCGACGAGCAAGTCGCAGCGAAGGTGAAAGCCGAGCGCGCCGCTATTGCAACCGAGGAAGCCAGGAAGGCGAAGCTCCTGGCGGCATCGGATCTCGAGCAGAAGACGAAAGAGCTCGGCGAGCTACAGGAGGTACTGAAGGAGCGCGACGCCAAGCTTGCGGACGCACAGAAGGCGCAGGCCGAGCTCATCCGCAAGCAGCGCGAGCTCGACGATGCCAAGCGCGAGATGGACCTCACCATCGAGAAAAAGGTGCAGGAATCCCTCGTCGCTGTGCGCGACAAGGCGAGGCAGGAGGGCGAAGAGGCGCTGAAACTGCGCGTGCTGGAGAAGGAGGAGCAGATTTCCTCCATGCAGCGTCAGATCGAAGAGCTGAAGCGCAAGGCCGAGCAGGGATCGCAGCAGCTTCAGGGCGAGGTCCAGGAGCTGGAGCTGGAGTCGTTGCTGCGTTCGAAGTTTCCGCTGGATTTGATCGAGCCGGTGCCGAAGGGCGAGTTTGGCGGCGATGTGCTGCAGCGGGTCCTCGGCGTTTCAGGCCAGCCGTGTGGAACGATACTGTGGGAGTCCAAACGGACAAAGAACTGGAGCGACGGCTGGCTCGCCAAGCTTCGTGATGATCAAAGATCTGCCAATGCGGAGCTGTCGCTTCTGATTTCCAATGCTTTGCCGAAGGGCGTGACGGCCTTTGATCACGTGGATGGCGTGTGGGTTGCGGAGCATCGTTGCGCCATCCCCGTTGCAATCGCATTGCGACAGTCGTTGATCGAGATCGCGAAGGTGCGGCAGTCGGGCAGTGGCCAGCAGACCAAGATGGAGCTGGTCTATGAGTACCTTACGGGCCCGCGCTTCCGGCATCGCATCGAGGCGATCGTCGAGAAGTTCTCAGACATGCAGTCGGACCTCGACAAGGAGCGCAAGGCAACACGGCGTCTGTGGGCGAAGCGGGAAACTCAGATCCAAGGCGTCATCGAAGCCACCGTCGGAATGTACGGAGACCTTCAGGGTATCGCCGGCAAGGCATTGCAGGAGATCGAAGCGCTTTCACTGCCCGCGCTCGAGGGGCCGGAATATGAGAGTGATGCTGCTGAATGACGCGACGGTTGAGCACGAGCTCGGCGAATAACGGCGGCAGTTGCCGGCTCAGAAGGGGTTCCATGTCGGCTTGGACGCGAAGCGGAGATAGCCGACGCTCGCCCCGAGCCTGAAGCCGAGCCCTGTTCGGATCGGCGCCATGATGATCTCTTCGTTGCTGAGGAACGTGATGCCCGCGCCGCCGATGAAGTAGGCGGACCCGTCAATGCCTGAAAAACCGCGGTAGAGGTCGCGTGCCTCGCGCATACCGTAGATCAGGAAGAGGGTTTGCGAGCCGGAGGCGCCGAAGTCATAGCCGACCGAGGGGCCGTGCCAGTACACCTTCGCGACCGGCTTGCCCTTCATGTAGAGCTTGCCCTTGCCATAGCGCACACCGGCAATGAAGGCGCCGCCACCTTCTTCGCCGATCACGTAGGCCGTGGGACGTCCGTAGTTGGAGAAGGCGTGCTCGATCACGCTCGCTACGCTGGCCGACCAGTTCGGAAGCCCGCCGCGTGCTGCGGACTTGATCTCATCCATCGAATAAGTCTCGCCGACCGGCTTCGCGGGGCCAGACTTGGCCGGCGGCGGGATGGGCGCGACCGTCGGCGCAATTGCCGCGACACGGCGGGGTTCCGGGAGCGGAGGCAGGACGCCAGCAGGTGGTGCTGTCGCGTCAGGTGTCGTCGTTACCGTCCACTGGCCAAGTGGTGCTGCTGATGCCTGGGGCGGGACCAGGGGTGCGGCCCAGGGGGCCGTCCAGGGTACAGTCGCAACGGCGCTCGCGGTTTCCGGTGCGCGCACCTCCACGGTCGGACGCGAAACATCGATGGGCTGGGCCGCCGACGGGATCCGGGGCACGACACTGAGTGATGGCGCTCTTGACAGCTCGGGCTTCAGCAGGCGCTCGCCGGGCGCCAGCGCCAGAGCAGCATCGATGCGCCGCAAGATGAGATCGCTCTTCTGGCGAACGGTGGCGCCGAGCGCCGATGCCGTTGCGCGGAGCTCGGCCAGCTTGGCGCAGTCGCCCGGGCGCTGGGTGCCGTCCTCGGAGAGCCGGTCCATGGCGGCCAGAAGCTGAGCCGCCTTGTGATCGAGCGCCTCGGTCTCGGGGGAAGAGAGCAACTCGCGTGCGCGGTCTGCTTCATCCTCGTCGCGCCAGCCGTGGTGGGACTTGAGCTGGCGGATCCCCGCCTGGATGCGCGGCTGCGTCTCGCTGCTGTGCCGGCGCAGAACGGCGGCCGCGTCGTCCACGGCCTTCGAGAAACTTTCCCGGCCGCAGCTTTGCGCCTGCTGAGCGGAAGCGCCGGCCGAAAAGGCCACGATCGCTACAAGGGCAGTCAGCACACGTATGAGCATCGCTCACGAGCCTCGAAGGAGTGTCGCACGCACAGTAATATGGTTTACGACAAAGTCAGGCGTAGTTGCTGTCATAGGGGCCGTCAAACGGCACGGCCGCGCGCGAGGGTTGCGCAAACGACACAGATTTGGCGACCAGCCGCGCGCGGTCTCCTCGCAAGAACGGGCATGAGCCCATAAGGCAATCAGCGTACTAAATTGAAATCGCGCGGATAAGCTTCAGACACTCGCGGTGCGGGAACGGCCAGCGGCACTGTGCCTGCCGCCTCGCCATGCCTCTTGCCACGGTGAGCTCGATCTGCCACGGGACACGAAGTTGTCCACATGGACGATCGGGCGCGCGCAAATATCCGGCGCGTCAAGCTTATGACGCGCGCGGATTAACGGCGAGCAGACCTGGTGGGGCGCGGTGCCATGGTGGTCTGAGCAGGAGGTTGGGCATGTACAGCGTCGTGATGTTCGTGCTCGCAATCGCAGCCTTCTCCTGGGGGCTGTCACTCGCGGCGTACCGTTGGGTCGCACTTCAAAATGCGTGGCCGATGGGGACATGGCAGGCCGAGCGGCCGCTGCTACCGCAACTGATCGGCCTTGGTGCCATCGCAGTCGCGCTCCTGTCCGCCTTTGCGCTCGGCGGTGCAACGGTGTTCCTGCTGCTCCTTCTTGGCGTCATCGGGGCGTTCGTCTGGATGGTGCTGATGAAGGTCTCCGCACAGAGCGCGCTTCTCCTCGCGCCAGGGGCCGCCGCGCTCCTAATAATCGGCCTGATCGCCGGCGGTTGAGCAGGCCTGCCGCGGCGGCTTGACCGTTGCCCTCAGCGCGCGGGCGTGGCATCACCGTGGCGCGTCGCAACAACCGACCGAGCGAGCAGGAATCCCGATGGCCGTCCGCAGACTGTATCCCGATCAGCCGGCTACGTTCGACTTCACGCCCGAGAATCTTGCCTGGGCCGAGGAAGTCATCAGGCGCTATCCGGCGGGCAAGCAGGCCTCGGCGGTGATCCCGCTGCTCTGGCGCGCGCAGGAGCAGCACCAGAACTGGCTCCCCGAGCCGGCCATCCGCTACGTCGCCGACATGCTCGACATGGCCTACATCCGTGTCTACGAGATCGCGACCTTCTACACGATGTTTCAACTGGCGCCGGTGGGCAAGAAGGCTCACGTCCAGTTGTGCGGAACGACCCCGTGCATGCTGCGCGGGTCGGAGGCGCTGAAGGAAGTTTGCAAGCGGCGCATTCATCACGATCCGCACCACCTCTCCAAGGATGGGAATTTTTCCTGGGAAGAGGTCGAGTGCCTCGGAAGCTGCGCCAATGCGCCGATGGTCCAGATCTTCAAGGACACCTACGAAGATCTGACGCCGGAGCTCTTCGAGAAGGTGCTCGACGGCTTTGAGTCCGGCAGTCCGCCGAAGCCCGGCTCGCAGATCGGGCGGCAGGCGTCGGCGCCGCTCGGCGGCCCGACGACGCTCAAAGAGAAAGTGTGAATTGGGGGCGCTTCGGCGCCCCAAGTTTTTTGCGGACTGCATGACTGAACGAAAAGCGGATGGTAGCGCGGGCGATGCCGACTACGGCACTATCGGCCGCGATTATGCGAGCTACCGCCAGCCCGAGCCTGCCATTGCCGCGCTCATCGTCCGTGCGCTCGGTGGCGCGCGGACGGTTCTGAATGTCGGCGCAGGTGCGGGCTCGTACGAGCCGACGGATCGGGAGGTGACGCCCGTAGAGCCATCAGCGTCCATGCGGGGGCAACGACCGCCGTATCTCGCACCGGCGATCGACGCAGTGGCTGAAAGCCTTCCCTTCCTGGACGGCCATTTCGATGCGGCGATGACGACATTCTCCGTGCATCAGTGGACGCGCCTCGAGGATGGTCTACGCGAGATGCGCCGTGTGACGCGCGGTCCGGTGATCATTCTCTCGTGCGATCCCGATCTCGTGCAGCGCTTCTGGCTGAACGATTACGCGCCAGGTGTGCTCGCGGCCGAGGCTCGCCGCTATCCAGCTCTGGATCGCATGGTCGAAATTCTCGGCGGCACGGCCGAGATCCTGCCAGTGCCTATTCCACTGATGTGCCGTGATGGCTTCAATGAAGCCTACTATGGACGACCCGAGTGGCTGCTCGAACCTGCAGCACGCCTTGCGTGCTCCGCTTGGAGTTTCGTGAGTGAGAAGACGGCGGCGGGCTACGTCGAGCACCTGCGCGGCGATCTCACAACGGGTGCCTGGGATCGCAAACACGGGCACCTGCGCACGGCGCCCGAACTCGATGGTTCGCTGCGCCTGATCGTTGCGCGTCCATAAGGAAAGGCCGCGGTACGCGCCCGCGGCCTCAGCTCTGTCCTATCGACGTGGCCGCCGCGGTCATAGCACCAGGAAGTGGTTGCGAAGCACCTCTTCCCAGCAGCCCGTGGCCTCTGGCTCCGCGCTGTCGCTTTGGCCGCCGCGGGCATGGCACCAGGAAGTGGTTGCGAAGCACCCCTTCCCAGCAGCCCGTGGCAAATCAAATCAAGGCAGCAGGATGATCGAGCCCGTGGTCTTGCGGCCCTCGAGATCCTTGTGTGCCTGCGCTGCGTCCTTCAGCGCGTACTTGTGATTGACGTTGATCTTAACGGCACCCGAGGCAACGACGTCGAAGAGATCCTTCGCTGTTGCGACGAGATCAGCGCGCGTTGCGGTGTAGGTGTTGAGCGTCGGCCGCGTCATGTAGAGCGAGCCCTTCGCCGCGAGGATGCCGGCGTTGAAGGCATCGATCGGGCCCGAGGCATTGCCGAAGGTCACGAACAGGCCGAGCGGCTTCAAGCAGTCGAGCGAAGCCGGGAACGTGTCCTTGCCGATCGAGTCATAGACGACATCGCACTTCTTGCCGCCTGTGATCTGGGCAACGCGCTCGACGAAGTTCTCGGTCTTGTAGTTGATCATGTGCGTCGCGCCGGCAGACTTGGCGAGCGCGCACTTCTCTTCCGAACTCGCCGTGCCGATGATCGTGGCGCCGAGATGCTTCGCCCACTGACATGCAATGAGGCCGATACCGCCTGCGGCTGCGTGCATGAGCAACGTCGTCTCGGGGCCGACCTTGTAGGTCCGGCGAAGAAGATACTGCACGGTCATGCCCTGCAGCATCATGGCAGCGCCCGTCTCATACGAGATCGAGTCGGGAAGCTTGACGAGCTTGTCGGCGGGCGCGAGGCGCTCGTCGGCATAGGCGCCGATGGCACCGGCATAGGCAACGCGATCACCGACCTTCAGATCCGTCACACCTGAGCCGACCGCGACGACTTCGCCCGCGCCCTCGTTGCCCGGTGAGAAGGGCATGGAAGCCTGCGGATAAAGACCCGTGCGCTGATATACATCGATGAAGTTGACGCCGATCGCGTGCTGCTTGAGCTTGACCTGGCCGGCGCCTGGTGCGCCGACGTCGACGGTCTCGTAGCTCATTGCCTCGGGGCCGCCGTGTTTGTGAACTCGAATGGCGTTGGCCATGAAGAGCGTTCTCCCTGAATTTGGTGGTGGCTGTTCGGGTACTTTCCCTGCCAATTTAGCGACCTAGCTCGAATTCCGTTACTCCGGTTACTGATTTGTGATATTTCCGCGGCCGGTGCTCAGATGGCCGCATTTCTGAGGCTTCTATGCCTGCACCGCTTTGCTTACAAGAGGGCCATCCATGACTGTCCGACGCCCAACCGGGCGCCTCCTGATTCCAGCCTCGGTGGCAGTGCTCGCGAGCGCCCTTGCCTCCTGCGCCGTGATCAATCTCGAGACCGCGGCAACCGAGCCTCCGCGGGCGGATTGCGTGGATGACAGTCCTCCGTGTGTCCAGCGCCGCGGTGAGGCGCTGAAGCACATGCTGGCCGATCCAAAGCGCAACTGGGTGCGCGAGCCGGCCAGCGCGCATTCCTATGCGGCGGGCGTGCGGCTCTTTGCCTACAGAAGCCGCAAGCGCGATCTTTCGTGCGACGAGCTTGCGCATGGCAAGCGCGAGGCCGATGCCGCGCCAGCAGTATTGAACGGGCCGCACTCGGGCGGCCTCTCGCCGGCGCAGAAGTCGCGCGGCACCATGCTCGCAGCCGAGGTTTCTAAGGAGCTCGCTGGCGAGCTCCGCCGACGCGGCTGCAAGGTCCGGGCGTGACCACCAGACGCGCAATCAGTTGCGGTAAATTCGCCGTTGCCTTACTTGATCCACTCTCCCCTGCGAGCGGGGAGGGGGGCATCTCGGGAGGCTGAATGGGACTGGAAGCTTATGCGGACGCCATCATCGCGTTCGTGAAGGAGCACAAGGTTTGGGCCGGGCCAGTCGTGTTCGTGCTCGCGTTCGGCGAGTCCATGGCGTTCATCTCGCTCGTGCTGCCCTTCTGGGCCATCCTGGTGACGATCGGCACGCTCATCGGCGCGAGCGGCGGCCTCGACTTCTGGTTCATCCTGACCATGGCCGCGGTCGGCGCTGCGCTTGGTGACTGGGTCTCCTACTGGCTCGGGCAGCACTACCACGAGCAGATCGCGCGCATGTGGCCGCTCAGGAACTACCCGGATCTTCTTCCGAAAGGCCATGCGTTCTTCGAGAAGTACGGCGCCTGGGCCGTCGTGCTCGGTCGCTTCTCTGGGCCGCTCAGGGCCTCCGTGCCGCTGGTTGCCGGGATCGTCGAGATGCCGCGCGCGAAATTCCAGCTCGCCAACTGGTCCTCGGCCTTCCTTTGGGCATTCGTGCTGCTGATGTTCGGTGACGTCATCGGGCAGGGCTTGAATTGGTTTCGCCAGTCTGTCGGCGGCGGTTGAGCCGAACGGATAATCTCGGAGTGCGATGTCGCAGCGCATCGACAAGTCGTGGGTGGTTTTCGCCAGCATCGAGAACGACGACCACAGTAGGTGCGTCGATGTGTTCTACCGCCCCGATATGACGTTCGGCTTCGAGGAGTTCAGACGCGACGTCGAGGATGGCGGAGCGTGGACACCGGTCCAGTACTTTTCCGGGATGGTCTGTGCCTCATCGGAGGCGGCTTACATGAGTGCCGAGGCGCACGTGCCTTGGCTCGCCGAGGTTCTTGCGGGCTGCCCGTCGCTCAGGAAGCACCCTCCGCGAAGTTCAGGGTGATCCGATCTAGGTAATTCCGTTAACTTGCCGGCTTGCTGCGGCCCTTGCGGTAGCCGCGCCGCTCCCTATAGTGCCGCCGCAAATGCCCCTCCCATTGAGGGGCCGAGGATTATCTGCGCCCGAGAGGTCGAGCCCACATGTCGTCCGCCCCCAAGTCCGTAAAGAAGGTCGTGCTCGCCTATTCGGGCGGCCTCGATACCTCGATCATCCTGAAGTGGCTGCAGGAGGAGTACGGCTGCGAGGTCGTCACCTTCACAGCCGACCTCGGCCAAGGCGAGGAGCTTGGACCCGCGCGCGAAAAAGCGCTCATGCTCGGCATCAAGCCCGAGAACATCTTCATCGAGGATCTGCGCGAGGAGTTCGTCCGCGACTTCGTCTTCCCGATGTTCCGGGCGAATGCCGTCTACGAGGGCGTGTACCTGCTCGGCACGTCGATTGCTCGCCCGCTGATCAGCAAGGCGCAGATCGACATTGCGCGTAAGACGGGCGCCGATGCGGTCTGCCATGGCGCCACTGGCAAGGGTAATGACCAGGTGCGATTCGAGCTGAGCTACTACGCGCTCGAACCCGGCATCAAGATCATCGCGCCCTGGCGTGAGTGGACGTTCAAGAGCCGCACGGACCTCCTCGACTTCGCGCGCAGCCACCAGATCCCGATCGCCAAGGACAAGGAAGGCGAAGCGCCCTTCTCCGTGGACGCGAACCTCCTGCACTCCTCGTCCGAGGGCAAGGTGCTGGAAGATCCCGCGCAGAAGGCGCCGGAGATGGTCTACCAGCGCACGATCTCGCCGATGGCGGCACCCGACAAGGTGACCACCATCAAAATCGGCTTCGCGAAGGGCGATGCCGTTTCGCTCAATGGCCAAAAGATGAGCCCGGCGACGCTGCTGAAGGCGCTCAACGATCTCGGCCGCGACAACGGCATTGGCCGTCTTGATCTCGTCGAGAACCGGTTCGTCGGCATGAAGTCGCGCGGCATCTACGAAACGCCGGGTGGAACCATTCTTCTCGCTGCGCATCGTGCCATGGAGAGCATCACGCTCGACCGGGGTGCCGCGCACCTCAAGGACGATCTCATGCCGCGCTATGCGGAGCTGATCTACTACGGCTTCTGGTTCAGCCCGGAGCGCGAGATGCTGCAGGCTCTCATCGACAAGAGCCAGGAGCATGTCGAGGGCGAGGTGACACTCGAGCTTTACAAGGGCAATGTGATCGTCACCGGCCGCGAGAGCCCGAAGTCGCTCTATTCCTCGACGCTCGTTACCTTCGAGGACGACCAGGGCGCGTACGATCAGAAGGACGCCCAGGGCTTCATCAAGCTCAATGCGCTCCGCCTGCGCACGCTCGCGCAGCGCAATCGCGGGCAGAAGCGCTGAGGAGTTTCAGAACTTGGGGGCTACCCCATGCCAGAGAACCTAAGCGGGAAGGCACCACCGACAGGCATCCTCGAGACCGTCATGTACGCGGTCGACCTCGACGCGACGGAAGCCTTCTACGCGGACGTGCTCGGTATGGTGCCCTTCTCGAAACTCCCAGGGCGTCAGCTCTTTTACCGCTGTGGTGATCAGGTGCTTCTGATCTTCAATCCGCAGGCGACGGTGGTGCCGCCGCCTGCGGATGCCAAGCTCCCCGTGCCGCCGCATGGCGCGACGGGTGAAGGTCACGTCTGCTTCCGCGCGAGCCGCGACGAGATCGATGTCTGGAAGCAGCGACTCGAGGTTGCGGGTGTCGCCATCGAGGCGGATTTCATCTGGCCGAGCGGCGGGCGCTCGATCTACTTTCGCGATCCTGCCGGCAACTGTCTCGAGTTTGCCGAACCTAAGATCTGGGGCCTGAACTCCTAAGGATGCTGCTGATGCGGAAACTTGAGCGTGGCACGCGGCTCGTCGTCGCCAGCCACAACCCCGGCAAGATCCGCGAGATCAATGACCTCATCCGCCCATATGGCATGAGTGCCGTTTCCGCGGGCGAACTCGGCATCAGCGAGCCCGAGGAAACCGAGACGACGTTTGCCGGCAATGCGCGCCTCAAGGCGCTGCATAGCGCAAAAGCGAGCGGCCTGCCGGCTCTCTCGGATGACTCCGGCCTCGAAGTGGAGGCTCTCGGCGGCGCGCCGGGCGTTTATTCCGCGCGCTGGGCTGGTGCGTCGAAAGATTTCACTTACGCCATGCAGCGCGTCGAGCAGGAGCTGCAGCAGAAGTTCGCTAATGACCCCGAGAGCCGCCGCGCGAATTTCACGGCCGCGCTCTGCCTTGCCTGGCCGGATGGCGAGACCAAGGTTTTCGAGGGCAAGGTCTTCGGCCATCTCGTTTGGCCGCCGCGCGGCGAGAAGGGCTTCGGCTATGATCCGATGTTCCTCGCCGACGGAGAAGAGTTGACCTTCGGCGAGATGGAGGCCGACGCCAAGCACGCGATCAGTCACCGCGCGCGTGCTTTTGCGCTGTTCGTCGCGGCCCTCATGGACAAGCGAGATGGCTGACACCGCAGATCCCGGCTTCGGCGTCTATGTCCATTGGCCGTTCTGCGCGTCCAAATGCCCCTACTGCGACTTCAACAGCCATGTGCGCATGGCCGGCATCGACGAGCCGCGCTTTGCTGCAGCCTTTGCGCGCGAGATTGCACATATGGCCGCGCTCGCGCCGAGTCGCACGGTGACGAGCATCTTTCTCGGTGGTGGCACGCCGTCGCTCATGAAGCCCGAAACTGTCGGCGGCATACTCGATCGCATCGCCGCTGCGTGGCCAGTCGCGCGCGATGCCGAGATCACGCTCGAAGCCAACCCGTCGAGTGTCGAGGCTGAGCGCTTTGCAGGATATCGCACCGCCGGCGTCAATCGCGTATCACTCGGCGTGCAGGCGCTGAACGACGGCGACCTCAAATCGCTTGGCCGCTTGCACTCCGTTGCCGAAGCGCGCCGCGCCATCGATATCGCGGCGCGGACTTTCGATCGCTATTCCTTCGATCTCATCTACGCACGCCCCGCGCAGACGCCTGAAGCCTGGCGCGCAGAGCTAACCGAAGCTCTGAGGATGATGCGCGATCATCTCTCGCTCTATCAGCTCACCATCGAGGAAGGCACGCCGTTCGCCGGCCTTCATCGCGCAGGTAAACTCGCGGTGCCGGATCCCGAACTCGCCGATACGCTCTACGAGATCACGCAGGAACTGACCGAAGCCGCCGGAATTCCGGCTTACGAGATCTCCAACCACGCGCGGGAAGCCGCCGAGAGCCGGCACAATCTCACGTACTGGCGCTATGGCGACTATGCGGGTGTCGGCCCCGGTGCGCACGGCCGCCTCGTCATTAACGGCACGCGCCACGCACTCGTGACCGAGCGTCAGCCTGAGGCCTGGGCCGCGGCCGTGGAGCATCACGCGCACGGTATCGTCGAAGACAACGCGCTCACCGGAGCGGAAGAGGCCGACGAGATGCTGCTGATGGGTTTGCGGCTCAGGGAAGGTATCGACCTCCAGCGCCTCGAAGCCGTCGGTGGCGCGCGGCCATCGCGTGCGGCCATCGAGCGTCTCGAGAAGCTGTCACTGCTGGAACACCACGCGCCCGATCGCCTCATCGCGACTCGCGCCGGCCGTTTCGTTCTCAACGAATTGGTGCTGCAGCTTTCAGCGAGCTTCGAGCCGATCGCAGTCGGCTGATCGCGCTTTCAGCGCGAAAGGGGCTGCCGCCCCTTCAACCCCGCGCGGGGAGACACCCCCGCACCCCCGTCTTTTATGGATTTCGAGATCGCGGAGAATGTCGTCGTCATAAAAGCAGGTGGGTCCGGGAGGGTGTCCCTCCCGGCAGGGGTGCGGGGACCTGGTCCCCGTCGCGCTGAAGGCGCGAATTTACAGCGGCAACCCCAACATCAGCCCGAGGCTCTGCACTGCAGCACCTGACGCACCCTTGCCGAGATTGTCGAGCCGCGCGACAAGCACGGCCTGTCCGAATTGCGGATGGCCGAACACGCGCAGCTCGAGTTGATCCGTGCCGTTCAGAGCCTCTGCCTCGATCCGTCCGCCCTTGGTCGATGCGTCGTCCGCCGAAATGACGCTGACGAGCTTCGCACCCGCGTAGTGCTGCTTGAGCACGCCTTCGAGCGCCTCGGCGGATGGCTTCCCCGGCAGCGTATCCAGATGGAGCGGCACGCTGATGAGCATGCCTTGGCGGAAATTGCCAACCGACGGCACGAAGATCGGCCGCCGAGTGAGGCCGCTGTACTTCTGCAGCTCGGGAACGTGCTTGTGCGTGAGCCCGAGGCCATAGAGCTCGAAGGCCGGCGCGGAGCCGTCGTCATAGGACTGGATCATGGACTTGCCGCCGCCCGAGTAGCCAGAGACGGCATTGACGGTGACGGGATAGTCCGCCGGCATGAGGCCCGCCTCGACAAGCGGGCGCAGCAGCGCAATCGCGCCGGTCGGATAGCAGCCGGGATTGGTCACGCGCTTCGAGGCGATGACGGCTTCGACATGACCCTTGGTCATCTCGGGAAAGCCGTACGTCCAGCCGGGCGCAACGCGGTGCGCGGTCGAGGCATCGATAATGCGCGGGCTTTTATCTCCGAGCTGGTCGGCGAGCGCTACGGCCTCCTTCGCGGCATCATCCGGCAGGCAGAGGATGACCACGTCCACCTCGGCCATGAGGGCTTTCCGTGCGGCTGGGTCCTTACGCTTTTCCGGGTCGATCGACTTGATCTCGATGCCCTTGGCACCGGCGAGCCGCTGGCGGATTTCGAGGCCCGTCGTGCCGGCCTCGCCGTCGATGAAGACAGCGGGAACCTTGCCCTTGGCGGCGGCAGATTTGGCTTTGGCAGCGGTCGTGGTGGCCATGGTCGTTGTCCTGATTTCAGATCGGGGTGCCAGTAGGCACAAAAAAAGCCGCGTCAGATGCGCGGCGTGCGATTAACGGGCTTCTTCGGACAACAAGCCGTCATCGCTGCCGCGCCAGGGGGCGCGCGCGCATACGTCGGATGATGGCGAAACCGTTGCTCATGCGCGGGAACATGATGAAGTGGCCCCCGAAAGTCAATGGCCACGAAATTCCGAGGAGAATGTCTCCAGGGTTGGGAATGTCAGATGACGCGCCTGTGCCCCTCTCGGCGCCGAAGTGCCCGGATGGCGGCCATGGTCTCCGAGAGGCTCAGGTCGAGGCCAACCGACTGGCGCCAGCCGAGCTCGGCCTTGGCCCGGGCGTTGCTCACCTTGGTGACCCTCCCGCGCATGGTTGTCACCAGTTCCGGGCTCACCATTCGGGGCGTGCCGGTGAGGCTCGCGCGTAGCCAGTCGAGGGCCGGGCCGGCGCTCATGAGGAAGTCGGGGAGTACGGCTGGTGCGGCGGGGACGGATGTGTCCGACCAGTGCATGAGCAGGCTCAGCTCGCGCATTTCGGGGGCGTGATCGTTGACGATGATGAAGCGCCCGCCGACATCGCGCTCCGCGGCGAGAACGTGCGCGGTGGCGACATCGCGAACATCGACATAGGCAATGTTAGTATTCGGCGCGCCGAGGCGCATGGACCCGAGCATGATGCTTTCGATGAGCCCGAGCGAGGGCGTGCGGCGATGGAAGTCGGGCCCGCCGACTGTGCCCGGCAGGATCGTGACGAGCTTGGTGCCCGTCTCCTCGGCGGCCTTCCACGCCGCGCGCTCGCCCTCGGTCTTGGCGCGGAAGTAGGGAACGCCGAGATCGGTTGCCCAATCGGCCTCCGTCACAGGCGGTGCATTCGGGGGCACACGCGGGAGTGCTGCTACGGAAGATGTGAGCACGACTTTCGGGACACCGGCTTTTGCGGCCGCGCGGATGGCATTCTCAGCACCTTCGGTGCTGTCGCGCAGCATGGAGTGGGTGTCGGCCGGGCTTGCGACATGCATGGCGTATGTCGCCGCGACATGGACGAGCACATCGACGCCGCGGCACGCTTCGACGAACGGCTCGAACGTGCGCACGTCGAGGCTGACGATGTCGCCAATGCCGAGTGCGCGCAGCGGTCCCGCCTTTTCCGCGTGGTCAGCCGAGCGGATCGAGGCGCGTACCTCATGCCCTCCTGCAAGCAGCGCCTTGCACACGCCGAAGCCGACATGGCCATTGGCCCCCGTCACCAGAACTTTCATGAGCGGCCTCGCTCAGGCATTTGCGAAGATGTTCGTCTCGCGCCGCTTGCGGGCGAAAAGCAGAATGAGGAGCGCAACTCCGCTCAGCACGAGCCATGCAGGCAGGCTCAGCAGCGGGGCGACAAGCCCATCCCAGAAGAGCGGATGGATCTTCAGCGACAATGTCCGCTTGAGGTTCTCAATCATCGTCGGGGCGATCTCGGTCCAATACTGGAGGGCGGAGGTGACGACGATGCCGCTGTCGTTGGCAATCGTGCGCGTGCCGTCACTGACGAGCGCTATCAGGGCCAGCAACAGGAGAATGCGGGCGAAGATGCGCAGGGCCACTTTGGTCGCGGCCCGTGCGGACGGCAAGAACACGAGCAGCAGAAGGATCACCGCGAACACGGCAAGTGCGCGGTTGTCCTTGATGAGCTGGGTGAGGCTTTCGATCATCCGCAGGTGCCGCCTGTCCGTGCGCCTAGAAAAGTGCTAGCGCGCGGTGCCTCGCGAGGCAACCGCGGCCAGCACTTTCCATCGCGTTGGAACAGGTCAAACCTGTGGCAAGTATTCAGGTATCCCCGGTTCAATAGTCAGGCGGCCTTCACGAGGCGCGAGGAGAGATCCAGGACCGCCATCATGTAGCCGACCCGATCGTCTGCCGCCTCGGCGAGGATCGAGAAGTAATCCGGCCCATTGGGGATAATCTCGCCGATCACCTCGCCGTACTCGAAACGCAGCTCGGCCTCATGTTTCTTGGCGATCGTCTGCATCTTCGCGTTCTCGGCGAGGCAGCTCATGAACAGGAGCTTGACGCCGCGGTTGCGGGCCGAGCGGATGACGCGCCCCATGAGTGCCGACCCAATGCCCTGGTCCTGATACGCGCGCTCGACCGAGAAGGCCGCTTCGGCTTCGACGCCCCAGTCATCGGCGAGCTTACGCAGCTCCGCCGCGGCGCGAATTTCGCCGTCGACGAAATAGCCGAACACGATCGAGCCCATGTCGCTCATGCGCGCGGCATAGTCCTCGATGAAGCTGTCCGACACGCCATGCGCAAACCGGAGGCGGCGGCTGTCCTTGTCGAGGCGGAGAAGGTGGTCGCGGAAGAGGTCGCCCTCGGTCGGCCACAGCTTGCGCACCGTTGCTGCCGAGATCGACAGGGGGCCGGGTTGGAGGGCCTCGGGCAAGTCGTCGGGGTCCGTGACGATGCCGGGTGTTATGTTGCTCATGATGTACCCCTTGAGTTGGCACACGCGCGAGCCGGCGCTCTTGGTTGGCGCCGGTCTCACACTGTCATATCGGGTCGTCTATTGCGTTGCACAATACTGCTCCCGAACGACGCCCATGTTAAGCATATTTTCCAAGCAATTCTGATATCTTAGCGCAATGCTGCGGCGCCATAATCGTGTTCAGTGCTGCAGTACCGGGCTCCCGCGCCTGCATTGCGCCGATGCGCTGGGACAGATGGTCGCTAAAGGAAACTGTAGGGGTCGATATCGACGGTGAGGCGGAGGTCCCCTTTGATTTCGGGGATCTCGGCAAGCCACGCGCGGAGATATGCCTGCACGTCCAGCTCCCGCGGGGCCTTCAGCAGGAGCCGCCAGCGATATCGTCCGCGGATCACCGAGATCGGCGCTTCGGCAGGGCCAAGCACTTCGATGCGGGGAGCGGCGGGGGCGCGCCGGGCGATGTCGCGGGCGACCTTCTCGGCGGTCTCCTTGTGACGCGCGGACACGATCAGCGAGGCAAGCCGACCGAAGGGCGGGAGCATGGCGAGTTGGCGCGACCTGATCTCGCGCTCGATGAACGCCTCGCGATCACCGCGCACGATGGCATCCATGACCGGATGCTCGGGCATGTGCGTCTGGATGTAGCCGGCGCCCTTGGCGAGCGCGCGCCCCGCGCGGCCCGTGACCTGATGCAGCAGCTGGAAGGTGCGCTCGGCGGCACGCGGATCCGCGCCCTGAGCGAGGCCGAGGTCGCCGTCGATCACACCGACGATCGAGAGATCCGGAAAGTGGTGGCCCTTGGCCACTATCTGCGTCCCGATGATGATGTCGATCTCGTTGCCTTCGATGCGCTTGATGATGTCGCGCATCTCGGTGAGCGATGGGATGAGGTCCGAGGAGAGCAGCGCGATGCGGGCCTCCGGGAAACGCTCGCGCACTTCCTCGTCGATGCGCTCGACGCCCGGACCGCACGCGACGAGGCTGTCGGCCTCCCCGCATTTCGGACACTTCGATGGGAGAGGCATCGAGAAGCCGCAGTGGTGGCAGTTCAGGCGATTGCGGAAGCGGTGCTCGACGAGCCAGGCCGTGCACTGCGGGCATTCGATGCGGTGACCGCAGGAGCGGCAGAGTGTGAGGGGAGCATAGCCGCGCCGGTTGAGGAAGAGCAGCGTCTGCTGACCCTTGGCCATGGTCTCGGCCATGGCATTCACAAGTACAGGCGAGAGCCAGCGGCCCTTTTCCGGCGGCGCTGAGCGCAGGTCGATCGGTGTGATCTCGGGGAGGTCCACGCCCGTATATCGCCCGGGCAGAATGAGATGGCGATAGCGCCCCGTGCGCGCGTTGACGTGGCTTTCGATCGAGGGGGTCGCCGACGCCAGCACCACCGACGCGCCGCCGAGATGTGCGCGAACGACGCTCATGTCGCGCCCCTGATAGTGGACGCGATCCTCCTGCTTGAAGCCTGGGTCGTGCTCTTCGTCGACGACGATGAGACCTAGGTCCGCATAGGGCAGGAAAAGTGCCGAGCGAGCGCCGACGATGACGCGCGCTTCTCCCGTAGCCGCCGCCTTCCAGATGCGCCCGCGCTCGGGACCGGAAAGCGCCGAATGCCATTCGGCTGGCGCGCAACCGAAGCGCGCTTTGAAGCGGTCCATGAACTGGCTCGTCAGCGCGATCTCGGGGAGCATGATCAGCGCCTGCCGCCCCTGTTCGAGCGTGCGCGCGACAGCCTCGAAATAGACTTCCGTCTTGCCTGAGCCCGTCACGCCATCGAGGAGCGAGACGGAGAACGTGCCGGCGCCCACGGCCGCGGCGAGCGTCTCGACAGCCTCCTGCTGTGCCTCGGTGAATGTGACGATCGCGTGCGCGGGATCGGGACGCGCGAAGCGCCGCTCGGGAATGACGACCTCGACGAGGCAGCCCGCCTCGATCAGCCCGTCGATCACGCCAGTGCTGCACGCTGCTTCGGAGGCGAGCGCGCTCTTCGCTCGGATCAGGCCGTCGGCAGCAATGTCCAGCGCGCGCTTGCGGGCCGGCGTCATGCGCGGCGGCTCGGCTGCCCCCTCGACGCGCGCAACGCCGAGGCGCGGCTTCGCCGGCTCGAAGGCTGCCTGTGCGCTCATCATCATGCGCACGACCATGCCGAGCGGTGCGAGTGTGTAGCGTGCGACCCATTCGGCAAAGCGCAGCGAGACTGCCGGCAGCCCCGGCACATCCATGCGCTCGATGATGGCCTTGAGCTTCTTCTCGTCGACGGGCTTGCCCTGATCGCCGACCGGCTGATCCCAAACGAGACCGATGCGGGTCTGGGGGCCGAATGGGACGATCACGAAGTCGCCGGGCTCCACCTCGACGCCGTCTGGCAGCGCATAGTCATAAGTCTGATCGAGGGCAACGGGCAGCAGCACCGGCACGCGCGGGCGCGCGACGGCGGGTGGACCAAGCATACTTGCCAGCAAGTCTTCCAAAGTCACTGCACTCAGACTAGAACCCGAATCAGCCCGTCACTCTACCCGCTATGGAGCGGCGATCCGAGGGCAGCCCCACGGGAGGCAAAGGAGCATCCATGAAGTTCTTCGTAGATACGGCGGATGTCGCCGAAATCCGTGAGCTGGCCGCACTCGGCCTCCTCGATGGCGTGACCACGAACCCCTCACTGGTGGCCAAAACGGGGCGCGATTTCAAGACCATCATCGAAGAGATCTGCGACATCGTGGACGGGCCCGTCTCGGCCGAGGTCACGGCGCTCGACGCCGCGGGCATGATCCGCGAGGGCGAGATCCTCGCCGACATCGCCGACAACGTCGCCGTGAAGGTTCCGCTCACCTGGGATGGGCTCAAGGCGTGCCGCGCGCTGACCGAAGACGACATTATGGTCAATGTGACGCTGTGCTTCTCGGCGAACCAGGCGCTGCTCGCGGCGAAGGCCGGTGCGACGTTCATCTCGCCCTTTATCGGCCGCCTCGACGACATCGGCCAGAATGGCGTCGAGCTCATCCAGGACATCCGCACGATCTACGACAACTACCCGGACCTCGGAACCGAGATACTTGCGGCCTCGATCCGCTCCGAGGAGCATGTCAAGCAGGTCGCGCTCGCGGGTGCGGACGTTGCGACCATCCCGCCGAAGATCCTGCAGGCACTGATCAAGCATCCGCTGACCGACAAGGGCCTCGAGGCCTTCATGGCGGATTGGCAGAAGACCGGTCAGGTCATCAAGGAGTAGCTCGGCGATGGCCAAGTCGGTGATGTGGAAGGAGCTGACCGCGCCGGAGCTGGTCGAGAAGTCGAAGGCCGGCGCGCTGGTCGTGATGCCCGTTGCCTCCATGGAGCAGCACGGGCCGCACATGGCCGTCGGCGTCGATACCGTGCTCTGCGAGACCGTCTGCCAGCGCGCCGCGGAATTGCTGGCCGCCGAGATGCCGATCGTGGTCGCGCCGACGCTCTGGTGTGGCATGGCCGAGCATCATATGCCGCGCGGCGGCACCTTCACCTTCGACATTCCAACCTATCGCGCGGTGCTGCTCTCGTTCCTCAAGAGCATCGAGCGGCATGGCTTCAAGCGCGTGTTCATCGTCAATGGTCATGGCGGTAATATCAGTGCGCTGTCGGCGTTCCTTCCGGACTTCGTGCGCGAGACGGGCCTCACCATCCGAGTGACGACTTACTTCGAGCTGGCCCAACCGGGTATGCCTGCCATCCTCGAGGACCAGGATCGCGTGCGGCACGCCTGCGAGGGCGAGACGTCCATGATGATGGCCGTCGCGCCGGATCTCGTGCGGACGGAGAAGCTCGCGGAGGCCGTGGGGCCAGCGCGCCAGACGCCCATGCCGCTGCAGGTCTTGCGGCATCGTTCCTATGGCGAGTTCACGCCGACGGGCGTGGTTGGCGACTCGCGGCGCTCGACGGCTGACAAAGGAAAGCGGCTCATGGATGTGTGTCGCGACACGCTCGCCAGCGCAATCCGCGATCCCGAGACGTGGAAGGGGTGAGGCCTAAGCCTCACTAAACCTCCAACTCCTCGCCCTCGACGTAAGCTTCGCCGGGCTTCTCCATGTCGAGCTGGTGGCGGATCTTGCGGATGTCCACCGCTGCAGGCTGGAAGGGATAGCTCGCGATGTTCGAAGGCGGGCTGTCGCCATAGGGGCGATCGCACGCCGAGATGTCCTCGCGTACTTTGCCAGGACATCCCGACGTGCGGAACGCAACGCCCTCGTCGATAATCTTATCCATCTCCGGCTTCGGAATGCCGAAATACGAAACGCGCCCCTGCTCGTCGAAGCGCATATGCTCGACGCGCACGCCGCGGTAGTCGATGAGGTAGCGCGCGAGCTGCACGCGCCGCCACTGGTCGCGCGGCGTCGCCGGAAGGTGGTCCATGAGCGACCCCTTCTCCGGGAAGAAGCAGAACATGTGGCTGTGTCCGCCCATGTCAACGAGGCGCTGCACGAGCGTCAGCGTATCGTGCTCCGTCTCGCCCATGCCGACGATGATGTGTGCGCCGAATTTCTCTCGCCCGAAGATGTCCCGCGCGTCCTCGAGGATCTCCCAGTATTTCGCCCATGAATGCGGGCTCGCGACGCCCTTGCCGCGCGTGCGGTCGAAAATCTCTGGTGTCGCCGCATCGAGCGCGACGGTGAAGATGTCGGCACCGAGATCACGAAGCTGCTGTACGTCGCCGCGTGTCATGGTGGTCGGATTCGAGAGGATCGAGACGGGCACGGTCGCGGGATCGATGCGGCTCGTCCATTTGCGCAGCACGGTTACCGTGTCCTCGTCGGAGCGCGGGTGCGTGATCATGGAAATGCACATGCGGTGGAAGGGCGTCGCCTCGCCCTGTTCCGAAACGATCTCGACGATCTGATCCATGGGCACGGCGGGCCAGTCCACGCGGATGAAATTGCGGTCCGCATAGTCGCGATCGGCCTCGCGGTGGCGCGCAAGGCCGCAATAGGCGCAGTTCGCGCGGCAGCCTTCTGGGTACGAGAGCAGCAGATTGAGGCAGCGCGTGCACGAGCAGCGGTGCATCTTGCCCGGCATGACGCCGAGCGTGATCGCGGCGGCCGTCGACATCTGCACATAGTCCGGCGAGCGCATGTGCGGCGCCATCCGGTTGTTGTTCGGGAGGTACACACCCTCGGGGGGCACGTTGTTCTGCTTGACCCGGGCGCCGTTCTTTGCGGCTGCAGGGGTAGCGCCAGGCTTCCTGGGCGTCATGACCTCATAAGCATTGAAGTCGAGGCCGCCGACGCCAGCCCGCGAGGGCAGCGCGATCTCTTTCTTCAGGCAGGTCAAGGGCGGCTCCAGGTCGGGAAATTGCGTCTCTTGTGTATGGATATTCGCACATCCGAATGTGATTGCAATGGCGCGTACAGCTCACCCCTCTACAAATCATGCGGGCCTGCTTCGTGTCACGCGACGTGCTCTTCAGGAGCGATGCGCTGCCGTCGTGAGCTACTGAAGTGCTCGTGATGTGAATTCGATCGCTTGCGCCTCGGGAAATTTCCACTGGCCGTCCAGGATTTCGGCGCGAGGACGATAGAGTCGAACCGTGTAGTTCCACCCACGCATGGTCGGAAGACAGTTCGGGATGCGCCCGTCGCAGTCACCGAACTGCACAGTGACGCTGCCGTCGGGATCCTTATTGGCGGTGATGTCGTTGAGCGAATAGGCGTCGTAGGGGTTTTTCTCGAAATAGCCCTCGCTGTTGTAAACGCTGACGGACCAGAACGCGCTGACGGGCACGTTCCTCACCTTCAATTTGTAGACTGTCGTGCCGTCGTTCTGCGCCGGCGTGAAGCTCAGGTGCGTTGCGTCGCGATCGGGGTTGCCGCCCCAGCCTGCCGCGGTCGCAATCAGATGCCTAATCGGATCGACCCTTCCCTTCGCTCCGAACGCGTGACTGAATCCTTCAGTCGCTGAGGCGAGCACCAGGAGCGCATCTCGGATCGTCTTCTGTTCAGCTTCGTCCCATGGCGGCACCTCGAACGTGCCGACATCCTTCTGCCTGACCGCGATGCCGTCCTGGAGATTGTGAACCGCCGCGAGATCCTGCGGATCCGACGGATTTACGAGTGTGCGAACGGCAATCATCGCGTAGCGCGCACCGACCATTTCCCTGGTCAGAGTTATGGGCTTCGGCCCGTAGGCGACCAACGGAACATAATGATCCTCGCTGATGACCTGCATGGACATGAAGCGCTTGCCGGCGTTTGGAAGCGTAATCGTCACGGGGCTGGCATCGAGGTCAAATACCGCAGCCGAATAGAGTGTGTCGCGGTTCATGCGAACGACAGTCTGCTTGTCGATTTCCGTTAGCGTACGGTTGTGCACGAACTTGCCGAAGCCGCCCTCGTTGACCGTTCTGCTCATGTAGAGGTTCGACTCGGCGCGCGGAAAGCTCTCGACCGAGACGGGGATCGTGCTTTCGGATGGTGTCTGCGCGAGCCCGACGGAACTCGCGGCCATCAGCAGCACGCAAACAACTGTATTTGTCCTGAGAATCTTCACAGGCTTGGCCTCCTCGGATTTGAGCCATCGCGGCTGTCCGCCAGATCCAGCCAGCGTCGACTCGTCACTGCACTTGAAGGATCGTTGCTGCAATGAGCGTGCCGGAAAATGAGGAAGAACCCCAATTGAACGCGCGCGGAACCTGACGCGATGTCACGAGGACATACGCATCACGAAGGAAGATCGCGCCGGCAGCGCGTTCAATAGATTGCGATGATCGATCGCCTATTCGGCGGCTTCGGCAATTTTCGTTGCGGAAGCGGGCCTCAGCTCTATGGTCACCTTCTCGATTTTGCCCGTAAATGCGAAGGGCAGCTCGTAGGTGAAGTCGATGGGCGAGCCGATGTCCATGCCGATGTCGATGCCTTCGCCAAGTGAAAATTGGATCGGAATGGTGCGCTTCAGACGGCCGCCCGCAATCCTTTTACCGTTGGCCTTCATCGTGATCTCGCCGCCTTTGCCCATCCCGCCGCCGTCGTAGGCGAAGTCCACGACGAGCTTCGTCTTGCCCTTGTGCAGCGGATTTTCGCCGACAAAGGTCATGCGTTCGACCGATAGGAAATTGTAGACGAACGTCGGCTTGCCATCGCGCAGGTAGAGGCCGTAGCCGCCCTCGAGACCGCCGTGAGTGATGATCATTCCCTCGGCCTTGCCATCGGGAATCTCGATCTCGGCTGTGATGGTCCACGACTTGTTGCACATCGGTGGGGATGCCGCGTCCGGCAATCCGATGGTGCCCGGATAGTACGTCACCTTGTTGCGCCCGCGCGTGAGGCTGGGGCGCCCCATGGCCTCGGAATTCAAGCGGATCGAGGCACGCCAGTCGAGCGGCAGCACACTGTACTTCGCAGCCTCGACCCACCACATGTCTTGGAGCTGCCGAAGCTTTTCCGGGTGCTTCTTGGCAAGATCGTTTGCTTGCGAAAAATCTTCGTCGACTTTGTAAAGCTCCCAAGGCGCCTTGTCCGGATCCCATTCATTGCGGTTCGGATCCCACGGCACGAATGAAGGAGACGATGCCATCCAACCGTCGTGATAGAGCCCGCGATTGCAGCCCAGCTCGAAGTACTGCGTCTTGCGCCGGCTCTCGGCGTTTGCCTCGTCGAACGTCTGGGCGAAGCTCAAGCCCTCTATCGGCTTCTGTTGCACGCCGTTGAGCTCAGTCGGCGGCGTGATCCCGCACACTTCGTAAAGCGTCGGCACGATGTCGATCGTATGCAGGAACTGGCTGCGCAATCCCCCCTTGTCCTTGATGCGCTCGGGCCACGAGATGATCATCGGATTGCGCGTACCGCCGAAGTGGCTCGCGACCTGCTTCGTCCACTGGAAGGGCGTGTTCATGGCGTGCGCCCAGGCGGAGGGGAAGTGGTTGAAGTGCTTCGGGCCGCCGAGATCGTCGATGGCCTTGATGTTGTCCTGCCATTTTTCTGCGAAGCCGTTGAAGAACATATTCTCGCACAGCGACCCCTCGAGTCCGCCTTCTGCGCTCGCGCCGTTGTCGCCTGCGATGTAGATTATGAGTGTGTTATCGGCGTCTGGCAGATCCTTGCAGGCCTCGATGACGCGTCCAAGCTCGTGATCGCAGTGCGCGGCATAGCCGGCGAAGACTTCCATCATGCGCGCATAGAGGCGCTTCTGCTCGGCATTGAGCGAGTCCCAGGAAGGCAAGCCCTTCGAGCGTACGGTCAGCTTGGTGTCCTTCGGCACCACACCGAGCTTCTTCTGCCGCGCGAGCGTCTCCTCGCGATACTTGTCCCAGCCGCCATCGAACTTACCCTTGAATTTCGCGATCCAATCTTTGGGCGTGTGATGTGGGGCATGTGTTGCGCCCGTCGCGACGTAAAGGAAGTACGGCTTGTCGGGCGCAATGCTCTTGGCCTGCCGCACCCAGGAGATCGCTTTGTCGGCGAGATCTGTCGTGAGGTGGTAATCGGGGGCCGTCGAGGTCGGCACGAGATCCCTGTTCTGATACAGAATTGGGTTCCAGTGGTTCATGTCGCCGGCATTGAAGCCGTAGAAGTAGTCGAAGCCGAGGCCATTGGCCCAGCGGTCGAACGGACCTGCGGCGCTCGTCTCCCAGGTTGGCGTGTTGTGGTTCTTGCCGATCCACGCCGTCATGTAGCCGTTCTGTCGCAAGACTTCGCCGACTGTCCCGCAGCTTCTCGGGAGAATGCAGGTGTAGCCGTCGTACCCGGTCGCGAGCTCCGTGATGCCGGCAAACGACGTCGAGTGGTGATTGCGGCCCGTGATCAGGGCAGCTCGCGTCGGACTGCATAGTGCGGTCGTGTGAAAGCGATTGTAGCGAAGTCCCTCGGCGGCGAGCTTGTCCATGGTGGGCGAGGGAATTCCACCACCGAAAGTTCCGTACTGACCGAAGCCGCAGTCGTCGATGAGGATCAGAAGGATGTTGGGCGCGCCATGGGGGGCGCTCACCGGCTTCGGGAATTGCGCAGGATCGGACTCGAGATATGTGCGTCCGACCTCGCCAGGAAAATGGAAGTCGGGGTGTGGGAGCACGCTTGCCGTGCCGTTGCTCGCGTGCGTCGCCGATACCGGGTTCAGGTGCTTGCGCTTCATGGCTTTGCGCTCCTCGATTGCAGGGAAGGGCCCAAGAATTCTGACACCGGAGCACCGGCGCAGATTTCCGGGTAACTCCTGCATCTGTTCGGGCAATTACCTACGGAGATGCTGGAGCTTCCGTCCGTCGTGTCACTGCGGAAATTCATTAAACTAAATGGTTGACTATTGCCGCGCACGAGCTTACATTCAACCACATGGTTGAACGAAATCCTGCTCAGCTCGACGCTGTCTTCCACGCTCTCGGCGATTCCACGCGCCGGAAGATGCTCCGCGAGCTCACCCAAGGTGCGCGCACCGTGAGCCAGCTCGCCGAACCCTTCGACATGTCGCTCGCGGCGGCCTCCAAGCACATCAAATCGCTCGAGAGTGCCGGCCTGATCCATCGCGAGGTGCGCGGGCGAACGCACATGTGCCGGCTGGCGCCAGCGCCGCTCGCCAACGCGCACGACTGGCTGAGCTTCTACGAGCGCTTCTGGACGGATCGTCTGGATGCTCTCGAACGTCTCCTGCGCGAAGACGATGCGCGCAAGAACACTGCAGCAACCCCAAAGCGTACAGTTCCGAAGAGAGGAGATAAGTCATGAGTGATCTCGCCCCCAACGACGGCTATGGTGTTCTGACAGAGCCTCAGACGCTGACCATCCAACGCTTTCTGCCCGGCCCCATCGAGCGTGTCTGGGCGTTTCTCACCGAAAGCGACTTGCGTCGTCAGTGGTTGGCATCCGGCGACATGAAGATGGAGGTCGGCGCGCCATTCACGCTCACATGGCGCAACAGCGAGCTCACAGAGCCACCCGAGCCCACGCCGCCCGGCCAATCCGAAGAGCACAGCATGGAGAGCCGCATCACCGAGCTCGACCCGCCCAATCGGATCACGTTCACCTGGTTCAGCAGCGGCAGTGTGACATTCGATCTGGCGCGGCGTGGTGAGCGCGTGCTGCTGACGGTTACGCACCGCGGCATTCCGAGCCGCGACATGCTGCTCAAGGTCAGCCCTGGCTGGCACAGCCATCTCGACGTTCTCGTTGCCCGCGCCTCGGGCAGCAAGCCCGCTGCCTTCTGGCCCGAGTACGATCGTTTGAAGAAGGAGTACGAGCGGCGCCTGGCGGCCTGAACACCCTGGAGCGAACGCCGCGTTGCTTTGCGACGCGGCGCGGCTCGTACTCCACGGGCTCAAAAGTCCAACAGCGCGTTATCGATAACCTCCTTCATGACGAAGAACGTGCGCGTCTGGCGAACGGCGGGGAGTGCAATGAGCTGCTCGCCGTGCAGGCGATTGAAATCAGCGATGTCGCGCACGCGGATCTTGAGAAAAAAGTCGAAGTCACCCGCCACGAGATGGCAGTCGAGCACGAAGGTGAGCTTTCTCACTGCGGCCTCGAATGCAGCGAAGCTCTCCGTCGTCGAGCGGTCGAGAACCACGCCAACGATGACGAGCGCCCCGCGCTCGACCTTCTCCGGCGCGATTTCGGCGCGCACGCGGCGGATATAGCCATCCTTGAACAGCCGCTCCGTGCGGCGGTGGCACGTCGCCGGGCTTGCGTTTACCGCTTTGGCCAGATCGGCATTCGTCATGCGGCCATCGCGCTGGAGCCGTTGGAGAATGCGGCGGTCCAATCGATCCAGTTCATGGGAAGTGGAAGTATCTTTCATTCTTATCAGCCCTAGTGGATGAAATAGTCGACCGGGCTGGATTACAGGATGATCGTGCGAATTGCACTGCCCAAAATTGAAAGCACCCATCTCTCGGCATGAGCTAGTTTCCGCGCATATCCACGACGAGGAGACGGAGATGCTGAGGCTCGACAAATTCGAACGCTACCCACTCACGTTCGGCCCCACGCCGATCGAGCATCTGCCGCGCCTGACAGCCGCGCTTGGCGGCAATGTGCAGATCTACGCCAAGCGCGACGACTGCAATTCCGGGCTTGCCATGGGTGGCAATAAGCTTCGCAAGCTCGAGTACATCGTGCCGGATGCCATCGCGTCGAATGCCGACACGCTGGTATCCATCGGCGGTGTGCAGTCGAACCACACGCGCATGGTCGCAGCGACGGCTGCAAAGCTCGGCATGAAGTGCGTCGTCATTCAGGAAAGCTGGGTGCCGCATGAGGACGCTGTCTACGACCGCGTCGGCAATATCCTGATGACGCGTCTTATGGGGGCGGACAGCCGCATCGTCGAGGATGGCTTCGACATTGGCATTCGCAAGAGCTGGGAGGCCGCCATCCAGTCGGTCAAGGACGCGGGCGGCAAGCCTTACGGCATTCCCGCCGGTGCCTCGGTGCACAAGTATGGCGGGCTTGGTTATGTCGGCTTTGCCGAGGAAGTGCGCGCGCAAGAAAAGCAGATGGGCCTGAAGTTCGACTACATTATCGTGTGCGTTGTGACGGGGTCCACGCAAGCGGGCATGATCGTCGGCTTTGCCGACGACAATCGCGCCGATCGCGTGATCGGCATCGACGCATCGAGTACGCCCGGGCAAACGCGCGAGCAGGTGCGCCAGATCGTCGATCAGACTGCCGAGCTGGTCGAGCTCGGGCGCAAGGTGCGTGACGATGAGATCGTCATTCTTGAGGACTACGCCTATCCTGCCTACGGCGTGCCGAGCGCCGAGACGAATGAGGCGATCCGCCTCGCGGCGCGCACGGAGGCCATGATCACCGACCCTGTCTATGAGGGAAAATCCATGCAGGGCATGATCGACCTCGTGAAGAAGGGCCACTTTCCCTCGGGATCGAAGGTACTTTACGCCCATCTCGGCGGCGCGCCCGCAATCAACGGCTACAGCTACACGTACCGCAACGGGTAAGTGAGGAGGCGCGCCAGGCTGGCCATTGCGCTTGTGGGCTAAATGAACGGCAGGGAGCCTGCTTGTCGGGCGCTCTGCTCTCCAAGAATTGAATGCTCGTGTCCGCGATTGTGAAAGCACCGAGGGCGCAAGATCGTGCTTTGTGCTTGAGGAGCATGATTGATCTGGATCAACATGCTCCGAACTAGGACGGGGAAGCATTACCGCCTTCAGAGCAACTGGAAATTTCTGAGATCGAGGGTTTCGTCTACGGGGGAGAGCTGCAAGGAGGATCCCATGACGACGAATCTTGTCTCGACCATCGCCCAAGTCCTCACCTCTGATGTCGCGGCGCGTCTCGCTTCCAACCTCGGTATCGACCGTGCACAGGTCGAGAGTTCGTTCAGGGCCGGTATTCCTGGCATCCTGGCCGCGCTCACGTCCCTCGTCTCGAAGCCCGCTGGTGCCTCCATGCTGGACAGAGCCGTGTCCCAGCAGGAGCCGGGCCTGCTGAACAACTTAGCGAGTATGCTCGGTGGCCCCGCGCAGGCCACGCTCATCGATAACGGCACAAGTACCCTGACATCCCTTCTTGGTGGTGCGACGATGTCGGCGCTCACCAGCGCTGTCGGCCGATACGTCGGTCTTGGGACGGAGACCTCGAAGCACCTCATGGGTTTGCTTGGTCCCGTCGCGCTTGGCGTGCTCGGGCAGCAGAAGCGGGCCAGCGGGCTCGACGCGAGTGGGCTGGCGAGCTTGCTCACCTCGCAAAAGGACAGCATCTCTCGCGCCATGCCGGCGGGTTTCGCCGATTACCTCAGTGGCACGGGTATTCTCGATCGCGTCGCGCCGACGACGACAACGACGACCACGCGGATCAACCCATCCTCCTACGCAAGTCCGCAGCTCTCCTCGCGGAACCTCGGGTGGATCTTGCCAGCCCTTGCCATTCTCGCGCTTGGCGGCCTCGCCTGGTACATGTTCCACACGCCGACCGAAACCGTCGCCACGCTTCCACCGGCCAAGGTCGAGGCGCCGATCAGAGCGCCGGATCGCGCTACCATCATTGTAACGGCTGATCAGGTTAAGGATTGGATCGCGAGGCCGGTCTACAGCCGCGACAACAAGAAGGTCGGGGAGATCGTCGAAATCAGGCGCGATCCCGAGAACAAGTTCACCGAGGCCTTCATAGACACGGGCAACTACCTCGGCATTGGCGCCGTCCGCTACCGCATCACTTCCGACCAGATCCAGGAGGTCAAGGCTGAAGGCGTTGTGCTGAAGCTCAACGAGACGGACGTCAAGGACGCCGCGCAGAAAGAGCAGCCGAAGTAAAAGGTCGTCCAGAACTCCAGCGGAGCGAGCAGCACGATGCGGCGTCTGCTCGCTCCCGATCCAAAGATCTATGCCGTCGAGCGGGGGAATGATTGAGGCGGGTGTGCCGCATTCCATGCCCGATATCTCAGATTAGCTCTTGGCCTTCCACGCGCGGATGGATTTGAGGGCGAACTGGACGTGGCTATCTGCGTCCGAGGACGTCATGACAGCTTCAATCGTGCCGGCTGGCACAATCACGTAAGACGTACGGCTCGCCATGACGCGAGAAGCGCTTCCCCGCGCAGCATTGTAAGCGCGCACCACGGCGCCGTCGGGATCGGCACCGACCGGGAATTTGTCGCGACATCCCAATCTCGAGAATTCGCGTTGAGTGTCCAAGGTATCCGTCGATATGCCAATTACCGAGGCGCCGAGTTTTTCGAACTCATCCATGGCCTCCGCAAAAAGGCGGGCTTCTTCCGTGCAGACGGATGTGAAGCTCTTCGGATAGAAATAGACGACAACCGGCCCCTTGATGAGGGACTTCGCCAGATCAAAAGCGAAGTCCTTGCCTCCGAGCGCAGCAGGGATGGTGAAGGTTGGCGCGGGCGATCCGACGCTCAATTCAGCCCGGACGCCGGTCGAGGCAAGCGCCAGAAAGCAGGTCAGAAGGAACTGCGAGAAGGCTTTCATGCATACCCCTTCAGCGTGCGAAATTGCGACAACAGCTCGCCAACTCTAATGCGGAAGCCTCGTCAGCGCTAATGGCAAGTCTGAAGCCGGACATGCCTAGTGGGGTGGGAACTTATGCACCTGCCGGCGGATGTCCGCTGCTCACGCGCCGGGCGATATCCTGCTGTACGGCGTCCGACTGCTGCTCCACAGCCTGACACAACGCCCGAAGATGATGGCGAGCGTCGTGAAGCTGATCGATCAGAGACAGGATGACGGGCAGGCTCGCATGATCGAGGCCCATGCGGTAGTGGAGATCGCACGCCAGCGCCACGCGTGACTCGTCAACCTGATCGAAGAGATAGCCATGATCGTCGCTGTGTGGCGCGATCACCCCTTCCTCGATCCAGGTAACGAGAACCTCGCGCTTCAGATATGTGAAGTGCGAAAAGAGTTCGCTCTCGCGGATCATGTCAGTTAGCGCCCTTCCTGCGCGGGTTCTGGGGATGCGTCTTCTCCCACTCGGCCATGAACGCGGCCAACGCCTCATCGGCGCCTTCCGGCGGTACGATGTGGATTTGGACAAGCTGATCGCCGCGGCTGCCATCCTTGCCATGGGGCACGCCCTTGCCGCGCAGTCGCAGCTTCGTACCTTGCTTGGCGCCCTTCGGCACCTTCACATCGACGGCGCCATCGACGGTGTCGACGCGAACGGTCGCGCCATTCAGCGCTTCGCCGAGCGATACCGGCAATGTACTCACGATGTCGAAATCTTCGCGCGCGAGGCCGGGATGCGGGCGTATGGTGATCGTGACGTAGGCGTCGCCCGGTGCTCCGTCGGATCCTGACAGTCCCTGTCCTTTGAGGCGCAGCACTTGCCCCTGGTTGATCCCTGCCGGGATCGCGATGTCCAGTTTCTTGCCGTCAGGCATCACTACCACTTTGCTCGCGCCGTTCACGGCATCGAGGAAGTCGATCTCGAGCGTGTAGCGGACGTCCTGGGGTGGCATGCGGAACCGGCTGCCGTCGCCGCCACGTCCGCGGAACAGGTCGGCGAAGATGTCGTAGTCGGGTTCGGCGCCGCCGCTGAAGCCGCCGGCGCCATCCGAAGTCGTGCGCCTGGAGTAGCGCATGTCCGGATCGGCTTCGGCATACTCGCGATAGAAGTGCCGCTCGGGCTGGCGTTCGGCACCCGTTTCGTCGATCTCGCCGGCATCGTAGCGCTTGCGCTTTTCTGCATCGCCGACGATGTCGTAGGCGGCGTTGATCAGCTTGAACCGCTCCTCCGATTCCGGTTTTCCCGGATTAAGATCGGGATGCGATTCTTTCGCGGCCTTTCGATAGGCCTTGCGAATGTCGTCCTGACTGGCGTTGGGAGCGACGCCCAACGTCTCATACGGATTGGCCATATGCACCACGTTCAGGATGTGGGCCCTGCGCTAAACGCGCAGAAGTCCGAGAGCCTACGTCACCCATCGATGTTCAACAACGCTCAACGACCGCGGCGGATCCCGGCGGCCTCAAATCACCGATACGCTACGGCCTTGATGGCTTCCTGAATCTCGTCCTGGCCGGGGATGACGAGGCGCTCGAGCGTGTCGTTGTAGGGCATGGGCACGTCGCGCATCCCGATGCGGGCGATGGGCGCATCGAGATGGTCGAAGGCCTCCTCCTGAACGCACGCGGCGACCTCGGCGCCGAAGCCCCACTTCTTCCAGCCCTCGTGGGCGATCACGAGGCGGCCCGTCTTCTTGACGCTGTTGATGATCGTCTCGGTATCGAGCGGACGCAGCGTGCGCGGGTCGATGACCTCGACGTCGAGGCCTTCGCGGGCAAGGACCTCGGCCGCACGGAGCGCCGGCGCGACCAGCGCGAGCGTCGCGACGACCGTCACGTCCTTGCCGGGGCGCTTGATGTCGGCCTTGCCGATTGGGATCGCGTATTCGATGGCCGGCACGGGGCCCTTCGTTTGCACGTAAAGGAGCTTGTGCTCGCAGAAGATGACGGGATTGTCGTCGCGCACGGCCGCGGCGAGCAGGCCCTTGGCGTCGTAGGGCGTGGAGGGGGCCATCACGACGAGGCCCGGCACATGGCAGAACCATGCTTCGAGCGACTGAGAGTGCTGCGCGGCAAGGCGCACGCCGCCACCCTGCGGCCCGCGGAAGACGACCGGCACCTTAGGCACGCCGCCGAGCATGTAGCGGAATTTCGCCGCCTGATTCACGATCGGGTCGATCATGTGCGTGATGAAATCGAAGATCTGGATCTCGGCGATCGGCCGCATGCCCGTAATCGCTGCGCCGACGGCGGAACCGGCGATGGCCATCTCCGAGATCGGCGTGTCCCGCAAGCGCTCCTTGCCGTACTTCTCGATGAGACCGCGCGTCGCCGCGAAGATGCCTCCGATCTTGCCGACGTCCTCACCCATGACGAAAACGCGCGGATCGCGTGCCATCTCCTGGTCAATGGCCTCGCGAATGGCTTCGCCATAGCCGAGTTCGCGCGCGGATGCGTGCCCCGGCCCCGGCTCGGGATCGAATTTCGGGTGCGGCGCCGTCACCGCGTTCTCGAACACCGCGATGGTTGGCTCGGCGGCAAGCTTCGCGGTCTCGACGGCCTCGGTCAGCTCCGCTTCGACCGTGTCGCGGATCTCGGCGAGGCGGGCATCTGTCACCTGCCGTTCCTTGAGGCGCTCGCCTACGCGGCGGATGGCGTCGCGCTCCTCGCGCCACACGCGATCCTCGTCGTCGCCGCGATAAGCGGGCAGGTTCGCGCGCATGGAGTGGTCGCCCCATCGCCATGTGATGCACTCGATGAGCGACGGCCCCTCGCCATTGCGGGCGCGCGAGGCGGCGCGATTGACGCAGTCATAGACCGCGATCACGTCGTTGCCGTCGATGGTCTCGCCGGGCATGGAGTAGCTGGCCGCGCGGCGCGAGAACCGATCGATGGCGGCGACATCCGTGATGCGTGTCGAGAGCCCGAATTGATTATTCTCGAGCACGAACACGACCGGCAACTTCCAGATGCTCGCCATGTTGAGGGCTTCGTGAAAGATGCCCTCGTTGGAGGCGCCGTCGCCGAAGAACACGACGCAGATCTGCCCGCTGCCGCGCAGCTTCGCCGAGAGCGCCGCGCCCGTACCGAGGCCGATGCCGGCGCCGACAATGCCGTTGGCGCCAAGGATGCCGCGCTCGATATCGGCGATGTGCATGGAGCCGCCGAGACCTTTGGAGTATCCCGTCTCGCGGCCGAACAGTTCTGCCGCCATGCGGGTGAGGTCCGCGCCCTTGGCGATGCAGTGGCCGTGGCCGCGGTGGTGGCTGACGATGTAGTCCTTATCCTCGAGCGCCGCGCAGGCGCCGACCGCGATCGCTTCCTCGCCGACGTAGGAATGTGCCGTGCCCTTGACGAACCCTTCGAGAAACAGCTCCTGGACGCGCTGGTCGAAGCGGCGCACGCGCTGCATCTGCTCATAGAAGCGCTCGAGCAGAGGGGTATCGATCGTCTGGGCATCCATTCGCGTTCCCTCCGGGGGGCAGTCGGGAAATTTTGTTGATGCGATCGTACCCGATGAGCCCGATTTGGGAAGATGCATCGGGGCAATGCGCGTTTCGCGCCTGCCGTCGGACGCGGAAGCCTGTATGATCCAAGCAACAACCAGATTGTCGCCGGGAAGCGCCTGCCATGACGTTGATCTATGATCCTGCCCATCCGATCGTGCGGGCCGATCCCTATCCTTCATACGCGCGTCTCAGGCAGGAGGAGCCCGTGCATTGGCATCCGGGCCTCAGGTGCTGGATCCTGACGCGCTACGAGGATGTGGCTGCCGCACTTTCCGGTCCGTCTATGAGCCCGGACCGGCTCACGCCATTCTACGCCGCACTTCCCGAGCAGACGCAGAGCCTGCTCGCCGAGATGATGCGCTACCTCAACCTGTGGATCGTGTTTCGCGATCCGCCGGCGCATACGCGGCTCCGCGGTCTCGTCGCCAAGGCCTTCCTGCCGGGCACGATCCTCGGCTTCAAGCCGCTCATCGAGAAGATCGTCACGCGGCAGCTCGATAAGCTCGCCAAGAAGGATGAGGCGGATCTCGTCGCCGATTTCACCATGCCGCTGCCGGCGCTCGTCATCATGGCCATGATGGGCGTGCCCGAGGAACGGCTCTATGACGTCAAGGGCTGGTCGGACGACATCATGCTCTTCATCGGCACGGCACGCGCGACACCCGACAAATACGAGCGCGCGCGAAGCGGAGCGGTGGGCATGGCAGCGCTCTTCCGCGAGGAGATCGAGAAGCGCCGCGCCGATCCGGGTGACGACCTCCTGAGCCTGCTGATCGCGGCGCGTGACGAGAAGGATCGCCTCAGCGAGGACGAGCTTGTCGCGACGGCCATGCTGCTGCTGTTCGCCGGTCACGAGACGACGACGAACCTGCTCAGCACCGCAACTTTGACCATGATGCGCAATCCGGGCGAGCGCGCGCGGCTTGCGGCCAATCCCGACATGGTCTCGACGGCTGTCGAGGAGTTCCTGCGCACCGAGGCGCCGACCAATGCCATGGGCCGCATCGTGCGCAAGACGCACGAAGTGCGCGGCGTTACGCTCAAGGAAGGCGATCGCCTCTTCGCGATCATCAACGCGGCGAACCGCGACGGCGCGCAGTTTTCAGATCCCGACAAGGTGGATGTCGGCCGCCAGCCGAACCGCCATCTGACGTTCGGCCAGGGCCCGCACTTCTGCCTCGGCGCTCAGCTCGCGCGGCTCGAGGCGCGCATTGCGATTCCCGCGCTCATCGAGCGCTTCCCGAACATGTCGCCGGGTTCGTCACCGCCGGTGTGGCTCGATAGCCTCGTCATGCGCGGGCTGAAGTCGCTGCCGGTGAAGACGGGGAGATAGGTTGCGGCCCTCTATGTGCGGCCCTGTTCCAGAAGCGCGAGCAGCGGCGGTGTCGTTGATCGCCTCACGCCTTCGAGCTCGAGCAGGCGCTCCTTCGTCGTGGCGCCGCCAGGGGCAGAGAACCCGCCAATACGCCCGCCGCTCGCGAGCACGCGGTGACAGGGAATAATGATCGGTACGGGATTGCGGCCCATGGCCTGTCCGATGGCGCGGGCGGCATCGGGTGCACCGACCTCGGCGGCAAGCGCGCCGTATGTTGTGGTCTTGCCCCAGCTGACTTCACGGAGCGCGGCGTAAATTCGCTGATGGAATGCACTGCAGCGTTCGAGATCGACGAGGACCGAGCTGAAGTCGATAGTGCGGCCGACGAAATAGCGTTGCAACGAAACGATTGCCCACTGCACCCACGGTGGTTCCTCGTCAGGCAGCGCCGCGGTGCCTCTTTGGGCCATACGGCGTTCGGTGGCCGACGCGTCGCGCTCGGGAAGCTGCAGACGTGTCAGGCCACCGTCAGTCCACGCGATACCGCACGTTCCAAACGCCGTCGGGAAAAGGAGGAAGCGCTCGTCGGCTTTGTTCGTATCGCGGCTCATGGTCTCAACTCCTGAGTCGGCTCCTTGCTTCTAGTGAGATGATTCTGGTGCTTCTTGCGATGCCGAAGTTCGCACAACTTCGGGATCAGGACGCTAGTGGGCGCTGCTGCAGTAGGCCTCGATGTGGTGGCCGTCGGGATCGATCACGAAGGCCGCGTAATAGTCCGGCGAGTAATTCTCACGGACGCCGGGCTTTCCGTTGTCTTTTCCGCCGGCTGCAAGCGCGGCTTTGTGGAAGGCGTCGACACTCTTGCGGGTCGGCGCATCGAAGCAGAGGTGCAGGCCTGATTCGGGATGCATCGCTGCTTTGTGACCCGATTTCAGTATCCAGAATTCAGCCGATTTCTCGCCATAGCCCGCGCTCGTGTCATCCTTGCTTAGACACTTGTAGCCGAGCGGTTTCAGGGCTGCGTCATAGAACTCGCGGGCCTTGGCGATGTCCGCGCTGCCAATCGAGACGTGATTGATCATGGCTTTTCTCCTTCGATCAATTGGGGGCTCATAGGGGCCTTAAGTATTCCATGTGGGCATGGGGCCGGCCGCGCGCCAGGGAAAGGGCCGTAAGCTGGCGCGCGGCCGGGTGGGCTCAGTACATGGACGACATGTACGGAGGCATGTACCGGCGGGCGGGGTGGCGATCCTCGCCGCCGCGGGCGGCGTAGGACGTGATCTCGCTCCGATCGAGGCCGATGTCGTGGAGCGTCCTGTCGTCGAGGACGTTCAAGGTGTGAACTGTGTTCCGGTACCGGCGCCGCTGAAGGTGCGCCGTCCAACGGCGATAGCCCCAGCCGGCCAGCCGAGTGACGAGACTCGGACGGGCCTGCTCTTCGGCCCTGCTCAATGCTTGTGTCAGCACAACTTGCATCATGATCAATCTCCTGGGCTATTCTTGTTTTGTGAGTGCCGCCGCGCTTGTAGCGCTGGCCACGATCGGACAATGCACCAGGGCACCTGACAGCCTTGTGTCAGGAGGTATGGAGGCTCCTGACAGGGTGCTGTCAGGAGGCTTGCGCTAGGAGAAGCCGGGCCCAAAAATTGCCCCCATCCAGCGCCGTCCGGGAGAAGCGCCATGCGCCGAGCCGATCGCCTGTTCGAAATCATCCAGCACATGCGGCGCAAGCCGACCGTGAGGGCGCGGGAGCTCAGCGAGTCGCTCGAGGTGTCCGAGCGCACGATCTATCGCGATGTGCGCGACCTCATCGCGAGCGGCGTGCCGATAGAGGGCGAGGCAGGCGTCGGCTATGTGCTCAAAGCTGGGTTCGACCTGCCGCCGCTCATGTTCAAGGAGCAGGAGATCGAGGCCCTCGTGCTCGGCGCCCGGATTGTCGAGAGCTGGGCGGACGCCGAGCTTGCGGAGGCGGCGAGCGACGCCATTGCGAAGATCGAGGCCGTCATTCCGGAGCAGCTCAAGGTCTACATGGCCAATACCGCGCTGCTCGCGCCCTGTGCCCACTACATGGCGCCGATCTCCTTCGACCTCGCAGAGCTGCGGCGCGCGGTCAGGAGCCGCCTCAAGATCCGCTTCCGCTATACCGATGTGCTGCGCCAGGGGAGCGAGCGCACGGTGCGTCCGCTGTCGCTCGCGTTCTTTGGACCAGTGTGGGTGATGGCGGCCTGGTGCGAGCTCAGGGTCGACTTCCGGACCTTCCGCCTCGACCGCATGGAGGGCTTCTCGGTGACCCCGGAGCAGTTCAAATCGGAGCGCGGCAAGACACTCCACGACTTCCTGAAGCGACCCTCGACCTGGACGCGCGGGGCCCTTGCAGCAACAAGCAACGAAGCCGAGTTCGAAGACGGCTAGCGCTGTGCAACTCGACGCAAAATCGTTGGCCGATATGCATTAACCGCAGTGGCAAACGGTCAAGTATGTGCTGGCTTATAATAAGCCTTGTATATATTCTGCCGTTTTATGACGACCGATCCATTCCTCACCCGGGCCCTGGGCTTCCTGCTGGCGGACACGTCTCGCCTCATGCGCCGTCGCTTCGACCAGCGCGCGCGGGAAATCGGCCTGACGCGCGCGCAGTGGCGCGTGCTCGCTCAACTCCGTCGCCGCGAAGGCATCAACCAGACGGCTCTTGCCGAGATCATGGAGATCGAGCCGATCTCGCTCGGCCGCCACATCGACCGACTGGTCGAGAAGGATTTCGTCGAGCGGCGCCCTGATCCTCGCGACCGTCGCGCCTGGCGGCTTTATCTCAAGCCCGAGGTGCAGCCTGTGCTCGATCGGCTCCGCACCATCTCGACCGCCAATCGCAAGGAAGTGCTGCAGGGCATTCCGCTCGAGGAGTCGGAGGCCCTGATCGACACGCTGCTCAAGATCAAAGCCAATTTGACTGCGCTCGAGGCCGCCGACCCGACCGGGCCCAAGCCTCAAGACGAGGAATGAGGCGCGCCGATGCAGAAGAGCGCGACAGAGCCAGATCGTGAAACGGCGGCCAAAAGCGGAGCGGCGAGCGTGGGCAGTGCGCGGCGCCTCCGGCTGAGGCCCTCGCGGCGGACCCTGACGATCCTCGCCATTGCGTTGATCGGGCCACTCGTGGCGGCGATCGCCGGCGGCTACTACTACTTCGCAAGTGCGCGCTTCGTCGCGACGGATAATGCCTACGTCAAGGCCCACAAGATCGCTGTGAGCGCCGACATTGCCGGTCGCGTCAGCGAGGTCTTCGTCGATGCAGACCAGGTCGTCGAGCGCGGCACGCTCCTCTTTCGCATCGATCCGCAGCCGCTGCGCATCGCGCTCGATCGCGCGGAGGCACAGCTTGCGGCGGCGATCCAGGAGGCGCGGTCGCTGCGCTCACTCCATGATCAGAAGGTCGCGCGTCTCAAGCTCGCCGAGGGCGATCTTACCTTCCATCAGCAGCACTTCGATCGCCAGGATTCGCTGACCAAGAGTGGTGTCGTCTCGCGCTCGGGCATGGATCTCGCGGAGCGGGGCTTACGCAATGCACGCGACCAGATCGTGATCGCGCATCAGGAGATCGCCGAGGTACTCGCGCGTCTCGGCGGCGATCCGGGGCGGCCAGCGGAGCAGCAGCCGTCCGTCCGCGAGGCCCAAGCCGTGCGCGATCGCGCTGCGTGGGATCTCGAGCGCACGGAGGTGCGGGCGCCAGTTGCCGGCATCGTGACGAATTTCGATCTCCAGCCGGGCGCGTACGTGACGGCTGGCAGCGTCGTTTTCAGCATGGTCGGCTCGGAAAACATCTGGGTGCAGGCCAACTTCAAGGAAACCGACCTCACCAACGTCAAGATCGGCCAGCGCGCGACCATCCGGGTCGACATGTACCCGGGCAAGGTATTCCGCGGCGCGGTTTCCAGCATCAGCGCGGCGACGGGCGCAGAATTCGCGCTGCTGCCACCACAGAATGCCACCGGGAATTGGGTCAAGGTCGTCCAGCGTCTGCCCGTGCGCCTGCGCATAGACTCTGCGGATGCGCCGACATTGCGCGCCGGCATGAGCGTCGTCGTGTCGATCGACACCGAGCATCGCCGCGCCGTGCCCAAGTGGGCGATGAGCTTCCTCGGGTGGGCGGATGTCGTGTCCGCTGAAGAGGCGGCGCGGCCCGGAACACAACCCGGATCAAAGCAATGAGCATTGCGGCGTCGCCGGCGGGAGTGCCCCCTGCCTACAGTGGCGTCCGCCTCTTGCTCATTACCGTTGCGCTCGTACTCGGGCCGCTCGTGCAGGTATTCGATACCGCAACGGTATCGATCGCGCTGCGTCACATGCAGGGCGAGCTTTCCGCGACGCAGGACCAAATCGCCTGGGTCATCACGTCCTATCTCATCACGCTCACGGTCTTCACACCCATCTGGGGCGTGCTCGGCGGCATGTTCGGGCGCAAGCGACTGATCCTCATATGCATCGCCGGCTTCACGAGCAGCGCCATGCTGGCCGGGCACTCCATGTCGCTCTCGGAGATCCTCGTCTGGCGTGCCGTGCAGGGTTTCTTCGGATCGGCGCTGCTGCCGCTCGGCATGTCGTCCCTGCTCACGATCTATCCGCGCGAGAAGCTCGGCATTGCCATGGCGTGGTGGGGCGTCGGCATGATGTTCGGTCCGGTCTTCGGTCCGACTATCGGCGGCTATGTCACCGAATACCTGACGTGGCGCTGGGCGTTCTACATCAACCTGCCGATCGGCATCGTCGCCTTCCTGATGACGGCCTTCATCGTGCCGCGCACGGGCGTGCGTACCTTCCGCAAGTTCAACTATTACGGTTTCGTCACGCTCGGCATCGCGATTGCGTCGCTCCAGTTCATCCTAGATCGCGGCGAGCGCTACGACTGGTTCGAGTCGCCGATGATGGTGACGCTTGCCTTGGTCGGCTTGGCGGCGCTTTGGCTGTTCATCGTCAACGTCTTCACAACCAGCACGCCCTTCATCGAGCCTGCTCTCTTCAAGGACCGCGACTATCTCGCCGGCACGGTGCTGAGAACGCTCTTCGGCGTGCTCATATTCGGCAGCCTCGTGATCATGCCGCCCTACCTCCAGGACATCGGCGGCTATCCGCCCCTGCTCAGCGGCTATGCCATGGCGCCGCGCGGTGCGGGCACCATGTTCGCCTCGTTCCTGGTCGGTTACCTGTTGCCGTACATGGACCCGCGAAAGCTGATCGCCGCGGCGATGGTCGTCATGGCTGCCTCGATGTGGCAGCTCTCGACGTTCACCGAAGACATCGACATGACGGCTTTCGTCATCAACAATTTCATCCAGGGGCTCGCGTTCGGCGCCTTTATGGTGCCGCTGAACTCGGTGGCCTTCGTCACGCTCAAGCCCGAGCTGCGCGACGCCGGGACGTCGTTCTACTCGCTCGTCAACAACATCGGCCGCAGTCTCGGCGTGGCGCTGTTCTCGAGCTACCTCGTGCGCTCGAGCCAGAGCTACCAGGCGACGCTGACCGAGCATGTGCGGCCGGATAACGAGGTCTTCCGGCATATCCAACTGCCGGCCCCGTGGAGCCTGACCGATCCTGTCGGCCTTGCGGCCCTCGAGCGCGCGATCGTGCAGCAGGCGAAGCTGCTCGCCTACATCGCGGACTATCAGCTCATCGCGATCGTCGTGATCGTGTGCATGCCGACGCTGTTCTTCATGAAGAACCCGCATAAGCACAAGGCCGCGCCGGCGGCTACTGCTCGTCCTGCGGCGGCGTGAGCCGTGCTTAGATGAATGTGGAATGAGGTGAGGGGCATTGGCCGGCGATGGCGTTGGCCGCCGCCCCTCACCTTCCCTGCTCCCCGCACAGACGCCAGAGAGCAGGTATTCGCACCTTTGCTGCCTCTACTTCGCAGCCAGAAAATTGCGGTGGATCCAGCGGCCGTCCGACGTGCGCGCCTCCACTTTGAGGACGTCGGCGCTCTCTCGTGTCTCGTGCTGGGCGATGTCGCCGAGCGCCCGCGTCTGGGCCTCGCTGCTCTCGGCTGCGGCCATGAACTTCTCGACATCCGCGATGCTCGGGGCTTTGGGCGCATCCTTGGCGGGGTGGGCGAGCGCCTCGGTCGCTGCGGCGCGCACGAGCTTCGGCCACATCTTCTTGAAGAGGCCGTTCGACGGGTAAATGTCGGCGCTGGTGACGCTGCCATTGATCGCGATCACGACGCCGATGACGTCGTCGTCAGTGGTCGCCTTCTGCTCGAGTGACGTGACGAAGGCCTCCTGTGCCTTCTTCAGCCGTTCGTTCTCGAGCGTGAGCTGGAGGCTCGTCTTGGATTGCTCGGATACCATGGGCGCGGCCAGTCGAGCAGCGAGCAGGTTCTGGGCCGACGATACGCTTTCCCAGACTTCGCCCTGACCGCTTGGTCCGCGCGGCCTTCGCTCCTGGATGACGCGCTGAGCATCATGAGACGGTGGCTCAATTGCAGGGCGGGCCTGATTGATGAGAGGCTCTGCGCTCAAGCTGTTTCGCCACGTACCACGCTCCGCCGGAGCTGACGGGCGTGTCTCGGTCGCGGCGACAGGCGCGCGCGCAATCGCGACCTTGGCCTTGCGCGAGAAGAGCTGCGCATTCGACGCGGAGAACTTCGTCACGTCCTCTTTCCCGCGGCTGTTCCAGCGTCCCTGCTCGACGCAGTAGGCGCCGATGGCAATCCGGCCGGAGCGAGGTGGAATGAGCAGGCTCGTCGTCAGCACGCGATCCTGCTGGCCGCCTTTTACGAGGTCGCCGAATTGGATGAAGACAGGCTCGCTGCCTGTGTTCTCGATCTTGAGTTCGCGCACGTTGCCGGTCTCGTGGACGACGACTGTGCCCTTGGCGAGTGCCTCCTCGAGCGTGGCCGGTGTCGGGCCTTCAGCGGAACGACCGCGCACGAGGAAGATCGAGAGGTTCTCATGGGCATGGGGTGCGGCAATCTTGACGGCGGTATCGGGGGCGGCGGTCGCGGCGGCTGACATACCAAGGCTAGCGGCGGCGAACATGATTGGGGCAGCGAAGCGCAATTTCATCGAATGTCACTCCCTGAAATGACGCGGCGGGCGCGGCCCACATGCAACTAGGCCGCGTTCCGGGCGGCAATTCGGAGGCATTGCGGACCGGCGGGGGTTATTTGGCGGCGGATCGAGGGCTCGTACCTGAACCGGCGATTAAAGCTCAACCAGTCGTTATCCAGCCGCGCGCTGCTTTCCTTTCCTTCCGTCGAGGCCGGTACTAGATTGAGGCCCTTAGATAATCCCGTTGACTGCGCGCCATGAGAGGGAGCGGTGCGCAGTGGCGGCCCAACCGACGAGGCCTCGCTCATGTCGCTCGAAACCGAAGCCGTGCTCGACCGCAGGAGACTTCGCCGCCGCGCCTCGTTCTGGCGGGGGCTTGCCATTCTCGCGGTCGTCCTCGCGATCGGCACCGCCGTGGGCCTCAGTGCCAATCAGGCGCCCGGCATCGCCACGAAGCAGATCGCCCGCATTTCCCTCGAGGGCGTGATCACGGAGGACCGCAAGCAGCTCGAGCTGTTGAAGCGGGTCGCGGACGCACGCAATGTCGAGGCGCTCATTCTCTTCATCAACAGCCCCGGCGGCACCACCACCGGCGGCGAGGCCGTCTACGAGGCCATCCGCAAGGTCTCCGAGAAGAAGCCGGTCGTTGCCCAGTTCGGCACGGTCGCGACGTCGGCGGCATATATTGCGGGTCTCGCGACCGACCAGATCGTCGCGCGCGGCAACTCGATCACCGGCTCGGTCGGCGTCATCTTCCAGTGGGCCGAGGTGACGGAGCTCATGGCCAAGCTCGGCATCAAGATGCACGAGGTGAAGAGTGGCCCGCTCAAGGCGACACCCTCGCCCTTCCAGCCGACTGATGAGGCTGGCAAGGCTGTTGCACAGGACATGATCGCGGAGTCGTTTCGCTGGTTCGCCGGTCTCGTCTCGGAGCGGCGCGGCATCGACACAGCCGCCGTACCGGGCCTGATGCAGGGCCGGATCTACTCGGGGCGCGAGGCCCTCGGTTACAAGCTCGTTGACCGCATTGGAGGCGAGGACGAGGCGCGACGCTGGCTAGAGGACACCCGCGGGGTGACGAAGGACCTCAGAATCGTCGACTGGAAGCCCGCCCGCGAGCCGGCCTGGGGCTTGCTCGGCGATGCCGCCATGGCCATGGCGCATTGGATCGGGGGCCCGCTCGGGGAGGCGGCGACGCGGCTGATGAATGCGCGTGTTCTTGCGACGTTGCAGCTTGACGGCCTTGTTGCAGTTTGGCAGCCTCTGGAAAATCGATGAATTTCAAGAGAGTTCACTGGGGAGCGAGGCAGTCGTGATCAAGTCGGAGCTTATACAGAGGATCGCCACGGCGAATCCGCATTTATTTCATCGTGACATCGAGCGCATTGTGAATGTCATCTTTGACGAGATCGTCGAGGCCTTGGCCCGGGGCGACCGGGTGGAGCTTCGCGGCTTCGGCGCCTTCACGGTCAAGCACCGCCCGCCGCGCACGGGGCGCAATCCGCGCACCGGTGCGACGGTCTCGGTCGGGCAGAAGTTCGTGCCGTTCTTCAAGACCGGCAAGGAGCTGCGCGAGCGGCTCAACGGCGACGCCGGCTAGAGATTGCATGTCGCGTCGCGCCCTGGCGGAGGGCAAGTGGCGCAACTAATTTCGGGCGGAGATGTCTCCCCCGGTCCGGTCGGAGGCTGAATATCGTGCTGAGGCGTATCGTCTGGCTGCTGGTGGCATTTCCCGCAGCGGCAATCCTCGTTACGCTCGCCGTAGCCAACAGGCATGCGGTGCGGCTGGTGCTCGACCCCTTCCGGCCCGAGGCGCCGGTCCTTTGGATCGACCTTCCCTTCTATGCCTACCTGCTCATAGCGCTCGTCGTCGGTGTGGCGCTCGGCGGCACAGCAACCTGGATGACGCAAGCTCGATGGCGCCGCACGGCGCGCCGCCGCGCCCAGGAGGCACTGCGCTGGCAGGCTGAAGCGGATCGTCTCGCCCGCGAGCGCGACCAGACGCTCGCCGCGCAACGGCGCGAGCAAGGTACGGTCAAGGCCCTCGCCGTCGCGGGGCGGTAAGCCACAAGCTTCCGACAGATCGCAACAGATCCCCTCTCCCCGTAAAGAACGGGGAGAAGGGGAAGAGGTGCTTTCCCGGGGCGAGGGGACGCAACTGAGAACCGGCAGCACTTCCTGAGCGCGCGACTGCGCGCCGGCCGGCAGGCCGTACCAAAGAGCTGAAGCACCTCTTCCCTGCAGCCCGCGGCAACCGAACAACCATGCACACATCCCTCCTCATCGCGCTCGACTGGTTCGGCATTGCCGTCTTCGCGGCGACGGGGGCGCTCGTCGCTTCGCGCAAGGAGATGGACGTCTTCGGCTTCGCGCTGCTCGCCATCGTGACGGGCGTCGGCGGGGGCACCGTGCGCGACCTGCTGCTTGGGCGCCTCCCAGTCTTCTGGGTGCAGGAGCCCGCCTACATCCTCGTCTGCGTGATCGTGGCAGTAATCCTGTTCTTCACCGCCCACCTTCCCGACTCCCGCTATCGCCTGCTGCTCTGGTTCGATGCGGTCGGCCTCTCGCTCTTTGCCGTGGTCGGCGCGGACCGGGCACTGGAGGTGATGCCGAACCCTGTCATCGCGATTGTCATGGGCGTCGTTACGGCCACCTTTGGCGGCATTATTCGCGACATCCTCGGCGGCGAAGTGCCGGTGCTGCTACGGAAGGAGATCTACGTGACGGCGGCGCTGGCGGGGGCTGCCGTTTTCGTCGGCGGTCAGACGCTTGGGCTGGCGCAGTCCAATGCCCTGCTGGCTGGCTTTCTGGCCTGTCTCCTCGTGCGCGGGCTGGCGCTCTGGTTCGGCTGGTCGCTGCCGCCCTACCGGGCCCGTCCCGGGCGCCCGCAGGACGGCACCAGACATTGATCCGGGCTCGAAAAACCGGCATAGGATGCGGACATCCGCGGCCCCGGCCGCGCGACAATTGCTCATTGGGCTGCTCAATGCCGGTGAAGGTCAAAATCTGCGGGATCAAGACGCCGGAGGCGCTCAAGGCGGCGCTCGACGCGCGCGCCGATCTCATCGGATTTGTCTTCTACCCGCCGAGCCCCCGAAGTCTCGCGCCGGAGGTAGCGGCGGAACTTGCCGAGCTGGCCCGCGGCCAGGCGACCATCGTGGCGCTGATTGTCGACGCAGATGATGCGCAGATCGAGCGGATCGTGCAGACCGTGAACCCTGACATGCTGCAGCTCCACGGCTCGGAGACGCCCGCGCGCGTCATCGAGATCACGCGGCGCTGGGGCAAATCCGTGATCAAGGCCATCAAGGTCGAAACGTCGGCCGACGCGGCGCAGGCGCTTGCCTACACCGGCATCGCACGGCTTGTCCTGTTCGATGCCAAGGCTCCGAAGTCGCTCGCCGGCGCACTGCCGGGCGGTAACGGCCTCACCTTTGACTGGCACTTGCTCGATGATGTGAAGGACCGCGTGCCGTTCATGCTTTCAGGTGGGCTCACGCCAGAGAACGTTGGCACCGCGATCACTGCAACCGGCGCGACGATCGTCGACGTTTCCTCGGGCGTCGAGACCGCACCCGGCGTCAAGAGCCCCGACCTCATTCGCCGCTTCATCGACGCCGCCCGCGCGGTGCACGCCCCAGCCTGAGACGCGCTCACCGCGCCCGAACCGGATACGTAGAGACCATGGCTTCCCCGACCACATCCGAGATGCAGGCCCAAGGCGCCCCCAACAGCTTCCGCGCCGGCCCCGACGATCACGGCTTCTTCGGCCTTTACGGCGGCCGCTTCGTCGCCGAGACGCTCATGCCGCTCATCCTCGAGCTGGAGAAGGCCTACGACGCGGCTAAGAACGATGAGGGCTTCCAGACGGAGCTGCGCGATCTGCTGGAGCACTACGGTGGCCGGCCGAGCCCGCTCTATTTCGCTGAGCGCCTCACCGAGCATCTCAAGGGCGCCAAGATCTACTTCAAGCGCGACGAGCTCAATCACACGGGTAGCCACAAGATCAACAACTGCCTTGGCCAGATCCAACTTGCGCGCCGCATGGGCAAGACGCGCATCATCGCGGAGACAGGCGCCGGTCAGCACGGTGTCGCGGTGGCCACGGTGTGCGCGCGCTTCGGCCTCCCGTGCGAGATCTACATGGGCGCAACGGACGTCGCCCGTCAGTCGCCGAACGTCGCGCGCATGCACATGCTCGGCGCCAAGGTGCACTCGGTCACGGCGGGCGCGGGCACGCTCAAGGACTCCATGAACGAGGCGCTCCGCGACTGGGTCACCAACGTCCGAGATACCTACTACATCATTGGCACGGCGGCGGGCCCGCATCCCTATCCGGCCATGGTGCGTGACTTCCAGGCCGTGATCGGCAACGAAGTGCGCGCGCAGATGATGGAGCGCGAAGGACGCCTGCCCGATACGCTCGTGGCGGCGATCGGCGGCGGCTCGAACGCGATCGGGCTATTCTATCCGTTCCTCGACGACAAGTCGGTCAAGATCTACGGCGTAGAGGCCGCGGGGCACGGCATCGACGTGCCGAACGGACACAACGCCTCGATGACCGGGGGGCGTCCGGGCGTACTGCACGGCAATCGCACGTATCTCATCCAGGATGAGGACGGCCAGATTCTCGAAGGCCATTCTATTTCGGCGGGCCTCGATTATCCGGGTGTCGGGCCGGAGCACTCCTGGCTCAAGGATACGGGACGCGCCAATTACGTGCCGATCACGGACAAGGAGGCGCTCGACGCCTTCCAGCTCTGCGCCAAGCTCGAAGGCATCATCCCGGCGCTGGAGCCTTCGCACGCGCTCGCTTACGTGACGAAGCTCGCGCCGACGCTCCCGAAGGATGACCTCCTGGTCATGAACATGTGCGGGCGCGGCGACAAGGATGTGTTCGCGGTTGCCGGCTATCTCGGCATGAAGATCTAATCGGACGAGGGAGCGGGGAGACAATGGCCGTGGATATCGAGCAGCGCGTCGACGATCTTCTCAAGCATACGGGTGTTTGGGACGAGACCAAGGAGACGCTGCGCGAGCTTCTCACCGAGCACTTGGCTGGCAGGCTTGAAGCCGAGGACGCCCGTTACATCGAGGGCCTGCATAAGAAGATGTTTCCTGGGCGCAATGCCGCAGCGGGTGCGCCGGTTGCGAAAGCTGGACCTCAGGGCACGCGTGACGTGCGCGACGTCAAGGCCGACAACGACGACGTGATGCTGCCGAACGGCCGTGGCGTCGAGGAGCTGATCGAGGCGCTGCGCCAAGACATCTCCGCCATCGTGACGCCTGCCGACATGCCAGAGGGTGAGCAGGCGCTCCGTCGTGAGATCCTCGCGGCCGTCAACGCCAAGCTCGACGAATATGCTGCCAAAGAAGAAGGCTGACATTTCCCATGCGCCCGCCTGAGACCCGCATCGACCGCTGCTTTGCCGCACTGAAGCGCGAGGGGCGTCCCGCCTTCGTGACGTTCGTCACGGCAGGTGACCCGGACTACGAAACCTCGAAGGCCATTATTCTCGGGCTTCCCGAGGCGGGCGCCGACGTGATCGAGATCGGGATGCCCTTTTCCGATCCCATGGCGGACGGCCCGGCCGTGCAAGCCTCCTCGCTGCGGGCGCTCAAGGCGGGCCAGACCATGAAGCGCACGCTTCAGCTCGTGCGCGAGTTCCGGGCGAAGGACAATCTCACCCCGATCATCCTCATGGGGTACTACAACCCGATCTATGTCTACCCGAGCGATGCCTTCCTCGACGAGGCGCGGGATTCGGGTGTCGATGGGATGATCGTCGTCGATGTGCCGCCAGAGGCCGATGACGAGCTTTGCCTGCCGGCCATGGAGCGCGGCCTGAGCATGATCCGCCTCGCTACGCCGACCACGGACGATGCCCGCCTGCCGGCCGTTCTCGCGAATACGTCGGGGTTCGTCTACTATGTTTCCATTACCGGGATTACGGGGGCTGCCGCCCCGGTGGTATCGGATGTCCGCACCCAGGTAGCGCGCATCAAACGCTCGACACCGCTACCGGTGGTAGTGGGATTTGGGGTCCGCACGCCGGAGCAGGCGCGGACACTCGCCGACTGCGCCGATGGCGTGGTGGTCGGTTCGGCCCTGGTCGAGACGATCCGCACGACACTCGGAAATGACGGCCGGGCCGGGCCGGATACGATCTCTGCGGTGCACAGGATCGTTCATAGCTTGGCAGCGGGATTGCGTGGCGCGGCGGCGCGTGTTTGATGTGCACATCGAATGGAGAGAATCGGCCTCTTGGTTAAGGATCTCTAGGTTTGTCGATCCTCGCGCCTCAGGCTCGCCACAATTGGGCGACGATTGATCGCAGAGAGCTGCATCGGATCCGCGATTACCGCGATGACGGCCCGGGATAGCGCTCAACGCGCGGGCATAGTAAGCGAAGCGGCCAAGCCAGAAAGAGACTGCTCTAAGGAGCTGGGGTAGCGTGAACTGGATCAACAACGTCGTCCGTCCGAAGATACGGAGCCTGCTCACGACCCGTCGTGAGCCGCCGGATGACTTTTGGAAGAAGTGCCCCGGCTGCGGGCAGATGTCCGACCGGCGGACGCTTGAGGAATCCCAGCTCGTCTTTCCCTGCTGCGGACATCACGACCGCATGTCTGCGGACCAGCGCCTGAAGCACATTTTCGACGGCGGGAGCTATACGCGCATTCCGGTGTCGGGCGTGCCCGTCGATCCGCTGAAGTTCCGCGATGGGCGGCGTTACACGGACCGCCTCAAGGACAGCAAGGCCGCGACTGGTCTCGACGATGCCGTGCTGCTGGCCGACGGTCGCCTCGGCGGTCAGTCCGTGACTGTCGCAGCGCAGGATTTCCGCTTCATGGGCGGATCGCTCGGCATGGCGGCGGGCGAAGCCATCATCACCGGTATGCTGCACGCGGTGGCCAAGGGCCAGCCCTTCATCCTGTTCGCGGCCTCAGGTGGCGCGCGGATGCAGGAAGGCATCCTGTCGCTCATGCAGATGCCGCGCACGACGATTGCGGTGCAGAAGCTGCGCGAGGCCCGCCTGCCCTATATCGTCGTTCTGACCGATCCGACGACCGGCGGCGTGACGGCCTCCTATGCCATGCTCGGCGACATCCAGATTGCCGAGCCCGGCGCGCTCATCTGCTTTGCCGGCCCACGCGTGATCCAGCAGACCATTCGCGAGCAGCTGCCCGAAGGCTTCCAGCGCGCCGAGTATCTTTTCGCCCACGGCATGATCGACATGGTCGTACATCGCCACAAGCTGGCCGAGACGCTCGCGCGCATCGTCGGCATCCTCATGGCGGGGCGCTCGAAGCGGGTGGCGATGGCCAAGTCCTCCGAGCCCATGAAGCACGTCAATGGCCACGCCAACGGCACGCCAGTCGATGCCAAGCTGCTCGGCTCGAGCGTACGCGATGCCGAGACGATCGACATCGAGCCGGTGTCGGATGAAGATCGCTTCGTGACGCAATCCAAGAAGGGGCGCGCCGAAGCGAGCACGAAGCCGCCGACGAAGGGCGCCCCCAACACACCCTGACGCGCATCGCGTACCGCGCCGCTCCTTGACCAAAGCGGCGGGGGCCAGCGCACGTTCAGCGAGATCGAAGCGCCATCGAGATGACCAGCCTCGACGACATGCTCGAGAGGATGAAGCAGCTCCACCCGCTGCTCATCGATCTGTCGCTCGAACGCGTCGAGCGCCTGCTTGCCGAGCTCGGCAGCCCTCATGAGCACCTGCCAGCCGTCGTCCACATCGCGGGCACGAACGGCAAAGGCTCGACGACGGCGTTCCTCAAGGCGATGCTGGAGGCGGAAGGAAAGCGCGTCCACGTCTATACGTCACCCCATCTCGTGCGGTTCAACGAGCGAATTGCGCTCGCGGCCCCCAATGGCGCGCAACCGATCGATGAAGCCGCCCTCACAAGCCTGCTGGCGCGCGTCGAGAAAGTGAATGCGGGCCAGCCGATCACGTTCTTCGAGATCACGACGGCCGCGGCCTTCCTCGCCTTTGCCGAAAACCCGGCGGATTTCCTGCTGCTCGAAGTCGGCCTTGGCGGCAGGCTCGATACGACGAATGTCGTCGCCAAGCCGGCGCTGACCGTCATCACGCCTATCTCCATGGATCATGCCGACAAGCTCGGCGACACCGTCGAGAAGATCGCAGCCGAGAAGGCCGGCATCATGAAGCGCGGTGCACCGTGCGTCGTCGCGCGTCAAACGCCAGAAGTCGACGACGTGCTCGAAACGCAGGCGCGAAAGCGCGGCGCGCGGCTCATCCGCTGGGGCGAGCACTTCGATGCCTTCGCGCAGCGCGGCCGCCTCGTCTTCCAGCGCGAAGATCGCCTGCTCGATCTTCCCATGCCAGCACTTATCGGCCCGCACCAGATCGTCAATGCCGGCACGTCGGTGGCGGCGGCGCTGGAACTCGGGATCGACGAGCGTGCCATCGCAGTGGGCCTCACAGCCGCGCGCTGGCCGGCGCGGATGCAACTGCTTGGACGCGGTGCGCTCACGCGAGACCTGCGCCCCGATTGCGAGCTATGGCTCGACGGCGGGCACAATCCGGCGGCGGGTGAGGTGCTCGCCCGTACGCTCGCCGATCTAGAGGAGCGGTCGCCGCGTCCGCTCGCGCTGATCGTTGGCATGATGGGCCAGAAGGATGCCGGCGGCTTCCTCCAGCCCTTCGCTGGCCTCGCGCGGCAGGTAGTTACTGTGCCAATTCCCGGCGCGCACATGCCCCCCGTCAAGCCCGAGGGGCTTGCGGAGGTGGCGCGCGGCATGGGGCTCAATGCGGTGGCGGCCGAAGGTGTGGCGCAGGCGCTCGAGATCGCGGCTCGCACTACGGACGGGCCGTTGCGCATCCTGATCTGCGGATCGCTCTATCTGGCTGGGCATGTACTGGCTCTCCAGGAGGGCCGCGAGACCCAGAGCAACTGAACCCGGTAACGGAGGTTGCGCGTCCTCGCGCCCTGCGATAAAGAGCTGGGGCTTCGTCGCGCCCGGCCCTCCGGCGCAGCGAGAAGCAGCGGGCGCGTAGCTCAGCGGTAGAGCACACCCTTCACACGGGTGGGGTCACAGGTTCAATCCCTGTCGCGCCCACCATGCATTCGACAATTCCCCACTTGGCAGGCCGTTGAAATCCGTCTCTTGCCGAATGCGCATAGGCGCACAGCGCGGGCGTGTTCCTCGTTGCTCAAATGCCGATATTGGACGACCTTTGCCTCACACTAGCTTCGGCCAACCAATAGAATGAGGAAGCGCCCATCATGCGTCACAACCGCCTTCGCGCCCTGCTCGATGCGAACCAGCCGACGATCGGCACGCATCTGCTCTCCTCCTGGCCGACACTCGTCGAGCTGATCGGTGACGCCGGCAACTACGACTATGTCGAGTTCACAGCCGAGTATGCGCCTTTCACGATGCACGATCTGGACAATCTCGGTCGTGCGCTGGAGCTCAAGAATCTCGGCGGCATGATCAAGGTCGAGCAAACACAGTGGACGCACCAGTCCATGAGGGCCATCGGCTCGGGTTTCCAGAGCATCCTGTTCGCGGATGTGCGCACCGTCGCCGACGCTGAAGCCTGTATCGCGGCCGTACGTGCGGAGACGCCGGGCACTGGCGGTCGCCTGGGCGTCGGCATGCGGCGCGATGTCGGTACCGTGCGCGAAGGTGGCTCGCCGGCCTATGTCGAGGCGCTGAACGACGTCGTGATCGCCATCATGGTCGAGAAGCGTGAGTGCGTCGAAGATCTCGATGCGATCCTGTCGGTCAAAGGGATCGACATGGTGCAGTTCGGATCTTCCGACTATTCGATGAGCCTCGGCCTCACTGGTCAGCGCAAGCACCCCGATGTCGTGAAGGCAGAGCGCAAGACGATCGAGACGGCGCTGAAGATGGGCCTGCATCCGCGTGTCGAGCTCGCCGACATCTCGCTTGCTGCGCCGTACATCGAAATGGGCGTGAAACACTTCTGCATCGGTTGGGACGTGCGGGTCCTGTACGACTGGTGGCGCATCAATGGTGAAGGCATGCGCGGGATGCTGACCGGCTCCGCGCCGGCTTCCGAGGGAAGAAAGACCGCCAGCACGTATTGATGATTGCCCACAGCGGCGATCGAGGAAGGAGATATGTCGGCGGTGCTCGAGACAATCAGAGACGCGAAGTCCCAATCGACGACCTGGATCGATCGCAACACGCCGGCGATCCTTCAAACCAACGACTGCCTGTTCTCCTTTGGTGAGCCGTCGCTTGAAGAATACGAATCCGCGGCTTTCCTGGTCGCCCTTTTGAAGGATGCTGGTTTCCAAGTGGAGACCGGCATATCCGGCTTTCCGACCGCGTTCGTTGCGACCTGGAGCAACAAAGGCGGCGGCCCTGTGATTGCGCTTCATGCCGAATACGACGGGACTCCTGGCGGCTCCCAGAAATCGGGGAGCGCGACGCACGATCCGATTGTTCCGGGCGCGCCGGGGCACGCCGAAGGCCATCAGGCGAATTCCACCGTCATGCTGGCCTCCGCGTTCGCCGCAAAGTCCGCCATGGAGAAGCTTGGCATCGCTGGCACATTGAAGCTGTTCGGCGCGCCCGGTGAGGAACTCGTCCTCACGCGTCCGTACTTCGTACGGGACGGTTATTTCGACGATGTCGACATGGCCTTCCACAATCACATCCGCGATGCCTTCTATACGGAAGTCGGGCAGACGCAGATCTCGCTCATATCGGCCGAGTTCACGTTCCACGGCGAGTCGACCCACGCCGGGCTCACGCCATGGCTTGGCCGCGATGCGCTCGACGCCGTCATCCTGATGGATAACGGCATGGCGCAACACCGCGAGCACATTCGTCCCGAGATGCGCGCGCACCGCGTGATCACGGATGGCGGCACCCAGCCCAACGTGATCCCCGAGAAAGCCGCCGTATGGTGGTATTTCCGCGGCCTCTCAGCCGACGACACGCGCGATCTGTTCGAACGCGCAAAAGAGATCGCCGAGGGCGCCGCGAAGATGACGCGGACCACGCTCTCGGTCGACGTGAAGAGCGCGGTCTGGCCGACGCGCTGCAATCGTGCCCTCGCGGCACTTCTCGATCGCAACATGCGCGATGTCGGGATGCCGGTCTGGACAGATGAGGAAGTCTCGTTCGCGCGACGCCTGCAGCAGTCTGCCGGCGTGCGCGTCGATGGCTTGCGCACGGAGATCTCCGAAATGCGCGGACCGGATCAGCCCGAGATGTCATCCAACGACTGTGGCGATATATCCTGGAAGGTGCCCATGGGCCGGCTGTGGTTCCCGGGTAGCGTGCCGAACATCCATTTTCATCACTGGAGCGGCGGCGCCATGCTCACGACGTCCATCGCGCACAAAGGGATCATCGCAGCCACGAAGGCGCTGTCCGGCAGCATTCTCGAGTGCATGTGCGATGAGGCGCTGCGCGCGGAAATCAGGACATCGTTCTCGGAGGAGATCGCGGGGACGACCTACCAGCCAATGATTCCGCTCGATGGGCAGCCAAGCTTGCGACCTCATGAGGTCATGATGAAATATTACCGACCACTGATGCGAGAGCACTACCGGACAGATCGGCCGGTCTTCGAAAGCGCTTAAGGCGGGTGATTTTCGGGCATATTGCCGTCGATTAGGCATGCGACTTAGGACTGCTTGACCATTGGGACTGCAGCGGCCAATCCTGCGACGTGAGATTGTGACACAGCACTGACATGTTCCGGCCATAGCGCGTGGCAGCCGCTGGCGCGAAGCGCCTTATTGATGACGGGTGGGGTTGATGAACATCGTGATGGTTGGCTCCGGCTACGTCGGACTTGTGTCGGGTGCCTGTTTTGCCGACTTCGGCCACAACGTCACCTGCGTCGACAAGGACGTGCGAAAGATCGAGGCGCTGCAGGCGGGCCGCATTCCGATCTACGAGCCGGGCCTCGCGGAGCTCGTCGCCAAGAGCACGAAGAGCGGCCAGCTCGCCTTCACGACCGAGCTCGAGGCGCCCGTCGCGGCAGCGGATGCGGTCTTCATCGCGGTCGGAACGCCCTCGCGGCGCGGCGACGGCCACGCCGATCTCTCCTATGTGCATGAGGCGGCGCGCGAGATCGCGCGCGCCGTGAAGGGCTTTACGGTGGTCGTGACGAAGTCGACCGTACCCGTCGGCACGGGCGACGACGTCGAGCGTATCATCCGCGAGACCAACAGTGGGGCCGATGTCGCCGTGGCCTCGAACCCCGAGTTCCTGCGCGAGGGTGCGGCGATCGCCGACTTCAAGCGGCCGGACCGCATCGTTGTCGGCACGGATGACGATCGTGCGCGCCAGGTCATGAACGAGATCTATCGCCCGCTCTTCATCAATGCCTCGCCGATGATGTTCACCGCACGCCGTACGGCCGAGCTCATCAAGTACGCGGGCAATGCCTTTCTCGCGATGAAGATCACCTTCATCAACGAGATTGCGGATCTTTGCGAGAAGGTCGGCGCTAACGTGCAGGAGGTGGCGCGCGGCATCGGTGCGGACAACCGCATCGGCGGCAAGTTCTTGCACGCAGGACCCGGCTACGGCGGCTCGTGCTTTCCGAAGGACACCGTCGCTCTGGTCAAGACGGCGCAGGACCATGATGCGCCGCTGCGTCTGATCGAGGCGACTGTCGCCGTCAACGACAACCGCAAGCGGGCCATGGCGCGCAAGATCATCTCGGCCATGGGCGGCGATGTGCGCGGCAAGACGATCGCGATCCTCGGCCTCACGTTCAAACCGAATACCGACGACATGCGCGAGGCGCCGTCGCTTTCGATCGTGCAGGCGCTGCAGGATGCGGGAGCGCGCATCCAGGCCTACGATCCCGAGGGCATGGAGCAAGCGAAGCAGCTCATGCCCGATGTCGTCTATTGTCGGAACCCCTATGAGGCCGCGAAAGGCGCTTCCGCCATCGCGCTCGTCACCGAATGGGATCAGTTCCGCGCGCTCGACTTCGCACGCCTGAAATCCGCCGTGGCGACGCCCCTGCTGGTCGATCTGCGCAACGTATACCGGCCGGAAGAGGTGAGCCGCCACGGCTTCACCATTGTCGGCATCGGCCGGAAGGCCTAGCATCAGGCCGGAGTTCCAGAACTGTATTTCCCAATTCCGTCCCGCGGCGGCTTAGCGCCGGGCGGGTCGCACTATTGTGCGGCGTGCCTCGATGCGCGCTGTGCCAACCAGGAGGAAGCAAGACATGCTGAAGTTCTATTTTTCCGGCGCGCCGAACCCCACCAAGGTCGCACTCTTCCTTGAGGAGGCGGGCCTCGCCTACGAGCCTATCCCGGTCGATACGCGCAAGGGGCAGCAGTTCTCGCCCGAGTTCATCGCCATCAATCCCAATTCCAAGGTTCCGGCGATCGTCGATGGCGACGCGACCGTGTTCGATTCAAACGCCATCCTGCTCTATCTCGCCGACAAGACCGGTAAGTTCCTGCCGCCCAATACACCGGCGAACCGCGGCGCGCTGCTCTCCTGGCTTATGTTCGTTGCGAGCGGCGTCGGCCCCTACTCGGGCCAGGCCGTGCACTTTCAGCACTATGCGCCCGAGAAGCTCCCGTACGCACAGAAGCGCTATACCTTCGAAGCGGAGCGCCACTTCGGCATTCTGAACGATCATCTCACCTCGCGCCGCTATATGATCGGCGACACCTACACGATCGTCGACATGGACGTGTGGGGCTGGGCGCGCCTTATCCCGATGGTGCTCTCGAAGGAAGCCTGGGCGAAGTTCCCGCATCTGAAGCGGCTCGTCGACGAGATCGAGGCGCGACCGGCGGCGCAGCGTGCCGTCAAGCTCAAGGAGCGCTTCACCTTCAAGACCGAGAACGACGAGGAAGCGCGCCGCAATATGTTCCGCCACATCACGGCCTGATCGGGAGGCGCCCATGGCTGGCGAGGTCAGCGAAGGCGAAGCGACCGGCGAGATCGCCACGATCTTTGCCGAACTCAGGACACTCTGGGGCGTGCCCTATGTGTCCGCGATCCATCGCTATCTCGCTGCCAGGCCGGGCTTTCTCGAATGGGCCTGGGATGCGGTGGCGCCCGCCTTCCGCGATGGCAGCGGGCAGGAAGCCGCGTGGCGGAGTGCATCGAGGCTCGCCGTGCCGCCACTCGATCCGATCCCGGCGGCCGCACTTCGCGTATGGGGCCTCGATGCAGCGGCGCTTACGGATGTGCGCAATGCGGCCGAGGGCTTCGTCCGCGTCGCGCCTGTCAACATGGTATTCGCTGGGCTTGTGAAGCAGCTCCTCGAAGGCGCGGCGCCTCCCGGCAACGCTGCGAAGGGGACAACATGGACCGCGCCTGCGCCACTGCCGGCGCCGCCCGAGATGGTCGATCTCGCGCGTCTCGATCCGTCGGCGCGCGCGGCGACGATGCTGCTGGCCTCGGAAATGGGCGGCAAGCCTTTCGTGCCCGGGCTCTACCGGATGCTCGCGCACTGGCCCGGTCTCATGGCGCATCTCGCGACGGCACTGCGCCCGCGACTTGCGAGCGCGCCGGTCACATCGGCCTTCGATGAGCTGCGCCGCCGCATTGATGCGAGCGTTCCCGAGGTGCTCGCTGGCCTGCCGCCTGTCTCTTCGGCGCGCCCGCTTCCGTCAGACGCCGATCGCGCCGACTTCTTCAATGTCGGGCAGACCTATAGGCGCACGAGCCCGGAGCTGGTCGTTGTCGGTCAGCTTCTGATGGAGGCGCTGCCGAAGCAGATGAGCTGAGCGCCTCAGGTTCCCACTGTCAGCGGCGCCGTGAAGCGCTGCAGTGTCGCGATCACGCTGTTGGCGACTGTGAGCCCAGTGCGGGGATTCTCCGGTGAGGGGATGTTCTCGATCGTCATGCTCGCGCTGCCGGAGTCCGAATTGATCGTCACGGTGTGCGTATTGCGCTTCACGCCTGGGTCCGCCCACACCTCCACCTGCGTTTCGTCCGGGCCGACACCTGCGAGCCCAAGTGCTGCCGCCACGTTCACATTCGCCGGAAAGGCCTTCGCCGCCCCACGCGCGTTGCCCCGGAAGACGCAGAGCGGCGCTGTCAGGTTGTCGACGTTGATGTTGTTCTCGACGAGATGGGGAGCGCCCGCGAGGCCATTCGGCGGCTTCCGCGTCTCGAGGCGCACCTCATGGACCTTGCCGACGGCCATGGCGCGCACGGTGTCGAGCCCGAGGAGCGCGCCCGTTGGCACCACGATGCGCGCACCACTCTTCCTTGCCTTCTCGACGAGATCCATGTTGGCGATCAGCGCGCCTACCGAGAGCGGCAGGAACCAGCGCCCGCGCTCGATCGCCGCCTCCGCGACCTCGCGGAAATGCGCGGCCGGCACGCACTCGATGATGATGTCGGCGCGCTCGGCGAGCTCTGCGAGCGGCAGCACGGCGGGTGGCGACTTCAGCTCGGCGACGCGCGCCCGGCCCCGTGCCTCGTCCTTCGCGCTGACGGCTGCGAGCGTGATCCCGGGCACCGCGCCCGCATCGACCGCGCGGGCCACCTTGAGGCCGATGGCGCCGAGGCCGGCAATCGCGAGTGTGTAGGCCATGGCGGCTCCCTTTCTGTATCCGTCGTCGGATCTTGGCCCGGTGAGGCCCTGAAGATCCGCGTTTTGCTTATGCCTCCCTATCATATCGCGCGCCAGCCGTTGCCGACAGGCCCGCAGTTCGCTATGCCGCCAAGGAGAATTTCTCTGGAGGAGTTAGGGCTATGGGCGAGACTATCGGCTGGATCGGCGTCGGCAGCATTGGACACCGCATGGCGGCGCACTTGGCGAAGGCCGGCCATGCACTGGTGGTCGCAGACGCAGCAAACACCGACAGGGCTCCGGCGGGCAGCAAGGTCGCCAAATCCAACGCCGAGGTCGCCGCCGGCGCCGAGACGATCATCCTCTCGCTGCCCGATGGCAAGATCAGCGTGCTCGTGGCCAAGGAAATCGCGGCCGCGCCGAACCGTAAGGTGAAGACCGTCGTCGATACCTCGACCATCGGCATTGCCGCGGCGGAGGAAGCGGCTTCCATTCTCGCCGCCGCTGGCGTGACGTACATCGATGCGCCGGTTTCGGGCGGCATTGCGGGCGCCGACAAGGCTACGCTCTCGGTTATGCTCGCCTGCGCGGAGGCGGACTACGAGCGCGTGAAGCCGATCATGGCGCTGATGGGTAAGCCCTTCCACATCGGGCCGCGGCCGGGTCAGGGCCAGGCCGTGAAGCTGCTCAACAACTACCTCTCGGGCGTCGCGCAGGCGGCGAGCTGCGAAGCCATTGCCTTTGGCGTGAAGCAGGGCATCCCGATGGCTAAGATCCTCGAGGTCGTCAACGTCTCGACCGGACGCAATACGGCGACCGATGACAAGTTCCCGCGCCGGATCATCAACGAGGCTTACGACGCCGGCTTCACTGCGGCGCTGCAGGCGAAGGACGTCCGCCTCTACCTCGAGAGCGCCAAGAAGAGTGAGATCCCGAGCCAGGTCGCGTCGACGGTTGTGGATGTGTGGAACAAGTTCGAGAAGGACTGGTCAGGCGCTGACATCACGCACATGTACCCGTACACGCGCGACGGTCGCGTGCCGCCGAAAAAGGGCTGATACACCTTTTAGGCATTAACGGAATTAATATCTTCAGTGGGCCCGTCCGGCGAAATCCGGGCGGGCCTTCGGCGTTTTAGCGCGGACAGAAAATGCTTTGAATTCAGCTTATTGCCGTTATGGGATTTACTCCGTCACCAATTCGCCCAGGGTTTTAATGATGTATTAATAAACGTAAGTAATCATCAAATAAATCATGCCAAAATAACGGCAAATTGGCTCCACAACTGGAGTTTGGCGGATGCTTGAAACTGGTCTCGTCCTCGGGATGACCGTGACGCACCTCGGGGTGCCGCTCACGGACCTCGTGGCGTGGGGACTGGTGCTCGCACTCCTGGCCGCGCCGATCCCGCTCGACGACATCCGGCGGCAGCGGCTGATGAAGACCGCACAGCAGAAATCTGAAACTGCCAGCGTGCGGCCGCTTCCCGTGGCGGCACTGTCCCAGCCGGAAGAGGCGCACGAGCGCAAGGCCGTCGTCCCATCGACGACGCGCGTCACGGCTTCCGAGCAGTGGCAGGCCGTCTCGCGTCTCGTCAGCACCGGCGCCGAGCGTGCCATGGCCGTCGCCCGCGAGCAGCAGTCCATCCGTCGTGAACTCGACTCGCTTGACTACACTCTCGAGAGCCTCCGCCGCGAACTCGCCGCCGTCATGACGCTGCCGATCGCGCAGACTGCCGAACTCGTGCCGGTCCGCGTCGCCAACCGGTCGCGCGCGCTCGCGGCTTGATTTTTTCTTGCCGCGGGCTGCTGGGAAGGGGTGCTATCGCGCTCCACGCCGGTGCTATGCCCGCGGCCGCCATGCTGACAGGTCGCAGCGGGACCGAAAATCATAAAAGACGGGCGTTCGGGGGTGTCACCCGAGCGGGTACAGGGCGGCAGCCCGTTCGCGCTGAAAGCGCGAGTGTTACACCCGCACCGGGAGACCCAATCCCTGAAGGATCGCGAGCATCGCCGTGACCGTGAGCACGGCGATGACCGTACTCACTGCAACGGCCGCGGATACCGATCCCACCGCGCGCTCATAGCGTGCCGCGAAGACGAAGGCGTTGGCGCCGACAGGCATACTGGAGAACACGGCGAGTGCGCCCGCCCAGACTGGCGTCAGCCCCACGACGAACAGGCCGAGCCAGAGCGTCACCGCAGGAAATGCGACGAGCTTCAGCACCGTAATGAGCAGGAGCGTCGGTGTCTGTCCTTTGATCTCGTAGCGCGCGAGCGTCATGCCGAGCGCTGTGAGCGAGACCGGAATTGCGGCACCGGCAAGCAGCGTGATGAGCTTGTCGGCGACGCCCGGCAGCGCGAGACCGCTCCAGCGCCAGATCGTACCGATGATGACGGCGGCGATGATCGGGTTGCGCACGAGCTGGAGCATCGTGCGTGCGACCTGCGCGAGCGAGCCGCCACCGAAGCCGCGCAACGTCAGCTCCATGTGGAGCGTGCCGAGCATCCACAGCAGGATCGAGTCGCATGTGACGAGGATGGCGACGGGCGTTGCCGCTTCCGGCCCGAAGGCCGAGAGGATGAGCGGAATGCCGAGCATGAGGCCATTGCCGAACGTCGTCGCGAAGGCTATGGCCGGTGCGTCGGCAGCGGGGCGACGGAGAAGGATCAGCGTTGCGAGCGTGGCCGTGACCCAAACGAGCACGACAGCTGTGGTGTAGGTGCCGGCGAGCAGCCAGGGCGACTGCGCGGGCGGCGCCATGGTTGCCATGGCGCGGAAGAGCAGCGCGGGAATGAGGATCTTGTAGGCGAACTCGCTGAGCAGCGGGCCGGCGGCTTCGGGCACGTAGCGGATGCGTGCGGCGCCCCAACCGATGGCGATGAGGCCGAATACCGGAGCGACGAGCGTGATGATCGCGAGCATTGCCGCTCCGGTGCGGGAAGGTTGGTCGGAGGTGCTATCCCGCGATCTTGGAGAAGTCGGCGACGCCGAGCGTGGCCGCGCGGATCTGCGAGAGCAGATAGAGGCGGTTCTTGCGCAGATCCTTGTCGTCCGCGTTCACCGTCACCTGATCGAAGAAGTCATCGACGGGCTTGCGCAGCTCGGCGAGCGCGTTCATGGCGCCCGTGAAATTCTCGACATTGATCGCGGCGGCCGTGTCCGCCTTCACGCTCTCGATGGCGGCGGCGAGCGCAGTCTCGGCCTTGCCCTGAAGCAGCTTGAAGTCGTAATCGGCGGTGTAGCTCGTCTTGTCCTTCTTCTCCTCGATCGTGAGGATGTTGGACGCGCGCTTGACGCCCGCGAGCAGGTTCGCGCCGTCGTCGGTTTTGAGGAAGGCATCGAGCGCCTCGACGCGCTTCACGATCAGCGCGAGGTCGTCCTGCCCGCCGAGCGCGAACACGGCATCGATAAGATCATGCCGCGCACCCTTCTCGCGCAGGTGCACCTTCAGGCGATCGGCGAAGAAGGAGAGGAGGTTAGCCGCAAACAGTGAGGCATCTTCGCCCGCATCTGCTTCCTTAGTCAGCTGCCAGCTGCTCTCAAACTCGCCCTTGCTCCATGCCGTCGTTTTCGTTTCGTAAGAGGCGGCTAGAGCGTTGGTGCCTTTAATGCGAATGCGCGAAATGTGCCTTCCTGAGTTATCGTCGGTCTTCTCCCATTTGGCATCATTCCAAGTGAGGGTGCCATAGTGAGGCATTACGGTTCCCAAGAGCCCCAACCTCAAATCATTCTCCAGAACGATGCGGATCACGCCAAGCGCAGCGCGCCTCAACTGATACGGATCGCCGGAGCCGGTCGGCTTCTCACCGATGGCCCAGAATCCGACGAGCGTGTCGAGCTTATCGGCGAGCGCCACCGCAATCGCCGCCGCATCGCCGTCCGCAGCGAGCGGCACTGCGTCGGATGGACCCTTGGGCTTGTAGTGCAGCTCAATGGCACGCGCGATCTCGGGCTTGGTGCCCACCTTCTCCGCGTAGTACCGGCCCATGAGCCCCTGCAATTCGGGGAACTCGCCGACCATGCCCGACACGAGATCGGCCTTGGCGAGCTGAGCAGCGCGGCGCGCATCCTCCGGTACGGCATCGACCGCGCCCGCGATCTGGAACGCCAGCTCCGCAATGCGCTCGACGCGATCTTTCTGGCTGCCGAGCTTCTCGTGGAAGGTGATGCCCTCGAGCGCGAGCGCCATCTCGTCGAGCGGGCGCTTCAGATCCTGCTCCCAGAAGAAGCGGGCATCGCTCAGTCGTGCGCGGATGACCTTCTCGTTGCCTTCGACGATCTGCTTGCCGCCATCCGTCGCAATCAGGTTCGACACGGCGAGAAAGCGGTTCGCGAGCTTCCCCGTCTTCGGGTCACGCAGCGAGAAGCACTTCTGGTGCGCCTTCATCGACGTGATGAGGCACTCGGCCGGCACTTCGAGGAAGGCCTCGTCGAAGTGGCCCATGAGCACGGTCGGCCATTCTGTGAGGCCGGCGTTCTCGGCGAGCAGCGCGTCGTCCGCGACCAGCTCGAGCTTGTGCTTCTTCGCGAGTGCTTCGGCCTGCTCGCGGATCATCTCCGCGCGCTCGGAGGCCGGCAGCAGCACCTTCGCCTCTTTCAGCTTGAGGCCATAGTCCTCGAAGCTCGTCACCGCGAAGGGTTCATTGCCGTGGAAGCGATGCCCGCGCGTCATGTTCGAAGCTTCGACGCCCGCCCAGGCGAATGGCACGACCTTGCCGCCGAGCAGGCAGAGAATGCCGTGCAGCGGGCGCACCCATGTTTCGGGGCGGCTGCCCCAGCGCTGGGATTTCGGCCAAGGGAATTTGTCGAGCACGGCAGGCACGACCTCGGCGATGATCTCGGCTGCCGCTCGGCCCGGCTTCTCGATCTTGGCGACGTAGAAGTCGCCCTTCTTCGGATCGCTGACGACGGTCGCTTCACCGATCGAGGCGAGCCCCGCCGATTTGAGAAAGCCCGCGAGGGCTGCCTCGGGCGCGCCGACGCGCGGGCCCTTGCGCTCTTCGGAGATGGCGGGCGAGCGGGCGGCTACGCCTTCGACGACGAGCGTCAGGCGACGGGGCGTCGAGAAGCTCATGGCATTGCCGACGGCAAGGCCGCTCGCCTTGAGGCCTTCAAGCACGAGGCGGCGCAGATCCTCGGCAGCACGCGCCTGCATGCGCGCCGGAATCTCTTCGGAGAACAGCTCGAGCAGCAATTCTGACATGGCTTAAGGCCGCATTACTTCGGATTGATGCCGAGCTGCACGCCGAGAAGATGCAGCACATAGATGGTTGCGCCGATGATGCCGAGCACCAGGAGCACGCGGATCAGCGGCAGCATTTCCTTGAGCATGTTGCCGATGACGTAGCTGACAAACCAGCCGAGCGCGCCGCCGCCGATCAATCCGGCAAAACCGGCTCCGAGACCACCCGCGTTGAAGCCGAACCACGCGCCCATCACCGCGAGGCTCAAAATGCCGAGCATGCTGACCGTGGAGAACACGCGCATCCAGAGGGGCGCATTCTTCGACGCAGTATTACGGGGCTGCTTGGCCTTGGTTTCCTTGGCAGCCTGCCGCGCTTTGATCGTCTTCATGCGCTGCCTCCCGCAGTCTGGAGCCACGCGGCGCAGCAAGCCTTAGCCAGCTCACGCACGCGCAGAATGTAGCTCTGCCGCTCGGTCACCGAGATCACGCCGCGTGCATCGAGCAGATTGAAGACGTGAGACGCCTTGATGCACTGATCATAGGCCGGCAACGCCATGAGATGGCGCCGACCATCAGGGCCATCGACCCACCCCTTCTCGAGCAGCGCCTGGCACTCGGCCTCGGCATCCTTGAAGTGGCGCAGCAGCAGCTCGGTATCGGCGTGCTCGAAGTTGAAGCGGGAATATTCCTGCTCGGACTGTAGGAAAATGTCGCCATACGTGAGCTTGCGCGCGTCCTCGCGGCCGTTGAAGTTCAGGTCGTATACGCGGTCGACGCCCTGCACGTACGTGGCGAGGCGTTCGAGACCGTACGTGATCTCGCCGGAAACGGGATTGCAGTCGAAGCCGCCGACCTGCTGGAAGTAGGTGAACTGCGTCACCTCCATGCCATTGCACCACACTTCCCAGCCGAGACCCCAGGCGCCGAGCGTCGGGCTCTCCCAGTCGTCCTCGACGAAGCGGATATCGTTGACGGAGGTGTCGATGCCAATGGCGTCGAGGCTCTTCAAGTACAGATCCAGGATGTCCGGCGGTGACGGCTTCATGATCACCTGGAACTGGTAGTAGTGCTGCATCCGGTTCGGATTCTCGCCGTAGCGGCCGTCTTTCGGGCGCCGCGAGGGCTGCACGTAGGCCGCGTTCCAGGGCTTGGGTCCGAGCGCGCGCAGCGTCGTCGCCGGATGGAACGTGCCGGCGCCCACTTCCATGTCATAGGGCTGCAGGACGACGCAGCCTTGAGCGCCCCAGAACTGCTGCAGCGTCAGGATGAGATCCTGAAAGGAATGGCGCGGGTCGAGCGCGCCTGCCGGCGCGGTCGCGGCTTTGGCGGACGACCTTTTCAAAGTCGACTGAGGCATGGCCACGGATTTCGCTAAGTCATGGGTTATCGGTCAGGGCGCACTATACGCATTCCGGGCCGCGCGTCATTAAGCATTCGCCCGGACTTCAGGTCACCAAAGCGGGGGCCGGCACGAGGAGAAGCCAACTCATGGAAATCGTGAGCTGGATCGGCTGGTTGCTGGCGGCGCTGGCAGGCTGGATCTGGTCCATTGCGTGGCTGCTGATTGGTGGCTGGGTCTCGACGCTCCTGCAGATCCTGGTGATCGTCGCCCTCGTATTCGCCTTCAAGTATGGGTGGCGGCGCGCGCCGCTTGAGATCGGGCTCAGGGTGCGGCCGCTCGCAGGCTGGATCTGGCGGTGGGCGAGGGCGCGCGAGCCGCGGCCAATCGAAGGTGACGGTGCGCGGACGGGCGCCGGGCAAGTGCGCGTCATCCGCATCAAGGCGCCGGGAGACGTCAATCTCTCGAGCCTGCTCAATGTGCTGATGCTGGGAGGGCTCGGGCTGCTGCGGATGCTGTGAGGACCGCCCGGCTCAGTAGTTGCCGAGCGGGTTCACCGGGCCGAGGCCACGCAGGATCTGTCCGATGAGGCCCTGGTCGCGGGCGTGGCTCGGCGTCTCGCGCTTCACGTAGTCGAAGATCTTGCCGTCCTTGCGCCCGTACTGTGCGACGCGATCGACCGTGCCGACCGGGTTGAAGTAGACCGCGAGCACTTTGCGATCGGTCTCGGTCGGCTTCATGAAGGCCATCTGCTGGGTCGTGCTGGAGATGTAGTAGAAGGCCTGGCCACCAGAGATGGTGGATGTCGTGTCGGGCGTGCCGAGCGCTAGGCGCACGGCGTCCTGGCTCATGCCGGGCTGGACCTGCTGCAGATCGCTTTCACGGAATTGATGGCCATGCAGGGTGGTCGTCGGAGAACAGGCGGCAGCCGTTACTGCAATTGCAGCGCAAAGCAGCCCTATCGCCGGCAGCCGCACACGCGAACGCCCGATGGGAAGGCGCGAACCTCGCTTGCTCGTCATCACTGCATTGCTCCCCCGAGCTATTCCCCCACCCTATGGGCGTTGCTGCCGAGCTGCCGAATCGTCCTCGTGCCGCCCTTGACACCGGCCTAGCGTGGCCATCCTACACTGGCAATGCCGCGATGCCAGCGATCCCCGGTAGGATCGTCGCCCCCGGATCGAACCTTGGCGGGGCTGGTCAAGCCGGGCCGGGTGTGTTCAAACCCCGGGCAGGCAGAGCCCTGAACGTCCACGGAGCACCCCGAGTTAGATGTCGTCCGCCCCGTCACGCGCAAGATCGTTCTTCTCGTCCCTGGCCCGGCGGGCGCCGCAGCATCGTGCCGGTCTGAGGCTCTACGAGGCAATTGTGGCACAAGCGCGCTCCGAGCCCTTCTACCGTCTGCTGGGCGTGCCGGACACCGTGCACGGACGCTTCGAGATGATCGTGTTGCACGTGGCCTTGGTGCTCGCGCGACTGGAGCTCGAGGGAGCGGACGGAAAGGCGACCGGCCGCGCGATGCTGGAAGCTTTCGTCGCCGATATGGATGATGCCTGCCGCCGGCTCGGTATTGGCGACATGGGCGTGCCGCGCCATGTGAAGAAGGCAACGGCGGCTGTGCTCGAACGCGGCAATGCCTATCGTGCTGCTATCTCGGGCGGCGTCGGGACTGGCAATGGCGATGCGCTCGCTGAAGTGCTGGCGGCCGAGGTCTGGCGCGTGGATCTGTCGGGCGCAGCGGGGGCGCGCGCGCTGGCCGATTACGTGCGTCTCGCTGTCGCGTCGCTCGAAGTGCAGCAGGGCGCGGGACTTGTCGCCGGCACGGTGAACTTCCCTGCCGTGACCGCCCAGGAAGGGTCATAGCCATGGACACCGTCCTCGACTGGTGGCACGAGACGCGTTCGATCCCTGAGGCAGGCCTCGACGTGAAACGTGAGGCAACGCCCGAGCTGCGCGAGGTCCTCGCTGAGGCACTCGGCATCGACGCGTGCACGCGGCTCGTCGCCCGCTACACCGTCAAGCCCTTCGAGCCCGGCCGCTTCGAGCTGCATGGCAATGCGGAGATGGACGCGACCCAGAAGTGTGTCGTGACACTGGCCCCGCTCGAGCGGACCTATCGCGTGCGCCTAGATGTGGCCTACTGGCCGCCGGAGATGCTGGGCAATGGCCCGGGTGCGGACATCGAAAGCCTCACCGATGATCCCGAGCCGATCGAGGACGGCCGCCTTGATGTCGGTCGCGTCGTCTACGAGGAACTCGCCAGCACCATCGATCCCTATCCGCGCAGCGACGACGCGACCTTCGAGTGGAAGGAAGAGCAAGTGCCTGCGCGGGACAATCCGTTTGCGGCCCTCGAAAAGCTCAAGCGCCAGAACGACTGATTACAGGGGACTGGTCACGGGCGACTGATCTCGGGCGAAGGCCGAGGCAGCGCGGCAACGCTTGCAACTCCTTGTCGCAAGACCATATCTAAGGCGATGGTCCGGCAACGGCTTGACCCGATCGACGTTCGAGGTTCTCCTGGTGTTTTCCCTCTTTTCCCGGCCTCCTGTGGTGCCGGTCCTGCGCTTCACCGGCCCGATCGGCATGGCGACACCGCTGCGACCTGGCCTTTCTCTGGCGACGGCCGCGGGCGCGATCGAAAAGGCCTTCAGGGCGTCGAAGCTCCCGAGCGTCGCCGTCCTGATCAACTCGCCCGGCGGCAGCCCGGTGCAGTCGCACCTCATCTACAAGCGCATTCGCCAGCTCTCCGGCGAGCACGGCAAGCGCGTCTATGTCTTCTGTGAGGACGTCGCGGCGTCGGGCGGCTACTTTCTCGCCATTGCCGGCGACGAGATCTATGCCGATCCTTCTTCGATCGTGGGCTCTATCGGGGTTGTGTCCGCGGGCTTCGGTTTCGACAAGGCCATCGAGAAGCTCGGCATCGACAGGCGCGTCTATACGGCGGGGGTGTCGAAAGCGATCCTGGATCCCTTCCGGCCCGAGAAGCCCGAGGACATCGAACGACTGCGCGCGCTGCAGAAGGCCATCCACGAAACATTCATTGGTCTCGTGAAAGAACGGCGTGGGGCCCGCCTCTCGGGCGCTGAGGACGAGCTGTACTCCGGCGCCTTCTGGACGGGATCGAAGGCACTCGAGTTCGGTCTCATTGATGGCATTACCGATGTCAGGACCAGGATGCGTGAGCTGCACGGTGACAAGGTGCGTCTGCGCGTGATCCCAATGAGCGGTGGCGGGCTTCTCGCCCGCTTTCGCCGGGTGCCGGGATTCGGCATCGACGGCCTCGCTGGCGCCGCGCCGTCGGGCTGGGGCGCTGGCCTGCCGGCGGACGTGATTTCCGCGCTCGAAACCAGGGCGCTCTGGTCACGTTTCGGCCTCTAAGTGTGCTACACTTTGCCGAGGAGGGCTCGATATGCCTCAACTCGTTGGATTGATGGTGGTCGGCGCGGGGCTCTACGCGGCCTACAAGGCACTCGGGCGCATCGCGCAGCAGATGGCCGAGCAGATGGCGCGCACTGAGGAGGAACTCAGCCGGCGGACGGCGGAGGTGCGCGTCGCCGAGAAGGATCTTGGCGTGCTCGAGTGGGACGAGGCACAGCAGGTCTATCGTCCAAAGCGCCTGCGCTGAGTGCGCACCGTCGGATAACAGCCCGAAGTTGCGGCGTACACGTGCTGCGCGCCGAACCAGGGAACTGCTTGTAATCTATCAGCGACAAAACTGTCATCCGGCTGGGTGGTAGCGTTTACACGGCCCGGAGCGGCTGCTAGAAGCCCGTTGCAGCAGCCAGCAAGGAGCATTGGGCCATGCCCCTCGACGCGCGCCAGAACCCCGGCGGTCATGAACCGCCGCGGATCAAGCTCGTTGCCGGCAATTCGAATCATCCTCTTTCCGAAGCCATAGGCGCCATTCTCAAGGTGCCGCTTGCCCGCAGCGTTGTGAAGCGCTTCGCGGACTTGGAGGTGTTCGTCGAGATCCAGGAGAACATGCGCGGCGAGGACGTCTACGTCATTCAATCGACGTCGTTTCCCGCGAACGACAATCTCATGGAACTGCTGATTCTCGTCGATGCGCTGAAGCGCTCGATGGCGCGGCGGATCACAGCAGTGATGCCCTATTTTGGCTACGCACGCCAGGATCGCAGGCCCGGCCCGCGCACGCCCATCTCGGCAAAGCTCGTCGCGAATTTGATCGAGCGTGCCGGTGTCGACCGTGTCATGACGGTCGATCTGCACGCGGGGCAGATCCAGGGCTTTTTCGACATCCCGACCGATAACTTGTTTGCCGCTCCGGTCATGACGCGCGACATCCTTGAGCGTCACGACATCTCGAAGTTGATGGTCGTATCGCCCGACGTCGGCGGCGTGGTGCGTGCGCGTGCGCTTGCAAAGCGCATCAACGTGCCGATCGCAATCTGCGACAAGCGTCGCGAGCGGCCGGGCGAGTCGGAGGTCATGAACGTCATCGGAGACGTAAAGGGCAAGTGCTGCCTGCTCGTCGATGACATCGTCGATTCCGGTGGTACGCTGATCAATGCCGCCAATGCACTCCTCGAGGCGGGCGCGCTCGAAGTTGTGGCCTATCTGACGCATGGCGTTCTGTCCGGTGGTGCGGTATCCAAGATTACCAACTCGCGGATCAAGTCGCTGGTGATCACCGACACGATCCAGCCAACCGAGGCGGTTAAGGCTGCGGCGAATGTGCGTGTGCTGTCACTGGCGCCGCTGCTGGCTGAGGCGATCGGCAGGACGGCTCGGGAAGAAAGCGTCTCGAGCCTCTTCTACTAGGGCAAGTCGTTGCGGAAATGGGGACACGGGCCGGCGGTCCGGGTCGGTAACCGCTATTGCGCTGCGTACTAACGCGGCATCTTGCCTAATTGTCAGAAAAAGCGCATATACAGCGCGTCGAACTCGCTTTGGTGCTTTCTACACGGCAGCGTTCCCGCGCTGAGATCGGTTAACACTCCAACGCGTGCTTTGATGGCTGCGGCAATTCCGCTCGCGGCTCAAGTCATCCTTGGAGAACTACGAATGGCTACCGGCACCGTCAAATGGTTCAACTCTCAGAAGGGCTATGGTTTCATCCAGCCCGACGAGGGCGGAAGCGACGTGTTCGTGCACATCTCAGCCGTCGAGCGTGCGGGTCTTAGCAATCTTCGCGAAGGCCAGAAGATTTCCTACGAGATCGAGCGCGGCCGGAACGGCAAGTCATCTGCCGTGAATCTGCGGGTCGACTAAAATACACCCCCATGAGGGGCTGGGGGCGGGCTGAGCCCGCCCCTTTTTGCTTGGGCCTCGGAAATAGCAGTTGGAACCGTGCCGGCGCGGGAGTATTCCGCGCGGGAGGGCGAGGCCGCACAGAAGGGATACCGAATGGCGAAGGAAGAGGTGCTCGAGTTCGAGGGCGTGGTTGCCGAAGTGCTGCCGGATGCGCGCTGCCGCGTCCAGCTCGAGAACGGGCATGAGGTGATCGCCTACACCTCGGGACGAATGAAGAAGAACCGGATCCGCATTCTCGCGGGCGATCGAGTAACGGTCGAGATGACGCCCTATGACCTAACCAAGGGGCGCATCAATTTCCGCCACAAGGACACGCGGGCTCCCGCCCCGGGCGGTCCGCCACGTCGCCCGCAGTTCCGCGGCGGCAAGCGCTGATCCGACACGCCGCCGCGCGGCTCGAGCGAGTTTCGGGCGCGCGAGCGGACGCGTCCGCATCATCAGCTAGATGAAAATGTGCAGCCGCCTCGGCGCGCTCCGACACGGCGTGAAAAGCCGTGTGGGGAACTGCAGATCAGGGTTTGGGCAGTCGAGGCTAGCCTACCAAACGGCTTCGGCGCTTCGCTGCCCGAGCATCTCCTCGATGCGCCGCCGAGTAGCCGGGAGAACGTTGCTGGGCAGGGCCTCGGGGTAGAAAAATCCAGTCTCGGCAATCTCGAGGTTGGGTTTTGGCACGCGATTGCGATGCCACTGACGCACGACATAGATCGCCACATGATCGCCGGGGAAGGCCGCGCGATTATCATAGATGCCGACGAGTTCCGGCGTGCCGTCGACCGTGACGCCACCTTCTTCGTCGAGCTCCCGGGCGAGGGCCTGCTCGAGTGTCTCACCGAATTCGACGCCGCCGCCCGGCAGCGTCCAGCCCTCGATATAGGTCTGGCGGACGAGCAGCACGCGCCCTTCGCTGTCGATGACGATGCCGCGTACGCCGAGCGTCAGGGCGCGGCGCCAGCGCCAGTATTTCTGGGCCAATCTGCGGGCGACCTTGTCGAAGACCATTGGTGCGGCCCTCTGAGCGCCGGCTTTGAGGCCAGCCTTCAACGCCGCCAAGCTTGATGCGCGCCGGACCTGAAGCTTGAGCGCCCCTGTTGCGTGGCTGAATACGTTCATGAGCGTAGCGATGTTCGCCTCCGTGGTACAATGGCGGAACGCTTCAGGCTGGTCCGCGTTGCGGATGGCCATCGCTGAGAACGCGCAGTTACCAGGGCTCAGCAACCTTTGATTGCATTTAACGCGACGCGCAATCAAGAGCTGTGATGCAGTTTTCTACACACAACTAAAGTAACAATCACGGTGAAGTGATGGCGCTCGTGCGGCATCAAGCGGGCTGCGGGACGGCGACCAAGGCCCCGCTGGAGCGCATTTCCTCGATGTATATCAGGGTCCGATGGACAGCGACATTGAGCCTCTCCAGGGCTTGACGCGTGCCATGGAGCGCCCTGATGTCGCGACTTGCCGACACTTCGCCCCCGGCGACCTCGCGCTGGGCGCAGAGTTCAAGCGCCTCCGCGGCCTGGGCGCATTCCGCGATGGCCCACGCGCCGACGGCACGCGCAGAGCCCTTCAAGGTGTGAGCAGCCTCGATCCACTCCTTGCGATCGGTCGCCAGTTGCATCCGTGCGAGGTACCGCGGCGCCTCCATGGCGAAGAGCCCGAGCACCTCTATCTCCAGCGCCCTGTCACTCATCGTGAAGCGCGAGAGGTGTGCCCAGTCGATTGGCGTGTCGGGGCGGCGCTCGCCGTCGCGTGCCGGCCGGCTCGCTGTGCGCCCCCTCTCGTGCGCTGGCCTCTCGTGCATTCGCGTCGGCATTGACACCTCCTGCAATTACCGACGACCCCGCTGGCAATTGCCCTCTGGCTTGGCCCTGGCAAGGCCGGTACACCCGGAAATGAATGAAGTATGGATGAAAGGCCCTAAGCTTCTGTAAGCATTGGGCCGCAAATCAGCGGCAAATGCAGTGAACCGATAGAGGGGACGTCGGAAGCGCCGCAAAGCAGCCCTATTGGGCTGCGATCGTCCCATTAGCAGGCAGCGCTGGGCGAGTCGGGGGATTGGCAGGCCGCTCGGAGGCTGCAAGGGCCGAAGAAATCTGGGCGAATCGAGTGGAAGAAATCGATTCGAGCTGTGCGATCGTCCGGCGATAAGATAAAAGTTTTGGTAAATACCGCTTTGGAGGGGGGCTGCGGCTTACAGGTAACTGTGGCTGCAGCGATACAGGCTGATGAGTCAGGGTCCTAAGAAGGACGAGACGTCTACTGCTGCCAACCAGCCGCCACCACTGCGCGTCGAAATGACAGGCACGTCCGGGCCGGCCGGGGCGCGTGTTGTCCCGCCCCCGCTGCCGAAGGTGGCATCCGCAGGCGCTGGCTCCGCGGCCGCCGCGTCGGCGAGTACTCCAGCTCCGCTCCAGACCGACAAGCCGTCTAGCGCGCCCGCGTCCGGCGCAGCATCAGGCCTCCCGCGTCTCATTTCGGAAGCTTCACAGAGCAGTGCGCCGCCGGCCGCTCCAGCATCGTTGGCCGCTGCAAAGCCGGCGCCCAAAGTCGCGGCGAGCAGTGGTCCGCCACCCCTGTCGCCGACCGCAGCGAAGTCAGAGCCCGGGTCCAAAGGGGATCCGAAGGCGGATCTCAAGCCGAAGGTTCCGCCGGCAGTGCCGCCAACGCCACCCGAGCCCGCGGGTGAGACGGGTCGGGGCGCCGGACATGGCAGCTCCGCTCGCAATACGCGCCGGCGCGCGGCCGGCCCCTCTCGCACGACCATCGCGGCGAACGATGACGTGCCCTCGATCGGCGGACTGATCTACGCCCTCCAGCAGAAGCCCTCGCAACAGCCAATGACGGTTGCCGCGATCGCGAGCGCCGTATGGGCTGTGCTCGGCCTCCTGCTCGGCTGGGCCATGCTTGCGCCAGAGCTGGCGCGCGCGCCGACGTTCTTGGAAATGCTCTCGCGGCCGACGGCGATCACGCTTGCTGCGACGATCCTCATCCCGATTGCGCTCTTCTGGTTCCTCGCGCTCCTCATCTGGCGTGCCCAGGAGCTGCGCCTCATGTCCTCGGCCATGACTGAGGTCGCGATCCGCCTCGCCGAGCCGGACCGCATGGCCGAGCAGCAGATCGCGTCGGTCGGTCAGGCCGTGCGCCGCCAAGTCTCGTTCATGAACGAGGCGGTCTCTCGCGCGCTCGGCCGCGCCGGCGAGCTCGAGGCCCTCGTGCACAGCGAGGTCGCAGCCCTCGAACGGGCCTACAGCGAGAACGAACACCGCATTCGCGGCCTTCTCGGCGAACTCTCTGGCGAGCGCACGGCGCTGCTTCAGACGAGCGAGCGCGTCAACCGCGCGCTCAAGGAGATCGGTACTGAAATCCCGTCGCTCGTCGACAAGCTTGGCCAGCAGCAGCAGAAGCTCGCGGGCTTCATCGAGGGTGCCGGACAGAACCTCGTCGCGCTCGAGACCTCGCTCGCATCGACGGCAGAAAACGTTTCGAACAAGCTCGGCAGTCAGACCGCGAAAATCGAGCACGTCTTCGAGGACTTCACGTCGACGCTCGCAGTGGCGCTGGAGCAGCGCACCGATAACCTGCGACTTTCCTTCGAGCGCATGTCGGTCGAGATGGCCGACAGTTCGAAGCGCATCGAACAGGCGCTCGACGGTCATGCCGAGCGCTTGGCCGTCTCCTTCGACGAGCGCGCGCAAAAGATCGACGAGGGCATTGCGGTTCGGACCGAGAACCTGCAGTCCGTGTTCGAGCAGTTCGCCGGCGCACTCGAGGCGACCATGGCGAGCCGCCAGCAGGCGATCGACCGCCAGCTCGTCGAGCGCACGAAGGTGCTCGACGACGCCTTCGCCGATCGTCTCAAGCTGTTCGACGAGAGCATCCTGCGCTCGACGCTCGCGATCGACGGCGCGGTCGCCGACAAGGCGCTCGCGCTCACCGAGGCGCTCGAGGGCCACGCGGTACAGATTGGCAATGTACTTGGCAACCAGGCCGAGGCCTTCGACGGGCAGGTGCTGGAAGGCGTCAAGGCCGTGCGCCGGGCGAGCGAGGCGGTGACGCGCCAGTCCATGGCCGCGATCGAGGGCCTCTCCAACCAGGCCGATATGCTGAAACATGTCTCTGAGGGCCTGCTCACCCAGATCCACAGCGTCACTGGACGCTTCGAGTCCCAGGGCAAGGTCATCATAACCGCGGCCCAGGCACTCGAATCCGCCAACACGCGCATCGATCGCACGCTCCAGGCACGCCAGGATGATCTCTCGAACACGCTCGAGCAGCTTGCCGGCAAGACGGGCGACATCGATCGCGTCATGCGCGGGTACTCGACTCAGCTCGAGGGCTCCTTTGCCGAGGCGGAGTCGCGCGCCAAGCTGGTCGGCGAGCAGCTTACCCGCGGCGCCAAGGAGCAGACGCGCATCGCCCTCACCGAGATGGATCGCCTCCGCACTTCCGCGGGCAGCGAGACCGATCGCGCGCTCGACGAGCTTCGCGCGAAGTTCTCGACCGTCTCTCGCGAGGTCAACGAGCACATCGGCACGCTGTCGAGCCGCTTCAATGCGACGTCCGAGGAGATGCGCGTGCGTGCCCGCTCGGCGCTCGCGGACCTTGAGTCCGAGCAGGCGCGCCTGCGTGATCAGCTCGAGCGTCTGCCAGACACGACCCGCTCCAGCACCGAGGGCATGAAGCGCGTGCTGCAGGAGCAGCTCCGCGCACTCCAGCAGCTTTCGAGCCTGACCATCCGCGAGAGCGCGCGCCGGGATATCTCTCCGCCGGCCCAGCTCCCGCCGCCGTCATCGCACCAGAGCGGGGGGCACGCGAGCGCCGGCCAGATCCATCAGCAGGCCGCGCGTCAGGCAGCGGCCGCGGAAGCCCAGGCGCGTGCCGCCGCAGGTGCTGGCCGCGAAGGCTGGAAGCTCGGCGATCTGCTGGCGCGGGCCTCAGAGGAGGAGGCCGGGCGTGCGACCGCGGCTGCTCAGGCGGCGCCGCCCGATCCGGGCATCAACGTTCCGGGCATCGCGCGCTCGCTCGACGCGACGACAGCGGCGGCGATCTGGTCGCGCTTCCGCACAGGCCAGCGCGGCATCATGGTCCGCAGCATCTATTCGAACGAAGGGCGCGCGATCTTCGACGACGTCCAGCGGCGCTACCGCAGCGAGGGTCCGTTCAAGGCGACTGTCGATCGCTATTTGATGGACTTCGAGCACGTGCTCCGCGAGGCCGATCAGCAAGATGCGAGCGGCCGTCTCACGCAATCCTATGTCGTGTCGGACGGCGGGCGCGTGTACCTCTTCCTCGCCCACGCCGCGGGACGGCTGGCGTAGAGCGCGCCATGCTCGCGTTTAGCTGGGAAACATCGCAAGGGCCGATGCTGATCTTTTCAGGTTCGGCAGACGATCATCTCAGGCTGCGCGATGCGCTGCTTGCACTTGCAGCCCAGCCAAAATCCTCAAGCCTAAAGCTACGCGAATACGGACTGCTAAAAAAGCAGTCTGACTTGGAGGTTGTTGTGCGTGTCGCCGCTCAGGGAGACGGTGCACGCCTACTCTCTGACACCGAAGCCTTATGGCTCATCAAGGAACACAGGCTGCTCGAGTTCGCGGAGTTGCTTGCGGTACTCGCGACATCCGACGGCCCAGGACATCAGTACCTGGATGGCGATGACGACCGACTCATCGTCAAAGCATCCAAGGACGAGTACGAAGCGCCGACGTGCGGCTAGCCTACTACACCGGCCTGTCGCCCTTCTGAACTTTGAGCGTGCGGTTGTCTGCGGCGGGCAGCATCCGCGATGGATCGCGTGTGACGATGCAGTCGAGCACGGTCGGCGTGGACGTATTCTCGAGGCCTTCGCGGATCGCTGACGAGAGCTTCTCGGGATCGGTGACGCGAATGCTGTGGCAGCCGAAGCCGCGCGCGATCGCGGCATAGTCCATCTCGACGAGGTCCGAGGACTGGTAGTTGCCGGGTCCATAGACCGCGTGCTGCAGCGCCTTCACGTAGCCCGACGCGGCATTGTTGAACACGACCACGACGAAGCTCGTGCCGAGGCGCCGCGCCGTCTCGAGTTCGCCGAGGCTCATGTTGAAGCCGCCATCGCCCGTCAGCGCGATCACGCGGCGCTTCGGACCTGCACCGATCTGCGCTCCGATGCCGCCCGGCACGCCATAGCCGATCGAGGCAAATCCACGGTCGGGTAGGAAGTGCCGCCCCGCAGCCTTGGTGTCGAACATGAGCCCGCCCCAGTGGCCGGCAAAGCCGCCGTCCGCGACGAGAATGCCGTCGGCCGGCATGATGCCGTTGATCTCGTGCATAAGGCGGCCGACGTTGATCGGCACTTCCTTGGATTCGAGACGGTCGGCAGCCCCGCGGCGCCACTCCGCCATGCGTTTCGGCAACTCGGCGAGATAGCCCGCGCGCCGCGCTGCGGCAGAGGCGCCTGAGCCGAGCGCTGCGGCGAGATCCAGCAGCGAGAGACGTGCATCGCCCGCGAGCGCCACCGACGTGCGCGTCGTGCGCCCGATTTCTTCCGGGTTGATCTCGACGTGGATGATCGGTTTGCCGGGTGGGATGAGCGCGAAGCGCTTGGTCGCAATCTCGCCGAGCTTGCAGCCGACGACGAGCAGGCAGTCCGACGCCGCGATCAGCTCGTTGGCAATGCGGTCATATCGGCCGAAGAGGCCCGCGGAGTTTGGGTGTGAACACGCGATGGCGCCCTTCCCGGACATCGTGTGCGCGACGGGAATGCCGTAGTCCTCAGAGAAGCTCTGGAGCGCCGCGTAGGCCTCTGAGATGTGCACGCCGCCGCCCGCCAGGATCAGCGGCCGCTCGGCGCGGGCAAGCATCGCCGCTGCCTTCTCGACTTCCGAGCCATCGGGCCGCGTGCGCCGCGCTTGTGCTTTCAGCGTCGTCTCGTCCACCCAGAAATCGCTCGCGTCAAAGTCGTGCTCTGCGTGCGCGACGTCCTCGGGCACGTTGATGAGCACCGGGCCCGGCCGCCCGCTCGTCGCGACAGCAAAGGCGCGGCGCACATGCTCGGGGAGACGCTTGATGACCTCGACGCGAACGACCTCCTTCACGGCCGGGCGCAGGATTTCGATTTGTCGCGCCTCCTGCGTCATGTTCTTCGTCGCGTGCTCGCGGTTCGCGTCCCCCGTGATGACAATCATGGGAAGGCCGGCGTTGAGGCTCTCGATGACGCCGGTTACGAGGTTGGTCGCGCCCGGTCCAAGGGTGCCGTCGCATACACCCGGGCGGTTCGTGACCTTCGCGTAGGCATCGGCCGCGAAGGCACCGGCACGCTCGTCGTTGATGAGCGCGTGCTTGAGGCCGAGAGCGCGGCAGGCCTCGTAGAAGGGTAGAAGCTGGAATCCGCCCATGCCGAACATCGGCCCGATGCCCGAGAGCTTGAGCATCTCCGCCAGAGCCTGGCCTCCGGTCATGCGGCGCGTCGAGTTGGGCGTGGGGGTGCTCATGGGAATGCTCTCTGCAGAATTCGGGAAGCCGAAGAATTGCAGACACGGGCGCGCCTTGTCGACTCCTGCAATTGGAGCAGGCCTATCGCGCGGCAACCAGCATGGCGTCACAGAACGCGGCGGTCGACTGTCCGATGCGCCCGCCGTGACGAACGGCGGTCTCGTTGAGCGCGCTGATGAAGCCATCGTGATAGCTCGAGAGCCCGTCGCCGATGCGCGCGGAGAAGGCCGAGACGCACGCTCCCGCAATTCCGCGCGCGTCGAGCGCCGGCAGGCGGCAGACCCCGGCGCTGTCCAAGCCGAAGGCGGCATCATTGTAGACGGCAGAGAAGACCGGGACCTTGATCGCGGTCTCGGGCTTGCCGCCGAGCAAGCCGCCGTGCGAGGCCGTGACGACCACGGCGCCGGCATCAGCTGGTGTCACGAGGCTCGCCGAGTCGATCACGATCACCTTGGCGCCAGGACGGGCCGCGGACGCTATTTCATGACGGGCCTCATCGCCGAGCGGTGGCGCCGGGGCCGCTTTGAGCGGGGAGCGCGCAAGTCGTTCGAGAGCTTCGCGGCAGCTCATGCCGACGGCAAGGCCAAGGGCGGCTGCTGGTGCGTTGACTGTCGAGAGAGCGCCGCGTGCAACGCCGTTCTGCCCATCGCCGATGCGGGCGCTTGTGTGGGCGATCGCCGCGCCGGGTACGCCCAGATCGCCGAGAAGATCGAGGCCGGCGACCCCTGCGCGCTCGCGGCCAATGCCCGCATCATTGAGGATGATCGCGGCGACGCCCTTTGCTGCAGCGTAGGCGGCGGCGTACGTGCCGCCGTGCGATGCCGCGTAGACGACAGCGCCACGATGCGCGGTCGCAAGATGTGTGACGCTGTCGAGGGTAATCATCGGCAGGGGCGACAGGCTCATGCGCATCATCCTCGATACAGCGACGCCCAGGCAGTCGGCCTGGGCGTCGTGATTTTCGCGTCAATCGCAAGCGCGCCAGCGCGCCTCGGTCACTTCTTGGCTGCCGGCGCCGGTGTGTCCGTTGCAGAGGACGTGTCTGCGGGCCGCGGCGGCGGCTCGGGGATCTCGCCGCGCATCAGCTTGATGGCGTACTGGAGCTGCTGGTCCTTGTCCGCCTCGGGGGGGACATAGGAGTTCGAGCCTGACTCTTCCTTCTCCTTGCTGCCATCGCCCTTGAGATGGCCACGCAGACTCGCCTCGCCGCGCGGCTTCTCCTTGCTCATGCGCGCCTTCAGCTCCTCGGGCAGCTCCTGCTCGACGACGACATCAGGATCGATGCCCTTGGCCTGGATGGAGCGGCCCGACGGTGTGTAGTAGCGCGCCGTGGTCAGGCGGATGGCGCCATTCTGGCCGAGCGGGATGATCGTCTGCACCGACCCTTTGCCGAACGAGCGCGTTCCGATCACGAGCGCACGGTTATGGTCCTGCAGCGCTCCGGCCACAATCTCGGAAGCCGAGGCCGAGCCACCATTGATCAGCACCAGTATCCGCTTGCCGTCGGTGATGTCGCCCGGGCGGGCATTCGAGCGCTGCGTTTCCTCGAGATTGCGGCCTTTCGTCAGCACGATCGCGCCGCGCTCAAGGAAGTCGTCGGCCACTGCGATCGCCTGATCGAGGAGGCCGCCGGGGTTGTTTCTCAGGTCGATGATGAAGCCCTTGAGATTTGGGATCTCCTTCTTCAGTCGCTCCACCGAGGAGACCAGGTTGGCGTGGGTCTGCTCGTTGAAGGTCGTGATGCGGATGTAGGCGATGTCGCCTTCCGCACGTGCGCGCACGGCGTTGATGCGGATGCGGTCGCGCACGATGCGCAACTCGATCGGATCATCATTGCCCCGTCGCTGGATGGTGAGCGTGATCGCGGTGCCGACCTTTCCACGCATCTTCTCGACGGCCTGCTCGAGAGTCAGCCCGACGATCTGCTCGCCGTCGAGATGCGTGATGAGATCGTTGGCCATGACGCCGGCGCGGGCGGCGGGCGTTTCGTCGATCGGAGCAACGACCTTGACGATGTTGTTCTCCATCGTCACCTCGATTCCGAGGCCGCCGAACTCGCCCCGCGTCTGCACCTGCATGTCGCTGAAGTGCTTGCGGTTGAGGAAGGCGGAATGCGGGTCGAGCGAGCTCAGCATGCCGTTGATCGCGCTCTCGATGAGCTTCGAGTCATCGGGCTTCTCGACGTAGTCCGTGCGGACGCGCTCGAGCACGTCGCCGAAGAGGTCGAGCTGCTTGTAGATCTCGCTGTTGGCAGACGTCGCCGAGTAGGTACGGGTGACGTTGACGACAGTTGTCAGGCCGGCTACCGCCGAAAGCGTGACGAAAGTCCAGAATGCGTAGTCGGCTTTGCGCTTCATTCTTGCACCCTCTAAGAGCGTACGGCCCACCAGGGGTCGGGGTCGATTGGTCGATTGTCCTTACGGAACTCGACGTACAACACTGGGGCATTACCTTCGGCCTTGGCCGATTGCGAGCGGGGGGCGGCGGTCATGAGCCCTACCGGCTCGCCTGCGAGGACGAACTGCCCGACTTGTACGTCGATCTGAGATAGCCCTGCCAGAAGAATATGATATCCGTCCTCCGCATTGATGATCAAGAGCTGGCCCCACGTGCGGAAGGGCCCCGCCCAAAGAACTGAACCGTCGGTCGGCGATCGTACCTGCGCCGAATGACGGGTTTCCAGCACCACGCCCATGGACTGCGTGCCGAACTGCGTTTTGTCTCCGAACCCGAGCACGCGCTTGCCCTGCGCCGGCAGCGGCAGCGAGCCCTTGGCCTGGGCGAAGGGGATCGCGGGGCGCATAAGCCCAGGACTGAGCGAGGCAAGTTGGCTCGCGGAGGGCAAGAGCTGAGCCATTGCCGGCCCGGCCTTGGCTTCAACGGCGGGCGGTTCCGGTGCGGCATCTCCTGCAGCGCGGGCCGAGGGCGGCTTTTCAGCCGAGAGCAGTGGCGGCGTGGGCGGAACTGCCGCAGGGGCCGCCGCGCTGCCGGGGGCAGGCGCGTCTGGCCGCGGCGTTGCGCCACGGGCAGCCGGACCCGCGTCGAGGCGTGCAATGAGGGTCGTCAGGTCCTCGATCCGCCTCGCTGTCTCGGTCGCGTGCTTGCGTGCGGCCTCGAGCGCGGGCTGGTGCTCGGCGAGGGATTGGCGCCTGTTCTCGATAAGTTGAGCAATGCGTGTTCGCTCGATCTCGTGGCGGGCGGTCTCAGCCCGCAGGATCGCGCTCTGGGCCTTGCTCGCCTCCATGACCTTGACGAGCTCACTCAGGCGGCCTGCCAGGATCGTTGCCTGCTCGGCGAGCTCAGGAAACGCGCGCGCCAGGATCATGGCACTGCGTACGGTCTGCAGCGCGTCCTCGCGCCGGGTGATCATCACGGGCGGCGGATTGCGCCCCATGCGCTGCATGGCCGCCAGCAGCACGGCAATCTTGCCGTGGCGCTCGGAGAGCTGATCGCGGATCTTGCGCTCCTGATCTGTGAGGACCGCCTGCTGGCGTTCGATTTCCGTGAGCCGTGCCTCGCTGTCGTGGATGATCCGGGCCGTCTCGCGCAGGGTGTCGCTCAGTCGCTCGCGCTCGGCCTGGATGTCGGCGACGCTCTTTTCGAGGCCCTTAGTGCGCTGGCGCGTCTGGTCCAGCTCGCGGCGGGACTTCTCGAGATTGTCGCGGGCCTGGCCTGCGCCTTGCGCAAGGGCCGGCGGTGCGCCGTTGGCCATCGTCATCAGCAGGGCCGCGACGGCAAGCATCCGGCCGTAGGCCTGCATTGTGCCGCCGCCGGCCCGGCAGTGCCGTCCCGTCGCATCGCCTGTTGGCAGTTGTGCGTTATGCTCGACTATCGCCAAACACGGCCTCTTGAACGGCGGCCCCCCGATCGCCCTGCGGGATCACGCGGGAGGATCGAATGTCTTGCCATGAAGATTGCGGCAAATGTTTTGCCACGCAATCGCGCAATACCCGTTAATGTCCGACCGGTTTCGGTCACTTGTGCACAGGCAGGCGTCTGCCCATGTCAGCCAGGCCGCAGCCAGACCTCCAGGGAGCCTTCATGAGCACGGCTTTGTTTCATATGACTACGCTGGCCGTGCTGGCGGTGTTCGTGGTGCTCCTTCTCGGCCTCTGGAACATGATGCGGGGTACGAGCCCCAGCACGAGCCAGAAGCTCATGCGCTGGCGGGTGGGCCTGCAGTTCCTGGCTATTCTGATTATTATGGCCTTCTTTCTGCTCACCCGCTGATGGAGCGCGCGGCGCCATGGTCGTTCTGAACAAGATCTATACTCGCACGGGCGACAAGGGGACGACAGCGCTCGGCAGCGGCGAGCGCGTGCGCAAGGACAGCCTGCGCGTTTCCGCCTATGGCACGGTCGACGAAACCAACGCGTCCATCGGCATGGCGCGGGTCCATATTGCGGGCCTCTCCTTTCCCGTCGATGTCGATGCCATTCTCGGGCGCATTCAGAACGATCTGTTCGATCTCGGCGCCGATCTCTGTCTTCCCGATCGTGGCAAGCCGCTCCCCTACGAGCCGCTCCGCATCGTCCCTGAGCAGGTGGCGCGCCTCGAGAGTGAAATCGACGCCATGAATGCGGAGCTGAAGCCGCTGCGCTCTTTCGTGCTTCCAGGCGGGACAGCCGGCGCGGCAGCGCTCCACATTGCGCGCACGGTCTGCCGGCGGGCCGAGCGCCTGCTCGTCGAGCTTGCCGCCGCCCCCGACGAGCCCGTGAGCGAAGCTGCGATCCGCTATCTCAATCGCCTCTCCGACCTGCTGTTCGTCGCAAGCCGCTACGTCAACGACAGGGGCGACGGCGACGTGCTCTGGGTGCCGGGCCAAAACCGCGCGAATCTCGAGGGCGGCAAATCCTGATGCCCGGTTCCTGAATTCGGCTATTATTCGGGCATTCGATAGCGCGTTCAATCCAGCCCGTCCGCCAGCAAGGAGCCTCTCCAGTGTTCGTGCCCCTGAGAGACGACAATCCGTTGCGCGTGATCCGCTGGCAGTGGGTGACAGCGGGTCTCATCGCCACCAACGTCGCGATCTTCCTCCTCCAGCTCACTGCGCCGGGGCAGATCTATGCGGCGAGCTTTGCGGAAGTGCCGGCCGAGTTGCTCGCGACTGGCGGCGGCGCGGCGCGTGGACCAAATGACGTACTCGCGGTTCCAGAGGCACTGACGCTCATCACGTACCAGTTTCTGCACGGCAGTCCGATGCACCTCATCGGCAATATGCTGTTCCTCTGGGTGTTCGGCGACAACGTCGAGGACGCCATGGGCCACATGCGCTTCCTCGTTTTTTATCTGCTCTGCGGCATTGCCGGCGGTCTCGCGCACGCGGTCATGACGCCATCATCGACCATCCCGCTGATCGGTGCGTCCGGTGCCGTCGCCGGCGTGATCGCGGCCTATCTGATCCTGCACCCGCGCGTGCGCGTGTGGGTGCTGGCCTTCCGCTTTATACCTTTGCGGATCACGGCGGCCTGGGCTCTCGGCGCGTGGATCGCGACGCAGTTCGTGATGCTCTTCATCCCGGATGGCAGTCCTGTCGCGTGGTGGGCGCACATTGGCGGCATCCTCGCGGGCGCATTCCTGATCGTGTTCATGCGACGGCCTGGCGTGCCGCTGTTCGACCAGAGCCAGCGGGCCTGAGATCTGGTGTGAGCCTCTCGGAGCCGGTGAGCGAGGCGAATTCCGGCGTGAGCGCGGGCTCATGAGCGCGCAAGTGCGTGCCGGCGCAAGCGCCGCCCCCGCGGAGCCGATGAGCGAAGCGAATTTCGACGTGAGCGAAAATGGTGGGCGGTGAGGGGATCGAACCCCCGACATCTTCGGTGTAAACGAAGCGCTCTACCGCTGAGCTAACCGCCCCCTTAGTGCGCCCCAGCCTCTACAGCCCTGCGGCAGGCGCTGTAAACCCCGTCCTCGCACATGCGAACCTGCTGATATAGCGAACGGTGTTTAACGGAACCTTCGCCAGCGCAGGGTAGTTTATGCAATGCATCCGGCGCTTAGCGCACTGGATTCCAGAGTGACGGGTGCGTCACTCCGTTTTGATGCCTCCCTGTTGACTCCTGAGCCGCGCCTCGCGCGGCTCTTTTTCGAGTCAGAGCACCTTGCCCGGATTGAGCAGGCCCTTGGGGTCGAGTGCGTCCTTGATGCGGCGCATGAGATCGAGTTCGACCGGATCCTTGAGCCGCGCCAGCTCCGCCCGCTTCATGAAGCCGATGCCGTGCTCGGCGGATATCGAGCCGTCCATGGCGGCGACCACATCGTGCACAGCACTCATGATTGCATCCCACTGGGCGAGAAACGCCTTGTCGTCCGCGCCGACGGGCTTGGCGATGTTGTAGTGGATGTTGCCATCGCCGAAATGGCCGATCGGCAGCGGGCGCGCGTCGGGACAGACCTTCTCGACAGCCGCGGCAGCGCGCTCTAGGAACTCCGGGATGCGCGCGACTGCGACCGAGATGTCGTGCTTGATGTTGCCGCCTTCGGGCCGCTGCGCCTCGGAGATGGACTCGCGGATCATCCAGAGATCGCGCGCCTGATTGGGCGACTGCGCGATCGCGGCATCCAGAATGAGCCCGCTCTCGCTCGCGGCGACGAGGATGTCCTCCATCATCGCCTGCGCACCGCCATCCGCCTTCGGACCGGAGATCTCGAGCAGCACGTACCAGGGGTATGGCGCCGCGAAGGGATCGCGCGTGCCCTTGATGTGGCGGAGCACGATCTCGACCATGAGACGCGGAATGAACTCGAAAGCCGTGAGCGTCGAACCCGCGCGCGCCTGCGCCTCGGAAAGCAGTGTCAGCGCGTTGTCGATCGAGGGCAGCGTGACCATGGCCGTTGCCATCTCGGCCGGGCGCGGCAGAAGGCGCAGCACCGCCGCCGTGATGATGCCGAGCGTGCCCTCGGACCCGATGAAGAGATCGCGCAGGTCGTAGCCTGTGTTGTCCTTTTTGAGCGCGCGCAGACCATTCCACACACGCCCGTCGGCCAGTACGACCTCGAGCCCCAGCACCTGCTGGCGCGCATTGCCATAGGCGAGCACGCCGACACCGCCCGCGTTCGTGCCGAGATTGCCCCCAATGCGGCAGCTTCCCTGCGAGGGCAGCGCCAGCGGGAAGAGGCGCCCGGCCTTTTCGGCGACATCCTGGCATTCCTGGAGCGTAAGGCCCGCCTCGACAGTCATGCTCGTGCCGGTCGGATCGACGTGGCGCACCTTGTTCATGCGCGCGACCGAGACGACGATCTCACCATGTTGGGGGATCTGCCCGCCCACAAGACCTGTGTTACCCGCCTGCGGAACCACGGCGAGGTTCAGCTCGTTGGCGAGCGCCATGATACGGCTCACCTCATCCGTCGAGGCGGGCCGCAGCACCAGCGCCGAGCGGCCGACGTACTTGTCGCGCAGCTCCTTGAGGTAGGGGAGCTGCTGGTCGGGATCGGTGAGGGCGTGCCCTTTACCCACGATCGCGGCAAAGCGCTCGATGATTTCAGGGGAGAGCCGCGTGCGGGCGGGGGACATCTCGTTCATCTCGGGTCTCGGGCCAATTCTTTGCGCGTTCCACGAGGCAGTCAGCGCGTCCGGGCGGTCCGGCGCGTTGATACTCCTCAAGATCTGGATACGGCGAATTAGTCCCCGGGGCTAGCGGGATCGCCTGCGCGGCAGGGGTGGCCGAGGCGCAGGGCTACAACGTCCCTACGCGCCCTTCCACGGCTCGATCCTGGTCACGTCGACCCGGCGGCGGGCCTCGTGCAGGTCGTAGTTGCGCTGGAGGTTCATCCAGTATTCGGGGGCATTGCCGAAGAAGCGCCCGAGGCGGACTGCTATCTCGGCGGTCATGCGCGTCTCGCCCTTCACGAGGTGCACGAGCAAGCCGACCGACAGTTCGGTCCGCGTCGCCAGAGCGCCGGCGCTCATATTGAGAGGGTCAAGGTAGTGGTCCTTGAGCACTCTCCCCGGATGCGATGGTCCATCGAGGACGATCATCTGTGGTTCCTGCCGAGGTCATTTGCGACCTCAATTCCATGGCGCCGCCGATGGGGTCTGGCGCCTCGTACCCGGCCATCATGAGGCAGGCCTCTCACAAATCACTGAACGACATATCTAAAATTTGTCGTTCGCAGCCGTTTTGCGTCGGCGTGCACTCCAGAATGTTGCTCGGGACGGGCTGGAAACCATTTCTACGTCGGCCGACAGGAGTAGAACCTGTTGCAGCGCCTACCAATCCTTTTGACACAGATAGTCATTTGGCTGCTTGATGTGGTGCGGCCTTAGTGCCGTTTTTTCTTATTATTTGAGATGGAGGGTTCAATGAGAGTCCTAGCCGTCACTGTCAGCACTTTGCTTCTCATAACGGGTGGTTCGCTGGTTTCGAAAGCCGCCCCGCCGAGTTTGCTGCAATCCGGTTCGGATAGCGCAGTAACGCTGGTCCAGCAAAAGAAGGCGACTAAAAAGGCGGCTCCCAAAGAGGGCTGCTTCGAGCGCTGCATGGCCCGCTCGCGCGCTTCGTCGCGATCACCTGTTGCGGCCTGCCAACGTCAGTGCAAGTAGCTGGATGCCAAACGAGAGAGACTGCCACCCCGCCTCACCAGGCGGGGTTTCTTTGTCTCCAGAAGCGGCCCTTGATGGCGCCCAACTTTCGCAGCTGAGCGCTACCTCGCTTCCAAGTCCTTGAAATGATGGTGGGCCCGGCAGGACTCGAACCTGCAACCAGACGGTTATGAGCCGCCGGCTCTAACCATTGAGCTACGGGCCCCTCGCTTTCTCAAACCTCCCCGGCCGGCACCGCCTTGGAGGCGGACGCCACGCGGCGTCGATCGTGGCTGTGGTCCACGGTGTTGGGCACAAGACCCGAGGTCGTTCAGCGGAGCGCGCCTCTATAACAGACTCGGCCGCCCCTTGGCACCCACCCGGAGCCCTACCGCGAATTAACCTCGGCCCGGGCCGTTGTTGCACGCTTTCGCCGTATTGGCAGGCCACAGAGCATCCAGCCGGGAAAACCAATGGACTGCCTCATGAAATCCCTCTCTTCAATGGCGATCGCGACCCTACTCGCGCTCGTCCCCATCCTCGGAGCCGCCCCCATGACCAGTGTCGAGGCTCAGGAGCAGCGCGCAGGTCGCTGGGTCATGGTTGCAGGCCATGGCAGCGTCGAGGCGCCGCCCGACAGCGCCTCGATATCGACCGGCGTCGTCAGCGAGGCCACGAGCGCGCGAGCAGCGCTCACCGCTAACAATGCCGCCATGCGCAAGGTCATCGATGGCCTCAAGGCGGCCGGCATAGACGCCAAGGACATCAAGACCCAGCAGTTCCAGATCGCGCCCCGCTACCGCAGCTACAAGGACCGCGAGGCGCAGGTCGAGGCCTACGTCGTGCGCAATCAGGTCGAGGTGAAGGTCCGCGAGATCGCGCGCCTCGGCGACATTCTCGACCAGGCCGTAGCGCTCGGCGCCAACCAGGCGAGCAACATCGTCTTCCATGTCTCCGATGCCGAGAAGCGCAAGGACGAGGCGCGCCGCAAGGCTGTCGAGAATGCAATGCAACGCGCACGGCTGCTCGCGGAGTCGGCGGGTGCGAAGCTCGGGCCAGTGCTGACGATCAGCGAGGAAGTGACAGGCCCGCGGCCGCCGCGGCCCATGGTGGCGCGCACCATGTCGGCGGACAGCGTGCCCATCGAGACGGGCACCGAGACGCTGCACGTTCGCGTCGAGGTGTCATTCGCGCTGGAGTAGGGTTTGCTCTTTCGAAGTGCCGCGGGCTGCCGGGAAGAGGTGCTGTCGCTTCCGGTCGTAGTGCTATGCCCGCGACGGCCATGCGGTCACGGCTCGTTGGTGGCATCCACGTCATGAATGGGTCCGGGAGGGTGTCCCTTCCGGTTGGGGTGTGGGGCGAAAGCCCCACTCGCGAAGCGATCAGCCCCTACAACAAAACCAAAGTTGCCAGCCCGAGGAAGGCGACGAAGCCGATCACGTCGGTGATGGTCGTTACGAACGTCGCGGAGGCGACGGCAGGGTCGAAGCCCAGGCGATCGAGCGCGAGCGGCACGAGAATGCCGGCGACGGCGGCCGTGAACAAGTTGATCAGCAGCGCAATGGCAATAACGATGCCGAGCGTGCCGATGCCGAACCACAGGAACACAATCGGACCGAGCAGGGCGCCCAAGGTCAGCCCGTTGATCAGGCCGACCGCGGCCTCGCGAAGGATTATGCGCGTGCGGTTCGAGGGGCCGAGATCCCTGGTGGCGAGCGCGCGCACAGTGACGGCCATGGTCTGCGTGCCGGCATTGCCGCCCATGGAGGCGACGATCGGCATGAGCACCGCAAGCGCCACCATCTGCTCGATGGACGCATCGAACTGCTTGATCACCGCGGCCGCGACCCCGGCCGTGCAAAGGTTGATCGCGAGCCACACGATGCGGCTGCGGACCGTGTTGATCACGCTGTCGCCGATGCTCTCGTCGCCGACGCCGGCGAGGCGGCGGAGGTCCTCGTCGGTCTCGTCCTCGATCACCTCGACGATGTCGTCGACCGTGACGACGCCGACGAGGCGCCTGTTGGCGTCGACGACGGGCGCCGATTTGAGGTCATAGCGCTCGAACTGGCGCGCCATCTCTTCCTGGTCGAGGGTCGCGGAGACCGTATGCTGGTCGGCCTCCATGATATTCTCGACGAGCACCTCGCGCTTCGTGCGCAGGAGCCGCGAGAGGTCGATCGTGCCAATGACGCGGAAACTCGGATCGACGACGAAGATGTCGGTGAAGGTCTCGGGCAGGTCGTCGGCCTCGCGCATGTGGTCGATGACACGGCCGACCGTCCAGAAGGGCGGCACCGCGACGAAGTCCGTCTGCATGAGACGGCCGGCGGTTTCTTCCGGATATTCGAGGTTGCGCTCGAGCGCGATGCGATCGCTCGAGGGCATCTGCGCGAGGACGTCCTCCTGGTCCTCCTTGTCGAGGCTTTCGAGGACGTAAGCGGCGTCGTCGGTATCGAGCTCGGTCAGGACGCGGGCGAGGACCTCGTTCGGCAGGGCCTCGGCGAGCTGGTCGCGGACGCCTTCCTCGAGTTCCGACATGACTTCGGGGTCGAAGTCGTCGCCCTGGATCTGAATGAGCTGGACGCGCTCGTCGGGGTCGAGAAGCTCGATGAGATCGGCGAGATCGGGCGCCCTGAGGCCGTGCGTCAGCACGCGTACGTTCGCGGTCTGCCCCTCGTGAAGCGCCAGCCTGAGGGCTTCGAGGCGGCGCGTGTTCACTGTCTCTTGGCTATCGCCAGCCTCGGTCTCGGGCGCTTCCTGGCTCATTGACGGCGGCCTCTCGCGCGGTGCGTGCTGGTTGCTCTTCGGCCCGAGCGCATAGCATGGTGCGCGTTCATGCCATAGCGCCAGTTGGTTGAGGACGAACGATGTCGCAGCGCCACCTCGTGTTTGCCAGCTCGCTCGACTATGCGCGCCACACGGGTGGTTACGTCTACAACACGCGGTTGATGCAGGAGCTTGCCGCTACGGGCTCAGAGATCGTGCGGCTCGATCTGCCGGCGGGCTTTCCGAGGCCCGATGCTGCAGCACGCGCGCGATCGGCGGCGCTTCTCGCGGCACTGCCGGATGGATCGATTGTTGTGTCAGACCAGATTTGCCTGTCGCCGCTGGCGGACATCGTGGCGCGCGAAGCTGAACGCCTGCGCCTGGTGATGATCTTCCATCATCCGATCGCCATGGAGGAGGGCCTGCCGCCGGACGAGAGTGCCCACTTCATGGCGGTCGAGCGAGCGGCGCTGGCGGCGTGCCGTCTCGTCATCGCATCGTCACATACGACCGCCAGCACCCTCACCGCCGATTACGGCGTGGCCGCCGATCGGATCGTCGTGGCGCCGCCGGGGATCGCGCGGTTTGCTGCGCATGAGCCGCCGCGGGCGAATGTGCCGCTGCTCTTGTCGGTAGGGGCGGTTATTCCGCGGAAGGGTTACCACGACTTGGTCGCGGCGTTGGCAGGGTTGGCGCACCTGCCGTGGACGCTGAGCATCGTCGGCGATCACGAGCGGGCACCGGATTATGTCGCAAGGCTATCCGAAATGATCCGCGGCGCGGGGCTCGAAGGGCGCGTGCGCCTGGAGGGTGGGCTGCCACAAGCCGATCTCGATGCGCGATGGCGGTCGGCGGATGTCTATGTTTCGGCGTCGCTCCATGAGGGCTATGGCATGGCGGTGGCGGAGGCGATTGCGCGTGGCCTGCCCACGGTGACGACGGGAGCTGATGCCATTCGCGATTGGCTCGATCCTTCGGCGGCGCTGATCGTGCCGGAGCGGTCGCCGCAGGCGCTTCGTGCGGCGCTCTCGCGCGTTCTCTCCGACCCCGCACTCAGGGCCGAGTTGAGGGGTGCAGCGCTGGTGCAGGCGGCGCGTTTTCCAAGCTCGGCCGATGCAGCGGCGGCTGTAGGTCGGCGGCTGGCGGCTTTGTCATAAAGGCGGGTGGGGCCGGGAGGGTGTCCCTCCCGGTGGAGCGCGAGGCTAGCCTCGCTCGCGCCGCAGGCGCGATCAGTTGCCCGCCGCAATCCGCTTATCGACGAGCGCCCCAATCTCGCTCTCGCTGTATCCGAGGTCGGCGAGCAGCGTGCGCGTATCGGCACCGAGGGGTGGCGGCGCGCGATCGGGTACGGCATCGAGTCCGCGGAAGATCACGGGCTGGCGAAGCGTGCGCACGATCCCGGTCTCGCCTGCAAAATTCGGCTCGAAGAAGCCGACGGCCTTGAGGTGTGGATCATCGAGCAGGCTATCCGGCGTGTGGACGACGCCGCACGGGACGTCCGCTTTCTCGAATGCCGCCAGCCATTCAGCGCTCGTGCGACCGCTGAGTGACGCGGCGATGATGCCGTAGAGCTCATCGGAGCGCTTGGAGCGCTCAGCATTGTTTGAGAACCATGGCTGTTTGGTGAGATCCTCGCGGCCGAGCAAGCTCAGCACGCGCGTCCACTGGGTTTGTGTGTACGGGAGCAATGCGATCCAGCCATCGCTCGTCGCGAAGGGCTTGCGGTTCTGTGAGAGCGTGCGGTGATAGCCCGTCGGGCCATCAGATGCGAAGCTCGCGCCCATGAGGTGCTCATTGAGCGAGAACGCCGCCATGGCTTCGAACATGGGCATCTCGACGAGCTGGCCTTCGCCGCCATTGCGCTCGCGGTGAAGGAGCGCGGCGAGCACGGCATAGACGACGTGCAGCGCGCCGGCTTTGTCGGCAGTCACGGTCGGATGATAGGCCGGTGTGCCGTCGCGGCGGTGCGTGAGGCCGGCGAGGCCAGAGCTCCCCTGAATGATGTCGTCGTAGGCGGGCTTGCCCGAATAGGGACCGTCGCTGCCGTAGCCGAGCGCTGCGCAATAGACGAGGCGCGGATTGAGCGCGTGCACGTTCTCCCAGCTGAAACCGAGGCGGTCGAGCGCATCCTGGCGCATGTTGTGGACGAGCGCGTCGCCGGTCTTGATGAGACGCCGCAGTACTTCCTTGCCCTGCTCCTGCTTGAGGTCGAGGGCGAGCGAGCGCTTGTTGCGGTTGTTGTTCACGAAGACCGCGCCGAGGCCCGGCCCCGTTGTCGGCGGCGTGTAGCGGTTCATGTCGCCGTCGACGGTTTCGATCTTGATCACCTCCGCGCCGAGGTCGCCAAGGAACTGGGTCGCGAAGGGCCCGAGCACGATCGTTGTGATGTCGATGATCCGGAGGCCGGCGAGCAGCGGGTACATGGGGGCGGGCGTTCCTTCGATCTTGTTTGTGGCCCTCGTGGGCGCTTGCGCCGTTTATGCCGCACACGGCGCGAAGGCGCCAGGGTGTTGCATTGCAATGGAGAACGCGGATGGAGCAGAGGTAACGCAGATCGCTCCCCGGGATGTGATTATCGCACCCCTGCGGGAAGGACTAAAATATCAGTGCGATGCGTAACATGGAGGCTCGTCATGGCTACATTCGTCATGCTCGCAAACTTCACTGACAAGGGCATTCACAGCGTCAAGGACACCGTCAAACGCGCCGAAGCTTTCAAAGAGATCGCCAAGGCCGATGGTGTCACCGTGAAGGAGATCTACTGGACGCTCGGCCACTACGATATCGTTGTCACGGCTGAGGCCAAGGACGATATGGCGGTCACCGCCCTCGGTCTCAGCCTCGCGAAGGCCGGAAATGTCCGCACGCAAACACTGCGCGCTTTCGGCCCGAAGGAAATGACCGAGATCCTCGGCAAAGTGAAGTAGCTCACATTCGCAGGTGCAGGCACGCCATCCGATGGCGCTTATCGGCTTGTCCGATAGGCGCCAAGCTGGAGGTTGTTGTCAGAGAAATCTCACCTCGAAAGCCGTCTTCGTGTTCCGGCGCATTCCCGCGGCCTCGTAGAAGCGCAGCGTCTCCTCGCGCTTCGAGCCGGTCATCAGCGTGACCCGATAGCACTCTTGCTCGCGCGCGATGTCGATGGCGCGCGCAACGACCTCTCGGCCGTAGCCGCGCTTTCTGTGATCGCGGTGCGTTACGACATTCTCGATGAGGGCGTAGGAGCGTCCAGCTCTCGTGAAGTTGGGGCACACGAGCAGCGTGCACGTGCTGACCGCAATTCCATCGGCCTCGCAAAGGAGTATCGTCGCGCCGGGATGATCGAGAACCTTCGACAGTGCATCAGCGGCCGCTGCTTCCGACCGCCACGGGGGATCAGCGGGTTGGAGCTGAGCGTAGAGATCAAACAGAGCCCGCTGATCTGCGAGCGTAGCGGGCCTGATGGTGGCGGTCATTCGGGCGGCCTTCATGGCTGCAGCAACAGGCCATCATACTGGTAGGCATCAACCCAAGTCTGCCCAACCCCGCGGAACTCGTGGACGGACGTTAGCTGCAGACCTCAATCCGGCCCCTTCATCGACCAGTTCGAGGCTTGCCCGCGCACCTTCTTCCGGAAGAAGAATGACCAGGGATCAGGGAACTGCCCGACGGGGATCTCAATCAGCGCCGGCGCATTGGCCTTGATCGCGGCCCTGAGCGCGGGCCGTAACGCCTCGGGAGTCGTGACGCGCTCGGTGCGCATTCCGAAACTCTCGGCGAGCCGCACGAAATCTGGGTTCACGAGATCGGACGCGACCGTGCGACCTTCATAATTGCTCTGCTGGATGCGCTTCACGTTGCCATAGGCATTGTCATTGAAGACGAGCGCCACGACGCCGATGTTGTGCGCGACGGCCGTCGCCATCTCCTGCACGCCGAACATGAAGCCGCCATCTCCGTGCAAGGCGACGACCGCGCGATCCGGCATTGCAGCCTTGGCCCCGAGCGCCGTCGGATAGCCCCAGCCGAGCGTGCCCTGATAGCCCGTCGAGAGATATGTGCGCGGCTGATACACGGGATAGAGCAGTCGACTCGCATAACTGATCTGGGTCAGCTCCTCGATGAGGATACCGTCCTCGGGAAGCTCGGCGCGAATGGCGTCGATCCATGCTTTTTGTGGTGCGAGGCGCGCGAATTCACCGTCCATCTGGGCACGCAGCGCTTTCATCTCGTCGGTGCGATCAGCGGGCTTGTCGCCGACACGCTCCAGCTCATTCAGTAGCGCCGCCACGCCCTCGGCCGCATCGGCCACGATCGCGATATCCGGCGTGCAGGTGCGCCCGGTGCGGGCCGGATCGATGTCGAGGTGAATGATCTTCATTGCATCATCGCGGCCCCAGTCCATGACGTGCTGGAGGCGCGTGCCGATGCCGATGACCACGTCGACGTCCTTCCACAGCGTGTGGCCAGCCGGGAAGCGATGCATGAAGGGATTGCGCCCGTCCAGGACGCCCTGGCCCGTGCGATAGGCGACGACCGGCGCCTGGAGCCGCGACGAGAGACGCGTCACCTCCGCGCTGGCGTCCTGGGCGCCACCACCCACGAGGATGATCGGCCGCTTGGCGCCGGCAAGTGCCTTGGCCGCGGCCTTGATGGCGTCGAGGTCGAGCGGTGGCGTCTTGCGCACGGCCGGCGTGTCGTCGAAGGCCACGTCCGCCGCCGAGCGCCACATGTTCCAGCCGCACTCTAGGCCGACGGGACCAGGGACGCCGCTCAGAAGCTGGTCGAAGGCAGCGCGGCTCTTGGCCGCGGCGTCCTGCGGTCCTTCGATGTGGCCAGCCCACTTCGTCAGTGTCCGCATGATGCCGAGCTGGTCGGGGATTTCGTGCAGGAAGCCGATGCCCTTGCCGATGTACTGCTCATAGATCTGGCCCGAGATCGCAAGGACCGGGGCGCAAAGGGACTGGGCCGTGGCGAGCGGCGTCGTCGTGTTGAGGAAGCCGGGGCCCGGCACAACGCAGTAGGCCTGGGGCTTTCCCGTCGCCAGTGCAGCGCCGAGGGCCATGTAGGCTGTGGCCTGCTCGTGACGGGTGTGGATCGGCTTCAGCGGGTTCCCGGCCCTGACCAAGGCATCGAAAAAATCGTCGTTCTGAACCCCCGGAAGGCAGTAGATCTGGTCCAACCCGTTTGCGACCATCGTCTTGATCGTGACTTCGGCGGCATTCATCTGGGCAAGATTGGTGGCGGGCATATCCAGCTCCCGGGGAATAGGCTTTTTTCCTGGCTACCTGATGGGGGAATGCGTGTCACGGGGTTAGAGTGGCATTGGCGGCTGGTTGCAGTGCACGGCGAGTGCCATGCCAGCGCCACGCTTGATGTGGATAATCGCATCTGCTTCCTGCGATAACTACTAGGATCGGACAGGCGAATCGCAGCCGGCTTGGGGAATGATGGCGGATCTGGGAATGAACAACGCGCGTATGCAGCGCGGCAGGAATGGCGTCGTGATATTGGCGTCTTGGATCCTGGCGGGAGCCGTGATGGCGAGCGCCAGCATCGCGCTTGCGCAGACGTCTTCCATTCCAGGCCTTGTGGTGACGACAACGCCGCCTCCGCAGCAGCGCGAGCCGGTGGCGCCACTTCGCACGAGCCCTGCACCGCCAAAAGCCGAAGCAAAACCGAAGCCGGCGCCGCGCCCACGACGCGAGGCGAGCACGGCCCCGTCCGCTGACGCGGGTTCGGGAGGGAGCGGGCGCGGGCAGGGCATCGTTCTGCTCGTCAATGACGAGCCCGTCACGGGCTATGAGATCGAGCAGCGGGCAACATTGATGGCCGCCGGCTCCGGTGGTGGCGCCGACATGCGGGCGCGCGCCGAGGCACGCTGGAAGCAGATCATCCAGGACCCCAAGACGAACGAGCGCTTCCAATCATTCCTGCGCGAGAAGCAGCCGCGGAGCCGCGAGGAAGCGGCGGGTTTGCAGAAGCAGTTCATCGGCGACCTGCAGCGCAATATGCTGGATCAGCTGCGCCGCGAGGCGCGGATCGGGAGCATCCAGAAGTTCCGCGCGCAGGCGCAGGAAGAGTTGATCGACGAGAAGCTGAAGATCCAGGAAGGCAAGCGGCTCACGATCGCAGTCAGCGATGACGAGGTGAATAAGGCGTTCGTGGATATGGCGCAGCGGAACAAGATCACCGAGGCGCAGTTCACCGAGCAGCTCAAGTCGCAGGGCATCGATCCCTCGACGATCAAGGCGCGCACGCGCGCAGCCCTCTATTGGCGCGATGTTATTCGCCGCAAGTACGGTGCCCAGATCAATATCAACGATCGCGACATCGACCGGTTCGTCGAGCAGTCGGGCAGTGATGACAAGGGCGCGCCTGCGGTCGAAATGCAGCTCCACAAGATCACACTTGCCGTACCGGGCAAGATCGATCAGGCCGCGCTCGCGCGCCGCCTCTCCGAGGCCGAGCAGCTGCGCAAACGTTTCCGCGGCTGCCGCAGTACGCAGGAGTTGGTTAAGGGCTTGCCCGACGTGCGCTTCGAGAGCCTTGCCAATCAGGCGGCGTCCAGCGTCGGCGAGCCAACCCGGAGCCTCCTTTTGAATGCCAAGGACGGCGAGATGGTGCCACCCACCCTTGCCAGCACCGGCGTCGAGCTATATGCCGTCTGCGGGCGCAAGACTGTCAAGGTGGACGAAGAAAAGCGCCTCAAGGCTCAGGCGGAGCTGACGATGCGCGAGTTCGATGTCGTGTCTCGCCGTCATCTGAGGGATCTCCGTGCCGAGGCCTTGATCGAGAAGCGCTGATCGATCGGATCAGGACGGTCGGGAGTTAAGGCCTTGGCGAGCGAAGTTGGGCGTGCGGCGGGTTCGCGCCGCCCGGTGGCGCTGACGATGGGCGACCCGGCCGGCATCGGTCTCGACATCACGCTTCTCGCGTGGCGCGACCGGGCGACCAGCGGCATTCCTCCCTTTATTCTATATGCCGACCCGACTGCCGTCGCCGAACGCGCGCGCGCGCTCGGCATTGCCCCCGAGCTAGCTATTTCCGAGGATCTCGAAGCTGGGCGCCAGGCATTCGCTGCGCGTCTGCCGGTGCGTCCGGTGCCGCTCGCAGTGCCAGTTGTCGCCGGCCGCACCGAGATGCTCAATGCCGGCGGGATCATCGCGGCCATCGATCAGGCCGTTACCGATGTCGTCGCAGGCCGCGCGGCTGCCGTCGCGACCAACCCCATAGCCAAGAGCACGCTGCTGCGTGCGGGCTTCCAGCATCCTGGCCACACGGAATACCTCGCCGAGCTTGCGGGTCGCCATCATTCAGGCAGGCGCTGGGTCCCCGTGATGATGCTCGCGTCGGATATCCTACGCGTGGTGCCGCTCACGGTTCACGTGCCGATCGCGCGGGTGCCCGAGCTGCTCACACTGGCGCGCGTTGGCGAGACGGTCCGCATCGTGGCCGAGGCCATGATCGCTGATTTCGGGATCGCGAAGCCGCGGATCGCAGTTACGGGCCTCAATCCGCACGCGGGCGAAGCGGGTATTATTGGTCGCGAGGAGGTCGCCGTGATCGCGCCGGCCATTGCGTCTCTACAGGCTGAGGGGCTCGCGGTGACAGGCCCACATTCCGCGGACTCGCTGTTTCATGGCGAGGCGCGCAAGCGCTATGACGCCGTCGTCACGATGTATCACGACCAGGCACTGATCCCGATCAAGACGCTGTCGTTCGAGACTGCCGTGAACGTCACGCTCGGACTGCCGTTCGTGCGCACCTCGCCGGATCATGGCACGGCATTCGACATCGCGGGGACGGGCGCGGCCTCGCCATCGAGCCTCGTCGCGGCACTGAAGCTCGCCGCGGAGCTGGCCGAGCGCCGCGCTGTGGCGCGTCATGCCTGAGCCGGTAAAGTCGCCGAAGCCGGCGGGGGACGGTCTGCCGCCACTGCGGGAGGTGATCTCTGCGCTCGAGATCGACGCCAAGAAGAGCCTCGGTCAGAACTTCATCCTCGATCTCAATCTCACACGGCGCATTGCGCGCCTTGCGGCGCCGCTCGATGCGACGACGGTCGTGGAAATTGGTCCAGGTCCCGGTGGATTGACGCGGGGTCTCCTCATGGAGGGGGCGCGCCGCGTCGTCGCCGTCGAGCGCGACCGGCGCTGCGAGCCGGCTCTGGCACAGATCGCCGACGCTTATCCAGGCCGGCTCGATGTTCATCTCGGCGATGCGCTCGACGTGCAATGGCCGCAACTGCTTTCGCAAGACGCTGGCCGCACTGTGATCGTCGCGAACCTTCCCTACAACGTCGCGACGCGCCTGCTCATCGGCTGGCTCGAGACCGAGCCCTGGCCGCCGTGGTGGGAGCGTATGGTGCTCATGTTCCAGAAGGAGGTGGCGGAGCGCATCGTCGCTGAGCCGGGCAATAAGGCCTATGGCCGCCTCGCTGTTATCTCACAGTGGCGGACGACGCCGCGCATTGCGCTGACGCTTGGCCCGGAAGCCTTCACGCCGCCGCCGAAGGTTGCGTCCGCCGTCGTGAGCTTCCTGCCGCGCGCGCAGCCGATGCCGGAGTGCTCGGTGAAGTGGCTCGGGCGGGTCACCGCTGCAGCCTTCGGCCAGCGCCGCAAAATGCTGCGCCAAAGTCTCAGGACCCTCGTCGCCGATCCGCTGCCGCTGCTCGAGGCCGCGGGTGTCGATCCGCAGCAGCGCGCCGAGCAACTCGACGTTGCGACTTTCGCGCGTATGGCGCGCGTGGCGGAGCGCCTCGCGTCGTCGTCGCGTTGAGATATTGCGAGAGGGCGCTCAGTCGCGGCCGGGATCGTAGCGATTGCGCTGACGCCACTCGGCCATGAAGTAGGAGAGCGACTCGTCCACGTTGTCCGGCATCACGATCCGGATCGTCACGAGCTGATCGCCGACGGACCCATCGGTGGTGCTGCGCACGCCCTTGCCCTTGAGGCGGAAGATGCGCCCGGAGCTGGTCCCCTTGGGGATTTGCAGCGCAACGCGTCCTGAGATCGTCGCGACCTCGATCTTGCCGCCGAGAACGGCCTCGTCGACGGTAATCGGCACCTCGAGCAGAATGTCATTGCCGAGCCGCTTGAACTTCGCGTGGGGGCGCACATGGATCTCGACGAGCGCGTCGCCATTCTCGCCACCGCGCAGGCCCGGTGTGCCCTTGGCCTTCAGCCGCAGGATCTGACCGTCGGCTACACCCTCGGGCACGGTGAGGTCGAGCGTGCCGCCCTCCGGCATGGTGACGCGCTTCCTCGCGCCGCTGACCGCTTCCATGAAGTCCACTTCGAGCGTGTAGCGCACATCCTGGCCGCGCAGGCTGAAGCCCGGGCCGCGCGCGCCGCGTGCGCTGAAGAGGTCGGAAAAGATGTCGCTGACGCCGCTGCCTTCCCGCCCGCCGAAGCCGTTAGCCCAGCCGCCGGCACCCGCGCCATTGCGCGCGTAGGACCGCACGGGCTCGCCCTGCGCGTCGATCTCGCCGTCGTCGTAGCGACGCCGCTTGGTCGTATCGCCGAGAATGTCGTAGGCGGCCGTGACGCGCTTAAAGCGCTCGTTCGCGACCGGATCATCGGGGCGCACGTCCGGATGGAGCTCCTTGGCAAGCCGCCGATAGGCCCGCCGGATCTCGTCGTCCTGCGAGCCCCTGGCTACGCCCAGAACCGTGTAGAGGTCATCTGACATGAGACCGTGTGTCAGCCCGTTGGATACCCGGCACCAAAAGAAAACGCTCACTGCCGTCCGGGCCAGAGAGCGCGATTCGTACTGCCGATGGAACTGCCGCATCCTCCCATCTGCAACAATCACTGTGTAACGCGGGATTTCGGCAACTTCACGCCAATCCACACGATTGAGTCATCAATCCGGTGGATGAGCAGCCACACGCCCGGCGCCGCTAGGGCTTTGTCAGGAATAGCGGATTTCAGGCTTGTGGTCGACCAGCTCGGCGAGCACCTCGAAGCGCCGCCGCAGCCGTTCGCCATCAAGGTCGCGGTGAGTCGGCGGAAGCGTCAGGACGAGCTTGCCGCCCTCGTAGCTGAGCGGGGTCTCGTCGATGATGCCCGGCCGGCCGATCGAGATCATATGGGCGGAGCGGATCGCGGCGCCGAGAATACGGGCGCGCCTCAGCGTCTTGCGCGAGACGAGCGCCCTGAGCGCCGCCGGCAGCTCGTCTTCCGCCCCCGAGACGCGTCCCGTGCCGACATGGCGGAAGTACACGGTGAGCGCGAGGAAGATCCGGCCCTCGTGGTCGATCCCGCCGAGACCCGCGTGGGCGACAGCGTTGAGGCTCTGCTCGCCGCGATGGTCAGGGTGCGCCCGCCAGCCCACATCCGAGAGCAGGCAGGCAGCATAGCGAAGGCGCTGCTCCTCCGGAGTTTCGCGTGGTCCCGGCTCGTTGAATATGGTGTCCGTCCAGGTGCAAAGCTCCCGGGCGTGCTCGAGCGAGCGCGAGTGCAGGCGCGCGTGGTCCTCGCAGTAGGCGATGAGCGGGTCGCGATCGCGCTCGGCTGGTGAGAGCAGGCTGAAGACCAGCCCCTCGCGCACGCCAAAGACCGAGAAAACCACTTCCTTCGGCTTCATGCGTCTCAGCACGCGCTCGAGCACCAGTGCGCCATAGGGCAACACCTCACGCCGCGCACGCGCTACATCCTCGATGCCGCGGATGTCGGTGATCTTCTTCGCGCGGCGGATGCTCTCGCAGAAATCGATGCAGGCGCGGCTCTCGATGCTGTAGCCGTGCATGACGCGCAGCGGATACTTGCGCAGATCCATGTGGAGCTTGGCTAGCGAGCGCCACGTGCCGCCGACGGCATAGAATGTGCGACCTTCGCCGGTCGCGAGCCAGGGTAGCTCGGCGAGGCTCGCATCGACGATCTCGATGGCCTTTTCGAGCTTGTTGCCCGAGGTGTCGATCAACCGCAGGCCGCCGAGCGGCAAGGTCGCGGAGGAGGTCGATTTTGCACCGGCAATATCGATCAGCTCGAGACTGCCGCCGCCGAGGTCACCTGCAATGCCATTCGCATTCGGGATGCCCATGAGCGTGCCCATGGCGGCAAGCTCGGCTTCGCGGGCACCCGAGAGGACGGCGATGCGGGCGCCGATCGCCTGCTCGCCGCGCGCAATGAACTCGGGGCCGTTCGCCGCTTCGCGCACAGCCGCCGTCGCGATGACGCGCACGTTCTTGACGCCGAGAACGCGATTGATCGCATGGAAGCGGCGTAGCGCCTCGATGGCGCGCTCGACAGCGTCCGCATCGAGCCGGCCGGTCGAAGCGACGGTACGGCCGAGGCCGCACAGAACTTTCTCGTTGAAAAGTGGCGCGGGGCTGCGAATGGCCCCCTCGTAGACTACGAGGCGCACCGAGTTGGACCCGATGTCGACCACGGAAATGGGCTCGAGATCATTGAGCCCTGCCGACCGGTCGTCTCTGCCCTCAGTAAATTTCACTGCCTACTGCTCTCGTCCCTGTCCTCGAGCTTGAAGCGCGGCGGCGAATGGCTCTTCAGCGACTGACCGCGCCCCGAGAGGCTCGGGTTAAACATGAAGTATTCGTGCGCATTGAACGGCTTCTCGCCTTCATCGGGTGCGATCCGCCGGCTTGATCCATCGGGCTGAACCAGCCAGCTCTGCTGGTTGTCTTTCAGGTTCGCCGTCATGATCTGGTCGAGGATCTGCGCGTGCACCGTCGGGTTCGTCACCGGTACCATAGCCTCGACGCGTCGGTCGAGGTTGCGCGGCATCATGTCCGCGGAGCTGATATACACGATTGCCTTCGGGTGGGGGAGCCCGTGTCCGCCGCCGAAGCAGTAGATGCGGCCGTGCTCCAGGAACCGCCCGATGATGCTTTTCACGCGAATATTGTCGGACATGCCTGGAACGCCCGGTCTCAGGCAGCATATGCCGCGCACGACGAGGTCGATTTCCACGCCGGCATTCGAGGCCTCGTAGAGCGCTTCGATGATCTGCATATCGACGAGCGCGTTCATTTTCATCCAGATGGCCGCGGGGCGGCCGGCGCGCGCGTGCTCTGTTTCCGCCCGGATGCTCTCGATGATGCGCTTCCTGATGCCGAATGGGCTCGCCGCCATGGTCTCGAGTTCGGCCTGCTCGCCGTAGCCCGTCACGAAGTTCAGAATGCGATTGACGTCGCGGGCGATCGAGGCGTCGGCCGTGAAGAACGACAGGTCGGTATAGATGCGCGCCGTCTGCGGGTGATAGTTGCCCGTGCCGATATGACAGTAGGAGACGAGATCGGGGCCTTCCTTGCGCACGATCATGCCGAGCTTGGCGTGCGTCTTGAGCTCGATGAAGCCGTAGACGACATGCACGCCCGAGCTTTCGAGATCGCGGGCAAGACGGATGTTGGCCGCCTCGTCGAATCGGGCCTTGAGTTCGATCACCGCCGTCACGGACTTGCCGAGGTCCGCAGCTTCCTTGAGCGCGCGGACAATGGGGCTGTCCTTCGAGGTGCGGTAGAGCGTCCACTTGATAGCGAGCACGTCCGGGTCCGCGCCTGCCTGGCGCAGGAACTGCACGACGACGTCGAATGCCTCATAGGGGTGATGGACGACGATGTCCTTCGCTTTGATCGCCGCGAAGCAGTCGCCGTTGTGCTCGCGAATGCGCTCGGGAAAGCGGATAGTGAAGGGCGGAAACACGAGATCCGGCCGGCTGTCGACAATAAGCTGCGACGTGTCGCCAAGACCGAGCAGGCCCTCCTGCACGTAGGTATCGGCCTCGCCGACTCTGAGCTGCTCGACGACGAACGCGCGCAGCTCCTGCGGCATCGAAGCGTCGATCTCGAGCCGGATCACGGAGCCGCGCCGCCGCCGCTTCAGCGCGCTTTCGAATGAGCGCACGAGATCTTCGGCTTCTTCCTCGACCTCGATGTCGCTGTCGCGCAGGATGCGGAACGCGCCCTGCCGTTTGACCACGTAGCCCGGAAACAGGAGCGAGGCGAAGTGGCCGATCAGCGTCTCGATGCGCATGAAGCGGATCGCGCCCGCATCCTCGCCTGCGGGCAACTGCAGGAAGCGATCGACCGGCGCCGGGATCGGCATGAGGGCGTGCATGGCCTCGCCGCCCTTCTTCTTGGCGAGCTCAAGGCCGAGCGTGAAGCCGCGATTGGGGATGAACGGGAAGGGATGCGCGGGATCGACGGCGATCGGGGTCAGCACCGGGAAGAGGTGCGTCATGAAGTGGGATTCGAGCCAAGCCTGCTCTGCGTCAGTGAGTTGGTCCGGTGAGACGATGGTGAGCCCGGCCTCGGCCATTTCCCGGCTGATCTCGTTCCAGCAGGCCTGTTGCTCGGCGGATAGGCCGGCGACGAACTTGTTGATTGCCTCGAGCTGCTGCGCCGGCGTGAGTCCGTCATTGCTGAGGTTCGAGACCTTGGCCTTCACCTGCCCATGCAACCCCGCGACGCGCACCATGTAGAATTCGTCGAGGTTCGAGGCGGAGATCGACAGGAATCGCAGGCGTTCGAGGACGGGGTGGCGGCGGTTGCGGGCCTCGTCGAGCACACGGGTGTTGAACTGCAGCCAGGAAAGCTCGCGGTTGTAAAAGCGCGCAGGTCCAACTGGGACGTCCACGGGGACCTCCGGCGTGCCTGCTTCGATCTTCGCGCGCGTACGCGCCCTGCTGCCTGACACAGTCCTCTCCCTTGCCGCACGGGCCGTGCCTCGAGGCTTTGGCCTAAAGGGATTATACCTGCCATTGCTTCACGACATTCAAATGTCGCAGTTAATGACTGGTGTTCAACTGCTCCGTTCAGCCTTCTCGGCAGCCCTGAGTTCCGCCAGAGCCTCGGCCGCCAGCACCCGGGTTACCGGCCGGCGACGGGCGAGAGAAAGGCGGTCGATTGCTTCGACGAGGCGCGCGGCCGCCGCGAAGGAGCGGTCCAGCTCACGCGCCAGATAGTGGACGACCGCCGGTGCCACGCTGATCTGGCGGTCTGAAAGCAGCTTCACCAGCACGGCCGTTAGCAGTGTCTGGTCAGGTGCACCGATCTCGGTCATGGCCAGCGCCCTCAGCCTTGATCGTAAATCCGGGAGTGCAACCGTAAGTTCCCCTGGAGGCGCCCGCGAGGTGAGTAGGAGCGATGTGCGCTGCTCGCGCGCGAGGTTCAGGAGGTGGAAGAGCGCCGTCTCCGAGCCGATGCCGCGATCGATATCCTCGACCACGAGAGCGTGACGTCCCATCAACTCCGGCACGTGGGCCTCGTCGAGAGTGGCGGCATCCAGCGTCGTCGCATCCGAGCGGAGCTGCCAGACATGGGCGAGATGGCTCTTGCCACTCTGCGCGGGCCCGACCACCAGCGCCGACGACATCGACCAGTCCGGCCATCGATCGACTAGCGCGACGGCCGCCGCATTGGACGGTCCGACCAGGAAATCCTCCGCGCCGAGGGCTGGCCGCGCGCCCCAGTCGAAGACGAATTGCTCGCTCGTCCGGCTCATAGTGGCGGTCCTTCGCTGCCCGGCGTGGGCGGCGTGCCGCGATAGATTTCGCTGTCGAGATAGAGGCGGAGAGCAAAGCGCACGAGCACGGCAATGGCAGCCGCTACGGGTACGGCAATGAGAACGCCGACAAGTCCGAGGAGCGCGCCGAATGCGAGCACCGAAAAGATCAGCCACACGGGGTGCAGCCCGACGCGGGGGCCGACAATGCGCGGCGAGAGAAATGCCGCATCGAGCACCGATGTGGTGGCGAACAGTGCCACGACCTTCAGCAAAAGCCCGAGTTCTGGCCATCCCTGCGCGATCGCGACGGCGCCTGCGAGGATGAGGCCGAGAGCCCAGCCGATGAAGGGCACGAAGCTCATGAGCCCGACGGTGAGGCCGATCAGCAGCCCGTAGCGCAGGCCGATGAGGCTGAGCCCGAATGAGTAGATCACCGCGAGGATCAGGCAGACCGTGCCCTGGCCGCGTACGAACGCGGCAACGGCGCCGTTGACCTCGGCGGCGAGCGCGCGGATCGTCGGCGCGTGGTCGCGCGGGAGCGCGTCGTCGATGCGAGCCACCACGCGCGGCCAGTCGGCGAGGAGATAGAACGCCACGACCGGCGTGATCAGCAGGAGCGAGAGCAGATTGACGAGCGCGAGCCCACGATCCCAGACCTGCTGCAGCGCCCATCCCATGGTGGCTGTCCAGCTTTGCGCCAAGCCGGCAAGGCCGCGCTCGAAGCTCGCATAGATGTCGTCGTAGCGTCCTCCGAGCCAGCCGCGCGCCCTGCCCTCGACGAGCGCCAGCAGGCGCTTGAGATCTGCTGGAAATGACTCGGCGAGCTGGCGGAGCTGGTCGATGATCAAGGGGCCGAGCACGAGAAGCATCGCCACCAGAACCAGGGCGGCGGCGATGATGATCAGGGCCGCTGCGGCTGTGTGGCCCATTCCGGTATGCGCGAGACGGTCCGCGAGCGGGTTCAAGAAAAATGCGACGGCCGCCCCGACGACGAACGGCAGCAGGATGCCGCCCAGCAGCCATAGCAGCGTGAGCGTCGCCGCTGCTGCAACGAGCCAGAAAACGATGTGGTGGCGTTCGGCACGGACCGCCGTGCGCGGCGCGCTGCTGTTCTCGTTCGGCACCTGGAACCCCTTTTCCAAGCGATTGTCGCCGGTAACCCGGCACGGGCGAAGTCTATGTGCCCGCAATGCGCCCTATGCCACACGAATGTGCCGATCTGCCGGCTTCAAGCTCGTATCAGTCGCCGCCGCCGGCCAGATGCGCGACCCACGCGCGCACATACACCGCGAGCGAGGAGGCCGTCAGCACGGCCGTCAACCAGATCAGAACCGTTCTTATGCCATCGAGTTCGAGATCGAAGCCTTCGTCCGCGAGCACGAGCGCCACGAGCAGGAGCTGGCTTGCCGTATTGGCCTTGCTCACAATGTGCGGCTGTATCGCGACCGGCTGACCGATGATCCAGCACAATACTACGCCGAGCACGATCAGGATGTCGCGCGAGACGACGGCGATGACCAGCCAGGATGGAAGCTCGCCAGCAACCCCGAGCGCCACATAGATCGACACGACCAGCAGCTTGTCGGCCATCGGGTCGAGATAGGCGCCGAGCTCGGTTTGCATGTTCCAGCGCTTGGCGAGCCAGCCGTCGACGGCATCGGAGGCGCCGGCCAGCACAAAAAGCAGAAATGCGGCGCGTGTCTGCCCGCTCACCAGCAGCCAGAAAATGATCGGAATGAAGATGACGCGGCCGATCGTTATGAGATTGGGTATTGTCAAGTGACTGCCTGCGCTTGCCTAGTGTGGTGATGCCGAAGTCCGCCTACCCCTTCGCGGCAGGTGTCGGGGCGGACTTTGGAATCTGAACCACACTAGAATCATAGACTTGCTAGTGTCCTCTCGATCGCGAAGTGCGTTCGAGACCCCGCCGCACATGGTGACGAACTTCGCGATTGGGCCCCTCGCCGCGCGTTGGCCGGGATGTTCTCGATCACAGCCTCCGGTGAGTTGGTCCGCTGCCGTAAATAGCACCTTGGAGGTGGGTTCGCATCTGGGGACTTCCCGGGGCCTGAAATTCCCGTCACTGATCAATGACGGTGCTGGCCAGGTTTGGCGCCCGGCTGTGGCTCCGTCCTGGAGCCCGATCCTGCGCGCTTGCGCAGTTCCGAACCCTCCGTGCCGAACTGGTAGACGGCCACCACTTCGTCGCGCAACGGCCCAGTTATGCGCAGCTTGATCGCCCAGGGGCCGTACATGTCGAGCTGGATGCGCGCTTGATAGCGGCCCGGTTTGTCGCCGGGCTTGAATTCGAAGGGCGGCACGTTGTGGACCATCGGCATCGACGGCATATCCGCGCCGAGAACGATCGTCGCGCCTTCGAGCGGCGCGCCGGTGCGCGCATTGGCGATGTCGAGCGTGCACTCATAGGCGAACTCCGGGCTGGAGAGGGCCTTGCAGTCGAGCATCGCTTTAGCACGATCAGCTGCCAGCGCCGGGGCGCTGGTTCCGGTGAGCCATACGATCAGGACTGCGAATGTGCGGGCAAGCATGGAAATGTTCTCGCGTATGGCGGTGCTCTCTTCGCGCGCCTTTGAGCTTCTGTCCGATTGTAGCGCCGCTGCCACGGCGAGGCACCATTGCTTATGGAGGTCAGTCGGCGACAGGCGCAGTCGCAGCTACGGATTGCTGGGCCAAGCCGCCCCCCCTATGATCCCGCTCGAATTTTTATGTATTGAGGTGGTTGAATGCTCTCGAGGCAAGCGAAGACGTTATTCTATGCGCTGGCCGGACCTGTCATGAAGGCGAACGGCCTGCGCCACCGGCGCTTCTCCACTCCCGCCAAAGCCAGCGACGGAAAGGTCAAGGTCCACCTCGGCCCTGGCCAAAGGAAGTACATCGATGAGTGGATCAATATCGATGCAAATACTTTTTCAGGCAAATGCGACATCTGGGCGGATCTTCGAAACCCCTTACCACTTCCCGACGCGTGTGCCGACGCCGTGTACTCGCACCATGTCGTCGAGCACCTGCCGGACGTCCCGGCCCATTTCGGCGACGTGCTCAGGGTATTGAAGCCCGGCGGCATTTATCGGGTCGGCGGCCCGAACGGTGACACTGCCGTCCGAAAGTTCATGGAAGGGGATCGCGATTGGTTCAGTGAGTATCCTGACAGCTTTGACAGCGTCGGCGGCCGGTTCGCGAATTTCATCCTCTGCCGGAACGAGCACCTGGCCATCCTGACCGAATCCTATCTTCAGGAGATCGCGCAGAAATCGGGTTTCAAACGAGGCGCTGTCATGTTTGCCTGCCGCGATACGAACCACCCCGAGATTTTCGCCCCCTGTCTCCAAAGGGAGACCGTGGAGGACCCGGCGGCGCCGGCCACGCTCATTCTCGAATTCGAGAAGTAGTCGGGATGTGCCGCTCTGCATTGCGTGCAGCTGCAGTTGAAATCCTTGTCCGAGTGCTCGCAAGGTATCAGCCTCCATGCAAGTGGACGCCCCCTGACTGCGAGGAACGCACATGAGACTGATCGGCATACTGAGATCTCCGTATGTCCGGCGCACGGCCGTCAGCCTCAATGTCATGGGGATCTCATTTCAGCTCGATGCTGTGCCGGTCTTCGACAAGCCCGAGCTCGTCACGCCGCACAATCCGCTGACGCGTGTTCCCGCACTCGTTCTCGACGACGGCGAGGCACTGATCGACAGCTCGGTGATCCTCGACTACCTCGACGAATTTGCCGGCACGGCAAAGCGCCTGGTGCCGGAGCGCGGGCCTGAGCGCCGTCACGTGCTCAAGCTCACGACGGTCGCGCTCGGCGCGGTCGACAAGGCCGTTTGGTCTGCCTACGAGTATCGCCACCGCCCGGCCGAGCTCGTCCACAAGCCCTGGGTCCGGCACAATGATGCGCAGGTCCTCGCCGGCTTCGCATATCTTGATGCGATCGCGGCCAAGCTCGGCCCGAACGACTGGATGGCCGGCACCGAGCGCATGAGTCAGGCCGACATCACGACGGCGGTCGGCTTCACGTTCACGCAGATCGTGCGGCCGAACCTCGGCCTCGCGGATCAGGCGCCGAACGTCGCGCGCTTTGCCGCGCGCTGCGAGGCACTCGGGCCCTTCAAGGCGGCTGCAATCCCGGGCTGATCGCTACGACGCCATCCATCCGGTCGCGGCGATCAGGCCGGCCATGATCGGCACGAGCGCATCGTCGATGGCCGTGCCGAGCGTGGCGAGTTTGGTCAGTGCCTCGGCGGTGTCCGGCGGGGCGTCGTCGAATTCCATGATCAGATCCTCGATCATGGCGCGGCGGACGCCGGGGTGCCCGGTAAAGCCGAAGGCATTGGGTCCGACCTGGTAGAGCGCAGGACTGCCGCGCTCATCGACGGCGAGCACTTCGGCATAGCTCGGCGGGACTGGTCGGTCGCGCATGTAGACGACATTCGGGAAATGCTCGGGCAGCAGCCCGCCGAGCGCGTCCTCACGCACGCGCCGCCCTTCGCCGACAGAGAGAGCGAGTGGCGCGGCCTCGACGCTGCCGTCCGCGGCGAGTGCCAGGATCTGGCTGCCAAGGCCGAAGCCAATGACAGGTTTGCCGAGCATGAGGCACGCGCGGGCGAGCCGGACTTCGGCGTCGAGCGTCGGCAGGATGGGACCCGGAGCGCACGTGCCCCACGGGCCGCCGCCAAGGAGGACAAGACCGTCACCGACGACGGACACCTGCGGGATCGATCCGCCCGTCGTGAAGGGACGGAAATAACCAAATCGTATGCCGCGCCCCTCGAGATGATCCTCGATCTGGCCAAGCCATTCGGACTGCGTGTGCTGGATGACGGAGACGTGCTTCATCTTCAGCCCTGGCCGCCGGGTACAACTTCTAGTTCCATCCGGCCATGTATCCGTGCGGTTCGCGAGTGTGGCATAAGCGTCGCAGGCTAACAGCTTCGCGACATCACTGCATCACCGGACCGTTGCCGACAATCCACCTCAGTGCTCGAAATGGCGCCAGGGACGCTGGGAGCATGAAAATGGATACTTCCGGGAAGGCGGCAATTCTTGCCGCGATTTTGACGCTGACCGCGGGCTGTGCCTCGACCGCTGACAAGATTGGTCCTCAATACGTTTCTCCGCTGCAGTTCAGCAACTACGATTGCGGCCAGCTTTCGCTCGAAGCGCAGCGCATTTCATCGCGCGTCGCGCACTTGTCGGGCGTGCAAGATCAAAAGGCCACGAACGACGCAATCGCGACGGGTGTGGCACTTGTGATATTCTGGCCCGCAGCGTTCCTCGTCGGTGGCAACGACCAGAACTCCGCCGAGCTCGCCCGTCTCAAAGGCGAGTTCGAGACCATCGAGCAGGTCGCCATACAGAAGAAGTGCGGCTTTGACTTCAGACGCCAGGCATCCATCCAAACGGCATCCACCGAGCGAAAGCCGCGCGCCGAAAAGCCGAAGGCATGGTCGGAGTGAGCTGACGATCTCGTTTGTCGTGGCGGTCGCCGAGAATGGCGTGATCGGGCGCGACGGTACTCTTCCGTGGCGCGTGCCCTCTGATCTGAAGGTCTTCCGCAGCCTCACCATGAGCAAGCCCGTAATCATGGGCCGCAAGACCTACGATTCGATCGGCAAGCCGCTCGAAGGTCGCGACACTATCGTCGTGACGCACAATGCCACGTTCGCCGCTGCAGGTGTCGAGCGCGCAGGCAGCATCGAGGAAGCGCTCGAACTCGCCAGCGAGAAGGCTGCGGCGCGCGGCGTCGGCGAGATCATGGTGATCGGCGGCGCGGAGATCTTTCTGGCGATGTTGCCGATCGCTGATCGGATCTACCTCACGCGCGTAGAAGCACGGCCCGAGGGCGACACGTTCTTTCCCGAGCTTGATCCGAGTATTTGGCGTGAAGTCTCGGTCGAACCTATTGCGCCTGATCCGCGCGACACGGCGCGTGCGACGCTCCACATATACGAACGGGCCGCCTGATCGCGGCCCGTCCGGAAGGTTCAGATCTTTCGACGAGCAGCTACGCTACTGCTTTGCCGTCGCCTTGGCGGCAGGCGCCGGTGCCTTGGCGGCGACTTGGAGCTGCTGCGCGCGTACCTGGTTCACGAGGCCCGTATAGGCATCGAAGAACGCGGCCGAAACGGTCTTGCCGATCTCTGTACTGGTGTAAACGCCGCCCGCGCCTGCGCCGCCCCAACTTGCCCGAGCGACGTCGAAGCCTGCGTCGGCCGTCGAGGCTTTGCCTGTCGCCGCGGCGACCTGGATGCCCGTCTTTCCGCTGGTCAGGTAGATCGCGACCTGGGCCTCCTGAATTTTCACGGAAGCCGATCCCGCAAGGACCCCGGACAATCCAGGAAGTACCTGGGCCAATCCGCCGTCGACGCCGCCGGCATTCTCGTTCGCCGAGATCACGTCGGGCGTCAGGAAGTAGTCTGCCTTAGCGAGTTGCGGACGCTTACCCTTCTTGCTGACCTTGCTCTCTTCCTTGATCTTCTCGAGCGCGGGTCCGCGATCGACGATCTGGAAGCAGTTCGACTGCGCGATCATGAGGCGCAGCACCGACGACGGCGCATTGAGACCTGTCGGTGCCAACGCCGGGATGTCCTTGTCTATCAGCGCGACCGTGCCGAGCGGCTGCTCGCACCGTGGCAGCTGAGCCGCCTTCTTCTGCGGCCGTCCTTCCGTATTTGTCGCGCTGGTCGCGAAGACTTCGCTACCCATCTCCGTCGATGAGCAGGCTGCCAGCATGAGACACGCGCCCGCTGCCAATGACTTGAGGAACATTGCCATCTCCCAAACAGCTCAATCTGTCCTGATGTCGCCCGCGACTCAGCAACAGGAGCGGGTGTGCGCGGACTATCCGCCTGGAAATGAGCGTTCGGCAATGAGCCGGGCCAAGGTTAACGGGGATCACTTGACGGCGAGGCGCCGTGGTGAGACGCCGCGGCCACAGAAATGATGATCTTGATCCAAAGGCCCAGAACGCACCAAGAGCGCAGCGCTGGGCGGGCCCGGTCAGATGATCTCGTCCTCGTCCATGACCGGATCCCCGGCGAGATCGACAGGACGTGCGGCGCGCTGGCGCAGGCTCTGGCGCTGATGCTCGCGCGCCCAGGCAATATGGAACAGGGCATCGCCCATGTTCACGATCGGCAGCGTCGTCGCGCCGATGATGATGCCGCGCACTGGGGAGCGCACTTCCATCTCGCTGTCGTCGTAGGGATTGGCGACGCAGCCGAGGAGATCGCCCTCGCTTACAGCCTGACCGATCCGGCGGGCACTCCTGAACACGCCACCGTCCGGTGCCCGCACCCACTTCGAGGCATTGGCGAACACGGGGCCGCGCAGCAGCTCCTTGGCCGGAGCCTCGATCTCGCCACCGGGAAGCTCGATGAGGCCGCGCGCCGCCATCATGCGGCCGATGCCCTCGACGCCGGCCTTGATTGCGAATTCATCGAAGCGCAGACCTTCGCCGCCCTCATACACGAGCACGTCGACGCCGGCTTCTGTGGCTGCTGCCCTCAGCGAACCATCGCGCTCGGGTGAAGCCAGCACCACCTGAACGCCGAACTCGTCCGCAAGTGCGCGGCAACCCGGGCGCTCCGAGAAGTCGGCGCGGATCTGCGGCAGGTTCACGCGATGCACGGCCGCGGTGTGGAGATCGACGCCGAAGTGCGAGCGTCGGATGACCTCGCCGAGCAGGATGTGTGCGAGGCGCGCTGCGAGCGATCCGGTCGGCGAGCCCGGAAAGGATCGATTGAGATCACGCCGATCGGGAAGATAGCGCGAACGGCCGATGAAACCGTAAGCATTCACCACCGGCACGCAGAGTAGCGTGCCTCGCAATGTCGCAGGATCGACGAAGCGCAGCACGCGGCGGATGATCTCGACGCCATTGAGCTCGTCGCCGTGCACGGCCGCCGAGACGAACATGGTCTGGCCGCCCTCGTGTCCGTGGACGACATGCACCGGGAGCGTGACCGGCGTGTGGTTGGAGAGCTTCGAGACGGGTAGGTCGACGAGCGCGCGGGTGCCTGCCGGTACCTGCTGGCCGCCGATCTCGAAGGGCGCACGCGTGCTCACCGCAGCCTCAGCTCCAGTTGGGCGCCCCGCTGGTCGATGGGTGCCGCCGCCGTTGCCCGCGCGGTCCCCTCCGAACTCTAGGGCTCCTCGTCGCCCTCCGGCACCTGGACGATGCCGCTGACGTCGCCGCCGTCCTCTTCCTCGGACTCGAGGAAGGTCTCGTCGTCGTCGTCGCTGATGGCATCATCATCGGTATCGATGTCGGCGAGCGCGTCGTCGGCCTCGACTTCAGGAGCCTCGGTCGGCGTGGCTGCTGAGAACTCCGGCTTCTTGGCCGCTGGACGGCGCGGCTTTTCGGCGGCGGCGGCAACTGCGCCGACGGCCGTCGTGGTCATCATCTCGTAGATCGTGCCGCAGATCGGGCAGGCGATCGGATCGCGGTTGAGATCGTAGAATCGAGCACCGCAGGACGCGCTCTGGCACGTCCGCTTGGTGCCACGCTCGGCTTTCATAGACATGGCTTGGCCTCGCGCCTCAGGGGGCGGAACTTCGGGTTTTTTCGGGCCTGCTCATTGCCACGTGCTTTTTGCGGTGTCAAAAGCAATCGGCAGCGGCCCGAGGGGCGCACTTTTCCCTGATCTGGGGCCAATCGCTGCTTGCGCCACCGGACAGCGGCGCCTAGTGTCCGCGCCGCCTTTCGGGATCGGCATGAGGCCGGTCTCGAGACAGGTATGCTCGAATCAACCGAGAGACCCCCTGCCATGGGCTTTTTTGCCGACAGCTTGAACCGGATCCAGCTTTCCCAGACCATGGGGATCTCGGCCAAAGCGCGCGCGCTGGCCGCCGAGGGTAAAGATATTATCGTGCTCAGCCAGGGCGAGCCGGACTTCGACACGCCCGAGAACATCAAAGAAGCCGCGATCCGCGCCCTGCGCGAGAACAAAACGCGGTACACGGACATTGACGGCGTTCCCGAGCTGAAGGACGCGATCTGCGCCAAGTTCAAACGGGAAAACGGCCTCGAATACAACCGCAGCCAGATCTCCGTCGGGACCGGCGGCAAGCAGGTGCTCTACAACGCGCTGCTCGCCACCCTCAACCCGGGCGACGAGGTCGTCATGCCGGCGCCCTACTGGGTGTCGTACGCCGACATCGTCCTGCTCGGCGGCGGCAAGCCCGTCGAGGCACCCTGCAAGCTGGAGCACGGTTTCAAGCTGAAGCCGGAGGTGCTCGAGGCCGCGATCACGCCGAAGACCAAGTGGTTCATGTTCAACGCGCCGTCGAACCCGACCGGTGCCGCCTACACGCGTGAGGAACTTAAAGCGCTGACAGACGTGCTGATGCGCCATCCGCACGTGTGGATCCTGACCGACGACATGTACGAACATCTGATCTTCGACGATCTGAAGTTCTACACGATCGCGCAGGTCGAGCCGGGGCTCTATGAGCGTACGCTCACGGTCAACGGGCTTTCGAAAGCCTACTGCATGACCGGTTGGCGGCTTGGCTATGGCGGCGGCCCCAAGCCGCTGATCGACGCCATGCGCAAGCTGCAGTCGCAGTCGACGTCGAACCCGTCGTCGATCACGCAGTGGGCTGGCATCGAGGCATTGAATGGTCCGCAGGACTTCATCCCGCGCAACAACAAGGCCTTCCAGGAGCGCCGTGATCTCGTCGTCTCGATGCTCAACCAGGCGAAGGGCATCAAGTGCGCGACGCCGCAGGGCGCGTTCTACGTCTATCCGAGCTGCGAGGGTGCAATCGGCAAGACAACCCCCAACGGCAAGAAGATCAACAACGACGAGGATTTCGTCACTGCGCTCCTCGAGGATACGGGCGCAGCAACCGTGCACGGCGCAGCGTTCGCGCTCAGCCCGTTCTTCCGCATTTCCTATGCGAGCTCACTCGACGTGCTGGAAGATGCCTGTGCCCGCGTCCAGCGCTTCTGCGCGAGCCTCAAATAGCTCATAAAGCCTGGGCAGCGTCTCATTTCAGGCAGGCAGAAGGGCGCGACCACGCGCCCTTTTTGCTGTTACATTTTGCAGGGCATAGTCCACAAGTTAACCCGATCGGGGCTGAGGTGCCGCGCCGGCTGGATGTGCATGGTATTGATCCATTGGGTGGGTTCTGGAGGCGATTTCGGTGGCAAAACTCTATCCAGTTATTCTTTCCGGGGGCTCCGGCACGCGGCTGTGGCCGCTCTCGCGTGCCATGTACCCGAAGCAGTTCATCAGCTTCTTCGACGAAAGCGATCCAAGCTTCCTCGGCGCGACGCTGCGGCGCCTGCCGATGGCGGAAGGCTTCGCGCGCCCGATCCTGCTCTGCAACAACGACCATCGCTTTCTCGTCCGCGAGGAGCTTGAGCGCGCCAGCATCGAGCCCGAGGCGATCTATCTCGAGCCCGTCGCCCGCAATACGGCACCCGCCATAGCCGTCGCCGCGCTCGCCGTCGCCGCGCGCGATCCCGAGGGCGTTCTGGTCGTCATGCCTTCCGACCACGTAATCGACGACAAGGCCGCGTTCGCCGAAGCCGTGCGGCGCGCAGGCCGCGTCGCCTCAGCAGGGCGCCTTGTACTCTTCGGCATCAAGCCGACATCGGCCCATACCGGCTATGGATACATTCGGTCTGGCGCGCCACTCGTTGAAGGCGGTGGCGGGGCATGCGCGGTCGATGCATTTGTCGAGAAGCCCGACCAGGCGACGGCCGAAGGCTATCTCGCTGCAGGAACATACCTCTGGAACAGCGGCATCTTCGTCCTGCACGCGCGCACGTTCGTCGACGAAATGAAGCACCTCGCACCGGACATCCTGGCGGCAGCGGAGGGCGCGCTTGCCAAGGCCCGCGACGATCTGGGTTTCCTGCGGCTCGATGGCAATGCCTTTGCTGCAGCGCCTTCCATCTCCGTCGACTACGCCGTCATGGAACGCACGCAGAAAGCCGCGGTGCTGCCGATCGATGTCGGCTGGAACGACGTCGGCTCCTGGTCCTCGCTATGGGAGATCGCCGATCTGGATGACAAGGGCAACTATGCCCGCGGCGCTGCCATCATCGAGGCCTCGAGCGGGCTCTACGTGCACAGCGAGCGTTCGCTCGTTGCTGCGATCGGTGTGAAGGACCTCGTTATCGTCGATACGCCCGACGCACTGCTCGTCGCGGACAAGAAGCACGCACAGGATGTCTCGAAGATCGTGGCGCGGCTGAAGAGCGAGGGGCGCCGCGAGCACGAGCAGCACGTGCGCAGCTACCGGCCCTGGGGCTTCTTCGAAACGCTGAGTATCGGCCCGCGCTTCCAGGTCAAGCTGCTGCACGTCAAGCCAGGCGCCAAACTCTCCATGCAGCGCCACCATCACCGCTCCGAGCATTGGGTGGTGGTGCACGGCACGGCCAAGGTCGTGATCGGCGAAAACGAGCAGCTCGTACGCGAAAATGAGAGCGTCTACATCGTTGCGACCCAGTGGCACCGCCTCGAGAACCCGGGCAAGGTGCCGGTCGAGATCATCGAGGTGCAGATCGGCAGCTACCTCGGCGAGGACGACATCGAGCGGACGGACGACATCTATCACCGCGCGGCAGATGAGACGAAGTGACTTGAACAGTGCGGCGCGTCCAAGCTTGAAGCAGCGCTTTCGATACAAACAAGACGTCTCGTCGACATCCCTTCATTTCGATACAGTTAGGTGACAACGGTCCCTACGGAGGATCGCCATGAAAGTAGGTTCACTCGCGGGTGCCGCAATATTCGGAATCATCGTCCTGCTAGCGCCAAGCCTCGCGGCGACGGCCGCTGAACTCAAGGTATTGGCCGGCGCCGGAATGAGGGGAGCCTTTGCGGAGGTTGTCCCTCAATTCGAGCGCGTGACGGGACACAAGGTCTTAGTGCTGTACGGAGGGGGCGCAACCTTCAGAAAGCAGATCGAAGCTGGAGAAGCTTTTGATCTCGCCGTTATCGATTCGAACGAAGTGGACGAACTCATCAAGCAAGGCAAGATTGCTGGCGATACGCGTGTGGACATCGTCCGAGCCGGCATCGGCGTGGCTGTGCGCGAAGGTGCACCCAGGCCCGATATCAGTTCGGTCGACGCCTTCAAAAACACGCTGCTCAATGCAAAGTCATTCACCTATGCGCCAGAAGGTTCGACCGGCAGGGAGCTTCCCCGGATGCTGGATCGCCTTGGCATCGCCGAGCAAGTGAAGGACAAGATCAAGCCAAATTCCCTCGCTCGCGTTCTGGAAGTCGTCGCCGCGGGAGAGGCCGAACTTGCGATTGCAGGTATCCCTACATTTCTGTCCGCCAAGGGTGTGCAGCTTGTCGGCCCACTCCCAGGCGAGCTGCAAAGCTGGTTCGTGAACACGGCAGGCGTCAGCGCCGCCGCCAGGCAACCGGACGCCGCCAAGGCCCTGATCAAGTATCTCGCGACACCAGAAGCTGCCGCCGTCATAAAGGCGAAAGGTATGGAACCTCTGGGTCGGTGATGACCCCGGCGCGACCTGCCTTGTCCGATAGTGGTCCTAACCGGACCTTAGATTGCGGGCACAATCACCCGCTCAGGACGACCCCCGCTTAGCATCGCTCTCGGAGCCTGGATCATTCGCGGCGAGCGGAGCTCCTGCGCCGCCCGCTGCAGGCGCCGCGGCTTCCTTTGATGGCTCGGGCGGGTGCGCGCGGTCCCACTCCCGCTGGTTCTGCTGGAAGCGCGTATAGCTGTACGGGATCGTCGCGAGATAGCCGAGCGTGATCACCGTCAGTGTGCCGTAGGGGTACGTCACGAGCAGGCCGACCAGGGCCGCGGCCGCCGTCATGATCGGCAGAATAAGTTCGCCGCGGACGCGCTCGCCCATGAGCTTGCCGGAGAAGGTCGGGATCGTGGATACGAGCAGGAAGGCCATCGCCAGCGTGTAGAGCGCGATCAGCAGCGGATAGTCACGCACGTCGATCCAGCCGAGTCCGTTGACGTAGAAGGGCAGCAGCACGGTGACCGCTCCTGCCGGCGCGGGCATCCCAGTGAAGTAATTCGATTGCCATTTCGGCTTATCGACCTCGAGCATTGAGTTGAAGCGCGCGAGCCTCAGGCCCATGCCGCAGGCAAAGAGCAGCACCGCGATCCACCCGAAGCCCTTGAGCCCGCCGAGCCCCCACGTGAAGAGCACGATCGCGGGCGCGACGCCAAAATTGATGAAATCAGCGAGGCTGTCGAGTTCGGCGCCGAAACGGGACTGCGCCTTGAGCGCGCGCGCGAGCCGGCCGTCGACACCATCCAGAATGGCAGCAACGACAATGAGGCCGATCGCCAGCTCGAAGCGGTGCTCGATTGCCATGCGGATGGCCGTCACGCCGGCGCATAGGCTTAGGAGCGTGAAAAAATTTGGCACGAGCATCCGCACGGGGATCTTGCGCTCACGAAAGAGCAGGCGCCGGCGGCGCCGCACACCCGCATCCCGGAATGACTCATCCTCGATCAAATTCAGCGCTCCTATTTCTCCCTCCCCCTATCGCATTCAAGGGGGTGCGGACCGGGTGAGGGCAGCCAGATTGCCCTTAGCCGTCATATCCTTCGATGATGATGACGCTGGCGTCCGACGCTTCATCGCGGATCGCCTCGGCCGCCTTGTACTCCGGGCTGTCATAGCACGCGCGCGCGACCTCGTAGCTCTCGAACTCGAGGACCACGTGGCGGTCACCGGCTACGGGATTTCCGCGTGCCTCGTTCTTGCCGCCGCGGACGACAAAGCGCGCGTTATACTTCTTGAAGGCCACCGCATTCGCCGCGACGTAGTCCTTGTAGCGCTCGGGATCGCGTACCTTGACGTGGGCGATCCAGTATCCCTTGGCCATGCGCTTCTCTCCGATTTGAGCTTGTGTGCCCGGAGATTAGCCGTCCCGATGGCGAACACAAGGCCAGCGAGGCGCCCCTGGCAAAATGCACATCGGCCGGGCGATGAAACCCGGCCGCGGCAATTTGCAGTGGAGTAGCAAGGGTGTCGATCAGGTCAAGCGCCCCTCGAGGCCGTAGTCGCGCATCTTGCGATACAGCGTCGAGCGGCCGATGTTGAGGCGCTTGGCCACCTCGGTCATGTGCCCGCGGTAGCGCCCGAGCGCGAGGCGGATCATATCGGCCTCCATGGCCTCGAGTGAGCGGATCTCGCCGCTGTCGTCGATTGCCGGAATGCCGAGAGCGCCTTTGCCCGGCTCACGCGACACCTCGATGGTGCGGGGGATACTGTCCTCGGCACCGAGCAGCGCCGGTCCGGTGTATGCCGGATGCGGGTCGACGTACTCAGGCGCGTCGGGCATCTCGGCGCGAAAGCCTTCGACGTGCGCCGCGATCTGCGGGAACTCGTCTACGGTCAGCTCGGCCCTGTCGGCAAGCACAACCGCGCGGAAGACCGCATTCTCGAGCTGGCGGACATTGCCGGGCCAAGCATAGCTGACCAGCATGTCCATGGCCTCGGGGCTGATCGAGGTGATCCGCTTGCCTTCCTCGGCCACGAAACGTGCAAGAAAGTGACGTGCGAGCTCCGGCACGTCGCCAAGGCGCTCGCGCAACGGCGGGACCACGACGGGGAACACGTTGAGGCGATAGTAGAGATCCTCGCGGAACTTGCCCTCTTTGACGAGCTGGATCATGTCCCGGTTCGTCGCGGAGATCAGGCGGAAGTTGACCTTGATGCTCTTCTTCGAGCCGACGGGATCGATCTCGCCTTCCTGGAGTGCGCGCAGCAACTTGACCTGCGCATCGAGCGGAAGCTCGCCGACTTCGTCGAGGAAGAGCGTGCCGCCGTCGGCCTCCTGGAATTTGCCGATGCGCTTGTCGACGGCGCCGGTGAACGAGCCCTTCTCGTGGCCGAAGAGGATGCTCTCGACCAAATTCTCGGGGATGGCGCCGCAGTTCACGGTGACGAACGGCTTGCCGGCGCGCTCGCTCTCGCCCTGGATGGCGCGGGCGATCAGCTCCTTGCCGACGCCGGATTCGCCCTCGATGAGAACGGGGATGTTCGATGCTGCCGCGCGGCGGCCGAGCGCGACGACCTTGTTCATGACCTCGCCGCGCATGACGAGATCATTGAAGGTCAGCGTGCCCTCGACCTTCTTCTTGATGCGTGTGATTTCGCCCTGCAGCGCTTCGATTTTGAGCGCGCTCTTGATCGAGACGTCTAGGCGTTCCTGGCTCGCGGGCTTGACGACGAAGTCGGCGGCACCGGCGCGCATGGCGCCGATGGCAGCTTCGATCGAGCCGTTCGCTGTCTGCACGATGATCGGCGGGGTGCCGGGCTTCGAGCCAAGGCGCTCGAGCACGGTCATGCCGTCGGTGCCGGGCATGACGAGGTCGAGCAGGACAAGGGAGATCGAGGGGCCTTCCGGGCCTTCGAGGATCTGGAGGGCGTGCTCTCCGCCCTGCGCGGTGCGGGCGTCGTAGCCCAACCGCTTGATCATCTCTTCCAGGATGCGGCGCTGGGCTGGATCGTCATCGACGACGAGGACGCGCTTGGACATGGCGAGGTACACTCACGCAACGAATACGGGACACGTAGGCCGCTCGCTCGAGGTCGTTCGTGGTCTGGGGTTCGCCCAAATTCGAACAGATCCTCAGGATCGGCTTACTCACGGGGGGAGAGTGCCCGAGTGAAGTAAATGGATTGTTTCAAACCGATCGCTTTTGAATTTTTTCTTCGAAGTTCCGCGCGCGAGGGCCCGGCTTCTTTCCGAGGCGCTTGAAATACAACTCTAATTCCACGCGCCCGCGCCCGGGCACAATGCCGCGCCCGGGCGTCCGCCTTGCCAGGGCCGCGCAATGCAACAATGTTGGCTGACAAGACGGCAACCAGATTCGGGAGACCGCTCATGAGCACCAGTGAAGCCGCCCTCGGCCCGATGCCGGAATGGGACCTCAAGGACCTCTATCCAGGGACCGAGTCCCCTGAACTGAAGCGCGATCTCGCCTGGGCCGCCGAGGAAGCGCGGCGCATCCGCGCGGAGTACCAGGGCAAGCTCGTATCCATCGGCAGCGATGGCGCAGCGCTCGCTGCCGCCGTGAAAGCCTACGAAAAGCTTGCCGACGTCATCGGCCGCATCGGCTCGTACGCGGGCCTGCTCTACTACGCCAATACGTCCGACGGGGAGCGCGCCAAGTTCTTCGGCGACATGCAGACGAAGATCACCGCGATCTCGACCGAGCTTGTCTTCTTCGAGCTCGAATTGAACCAGATCGATGATGCGGCGCTCGCAACCGCCCTCAAGCATCCCGATCTTGCGCGCTATGCGCCATGGTTCGAAGATCTTCGCAAGGAGAAGCCCTATCAGCTCGAGGAGCAACTCGAACGGCTCTTCGTCGAGAAGGCCGCGACCTCGCGTGCGGCCTGGGATCGGCTCTTCAACGAGACCATGGCGGCGCTGCGTTTCGAAGTCGCGGGTGAGCCAAAGCCGCTCAGCCTCGAGCCGACGCTCAACCTGCTCATGCATCCCGAGTCCGCCCGGCGCCAGGCCGCCGCGGAGGCGCTCGCCAAGGTGTTCAAGGACAACATCCGCCTCTTCACGCTGATCACCAACACGCTTGCGAAGGACAAGGAGATCTCGGATCGCTGGCGCGGATACAAGGATGTTGCCGACGGACGACATCTCGCGAACAGGGTCGAGCCCGAGGTCGTCGATGCGCTCGTGAGTGCGGTGCGCGATGCCTACCCGCGCATTTCGCATCGCTACTACGCCATGAAGGCGCGTTGGCTCGGCATGGAGAAGCTCGCGCACTGGGATCGCAATGCGCCACTCCCCGATAAGCCCGATCAGGTCTATTCCTGGAAGGACGCCGAAAAGGTCGTGCTCGATGCCTACGCGGGCTTCGCGCCGCGGATGGCGGAGATTGCGCAGCCTTTCTTCAACAAGGGTTGGATCGATGCGCCCGTGCGCGAAGGCAAGGCTTCGGGCGCCTTCTCGCATCCGACGACGCCCTCGGCGCACCCCTACATCCTGCTCAATTACCAAGGGAAGCCGCGCGATGTGATGACGCTCGCGCACGAGCTGGGGCACGGCGTGCATCAGGTGCTGGCGGCGCCACAGGGCGCACTGCTCGCACCGACGCCGCTGACGCTTGCCGAGACGGCTTCGGTTTTCGGCGAGATGCTGACGTTCCGCGCGCTCCTGGCCGCAACGAGCAATCCGCGCGAGCGCAAGGCACTCATGGCGCAGAAGGTCGAGGACATGATCAACACGGTCGTGCGCCAGATCGCGTTCTACTCGTTCGAGCGCAAGGTGCACGAGGCGCGCCGCGAAGGCGAGCTGACTGCGGACAAGCTCGGCGAACTCTGGATGTCGGTGCAGGGTGAGAGTCTCGGCCCGGCCATCGAGCTGAAGCCCGGGTACGAGGTCTACTGGTCGTACATCCCGCACTTCATCCATTCGCCGTTCTACGTTTACGCGTACGCATTCGGCGATTGCCTCGTGAACTCGCTCTACGGGCTTTATCAGGAGGCGCATCCGGGCTTCGTCGAGAAGTACTTCGACATGCTGAAGGCGGGCGGCTCGAAGCATCACACGGAGCTGCTAGCGCCATTCGGCCTCAATGCGGCGGATCCCAACTTCTGGAAGAAGGGCCTCTCGGTCATCGAAGGCATGATCGACGAGCTGGAGAAGATGGATAAGGCGACTTGAGTTCGTTCTTTTCCGCGGTCGCCAACGCCTCCGGCTACTGGCGCCGCGGCGGGTACCTCGCCGGGTGGAGATTTCACCTAGCGGCCTTCGGCCGCTACAGCAGGCCTGAACTTCAAACTAAGGAAAGACGGGGGCCGGGGGGTGTCCCCCGGACGGGGTGCAGGGGCGGTAGCCCCGCTCGCGCCAAAGGCGCGATGCTCAAAGTTTCAACGCAGGCCGTTTGATTTCATAAAGCATGAGCGCCGTCGCGACGGCGAGGTTGAGCGAGTCGAGTTTGCCCGCCATCGGGATCTTCACGAGGCGGTTGCAGACGGCAGCCACCTCGTCCGACATGCCCGGCCCCTCGCGGCCCATGAGCAGCAGCGTCGGCCCTTTGTAGCCGCCTTCGCGAAAATCGGCCGTCGCATCGAGGTGAGTGCCGATGCGATCGCCGGGCCAGCCAGAAGCCCAATCGACGAACGCCGCGCGCTCGACCTTCACGAGCGGCACCGCGAACAGCGAGCCCATGGTCGCGCGCACGGCCTCGCGCTGATACGGATCGCAGCAGTTGCCAACGAGGATCACGCCGTCCGCGCCGACGGCATCGACGGTGCGGATGATCGTACCGAGATTTCCGGGATCGCGGATCTCGTCGAGCGCCACCCATAGCGCCGATTTCGGAAGCGATTTTGTTTCCGGCAGCGACGACCAGCGCTGCTCGAAAACACCCATGAGGTTTTGCGGATTTTCCTTCGCCGCCAGCTTCTCGAGGATGGCGTGCGAGACCTCGAGCCCCTCCGTACCCTCGCGCAACGCCCAGTCGATCAGCTCGCGGTGGGTGCGGCTCTCGCGGGCTTCCGCACCATGAACGAGGATTTGCGGGCGCCAGCCATTCTCGCGCGCCGTCATCAGCACGGAGGCGCCCTCGGCTACGAACAGGCCCGTTTCGCGGCGCGCCTTGCGCATTTCGAGCGATCGGATGAGCTTGACGCGATCGTTGGTCAGGCTGGTGATGACGCGCGAAACGGTCGCGCCGCGGTCAGATCTTGAGGTCATCGCCGCACCAACGTGTGAACAGCGACGTCGGCACCGCGCGCGCGCCATTTTCCTCCCGAATGGCAAGCTCGCCACTCTCGAAGTGACCGTCCTTGTGGCTGAGCGACTCGCGGCAAAGCTGGTCGAGCATCAGCGCCGAGGCGCGGATCGCATAAGCCGTGAGAATGAGCGCGCTCCTCGGCCCTGCGAGCAACGCCGCGCAGTTGCGCAGCATGTCGGGAAGGTCGACGAACAGATCCCACGTCTCGTTGTTCGGGCCGCGCCCGAATTTTGGCGGATCTACCAGGATCACATCGTACTTCCTGCCGCGGCGCACCTCGCGCTGCACGAACTTGCGCGCGTCTTCGAGCATCCAGCGCACGGGCGCATCCTTGAGGCCCGAGGCCGTCTGGTTCTCCTTGGCCCAGGTGATCGCCTTCTTCGAGGCATCGACGTGAGTGACCTCGGCGCCCGCATGAGCCGCGAGCAATGTAGCAGCACCCGTATAGGCAAACAGATTGAGCACGCGCGGGCGCTCGCCGCCGCTCTGCTGCTTTAGGATGTCGATCATCCAGCGCCAGTGCGGGAGCTGTTCGGGGAAGATTCCGAGATGGCGGAAGGCGCTGAGCCGGCACGTCAGCGTGACCGCATTCTCGAGGCGAATGGGCCAGGCCTCGGGCACCGGCTTGTTGTTACGCCAGCGGCCGCTCTCTTCATCATCGCTCGCGGAAAACACGGCGTGTGCGCTCGCCCACTGCGCTTCGTCGGACAGCGGCCGCCACAGCGCCTGCGGCTCTGGGCGATCGACAATGATCTTGCCGAACCGCTCGAGCTTGCGGCCATTGCCGCTGTCGAGGAGCCGATAGTCCGCAAAGCCAACGCTCTCGATGACGCTGAGACGCGCCGCCTCAGGCTGGCGCGAAGCTCGAATCTCGGGATTGGGCGGGGACTTGGACATGGTGCAGAGTGTTCCGGTGCTTGCGGCAGACATAGAGGCTCGCAGCCGGCGCCGCAACGCCCGGCGCCCGAGGAAATGCAGCGCAAACGCCGCAATTAACGGTAATTGTATGCTGGACGGGCATAGGCCGCTCCGTCATGCATGGTGCAGCGGCGCCGCGCAACAGGATGCGATGCGGGGATCATGAAGGTCATTGTCACGGGTGGCGCCGGCTTCATCGGCTCGACGCTCTGCCGGCATCTCGTCGCCGAGCGGGGCTGGAATGTGGTGAACGTCGATTGCCTGACGTACGCGGCCAATCTGCGCTCGCTCGATGCCGTGGGTAACAGCCCCGGCTATCGGTTCGTCCAGGCGGACATCGGTGACCGGTCGGCCATGGATGCAGTCGTCGCAGAAGCCGCGCCGGATGCGGTTCTGCACCTCGCAGCCGAGAGCCATGTGGACCGCTCGATCGATGGGCCGGCCCGGTTCATCGAGACGAACATCACCGGCACCTACACGCTGCTTGAAGCCGTACGCGCCTATTGGCTTAGGCTCTCCGAGCCGAGGCGCACCGCCTTCCGCTTCCTTCATGTTTCAACCGATGAAGTATTCGGGAGCCTGGAGCCCGGCGCCTTCTTTCGCGAGACGACGCCCTACGCGCCGAACTCGCCCTATTCGGCGAGCAAGGCCGCTTCCGACCATCTCGTTCGCGCGTGGCGTGAGACGTACGGCTTGCCAACGCTCATGACGAACTGCTCGAACAATTACGGGCCCTATCAGTTTCCGGAGAAGCTGATCCCGCACATGCTCATCAATGCGCTCGCTGGCGAGCCCCTGCCTGTCTACGGTGACGGCCTTAATGAGCGCGACTGGCTCTTTGTCGAGGATCACGTAAAGGGGCTCGCCCTGGCGCTCGAGCGCGGCCAGGTTGGCGAGACCTACATCATTGGCGGTCGCGCCCCGCGGACAAACATCGATGTTGTCGAGAAGCTCTGCGAAACCCTCGACAGGCTGTGCCCTGCCGCGCGGCCTCGTCGCGAGCTGATCACGTTTGTCGCGGATCGGCCCGGCCATGACCGGCGCTATGCGGTCGATCCGACGAAGATCGAAAGGGACCTCGGCTGGCGTGCCGAAGAAACCTTCGAGAGCGGCATCGAGCGCACCGTGCGCTGGTATCTCGACAACGAGAGCTGGTGGCGGCCTCTGCGCGAGGGCGTCTATGGCGGCGAACGTCTAGGTCTCGAAGCTGAGGCGCAGACCTAGAGGTCGGCCGTGTTGAACGTGTCGCAATCCCGTATCTGACCCGACTCGAGCCCGCGGCGGAACCAGCGCACGCGCTGCTCGGAGGTTCCGTGAGTGAAGGCCTCGGGTACGACACGACCTTGCATTTTCTTCTGGATCATGTCGTCGCCGATTGACGCCGCCGCGCGGAGACCGGCTTCGATGTCGCCTGGCTGCAGGCGCTTCTTGAGCTGGTCATTCACGGACGCCCACACACCCGCAAGGCAGTCTGCCTGCAGCTCCATGCGAACCTGAAGTGCATTGGCCTGCCGCTCCGGGATGCGCTGCTTGGCTTCCTGCACCTTGCTCGCAATACCGAGCAGGTTCTGGACGTGGTGTCCGACCTCGTGCGCCACGACGTAGGCCTGGGCGAATTCGCCTGGTGCGCCGAACTGTCGGTCGAGCTGATTGAAGAAGGAGAGGTCGAGGTAGACCTTCTTATCGAGCGGGCAATAGAAGGGCCCCATCTGCGCGACGCCTTGGCCGCATGCCGAGTTGGTCCCGCCGGAGAACATCACGAGCCGCGGTTCCTCGTACTTGCGGCCGAAGGTCTGAAAGATGCGACCCCAGACGTCCTCGGTGTCGGCCAGCACGCGGCGCACAAAGAGCGCCGCCTCATCGTCGGGCCGTGCCGTGCGCTGCGTCGGCTGACCCGGCTGCTGCTGGGGGCGCCCCTCGCGGCTACCTGGCAGGCCTGGAATGTCGAACGGGTTCGTCCCACCACCGGGGCGGTCGACGCGCTGGTTCTGCGGCATGTCGGGGAAGTTGAAGCCGCCGCCCCCGCCGCGGAGGAGATCGAGAGGATTGAGCCCGAACAGCAGCATGAGTGCGCCGATGATCAGCAGCGTCGTGATGCTGAAGCCGCCGCCACCGCGCCCCATGGGGATCGGGATCTGAATGCCGCGACCGCCGCCGCCAGGAAAGCGGAAGCCGCCGCCGCCCTGCCCGCGTCGATCTTCGACGTTGTTGCTCTCGCGATCCTGATCGTCGTAGCGCATGACGGCAACTCCTGGCCTCGGCTTCCCGCTCAGCGCGCCGGCCAATGGCTCGGCCCTCCGAGACAGCTCAGCATACGCGCGAACGCCGAACAAGTGGCGCCGCGCGCCCTTTTTTGCAAGCCTTCTACGCTGCCCGGCGTCAGTGGCCGGGTATGCGGAAGACCCCGCGCTCCTGTTCATCCAGACGGTCGACGAGGTCGACCTCCCAGGCAAGATACGCCCGAGCGGCCTCCGCGTTTCCATCATGGCGCTGGTGCGTGTGAAAAACGAAGTCGATACGGTCTTGATCGGCAGGGTTATCGGGCGTCGTATTCAGCGCCTGCCCGTCTGCGCTCCATGCCTTGGCACTGCCGGCGAGAACGGAGATTTCCTTGATGCCAAGTTCCGCGAGATCGAGGCTCGCCGCCGCCGCAATCTCGGCACTGTCGGCGATGAGGACCACGGGCTGGTTAATGTCCGCGACGGCCTTGGCAATACGCGGGCGCGTTGCCCACACCGAGCCAGGGACGTGGCCTTCGCGATAGTCCTGGCTGGACCTGAGGTCGAGAGCCACACCACCGCCCGACCAGAGCAGCGCCGACAGCCCCTGCGGCGCGACCGCATGAAGCTGCTTGGCGTGCGCCTTGAGGAGCTCAGACCCGCGCGGTAAGCGCCCTGCCGGAATTGATGCGCCGATGCCCTGAGCATTGTCGCGATCTTCGAGCACACAAGCCTCATGGCCGAGCTGACGCAGCCAAGCGGCCACCATAGGCGCGCGGATGCCCTCGCCATCGGCGAGCACGATGCGCGCACCCTTCACGCCTATCCATTGGTCGGTGGCCTGTTGAAGTTGGCCGCCGGGTGCGTGCACGAAGCCTGCAAGCGGTTGCGCGGCGACTTCCTCGGCCGTTCGCACATCGAGAAGATAGGTCGTGCGGCGCGGATCGGCGAGCCAGGCGCGCACGTCGGCCGCGGTGACGGCGCGCACGCCGCATCGGGCTGCGTGCTCGGCAGCGCGGGCGCGGCGTTGGCCAAGCTTTTCTGCGCTGAGCGAGGGCTGCGGATACTTCCTCGATGCCCCGCGCTCGTTTTCATATCCAGCGAGGAACCAGCCCTGGGTGCCGTTCTCCAGAGCCACGACTTCGTTCGGGATGCCGAGATCAATCAGCGTCTGCGCGCCGATGATGGAGCGCGTCCGACCCGCGCAATTCACGACGATGCGAGTCTTGGGATCGGGCGCGATGGTGTCGATACGCAAGGCCAGCTCACCATTTGGGCAGCTTATGCCCCCCGGGATGTTGAAACGCTGGTACTCGGCAAAGGTGCGGCCGTCGACGATGACGTGATTGTCGCCGCGTTTCTGCATGGCGACGAGATCATCCGCGCTGATGCGCGGCGTGTGTCGCTCGAGCTCGACGAGCTCGCCAAAGGTCTTGGAAGGAAGGTTCACGCCATCGAAGAGTGTGTAGCCGGCGGCCTTCCACGCGGGCGCGCCACCTTCCATGATTGCCACGTCGGTGTATCCGAGGCCTTCGGCACGCCGCGCCGCCCGCTCCGCGACGCCGTCACCGTCATCCATGAGCACCACACGCACCGTCCGGCGCGGCAGCAGGCGCTCGATATCGATCTCAAGGCGGCTATAGGCAAGTGGCACGGCAAAGAAGGGGTGCCCATCGGCGTACTGCCCCGCCTCGCGCACATCGAGGAGTGCGATCTCTTCCTCATCGGAGAGCATCGACTTTACGCTTCGGGCGGATATCGCCTTCACCATTGTGTACCTCAGTTTCTTTCCAGAACGCTTGTGCGGACATTATAGCGAGCTGCCGCAAGGACAAAAGGCTACCCAGCCATCCCTGCCAGACGTCGAAGGCGGCCGCTTCCGAAGGTTGTTTGACATCGCTCCGGGCGAGGCGCTACCGTCCACTGACAAAATAAAACGCTTGGGAGGAATGCAATGCTGACAAGGCGCTCGACGCTTGCCGGATTTCTGCTTGCTGCCGTCACCCTAGGAGCCGCGCCAGCTGTCGCGCAGAACTTCACCAAGCAAGTTACGATAATCGTCCCCTACGCCCCGGGTGGCAGCTCCGACATCCTTGCGCGCCTGATCGGCCCCAAACTGTCCGAGGCGATCGGGCAGCCCGTTATCGTCGAGAACAAGCCAAGCTCATCGGGCAACGTCGGCGCGGACTTCGTCGCGCGGGCGCCGGGTGATGGTCACACGCTCCTGATCACGGACGTCGGGACGCTCGCCAGCACGCCGAACCTCTTCAAGAAGCTCTCGTTCAATGTCCAGACGGACCTCGTGCCCGTCGGCATGGTGATGTTTGCACCCTATCTCTTTGCGGTGCACCCCTCGGTGCCGGCCGCCACGCTCCAAGAGCTGATCGCATACGACAAGGCCAATCCCGGCAAGCTCAACGTTGCAACGAGCGGCGTCGGATCCGTGCAGCACCTGACGGCGCTGGTGTTCACGAAGAAGTACGGCATCAAGTGGGGCATCGTGCCCTATAAGGGCGGCGCCGCTGCCGTACGCGCCGTCGTTGCCAATGAGAGCAACGTGATCTTCAACGGTGCGATCGCGACGCAGCCTTTCGTCGTGCAGAACCAGATGAAGGGTCTGGCCGTGTCCGGCGACAAGAAGCTCGCGGCTCTCCCCAATCTCCCGACCTTCAAGGAAATGGACACGCCTGTGTATGACACGGGCTCGTGGCAGGGCTTCTTCACCAGCAAGGGCACGCCGGCGCCCATGGTTGCGCGCCTCAACAGTGAGATGCGCAAGATCCTCGCGACCCCTGAGGTCTCGAAGAGGATTGTCGACCTTGGCGGTGAACTCAAGGACGGCACGCCAGAGGATCTCTCCAAGTTCGTCACCACCGCGATCGCGCAGTGGGGCGAGGTCATCAAGGCCGAAGGGCTCTCCCTCGACTGAGACCGGTATCCTCAGGCACCGCTTTTGGCGGTGCCTTTGTTTTCGGGATGGCCGGGTGCTGTCCGGCCATCTCTGTGACCCGAGCAGAAGGGCGCGGCCATGGGCTCGCGGATAAATTTCCCTGATCTGGCGTTTGGCGTCCTGCTGATCGTGGTCGGTGCGATCGCCTGGATGCTGATAGTCGATCTCCCAATTGGCACTGCTACGTCCATGGGCCCGGGCTTCGTGCCGCGCGGGCTGGCGGTCATGATCGCGACGTTCGGCGTCGTACAATGCGCACGCGCACTCTTCGCTACGCCTGTTCCCTTTCCGGCAACGGCGCTACGGCCGGTGCTGCTGGTTGGGGCCTCGGTCGCATCATTTGCGCTGTTGCTGCGCGTTGCGGGGCTGGCTGCGACCGCCGTCGTTGTCGTGATCATCGCCGGTTATGCCGCCTCCGACGTGCGGCTGCGCGAAAACCTGGTCCTGGCGGTCGGCATGGCGGTTTTCGCGGTCGCCTTGTTCGTATTCGGTCTCGGCCTGCCCATTCCCGTCTGGCCGCAGTAGGTCCCGCCCCGCATGGACCTCTTCGCCAATCTTGCCACCGGTTTCTCGGTCGCCTTCACGCCGATCAATCTCGCCTTCTGCTTTCTCGGCGTGCTGATCGGCACGCTCGTCGGCGTATTGCCCGGCATTGCGCCGATCACGACGATCGCCATCCTGCTGCCCTTCACGTTCTCGCTGCCGCCGGCGTCATCCCTCATCATGCTCTCCGGCATCTTCTACGGCGCCCAATATGGTGGTTCGACCACGGCAATTCTCGTCAATGTGCCGGGCGAGTCCTCGGCGGTCGTGACCTGTCTCGACGGCCACCAGATGGCGCGTCAGGGCCGCGCGGGGCCCGCGCTCGCAATGGCTGCCATTGCCTCGTTCATTGCGGGCACGATCGCCACCGTGATCATAGCAACGGCCAGCGTGCCGATGAGCTGGTTGGCGTTGAAGTTCGCCGCCGCCGAGTACTTCAGCCTGATGGTTCTCGGTCTGACCGGCGCCGTCGTTCTTGCCCACGGCGCGCCCGGCAAGGCCGTTGCGATGGTGCTCATGGGCTTGCTGCTCGGCCTCGTTGGCATCGACGTGAACTCCGGCCTGCCGCGCATGACGCTGGGCATCGGCGAATTGGGCGACGGCATTGGCTTTGTTCCGGTCGCCATCGGACTTTTTGGCATTGCAGAGCTGGCAGTGGCGCTCGGCTCCCCGCAGGACCGCTCGCTGCTCGCCTTCAAGGCGAGAAACCTCTGGCCGACCCGCGAAGACATGCGCGCTTGTTTCGCGCCGATCCTGCGCGGCACGGCGATCGGATCGGTGCTCGGCGTGTTGCCCGGCGGCGGCGCGGCACTCTCCTCGTTCGCCGCCTACGCAGTCGAAAAGAAGGTATCGCGCACGCCTGAGCGTTTCGGGCGCGGCGCGATCGAGGGTGTGGCGTCGCCCGAGGCCGCGAACAATGCCGGCGCGCAGACGAGCTTCATTCCACTGTTGACGCTCGGCATTCCCGGCAACGCCATCATGGCGCTCATGGTCGGCGCGTTGATGATCCAGGGCATCCAGCCGGGCCCTCAAGTGATGACGGAGCAGCCACAGCTCTTCTGGGGCGTGATCGCTTCGATGTGGCTCGGCAACCTGATGCTGATCGTGCTCAACCTGCCCATGATCGGCCTTTGGGTGTCGCTGCTGCGCATTCCCTACCGGGTCATGTTCCCAGCCATCGTTCTGTTCTGCTGTATCGGGACCTACTCGATCAACAACAGCGTCTTCGACATCTGGATCATGCTGTTGTTTGGCGTCCTCGGCGTCTTCCTCATCAAGGTCGGGGCGGAGCCGGCGCCGTTCGTGCTCGGCTTCATCCTCGGCCCGTTGATGGAGGAGAACTTCCGAAGGGCCATGAACCTCTCGCGCGGCAACCCCATGGTGTTCATCGAGCGTCCGATTAGCGCCGTGCTTCTGCTCATGTCGCTTGCGCTACTGGTGATCCTGATCCTCCCGGCCGTGCGCACCAAGCGCGAGCAGGTCTTCCAGGAATAGTGCCGCCTGCACGCCGTCCGAGAGCCTGCGTGAAAACGCCCTGTGGCCGTCGGCCCCCGCCTCCGCCTATAAGCAGATGCCGCGGGTGGCCGTCAGTACACGCTCCCAGCGATCGACAAGAAGCTGACGATAGGCTCTGGGGGGCCCACCGGCATGTCGCGCCCGTTTCTGGTGATGTTCACGGGGCTGCTTCTCGCCCTGAACGCCTTTTCCTGTGACATCACGCTGCCGGCCTTCTGGTCGATGGAGAAGAGCCTCGGCGCTCCCATCGAGCACGTGCAGGCTGTCATTCCTGTATTTCTGTTCTGCTCGGCCATCGGCCAGCTCGTGTTCGGCCCGGCTTCGGACGCCTATGGGCGTAAGCCGGTCATACTTGCGGGCGTCGCTCTCTACATAACGGGCGCCCTGATCGCGGCGGCGGCGGATACGCTCACCGTGGCACTGTACGGACGTGCCCTGCAGGGCTTCGGGAGTGCCTGCGGGGCTGTGATCGCCCGCGCGCTCCTCCGTGACGTCCATTCCGGGCCCGAGCTTGCCCGCACCATGGCGTTCGCGAGCTCGGTGATCGCGCTCGGGCCGATCGTTGCGCCGCTCGTCGGCTATGGGCTCGTGGTGATTGGTGAATGGCGCGGCGTCTTCATCGGCATGGCCATCTATGGTGCCGGTCTTGCGACCATGGTGTTGACGCGGCTCCAGGAGACCAACAAGGCGCCCGATCGCGCCGCCATCGCGCCTGCGCGTCTCGCAACCGCTATCGCCCGCGTGTTCGCCAATAGGCAGTCCCGCTATTTCGTGCTGCTCTCGGGCATCAATTCGTTCGCGATCCTCTCCTACGTCACGAACGCACCGCGCCTCTACAAGAGCGCCTTCGACATCGAGGGCCTCGCCTTCACGGCGATGTTTGCGGCGACCGGAGCCGGCATCGTCGCTGGCCAGTATATCAACGCACGCCTCATCAGCCGCCTCGGCGTCATGTCTGCGACCCGATCCTCGGCCCTCGTGTTGGCCTCGACCGCCCTTGTGATTGCACTGCTGAGCTATCTCGGCCTCATCAATCTCTTGATGTTTGCAGGGCTCATGCTGATCTACAACTCCGCGTTCCTGGTCGTGATGTCGAACGCGGTGAGCCTCGTCATCGACCCGCACCGCGAAATCGCCGGTGTCGCCTCATCGACCGTCGGTTTCATCTCGCAGCTTGTCTCGAGCCTGCTCGTGTTCGCAACGCTCCCGCTCTTCCAAGGCCGCCTGCTGCCCTGGTCGCTCGGTATGGTGTTGGTCACCGGTATCGTAGCTATCGCAGTCATGGCCTACCGGCCGCGCACGGAACATTAGCCTGCGCCACCTGCAAGTATTGTGCGTCGCATCAATATGTTGGTGCGACTGACGTTCTATCGACAGCGGCGCCGACTCAGTTCAGAATTGTAAATGCAGGTTGGCGTGAGATCGTTCGGACGGTCCGCCCGCGCGCCGGGCGGCGCAAACGGGAAGGATCGAGCATATGGACGCTGCTGCAATTGTCGTCATGCTTATCGTAGGTGCCGTCGCGGGCTGGCTCGCCAGTCTCGTCGTCGGTGGACCATGGAGCCTGCTCGGCTACATCATCGCGGGCATCATTGGCGGTGTCGTGGGTGGTTGGCTGCTGAACATGGCCAAGGTCAATATCAACATTGGCCCGCCGATCGTTAATCAGATCATCACGGCCGCAATAGGCGCCATCGTGGTCATTTTGATCGCAAGGCTGATCAGATAGCAACGCGCTGAAAGATTGTGTATTTTCCGGGCGGGCACCAAGTGTGGGCCCGCCCTTCTTGTTGCACCTCTTGTTGAGAGTGCCCAAAGAGAGCAAGTAAAGGCCGATGGTCACCGTAATCGATACGACTGGGGGCAGACGGATGGGCGCGGCGCGCCATCCCGAGAAGGCGGCGCGTCCTGACACGCCTGTCCTGCGCAAGCCCGACTGGATCCGGGTCAAGGCCCCTGGCTCCGCGGTCTACAACGAAACGCGCAACATCGTCCGCGAGCATGGCCTCCACACGGTCTGCGAGGAGGCGGGATGCCCGAACATCGGCGAGTGCTGGAGCCAGCGCCATGCGACCATGATGATCATGGGCGACACGTGCACGCGCGCCTGCTCTTTCTGCAATGTCGCGACCGGCAAGCCCAATCCGCTCGATCCGGCAGAGCCGCGCAACGTCGGCGAGGCCGTCGCCAAGCTCGGGCTGAACCACGTCGTCATCACCTCGGTCGACCGCGATGATTTGGCCGATGGCGGCGCGCAGCACTTCGCCGAAGTCATCGGCTGGATCCGGAAGCTCGCGCCGTCGACCACCATCGAGGTCCTGACGCCGGACTTCCTGCGCAAGGATGGTGCCCTCGAGGTCGTCATCAAGGCGCGTCCTGACGTCTTCAATCACAATCTGGAGACCGTGCCGGGCCTCTATCCGAGCATCCGCCCAGGCGCGCGCTACTTCCATTCGCTGCGCATTCTACAGCGCGCGAAGGAACTCGATCCGACCATTTTCACCAAGTCCGGCATCATGGTCGGCCTCGGTGAGGAGCGGGAGGCCGTGCTCCAGCTCATGGATGACCTGAGGACCGCCGACGTCGATTTCCTCACCATCGGCCAGTACCTCCAGCCGACGCGCAAGCACGCCGAGGTCAAGCGCTTCGTCACGCCCGAGGAGTTCGAGAGCTTCAAGCGCACGGCCCAGTCCAAGGGCTTCCTGCTCGTGTCCTCGAGCCCGCTCACGCGCTCGAGCTATCACGCCGATGCGGACTTCGCCCGGCTCCAGGCGGCGCGCGCCGCGGTAGCAGAGTAAGCGGCGGCCCCATGCCCTCATTCGAGACCCGCCGGCAGGTGCCGTTCACCACGCAAGAGATGTTCGACCTCGTCGCTGACGTCGAGCGCTATCCCGAGTTCCTGCCTCTCTGCGAGGGCCTGCGGGTCCTCTCGCGCAATGGCGAGGGCGAGCAGAGTACACTCGTTGCTGCGATGGAGGTCGGCTACAAGGGCATCCGCGAGACCTTCACGAGCCGCGTGACACTCGACAGTGTCACCCCAAGTGTCCGCACGGACCTTGTCCAGGGCCCATTCACGAAGCTCGTCAACAAGTGGAACTTCACCGAGACGCCCGGCGGCTGCGAAGTGAAATTCTTCATCGACTACGAGTTCAAGTCGATGATCCTGCAGATGCTCGTCGGCAGCGTGTTCGAACAGGCCTTCGGCAAGTTCGCCGAAGCCTTCGAGGAGCGCGCCCACACCATCTACGGCCGTCGCGTCAGCTCGGCTTGACGCTGCTTAACTGCGGGCCAGGTCATCCACCATCTCGAAAGCTACCGCGATCGTCGCCATGCGGATGCCGTGACGGCCGATCTCGCCGAAGCGGCATTCGCGATGGATCGGGGGCTTGCCGCGTCGCTCGGCTGCCAGATGCACAAGGCCAACTGGTTTCGTCGCAGTACCGCCACCCGGCCCCGCAACGCCTGTCACCGCAACCGCAATGTCCGCGCGCGAATGTGCGAGGGCTCCTGCTGCCATAGCCAGTGCCACCTCTTTGCTCACTGCACCGTGCGCTGCAATCATGGCCGCCGGTACGCCGATCAACTCGTTCTTGGCCTCGTTCGAGTAGGTAACGAAGCCGCGCTCGACGACATCCGACGAGCCCGCGATCTCGGTCAGCACGCCCGCAATCAGCCCGCCGGTGCAACTCTCCGCCGTCGCCAGCATGAGCTTTCGCGCGCGGAGCGTGGCGAGGAGGGTTTCGGCGGTGCGGATCAAGTCTTCATCAAACATGTCTGTTCCTTCGTCCGCCGCCGCGCCTCGACGGCCATTCTGCACCACGCACGCGCGACCCAGCGATCGATTTCCAGGCGCTCGTAGCCCATGCTCGCGAAGGCATCCCACTTGCCGGCATTGGCAGCGCTCACGCCAATCAGCACTGGGAGGCCGCGGCTGACGGCCTCCGAGATGACGTCGCGATATCCGCGCCCAGCGATCTCATTCTTGCCGAAGCGATTGAGCAGGAAGAGATCGGCACCGCGATCAATCGCTTCGCCCGCAAGCATGGCCATAGCCTCGATCTTTCCAGGCTCCATGCGGCATCCCTGCACGACGACGCTGGAATCGACCGCGATGGGATGAGTTTGGCCGGTGCCGAGATCCTCGAGCACCATGCCGCAGCGGGGAGAACTTGCCGGGTGTGCGGTGTGCTGGACGGCGCCCGCGAGCCGAAGGCCATCTGCAGCGAGATCGTGAGCGACGCCTTCGAGTATGCGGTCCATCACGGCGCCCTGGCCGCTCCCATAGACCATGGCCGCGAGCGGCGCGAATGGATCGGACATAGCTGCGGGCTCCTCATCGTCCTGATGGCGCTTACGCGGCTCGGCACATCCACGGAGATTGCCGCTAGCGCCACACGTGATATGCGCGAGCCGTCGACATGATAGCTGGCTGGCGTGCTACAGTTCTTTGATTTTCATCATTTCCCAATGCGCCTCAAGAGGGGACGCCATGACCGCCAAGCTCACTGCCGACGCCAAGGGCCTCTACGTCATCGCTGCAACGCCCTTCCACGACGACGGCCGTATCGACTTCGAGAGCATCGACAGCCTCGTCGATTTCTACCTCGCCTGCGGTGTGCAGGGCATGACCATTCTCGGCGTCATGGGCGAGTTCCAGAAACTCTCCGAGAGCGAGACGCTCGAGGTTTCGCAGCGCTTCGTCAAGCGCACGGCAGGGCGCGTGCCCATTATCGTCGGCGTTTCCAATCCCGGAACGAACCAGCTCGTGAAGACCGCGCGTGCCGTCATGGAGATGGGCGCTGCCGGTGTCATGGCCATGCCCATCCGCGGGCTCACCACGGAGCCCTCCGTCGAGAACTACCTGCGCTCGATCCTGACGGCGCTCGGGCCCTCGATCCCGGTCTGCATCCAGGATTATCCCAAGCTCACGGACGTCTACTTCAGCGCCGACTGCTTCGTGCGCCTCGTCGATGCCTTCCCGCAGATCGCCATGTTCAAGCACGAGGATATGCCGGGCCTCGCCAAGCTCTCGGTCATCCGCAAGGCGTGTGACGGCAAGGCGCGCCGCTACATCCCGATCCTCTGCGGCAACGGCGGCATTCACTTGCCGCAGGAGTATCTGCGCGGGGCCGATGGCGCCATGACCGGCTTCGCATTCCCGGACATGATGGTTGCCATGCACGCGCTCTTTGCCGCCGGCAGGCCCGAGGACGCCGAGGATCTCTACGACCTCTACCTGCCGCTGCTGCGCCATGAGCTGCAGCAGGGCGTTGGCCTGCCGCTCCGCAAGGAGATCCTGAAGAGGCGCGGCGCCATTCGCTCGGCGGCGATCCGCGCGCCGGGGCCGAAGCTCGATGCGACCGACATGGCCGAGCTCGATCGCCTGCTCGCCCGCCTCGAAAAGAAGACCGGCCAGCCGATCAAGGCGATCCGGAGGACCTGATCGCGGTGACGCAATGCAGACCGCGCGGTCGATTGAAACGGAGAAATCGCCATGGCGGCGCCGCGAATAATTCTTATCGCCGCGGCTCTCGTCGCGGCGGTTTTCCCGGCTCCCGCCGTGAGCCGGGCACATGTCGCGGCCAGCATTAGCTACGAGGAGACGCCGCGACCGAGAGGGCTGCCTGACGATTTGCAGCCGCTGCCAGACGTCAGTCTGCGGTTCCTGTCGATCAGCGCAATCGACGGTTTCAAGATCGCCGCCGCGTTGTGGCAGCCGCTGGAGAAGCCGGCAGCGCGTACGACGCTGCTCGTTCAGGTGCATGGCAGCGGCGGCAATCTCGCCTCTGTGCAGATGCGGGCGACCGCTCGCACGCTCTCGGCGCGAGGTTTTGCAGCGCTGTCGATCAGCACTAGACAGCACGACGAGCACGTCAACACGGACAATTTTTTCGAGATCAGGCGCGACATCGAGGCCGCGATCGTGACCGCCAAGGCGCTCGGCTACGGCGCCATTGTCCTTCAAGGCCAAAGCCTCGGGACGGCGCAGGTGGCCTTTTATGCGGCCACCGACTGGGACCCGGCGATCAAGGGCGTCATCCTGACCGGCGCTATCGCGAAACTGGCGTGGAAAGCGCGCCACATTCTGATCCAGGACGAAGACACCTACCGGGCGCTGGCGCAGGCAGCACGCGATGCCTTGCGTGCGGGTCGGCCGAAGGCGACCTTGCCGATGCCGATGCGCTGGATCGGCGGCCGGCAGGCGCCGATGACTGGGCAGCACTTTCTGACCTACCGCGACGAAGTTGCGAGTGCCGCCGATACCACCTTCTGGATCGCGCGTATCCCGCGCCCGATCCTACTGGTGCGCGATGCAGCCGACAGCGTCATTCTGCCGTTCGAGCCCTACATGCTCCTGAGCGCGGCGCGCGCCGAGGGTTCGCTCGTCCCCGAGATTCGCTATGTAATGCTGCCCAACCCCCGCCCGCCGAGCGTCGAGGGACACATCTTTGCCGACAACACCGGGCCGCTGGCCCAGGAGATCGCGTCCTGGCTGGCCGAGCTTGGGTTGTAGGCCTCGGTCACCGACGTCGTCGGCATCTATCCTGGCGAGCAAGCGATCGTTTCTGGCCTCCCGTGGCCCTGGCCATACTCTGTTGCCATTGCGCCACGCCCCACTCACCCAACAGCTGGGAGGGTGCGCGCGCCACTCTCGCAAATGCCATTATGGCTCGTTAGATATTTCCGCCGGGAGTTGGCGGGTCTTGCAGATACGGGTGGGAGTTCAATCACATGTCGCGTCTGGCGCGTCCGGTCGCGCAGGCAAAGCCGACGTATGACGTCGTCGTGGTCGGCTCGGGCTATGGCGGCGGCGTTGCGGCGTCGCGTCTGTCGCGCATAGGCCTCAAGGTCGCGGTCCTCGAGCGCGGGCGCGAGTACCTGCCCGGTGAGTTCGCGGAGAACCTGCTTGCTGCCAGCACTTCCATGCAGATCAACGGCAAGGGCCGGCGGATCGGTCCGCAGGATGCCCTCTTCGATCTCCGCGTCGGCAAGGACGTTCACGCGCTCGTCGGCTGCGGGCTCGGCGGCACCTCGCTCATCAATGCGAGCGTCTGCCTGACGCCCGATGTGATGGTGCTAGAGGACGAGAGTTGGCCGGAGGAGATCCGCGTCGATCATCGCCTGAATGTGGGCTACCACCGCGCCCGCCAGATGCTGGCGCCGGAGTCGCTGCCGATGTCGGTCACGCCGACGAAGCTCGCCTCGCTCGAGCGCGCCGGCAAGGCGATCGGCCATCATGTCGAGCGCGTGCCGCTGCACGTTGCCTTTCAGGAGAAGACGAACGCGGCAGGTGTCGTCCAGCCGGCGTGCACGCTCTGCGGTGACTGCATGGGCGGCTGCAATGTCGGCGCCAAGACCACCGTGCACTCGACCTATCTCGCCGACGCGGTCAATCACGGCGCCGAGCTTTTTACCGGTGCCAATGTTCGGCTGGTCGAGCGCTTGGGCGGCGATCTCTGGCGCATCGTCTTCCGCAAGATCGGCGACAACGATAGCCACGTACCCGTCGGCACCATCACCGCCGCCATGGTCGTGCTCGCCGCCGGCACGCTCGGCACGGCCGAGATCATGATGCGCTCGCGCGAGAATGGCCTCCGCGTCTCCGACCGCCTCGGCTGGCGCTTCTCGACGAACGCCGATGTCATGTCCTTTGGCTACAACTACAAGGAGCCGGTGAACTCGGTCGGCATCGGCCGCTCGGAGAAGGCGCGCGTCGAGCCGCCGGGTCCGGCTGTGGTCGGGCTCATCGACCTGCGCCGCCGTCGCGATCCGCTGGATCGGTTGGCGCTTGTTGAGGCGACGGTGCCGAGCGTCATGGCGCGGCTCATGCCTATGTTGCTCGCAACTGGCGCTACGCTTTCGCCCGAGGAAGCGAGCGGTGGCCTCTCTGGCCTCCTCGCCGACGTCAAGCGCAATACCGAAAGCTTCTTCGCCGGTGCCTACCAGGGCCCTGTGCACCACAGCCACGCGTTCCTTGCCGTCGGCCACGACGGTGCCGCTGGGCGCATTCTCTTCGAGGACGACGCGGCGGCGGTGCACTGGCCGAACGCCGCCGACGAGCCGGTCTTCACCCATATTTCGGCCATGCTGAGGACCGGCGTCGCGGCCAACGGCGGCACCTACGTGCCAAACCCGGTGAGCAGCAAATGGCTCGGCGGCGACCTCATGACGGTGCATCCGCTCGGCGGCTGCGCCATGGGCCGTGACCGCAGCACCGGCGTCGTCGATCACAAGGGCCGCGTTTTCGACGGCGATCCCGCCAAGCGCGCCGACTCCGTGCACGACGGGCTTTACATCTGCGATGGCTCGGTCATTCCACGTCCGCTCGGCGTGCACCCTCTTTTCACGATCACGGCCGTCGCCGAGCGCGCCATGATGCTGTTCGCGCGCGAGCACGGGCTGGCTCTGGATGTCTCGCCACTCCCCGATGCGCCGAAGCGCGTCTTCCGCGGCGAGCCGGCCGCGAATGGCGGCACCGCTACATCCCGCTTCGGCCGACTGTTCGGCCGCGCCGAGTCCGCTTGAGGATTGATCGATGCGCCTGTCGTCCAGCCTCGACGAGCTGAAGCCGGAGTACGACGCGATTGTCGTCGGCTCGGGATATGGGGCCGGTGTTGCGGCCTCGCGACTCGCGCGGATCGGCCTCAAGGTCGCCGTCCTCGAGCGTGGCCGCGAGTTCCAGCTCGGCGCGTTCCCCGACACCATGGAGGAAGCGACGGCCGAGCTGCAGTACACGCTCGGCGATCGGCACATCGGACGACGCACGGGTCTCTACGATCTGCACCTCGGGCGCGACATGCATGTGCTCACGGGATGCGGGCTCGGCGGTACATCGCTCATCAACGCAAACGTCTCGCTGCCGCCGGATCCGCGCGTGTGGGAAGACCCCTGCTGGCCGCCTTCGATCCTCGCCGAGGGCACGCTCGAGGAAGGCTTCAATCGCGCGACGCGGATGCTGCGGCCCGTGCCCTATCCGAACACCGTGCGCCTCGACAAGCGCGCCCGGCTCCAGACGGCAGCGGAAGCCTTCGGCACCCAGATGTCGACCGTGCCGATCAACGTCACGTTCACGGCGGGGCCGAATGCGGCGGGGGTCGAACAGCCGGCGTGCACGCTTTGCGGCGACTGCTGCTCGGGCTGCAATGTCGGCGCCAAGAACACCGTGCAGATGACCTATCTGCCGGATGCCGTACGCCACGGCGCCGAGATTTTCACCGAGGCGACCGTCAGTCACGTACGCAAGGAGGGCGAGGGCTGGCGCGTCTTCTTCATGCCGACGCGCAATCGCCGCGACAAGTTCGGCCAACCCGATCGCTCGGTCTACGCAAACATTGTCGTGCTAGGCGCGGGCGCACTGGGCTCGACCGAAATCCTGCTGCGCTCGCGCCAGGAAGGTCTCGCGCTCTCCGATCGGCTCGGCGAAGGCTTCACCGGCAACGGCGACGTGCTCGCCTTTGCCTACAATGGCGATCAGCCGGCGAATGCCGTCGGCATCGGCCACCCGCCGCGATCGGGCGCGGCACCTCCGGGCCCTTGCATTACCGGCGCCATCGATCTGCGCGACTCGCGCCGCCTCGAGGACGGCATGATCATCGAGGAAGGCGTGCTGCCTTCGGGTCTTGCCGAGATCCTGCCCGCGACCTTCTCGGTGGCCTCGCGCCTCTTCGGTAAGGACACGGACTCGGGCCTCATCGATACAGTGCAGGAGCAGGCGCGGCGCATCGACAGCATCCTTCTCGGTGCGTGGCGCGGCGCCATGCACAACACCGAGACGTACCTCGTGATGGCGCACGACGACGGCAAGGGCCGGATCGTCATGCGCGGCGACGACATCCAGGTCGACTGGCCGGGTGTCGCTGGGCAGCGCGTCTTCAGCGAGATCGACGCCAATCTCGTCAAGACGGCCGGCGCCAATGGCGCCACGTACGTGCGCAATCCCATCCAGAATACCTTCCTCGGCAAGAACCTCATCACCGTCCACCCCCTCGGCGGCTGCGGCATCGGCATCGACCGCAACCGTGGCGTGGTCGATGACACCGCGCGCGTGTTCGACGCTGCTTCGCCGGATCCGCAGGCCGTGCACCAGGGCCTCTATGTCTGCGATGGATCGATCATTCCGCGCCCACTTGGCGTCAATCCGCTGCTGACCATCACCGCGCTCTCCGAGCGTGCGATGATCCATCTGGCGCGTGATCTCGGTCGCGCGCTCACCGACGCGCCGATCCCGAATGCCTCGGTCATCTCGCTCATGCCGGCGCCCGAGGAGCGCCGACCTGCCGGCGTGACCTTCACCGAGCGCATGGCCGGCTACATCGCCGACAGCACCGACGGCAACTACGAGACTGCCGCCAAGACAGGCCAGTCGATCAATCAGAACTTTGCCTTCACGGTGACGGTGCGCATCGACGACATCGACCTCTTCCTTAGGGATGCAGCGTACGCGGGAACGCTCACGGGGACGGTGGAGGCGCCGCACCTCTCGCCGGAGCCGCTCGATATTTCCGAGGGCCGATTCAGTCTGATGCGCCGCGACGAGAACAACGTCGAGACGCGGCGTTTCGAGTACAACATGGTGCTGACGGCGCGCGATGGCCGTCGCTTCGATTTCGCCGGCCACAAGGTCGTTCACAATGATCGCCTGCCGGGTGACCTCATCCGCGATACGACGACGCTCTTCGTCACGCTGACCGATATGGATGGGAGCGCGCGCGGCAGCCGCAAACGTCTCGGCCTGCTGAAGATCGCGCTCAGCGATTTCACGAAGCAGGTGCGGACCATCCAGGGCATTGGCGGGAGCGGAACGCGCGACCGTGCGGTGGCGGTCGCCAAGTTCGGTGCGCTCTTCGCGAGCCAGCTCTTCGATATCTATGGCGGTGTATTCTCCCCCCTCAAGCGCTTCGATCCCGATCGCGCGCGCAAGAAGCGCGATCTGCGCGTGGGCGAGCCCGAGGTCCACTACTTCTCGACCAGCGACGGCAGGCGCCTTCGGCTGATCCGCTACTCGGGCGGAAAAAGAGGTCCGGTGCTGTTCACGCACGGCCTCGGCGTCTCGAGCCTCATTTATACCGTCGACACGATCGACACGAACCTCGTCGAGTATCTCGTCGCCGCTGGCTACGACTGCTGGCTGCTCGACTACCGCGCGTCGATCGACCTTGCTTATGCGCGTGATCTCTGGACCGCCGACGATGCTGCGCGCGAGGACTATCAACCGGCCGTGGATCTGATCCTCAAGGCGACGGGTGCGAAGAGCGTGCAGGTGATGGCGCACTGCTTTGGCGCGACGACCTTCGTCATGGCCATGCTGGGCGGCTGGCTGAAAGGCGTGCGGTCGGCCGTCATCTCGCAGATCGCGACGGACGTGGTGGTTCCATACTTTCCGCAACGGATGCTGGCGCAGCTCCGCGCGCCCTCACTGTTCAGCGTCATGGGCCTCGATCACGTCAATGCGCGGGCGACGACGGAGGATGGCGTCGCCGGTCGCATTGCCGACGGGATGATCCGTGTTTTCGTGCCCTTCCGCCGCGAGGAGCGCACGCGCAATGCCACCTCGAACCGCATTACTGCGCTCTATGGCCAGCTCTACGAGACCGCGCAGCTGAATAATCTGACCTTCGAAGTCGCGCTGCCGGAGATGTTCGGGGAAGCGAACATCAATGCCTTCAAGCAGCTCGCGTTGATTGCGCGCCGGCAGACGATCGTCGGTGCCGACGGTGGCGACATCTACATGCCGAACCTCGAGCGCCTTGCGATCCCGATCACGTTCATCCACGGCGCGCTCAATCGCTGCTTCCTGCCCGAGAGCACGGAGCGGACAGTCGCGAAGCTCACGGCGCGCAATGGGCCGGACCTCTATACGCGGCATGTGATCGAGGGCTACGGCCACATCGACTGCATTTTCGGCAAGGATGCTGCGAGCGACGTCTATCCGAAGATCGTCGCGCATCTCGATCGCACGGCGGAGGGGTGAACCTCAGGCGCGCGCTACGCCTTTTGCCCTGCCGGCGCCCACGACGTCGATGAGCTCACGCAGATGCGTGAGGCGCTGCGTCTTCGGCTTGTCGCTGCCCTTGTCGATGTCGCCGGCTGCTGGAATGACTGCCCGCTTGAAGCCGAGCTTGTGGGCTTCGCGGAGGCGCGTATTCATGTGAGCCGCCGGTCGAACTGCGCCCGAAAGGCTGATCTCGCCGAAGTAGACATCACCGGGCGCGAGCGGCGTCGCGAGCAGCGACGAGACAAGCGCGGCCGCAGCCGCAAGATCGGCCGCAGGCTCGGAGATGCGCAAGCCGCCCGCGACATTCAGATAGACATCCGCTTGCGAGAAGCTGACGCCGCAGCGCGCGTCCAAAACGGCGAGCAGCATGGCCAGGCGGTTCGAGTCCCACCCAACGGTCGCGCGGCGCGGTGTACCGAGCGATGACGGCGCTACGAGCGCCTGGAATTCGACGAGCAGGGGCCGGCTGCCCTCGATGCCCGCGAAGACCGCCGTACCTGGCGCGGTGTTGTCTCGATCGCCGAGAAAGAGCTCGGAGGGGTTGGCGACCTCGCGCAGGCCGCTCTCCACCATCTCGAAGACGCCGATTTCGTCGGCGGGACCGAAGCGGTTCTTCACCGAGCGCAGAATGCGGTAGGTGTGGCCCTGGTCGCCTTCGAAATAGAGCACGGTATCGACCATGTGCTCGATGACCTTCGGTCCGGCAATCTGGCCGTCTTTGGTGACGTGGCCGACGAGCAGCATGGCTGCACCCGACTGTTTGGCGAAGCGGATGAGTGACTGCGACGCCGCACGCACTTGCGAGACTGTGCCCGGTGCCGCCTCGAGGCCATCGGCCCAGAGCGTCTGAATGGAATCGATGATGACCAGATCAGGGCGCCGGCCCTGCTCGAGCGTCGCAAGGATATTGGCGAGGTTCGTCTCGGCGCCGAGTGCGACCGGCGCTGCCGCGAGACCGAGCCGCTCGGCGCGAAGCCGCACCTGCGCAGCCGCTTCCTCGCCCGAGAAATAGACGGCGCGCCGGCCGGCATTGGCGAACTGGGCCGCGAGCTGCAGCAGGAGTGTCGACTTACCGATGCCAGGTTCGCCGCCGATGAGCAGTGCCGAGCCGGGCACGATGCCGCCACCCGTGACGCGGTCCAGCTCCGGCAGCCCCGTCGCAATCCTCGGCGCCTCGGCCGTACTTCCGGCAAGCGTCTCGAGGGGCGCGGGCTTGCCCTTGGCCGAGCGCGTAAGCCCGCTGCCCGGCGTCGCTGTCACGGCGGCCACACCCGCTTCCTCGACGATGGTGTTCCACTCGCCGCAGGCCGTGCATTTGCCCGCCCAGCGAGAGGACGTCGCGCCGCACGCCTGACAGACGAAGCTCGCCCTTGATGCCTTGGCCATCAGCTTTCCGTGCCCCCACTTGCGATGCTGGATAGCCTGATTCTGCGCGGACTTGCAGCGAACGCCCGCGGACCCCACATGAAGCCGTCCTGTCCGACCGAACCGCACTGTCGCACGTCGTGCTCGGATGCTCTATAGCCTCAGGCGGCCGCCCACCCACGACCCCAAGGATACTGCCATGATGCCCCGCCTGCCTGCCGACATGAGGACGCCCGCCTACGTTCTCGACGTGGCGTCGCTCAAGCGCAACCTCGCGACGGCGGCGCGCATCAAGCGCGAGGCGGGCGTGAAGATCCTGCTCGCCACCAAGTCCTGGGCCATGCCGGCGGCTTTCCCTCTCATGCGCGACACCCTCGACGGGACGACCGCGAGCGGCGAGCAGGAGGCGCGCCTCGGCCGCGAGGATTTCGGCAAGGAGGTGCACGTCTATGCGCCGGCCTATGGTCCCGGCGAGGTGGAGCGCCTCGTCGGTATCGCCGACCACATCTATTTCAATTCGCCCGGCCAGATCGCGCGCCATCTCGGCACCGTGCAAGCCGCGGGTCGGAAGGTCGGCATTCGCGTCAATCCCGGATATTCGAATGCGACGCTCGGCGGCGCGCTCTACGACCCGTGCGCGCCCGGCTCCCGGTTCGGGACGACGATCGCCGAACTCGACAAGCTCCCGTGGGAGCATATCGACATCCTGCACGCGCATGCGCTCTGCGAGTCGCTCGACGATGGCTCGGTAGGGCTCATCGAGCATGTCGGGCGCACGCTCGGCAACTACGTGCGCAAGGTGAAGGCGGTGAACTTCGGTGGCGGACACTTCATCAACAAGCCGCACTACAACGTCGACCGCCTGATCGCAGCGCTCAAGGCCTTCCGCGCCGAGTTCGGCGTCGAGGTGATCCTGGAGCCCGGTGCCGGCCTCGTGGTCGATACCGGCTGGCTGGTTGCGACCGTGCTCGACATTCACAAGAACGAGCAGGACATCGCGATCCTCGACACGTCTGCTTCGACGCATATGCCGGACGTGCTGGAAGTGCCCTATCGTCCGAACATCATAGGCGCGGGTGCGCCCGGTGAGAAGCCGCACGGCTACATTCTCGGTGGCAAGACCTGTATGACGGGCGATGTGATCGGCGACTATTCGTTCGACAAGCCGCTGCAACCCGGTGACCGGCTGATCTTCACGGACATGATGCAGTACTCGTTCGTGAAGAACACGACCTTCAACGGTACGCCACTCCCGGATCTCGCCATGCTGGATGAGGATGGCACCTACCGCGTGATCAAGACTTTCGGCTACGAGGAGTTCCGGCGTAGGCTGGGCTGATCGAAATCGAAAAAATCGCGGAGGAAGCTATGGCTGGGTTGCTTGAAGGCAAGGCGGCATTGATCACCGGCGGCGCGCGCGGCATCGGCCGCGCTGCGGCGCTCGCGTTTGCGCGCGAGGGTGCACGCATCGTCGTGTCGGATCTCCTCGCCGAGGGCGCCCAGGAGACCGTCGCGATGATCAACGCGGGCGGCGGTCAGGCCGTGTCCGTCAGCGGTGATGTGACGAAGCCAGAGATGGTCAAGGCCTGGGTCGATACGGTCGTGAAGACGTTTGGCCGGATCGATTGCGCGTTCAACAATGCGGGCATTGCCGGCAATGCGGTCGGCGCTCAGGGCAAGCTCACGGCCGATTGGCCGGAGCAGGCCTTCGATCGCATGATCGAGATCAACTTGAAGAGCGTGTGGCTGTGTATGCGCGACGAGATCAACGCCATGCTCGCTGACGGCAAGGGTGGCGCGATCGTCAATACGGCCTCGATCGCAGGCCTTTTCGGGCTCGAAACCTCCTCGGCCTATGTCGCCGCGAAGCACGGCGTCGTCGGTCTCACCAAGACGGCGGCGCTCGAGTATGCGAAGAAGGGCATCCGCGTGAATGCCGTCTGCCCCGGCTACATCGTCACGGACATGACGCGCGAGCCCATGGAGCGCAAGGGCGATCAGATCATGGCGCGCATTCCCTTCGGCCGTCTCGGCACGCCGGAGGACATCGCGGAGATGGTGGTGTGGCTCTGCTCCGAGCGCGCAAGTTACGTGAGTGGCTCGGCCTTCAATGTCGACGGTTGTTACGCTGCGGCATGAGGACGAACGGCCGCTGGCGGCTCGAACCTAAAGCAGGATAGGGCCGCTGATGGCTGATCGTCCGACCGCGCCGGATGACGCGCCGACGACCTTTCCGCTCTGGCCGCTCATCGCCACCATGGCGATGCAGACGCTCGCGACCATGGCGGCCTATTCGATTCCTGCGCTCGCGCCCATGGTTGCGCGCGACATCGGCGTCGATGGCGCCCTGATCGGCATGTTCGTGTCGGTCGTCTATGGTGTGGGCATTGTTTCGTCGCTGCTCGCCGCTGGCTTCATTGCACGCTACGGCGCTGTCCGGGCCGCTCAGTTCGTCCTCGTGTGCGCACTTGGCCTTGTCGCCATCTGCGCGCAGGGGACGGCGCTGAGCGTGGCGCTCGGTGCGCTTGTGCTTGGCATTGCCTATGGCCTCACCGCGCCGGTCAGCACACACCTGCTCGTGCCGCGCACGCCGCCCGCAATCCTCAACATGGTGCTCTCCACGCGCCAGATCGGCGTGCCGCTCGGTGGCGTCATCGCCGCCACGCTGATGCCGCCGTTGGCGATCGCGATCGGATGGAAGGCGGGTCTGCTGCTCCAGGCCATACCGATCATCGCGCTCATCCTCCTGCTCGAGATCCCGCGCCGCGACTGGGACAGCAGCTCATCGCGCTCGACTGCAGCAGGACAAGGCGCGCTTAGACGCTCGTTCGGCCTCCTCAGAGGAGACAGTGCCATGCAGCGCCTGACTTTCGCGAGCTTCGTCTATTCGGGCACGCAACTCGCCTTCGTCGCCTTCATGACGGTGCACGTGACGAGCCGCACAGGGCTTGGCCTCGTCACGGCCGGCTGGGCCCTTGCCACTTTCCAGCTCGCCGGTGTCATCAGTCGGCCCATTCTCGGCTGGGTGGCGGATCGCTTTGTCCAGGCGCGCCTCATGCTTGCCATCCAGGGCTTCGTCATGGCAGCGGCGGCACTGCTCGCGGCGCACTTCTCGCCCGGCTGGCCGGTGTGGGCGATCATGGCCGTCGCAGCCGTCGCCGGTGCTACGGCCAGCGGCTACACCGGGCTCGCCTATGCGGAGTATGCGCGCCTCGGCGGCGCGCAGCGGACGGAGGCGACAGGTCTCGGCTCGGCCGCGATGTTCTTCGGCGTACTCGTCATGCCCTCGCTCGGCAGCATCGCGATCACGGCGACCGGCAGCTACCTCGCGGCCTATGGCGCCATTGCGCTCCTCGCGGCGATCGCTGGCGTCGTACTGTTGCTGCCCAGGAAGGAGACTGGAGTTCGCGGCTAGCGCGAGGCCCCTCTCCCCGCAAGCGGGAGAGGGGATGAATCGAGATCGGCGCGCGCTATTCGCCGAGTTCCCGAATACCGCGGTAGAGGTCGAGCGCCTCGGGATTAGCGAGTGCCTCCTTGTTCTTCACCTCGCGACCGTGGACGATCTCGCGCACCGCGAGCTCCGTGATCTTCCCCGACTTCGTGCGCGGGATGTCCGAGACTTGAACAATGCGCGCGGGCACATGGCGCGGCGAAGCGCCAATGCGGATGGCGCGCTTGATCTTGTCGCGCAGCGCATCATCGAGCGCGACGCCCTCCTGCGTGATCACGAACAGGACGACACGCACGTCGTGGTCCCAATCCTGGCCGATGACGATCGCTTCCTTGATCTCGGGAAGCTGCTCGACCTGACGATAGATCTCGGCGGTGCCGATGCGCACGCCGCCGGGGTTGAGAGTGGCATCAGAGCGGCCGTGGATGATCATGCCGCCGTGCGCCGTCCACTCAGCGAAGTCGCCGTGATGCCAGAGGCCCGGGAAGCGATCGAAATAGGCCGCGCGGTACTTTTTGCCGTCGGGATCGTTCCAGAACCCCACGGGCATCGACGGGAAGGGCACGGTGCACACCAGCTCGCCCTTGCCCTTGGGCAGGACGTTGCCGAGTTCATCGACCACGCCGACACCCATGCCGATCTGCGGCCCCTGGATCTCGCCGCGCCACACGGGCTTCCCCGGAACGCCGCCGACGAAGCAACCGACGATGTCGGTGCCGCCGGACATGGATGCGAGATGCACGTCCTTTTTGATGGCGTCATAGACGTAGTCATAGCTCTCCGGCACCAGCACGGAGCCCGTCGAGAGGATGATGCGCAGCGCCGAGAGGTCGTGCGTGTCCATGGGTCGCGCATCGGCCTTCTTCAGGGCGTCGATATACTTCGCCGAGGTGCCGAAGTGCGTGCAGCGCTCGTCCTGTGCGTAATCCCAGAGCACGGAAGCAGAAGGATGAAATGGCGAGCCATCGTACAGCAGCAACGTGACGCCACTCGCGAGGCCCGAAGCCAGCCAGTTCCACATCATCCAGCCGAGCGTGGTGAAGTACATCACGCGATCGCCGGGGCGGAAGTCGCACATGAGCTTCTGCTCGCTCAGGTGCTTGATGAGCGTACCGCCGGCCGAATGCACGATGCACTTCGGAACGCCTGTCGTGCCTGAGGAAAAGAGGATGTAGAGCGGATGGTCGAAGGGGAAGGGCTCGAAAGTCATCGCCTCGACCGATGAACCGAGGACGGCCGCGTCCCACGTTTCGGCGCGTCGGCCATCCAATGTGAGCCGCTGCACGACCCCGTCGGCCTTCCCAAGATAGGATACGACGATGATCTGATCGACGCTTGGCAGCTTCTGCGCGAGTTCGACGACCTTGTCCGAGATGTCGATTTGCTTGCCGGCGTACCAGTAGCCGTCGCAGACAATCAGGATGCGGGGCGCAATCTGGCCGAAGCGATCGAGCACGCCCTGCACGCCGAAGTCGGGCGAGCAGGACGACCACACGGCGCCGATCGAGCTTGCCGCCAGCATTCCGATGATGGCCTCGGGCACGTTCGGCAGCATGGCCGCGACCCGGTCTCCAGCCTTGATGCCGGCGCGACGCAACAATCCCTGGAGCTGGGCGGTTTGCTGGCGAAGCTCGTCCCAGCTCATGCGGCGGCTCACCTTGTCCTCGCCGCGGAAGACGAGGGCATCGCCCGATGCGAGTGCCGCGCCGGCGAGCAAATTCTCAGCGAAATTGAGCTTGCCCTTGGGGAAGAACCGCGCTCCCGGCATCTTATCCCCATCTACGAGGAAAGGGGCGTCGCCAGGGTCGCCTTTGATCCCGCAGCGGCCCCAGACGAGCCGCCAGAAGGCGCCGGGGTCCTGTACCGAGAATGCGTGCAGATCCTCGTAGCTCGTGAGCTTGCGGCCGCAAGACTGTTCGGCATCGATGATAAAGCGTGCGAGGTTTGTGCTCCGGGCGGCGGTCTCGCTCGGCTGCCACAGCGGCTGCGACATGATTTGGCTCCTTCGCCTTAGTCTAATTGACGCCTAGCCTGAAGGTTGTTTTTCGACAAGTGGTTGGCTGACGCTCCCCTGCCACAATCATGTCCGAGCTTGCCGCAATCCAAGGGCACCGCTAAGAGGGTCGGAGGGGCCACGCGCCGGGCGCGCCCTTGCGAGAGCGGGGACCACGGCTAGCAGGTGTGGAGCGGTGTTGCGCCGGGCTCCGGGCGTGGTGGACGCCCGTGCCGCGATTTGGCGTGCGGGCGATGGGAACTGTCCACGGTTATGGCATCGAGTGGTCGAGTGTGGGGGATGAGCAAGCTGGCCATGATTATGGGCGGCATCGCGCTCGTCGCGTCGCTCGGCTATGGCAGCATGACATGGGTCCACTCGACGGGCGACATGCTGGCCAACTTCCGCCTCCAGGCTGCCCCCCGCGTCGGCTACGTGATCTCCGAGCCTGTTCAACTCCTGGCAAGGCCGCGCCTCATTCTCGAAAGTGCTGCGATCCACGGAATAGATGCCGGCGCGGATGATGACGGCCCCGAGGCGGTTGCGCGCTCTCGCAGGCTTGTTCTCGATCGGCCGATCATCACTGTCGACGTCGCATCCGCGAGCACGTCCAGGGAGTTGTCGCTCGGGACGGTGCTCGAGCCCATCATAACGCGGATTGCCTCGCTCGATGTCCAGAGCCTGACCATTCGTGGCGGCACGGTGAAGCTGCAATCGAGCGCCGCGGAGCCGGAAGTCCTCAGTGATGTCGACCTCCAGATCACGCCACAGCGGAAAGCATCTGCTGGCGTCTCAGGCCAGCTCACCTATCTCGGCCAGCGCCTCAGCCTTTCCGCGACGATCGCGAGGCCGGCTGCGAACGGCCCCGAGTACCGCTGGCCGGTGCAGGCAATGATCTCCGGCGGTATGTTCGAGACACGCTTTGACGGCGTGCTCGGAGAGGAGAAGGGGCTGCGCCTCAACGGAACGGTCGATGTCAGCATCCCGCGCCTGAGAGAGATTGCGCTCTGGATCGGCATTGGCGCACCGCGTGCCGGAAATCTCGAGGCGATGCGTCTGCGCGGCGCATTGGACTGGACGGGCGGCGCGATGGCGTTCTCGCAGGCCACCCTCACACTCGACGGCAACGAAGGCGTCGGCGCCATCAGCGTGACCCGCTCGGGCGACCGTACGGCCATCGAAGGGACGCTTGCCTTCAAGCGGCTCAATCTCAAGCCCTACATCGTTTCCGCGATGGTCGAGCGCACGCTGCTGGCACCCATCTTCGCGGCGACGCGTCCGCCAGCGATCGCATCTCTCCTGGACAACGTCGACGCGGACCTGCGCATTTCCTGCGAGGCACTCGTCATACCTGGCATCGAGACGGGGCAGGCCGCCGTCGCGGTCACTCTGAAAAACGGCAAACTGCTCGCCGATGTCGCCGAGGTCGCGATTGAGGACGGCGTCTTCAAGGGCCAGCTCGCCGTCGAGCGGGCCGGTGCCGATCCGCGCTATGCGCTGAGCGGCAAGCTCGAAGGCGTCGAGGCGGGGCGCTTGCTGCAGCGGGCCATCGGTCGCAATCCTCTTCAGGGGCGTGCCGACATCAACCTCAGTCTCACGACCATCGGCGATACCACCGAGGAGCTGCTGACGGGCCTGAGCGGCAAGGCGCAGATCGAAATGCGCGGCGGCAGTCGGGCTGGCGTCGATATCAGGGCGCTCGCACAGGCCGCCAAGCGCGGCGAACTGAAAGGCTGGCAGGCGGTCGGGACGTCGACAACTGGCTTCGACGAACTCGCTCTGCGGCTCGACGCGAACCAAGGCGTGCTGCGCGCGACAATCCTGCAAGCAAAATCGGGGACGAGCACGTTCAACGGCAATGGCACCATCGATCTTTCGAGGCAGGCGCTGGACTTCGCGCTCGCGCTCGGGACGACCGATCCATCAATCCGGCCGGCGACGGGCGACGTTCTTGTGCTGAGCGGGCCGTGGAGCGCTCCTGGTATCAGGCTTGGGCGTCGCGAGGACGCGCAAGAACGCCCGACACCCGTCACCGCGCCGGCGACCCCTGCAAGCCGCCCTTGAGGGCACGCGAGAAGCCCGCCTGAGCGCACACGAGAGGCGCTCTCGCGCCCGCCCCAATCGGATTTGAAGCTAGAAGACGAATCCGGCGGCCGGCTCGAAACCCGGAAGATAGGGTGCGCTCGCATCGAACGCCGGGCGCCGGTCATAAGACATGCCGTGGCGGCGCCAGACCGTCGCGCGACCGACGCCGTTCTCGATACTCACGGCCACGCAGCGGCCGCCGTCTTTGAGCTGATCGAGCAGAGCCGGGGGAACTTCGGCCACCGCGCCATTGAGCAGGATCGCCTCGTAGGGGCCCTCGTCCGGGGCGCCCTTCCGCATGGCTCCCGTAATCACGACGGCATTGTCGGCGCCGAGGGCAGAGAGCGCCTCTTGGGCCCGCTCTGCCAGACGAGCATCCTCCTCGAGCGCCACGACCGTCTGGGCGAGGCGCGCCAGGAGCGCGGTCGAATATCCGGTGGCCGGACCAACGTCCAGGACCAGCCCGTCTGGCTCTATTTCCAGAAGCTGGACGAGCTTGGCCAGCAGGCGGGGCGCGAGGATATAGCGCTGTGTCGCACCAGTGTCGGCGACCTTCAGGTGCTCGTCGGCGTAGGCGATCGACTTCAGCGGGCCGGGCACGAATGCTTCCCGGGGGATCTCGCGCATGGCGCGGGTAATCCTGCGGTCGGTCACGTCACTCGGGCGGACCTGGGATTCGACCATGTTGAGGCGCTGCGTCGCGTGATCGATCATCGTCCAGTCCCGGTTGCCTTGCGGGGGATTTCTCCGACCCGCCAATGTCCCGGGACTGCTCTAGCGCGCCATGGCCCCCGACGCAACGGCGCTCGCCGTTCACCGCGCGCGTTGACAGAAATTGAAAGCTACCGCAATGATCGGTGCGCTGACGTCCGACGAGGGAAGGCGGCCGCCCTAGAGCCGCTGCGCCGGATGTGAGGGAGGAAGTGCCGGCATGCTGGATTTTCTTCAGCAGCTCGTGAGCGGTCTTGCATTAGGCTGTATCTACGGGCTGATCGCGCTCGGATTTGTCCTGATCTACAAGGCGACCGAGGTCATCAACTTCGCCCAGGGCGATTTGATGATGCTCGGCGGTTTTGTCGCCTACACCTACATCACCATCGTCGGCCTGAATTATTGGCTCGGCTTTCTACTGGCCGTGCTGACCATGGGGCTCGTCGGCATGACCGTCGAGCGGTTCGTGGTCCGGCCGATCCTAGGCTACCCCCTCTTTTCCATCATCATGGTCACGATCGGGCTCGGCTTTCTGCTGCGCTCACTTGCCGGCATGATCTGGGGCACGGACGACCTCAAGATCGAAGCGCCATTCTCGCAGGGCGTTCTCAAGATCGGCGACCTCGTTCTCGCCTATGACAAGCTCTCCGTGATCGTCGTCACGGTGATTCTGATCGCCGTTTTGTACCTGTTCTTCAATCGCACGCGCCTCGGCACGGCGATGCGCGCGACGTCGGAGAACATGCTTGCGGCCTACTACATGGGCATCCCCGTCAAGCGCGTCGTGTCGCTCGTGTGGGCGATCAGCGCAATGGTGGCGGGCGTCGCCGGCGTGCTGCTGGCGCCGATCACGTTCGTTCACTCGAACGTCGGCCTCGTACTCGGGCTCAAGGCATTTCCGGCAGCCGTGCTCGGCGGTTTCGGATCCATTCCGGGCGCGCTTGTCGGCGGTCTCATCATCGGCGTCGTCGAGGCCATGGCGGGCTTCTATCTGCCCCAGGGCTGGAAGGACGTGGCGCCCTATCTGATCCTGCTGCTGGTGCTGCTGCTCAGGCCCGAGGGGCTGTTCGGCGCGCTCGGGCGCAAGAAGGTGTGAGGAGCGGCGCGCACCATGCGGTTCATCTTCAAGACCGACTACGAGCAGGACATCAAGCTCATCCAGCACGGCGGAGCGTGGTGGTCGTACGGTCTGCTGTTCGCGGTGCTGGCGCTGGCGCCCTACCTCGTCGGAAGCTACCTGCAGAGCCAACTCGTCTTCGTGTTCATTTATGCGATCGTCGGCGTCGCGCTGATGATCCTCGTCGGTTTCACGGGACAAGGTTCGATCGGCCATGCCGCCTTCCTCGCCATCGGCGCCTATACGGCGGCCTTTCTCCAGGCGCGCGGCTACCCCTTCGAGGTCTACTTCCCGGTCGCCGGCATCCTGACCGGCGTGGTCGGCGCGATCGTCGGTATACCGGCCCTGAGGCTGCACGGGATTTACCTCCTGATTGCGACAATCTCGTTCGCTTTCATCGTCGAGGAAGTTCTCGCGCGCTGGGAGAGCGTCACCCACGGCAACGAAGGGATGCGCGTGCGCGCCATCGAGTTCTTCGGCCAGACGGTCTCGCGCGACAGCAACTCGTTCTACTTCCTGTGCCTCGCTATCCTCGTTCTGGTCGTCGTCGCAACACTGAACCTCATGCGCTCGCCGACGGGCCGCGCCTTCATCGCCATCCGCGACAGCGAGACGGCAGCCAAAAGCATGGGCATCGATCTCGCGAAGTACAAAGTGCGGTCATTCGCGATCAGTGCCGCCATCACCGGCCTCGCCGGCACGCTCTATGCGCACAAGATGTCGTTCATCAGCCCGGAGATGTTCACGCTCCTGCTGTCGATCGAGTTCATCATGGTGATCATCATCGGCGGCGCATTCGGGCTGCATGGCGCGATCCTCGGCGCGATCTTCATCGTCATGGTGGATCCGCTGATCACCATGCTCAAGGACGACGTACCGGGCATGATCGCCAGTCTCTCGCGCGGCTTCGGCGTCGGGGAGGCCAGCGCGCGCGCGATCCAGGACCGTCTTTATTCGGTCTTCTCAGCGCCGGGCCTCAAAGGCGCGATCTACGGCCTGATCATCATCATGTTCGTGCTGTTCGAACCGATGGGGCTCTACGGGCGCTGGCTCAAGATCAAGCTCTATTTCCAGCTCTTCCCGCTCTACAAGAAGGCCACCTTCAGGCGGCAAAAGACCTACGTGAAGTCGGAGCGCAACCGGTGAGCTACTTCAAGGTCGACAATCTCTCGCTCCACTTCGGCGGCCTCAAGGCCGTCGATGCCGTGAGCTTCGAGATCCGCCAGGGCGAGATCTTCACGATCATCGGCCCCAATGGCGCCGGCAAGACTTCGATCTTCAACATGATCTCGCGGCTCTACGAGCCCACCACAGGTCATCTGTTCTTCGAGGACAAGGACATCACCGAGGTGCCGCCGCACCAGATTGCCAGCATGGGCATCGCGCGCACCTTCCAGAACATCGAGCTCTTCGACAACGCGAGTGTCCTCAGCAATATGCTGGTTGGGCGCCACTGCCATTCGAGGACGAAGCTCTGGCAGGAGGTTTTGTTCATGCCCAACGTGCGGCGCGCCGAGAAGGCACACCGCGCAAAAGTCGAGGAGGTGATCGATCTGCTCGACCTGCAGGCTTACCGCGAGAAGATCATCGCCGGCCTGCCGTATGGCGTGCGCAAGGTCGTCGAACTCGCCCGTGCGCTCTGCTCGGAGCCAAAGCTCATTCTTCTCGACGAGCCATCATCGGGCCTCAATGTCGAGGAGACCGACGACATGAGCTACTGGATCCGCGACATCAAGAACGAGCTCGGCATCACCGTGCTGATGGTCGAGCACGACATGAGCCTCGTCAATCGCGTGTCGGATCGTGTTCTGGCGCTCAACTATGGCCGCGTGATCGCCGAGGGTACGCCGGCCGAAGTTCAGCGCCACCCCGACGTCGTTGCCGCTTATCTCGGAGCCTGAACGCATGGCGATGACCGCAGAAAGCGAGACGAGGACGACCGGCGCACCGGTCGCAACCGCCGTCGAGCCGATCCTGAAAGTCTCGAACATCGAGAGCTACTACGGGCCGATCATGGCCATCCGCGGCGTGAGCCTCGAGGTGCCACGCGGATCGATCGTGACTGTGCTCGGCGCCAACGGCGCGGGTAAGACCACCATCCTGAAGACGATCTCCGGCGTGCTCGATCCGCTCAAGGGAACAGTGGAGTTCGAAGGAAAGCAGATCCAGCGCCTCGATCCGGACCGCATCGTGCGCCTCGGGCTCGGCCACGTGCCCGAGGGCCGCGAGGTCTTTCCCTTCCTGACGGTGCGCGAGAACCTCATGATGGGGGCCTACATCCGTCGCGACCGCGCCGGCATTGCTGAGGATATGGAGCGCATTTACGGCTATTTCCCGCGCCTGAAGGAGCGCCTCGATCAGCCGGCGGGTCATCTCTCCGGCGGCGAGCAGCAGATGCTCGCGATCTCGCGCGCGCTCATGAATCGGCCGCGGCTGCTACTGCTCGACGAGCCTTCGCTCGGCCTGTCGCCGATCCTGGTGAAAGAGATCTTCGGCATTATCCGGCGCGTGAATGCGGAAGAGGGCGTCTCGATGCTGCTCGTCGAGCAGAATGCGCGCATGGCGTTGGAGACGGCGCATCATGGCTACGTGCTGGAGGTCGGGCGCATCGTCATGGCCGACACGTGCGAGCGCCTGCGCGAGAGCAAGGACATTCAGGAATTCTACCTCGGCGCCCGCGACCACGGTGAGCGCGGCGAGCGGCGCTGGAAGCGCAAGAAGACGTGGCGTTGATTCAACGTGGAGGCGTAGCGCATGACACGTGACATCGATGCGATCATATCCGACACGATCCCGAAGAGCTTCATGCGGGCCGTGGAGCGGTGGCACAACGAGCCTGCCATCCGCGAGAAGCATATGGGCGTGTGGAAGACGGTGACTTGGGCTGAGTGGCTCGAGCGCTCGAAGGCCGTCGCCTACGCGCTCGCTGCCATGGATTTCAAGCCGGGCGACGTCGCCTCCATCCTCTGCAACACCAAGCCCGAGTGGGTCTATGCCGACATGGGCGTACTGCTCGCGGGTGGCGTGTCGTCAGGTATTTATCCAACGGATTCGCCGCGCCAGGTCGAGTATCTGGTCAATGACAGCAAGACGCGGGTGCTGTTCGTCGAGGACGACGAGCAGCTCGACAAGGTTCTCGAGGTGCGCGGTCGATGCCCGACGCTCAAGAAGATCGTCGTCTTCGACATGGAGGGCCTGACACGCTTCAGCGATAGCATGGTCGTCTCGTTCGACGATTTCATCGAGGAAGGCCGCGCCCACATGGTCGGTCGTCCGGCGCTCATCGACGAGATGCTGGCCTCGCGTGGCCCTGAGGACCTCGCCGTCCTCGTCTACACCTCGGGCACGACCGGGCCGCCGAAGGGTGCCATGCACCCGCATCGCTCGGTGCTCGCGCAGATGCGGCACGCGTCCGACCTCTTCGGTTCAATGCCGGGTGAGCCGAAGCTGCTCTTCCTGCCGCTCTGCCATGTCGCCGAGCGCATCGGCGGCTACTACATGTCGATCGGCATGGGCCCGGTGATGAACTTCGCCGAGAGCCCGGAGACGGTGCCGGACAACATCCGTGAGGTGCAGCCGGCGACGTTCCTCGCGGTGCCGCGCGTGTGGGAGAAATTCTATTCGGGCACGATGATCGCGCTCAAGGACGCGACGGGGCTCGAGAAGTGGGCTTACGAGAAGGCGATTGGCGTCGGCTATCGCATTGCGGATGCCCGCCTCGCCGGCAAGCAGCCTTCGGCGATGCTCAAGGCGCTCAATGCGATCGGCTATTGGGCCGTGCTGCGCAATATTCGCCGCATGATGGGTGTCGATAACTGCCGCGTGATGTTCACTGGTGCCGCGCCAATCTCACCGGACCTCATTCGCTGGTATCTGGCGCTCGGCCTGGACATGTACGAGGTCTACGGCCAGACGGAGAACTGTGGCGTCGCGACCGTCATGCCGCCCGATCACATCAAGCTCGGCACCGTCGGCAAGTCCGTGCCCTGGGCCGAGGCCAAGGTCTCGCCGGAAGGCGAGATTCTGCTGCGCGGCGATTTCCTCATGACCGGTTATCTCAATCATCCGGAAAAAACCGCGGAGGCGATCGACAAGGACGGCTGGCTGCATACGGGCGACGTCGGTTTCATCGACGAGGACGGCTTCGTCAAAATTACCGATCGCATGAAGGACATCATCATCACGGCGGGCGGCAAGAACGTCACGCCCTCTGAGATCGAGAACCAGCTCAAGTTCTCGCCTTACATCTCCGACGCCGTCGTGATCGGCGACAAGCGGCCATACCTCACGTGTCTCGTCATGATCGATCAGGAGAACGTCGAGAAGTTCGCGCAGGATCAGAACGTCCCGTTCACAAACTATGCGAGCCTGTGCAAGGCGCAGGAAGTGCGGGACCTGATCGCGGCCGAGATCGAAAGGGTGAACGCCAAGTTCGCGCGCGTCGAGACCATCCGCCGCTTTCATCTCATCGAGCAGCAGCTCACGCCCGAAGACGAGGAACTGACGCCGACGATGAAGCTGAAACGCTCGTTCGTGAACAGGAAGTATGCGCCTGAGATCGAAGCGATGTACAAGGAGAGAGCCGCGGCCTGAAGGTCGCCTCTCCGGCCAATTGCCGAAGGCCAGGATCGCCCGGCCATCGGACCAGAATAACAGGGCGATGCGTGGAGTTTGGAGGAGGAAACGAATGAGCCTTCACATGCTGAAAACTGGCCTGCTCGGCGCCGCGCTCGCGGTGGCGGCGGTACCGGCATTGGCGCAGACCAAGGTGACGAACCAAGGGATCAGCGACAAAGAGATCATCATCGGCACGCACCAGGATCTCTCCGGGCCGATCAAAGTCTGGGGCGTGCCTGTGCTGAACGGCATGAAGCACGCTGTCGAGGAGATCAATGCCAAAGGCGGCATTAACGGTCGGATGCTGAAGCTCATCGCCGAGGACAGCGCCTACGAGCCGCGCAAGGCCGTGCTCGCGACGCAGAAGATGGTCGAGCGCGACAAGATCTTCGCGATGATCGGCCCCATGGGCTCGCCCACGGTGCTCGCTGCGCAGGACATTCTCTTCGAGGCCGGCATTCCGCAGCTCTTCCCGCTGACGGCCGCTGAGTTCACCTACAAGTTCGACGCCTCGAAGCCGCAGGAGCGGCTGAAGTTCAACAATCTGCTGCCCTATGTCGAGAGCACGCGGGCGATCGTGAAGTACATGATCCCCGAGAAGAAGATCCAGAAGCCTTGCGTCATGTCGCAGGACGACGAGTACGGCAAGAATGTCCTCGACGGCTTCACGCAGCAGGTCGAGGCCATGAAGATGAAGCCTGCCTCGGTCACGACATACAAGCGTGGCGCTTCGGATTTCTCGGCTCAGGCCGCGAAGATGAAATCTGACGGCTGCGACATGGTCGTGCTTGGCACGATCATCCGTGAGACAATTGGCGTGATCGCGGAAGCCAAGAAGATCGGATTCGAGCCGGTCTGGCTCGGTGCGACGCCGGTGTGCGTGCTCGAGGTGCCGGCGCTCGGCAAGGGTGTCGTGGAAGGCGTCTACTCGGGTTGCGGCTTCGAGGTGCCTTATCGCGACACGGCCAAGGGCAAGGTCAAGGAGTGGGCCGAAGCGTACTACAAGATGTACAACTCGGAGCCCAATACGCAGGCGGTCATCGGCTACAATACCGTGATGACGTTCGCGCATTACGCGGCGCTCGCCGGAAAGGACCTCACTGGCCAGAAGCTGCTGACCGCGCTCGAGTCGGGCGATGTGTTCCAGGACATCTTCAGCTCGCCGCCGACGAAGTTCTCGCCCACGAACCATCTGGCCTCAACCATTACGCAGATCAGCGTAATCGAGAATGGTCGCTGGAAGACGGTGAAGGAAGGTCTGTCGTTCTGACCGTCCGAAGTTGAGCGACACGACGAGCGCCCGTGCCGCAAGGTGCGGGCGTTCGCGCCATGAGGAGACGGCCATGCAGTTCAGCCACGAGCACGAGGAGCTGCGGCGCAGCTTGCAGAGGTTCATCGCGGCCGAGATCAATCCTCACGTCGATCAGTGGGAGAAGGAGCAGATCTTTCCGGCGCACGCGCTGTTCAAGAAGATGGGCGATCTCGGCTTTCTCGGTCTGAACAAGCCCGTCGAATTCGGTGGGCAGGGGCTCGATTATTCCTACGCGATTGTCATGGCGGAGGAGCTTGGCGGCATCAACTGCGGCGGCATTCCCATGGCCATCGGTGTGCAGACCGACATGGCGACGCCGGCGCTCGCCCGCTTCGGCTCTGACGAGCTTCGCCGGGAGTTCCTCGCGCCCTCGATAGCGGGAGATTACGTCGCCTGCCTCGGCGTATCCGAGGTCGGTGCCGGCTCGGATGTGGCCTCGATCAAGACGACGGCGCGGAAGGATGGCGACGACTACGTCATCAATGGCGGCAAGATGTGGACGACGAACGGCACGCAGGCCGATTGGATCTGCCTCCTCGCCAACACGTCCGAAGGCCCGGTGCACCTGAACAAGACGCTCATCTGCGTGCCCATGAAGACCAAAGGTGTGCAGGTCGCCCGCAAGCTCGACAAGATGGGGATGCACGCCTCGGACACTGCCCAGATCTTCTTCGACGACGTGCGCGTGCCGCAGCGCAACCGCATCGGCGAGGAGGGCAAGGGCTTCACGTACCAGATGCTGCAATTCCAGGAGGAGCGCCTGTGGGCGGCGGCGCGTGCGCTCAAGGGCAACGAGCGCATCATCAACGCGACGATTGAGTACACGCGCAACCGGATGGCTTTCGGCAGACCTATTCTCGACAATCAGGTCGTCCACTTCCGGCTCGCGGAGCTGCAGTCCGAGATCGAGCTGCTGAGAAGCCACGTCTATCGGTGCTGCGAGCTTTATCTCGCTGGCCAGGACGTGACCAAGCTTGCGTCCATGGCCAAGCTCAAGGCTGGGCGCTTGAGCCGGGAGGTAAGTGACTCCTGCCTGCAGTACTGGGGCGGCATGGGCTTTATGAACGAGACGGTCGTAAGCCGCGCCTATCGCGACACGCGTCTATCGTCGATCGGCGGTGGTGCCGATGAGATCATGCTGACGATCCTGGCGAAGTACATGGGCACGCTGCCGGGCACGGCGAATGCGCGGAAGACAGAGGAGTAGGGCGCGCCGCGTTTTCCCTCTCTCGCTCTTGCGGGGAGCGCGCCAGCGTGAGGCGAGCGGCATATGCCGACGCGCGGCGCACCACGGAAAGAGGCGATAGCGCCTCTTCCCAGCAGCCCGCGGCAAGTAAGTTAAGGTGCCAGTGTCTCGCGCGGCATCGGCGGCGCGTCCGGATCGTGCTCGCGCTCGCGATCGCCTGCGAGCTCGCGGACCTGGTCCTTGCCGTAAACGTCCGGACGGAACACGAGGCGACCATCCTCCTCCACCCAAGCCGTGACGTAGACGAACGCGACCGGGAGCGGCCGCGCCAGAGTGATATCGACCGGCTGGCCAGCCTGCAGGATGTCCTCGACGCGCTCGCGGCTCATGTTCGGCTCGTCGCGGCCGATCCAAGCTGCAAGATCGAAGACGTCCTGCACGCGCACGCAGCCGGCGCTGAAGGCGCGCGAGCGCTGCTCGAAGAGCTGCTTCATGGGCGTGTCATGCATGTAGACGCCCTCCCCGTTCGGCATGTCGATGCGCACGAGGCCGAGGGCATTGTGTGGCCCAGGATCCTGGCGGAAGCGCAGGTTCTTGGAGTCGACCGTGCGCCAGTCGACGTTCGTCACGTCGATCTCTGGGCCGACGAAGCTGCCAGTCAGGACACGGATGTGCTCCTTATGGAGGTAGTCAGGCTCCTTCACGAGGCGCGGGATCACATCGAGGTTGGCGATGCTCTCGGGCACGCGCCAGAACGGGAAAAAATTGAGGGCGCGGATATTGGCCGTGACGACCGGCGTCTGGCGATCCGGCTTGCCGGCAATCACGCGATGGCGCCGCTCGACGGTGTTCCGATAGACAGCTTCGGCCTGGAAGCCCGGCGCGTTGACCAGCACGTAACGGTCATCGAGCTTGAGCGAGAGCAGATCGCGAACGCGATTGTAGTTCATGCGAAGTTGCGCGAGGCGCGCCGCCGGCGGCACGTTCAGCGCCTGAATGGTAGGCCGGTCGACGCGGCCGCTCACGCGAAGCCCATGGCGGCTCTGGAAGCGGCGGATCCCGGCTTCCATCTCTCCATCGAGCGTGAACGAGCTGAAGCCACGCTGTGGCCGCATGTCGCCCCACAGAACGAGGACGCGGCGCACCATCGGTATGCGCTCATCCTCGTCTCCCGGGCGGATCATGCGACTGCCGGGGATATTCGGCCAGCCGCCCTCGGCGACGACGCGCTCAACGCGTGAGATGGCGTCGCCCATGGCGCCGAGCATCTCCTGCGACCGGAGGGGCATCGAGCCCTCGCGCAGGTCGTCCAAGACGTCGCTCTGCGCCTGCTGGCGCGGTCGCCGATCACGCGAATTCGGATCAGTGAACGATGCAAAGCCCGGAAGCTGTTGCCACCACTCCTGTGCCTGGGCCTGAGCACTCACCAGACCGGCCGCCATGCCAAGACCTGCGGCCAGCGCCTGCCTGCGCGTCAAATTGCTCGGTCCCTCGGCTACCCGGCGGGTAGCCTCCCCTTTACCCCGTTCATTTTTCATCGCGTGCTCACGATCGGTGTTCTCTGAGCCGGCCGATCTGCCGGGCGCTGCGCTCGCATCGTCGCAGTCCCCATCAGCCCGCTTAGTTGTGCTTTGCGGCAGCAGCAAGGTTGCGCGTTCACCTTAAGGCCGGACCTATATCTGATTTCGCACCCCCCGGCCAAACGAGGGCTATCACTGTCACGTGAGCAACGTTCGGTTTTGGATCAGGGTTTCCCGTTAGCAACACTGTGGTAACCCGCCACAGAGGGAAATCTCGACAACGGCTAAACGCTTCGCGTATTATCACGCTGCTGTGAAGGACTGGCGCAGGGGCAAACCATGCGGCGCGTGCAAATTGCGGCGGAGCTGAAGCGGGCTCCTTCGGGTGTTAGTCTCTGCGGGCGCATGGCTTTAGCGGCCGTCGGCTTGATCGCCCTCTTGCAGGTACCGCAAAGCGCGCAGGCAAGTGAGCTTGTGGCTTGCGACGCGCCCGGCACGCTCGTTTCCTTCGAATCACCCCTTCGTTCGCTCGCGCGGGTTGTCGAGCGCAACCGCGAGATCAGGGTCGTGGCTCTCGGCTCGTCCTCAACCGAGGGGACTGGCGCATCCAACAAGCAGGCCGCTTATCCGGCGCGTTTCGACCGCGAGATGGACAGGCGTTTCCCGGGCAAGGACTTTCAAGTCGCCAACCTTGGCAAAGGTGGCGAGCTTGCGGATGCGATGCTGACGCGGCTCATTCGCGATGTGATCCCCACCCGGCCGGCCCTGGTGCTCTGGCAGACGGGGGTCAACGACGCCATCTCTGGTGTCGACGTGGGGGCCTTCCGCAAGACTCTGATCGACGGCATCACGGCGCTCAAGGCCGCAAACATCGAGGTGGTCCTGGTCGATCCTCAGTTCTATCCGCGCTCGGCCGGCGTGGCCCTTTACAGGGACTACGTCGCTGTCATGCGGAGCGTCGCGCGCGAGCAGGGTGTGGCCCTCTTCCAGCGCTATGCAATCATGCAGTACCTGATTTCGAGCGGCCAGCACCCGGTGAACGAGCTGCTTTGGAAGGACATGTTCCACCTCAACGACATGGCATACGGGTGCCTTGCCGAGCTGATGGCTGTGGCAGTCGAGGCGGAAATAAAGCGTGCGCCGAGGCCCGTCATATCGGCTGGCGCATCGCCAGCGCCTCAGCGTCCGATTTCGGGTCCGATAGCGGGCTGGTCGCCTTCAGCGGCCTACTGATCGGCCTGGGCGGCGGCTGCAGGCGCAGCCTGCCCTTCCCAATCGTCAATCCCACTACCAGTGATGGCGGCGGATATAGCCGTGATGATGGGCGTGCCAGGCGCGATTGTGCCAGTGCTTGCGCGGATGGCCCCAGGCCTGGAAGTACGGCGGCCGCTCCTGGATCCAGTGGTAGTAGTGGGCGACCTGGCGCGCGCGGACATAGCGGCCGGGAGACCAGTAGTCTGAATTGTAATAGGGGTAATAGCCGCGCGGCTTGTAACGGTACGCGTAGGGGTCGACGTCGAAGACATATTGGGGCTGGTAGGCGTATTTGTGCTTGTGCTTTCGGACGACGCTTGCCTTGCGGTCCTTCATGCCATCCGCGGCCGCCTGCTCAATGGGCACGGCCCCGAATCCGACCACGGCGGCGAGCCCCAGCAGCGACATCGTCCAGCGCATCATCAGTCTCCTCGGGCGGGGGCGCCACCCACGTCTTGGGGTGACGAATCACAGCACTCGCGAAAGCTTACACCGAAGTGCAGATCACGTTGTGTATCTTGTGCATAAATGCTGAATTTTGCGCTTCCACTGTCACGCTGATGCCGCAATGCCCGCCGACAGCAAGCCGAGGGCGCGGCCGCATGTTCAGAGCAGGAGCGGCGCTCGGCCCGGCACGGTTCATGGCTGCGGCTGTCCGGGGAAAAAAACGGGCACCAGTCTAAGTGCGCAAGGGGGGATGATCGTGCAGAACAGGATGAATTATGTCCGGCTCGCCGCGCTCGTCGTGACGCTCGCCGCGAGCGTGGGCGCATTCTCGGGCCCGGCGACGGCCATCGAGCCACGCAAGGACGAAAAGGAGCGGCTCAAGGCCTGTGAGAAATCACTCTGCACGCTTATCGTCTCGAAAAGGCCTGTGAAGGGCGACCTTCAATGCCCCCTGAGCAAGGCCTGGTCCAAGAAGTCCATGAAAGAGGGCTCGGGGAAAAAGCTGCGCTGGGGCTTCGGCGCTGCCAAGTGCGAAGTCGATCTCCAGGTGCCCCGCGAGATGATTGTCGGCGCGCTCTCTGCCGCCGAGATCAAGGTCACGCTGCCGACACATACCGTTCAGTGCGAGGTCGAGCGCGAGAACAGCATCGACAAGGCTCAGGTCACGCTCGCCCCCATCATCGAGCTGAAGGATGGCCGCGCGAAGAAGATCTGGGTGAACGTCACGGACATCAAAGCGCCCGGCGTGATCAAGGGGGTTGTCTGGTCGGCCGCCCAACTGGAGGACTCCATGGGCCTCTTCCATCGCCGAATGCTGAAGGCCGTTAACAAATTCATCAGCGAGGAGTGCCCGAAAGTAGTCTCCGGGGGTTGACCTCGGGCCTCAATCGGCGAACAAACCCTGCAACTGCGGCGCCCCGGTTGGCGTATGCGATTTCTCATGAAAAGCAGGGTGCTGCGCGACCATGATCGACTACGCCACGAAGGGCCGGCTCAAAGTGGCGAGGGGGCTCGCCGACTTCGTCGATCAGGAAGCTCTCCCCGGCACGGGCGTCGATGGCGCCGCTTTCTGGGCAGGCCTCGAGCGCATTGTCGAGATCTTGGGGGCGGAGAACCGCGCGCTGCTCGCGAAGCGCGATGCGCTCCAGACTGACATCGATACATGGCACCGCGGCAATCGCGGGAAGCCGCTTGATCCTCGAGCGTATCGCGCGCTTCTCGAAAGTATCGGCTATCTGGTGCCAGAGGGGCCGGATTTCATCATCGACACCGCAGGTGTCGACGACGAGATCGCGAGCATGGCGGGACCGCAGCTCGTCGTGCCCGTGAGCAGTGCGCGCATGGCGCTCAATGCCGCCAACGCGCGCTGGGGCTCGCTCTACGATGCGCTCTATGTGTCGGATGCCATTCCTGAAGATGGCGCCGCCGCGCGTGGCGCCGCGTACAATCCCGTTCGCGGTGCGAATGTTGTCGCGCAGGTTCGCGAGTGGCTCGATGCGTTCCTGCCGATCGAGAACCTCAAGGGGCCGCGCTCGCATGGCGAAGTGCTCGCCTACACGATCGAGGTCGGCACACTCATTTTCGATGTCGGCGATAAAGAGCCGCGCGCGTACCTCTCTGACAGCGCCCAGTTCCTCGGCTATCAAGGCGACCCGTTCAAGCCGAGCGCCATTCTCTTCGAGCACCACGGCCTCGGCATTGAGCTGCGCTTCGATCGAGAGAGTCCAGTCGGCGCCGCGCATCCGACCGGGCTATCGGACGTGCATGTCGAAGCCGCGCTGACGACGATCATCGATTTCGAGGATGCGACGGCAGCCGTCGATCCAGATGACAAAGTGGCCTGCTACCGCAATTGGCTCGGCCTGATGAAGGGCACGCTGGAAGCGACCATCGAGACCGCGCGGGGTCCGAAGGTCAGGCGACTCGCAGAGGACCGCGTTTATCAGCTTCCCGATGGGGGCGAGGCGGCGATGCCGGGGCGCAGCCTGATGCTCGTGCGCAATGTCGGCCACCTCATGAACGATGCGAGCGTGCTCGATAGTTCAGGCGCGCCCGTGCCGGAGGGCATCGTCGATGCGCTTGTCACGAGCCTCATCGGAATGCACGATCTCAAGCAGACAGGGCCGCTCCGCAACAGCCGCGAGGGCGCCATCTACATCGTCAAGCCGAAGATGCACGGCCCCGAGGAGGTCGCCTTCGCGGACAAGCTCTTCGCAATGACCGAGGACGTGCTGGGCCTTCAGCGCAACACACTCAAGATGGGCCTCATGGATGAGGAGCGCCGCACGAGCGCCAACCTCAAGGAATGCATCCGGGCCGCAAAGTCCCGCGTGTTCTTCATCAACACCGGCTTCCTCGATCGCACGGGCGATGAAATCCACACCAGCATGGAAGCTGGCCCCGTGATCCGCAAATCCGAGATGCCGGCGACGCGCTGGATCAAGGCCTACGAGGACCGCAACGTCGACATCGGCATTGCCTGCGGTCTGCCGGGGCGCGCCCAGATCGGCAAGGGCATGTGGGCCAAGCCCGACCTGATGGCGGCCATGCTCGCGGAAAAGATCGCGCATCCTGAAGCGGGGGCGAGCACGGCCTGGGTGCCCTCGCCGATCGCGGCGACGCTGCACGCGGTGCACTATCACCTCGTGGACGTCAGTGAGCGCCAGGCGGCAATTGCGGGGCGCCAGCGCGCTTCGCTCGACGATCTGCTGACGCCGCCCCTTGCAGATCGCCCCAACTGGTCTGCCGACGACATACAGCGCGAGCTCGACAATAATGCCCAGAGCATACTGGGCTACGTCGTGCGCTGGATCGACCAGGGCATTGGCTGCTCGAAGGTGCCGGACATCAACAACGTCGGGCTCATGGAGGACCGGGCGACGCTGCGCATCTCGAGCCAGCACATTGCCAACTGGCTCCACCATGGTGTCGTCGGCGAGGCCCAGGTCATCGAGACCATGCAACGCATGGCAGCGGTCGTGGATCAGCAGAACGCCGGTGATCCCGCCTATCGGCCCATGGCCTCCGACTTCGGCCGCTCCATTGCATTCGCCGCGGCGCTGGATCTCGTGCTCAAGGGGCGGGAGCAGCCAAACGGCTACACCGAGCCGATCCTGCACGCGCGCCGTCTCGAGGCCAAGGCGCGGAACAGTTCCGCCAACTGAGCGGATGGACGTGGGCGGGCAACTTGCCCTATGGTCGGCACAATTCAGGACTTCGAGGAAGGCGGACAGGCATGAACGACGCACCTGTGGTCACCGACTCGCATCGCATCACTTCGCTCGCCGAGCTCGAAGCCCTCTACGGGCAGCCGAGCGGCGCCGCGGTCGCCAAGGAAATCGACCACCTCAACGGACCGTACCGCGCATTTATCGAGAAGGCGCCATTCGTCGCGATTGCCTCGGCGGGCGCAGAAGGCCTCGATTGCACGCCGCGGGGCGATCCGGTCGGGTCCTTTGTACGAGTCGTCGATGAGCGAACACTCCTCATCCCCGACCGGCGCGGCAACAACCGTATCGATACGCTCCGCAATATCGTCGAGACCGGGCGCGTCGGGCTTCTGTTCCTGATCCCCGGCGTTGGCGAGACGCTGCGCATCAATGGGCGCGCCCACATCACGACCGATCCTGTGCTCTGCGCGACGTTCGAGATGCAGCGCCAGATTCCGAAGAGCCTCATCGTCGTCGAGATCGAGAAGGTTTACTTCCAGTGCACGAAGGCCCTCGTGCGCTCGAAGCTCTGGGATCCGGCGTCGCAGATCAAGCGGTCGGAACTGCCGAGCGTCGGGGAGCTGGTCGCCGCGACCATGAAGGGCGCCGATGCAGCCGAGTACGACCGCATCTATCCTGAGCGCATCAAGCAGACGATCTACTGATCGTCCCGTTGCCGCGCCCGCTCAGGGTTTGGTCTCGCCAAGCCGCGTCGCCTGGCTGGCGGCGACGTGCCAGCCCGTGCCCTCACGCGTATAGACCGCCGTCCAGCGGAAGTCGTAGGTCTTTCCGTCGCTCGATTTGATCGGCGAGATGCCGGTCGCGACGCCGACCCAGTCGTTCGGAATGCGGATGACGAGATCGGTGACGGGGGCGGTCTCGATGACCGGATCGCCTTGGAGCAAGGACACGATGCGGGCGTCCTTGCCGTCGACCTTGCCGGAGCCGTGGGTGTGTACGAACACCGGCGAGTACATGCTCACCAGGCGCTTGATGTCCTTGGCTGCAATGGCCGCCGCCACCTCCTTGCGGAAGGCGGCCACTTCCTCGCTGATCAGCTTGCGCTGGGCCTCGCTGACGATGGCAGGGGGATGGGCTGAGGCGCGTTGCAATGAAGGTGCAAGCGCCGCAGCGGCGCAGGCAAATGCAATACCGGAAAGAAGGCGCACGAATCGCATGGCTCGGACCTTTCCCTCGATCGCAGGACTGCAGCTAGCATATCACTGCAATCGCGCGGGGAAAGGCCCGCTTCAACCGGCTAAACCGACAGCCGCCGGCGCACGTCGGCCTCGACCATATCGGCGCGCGTGCCCGACAGCACGACCTGGCCGCGCTCCATGACCGCGTAGCGGTCGGCAAGATCGCGCGCGAACTCGAAGTACTGTTCGACCAGCAGGATCGCCATCTCACCCTTCTTGCGCAGGTAATCGATGGCGCGGCCAATGTCCTTGATGATCGAGGGCTGGATGCCTTCCGTCGGTTCGTCGAGGACGAGGAGGTTCGGGCGCATGGCGAGTGCGCGGCCAATCGCGAGCTGCTGCTGCTGGCCGCCAGAGAGATCGCCGCCGCGCCGCCGCAGCATGGACTTCAGCACCGGAAAGAGCGTGAAGATCTCATCGTCGATCTGGCGGTTGGCGCCCTTGAGTGGAGCGAGGCCCGTCTGCAGGTTCTCGGCGACCGTCAGCAACGGAAAGATCTCGCGCCCCTGGGGGACGAGTGCAATGCCGCGGCGCGCCCGTTCGTAGGGCGGAAGGCCGTTCAGAGTCTGGCCATCCCACTCGATGAGCCCGGCGCTCACCGGATGATGACCGGCGATCGCGCGCAGCAGCGTCGTCTTGCCGACGCCATTGCGGCCCATGAGCGAGGTCACCTCGCCCTTGCGCACCTCCAGGTTCACGCCGCGCAGGACTTGCGCGGCCCCGTAGTGCAGGTCGACGTCCTCGACCATCAGCATGGCGCTCTCTCCTTGTTGTTCAGCGCCCGAGATAAACTTCGATCACGCGCGGGTTCTCTGACACCGTATCGATCGCACCTTCCGCCAGCACCGAGCCTTCGTGCAGGCACGTGACCTTCACGCCAAGCTCGCGCACGAAGGCCATGTCGTGCTCGACGACGACGACCGAATGATCCGCAGCCGATATACGCTTGAGCAATGCCGCGGTGGCTTCGGTTTCAGCATCCGTCATGCCCGCAACGGGCTCATCGACGAGCAGCAGTTTCGGATCCTGCGCGAGCAGCATTCCGATTTCGAGCCACTGCTTCTGGCCGTGGCTCAAGAGGCCCGCGAGGCGGTCGCGCTGGGCAGTGAGGCCGGCAATCTCGAGTATTTCATCGAGGCGCCGTGCTTCTTCCTGGCTCGTACGCGCCATGAGCACGCTGCGTGCGCGGCGGTCGCCCTTGAGTGCGAGGAGGATGTTGTCCTCGACGGTGTGGCTCTCGAAGACGGTCGGCTTCTGGAACTTGCGACCGATGCCGAGATTGGCGATTGCGGCTTCGTCGAGGCGCGTGAGATCGATCCCGCGGTCGAACAGAACTTCACCCGTATCCGGCCGCGTCTTCCCCGTGATCACATCCATCATCGTCGTCTTGCCGGCGCCGTTCGGCCCGATGATCGCGCGCATTTCGCCGGGCGCGATCTGCAGTGAGAGCGCGTTGAGCGCACGAAATCCGTCGAAGGAAACGGTCACGCCGTCGAGATAGAGAAGGCTCGGCGTGAGCGGTGCGGGGGCGTCCGTTGGAACGAGCGTTGTCATGGCGCGTCCTATTCGGCTGGCTGCGGGACAGTTTCGGACTTGGCCTCCAGCTTTTCGGCAGGCCGGCGGCGCGAGCAGACGTCGTAGAGCGTGCCGAGAATACCCTTCGGCAGCCAGATCGTGACGAGCACGAAGAGCGCGCCGAGCATGAAGAGCCAGTAGGGCGCGAGGAAACCTGTCGTGAAGGTCGTCTTGGCGAAGTTCACGAGCACGGCGCCGAGTGCGGCACCGGCAAGCGTTCCGCGCCCACCGACGGCGACCCAGATCACCACCTCGATAGAGTTTGCCGGTGTGAACTCGCTTGGATTGATGATGCCGACTTGCGGCACGTAGAGCGCGCCGGCAATGCCGGCCATGATCGCCGAGACGGTGAAGACGAAGGTCTTGTAGTGCTCGACGCGGTAGCCGAGAAAGCGCGTGCGGCTTTCCGCATCGCGAATGGAAACGAGGACTTTACCGAGCCGGGACGCGACGATCGCCCGCGCCACGAGGTATCCGAGAGCCAGCGCCACTGCTGATGCTGCGAAAAGCGCGGCTCGTGTCGTGTTCGCCTGGACTGGAAAGCCCAGGATGTCCTTGAAGTCCGTCAGGCCGTTGTTGCCGCCGAATCCCATGTCGTTGCGGAAGAACGCCAGCATCAGCGCGTAGGTCAGGGCCTGCGTGATGATCGAGAGATAGACGCCCGTCACGCGGCTGCGGAAGGCGAACCAGCCGAACACGAACGCAAGCAGGCCGGGGACCGCCATCACCATGAGGAAGGCAAACCAGGCGCTCTCGAAACCGTACCAGTACCATGGCAACTCTTTCCAGTTGAGGAAGACCATGAAGTCGGGAAGCACGGGGTGGGCGTAGACGCCGCGCGTGCCGATCTGGCGCATGAGGTACATGCCCATGGCGTAACCGCCTAGTGCGAAGAAGGCACCATGGCCGAGCGAAAGTATGCCGCAGTAGCCCCACACGAGATCGAGCGAGAGGGCGAGGAGCGCGAAGCAGAGGTACTTCCCGAGCAGCGCGAGCGTCGCCGTCGAGATGTGGAAGGGCGACGACGGCGGCACCGCAAGGTGCAGGAGCGGCACGACTACGGCCACACCAAGCACGATGGCGAGGAACCACTTGCCGGTGCGGTCGTCGGTGAGGAGGGCGCGCGTGATCATGCCTCGACTGCCCTTCCCTTGAGTGCGAACAGGCCGCGCGGCCGCTTCTGGATGAAGAAGATGATGGCGACGAGCAGGATGATCTTGCCGAGCACGGCGCCCGCATAGGGCTCGAGCAGCTTGTTGGCCATGCCGATCGAGAGCGCGCCGACGAGTGTGCCCCAGAGATTGCCGACTCCGCCGAACACGACGACGAGGAAGCTGTCGATGATGTAGGACTGGCCGAGGTTCGGGCTCACGTTGTCGATCTGCGAGAGCGCGACGCCAGCCAGCCCCGCAATGCCTGAGCCGAGGCCGAAGGTGAGCGCATCGACGCGGCCCGTGCGGATGCCCATGGATGAGGCCATGCGACGGTTTTGTGTGACGGCGCGCATGTGCAGCCCGAGCGGCGTGTATCGTAGTGCCAGCAGCAACCCGACAAAGATCAGGCCAGCGAAGATGACGATGTAGAGCCGGTTCCAGGTAATGACGAGGCCGCCGATCTCCATGGCGCCGGACATGAACTGTGGCGTGCCGACCTCGCGGTTCGTCGGACCGAACGTCGTGCGCACGGCCTGCTGCAGGATGAGGCTGATGCCCCAAGTCGCGAGCAGCGTTTCGAGCGGTCGGCCATAGAGGTGTCGGATGACGCCGCGCTCGATCGCGACGCCGATCCCGCCGGCAACGAGGAAGGCGAGCGGAATGGCGATGGCCAACGAATAGTCGAAGAGACCTGGCGCACTCGTGCGGAAGAATTCCTGCACGACGAAGGTCGTGTAGGCGCCGAGCATGACCATTTCGCCATGCGCCATGTTGATGACGCCCATGACGCCGAACGTGATGGCGAGGCCGATGGCGGCGATCAGCAGCACGGAGCCGAGCGACACGCCGTACCAGATGTTCTGGACATAGCCCCAGAGCGCGAGCCGCTGCTCGATGGAAGTGATCGCACTCGTCGTCGCCTCGCGCAGGGGTGCGGCAGCGTCTGCCGGCAGCGAACGGAGTACGGAGACGGCATCGCGCGTTCCGGCATCGCGTAGCAACGCGACGGCCTCCTGGCGCTTGTCGAGCGGCGCGTCGGATTTGCTGAATGTGACGGCGGCCCAGGCGAGCTGAAGCTCCTTGCGCACGTTCGGCAGCTTCTCGGCGGCGATCGCGGCCTCGAGGACAGGAAGCGCGGCTGGATCGCGCGATTTCATGACGGCCTGAGCAGACTGGATGCGGCGCGCGTGATCGGGATTCATGAGGCTCAGTGCGCCGAGCGCGGCGCTGGCTGCACTGCGCACGCGATTGTTGAGGCGCACGGCAGTCAGATTGGCGGGTGGAACGGCGACGATGTCGTTGCTCTGGGCGTCGCGCACCGAGCCTGCGGCGTCGCGGTAGAAGGCTTTCTGGTTGGCTGTGTCGATGAGCAGGCGGCGATCCTGCAGGGCTTCGACCAGCACGGCGGAATGCGGTGCGCCCGAGCGCGCGATAGCGTCGATGCCGGTGATCGTCTCGTTGAAATTGTCCTTGGCGATCAGCGCGAGGCCGGCCGCGAGATCTTCGGGTGCAGCAGACGCTTGTTGAGGGGCGCCGATTCCCGCGATCGCAAAACTGCCGATCAGAAGGAGGAGGCGGATGAGGCGGCCCATGCCGTCAGCTCCTATTTGTGGCGCTCATATGAGCGATCTTCCGAGACGGTCTCCCCGCCGAGATGGCGGGGAGACGCAAGTGCACACACGCTTGCTGCATGAGGGCGACGTGGAGGAGGAAACGCCGCCCACTTGCTCGGTCAGGAGCCGCCACAGGCTCCGGTCTTGGTATTGAAGTTGCCGCACTTCTTGCCGACCCAATCAGCTTCGAGGTCCTTCGAGCCGTCGAGGAAGTCGGTCCATGCATCGCCGGGGACGAGATCCTTCGTCTGCCAGACGACGTCGAACTGGCCATCGGCGCGAATTTCACCGATCAGCACGGGCTTGGTGATGTGATGGTTTGGAAGCATCTTCGAGATGCCGCCTGTCAGGTTCGGGGCCTCGATGCCGGGAAGCGCGTCGATGACCTTGTCGGGATCGAACGACTTCGCCTTCTCGACCGCCTTCACCCACATGGCAAAGCCGACGACGTGCGCTTCCATGGGATCGTTGGTCACGCGCTTCGGGTTCTTGGTGAAGGCCTGCCACTTCTTGATGAATTCGTCATTCGCCGGGTTCTTCACGGACTGGAAGTAGTTCCAGGCGGCGAGGTGGCCGACGAGATCCTTCGTATCGAGGCCGGCGAGCTCTTCCTCGCCGACCGAGAACGCGATGACCGGGATGTCGGTCGCCTTCACGCCCTTGTTGGCGAGCTCCTTGTAGAAGGGCACATTGGCGTCGCCGTTGATCGTCGAGACGACGGCCGTCTTCTTGCCACCTGAGCCGAACTTCACGATCTCGGACACGATCGTCTGCCAGTCGGAGTGGCCGAACGGGGTGTAGTTGATCATGATGTCCTCCTTCGCGACGCCTTTCGCGAGGAGGTAGGCTTCGAGGATCTTGTTCGTCGTGCGCGGATAGACGTAGTCGGTGCCGGCGAGCACCCAGCGCTTCACCTCGCCACCGTCCTTGCTCATGAGATAGTCGACGGCGGGGATGGCCTGCTGGTTCGGTGCGGCACCCGTGTAGAAGACGTTGCGCTCGCTTTCCTCGCCCTCGTACTGGACGGGGTAGAAGAGGATGTTGTTCAGCTCCTTGAAGACCGGCAGCACGGACTTGCGGCTGACGCTCGTCCAGCAGCCGAAGACGGCCGAGACCTTGTGCTGCGTGATGAGTTCGCGCGCCTTCTCGGCGAAGAGCGGCCAGTTCGAAGCAGGATCGACGACGACGGCCTCGAGCTTCTTGCCGAGTACGCCGCCCTTCTTGTTCTGCTCATCGATCAGGAACAGCATGGTGTCCTTCAGCGTCGTTTCGCTGATCGCCATGGTGCCGGAAAGCGAGTGGAGTATGCCGACCTTGATCGTGTCTTGGGCTTGAGCGAGCGGAGTGCCCGCAAGCAATGCACCTCCCGCCAGTGCCGTCGCGGCTAGTCCCGCGAGCACGTTCCGACGTTTCAGCATGCCTTCCTCCTGTGACGGGTGAACTGACGGTTAACGGCGGTCGCAAGCCGTGTGCCAATCCGCGGTCCGCGTGAAATATCAATTCATTTCAGCCGCTTGATCGGGAGGAGGGGCGGGAGGTCGGTTGTCGGAGGCGCCCCATGGTGATCAAAAATTAGGCAATGATTGCGGCCTGCCCGCAATTTCATCGGGCCGCCGGAATTTGTGCTCTGTAGTTCATCAATCAGCCCTTCGCGAGCGCAGCCATTGCCAAAGCCGTTGGCATAACTTGATGATCGGCGCTCACTTCGTGTGAGCCGGGAGATGTGAATGCTGGGACTGGAGAGCGTCGATGAGGTCGAGATCCTGATCCTCGTCGACAACGTGACCGACAACCTCTCGTCGACGCCGGCCTTCGTTGAGACTGAGATCGCAGCCCTCGGGCGACGCCGACGTGGGGCCTGGGTCCTGGCGGGCGATTGCCTCTGCTGTGCCGCACACGGCCTCGCGTGCCTCGTCACGGTCAGGAAGGCGGGGCAGAGCCGGACGCTCCTCTTCGATGCAGGGCCGGAAGATCGAACCTTCGAGCAGAATGTTTCGCGCCTCGGAGCCGACCTCGGCGCTGTGGAGGCCATGGTGCTCTCGCACGGTCATTGGGATCACGGCGGCGCCATGTTGCGTGCGCTGCAGATCGTGCGCGACCGCAATGGAGGTCGCGAGGTGCCCTACTACGCGCATCCCGACATGTTCCGAACGCGCGCAGGCAAGCTTCCCGATGGCTCCATGCGCCCCATGCAGGATGTGCCGAGCGTGGCCGCGCTGACGGCCTACGGCGCGCGGGTCATTAGCTCGGCGGAGCCGCTTTTCCCGCTCGATGGCCTCGCCTTCGTCAGTGGCGAGATCCCGCGCGTGACGCCTTTCGAGACAGGGCTGCCCGGGCAGCACCGCCGTACACTTGACGGCAAGGGTTGGGAGACGGATGAGCTGCTCATGGACGAGCGCTATCTGGCTGTGAACGTCGCAGGCAAGGGCCTCGTCGTGCTCTCGGCGTGCTCGCATGCGGGAGTCGTCAATGTCCTCAAGCACGCGCGCACGAGCTTCCCCGACGTACCGCTTCACGCCGTCATGGGTGGTCTGCATCTCTCAGGTACGAACGAGCGCGTCATCCCGCAGACGGTCGAGGCGATGAAGGATTTCGATCTCGACGTCATCGCGGCGGGCCATTGCACCGGCTGGCGCGCCATGACGGCCCTCGCCAACGCGTTCGGCGACAGCAAGCTCGTGCCATTGGCGGTTGGTAAGCGGTTCAGGTTGTGACACCGCAATGAAAAAGCCCCGACGGAGGGTTGCTCCATCGGGGCCAGCTTCATTCGGCAGGAGTGGCGCGCTGATCAGGCCGGCGTGAAGCAGGCGATCTTGGTGCCGTCCTCGCGCGGCTTGAAGACGACCTTCACCTTCTGGCCGATCTTCACGCTTTCTGGATCGCAATCGACGATGTTGGTCATCATCGAGGGGCCCTCGTCGAGTGTCACATAGGCAATGACGTAGACGGGCTTTGCGGGGCGCATGATGGAGTAAGTGTAGATAGTTCCAGTGCCCTTGGCCTCTCGCATCTCGACATCGGTCGAAAGGGTCATGGGGCAGACCCCGCGCGGGTAATAGAAGTATTTCTGGCAAGCCTTGCTGTACCCGAGCAGGAGCTTGCCTGCATTCGCGGCTTCCCAGTAGGGCTCTGAACCAGGGGTCGGCGGGACGACCGGATAGATTCTCTCTTCACCTGACATAGTCGTTTACTCCCGCTCCATGATGACCGTGGCGCCCACGTGCCGCGTGCCGAGCGAACCGCCCGTGCCGTGCGCCAGCGCGATGTCGCAATTCGGAACCTGAACCTTCGGATGAGCTTCGCCGCGAAGCTGCCGCACGGCCTCGATGACCTTCGTCATACCGCCGCGGTTGCCCGGGTGGTTATTGCAGAGGCCGCCGCCGTCCGTGTTGAAGGGGAGCTTGCCAACGCCCGAGATGAGGTTGCCGTCCGAGACGAACTTGCCGCCCTGGCCGACCTCGCAGAAGCCCAGATCCTCGAGCTGCATCACGACCGTGATCGTGAAGCTGTCGTAGATCGAGGCGTACTTGATGTCCTTGTGTTTGACGCCAGCTTCCTCGAACGCCCGCGCACCCGACCAACGACCAGCCGAGAACGTGAGGTCGAGATCCTGGCCGCCCATCTGGTGTTTCACGGCCTCGCCCGTGCCGATGACCTTGACCAGTGGCCGCTTCAGGCTCTTGGCGATCTCGGGCTTCGTGATGATCAGCGCGCCACCGCCGTCCGAGATGACGCAGCAGTCGAGCCGGTGCAGGGGATCAGCCACCAGCGGCGAGTTCACGACGTCTTCGACGGTCACGACCTTCGGCAGCATCGCGTGCGGATTGTACTGCGCGTGATGCGAGGCCGCGACCTTCACCCAGGCGAGCTGCTCGCTCGTGGTTCCGTACTGGTGCATGTGGCGCATCGCGCACATGGCATACATGTTGGCGGTCGCCGGGCCATACGGGAACTCGAACTGGAGATCCGGCTGGTTGGTATTGCCAAGGCGCGGGTTCGTGCCCGTCTGCACGCCTTCCGAGCGCGGACGACCGGCAAGCGTGACGAGTGCGATGTTGCACTTGCCGGCGGCAATCGCCTGCGCAGCGTGCCCGACGTGGACGAGGTAGGACGAGCCGCCCGTGTCCGTCGTGTCGATGTGCTTGAGGCGGAGGCCCATGTAGTCGGCGAACGAGTTGCCGCCGAGGCCGGGCGTGTCGCCGGCTGCGCAAAAATAGCCGTCGATGTCGTCCTTGCTGAGCCCCGCATCCTCGATCGCGCCCTTGGCGACCTCGGCGTGAAGCTGCGCCAGCGACTTGTCCGGCGCCTTGCGTGTCGGGTGCTCATAGGCCCCGACGATGTACGCTTTGCCCTTGGTGCTCATCCGGCCATGCTCTCCCAGAACTCCCGTGATTTTCATTCAGTTGGATCGGGTTGAACGTCTACGCCTCAGATCGGCGGCGTCAAGTCCGGCCTGGGCAATGGCCTATGCAATGGGCGCGCGCTGAGCATTTCGGTCGTTCGCGCACGGCCCGTCACGTACCGGCTGCGAAATCAATTGCTGGGGGTCGACCGATCCATATAATCGTCTATCTGGGCCGCGGGGAATGGTTGGGGCGGGCGGTATCATGCTGTTGCGCGTACTTTGGGTATTGGCAGGCTATCTTCTGGCGTGCATCGCGTTCTCGCTGGTGCTGGTAGCTTTCGTGTTCACGCCGGCGGAGCTCGCGACTTCCGGGGGCGAGCGCTTTTCGATGGCGGGATTCCAGCTTCTTGCCAGCTCGATCCAGGTCGTGATCTTTGCTGCGCCCTTGGCGCTCTTCGCAGCAGCCATGGCCGAATGGCGCGGCATCGACGAGTGGATCTACTATGTTTTGGTCGCGCTGCTCATTGCCGGGGTCGGTTTCCTGGCGCAGTACGTGAGCGAGCTGCAGGGCGCGCCGACGATCGTCAATAACTATGCCTTCACGGCCTTCATGACCGGCGGCTTCGTCGGCGGGATGATCTATTGGCTTGCCGCTGGACGGAGCGCGGCGGAGCGTCGTCGCGCGGCGGAAGCCGAGGCGTCCGCTCAGGGCGCTGCAGCCAAGACGGCAGCCGCATCGCGGCGCGCTCCCGGGCCGGTGACCTAGGCGGCACCCCCCTCGTTCGCACAGCGGAATGATCAGATGCGGAACCTGCGCATAGGCATCGTGGGGGCCGGCACGGGTGGGCTTGCGGCGGCGGCTTATCTCGCGCGCGATGGCCACGAAGTGCAGCTTCTCGAACGTTTCGATGAGGCGCGCCCGGTCGGCGCCGGGCTTCTCCTGCAGCCGACGGGTCTCGCCTGCCTCGCGCAACTCGGCCTTGATGCGCGGGCGCGATCGCTCGGGGCAGTCATCCATGATCTCGAAGGCCGCACGGCGCGCGGACGGCGCGTGCTCGCCATGGACTACCGGCGGCTGCAGCCGCACCTTTTCGGGCTCGGCATTCATCGCGCGAGCCTCTTTGCGCTGCTGCATGACGAGGTCGTGCGTCTCGGCATACCGATCACGACAGGCGTAGAGGCCGTGCGCGTGGAATGTCATGCGCTGCAACGTTCGGTCGTCATCGATAAACTCGGCCGGCATCACGGCCCTTACGATCTCGTCGTCGATGCGAGCGGAATGCGCTCGCCGCTTCGTCGCGCGCTCGGTGGCCGCATTCGCGATCGGCAGTTCAAGTTCGGCGCCATCTGGGCCGCTCTGCCGATCACCGATGCTTGGCCAAATCGCGCGACGCTCATGCAGCGATACGACGGCGCGCCAGTCATGATCGGTGTATTGCCCATCGGATGCCTGCCGGGCGATCCAACGCCGCGCTGCGCCTTCTTCTGGAGCGTGCGCGTGGATCAGCGCGAAGCGTGGATGGCGTCTGGCCTCGATGCATGGAAGGCGCGTGTCGCGAAGATCTGGCCGGAAGTCGCGCCGATCCTCGATGGCGTGCGCACGCCGGGCGATCTCTCGTTTGTGTCTTACGCGGATGTGGTGGTCGAGCGGCCGTACTGCGCCGATCTGAGCCTTGCCGTGATCGGCGATGGCGCGCACGGCACGAGCCCGCAGCTCGGTCAGGGCGCGAACCTCGCGCTCATGGATGCGATGACGCTCGCCGCCGCGATATCGCGGGAAGACACGATCGAGGCGGCGCTGGGGGAATGCCACGCCGCTCGCCGCCGCCAAGTCGCCTTCTATCAGTTCGCGAGCCGCTGGCTCACGCCGTTCTTCCAGTCGGACAGTCGCGTGCTGGGCTTCGTGCGCGATGCAACCTTCGGGCTGGCGTCGATGGTACCGTTCGCCGAAGGGCAAATGCTGCGCACGCTCGCCGGTATCAAGACCGGGCCGTTCAGCGAGCTCGATCCCGGCGATTGCAATGAGCGCTACGCGACCAGATCGCGACGGCTCACGACCTTGCCGGCATCGTCGAGCTCATAGACGATCGGGGCGCCCGTCCCGAGCTCACGCTTGAGGATCTCCTCACCCGAAAGATCTTCGAGCTTCATGATGAGCGCGCGCAGCGAATTGCCGTGCGCAGCGACGATCACCGTCTTGCCGCTCTTGAGCTTCGGCCAGATCTCCGCCTCGTAGTAGGGGAGCACGCGGACAGCCGTGTCCTTGAGGCTCTCGCCGCCGGGAGGTGGCACGTCATAGCTGCGCCGCCAGATGTGCACCTGGTCCTCGCCCCAGCGCTTCCTCGCATCGTCCTTGTTGAGGCCCGAGAGGTCGCCGTAGTCGCGCTCGTTGAGGCGCTGGTCGCGGATGGTTTGCAGATCCGATTGGCCAAGCTCCGCGAGCATGAGACGCAGCGTGTGTTGGGCGCGAAGAAGGTCACTCGTGTAGGCGATATCGAAGCGATGGCCCGCTGCCTTCAGCAGCTTGCCGGCGCGCTTCGCTTCCTCAATGCCCTTCTCGGTGAGGTCGGGATCTTTCCAGCCGGTGAAGAGATTGAGCTTGTTCCACTCGCTTTCGCCGTGGCGCACGAGGACGAGGAGATGGGTCATGATCGCGGGCTGTTCCGTTGGTTGAGGTGCGTAGTGTTCTAACGGCTGAAGCGCCGCTCAGATCCCGAGAACGTCGGCCATGGTGAAGAGGCCGGGCCCCTTGCCGCGGCCCCAGAGTGCGGCTTTGACGGCACCGCGGGCGAATATGCCGCGGTCCGTTGCGATGTGGCTCAGCACGATGCGCTCGCCTTCTGCGGCGAAGATGACGCTGTGCTCGCCGACGACATTGCCGCCGCGCAGCGTCGCAAAACCGATGTCGCCGCGCTTGCGCGCGCCAGTATGGCCATCGCGCGAGCGCACGCTGGTGCCGGCTAGTGATACGGCGCGCCCTTCGGCAGCCGCTTCGCCAAGCATGAGCGCGGTGCCCGAGGGCGCATCGACCTTGTGCTTGTGGTGCATTTCCAGCACCTCGATATCGAAGTCGGCATCGAGCGCCTGCGCGACCTTACGCGTCACAGCGACGAGCAGGTTCACGCCGAGGCTCATGTTGCCGGCCTTGATGATGGTCGCGTGGCGGGCTGCGGCCTTGATCGCCGCCTCATTCTCGGCGGTGAGGCCAGTTGTGCCGATCACGTGGACGATCCGGGCATTGGCGGCGAGGCCCGCCACCTCGACGCTGAAAGCGGGCATGGTGAAGTCAAGGATGCCATCCACGTTGGCGACAATGTCGAGTGGATCGTCTGTGACCTTCACGCCGAGAGGTCCGACGCCTGCGAGTTCGCCCGCATCCCTACCGAGCGCATTCGAGCCCGCCCGCTCGATCGCGCCGGCGATCACCGCGGCGCCGTTCGAGGCGTGCACGGTGCGGATGAGCTCGCACCCCATGCGGCCCGCGGCCCCCATCACGGCCAGCTTCATCGCGCTCATTGGACCTGTCCTGATTGAATGTGCTGAGGCCCTATAGCACCCGCTCCCGCCGGCTTGGAAGGGGCGCCGACTTCAGCCCCGTGCGACGTGAGCTGCAACACAGAGCCAACGCCCGCCCTGGCGCGCCCAGATGTCAGTGTAGCGCCCCATTCCGGCGCTGCCGTCGGGCTTCGTGTAGACCGTGCGGGCGTGGATGATCGCGAAATCGCCGAAGAGGCGGATGTTCACGTCCTCGGGGCGCAGGCCCGTGACGCCCGCCGGATTGGAGATCCGCTTCAGGAAGCTCGCCCGATCGATGATCGTGCAGTCGGGGTTCGTGTTCAGGAAGTCTTGCGAGAGGTTCTCATCGAACCAGCGGACGTCGGATTCGGCGACGGAGCGGACATAATTGGCGTTGAGCGCGTGAAGCACCTCGTGATCGTTTGCGGCCATTGTTTCCTCCATTTGGGGATCAAGACTTTTCTTCGTCAGCACGCTGCATAGAAGGTCTGCCCTTGCCAAGGGAGACAAAACGGGTCCTGGGCGCTACCAGACGTTCGGCCCTCAGGTCCGGACATATGCGCCGAGCGCGTTTCCGGAGGGTGGGGGGCGTGCGCGGGAGGTTCGGCTCAAGTTGGCAGGGACAAGGAGGGTTCTGCCGACACGGCTTTCATTCCTATGCGCGCGAGCGCGGTGCCCAGTGAGCCGCACCGAACCTGACTGATCAAGGAGGAAGTATTGAACCCTACGAAGACCCTTGGCCTCATCGCGGCACTTGCCGGGGTGTGCGCCCTCCAACCCTCCCTCGCTTTGGCCCAGAAGTCCGGCGGAACTCTGCGATCCTACGAGGTCTCCAATCCGCCGAGCGCGTCAATTCTCGAAGAGGCAACGAGTGCAACGACGCACCCGTTCATGGCCGTCTTCAATAACCTCGTGATCTTCGACCAGGCCGAGCCGATCAACAAGCCAGAGGTCATCCGCCCGGAGCTCGCCGAGAGCTGGACCTGGGATGATGCCCGCACGAAGCTCACCATGAAGCTGCGCCAGGGCGTCACGTGGCACGACGGCAAGCCGTTCACGTCGAAGGACGTGAAGTGCACGTGGGACTGGACGCGTGAGGCCGATCCGAAGAGCGGCTTTCGCAAGAACCCGCGCAAGCTCTGGTGGGACAACATCAAGGAGATCACGGTCAACGGCGACCACGAGGTCACCTTCGAGCTGAACCGGCCGCAGGCATCGCTGCTGACGCTCATGGCCTCGGGCATGTCGCCGGTCTATCCGTGCCACGTGCCCGCGCGGATCATGCGCACGAAGCCGATCGGCACGGGCCCCTTCCGCGTCGTTGCCTTCGAGGCCAATAAGTTCGTGCGCCTCGAGAAGAACCCGAATTACTGGCGCAAAGGCCGGCCCTATCTCGATGGGCTCGAGTTCCAGATCATCGGTAGCCGCGGCACGCGCCTCCTGGCGTTCGCCGCCGGTGAGATCGACATGACTTTCGTGTCGGATGTCACGCGGCCACTGCTCCCCGACGTGAAGTCGCGCTCGCCGAATGCCACTTGCGAGTTCGCGGCCACGGGTGTGAGCGCGAACCTGCTCGTCAATCGCGAGAAGGCGCCGTTCGACAATCCCAAGCTCCGCGAAGCCATGATGCTAACGCTGGATCGCGACGCGATGGTGAAGATCGTCTCGGGCGGCGAAGCGCTGATCGGTGGTGCCATGCTGCCGCCGCCGGCAGGCGTATGGAGCAAGCCCGTCGAAGAGTTCAAGAAGCTTCCTTCGTACGCGGGCACGATGGAGGAGCGCCGCGCAAAGGCACTGAAGATCATGGAGGAGCTCGGCTACGGCCCGAGCAACAAGCTCAAGATCAAGGTGGGTACGCGTGACTACCAATCCTACAAGGACCCGGCGGTACTGCTCGTCGACCACCTCAACCAGATTGGTTTCGATGCCGAGCTCGAGATCATCGAGACGTCGCTCTACTACGGGCGCATCACGCGCGGTGACTATCAGGTCGCGCTCAACCTCACGGGCACCGGCGTCGACGATCCTGACGTAACGATGTTCGAGGGCTATCTCACCGGATCCAGCCGCAACTACACGAACTACAGCAACAAGGAAGTCGACAAGCTCATTCATGCGCAGTCGGCGGAGCTCGATCCAGAGAAGCGCAAGGAGCTGGTCTGGCAGATCGAGAAAATCCTGGCCGACGACGTGGCGCGGCCGATCATCTTCCAGAACCGCTCGGCGACGTGCTGGCATCCGCACGTGAAGGGCTACGTGCTGCACCAGAACTCGATCTACAACAGCTGGCGCTTCGAGGATGTCTGGCTCGACAAGTAGGCCAGTTTCCTGATTGTCGATGTCGTGAGGGCGGCAGGTGCAATGCACCTGCCGCCCTCATTATTTCTAAGGCTCTTGATGGCGTGCTGCAGTGCATTCGCCTTGATGTGCCGTCCATTGGGTGAAACACTGCCCCTCGCCCGTCAACGAACGGGGGCCGATAACAAGAACGACATAGGGAGGATACGATGACCAACCGCGTGAACCGCGGTGCTGCCGCATTGGCGATAGCCGCGTGCATGATCGCGCCCACTGCCGCCCTTGCCCAGAAGTCGGGCGGCATCCTGAGAACGTACAACAGCTCGAACCCGCCGAGCGCCTCGATCATCGAGGAGGCAACGATCGCGACGGCTTTCGCCTTCTCGCCGATCTTCAACAATCTCGTCATTTTCGATCAAGCCGAGCCGATCAACAAACCGGAGATCATTCGGCCGGAGCTCGCTGAGAGCTGGACCTGGGACGCGACCAACACCCGCCTGACGATGAAGCTCCGCCAAGGCGTGAAGTGGCACGACGGCAAGCCCTTCACCTCGGCCGACGTCAAGTGCACGTGGGATCGCATTCTCGGCAAGGACAAGGATGCCTTCCGCAAGAACCCGCGGGCGCTGTGGTGGACGAACATCAAGGAAATCGAGATCAAGGGCGATCATGACTTCACGTTCGTCCTCGAGCGCCCTCAGGCGGCGTTCATGAGCCTGCTCGCCTCAAACATGTCGCCGGTCTATTCGTGCCACGTGCCGACCCGCGATATGCGCACCAAGCCGATCGGCACCGGGCCCTTCAAGTTTGTTTCCTTCGAAGCGAACAACGTCATTCGCATGGAGCGGAACAAGGAATACTGGCGCGAGGGACGGCCCTTTGTTGATGGCATCGAGGTCCGCATTATCGGCAATCGCTCGACGCGTCTGCTGGCTTTCTCGGCCAACGAGTTCGACATCACCTTCGTCGCGGATGTGACGGCGCCGCTGGTTGGCGATGTAAAGTCCCGCTCGCCGCAGGCAACATGCGAGCTCGTGCCGTCGGGTGTCAGCACGAACCTGCTCGTCAATCGCGAGAAGCCGCCCTTCGACAATCCGAAGCTGCGCGAGGCCATGACGCTGGCCCTCGACCGTGATGCCATGGTCAAGATCGTGACCGCGGGCAAAGCCAGCATTGCGGGCGCCATGATGGGCGAACCCGAGGGCAACTGGAGCATGCCGAAGGCAATGCTGGAGCAGTTTGCCGAGTATTCCGGCACGCCCGCCGAGCGCCGCGAGAAGGCGCGCAAGATAATGCAGGAGCTGGGTTACGGCCCGGACAAGAAACTCAAGGTCAAGGTTGGCACGCGCGACTTCCAGGCCTTCAAGGATCCGGCCGTGCTGCTCGTCGATCAGCTGAACCAGATCTACTTCGATGCCGAGCTGGAGATCATCGAGTCGACGCTCTACTACGGCCGCGTCACGCGGGGCGACTATGCTGTGGTGCTGAACCTCACCGGCTCCGGCGTCGATGACCCGGATGTGACCTTGGTCGAGGGCTACTCGTGCGGTTCGGAGCGCAATTACACCAAGTACTGCAACAAAGAGGTCGATCGCCTGATAGACGCGCAGTCACGCGAGATCGACGTCGCCAAGCGCAAGCAGCTCGTCTGGCAGGTCGAGAAGATCCTGATCGATGATCAGGCGCGCCCGATCATATTCCATGGCTTTGCGGGCACATGCTGGCACCCACACGTGAAGGGCCACGTGCTGCATCAGAACTCGATCTACAACAACTGGCGCTTCGAGAACGTCTGGCTCGACAAGTAACGAGGCGAGCGCGCGGCGGATGCGCTAGCCGCGCGCTCGTTCCATAGCCTCGACGATGAGGCGCTTGGACTCGTCAGCATCGCCCCAGTGGTGGATCTTCACCCACTTGCCGGGCTCGAGATCCTTGTAGTGCTCGAAAAAGTGCTGGATCTGCTGAAGCGTGATGTCGGGGAGATCGGTGTAATTGCGCACGCGCTCGTAGCGCCGGGTCAGCTTGAGGGCAGGGACTGCGATCACCTTTTCATCGCCGCCGCCGTCGTCCTCCATGACGAGCACGCCGACGGGGCGGCAGTTGATGACCGCGCCGGGCACGATCGCGCGCGTATTGCAGACGAGAACGTCGATCGGATCGCCGTCGGCAGAAAGCGTGTGGGGCACGAAGCCGTAGTTTCCGGGATAGCGCATCGGCGTGTAGAGGAAGCGATCGACGAACAGCGTGCCCGAGGCCTTGTCCATCTCGTACTTGATGGGCTCACCGCCGACGGGGACCTCGATGATGACGTTGATGTCCTCGGGTGGGTTGTTGCCAGCCGGCACGGCGTCGAGGCGCATGACAATCAGTCTCCTTCAATTAGACGGGCGGCTGCCAGCCATAGACCCAGTCATAGCGGGCCATGAGACGCGCGGGTGGCGCGACGGTCATGGCCAGGTTGCGCGCCAGCGCCGCTGGACCGGAAAGGTGGAAGATACGGCCGTTCTGGCGCGAAGTTGCAACGATCGCATTGACGCGGGGCCTGCGAGCGGCCTCGTAGGTTTTCAGCGCACCCGCGGGGTCATCTGGTTGGATGGCGAGCGCACTGGCGAGCACGAGAGCGTCCTCGAGGGCCATCACGCCGCCCTGGGCCAGGAACGGAAACACCGGATGAGCGGCGTCGCCAGCCAGGACAATACGTCCCTTGGCGAAGTGCGGGAGCGGCGCGGTTTCGAAGAGGGCCCAGCGGCGCCATTCGGGGGCTTTGGCGAGGACCTCGCGCAGCTCGGGAGCGAAGCCCGCGAGGTGAGGCGCGAGGGCATTCCAGTCGTTCGGCGCAGCCCAGTCATCGGTCATGCGGTCATCGGGCACGATCGCGACAACCGCGACCTGGGCACCGGCCGCAATCGGGTAATGCACCACATGCGCGCCGGGTGCCAGCCACACGCTCATTGATGCCGGATCACCGAGAGGTGCGGCGGCATCGGGAGAAAGCAAGGTGCGCGAGGCCGCCTTGCCGGAAAAGCGAAGCTGCGCATCGGATGCTAAGGCTGTGCGAACGCGCGAGCGGATGCCATCGGCGCCGACGAGCACAGGGCCGCGCGCGGTGGCGCCGGTTGAGCTGCGAACGACTACGTGGCCGCCGTTGTCCGCCACGTCTGTGATGGCAAAGCCCGTCTCGATGGTGATGCCGGGCGTCGATCGCACGCAATCGAGTAGCGCGGTCTGAAGGTCTCGGCGGTGGACGACCCAGTAGGGCGCGCCGTGGCGCTCCTCGATCCATTTTCCGAGGGGCATTCTCGTCAGGACGCGGCCGCTCGCGCCTCGGTGAACGACGATCTCCTCGGGAACGCTGACATGTTTGGCGAGATGCGACGCCACGCCCAGCGCGGTGAGTGCACGGACGCCATTGGGACCGATCTGGATGCCGGCTCCGGCTTCCGAGAAGCGATCTCGCTGCTCCAGAATGCGTGATGGGATGTCGCGTTTGGCCAGCGCCAATGCCGTTGCGAGCCCGGCAATGCCGCCACCGGCAATCAGGACGGGCTCAGCGTTGCTCATGCGGGGGGCTCAAACCCCTTCGGCCTCCGCGACGACCAGGCAACCCTTCGGCTCCGATTCGCCGGCAGCGAGCCGCGGGTCGTGGACGTAGAGTGTCGAGCAGTAGGGGCACAGGACCTGGGAATCGGCACCCATGTCGAGATAAACATGCGGATGGTCGTAGGGTGCACGGGCACCCATGCATTGTAGTTCCTTGGCGCCGATGTAGATTTTCTCGACACCGAGGTCATTGGCGAAATGCGGCACGACGCTCGCGGCCATCGGCATATTCCCTGGGCTTGGGCGCGCCGCGGTGTACGCCAGCGGATCGTGCCTGCGGATGAAGCGGGGCGCACCATAGCGGCTCGCCTTCCGAAATGGTAGGGGAGCCGGCAGCGCAGGTCGCGACCACGACCCAGAAAGGAGGCCCATGGCAACTTTCAACCACGATGGCCTCGAGATCGCCTATCTCGATGAGGGGCCCAGCGATCCAGGATCCGAGGCGATCCTGCTGATACACGGTTTTGCCTCCAACCGGACGGTGAACTGGGTCGATACGGGCTGGGTGAAGACACTCGCCGCCGACGGCCGCCGCGTGATCGCGATCGACAATCGCGGACACGGCGAGAGCGCGAAACTCTATGACCCGGCCGCGTACACGGCACCCGCCATGGCCGGGGACGCCCGCGCGCTCCTCGACCACCTCGGAATCACCCGTGCCGATGTCATGGGCTACTCCATGGGCGCGCGGATCACGGCCTTCCTCGCCATGGCGCACCCTGACCGCGTCCGCTCGGCCATTTTCGGCGGGCTCGGCATCAATATGGTGCGCCCGATGGCCGGCACTGGTCCCATTGCCCACGCGCTCGAGGCGCCGACAATCGATGACGTCGCCAGCCAGACGGCCCGCACGTTCCGTGCCTTCGCCGAGCAAACGCACAGTGATCTCAAAGCCTTGGCGGCGTGCATCCGCGGCGCCCGCGACCCGATCCGGCCGGAGGCCCTGGCAACTTTGACGTGCCCCGTGCTGGTCGCGGTCGGCAGCGAGGATGTGATCGGCGGTTCAGCCGAAGAACTCGCATCGATCATTCCCGGGGCCGAGGCGCTGGTGATTGAGCGGAGGGATCATATGAAGGCGGTTGGAGACCGGCACTACAAGGAGGGCGTGCTCGCATTTCTGAAGCGCCGGCCTTGAGGCGCGATCCGTGAAGAGCCGAATTTCCGCCACCTTGCTCGCGCAACCATTTGGGCATGTGGCCGGGGATTCGGGGGTGGCTGCAACAGCTTGATTGGGGGAACGAGTGCACGCGCCGGGTTTCGGTCTGAACCGGATGCCGTGACGGATCGGGGATGAGCACGCTCGCACGCTACATCTTCCGTCAGGCAGCGACGACGACCGTCATGATCGTCTTCTCGTTGACCTCACTCGTGTGGATCGCGCTGGCGCTCCGCCAGCTCAATCTCGTGACTGCCCAGGGCCAGGACGCGCTCGCCTTCCTCAAGATCACGCTGCTTGGCCTGCCGAGCCTGATGACCGTGATCGCGCCCGTTGCACTTCTCATCGCCTCCATTCAGCTCCTCAATCGACTGAGCGCCGACAGCGAGCTGATCGTCATGACCGCGGCAGGCGCCAAAGTCTGGTCGCCGGCTAGGCCGCTGCTGGTGCTCGCGGTGCTGGTCAGTCTCGTGGTCCTGCTGTTCAATTTTATCGTGATGCCCTGGGCAAATCGGGAGCTGCGCGATGCGATCGTCGCGGTCCGAACGGATCTGATCACGCAGGTCATTCAGCCCGGCCGCTTCACGAGCCCCGAGCGCGGGCTCACCTTCCACGTGCGCGACCGGGCGCATTCGGGCGAGCTCCTGGGCCTCGTGCTCAATGATGCCCGCGACAGCAAGCAGACGACGACTTTCCTTGCCGAGCGCGCGCGGATCGTGAAGCAGTCCGGCGAAACGTTTCTTCTCATGCAGACCGGGCACATCCTGCGCCGGGCCGCACCGGGCGAGCCGACCCAGATCATCGCTTTCGAGAGCTATGGCGTCGATCTCGCGCACTTCGAGGCCAAGGTCGAGCAGCGCGGACTGCGCCCGCGCGAGCGCTATTTGAACGAACTCCTGAACCCGGCGCCCGAGGATGTGTCGACACCGCGCGCGCGTAACCTGATCCTCGAGGAGCTGCACGAGCGCTTCTCGAGCCCGCTCTACCCGCTCACATTCGTGCTCATTGCCGTCGCCTTGCTCGGCCAGGCGCGCACGACTCGACAGGGGCGGGGGCAGGCGCTCGTGCTCGCCTTCGTGCTCGCGACAGCCGCCCGCGTCGGTGGTCTGACGGTGACGAACCTCATCAGTGTCAGCCCGTCGGCGGTCGCGCTCGTCTACGCCATTCCGCTCGGGGCGGCGCTACTGGCGGCCGCGCACGCCCACGCTGGAATGCGTCCGCGACGGACGAATACGCCGTGGGCTCGCCTGGCGGCGGCCATCGGTGATCAGGTCGATCGGCTCAGCGATCGCTGGCGCGCGAGGGGCGCTGGTGGGCGGCGCCGGCCCGGTCCCCAGAGAATGGGGGCATCCGGGAGATGAGGAGCCCGCTCGGTACGCTCAGTCGCTATGTCGGTGGCCGGTTCGTGATCGCCATGATGGGCACGCTGGCCGTTTGCGCCTCGCTCATCGTCATGATCGACCTCGTCGAGCTGCTGCGTATGACGGGGCGCACGGGCAGCATCCCCATGGCATCGGTCGCGTTGATCGTGGTGCTCCGCCTTGCGAGCTATATCGAGGTGCTCCTGCCATTTTGCGTCCTCGTTGGCAGCGGCGTGGCGCTGATCCAACTCAATCGACGCTCGGAGCTTGCCGTGATGCGCGCGGCGGGGATGTCGGCGTGGCAGTTCGTAGGCCCCGGAATTCTCATCGCAATTTTCCTCGGCGTGCTGGCGACGGCGGCATTCAACCCACTTGCAGCGGTCACGAGGGCGGAGGCTGATCGTCTGCTTGCGGAGCTGTACGGACGCGAGGCCTCGCCGGCCTTCGGCGGGGGAACCAGCGGGGCGTGGCTCCGTCAACAGGGTGTCGATGGCTCATCTGTTTTGAGCGCCAGTGCGGCATCGCGCGATGGCTTGACGATCTACAACCCTACATTGCTGCAATTCGACGTCGAGGGGCGTTTTGTCGAGCGAGTCGAGGGGGTGCGTGCGCTGCTCCGAGACGGCTACTGGCAGTTCGAGCAGGCCAAAGTCGCTCGACCCGGCCGTGAACCCGAGCAGTTCGAGACATTCGCGGCGAGCACCTACCTGACGCCGGACCGCATCAGCGATGCACTCGGTTCAGCCATTTCCCTGTCCTTTTGGCAACTCCCCGCCATTATCGATGAGACCGAGCGCGCTGGCCTCTCTGCGGCCCGATTTCAAGTCCAGTACGATCTGCATCTAAGCCGGCCTATGTTGCTGGCGGTCATGGTCCTTTTGGCGGCGTCTGTGTCTTTACGGTCATTCCGCTCAGGTGGCTTACAGACTATGGTGGGAATGGGGGCGATCGGGGGGTTGGGTTTTCTCCTTTTCTCCGAAGTTTCTCGGCAAGTTGGGGTGGCCGGACTGACACCGTCGATAATGGCGGTATGGGTCCCGGTCCTTGTGGCTTTGTGCGGGTCGTTGACGGTGCTGTTGCACCAGGAGGACGGCTGAGGTGGAAGTAACGGGGCATGCGTCTCAAGCGGGAGGGGGGTCTCCGCGCAAGCCAAAGCGGCTGCGCGCTCGCCTGCTGTTGTGCGCACTGTCCGTCGTCGGGCTTCTCCTGACCGCTGTCGTGCTGCTGGCGCCGTCACCGGGCGCCGCGCTGGATCCGACCGACCAGCTGACGCGCGGCACCGGCATCCGCATGGACGACCCGGTTCGCAACCTGACCACGCAGAAGAAACAGTTCCAGAAATCCAAGGGCGGCATGTTCGGCCAGTCGCCGACGAAAGTCGACCGCGCCGCGCCGCTCTACCTGCAGGGCGATGAGCTCATCTACGACACCGCCAACAACCGCGTGATCGCGGTCGGCAATGTCGAGATCGTCTTCAACAACTACATTCTCACGGCAGACCGCGTCGTCTACGACCAGGGCGCACAGACACTCATCGCCGAAGGCAACGCGCAGCTCAAGGAGCCGAACGGCAACGTCGTGCGCGCCGATAAGCTGACCGCGACGGATGATTTCCGCGAAGCCTTCGTCCAGTCACTGAGCGTGACCGCGCGTGACGATACCCGCATTACGGCGCGCCGCGCCGTTCGCCGCGAGGGCAATGTCACGGAATTCGAGCAGGGCCGGTTCACGCCTTGCAAGACCGACGGCAGCAGCCCGCCGCTCTGGTGCATCAGCGCCGCGCGAGTCACCCACGACCAGCAGGCCGGCACCGTCACGTATCAGGATGCCGCATTTGAGCTCTTCGGCGTACCCGTGATCTACATGCCGTGGTTCCAGCACGCCGATCCATCGGTGAAGCGGCGCACGGGCTTCCTCTCGCCGGAGTACGGACACACCAATACGCTCGGCTCGACGCTCACTGTTCCCTACTACTTTGCGCTCGCGCCGAACTACGATTTCACGTTCAACCCGACGTACATGTCCCGCCAAGGAATGCTGTGGCAGGGCGAGTGGCGCCACAGGGTGAACTGGGGCGATATCCGCGGCGCCTACAATATCAAGCTCGCCGGCATCGATCAGGACGTAAGCACGCTTCCGGGCACCCCGAATCCTGACCTGAATGGCTGGCGCGGCAGCGTGCAGACGCGCGGCTTGTTCTCTCTCTCGTCCTGGTGGCGCTTCGGCTGGGATGTCACCATCGAAAGCGATGATGCCTTCCGTCGCTTCTACAAGCTCGACAGCATTCTACAGACGGACCGCATCAATTCCGCTTACCTGCAGGGTATAAGCGATCGCAATTACTTCGCGGCGACCCTGTATCACTTTGGCAGCCTTCTGGTCGACGGGGGTGCCGACGCGGCGAGCCGCGTGTTGCCTGTGATCGACTACAACTACGTCGTCAATCAGCCGATCGTCGGCGGCGAGCTGGCTTTCAACATGAACGCGGTTTCGCTCACGCGCACCTCCGCGGGCGCTACGGACATGCATCGCGCTTCGGCCGAGGGGCGCTGGCGGTCCAAGGCCGTCGATGGGCTTGGGCAAGTGTGGACCCCGTACCTTGGCGTACGCGGCGACGTGACCTCATTCGCCAATGCCTGGAATCCGGATATTTCCGCCTTCGAGGATGGTTCGGCGGCGCGCGGCATGGCCGTCGGCGCGCTGACCTACGCCTATCCCTTCGTCAAGCACACGCAAGCCGGCAGCCACATTGTCGAGCCGATCGGGCAGGTCGTGACGCGTAACGCCGTCGCCTCTCAGCGTCGCTTGCCGGATGAGGATGCCAAGAGCCTCGTGTGGGACGACACGCTGCTCTTCGACGTCGACAAGTTCTCGGGCTGGGATCGCGTCGAGACCGGCACGCGCGCCAATGTCGGCTTCCAATATACTTACCAGGCGACCGGCGGAGCCTACGCGCGCTTCATCCTCGGCCAGAGCTATCAGATCGCGGGAACGAACGCTTATCAGGATCCTGGCCAGCAGCCTGCGCCGGGGCAGCCCCCGAGCCCGACCGACCCGTTCATCTTCAATCCGAAGAGCGGGCTTGAGACGACACGCTCGGATTACGTGCTCGGCGCCTATCTTGCGCCCGCCGATGGCTTCCGCCTCGTGTCTCAGACCCGTTTCGACGACAAGGATCTGTCGCTCCGCCGCAACGACACGTACACCTCGTTCACGGCCGGTCCGCTCACCGCGCAGGTGCAGTATTCGTACATGCGCTTCAATCCTGACCAGCCAACAGATAAGCCGGAGCAGGAGGTCCAGTTCGGCGGCGCCCTTCGCCTGAGCGAACATTGGACGCTGCTCGGCGGCATTCGTTACGACATCGACACGCGCGAGCGGCTTCAGGACACGATCCAGCTTCGCTATGCTGACGACTGCTTCGTGCTGACGGCCTCGTACACCGAATCTTTCATCACGAACCCGTCCCTTGGCATCCAGCCTGATCAGGCCGTGATGCTGCGTCTCGAATTCAAGCATCTCGGCCAGTTCGCGCTGAACTCGAACGTCACCGGCGGCGTCGGTGCCGAGAACCAGCCGCCGAACAACTGATCTTGCCGCTCAGGCTGGTGGAGCGCTGTGCGTTCCCCCTTGAATGCACCCCGGAAACGTCCGACACATTCCATGCTGCGGGGCCGGTGGCGGCCATGCTGCGGGCGCCGGCCTCGCGGCGCGGACAAAGGGTGCGCGGATGCTGAAAAAGATCCTGATCGCGAACCGCGGCGAGATCGCCTGTCGGATCATGCGGACGGCGCGGCGGCTCGGGATTGCGACGGTGGCGGTCTACTCGGATGCCGACCGCGAGGCACTTCACGCCGCAACGGCCGACGAGGCGGTGCACATCGGCCCCTCGCCCTCGACTGAAAGCTATCTGCGCATCGACCGCATCATCGCGGCCGCGCGCGCAACGGGCGCCGAGGGTATCCACCCCGGCTACGGATTTCTCGCCGAGAACGCGGATTTCGCGGATGCCTGCAAGGCGGCTGGCATAACTTTCATCGGGCCTTCGGGTGCGTCGATGCGCCAGCTCGGCGGCAAGGCGGCAGCCAAGGCCGTCGCGCGCTCAGCCGGCGTTCCCGTCGTGCCGGGTTACGACGGCGCCGACCAGACGCCCGCACTGCTGCGACGCGAAGCGGATCGCATCGGCTATCCCGTGATGATCAAGGCTGTGGCGGGTGGCGGCGGGCGCGGGATGCGGCTCGTCGAGAGTGGCGATCAATTTGCGGCGGCGCTCGAGAGCGCGCAGCGCGAGGCCCTCTCGTCGTTCGGTGATGCCACGGTGCTCATCGAGAAGGTCGTCCAGCAGCCGCGCCACGTCGAGGTACAGGTGTTCGGCGACCGGCACGGCAATGTCGTCCACCTCTTCGAGCGTGACTGCTCGCTGCAGCGGCGCAATCAGAAGGTCATCGAGGAGGCGCCGGCACCCGGCATGAGCGCGGGCCTGCGCGAGAAGATGTGCGCGGCGGCCGTCAGTCTCGCACGTGCCGTCGGGTATGAGGGCGCAGGTACGGTCGAATTCCTTGTCGAGGGCGGTAGCCTCGGCCCCGAGGCGCCCTGGTATTTCATCGAGATGAATACGCGCCTTCAGGTCGAGCATCCGGTGACGGAGGCGATCACCGGGCTCGATCTTGTCGAGTGGCAATTGCGCGTGGCGTCCGGTGAACCGTTGCCGCTCGAGCAGAGCGCCATTTCCATGCGCGGCCATGCGATCGAGGTGCGGCTCTGTGCCGAGGATCCGGCGCAAGGGTTCCTGCCGAGCATCGGGCGGGTTGCCGCATTCGCGCTTCCCGACAGTGCCAACGATGCGAATGTGCGCCTCGAGACGGCGATCCGCGCGGGCGATGTGATCTCGCCCTTCTACGACAGCATGATCGCGAAGCTCATCACGCACGGCGCGACGCGCGACGAGGCGGCCGATGACATGATCGCTGTCCTCAGGCGGCTCGTCGTTGCAGGCCCTCGCATCAACGCAGCGTTCCTGCGGGCACTTCTCGAGCACGCCGATGTGCGCGTCGGCCGCATGGACACGGGTCTGATCGGCCGTGACATCGCCAAGCTCACGGAAACACGAGTTGGCAACTCCGAGGTCCTGGCGGCCGTCGCGCAGCTGCTTGCTCCCGCCAACGATGCGATGCCGTCTGACCCGTGGCAGGCGAGGGATGGCTTCCAGCTCGGTGCGCCGCGCGCGCTCAGCGTGCCGCTGGTGGTGAACGGAGAGGCGCGGATGTTCGCGGCGGCGTGGCCGCGTGGGGAAACCATGCCGCATGTCGCGCTCGCCGGCGCGGCGGCGGCAGGCTCCGAGACTCGGGCGCCGACCGCGTGCGTTGCTGTGCCCGAGGGACTTTATGCGATCTTCGAGGGCGAGCAGGTCGAGGTGCGCTGGCCGGCTTACGACGCCGCTGACATCGATGATGGGCACGCTGGCGACGTCGTGCGCGCGCCGATCAACGGCAAGGTCGCACGCATCTTCGTCAAGGCGGGCGATGCCGTCGCGAAAGGGGATCGGCTCGCCGTGGTCGAAGCCATGAAGATGGAGCACGTGCTGACGGCGGCGCGCGACGGCGTCGTGGCGAGCGTGGGGGCAAGCGAAGGCCAGCAGGTGAACCAGGGCACGTTGCTTGTGAGCCTCGAGGAGGAAGCCCAGTCGTGACCATCCATCTCGTGAAGCTGAGCGTCGGCACCGAGTCGATCGAGGATCTGGCCTCTTGGCAGACCGAGCGCCTCAAGCAGATGAAGGCTGAGAAGCAGAAGCCCGAACTATTCCACAGAACCTTCATGATGCCGAAGCGGCGCGAGGAGCTGCTCGACGGCGGATCCATCTACTGGGTGATCAAGGGCGTGATCCAGGCCCGCCAGCGCCTTCTCGATCTCCGAGAAGGTTCGCGGCCCGACGGCACGCCCTGCACCCTGCTCATCCTCGACCGCAAGCTCGTGCACGTGAGACCGGTACCGCGGCGGGCCTTCCAGGGCTGGCGCTATCTGGCGGCGGAGGATGTGCCGGATGATCTCTCCGGCGCCCGCGGCGGCGACCTCGATGCCATGCCGGCCAAGCTGCGTCGCGAGCTCGCGGAGCTCGGGCTACTCTAGGGCGTGTCGGGCGCGCGAGGCAGGTCTGGAACATCGCGACATCGAGCGTGATGGGGCGGGCCACGAAAACGCCGGAAACGCCGTTCATCGACGGGCATGCCATCCGCCTTCCGCATGGCGGCTCCGCAGGTTATAGAGTGGCGAGCGACGCCCGATAGCCGGCGACGAGGAAGCAAGGACGATCATGGCCGACCAGACCGACCATTTCATGCGTGAAGTCCAGGACGAGATGCGCAAGGAGCGTCTCTCCAGGATCTGGGACCGGTATGGGGTCTTCATTGCCGCCGCGGCCGTGCTTCTCGTGCTGGGTGTTGGCGGCTATCAGTTCGCCGAGCACCGCAGCCTCACCTCGCGCCAGGTAGCAGGGCAGGAATTCGAGGCGGCAGCCAAGCTCGCCGCCGACGGGAAGGCCCAGGAGGCGCATCAGGCCTTCGAGACGATGGTGAAGAACGCGCCGCCCGGATACGGCACGCTGGCGCGCCTCAGGAATGCCGGCGCGTACGCGGCCGAGGGCAAGCGGGCCGAGGCCGTCGCGGCCTACGATACCGTGTCCAAGGATACGAGCGCCGATCCCCTGCTCCGGGATTTCGCCACTCTCCAGGCTGCCCTGTTGAGGGTCGATGCGGCCGACTGGACCGAGATGCAGAATCGCCTCAAAGATCTGACAAACGATACCAATGCTTGGCGTGCGCCTGCGCGCGAGCTGCTTGGCCTTGCGGCTATGAAGGCCGGGAACCAGGAAGAGGCGCGCAAGGCTTTTGAGCAGATCCTTGCCGATAGCGCCGCGCCGCCGTCTACTGCCGAGCGCGCGCGGATCCTGATGACGATCCTGACCGAAGCGGCGCTCGCGAAGGCCGCTCAGCCGGGGGGCGCACCAGGGAGCGCGCCGGTGGAATCGGGGGCGAAGCCGGCCCAAGGCACGGCGACGAAGTAGGGACGCGACTGGGGGAGTTGATAGTGAACCTCTTGCGCACTGAGCGGCTGGCGGCCATGGCGAGCGCGCTCGCACTTTTGAGCCTTGCCGGGTGTTCTGGCGGCATGCCGAGCGTGTCGGACATCGCTTCGCTCAATCCATTTGCCGAAAAGCAGGTGCCGCTCCCCGGAACGCGTGTGCCGGTCGTGCTCTCTGAGGGCACCACAGGCAGCGTCGAGCTCGCGAGCGCAGATCGCCCGATTTCACTGCCGCCGCCGCGCCAGAACGATGCCTGGGCGCAGCCCGGCGGCGTGCCCTCCAATGCGCCGGGCCATCTTGCACTCCCTGCATCCATTCGCACCGTGTGGACGGCTGACGTCGGCACGGGCTCGAGCAAGTACGGGCGCCTCACTGCGAGCCCGATCGTTGCGGACGGCCGCGTTCTCACGCTCGATGCTGCTGGACGTGTGACTGCGCTCAATGCATCGGGCGCGGTTGCTTGGCGCACGTCTCTCGTGCCGGAGAAGGGGACCGACACGAACGCATTCGGCGGCGGTCTTGCGGCCGAGGGTGGCCGGGTATTCGTCGCGACGGGGCACGGCATTGTCGCGGCCCTCGACATGCAGGGCGGCAAGAAGCTTTGGGACAAGAACGTCGGCTCACCGGTCCGTTCGGCGCCGACCGTCGTCAATGGGCGCGTGCTCGCCGTCACGACCGACGGACGCACGGTCGCGCTGGCCGGACATGACGGCGCAGAAATGTGGGCCTATCGCGGGCTTCCCGAGCGCGCGAGCCTGCTGACCGGCGCGAGCCCTGCATTCAGCGGCGATGTGGCCGTCGTTCCTTATCCGTCGGGCGACGTCGTCGCCATCAGAGTGGCGGACGGCACGGTGGCCTGGCAGGAATCGCTATCGCGCACTCGGGCCGCCTCATCACTCGGCTCGATGAGCGACGCCGCGAGCCCTGCCATCGAGGGCAACACGGTATTCGCGATCGGCCATGGCGGCCGCATGGTCGCGACCGAGCTTCGCACGGGCGAACGCGTGTGGTCGGTCAACGTGGCGGGCATTCAGATGCCCTACGTCGCCGGCGACAGCGTTTATGTCGTCGACACCAGCGGCCAGCTCATTGCCATGAGCCGGCGCGACGGTAAGGCGCTTTGGACAGCGCGACTCGCAGGCGGCAAGAGCTGGGCAGGACCCGTCCTAGCCGGCGGCAGGCTCTGGCTCGCCTCCGACACGGGCAAGCTCGTCGGCGTCAACGCCGCTGGCGGCAAGGTGGAGACGCAGCTCGATCTCGGCGCGCCGGTATACATCGCGCCAGTCGTCGCCAACGGTCGCATGTATGTGCTGACCGACAAGGCGCGGCTCATTGCCCTGCACTGACCGCGTGGCGCGCGGCCTGGCTGTGCGCGAAATCGGTTTGCGGCTGTGTTGGTTCATTGGTCCCCCTGTCGCATTTCATGCGCGGCAACGGCGCGGCGGATAATGTCCTCGGCATCAATGGGCTTGGTGTAGCGCACTGGAATAACGGGTGCTGGTGACGCGCGCGCGACGGGTTGCGCCTCGGCAGTGGCCGTAGTGGTCGGTTGCACGGAGCCGTAGTTGGGGCTCCACGGCTCGCGCGGATCATCGGCTCCGGGTGCGTAGTTGCGTGGCGCAAGCTGGGCCGGCAGGCCGTCGGCCTCCATCTGGACGCGAACGCCCGCCATGTTCATGGGCGTTGATGTGGAAGAGGTGGTGGCGCCTCGCTCGTTCGCGCAGCCCGCGAGCACGGCGAGTAGGCCGATCAGGCCCGCGGAAGCGGCGCTGCATCGGATAGAGCGTGGCGTGCGGCCACAACGCTTCGAAAACATCACAAACGCCTTTCACGCAACGGAAGCAACAGGCACCGACGGCCGCACTATGCGCGAACAGGGTTAATGGAGAGCTAAGCGCCGTTCGGGATGGAGACGGGTCGGCAGCGCGCCGATGTGATGCGTGGGCAACGCTAAAGCGCCTTTGGGCTTGAAATTGGCTTCCTGCCTGGAATCGAGATGAGGCGAATTACAAGTCAAATGCCTCAGGAGTGCGGCCGGCGCGCCGCGCTTTCGCCGAAACGACAGTCAATCCACCACCTTGATTCGGATGCCCGGGGCCCGGACCTTGCTCGCGCTATGCGACTCATAAACAGTGCCCAAGGGCGGCGGTGCTTGTCCGAGACTATGCAGGGGGCGTTGAATGATCAGGCGTGAAGCTGGGCGTGCGTTCTTGAGCGCCGTCTTCGTCGACTACGACAACATCTATTTGTCGTTGAAGCGCAAGAACGAGGAAGCTGCCAAGCGGTTCGCCCGTGATGCCTCGACGTGGATCAAGGCCATCGAGAACGGCGCGCTGATCACCTCGACCAACGGATCGTTCGCCGCCGAGCCGCGCCGCATCGTGATGAACCGCTGCTACGGCAACCCCGTGCCGCGCCGCAATCAGTCCGACAACTCGACGGACATGAACTCCTTCCCCTTCGTGCGCCATCATTTCCTGCGCGCGGGGTTCGAGATCGTCGACTGCCCGCCCCTCACCGCCCAGCTCAAGAATTCCTCCGACATCCGCATGGTCATGGATGTCGTCGACCTCCTCGCGCACGGCACGCACTTCGATGAGTTCGTGATTCTCTCGGGTGATGCCGATTTCACGCCCGTCCTGCATCGTCTGCGCGCGCACGCCCGTCGCACCGTGATCTTCGCCAATGACTACACAGCCGCGCCCTACACGGCGATCAGCGACGGCGAGGTGCGCGAATCGGATCTGATCGCGCTGTTGCTCGAGCAGCAGGGCGAGATCAGCCACACTGCGCCGGCGCAACTCGTCGCATCGCCGACGAAGCCGATGGTGCTGCCGGAGGTGGATCGCGAAGCCATCCGCCATGAGATCATTGCCGATGTCATCCAGGCCGTGCAGTCTTCGCCGACGCCGGTCCCGCTCGAGGTGCTCGCCGACCGTGCCGTGCGCTCGATCGGGCACGACCGGACCGTTGCAACGTCCTGGGGTGGTGCAGGCGGCTTCCGCGAGCTTCTCACGCAGTCCCTGCCGGACGACCTGAGGCTTTCCGAGCAGCCGCCCTACCTCGTCATCGATACGCGTCGCCACCTGCAGGCGAAGCGCTCAGCCCCGCTCCCCGAGATGCCGGAGATGCGCGAGATGGCACCGTCGCGGGCGATCGCGCCACCGACGCCGGCTGCTCACGCTGGAACGCGCGCCGGATTTGCCGAGCAGGCCGGGGGCCAGTTCGGCGGTCAGATCAATGGGCAGGGCGGCGGCCTCCAGCGCCGCACGCAGCAGCCCGCTTTCGATCATCACGACGAAGATTTCCGTCCCGAGCGGTCCCTGCCTCCGCCTGCGGCTTCCGCGCCTGATCCGCGCGCTTTCGGTGGCACGCCTCGCTTTGCCCAACATGATGCCCCGGCGCGCGAGCCTTCACCCCGCACGCCGACGCTGTCTGCATCGCTGACGCCCGCCCAGGCACCGAAGCCGGCCGCGCCAGCGCACACACCCGCTCCTTCGCAGGCGATGCAGCCGGCTGCGACCGCGCAGGTGCGCCCGAAGGAAACGGGATCGACGATCCAGCAGTCCATCGCCCGCATTCACGAGGCCTGTCAGGCTCCGCCGCTCGCGCCGCCGGAGTACCGCACGCTGTTCGAGGTCATGGCGCTCGAGATTAACGAGAACAACCTGCTGGGCGCGCAGACTATCCAGAACGTCCTGCGCCGTGCGCAGGAGCATGGTCTCGAGCTACGCCGCGACGACGTGCGATTCGTGATGGATGTCGTGAGCGAGGCCGATCCCTGGTTCGAGCAGGGCGCCTCGGCGAACCTGTTCGCCGGCCGCTTCCGCAATTTCGTCGTTGCGCGCTGCCGTGGCCAGGGCCTCAAGCTCTCGGCCGATGAACTCGATCTCATCGAGGCGTGGTTCGTCGGAAATGGCGCGCCTGCGGGCGCAGCGGCACAGCGTGCTGCCGCGCAGACGGCGCCGGCGTATCAGCCGCCCCATGCAGGCATGGGGGGCGGTGGCGATCCGACGCGCGGAGGGGCGGCCGGCCAGCCGCGCACGGCGGACGAGTTCACGAGCGACGAGTTCCCCCGCATCGTCCGGACGCGCCTGCGCGGCTGACAGCGATAACCACTCACTCTACCCCTGGAGCATGATCGCTTCGATCGGGTCGCATTTCGAGCGCGACGGTCGAGGTGATCGTGCGTCTGGCATTGGATGTCGCCCTTGAGTTAGGTTCCTGCACCGGGAGGTATGTCCCGCGCCCAACCACAGGATCGTCAGTTATGAGCATCCGCGTCCGCCGCCTCGAACCCAAGGACAAACCAGCCTGGCAGCCGCTCTTCAAGGGCTACATCGAGTTCTACAAGTCGACCATTTCCGAGGAGGTCATCGAGACCACCTGGGAGCGCCTGCTGAGCGGCAAGGAAGGTTTTCACATTGGGCTCGTCGCGGTCGGCGATGACGACGTGCCGGTCGGTATCGCGCACGTGCTCTTCCATCGCTCGACGTGGTCGCCCACGTGGTACTGCTACCTCGAAGATCTGTTCGTTGACCCGAAGGTGCGCGGCAAGGACATCGGCCGCACCTTGATCGAGCAGGTCTATGCCGAGGCTGACGCGCGCGGCGCGACACGCACCTACTGGGCCACGCAGGAATTCAACTACCGGGCGCGCGGTCTCTACGACAAGGTCGCGACCAAGTCGCCTTTCCTGCAGTACAGGCGCTAGTTAGATTGCCTCGGGCTGCTGGGAAGAGGTGCTGTCGCCTCCGGCCGTAGTGCTGTGGCCGCGGCGGCCAAAGCGCGAGGGAAGCGCTTTTGGCAGCGTGCTGCAGGGCCGATTCACCCAGCTATGCGCCCGCTGCCGCTCCTTCCGCTTCGCCGACGAATGGGCGGAAGTGCTTGCGGATGCTCGCCTCCGGCAGGTCCTTGGTGATGAACACGAGCCGCGAACGATGGTCCTCGCTCGGCCAGCGCGCGAGTGTCTCCGGCGGATAGAAAATGTGCTGCACGCCGTGGACGACGAAGGGCTTGGTCTGGTCCTTCACATTCAGAATGCCTTTCACGCGCAAAAGCCGCTCGCCATAGAGCCCGGCCAAGAGCTGCATGGCATTCGACAACTCGCGCCCGTCGAGCGGTTCGGAGAACCTCAAGCAGAACGACTGGATTCCGTGGAGGTGCTCGTGTGATGGGTGGGCACAATGCGGGTCGGCGCAGGATTCATCGTGCGCGTGGTGATGATGCTCATGCCCGTGCGCGTGGTCATGGCCGCAGTCGGAGCCACAATGTGCGCCGTGCTCGTGATGTCCGTGGTCCTCCTTATAGCGTTCGGACGCGAGCCATCGCTCCGGATCGACGCCCGTCAGCCCCGGTTCATGCGCGCCGAGGCCGATCAATTCTGAAGGTGCGATGCCACCCTTTACAGCGCGGCGGATCTGGCCGGCGGGGTTCAAGGCACGCAGACGCCGCTCCAGTGCTTCGACGGCCTGTGGCTCTGTTAGGTCAGTCTTAGTCACAATGAGTCGATCTGCGATCGCGATCTGCTTTGCGGGCTCGAAATGCGCCTCGATCTGGTGTAAGCCGAGCTGAGCATCGACAGTCGTTACGACGGCGTCGAGCTGATAGATGCGGTAGAGGCTTTCTTCCGTCATCAGCGTGTGAACGATCGGCGTTGGATCTGCGAGGCCGGTAGTCTCCAGAACAACGCGCTGCATCGGCGGGATGTCGCCCCAGAGCGATTTGGTGTGCATCCGCTCGAGTGCCTGCACGAGATCACCGCGCACAGCGCAGCACACGCATCCCGAGGGAAGCAGGACTGCGTCTTCGTCGATCTTCTCGACGAGCGCATCATCGAGGCCGACCTCGCCTAACTCGTTGATGATGACGGCAGTGCCGGCCATCGCCGGATCGTCGAGCAGGCGCTTCAATAGGGTGGTCTTGCCCGAGCCGAGGAAGCCGGTCAGAACGGTGATCGGAATGGCGGGGTTAGGGGTCATGCTCATGTCGGCCCTCGTTGTTGCCTCGCGGGGCAAGCTATCGGGTCGCGGTCAGGATTGGGAGTCGGATCATGGCGCGAGAGATCGGGAGAGCAGTTGGGGTGAGCAGGCGGGCCCCGCAGCGCGGGACCGCCGAGCTGGTCGCGCGCCGCGGGGTCGTTGACACTGCCATCGCCATGAGCCGTGGGGGCTTGTCGCCCGGTCGCTCGGGCAACGTCTCGGCGCGCTTCGAGGACAGCCTTCTGATCACGCCAACCGGCCTCGCCTACGAGCTCATAACGCCCGCGGACATCGTGCGCGTGAGGATCGATGGCCGCATACTGCCGGGGCAACCGGCGCCGTCGAGCGAGCTTCTGTTCCATTTGGCCGTCTACCGCTCCAGGCCTGATGTCGGGGCCATCGTCCACTGCCACTCGATGCACGCGACAGTGCTCGCATGCGCGCGTCGGCCTATCCCGGCGTTCCACTATATGGTGGCGGCGGCCGGCGGCGACGATATTCCTCTTGTGCCCTATGCGACGTTCGGCAGCGAGGAGTTGGCACGCCATGTGGCCGAGGGGCTCACGCACCGAAATGCCTGCCTGATGGCCAATCATGGCCAGATCGCGGTCGGTGCCAATGGTATCGAGGCCCTGGCGCTCGCCGAAGAGGTCGAGGTCCTGGCGGAGCAGTACGTCAAGGTGCTCATGCTCGGAACACCGCACATTCTCGCTCGGGACGAGATGGCGCGCGTCCTCGAGCGCTTCTCGAGCTACGGCCGCAACGGAAAAGCTTGATTGCCCCTCACCCCCACGGCGGCTTGATCCAGTTGAAGAGGTCGATGCCGCCGTCGACGACGAGCGTCGTGCCCGTGACGTAGCCGGCGAAGCGATCCGAGAGCAGCGCCAGCGCCGGGCCAGCAAGATCGGCCGCCGTGCCGAGCCGACCGAGCGCGATCTTGCCGCTGAAATCATAGGTTGCAGCATTGAAGCCACCGCCGGGAATGGCACCCGGTGCGATCGCATTCACGCGGATGCCGGCGGCGCCGAAGTGGCGGGCGAGTTCGCGCACGACCATGGTCTGGCCGGCCTTGGCGGCCGAATAGTGGGGCAGATTGCGCGGCGTCTCGGCGTGCAACGAGGTTATGAAGAGGATCCGCCCCTTTGTCCCGCGCGCCTGCATGCTGGCGGCGATCTCGCGGCCGAGAAAATAGCCCGATCGCACGTTGACGTTCTGGAATGCATCCCAGGTCGCTTCGCTCACGGCCGCTGCGTCGTCGATTTCCTTGCGCGGTGGGCAGGCGGAATGGACGAACATGTCGATCGGCGCATTGCCGACCTTGGCAAGAAGATCGCGCCAGCCGTCCGGTGTCGAGAGATCGGTCCCGATGGCTTCAGCCTCGCCGCCCGCCGCTGTAATGGCTTCGAGCGTCGCGCCATTGCGCCCCTCGTCCACATCAGCGAGCAGGACCTTGGCGCCCTCCGCGGCAAGCGCCTCGGCAATAGCGCGGCCGATGTTGGAGGCAGAGCCTGTTACGAGCGCGCTTTGTCCGGCGAAGAGCCCGATCGGTGCCATTCTCATTCCCTCCGCTACGGCGCTCTCGAGTGTCCGGCGCCAATTCCCCAAAATATAAGCCCGCTCGGATCTAATCGCCGAACGGGCTCTAATTCAGTCAGGAAGGAAGCCTGGCGGGCGGTTGCGCCTAAGGCTTCTTGCGGAAGCGATCGAGGCTGACCACGTTATCCTGGGTCGGCGTCCCGTCGGCCGGGGTGTCGGCTTCCGAGCTTGTCGTCACGGGCACCAGCGCGGCCTGCGGACGTCCACCGGGCTCTATACGCCGGCCCTGCGCGCCCTCGGTCATCTGCTCCTCGCCGACAGGGACGGCTTCGTCCTCCTTGTCAGAGCGTGCGCGGCGCGGGGGGCGCTTGCGGTCGCCCGATGTCGGACGCCCGGACACGCGTCCGAGGCCCGGTACGCCGGTGATCTGGCCGACGATGCCGCTGTCCTCGTTGATGCCGACGACGCTGCCGGTGCCATCACGCGCGGCGTCATCGAACTGGAGACCGTACGGCACACTCGGGTCGAAGAAGACCTTGATGGCATCGAAGGGGATGACCAGCCGCTCCGGGATGCCGTCGAACGTCAGCTTCACCTCGAAGCGCGGGTCGGTGACGATGAGCTCCCAGAAGCGATGCTGGAGCACGATCGTCATTTCTTCCGCGTATTTGCTCTTGAGGCGCTTCGAGATCACCACGCCCGGATGGCGGGTGTCGAAGGCAATATAGAAGTGATGATTGCCGGGAAGCCCGGTCTTCTGCACTCGCGACAGCACCGCACGCACGACGCCACGCATGGCCTCCTGCGCCAGAGCGTCGTAGTCGATGTCATGCTCAGCTGTCATGCTGCATCAATCTTCGCACTAGCCCGCACAGTGCACCTGCATGCCGCCAGCATGGAGGCGAATGAGTGGAGGGCTTCTGTTGCCCGGTGCCCTCCGAACCGCGCCTGCCGTTGCTAGACGACAGGGCTTCAAGTTCAGACTAGTCCAGCCGCATTACGCAGCGAGAGCAGTCTCAGCATAGTTGTCATTGGCAACTATTCTGGTGACCCGATAACGGCGGTATCATGCCGGGCAAAAGAGCACCCTTTACACCCTCGTCGATCCTATTTCGCCCCCATCAACAACCCACGGACGCGTCGGTTCCCCTGGCGGGTGCCACGGTCGTGGCCTGAACCTTCGTGGGCTGATGGTGGAGGCGCCGGGTACCGCCCCCGGGTCCGAAAGGCTTATTCCGATGTCCATTTATCGCCATAGCCGGACGAATCCGGCACCCTCAATATAGGATGACATTGAACCAAATGAAAGCGCGCTCAGCCACAGGTGTGGACGGCCCGCAACGACTGTCGTTCAAATTCGCGTGGTAAACCCGATGAGCGCAGTGACGCGAGAGACACGACCTTGGCAAACATTCTTCTAACAGGGCCGCCGCGCTTCTCGGCTCACGGTGCCTGGCCGCCGCTGGTCGCGCTCGTGGTGGCGGTCATTGCTCAAGCCGGGCTGCAACTGCTGGGTGGTGTGCTCGGCGCGTACGCGAGTGGTGCCGGTGCGGCCCTGATGCCTGGGGTGCCCGAGGACAAGCGACTGCTGCTCTCGATCCTCGTTTTCCTGGCGCTCTCGCAGGTGGGCGTGGCCGCATTTGCATGGTGGGCGGCAGGGCAATTCGGCGGCGAGCGGCGCGCCGTCCTGCAGCTCGATCGCGGCCGCCCAGCTATCGGAGATGTGCTCATCGCCCTCGCCGGACTAGCGCTCGTCCTTGGCACCTATAACGCGCTCGTCTATTTCATTCGCCCAGACCTCTTCATGTCCGATGTGGCGCCCTTTAGGCCCATGCTGGAGACGCCGCTCTGGCCGGTGACGGCGCTTGCCGTCGGCATCGGCGCGCCGCTCTCGGAGGAGCTGCTGTTTCGCGGCTTCCTGCTTTCGGCACTGGCGCGCTGGCGAGGCGGCTTCTGGCCTGCAGCTTTGATTGCGAATGCGGTCTGGACGAGCTTCCACGTCGGCTACTCGATTGCCGGCGTGTTCGAGGTTTTCGTCGGAGGGCTTTACCTCTCGTGGCTCCTCTGGCGCACGGGCAACCTCTGGCTGCCGATCATCGCGCATGCGGCGACGAACACCTTCTTTCTGGCCGTGCTCGCCCTTTATCCAATACCGTGAGCAAGCCAATCGGCACGTTCCAGGCGATATACGTAGCAGTCGTCCTCGCCGAAAACGCGCCGATCGACGCGGCGGAAGCCCATGCGCTCATAAAAGCGATGCGCCCGCGTGTTCCTGACCAGCGGATCGATGAGGATAGCTGTGACTTCGGGGGGCGCGAAGCAGTGCTCGATGGCGAGCCGCATCATTTTGGTGCCGTAGCCGCGTCCTAGGTCGGCGGCATCCCCGATCCAGATGTCGATTGCACGCAAATCGGGTGCGATGTCGCCCCAATAGTGGCTTTCCTCGCGCGCCGGGTCGATGATCTGCAGCATCCCGATCGGCCGCCCGTCGATCTCGGCGATGAGGAACTCTCGCCCGTCGACTAGGCGCGGCACTTCAACGGCCCAGTCGTAATTGTCATCGTTGCCCGAGGCGTCGATGACGTGCACCTCGTGGTCCCAGGATTGGAGTGTGGGCACATCGGTAAGTGTGGCGGGTCGCAGTTTCATGAGCCGATTACCATGCGAGAGATATGGCGGCAGCGCGACGCGCCGACGGATTTTCTCTTTGCCGCGCAACGTCACTTGACGCGGTGGCTGCGACCTCCGATAAGGTGCGCTCCATGACACGGTACGCGCAGAAACCCGCCGTCAACACTTGTTGCGGCATCATTGTTATCACGGGCTAGCACTCGCTGGCGCGGCCGCGTTTCTTTGCCTTAAATTCCGAGCACAGAGACCTTCCCGCCAGCCTTTTGGGCTAAGGTGCGGCATGACGCTGACGCTCTACAATACACTCACGCGGCGCAAGGAGCCGTTCGAGCCGATCGATCGCAAGAACGTACGCATGTACGTCTGCGGACCGACGGTCTACGACCTGGCGCACATCGGCAACGCGCGGCCCATCATTGTGTTCGACGTGCTGTTCCGCCTGCTCCGCCATCTCTATGGCGAGAAGCACGTAACGTACGCACGCAACATCACGGACGTCGACGACAAGATCAACGCACGCGCGGTCGAGCGTTACCCCGAGCTGCCGCCGACGGAAGCCATCCGCAAACTCACCGAGGAGACGACGGCGCAGTTCCACAAGGACATTGCCGCGCTCGGCGTGCTTGAGCCGAGCGTCGAGCCGCGCGCAACGGATCACATCGCAGAGATGCGCGTGCTCTGCGACGAGTTGGTGGCCAATGGCCACGCCTATGTCGCCGAGGATCACGTGCTGTTCGCAGTCGCCTCCATGCCGGACTATGGCAAGCTGGCGCGCCGTTCGCTCGATGAGATGGAGGCTGGCGCGCGGGTCGATGTCGCGCCGTACAAGAAGGGGCCGATGGACTTCGTGCTTTGGAAGCCCTCGAAGCCCGGTGAGCCGGCGTGGCCGTCACCCGCAGGGATCGCGACGCCGGGCCGGCCCGGCTGGCATATCGAGTGCTCGGCGATGGCGGGCAAGCATCTCGGCGACGTCTTCGACATCCACGGCGGCGGTATCGACCTCGTGTTTCCGCATCACGAGAACGAGCTCGCGCAGTCTCGCTGCGCGCACGGCACACCGGTGATGGCGAACGTGTGGATGCACAACGGCTTCCTGCAGGTCGAGGGCGAGAAGATGTCCAAGAGCCTCGGGAATTTCGTGACGATCAATGAGCTGTTGGAGACGACGAACTTTGGTGGAAAGAGGTGGCCGGGCGAAGTGCTGCGTCTGGCCATGTTGATGACAAATTACAGGCAGCCCATCGACTTCTCCGTGAGGAATCTCGAGACCGCGGAGAAGCTGCTCGACAACTGGTATCGCGCGATTGGTGACGTGGAGGCCGCTCGAGCCAGCGATTTCCTGGCGGAAGTCGAGGAGGCGCTTCGAGACGATCTCAACACGCCGGCAGCCATCACGCATCTCCATACCGCCTATGACGCTGTACGAGCTGGAAATGAGGTCGATGCGCCTGCACGTTTCAAGGTGGCAGCCAACATGCTCGGCCTTCTTCTTTCCGGCGAGACCGAGTGGAAGAAGGCGCAATCATCTGGCGTTTCAATTGATGGCGATGCGGTCGGGAAGTTGATCGCGGCCCGTCTCGCTGCGCGCAAGGCGAAGAACTGGGCGGAGGGCGACCGGATCCGCGACGAGCTTGCCGCCATGGGCATCCAGCTCAAGGACGGCAAGGACCCGCAGACCGGCGAGCCGATCACGACGTGGGAAGTCAAGCGATGAGCGCCCCAGCCGAAGTCCACACCGGTGGATGCCAGTGCGGCGCAGTGCGTTTTCGCGTAACCAAGCTCGGTCGCGGCTCAATGTGCTTCTGCCGCATGTGCCAGAAGGCGACCGCGGGCCTCGGCGGCCTACTCATCACGGCTGAGGAATTCGAATGGACTCGCGGCGCCCCCAAATATTTCGTCAGCTCGAATGTTGCCCGGCGCGGTTTCTGTGCTGATTGCGGGACACCCCTGACTTTCGAGAGCGGTGGCTCGGTCGATCTCTCGATCGTGGCTTTCGATCGCCCCGCTGACGTCCCGCCGACGATTAAGCTTGCAGATGAGGCGCGTATTCCCTGGGGTGACCACCTCAATGCGCTGCCTCAGCGGCCCGAGAGTGACGCGGCGATCGCGGCGCGCTACGCGCGGGTCGTCTCTTATCAGCACCCGGATCACGACACGGGCGAATAGGAACACAAGCGATGAGCAACAACGATCCTGGCCGTCCGCCCTTCAGAAATCATCCGCTCTATTACCCTATCATTAAGGTCGTCGTGCTTGCCTGTGGCGTCTATTTCGCTCTGCGCATCTTCGGAGTTCTCTGAGCATCATGTCGACGGGGAAACGCACTGCCGGCGCGATCGACGAGCTGCAGATATGGGGGCGGCGTGTCTCCGCCAAGCTCAGTCGTCACCGCAAGCGCCTCGACATCCATTCCGAGCTGGAACGCCTGGACATCAGTCTCGAAAGGGACGACCCGCGCGTCGCGCGCATTCTCGAAGAGCTCAAGTTGCGCGAAGCTCGTGGCTACGCTTACGAGGGGGCGGACGCGTCTTTTGAATTGCTCGCGCGTCGCCTCATGGGGCAGGTCCCGCAGTATTTCTCGGTCGATAGCTATCATTTGACCGACAAGTGCCACGCCGTACACGGACGTCCGACAATCATGTGGGAGGCCTCGGTGTGCTTGCTCATAAATGGCGGCAGCGAGCACCTGTGGTCGGTTTCCGAGGGCATGGCTCCGGTCAATGCACTGGACCATGCCCTGCGCAAGGATCTCGGCCCCTACCAGCCGCACATCGAAAACATCGAGCTCGCCGACTACAAGGTGCGCGTCCTGATGCGTGGCGGCGAGCCTGTCACGCGCGTGCTCGTCGAGTGCTACGATCGCAGCACGGGCGAGAGCTGGTTCACCGTTGGCGTCTCGCCCAACATCGTCGATGCGAGCTTCGAGGCGCTGGTCGACTCGATCAACTACAAACTCCTCAAGAACAACGCAGAGGTCGCGCACGCGCTCGCGAGCTGATCTCAGAAAAGGCGCATCTGCCCTCCCTTGGGGACGGGTGGCGTGAAGAGGTCCGTTCGCAGCTTGAGCGAGCGCTTGTTGAGCCCGAGGCGCTGGCACGCGAGGCGGAATCGCAGTGCGATCTGCTGGGCATAAGGCCCTGTCCCCCGCTGGCGGATACCGAACTCCGAGACGTAGTCGCGACCGCCGTGCATGGAGCGGAGGATCGAGATCACCCGCGCCGCGCGATTGGGATGGTCCGTCTCCAGCCACTCGCGGAAAAGCTCCTTCAGCTCCAGCGGCAGGCGGAGCACGACGAATCCAGCTTCGCGCGCGCCTGCTTCGTAGGCTGCTTCGAGAATGCTCTCGATCTCGCTGTCATTAAGGGCTGGGATGATCGGTGCCGTCAGGACCGCTACCGGAATGCCCGCCTCGGACAACTGCCTGACGGCTTCAAGGCGCTTCGGCGGCGTCGCGGCACGCGGCTCCATGCTTCGCGCGAGGTGGCGATCGAGGGTCGTGATCGAGATCGCGACCTTCGCCAGCCCGCGCTCGGCCATGTGCGCGAGAATGTCGATGTCGCGCACGATGCCGGCTGACTTGGTGACAATGCCGACGGGATGCGACGCGCGGTCCAGCACTTCAAGAACGCGCCGGGAGATGCCCCGCTCGCGCTCGGCGGGCTGATAGGGGTCGGTAACGGCGCCGAGCGCGATCGTTTTCGGCACGTAGTTGCGCCGGCTCAGCTCCTGTTCGAGCAACTCCGGTGCATTGACCTTGGCGTAGATCTTCGTTTCGAAATCGAGGCCGGGCGAGTGGCCGAGATAGGCATGGGTCGGGCGCGCGTAGCAGTAGATGCAGCCGTGCTCGCAGCCGCGATAGGGGTTGATCGACTGGTCGAAGCTCAGATCCGGGCTGTCGTTCGTCGAGATGATGCTCTTGGCGTGCTCGTTCATGACGTCCGTGCGGAAGGCATCGAGCGTCGACAGCGTCTCCCAGCCATCGTCGAACGCCTCGCGTTTTCCGTCGTCGTAACGGCTCGAGCGGTTCGAGCGGGCGCCGCGCCCCCGGCGCAGCTCGGCATCGGGCCTCAGCTCCGTGGCCGTTCCAGGCGCCGGCTCGGATTCGATGGAGCGTTCGCGATGGTCCCGCACGACACGTCCTCTTGGACACGCAACCTATGTCCGAGGATAGCAAACGCCGCAGAACATATCAAGAACATTTGGCTGTCCTCAGCGCTCGCTCGATGAATGCACTCTTCGCGGCGCGGTACTCGTCCATAGGATGCCCTGCGAACTGGCGTTTCAGCCCGTTGTACCGGGACACGAGATCTGGATCGCGCCTCAGGGCCTCGACGAACGTATGAAAGAAGTCGTTTTGTGCTCCCATGACAGTCAATTGGATGCCGAGGTGCGGGGTCGTGCTTGCGCTCTCGAAGCTGGAAAAGGTGCCCGAATGTGATGAGCCCGTGTTGCGAGCGAAATGCGCTGCAAGCACCGCGTCGGCGGCCAAAAAACCAGCCGCCTCAACGCGCACGACGATGTCGAGATCGCCCTTCGTAAGGCACCCAGGAACAGCGGTGGCGCCGATATGGCGGATGTCGGCTGAGGCCGGCATCAGGGGACGAAGCCTTGCGGCCGTTCGCTCGAAGAGTTCGTCCGCAGCCGAGCGAGCGGCCACCGGGTCCGGATGGAGCGAAAAATCTGGTTCAACGGACATGGCGCGAGCTGTACCAATGGCACTTGTACCTCGCAAGGCGGGCGTGGCGCTCAGGACGGAAGATAATGATTTCGGTCGTCATTCCGACGCTCAATGCTGAAGGCAGCCTCGCGGCCTGCATGACGGCAATCGTGCCGGCGGCCGTCGAGGGCGTGGTGCGCGAGGTCATTGTCGTCGATGGTGGATCGAGCGACCGGACGCTCAAGATCATCGAGCAGTCGGGGGCGGAACTCGTGCGCTCGGCCCCCGGACGGGGCGAGCAACTCGCGACAGGCGCGGCGCGGGCGCGGGGGCCTTGGCTCCTCTTCCTTCATGCCGACACCGTCCTGGAGCCCGGATGGGAGCGCGAAGTTTGCGCGCTCGTCGAACGCATCGACAACGGGCGGCGCCAGCCGACGGCGGCCGCGTTCCGCTTCGCGCTCGACGACGACGGTTTCGGACCGCGCATGATCGAGGCGGGCGTCGCTTTGCGCTGCGCGCTCTTTCGACTGCCGTATGGCGATCAGGGCCTGCTCATCCCGCGGCAGCTCTATCAGCAGGTGGGTGGCTACAGCCGCCTGCCGCTCATGGAGGACGTCGATATCGTTCGCCGCATTGGCCGGCGTCGCATGACGTTGCTTCGCTCGCGCGCCGTCACGAGTGCAGTGCGGTATCAGCAGGATGGTTATGTGCGGCGCAGCGTGCGCAATCTCTCGTGTCTCGCGCTCTATTTCCTCCGCGTACCGACGCACATTATCGCGCGTCTCTATGGCTAGCGTCTTTCACATTCAACACTGCGTGAGCTCCATAAGTCATGTAATTGTGCGCGATCGCGGATAGCATGATGATACGGGGTGGTGGGCATCAATCTCATTGGGAGGACTGGACTAATGCATGACCTAACACGTCGCAGCTTTGTCATTTCCGCTGCGGCAGCCGGCGCAGCGTTCGGCCTCGATGGCCCGCTCGAAATCTTCAGCTCGGCGGCGCACGCGCAGGGAAGCAATCCGATCGGCGCGCCGCAGGCGCTGGTGGATCAGGGTTTCGCCAAGTTCAAAGTGGGTTCGATCGAAGTCATCCAGGTCTATGACGGCCACTGGGAGAAGGCGCACGACGAAAAGTTCATCCGCAACGCCACCCTCGACGATACCAAGGCGGCGCTGAAGAAGGCCGGGCTCACGGACGCGTTCGTGCCGATCTCCTTCACCATTACCATTGTGCGTGTCGGCGGTCGGACCATCATGTTCGACTCGAGCACGGGCGGCCAGCTTGCGCCGACGGCGGGTCGTCTGGTCGCCAAGAACCTGGCAGCAGCCGGTGTCCAGCCGAGCGACATCTCGGCCATTGTGGTCACGCACTATCATGCGGATCACATCTGGGGCCTCATGGCCAAGGATACGAACGCCCAGCTCTATCCGAACGCCGAGATCATCGTGCCGGAGGCTGAACACAAGCACTGGACGGCGCCGGAGCTGATCGAGAAGGTGCCGGAAGGGGCGCGCGGCAACATTCGCCGCATCCAGGCGACGCTGCCGACGTGGAAGAATCTCAAGCAAGCAGCGGCGGGCACCGAGGTCACGGCTGGTGTGCGCTCGATGGCGACGCCCGGCCACACGCCGGGGCACACTTCCTATGTCGTCTCTTCGGGCAGCGACTCGCTGATCGTCGCCGGCGACGTGACCAACATCCCGGCGCTCAATCTCGCCAACCCTGGCTGGCACATAGTCTTCGACGGCAATCCCACACTGGCCGAGGAGGGGCGCCGCAAGCTCTTCGATCAGGTGGTCGCCGACAAGACGATCGTGACCGGCTACCACTGGGGCTTGCCGGGCGCCGGCACCATCCAGAAGGATGGCAGCGGCTACGCGCTCGTTCCCGTGGCGGTCTGATCGGCAGCGCGGATGGCTGAGCGCCGTCCTCGTCGTCGGTACGCATCAAGCGAGGCGCTGCCCAAGCGGGTGGCGCCTTTTGCATGTCGCCTCATCATCATGGCGAAGGTGCCAGTTGCGGGCCGGGTCAAGACGCGGCTCGCGCGCGAGGTCGGCGTCACCGTGGCGACGATGTTCTACCGCCACGCCATGCGTGGCGTGATCGCGCGATTGACGCGGCAGCCCTTCTGGCAAGCGGTGATCATCGTGGATCCCGACAGCGGTGTGACGAGCCGGATGCTCCCCGGCAAAGTGGCGCGCGCTGGCCAGGGGCGCGGCGATCTCGGCGTTCGCATGCAGCGGCCCATGCGCAAGCTGCCGCCAGGACCGGTATGTCTGATCGGCACGGATGTTCCCGACATCTCGGTCGCGGATGTGCGCCGTGCTTTTCGATTGCTGGGGGACAACCACGCGGTGTTCGGCCCGGCGGAGGATGGCGGTTTCTGGCTGGTAGGATTGCGGCGTACGCCGCGCGTGATCGACCCGTATCGAGGGGGCGTTCCCTGGTCGCAGTCTGATACCCTGGCGCGGACGCTCGCGAACCTTTCCGCGTTCCGAGTGGCCCTTACCGCGCGCCATGATGATGTTGATACTGCGTCCGATCTTGCGCGTAACCGTGGGCGTTACGCACGCCGCATCTCGCCGTTGCCCGCTTGCTAACGACCGCGATCCCCGCATGTGCTATCGCCGAAACATGACGGGGCGACTGATTCGCATTATCGGCATTGATCCGGGCTTGAGACGCACGGGCTGGGGTGTCGTCGACAGCGACGGCGTGCGGCTTGTCTACGTCGCGAGCGGACACGTGAGCTCGGACGCCGAGGATGATCTCGCGTACCGCCTGCGCGCCATCTTCGAGGGCCTTTCGAGCGTCATCGCGTCCTTCAAGCCGCACGAAGCTGCGATCGAGGAGACGTTCGTCAACGAGAACGCACGCGCCACGCTGAAGCTCGGGCAGGCGCGCGGTATGGCGCTGCTCGCCCCGGCAGTGAAGGGCCTTGCGGTCGCCGAGTACACGCCTAACCTCGTCAAGAAGTCGGTCGTTGGCGCGGGGCACGCGGAGAAGCGCCAGATCCAGGCCATGATCGGCTTTCTCCTGCCCAAGGCGCGCTTCGAGAGCGCTGATGAGGCCGACGCGCTGGCGATTGCCATCTGTCACGCCAACCATCGCTCGAGTCCGGCTGCGCGCGCGGCACGGGCATTGCGGGAGGCCGCGAAATGATCGGCAAGCTCAAGGGGCTCGTGGACGCGATCGGCGAGAGCCACTGCATCATCGACGTGAATGGCGTCGGCTACGAGGTGCAGGCCTCGGCGCGGGCGCTCAGAAACATGGAAATCGGCCAGCCCGTGACGCTCGTGATCGACACACACGTGCGCGAAGATGCCATCCGCCTTTTCGGGTTCGTGAGCGAGGTCGAGCGCACATGGTTCCGCACGCTGCAGAATGTGCAGGGTGTCGGATCGAAGGTCGCGCTCTCAGTGCTCGGCACGCTGTCGCCGCACGATCTCTCCAATGCGATCGCGCTCGGCGATTGGGCCTCCGTTGAGCAGACGCCGGGCGTCGGCAAGAAGCTCGCGCAGCGCATTGTTGCCGAGTTGAAGGACAAGGCACCGGCGCTCGCGGTGGCTGGGCTCCACGTTCCGGCCGTGGTGAACGGTGCCAAGGGCGCGCGCGAGGCTGCTGCATCGGGCGAAGCGTACGCTACGGCTGAGGCCATCTCCGCGCTCACGAACCTCGGCTACAACCCCGCGCAGGCGTCGCAGGCCATTGCGATCGCGGCCCGTGATCTCGGTGCCGAAGCCGATACGGCCAAGCTGATCCGACGCGGATTGAAAGAGCTGGCGCGGTAGCTTCTCACCGCCAGTCTCCGAGCACCGCATTGACGAGCGTCAGCGCGGCGACGGCGGCGGTGTCCGCGCGCATGATGCGCGGACCCATGGCAATGCGCACGACGAACGGGAGCGAGATCAGCGCCTCGCGTTCCTCGGGCGCAAATCCGCCCTCGGGGCCGATGAGCACGGCAAGCGGACCAGGGGACACCGCGCGCAGGGTGGCGACCGGATCAGCAATCGGCGCACCCTCATCGCAGAAAATGAGGCGACGTCCTGCATCCCACGAGGCAAGCACCTTTTCGAGACGCTCCGGCGCGGCCACCTCCGGCACGCGCAGGATGCCGCATTGCTCGGCGGCCTCGATGACGTTCGCGCGCATGCGCTCGCCGTTGACGCGCTCGGCGACCGTGTGCCGCGTCAGCACGGGTTGAAGGCGCGCGACGCCCATCTCTGTCGCCTTCTGCACCATGTAGTCGAGGCGTGCGCGCTTCAGCGGCGCAAAGAGATAGAGGAGATCGGCGCCGCCTGTCTGCGGGCGTGTTTGTCGTTCGAGGACGAGGCTCGCGCTTCGCTTGCCAGAGACCTCGATCCCCGCCAGCCACTCGCCGTCACGCCCATTGAAGATGAGGACGGTGTCGCCGTCGCCGAGCCGCAGCACATTCAGCAGATAGTTCGCCTGCTCGCGCGCGAGCGGCACGGTGACGCCCCCGCCGAGATCGGCCTCGACGTAGAGGCGCGGACTGCGGAAGTCGTAGGGCTCAGGCATGACAGGCACGCGACCCAGGGCGCGATCTCAGGGGGAACGGTTTCATGCTCTCCCGCCTAACACATGCTGATGCCGTCTTGTAAGATGGCTCCATGAAAAACGGGAGGATGAGCCCATGAGCGTTCGCCATTTTCGCAAACTTGCCCAGGCCAATCGGCTCGCAAATCTGCGTCTGATGAATGCCTGCAAGCAGCTTCAGCCGGGTGAGTTCGAGGCGAAGGGCACGAGCTTCTTTCCCTCGATCAAGGCCACGCTCAACCACAATCTCACAATCGATTGGTTCTACGTGGATGCGCTCGAAGGCGGCACGCTCGGACCGAAAGCGTGGGATCCCGCAGAGCCGTTCGATGCCATTGGACCGCTCGCCGATGCGCAGACCGCGGTCGATGAGCGCCTGCTGGCATTCTGCAGCGCTCTGACGCCCGAACGGCTTGTCGGGCTCAGTAGTGTGCACCGTACGAGGCGTATTCAGGTGACGCGCACCGATGACCTGCTGGCGCATCTCTTCCTGCATCAGGTGCATCATCGCGGGCAGGTCCACGCCATGCTCGCCGGAACATCCGTTAAGCCGCCGCAGCTCGACGAGTTCATTCTCGACGGCCCCGCGGACACGAACGCGCGTGTTCCCGAGATGACGGCTCTCGGCTGGACAGAGGCCGAGCTGATGGGCTGAGCGCCTACAGCGTCAGCCCGCCATCCACCGTCACAGTCTGACCCGTCACCATGGACGCGCCGAAGCCGAGGAACACGATCACCTCGGCGATATCGTCCGGCGTGCAGCGCCGCTTCAGCAATGCCCCATCGCTCATGGCCGCGACTTGCGCGTTCGTCCACTCGACCATCCAGGTGCTGTCCACCGAGCCGGGCGCGACCGCGTTCACCCGCACTTCCGGCCCGAGGGCCCGCGCGAGGTTTTGTGTGAGACTGACGACGCCCGCCTTCGTCGCGCCATAGGCGAGGCTGCTGCCGGGAAATCCGAGGCCCGCGATCGATGCCGTGTTGACGATCGCGCCACGCGATGCCTTGAGCGCTGGTGCCGCTGCCTTGGCGCAACGAAACACGCCGAGCAGGTTAACCTGGATAACCGTGTGCCAGAGTTCCTCCGTGATGAGGTCGAGCTCGGTCGGATCGATCTTGCGCCGCGTACCCGGTGTGCCGGCGTTCGCGACGAGCAAGTCGAGGCGTCCGAGCTTCTGCACGGTGCTCTCGACCATGCGCACGGCATCTGCGGCATCGCCGACATTTCCGGGTGCGGCGATCACATCCATGCCCTCGCCAGCGAGGCGCGCCACGACCTCTGCGCCGCGCGGGTCATCCGCGAGATGGTTGATCGCAACTTTGGCACCCGCGCGCGCGAGCTGCTCGACGGTCGCGAGGCCAATGCCGGAGGCGCCGCCCGTGACGAGCGCCGTCTTGCCGGATAGATCGTAACGGATCATCGCTCCCTCCCATTTTTGTTGTCAGAACGAGTAGGCGAGCCGCACGCCCTGGTCGACGGCGCGCATGGCATCGAGTTCAGCCGCGACATCGGCTCCGCCGATCACATGCGGCTTCGTGCCGGCGGCGGCGAGTGCATCTGCGAGCGTGCGCTCGCTTTCCTGTCCGGCGCAAACAACGATCGTATCGACAGGGAGTACGCGTGCTTCCTCGCCGACGAGAATGTGCAGGCCCTCCGCGTCGACTTTCTGGTAGGTCACGCCCGTGAGCTGCGCGACCTTGCGCTTGGCGAGCGCGATGCGCAGCACCCAGCCCGTCGAGAGGCCGAGTGTGCGACCCATGCGGCCGGGCTTCCTCTGCAGCATGACAATCTGGCGCCTTATATCGGGCTCGGCCGGTGTTGCGAGCGCGCCGGGCACGGCGATGCCGGTGTCGATGCCCCACTCGTTGAGGAAGTGCGCGACGTTTGCGGCTTCCTTCTGGGTGGGCCCCGACAGGTACTCCGCGACGTCGAAGCCGATGCCGCCCGCGCCGATGATCGCCACGCGGCGGCCAGCCTGCGCACGCCCCGTGAGAATGTCGATGTAGGAAACGCAGCGCGGATCATCGATGCCGGGAATGTCGAGCCTGCGCGGACGCACGCCGGTTGCCACGACCACCTCGTCGTACTGGCCGGCGAGGTCGCGCGTCTCAGGCGCCTTGCCCGCCTTGAGCGCCACACCACGTGTCTCGATCATGCGGCCGAAGAAGCGGATGGTCTCGTCGAACTCCTCCTTGCCGGGGATGTTGCGGGCAATGTTGAGCTGCCCGCCAATACAGTTCGCGGCTTCGTAGAGCGTCACGTCATGGCCGCGCTCGGCAGCCGTCGTAGCGCAGGCGAGCCCGGCCGGACCGGCGCCAACTACAGCGACGCGCTTTCTCTTCTGCGGCTTCGGCATGGCGTCGAAATCGAGTTCGCGTCCTGTCACAGGATTGACGAGGCAGCTCGCTGCGCGGCTTGAGAAGATGTAATCAAGGCAGGCCTGATTGCACGCGATGCAGACGTTGATTTCATCCGGTTTGCCAGTCCGTGCCTTGCGCATGAAATGCGGATCGGCGAGCCATGGCCGCGCCATGGAGACGAGATCGGCCGCGCCGGACTCGAGCACCTCTTCTGCAAGCGCAGGTGTATTAATGCGGTTCGACGCGACGACCGGGATCGATACCGCATCCTTCAATCGCTTCGCCGCAAAGGTCCACGCCGCGCGCGGCACTTTCTGCGCGATGGTCGGCACGCGCGCTTCGTGCCAGCCAATGCCCTGATTGAGAATGGAAGCGCCGGCGGCCTCAACGGCCTTGGCCTGGGCGACGATCTCGTCGCCCGTGAGCCCGCCCTCGACGAGGTCGATCGAGGAAATGCGGTAGATGATCAGGTAGTCGTCGCCGACGCGCTCGCGGACACGCTTCATGATCTCGATGGGCAGGCGCAGGCGGTTCTCCAGGCTGCCGCCCCAATCGTCGTCGCGGTCGTTCGTGCGCTTTGCCGTGAACTCGTTGATGAGATAGCCTTCGGACGCCATGATCTCGACGCCGTCATATCCGGCTTCGCGTGCAAGCGCGGTCGAGATGGCGAAGTCCTCGATCGTGCGCTCGATATCCTCGGCAGTCATGCGCCTGGGCTGTAGCGGATTGATCGGCGAAGCGAGCGTCGAAGGTCCGACGAGGCCCTTGTGCTTGGCATAGCGGCCCGCGTGCAGGATCTGCAGTGCAATACGCCCGCCTGCAGCGTGCACCGCGCTGGTGATCTGGCGATGCTCGGGAATGTGCTCGGACCGGCTCACCTCCGGCCCATTGGGGCCGAAGAGCCCGTCAGCATTCGGCGAATAGCCGCCGGTGACGATCAGCGCCGCCTCACCGCGGGCGCGCTCGGCATAGAAGCGGGCCGTGCGCTCGACGTGCCGGTCCATGTACTCGAAACCGGTATGCATCGAGCCCATGATGGCGCGGTTCGGAAGTTTGATGTAGCCGAGATCGAGCGGTGCCGTGAGATGTGGGAAGGCGGTCATGTGGGGCGGTTTCCGGCTGCAGTTTATTCATGGTTATCTCCGAGATGTGCCACACCGGATGCGCTCATGCCTAGCTGAACCGTGCGGTTGGGCGCTAAATCCATGGTAGTGTTCTGAAAAGTAGGGATAGAGAGGGTCGCGTGAGCGGCACACGCATCGATGGTGAGGACGATCTCGTCGGCACGTTCCTGGCGCCGCTGGCGGCCGGATTTCCCGGCGCGCTCGGGCTCAAGGACGACTGCGCCGTGCTCGCGCCCTCGCCTGGATGCGAGCTGGTGCTCAAGACCGATCCGGTGGTCGCCGGCGTGCACTTCTTCGCCGATGACGATCCAGCCGACATCGCCTGGAAGGCACTCGCCGTGAATGTTTCGGACCTCGCCGCGAAGGGGGCGACGCCGCGCATATATCTCATGGCATTGTCGCTGCCCGAAGCGCCGGAGCGCGATTGGATGGCGCGCTTTGCCGAGGGACTTGGTGCCGCGCAGCGAGCATTCGGCATGCATCTCGGCGGTGGCGATACGGATCGCACGCCCGGGCATTTCTCGATTGCTATGACCGTGATCGGTGAGGTGCCGTCCGGTCGTATGGTGCGGCGCGCCGCGGCGCAGGCCGGTGACGCACTCTACGTTTCCGGGACGCTCGGCGATTCAGCGTTGGGTCTCGCGCTCAGGCTCGATGGTGGACTTGCAGCGCGCCTCGGGCTCAGTGCAGAAGAGGTCGCGCACGCAATCGGTCGCTACCTGCGACCTCAGCCGCGCATTGCGCTGGCAGAGGCTTTGCGCGCGCGCGCTCGCGCCGCGATGGATCTTTCCGATGGATTGATGAAGGACCTCGGTCGCATGTGCCGGGCTTCGGGTGTGGGTGCGCGCGTGACTGCTGCTGATCTGCCGCTCTCGCCGGCCATGCGCCGCGCGCTCGCAGCCGAACCTGTGCGCATCAGAGATGTGGTGGCTGCCGGCGACGACTACGAAATTCTCGTGGCGGTTCCTCCAGCCGCGTGCGCGGGCTTCGAGACGGCGGCGCAGAGCGCCGGTGTCGCGGTAACGCGCATCGGCGAGATCACGTCGGAGCTTGACGTGCGCGTCCTCGACGCTGCGGGCGTGCCGCTGGCGCCCGGGCGCTCTGGCTGGGATCATTTTCAGCAGCGCTAGCAGTGCGGCGTCCACGTTTGCCGCTGCTCGCCGGTTTTGGACTGTCATCCGCGCAAGCAAGTCCGAGCTTTGCGGCCTCCTCGAGGATCCACGCGCAGAACGCGGCGATCTTCGGCCGGCTCTCGTGCCCTTCCGGGCAGACGATGTGGAAGGAGCGCTCCGAGCGCAGGCTTAGCGAGAAAGGAAACACGAGGCGGCCGAGGCGCACGTCATCTAGCGCCAGAGATTTTGGTGCGAGCAACACGCCCGCCCCTTCCAGCGCCGCCTCGATTGCGTGATCCGCGCTCGAGAAATGCAGACCGCGCCCAAGGTCGATGTGCTCGGCGCCGGCCGCGCGTAGCCAATCGATCCACGTTGGGAGGCCGAACATGCGGCCGAGCGAGTCGTCGTGGATAATCGGGAAGCGCACCAGATCGTCAGGCGTCTCCAGCGGTCCGTACTGCTCGATCAGGCGCGGCGTGACGACGGGGAGCGTCTCGATCTCGAGGAACTTGCGCGACCAGAGCCCGGGGAAGGGACCGGCGGCATTGCGGATGGCCACATCTATCCCGTCGCCGGCAAAGCTTGCCAGAGTGAGGCTCGCTGAGACCCGCACGTCGAGCTCTGGATGAGCGGTGAGGAAGCGGTGGAGGCGCGGCACGAGCCATTTCGCCGTGAACCCGGGAGGCGCGCTGACGACCAGAATCTGCCCGTCGCCCGTCTCCATAACCCGCTCGACGGACTGGCGAATCTGGGCGAAGGCGGCGCTGAGGCCAGGATAGAGCGTCTCGCCCGCAGGAGTGAGCGCGATCGTGCGCGCGCTGCGGTTGAAGAGCCGCTCCCCGAGGAAGGCTTCGAGGCCCGCTACTTGGTGGCTGAGAGCGGCCGGCGTCACGGCAAGCTCCTCGGCCGCCCGCGAGAAGCTCAGGTGCCGGGCTGTCGCCTCGAAGGCGCGGAGCGAATTGAGCGGAGGCAGCAGCTTTGCCATCGACTTGTTAGTTTCTCTCAATCATGGGGTGAGGAACGCTCGTTTGTAACACGGAAAATCATAGGGCATATATACTTCACAAACAGAACAAGAGTTGAGGTGAGCTAACATGAGCAACAACATCTGGGACCATCCGGAGATCACCAGCGAGCTCATCGAGAAGTCGATGCGCCAGGCCCGAGTGGAACGGTCGAAGGCCGTGTGGGCCATTCTCCAGAGCCTGTTCTCCCGGCCGGAGAGCCAGGAGAACGACAACGCCGATTTCAACTTCAAGCAGCCGAAGCTTCGGTTGGGTTGAGCAAGTAGCGGGGCGCGGGCTTCGTACGCAAACCTAGACGCCGTGTCCCGATTCTAACGGGGCAGCTTGGTCAGAGCGCCAGGCTGCCCCGTAATTTTTGGTGCATGGTCCGGTCGGTCATGTTCATGGAGAGCGGCGTCACCGAGATGCGGTTGTTGTAGACCGACCAGAGGTCGGTACCCTCGCGCGGATTGGACCGTCGGCGCGCAAAGCCGAGCCAATAGTACGGGGTCCCCCAGGTGTCGTGCCGCTCCTCGACGCCGAGCGGATTGATATCGCGCCGCCCCTGCTCGGTCACGTCGAGCGCTTCAACTTCGTCGGGCAGGCAATCCGGGAAGTTGATGTTCATAAGCACGCCCTCGGGCCACTCGTGCGCGAGCAGATTGCGGATGATGCGCGGGGCGTGCGCGATCGGTGTTTCCCAGCGGAGATTGTCGGAAGGCGAGCGCATGCCATAGGCGAGCGACAGCGCCATGGAGCGAATGCCGAGGAGCGTCCCCTCGAAGGCGCCGGCGATCGTGCCGGAATAGGTGACGTCCTCGGCCATGTTGGCGCCGCGGTTGACGCCGCTCAGCACGAGGTCCGGCCCGCCATCGCGCAGCACGTGCCGCGTGCCCATGATCACGCTGTCCGTCGGCGTACCGCGCACGGCATAGACGCGCGGGCTCACCTCGCGCATGCGCAGCGGCTCGTTGAGCGAAAGCGAGTGCCCGGTGCCCGACTGGTTGGTTTCCGGCGCGAATACCCAGATCTCGCCATCCGGCCCCGCGACCTCCTCGGCGATCTGGCGCAGGGCGTGAATGCCTGGTGCATCGATGCCGTCGTCATTGGTCACGAGAATGCGCATTGGGCGTTGGTGCTCCGGCTCGCGTCGTGGTTGAGCGTGCCACGATAAAGATTTGAAGTGACAATGGCGAGACCTCAAGCCGCCCAGATGCGCAGTGCTGCTTCGTGCTTGGCGAAGCTCCGACGCGCGAGAACGTCAGATGTCGGCGTGATCCTGCCGCCTTCCCCGAGGTGGAAAAATGTCGCCGAGTCAGCTAGATTCGCGGCAAGTCCAGCGAGGGAGAGATCGTCATGATCGAGAGAACGATGCTGGTGGCGGCCGGGAAGAAGGCCATGGTTCCCCGGCTGTTCAAGCGGACGCTGCAGATTCTGACTGCGGTAGCGCTGACGGCAAGTGTGTTGCTGATCGTTATCGTCGGTAACGGCTTCCTGGTCGGGAAGGCGCCGAGCTTCCGCACAGGATGGAACCTCTGGTTGTCCTTCATCCAACGGCCCGACATTCTCTCGACTATGATCCTCACGGCCATCGTGGCCGTGCTCTTCGTCTATTGGCAGCGCAATCAGGAGCGCAAAGCCGGGGGCGTGAGCCGCTAGAGGCGGCCACCGTACAGGCCGGGGGAAGTGCCATGCACATGGCTCAGGTGATGCTGGCCGGCGTGCTGCTGCTTGCCGTGTTCGGGCTTTTCGGCAAGCTATGGGGCCATGACACAGTGAGCATCGCCACGGGGGCAAAGTACTTCATTCCCGCCTGGGCCGCGATCGCGCTCGTCAATATGTGGGTCGGCGTCACCAAGGCGGGCTACACCCTCGCCCAGGAACTGCCGATCCTGCTCGTCGTGTTTGCTGTTCCCGCGGTGGCGGCCGCTATCGTGATCTGGCACTTCGCTCGGGGGTGATCGCGCGACTACTGCAGGAACCGCACTTGGCTGCGCGACACGTCGCTGCTCGTCGAGATCATGTCGAAATAGGTCTGAACAACGCCACCGACGATCGGATCGGAGTTTTCGAAGTCCCGCCCCTTGCTCTGAATCAGTGGGCCTTCGAGCCTGCGCAGCGCATTGAGCAATCGACGCGGCTGATCCTTGAATTTCCGCATGCCGTCCGGCTTCTCGGCAGCAAACCGATCGAACACGTCGACCGCTTCGGCATAGGCCTTGAGCGCGGCGGCGAAGCGCTTCATGTCGATCTGGATGTCGGTCGGTCGCTGTACGCCGGACATGATCTCCTCGAACTTCGCGGCGGGCGTATTGGGGCCGAGGGACTTGATCATGTCGTCGAGCGCATCGGGGCTGACCGGCGTCGGCCGCTTGCGCGGAAAGACGTCGACGACGCGGCTCGCAGCCAGCATCACGCTGGCGGCATGCCATGCCTGTGACCTGCCGCCATCGCGTTTTTCGATCGCATTGAGCTCCAACTCCTCGACCCCACGCACGAACGGCCGCAGCTCCTGCATCATGGCCTCGCGCTCGGTCTGGAAAGTCTTGATGAGGGGCAACATCTGCGTGTGCAACTTGCGCCCCTCAGCCATGTCGTCAGCGGTGTAGGCCTTGCGCTCGTAGTAGGCATCGGCGCGGTTGATCACCGGCGCCAGCGCTTCGTAGCTGTCGATATAGCGCTTCATCAGTGCGTCGAGCTTGGCGGAGCGCGGCTTGCGGCCATCGGATGCGCGCGCCTCCTTCATCAGCGCAGAAAGATCGGGAACAGAGTACATGCCGTACGAGATGTAGCGCTCCTTGCCAGTCGGCCCTGTCTTCAAATTGACCCAGCTCGCGTAGCGATCCCAGGAGTCGAGTGCGCGGTCGGTATAGCTCGCGACCTCGATATAGGTGTTGGCCTTATGGAGGGCCTCGTTGAGGTCCTGGGCTGTCGCGCTTTGCATTTTCGGCACGAGCAGCGCGGCCGCTGCCGCCAACAGCACGACGACAACGGCGCCGAGAGCAGCAATGCGCGGCCGGGACGATGAAGCAGCCATGATCCAGCTCCATGGAGGGCGGGAGCAACAGTTCTCCGGGGCCAATGATGTGACGCAGCGGGCGCGCCGAAGGTTCATGCATTAGAGCGCGAAGGGCAGGCCTGCGGATAGTCAAATGTCGGACATGGTGAGTGTCGTGCGCCGCCGGGTGTCCTATTCGGCAGGTCCGGTCTTGAGGCGCGCCAGCGGATGGTGCTCGTAGACGATTTTCTTGAGCCGTTCTTCGAGCACGTGCGTGTAGATCTGCGTGGTCGAGATATCGGCGTGGCCGAGAAGCTGCTGGACCGCGCGCAGGTCGGCACCGCGATCGAGCAGGTGGCTCGCGAAGGCATGGCGCAGGACGTGCGGGCTGACGCGCTCCATATCGAGGCCGGCTTCGCCCGCCAGTTCCTTCAGCTCGACGCCGAGATGCTGACGCGTGACGTGCCCCTCCGCACTGCGCGCTGGAAAGAGCCACTTCGCGGGCCGCAATGTCGGTGATGCGTTCTCGGGATCGGCGAGCGCGGTCAGATAGCGGTCGAGCGCCATGCGCGCTTCGTTGTTCAGCGGCACGAGGCGCTCGCGATTGCCCTTGCCCGTAATGGTGAGCACGCGCGGATCGCCGTTGAGCACCTGACGCGGCAGGGCGACCAGCTCCGAGACGCGCATTCCCGAGGCATAGAGCACTTCGAGCATGGCGTGCAGGCGGAGCGCCCGGAAGCGTTCGCGGCCTGTGGCCGTCTCGGTGCGGTGCCGTGCCGTTTCCAGCAAGCGCTCGACCTCGGCTATGGAGAGTGTTTTCGGGAGCGCGCGCGCGAGCTTCGGGCCGCTCATCCCGGCAGCAGGGTCTTCCTCGACGATCCCCTCGATCATGAGGAAGCGATAGAGCTGGCGCACGGCCGAGATTTTCCGCGCGCGCGTCGCTGTTGCGAAGCCCTGATCCGCGAGCTGTGCGGCATAGGCCGCCATCTGATCGGGCGTGGCGTCCTCGACCGCGCAGCAGAGATCATCGAGGAACCGCGCCAGATCCTCGAGGTCGCGCGCATAAGCATCGAGCGTATTGCGGGCGGCGCCCTTTTCGGCCGCCTGCATCTCGAGGAACGTACGGATATGGGTCCGGCTCGCGGGATCCGGCTGGTTCATGCAACCTATTATCCCGCGATTCGGTGCCCTCAGGCCAGATCGCGGCCTGCCTTCACGAGATCGATGACCTTGGCGACGGCGGCGTCGATGCCGATCGTCTCCTTGGCGCCGCCCTTGCGCGTCTTGACCTCGGCCTCGCCGGCCTTCACGCCCTTCGGCCCGATCACGAACTGATAGGGAAGACCGATGACGTCCATCGTGGCGAATTTGCCGCCCGCGCGCTCGTCGGTGTCGTCGTAGAGCACGTCGATGCCGGCGTTGGTCAGCTTCTCGTAAACGGCGTTCGAGGCCGCGTCCGTGTCCTTGTCGCCGACCTTGAGGTTCACGAGACCAACCTCGAAGGGGGCGACCGGCACAGGCCACACGCAACCCGCGTCGTCATGGCTCGCCTCGATGATCCCGCCGACGAGGCGTGAGACGCCGACGCCGTAGGAGCCCATGTGCACCGCGACGAGCTTGCCGTCCGGTCCCTGGACCTTGCATCCCATGGGCTCGGAGTACTTCGTGCCGAAATAGAAGATGTGGCCGACCTCGATGCCGCGCGCTGAGACCTGCTTGTCGGCCGGCACATCAGCCGCGAACTTCGCCGCGTCATGCTTCTCGTCCGTTGCGGCGTACTGCGAGGTCCACTGCTTGATGATCGGCGAGAGATCGGCGTCGAAGTCGACGTCCTTGCCCGGCACCGGGCTCTCGATCAGATCCGAGTGGCAGAAAACCTGGCTCTCGCCTGTGTCGGCGAGAATGATGAACTCGTGGCTGAGATCGCCGCCGATCGGGCCGGTGTCGGCTGCCATCGGGATTGCCTTGAGCCCCATGCGCGCGAACGTGCGCAGGTAGGCGACGAACATGCGGATGTACGCGTGGCGCGCTGCGTCCGCGTTCAGGTCGAAGGAGTAGGCATCCTTCATGAGGAACTCGCGGCCGCGCATGACGCCGAAGCGCGGTCGCACCTCGTCGCGGAACTTCCACTGGATGTGATACAGGTTGCGCGGCAGGTCCTTGTAGGACTTTACGCTGTCGCGGAAGATCTCGGTGATCTGCTCCTCGTTGGTCGGCCCGTAAAGCATGTCGCGCTCGTGCCGGTCCTTGATGCGCAGCATCTCCTTGCCATAGGCGTCATAGCGGCCCGACTGGCGCCAGAGGTCAGCTGGCTGGATGGTCGGCATGAGCACCTCGATGGCGCCGGAGCGGTTCTGCTCTTCGCGCACGATCTGCTCGATCTTCTTCAGCACCCGGTAGCCGAGCGGCAACCAGGAGTAGATGCCGGCGCTCGATTGCTTGATCATGCCGGCGCGCAGCATGAGCTGGTGGGACACGATCTCGGCCTCTTTCGGCGTCTCGCGCAGGACCGGCAGGAAGAAGCGTGTGAGGCGCATGAGGGGCTCTCGACCAGGGAGTTGCGATTGGTATTGTGAATGCCGCAACACCCTCTAGCGGCTTAAGCCCTCAGAGGCAATGCGCGCCCGCTTGGGGGTATTCCGCCGCCGATTTAGTGTGCAACGCACGCTGATTACCCGGCTTTGTATTCCCCGGAGCCATCTGCTAGAGAGGGCCCAGATTGCGGCAGGCGGCTGCCGCAAGAGTGAGCTTCGGACATCCCCCATGCCCAACGCCCCCAAAAAGCCCCTCGTCATCGTCACGCGCAAGCTGCCGGAGATCGTCGAGACGCGCATGCGGGAGCTTTTCAATGCGCGCCTCAATCTCGACGATGCGCCCATGTCGCAGGCCGCCCTCGTCGAGGCCGCGAAGGTCGCCGAGGTGCTGGTGCCGACGGTGACGGATCGGATCGACCGGGCCGTGCTGTCCCAGGCAGGACCGCAGCTCAAGCTGATCGCCAATTTCGGTACGGGTGTCGACAACATCGACCTCGACACCGCACGCAACCGTGGCATCACCGTCACCAATACGCCGGGTGTCCTCACGGAGGACACGGCCGACATGACCATGGCACTCATCCTGACCGTGCCGCGCCGGCTCGTCGAAGGCGCGACCCTGCTCAAGGATCCGCGCTCGAACTGGACGGGCTGGTCGCCGACGTGGATGCTCGGCCACCGCATCTTCGGCAAGCGCCTCGGCATCATCGGCATGGGCCGCATCGGCCAGGCCGTGGCGCGCCGCGCCGTCGCGTTCGGGCTCCAGGTTCACTACCACAATCGCCGCCGCTTGCCGGAGGCCGTCGAGCAAGAGCTCGATGCGACCTACTGGGATAGCCTCGACCAGATGCTGGCGCGCATGGACATCATCTCGGTGAACTGCCCGCACACGCCCGCGACCTATCATCTGCTCTCGGCGCGGCGGTTGAAGCTGCTGAAGCCCACGGCCTACATCGTCAACACCGCGCGCGGCGAGGTGATCGACGAGAACGAGCTTGCCCGACTCGTCGAGGCGGGTGCGATCGCCGGTGCCGGCCTCGACGTGTTCGAGAACGAGCCGGCCATCAATCCGAAGCTGCTCTCATCGCCACGAGTCGTCGCGCTGCCGCACATGGGTTCGGCGACGATCGAGGGCCGAGTCGACATGGGCGAGAAGGTCATCATCAACATCAAGACCTTCCTCGACGGTCACTCGCCGCCGGACCGTGTCTATCCGGCCATGTTCTGATCCTCTTCTGATCCTCGCGTCGGAACCAGCGGCTTTATCCGCGGGTTATCCACAGTGTCGGGCGCCGTTCAAGGCGCGCCCGATGCTATGTTTTCCGACGATTCGCCCATGCTTTGTTTCTGCGTGCGGGCACCCGTAAGAGGGGAGGCCGGTCCATGGCAGACGGCAGCAGGACGATCGAGATCGAGGCGGAAGCCGCCGGCGCGGAAGCCGCTCGCGAGGCGAAAGCAGAAGTCCTCGAGCAGGCGGCATCACGGCTCCCCGTACCATCCGGCAAGCGCAGCCAGCGCGTGCGGCGCGGCAAGGGCGACTGGCACGAATTCACCGTCGACGTTTGGATCACCAATCTGAATGCGGTCGAGTTCGGTATTTTCAAGCACAGCCGCAACCGCGCGAAGTCCCGCCAGTTCACGCTCGACATGGATGTATTCGCCGAGGTCATCGAGAATGGTGAACGCACGGGGTTGATCGCCTATCGCGAAGAACTCTGGAAGAAGCAGACGGGCATGGACCGCCGCCTCGTCCTCCGCCTGTTCGGCGACAAGCTGAACTGGCGCGCGACCATGGACCTCATGCTGGCGCGTTCGCTGCAGCTCACGATTGGCGCGCGCGGAATTCCGGTCTCGGCCTACTCGATCAACACGGGCGAGCAGGTCCACAACATCTATCTCGAACGCTCGGCCAACAAGTGGCCGCTCATGCCGGAGAACTACTCTTTCTTCGTGCTGGATGGCCATCAGCCGATCCTCTATCGCCTGCGGCGCGACATGATCGACCTCGGCGGCGACTTCAAGCTCTATGATGCGGCGGGAAACATCGTCGCTTTTCTGGACGGCAAAGTGTTCTCGCTCGGCGGCAAGTGGCGCTGTCGCATTCTGCGGGATCATGCCGATCCGCGCCTGCTGCACGTGCTGAAACTGTTCTGCGCAAAGGAAGTGTTCGCGCGGGATGTCCGCCATCACCTCAAGTCTTTGTGGCGCGGCGTGCGGTCCGGCAAAATCATACCGAAGATCGACCGCCAGGAAGCCGACCTCTACATGAACCCGCGACGGATGCGGTAGGCGGCCCGCAGCCAGTTCATGTTGGGCCGAACTGCCGCGCCCCTCCCGGCGACGTAGTCGACGCCGGTAACTCGACTGGCTCTGCTGGTTGGAAGAAGTATTCTTGCCTCATCTTGACGAGGAGCGGCTCCACCGCAGGGTCGTAGCCGCCGTCGCGGGCGTATATGATATCGCGCCACGGATAGCTCTTTGTGCGGGCCTCGATTATCTCTAAATGCTCGTCCAATGTTCTAATGAATCGGGCAGGATTTCCGGCGACGACCGAGTTCGGCGGAACATCCTTGCTCACCACTGCCCCAGCTCCGACAATGGCTCGAGGGCCGATTGTAACGCCGGGCAAGATCGTTGCACCACGTCCGATGAACACGTCGTCCATAGGCCGCTCAATGCTCGATATTTGACTGCGGAAGGCTTGCCCGTTTGATGGGATCGGGCGCGTAGCGTACGTCTCAGTCATTGTTGCTCGTTGTCGATCAGTTGCAAGCCGAGCGCCCACGATTGGTTCGTAAGCAGAAGCTCGAGTACGCTCGCCGAGGTTTCAGCGATGGCCAATCTTGCTGTTCCGCCCAGACATCCACTAGGGGAGGCGCTCGTCCGGTTGGCTGGCTATGCAGGACCCGCACGATTTCGATTGTTGTTGATTACGGTGATCGCTCTCGTGGCATTGTTGGTCCCGCTCGCAATGACGGTTCAGGCGAGCGGCAAGGATCCATTACCGCGCGGAGATCCAGCTTCTCTCGGCCTGTCGCCGGATGGGCTGAAGACAATCGCCGACACGCTTAATGCCGACATTGCCAAGGGGCAGATTCCCGGCGCCGTTCTTCTCATCGCGCGGCATGGCAAGGTCGGTTACTTCGAGGCATTCGGTGCGCGCGATCCCGAGACGAAGACGCCGATGACTGCGGACGCGATCTTCTCGATCGCGAGCATGACCAAGCCGATGGTTTCGGTCGGTATCATGATGTTGGTCGAAGAGGGAAAGCTCGCGCTCTCCGATCCAATCGGAAAGCACCTCCCTCAGATCACCAATCTGCGCGTCGCGGTGGATCCGACGGCGACGAGCGGCGAGGTCGAGACGCGACAAGCGAAGCGCCAGCCGACGATCGAGGATCTGCTGCGCCATACCTCCGGCATGACATCCGGCAATCGCGGAAAGTCGGCCGTGAACAAGCTCTGGCCCTACAGCGGAGCGCGCGCGGCCGTCCGCATGAGTGGCGATGAGCTGCTCGACACGATTGCCAAGCTGCCCTTGCTGCACGATCCCGGCACGGCCTGGGACTATGGCTTCTCGACGGACGTTCTCGGCCTGCTCATCGAGAAGATATCCGGCCAGAAGCTCTCAGCGTTTCTATCCGAGCGCCTCTGGCAGCCGCTCGGCATGAAGGACACAGGCTTCGTTGTCCCCCAGGCCAAACAGGATCGCTATGCGCGCGCATTCGCGCTCAGCCCACGCACGGGCAATCCGCAACGCGTGCTGCACGCAGAGGGCAGGCCACTCAAATACGAATGTGGTGGCGGGTGTGCAGTCTCGACGGCTGCCGACTACATCCGGTTCTCTCAGATGCTGCTGAATGGCGGTACGCTCGACGGCAAGCGCATTCTGAAAACCGATACGGTGGCTAAAATGACATCCAACCACCTCGGCGCGGACTTCGGCGTGGACGCAGAAGGGACGCGGCCCGGCTTCGGCTTCGGCCTTGGATTTGCCGTGCGCCTCAAGCCGGGGACGCCCAAGGCGCCCGGTCATGTCGGCGAATACAATTGGGGTGGCGCCTACGGGACTTATTTCTGGAATGACCCGAAGTTGGGGCTCGCCGTCGTGTTCATGTCCCAGGCGCCGGGGCCGACCCGCTATCACTATCGAAGGCTCCTGCCGAGGCTCGTGAACGAGGCAATTGTTCACTAGGCACGCTACGACGTTCGCATTTGCAGCAATGCGCCGCGGCGTGGGTTGCTGAGCGTTGCCGCCGTATGGCCCACAAAATCGAGTTGATCTATCCTGTTCATGTCTCCGGCGCCGCCCAAGAGCGCCGGGCTTTGACGGGAGGATCCCCACATGCCTGCTTCGACAGCCGTGAAAGGACTCTGCGCGGCCGCGCTGATGGTACCGCTGGCCGCTGCCGCACATGCCAACGGAAAGGACCCGCTGCCGCGGGTGGATCCGGCCTCGGTCGGCCTCTCGCCGGAACGCCTCGCGCGCATTGCGCCGGCATTCAAGAGCGAGATCGAAAAGGGACGCATTCCGGGTGTGGTGATTGCGATTGCTCGGCGCGGAAAGCTCGCCTACTTCGAGGCCATCGGCGAGATGGATCCGGCGACGAAAGCGCCGATGACGACGGAAGCGTTATTCTCGCTCGCGAGCATGACCAAGCCGATGGTGTCGGTCGGCATCATGATGCTCCACGAGGAAGGCAAGCTGTTCCTCAACGACCCTGTCGGCATGTATTTGCCGCAGCTCAAGGACATGAAGGTCGCCGAAGTCACGACGGATGCCAATGGCAAGCAGACCGTCGGCACGCGCACCGCAAAGCGTCAGCCGACGATCCAGGATCTTCTGCGCCATACTTCCGGTTTGACCTACGGCGGTCGCGGAAGCACGCCAGTGCACAAGCTCTGGCCGAGTGGTTCCGGCAGCGCCGTACTGCAGTTTACAGGGGCCGAATTGCTGGAGACGATCGGCAAGCTGCCGATGCTTCACGATCCGGGGACGGCGTGGGACTACAGCCTCTCGACCGATGTGCTCGGCTTGGTGATCGAGGCCATCACAGGCAAGCCGCTTTCCGTCTTCTTCTCGGAGCGGATCTGGAAGCCGCTCGGGATGGAGGACACTGCGTTTGCTCTCGCTGATGACAAGAAGGGCCGCTACGCTCGCGCCTTCCCCAATGACCCGCTGACAGGCAAGCCGCAGACGGTCCTGCACGCGGGTAGCAAGCCGATAAAGTTCGATTGCGGTGGTGCTTGTGCCCTGGGGTCGGCTGGTGACTACATCCGCTTCTCGCAGATGCTGCTCAATGGTGGCGTTCTCGATGGCAAGCGCATTCTCGGCAAGAAGACCGTCGACTACATGACCTCGAACCACCTCGGGCCGGATATCGCGAACAACGTCGCGGCGACGGACGAGTCCCGTCAGGGCTACGGCTTCGGGCTGGGCTTTGCCGTCCGCATGACGCCCGGTGTCGCCGGTGTCTCGGGGACGGAAGGCGACTACAATTGGGGCGGCGCCTACGGCACGTTCTTCTGGAACGACCCGAAGGAGCAGCTCACCGTCGTCTTCATGTCGGCAGGGCCCGGGCCGATACGGACCTATTATCGGAAGTTCGTGAACGCGCTGGTGCTTCAGGCGCTTGTCGAGTAACGAAAACAGCGAATTGGCGCTGCCGGCCCCCTGGCGGCGCACACGCGAAGGAGAAAAGGCCATGCCGATCGCATCGAACTCCAGTGCCGTCCTTCAGCGGGCCGCGCCCGCGGAACTCGGATTCGACGTCGGGCGGCTCGGCCGTATCCGCGAGGCCATCGATCGCGATGTGGCGGCGGGCCTGATTCCGGGCGCCGTGATCGGCATCGCGCGGCGCGGCAAGATCGCATTGCTCGAAGGCTATGGCTTCCGGGACAAGACCGCCGGCACGCCCATGTGGGCGGACGCCGTATTCTCCATTGCCTCCATGACGAAGCCGATGGTCTCAGTCGGCATCATGATGCTCGCCGAGGAGGGGCGCCTCCTCCTCGGTGATCCCGTCTCGAAATTCCTGCCGCAGCTTGCTGGCATGAAGGTCGCAAAATCCATCACGAGCGATACGCTCGAGACGGTGCCGGCCGAGCGCGAGATGACCGTGCAGGATCTGCTGCGCCACACCTCTGGTCTCACGTATCAGAACCGCGGCACGAGCGCGGCCTATCGCGCCTATCCGGTGCATGGCACGAGTGCGACGCTCAGCAAGGACGACTTCCTGGTCCAGCTCGGCAAGGCACCGCTACTCTTCCAGCCGGGCTCCACCTGGGAGTACGGCGTCTCGACGGACATTCTCGGCTTCATCATCGAGGCCGTTTCGGGCCAGCGCCTCGGCGAGTTCCTCTCGCAGCGCCTGTGGCAGCCGCTTGGCATGGCGGACACGGGCTTCGAGCTCACCGACCAGACACGAGAGCGCTATGCCCGCGCGCTTCCCAAGGATCCGCTGACTGGTGATCCGCTCATCGTATATCATGCGACGGGCAAGGCCTCGAAGTGGGAGTCGGGCGGCGGTGGCTGCGTCTCGACGGTGGCGGACTATCTTCGCTTCACGCAGATGCTGCTGGATGGTGGCGTCGGAAATGGTCAGCGCATTCTCGGCCGCAAGACCATCGCTCTCATGACCTCCGATCATCTCGGCGACAAGATCGTAAATCGCCTCACGCAGACCATGGATCCCGCATTCTCGGGCTACGGCTTCGGGCTCGGATTTGCCGTGCGCAAGGAGCAGGGCCTTTCGGCCGCCAACGGCACGGCCGGTGATTACTACTGGTCCGGCGTCTATGGCACGTACTTCTGGAATGACCCCGTCGAGCGCATGACGGTGGTCGCCGGGATCGTGGCACCTGGCCCGATGCGGCTGCGCTATCGCCAGCTCATTCGCTCGCTCGTGCTTCAGGCGATCGTCGACTGAGACTTACCGACCAGCAGGATCAATCAGACATGACTGCCGCTCCGACCGGACTGCACGCGCTCGCCCAGGGCGTGATCCTTTCTCCCTTCACGCGACTGCGCCGCCTGCTCGAAGGTATCGAGCCCGGGATGTCGCCGCCGATCGAGATGATGGTCGGCGAGCCGCGCGAGGTCATGCCGGGCTTCGTGCCGGACAGGATGGTAGAGGCCAAGGATACGCTCGCCAAGTATCCGCCGATCCGGACGAGCGAGGAGCTGCGCAAGACCATCGGGGCCTGGATCGAGCGGCGCTATGGCATTACCGGCAGTGTCGACGCGCTCCGCCACGTGCACCCGCTGAACGGATCGCGCGAAGGGCTGTTCTTCGCCATTCTGCCGGCAGTCGGCCGCAAGGTCGTCGATGGCCGCCCGGTGGTCCTGCTGCCGAACCCGATGTACCACGCCTATCTCGGCGCAACGTACGCGGCGAACTGCGAGCCTGTCTTCCTCGACGCGACGGCGGAGACGGGCTTCCTCCCCGATCTCGATGAGCTGGAGAAGCAACCCGAGATCCTCGCCCGGACGGTCGCCTTCTATCTCTGCTCGCCGGCCAATCCGCAGGGGGCCGTCGCTCCGCCCGAGTACATTCGCAAGGCGCTTGCGCTGGCGCGCCAATACAACTTCATGCTCTTCTTCGACGAGTGCTATTCGGAGATTTACACCCAGGAGCCCCCGATCGGCGGCCTGCAGGTTGCGGCAGGCACGCCCGAAGGCTTCAAGAACATCATCGTCTTCAACTCGCTGTCGAAACGGTCGAACCTGCCGGGCCTGCGCTCGGGATTCGCGGCTGGCGACGCCGATTTCCTCGAAATGTTCGCGGAGATTCGCAATCTCACGGCCCCACAGATGCCGGGTGTCGTCCAGCACGCCTCCGTGGCCGTCTGGAGCGAGGAGCAGCACGTTGGCGTCATCCGGCAGGCCTACCGGGCCAAATTCGACGTCTGCGACGAGCTGCTGAAGGGAAAATTCGGCTACAAGCGACCTGCCGGCGGCTTTTTTCTGTGGCTCGATATGAGCCATCTCGGGGGTTCTATTCCCGCCACCGTAACTCTTTGGAAACGCTGCGGTGTGAAGGTTGTCCCAGGTGCCTATCTGGCGCAGCCGAATGCGCGTGGGGTCAATCCGGCCGAACAGTACATTCGTGTTGCCCTGGTGCACGATGTGGCCACGATCCGGGAGGCACTCAAGCGTGTCGTTTCGATCGGGGCGTAACAGCAACTTGGGATCAGTGCGTTGCATGGCTCCAGCTATGAGCCGAGGCCGATTCTTCCTCATCCACTGGAAGAGCGGCTGAGAGGCAGCTTTTGGCGGCTCGCGGGCTTCGTGCTCGCGGCGCTGACGGCGGCTGGCTGGCTGAGCCTCATAACGTGGTCGGCGGCGGATCCGAGCCTGACGCACGCCGCCGGCGGCGCGACGCGGAACTGGATGGGCCCACTCGGCGCCATCGTCTCCGACCTGCTGCTGCAATCCATCGGCCTCGCCGCCATCTTCGGCATGGTCGTCCTGACCTTCTGGTGCGCGGAGCTGATCCTGCGCCGGCGGCTCCTCGATGCACGCTGGCGGATCATGGTCGCGCCTGTTGCGCTGTTGATCCTGGCGGGCGCCCTGTCTTCGCTGCCGCCACCAGCGAGCTGGCCGCTGCATCACGGTCTAGGCGGTGCGCTCGGCGGCATGATCCTGAAACTGGCGTCGAGTGCCTTCGCCTTCATCAATCCGGCGCGGGCAGGGCTGGTCGCCGGCCTTCTGCTGTTTGCGAGCGGCATGTGCGCGCTTTCGGCGGCGCTCGGGCTCACGCAGCGTGAGTACGCGCTCCTCTGGCAGCGCGATCCGCACGCCGCGCCGAGCGTCTTCGGTGATGCCATCACCGGCCTCACTCAGCGCCTCAAATCCGGGCGCAGCAACTGGCGCGGCACGCGCGAGCGCCATGAGTATCTCGACGAGCCCGACTTTGTCGCGCCGACCGGTCCCATGATGGCCTATGCCGGGGCGTCCGATCGCCGGTCCGTTCACCGCGCACCGATTCGCCTCCCCGAAGAAGATGAGCCGCCGATCACATTCGATACTGCGACGGAGAAGCAGAGCCGTCGCATAGCGGAGCGCTTCGCGCCGCACGGTGCGCGGCCGGCAGCGCGTGGACCGCGCGTCGAGCGCGAGCCGACGCTGAGCCCCGAGCCAGAGCTTCGCCCCGAGCCGGCGCCGCAACCGGTACCGCCGCCGTCACGCCGTCGCGCGGCGCGGCCGAAAGGTTTCCAGCGGCCCTCGCTCGACATTCTGCGCCGCCCGCCACCCGCGAAACAGGGCGCCGAGATCAATCACGCGGTCATGCGCGGCAATGCACGCCTGCTCGAGGACGTGCTCGCCGACTTCGGTGTGAAGGGCGAGATCAAGGACATTCGTCCAGGCCCCGTCGTGACGCTCTATGAGCTGGTTCCGGCGCGCGGCACCAAGTCGGCCCGCGTCATCGCGCTTGCCGATGACATCGCCCGTTCGATGAGCGCGGCGTCGGCGCGCATTGCCGTCGTCCCGGGACGCAATGCGATCGGCATCGAGTTGCCGAATGCGCGGCGCGAGTCCGTCTTCCTGCGCGAGTTGCTGGAGGCGGAACCCTTCGTTGCGAGCGAGGCGCATCTGCCGATCACGCTCGGCAAGAGTATTGCCGGCGAGCCGATCGTCGTCGATCTCGCGCGCATGCCGCACCTGCTGATCGCCGGCACCACGGGCTCGGGCAAGTCCGTTGGCGTCAATGCGCTCATCCTGTCGCTGCTCTACCGGCATTCGCCCGAGACGTGCCGCTTCCTCATGATCGACCCGAAGATGCTGGAGCTGTCCGCCTACAACGGCATTCCGCATCTTCTGACGCCGGTCGTCACGGACCCGCACCAGGCATCTGCGGCACTCGAGTGGGTCGTGCGCGAGATGGAGGAGCGCTACCGGCGCATGTCCAAGCTCGGTGTGCGCAACATCGAGATGTTCAATACGCGCGTGCGCACGGCCGCCGAGCGTGGCGAGAAGCTCGCACGCCGCGTGCAGACGGGCTTCCATCCCGAGAGCGGCAAGCCGATGTTCGAGAGTGAGCAGCTCGACTACGCGCCCATGCCTTTCATCGTCGTCGTGGTCGACGAGTTCGCGGATCTGATGGTGGTCGCGGGCAAGGAGATCGAGGGCGCCGTACAGCGCCTCGCGCAGATGGCGCGCGCGGCCGGCATCCACCTCATCATGGCGACGCAGCGTCCGAGTGTCGATGTGATCACCGGAACCATCAAGGCCAACTTTCCGACGCGCATCAGCTTCAAGGTCGCGTCCAAGATCGACAGCCGCACGATCCTCAATGAGCAGGGCGCCGAGCAGCTTCTCGGCTCCGGCGACATGCTGTTCGCTTCCGGCTCGATCATGCGCGTGCACGGGCCGTTCGTGTCGGACGAGGAAGTGGAGCAGGTCGCCAATCATCTGCGCCTGCAAGGTGAGCCCGCGTACGTCGACGTCGTCCTCGATCATGCATCCGAAGATGAGGATGCCGAGCCCGAGGACGAGGCTGACGAGCTTTTCGACCGCGCCGTGGCCCTCGTCGTGCGCGAGCAGCGGGCCTCGACGAGCTTCCTCCAGCGCCGCCTCGCCATTGGCTACAACCGGGCGGCCGATCTCATGGACCGCATGGAGCGCGAGGGCCTCGTCGGACCCGCGAACAACGTTGGCAAGCGTGAGATCCTGCTCGGGCCCGGCGAGCGCGACGAGCCGCTTTGACCGGGATCAAGACCGGTCGATTGCCCTTTGCCTAGCATCCGCAACCGATCGGCGGGCACCTTCCCCAAGCGACCTACAACTAAAGTTTATTTTGTGCGACGCACAATCAATGTTGCAATGCACAATAGAGTGCCCTATATGACCGGTTACCAAACCCGAGCCCTCACCCCCCGCAGAAGTCGGAGACAAGCAGATGAATGAGCAATTCACGCGCCAGGCAGAGCAGTTCATGGATGCCGCCAAGGCCGCGAAAATTCCTGAGAACATTCAAGCTTTTGCCGAGGAGGGCGTGAGCCGCTCCAAGGAGGCGTTCGAGACACTCAGCGCTGCCGCCAAGGATCAGGTCAAGGTCGCCGAGGAGCTGGCCCTCTCCACCCAGGCCGGCTTCAAGTCGATCAGCCACAAGATCATGGACAATACGGCCGTCAATGCCGAGGCCGCCTTCGACGCCGCTCGCGCCATTGCCCGCGCCAGCACGCTCCCCGAGGCCTTCCGGATCCAGGCCGAGTTCGTGCAGCGCCAGTTCAGTGTCGCCGGCGCGCAGACCAAGGAGCTCTTCGAGCTCTCGACCCGTTTCGCCACCCAGGCTTTCGAGAGCGCGAGCGAGGCCACGGCCAAGTCTGTCGAGAAGGCCCGCAAGCGCGCTTGAACTGTCTGAAGTTCGGCACTGCCGGAAAGGCCCGTGGGAGCGATCTTGCGGGCCTTTGTGTTTATTGTCGCGGGCCGCTGGAAAGGGGTGCTATCGCACTCGACCGTGGTGCTATGCCCGCGGCGGCCATGCGGACAGGTGTCGCCATGGTCGGCAAAGTCAATAAAGGCGGGTGGGTCCGGGAGGGTGTCCCCCTCCCGGCTGGGGTGCGGGGACTGGTCCCCGTCGCGCCGGAGGCGCGAGCCGAGACCTATCGATGCCGCCGATATCCCAAGGCACGCCATTTCGGTTAGCTTGGTCGCAATCGCAGGAGCCCGAGCCGCGTGCGGACAGACCCGCCATTGCCGAACGATAATGCGTCGGAGCACCGTCGCGGGCCGCGCTTCGCAAACACGCCTCTCACGCGTTTTACGCTGCAGGCCCTCCGCGCACTCGCGAGCGGAGCAAGGTTCGTTCTGCAGGTGCTGCTGGCGCTCGTCATCGTCTTCGAGGAGTGGGGCTGGCGGCCGCTGGCAGCCGCGCTGGGCCAGCTCGCACGGCTGAAGCCGATTGCGTGGCTCGAAGCCCGCATCCAGGAACTGCCGCCCTATGGCGCGCTGCTCGTGTTCGGCGCGCCATCGGTGCTGATCCTGCCGCTGAAGTTGGTCGCGGTGTTTCTGATCGCATCCGGGCGCGAATTCGAGGCGACGCTGCTCTTCATAGGTGCGAAGGTCGTCGGCACGGCACTCGTCGCACGCCTTTTCCAGCTCACGGAAAAGCAGCTCTTGGGAATTCCCTGGTTCGCGCGGGCCTACGGCGTCTTCATGCCGTGGAAGAACGCCATGACGGCGTGGGTGCACGATTCATGGCCCTGGCGCGCTGCCCGCGTGCTCAAGGAGCGCATGCGTCGCGCATTGCGGCCGCTTGCACAGGCTATTCGCGCCAGCGCTGCGGAGTTCCTGCTTCGCGTGAGGGGATGGCTCGGCCGCTCTTGAGCGAGATCAGGCGGCAGCCCGAGCGCCGAGCGACTTCAGCGCGGCAATGGCGTCGTGCGCCAGCAGGCGGCTCTCGTCGTCCGTCGCGGAAGCCAGCATCTGCTCGGCGACGCGCATTTCCGCGGCAATCGCTGCCGAATCACCGTCGGTCACGTCGACGAGGTTCTGCGCGAGGATCGTGAGCTGCGTCGGATCGACCTCCGCGAAGCCGCCGCGCACGTAGATGCGGCGCTGGCCCGAAGGCTGGCGGATTTCGAGCATGCCGGGGCGGAGCGCGCTGATGAGCGGCGCATGGCCTGCGAGCACAGTGAATTCGCCCGCAGCGCCTGGCACGATCACCTCGGTCGCCTCTCCGGAGAGAAGCACCCGCTCGGGGCTCACGAGCTCGATCTTGAAAGTGCCTGCCATGACTGTATCCGGGCCGTTCCTGGTCTCTAGCTACTGGGGCGAGCGCATCCCGAGAGGGCGCAGCGCTCGCCATTTACTTCTGCGCCGCAAGTTGGCGCGTGATCGACTAGGCCTTGTCTTCGTCCTGCTCCTGCAGCTGCGTGCCGCAGAAGGGGCAGTAGAAAACCGGATAGTCGACCATGCCTTCTTCGTCTTCCTTGTCGCCTTCGGCGATGCCGACCGACATGTAGAGCACGCCGTCTTCACCCACCTCGATAAGCGGCGAGAACTCCTTGGTCGAAATCAGCTCCTTGAGCGTAGCACAGCAGGTCCCGAATTCGTCGCTCATGCCGATCCCCTCTCTGCGGCCGTGGCCGTCTGCTGATGGGACTTCCCACCACGCGCCGACCGTGGCTCGTGGGTCAGCCCCTGCCCCTGCCAAGTTCCCGGATCACGCCGCCTCGGCCAGCTTCTCAGCCTTGGCGATCGCCTCCTCGATCGTGCCTACCATATAGAAGGCCTGCTCGGGGAGATGGTCGTAGTCACCATTGCACAGGCCCTTGAAGCCCTTGATGGTGTCTGCGATCGAGACGAGGACGCCGGGCGAGCCGGTGAAGACCTCGGCAACGTGGAAGGGCTGCGACAGGAAGCGCTCGATCTTGCGCGCACGCGCCACCGTCAGCTTGTCGTCCTCGGAGAGCTCGTCCATGCCCAGAATGGCGATGATGTCCTGCAAGGACTTGTATTTCTGGAGAATCTGCTGGACCTGACGGGCGATCTGGTAGTGCTCCTCGCCAACGACGCGCGGCTCGAGAATGCGCGAGGTGGAGTCGAGCGGGTCCACGGCCGGGTAGATGCCCTTTTCCGCGATGGAGCGAGAAAGCACGGTCGTTGCGTCAAGATGGGCGAACGAGGTGGCCGGCGCCGGGTCGGTCAGGTCGTCGGCGGGCACGTAGATGGCCTGCACCGAGGTGATCGAGCCCTTCTGCGTGGTCGTGATTCGCTCCTGCAGCGCGCCCATGTCGGTCGCAAGCGTCGGCTGGTAGCCGACCGCCGAAGGAATACGGCCGAGAAGTGCCGACACTTCCGAGCCCGCCTGTGTGAAGCGGAAGATGTTGTCGACGAAGAAGAGCACGTCCTGGCCCTGGTCGCGGAAGTGCTCGGCGACGGTCAGGCCCGACAGCGCGACGCGCATGCGCGCGCCCGGGGGCTCGTTCATCTGGCCGTACACGAGGGCGCACTTGGAGCCGGCCGTCGACCCGTTGTTCTCCTTCGGGTCGATGTTGACCTTCGACTCGATCATCTCGTGATAGAGGTCGTTACCCTCGCGCGTGCGCTCGCCCACGCCGGCGAACACCGAGTAGCCGCCGTGTGCCTTCGCGACGTTGTTGATCAGCTCCATGATGAGCACGGTCTTGCCGACGCCGGCGCCGCCGAAGAGGCCGACCTTGCCGCCCTTGGCGTAGGGCGCGAGCAGGTCCACGACCTTGATGCCGGTGACGAGCAGCTCGGCTTCGGTCGACTGCTCGGCGAACATCGGCGCGGGCTGGTGAATGGCGCGCTTCGACGCGGTCTTGACCGGACCGGCCTCGTCGACGGGCTCGCCGATCACGTTCATGATGCGCCCGAGCGTCTCGTCGCCAACCGGCACGGCGATCGGCTGGCCGGTATCGGTCACCTCATGGCCGCGCGTCAGACCCTCGCTCGAGTCCATGGCGATCGTGCGCACGGTGCTCTCGCCGAGGTGCTGCGCAACCTCCAGCACGAGGCGCTGGCCCTGGTTCGTCGTCTCCAGTGCGTTCAGGATCTCCGGGAGATGTCCTTCGAACTGGACGTCCACGACGGCGCCCATCACCTGCCGGATCTTGCCAACCTTGTTCGATGCCATCGCTGCTTCCTCGTTCTCTACCCTGTCGGCGCGGCGGGATCTCAGCCGCTACCCTATTCGCATTCGGTTCGTGTGCGTGAGCGCTAGAGCGCCTCGGCACCGGAGATGATCTCGATCAGCTCCTTGGTGATGTTCGCCTGACGCTGGCGATTGTACTTGATCGTCAGCTTATTGATCATGTCGCCAGCATTGCGCGTGGCGTTGTCCATGGCGGTCATGCGCGCACCCTGCTCGCCAGCCGCGTTCTCAAGAAGGCCGCGGAAGATCTGCGTCGCGATGTTGCGCTTGAGGAGCTGGCCGAGGATCTCCTCCTCGGAAGGCTCGTACTCGTAGATCGCCTCGGCCTTGCCCGTCTGCGTGCCCTCGGCAGTTTCGGGAAGCTTCGCCGGAATGATCTGCAGTGCCGTCGGCTTCTGCGTGATGACGTTCTGGAACTCGGAGTAGTAGATCGTCGCGACGTCGAATTCGCCCGCGGCGTACATCGCCATCACCTTCTCGGCGATCTCCTCGGCGTTGGCGAAGCCGAGCTGCTTGACGCCCTTGAGGTCGATGCGATCGATGATCTGCCTCTGGTGGTCACGGCGCAGGTTGTCGAAACCCTTGCGGCCGACCGTGAGGATCTTCACGGTCTTGCCGGCCGGGATGAGGCGCCGGAGGTCCTGGCGAACGCGGCGGGCGATGTTCGAATTGAAGCCACCGCACAGACCGCGCTCGGCGGTCATCACGATCAGCAGGTGAACATCTTCCTTGCCGGTGCCGACGAGGAGGGGCGACATGCCCTCCTTGCTGGCGAGGCGGCTGTTCAGGTTGGCCAGGATCTGGTCCATGCGCTGGGCATAGGGACGCGCAGCCTGCGCCGACTCCTGAGCGCGCCGGAGCTTCGCCGCGGCGACCATCTGCATCGCCTTGGTGATCTTGCGCGTCGCCTTGACCGAGGCGATGCGCGTGCGCATGTCTTTCAGTGATGCCATGACGTCGCGGCTACCCTGTCCTAGTTGGGCCCTGTCTCAGTCGAGCCCCGGCAATCTGCCGGGGGCACCCGTTAGCCGAACTGCTTGGCGACGCTCTCGACCACGCCCTTGAGCTTGGTCTCGGTGTCCTTCGAGAGATCCTTCGTCGAGCGGATGTCGTCGAGGATCGCGGCATTGGGGCCGCGCAGCGCGATCAGAAGCGCCTCTTCGAATGGCTTCACCTGGGCAAGCGGCATGGGATCGAGATAGCCGTTGACGCCGGCATAGATCACACAGACCTGCTCTTCCATCTTGAGCGGCGAGAACTGCGCCTGCTTCAGGAGCTCAGTGAGTTTCGAGCCGCGGTTCAGGAGGCGCTGCGTGGCGGCGTCGAGGTCCGAGCCGAACTGCGCGAAGGCGGCCATTTCGCGGTACTGAGCGAGCTCGCCCTTGATCTTGCCGGCAACCTTCTTCATCGCCTTCGTCTGGGCCGAGGAGCCGACGCGCGACACCGAGAGACCGACGTTGACCGCGGGCCGGATGCCCTGGAAGAAGAGGTCCGTCTCGAGGAAGATCTGGCCATCGGTGATCGAAATGACGTTCGTCGGGATATAGGCCGACACGTCGTTGGCCTGGGTCTCGATGACAGGCAGCGCGGTGAGTGAGCCCTTGCCAGCAGCGTCGCCCATCTTGGCGGCGCGCTCGAGCAGGCGCGAGTGGAGATAGAACACGTCGCCGGGGTAGGCTTCGCGGCCCGGCGGACGGCGCAGCAGCAGCGACATCTGGCGGTAAGCGACGGCCTGCTTGGAGAGGTCGTCATAGATGATGACCGCGTGCATGGCGTTGTCGCGGAAGTACTCGCCCATGGCGCAGCCGGCGAACGGTGCCAGGAACTGCATGGGCGCCGGGTCCGATGCCGTGGCAGCGACGACGATCGAGTACTCGAGCGCGCCGTTCTCCTCGAGAGCCTTCACGAACTGGGCAACCGTGGAGCGCTTCTGGCCGACGGCGACATAGACGCAGTAGAGCTTCTGGCTCTCGTCCGTGCCCTTGTTGAGCGGCTTCTGATTGAGGATCGTGTCGAGCGCGACGGCGGTCTTGCCGGTCTGGCGGTCGCCGATGATGAGCTCGCGCTGTCCGCGGCCGATCGGGATCAGGGCGTCGATCGCCTTGAGGCCGGTGGCCATCGGCTCGTGCACCGACTTGCGCGGGATGATGCCGGGCGCCTTGACGTCGACGCGGGCCATTTTCTCGCCCTTGATCGGGCCCTTGCCGTCGATCGGGTTGCCGAGCGCGTCGACGACACGGCCGAGCAGGCCTTTGCCGACGGGGACCTCGACGATGGCGCCGGTCCGCTTGACGGTGTCGCCTTCCTTGATGCCGCGGTCGTCGCCGAAGATCACGACGCCGACGTTATCGGCTTCGAGGTTCAGCGCCATGCCCCGGACGCTGCCCGGGAACTCGACCATTTCGCCGGCCTGGACATTGTCGAGGCCATAGACGCGGGCAATGCCGTCGCCGACCGACAGCACCTGACCGATTTCGGAGACTTCCGCCTCCTGGCCGAAATTCTTGATCTGCTCCTTGAGGATCGCGGAGATCTCAGCGGCCTTGATTTCCATCAGCGGACCTCTTTCATGGCGGTCTTGAGTGACGTGAGCTTGGTGCGAAGCGAGCTGTCGATCATGCGCGAGCCCATCTTGACGATGAGCCCGCCGAGCAGCGTTGCGTCGACCTTGGTGATCAGTTGGACGTCCTTGCCGGCAGTGGCACGGAGCGTCTCCTTGAGCGTGGCGAGCTGCTCATCGCTCAGGGCATGAGCGCTCGCGACCTCGGCATTCACCTCGCCGCGCTGGCGGGCGGCGAGTGCGAGGAACGTGCGGATCATTTCGTTGAGAGCAAAAAGGCGCCGGTTGCGGGCCAGCACCTTGAGGAAATTCACGACGAGCGGCACGAGGCCGGCCTTCTCGGCCACGGCGGAAATGGCGCGACCCTGCTCCTCGCTCGAAAACACGGGGCTCCTGACCATGCGCTTCAGGTCGGCGCTCTCGTTGAGCAGGCCTTGAAGGGCGATCAGATCCTTCTCGACCTGCCGGACCTGATTGGCCTCCTCGGCGAGGTCGAACAGGGCCAATGCGTAGCGACCTGCCACGCCCCCTGCGATGGTGTCGTCGGTGGCCACTGGTCCAGCTCTGCCCCTTTCAAAATGCTCAACATCAGCACCGGTGACCGGCGCTCAGCCCATGCGCGACCGACCCAATTGGGTGAAAGCCGCCCCTCGTGCGTGGGGATAGACCACGGCGCCCACTCGGCTGCAACACCGGCGGCGCCATGTTCAGAAAGACGGGCGTTCGTCTAGCACGGCCCCAGGCCTACATCAACTTTCCGTTTCGGTACTTTCAGCCTCACCGGAGCCATGATCACCGGCCAAGCGCGCGACAGATCGCCGCCGTGGGCTGGCAAGCGTCAGTGATCGCCTCAATAGCCCCGCTCGCGATCCACGACCTCGCGGAGCGGCTGTCCGTCGAGGTGGCGGCGAATATTGTCTGACAGCAGTGCCGCAACCCAGCTGTCGCGTTCTGGGTGGTAGCCACCGATGTGCGGGAGCACCCAAATACCCTGCGTCTTCCAGAATGGATGCTCGGCCGGCAGCGGCTCGGTGCGGAACACATCCAGTACGGCGCCCGCGATCGTCTTGGCCTTGACCGCCGCGATGAGGTCATCGTCGACGATAACCGCCCCGCGCGCGAAATTGATGAGCCAGGCGCTCGGCTTCATCTTCGCAATTTGTGTCTTGTTCAAGAAATTCTCGGTCAGAGGCGTCACAGGCAGCAGGACCACGACGTAGTCGCTCGCTGCGAGCACCTTATCGGTTTCATCAAACCCATAGACCTTCTCCACGCCGGTGACAGGCTCCGGCGTGCGCTTCGTACCGATGACGCGCATTTCGAGGGCCTCGGCCTTCTGGGCGAGTTGCTGGCCGATGGCGCCGAGGCCGAGAATGCCGAGCGTCTTGCCGGCGAGCGTATCGGAGACGCTGCGATGCCAGCGGCTCTCGGCCTGATTGAGCGCGATCTGGTGATAGCGCTTCGTGATGTGGAAGAGGGCGCCCAGGATGTTCTCAGGCACCTGAATGCGGTGCGTGCCGCGCGCGGCGATGAGCGTGTGCTCCGTCTTCAGATCCTTGCGCGCGAGCCAATGATCGACGCCCGCCGTGAGCGACTGAATCACTTTGAGGCGCGGCATCTTGCCGAGCGTGCCCGGTGGGACGCCCGGCGCGAAGAGGATCTCGGCTTTTGCGAGATCGTCGTCGGACGCCTGTTCGCCGGTTGCGATGACCTTGAAGTCGACGCGCTCGTTGAGGCCATCGGCCGCGAGCCTATCTAGGTATGGTTTGGCGTTCGTCAGGTACAGCAGGGCCTGCAGCTTGTTGCTCATGGTCTCGTCCTCGATTTCTTGATCTTGTCAGGCGATTTTGCCGCCGAGCTCGTCTTCGATGTGAATGCGAATGATCTCCTCGAAGCTCGCGTCGGGCTTGAAGCCGAGTTCGAGCGCGCGGCGCGTATCGAAATTGCGCGGCCAGCCCGCGACAATGCCCTGGATGAAGGCATCAGGCTCGCGCTTGATGCGCGCGACGACCTTGTCGCCGGCAACCTTCTTCAAGGCCGCGATCTGCTCGCCGACGGTGACGGAAAGCCCCGGCATTGAAAGCGCGCGGCGTGGCCCGAGTTTCTCGCCGTCGATCGTGGCGGCGTGGGTCAGGAAGCCGGTCGCGGCGCGCGGTGAAGCGTGCCAGTGGCGCACATCCTCGGAGACGGGGAGCACGGCTTCCTTCCCGGCCAGAGGCTCACGCATGATGTTCGAGAAGAAGCCGGAAGCGGCTTTGTTAGGCGCCCCCGGGCGCACGCATATGGTGGGGAGGCGGATCGAGACGCCATCGAGAATGCCCTTGCGCGTGTAATCCGAGATGAGCAGCTCGCCGATGGCTTTCTGCGTCCCGTAGGACGTGAGCGGCGTCTGGAAAAATTCATCGCCGATCTTCTCGGGGAACGGTGCACCGAAGACCGCGATCGAGCTCGTGAAGACGAGGCGCGGCTTGTTGCCGGCGCGGCGCACGCTATCGAGCAGGTTCATGGTGCCCTGCAGGTTAATGCGATAGCCCTTGTCGAAGTCCTGCTCGGCCTCGCCAGAGACGATCGCGGCAAGATGGAAGATCACGTCCGGTTTGCCGGCGACGAGTTTGTCGGTCTCGCCAGGGGCTGGGAGATCGCCGGTCGAAATCTCGACCGGGAATGTGGCACCGGCCGGCTTCTGCGGCGGCACGACATCGTAGAGCGCGAGCGAGGAAATGGCCTTGCCGCCGAGCTTGCCGTCCTTGGCGAGGCGCTCCGCGAGCTTGCGCCCGACCATGCCGGCGCCACCGATGATGAGTATCTTCATGTCCGCAATCCTCCCGCGCGTATCCCTTCGCCCATCGAGGGCGTGAACCACGTCATTTCGTGCATCTAAGTTGGCGGGCCGCGGACGGCTCGCGCAAGGACTTTCTCGGCCGTACAGGGACGGCCGACCGCCCGTCAGCCATGCGCAGTCAGCGTCGCCCAGAGGTTATCGGCGCCGCCGGCCGCGATCGTGCGGCCGATCTCCGCTTGCCACTGCACCTCCGAGCCGAACTCGTTCCGCCAGCTCCAAAGCCGCCGCGTCGCATAATGAAGCGTGTGCTCCTGCGTGAAGCCCATGGCGCCGAACACCTCATGCGCAATAGCGCAGACGCGGCCCGCAGCTTCGCCAGTTCGCGCTTTGGCAATGGCCGCGGAGAGATGATCGCCGCGCTCGGCCATGGCTTCGACGGCCATGAGGGCCGATGCACTACCGGCGGCGCCTTCGGCGGCCAGCTCCGCCATGAGATGCTGGATGGCCTGGAAGCGGGCAATGGGTCGGCCGAACTGAACGCGGTCATTAGCCCAGGTGAGGCAGTGCTCCAACACGCGCGACATGCCGCCAGACATCTGGACGGCGCGGATCAGCGCGCCTTCCGCCTGCACGATCCTGGCCGCATCGACAAGCTTGCCCGAGGCCATGACCTTGGCATGGCCGAGATCGATGGTCTCACGCGGCTCGCCGGCCATATTGAAACCGGGCGACGACGCTTCGCGCGCATCGACGAGCGCGAGTATATCAGGGCCGGTTGGGACCACCACACCCACCACCGAGCTTGACCATGGGACGCCTGCGGCCTTGCCGCCGCGATTGGCCGACGGCGGCGCCACGGAAAGAGCTCCATCGGGAATATCGATACCTGCCTTGGCCAGCAGGCGACGCGCGAGAATAGTCTCTGCAAGCGGCACCGGCAGCGTGTGATAGGCCGCCCGCTCGATGAGCGCCGCGGCATTGCCGAGCCCCAGATCGCCCTCGTTCTCTTCGCCGAGTGCGGTCATGCCCGCTTCTTCGAGCGCCTCCCACAGGCCTACCGGAAAGCCGGGTTTGCCGTCGGCAGCCTGCGCGGCGCCCTCCGCCTTTTCCTCGACGATGCGATCGAGCGACCGCAGCATGAGATCGCGCACGCCGGTATCTTCGGTTTCGTTGCTCATCTGAGGCCGAGCCCCCGTGCAATCATGCCGCGCAGGATTTCGCGCGTGCCGCCGCGGATCGAGTAGCAGGGCGCCTGCAACTGCGCGAGCTGTTGGAGACCGTCATAGACCTCGCCGTTGCCGCCACCGCGCGGCTCGAGCGGCAGCAAGCGCCGCGTGATCTCAGGGATGGACTGCTCGAAGGTCGTGCCGAGGTCTTTCACCAGTGCAGCCTCCGTAACCGGCGATTTGCCCTCGTTGAGCATTCCGGCAATGGAGGTCGACATGCGCCGGAGCGTCGCCAGATGCGCGACAAGACGGCCAAGCTCCGCGGCTTCGTTCGCATTCGGGCTCTCGCCGATCTCGCGGAAGGCTTCGACGAGCAGCGGATAGGTGGACATGAAGCGGTCCGGGCCGGAGCGCTCGAAGGCCAGCTCCGAGGTCACCATGGCCCAGCCATTGCCGATGCCGCCGACGCTCATGTCCTCTGGCACGAACACATCGTCGAAGGTCACCTCGTTGAACTCGTGCGAGCCATAGACGTTGATGATCGGGCGCACCTCGATGCCGGGCGACTTCATGTCGACGATGAGCTGGGTGAGGCCGACGTGGCGGTCCTCGGGGCGCCCGCCTGTGCGGACGAGAGCAATGACGTAGTGCGCCATGTGCGCGTAGCTCGTCCAAACCTTGCGGCCGGTGACGCGGAAGCCACCCTCCACAGGGACCGCGCGCGTCTTAACGCTGGCGAGGTCGGAGCCCGTATCCGGCTCGCTCATGCCGATGGCGAAGAAGCAGCGCCCTGCCGCAATCTCCGGCAGGATCATCTTCTTCACGCGTTCGACGCCGTGCTTGAGGATCTGCGGGCCGCTCTGGCGGTCGGCGATCCAGTGCGCCATGACGGGCGAACCTGCGGCGAGCAGCTCCTCGACGACGACGTAGCGCTCGAGTGCCGAGCGTTCATGGCCGCCGTACTGCTTGGGCCAGGTCATGCCGAGATAGCCGCGCGCACCGAGGCGGGCACTGAAGGAAGGATCTGCGGCGACCATGGCCCCGACGGTCGGCGCGAAGGTGCCTTTGGCCTTTTCCTCCTCGAGGAAGGCGCGCACCTCGGCTCGCAATTTGGTCGCCCCCGGCGGCATGTCCACCGGCTCGAAGCGGAACTCCGGCATGGCGGTTCCTCCTGCTGTTCTTTCGTTGAGTGAGTAAGCCTTCGCTGGCGGCTGCGACAAGTGCCAATCGGTGCTTCTGCGCGAGGCGTCGCCGCATGGCTCAAAGTCATAAAGGACGGGGGCGTGGGGGTGTCCCCCACGCGGGGTGTGGGGCCTGCGGCCCCACTCGTGCCGGAGGCGCGACTACGCGATCACGACCGCTTCGTGCGGACGCTCGCGTATGCGCCACACCGTCTGCGGCGCGCCATGATCGACGCGGGCGATGAGATCGACCGTCAGGAAGCGGTTGTGCACCATGGCGAGCCCCTCGATCAGCCCGTTCCAGGCTTCGAGCACGCCCTGGGAAGGATTGGCGATCCCGCGCATGAGCCGCCAGCCCGTGCGGGAGAGCAGCACGCTTTCACCATCGCGCGTGATGGTCGCGCTGTCGCCTTCGCCTTCCGCGGTCCAGGCAAGGAGCTGTGCCAGTGCTTCAGCATCATCCTTCTGAACACCAGCCGCGCTCGCGATGTCCTTATACAACTGTGCGCCGATCATGCGGCCGGTGAGGCGGCCAAGATGCGCGCCCTCGGTCTCGCCGAACAACTCCATGAGCCGCGGCAGACCTGAGCGCACATACTCCATGGCGTAGTTGCGATAGGCGCGCGCGAGGCGCTCAGGTGTCCAGTCGCCTGCGGGGAGGCGTGGTGCGGTATCGGGATCGAAGGGCGGCGGCATCTCCCCCGGGCGGAATACGAGCCTCTCCTCGGGCGTGAGGTCGTGGTCGTACTCCATGAAGTAACCGGCGAGCCCGTGCTGGCCATCGACGGTCTGGGCTGTGCAGACGAAGCCAAGGCGCGGGTTCTTGAGTGAGACGCCGTTCTGCGCATACCAGCCCGTAAGAAAACCTCGCGAGACCTCGCTCGGCACGCCGCATATGGCTGCGCCCATGTAGATCCAGCGCGGCGGAACAAAACGTACCCACGCCTTGCGGTCGCTCTCTCTCATGAACTCGACGCCGACGCCGCCAATGCTGTTCGAGAGATAGTGGTAGGCGGCGCAGGCAACCGCGTGCGGCATACTGGTGAGCCCCAGCTTCTCGAAGCTCGAGAGAAATTTCTCGTGATGCTGATGGCGGAATACGGCGTGCATCCAGCGGGCTGCATCCGTGCTGCCGCGCCGGCTGACGAGGGTCAGGATCAGGCCGGTGAAATAGGCGTGATAGAGGTCCGCGACGGCACGCGGCGCACGCTCTGCTGGCGGTACGCCCTGCCCGAGGTCTGTTCCGTTTGCTTGTTTGCTCACTGCCGTCTTGCTCTCAGCGCCCGTTTGCTTTGCGCCATTGGGCAAACTCGGCCTTGGTTTCTGCATTGCCCGGATAGAGCCCGAAGATGCCGCGCCCCTCGCGCACCTTCTCCAGGACGAAGTCCTCGTAGGCGGTCATCTCATGGCATTCCTCGGCGATTTCGTTGGCGATGTGCGCGGGAATGACCACCACACCTTCGCCATCGCCCACGATGATGTCGCCCGGGAACACAGGCGCATCACCGCAGCCGATCGGCACATTGATGTCGATGGCGCGTTGGCGCGTGAGGTTGGTCGGTGGTGCCGGACGGTTCTGATAGACGGGGAAAGCCATCTCGGCGATCTCCGGGCAGTCGCGAAAGCCTCCGTCGGTCACGATGCCGGCGGCGCCGCGCATCATGAGCCGCGTGACGAGGATGCCGCCGGCAGATGCCGCCTTCGCATCTTTGCGGCTATCGATCACGAGCACGTGACCCGGTGGACATTCCTCGATGGTGCGGCGCTGCGGATGCGAGCGGTCCTCGAAGACGCCGATGTGATCGAGATCCTCGCGCGCCGGGATGTAACGCAGCGTGTACGCCTCTCCGACCATCGGTGGCGCCTTCGTGCCGACGGGGCGTACGTCCTGGATGAACTGATTGCGGAAGTTGCGCTTGAAGAGCGCGGTCGTGATCGTGGCGACGCTGATCTTCTTGAGCTTCTCGCGGTTCTCGGGTGTGAGCGTCGTACTCATTGGAGCGTTCCTCGTTTGCATATTGTTCTTCTAGGCGAACCATACCGCGAGTGACCCGCGGCATTAAAGATCAAGCATAGCGCGCGACGCGGGCTCGAAGGCTGTCGAGAATGGGACCGAACTCCGATTCTTCACGCGCTTCTGGATAAAGAGCCCCGACGGGCACAGTGAAGCGGCGGGCCCGTGCAACGAGCTTCAGGCGCCCGCGCGAGAGGTGGCCGCGCACAAGGCGATGCGGAAGATAACCAGAGCCTTCACTGCTCAGAAGGTAGTCGATCGCGAGTGGACCGATGTCGAGAGTGAGTCGCGCGCCAGCCCGTTTTGGGAAGGCAACAGCGTGGTCCTCGCGGAAATCAGGGCCCCAATCCACAAGAATGTAATCGTCTGTTCGGCGTCGTGCATCGCCTCTTCCAGCCGAGACGAGGACCAGTTCCTCTTCGAAGAGATGCTCTATGAGAAGGCCCGGCGACTGCAGCGGCTGGTACACCACGGCGACGTCGAGCGTGCCATCGAGCAGGCGTTGGGTGAGCATCGGTCCCGTGTCGGTGACCGCCGTCAGCGCAAGCTCGGGGTAGTCGGCCTTGAGGTTGGCGACCCACGAGATGAGCAACCCTTGCCATAGCGCCGCTTCCGCGCCGACTGCGAGATGCTGGTCGTGTTGGCCCGAAAAACCCACATCTAGCTGGGCTTGTTGCCACACGCGCACCATCGCAAGCGCGTGCTTCTGGAACTGTTCTCCGGCCGGCGTGATCTGCGCGCCGACCTTGGAGCGCTCGAAGAGCTGGCGGCCGAGCAGCGATTCGAGATTGCGCACGCGTGCCGAGACAGTCGATTGCGTAACGTTCATGCGGCGCGCGGCTTCAATGAAACTGCCGGTTTCAGCGATCATCAGGAACGTGCGTGCGAGCGCGATGTCCATGCTGTGTGATCTCGCTCAAGTGATGTCGATCAACGTGATGTATCGAAATGATCGATAGATGACAGCGAAATTTTGCGTTTGCGATGTTCACTCATTGCACACATTAGATGATGCATCGGCACCACACTTCAAGTTGAATAGCTGGAAAGGAGCCATTGAAATGGCAATGAGAGCGAAGAAAGCCGCGGCGAAGAAAGTCGCGACGAAGAGCGCAAAGAAGAAGTCCGCTGCGAAGAAGGTAGCGAAGAAGCCCGCGAAGAAGGCCGCGAAGAAGCCGGCCAAGAAGGCGGCGAAGAAGGTGAAGCGTGCGAAGAAGGCCGCAAAGCGGTAATACTCTCTCCGTTGTCCTACGCAACGGAGTGACACTAAATGCCATCGAGGCTTGTCTCGATGTCTGGTGCGGCAGCGCTGCTCATGAGCAGCATCGCTGCCGAAGCCGCCAGCATCACCAATCGCGACACTAAGGTCGTCAAGGTCACGATCACCGAGAATGGGGCCACGGCCGAGCTCACGATCCAGCCGATGGGCGTGCTCGACAAGGTTTGCATGAAGGGGTGCATCGTCCGCCTCAACGACGGCGAGGAAGACGAGTACGAGGTGGAGGCGGAAGACGTCGTGGCCGTAGAGGATGGTTTCCTCTACTATGATGGCCCCGATACTCCCGACAGACCGGGTGGCGGTGGTGGGATCATGCCGATACCGCCAGCGGCACCCGGCCCGGGTGGCCCGGCGCCATCTGCGCCAGCGCCCAAGAAGTAATCCGAAATAATTGGCGCTAGAGATGAAACGGCGCGGCCCGGCATCAAACGATGCCGCCCGCGAGCGTGTTCTTATGCGTGTTCAGGATTAGGCGCGCGGCGCTGGCTAGCCCGCGAGCGCTTTCTCGATCGCGCTCAGCGCATCTGCCGCCTTCGATCCATCGGGGCCGCCAGCCTGCGCCATGTCGGCTCGACCGCCGCCACCCTTCCCGCCGAGCGCGGCCGCGCCGACTTTCACGAGTTCGACGGCGCTGTGCGAATTGGTGAGGTCGTCGGTGACGCCGACCGCCAGTCCCGCTTTGCCGTCCTCGGTAATGCCGACAATGGCGACGATCCCCGAGCCGACCTGCTTCTTGCCGTCATCGACGAGCCCGCGCAGATCCTTCGGATTGAGTCCCTGAACCGTGCGCGCGAGCATCTTCACTTGGCCGACCGTGCGGATGGCCTGTGGCGCTTCGGCACCGGCGGCACCATTGCCCCCGCCTCCGAGGGCGATCTGGCGCTTGGCATCGGTGAGCTGACGCTCGAGCTGGCGGCGCTCCTCGACAATTTGCTTAACGCGGTCGACGACATCCTCGGGCTTGGTCCGCAGGAGGCCGGCGAGCTCCCGCACCCGCGCTTCCTGGGCGACGAGGTGGGCGCGCGCGCCATCGCCGGTCAGTGCCTCGATGCGGCGGACACCGGCCGCGCTTGCACTCTCGGCAACGACATGGACGAGCCCGATGTCGCCAGTGCGCGATACGTGCGTGCCGCCGCACAGCTCCACCGACCAGGCCTTGTTCGATCCTGTCTGCGGCAGACCCATGGAGACCACGCGCACTTCATCGCTGTACTTCTCGCCGAAGAGCGCCATGGCTCCGGTCTGCATGGCGTCCTCGAGGCCCATGAGCCGCGTCTCGACGGCGGTATTCTGGGCGATGATGCTATTCGCAATCTCTTCGACCCGTGTCACTTCTTCGGGCGACATCGGCTTCGTGTGCGAGAAATCGAAGCGAAGGCGGTCCGGCGAGACAAGCGAGCCCTTCTGCGCAACGTGCGTGCCGAGAACTTCGCGCAGCGCCTCATGCAGGAGATGGGTCGCGGAGTGATTGGATCGCGTGGCCGAACGGCGTCCGTGATCGACGGCAAGCTCGACGGCATCGCCGGTCGCGAATGCGCCGCTTTCGACGACGCCCACATGCACGAAGAGGTCGCCAACCTTCTTCTGCGTGTCGGTCACGCGGAAGATGGCGCCCTTCGGCCCCTTGATCACGCCCTGGTCGCCGACCTGACCGCCAGACTCGCCATAGAACGGCGTCTGGTTGAGAACCAGCGCGCCCTCCTCGCCCTTCTTGAGTTCCTTCGCGACTTTGCCGCCGGCGATCACAGTCTTGACGACGCCTTCTGCCGTCTCGGTGTCGTAGCCGAGAAACTCTGTCGGCCCGACCTGCTCGCGCACTTCGAACCAGATGGTCTCGGTCGCGGCCTCGCCCGAGCCCTTCCAGGCACGTCGCGCTTCCTCCTTCTGGTGCTCCATGGCCTTGCTGAAGCCGCCGGTGTCGACCTCGATACCGCGCGCGCGCAGCGCATCCTGCGTGAGATCGAGCGGGAAGCCGTACGTGTCGTAGAGCTTGAAGGCGGTCGCGCCGGAGAAGGTCGCACCCTTCTTGAGGCCCGCGGTTTCTTCGTCGAGCAGCACGAGACCGCGCTCCAACGTCTTCCTGAAGCGCGTTTCCTCATGCTTGAGCGTCTCGGTGATGAGCGACTGCGCGCGTACGAGCTCGGTGTAAGTGTCGCCCATCTGGCGCACGAGCGCTGGCACGAGGCGGTACATGAGCGGCTCGCGCGCGCCGAGCAGGTGCGCGTGGCGCATGGCGCGGCGCATGATGCGGCGGAGCACATAGCCGCGCCCTTCATTCGAAGGCAGTACGCCATCGGCAATGAGGAAGCTCGTCGCGCGTAGATGGTCCGCGATCACCCGGTGGGATGCCTTGTGCTCGCCCGTCGCCTTGACGCCCGTCGCCTCTTCGGAGGCCGCGATCAGCGCCTTGAAGAGATCGATCTCGTAGTTGTCATGCGTGCCCTGGAGCACGGCCGAAATGCGCTCGAGTCCCATGCCGGTGTCGATCGAGGGCTTGGGCAGGTCAATCCGCTTGCCGCCTTCGAGCGTCTCGTACTGCATGAAGACGAGATTCCAGATCTCGATGAAGCGATCGCCATCGGCATCGGCTGAGCCCGGAGGTCCACCCGGAATCTTCGGGCCGTGATCGAAGAAGATCTCCGAGCAGGGCCCGCACGGGCCGGTGTCGCCCATGGCCCAGAAGTTGTCGGAAGTCGGAATGCGAATGATCTTCTCGTCCGCAAAGCCCGTTAGTTTCTTCCAGATGCCGAAGGCCTCATCGTCCGTGTGATAGACGGTGATGTAGAGCTTCTTCTTGTCGAGCCCGTACTCTTTCGTAACGAGGTTCCACGCAAGCTCGATCGCCAGCTCCTTGAAGTAGTCGCCGAACGAGAAGTTGCCGAGCATCTCGAAGAATGTGTGGTGGCGCGCGGTGTAGCCGACGTTGTCGAGATCGTTGTGCTTGCCGCCGGCGCGCACGCACTTCTGCGATGTCACCGCGCGCTTGTAGGGCCGCGTCTCAGCGCCCGTGAAGATGTTCTTGAACTGCACCATGCCGGCGGTGGTGAACATCAGCGTTGGGTCGTTGCGCGGGACGAGCGACGAGGACGGCACATGCTCGTGGCCGTTCTTGGCAAAGAAGTCGACGAACGTGGAGCGGATCTGATTGACGCCGGTCATGTCGCGGGCTCGCATCTGTGGGGGCGCGGAAGAGCGCACCTGAAGTGTCTCTACTCATGGGCAGAGCCTGCACAGAGCGCGCGCTCGAAGGCGCTGCGGTCAAGGCTCAAGGCACATTCTCGGGCCGGCCGCCGAACCGCAGCGCATACAAGTCGAACTGCCCCGCCCGCGGGCGGGTGTCCGACGTGTTTGCGCCGTGCTGAATGGCCTCCCTGCACTTATTAGCGAGGCGCCGAAATACTGTCCACCGGGCGTTCCGCGCTCCCCAAGTCCCTGAGCGACACCACTGGAAGCTGGCCCGCGAAAACTCTGCCGAAACCACATCGGCGGGATCCGAAGCGTAATTTATCCCCGTTCAATTATTCCGCTCCTAGACTGCCGGAAATCTAGGCATTTGTTGGCGATTGCGTAGTTGACAAACCAAGACATCGGCGCTATATAAAGCTCACGAGCAATTCGCGAGCGAGACCATGTCAATCCTGACCAAAGCCCATTTCTACGACGAAGCGGCGGCCTTTAAGGAGCTGGAGAGCATCCTTTGGCCGAACGGCCCAGTCTGCCCCCACTGCGGCAACGCCGATCGGATCTATGCCCTTCAGGGCGTGCGCTCCAAGCCGAGCAAGAAGAGTCCCGAGGGCGTCGAGCGCCACGGCCTCAAGAAGTGCGGGAGCTGCAAGAAGCAGTTCACTGTCCGGGTCGGCACCATCTTCGAGGACAGCCATGCGCCACTGCACAAGTGGCTACAGGCCGTCCATCTGATGTGCTCATCCAAGAAGGGGATCAGCAGCCATCAGCTCCATCGCGTGCTGGAGGTGCAGTACAATACGGCTTGGTTTATGTCGCATCGCATTCGCAAGGCCATGGGCTCTGGCGCACTTGATCCCATGGGCGGGCCGAGCGGATCTGGCATCGTCGAGATCGATGAAACCTATTTCGGTCAGGTCGAAGAACGTCGCACGACGCGCACCAGCGGCGAGCCGTTCAAGAAGCACGGCAGCAAGGGGCCAGCCAACAAGCGCGCCGTGATTGCCCTCGTTGAGCGCGGCGGCGCTGTTCGTTCATTCCACGTCGCGCGCGCCGACAAGAAAACGGTTGCAGCGATTGCGAAAGAAAACATTTCCCGCGAAGCTCGTCTGATGACGGACGAGAGTCGTCTCTACAAGGGGCTAGAGGTTGCCTCGCACGAGCGCGTACGTCATGCGGCCAAGCAGTATGCGCGCGGGGACGTCACAACGAATAGCGTCGAAGGCTTCTTCTCGATCTTCAAGCGGGGAATGAAGGGAGTTTATCAACATTGTTCAGAAAAACATCTTCACCGCTATTTGGCTGAATTCGATTTCCGATACAACGCTCGTTCGGCACTGGGCGTTGAAGATACTGAGCGCGCAACGAAGGCCGTGAAGGGCGCTAAAGGGAAGCGTTTGACGTATCGCCAGCCTATCAGCGGTGAATAGCGTCTGTCTTCAACAGAAAGAATCAACTATTTTCAAGCGTCAATTCATTGACGCTTGACAGATGCTTCTATATGATTCGCTTCGTGGTGCCACAGGCGGGGCTCGAACCCGCACGGAGCGTATGGCTTGTCTAGGGCCGCTCCACCGGACCCCCAGTCCGGCGCGTCTACCAGTTTCGCCACAGTGGCCACCTGCTGATGAGGCGGGGAGGGGTAGTCCCCTTCCCGCCGAGCCCTCGATCCACCGCGTACGCCAGGAGATCGGGAGCGTCACGTCAGGCTAAGGCGGTTCCATGTCAGGCACCTCCATGGTTCGATCTACTGCCAGCAGGGGTGCTTTCCACGGCCCCCCCTGCTGGTAGTCTGTTCGGGTCGAGCGGGTGCCACAGGCCGTCCTTCACGTAGATCAGCCCGTCGACCTTTAGTCGATACAATGCCGTGCGTACCGTGCGCTCATTGAGCTTTTGAGATTTATCCGTTTCCTGCACGATGTCTCTGCCCCTGAGGCCCGGCTTACGCCGCACGATTTCCAGAACCACATCCTTCGCCGTCAGATCAGTTGCCACGGCGAGCGCCACTTCTGGCGACGGAGGGGGAGCTCGCTCTGGCTCAGGAGGCGAGCCTTGCTGCAGGACCTGGCCCATGCGCCGTACGGCTGCATCCCAACCAGCGTCGAAACCCCGATCGTATCCGATGTTGAACATTGAGGCCTCGTGGTTGCCCAAGGCGGCAAGCAAAGTCTGCCGCGCCTGCTCGTATGGCGACCGGCGCTCATCATTCTGTTCGCTGTCGTTCATGACGAATCATTCGCCCCTTTCAGGTCAGGTGAGTCTGTATCGCGCACCAATTCGCGATCGTCAACTTGAAACGGGTCAGTCTGCGATGAATTATGTTGGCGCCCAGGCGAAGCGGCGCGTCGAATGTGATGCCGAACGTCAGAAAATCGGCTACACGTGTTCCCTGGAGGATTAATGGCACCACGCAGGACGGCCGATACAGACCGACGCAGCCAGCGCCAGAAGTTCTTGGATGCGGCGCGTGAGGTAGGCGCCAGCGGCGACGAGCACGCCTTCAAAAAGGCCGTGCGCAAGGTCGCGACCGCTCCCCCCACGAAGCCCAAGAAGGCGGCGCGCAAACCCAAGTGAAGCCCAGGCCGAGATGACGAGGCGCGATTTGGAGATCGCCCCCGCCAAGGGTATGCCGTGGGGCCATTGGTTTGTCAACTACGCAATCGCCCATTTGTTCCTACTAACAAAAGTTGAACCCAGGATACGCAGCCAACGGAGGTAGCCGGCTTATGACCTCGGCAGGATTATCAGAGGTTCCCGGTCCGATCCTGTGCTCGGGTCGGAAGATCGATCGATCTGAACAAAGTTCGGGTAAAGTGCTGGAGCTGAAGGTCCGCTCGGTGCGCGAGGCCGTTGCGATGGTCTACCGCATAGAGAAAGGGCTCCTTGGCCACCCGACCCGTGGTCGCTCGCGCGTCGCCTTTGCCAGACAGGTCGCCATGTACCTCGCGCACGTGACTTTCGGGCTGACGCTCACCGACGTCGGACGGGCCTTCGGGCGGGATCGCACGACGGTGTCCCATGCCTGCGCACTCGTCGAGGATGCGCGCGACAACCCTGATTTCGACCGCACGCTCGAACTGGTCGAAGCCATCGCCAAGCGTCTCGCGTCGGTCGATGCCGTGCAGGCGGGTCTCCCTGCGGAGTGATCATTATGACCAATGCAGTGACATCACCGCTGGCGGTCGCGCTATCGGACGAAGAACTTCGTTTGCAATGTCTGCCGCTCCTCACGGCGCTGGCTCGACCGGGCGCTGTTCTGATTGCAACGGGCAATCCCGAGGATCCGGTCGCGGTCGTCGTCTCGAGCCGCGCGGATGTCACGACGCCGTCCGGCGCCTTCGCGCCCGAAGATGCGGAGGCGGCGGCTTCCCAAAGTTGGATAGAGGCGGCGAGCGACGGCTGGGGATGGAAGATCACGCGTGCCGGTGCCGCGGTGGTGAGAGCAGCACGAGCATCAGGTGCCGCCGCGCGTGCCGCTGCATCCCCGCCAGTTGGTCCGGCGCTAGCGGCATCGAATGTGCGACGTCCGGCAGAGCGGGTGCGGGATGGTCATCAGGCAGCTGCGCGCGAAGCCGGCGGCTCGCTCGCCTGGCTGCACAGCCGTCGCGACAAGGATGGTCAGCCGCTTATCAGTGCCGAGCAGCTTGCGGCCGGCGAGCGTCTGGCCGGCGATCTCTGGCGCGCACGCATGACGCCGCGCGTGACGTCGGTGTGGACCGGCGTTCCCGGAGATGCGGGCAGCCGTCGTGCGTCACCTGGAGCTGGCATCGACATCGCGGACACCGTCATCGCCGCCAAAGTGCGCGTCGAGCGCGCGCTCAAGGCCGTCGGGCCCGAGTTTGCCGGACCGCTCATTGACGTGTGCGGTCACATGCTCGGCCTCGATGACATCGAGCGCATGAACGGCCTGCCCGCGCGTTCGGGCAAGATGCTGCTCAGGACCGCGCTCACGCGCCTTGCGCGTCACTACGGCCTCCTGCCGCCTGAGCACGGCGAAGCCGAGATCGCGCGCCGTATTGCCGGCTGGATGTCGGAGGATGGCGGCGTCACGCTGGATCGGTGGCGGGATCGGGGATGAAGCAGTATTTGGTGGCGGCCGAAGGCCGCAAAGCGAAATCTTCAACCGGCGAGGCAGCCCCGCGGCTGCAGTAGCCGAAGGCGTTGTGGACCGCGGTGAATAAACTACTTCGCCTTCAAATCCCAAAAATTCCCGCGGAAGTAAAGCAGCGGCTCGACATCCTCGCGAAAGCGGCAGTCGCGCACGCGCCCGATGAAGATCGTGTGCGTGTCGAAGGAGTGCTCCTGCGCCACCTCGCAATCGAGATTGGCGATTGCGCCCTTCAACAGCGGCGCGCCGGTGACGAGCGTATCCCAGGTCTCGGGATCGAAGCGCGCCTCGCCTTCGAGCTTCTTCGAGGAGAAGCGCCGCGCCAGCTCGTTCTGGTCGCTGGCGAGGAGGTTGATCGAGAAGCATTGCCCGGAATGGATCGGCGCGTGAGCGCTGGCATTGCGGTTCACGCAGGCGATCACCATCGGCGGGCTGTCGGTGAGCGAGCAGACGGCCGTCGCCGTCAGGCCAGTACGGTTGCCCGGCGTGCCCACGGCGATAATTGTGACCGCGCCTGCTTGGTGGCGCATCACATTCCTGTACTTCTCGGCTTCCATGCTTTTCCTCTTGCCCCGCGCGTTCGCGGGTATTCAGCAGCCTAGCTGACCACGCCCTCGATGCAAGCGGCGGGCGTGGCCCGCAAGGGCCGCTCAGCTCTTGAGTTTCCAGTCGCCGATCTCGGCCCGCGCGAGCCCCAGGTTGTCGCGCAGCGTCGGCCCCTTGTAGTCCTTCTGGTGCAGGCGGCGGCGCTGCAACTCCGGCACAACCATGCGCACGAAGTCCTCGTAGCCCCCCGGCAGATGCGTCGCGGCGACGACGAAGCCGTCGCACGCGCGCCCCGTGAACCATTCCTCGAGGCCGTCCGCGACGTCCTTCGCCGTGCCGACGAAGCGGGGGAACTCGCGCACCGTTCCGCGGTTCGAGAACTCGACGAAGTCACGAATGGTCGGGTTCTTCTTGCCTGAAAGTCCAACAACTCGGTCGAGAATAGCGCGCAGGCCCGAGATGCGCTTCAGCTCGTCGTCGTTGAAGGCTTCGTCCATGCCCTTCGAGTAGAAATCGAAGTTGAGGGCTTCCGAAAGCAGCGCAAGGCCGTCCACCGGCTTCGCCAGCTTGTCGATGACGGCCATCTTATCCTCGGCCATGGACTTGGTTTCGCCAGTGACGGCGTAGATGGCCGGGGCCACACCCACCTCGTCGGGATTGCGCCCGCACTTCGCAACGAGGTCCTTGAACGTTGCGTAGTTCTTCTTCCCGATATCCATGTTGGGATAGACGCAGAAAACGAGTTCGCCCCATCGCGCCGAGAATATCTGGCCGCGCCCCGACTGCCCGGCCTGGATGACGACCGGCCGGCCCTGCTTGCTGCGCGGCACCGGCAACGGGCCTTTCGAGCGGAACCAGCGGCCTTTGTGGTCGAGGCGGTGGACCTTGTCGGGGTGCGCGAAGAGGCCGGTCTCCTTGTCGATGACGATCGCGTCGTCCTCCCAGGAGTCCCAGTGGCCGAGCACGACCTCCATGAACTCGTCGGCCTTGTCATAGCGCAGATCGTGTGCGGGATGCTCCGACTGCGAGAAGTTCTCGGCCTCCGAGTCATTGAGCGAGGTCACCACATTCCAGGCGCTGCGCCCGCTCGACATGAGGTCGAGCGTCGCGAACACGCGCGCGACGTGGAAGGGCTCGTAGTAGGTCGTCGAGTAGGTCGATCCGAGGCCGAGGCGCGAAGTCGCCGTACTCATGATGGAGAGGATCGTTGTCGGGTCCATCTTCACGACGCGCACGCCGTTGGCCACCGCCTCGCGATGGTCGCTGCCGAGGATGTCCGGCATGGCCAGGCGGTCGTCGAAGAAGCCGAGGTGGAACTTGCCGTACTCGAGCGTGCGCGCGATGCGGGTGAAGTATTCCGGACCGAGGAAGTCGGTTGCCGAATGCGGATGGCGCCACGAGCCGACGTAGTTTGAGCAATTCTGAGCCTGCAGGAACCCGATCAGGATCATCTCGCGCTGCTTGGCCATGTTCGCTCCTGGCAACTCGGTTCGGACGCGCCGGCTATCATAACTCGACGGCCCGGCCTGCCCAGGATCACCAAGATCCTGAGCAGAGTCCAGGCCGCGTCTTGTTAGCGGGCGAGCAGCAACTCGCGCGCCTGATCGATGGTCGCCCGCGCATATGCGCGCAGCAGCTCGTCCGAGGCGCTGGAGATCGGATGATCGATCACCGCGAATTTGTAGCCCGGCGCACCGAGCACCTTGCACATGAGCTCGGCCGCGCTCACAAAGCGCGTCGTCATCACGCCGATCGCGGGAACACCAAGTCGTTCAGCTACTATCGTGTCATGCAGACTGCACGACGAGCAGCTCCCTCAATCACCGACACCGGCGAAGACCGCGTGCCAGTTCGTGATCTCTTGAACAATATGGGCGTCGCATGGCGCGCTGTAGTTCGACTTCTCGCGCCAGACGACGTCGGCGACGCCCATCTCCTCGCGTAGAATCCGATCGAGATGGCCGAAGTAGCCCTTGGTGCCTTCCTTGGCATTCGTGATGATGCCGACAGTCAGGCCCTCGAGCGAGGCGAGGCGCGGCGCAAGCGTGAGGCCGGTTGCCATCGTCTCATTCGTGGGATCGAGTAGTCTCATTCGCGTATCCTATTGTTGAGTTTCTTGTTGTTACCGGCCTCGGCGACCGGAAATCTCACTTGGGCTTCGGCGGTTCGCAATCGACGCACACGCCGATCGCCGCCGTCACTGCCCGCGTCTTGCTTCCCATCCACGGCGGGATCACCGCCCCGAAGCCGCCCGCCGGGCCGCCGGCGGCGACCACCAGCAGATCATCTGGCGACTGCAGGGCCGGGTGGATCTTGCTCGCGCGGTCCCGGACGACCGAGCCCTTGCCGACGTTGGCCCACTCGCCGCGCTCCACACGAGCGCGCTCGAAGATGTACTCGGCGATGTTCTTCTTGGTCCAGCCGGCAGCCTGGATGTGGTCGCGCAGCTGCTTCGGAATGACGATGACGTAGTTGCCGCCATAGATCGAGTAATGGAGCTGGTTCGCGCGCATCTCGGCGGCGAACGTCTCCAGGATCTCCTTCGGATCGGTCGTCCACTCGTTCATGATTTGGCGCGGGCCCATGGCCGCAAAAACCGTGACGCCCGACGTCCCCTCGGGCATGCCGCGCTGAATGTGCAGCGGCTCCCAGGTCATGTCCTCCTCGTCCTCGGCGAGGCAATAGGAGTATTTTCCGGGATGCCCGAGCGTCGCGCGGTCGATGCCGCCGGGGCGCACATCCATCAGGTTGATGAGCGCCAACCGGATCGCCCTACCGATGACGGCCGTAGCGCGATCGGAGTTGCCGAGCGCGTTGAACGTCGCATTGGCACCGATCTCCAATCGGATCGGGCCATTGAGGATCACGAGGATCGCGCAGCCGCCCGTGCTTGATGTCACGCCGTGCAGGAGGAACTCATCCTTGTGCATGGCCTGCCATGCCGTCGCGACCACAGGGAAATGCATGGGCAGACAGCCCGCCATCACGGCGTTGACGGCGAGCTTTTCCGCGGTGATCGGTTGCCCGCGCACGGGCTCGATGCCGAGAAGCTGGTCCGGGTCCATGCCGGCCCACTCGAGGCAGGCTTCGACCGCAGCCTCGGTCGGCGGGACGATCGGCAGGCCGTCCGTCCAGCCGTTGCTGTGATAGAGTTCCTGGGCGGCCGCAAAATCCGGCGCTTCGTGGACCCGCGAGGTGAGTGCGCGTTTCGTGTGAAGCTGCATTACTGCACCCTCGGAGCTGCCTGTCGGTTAAGTGCTCATAGCTCATTTTTCCGTGGCTTGTCATCGCCCTGAGCCCTGCGTGAGCGCACTGGCAGGCTGCGTTCTTGGTGGGTCGGACGGGCCGACGGCGGCTGTGGTCGCCTGGCCGCCGTGCTAGACCTTTGAACGAGGAAACGCGCCGGCAATAAAGGAGCGCTCACATGCTGATGTCGGCTGCCGACTATCGGGAGTCCCTCCGCCGCTATCGGCCGCGGGTCTTCATCAACGGTACGAAGGTCGAAAGCGTCGCTGATGAGGCGCTGCTTGCGCCAGGAATCGCCGCCGTCGGCGTCACCTACGACTTCGCGCTGAAAGAGCAGCACGCGCCGCTGATGACCGCCCGTCAGATGACGTCCGGCAAGACGGTCAATCGGATGCTGCACATCTGCGAGACGTCGACCGACCTTCTTTACAAGCTGGAAGCCGTGCGGCTCGTTTGCTGCGAGAGCGGATGCGCTCAGCGCTATCTCAGCCACGACGGCCTCAATGCCATCTTCCAGGCGACGCGGCGCATCGATGCGAACAACGGCACGGACTATCACGCGCGCTTCTTCAATTACCTCCACCGCGTTCAGGACGAGGATCTGACCCTCGGCGTCGCAATGACGGATGCGAAGGGTGACCGTTCGCGTCGGCCCGGCAGCCAAGAGAATCCCGATGTCTACGTGCACATCAAGGAGCGGCGTCGGGACGGCATCGTGATCCGCGGCACTAAGGCGATCGTGACGGGCGCGCCGTACATGCACGAGCTGCTCGTCATGCCGTGTCGGACCATGACTGCCGAGGACGCTGACTTTGCCGTCTGCTGTGCCGTGCCTGTGGACGCCGAGGGCGTGACGATCATCTCGCGCCCTGCCGGTCGCCCCGGCGAGAGTGCCGCGAAGTTCTCAGCGCGCTACGGCCAGTGCACGGCCGTCGTGCAGTTCGACGATGTGTTCGTGCCGTGGGACCGCGTATTCGCCGACGGCCAGTACGAGGAAGCCGGCTACCTCACGACCAGCTACGCCACGCATCACCGCCATTCCTGCATTGGCGCACGTGCCGGCTTCGGCGATCTGCTGATCGGGGCCGGCGCGCTCATGATCGAAGCCAACGGGCTCGATCCTGCCAAGCACGGCCACATCCGCGATGCCATGGTCGATCTCATCAAGATCGTCGAAGGCTTCTTCGCGTGTGGAGTCGCGGCATCCGTCTATGCGGCCAAGGACCCCGCCGGCTCGGTCATGCCAGATGCGGTCTTCTCGAATGTAGGCAAGCTCCTGCTCGCGACGCAGATCTACGACATGCACCGCCTCGCGCACTATGTCTCGGGCGGATTGATTGTTGCGCTTCCTGGCCCGGACGAGGATCACAATCCCGAGACGCAAGCCTCGCTCACCGCCGTCCTTGCCGGTCGACCGGATGTTCCGGCATCGCAGCGCCTCGAAGTTGCGCGTCTGATGGAGGATCTCACGGCCTCCTACAGCGGCGGCTGGATGAGCCTCATCTCGCTGCATGGCGGCGGCAGTCCCGAAGCCATGAAGCGCGAGATCTGGCGCAATTATCCCGTCGGCGAGAAGCGCGAGATCGTCGAGCGGCTCCTCGATCGCGGTGTGCTCGATACGGGCGATCGCGTCTCGAAGCAGCCGGGTCGCTGCTGCGTCACCGGCTGTGAGGTGCCGGCGCTTCCAAAGGCGGCGGAGTAATCAGCGCGTAAGCACCGCGACTGCCTCGAGATGCGCTGAGTAGAGGAACTGGTCGATCGGCGTGATGGCATCGAGCCGGTAACCGCCATCGATCAGAATGCGCAGGTCGCGCGCTAGTGTCGCCGGATTGCACGAGACCATCACCACGCGCTTGACCTTGGATTTCGCGAGCCGCTCGCACTGCGCCTTGGCGCCCGCCCTCGGTGGATCGAGGACGACCGCGTCGAGATCCTTCATTTCCATCGGTGAGAGCGGATCGCTGAAGAGATCGCGCGGTTTCGCCGTGAATGGCTTCAGCCCCTGGTTCATGCGCTGCGCCTCATTGAGTGCGGCAATGGCATTCCGGTCCGCATCGAAAGCCATCACGCGCGCCTTCTGCGCAATGGGCAGCGTCAATGTGCCGAGTCCGCAGAAGAGATCGCCGACCTGCTTCGCCTTGCCGAGTGCCGCAGTAACCAGATCGATCATCGCCCGTTCGGCATCGGGTACGGCCTGAAGAAACGCGCCCGGTGGCGGTGTGACAGCCTTGCCCGCGAAGTGCAGCACGGGCGCCTGCCGCTCGATGACCGGTACGCCACCCACGGAAACACGCGCCATGCGCGCCGCCGCCGTGATCTCGCCGATCTTCACGCGCGACATCGCATTCAGCGCCCGCTCGTTGCCCTCGACGTCAACGTCCGCGCCTGTATCGGTCAGCGTGACCGCGAGACGCGTTTCTTCCTCTCGCCCCGCCACGACATTGGCGAGTTGCGCGAGCGCCGGCAGCAACTCGACAATGCGCTTGTCCAACACGGGACAATCATCGGCCGCCACCAGATCGTGCGAACGTCGGCCGTGGTAACCGATGCGCATCTCGCCATGAATGCGGCGCGCGTTAAACGTCGCCCTCCGCCGCGAATGCTCGGGCACCGTGATCAGCGGCTGAACGTCGACCGCGATATTTTGCTGGCGCAGCGCACGCACGAGAAATTCGCGCTTCCATTCCTGATAGATTGCGAGCGGCATGTGCCGCGCGACGCAACCTCCGCATGGCTCTTCACGCGGATCGGGTGGCCGCCGCCGATCGGGCCGCAGCTCCACGGGCTCAGGTTGATAGCCGTCCTCATACCGCCATTTCTCGCCCGGCAGGGCTTGCGGAATGAAGATCGGTGCGCCCGCGGCGGTCGTCGCCGCGCCATCGCCCTCCGCTCCGAGGCCGGTGATTTGCACGATCTCGCTCATGAGCGCACCGCCGCTAGCAGAAACTCGACATTCCCTGAGCCGCCCTCGATGGGCGAGGGCATTGTGCCCAGCACCTTCCAACCCTCCAGCGTCGCCAGCCAGTCCCGCACATCCGTTAATGCCTGCTCGCGCAGCGTCGCATCCCGCACGATGCCGCCCTTGCCGACACCCTCGCGCCCGACCTCGAACTGCGGCTTCACCAGCGCCACGACCCAGCATCCTGGTTTCGCAAGCGCCAACGCTGCCGGCAGCACCTTGCGCAGCGAGATGAAGCTCACGTCGGCGACGATGGCGCTGACGGCCTCTGGCACCATCGCACGATCCAGCTTCCGCGCATCGCATTCCTCGAGTGCCACGACGCGCGGATCATCCGCCAGCGACGAATGCAGCTGACCCTTGCCGACATCGACGGCATAGACGCGCGCCGTGCCCCGCTCCAGGAGCACCTGCGTGAAGCCCCCTGTGGATGCGCCGACATCGAGCGCGATGCGTCCCGCAGGATCCAGCCCAAACTGATCGAGCGCCGCGGCGAGCTTCACCGCTCCGCGCGATACCTGCGCGGCCGCCTGCGCATCGACCGCAATGGTCTGCTCTTGGCGCACGCTTATGGCCGGCTTGCGCGCGATCTCGCCATCGAGCCGCACCTCGCCGCGCGAAATGAGGTCGCGGGCCTTCGCGCGCGTCGCCACGAGCCCACGCGCGACAAGCGCGAGGTCCAGTCGTTGCGACTGTTCATCCGATGATGTCATTCGGGAAGCGCTATTCGCTTGCGACGAAATAGTCAAAAAAAGCGGGGGGGCCGGGGGTGTCCCCCGGGCGGGTCATAGGGCGGCAGCCCTGTTCGCGCCTCCGGCGCGAGCGAGACTGGTCTAGCGCTCTACCGGGAGGGACACCCCCGAACCCGCGCCTTTTATGACTTTCCTTCACGGCCCGCCGGCGGGAAGTGCAACTCGAACCACGCCGCGAGATCAGCGAGCGCGGGATGGCGCAGATCGCGTTCGAGATAGCGCCAGATGCGCGGAATGTGTGCGAGGTAGGCTGTCTTGCCGTCGCGATGCGCGAGACGCCTGAAGATACCGAGCAGCTTCGTGTTCCGCTGTGCGCCGAGCACCGCATAGGCCGTATCGAACGCGGCGGCATCGAAGTCCGGCTCGCGGCGCGCGACCCCGCGACGGTAGTGATCGAGCAGCGCGCGTTCCACATCCTCGGGAACGTCGAGCCGCGCATCCTGAAGCAGCGAGACGACGTCGTAGGCCCAGGGGCCGCGCATGGCATCCTGGAAGTCGAGCGCGCCGACGCGCTTGTCGCCAAGCCACATGAGATTGGGCGAGTGATAGTCGCGCAGCACCCATCCGAGCGGCAGCGTCTCGAGCCAATCGATCTGGGTATTCCAGAGACGGAGGAACTCGGCTTTCACATCAGCAGGAATGGGCGTGCCCTTGACCGCGGGCCAGTACCAGTCTGTCAACAACTCGATTTCGATCAGCAATGCCGTTCGGTCGAAGCGATGCAAGATGTGATCGCCCGCATTTCCCGGAACGGGCAGTCGCTCCTGCGGCGCATATGCCCTGAGCGCAACCAGACCGTCGATGGCGGTCGACCAAAGCGCCTGCAGATCCTCGCCGCTCGCGACTGCGCGGCCGAAGGTGAGATCGCCGAGATCGTCTATCAGCAGCAGGCCGCGGTCGTGATCGAAGGTGCGGATTGTCGGCACGATCATTCCGCGTTCATCGAGCGCATCGGCCATGGCATGGAAGGCGATGACATCCTCGGCAAGGTGCGCGATGCGGCTGTACGGCAGGCCGTCGCGGATCGGCGGCCCATCGGGCATTCGCGGGCTGTCCATGAGGACGAGGGAGCCACGATCGCCGATGAGCCTCGCATAGGCGCGTGTCGACGCATCACCCTGCAGATAGCGAAGCGCGCCAGCGCGTCCCGAGAGAAAGGCGTCGATCTCGCGCAGGCGTTCGATGCGCGCCGTCCAAACGCTATCCGGCGTGAACTTGACCGTGCGCGCCTCCGCCGATGGCCCGGCGCTCAGCGCGATATCCAGATGATGGCCGTGCAGGCGGCCATCGGCGCGCTCCGGCCACTCGACAAGCGCAAGCCCGCTCGAAACCGCCTCGTCAAAACCGATCTCGTCGATCTCCGCGGCATCGCTCAGCCGGTAGAGATCGAAATGGGCGATCTCGATCCGCGGCGTCACGTAAGGCTGCACGATCGTGAAGGTCGGGCTCGGCACTTCCGCTTGCACGTCGTCCAGCATGGCGCGGATGAGCGCGCGTGCGAACGTCGTCTTCCCGGCGCCGAGATCGCCGGTGAGCGTGATGAGGTCGCCGGCGCGCACCTTGAGCGCGATCAGCTCGGCCAATCGCGTGAGCCGCGCCTCGTCTACGCCTTCGACAATCCAGGGGCCGCTCATGCGACGGAAATGGACTTTACTGTTTCGGTCCCGGGGCGCGGCCCGTGCTCGGGGAAACGCACGGTTACGGCTGTTCCCTCGCCCGGCTCGCTGACGAGGCTCATGGTGCCGCCGTGCAGCTCAACGAGGCTCTTGACGATCGGCAGGCCGAGACCGGCGCCGCGATGCTTGGAGCCGCGGCTGCGTGAGATGAATCGGCCGATCACATCGCGCTGCTGGTCGTGCGGGATGCCGGCACCCCGATCCGTTACGGTGAAGGCGATCATCTGGCCCTCGCGAACGCACGAAAGGCGGATCAGGCCGCCGGGTTCCGAGAAGCCGATGGCATTGGAGAGTAGATTGTAGAGGATTTGACGCACACGGGCCTCGTCGGCAATCAGCTCGTCGACATCCTCGGCGACCTCGACCTCGAGCGCAAGATGGATGCGGCTCATGCGCTCTTTCACGCCGAGCGCCGCCGCTTCGATGATGCCGACGACTTTGGCAGGCCCAAGGCGTAGTTCGAGCGCGCCCGCGTCGATATTGGCGAGGTCGAGGATGTCGTTGATGGTCGAGAGAAGGGTCTCGGACGAGCGCGAGACGGCCGAGAGGTATTCTCGCTGCTTCTCGTTCAGTTCGCCGATGCGCGGACTTTCGAGTAACTCGCTGAAGCCGATGATACTGGTGAGCGGTGTTCTGAGCTCATAGGACACGTGGCTGATGAACTGGCTCTTGAGACGGTCGGCAGCGACAAGGGCCTCGTTTCTCTCCTCGAGCGCGCGGGCATAGCGCTTCGTGACCGTGACGTCGGCGAAGCTGACGAGGGTGCCGCCGTCGGGCAGAGGTAGTGCGGCGAAGTCGATCACGCTTTGATCCGCGCGCGTCATTTGTCCGGTCGCATGCTGGCGCTGGTCGGAGAAAGCCGTTGCCGCCTGGGCGATGTTGCCCCATTCGGTCGGCTCGTCGTGCAGAATCTGGCACTGACGGATGATCTCGTCGATGTGCGGCTCGTCCTGGAGCATCCGGCGGCCGAGCTTCCAGATGCGCTCGAAGGCCTGATTGAAGAGTTTGAGGCGGCCGTCAGTCCCGAACACCGCGACACCTTCGGCAAGGTGGTCGAGCGTCTCGCGCTGCACGCGGATGAGTTCATTGTAACGGCTTTCGAGCGCGAGGCGCTCGGTCTCATCCTCGTAGAGATATGTGATGCCGCCGTCGGGTCGCTCCTCGGCCATCACGTGAACCGAGCGACCATCGGGAATGTGCCACCACTCCTCGGGCTCGGAGCCGGTCTTGTAGCCGGCGAGCACCTTGGTCTTCCATTCGCGATAATTCACGACCTCGGGAATGCGGCTGCGCTCGCGCAGGCGGTCCAGCAACTCGCCGTGCATCGGGCGCTGGTTGAGCCAGTCCGCATCGAGCTGCCAGAGCTTGGCGAAGGCGTCATTGAAAAAGCTCAGGCGCTGGTCGCGCGAAAAGATGGCGACGGCCGTCGAGACGCGGTCCAGTGTGCGATAGAACGTGGCGACGAGCCTGTCGAGCTCGCTCTCGGCGCTCTGGATGGCGGTGACGTCGATGGCGCAAGCGACGCTTGCTTCGCCGAACGGCAGCACCACGATGTCGTGGTGGCGGCGCTCACCGCCGATGATGAGCGGCATGCGCTTGCGGAAGCTCTCCTGGCGCACGAGTACGTTCGCGAGTTCCTCGCGCTGGCGCGTCTCGAGCAGCTCGAGCTGCCGGTCCGTGACCTCGACCTCGCTCTTTGCGCCGACGGCGCGCACGTAGGCCTTGTTCACCCATTCGATCTGGCCGCTGCCGCCGCGGATCCACACCGGATGCGGGAGTGCATTGTAGAGCGCGCGACCGAGGCCGATGTCGCGGGCGAGCTGGCGGTGCTGCGAGATGATCTCGGCAACCTGCTTGCGGTAGCCGGCGATGTCCCGGAAGCGCAGGATGGCGCGGCCGCCGGAAACGCGCCCGTCAGCTTCGACGTCGCCGCCGGCGCCCGTGCGGAGCAGCAGGTTGAAGGACTGGCCCTGCGTGAAGAGCGTGTCGAGCTTGGCCTTGAGATCGCGCGCCGACTCTGGCTCCAGCCAGGCTCCGAGGCGCATGAGAAGCTGGGGATCCTCAGGCAGGCCTGGCACCGTGGAGAGCGTATGCGCCGCAACGCGCATGTTCTCGCCCTGCTGCCAGAAGATCAGAACCTGCGGCTCGGCCTTGATGATCGCTTCCGCGGCGGCGAGGCTGCGCCGCAGCTCCACGACCTCGTCGCGGCGCTGCCAGAGGCGCCAGCGCTGCTGCAGCCATGAGCGCCAGATGAGCGTCGCCATGGCGATTGCCGCGCCGATGAGGACCGCGCCGGCGAGTAACCAGCCGAGCTGGAAGGAACCGAAGACCTGGGTGCTGGTGTCGAACGCTGCAATGGCCAGCACCGAGACGGACGCAATCGCCGCCATCAGCAGGAGGATGAGATCCTCCCGTGCCAGCCGCCGTTTGCCCGTGCGTTCTGCCGTGTCCATTCCGTCCCGGAATCACCGATGAGCCCGGTAGCGCGCTGGTCCATGCAGAACGGGTGAAAACCACGGCGCCAGGGCTTGAGCCGCCTGTCGCAAGATTACGAATCGGAATTATGCCGACTTTCACCCCTTCTGGCCAGAATATCCGTGGGCGCGCCGGAAGAAACAAATGTAATAAAATCAACGAGAAGCGGGCGTGCGCCGCAAGGGTGGCGTGTCCCGCCGGACACGGCCTCAGGCGGCCCGTCGGCGCGTGAAGGGATAGGCGAGGATCGTTCCGATCGCGACGAGCGCCCGCCACGTCCCGCGGATGAACGCGATGGGCGCACTCGCCACAGCGACCAGGGGTACGAAGAGAAGGAGGAAGATCGTACCGCGGACCCCACGCGCGGCCCAGTAACCGGCGCGTCGCGCATAATCCGTGCGCGCTTCGATCGGCCAGAGGCGCTGCCACCATTCACGCGCGACGCCCAAGCCCGCGAGGCCGACGACCATAAGGCCGATGTAGGCGATCTGCACCAGCGAGGGAACGCCGGGGACGAGACGCGCATCCAATTCACGCTGACGCGACCGACTTGTGAGATCGAGCCTGAGCCCACTGGCAACAATCGTCCCCGTTACCTCCGGCGCGAGATCACGCCACGTCTCGCTGACGGGCGCGGTCCATCCGCCGGCCGCACCACGCGCGAGGCCCATGAGCTGGAAGGCCGTTCTCAGCTCCTGCATTGCGACGGCGTCGGTTTCGACCGGAATGCCGCCCGTGAGCTGTCCAATGAGGTCGGGAAGCGCGGGGCTCGCGCGTGGGCCATCGAGGCGCGTCAAGGCTACGCGCTGCCAGAACCAGTTGCGCGTGCCCGGCTGACGGGCGCTCGCGCTCTCGATAACTACGAGATTGACGTCATGTGCCGCCGCTGCCCGGCGCAGCTCGTCCAGCGCGAGCGTGCGCTCGGGACCGCTCGATGGCCTGAAATGCAAGGTTTGCCCGCTCATGCGGCCTGAGATCACGACCGTGCTGCGCGCGACGGCGTTGAGCATGTGCGGGAGACGCTCGGGATCGACGCTCTCGACGGCGACGCGGCCTGCCGAGGGATCCGCCGGCCGCGCGCGCTTCAGGAGACCCGTCGCGCCCGGCTCCAGAGCCAGCACGCGGATCGCCGTGAGATCGACGGGCCGCGCGAGCTGCCAGAGCATTTCATGCACTTCGGTGCGGCTGCGGACCGGAACACGCACGCCACCACCCACATCGAGGCTGTAGATCTCGACGCCGTTGGCCATACGCTTATGCACGGCAAGGACGCGGCTTTCGATCAGCGCATTGAGTTCGGCATCGGCTGGCAATTCCTTGAGCTTTGCCCTGTCCTTGAAGAGCGTGTCGCCGCTCAGCAGGAGCACCTGCTTTGCAGCCTCTTCCGCAAGTGGCGTGAGCACGCGCAGGCCGCGCTTGAGCTCGTCTGGCGTTGCCGCAGTGAACATCTCGCCTTCGGCATTGCGCAGGCGCCAGTGGCCCTCGTCAGTAAGTTCGACCGCTACGGCGCGCGACTGCCGCGCAGCGGGCAACGTCTTCAGATGGGCGCCCGCTTCTTCGATAGGTGCGAGACGCTTACCCGCACGATGCGGGACGCCATCGTCCGCATGCTTGAGAATGCGTGTCAGCCAGTTCGCCTCGACCGTCTGTGCGGACGCGAGCACGGCCAGCGCGAGAAAGCCCGCGACGAGCAGTCGGAAATGGCGCTTCGCGGAGTCCATGCCGCCACTCTAACAGCAGGATTACGGCCGATGCAGCGTGTGTAGCGGCGTCAGCCCTTTGCCTTGGCGCGCGCCTTGGCAAAATCCGGCGGGCGCTTCTCGAAGAAGGCGGCAAAGGCCTCCTGCGCCTCGGGGCTGCTCATGCACTGCTTGAAGACCTCGGACTCAGCCTCGATCTGCGCGCTGAGTGCCGACGGATCGCCCCGCATGAGGCGTCGCGCGGCGAGAAGCGCAGCTCGCGGCTTCGACGCCAGCCGGCGGGCTGCCTTCATAGCCGTGGCCTCGAGCTGATCTGCCGGCACGATTGCGTTGATGATGCCGGCCTCCTTGCCGCGCTCGGCATTGAAGGGCTCGCCGAGACAGAGCAGCTCGAAGGCGCGTGCATTGCCCATGCGCATGACGGCCGTCAGGCTCGATGCCGCCTCGGGCACGAGACCCAAATCGAGAAACGGCGTGCGCAAGCTCGCGGTCGGGCTCGCATAGACGAGGTCGCAGTGGAAGAGCATGGTCGTGCCGATGCCGATCGCGAGGCCGTCCACGGCGGCGATCATCGGCTTCGTCACCTTGGGGAGCCGCCGGATGAAGCTGAGCGATGGCGTCGGGATGCCGTCGCCGCCGCCGGTCTTCGACCGGCGAATGAAGTCGTTGATGTCGTTGCCGGCATTGAAGATGCCGCCCGAGCCGATGAAGACGCTCGCAATGATGCCGTCATCCTTCTCAGCCCGATCAAGTGCTTCGGACATGGCATCATACATGCTGCCCGTAAAGGCGTTTTTCTTGTCGGGCCGGGTGAAGCGGATGATCTGGATTTCGTCAGCAATGCTGATGTCGATGTCGCGCTCGCTCATGGCCGTTCCACTCCGCTCCCTAGATTTCTATGCCTTCGCTCGCCGCAAATGCCGTGAGCCCGTCGCGGATGCTGCGGCCGCCCCTGTCGATCAGCTCGGCGACCACCGCCTCGGTGCGCGCGGCATGAAGGCCGAGCACCATGGTCTTGACGGGACCAATGCTTGCCGGCGCCATCGACAGCGTGCGGAAGCCAGCGCCGATCAGCGCCATTGCTTCCAGCGGCCGCCCGCCGATCTCGCCGCAGAGCGCGACCGGCACACCCAGACGCTTGCCGGCTTCAGTGACACGCCTGAGCGCACTCAGGAAAGATGGAGCCAGCACGTCGAAGCGTCCCGAGACCTTTGGATTTCCGCGATCGGAGGCAAAGAAGTACTGCATGAGGTCATTGCTGCCGACGGATGCGAAGTCGACGAGCGGCAGCACCTGATCGAGCGCGAAGAGCAGCGACGGTACCTCGATCATGATACCGAATTGAACGCGCGTCGGCCCACCGGCACCGCGACGGCGCAGAAGCTCGATCTCGCGGTTGAGGATCGCGCGCGCGCCAATAATCTCCTCCGGCTCCGAGACCATCGGAATCATGACGCGTAGCTCGGCACCCTCCGCCGCGCGCAGCAATGCGCGGAGCTGGGTGCGAAGGAGCGCGGTGCGGTCGAGCCCCATGCGAATGCCGCGCCAGCCGAGCGCCGGATTGTCCTCCGGGTGCTGGCGCATATAGGGCAAGACCTTGTCGCCGCCGATATCGAGCGTACGGAAGGTAATGGGCTTGCCTTCTGCGCCTTCAATCACAGCCCGGTAGACCTGGGTCTGCCGGTCACCGCGCGGGAAGGTCGCGGCCACCATGAACTGCAGCTCGGTGCGGAAAAGGCCGATGCCTTCGGCACCCGACTGCTCGAGGTGGACGAGATCGTCGGGGAGGCCCGCATTCATCTGGAGCGCGATCCGCTCGCCGTCCTTGGTGACTGCGGGGCGGCCGACCAATGAGCGATACTGGCGCTGCTGGCGGGCGCGGAAGCGGACCTTGTCCGAATAGGCCTGAATCACATCGCCAGTCGGGCGCACGAACACTTCGCCCGTATTCCCGTCGACGATCACCGGATCGCCGGCGTCGATCCGCTCGATGACGCGGCGAACATCCGTCACGGCAACGACACCCAGCGCCCGGGCGACGATCGCGACATGGCTCTGGCCGCCGCCTTCCTCGATGACGAGACCACGAAGGCGCGTGCGATCGTAGTCGAGCAGATCGGCAGCGCCCATGTTGCGAGCGATCACGATCGCGTCGTGCGGGAGCTGCTTGCCGGCAGCGCTACCTCCTGCATTCGGCGTCGTCAGGATGCGCAGCAGCCGGTCCGAGAGATCTTCGAGATCGCGCACGCGGTCGCGCCAATATGGATCGCGCTGGCGCAGCATTCGCGCCCGCGTCTCGTTCTGGACGCGCTCGACGGCGGCTTCCGCGGTCAACCCCGACTGGATTGCCTCCTTGAGACGACGCTGCCAGCCGCGGTCGTTGGCGAACATGCGGTAGGCTTCGAGGATGTCCTTGTGCTCGCCTTCGCGCGCAAGATCGCCGGCGCCGAGCATTTCATCAACTGTCGCCTTGAGCTCGGCGATGGCCGCCTCGAGGCGCAGCAATTCGGCATTGGGGTCGTCGGCCGTCAGCCGCGTGACGACGACGCGCGGCTGGTGGAGAACCGCATGGCCGAGCGCGATGCCGTCGGAAATCGACTGGCCAGTGACCACATGTCCGACGCGGCGGCTGAACTCGATGGCCATGTTGGCGCCAGGAATGCCGGCCGAGACGAGCTGCTCGGCCAGCACCATGGCGGTCGTCTGGAGAATCTCGACGTCTTCGTCGGAGTATTCGCGCGGCGTCTTGTTCTGGACCGTGAGCACGCCGAGGATGTCGCCGCTTCTCAGGATCGGAACGGCGAGGAACGAGTGGTAGATCTCCTCGCCCGTTTCGGGGCGATAGGAGAAGGCGGGGTGGCTCTGCGCGTCCGGCTCGTTGATCGGCACGGCCATCTCGGCGCACCGCCCGACGAGCCCTTCGCCGCGCTTCATGAACGTGCGGTGGACCGCCGTAGTATTGAGGCCCTCGGTCGCAAACAGCTCGAGGCTGCCGTCCTGACGCTTGAGGTAGATGGAGCAGACCTCGGCCACCATGAGGCCGGCGATCTGGCGCACGATCTTGTCGAGGCGGCTCTGTCCGTCGCCCGGTTCCTCGATGATCTCGCGCAGGCGACGCAAAATGATCCGCAGCCCCGGCTCGGTGGGCGGCAGGTGATCATCCTGGAACGGTGCCTTCGCCATCTCGGCCCTGCCATTCCCACGCCGCGCCGGACCGCGATCCGTACCGACCGCTCACGGCGTCATCCTTGCCCGTTACGCTCAGTCGGGCGAATTGCCAGTAGTGACGACGTCTCGCGTCTCAAGAATATGCGACGTTCGCCTTCAGCCGCGATCCCGAAGATCAGGCAGAATAATCCAAGGTAGGGACTTGCCGCCCTATTGATCTTCGCGGCCGGCGCGCCCGCGCGGCGCCTGCCGGCCTTTGCCTCTGTCCGTTTCGCCGCCTATTCGGCGTCGAGCCCGTAGAGCGAATGGAGCGTGCGCACCGCAAGCTCTGAATAAGCTCGGTCGATCAAGACGCTGATCTTGATCTCCGAGGTAGAGATCGCCTGGATGTTGATCCCTTTTTCGGCCAAGGACTTGAACATGCGCGCCGCGACGCCCGCATGGCTGCGCATCCCGATACCGATCACGGACACCTTCACAACATCGCCCGAGCTCTCGATGTCGAAGTGGCCGATGTCGCGGGCGGCGCTCTTCACGACCTCGAGGGAGCGCGGGAGATCCGTTTGAAGCACCGTGAAGGTCATGTCCGTGTTCTTGCCGTCCGTGGACAGGTTCTGCACGATCATGTCGACATTGATGTTGGCATCGGCGAGGGGCCCAAAGATTGCGGCGGCCACACCCGGCCGGTCTGCAATCTTGCGGAGCGTGATCTTGGCTTCGTCGCGAGAGAAGGCGATGCCGCTGACGACTTGCTGTTCCACGATTTCATCCTCGTCGCAAACAATCGTGCCGATTTCGTGCCAGGTGTCCGGGTGCGCAGCCGGGATCTCGTTCGGCGGCGTGAAGCTCGAAAGGACGCGCGTGCGCATCCGGTGGACCATGGCGAGCTCGACCGAACGGGTCTGGAGCACCTTGGATCCGAGCGAGGCCATTTCCAGCATCTCCTCATAGGAGATCCGCGATAGCCTGCGCGCCTTGGGCACTACGCGCGGATCGGTCGTGTAGACGCCGTCCACGTCCGTGTAGATGTCGCAAAGGTCGGCGTGCAAGGCAACAGCAAGCGCGACCGCGCTCGTGTCGGAGCCGCCCCGTCCGAGCGTGGCGATCCGGTTGCGATTGGGTTCGACGCCCTGGAAACCCGTGACTACGGCGACCTCGCCTGAATCGAGCCGCTCGCGAAGCTTCTCGCCGCGGACGTCTATGATGCGGGCTGAGCCGTGCGCTGAGTCCGTCAGGACCGGGATCTGCCAGCCTTGCCACGAGCGGGCCTGGACGCCGATCGACTGGAGCGCGATTGCCAGGAGACCGGCCGTAATGTTCTCGCCCGAGGCCACGATCGCGTCGTACTCGCGCGCATCGTGCAGCAGGGACGTCTCACGGACCCATCCAACGAGCTGGTTCGTCGTACCCGCCATTGCCGAGACCACGACAGCCACGCGATTGCCGGCGTCGACCTCGCGCTTGACGTGCTGAGCCACATTGCGGATGCGCTCGACGTTGGCGACCGACGTGCCCCCGAACTTCATCACGACCGTCGTCATGGCACTCCCGGTGCAGATCGTTCTCTCGACAGCCGCAGGTTGTCCGGCCGTGCCCCAATGGTTAAGTTGCGTGTCCCGGCTGTCGGATCGCCCGGAGACCAGCGCTCGCGCCGCTGCGGCCGGGTGTCGGTGCCGCGGGCAACGCAGCGCGGGCGTACTCATACTCGGCCCGACCGGCTGCCGCAACCATGGCGCCGCCCCCGGCGGCAGCCGGGTTGCGCCCGGTAAGATGACCGCCTCGTAATTTGCGAAACGCGGATGGGATGGCCTATAAGCGGAAACGACCTATATAGACAGCAGCAATGCCGGGCGGGGCCGGAGCCAAGGCTCTTCGTCCGGCATCTGCTTATTCCCAACAGCCAAGAAGGGCGTGGTAATGCCGTGGAGCAATCAAGGAGGCGGTGGCGGCGGAGGATGGAAGGGCGGCGGCGGCGGTGGCCCCTGGGGGCAGGGTCCGTCCGGCGGCGGCGGCGGCCAGCAGCCGGACCTTGAGGAGCTCCTGAGGCGCAGCCAGGATCGGCTCAAGCAGGTGATGCCGGGATCCGGCATCCCGGGACCACTTCTCTTCCTCCTTGCGGCAATCGGCATAGCTGTTGCGGGCTTTTATGCTTTCACTTTCCGCGTTCAGCCGGATGAGCTCGGCGTTGTCCTTCGCTTCGGCGAGTTCGTGCGCCAGGAGCCGCCGGGTCTGCACTTCCGCCTACCCTATCCGATCGAAGAGGTCCGCCTCCCCAAGGTGACGCGCAAGAACACGATCGAGGTTGGATTCCGCTCGAGCGTCGTGCGCCGCGGGTCGACAGGCACGACCAACGTGCCTGAGGAAAGCGGCATGCTGACCGGCGACGAGAACGTCGTCGAGGTGCCGTTCGTGGTGATCTGGCGCATTCAGGACGCCGAGAAGTATTTGTTCCGCATCCAGAATCCCGAGCCGACCGTGAAGGACGTGGCCGAGAGCGCCATGCGCGAGGTCGTCGGCAAGAGCGACTTCGAGCGCATTTTGACCACCGAGCTCGGTTCTGTTCGCACAGCGGTCCAGAAGCTGATGCAGGACACGCTCGACAAGTACGAGTCCGGCATCATCATCGACGAGGTCTCGCTGCAGCGGGTGTTCCCGCCGGCCTCGGTGGGCGACTCGTTCCGCGATGTCCAGGCAGCCAAGATCGACCTCGAGACGCTGAAGAACCAGGCCCAGGCCTACGCGAGCAAGATCGTGCCCGAGGCCCGCGGCGCCGCCGACCGGATCATTGCCGAGGCGGAAGGCTACAAGAAGCAGACCGTCGAGGAGGCCATCGGTCAGGCGTCGCGCTTCGAGGCCGTGCTCAAGGAGTACGAGGCGGCCCCACGCGTGACACGTGAGCGCCTGTACCTCGAGACGATGGAGCGCGTTCTCGGCGGTGCCGACAAGATCATTCTCGACAACAAAGGTGGTGGCTCGGGGGTGGTGCCGTACCTCCCGCTCGACCAGCTGCAGCGCAAGCCGCAAGGAGCGAAGTGATCATGCGCGCCTTCTTTTCATTCGTGATCGCGCTGGTGGTCGGAGCGGCATTGCTCGCCTACTTCGCCTTCTTCATCGTGAACCAGAACGAGCAGGCACTCGTGCTGGAGTTCGGCAAGCCGAAGCGCGTCATCGATCGCGCGGGCTTACACTGGAAGATCCCGGTCGTGGAGACCGTCGAATACTTCGACAAGCGCATTCTCGACCTCGACATGACGCCCCAAGAGGTGCCGGCTGCGGATCAGAAGCTGCTCCTCGTCGATGCCTTCGCGCGCTACCGTATCAAGGATCCGCTGAAGTTCTATCAGGCGGTTACGAGCGAGTATTACGTGCCGCAGCGTTTCGGGCCGATCGTTCAGTCGACCTTGCGCCGTGTTCTCGGTACCGCGAGCTTCATCGATATCGTGCGTAACAAGCGCGAGGAGCTGATGCAGCGAATTGCGGCCGAGGTGAACAAGCAGGGCCAGGACTTCGGTCTCGAGGTCGTCGACGTGAGAATCAAGCGCGCCGACCTTCCCGAGAAGAACCTCCAGAGCGTCTACGACCGCATGAAGGCGGACCGCTTCAAGGAGGCGGAGGAGCTCAGGGCCGAGGGCCGCGCCGCAGCCAACAAGATCCAGGCCGATGCAGATCGCGATTCGATCACCATTCGCGCCGAGGCCCGCCGCAAGGCGGACCAGATGCGCGGTGAGGGCGACGCCGAGCGCAATCGCATCTTCGCCAATGCGTTCAAGCGCAATGAGGAGTTCTTCTCCTTCTACCGCTCGATGCAGGCGTACGAGCAAGGGATCAAGTCCGGTGATACGCGGATGCTGCTGTCGCCTGACAGCGAGTTCTTCCGCTACTTCACCAATCCAACAGGCGGTGCAACCCCGACCACGCCGCCGCCCGCCGCACAGCGATGAGCGATCTGGTCGCGGCCCTCGGCCTGGTTCTCGTCATCGAGGGCCTGCTGTGGGCCGCGTTTCCATCGCTGACGACGCGCATACTCAAGTCGGTGGTCGAGACACCTGAGCCAGCCTTGCGCCTCTTCGGCGTTGTGGCCATAGCGATCGGGGTGTTGATCGTCTGGCTGGTGCGCGGATGAATGAAAAAGGGCCGCCCTCGGGCGGCCCTTTCCATTTCTGTACCCGTATCGATGTCGATCAGAAGCGGATGCGGGTACCAGCGAGGATATAGTGCATGTCCTGGCAGCTTCTGGACGTTTCGCTGAGACAGAAAGCGTCCGCGGTGAGCGAATAGTTCTTGTAGGTCAGCCAGAACTCCATCGCCGCTGCATCGACGTGCTGGACGATACCAACGCCCCAGTGCTCGAGCTTGGAGCCACTGGTGGTCGAGTCGCTTCCGCCAGCGTTGTACTCGTAGCCCAGATCCTTCCATTGGCTGTATTCGCCGAACAGAACGGTGTCGCCGATCCCGAAGAAGTTCCGAGCAATACCACCCGACAGGTAATAGAAGCTCGAGTCGAAGGAACGCGTGCTGTTGATCGAGCCTGCGGTGGTGTCGATGGTCTGGAAGTGGTTGTTGTCACGCGAGCCGGCAGCACCCGTGAAGAATAGGCCTGTCGGCATATGGCGGATCGAGAGTGAGCCAGCGAGCTGCTCGACGGACTTCGTGCAGTTGAAATCGCACTCGTACGTGCCGGGCTGGCCGGCATACCGGAGTACCTGATTGCCAGCGGCATTCGTCGTGTAGATCTGCTGAATGTCCGCATTGTACTCCGAGCGTACGCTGTAGCCGATGGCACCGGCGATGCGAATGCCGTTGAACTCACCGGCATAGCGCAGAGCGGCGTCCCAGTAGTTGTCTTCCCCGAACGAGGCGCCAAGCGTGAACCCGGCGACAGTCGGCGTCCGGTACTGGATGTGCTCGACGCGCTCGTTCAGCCAGTCCTGGCCACCCTGGAAGAAGTTGCCCCACGTCCGGGTGCCGCCAGCAAAGGTGCCGTCTGCGCGACGAATGCGGAAGCCCGAGTTCATCAGTCGGACGTCGTTGGAGGCGCCCATGCCCTTACCGGAGAGATCGACGAGGATCACGTTGTTTGCCGCCGACGAACCATGGCCGAGGCTCACGCGACCGAGACGGCTGTGCTCGACCCAGGCCATGGCCTCACGAAGATTGGCGCTCGATGCGCCACCGTCGTCACCGACGTTGTTCGGTGCACCCTGTGTGTTGCCCGGACCTGCGCCGTTCGCCTGAGTTTGAGACCCGGAGGAGCTGCCGAACGCTTCAAACTCGTAGATGAAGCCGGCGCTGATCTCAGGCAAGATTTTGGCCGAGCCAGTGAGCCGCCAGCGCGAGTTGGACTGCGCCGGGCCAGAGACGTACATGTCGTTCTGGACGCCGTCGTCCCAGAACATCAGCTGCTGCGAGATCTGGCCCGAAATCGTGACCGAGACCTTGCGGGTCCCCTTACGGACCGTCGTCGCCTCGAGCTCGGCAACTCGCTCCTCGAGGTCGGCGCAGCAGTTGCCGCCGAGATCCGCGGCCGTCGCAGGAGTGAAGCCCACGAGCAGCGCGGCAGCGGCGGCCATCGAAATGCGACTGAGTGTCGTCATCGATCCCCCATTCATGTTGTCTAGTCTCCATTTTTTCGATCGCTTCCAGCGCGGAAGCAGAGTGCGCAGCCCGGCGGCTGGTGGCTCGCGCTCCTTCGGGGCTGCACGCACGCGCCTCAAGCGCACGCCGTCACGAGGGAACGCGGGTGGAAACAAACGCGGGTACTCGACGGGTACGCGGTCCGCGGCAGGACCAAATGAGCACCGGGCTTGCTTCCTGCGCCTACGACCTGCCGGAGCGGCCTTTGTCCGCCCCTGGGCCTGCCGCATGTGAGCCCCCGACTGGAGGACTCACCGTCGCCGCAACTAGCAGTTGTGTCGTAGGGTAAATGCACGCTCCGCGCAAACGCATTGCGTGTGCTCCGCCGTATTCAGCAACTAGAGGTGGATTTTCTGCAACACTGCGCGTTGCCGGCACCGATGTCCGGGCGGAGGAAGTACTGCCAACGGCGCTGAATTTCAGCCGTTGTCGCGTTGCGGGCGCTCCAAAACGCATTCCACCCCGCAGAGCGACGCCCTGCGGGGTGGATACATCTGAAGCTGCTGGAGGTCGGACTTAGAAGTCCGAGCCCTTATGCGGGCATGGCGGTCTCAACGAGGCGTGCCCAGTAGGAGACGCCGGCCGGGATCGCGTCGTCATTGAAGTCGTAGGCCGGATGGTGGACGCCCGCAGTATTGCCGTTACCGATGAAGACGAACGCACCCGGCCGCGCTTCGAGCATGTAAGCGAAGTCCTCGCCGCCGAGCACAGGTGGCGCGTTGTCGTTCACAGAAGCGTCGCCCGAGATCTCGCGGGCGACCTTCACGGCGAAGCGGGTCTGCGCCTCGTGATTGACGGTCACCGGATAGCCGTCCGTGTAAGTCATCGTGATCTTGGCGCCATGCGCCTTGGCAATGCCGTCGCTAATCTCGGCAATGCGCTTCTTGACGAGGGCGCGGATCTCATCCTTCAGCGTGCGCACCGTGCCCTGAAGCCGCGCCGTCTGGGGTATGACGTTCATCGCGTCGCCAGCATGGAACATGGTCACGGACACCACGGCGGAGTGAACCGGGTCAACGTTCCGCGCCACAATCGTCTGCAGGGCTGCGTGAAGCTGGCAGCCGACGGCGACGGGATCGATGCCGAGATGGGGCTTGGCGGCGTGCGTCCCGAGGCCCTCTATGAGGAATTCGATGCGGTCCGAGGCGGCGAGCAGCGGGCCGGGGCGCGTCGCGAACGCACCGACCGGAAGGCCAGGCGCCGTATGCATCCCATAGACTTCGGTTACACCGAAACGATCCATCATGCCGTCGTCGACCATGGCCTTACCGCCGGCGCCGCCTTCCTCTGCAGGCTGGAAGATCACGACTGCGGTGCCATCGAAGTTGCGGGTCTCAGCGAGATACTTGGCGGCACCGAGGAGCATGGCCGTATGTCCGTCATGGCCGCAGGCGTGCATGGCGCCCGGGATCTTCGAGGCATACGGCAACCCCGTATGCTCCTGCATGGGGAGCGCATCCATGTCCGCCCGCATTCCGATCACGCGGCCCGATTTGTTCGTTTTGCCACGGATCACGCCGACGACACCCGTGCGGCCGATGCCTGGCACCACCTCGTCACATCCGAATTCAATCAGCTTGTCCTTCACCAGCGCTGCGGTGCGGTGGACCTCGTAGAGGATCTCCGGGTGCGCGTGGATGTCCCGGCGCCATTCGGTGATCTCTTCCTTGAGTGCCGAGACGCGATTGATGACGGGCATGGAAGTCCTCGAGAGTGTGGTTGGGATGGAAGGATGGCGATGCGTTCGGCGCATGAAACGCCTTCGCCTTCCGCTGGTCAACGGGACCGGAGCGCGAACGGCTGCGGTTGATGCAACCCTGCGTCGCGCGCCCCAGCTTCAGGCCCGAGCTTCAGGCCCGAGCTTCAGGCCGGGGCCTGCTCGGCCACCTCGTGGAACGCAGCCCGGAGCCTTTGCGCGAGCAGGCCCGGTGCACCGTTGCCGACCGGTTTGCCGTCGATCGAAACGACCGGCATGACGATGCTCGTCGCCGAGGTGATGAACGCCTCGCGTGCGCCCTGCGCCTCCTCGATCGTGAAAGGTCGCTCGATCACCGCAATGCCTTCGCGCTTGAGCACATCGAGCAGCGTCGCGCGCGTAATGCCAGACAGAATTGCGTTGTCCAGCGCCCGGGTGACGAGCTTGCCCTCGCGATCGAGGATCCAGGCATTCGCGGACGCTCCCTCTGTGACATAGCCTTCCGCATCCACGAACCAAGCGTCATTCGCGCCGCTCTCCTTGGCGCGCTGCTTGGCCAGGGTGGCGGGGAGCAGCATCACCGTCTTGATGTCACAGCGCCCCCAACGAACGTCCGGGGTGCTCTGGATGGCGATGCCTTTGGCCGCGGTGGCTTCAGCCTTGGCCGAGGAAAGACGGCGCGCGAGGCAGATCACGGTCGGCAGCGTATCGGGCGAGGGGAAGTAGAAATCGCGCCGTGCCACGCCACGCGAGACCTGAAGATAGACGAGGCCGATATGGATGCGGTTGCGCCTGATGGTCTCGCGCATCACGCGGCCCCATGATGCGCGGCTCATCGGCAGCGGAATGCCGAGCTCGCCGAGGGAGCGCTCGAGCCTCGCGAGATGCCGCGTCTCGTCGATCAGGCGCCCTTCCCGCACCTCGCAAACCTCGTAGACCGCGTCGCCGAACTGGTTGCCGCGATCCTCCGGGTGGATTGCGGCCTCGGCGTAGGGCAAGTAGCGGCCGTTCACATAGATGGTGCGGGTCATCTGACCTCCGGTTGGGGGATTGGTGTGGTGGCGGGTTCAGAAGAACTCGATCGACACGCGGAAGAGCTGCTCGACGTCGCGCACGCTGTCCGCCCCCGCGAACAGTATGACGCGATCCTTGACCTGCACCTGGGTGTCGCCGTCGGGGACAATGACCTTGCCGCCCCTCACGATGGCACCGACGCGAACGCCCTTGAGCTGCGGAACATCCTTCAACGCCTTTCCGACGATCGGCGCGGTTTCCAGCGCCTCGGCTTCCATCAGCTCGCCCGCGCCGCTTCCGACGCTGTGCACGCCGAGAATGCGTCCGCGGCGTACGTGCTGGAGAATGCGGCTCACGGTGATGACGCGCGGATTGATCTCCGAATCGATGTCGAACGAACGAATGACGCTCGCATAGCCCGAGCTGTTGACCAGACAAAGGCTGCGCGCGGCACCGAGCTGCTTGGCCAGCGCGCACGCGAGGATGTTGACTTGGTCGTCGTTGGTCAAAGCGACGATCGTATCGGCGCTCGTCACTTCCGCCTCGCGCAGGATCTCCTCCGAGAGCGCGCTGCCGTGCAACACCACGGTGCGCTCGAGGTTCTCGGCGATCTCCTCGGCGCGGTCGCGGCTCGCTTCGATGATCTTGGCGCGCACGCCCGTATGACGGCGCTCGAGCTCGCGGGCGACGTAGAGACCGATGTTACCGCCACCGGCGATGACGACCCGCCGCGTCGGCGCCTCGGCCTGTCCGAAAATGCTGAGCGTGCGCGCGACCTGCCCCGCCGGCGTGACCACATAAATGTCATCGCCCTCGGTGATGTGGTCATCGCTGTGCGGGATGATGATCTCTCCCCGGCGTTGGATGGCGACGACGACTGCGGGAAGATCAGGGAAGAGCTCGGACAGCTGTCGCAAGGGCGTATCGAGCACCGGACATTCGCTGTCGCATGTGAGGCCGATCGAGGCGACGGTGCCCTCCGCGAAGGTCACGGTATCGAAAGCGCCGGGCAGCGAGAGGCGTCGGAGCACCATTTCGCCCACCTCGCGCTCGGGCGAGATGATAACGTCGATGCCCATGCCGCCGCGGCTGAAGAGCTTCGCCCACTCCTTGTTGAGGTAGGTCTGGGAGCGCACGCGCGCAATCTTGGTCGGGACGTCGAAGAGGGTGCCGGCGATTTGGGCCGCCATCATGTTGACCTCGTCGTGCAGTGTCACCGCGATGATCATGTCGCATTCGCGGGCGCCGGCCCTCTCCAGCACGTCAGGATGCGCCCCGTTGCCCACGTAGGCGCGGGCTTCGAGCGTATCGTTGACCTTTTGGACGAGGTCGGGGCGAACGTCGATCATCGTGACGTCGTTGCCCTCCGCAGAGAGCCGCTCGGCAATGCCGTAGCCGACCTGCCCGGCACCGCAGACGAGAACCTTCATGGTGTAGCGCCTCCAGGGGCGTGCCCTTTTTTGCTTTCGTCTACAGCCTGGGCCGTCAGCCGACAACGGCGCGAACGCAGGATCACCGGGAAATTCGCTGGAAACAGGGCGCTAGTCGATCTTGGCAGCCATCGCGACTATGCACGGCTGCTGCGAAGGCATGGAAAAATGGTTAGCTCTCGTTCCATTTGGTGAGCATCAACTCGTACCAAACTATGCCGTGCTCGGTACCCGGAAAAGGCTCGGCGGTGTAGGCGACTGTGCGCGCGTGGTGCATACCGATCTTGTCCAGGACGCGACGGGATCCGTGGTTCACCGCCAGCGTGCACGCCACGATCTTATCGTACCCAGCGCTCCTGAACCCCCAGTTGACGAGAGCCGAAGCCCCTTCCGAGGCTAACCCCTGACCCCAATCCATCCGGCGCAGGCGATATCCGAGCTCGGCCAAGGTCTCACTCTCTGGCCACAAACAGAACCACCCGACGAATGCGCTGTTGGCAGTACGACGCGCAGTCCAAACGTGAGGCTCCGTTCCTCTGGGCATGAGGAACGTCGCGTTTGGATCGACATTTTCACGGTCGACGGGGTGTCCGCCGTTAAGAAAGCGCATGATCTCAGGATCAAGCTCAAGGTCTATGAAGTCAGCGCGGTCACTCGGGGAGCAAGGACTGAGCGTCAGCCGAGCTGTCTGCAATACGGCCACTATCGGACATCCATCCAACGCTCCGGCGGGTATGGCTAGACCGGCGCGCCCGATCGCTGGGCCTTGACGGCGGCGTAGTAGGCCCACAGTAGCCGCGCGGCCACCCCCCGCCAGGGCCGCCAGCTCTCGGCCAGCTCCTCGAGCTCGACGAGCGTCAGTCGCTCGCCCCGCTTGGCCGCGGTGGCTGCCGCGATCTGCAGCGCGAGGTCACCTGCCGCGAATGCGTCGGCGCGCCCCAGGCAGAACAGGAGGTAGATGTCGGCGGTCCAGGGACCGATGCCGCTGACCTGCCGGAGGGCCTCGTGCACGGCAAGCTCGGGCGCAGTCGCCAGCGCGTCGAGATCGAGCTGCTTCGATTTCACGGCCGTCGAAATCGCCCTGAGCGTCCTGATCTTGCCGCCCGAGAGACCGGCCGCACGCAACACCTCGTCCGGGGCCTTCAGCACCTTGGCGGCGCTCAAAGGGCGGAGTGATTCCTCGAAGCGGCCCCAGATGGCGGCGGCGCTGGCAATGGAAAGTTGCTGGCCGACGATGATGCGCGCGAGGCCCTCGAAGCCCGGCTCACGGCGGCGCAGCGGCGGGTCGCCGGCAACGTCGTGGGCGTGGCGCAGGATCGGACATTTCCGCCGGAGCGCACGCACGCCTGTGCGAACGTCGTCGTCGGTCTCGATGATGATGTGCACGAGCTTCTTGGTGGGGGGCATCGTCGGCATTCGGGTTCTTGTTGCTTCGACCTGCGGGTCGGGCCGCAGGAGCCTGCCAGAGCGCGCGTCGCGAGGGAACCCGAAATCCGTATCTTCAGCGAACACTCCTGACATCGCCGCCATGGCTGCGCCGCCAGCCCTGGTTCGCCCGCTCGACGAGCATGAATTCGGCGAGGTTCTCGAGCGTGATCATGCCGACGACCCGCTCACTGTCGTCGACGACACCAACGAGGGGTTTGCCGCTCGTATGCAGCAGCTCGGCCGCTTCCGAAAGTGGCGCCCGGCTGCTGATCGTCGGGATATCGCGCTCCATGACATCGAGCACGGGCGTTTCGGGCCCGCTGCTCGCGAGCGCCTGGATCATGCCGTCCCGGGTCAGCACACCGCGAAGCCGCCCGCCCCCGTCGGTAATCGGGAATTCCCTCTGCGTGGTGCCGAGCAGCGCGCTCACCGCGTCGCCGACGCTCGACGTCGTCTCGAGGTGGGTGAACGAGGTGATGGTGGCATCCCGCATGCTCGCGCGCTTGGTCGCGTCCCCAAGCTCCACGGCATAGGTCTCGTGGCTCGCTGCGAGGAAAACGAAGAGCGCGATGAAGATCAGCAGTGGATTGCCGAAGAGGCCGAGGAAGCCGAGCCCGAAGGCTGCGGCCTGGCCGATGCGGGCGGCGATGCGCGTCGCCGTCACCTTGTCGAGCTTGTAGGAGAGCAGGGCCTTGAGCGCGCGCCCGCCGTCCATGGGGAAGGCGGGGAGGAGGTTGAAGACGACCAGAATGATGTTGATGAGCGCCAGCCGCGAAATGAAGTCGATGTTCTGAAGGGCGGCTGGATCGGACTGGCCGGGATGGAGGTTCGCACCGAAGAAACCGACGAGGACGAGGGCGATGACGACGTTGACCGCCGGCCCAGCCAACGCGATCAGCAGTTCCTGGGTTGGGTTGTCGGGCATTCGCTCGATGTTGGCGACCCCACCGATCGGCAGCAAAATGATGTCGCGCGTCCCGATGCCGAACCGCCGCGCCATCAGGACGTGCCCGTACTCGTGCGCCAGTACGCAGGCGAAGACCGCGAGGATGAAGGCGACGGCCGAGAAAGCGGCAGCCGTTCCGCCCTGGGCTCCTGCGACGAGCCCGAACCAGGCCAGCAGGAGGAAGAAGGTCAGGTGTATGCGGACCTCGGTTCCGGCGATGCGGCCGAGCGATATGGACCATCCCATCATGTGACGCGCGATCCTTGTGAGTTCATCCCGTCAGGGTTGAACTTACCAGATGAACGCCGTCGCCGCGACCCGGGCACGGTGCTCAAAAAAACGCGCGGATCTGGATTTATATGCGGCGCACAAACTGTCTGTGCCTATGGGAGCAGCAAGTCGCGCCGTTCTGCTCAGATCGACCCTTAATGGCTGGCAGAAAATAATTCTTGTTCCGCAGCTTACAGGGCACGGCTCATTTCGGATGCCGGCGCGGTGCGGGGGCGCTTATCCACAGAACGTGACTGAGTCAAGAACGGACGTGCATAAATTGGGATGATGCTGTATATATCTCAGGCGGCAGAGCGCCTTGCCTTGGCGGGACGAGACGCGATTTGTGCCGTGAGTCGGTACCGCGAGGGGTGCCGGTGTGCGGGGTGTGTCATGTTAGTCAAGCCCATGATTATGGTGATTGTCTCAGCATTGCTCGGCCCCGCGATGGGTGTCGGGCTATTTTTATTGATGCAGGTTCAATAATCGGGTCGCGAAACTAGCGTTCGCCGCCTGTCTATCCCTGGGCGGGGATGGCTCGTTCATTTCCATTGGCGCGCTTCGACATTTGGCAGACGGCGCCCTCGGCATTCAGGACTCGGATCCGCTCATCGGCGCGCGTGCTCGGCCATTGGTGTCGATCGCCTCGCGAACGGTCTGCGCGAGCTTGGCTTGGCGATACGGCTTCATCAGCACCTTGATACGCAGCTTGTCGATGTCGCCGGCATCGATCAGGCCGCCCGCATAACCAGTGGTCAGTAGGACGGCAATCTCCGGGTGCGCAGCGCGCAGACGCTGGGCCAGCTCGAGACCGGAGATGCCACCCGGCATCATGTAGTCGGTGAAGACGACAGCCGGGCGGAGGCCTCCCGCAATGGCGCCCAGCGCGGCATTGGCATCCCCGACCGCCTCCACCTCATAGCCAAGCGCGCTCAGCCGCTGGATCGTCAACCGCCGAACTTTCGCATCGTCCTCGACGGCGAGGACGAGTTCGCCGCGCCCGAGCGGCAGCACCTCTTCCTGCCGGCCGGCCGAATGCGTGCCATCATCGGCATCAGCACGCGGCAGGTAGATGCGAATCGTAGTTCCTTTCCCGACCTCGCTGTAGAGCGTCGCCTGTCCCCCGGACTGGCGTGCGAAGCCATAGACTGACGCGAGGCCGAGGCCGCTCCCTTTTCCGGGGCCCTTCGTAGTGAAGAAGGGTTCGAAGGCGTGCTCGGCGACCTCGGGCGGCATCCCATGGCCGTTGTCGGTCACCGAGAGCACGACGTACTGGCCGACCTGAAGGCCGGGGATCAACTCGGCGCCTGACTCATCGAGGATTGCATTGCGCGTCTCGACGACGATGCGGCCGCCGACCGGCATGGCGTCGCGCGCGTTGAGCACGAGGTTGACTATCGCGGTCTCGATCAGCCCCGGATCTGCGCGTGTCATCCATAGATCGGTGGCCGGAATCACATCCAGCACGATGTTGGCGCCGATCGTACGCCGCAGTAGGTCGGCCACGGCCGTGACCATACCGTTGAGCGAGATCTTCTGGCTCTCCAGGCGCTGGCGGCGGGCAAATGTCAGCAGATGATCTGTGAGTTGCGCGCCCTTCTCCGACGCTTCCTTGACCTCGCGCAGCAGATCGAGTTGATCGCCGTCCGAAATCCGCGGTTCGAGCAGTTCCAGGTTGCCGACGATCACCGTCAGCAGATTGTTGAAGTCATGGGCGATGCCGCCGGTGAGCTGTCCGATCGCTTCGAGGCGTTGCGCGGTCCGCGTCGCGGTCTCGCGCTTGAGCTCGCGCGTCACGTCGCGCACCAGCGCGACGTAGCCGACGCCGACGTTGGCGCCGTCGCGCACTTCGGACCACACTGCCTCGCCCGGAAAGCGCTCGCCATTGCGGCGGCGGAAACTCGCGATGATGGGGGCTTGTAGTTGCTGTTGCTGGCGCTCCAGGGAAAGGGCCGTCGACGTATGCTGCACGGCCTCCTCGCGATCGTCGAACAGCATGGTAATGGATCGTCCGACGATCTCCTGAGCGTCATAGCCGAAGATGCGCACGAAGGCGGGGTTGGCGATCTGGATGTTGCGGTCGGTGTCGGTGACGACGAAGGCGTCGGGAACGCTATCGAAGATCGATTGGAAGAGCGCTTCCTCGCGCGCGAGCTGCCGCTCGGTCAGGCGCTGTTGCCTGAGATCGACCATGATGCCGGCAAAATAGTGTGCGCCGTCGTCCTCGAACTCTCCGACAGAGAGGTGGACGGGGACGCTCGAGCCGTCCTTGTGCTGGCCTGTGACTTCGCGCCCGATGCCGATGATGCGGCGATCGCCGGTCGAAAGGTAGCGCGCAATGAACCCGTCATGGGCGCGCGCGAGGTCCTCGGGCATGAGCATGGAGACGTTGCGCCCAATCAGCTCTTCCTCGGTGTAGCCGAACATGCGCTCGACGGCGGGATTGGCGCCCTGGACGATGCCCCGGGCGTCGATGGTGACGATTGCGGAAACCGCAGAGTCGAGAATAGCTCTGAGCCGTGCCGCGTCGTTGCTTGCAGTGTTCATGTCATGTCCTCTGCGGGGACGTTATCACGTCTCGCGCGGCGGATAGCCGGCCCAGGGCCTCACCGTGCGAATGGCAAGGTGGCTATGGAGCCGCGCGACATGCGGAAGTCGCGCCAGTCGCTCACGGTGAATACGCTCGAAATCGGCTGCATCGACCGCGACGACGCGCAGCAAGTAGTCCGTGTCGCCAGCCATGAGGTGACATTCGAGGATCTCGGGCGCCGCCTCGACGGCCCGTTCGAAAGCTTCGAGCGCCTTGTCGCTCTGTGAGCGCAAAGCGACCTCGACAAAGAACTCCATGGCGTAGCCGAGCGCGCGCCGGTCGAGCCGCGCCGTATAGCCGGCGATGACGCCGGCCTGCTCGAGACTTCTGATCCGCCGGTGGCAGGCCGAAGGCGAGAGCCCGGCAACGGCTCCGATCTCGGCGACGGTCTGGCGGCTGTCCGTCTGCAGGGCGCGGAGAATGCGCCGGTCGATCGCATCGACACTCATTCGAAGGTTGTCCCGAATTACGAGGGCATATCGGCAAATTATTGCACGAAAGGTACTCAGGACACCGAAGTTTCGTGCCGTTTTGCTAATCCGGCAGCCTAAATTTCGAACGTGGTGAGCGGCAGCGGGAGGCAGGCTATGCGGATCGGCGTTCCAAAGGAGATCAAGGTCCAGGAGTTTCGTGTCGGCATGACACCGGTCTCGGTGCGCGAGGCGGTTTCGCGCGGCCATGAGGTCATGGTCGAGACGAACGCGGCATTGCGCCAGGGCATCACCGACGACGACTACCGCAGGGCCGGCGCGGCGATCCTGCCCTCGGCCGCCGAGGTGTTCGCCAAGGCGGATATGATCGTGAAGGTCAAGGAGCCGCAGCCCGTCGAATGCAAGATGCTGCGCGAAGGCCAGACGCTTTTCACGTACCTCCATCTCGCGCCCGACCCCGAGCAGGCCAGGGCGCTCATGGCGTCAGGTGCGACGGCCATCGCCTACGAGACGGTGACCAACGCGCGCGGCGGCCTGCCGCTGCTGGCGCCCATGAGCGAAGTTGCGGGTCGCATGGCCATCCAGGCCGGCGCGCACTGCCTCGAGATGGAACAGGGCGGACGCGGGATGCTGCTTGGCGGTACGGCGGGCGTGCCACCGGCCAAGGTCGTGGTGCTGGGCGGCGGCGTGTCCGGTGCGAATGCGGCGCGCATGGGCCTCGGCCTCGAGGCGCACGTCACGATCCTCGATATCAACATCGACCGGCTCGCCGAGCTGAAGGCGCAGATGGGCGCGGGGCTGACGACAGTCTTCTCGACCCGGCAGGCCGTCGAGGACTACGTGCTCGAGGCCGATCTCGTGATCGGCGCTGTGCTCGTGCCCGGTGCCGAGGCCCCGAAGCTCATCACGCGTGACATGGTCAAGGAAATGAAGCGCGGCTCGGTCATCGTGGATATCTCGATCGACCAGGGCGGCTGCGCCGAGACCTCGCGTCCGACCACGCACGCCAAGCCGACTTTCGTCGTGGACGACGTCGTGCACTACTGTGTCGCGAACATGCCGGGGGCGGTGGCGCGCACGTCCACGTTTGCTCTGAACAACGCGACCCTCCCGTTCATTCTGGCGCTGGCCGGCAAGGGGGCCAAGCGGGCCATGGCCGAGGACCCCCACCTACTGGCCGGTCTCAATGTCTACGCCGGGCGCATCACCTACCCCGCCGTCGCCGAGGCCCTGGGCGTGGAAGCTGTCCCGGCGAAGGTGGCGATTGGGTAGGGCTGTACTAGTCGCCTCTCCCCGCGTGCGGGGAGAGGGTTAAGGCGAGGGGCAGCGGCAAACGCCGACGCGTGCATCTGGCGCCGCCCCTCATCCCGACCTTCTCCCCGTAAAGGACGGGGAGAAGGAGAAGTGAGCATCTGCAACCCAAAGCTCCGCCGGGTTCGGCTTTCGCCGCGGGGTGCAAACGGATATAAGGCGGCCCAACTGCTGCCATCCGTGAGGCACCACCGCACGTCGCCATGCAAAAACAGAAGAAAGATCAGCGCCCTGAGGCGCGCCTGCCCAAGGGCTTCCAGGACACAGGACCTGGGGACGCGCGCGCGCTCGCCCGGATGCTGGCAACGATCCGCGAGGTCTACGAGTCCTACGGCTTCGAGCCGCTCGAGACGAGTGCCATCGAGTACACGGACGCGCTCGGCAAGTTCCTGCCCGACCAGGACCGCCCCAATGCCGGCGTCTTCTCCTTCCAGGACGAGGACGAGCAATGGCTCTCGCTGCGCTATGACCTGACGGCGCCGCTCGCTCGCTATGTCGCCGAGAACTACGACCGCCTGCCGAAGCCCTACCGCCGCTATGCCACCGGTCCCGTCTGGCGCAATGAGAAACCCGGCCCCGGCCGCTTCCGCCAGTTCACGCAATTCGACGCCGACACGGTTGGCTCCGAGAGCGTCGCGGCCGATGCCGAGATCTGCATGCTCGCCGCCGACACCATGGAGCGTCTCGGCATCGCGCGCGGCGACTACGTCATCAAGGTCAACAACCGCAAGGTGCTCGATGGCGTCATGGAGGCAATTGGCCTCGCCGGTGCCGAGCATGCTTCAGGCCGCCTCACGGTGCTCCGCGCCATCGACAAGCTCGACCGCCTCGGCGTCGCAGGCGTGCGCGCATTGCTCGGCAAGGGCCGCAAGGACGAGAGCGGGGACTTCACGCCCGGCGCCGGCCTCGATGAGGCGCAGATCGCCAAGGTCGTCGGCTATGTCTCGGTCGAAGCGGCAGCAAGCGGACGCGAGACAGTCGCGCGCCTGCGGACCGTCCTCGACGAGACCGCCATCGGTCGCGAAGGCCTCGATGAGCTCGATGAGATCGCGTCGCTGGCCGAAGCCTCCGGCTACACGGCTGACCGTATCCGCATCGACCCTTCCGTCGTCCGCGGCCTCGAGTACTACACCGGCCCCGTCTTCGAGGCCGAGCTGACCTTCAAGGTTACTGGCGACGACGGCCAGCCCGTGCGTTTCGGCTCGGTCGGCGGCGGCGGTCGCTATGACGACCTCGTTGCCCGCTTTACCGGCCAGCGCGTGCCCGCGACCGGGTTTTCCATTGGCGTGTCGCGGCTTCTCTCCGCTCTCCAGTATTTGAAGAAGGGCGAGAGCAACGCGGGGACCGGCCCGGTTGTTGTGCTCGTCATGGATCGCCAGGATCTGCCGCGCTACCAGCGCCTCGCCCAGCGCCTTCGCCAGGCGGGCATTGCCGCCGAGATGTACCTTGGCACGTCGGGCATGAAGGCCCAGATGAAATATGCCGACCGCCGCGGTGCGCCCTGCGTTATAATCCAAGGCGGTGATGAGATTGCCAAGGGCGAGGTCCAGATCAAGGACCTGATCGAAGGTGCCAAGGCTGCCGAATCGATCAAGGACGCCAAGGAATGGCGCGAAGGGCGCCCCGCCCAGTTCTCAGTTTCTGAAGACCAATTGGTTTCTGCTGTGAAGGGCGTGCTCGCGCGGCATTCCGGTGACTGACATGAAACCTCGCCGAATATCTCCCGCCGGCCGGCTAGAACGGTCGGGCGGAAGGACATCTTTCCAGCAGCCGGTGGACTGAAAAGATGGCTGTAGAAACTTCCGACAGCTTCGAGGCACTCGAGGCGCAGGCCGCGGTCATCATGGCGGTGTTCAACGATGCCGCCTACGAGCGCGTTGCCCCGTCAATCATACAGCCAGCGGACATCTTCCTCGACGCCGTCGGCGAGCGCCTGCGCGCGCGCACGTACGTCTTCACGGATCAGGACGGCGAGATGCTGTGCCTGCGTCCAGACATCACCGTGCCGACCGCGCGCATCTATCTCCAGCGCCATCCCGATGCGGATGTCGCGGCGCGCTACTGCTACAACGGCTCGGTTTTCCGCTATCAGCCAGGCGGCGGCACGCCCGCGCACCCGCGCGAGTTCCGCCAGGCGGGCATCGAGCTTTATGCTCAGGCCGACGAGGAGAAGGCCGATGCCGAGGTGCTGCTGCGCACGCTCGAGGCCGTAAAGATGGCAGGTCTCAAGGCGCCGAAACTCAGGATCGGCGATCTCGGCCTCTTCGATGCGCTGCTCGATGCCGTGGATATTCCCGAGCGCTGGCGCCAGCGTCTCATTGCGCAATTCTGGCGCCCCGAGGCCTTCCGCACCGAGCTGAAGCGCCTCAGCACCGTGCCGGGTTCGGCCATCGAGGGCCTTCCCGCCGACTTGATCGCCAAGCTCGATCCCGAAGCGCCGAAGAAGGCCGAGGCGCTCGTCCAGGAGTACCTGGATGACAAAGGCATCGAGGCGATCGGTACGCGCTCCGTCGCCGAGATTGCGGAGCGCCTGCTCTCGATCTCCCAGGATGCGCGGTCGGCGCCGCTGCCGAAGGCCATTGCCGACCTGATCGAGAACTATCTTGCCATCTCCGCACCGGTCCGCGCGGCGGGCGCGCGCATCAAGGATCTCTTCCAGCGCAATGACGTCGACATTGGCGAGGCGCTCGACGCTTTCGAGCGGCGCCTGTCGCTGCTCACCAAAGGCGGTGCCAACATCGCGCAAGCGACCTTTGATGCCGAGTTCGGCCGCCAGTTCGAGTACTACACGGGCTTCGTGTTCGAGATCTGCTCCGACGATCTCGGCCCTGCGAGCCCCATCGCCGGCGGCGGGCGCTATGACGAGCTTCTGCGCGTGATCGGCGCGCCGGAGGCAATCCCCGCGGTCGGCGCCGCCATCTACACCGACCGGCTGCTGCTCGCTGCCGGAGGGGGCAACCCATGAGCGACCCGCTGATCCTGGCCGTACCTTCCAAGGGCCGTCTCATGGAGCAGACGGCGGAGGTCTTCGCGCGCGCCGGGCTGGTGTTGAAGAAGGTCGGGTCCGAGCGCGGCTATCGCGGCATCATCGAGGGTATCGACGGCGTCGAGGTCATCTTCGTGTCGGCCTCCGAGATCGTCGAGCAGCTCAAGGCGGGCCGTGCGCATCTTGGCGTCACAGGCGAGGATCTCGCGCGCGAGCAGGTCTCCGACATGGAGAAGCGCTTCCAGGTCATGCGCAAGCTCGGCTTTGGCAATGCCGATGTCGTCGTCGCGGTGCCGGAGGCGTGGATCGATGTGCGCATGATGAGCGACCTCGAGGCCGTCGGGCGCGACTTCCGGCGCGCTCATGGCCGTCACATGCGCGTTGCCACGAAGTACATGAACATCACGCGTCGCCATTTCCAGGCAAACGGCATCACGAGCTACCGCATTGTCGAGAGCCTCGGCGCGACGGAGGGTACGCCTGCCGCCGGCGCCGCCGAGCTGATCGTGGACATCACGACGACAGGCACGACGCTCAAGGCCAATGGCCTCAAGGTGCTCGGCGATGGTGTCCTGCTACGCTCGGAGGCGACGCTCTTTTCCTCGCGCGCGGCGGAGTGGACGCCCGACGCGCGCGCCACGCTCGCGGAGATCGCCCGCCGCATTGCCGGCCTGTAGAGCAGGCCCGCTGCGTCGTCGTCGGCCTTGCCGCCGCATCCCGATGGTGCTTAGTCGCGATCATGGACGCTGATGTTCCGCCCGTTCCGGCATTGAAGGCCGGGCTCACCGCGCGCTGCCCGCGCTGCGGTGAAGGAGCGCTATTCCGCGGGCCCCTCGCTGTGCGCGATCGCTGCTCCTCGTGCGGGCTCGACTACAAATTCATCGACACCGGCGATGGGCCCGCCGTCTTCGCCATCATGATTCTCGGGTTCCTGGTGCTTGGCGGCGCGCTGATCCTCGAATTCAAGGTCGGTCCGCCGCTCTGGGTGCATCTGCTGGTCTGGGGCGTTGGCACGCCGCTGCTGGCTCTCGGCCTGCTGCGCTTCCTGAAGGCTCTGCTGATTGCCCTCCAATTCAAGCACAAGGCCGAAGAAGGCCGGCTCGCCAAGGATTAGGCCAAGGATCAGGATTGTGCAGCGACCTCGCTCAGCCGGTCTCGTGTGGCTCATGGTGGCGGCGTTGCCCGCGCTCGCCATCCTGCTCGTGCTTGGCACGTGGCAGATGCAGCGCCTGACGTGGAAGGAAGGCCTGATAGCGCAAATCAACGCGCGCGTGCATCAGCCGCCGATGCCTCTCGTGGATGCGGAGAAGCTGCCGCCCGGCAGCCGCGAGTACGCACGCGTGAAGGTGCGCGGTACATTCCGCCATGATGTCGAGCAGCTCGTCTGGGAGCCTGATCAGCGCCAGGGACCCGGCTACCACGTTTACACGCCGCTGCGGCGCGACGATGGGCGCTTCATCCTCGTTAACCGCGGCTATGTCACGGAAGCGTTGAAGTCGCCATCGTCGCGGGGCCAGGGGCAACTCCCCGGCGAGGTAGAAGTCATCGGCCTCCTGCGTGAGCCACCCGCACGCGGCGCGTTCGATCCGAACCGCGATGCCAGGACAGGCGTGTGGTACTGGCGGGACTTCGACGGCATGACCCACGCGGCGCTGGGCGCCGACGCCAGCAAAGCCGTCCGCTACTTCCTCGATGCTGAAACCATGCCCGCCAATCCCGGTGGCTGGCCGCAAGGCGGCACGACGCGTCTCACGCTGCCGAACCGGCACCTCGAATATGCGCTCACATGGTACAGTCTCGCCGCGACGCTGGTCGGCGTGCTCATCGCATTCATCATCAGTCGCCTGCGCGCGCGCCAATGAGACGGGGTGATATGTCCGGACAGTGCTTCCGGCGGCCCTCTCCTCGTGTACACTTCCTTCCAACGCAAAGGCGCGGCCAGCGCCGCCAGCCGAGGAGGAACGCCCCATGTCAGTTGGCCAATCCGAACTTGCCCCTACCCGCGACCTCGCACGCTGGTCGAGCGCTCTCGCGGCCGGTCAGGTCTCCGACAGTGCGATGCTTTGGGCGAAGCACGCCCTGCTCGACTGGTTCGGCGTGACGATCGCGGGATCGCGCGAGGATCTGGCGCCGCTGCTGCTGGAGGAGTTCGGTGGCAAGGACGGTCCGGTGACGCTCGTCGCGCTGGGCGCCCGCGCCAAGGCGCACGATGCAGCGCTCATCAACGGCACGCTCTCGCACGCCCTCGACTATGACGACGTGAACGCCGACATGGGTGGCCATCCGACGGCACCGGTCGCGGCTGCAGCGCTGGCGCTCGGCGAGGCCCTTGGCAAGGGCGGGCGCGACGTGCTCCTCGCCTTCATCGCCGGCTATGAGGTCGAGTGCCAGATCGGTGCGATGGCGGGGCAGAGCCACTACGAGAAGGGCTTTCATGCGACGGGCACGTTCGGCACGTTCGGGGCGACCGCGGCCGCTGCGCGCCTCATGGGTCTCGACGCGCAGCAGACGGCCATCGCGTTGGGCATCGCAGCATCTGAAGCCGCCGGCCTCAAGTACAACTTCGGCACCATGACCAAGCCGCTGCACGTCGGCAAGGCCGCCATGAACGGCGTCATTGCAGCGCGGCTCGCAGCACGCGGGTTCACGGCGCGCGACGATGCGATCGAGGGACCTCAGGGCTTTGCCTATACGCAGGTGCCGGAGTTCACGCCGCGCGCCATCCGCCCCGATGCCTCCGCACCCTTTGAGGTCGAGGCGAACCTCTTCAAGTATCACGCCGCCTGTTACCTCACGCACTCGACCATCGAGGCCATCCGCGATCTGAAGCGCCGCCACAACATCGGCCTCGGCGATGTCGAGATGATCACGCTGAAGGTCGACCCAGGTCATCTCAAGGTGTGCGACATCCCCGAACCGAAGACCGGCCTCGAGATCAAGTTCTCGATCCGCCATCTCGCCGCCATGGCGCTCGGCGGCGAGGACACCGCCGCGCTCGGCACGTACTCGGACGAGATGGCCAACCGGCCCGTTTATCGCGAAGGCTCGCACCGGGTCTCGCTCGACACCAAGCCCCTGCCGCAGGAGCATCGCCACGGTGCGGCAGTCGCCATCGTGCTCAAGGACGGCCGCGAGCTGCTCGCCGAAACGAACGTCGGCATCCCAGCCAGCGACGTCGCCGCGCAAGGCGAGAAACTGCGTGCGAAGTTCCATTCCCTCGCCGAACCGGTCATCGGCCGCGGCCGCACGGGCGAGGCTCTACGCCTCATCGAGCGCTTCGAAACGCTGGACAGCCTCAAGCCTCTGATGACGGCCGTAGCCTGACCATCCGGGCCGGCTGCTTTTGCCTGGGAATGCGCTCAGTTTGCGCATTTCCCGGGCGTCCCTCCGTCGTGCCTGTTTGCCGCTTGACTTGCTGGTATGCCTGAAGGCTCATACCCGTAGTGAGGTGGCAATTGCCGTATCGCCGGGCGCGCGATGCGAATAGGAGGGATTCGTTTGGAAGCCGGTGTTGCCGTGCCGACGGGTGATGTGCTCGCGGTGGATGATCTCACGATCCGCTTCGATGGGCACGGTGTCGATCTCGTCGATGGCGCAAGCTTCCGACTCGGACGCGGTGAGACGCTCTGCCTCGTCGGCGAGTCGGGATGCGGCAAGAGCATCACGGCGCTTGCCGTCATGGGCCTGCTCGCGAGTCCTCCGGCGCGCATCACACGCGGTCGCGCGCTCTTCCAGGGCGAAGACTTGCTCTCCATGCCTGGGAAGCAGCTTGCGGGTCTGCGTGGCAATCGCCTCGCGATGATCTTCCAGGAGCCGATGACATCGCTCAATCCGGCGTTTCGCATCGGCGACCAGATTGCGGAGGCGGTCGTACGCCACCATGGCGGCACGTATCAGACTGCTCGCGAACGTGCACTCGATGTCCTGCGACGCGTGCGCATTCCGGCGGCCGAGAAGCGCCTCGATGCCTATCCGCACCAGCTCTCGGGCGGCATGCGCCAGCGCGTGATGATCGCCATGGCGCTCGTCAACCGGCCTGACCTGCTGATCGCCGACGAGCCGACCACCGCGCTCGACGTCACTATCCAGGCGCAGATCCTCGCGCTCATTGCCGAGCTTCAGCGCGAAGCCGGCATGGCTATGATCCTCGTGACGCATGATCTCGGCGTCGTGGCCGAGGTCGCCGATCGCGTTGCCGTCATGTATGCGGGCCGTTTCGTCGAAACGGGTCCGGTCGATGCGATCTTCTCGGACCCGCAGCACCCCTACACGCTCGGCCTCATTGGCTCGCTCCCCTCGCTCGGGAAGCGCGAGGGGCGGCTTGCGACGATTGCCGGCTCCGTGCCGCCACCGCAGCGCTTTCCGGCAGGATGCCGCTTCGCGACGCGTTGCCCGTTCGCCGACCAGCGCTGCGCATCCGAGGTGCCGCCGCTTGTCGAGACCGGCACGCCCGGCCATCAGGTTGCCTGCTTCAAGGCGCCGCTCGAGGTGCACGTTGGAGGGCTCGCGGCATGAACGCGCCCGCCGGCAGCGATGTCGTTCTCTCGGCTGAAGGCCTCGTGAAGCACTTCGGGGGTGGACGGCAACTTCTCAGCGGTCGCGCGCCGCTGATCCGCGCCGTCGACGGTGTCACCTTCGATGTGCGGCGCGGGGAGACCTTCGCAATCGTCGGTGAGTCCGGCTGCGGCAAGTCCACGCTCGCGCGGCTCATCCTGCGTCTCATCGAGCCGACCGCCGGGACGGTCGAGTTCGACGGCGCAGACATCACGGCCATAGGCGAAGAAGACATGCGCCGTCTGCGTCGCGAGATGCAGATGATCTTCCAGGATCCTTTCTCTTCGCTCAATCCGCGCATGACGGTTGGCGCACTGATCGCCGAACCGCTCGCTGTGCACGGTCTTGCCAGCGGACGCGAGCGCGCCGATCGCGTCGCCGACATCCTGCGCAAGGTCGGCTTGCCAGCGGAGCACGCCGAGCGCTATCCGCACGAGTTCTCCGGTGGCCAGCGCCAGCGCATTGGCATAGCGCGCGCGCTCGCGACGGGCCCGCGCCTCGTCATCGGCGACGAGCCTGTGTCCGCGCTCGATGTCTCGATCCGCGCGCAGGTGATCAACCTGCTCGAGGACCTGAAGGCCGATCTCGGCCTGACGCTGATCCTCGTCGCGCACGATCTCGCCGTGATCCGCCATACCTCGGACCGCATTGCCGTCATGTATCTCGGCGAGATCGTCGAGCTTGCCGATCGTGACGCGCTCTTCGAGGCGCCTCTCCATCCTTATACGCGCTCGCTCATCGCGGCTATTCCGGTGCCGGTTCCCGGCGCGCGCGGCGCCCGCCAGCTTCTCGAAGGCGATCCGCCGAGCCCGGCAGCGCCGCCGCCCGGCTGCCGCTTCCACACGCGCTGCCCGCACGCCGAAGCCATCTGCAAGAGCGAACGGCCCGCACTGCGCGCGCTCGCGCCCGGGCACACCGTTGCCTGCCACCTCGCCGAACGCCTGCCGGCCGCGCCGCCTGCCGTCACCTCCGCCTCCGCATCGACGGCCAAGCGCCAACGGCTTGCACTGTTCGCCGGCGCCGATCCCAAATCCGTTTCCGCCACTTCCTAGCAAGGAGAATGATCACATGCCCAAGCTGGCACGATTTAAACGAGGGCTACCCGCGCTCGCGTTCGCGGCGCTCTTTGCGCTGCCCGCATCTGCCGCGGATATCCGCATCGGTCTGCAGGAGGATCCCGACATACTCGATCCGCACGAGGCGCGTACGTTCGTCGGCCGCATCGTCTTCAATGCGCTTTGCGACAAGCTCATCGACACCAACGAGAAGCTCGAGTTCGTACCGCGTCTCGCGACGAGCTGGACGGTCTCGGACGAAGGCAAGACGCTGACCTTCAAGCTCCGCGCGGGCGTCAAGTTCCATGATGGCACGCCATTCGATGCGGCCGCCGTGAAGGCCAACATGGAGCGCGCGAAGGACCTCAAGACGAGCCGCCGCAAGAGCGAGATTGCCTCGGTTGCTTCCGTCGAGGTTGTCGATCCGCTGACGGTCGCCTTCAAGCTTTCGAAGCCCGACGCGCCGCTGCTCGCTCAGCTCTCGGACCGTGCCGGCATGATGCTGTCGCCGGCGAGCTTCGACAAGCCGGTTGGCCCGAAGCCGATCTGCTCGGGCCCCTACAAGTTCGTCGAGCGCGTGCAGAACGATCGCATTGTCCTCGAGCGCTTCACCGATCACTGGGAGAAGGAGAAGTATCACTTCGACAAGGTGACCTTCCGCACCATCCCGGACTCGACGGTACGCCTTGCAAACCTGCGCTCTGGCCAGCTCGATATGCTGGAGCGGCTCGCGGCAAGCGATGTGAAATCGGCGAAAGCTGACAAGTCGCTCAAGGTCGAAAGCGTGGTCGGACTCGGCTATCAGGGAATTTCGATCAATCTCAACAACGGCGCCCGCTCGGAGACGCCGCTCGGTAAGGACAAACGCGTCCGCCAGGCGCTCTCGCTGTCGATCGACCGCGAAGCGCTGACGCAGGTTGTCTTCGAGGGCCTCGTCGAGCCGACGGCCCAGCCCTTCCCGACGTCGAGCCCCTACTTCGACAAGAGTTTCCCGGCGCCGAAGCGCGACGTCGCTAAGGCCAAGGCGCTTTTGAAGGAAGCCGGCGTCGAGAAGTTCAGCTTCGAGATGCAGGTCGCCAATTCGCCGGTCGACCAGCAGGTGGCGCAGGTCATTCAGGCCATGGCCGGCGAAGTCGGCTTCGACATCAAGCTGCGCTCGAGCGAGTTCGCGACCATGCTGAACGCGCAGACGGCCGGTGACTTCCAGTCGACGCGCGTCGGCTGGTCGGGTCGCGTCGACCCGGATGGCAATCTCCACCAGTTCGTGACCACCGGCGGCGGCATCAACGACACGAAGTACTCGAACCCGGCCGTCGACAAGGAGCTCAATGCCTCGCGCGTCGTCTATGACACGGCGGCGCGCAAGGTGCACTTCGATGCGGCGGGCAAGATCCTGCGTGACGAGCTGCCGATCATCTATCTCTACCTGCCATCCTGGATCTGGGCGTCGAGTGCCAAGCTCGACGGCTTCGTGCCGAACCCGGATGGCATGATCCGGCTCGCCAACGTCAAGCTGAAGTAGCCTCTGGACGTCTCCCGCATATCGCTTGCGGGAGACGTCGCACTGAGAAGTACGCTCATGTGGTCGCTCATCCTGCGACGTCTGCTCGTCGCCATCCCGACGATTTTCCTCGTGATGGTGTTCGTGTTCATCCTGCAGCGCATGCTGCCGGGCGATCCGCTGCTGGTCATGGCAGGCGAAGAGCGCGATCCTGCCGTTCTCGAAGAGCTGAGGAAGCTCTACGGTTTCGACCGTTCGGTTCCCGTGCAATTCCTCTACTGGCTGAAGGAGATCGCCTCGGGCAATTTCGGCTCCTCGCTGCGGACGGGGGCACCGGTCACCGAACTCATCGCTCAGACGTTGCCCGTAACGATCCAGCTCGCCGTTGCCTCGCTCATCATCGCGCTGCTCATCGGCATCCCCACGGGCGTGCTGGCCGCCGTGAAGAAGGGCACCTGGCTCGACTATGTGGCGAATGCCATCTCGCTCTCGGGCCTCTCGATCCCGAATTTCTGGCTCGGTATCATCCTTATTCTCTTTGTGTCGGTGAATTTGCGGTGGTTGCCCGCCTCGGGCTTCGTCTCCGTCTTCGACAATCCGGCTGAAGCCTTCCGCTCGACCATCATGCCGGCCTTCGTGCTCGGCTCTGGCCTCGCGGCAACCCTCATGCGGCATACGCGCTCCGCCATGTTGGAGGTGTTGCGCCTCGACTATGTCCGCACGGCGCGCGCCAAGGGGCTGCTCGAGCCGACCGTCGTCATGAAGCACGCGCTGCGCAATGCGTTGGTACCGATCGTTACGCTCTCGACGCTGCTCTTCGGTCAGCTCCTGGCGGGTGCGGTGCTGACCGAGCAGGTTTTCACCATTCCGGGTTTCGGCAAGCTGATTGTCGATGCCGTGTTCAACCGCGACTACGGCGTCGTGCAGGGCGTAGTGCTCTGCACGGCCATCGCGTTCATCCTCATGAATCTCATCGCCGATGTGCTCTACATCGTGATCAATCCGAGGCTGCGCACAGCATGACCGCCGCATCTCCAGCCGGGGTGTCCACGGCCGGCGCCGAGGCGCTGGCCCAGCGGCGCAATCGCGCGCTCGCGAAATTCATGGCCAATCCGACGGCGCTCTTCGGCACGGTGCTCGTCCTCACGTTCGTCGTGCTGGCCGTATTCGCGCACTGGATCGCGCCCTACGACCCGAACAAGACAAACTTCGTCATGCTCAGGAAGGCGCCGTCTGCCATGCACTGGCTTGGCACGGATGAGATCGGCCGCGATATCCTCTCGCGCCTCATCCATGGCGGCATTGCCTCGCTCTACGCGGGCGTCGTGTCAGTTTTCATCGCCCTGCTCGTCGGAATGCCCATCGGGCTCGTCGCGGGCTGGTTCGGCGGCTGGCTCGATGCGATCATCTCGCGCGCGACGGATGCTCTTCTCGCGGTGCCCTTCCTGATCCTCGCCATTGCTTTCGCGGCAGCACTCGGTCCCTCGCTCACCAATGCCATGATCGCGATCGGGCTCTCGCAGGTGCCGATCTTCGTGCGGCTTACGCGCGGTCAGGTGCTCGCCGTGAAAACTGAGGATTTCGTCGAAGGCGCGCGCGCCGTCGGCGTACCCAACCGGCTTATCCTGCTGCGCCACATCACGCCGAACATTTTCGCGCCGCTCGTCGTGCAGGCAACGCTGACAGTAGCGACCGCGATCATCGCCGAGGCGAGCCTCTCCTTCCTCGGGCTTGGTCAGCAACCGCCGGCGCCCTCCTGGGGCTCGATGCTGAACACGGCTAAGAACTACATGGACAGCGCGCCGTGGATGTCGATCTCGCCGGGCATTGCGATCGTGCTCGTCGTGCTCGGCTTCAATCTGCTCGGCGACGGCCTGCGCGACGCCCTCGACCCGCGGGAGCAGTGAGGTGACCTAAGCCTTCTTGCGCCTCTGCGCGGCCGCGTAGAGCGCCACAGCAGCGGCATTCGAGACATTCAACGAGGCAAAGTTGCCGGCCGCCGGAACGCGGGCCAGCACGTCGCAGCTCTCACGCGTCAGGCGGCGGAGGCCTTTGCCCTCGGCGCCCATCACCAGCGCCACGGCCCCCTCGAAGCCCGCGGCATCGATCGTCACATCGCCATCACCATCGAGCCCGATGCGACGCACGCCGAGTTCGCCGAGCTCCTCGAGAGCCCGTGCGAGGTTCGTGACCAGCGCGACCGGTACGACATCGAGACCGCCAGACGCCGCCTTGGCGAGTGCGCCCGAAAGTGGCGGACTGTGGCGGCGCGTCATGATGAGCCCGCCGGCCCCGAGAACAGCTGCCGAGCGCAGTATCGCCCCCACATTGTGCGGGTCGGTGACCTGATCGAGCACGATCAGCGGGCCAGTCGTCGCGCTGGCTGAGGCGAGTTCCTCGAGAGTCGGCTCGGGTAGGTCGGCCGTCTCTAGCAGCGCCCCCTGATGGACTGTGTCGGCGCCGAGCAGGCGGTCGAGTTCGCGCGGCGTCACCTTCTGCGATCTTGCCTTACGCCCGGCAATGGCAGCCTCCAGCCGGTGCTCGGCATTGTCGGTCAGTAGGAGCCGGCCGATCTCGCGGGCGGGATTGGCCAGCGCCGCTGCAACTGCATGGATGCCGTAGAGCCGCACAGGACCCTGATCGTCGTGCTGACGAGGTCCTGCGTGTCGCTGAGGGTGGGACTTCTGCCGGTTCATGTCGCGAATCGTCCAAGGCGCCGTCGAATGTGATTCGTTTCGGTGCAGCGCCGTCCGAAACGTCGAATTTGATGAGAAGTCGCCCGAAACGCATGGAGTTTTCCACAGGTGCCGGACGTCCGAACTGTAGCGTGAACGGCCACTACCCCCAACATCTTGTGGAGAACGAAACAGGATGAATGGATGTCAATCGGATTTCTCCGATTCACCAATTTTGCGTCCGGGTGTCGCCACAAAACAACGGTTAAGTGCATGTGTTCGCCGAGCACGGCTGATCGTCAAGCGTAAGCGAGCCGGAAGGAGCATGGGTGTGAGTGAGTCCAAGTCTGCGTCCCAGTCCCGCGTCGCCCCCAGCTCGGTGCTTTTCAGTCGTAGCGTTGCGTCAGGGCAGTCAAGTTCGGTCAGCGTTTCGACCAGCGTAATGAAGTCGCCCGAGAGTAAGCGTTCGAGTTCAGTCGCGTCGCGTCGTGTTGCGTCCCAGTCAGCGTCCAAGTTTGCGTCTCAGTTGCGTACGTACCTGCCGAAGGCCACCGCCCCCGGTCGGCCGATCACACCGAAGAGCGTCATCAGTACAGCGCTCCTCAAGGCAAGGCGAGTCGCACGTGTCGAGCTGTTCTCCAGTATTGCGTCGCGACTCGCCGCCTTGAAAGTGCCGGCAGTAGTGAAGTTGCGTCCCGTAGCGTCGCGTCAGCGTTCCCGTCTTCTGTCTTAGTCTCCGCCTTGTTGGCTTAGTTCCGCGTACGTCCCGCAGGGTGCTGTCCGGGAAGGATGTACCATCGTGTCCATGCGTGTCCGTGCCGCCGATCCGAAATCGAGTTCCGTCGCGAGTTCCGAGTGGCGTCCGATCGGCGAAGTGTTTCTCAGCGTGATGTCGAGAGTCGAATTGAAGCGCGGTGAAGCGGGTTTGCCGCGTCCCCTGCACAAGACCCCCCACTGAATTCCATTTGGAGCCTGATCTCCCCCCAGAGGGCTCCAAATTACCGGCGAGCGTGCTGGAGCGCGGATCCTGAGATCCATGACCGCGGCGCGTATCAAAGTTTTGCGTTGCGCTGCACGGCTCTCGTGCGCTCGCCGGCCTCTTTTCCACAGTCCGCTCGCGTCGAGCGGCAACGCGTAACCGCCCCCCAACGTTGGGCAGATCAGTAACCGGCCCCATGACGAGGCCACTTGTACACGGAGGCAACTGCCATGACGATGATCGTCGCCACCAATGCCGACCTCTCAGCCAACACGCCGCGCAGCGTCAGCCCGGCGCATTGGCACCAGTCGGTCGGCTATGCGCGGCAGGCCTGTGCCCGCGTCTTCCGCGATGGCGGGAGCCCGGCTGATGCCGTTGCCGCTTTCGGCGTCAAGACCGAGGGATCGCTCGATTGGGCTCGCGCGGTCGAGATGATCGCCGATGCGCTGTGCGCCCGCCCGATGAAGCGCGTCGCCTGACGCGCTGAGCGACCAATCTGCGCCGCGCGGCTACCTCTGGTGGCTGCCGTCGGCGCAGACGGTGACGCGGACGCCGCAAGCATTAGGTTGCTTGGACTGCTTGCGGCATTCGGTGAGCGCGTGATCCGTGGCCTGCCCGAGCGTCGGACGGACCGAAGCATAGGCGCCCCAGTGCTGTCGGCCGCTGACCACAGCGTTATAGAAGCCGAGCGCGCCGCAGATCTTGTTCGCGACACTCAGCACCTGGCAGGGTGCGCCGGCATTCTTCCGACACGTCGCCAGGGCTTCCCGCTCGGCGATCTCGCGCGTCGGACGGTTCCATACCGTCGCAGATGCACCCTTTGAGTAGTACGCAAGTGCCCCCCACGTCGTTGGAAGCACGGCGCTGCGCAGGAGCGAGAGCTGTGCGACGGACACATCTCCCGTCACCGGCTGCTTCACGTTGGTCTGCCACTGGCGGATCGCCTCGCGCGTCTGGTCGTTCATCCGGCCGTTCCGCGTGGCGATCTGATAGTTGAGATTGTAGAGGCGGTCCTGTACCTCGCGGATGATCGATTCGCTCGTCAGGGCCGAGGCCGTGGTCGACTGCTGCTGCGGCGGCGTGCTCGTCGCAGGCGCCGGGGTCGCGGCCTTGGGCGCTTCGAGATTCCTCAGCCGGATGCGCGCCAGCGGAGCGAAGATGCCGTTCGGGAATTTCTCGAGGTAGGTACGGATCTCGGCCGGATCGCGCGAGTCCTTCACGCTGTCCCAGAACGCCGTTTCGGCCGCCTCGGATGGTGCCTGCGCCGAGGCGGGCGGCGCGAGCGCGGATCCGATCGCAAGCCCGAGCCCCAGCACGATTGCGGATAGCGCGAAGCGGCGCATTGTGGATGCTCCTGAAATTCAATGGCGAATCGGAAGGACACGGATCCCGGCGCCAAATATGCAAAAGCCGCTTTCCGCGCGTCCAGCATGATTTATTCTCGAGCGGACACTATCCGGGAGTGTGTTGCCCTTTTGCGCACTGAATTCCGCGTAGCGGACGAAGCAGCTGGTTCCTCTGCCGGAGGCCCTTTGGAAGGCGCCCTGCTTGCGCTTCGCGGTGCGCCCGGATACCGACAGGCCTGGAGAGCTGTGGAGTAATCTGGCCGCAAGCCACAACGAGGCCCATAATGTCGATCCCCAACCAGTATCCGACGCTCGACTTCGACCTCGGCGAGACGGCCGACCAGCTTCGCGACACCGTCCGCTCGTTCACCGCCGACGAGATCGCGCCCATCGCCGCGGAGATCGACCGCACAGACCGCTTTCCTCGCGAGCTCTGGCCGCGCATGGGCGCACTTGGGCTCCACGGCATCACGGTCGAGGAGGAATATGGCGGCTCCGGCCTCGGCTATCTCGAGCACGTCGTCGCCATGGAGGAAGTCTCGCGCGGTTCGGCCTCGGTCGGCCTATCCTATGGCGCCCACTCCAATCTCTGCGTCAACCAGATCCGCCGCAACGGCACGGATGCCCAAAAGCGCCAGTACCTCCCCAAGCTCGTTTCCGGCGAGCATGTCGGATCGCTCGCCATGAGCGAGGCGGGCGCGGGCTCCGACGTCGTCTCCATGCAGCTCCGCGCCGAAAAGAAGGGTGACCGCTACGTCCTCAACGGCACCAAGATGTGGATCACCAATTCGCCCGACGCGCAGGTTATCGTCGTCTACGCGAAGACCGATCCGGCCGCGGGCGCGCGGGGCATTACCGCATTTCTTGTCGAGACGAACACGCCCGGCTTCAAGGTCGCCCAGAAACTCGACAAGCTCGGAATGCGCGGCTCATCGACAGGCGAGCTCGTTTTCGAGGACTGCGAGGTGCCGGCGGAGAACATACTCGGCGGCATCGGCAAGGGCGTGAACGTACTCATGAGCGGTCTCGACTACGAGCGCGCGGTTCTCGCCGGCGGCCCGATCGGAATCATGCAGGCGGCCTTGGATGTCGTGCTTCCGTTCATCCACGAGCGCAAGCAGTTTGGCCAGCCGATCGGCACCTTCCAGCTCGTGCAGGGCAAGGTAGCGGACATGTACACCGAGATGAACGCGGCGCGCGCCTACGTCTATACTGTCGCGAAGGCATGTGACCGCGGGCAGACGACGCGCAAGGATGCGGCCGGCGCGATCCTCTTCGCAGCCGAGCGGGCGACCAAGATCGCGCTCGATGCGATCCAGCTTCTCGGCGGCACCGGCTACATCAACGAGTCGCCGACGGGTCGTCTGCTCCGCGATGCCAAGCTCTACGAGATCGGTGCTGGCACGAGCGAGATCCGCCGAATGCTGATCGGCCGCGAAATCTTCAACGAGACGGCTTGACGGCCCAGCCGGAACAATCAGTCAATTGAGATCCGCGATAGCGATATAGTATTTTTGCAGGGATTGTCGATTTTATCCCCTTTTGACAATGGCCTTTGCGCGTGTAAGTGTCCGTTTTGCGCGTAAGTAGGGGGATCCAAGCGGAGACTTGGTACCGCCTTCATTCGTAATGCGAGAGCCAAGAGCTGGGACAGAAGCGGGATGAATACCCGCCCGCAACAACCGGCCGCCTCTCGATGAGGAAACGTTAGACCTGGGAGGTCCCTGAATGAAGTTGAGAGCTTTGTTCGCCGCGGCTGCCGCCGCGGCGATTGTCATGTCGTCGTCTGCTGAGGCGCAGGACAAGCGCGTCCGACTGCAGGTGGCCGGCGCATTCCCTTCTTCCACCGGTCTGCTTGGGCCGACGCAAAATTATTTCGTCTCGACGCTGCGCAAGATTTCGAATGGATCGATCGACGCGCGCTTTTTCGAGCCTGGCGCGCTCGTGCCTGCCAATCAGTATTTTGATGCCGTGGGTAGCGGCTCACTCGATTCTGCTTGGACTGTCTCGGCCTTCTTCACGGGCAAGGACATCGCGCTCGCTATGTTCGCGGCCGTACCCTTTGGTCCGGAAGCCGGCGAATACATGGCCTGGATGAACCACGGCGGCGGGCGCAAGCTCTACGAAGACCTTCACATGAAGTACAATATCGTTGCCATTCCGTGCGGAATGATCTCGCCGGAGGCCTCCGGCTGGTTCCGCAAGGAAATCAAGACCGCCGATGATCTCAGGGGCTTGAAGATGCGCTTCCTGGGTCTCGGTGCCAACGTCATGCAGAAGCTAGGCGTCGCGACGCAGCTCCTCCAGGCGGGCGAGATCTTCCAGGCACTTCAGCTCGGCACGATCGATGCGACCGAGTTCTCGATGCCGGTCATGGATCTGACGCTCGGTTTCCATCAGGTCGCCAAACACTATTACTTCCCCGGCTGGCACCAGATGGCGACGATCAACTCGTTCTACATCTCCAAGAACAAGTGGGCGGAGTTCTCCGAAACGCAGAAAGCCCAGATCGAGGTGACGTGCGATTCGACGATGCTCCGCCAGTTCGCCGAGGGCGAGGCAGTGCAGGGCAAGGCTCTGGCCGAGATCCAGGCCAAGGGCGTGACGCTGCACTACTGGCCGAAGGAAATGATCGAAGCGTTCCGCAAGGCTTGGGACGAGGTCGCCAAGGAGCAGGCGGACAAGAGCCCCGAGTTCAAGAAGGTCTGGGACAGCTACTCGGCGTTCCGCAAAGAGTACTCGGTTTGGAAGCAGTACGGCTACTTGAAGTAATATGATGTTGGGCGGCTCGCTCTGCGGGTCGCCCAATTTCGCAACAACCGGGCGCCTCGAGCGCCATCCGACATCATGACAAGCAGATGGGTCAATCCTTGGGATTGCCGGGTACTGCGCATGAGCGCGCGTGCCCGCGAGGAGGGGACGTGCGCGCTCTACTCACAATCAGCAATGCGATCGATGCGCTACTGCGCGTCATCGCCCATATCTTCGGCTGGAGTTTTCTGGCCCTCGTGATCGTCATCGTCTTTGACGTGATCACGCGCAAGTTCGGCTTCCAGCTCAATCTGTTCGGCATCGATCTCGGATCGACGCGGCTGCAAGAACTCGAGTGGCACCTTCACGGAGTGCTCTTCCTCACTTGGATCGGCTATGCCTACATCCGCAATTCACACGTTCGTATTGATGTATTCACGGCCACGATGCCGGCGCGCAAGCAGGCATGGCTCGAGCTGATCGGTTGCCTCATCTTTGCCCTCCCGTATGTGCTCGTCGCCCTGCCATATGCGTACGGCTTCTTCCTCACCTCGTTCTGGCAGAACGAAAGCTCCACAGCGCCGAACGGCCTCCCCTACCGCTGGCTGATCAAGGGCTTTCTCTTCTACTGCTTCGTGTCCGTGCTGCTGTCCGTGATCTCGGTCGCGGTACGTCGCGTCGTGTACCTCTTCGGCGATCCCGAGATCTCTGAGGAGGCGCTTCCCACACAATCTGCCGCATCGCACTGAGGGAGATCGATCATGATCGACTGGTTGATTGATCACCTCGCGGTGTTCATGTTCTTCATACTCGTTTTCATCATGTTCATCGGCTATCCGGTTGCCTTCGTTCTCGGCGCCATCGGCATCGTCTTCGGGTTCCTGGGCGTCTATTTTGGCGTCTACCAGATGGTGCAGTTCGCCAATCTTCTGCCGCGCATCTACGGAACGGCAGTCGAGAACCAAGTGCTCGTCGCCATTCCTATGTTCATATTCATGGGAACGGTGCTCGAGAAAAGCGGCGTCGCCGAAACGCTGCTGAGGTGCCTTCAGGTGATCTTCCGCAGAGTGCCGGGCGGACTGGCCCTCTCGGTGGTCCTCCTTGGTACGATCATGGCCGCGACGACCGGCATTGTCGGCGCATCGGTCGTTATGCTGACGCTGATTGCGCTGCCGGTCATGCTGGAGCGCGGCTATCACAAGACGCTCTCTACGGGCGCGATTGCCGCCTCCGGGACGCTCGGCATTCTCATTCCACCCTCGATCATGCTCGTGATCATGGGCGATCTGATGCAGATTCCGGTCGGCACGCTCTTCGCGGCAGCGATCCTACCCGGTCTGCTGCTGTCGACGATCTATGTGATCTACGTCATTGTGCTCGCGTTCGCTCGTCCCGACCTCGCGCCACCGCTTGGTGCCGATGAGGGCCCGCGTACCACCGGCGAGCTGGTCAGGATGGTTCTGTACAGCTTCACCCCGCCGGCCTTCCTCATTGGACTCGTGCTCGGATCAATCTTCGCCGGGTGGGCGACACCCACCGAAGCGGCCGGTGTCGGCTCTGCAGGCGCGCTCGTGCTCGCATGGAACAGCGGCAGACTGAGCATGCGGATGATGAAGGAGATCATCGAGACCTCGGCGCTCACGAATGCGCTGGTCTTCTTCATCATCTTCGGCGCGACATTGTTCTCCTACGTCTTCAGAGCGCTGGGTGGCGACGACGTCGTTGTCGATATCCTGAAGGTTGTGGGCATCACGACTGGATGGGAAATTCTAATCTTCGTGATGGCGATGGTCTTTTTCATGGGCTTCTTCTTCGACTGGATCGAGATCTGCCTGATCGTCCTGCCGATTTTCTCTCCCATTCTAGCCAAGGCGAGCTTCGGAACCTTTGTCGAAGGCCCACAGCTCATCTTGCTGTGGTTCGCGATCCTGCTTTCCGTGAACATGCAGACGGCGTTCCTGACGCCGCCCTTTGGGTTTGCGCTGTTCTACATGAAGGGGACCGTGCCTTCCTCCATCACCATGGGCGACATTTATCGGGGCATAATACCCTTCGTTCTGCTGCAGCTCCTCGCCCTGGTCTTGTGTATCATCTTCCCGGATATTGTGTTCTATCTTCCCCGAAGATGGGGCTTCATAGACTGATGATCATGAAGGGGGCCTCTTGGCCCCCTTCACTTTCCAGGGGCAGGTTGCGGGTCCTGTAATGCGGCTGATCGCCGATGACATTTCTCTTGCGCGCGGCGAGCGGCGGCTGATCGCGGGCCTCTCTTTCGCCGTGGATGCCGGTGAGGCGCTCGTCTTGACCGGGCCCAACGGCGTCGGCAAGACGACGCTGCTCAGGGCGCTTGCAGGTTTCATTCTTCCCGAGGGCGGTACCATTCGTCTCGAAGGGGCGCAGAACGATGCGTCGGTCGGCGAGGCTGCGCACTACGTCGGACATGCCAACGGCGTGAAGCCTGGCCTGACCGTGCTGGAAAACGCCAGCTTCTGGGCGCGCTTTCTCGGCGGCGATGTCCGCGCGGTCGAGGGCGTACTCGAGATCCTCCACCTTGCCGACATCGCCGAGGTGCCTGCGGGCTACCTCTCGGCCGGACAGAAGCGACGTCTTGGCCTCACGCGCCTCTTGCTGGCCGAGCGGCCGATATGGCTTCTCGACGAGCCGACAGCGGCGCTGGACGTGGCCTCGCAGGCGCTCCTTGCCGGGCTCATGCAGCGCCATCTCGACAGCGGCGGGATGCTGGTTGCGGCGACGCACGGGCCCCTCGGCCTCGCGGGTGCGCGAATTCTGGAGCTCGCGGCGCCAGTTCCGGGCGACCCTCTGGGCGAGGTTTCTGGCCCATGAGAGCCTTCTACACCCTGCTCGCGCGCGATCTGAGCCTGGCGATGCGCGAGGGAAGTGCGCTCGGTGCCGCGCTCGGCTTCTATCTCATGGTCGTCGCGATGCTGCCTCTGGGGCTCGGGCCGGACATGGCCCTCCTCTCGCGCATCGCCCCTGGCCTGCTCTGGCTGGCATTACTGCTCGCAGCACTCCTTTCGCTCGGTCGGCTTTTCGAGACCGATCTCGAGGATGGCTCGCTCGATGTGCTCGCGACCGGGCCACTGCCACTCGAAGCGGTTGTCGTCGCCAAGGGCTTGGCGCACTGGCTTTCGACCGCGCTACCGCTGACCCTTCTCGCGCCCATACTCGGGCTGATGCTCAACCTCGAGTTTGCCGCCTACCCGCCGCTTCTCGCGACCATGCTCATCGGGACGCCCGCGATCAGCTTCATTGGCACGATCGGCGCGGCGCTGACGCTGCGCAGTCGGCGCGGCAGCCTGCTGATCGCGCTCCTGGTACTCCCGCTCTACGTTCCAACCCTCGTTTTCGGCATCGGCGCCATTGCCTCGCTGCTCGGGCCCGGCGGGTCCGAGGCTTCGCTCATGATCCTCGGCGCGATCTCACTCGGTGCGCTGGTCCTCGGGCCGATCGCAGCGGCGGCGGCCCTCCGAGCCCAGCTCGGTTGATGTGGCGGGTGACAGGAGCGGCGCAGTTGGGCTATCTGCCCCGCCATGCTGCACGTCAATGAGCTGACTTACCGCATTGAGGGGCGCCCGATCCTGTCGGACGCCACCTGCGCGATTCCGTCCGGCCACAAGGTCGGGCTCGTCGGTCGCAACGGCGCCGGCAAGACGACACTCTTCAAGCTTATCATCGGCGATCTAGCCCCCGACGACGGCACTATCAATGTTCCGCGCGGCCTCAAGGTCGGGCACGTCGCGCAGGAGGCGCCGGGCGGGCCTGAGTCGCTCATCGAGTGGGTGCTCTCGCAGGACACGGAGCGCGCCGCGCTGCTTGCCGAGGCCGAGACGGCAACCGATCCGCACCGCATTGCCGCCGTCCATGAGCGCCTTGGCGACATCGATGCGCATTCCGCGCCTTCGCGCGCCGCGCAGATCCTTGCCGGCCTCGGATTCGACGAGGTCGCCCAGGCCCGCGCGTGCCGCGAGTTCTCCGGCGGCTGGCGGATGCGCGTTGCGCTCGCCGCCATCCTCTTTCTCGAGCCTGATATCCTGCTGCTCGACGAGCCGACGAACTACCTCGATCTCGAAGGCACGCTCTGGCTCGAGACGTACCTGCGCACATACCCGCATACGGTCGTCATCATCAGCCACGACCGAGACCTGCTCAATCGCGCGGTCAATCACATCCTGCATCTCGATCGCGGCAAGCTCACGCTCTACGCGGGCGGCTACGACGACTTCGAGGAGGCGCGCCGCGAGAAGCAGCGGCTTGAAACGAAGCTCGCCAAACGCCAGGAGGAGGAGCGCGCGCGCATCGAGGCCTTCATCATCCGCTTCAAGGCCAAGGCATCCAAGGCGACGCAGGCGCAGAGCCGCATCAAGGCATTGGCCCGCATGAAGCCGATCGCCGCGCAGGTCGACGAGAGCGTCGTGCCTTTCCGCCTGCCAGCGCCGCAGAAACTGCTGGCGAGCCCGCTGCTCAAGATCGAGGGCGCCGCGGTCGGCTACGAGCCCGACGCGCCCATCCTGACGCGCCTCAATCTCAACGTGGACCAGGATGACCGCATCGCTCTGCTCGGCCAGAATGGCAATGGCAAGAGCACGTTCGCGAAGTTGCTTGCGGGGCGGCTCCAGCCCATGGTCGGGAATGTCTTTGGCGCGCAGCGCGTCAGCGTCGGCTACTTCGCCCAGCACCAGCTCGATGATCTGAGCGCCGATCGGTCGCCCTATGACCAGATCGCGGCACTCATGCCGGATGCGACAGAGGCCCAGAAGCGCACGCGCCTCGGTTCGTGGGGCTTCTCTCACGACAAGGCGGACACCAAGGCCGCGAACCTCTCGGGCGGCGAGAAGGCGCGGCTGCTGCTGGCGTTGACCGCCTTCCACGCGCCGCACCTGCTCATCCTGGACGAGCCAACCAACCATCTCGATGTCGACAGCCGCGAAGCGCTCATCCAGGCGCTCAATGATTTCCCGGGCGCCGTGATCCTCATCAGCCACGATCGACACCTGATCGAGGCCTGCGTCGATCGCCTCTGGCTCGTGAAGGGCGGCACCGTGCGCTCCTTCGACGGCGATCTCGAGGGCTACCGTGCGGATCTGCTGGCTGAGCGCGGCCAGCGTGCGCGCGCGCAGCGTGAAGGCACGTGGTCATCCGCGCCGCAGAAGGTCGCGCGGGTCGATCAACGCCGCGAGGCCGCTCAGAGACGCGCCGAGACAGCCCCTCTGCGCCGTGCCGTGCAGACTGCGGAGAAGGAGCTCGAGAAGCTCACCGCCAAGCGCGCCGAGATCGACGCGGCACTCGCCGATCCGCGCGCGTACGAGGATCCGGCGAAGGCGCAGAAGCTTTCGATCGCCCGGGCCGAGGTCAGCCGGCAGATGGCGGCAGCCGAGGAGGCGTGGCTCGCGGCTTCCGCCGAATTGGAGGCCGCGGAAGCGGGTGCGTCCTAGGCGCACACCCGCTCCGGACATGAAAATCTTGTCATTTGACACGGCGCCCCTGGGGCCCGAAATTCCCCACGCGGGATCGGAGATGTGATGGCTATGCCACTCTAGTCGCCGTATCTCCGCCGCGCGCGGCGACGCAGAAAATTCAACAAAAACAGTGGCTGATCCGCCCGCGGAAATGTTCGCGGTGCAACTCGGTCACAAAGTCGTGCAAGAATTGTGGCGACATCGCCACGCTCGCGCTGCAATGCCCTGCTGGGATGAGCCCTCAGGGACAAGCCTGGCACCGGCGCAGGTGTTTGCTGGAGGTCCGCTGCCTTTGCGGGCTCCAGACGCGGTAGAGTGCCGCCCGGCGGCTCGATGGAGCCTCGAGGCTCGGAGCCGCGGCCTGCAGCCGGCTTGGTGGCGCAATGTGCGAAACGAGATGCGGCTCGCCGCATCCCTGTGCGTAGGAAAGTGATCAATGCTCACGCGAGCCCTCGTCCACATTCGCCTCCTGATCATCGGATTAGCCATGCTCTCGCTCTCGCCCGTCACGTCGCTCGCCCAGACAGGTCCGCGCGCAACGGAGTTCACGCTGCCGAATGGCCTGATGGTCGTGGTCGTCCCCGACAACCGCGCACCGGTCGTCACGCACATGATCTGGTATCGCGTCGGCGCGGCGGACGAGCCGCCAGGCGCCTCCGGCATCGCCCACTTCCTCGAGCACTTGATGTTCAAGGCGACCGACAAGATCGGGACGGGCGAGTTCTCGAAGATCGTCTCGCGCCTCGGCGGCCAGGACAACGCGTTCACCGCCCAGGACATCACGGCCTACTTCCAGCGCATCTCCAAGGACCGCCTGCCCAAGGTGATGGAGATGGAAGCGGACCGGATGGTGAATCTCCGTCTTGACGAGAAAGAAGTGCTCACCGAGCGCGACGTCATCCTCGAGGAGCGCCGCAGCCGCGTCGAGAACAATCCGAGCGCCATCCTGGACGAGCAGATGGGCGCCGCTCTCTATCTCGCGCATCCCTATCGCATTCCCGTCATCGGCTGGGAGCACGAGATCGCGAAGCTTTCACGCGACGACGCGATGAAATTCTACAAGCGCTTCTATGCACCCAACAATGCGATCCTGGTCGTGACAGGTGACGTCACGCCCGAAGAAGTCCGCAAGCTCGCGGAGGCGACCTACGGCAAGATCCCGCACAATCCCAATGTGAAGACCATCGAGCGTCCGGCCGAGCCCCCGCATCGGGCCGCGCGGCGCATCGAGCTCAAGGACCCTCGCGCTGGCAAGCGCACCTGGCATCGCCAATACATTGCCCCGGCTTACACCAAGGCCGCGCCGGGTGAGGCCGAAGCGCTCGATCTCCTGCTGAAGATCCTCGCCTCCGGTCCGACGAGCCGCATCTACAAGAAGCTCGTTGTCGACGAGCACGTGGCCTCGAGCGCTGGCGGCTGGTACTCGGGCACGGCTCGCGACCTCGGCAAGATTGCGTTCTTTGCCGTGCCGAACGACAACGTGCCTTTCGAGAAGATCGAGCAGCTCATCGACGGCGTGATCGCCGATGTCGCCGCGAAGGGCGTTACCGAGGCCGAGCTCGACCGGGCCAAGAAGTCCTATCTCGCCGAGTACATCTACGGCAGTGACAACCAGGCTTCGCTCGCCCGCCGCTATGGCTGGGCGCTCACCGTCGGTGCGACCGTCAAGGACATCGAGGCGTGGCCGGAGCGGCTATCCAAGGTCACGGCGGCCGAAGTGCAGGCGGCCGTGCGCCATCTCGACATCCTGCGCTCGGTGACGGGCACGATGCTCCCCACGGCGCCCGACGCGCCTCCCGGTTCGCGCTCCTGAGAGACACCAGAGGACAATGAATTGAGGTGACCAGCACACACTCGAGAAAGATGCGGCGCATCGGCGCCAACCGACTTTGTTTCAACGCGACGACACAGCGAGGCTCAGTATCATGTCCAGTTCAGCACCCCTGCGCGGAAGACTCTTCGTTCGCCCCGCCCGTCTCCCAGTCGTCGCATCAGCCATGTTGCTCTGCCTCGCGGCGCCCGTCCTCACGGCTAAGGCTCACGCCATGAAAATCCAGACAGTCAGAAGTCCCGGTGGCATCGAGGCTTGGCTCGTCCAGGAGCACGCCGTGCCGCTCATCGCGCTGCGTTTTGTCTTCGAGGGCGGCAGCGCGCAGAACCCGACTGGCAAGGACGGCCTCGCCAATTTCCTCTCGGCCATGATGGACGAGGGTGCGGGCGACCTCGATTCGCACAAGTTCCAGGAGCGCATGGAGGAGCTTGCCTTCCGCATGAGCTTCGAGGATGCGCGCGACGGTTTCTACGGCAGCTTCGAGACGCTGACGGCAAACCGCGATCCGTCCATCGAGATGCTGCGTCTGGCCGTCAATAGTCCGCGATTCGATGCCGATGCGATCGAGCGCGTGCGCAGACAGCTCCAGTCGGGCCTCGCCTTTGCGGCCAAGAACCCGAACCGTATCGCCGGCAAGGCATGGAGCGCGCAGGCCTTCCCGAACCATCCCTATGGCCGCCCGGCCGACGGCACGCCGGAGAGCATCGCCGCCATCACGCGCGACGATCTCGAAGGCTTCCGCAAGCGCACGTTCGCGCGCGACAACCTGAAGGTCGTCGCCGTCGGTGACATCAGTGCCGAGCAGCTCGGCGCACTTCTCGACCGCGTATTCGGCGATCTGCCGGCCAAGGCTCAGCTCACGCCAGTGCCGCCGACGACGCCCGAGGCCAAGGAGCGCGTGCAGGTCATTCAAATGGACGTGCCGCAGTCGGTCGTGCAGTTCGGTGCGCCCGGCATCGCGCGCGAGGACGACGACTTCATGGCGGCATTCGTCTTGAATCAGATCCTCGGCGGCGGTGGGTTCGCATCGCGGCTCACGGAGGAGGTGCGCGAAAAGCGTGGCCTTGCTTACTCCGTCTACAGCTATCTGCAGCCCTATCGCCGCACGGCGATCTTCGCGGGCGGTGTCGCAACCAAGAACGAGGAGGTCGGGCGCTCGCTCGACGTGATCCGCGCCGAGCTGCGCCGTATGGCCGAGGAAGGCCCGACGCCCGAAGAGCTGAAGAACGCCAAGGATTACATGACTGGTTCGTTCGCGCTGCGCTTCGATACCAATGCCAAGATCGCCAATCAGCTTCTGGGCTTCCTCTTCGAGGGCTATGGCATCGACTACATCGACAAGCGCAACGCGCAGGTCAATGCTGTGACGCTTGCCGACGTGAAGCGGGTCGCGGCGCGCCTGTTGAAGGCCGACGAGCTGATTGTCACGGTCGTCGGCAAGCCACAGGGCATGGCGCGGCAGCAGTAGTAATTCCGGCGCGTTCGGAACCCGTTGCGTTCCGAACGCGTTTCGTTTGATGGTGCCAGTATCGAGAAGCCGATGCCTTCCATGGTGCCGGCTTCTCGATTGGCATGTGGGGTGCGATCACGAGGGAGCTGAGCGGATGACTGACCCCGTCGAGCTGGATGTTCCCGGTGCTGAGGTGGGCGCTGGGGCCGGCGCGCGGCTCTATCATCAAAGCATTGCCGGCTGCCTCGATGGACGCATCGGTGTGCACGGTCTCGACGGCGGCACACTCGCGGGCTGGCTCGACAAGACCGCAGCACCCCTCGCTAAGCTCAAGGCAGCGCACGCCGATGGCAGCCTGCCGCTTCTGCGCCTTCCGCGCGAAGAGGCAGATATCATCGCGGCCGAGGCCGCGCTTGCGAAGCTCTCCGCCGGTGCGAAGATGATCGTCTTTCTCGGCATCGGTGGTTCCAGTCTTGGCGGCCAGGCGCTTGCCCAGCTCGGCGGCTGGAACATCCCGGGTGCGGCAGATAACGGGCAGCGCAAGCGTCCGCGTACGCGCTTCTACGACAACCTCGATGCCTCCACGCTTGCGCTCGCGTTCCAGGACGTCGATCTCGCGACGACACGCTTCGTGGTTACCTCGAAGTCGGGTGGCACGTCCGAGACGCTGGTGCAGGTGCTTGCCGCTTTGCAGGCCGTCGATGCTGCCGGCCTCGGCGCCCGCTCTGCCGAACTCTTCCTCGGCATTACGGAACCGACGCGACCAGGCGTGCGCAATGGGCTGCGGGAGCTTCTGACAAGCCGCGGCATTCCCATCCTCGACCATCCCACTGCGATCGGCGGACGCTACTCGGCGCTCACCGTCGTTGGGCTCATTCCGGCGATGGCGCGCGGGCTCGATCCCCGCGCCTTGCGGGCCGGCGCGGATGCGGTGCTTCAGCAGGCACTCAACGCTCAGCATCCATCTGCCTCGGCGCCCGCGATCGGCGCTGCGCTTGCCGTTGCTCTTGCGCGCGACAAGGGCATCAAGGTCATGGCCTTCATGTCCTATGCGGACCGTCTCCAGCGGCTCGGCGCCTGGTACGTGCAGCTTTGGGCCGAGAGCCTCGGCAAGGGCGGGCAGGGCACGACGCCGCTTGCCTGCCTCGGTCCTCTGGACCAGCACAGCCAGCTCCAGCTGTTCATGGATGGCCCGCGTGAGCACGCGATGACTGTGCTGCGCGTCAAGAATGCCGAATCGGGTCCGGTCATCGACGCGAAGCTCGCTAAAGTCGCTGGCCTCGACGACATGGCGGGGCGTTCTGTCAGCGAGCTGGTGGCTGCACAGGCCCAGGCTGTGCCCGAAGCGCTCAATCGCGCCGGCAGGCCAGTGCGGACAATCGACATCGAACGGCTTGACGCGGCAACGCTCGGCGGCTTGATGATGCACTTCATGCTCGAGACGATTCTCGCCGGCTGGCTCATGGGGCTGGACCCCTTCGATCAGCCGGCTGTCGAGCTCGCCAAGGTGCTAACGCGCGAGCGGCTGTCCAGGTAGGGCACGGTTGGCCGTCACCCGCGCACTGCGACGGGGGAAAAGCGCAGCTCATGGCCGTGCGTCAGCTCACATCCGAGACAATCAACCGGATCGCGGCTGGCGAAGTCGTCGAGCGCCCGGCGAGCGTCGTCAAGGAGCTCGTCGAAAACGCGATCGATGCCGGCGCCCGCGAAATCGAGATCGTCACGGCGGGTAGTGGCCTCTCGCTTATCCGTATCACGGACGACGGCTCGGGCATGGACGACCGCGATCTCGTGCTCGCCGTCGAGCGTCACGCGACCTCGAAGCTCCGCGACGAAGACCTCTTCAACATCACGACGCTCGGCTTTCGCGGCGAGGCACTCCCTTCGATCGGCTCGATCGCGCATCTCGAAATTCGCACGCGCCAGTCTGCAGCTGACCACGGCATCGCAATCGTCGTCGATCGGGGCCGCAAAGGCGAGGTGCGCCCGGCCGCGCTCAATCCCGGCACGATCGTCGAGGTGCGTGATCTCTTCTCGGCGACGCCTGCGCGCTTGAAGTTCATGAAGTCCGAGCGCGCCGAGAACCTCGCCATCTCCGAGATGGTGAAGCGGCTTGCTATGGCCAATCCCGAAATCGGCTTCTCGCTGACGACGGGCGAGCGCACGGGCCTGCGGCTCCCCGCCTGCGCGCCGGGGGCGGACGGTCTGCTGAACCGGCTCGGCCGCATCATGGGGCGCGAGTTCATGGCCGATGCGCTCCCGCTCGATGGCGCCCGCGAGGGCGTGCGGCTTCATGGTTTCGTCGGCCTGCCGACGCTCAACCGCCCGGATGCGGGCCTGCAATTCCTGTTCGTGAATGGACGTCCCGTGCGCGATCGCCTTCTGCTTGGGGCCTTGCGCGGTGCCTACGGCGATCTCGTCCCCAAGGGGCGGCATCCGCTGGTCGCGCTCTTCGTCGAACTCGACGCGCGCAGCGTCGATGTCAATGTGCACCCTGCGAAGACCGAAGTGCGCTTCCGCGATGGAGGTGCGGTGAGGTCGCTGCTCGTTGGCGGCATTCGCGAAGTGCTGGAGCGCGCGGGTCACCGCGCGAGCGCTGAAGGCGGTGCCCGGATGCTCGATGTGCTCGCGCGGCGCAATGAGATGTCGGCTCCGACGCAGGCCTGGTCACCGCCGCCGCGGCCGACTTACTCGTCAGGCTTTGCCGAGGCCATGCAGGCGCCGCTCGCGGGCCTCGCAGCCGAGCCGAACGCGCCTGTCACGCAAGACACAATATCGCCAGCAGCGAATGACGCGGAGGCCGCCGACCACCCGCTCGGCGCAGCCCGTGCGCAGCTTCACGGCACGTATATCGTCGCCGAGACGAACAATGGCATTGTCATCGTCGACCAGCACGCCGCGCACGAGCGTCTCGTGCTCGAACGCATGAAGGGAATGCTGGCAAACGGCGGCGTGAAGCGGCAGGGGCTGCTGATCCCCGAGGTCGTTGACCTAGATGCGGATGAGGCAGCAGCACTCGCCGAGGCGGCCGATCAGCTCGGCGAGCTGGGTCTCGCGCTCGAACAGTTCGGGGCGAGTGCCGTGCTCGTGCGCGAGACCCCGGCATTGCTCGGTCAGTGCGATGTCACAGCCCTCGTGAAAGATCTCGCGCGCGAGGTGATGACTGAGGGCACCATGGGCTTGCTGGAAGCGCGCCTCGATGCGATTCTCGGCACGATCTCATGCCATGGCAGCGTGCGCGCCGGTCGCCGTCTCACGGGGCCTGAGATGAATGCGCTCCTGCGCGAGATGGAAGCAACGCCACGCGCCGGCCAGTGCAATCACGGCCGCCCGACGTATGTCTCGCTTTCCCGCGCCGACATCGAGCGGCTGTTCGGGCGGCGATAGCACCTCTATTCACCCCTGAAGCGCAGCAGCACGGCCTGCGTATCGCCCCACGAGCGCTGATCGACGATGTCGAACTGAGAGGGGACCGCGAGATCGGCGCCCTTGCGCTCCTCGAGCACGCAGAGCGCGTCGGGCACGAGCCAACCACCATCTGCCAGAGCCGCGAGCGCCTTCTCGCCGAGCCCCTTGCCATAGGGCGGATCGAGGAACGCCACATCGTACGGCGTCATATTCCCCGCCGGGCCGAGATCGGTTGCATCGCGCCGCCAGACCTTTGTCACGCCCGTCAATCCGAAGGCCTCGATATTGCGCCGAATGAGGCCACGCGCTTCGGCCGCTTCCTCGACGAACAGGCAGAAGGTCGCGCCGCGCGAGAGCGCTTCAATGCCCATCGCGCCCGTACCAGCGAAGAGATCGAGCACTCGGCCGCCGTCGATGCGCGCGACCGGATCACCATGCAGGAGCCAGTTGAACACGGCCTCGCGTACGCGGTCCGACGTCGGTCGGATTGCGTCATCGCTCGGCGTCGCGAGATTGCGCCCGCGCAACTTGCCGCCGACGATCCTCATGTGGCGTCCTTCGGCTTCCCGGCCCGCGAACGCCGCGCTTCAGCATCGTTCTCGCGATCGACGAGGCCAAGCTCGCGCGCGACAGCTGGGCCGAGTTGATCGGCGATCACCTTGCGACGCACGGTTTCGACAGCGCCTGGCGCAAGGTCGAGTAGCTGGAACGGGCCATACGACACGCGGATCAGGCGGTTCACGTCGAGGCCAAGGTGGTTCAGGATCTTGCGCACCTCGCGGTTCTTTCCCTCGCGCAGCGCCATCGTGATCCAGATGTTGTGGCCCTGCTCGCGATCGACCGTCGCCTCGACGGGGCCATAGCGCACGCCTTCGATCTCAACCCCGTTCTTGAGCTTGTCGAGCGCGGATTGCTCGACTTTGCCGTAGGCGCGTATGCGGTAGCGGCGCATCCACCCCGTCGCCGGCAGCTCGAGGTGCCGCGCGAGTGCGCCGTCGTTCGTCAGCAGCAGCAGGCCTTCGGTGTTCAGGTCGAGGCGGCCAATCGACACGACGCGCGGCATCTCGGGCGGCAGCTTCTCAAAGACCGTCGGTCGGCCTTCGGGATCGCGGTGCGTCGTCACGAGCCCGCGCGGTTTGTGATAGCGCCAGAGGCGGACCGGCTCGGCATCGGGGAGCGGCTTGCCATCGACCTCGATGCGATCGCTGGGATCCACGTCGAGCGCAGGGCTCGTGATCTTCTTTCCGTTGACCTTCACCCGGCCTTCTTCGATCCAGCGCTCGGCTTCGCGGCGCGAGCAGAGACCGGCGCGGGCGAGCGCCTTGGCAATGCGCATTTCCTCCGTCGGACGGCCAGAGGGCGGCGGCATATTGCGCGGGCGGCGCTGTGGGGCAGGAACGTGGGGCGCGCGCTCGGGCTCGGGCTTCGGGCGTGAGGGGCGGGCCGGCTTCCTGAGACCAGGCTCTGTCCCGCGCTCCGGCTTCTGCTTGACCCCTGCAGCATCGGGCTTCCGGCCGGGAGCTGGGCGAGGGCGGGGTCCCGCACTTGGGTCCTTTCCCCAGCCCGGTTTGCCGCCACGCTTCTGGCCTGTGCTTTGACCCGGGCTTTGGCCAGCGTTCGGGCCGGAATCCCGGCGCCCGGCCCGGGGGCGGTCTGATCTTGGCGGGCGCATGGCAGTAACTCCGGGCTTGAGGCGTGGTCGCATTGGCTGTATCGCCGGAGCTCGTACCGGCCGAGAGCCAGAGCTTATGACATCACCGAACGCCTCAAGCCATATGGATCGCGCGCTCGGATTGGCGCGGGCTGCGGCCGAGCTCGGCGAGGTGCCGATCGGCGCCGTCATGGTCGGGCCGGATGGCAGCGTGATCGCTGAGGCGCACAACCTGACGCGGGCCCGCAAGGATCCGACGGCCCACGCCGAAATGCTCGTCATTCAGCAGGCGGCGCAGGTGCTCCAATCGGAGCGCCTGATCGGCTGCGACCTCTACGTGACGCTGGAGCCCTGCCCCATGTGCGCGGCGGCGATCTCATTCGCCCGCCTCTGCCGCCTCTACTACGGTGCATCCGATCCCAAGGGCGGCGGCGTCGAGCACGGCGCGCGCGTCTTCAGCCACGCGACCTGCCACCACGTGCCGGAGATCTATCCCGGCCTTGGCGAGAGCGAGAGCCGCGCGCTGCTCGAGCGCTTCTTCGCCGGCCTTCGTTAGGGCCGGTTTCGCCCTCTTCGCCATCCAGTTCCGCTTTGCGTCGCGCGGCTTCCTTTGCGATCAGCTCCGGTGCCGGGATCATCGGATAGAGGCCGTGCTCGGTGAGGAGTGCGCAAAGCGGGTCTCGGTCGGCGACGACCGTGCGGTAGATCCAGCGGTAACCCCACGTCGTGTCCGCCATGCGGTTGGCGCGCGTGCGGCCGATCAGCTCGGCGGTGGCCTCGAGTTCGAGCCAGCACACGACGAGATGAACATACGTCTGCTCGTAGCTGCGGGCGCCTTCGGGCAGCCAAATTGGCGCCTGCGGATAGCGCCGCACCAGCTCATCGAAGAAGGGTGCGATTGGGTCATGATCCGGCCCGCCGAGCAGCCAGAGGTACCAATGCATCTGCTCGTGCAGGTACGTGGAGAGGAGGAGATCTTCTGTTTCCGTGAAGCGCGTACCGAGCGTCAGGATCGGGTGACTGTATGTCGGGCCCGCCGGAACAATGCGCACGTGGCGCGTGAATTCGAAGCGTTCCAGATCATGGCGGCGGCGCAGTGCGGCAAGCCACGTGCGGATACGCTCCGCCTCGCGCTCGGCTTCGCCCAAATCAATATCAATGCGGACGCCGTCGTCCGAGCCCGCCATCGCGTACCCCCGAAAGATGTGCCGACCATGACGGATCGGGCCGGGCTCGGGAATGTGGCGGCTGCAACACTGTGGATAAGTCGATCGGCGCCATCTCGCAGGTGCGGCGCAGCAATCGTGCTTGTGCGGATCGCGCCGTCGCATTACATCAAATGAATGGGCCGAGCGCTGTGAACTGCATCGCTTTGGCGGCGGCCCACGATCTCAAAATCTGCATTGCGTTCCGGTGGCCTTGGTTGTCGGAACTACGGGATGCTGCCGTGCGCGGCAGGCCGTGGGCAGTGCGCGCCAAGAGAGGGGCGAGATCATGCGAGACCCACGGGTGGCCATAGCCGCGGGTGCGCTCGGTGTCCTGCTGTCGGTCTCCCCAGCGACGGTGACGCGGGGGGCGATCGCCATGCCATCCAGCGTTGCCGAGATCCTCGACGACTGTAAGGACGACGAGATCTACAGCGCTGAGCGCCAGCGTTTGTGCTCCGAGCTCATCGACGATTCCCAACTCCCGGCCGAGGTGCGGGCGGAGGCACTCGTCAATCGCGGCATCGTCCTGCTGTCAGAGCGCGAGACCGACCGCGCGTTGGCCGACTTCGAGGCGGCGATCGCGCTCAACCCGCGCGATGCGATCGCCCATGCCTACCGCGGCGAGGTTCACAAGGCAAAAGGCCAGTTCGAAAAGGCGCGCTCGGAGTACGACATCGCGATCTCGCTCGATGGCGCGAGTGCCGATCTCTTCGTGAATAGAGGCGAGATCCATCGCCAGCTCGGTGCGCGGGATAAGGCCAAGTCTGATTTCGAGACCGCGCTCAGGATCGAGCCAGATCACTACGTCGCCCGCGACAGCCTGAAGTCGCTTTCCAAGAACAAGAAGAAGTAGGTTCCCACCTTTAGTGCGGCGCCTCGTCCTTGATCCCGGCCTCGCGCCGGCGCTGTCGCGCGCGCCGGTCGAGCATGTTCAGGCCTTCGATGAGTGCCGAGAAGGCCATGGCTGCGTAGATGTAGCCCTTCGGCACGTGCGCGCCGAAGCCCTCGGCTATGAGCACCGTGCCGATCATCAGCAGGAAGCCGAGCGCCAGCATCACGATCGTCGGGTTGCGGCCGATGAAGTTCGAGAGCGGTGTCGCGGCAACCAGCATCGTGATGACGGCGAAGATCACAGCGATAACCATGATTGGCACGTGCGGTGTCATGCCGACGGCCGTGATGATGCTGTCGATCGAGAACACGAGGTCCAGCAGTAGGATCTGGAAAATGGCAGCCCCGAACGTGAGGCCGACCACTTGGCCGAGTGTTACGTCGCCGGGATCTGGATCGACGCGGTGATGAATCTCCTTCGTCGCCTTCCAAACGAGGAACAGGCCGCCGGCGATCAGGATGAGATCGCGCCACGAGAAGCCGTGTCCGAAAATCGAGAATATCGGCGTCGTCAGGGTGACGATGATAGCGATCGTGCCGAGCAGCAGGAGACGCAGGATCAGTGCCCCGCCGATGCCGATGCGTCGGGCTCTGGCGCGGTGCTCCTCGGGGAGCTTGTTGGTGAGAATGGCGATGAAGATGAGATTGTCGATGCCGAGCACCACCTCCATGACGATGAGCGTCACAAGTGCGGCCCACGCCGCTGGGTCTGCGGCGAGCGTCAGCAGATAATCCATCAGAGGAAGGGCCCTTTCAGGTCCATCAGGCGCGGATCAAAAGACACAGGAGTGTCCGCAGATGTGTGGTCTCGTTGGGCTTCCTGCAAGGGGGGCCGCCCAAAATGGAACTCAGCGCATCAGCTCCTTCATGGCCCTGTCGAGGCCGTCGAGCGTCAGCGGGAACATGCGCCCTTCCATGAGATCGCCCATGAGCTTGATCGAGGGCGTCCAGCTCCAATGCTGCTCGGGCACGGGATTGAGCCATACGGCGTGCTCATAGATGTCGGTCACGCGTTTGATCCAGGTGGCGCCGGGGTCCTCGTTCATGTGCTCGACGGAGCCGCCGGGAACCGTGATCTCGTAGGGGCTCATGGAGGCATCGCCGACGAAGACGACTTTGTAGTCGGCGGGGTACTTGTGCAGGACGTCCCAGGTGGGTGTGCGCTCCGTCCAGCGGCGCTTGTTGTCCTTCCACAAAAATTCGTAGAGGCAGTTGTGGAAGTAGAAGTGCTCCATGTGCTTCATCTCGGCGCGCGCGGCTGAGAAGAGCTCCTCGGCGAGCTTGACGTGGTAGTCCATCGAGCCGCCGATATCGAAGAACATCAGAACCTTCACGGCATTGCGCCGCTCGGGCCGCATCTGAATGTCGAGATAGCCCTTGCGCGCCGTGCCCTTGATGGTGCCGTCAAGATCGAGCTCGTCCGCGGCGCCCTCACGCGCGAATTTCCTGAGGCGCCGCAGCGCAACCTTGATGTTGCGCGTGCCGAGCTCGACCTTGTCGTCCAGATCCTTGAACTCGCGCTTGTCCCACACCTTGAGGGCGCGGAAGTTGCGGTTCTCTTTCTGGCCGATGCGCACTCCGGCCGGATTGTAGCCCTCGGCGCCGTAGGGTGACGTGCCACCCGTGCCGATCCACTTGCTGCCGCCCTGGTGACGACCTTTCTGCTCGGCGAGGCGCTTCTTCAGCTCCTCCATGATTTTGTCCCAGCCGCCGAGCGCCTCGATCTTCTTCTTCTCCTCCTCGGAGAGATAGAGGCTCGAGATCGCCTTGAGCCATTCCTCGGGAATATTGGCCTCGGCGGCGTCGCTCATCAGCTCCAGGCCCTTGAACACATGGCCGAAGACCTGATCGAACTTGTCGAGGTGCCGCTCATCCTTCACGAGCGCCGCGCGCGAGAGGTAGTAGAAGTTCTCGACGCGCTGGTCGGCGAGGTCGGCCTGCAGGGCTTCCATCAGCGTCAGGTATTCCTTCAAGGTGACGGGCACCTTGGCGGCCTTGAGCTCATGGAAGAAGGTCACGAACATGCGCGGGCTCCGGGGGCGGACGATCGGATGCTTATAACATCTCCCCTGGAGCATGGAATGCCGGATGCGAGCGGATCAGGTGCTCGCGGATCGCCGTTCGGCCAGCAAATTGATGATGTTGGCCCCCGCGATGACAGCCCCGCCGATGAGAACGAAGGGGTCGAGTGCCTCGGCATAGACGAGCCAGCCGACGAAGGCGATCAGCGGCACGCGCAGGTAGTCCATGGGCGTGACGATGGTCGCGTCGGCGAGCGCGAAGGCGCGGGCGATACAGTAGTGGGCCGCGAGACCGGCAAGCGAGACTACCACCAGCCAGCCCCAGGCCGCAGGCGTCGGCCACGAGAGCGTGCCGAAGGTCAGCACCGTCGTATAGAGGCCCTGGAAGAGCGAGAGCCAGAAGAGAATGGTGAGCGGGCGCTCGGTTCGCGTGAGCTGCTTCATGGCGATGTAGGAGAATGCGTAAGCGACGGCGCAGGTGAGGGCCGAGACCGTGCCCATGCTGATCGACATGCCCACCGGCCGGATCACGATGAGCGCGCCGACAAAGCCGAGCATCACGGCGGCGAGCCGCGGCAGCGTCATGTGCTCGCGCAGAATGAAGGGCGCCAGCAGCGCCACCCACAGCGGGGTCGTGAACTCGAGGGCGAACACCTCGGCGAGCGGGATCTGCGTGATGGCCCAGAACCACGTGAACTGCCCCGCGAGGTGGGCGGCATTGCGCCAGGCGTGCATCCCGAGCCGTTGTGTCGCGATGAACGAGAGCTTGTGGCCCGTCGCGAGCGCAATGAGCACCACGACAGGCAGGGACATCCAGCTTCTATAGAAGATCATGTCCATGGTCGGCAGCGTGCGCATGGCCTCGCGGCCTGCAATCGCGAGCAGCGAGATCATGGCGAGCGTGCCGGCCATCCAGAATGCGGCCCGGAGGGCTACCTGCACGGCGCTCTTCGAAGTTGTGACTTCGCTGTTCATGGTCTGCGCTGATGCTTGTCAGGCTGGGCTTGTACGACGGCGCCGCTCGCCGCGGATATTCAGGAGATTGGCGAGCACGACGACAAGCCCTCCCCCAAGCACCCAGAAGTCTAGAGGTTCCGCATAGAGCATGATGCCGACAACGGCTATGAGCGGCAGCCGCAGGAAGTCCATGGGCGCGACGATGATCGTATCGCCGTAGGTGAACGCCGTGGTGAGCGCATAGTGTGCGGTAAGCCCCAGCACACCGACAACCGCGATCCAGGCGAATGTAACGGCATCCGGAATGACGAGCCCCTGGTCATAGCCGAACAGCGGACCCGCCAGCAGGATCGCGAGGCCGATCACAACCTGCAGGCCCTGCATCCAGAAAAGGATGGTGAGCGCGCTGTCTCCATGGAGGAGCCGCTTCGTCGTGATCATGGAGAGCGCGTATCCGAGGGCCGCCGTGAGTGCGAAGGGTGCGCCTTCGCTCAGGGATATGACACCTGGCCGCACGACAATGAGCACGCCTATGAAGCCGAGCACGACTGCGCCGAGCCGTAGCGCAGTCAGTCGCTCGCCCAGCAGGAGAGGTGCGAGAAGGGCAACCCACAGCGGCGCCGTGAACTCGAGCGTCGTCAGCTCGGCGAGCGTCATGCGCGTCAGCGCATAGAGCCAGCAGAACTGCGCGGTGAAGTGAATGAGATTGCGCACGATCTGGAGATCGGGCCGCTTCGACACGAGGCTCCCGAAGGGGATGCCGCGCGCCATGACGATCACGACCAGGATCGCGACACCGATGAACGTGCGCCAGACGGCGATCTGCAGAGCATCGACGCCACGAGCCGCCGCCCGCCCCGCGACGGCCATCGCCGTGAATGAAACGATCGCCCCGACCATCCAGATGACGGCCCAGACGATGCGCCCGCGCTCATCCGGCGGCGCCTTTGCCTCGGCCGACATTCCAGCATTCCTCCCCTCGGCGGCACAGGTCGCGCTTCTGGCGCAACGTCATTACATATTCACACATGCGAATGTTCGGTTGCCGCCTTGTGGAGGCCACTGTATAAGGATTCCAGGCTGCCCCAACAAGGAAGCGCGCCGTACACTGCCGTGTCGCCAAGCTGCCATGCAGTAACGGCGCAGGCGACGTGCGTGAACTGGCAGCGCAGCGCGGGGGCTCACCCGCGCCCAGGCGACCGGGAGGCACGGCATGGCTAAGAAGCTCGTGATCATCATGGCGAATACAGACCCGCGCAACGGCGAGGAGCTGGGCGCGCCGATCTTCCAGGCCTCCGTTGCCGCCGCCATGGACTATGAGGTCGAGGTCATCTGCACGGCGACCGCCGGGCGCCTCATGAAGAAGGGCGTTGCCGAGACGCTGGTCGTGAAGCCCGGCAGCCCCAAGAGCGTCTACGACTTCATCAAGGACGCGCACGAGGCGGGCGTGAAGTTCTTCTGCTGCTCGCCGAACCTCGATCTCTTCGACATGAAGCAGGACGACCTGATCCCCGAATGCTCGGGGATCGTCGGCGGCGCCTACCTCATCGAGGAAGTCATGGAAGGCGAAGACACCCGGGTCCTGAGCTACTGAGCCCATCACCGAGGCTGCTCTCATGTCCGAGGCGACTGCGACGCGCGTGCAGGACTTCATCGGCGATCCGGTCTCGGATAAGCCGCCGGTGCCACGCGCCAAGCTCGAAGCCATATTCCGCGATCTGCAGGAGGACATGCGCTTCGATCATGAGCTGCATGGCTGCCTCAACTGCGGAATCTGCACTGCGACGTGCCCCGCCGCGCACTACTACGACTTCTCGCCGCGCGAGATCGTCCAGCTCCTCTGGACCGAAAACCTCGAAGGCATCTACGATGCCATGCAGGAGAAGATCTGGTCCTGCGCCCAGTGCTACACGTGCGCCGCGCGCTGCCCGTTCCGTAATTCGCCAGGCGGCCTCGTCATGCTCATGCGCGAGGTTGCGATCAAGCATCAGATGCAGTCGGCGAAGGATGTGCTGCGCCCCTTCAGTCGCGTGATGCTGAAGCTCATCTCGACGGGCAACCAGCTCGCGCCCGACATGATCAATCCCCAGCACTTTGCCGACTGGGGCCCGAATATCTCCAAGGTCAACGCGCCGCTGAAGCTGCTGCGCAAGGCCATTCCCATGGCGACGCTCAACACCACGGAGACCGCCTGGGAGGTCAATCTCAAGACCTCGGTCGAACTCTACACGATTTGGGAGATGACCGGCGTTCTCGACCAGCTCGAAGGGATCGACGAGAACCTCTTCGATGTCATCACCGATATCATGGGCGAGAAGCGCGAAGACTGGAAAGACTTCCTCGAGGAGCAGGAGGACGCCGACGACGATGACTGAGGCCGCTCGACGGTGCAGCTCAAGTCATCCAGGCGGATCAAGCATATGGCCAAGGTGAAGTACAAGCCGCCGAAGGGTTATAACGATGCCGTCGCTTATCTGCGCGTGCGCGACGCGGCTGCGGCCATTGACTTCTATGAGAAGGCCTTCGATGCGAAGGAGCGCTATCGCCTCACGATGGGCGATCGTATCGGCCACGCTGAGCTCGACTTCGGCGACACCTGCGTCATGCTATCCGACGAATTTCCGGAGATGGCCATCGTCGGGCCGAAGGCGCTCGGTGGCACAACAGTGACGATGTGCCTGGGTGTCGCTGACGCCGATGCGGTGGTTGCGCGTGCGGTGACAGCCGGCGCCACGCTGAAGCGGCCGGTGCAAGATGAGTTCTATGGCTTCCGCACAGGACAGGTCGAGGATCCGTTCGGCCATGTCTGGATGATCCAGACGCAGATCGAAGATGTCTCGCCGAAAAAGATGCAAAAGCGCCTCGATGAGATGATGTCCGGTGAGCCGCCGGCAAAGTCCAAGCCGAAGACGAAAGCGAAGCCCGCACGCGGGAGGAAGAAGTCATGAGCGATCCGACCCATCGCCCACCACAGAACGGCGAGCGCTTCACGGGCCATGGTCCCGAATGGAAGCCAGCGAACCTATCCGCGAGCGAGGCTGCGACGGCCACCGCCTGGGTCGAGCAGCGGATCGACCGCCGCTCCATGCTGACCAACAAGGATCGCGTCGAGGACGTGCGCGATATCATGTGGCAGCTCGAGAAAGAGGGCCAGATAAAGGTCCACCGCGTCACCGATCAGCACGAGCCGATCGAGGTCAAGACGCTCTACGGCTGGACGAAGCGCATTCCGACGACGCAGCTCTGGCATCACAAGAGCTGTGGCCAGTGCGGCAATATCCCGGGCTATCCCGTCTCGCTGCTCTGGCTGCAGAACAAGATTGGCACGCGCTATCTCGACGAGACCGACCAGACCTCCTGCACGGCGTGGAACTACCACGGCTCCGGCATCGGCAATATCGAGAGCCTTGCGGCCGTCTTCCTGCGCAATTTCCATCAGGCATACGTGTCTGCGAAGGCGCAGGGCCTGCCCGAGGGTTATTACTATCCGCTCGTGCACTGCGGCACCTCCTTCGGCAATTACAAGGAAGTGCGCGCGTACCTTCTGCATTCGGCGAAGCTGCGCGAGAGCGTGACGAAGATCCTCGCCAAGCTTGGACGTCTCGTCGATGGCAAGCTGCTGATCCCCGAGGAAGTCGTGCACTACTCGGAGTGGCTGCACGTCATGCGCCATCGCATCGCCGATCACCAGACGATCGACGCTTCCGGCGTACGCGCGACGATCCATCCCGCCTGCCACGTCTACAAGATGGTGCCCGAGGATGCGATCTACGATGATGAAATCCTCGAAGGGAACCGCGTTGCGGTTTCGACGGGGCTCATCCAGCGGCTCGGCGCCAACGTCATCGACTACAAGACCTGGTACGATTGCTGCGGCTTCGGATTCCGCCACATCATCTCCGAGCGGGAGTTCACGCGCTCCTTCGCCATCGACCGCAAGATCAAGGTCGCCGTCGAGGAAGCGAACGCCGATGTCATGATCGGTCACGATACGGGCTGCATCACCACGCTCGACAAGAACCAGTGGATCGGCCGCGCGGCGGGCAAGCCCTATGAGCTGCCCGTGCTCGCGGATTGTCAGTTCGCAGCACTCGTCTGCGGTGCCGATCCCTACAAGATCGTGCAGACGCACTGGCACGCGAGCCCGATCGAGCGACTCCTCGAAAAGCTCGGCATCGATTGGCAGGCCAAGAAGGTCGAGTTCGAGCAGTACCTCGAGAAGATCAAGTCTGGTGCCGCCGACCAGCTCTATGATCCGCGTCTGCGCATCACGTCAGGCCCCGGCTTCAAGCCGATCAAGCGCGAGGTCATCCCGCCTCCGCCGCCGGGAGAATAGCGGATGCTCGGAATTACCGACCTCTGGCTGTTCGTACTCGCGGGCCTGCTGCTCAACATCACGCCCGGCCCGGACATGGCCTATATCATGGGCCGCAGTGCGCAGCTCGGCGCGCGCGCGGGCGCGGTCGCCGCTCTCGGGATCACCGCGGGCTGCTTCATGCACATTGCGGCCGCGGCACTGGGCCTCTCCGCGATCCTCGCGACTTCGGCTGAAGCCTTCTTCATCCTGAAGCTCGTCGGTGCCGTTTATCTCGTGTGGGTCGGCCTATCGCTGCTGCGCCATGCGGGTGCGAGTGGCGCCGCTGCAACGAATGGGAAGTCGGCGATCTCGCTCCGCGGCATTTTCCTGCAGGGCTTTCTGACGAACGCGCTCAATCCCAAGGTGGCGTTATTCTTCCTCGCCTTCCTGCCGCAGTTCATCTCGGCCGGCGCGCCATCAAAGGCGCTCGCTTTCATTGTGCTCGGCCTCGTCTTCTGCGCGACCGGTACCGTCGTGTGCCTTCTGATCGCGTGGTTCACGGCGCGCGCGTCGGCGGCACTCAGCGCCGGCAGCGCCGTGCGCACATGGATGGAGCGCGCGCTCGGCGGGCTTTTCGTCCTGCTTGGTATCAGGCTGGCCTTCATGCAGCGGAGCCTTTGAGTATGACCAAGCCCATTCTCATCGTCGGCGGCGGGCCGGCGGGCCTCGCGGCAGCGCACGCCCTGTCGACGGTCGGTCGCCCATCGGTGCTGGTCGAGAAGACGTCGATCCTCGGCGGTGCGCCGATTCACTCGGGGTATGCGAAGCTCGTGCCTTCGGGCCGCTGGGCCAAGGATGCGATCGGCAGCATGGTGGCGCGCGTCGAGAGCAATCCGAGTGTCACGCGCAAGCTCAATTCTACAGTGACGAAGTTCTCCGGCGCGCCGGGCAGCTTTGTCGCCGAGCTTTCCGACGGCAGCAAATTCGAAGCGGGCGCCGCGCTGCTCACGACGGGCTTCACGCACTTCGACAGCGTCAACAAGCCGGAGTGGGGCTTCGGCCTCTTTCCCGATGTCGTGACGACGACGCAGGTCGAGCAGATGATCTCGTCCGGGCAGGGCGTCAAATGTCCCTCGGATGGGCGCAAGCCGAAGCGTGTCGCGATTCTGCTCTGCGTCGGCTCGCGTGATCGCCAGATCGGCCGCGAATGGTGCTCGAAGATCTGCTGCACGGTCTCTGCGAACCTCGCCATGGAGATCCGCGAGGAGCTGCCGGACTGCCATGTCTACATCTACTACATGGATATCCGCACGTTCGGACACTACGAGACGGACTACTACTGGCGCAGCCAGGAGGAGTTCAAGGTCAAGTACATCAAGGCGCGTATCGCCGAGGTGACGGGCGACGGCAAGCAGCTGATCGTGAAAGGCGAGGATACGCTCGTAAAGCGGCCGATCACCATTCCCTTCGATATGGTCGTGCACGCGATCGGGATGGATCCGAACGTCGATAACATGACGATCTCGGCCGTATTCGACGTGGAGCTGCACAAGCACGGATACATCGCGCGCAAGGACACGTACGGCATCATGGGCGCGACCTCACGGCCGGGTGTGTTCGTCGCTGGCTCGGCCATCGGACCCGAGACGATCGACGACTCGATCGCGCAGGCCAATGCGGCAGCGCTCTCCGCACTCGCGGCCGCCGAAGGGCGCATTCTCGAAGCGGCGGAGTGAGTAGCGTGATGGCGGGGCCGGGAAGCGGACAGCGTGGAGCGGTCGGAGCAGCATCTCCTGCGCGCCCCGTGCTGCATCTGTCAGGTGCCAAGCTGCGCCTCGCGCTCGAAGCGCTGATCCGTGCGGCCGAGCCGATTGGCGGCATCGAGCGCTTTGCGGCCGCCGTGAAGCTCAAGTCCGATGTGCTGCAGGATCGTCTCGGAGAGGGCAAAGCGGCTACAATCGAGCGCGAGGCTTTCGAGGACATCGTGATCCTCATGGCGACCGTGCGCCGGCGCTTTGCGGGCCTGATCGATACGGCCGGATGGACGCGCGTGCGTGAGGCGATGGCCGTGCTGTTGAGCGATGCGCATGTGCCCGGAACAGCAGACGCGCGCATTGCCAGCTTTGTGAAGACTTTCCCCGAAGACAAGGCGCACCGCTTCGTGCGCGATCTCGCCTCCGAGCTGCTGCACGGCGTGTACCCCGAGCACTATCCGCTCATGCACCGCTGGGTGTGGGACACGCGCGCGAACTCCGGTGTGCTGCGCGAGATATGGCACGATCCGGCAAGCGGCGATGATGTCGATCACATCGTCATCGACATCCCCGACGGCCACGAGACGTTCCTCGTCCTGCGCGAGGAACTGTCGCAGTTCCTTTCCGACAACGGCATGTTCCGTGATGTGCTCTGGTACGTAGATCTGCTGCAGGCGCAGATCTACGGCGACTACATCAATGCCCAGGGCGGCGCCTACCTGAAGACGGACTTCTCCGCCGAGAGCGATCCGCTCGAGCATACGCGGCGCATTCTTGGTCTCGATCGTATCGCGAAGCGCCGCCGCCGTGACGGGATCGATGCTGAAGCGCTCGCCCTCAAAGCATTGAACTGAGGCCGGACCGATGCCCATCCACGAGAAATCGCTGATCCGGCCCGAGGACCTCAAGACGCACGATAATCTCGTAATCGAGGGCATCGACGTCTCCGGCCACTGGTCGACCTTCATCGAGCCGCGCGTCGTCACTGATTACAACGAGAACCTCGAGGACGAGATCGCCGCCATGCCGGGCGGTGACAAGATCCACCGCTGCTGGCAGTGCGGGTCGTGCACGAATGCCTGCACGGTCAACGCCATCGAGCCGCGCTTCAATCCACGCTACTGGATCTATCTGATCCGCACGGGCATGGAAGCTGAGCTGCTGCGCGACAAGGACATCATCTGGCAGTGCGTGTCCTGTCACAAGTGCACGCACATCTGCCCGCGCGACGTCGAGCCCGAAGGCGTGATGAAGGCAACCGCCCATTGGCTGACCATGAAGGGCTACACGCCGCCCTCGCCGTCGCACATCTTCGACGAGGAGTTCACGCACCAGATCGTGCAGCGTGGGCGCATCGAGGATACGGAGGTCCTGCAGAACTTCCTGCGCAAGACCAAGCAGCCGCTCATGCAGGACTGGCTGACCGCCATTGGCTTCGCAATCGCCAAGCGTCTCCCGGTGAAGTGGGGGATCAAGATGGCTTGGGCGCAAATCTTCAAGCCGAAGACGCGCGGCTGGGACAAGGCACGTGTTGCGCTCGAGGACTACATCCACGAAGTGGAGGCCGAGCGGAAGGCCGTCATCGAAGGCAAAAGCAAGCCGCAGCAGACACGCGCGCCCGTGCGCGAAGCCGCGGAGTGACGGCGATGCTGTTCATGATCATCGAGCGCTTCAAGGACTGCGATCCAAAGCCCATCTACCAGCATCTGCGCGACAAGGGCCGCGGCCTGCCCGACGGCCTCAAGTACGTCGATAGCTGGATCGAGCCGAACTTCGATCGCTGCTTCCAGCTCATGGAATGCGACGACGCGCGGCTCATTCAGGAATGGATCCTGCACTGGGGTGATCTCGCATCGTTCGAGATCGTGCCCGTGGTGCCATCGAAGCAAACGCGCGAGCTTGTCGAGAGCAAGCTCGCCGCCCCGGAGTGAATTCATGGTCGACGTGACGGACAAGGCGAAGAAATACCGCAGCGTCGGCTACTATCCGGGCTGTGCGCTCGAAGGCACGGGCAATGGCTATGATGTCTCGACGCGGGCCATCGCGAAGAAGCTCGGCCTTGGCTTGCGCGAGGTTTCAAACTGGAACTGCTGCGGCGCCATGGAGGTCAAGAACGTCGATCCCAAGATCCAGACGTACCTCTCAGCGCGTGTGCTCTCGCAGGCCGTGAATGTGGATCGCACGGACGTCGTCATGGCGCCGTGCAATGGCTGCTATCACAATTTGAAGAAGGCCGAATACGATCTCGCGCACGATCCGAAGTCTGTCGAGGTCGTCGAGAAGCTGAGCACGAAGGCCGGCCACAAGGCCTACAAGGCCGGCGAGGCCGAGACCATCCACGCGCTCGACTGGCTGAAGGAAACCATCGGTGAGGATGGCCTGCGCGAGCGCACGAAAGGTAAGCTCGCGGGGCTCAAGATCGCGAACTACTACGGCTGCATGTACGTGCGCCCCCGCCACATCTTCCCGGAGAAGGACCAGGGGCCGGGATCGGAGTCGACGAGCCAGCCCCACTTCATGGACGATCTGCTCGCGGCGGCCGGCGCCGAGAACGTAAGCTTCCCGCTGAAAACGGCCTGCTGCGGCGGCGCACATACGCTTTCGGACAGCGACACGTCGACCAAGCTCGTGCTCAACATTCTTCAGGCGGCGGAGGCATCCGGTGCCGAGGTTATCGCGACGGAATGCCCGACCTGCCACACGGGCCTGGAGATGCATCAGGTGCGCGCCGAGAAGCGTTTTGGCAAGAAGACGAACGTGAAGGTGCTCTATTTCACGCAGCTTCTGGGTCTGGCGCTCGGCATTGGACCGCGCGCGCTCGGCATTCACACGAACATCTCGGACTCGATGGATCTCATCATCGAGAAGCGGCTGACATGATAGGCGGCGGCATATCGGCGCGTGATACAGTGACGGGGCCGAAGTGGGACCGCCATTACGCCGAGGTCGGCTACATCTTCGGTACGGCGCCGAATAAATTCCTAGCTGCCGAGGCGCGCCGGTTCGCACCCGGTGGCCGCATTCTCGTGCCGGGCGATGGCGAAGGACGGAACGGCGTGTGGCTCGCCGAGCAGGGCTTTGCTGTCACGAGCGTCGAGGCCTCGGCAGTCGGCGTGGAGAAGTCGCTGGCACTGGCAGCCGAACGCGGCGCCCAGCTCGACATTCAGCAAGCTAATCTCGATAGCTGGAACTGGCCGATCGGCGCATACGATGGTGTCGCCGCGATCTTCGTCCACTTCGAGCCGCACGTGCGGCAGGCCATGCACCGACGTATGCTCTCGGCCTTGAAGCCGCGTGGTGTTCTGCTGCTCGAAGCCTTCACCCCGAAGCATGTCGAGAACCGCAAGGCCGGAAGCCGCGGTGGTCCGCCGCCCGAGATGCTTTACAGCGTCGAGCTCCTGCGGGAAGATTTCGCAGGCGCGGACATCGAGGTTCTTCGCGAGGCGGAAGTGACACTCGATGAGGGCACTCGGCATCAGGGCCGGGCGCATGTCGTGCGCCTGGCGGCGCGGAGGGCGGCATGAGCGGACAGGCAGCGTACCCGGCATTCGCCGGCATCGAGGATCGCATCGACGCAATCGCCATGGATGGCGCCACTGCGCCCGTGTGCGCGGCCGCCGAATTGCTCGCCATTGGCGAGAGCGTGCTCGAGGCCTGGGTGCGTGCGCGCGGCGAGGCGCCGACGGATGCACGAAAGGAAGGTTTCCGCCTGCTCGCGCTGCACCGCCAGGGTGCCCGGGGCGAGCCGTCCTTCAACGCTTGCCGCGAGACCTGCCGCGAGCTCGCATACCACTACAACCTCATCACGCTGGCGCCGGACCATCCTGACACCGGGCACCGCCTGACGCTCGCGGCCATGATCGCGCGGCATCTCATGCTGTTCGTCGGCGGTAAGCTGGAGGTTGCGGGCCTAGGCGAGTTCTGCTGCTCGTCGCGGCCGCTGCGCGCGGTCGGACATTGATGCTTGCCGAGAGGCCGCAACCCGAGAATAACGAGCGGTGACGCTCAAGTACTGCCGGAGACCTGAAATGCCCGTCGTGAACGGCTGCAACCTCCCCGACCATCTTCTCTACGACGTGGACAACCACATCTGGTTCCAGGAGCAGGGCGACGGCACCGTAAAGGTCGGCATGACCACCGTTGCGACGGCCATGGCCGGCCAGCTCGTTGCCTTCACGCCAAAGAAGGTCGGGCGCAAGGTCGATGCCGGCAAGAGCTGCGCGACTGTCGAGAGCGGCAAGTGGGTGGGGCCGGCGAAGTCGGCGGCTGCTGGCGAGGTGGTCGCGATCAACGATGCCCTCGTCGCCGATCCGACGCTCGCCAATACCGACCCCTATGACAAGGGATGGTTCATCATCCTGAAGCCCGAGGACTGGGCAGCGGTGAAGCCCGGCCTGACCATCGGCAGCGCCGTGACGCAGCCCTATGAAGCCAAGATGACGGCCGACGGGTTCTCCGGCTGCACGTGACACAGCGCCGGGTCGCTTTGGACGTGGCTTGGCATTAGAGTGCCGGGCCATGCGAGATGCCACCGAACAACCGCCTGATGCGGGCGCCAGGATTGCGGCCGTCGAGGCCGAGAGCTTTACCGTCGTGCCTGGGCGCGCAGACGCGGGTCTTATCGTGCTCTGCGATCATGCCGGCAATGCCTTCCCGCCGGAGTACGGCACGCTCGGCCTGCCGGAGGCGCAGCTCCGCCGCCACATTGCCTATGACATCGGCGCGGCAGCCGTGACGCGCACGCTTGCCGCGGCGCTCGACGTCCCGGCCGTGCTGACGCGATTCTCGCGCCTGCTGATCGATCCCAATCGCGGCGCCGATGATCCAACGATGATCATGCGGCTCTCGGATGGTGCGGTCATCCCTGGGAACCGCCACCTCGATGCCGCCGAGCGCGAGCGTCGCACGGCGCGGTACTACCGGCCCTATCACAATACGATCGAGGACGTGATCCAGCGTTGCATTGCCGCAGGCGTGCCGCCTGCCATCATTTCGATCCATAGTTTCACTGAAAGCTGGAAGGGCGTGCCACGCCCGTGGCACGTCGGCATTCTCTGGGATCGCGACGAGCGACTTTCGGCGCCGATGCTGGACTATTTCAATGCTGATGGCGGTCTCATTGTCGGCGACAACGAGCCCTACAAGGGCAGCCTCGAGGGAGACTGCCTGTGGCAGCACGCGACGGCGCGCGGGCTCGCCAATGCATTGATCGAGATACGCCAGGATCTGATCCGCGACGCCCAAGGTCAGCAGCAGTGGGCGAAGCGGATCGTTGCGCTTGTTCATGCGTTGAAGGGACGGCCGGACCTCAATCTCGACCGTATATGATGCGGTTAGTGGAAAATCGGAGAATCGAACCATGGCAAAGTTCGACAAGGCGACGACAACGGAGCTCGAGGCGGCCGCATTCCGCCGGCTGGTCGAGCATCTGCGCACGCGCACGGACGTGCAGAACATCGACCTCATGAACCTCGCGGGCTTCTGCCGCAACTGTCTCTCGAACTGGTACCAGGAGGCGGCGAAGGCCTCCGGGAACGAGATCAGCAAGGATGAGGCGCGCGAGATCGTCTACGGGATGCCCTACAAGGACTGGCAGGCGAAGTATCAGAAGGAAGCCTCGGCCGAACAGAAGGCCGCCTTCGACAAAGCCAAGCCGCACAGCCACTGAGATCACTACATGCCCAAGCCTGTAACGCCCCGGCTGACGACCGACTGCGTCGCCGTCGATGCCAAGGGACGCGTGCTGCTCATTCGGCGGAAAAATCCGCCTTTCGTCGGGCACTACGCGCTACCGGGTGGCTTCGTCGATGTCGGCGAAAAGGTCGAGGATGCGTGCCGGCGTGAGCTCATGGAAGAGACGGGCGTCAAGGCCGGCACGCTGCATCTCGTCGGCGTCTATTCCGATCCAAAGCGCGATTCGCGCTTTCATACGGCAGCAGTCGCCTACCTGACGCGTGTGCGCTCGCCCAAGGCGGTCGCTGGTGACGATGCCGCTGCGGCGGAATGGGTGGAGAATTGGCGCAAGGAGGACCTTGCCTTCGATCACGCAGAGATCCTGCGCGATGCCATGCGCCTTCTGAAGAAACTCTCGGCCGGGACAACGAGCGCCTGAGCGCGCGCGCCCGGGCTTCAAGAAAATCGGGATATGTGATGACCGGACTTCTCCGGCCTGTAACGGCCCTGTTGCTCAGCGCTTCGATCCTGATGATGGGCAATGGCCTGTTCGGCGTGCTCGTGCCGATCCGCGCCAATATCGAGAACTTCTCGTCCTTTGACATCGGCGTGATGGGCTCGTTCCATTTTGCGGGTCTGATGATCGGCTGCCTGCTTTGGCCGCGCGTGATCGCGACCGTCGGGCATATTCGCGCCTTCGCAGCGCTGACGGCATTGGCGACGATCACACCGCTCGCTCATGCCATTTTCACGGTAGCGCCCGTCTGGTGGATCCTGCGCGCGCTGAACGGCCTCGTCTTCGCGGGGCTCTTCATGATCATCGAGAGCTGGCTGACCGGAGCCTCACAGCCCGAGACGCGCGGGCGTGTGCTCGGCGCCTACGCCATGACCAACCTCACGGTCGTGACCGGCGGAATGCTGCTCGTGTCCGTCGGGCAGCCGTCGAGCTTCGAGCTTTTCTCGCTCGTCGCTATTCTCTATTCGCTCGCGGCCGTTCCGATCGCATTGACGCCGCGCAGCGCCCCGCAGCCGCCACCGACGGCCAAGATGCGGCTCGGATGGCTGATCACCGTCTCTCCCGCAGCGGTGTTCGGCTGCTTTGCTGCCGGCATCGTCAACTCCGGCTTTTGGACATTCTCCCCGCTTTTCGCTCAGGGCGCGGGCCTCTCGGTGGGCGATACAGCGCTGTTCATGTCGCTGTGCGTGTTGGGTGGGGCCATCAGCCAGTGGCCGATCGGACGCCTCTCGGATCAGCTCGGCCGGCGTGCGGTCGGCATCGTCGTGTGTGCAATTGCTGCTGCGGGCGGGACGTCGCTCTATCTGATGGCGAGCAGCGGCGCGCCGGTGCTGTATCTGCTCGGCGCGCTGTATGGGGCCATGGCGTTTACGGTCTACACGCTGTGCGTCGCCCACGCGAACGATCTCGTGCACCGAAAGCGCGCCGTGGAAGTATCTAGCGGGCTGCTGCTCGTGTTCTCCGCAGGCGCAATCATCGGGCCGATGATGGCTTCCGCAATCATGCACTCTGTGGGGCACGGTGGATTGTTCCTTCACACGGCGATTGCGCATGCGAGCATTGCCGTCGTCATGCTGCTGCGTGTGCAAGTGCGTCCGAAGCTGCCGACGGCGCGCAGGGAGCCGTTCGTCGTCGTGCCGAAGACGACACCGGCCGTATTCGAGCTCGATCCGCGCGGCGAGCAGTCGTCCGAAGAGCCTGAGAGAGTTGCGGCCCCCGCTCGCTGAATGTGCGTCAGAGGCTCGACCAGAGGAGGGTGAGGCCCGCGACGAGGAGAATGGCGAGCACGAGGCGGTCGTAGCGGTGATCGTCGAGGCGGCGGTAAATGCGCTGGCCGATGAAGGCGCCGATCAGCGTGCCGGGCAGCGCGAAAAGCGCGGCGCGACCGAGTTCCGCCGTCACCAGCCCCGCTGCAGCGTGGGCCATGAGTGAGACCGTCAGGATCGTCAGGTTGAAGCCCTGGAAGATGGCGCGGCGCGCGTCCTTGCTCCAGTTGCGCAGGCTCGCCCACATCGTCGGCAGCGCGCCGGAGAGGCCAGCGAGGCCGCCAAGGATACCGCCCGCGAGGCCGATGACGCCGTCCGCGATGCGGCCTCCCCAATGGACAGTCGGGCGGAAGCTGCCAAGCAGCATGATCGTGCAATAGGTCGTGACGACGATACCGACGCCGAGCTTCACGGTCTGCACGGTGACCATCACAAGCAGCCATGTGCCGAGCGGAATGCCGATCAGGCCGCCGATCAGGAAAGGCGCAAGGCGGCGCCAGTCGAGCGCGTGCCAAATCGACGGGAGCGACTGCAATTGCGCGACCACGGAGCAGACGAGCACCAGCGTAGCCGCGACCGTGACAGGGAGCGCGTGGAGCCAGAGCACGAGCGCCGTCATGCCCGTGCCGAAGCCTGTGAGCCCGTTGACGAACCCACCGGCGAAGGCGCCGGCGACGATGAGCAGAACATCGGCAGTCATGAGAGGCCCGCCACGTGATGGGGTGAGGCGTGGGCGGGTGTGGCCGCCGCGGTGCGCAGGGGAGATGCCGCGAGATCTCGCGGCGATGGCTACACTAGCAAGGTTCTTACGAGGCCAGTACGCCTCGCGACGCAGAGCCGAGCTTCAGATCTCGACGATCAGCTTTCCCGTGACCTGGCGCTTATCGAGGGCGGTGATCGCCTCGCCGATGCGCGCGAGAGGATATGTCGCGTGAACGTGCGGTTTGAGACGACCTTTCGCGCACCAGTCCAGAACCTCGACCATGTTGGCGCGGTGCTGCTCCGGTTCGCGCATGATCATCTCGCCCCAGAAAACACCGATCGCAGCGGCATTCTTGAGCAGGAAGAGATTGAGTGGGATCTTCGGGATTGCGCCTGCCGCAAAGCCGATCACGAGCAACCGGCCGCCCCAGGCGATGGAACGCAATGCCGCTTCCGAATAGTCGCCGCCGACGCAATCATAGACGACGTCGACGCCTTTGCCGCCAGTCAGCTCGCGCAGGCCCGTTTTGAGATCGGTGCTTGTATAGTTCAGCAGCTCGTCGGCGCTGTGCTCGCGGCAGATGGCGAGCTTCTCCGGGCTCGAGGCAACGGCGATCACGCGCGCGCCCATGAGCTTGGCAATCTCGACCGCAGCCAGGCCTGCACCGCCCGAGGCGCCGAGCACTGCGACACACTCGCCAGCCTTCAGGCCACCGCGATCCTTGAGGCCGTGCATGGCGGTCCCGTAGGTCACGCTGATGCCCGCTGCGGCCGCATCGTTCACGCCCTCGGGAATGGGGATCATGAGCTTGGCCGGCACCGCGACCTTCTCGCGAGCTCCACCCCAGGCAATGTAGCCGCACACGCGCTGGCCGGGCTTCAGATCGCGGACATTAGTTCCGACAGCCTCCACCACTCCCGCGATCTCAGCCGCCGGGGAGAAGGGAAGATCCGGCTTGAACTGGTATTTGCCCCGCGTGATCAGCGTATCGAGGAAGTTGAGGGCCGCAGCGCGGACGCGAACCACGACCTCCTCGGGACCGGGCACGGGGTCCGCGATCTCCTCGATCACAATGGCCTCCGGGCCGTCGAGCGTCTTGCACAGGGCGGCCTTCATGTGACACCTCATCCTTCAACAGTCGAAATGTGCGCCCGGGAGCGCCCGTAACATGAGTACGACGCCTGCTCAGCCCGTCAACCGTGGCTACTTCGCCATTGGTGCGGAGCGCATATCCAAAAGCCTCAACGTCGGCAACCTCATGCGCTCGGCGCACGGCTTCGGCGCGAGCTTCACGTTCACCGTCGGCGCCACCTATCAGGCGCGCGAGGCCGCGGCCGATACTTCGAAGGGTCTCCAGCATCTGCCACACTACAACTGGGCAAGCCTCGAGGACATGGTGCTGCCGCAGGGCTGCAAGCTCGTCGGCATAGAGTTGATCGAGGATGCCATCGACCTCCCCAGCTTCCGTCATCCGCTGCGCGCTGCCTACGTGCTCGGACCGGAACGCGGATCCCTTTCGCCTCAAATGCTTGAGCGTTGCGACTACACCGTCAAAATACCGACCACGTTCTGTATCAACGTGGCCATGGCGGGGGCCATCGTCATGTATGATCGCATACGCTCGCTCGGCCGATTCGCGGCGCGCCCGGTGGGCGAGGGCGGGTCGATAGTCGGCCCCGAGCCGCATGTGCAAGGCGGACGTGTCGTCCGTCGTGGGGAACAATAATCGGTCGGCGGACGTAGTGTGCCGGTAGGGCGCCGCACGAGAATGGAGATTTGCAGGCTCATGTCTCATCGGGGATGGACGCGCGCCGTCACGTTGCGCGCCGCCGCTGCGGTGGTGGCCGTGGCGCTTGTGGGAAGCAGCGACGCTGTTGCACAGAACATCAAGGCCATCGGCACGTTCTCGAGCTGGACGGCCTTCTCGCATGGCGACGGCGGAAGCCTGCTGTGCTTTGCGACGGCGCAGCCGACCAAGCAGGAGCCGACTAGCGCCAAGCGCAGCCCGGCCTTCATCTATGTCTCGAGCTGGCCGAAGGACGGCGTTAAAGCCGAAGTCAGCGTGCGCGTTGGCTATCCGTTGCGTAACGGCAGCGATGTGACGCTGGCGGTCGGCAACGCGAACTTCAAGCTCTTCGTGCACGGTGATCGTGCCTACGTTGCCGATGCGGGCGACGAGTTGAAGCTTCTCGATGCCATGCGCAAGGGTTCGACCGTGACCGTTGTTGGCACCTCCGAGCGCGGCACGACAACGACCGATACCTACTCGCTCGCCGGCATTTCGCAGGCGCTTCAGGCGGTCGCGACGAACTGCAAATGAGGTAGGCGCGATCGAGCCGCTGCGTTGGCAGCGCCTATGGTGCTTGCTTGTGATGCTGAAGGTACCAGTACACGCCGAGCACGATCAGGGATCCGATGGCTGCGGCCAGGATATCGCGCAGTGAGATCGCGTACTTCGCAAGCCCCTGAAACAAGCCAAACAGCCAAAACAGGAAACCGCCGACTACGGCGCCTGCGAGACCCAGGCCAAGATTGTGCCAACGGCCAAAGCCGCCGCGATCCCACGTGACGAGCCGGCTCGCGAGAGTTCCGCCAATAGCTCCGACCACGATCCAGACGATGACCTGCTCCAAGGAGGGCATGGCGCTTCTCTTTGCTCATTCAGCATCAATCGGCCCGATGTGATCGAGGCCGCTCGTACGATGCCGAGTATGAAGAACCGCGAATGAACGTGAATCAGGGAAACTACCGAAACTCGGAAGGGCTGGCTCCGAAATGTGCCCGGACATCCGCGTTGGCTGGTGCCGGCATTCGGCGTTCGACGGCTAGGATCGCGGTTTCTCAGCCTTCAACCGCACGATCGTTGGCAGGATCGTGCGCTCGAGTGCTTCGCGCGTGATCGCGCCGACGTGCTTGTAGGCAATGCGGCCCTGGCCATCGAGGATGAAGGTCTCCGGCATCCCGTAGACACCCCACTCGATGGCCGTACGGCCGGTCGTGTCGGCGCCGACGGCGGCGAACGGATTGCCATAGCGGCCTAGGAAGCGGCGTGCGTTCGCCGCGGCATCCTTGTAGTTGACACCGACCACGCGCACTTTCGCCTTCTGCTCGAGTTCGATGAGCAGCGGGTGCTCCTCGATGCAGGGGCCGCACCACGATGCCCAGAAGTTGACGACCGTCACGTCGCCCTTCTGCAGCAGCTCGGACGTGAGCAGCGGTATGGCGCGCGGGCCATCCTGCAGGCCCTCAATCGCCGACAATGCGAGCGCAGGCGCCGCCTTGCCGATCAAGGCAGAGGGGAGTTTCGCGGGATCGCCCTTGGTCAACGCGAAAGCGAACATCACTGCCATGGCACCAAAGAGCAGGAGCGGCGCCAGGATCAGCAGGGATTGCCTGCTGCGCGGTGCGGGCGGCGCTTGCGAGATGTGATCCGTCATCGCCCACCGTCCTCAACGCGCGAACGGCGGCGCACGCCACGTGCCTCGAGCGCATCGAGCGCGCGCTGCTGGCGGCGGCCGTCGAACACGAGCCATGTGACGAGCCCGATCATGACCGCGGCGACGATCGCGTAGGAGGCGATAATGAAGGCTGCGTGCGGGCCTAGATCCATGACGGTCAGCCTTTCGCGCCGGCGGGGACGCCTGCGCCTGCGCGGCTCACTTCGGCGAGCGTCAACGCCTTCACGCGGCGGCGCAGGATCTCGTTTCGCATGGCCATCAGATGCATGGCGATGAATGCGAGAAAGAAGCCCCCCGCCATGACGAGCAGCGGCACCAAGATCGAGGTGTGAATGCTCGGGCCGCCGATGCGCAGCACGCTCGCGGGCTGGTGCAGCGTGTTCCACCAGTCGACCGAGAACTTGATGATCGGCAGGAGGACGACGCCGACGAGGGCGAGGATTGCAGTCAGCTTGCCGGCGAGCGATTCATCGTCGAGCGACGAGCGAAGCGCCATCAGCCCGAGATAGAGAAAGAACAGGATCAGCACGGAGGTCAGGCGCGCGTCCCACACCCAATAGGCGCCCCACATCGGGCGCCCCCAAAGCGCGCCCGTGACGAGCGCCAGGAAGGTGAACGCGGCGCCGAGCGGTACGGCCGCCTTCGCGGAAACGTCGGCGAGAGGGTGGCGAAAAACGAGGAGTCCGAAGCTCGAGATGGCGACCATCAGATAAATGCCCATGGCCAGCCACGCCGAGGGCACGTGAATGAACATGATCTTGACGGTCTGGCCCTGCTGGTAGTCGGGAGGAGCGGAGAAGAACGCGAGAAACAGACCGACAGCGATGAGCGCAGCCGCGAGGCCACCGACCCAGGGCAACAGAGTTCCGCTCAGCCACATGAAGCGGGTCGGATTGGCAAGTTTCTGGGCAGTCGTCTGCATGGCGTTGACTTAGATACCGTTGGAGCGGCCAGAAAGCGGCCGCGGCATTCGCCCGCGCCTAGCGTTGCCCGACTAGCCGGCGACGACTGGCTTCAGAGCCTCGATGAGCAGGCGCACCTGCACTTCTTCGTCGCCAACAGCGAGCTGGGCCGCGAACCAGTCCTGCACCATCTTGCAGACCCGATCCGGCGCGGCGCGCGCGAGCGAGCGGGCGTCGGAGAAGAGCTGGAGATCGATGGGACTCCAGCCGCGTTTGGCGAGCTGCATGGCGAGCTGGTCGTAATCCTCGCGCGTCGGCTGGCGATGCTGGGCCGGCGTGCGGCGGCCTTCGACGATGGCGGTGAAGATTGCCGAAGCCTGGCGCTGCAGTGACGGCGTGTGCTCGGAGGCGCGCGTCAGCTCGACGATCAGCGGATTGGTCTCGCCCTGCGAAATGAAGCCGTAGCAGGCGTCGACGCTGTGCTGCGAGAGGCGCTCGAGGTTCTCGAGGAATGCGCTCGCAACCGACTTGAGGTTCTGCGGGCTTGCGGCGAGGGCGTCGGTCACATGCTTGCGGCGGAGTGCGACGAGCTGCTCGGCGAGATGTTGCGAGATCGCTTTGTCGGCCTTCCCCTCGCTCTTCAGGCGCGCTGTTTCGCGGACCCGCTCGCCATACCAGTCGGGGAACTCCGCCTTGAGCAGCTTCCAGAGTGCGGCGCGCTGGAACTGGCGATCGACCTCCGAGGGATCGGTCGCATAGTCGGCGGTGGACTGCTTGCGTGCATCGGGGGGCGCGACAACCACAGGCGTCGCCGATGACCGCGGTGCCGCGGCCGACGAGACGCGATTGACGATCGGGTCGAGCTGTCCCGCGGCGTGCAGGGCATAGACACCGCCGCCGATCAGCAGGAGCAGCACGAGAGCGGCGATCGCGAATTTGGGGAGGCGGCGGCGCGGGGGCTCGTCGGCCCAGGCATCGTCGTCGTCCGCGCCGTGCGGCGGCATTGTGCTGCCCGTGGCGGGTTGGGCACCGCGGAGAGGAGCAGTTGGATTAGCTCGTGCCGCCGGGTCCGACATGGGCTGGCCGCCGGCCGACTGGCGGCTCCCTGGCGCGCTTGCGCCTGGGTGCCGGCCAGCAGCCTCGCGTGCCCGGCGGGCAGTTTCCTCACGCCGGGCGGCCTCGGCTGCGATCACCTCGCGGGGATCTACCTGGCGATCTGCCGCAGGCTGAGCCCGATCCTTGGGACCAATTCCGGTGCCCCGTGCGGTCGGCTCGCCGCCGCCCTGCGCGGACTTGCGGCGGGCCTCGGCTTCCCAGCTTGCGGGGTCCTTTGCGAGATTTGCACGGTCGTCGCGCGCGCCCTCGGCCTTGGGCTCTGCAGGCCCGCTCTTGGCGGCTGTGGTGTCGCTCGGCCGTGCAGCAGACTGAGCGGACGGCGCTGGCGGCGCCTCTGACGCCTTGGGAAAGGCCTCGGCGGTCGGCAGCCAGTCCGTAAAGCCTTGTCGCCACACGAGATCGGTCGGCAGCAGGTAGCCGAGCTCGATAATCTTTTCCATCTCGGCGGCGCTGATCGGACCGTGCTGCTGCCCGTCGCGCGCCAGATACCATTCATGGGCTTGATCGGGTTGCGACATGAGTTCCGTCGTTCTCGCGCTGCAGATGGCAGGTCATGCTCGGTTCGGCGAAGCTTTGGCGGAACACAGATTGAACGCTGATCCGCGTGCCCCTAATACCACACATGAGCACGCATCGTCGCGCATTGCGGCAAAATTCCGAGTTTTCCCGGTTGCGCGATAATGGGTCGCCCCTGAAAGGCGGCAACCCAGGTGCCTTGCGACGCATGCTAGGGGCCAACCGCGGCATTCAGGTGGCAGTGTCTCAGGTAGCATCTTTGAATTGCGCGTCGACCGGCACTTTGTACGCGTTCGCGAGGCGATTGGTCATGTTGGCGAGGCCGACAACCGCATAGAGCTCATTGATCTGGGCCTCGGTCGCGCCTTTTTCGCGCGCCGCAGCGGTGTGCGAGGCCATGCAGTACTCGCAGTTATTGGTGATCGAGATGGCGACATACACGAGCTCCTTCGTCAGCGGATCGAGGTGCCCAGGTCCCATGATCGCCTTGAGGCTCTCCCAGGTGTGCTTGAGCATGCGCGGCTCGTGCGCGAGATAGCGCCAGAAGTTGTTGACCGACTTGACCTTGCGCGTGGTCATGATGTCGTCGAAGACGGCGCGCACTTCCGGGCTTGCAGTCTGGGGATCGACGGGCTTCATTGAGTGCTCCTTGCTGCGTTGGGTGCTGCTGAAAGTGTCCCGCAAAGCATCGTCTGGCGTCAACGATCGCGCGCGGAGGTCCGTATGGCGAAAGAGGGGACGGCGAGCACGCCGGACGACGCGGCTGCGGTCTCAGCGGCGCTCGACGTCATGGATCGCCACATTGCCGCGCTCAATGCGGGGGATGACGCCGCGCTCGTGGCGACGCTCCATTTTCCCCATTATCGGTTGTCCGGTGCCGGCATGCGCACCTGGGAGAGCCCGGAGCGATACTTCGCCGATTTTCGCGCGCGTGCCGGGGGCGACTGGCATCACAGCGCCTGGGACTTCCGCAAGGTCATCGCCGCCGCGCCCGAGAAAGTGCATCTCGACGTACAGTTCACGCGCCACCGTGCCGACAACTCGGCAATCGCCAGCTATCGCTCGATCTGGGTGATCACGCGCATTGACGGACGATGGGCGGCACAACTTCGCTCGAGCTTCGCGCCTTAGTTTTCTGCCGCGGGCTGTCGGCGGCGGTCGCCTAGCGCACGGCTGGCGCCGCATCCTTGAAAAGCGCGCGGGCATTGCCATGCGCGATTTTCGCTGCGATCTCAGGCGGCAGCTGCGCCAGCCATTGCCGGTAACCCGCGATGATGTCGCCGTAGCTGGCCCACCGCTCGTTGACCCAGGTGTCCGAGCCGAGCAGAAAGCGGTCGGGATAACGCTCGAACATGGTGCGCCACGCAGGAGACAGGCGCCCGCCTTCGGTGATGCCGCCGCGATAGGAGAGCTCGCCCCATATTGTCGGATACTTGTCGAGCAGGGCTGCAACGCGTGCGGGCTCGAGGGAGAAGCCGGTGTGGGCCCAGATGATCCGGCTCTTCGGATTGTGAGCGAACAGGATCTCGACGGCCTCGGCGTCGGCGTGCGCGTGCAGATAGAGGCCGTGCGCGACGGTGAAGTCGACGGTCTTGCGCACCCAGTCGGTGGCGGCGGCTTTGCCCGACAGATGAAACTCGCCGACCCCGAGATAGCCGCCGCGCTTGTACTCCTCCTGAACGAGTTCGTAGATCGAGGGATCGTTGAACCAGCTCCCGATGTCAGCGCGAATGCGGTAGGGTCGGATGAAGGGCACGACCCAAAGGCCCTTGGCCTTGCCCGTCGCTTGGGCCTCGACGAGCGCATGGGTGCCGGCGTTCGGCCGGCTGGTCGCGAGAATGCCCGTGATGCGGTGCTTCTTGAAGAGGGCGAGAACTTCATCGAGCGACAGGTAGGGCTTCGGCTCCCAATTGTAGTGAAGATGGGCGTCGAAGATCTCGATCGGCTCAGCTGAACTCGCCCGCTGGCCTCCTCCGCATAGGACGATGATCCCAAGAAGAAGAGCAAAGAGCCCGCCGACATGCTGGATCTTCATGGGTTCGCTCCGAGAGGGCCGCAATCCGGCTGATGGCGCGGCAGCTTCGGCTGGCGCAATGCGCCCGTCAACACTGTGGCATGATCGGCATGCGCACGATCGTCGCCGGCGGTCGGCCCGTGCCACCACCGTGGCACCGTCCTGCTCAATCCACTGGCACACCAGCCGAATCCAAGATTCTCAAATTGACGTATGTCCGTACGAATGCAATTTTCGTCGCCGCAGCGCGAAGCATCACAACAATCTAGGCTCGCGAAAAGGTCCGGGGAGGCCTCATATGCAGGATCGGCCTGTGAATGCAGGCGTGAGCGGCTTGATGTCGTCTCAAGTCGCGCGTCTGAAGTGCCGCAACGGCGAGATCACGGGGCACACCGCCGGCCAGGCGCCAGGTTTCGTGCAGGGCAATCTCTGCATCCTGCCGAAGGCGTACGCCACCGACTTCGCTGCGTTCTGTCAGCGCAATCCCAAGCCCTGCCCGATCATCGGCATGGGTGCTGTTGGTGACCCGACTCTGCCTGACCTTGGCGACATCGATATCCGTACGGACGTTCCGCGCTACCGTGTCTTCAAGAACGGCGCGTGCGTCGATGAGCCGACCGACATTCGCGAATACTGGACGGACGATCTAGTGACGTTCGTGCTCGGCTGCTCCTTTTCCTTCGAGCAGCCGCTCATAGACGAGGGCATCCCACTTCATCATATCGAGCGCGATACGGTCGTGCCCATGTACCGCACCTCGATCGACTGCACACCGGCCGGACCATTCAGCGGCAAGATGATCGTGTCCATGCGCATGATGACGCCGGCAGACGCGATCCGCGCCATCCAGGTCACGTCCCGTTTCCCGGCCGTGCACGGTGCGCCGGTGCACATCGGTGTTCCCGAGGCGATCGGCATCAAGGATCTGATGACGCCCGACTATGGCGACCCGCCGCCGGTTGTCGAGAAGGGGATGCTGCCCGTATTCTGGGCGTGCGGGGTCACGCCTCAATCCGTCGTTCTCAATGCGCGTCCGCCACTCTGCATCACGCACAAGCCGGGCTCGATGCTCATTACCGACCGGCTGAACAGCAAGCTGGCGGCGCTCTAGGGTTAGGCAACTCAGTTTTTCGGATTGATCCAAAGGGAGGAAGTGCAAATGAAGCTTAAACTGCCTGCAGCCTGCGTGGCCGCGACACTCGCGGCAGCAGTGTCGATTCCCGTTTTGGCGCAGGATCTCCAGCCACGCACATTCAATGCCGTTGGGACATGGAACTTCCTGACCAACTGGCAGAAGATGGAGCAGCCGTTCTGGGTCGAGGATCTGCCGAAGGCGACCGGCGGCAAGCTCAAGGGCAACATCAAGTCGATCACCGAGGTCAACCTGAAGGGGACCGAGGTCGTGCGCCTGCTGAAGCAGGGCGTGTTCGACTTCGCCGCCGCGCTGCCGATCTACGTCGAGGATGGCGGCGCAATCATCGAGGCGTCGGACATCGCCGGCGTGGCACGCGACTTCAAGATGAGCCGTGAGATCGTGAACGCGTGGCTGCCCGAGATGCAAAAGGCAATGGCGCGCAACGGTGCCACGATCCTCGGCACGTTCACGTTCCCGGAGCAGGTCATTTTTTGCAGAGGCGAGATCAACAGTCTCGATGATTTGAAGGGCAAGAAAGTCCGCGTGCAGGGCACGTCACAGGCTGATTTCGTGGCAGCTCTTGGCGGTGTTGGCGTGACGATTGCCTTCGGCGAAGTGGTGCCGGCTCTGGAGAAGGGCGTCACCGACTGCGGTGTGACGGGCACGATGCCCGGCTACAAGGCCAAGTGGTACGAAGTCGTGAACACGCTGGTCCGCCTCCCCGTGAACTACACGGTTGGCGTTTGGGTCGTGAATACGGCCATGTGGGGCAAACTTCCTGAGGACACCCGCAAGGTCATTCAGGCGGAAATGAAGAAGCTCGAGGACAAGGCCTGGAAGGTCATCGAGGAAGAGACCGAGGAGGGCATCGCCTGCAATACCGGTAACGGCGCTTGCTCGGTGGGCGCCCCAGGCAAGCTGAAGCTGTTCGTGCCTTCAGGTGATGCCGTAAAAGAGCGCAAGAAGGCCATCGACGAGCAGGTGCTTGCGGCGTGGGCGAAGCGTTGTGGTGCGGAGTGTGCCGCAAAGTGGAATGAGCTCGTCGGCAGCAAGTACGGCCTGACCGCTAAGGCAAATTAACTCTCAAACAAGAAGGGAAGGCCCGGGAAATGTCCCGGGCCTTTTGCTTGCAATGCTAGATATGCTTCGAACGCTGCTGTCCGAGATGGCCGCTTGGCAATTTGCGGCAGTCGCGGTTGGTTTACTTCTGCTGATCGTGCTGCGCGAGCCCATTTGGCGGATAATTGCGGCTGTTGCCCAGATTGGTATCTGGGTCGGCGGAGCGATGTTGTTCGCTGCTGCGGCGATCGTTACTGCAGAAGTGCTGCTGCGCAAGGGCGTCGGGGCGCTTCTCGGCACAAGGTTCGTCTTCTCGGGCTCGGATGAAATCTCGGGCTATCTATTCGCGGTAGGTACGAGCCTCTCGCTCGCCTATGTCCTGGTCCATAGGGGCCATGTGCGCATCGATGTCCTCTATATCCAGTTCGGCCCGACCGCGCGCGCGGTTATGGATATCGTCGCCCTCCTCGTCATGTTCGTGTTCGTGTCCGCGGTTTTCGAACGGGCCATCGACGTGGCGACGACGAGCTATGTCGAGGGTATCCGGTCGAACACGAACCTTCGCATTCCGCTCGCGTGGTCGCAGATTCCCTGGGCCTGCGGCATCGGACTTTTCTTTTTCGCCATTCTCGTCGCGCTCATCCGCTCGATTGCCGCTGCGCTGGGCGGCAACTGGGGAGCGGTGAATGCAATTGCGGGCGTGGCGACGACGGAAGAGGAGATCGAGGCCGAACTAAAGGGCCTCGATCTTCGCGGCCAGAAGCCAGGCGCGGGAGCATAAGGCGACATGTTGGCAACAGCTCTCCTGCTCCTGCTCGGCCTGCTTGCGATCAGTGTTCCAGTCGCAGCCGTCATGGGCGTGCTTGGCTTGGCGTTGAATGATTTCTTCGCGGCGATGCCCCTGCAGCGCGCCATGGGCGAGATCATCTGGAACTCATCGAGCGAGTACATCCTTATCGCGATTCCGCTGTTCGTCATGCTGGGTGAGATCCTGCTCAGGGCTGGCATTGCCGAACGCGTCTACAATGCCGCTGCGCAGTGGCTTTCATGGCTGCCGGGTGGCCTCATGCACGCCAATATCGGCACTTCCGCGATGTTCGCGGCCACCTCCGGATCAAGCGTTGCCACAGCCGCCACGATCAGCACCGTCGCCATTCCGCAGATCAAGCCGCGGGGCTACGATGAGCGCCTCTTCCTCGGAAGCATCGCTGCGGGCGGTACGCTCGGCATTCTCATACCACCGTCGATCAACTTCATCCTTTATGGCCTTCTGACCAACACGTCGGTGCCACGCCTCTACCTCGCAGGTTTCATACCCGGCGCACTCCTCGCCGGGTTGTTCATGCTGATCATCCTGGGTTTCTGCCTGATAGACCGTCGCAAAGGCGGAGCTCCCATGGAGACAACATGGGCGAAGCGCATACGGTCGCTCCCTGATCTGTTGCCGCCGCTGTTCATTTTCCTTGCGGTGGTTGGCTCGATCTATGCCGGTTGGGCGACGCCGACGGAGGCGGCCTCCCTCGGTGTGGTCGCAGCATTGATCTTGGCTGTCTGGGAGCGCAAGCTTTCCTTCTCGATGCTGCGCGCCGTTGCCGAAGGAACCATGCGCACGACCGCGATGATCATGTTGATCATCATGGCTGCACAGTTCCTGAACTTCGTACTCGCTGCCATCGGTCTCACCGACGGCCTAGGTCAATGGATTCAGAGCCTGGGCCTTGGCAAGTACGGCACGATGCTCCTCATCATCGCGTTCTACATTGTCCTCGGCTGCTTCATGGAGACGATCTCCATGATGATTCTGACGACTCCGTTCATCGCGCCGATCGTCTTTTCGCTCGGCTGGGATCCGATCTGGTGGGGAATTGTTCTCACGATCATGATCGAAGTGGCGTTGATCACCCCGCCCGTGGGGCTCAATCTCTACGTCGTGCAGGGCATGCGGGACCGTGGTCCTGTCACTGATGTCATCTGGGGCGCGCTTCCCTTCGTCTTCGCCATGCTCGCGCTTGTCGGGATGCTGATGGCATGGCCCGACCTTGCCCTGTGGCTACCCAGGATAGTTATGGGCTGATCTCGCGCCAAAGATTTCACGGGATGATAAAACACAGCGCCCGCATCGGATCGATGCGGGCGTTGGCTTGAGAGGTTCCTAGATGTGGCAGTTCTGGATTGATCGTGGTGGCACGTTCACGGACATCGTGGCGCGGCGGCCTGACGGGGAGATCCTCTGTCACAAGGTCCTTTCCGAGAACCCCGAGCGTTACCGCGACGCCGCAGTGCAGGGCATCCGCGACCTGCTCGGGCTGAAAACCGGTGAGCCCATTCCACCAGGCCTCATCGACACCGTGCGCATGGGCACGACGGTCGCGACCAACGCGCTGCTCGAGCGCAAGGGCGATCCGACGCTGCTGCTGATCACCAAGGGTTTCGCCGATCTGCTGCGGATTGGCTACCAGAACCGTCCGCGTCTCTTCGATCTGCACATCCGCTTGCCGGAAGTTCTTTACAAGCGCGTCGCCGAGGTGGACGAGCGCATGGGCGCGCGTGGCGAGATCGTGCATCCGCTCGACGAGGCGACGGCCCGCATTGCGCTGAAAGAAGCTTACGCCGCCGGCATCCGCGCAGTCGCGATCGCGTTCATGCATTCCTATCGCTTTCCCGCGCACGAGCAGCGCGTCGCCGAGATCGCGCGCGAGGTCGGCTTCACGCAGATCTCACCGAGCCACCTCGCGAGCCCGCTCATCAAGCTCGTCTCGCGAGGCGATACCGCTGTCGCCGATGCTTACCTCTCGCCCGTGCTGCGCCGATACGTCGATCAGGTGCGCGATGAGCTCGGCGCCGATCGCGGCGGCTGCCGGCGTCTTCAGTTCATGCAGTCCAATGGCGGGCTGATCGACGCCGCTCTTTTCCAGGGCAAGGATTCGATCCTTTCGGGGCCTGCGGGCGGGGTTGTGGGGATGGTGCGGACCGGCACCATGGCCGGCTTCCACAAGCTCATCGGCTTCGACATGGGCGGCACGTCCACCGACGTCACGCACTTCGACGGCCAGTTCGAGCGCTCCTTCGAGACGGAGGTCGCGGGCGTGCGTATGCGCGCGCCGATGATGCACATCCACACCATTGCGGCAGGCGGCGGCTCGATCCTGAAATTCGAGGACGGCCGCTTCCAAGTTGGGCCGGAGAGCGCGGGCGCCAATCCTGGCCCGGCTTGTTACCGCCGCGGTGGTCCTCTCGCTGTCACGGATTGCAATGTCCTGCTCGGTAAAATCCAGCCCGATCATTTTCCGAGCGTATTCGGCCCCGGCGGCGACCAGCCGCTCGATGTGGAGGCGGCGCGGGCAGGCTTCGAGCGCCTGACCGCTGAGATCAATGTGGCGAGTGGCACGTCCTATTCGCCTGAGGAAGTCGCGGAGGGCTTCCTGCGCATTGCCGTCGAGAACATGGCCAATGCGATCAAGAAGATCTCGGTGCAGCGCGGCTATGACGTGACGCGCTACACGCTCAACTGCTTCGGTGGTGCCGGCGGCCAGCACGCGTGCGCGATTGCCGATGTGCTCGGCATATCTCGTGTTCTGCTGCACCCGTTTGCGGGCGTCCTCTCGGCTTATGGCATGGGTCTCGCCGAGGTGCGTGCACTGCGCGAGCGACAGATTGAACGGCCCTTGAAAGGCTCTGCAGCGGCAATTGCGGATGCTCTTGCCGAGCTCGAGACTGCAGCCGTCGATGAAGTGCTCGGCCAGGACATCGCGCGGGGGCGGATCACGGTCGAGCGACGCGTGCACGTGCGCTACGAGGGTGCCCATCAGCCACTTGCCGTCGATTTCGGCACCGAGGACGAGCTTCGCCAGCGCTTTGCCGAGGTGCATCGCGCGCGCTTCGGCTTCGCCGTCGAGCGTGACGATCTGATCGTCGAGGCCGTGGCGCTGGAGGCGATCGGCGCCAGCGATGCGATCGTCGAGCGGCCGATCGTCCGCACGTCCGCTGCCCATCCCATAGCCAAAGTGCGCTTGCACACGCACGCTGGCTGGATCGACGCGCCGCTCTACGACCGCGGGAAGCTCGGGCCGGGCGAGACAATCGAAGGCCCTGCGATCATCATCGAGCCGACGGGCACAAATGTCGTCGAGGAGGGCTGGTCGGCAGAAATCACGAACCTCGGCCATCTCGTTCTGACGCGCACGGCGGCCCAGGCGCGTCGCGAGCAGCTCGGCACCGAGGCCGATCCGATCATGCTCGAGGTTTTCAACAATCTCTTCATGTCCATTGCCGAGCAGATGGGCGCGACGCTCGAGAACACAGCCTACTCGGTAAACATCAAGGAGCGGCTCGACTTTTCCTGCGCGCTCTTCGATCCAGAAGGCAATCTCGTCGCGAACGCACCTCACGTGCCCGTGCATCTCGGCTCCATGAGCGAGGCCGTGCGTACGGTGCTGCGCCTCAATGCCGGCAATCTGCGTCCGGGCGACAGCATCATGCTGAACAATCCGTACCGCGGCGGCACGCATCTCCCCGACGTGACGGTGGTGACGCCGGTCTTCAGCCGCGATGGCGCACGCATTCTCTTCATCGTCGCTTCGCGCGGTCATCATGCGGACATCGGCGGTAGGACGCCGGGCTCGGCGCCGCCGGACAGCCGTCACATCGACGAGGAAGGCGTCCTTATCGACAACTTCAAGATGGTCGATCAGGGCCGGCTCCGCGATGCCGAGACGCGGGCGCTGCTTGCCTCGGGGCGCTATCCCTGTCGCAACATCGACCAGAATATGGCGGACCTGCGCGCGCAGATCGCATCCAACGAGACGGGCGTGCGGGAGATCCTGCGCATGGTCGAGCAGTTCGGCCAGCCAGTCGTGGACGCCTACATGCGCCATGTGCAGGACAACGCCGAAGCGGCAGTGCGCAAGGCGCTCGATACGCTGCGCGATGGCGAGTTCCACTATGCCATGGACAGCGGAGCTGCGATCCATGTCGCTGTACGCGTCGATCGAAAAGCGCGTGCAGCAACGATCGATTTCACGGGTACGTCGGCGCAGAGCGAGTTCAACTACAATGCTCCGCTCGCCGTGTGCCGCGCTGTCGTGCTCTACGTTTTCCGCACGCTTTCGGAGAGCGAGATCCCCCTCAACGAAGGTTGCCTGAAGCCACTGACCATCGTCACGCCGGAAGGCACAATGCTGAACCCGCGCTACCCGGCGGCCGTGATCGCAGGTAACACAGAAGTCTCGCAGGCAGCGACGAATGCGCTGTTCGGAGCCCTCGGCGTGCTCGCCGGCTCGCAGGGGACGATGAACAACTTCGTCTGGGGCAACGCGCGGCTTCAGAACTACGAGACTATCTGCGGCGGCACGGGTGCTGGCGATGGTTTCGATGGCGCGAGCGCGGTGCACTCGCATATGACCAACACGCGCATGACCGATCCCGAGATCCTCGAGTGGCGCTTCCCAGTGAGGCTCGAGGCCTTCGCCATCCGGCGCGGCTCGGGTGGATCCGGTCGTTGGCGTGGCGGAGATGGCGCCGTCCGGCGGATGCGCTTCCTTGAAGCTATGACGGTGACGACGCTCGGCTCATCGCGCAAAGTGCCGCCATTCGGGCTCGCGGGTGGCGCTCCGGGCGGCTGCGGGATCGATATCGTGGAGCGCATCGACGGGACGGTCGAGCACCTTGAAGGCAATGACCGGCGGGAGATGCAACCGGGCGATCTCTATCACATGGAGACGCCAGCCGGCGGCGGTTTTGGGCATAACGGCTAGAAGCCAGGAGCCGCTTACCTTGTAGGGATATGGCGCTCTGGCTTGGTATGCCAGAGACCTCGTGTCCTGATATACTCCGCGCACCATGGACATTCGCCAGCTCCAGTACCTCTCCGCTCTCGCACGAGAAAAGCATTTCACGCGCGCCGCCAAGGCGTGCAACGTCACGCAGCCGACGCTCTCGGGCCGCATCCGCCAGCTCGAGCAGGAGCTCGGCGTGCCCATCGTCGAGCGCGGCCAGCGCTTCCACGGGCTCACGGCCGAGGGGGAGCGCGTGCTCAGGTGGGCGCATGCCATCCTCGACAACTGGGGCTCGCTTCAGCAGGAGATTGGGACGCTCCGCAGCGCCAAGGGCGCGCTAGTCGGACGTCTTTCGCTCGGCGTGGTGCCGTCCGCACTGCCCATGGCGGCGCTCATAACAAAGGCCATCCAGGACCGCCACAGCGGCATCGAGCTGACCGTGCTCTCTCAGAGCTCGGTAGATATCCTGCGCAATCTCGAGGATTTCTCGATCGATGTCGGTCTCACCTACCTCGACAACGAGCCGATCGAGGGCATGCGCGCGGAGTCGATCTATATGGAGCGCTATTGCCTGCTTGTGCGCGAGGACCATGCGCTAGCGGACAAGGCGTCCGTCACTTGGGCCGATGCGGCCAAGCAGCCGCTCTGCCTGCTGACGCCGAACATGCAGAACCGGCGCATCATCGATCGCGCCTTCCGCACGGCCAACAGCACGCCCACCATCCGGCTCGAAACCAACTCCGTCATCAACCTCTATGCCAACGTGCATCTCATGGGGCTCGCGAGTATCGTGCCGGAGTACTTCCTGAAGATCCTCGGGCCGATGTCGGATATCCGCACGGTGCCGCTGAAGTCGCCCGAGATCGAGCACAGCGTGGGCTTGGTCGCCGTTGATCGTGACCCTGTTTCCCCCCTGGTCCTGGCGGTCTTCGAGAGCGCTGCCCAGGTCGCGGCGCCCGCCGGAGCAGGCCGGAAGTAGCCCCCTCCTCATGCCGCGCTGCGTCATCGGCCGGCCCGATTAACCCATCGGAACAACCGATTGGATCGCAGTTGCCTTTCTGGGCGATGATGCGTTTCTGGAATCATTTTAGGTGCGCGGTGCCAGGGTGCCATCGCGTACGGGCTCATCCGAAATTAGTGAGTTGGATGAGAGGCCTAGGCGCGATGCGCGCCGCCGCAAGAGGTGCCCTGAATGGCTGACAAGACCGCAGACGAGACTGCGCGGGCGATCGCCGCCGAGCACGGCAATCGGCCCGACGAGCTGCTTGAGATCCTGCACGATGTTCAGTCGGCACTCGGCTATGTGCCTGAGGCCGTGGTTCCGGTGCTCGCGAATGCGCTGAACCTATCCCGCGCCGAGGTGCACGGCGTCGTCACCTTCTATCACGACTTCCGCAGCAAGCCGGCCGGCCGCCACGTTCTGAAGCTGTGCCGCGCCGAGGCCTGCCAATCCATGGGCGGTGAGGCCCTCGTCGAGCGGGCCGAGCATCGCCTCGGCGTTTCGTGCGGCGAGACCAGTGCCGACGGCCGGGTGACTCTCGAGCCGATCTACTGCCTTGGACTTTGCGCGACCGCCCCCTCCGCCATGATCGACGGGCGCATAGTCGGCCGCATGACCGCGGAACGGCTCGACGCCCTGCTGAAGGAGGCCGGAGCATGAGCGTCCGCTTCTTCATTCCAAGGGATGCCGCCGCGATTGCGGTCGGAGCTGATGATGCCGCCGCGGCGCTCGCCAAAGCCGCCCAGGCCGCCGGCCGCACGATCGAGATCGTGCGCACGGGCTCGCGCGGCATGATGTGGCTCGAACCGCTGCTGGAGGTCGAGAGCCACGGCGTGCGCCATGGCTTCGGGCCGCTCGAAGTGAGCGACGTCGCAGGCCTCGTTGCTGCTGGCCTACTGGATGGTCACTCGCTCTCGGTTGCGGGCCATCCCAAGTCGGTCGGCCCGGTCGAGAAGATCGGCTTTTTCGCGCGCCAGACACGCCTCACGTTTTCCCGCTGCGGCGTGATTGATCCCCTCTCGCTCGATGCCTATCGCGCGCACGGCGGCTACGTCGGTCTCGAGCAGGCCATTGGCCTCGGCGGCGCGGGAATTGTGGATGTCGTCGCCAAGTCGGGTCTGCGAGGACGCGGCGGCGCCGGCTTCCCGACGGGCATCAAGTGGAAGACTGTCCACGATACGCCCGGCGAGCAGAAGTACATCGTCTGCAATGCCGACGAGGGCGACAGTGCGACGTTCGCCGACCGCATGATCATGGAAGGCGATCCCTTCCTGCTCATCGAGGGCATGACGATTGCCGGCCTCGCAGTCGGTGCGACCAAGGGCTACATCTACGTCCGCTCTGAGTATCCGCACGCGATCGCCGCGCTGAAGGAGGCCATCTCCATCGCGCGCAAGGCCGGACTGCTCGGCGCCAATGTCGCGGCATCGAAGAAGGCCTTTGATCTGGAAGTGCGCACGGGTGCCGGCGCGTATGTCTGCGGTGAGGAGACCGCGCTGCTCGATAGCCTCGAAGGCAAACGCGGCATCGTACGCGCGAAGCCGCCGCTTCCCGCGCATAAGGGCCTCTTCGGTCGCCCGACGGTCATCAACAACGTTCTTTCGCTCGCGGCCGTGCCGTTCATCCTTTCGGAAGGCGCAAAGGTCTATGCGGATCTCGGCATGGGGCGTTCGCGCGGCACCATGCCCATTCAGCTTGCCGGCAACATCAAGCATGGCGGCCTCTTCGAGACGGCTTTCGGCATGACGCTCGGCGATCTGGTCGATGACGTCGGCGGCGGCACGTTCAGCGGTCGTCCGGTGAAGGCCGTGCAGGTCGGCGGCCCGCTCGGCGCCTACTTCCCGCGCGCGCTCTTCGACACACCTTTCGACTACGAGGCTTTCACCGCGAAGAACGGCCTCATCGGTCACGGCGGCATCACGGTCTTCGACGACACTGCCGACATGGCGAAGCAGGCGCGTTTTGCCTTCGAGTTCTGCGCCATCGAGAGCTGCGGCAAGTGCACGCCCTGCCGCATTGGTTCGACGCGCGGCGTCGAGACCATCGACAAGCTCATGGCCGGTGAGGCGCCTGAGAGCCAGCTCGCGCTCGTCACCGACCTCTGCAACACCATGAAGTTTGGATCCCTGTGCGCTCTTGGCGGGTTTACGCCTTATCCGGTCATGAGCGCGATCACCCATTTCCCGGATGACTTCCGTCGGGCCAAGCGCCTGCCGCAGGCTGCGGAGTGAGGACACCATGACGCTCGTCCACGAAACCGATTACGGAACGCCCGCTTCGAAGTCCGAGAAGATGGTCACGCTGACCATCGACGGCATCGAGGTGACGGTGCCTGAGGGCACGTCGATCATGCGCGCGGCCATGGAGGTCGGGACGAAGATCCCGAAGCTTTGCGCGACCGACAGCATCGAGGCGTTCGGCTCCTGCCGCCTCTGCCTCGTCGAGATCGAAGGCCGGGCCGGCACGCCTGCGTCCTGTACCACGCCGGCCATGAACGGCCTCGTCGTGCACACGCAGAATTCGCGCCTGAAGCAGCTCCGCCGCGGCGTGATGGAGCTCTATATTTCGGACCATCCGCTCGACTGTCTCACCTGCGCGGCGAACGGCGATTGCGAGTTGCAGGACATGGCGGGTGCGGTTGGCCTGCGCGATGTGCGCTATGGCTATGACGGCGCCAACCACGTTTTCGCGAAATCCAAGGACGGCGCAGCGAACGACGCCTGGATGCCGAAGGACGAGAGCAACCCCTATTTCACGTACGACCCCTCGAAGTGCATCGTGTGCAATCGCTGCGTGCGCGCTTGCGAGGAAGTGCAGGGCACGTTCGCACTGACGATTTCAGGACGAGGCTTTGAGAGCCGCGTCGCGGCAGGCGCGTCCGAGAATTTCCTCGACAGCGAGTGCGTATCGTGCGGCGCCTGCGTCCAGGCTTGCCCGACGGCAACGCTGAGCGAGAAGTCGCTGATCGACATCGGCCAGCCCGAGCACTCCGTCGTCACGACGTGCGCCTATTGCGGCGTCGGCTGCTCCTTCAAGGCGGAGATGCGCGGCGAGGAAGTCGTGCGCATGGTGCCCTATAAGGACGGCAAGGCCAACCGCGGCCACTCTTGCGTGAAGGGTCGCTTTGCCTGGGGCTATGCCACGCACAAGGAGCGCATTCTCAATCCCATGGTGCGCGACAAGATCACCGATCCTTGGCGCGAGACGACGTGGGAAGAGGCCATCGGCCGCGTCGCTTCCGAGTTCAAGCGCATTCAGTTCCAGTACGGCCGGGATGCCGTCGGCGGCATCACGTCGTCGCGTTGCACGAACGAAGAGACCTTCCTCGTCCAGAAGCTGATCCGTGCGGGCTTCGGCGTGAACAATGTCGATACTTGCGCCCGTGTTTGCCACTCACCGACGGGTTACGGCCTGAAGACTGCCTTTGGCACCTCCGCCGGCACGCAGGATTTCGATTCCGTCGAGGATTGCGATGTCATGATGGTCATCGGCGCCAATCCGACGGACGGCCACCCGGTTTTCGCGAGCCGCATGAAGAAGCGGTTGCGCGAAGGGGCCAAGCTGATCGTCATCGATCCGCGCCGCATTGACCTCGTGCGCACGCCGCACGTCGATGCAGCTCACCATCTGCCGCTGCTGCCCGGCACGAACGTCGCCGTGTTGACGGCGCTCGCGCACGTGATCGTCACCGAGGGGCTCGTGAACGAGAAATTCGTCCGCGAGCGTTGCGAGATGGAGGACTTCCAGGAATGGGCAGCCTTCGTCGCCGAGGAGCGCCATTCGCCGGAGGCGACCGCGAAGTTCACGGGCGTCGATCCGGCTGAGTTGCGTGCGGCTGCGCGTCTCTACGCGACGGGCGGCAATGCGGCGATCTACTACGGCCTCGGCGTCACCGAGCACAGCCAGGGTTCGACGACGGTCATGGCCATCGCGAACCTCGCCATGGTGACCGGAAATCTCGGTCGCCGCGGTGTTGGCGTGAACCCGCTGCGCGGCCAGAACAACGTGCAGGGCGCGTGCGACATGGGTTCGTTCCCGCACGAGCTCTCTGGCTACCGCCACATCTCGGATGAAGCCACGCGCACGATGTTCGAGGAGTTCTGGGGCGCGAAGCTCAATCCCGAGCCAGGTCTGCGCATCCCGAACATGCTGGACTCCGCCGTCGAGGGCACGTTCAAGGCCATCTACATCCAGGGTGAGGACATTCTTCAGTCCGATCCCAACACGAGCCACGTCTCGGCTGGCCTCGCGGCGATGGAATGCGTGGTCGTCCAGGATCTCTTCCTCAACGAGACGGCCAACTACGCGCACGTCTTCCTGCCGGGCTCGACCTTCCTCGAGAAGGACGGCACGTTCACGAACGCCGAGCGTCGCATTCAGCTCGTTCGGAAGGTGATGACGCCGCGCAATGGCGGTTATGCCGATTGGGAGATCACCCAGCTCATTGCCAAGGCCATCGGACTCGATTGGGACTACGCCCACCCGAGCGAGATCATGGATGAGATCGCGGCGCTGACGCCGACGTTCAAGAACGTGAGCTTCAAGAAGATCGAGGAGATGGGCTCTGTGCAGTGGCCCTGCAACGACGCCAATCCCGAAGGCTCGCCCATCATGCACGCGACGACCTTCGCGCGCGGCAAGGGCAAGTTCATGCTCACGGAGTACGTGGCGACGGACGAGCGTACGGGACCGCGTTTCCCACTGCTTCTCACGACTGGCCGCATTCTCTCGCAGTACAATGTCGGCGCGCAGACGCGGCGGACTGAGAATGTCGTCTGGCACGAGGAGGATCGTCTCGAGATTCACCCGCACGATGCCGAGCAGCGCGGGATCAAGGAAGGCGATTGGGTGCGGATTTCGTCCCGCGCAGGTGAGACGGCGCTGCGGGCGCTTATTACCGATCGCGTGGCACCGGGCGTCGTCTACACGACCTTCCACCACCCGATGACCCAGGCGAACGTCATCACCACCGACTTCTCGGACTGGGCGACGAACTGCCCCGAATACAAGGTGACAGCGGTGCAGGTCGGCCTCTCCAACGGCCCGACACAGTACCAGGAGGACTACGAGGCCTTTGCTCAGGCGAGCCGACGCATTGCAGCGGTCGAAGCGGCGGAATAGCGCGATGACGGATGCCGCCATCCGCGCGCCCTCAATCAAGGTGACGGCAACAGCCGTTACCGCGATGGAGCGCGAGCTGCCGGTGGAGGTGCCCGTCGCACTCGTCTACGACGGCACGACGCACGCCGTCATGATGGCCTCGCCGACGAATCTCGAGGACTTCGCCGTGGGCTTCAGCTTGAGCGAGGGCATCGTCTCGGGCCCCGACGAGATCGAAGGCATCGAGGTCGTCGAGCACGCCGAGGGTATCGAGCTCAGGATGTGGCTCGCCAAGGATCGCGGCCTTGCGCTCGCGCAGCGTCGCCGCAGTATCACGGGCCCGACGGGCTGCGGGCTCTGCGGCATTGAGAGTCTCGAAGCGGTCGTTGCGAAATTTCCACCCGTCGTCAGCGATGTCACATTCGCTGCGGCAGACATTGCGAAAGCCATGGCGTCGCTCCCCGCGTCACAGGAGCTTAATCTGCGCACTCGGGCGGTGCATGGGGCGGGCTTCTGGGATCGCGAGCAGGGTCTCGTCGGCATCACCGAGGATGTCGGTCGGCACAATGCGCTCGACAAGCTCATCGGCGGGCTGAAGCGGCGCGGTGTTGATGTCCGCAGCGGCCTCATACTTCTCACGAGCCGCATCTCCGTCGAAATGGTGCAGAAAGCGGCTATGGCGGGAGCACCTGTGATCGTTGCCGTCTCGGCACCGACGAAGCTCGCGCTCGAAACAGCCGATGCCGCGGGCATCACGCTCGTCGCGATCGCGCGCCAGGACGGCTTCGAGGTCTTCACCCACCCAGAGCGTATTCCCGAGGCAGTAGTGCCAGCGGGCAAAGGCGGAAAGCAACATGCAGCAGCATGACAAGCTGGTCATGATGGCGAATCAAATCGCGAAGGCCTTCTCACCGCAGGGCGAGACGCGCGCAGTGCCGCAGATCGCCAAGCACATCGAGGACTTCTGGGATCCGCGCATGCGCCGCGGCATCCTCGAGCATCTCGCGAATGGCGGGGCGGGTCTCGATCCGCTCGCACTCGCGGCGCTAAAAAAGCTCCATCCTGTGCCGCAGGCGAGCGCCCATCAGGTCTGACAATGCCGAGCGCTCCAAAAGACGCGGCTCAGGAAATCGTTGCTCGGAAGCGGACTTTGCGCGATCGCCAGAAGGCGCGTCGCGAGACAGCGCTCGCTGCGCTTGGCGCCAGCGTGAACGAAGGGCTCGTGCGTCACGGTGTGGCGCTTCTCGGCGAGCGGACGCGGGGCGTCGTTTCGGCTTACTACCCCATGGCTGGCGAGATCTGGCCGCTCGGGCTCATGGGGTCGCTCCGCTCGAAGGGGCATTCGCTCGCGCTTCCCGTCATGCAGGGCAAGGCCGATCCGCTCCTGTTTCGCGCCTGGGCGCCGGGCGACACGCTGCTCGCGGGTGTTTGGGGCATTCGTCAGCCAGCCCCCGAACAGCCCGAGGTTCTGCCCGATATCGTCCTCGTGCCGCTCCTGGCTTTTGATGCAAGCGGCTACCGTCTCGGCTACGGCGGCGGCTACTACGATCGCACGCTCCGACATCTGAGGACATTGAAACCGATCCTTGCCGTTGGCCTCGCCCTCGATGAGCTGGAGGTCGACGCGGTGCCCCATCTCGACTATGACGAGCGACTTGATTGGGTTCTGACGCCGTCGGGAGCCCGGCAACGCTCGGACATGTGAAATGCGCCTGTTGTTCCTCGGGGATGTGGTCGGCCGCAGCGGCCGCGACGTGGTCATCGAGTACCTGCCCGGGCTCATCGAGCGCTACCGGCTCGATTTCGTCGTGATCAACGGCGAGAACTCGGCTGGCGGCTTCGGCATAACCGAGGCCATCTGCGACGATCTCCTCGCTGCAGGCGCCGATGCCGTCACGCTCGGCAATCACAGTTGGGACCAGCGCGAAGCCCTCGTCTTCATCGAGCGCCAGCCGCGCCTCCTGCGCCCGCTCAACTATCCGCCCGGGACGCCCGGCCGCGGCGCCTCTCTTTACAAGGCGCGCAATGGTGCCGAAGTGCTCGTCATGAACGCCATGGGCCGTATCTTTATGCCGGAGCTCGACTGCCCGTTCCGCGCCATCGATGCCGAGCTCGAGGCGTGCCCACTCGGCATGGGCGCGGATGCCATCCTCGTCGACTTCCACGCCGAGGCGACGAGCGAGAAGGAAGCTCTAGGCCTCTATCTCGATGGGCGCGTGACCTGCGTCGTCGGTACGCATACGCACGTGCCGACGAGCGATGATCGTGTGCTGCCAGGGGGCACGGCATACATGTCGGATGCCGGCATGTGCGGAGACTACAACTCGGTCCTCGGCATGCAGCCCGAGGAGCCGCTCAATCGCTTCCTCACGCGGATCCCGAAGGGGCGCATGGAGCCTTCGCTTGGGCCGGGAACGCTGTCGGGACTGGCTGTCGAGATCGATCCGAGGAACGGACTTGCCCTCAAGGCCAAGGCACTGCGCATGGGCGGTGTGCTGAGGCCTAGCACGATCGATTTCTGGGAAGAGTGAAGGCGCGCTGGCCCCGGGGGCCGACTTCAGCCCAGCAGATACGACAAATGGCGCGGTCCGCACATGGCGGCCGCGCCATAGTCAAATTCGGGATCCGCGAAGGGAAATCAGCCCTGACGGGCCTTGAAGCGCGGGTTCGACTTGTTGATCACGTAGACCCGACCCTTGCGGCGCACGAGGCGGTTGCCGCGATGGCGGCCGCGAAGAGATTTCAATGAGTTACGGACTTTCATGACACCATGCGCCTCGGTTGCGGGCAATGTGTCATGGCGCTTCCACGCTCCCGGTGGAGCGGTGCGGCAACGAACAGCGGTGCCCATTGAAAAGGTCGCGCAACCTATGCGGCAGGGCGCTGCCTGTCAATATACACTAATCGTCGCCCGAAACCGGGCCGCTTTCGGGGGCGGCAACCTCCAGAAGGTCGGAAGGTCGGTGCTCGCTCGGCGGCGGCTGAGGGCGTCGCAAGCGTGGGCGCTCACGAGGCTGCGCGCCCCGTTCCACGGTCCAAAGTCGGCGCCCGTGAAGACCCGTGACAGTCGTGACTGCGATCTCGGAGCCACGGAAGGTCAATGCGTGCGCACCCTCGCGCCGGAGGGCAGCCGCGTCGATCACCAGCGCCGAGGGGGCGCACCCCGCCGGGCGGCTTTGCCGAAGCACAAGAATGTCGGTGCGCTCGCAGTCGTCGCGGAGTGCGGAAGGATGGCGAGGGGTCGAGAGCCGGCGCTCGCGCACGCGCGCCACACATCCACTGCTGTCGCACGTGAAGACCGAGCTTCCTTGTGCAGGATCTGCGACGCTCGCTGGACTGCGGCCGTCGCCGTCTCGTTCCAGCCATCGCCCGAGATCGAAGTGGTCTGAGCGGCTCGCAAGCGCCGACAGGCGGCCGTCATCGCCACGTGCCGCGACAAGCGTCCCCGAACGGCTGACGAGGATGTCGGGTCGTGGTTCGAAGGGAGCGAGCGTCAAGCCTGCAGCGATGACGGCGAGGCCCCATATGCGCAGCCGCGTCCGCCAGAGCAGCAGCCACGTCCCACCGGCGACGATGAGGCCGAAGCTCGCCGTCGGGATCGCGGCGACGCGGATGACCGAGCCCGGCAGCGCTGCAACCCAGTAGGCAACGCCGCTCATGAGGGAAATGCCGAATCCCATGGCCTTGAGCGGTGCGGCTTCGAGGCCGAGCGGCAGCGCGAGCAGCGTCGCAAGAGCCGCTGGCATGATGAGGATGTTCACCGCAGGCACAGCCAGGAGGTTCGCCAGCATCGCGTACTGCTGGCTCTGATGAAAATGATAGATGCCGAAGGGCGCGACTGCGAAGCTCGCAAGGAGCGTCGAGGCGATGATGCCGCTTAGAAAGAGGAGCGGTGCGCGCCAAATCCATCCCCGCTCGGGCGCACGCGCGTTGGGATCTCGGCGGTCGCGCCAGAATTCATAACCGGCGACGAGTGCGGTGACGGCTGCAAACGACATTTGGAAGCCGACATCAATCAGGCTTTCCGGCGTGACGATCAGCATCGCGAGTGCGGCCAGCGCGACATTGCGCAGTGCGAGCGCCGGGCGGTCGAGCAGGATCGCGATGAACATGATGAGTACCATCAGGAACGAGCGCACAGCCGGTGGCGACGCTCCCGAGATGGTCAGATAGGCGAGCGCGCCGATGGCCCCCGCGACCGCCGCCCATTTGCGGATGTCGTAGCGCAGCGCGATCGCCGGGATCAGCGAGAGCACGAAGCGCGCCGTGAAGAACATGGCGCCCGCCATGATCGCCATGTGCAGGCCGGAGATGGAGAGGATGTGAATGAGGCCGGAGTCGCGGTACGCCGCGTTGGTTGCCTGGGTTATGCCGCCGCGCTCGCCCGTGATGAGCGCAACGGCGATCGCGCCCTGCTCGCCGGGAAGGATCGCGGTGACGCGCTCAGCGATTTTCTGTCGGAGCCGGTTGAAGGAAGCGCGCACCTGGAGATCCCAGGGCATGGAGGCGGTGATCGTTGCGGGCTGTGGTGCGGAGAGCGAGTAGCCAACACCGCCGAGGCCAAGGAACCAAGCCTGTCGCGCGAAATCGTAGCCGCCGGGAAGTGAGGGGCCGGCGGGCGGAGAGAGCATGGCGCGGACGATGACGGTATCGCCGGCTTTGAGGTTCGGGTCCGCGGTAAGCGTGCGTACGCGGACGCGAGTTGGCAGGCGCGACGCGCTGAGGCCGGCAATGTCATGGACGCGGATGGTGACTCTCTGACCGCGTTCCTCGCGCGGCTCGACGAGCTCGATCCAGCCGGTGACGGCAAGCGTGCTCCGCTCGCTCGCGATGACAGGAGCGGCGACAAAATGGGCGCGGCCCTGCGCGAGCGTGAAGCCGAGGACGGCCGCAAATAACGCGCCACCTGCGATGGCGGCAGCACTCCCTTCGCGCCAGCGCCAGCGCACGATTGCCGCGATCGCGAGTGCGCCTGCAGCTGCGAGCGGGGCTGGCTCAAATGCGAGAGCGAAGTAAGTCGCAATGCCACAGCCGAGCAGCACCGGTGCCCAGAGGAACCAGCGATCCTGCTCGCGTTCCAGCGCGCCCATTGCTGCAGCGAAGAGCCGCCCCATGCCACCCCCGTCCTCCGTCACGGTAGAGGGGCGTCGAGGGAATGCAAGGTTTGTGGTGTGCAGTCGCACCTGCGGCGCAAACGCAGTCGCGTCTTCGACGCGAACAGGGCTGCCGCCCTTTGACCCGCATCCCGCCGAAGGCGCGCGTCTTCGACATGACGGACACCCCCGCACCCCGCATCTCATTAATTTGGAGCTCGCCGCGGGCGCGCCATGTCCCTTCTTCCCATTGAAGGCAATGGAGAGAGTGGGAAGATGGGCGCCTCATCCACGCACTGTCCGCATGGCGCCGCAATCGCGGGATGATTCGATCTCGCCGTGCGGAGGACGAGAGGGCGCCATCGGCAAGCGACGCCACCGGCACGAGCGCGCGACCGCGCGCCGGCCGACAGGCTGCGGACTGCGAAGAGTGCCAGCCCGCGGGAAACAAAAAAAACCGCCGGAGGATGGCCCCGGCGGTTGGGTGAGAAACACTGTTTACGACCAGTCTTGTTACGGACAGTCTACTTCTTGGCCGGGGCCGCGGCTTTCTTCGGCGGTGTCGACTTCAGACGGCAGTAGGCTTTGCGATCGACGCCGGCCTTGGTCTTCGTGGCCTTGATCCACGAGCAGCCGGTGTTCGCGCCGCAGGCCTTCTCGTCGAGACCCTTGCAGGCGGAGGCGGCCTTCTTCGCAGGAGCCTTCTTCTCGGCCTTGGGGGCGGCCTTCGGTTCCGCCTTTGGCGCTTGGGCGTGAGCCGCTCCGCCGATAAGCGCCAGAGCCAGACCCGCAGCGCCCAAATTCAGAATCCAACGATTCCTTTTCACGGCAGTCACTCCCTAGGTTGATGCTGCGCGCAATATATCATCGTCCAGAGTGCTAAGTAACTGATTTATGGTGAACAATCATTCAGCCCGAAGGCGCGCGGCGCCTCTCGTCCAGGCCAAGGCAGCCTCTAGCCGATCGTCTCCCCAGAAGAGTTCGCCATCCTCGGTGATGAACGTTGGCGCTCCAAATATTCCTTTGTCAGCAGCGGCTTCCGTCCGGGTGCGGAGGGCTGACTTCACCTCGTTTGAGCTGGCTCGTAGTGTCACACGTTCAGTATTGTGACCCAGTACGGTGATGATCCTGGCCAGCGTCTCGGGGGCCGCAATGTCGGCGCGCTCGGCGAACCCGGCAGCGAAGACGGCGCGCGTCAAGGGGCCGATCCAGCCCTCCTCCTCGGCGACGAGGCCAATTCGCGCGGCGGCGAGGCTATGGGCCGGGAACGGCTCGGGCATGTGGAATGCGAGTTTGCGGGCTGCCGCTGTGCGCGCAATATCTCGGGCCATGTAGTGGCCCTTGGTCGGGTTCAGTACGAATGGCGATGTCGTCAGGCCCTGGGCCTTGAAGATCGGGCCGAGGAGGAAAGGTCGATAGGCGATTTCGACTTTCGCTGCGGCCGCGAGTGCCTCGATGCGCATCGCGCTGAGGTAGGAATAGGTCGAGGCGAAGTCGTACCAGAATTCGAGCTTCGGCATGGCAATTGGTCCGTAGTCGTGCAGTTCGAGAGCTTAGGCTAGTTTACAGCCCCCGTCCTCTAAGAGGCGCGATGGAGAGCCATCTGCAACCGTACATCTCCCCGTTGCCCTTGCGGGGACCGTCGCGCTATAAGCACGCCTAACCCCTCCATCTCCCTTATTAGCATCGGCTGCTCGACGTATCGGGCAGGCCCGAAGAGCCCATACCCCGGAAAGCCCAAACCATGAGCAACCGCAAACCGCTGATGCCCAAAGCGACAGCCGTCTGGCTCGTCGAGAACACTTCGCTCAGCTTCGATCAGATCGCGGAGTTCTGTGGACTGCACCATCTCGAGGTCAAGGGCATTGCCGACGGTGACGTTGCGCAGGGCATCAAGGGCATGGACCCGATCGCGTCCGGCCAGCTCAGCCGCGAGGAGATCAAGCGCGGCGAGGAAGATTCCGACTATCACCTGAGGCTCGCAGAATCGAAGGTCGAGATTCCGCCGGTAAAGACGAAGCGCGGGCCGCGTTATACTCCGGTGTCGCGCCGTCAGGATCGCCCCAACGCCGTGATGTGGCTGCTTCGCAATCATCCCGAGCTCAAGGACAGCCAGATCATCCGCCTCGTCGGCACGACCAAACCGACGATTGCCGCCATTCGCGACCGCACGCACTGGAATGCGACGAACCTTACGCCGCAGGATCCGGTGACGCTGGGTCTATGCTCGCAGATCGACCTCGACGCGGAGGTCGCGAAGGCGGCGAAGCGCGCGCCGCCAGTTCCCGCGGGCGCCGCGCCGGCCGAAGCGAAGGCTGGCACGCTGCTGCCGACGTCGGAGACCGTTCCGGGCCTTGGGCCGCAGCCTGATGTCAGCTTCCCCGAGCCGGCCGCTGAGCCGGAGGAGTCCGAGGAGGCGCAGGCCTCGCGTGTGCTCGCGCGTCTCAAGGAACTCGGCGGCGAGAGCAAGGACAAGGAAGAGAACTGAGGCACCGCGGCGCGCCTCCGACGCTGCCGCACGTGCCAGTTCGTGGAAGCGCCTAGACGTCCTCGATACGGATCATCTGCGGCTTCTCGGCGACCTTTCCGTCGGCCTCGATGTCGTCGAGCGCTTTGCGAATGGCCGCTTCTGTCGTCTCGTGCGTGATGATCACGATGTTCGCGAGTGCGCCCGGCGCACCGCGAGGCCCGTGCTGCACGATGCTGTCGAGCGAGACTTCCTGCTCGGCCATGCGCGCGGTGATCGCCGCCATCACGCCCGGCCGGTCGAAGGCCAGGAAGCGCACGTAGTACTCGCCCTTGTGCTGGCTGAGCGGCGCGCTCTTGTGCGACTTCAATCGCGAGGACGGCACGCCGAAGGCCGGCAGCACGAAGCCCGCTGCAATATCGACGATGTCGCTCGCCACAGCAGAAGCCGTAGCCCGCGCACCCGCGCCGGGGCCGACCAGGAGCAGGTTGCCGGCAAAATCCGCACTGAGCGCGACAGCATTGGTTACGCCTGAGACACCGGCAATCGCCGTTTCGACCGGGATCATGACTGGCGTGACGCGGCTCTCGATGCCGGCCTCGGTTAAGGTCGCGACGCCGAGCAGCTTGATGCGGTACCCGAGCTCGTCCGCCGCGTTGATGTCGGCGTCGGTGATCGTCTGGATGCCCTCGATATGGATCTGATCGAAGGCGACGCGCGTGCCGAACACAAGGCTCGTCAGCAGCGTGAGCTTGTGCGCGGCATCGAAGCCGCCGATGTCGAAGGTCGGATCTGCTTCGGCATAACCGTGTGCCTGCGCCTCGCGCAGCACTTCGGCAAAGGGGCTGCGCTCTTCCTGCATCTTGCTCAGGATGTAATTGCAGGTGCCATTTAGGATGCCCGAGACGCGGCGAACCTGGTTGCCGACCAGCGCCTCGCGCACGGTCTTGATGGCGGGAATGCCGCCGGCAACGGCCGCCTCGAAGTTGAGCGCGACGTTGTGCTTCTCGGCGAGCTGCGCGAGCTCGAAGCCATGATGGGCTAACAGCGCCTTGTTGGCCGTCACAACATGCTTGCCGGATGAGAGGGCGGCTTCCACCGCGCGCCTCGCGACGCCGTCCTCGCCGCCGATCAGCTCGACGAAGCAGTCGATCCCCGGGTCGGTCGCGAGCGCGACGGGATCGTCGACCCAGCGGAGGCCTTCGAGCGACACGCCGCGGTCCTTCGCGCGATCGCGGGCCGAGATGGCGACGACCTCGACGGGGCGGTGGAGCTGGTCGGCGAGCTTGGTGCCGTGGGCCTTCAGGAGCTGAATGAGACCGGCGCCGACGGTGCCGAGGCCGGCAATGCCAAGCTTGAGGGGATCACGTGTGGTCATGGCGCATTCCGGCGGGTGGGGTTGTCGTGCGGCTGAATTGATGCGGGTGCAACGCGAGGCCCGGCAGGGCCCCCTGCGGCCGCGGGTTCATAACACGTGAACCGGGTGGGGTCGATGCGGTCCGGGCGCCTCCTGGCAGGGGCCGCCCGGGGCCCTCAAAAAAAAATCGATGGGAGCTTTGAACCTCTCTCGGGGGTGGCGCGACGGAATGGGTAAGTGGCGAGCATAGCCGCCGCGGAAACCGGATCAACGCTTCACGCCCCAGGAGAAGTACCCATGTCGATCAAGTCTGCCCTCACCAAGACCGCTGCTCTCGCCGCCCTTTCGCTCGCCATCGTCGGCGGCAGCGGCCTCGCGGCCCCCCAGGCCGAAGCTGGCCACAAGCACAAGCACTTCGGCAAGGTTGGTGTCGGCATCGTGCTCGGCGCCCCGATCGTCTACGGCGGCTATGGCTACGGCTACGGCTATCGCGGTTACGAAGGCCCCCGTTGCGGCTGGCTCTATCGCAAAGCCATGGAGACGGACAGCAAGTATTGGTGGAAGCGGTTTCATCAGTGCCGCCACGGCTGGTAAGTAGCCGGGCAGCATCCCCCTGCTGATGAAAAGCCCCGATGCGGTCCCCCGCCGCATCGGGGCCAATCTTTTAGGCGCGCCGCGTCTCTTTTACCGGCAGCATGAAAATGAGGCCGCCGATCAGGAAGAGCGCTGTCGTCGCGATGCCCCAGCGCTGACTGCCCGTGATGGTCGTGACAAGTGCGATCATCAAGGGTGCGGCAAAGGCCGTTGCCTTGCCTGAGAAGGCAAAGAGGCCGAAGTACTGCGTCATGCGCTCGGGTGGCGCGAGACGCGCGAGAAGCGAGCGGCCAGCCGCCTGGACGGGCGCCGCAACGAGCCCGATGAGGATCGCGAAGCCGAGGAAGACCTGCTCGCCGAGCGAGGAGAACGCGCCGGAGCCGGCTTGCTTCTCAGGGATCGAAAGCGCGAAGAGCACGCTTCCCTTGTCGACCGAGAGAATACCGAAGAAGCCGATCAGCAGGATCACGATCGAGCCGACGATGACGGTTTTCGCGCCGACGCGATCATCGAGCAGGCCGCCGATCACTGCGCCGACCGCGCCTGTCCCGGCGAGAATGATGCCGAAGAGGCCGAGGTCGAACGTGCGCCAGCCAAAGACCGACGCGCCGTAGATGCCACCGAAGACGAAGATCGCGGCGAGGCCATCCGCGTAAAGCATCCGCGCGATGAGCATCCAGAGAATGTTGCGGTCATCCTTCGGCAGGTTGCGCACCGTGGTCCACAGCGACTTCAGCGCATCGCGGATCGGGCTCTCGGAGCGGCCGTGCACGGTCTGCTTGTTGTCCGGCACGAACAGGAAGAACGGGATGACGAACAGTATGAACCACGCTGCGCAGAGCGGTCCGACGAGGCGGTCGCCTTCGCGGCTCGCCTGATCGAGGCTCAGGATTGGATCCATGCCGAGCATGGTCTTGCCGCTCGAGGGATCCGTGACGATGAAACCGGCGACGAGCGCGAGACTGACGAGGCCGCCGGCATAGCCGAGCCCCCAGGCAATACCGGAGAGCCGCCCGAGCTGATCAGAGCGCACGAGCGTCGGCATGATCGCGTTGTTGAAGACGGCGGCAAACTCGGCGCCTGCAAAGGCGAGGGCATAGCCCGCGAGCACGAGGAAGAACATCGGGCCCTGCAGCTTCGGTGTCGCGAACCAGAGCAGGCAAAGGCCGACGACGAGCATAAGTCCGAAGAGTGCGATCCAGGGCTTGCGTCGGCCGCCGCTGTCGGCGACTGCGCCGAGCATCGGGCTGCCGATGGCGACGATCGCGCCCGCGAATGCGGCGGCATAACCCCACGCTGCCTGCCCCTGGCTCGGATCCGAGACGACGACGTTCGCGAAGTAGGGCGCGAATAGGAAGGTCTGCACGAGCGTGTAGAAGGGCTGGCCGGCCCAGTCGAACATGGCCCAGCCGGCGAGAGCAGATGGCGGCGCCGTGTTTCCGGTCGCCGCAACTTCAGTGGACATGCCAGGGTTCCCCGATGATGCGCCGCCCCCGCGGCGTGGCACCTGCTAGGGGCAAGATGCCCGCGGGGGCCTCCAAGCTCAAGGCCCAACTCGGGCTCCAGCTCAGGCGGAGGTGCGCGAGAGATCGCCGAGACGTGTCGCGGCGACCATCAGTCGCGCCGGGGTCAGCGGGCCGCTCGTACTCAGATCGTCGAGAGCAGCAGCGACCCGGGCGATCACTTCGCCATGCTGTTTGTTCCACCGCTCGAGCGCATCCTCGCCAGGTGAGGCCAGAATGCCGAGCGCTATGCTGCGGCGCGCCTCAAGGAGGGCCTGTTCGGCCCCTGCGACGGCCATCATGTCGTAGGCATCCGAGGCGCGAATGCGGCGACCGGCGTCGATCAGATTGCGCAGATGGAAGCGCTTGTTGAGGCCGAGCACGGCGCGAGCGGCTGCAGCGTAGGGTACGCCGGAGCGCGCCGCGGCTTCGGTGATGGCCGGCGCATCGACGAGCAAGTTCAGGCGGGCGAGGTCCGCGGCCAGATCGACGGGAACCTGATTGTCGACGAAGTTCTGCTCGGCAGTACGGAGCTGGGCCTCAACCTCGTCGCCGAGGCCACTGGCAATGAGCGCCGTCAGCTCGGCCGCACCTTTCGTGTGAGTTGCCATCGTGGCTTCGAGGTCGCTCGCAGACTGGCCATCACGCAGGAACCAGCGCGTCGTGTGCGCGAGCGCTTCCTGCGTGCGGGCATAGAGGTCGAGCTGGAGCGTGCCACCGATGCGATTGTCGAGGGCGTCGATGCGCGGCCAGATTTCATTGAGCCCGAGCACGGCGCGCGCGACCGTGAAGGCGTAGGCGATCTCGGCAACGGGCCGCGCGGTCTCATCCGCCATGCGCTGGGGAGCAGCTGCGCCGAGGCGGTTCACGACGGCGTTCGTCACGGTCGTCGCAATGATTTCGCGGCGCAGCTGATGGCGCCTGAGATCATCGGGGTAGGCGCGCGCGAGTTCGGGTGGGAAATATTCGATGAGGCGCGGTTCGAGGGCCGGCGCATCCGGCACGGCACTCGCGAGCAGGTCGCTGCGCAGCGCGATCTTGGCGTAGCTCAGCAGCACCGCGAGTTCCGGCCGCGTGAGGCCGCGACGCGATGACAGGCGCACGCTGATTTCCGGCAACGATGGCAGGAACTCGATCTCGCGCTCCAGAATGCCGCGCTGCTCGAGGGCTTCGATGAGGCGTGCGTGGGCGCTGAGATCGGCGGGGGCATTGCGCTCGGAGAGACTGAGCGCCAGCGACTGCTGGTAGTTGTTGCGCAGGACTGCTGCGGCAACCTCGTCGGTCATGCTGGCGAGGAGCTTGTTGCGCGCGGCGATGTCGAGGCGGCCCGACTTCACGACAGGAACGACCGCAATTTTGATGTTCACTTCCTGGTCGGACGAATTCACGCCGGCCGAATTGTCGATAAAGTCCGTGTTGAGGCGTACGCCGCGGGCGGACAGCTCCATGCGTGCGCGCTGCGTCACGCCGAGGTTGGCGCCCTCTCCGATGACCTTGGCGCGGATCTCGGGCGCGGTGACGCGGATCGCGTCATTAGCGCGGTCGCCAGCATCGGCGTCGGTCTCCGTCGACGCGCGGATGTAGGTTCCGATGCCGCCGAACCACAGGAGATCCGCTTCGGCCTTCAGGATCGCATTGATGAGTTCAGCCGGCGTGAGGTGCGCGGCCTTGACACCGAGCATGGCCTGGACTTCCGGCGAAAGCGGCACGGATTTGGACGAGCGCGGGATAACGCCGCCGCCCCTGGAGATGATCGCCTTGTTGTAGTCCTGCCAGCTCGAGCGGGGCAGCGCGAAGAGGCGCGCACGCTCGGCAAGGCTCGCCGCGGCATCGGGATTGGGATCGAGAAAAATGTCGCGGTGGTCGAACGCAGCGCGAAGTTGGGTAGCGGGTGAGAGCAGCATTCCGTTGCCGAACACATCGCCCGACATGTCGCCGACGCCGATCACGGTGAAGGGCTGCGTCTGGATGTCGGTGTCCATCTCGCGGAAGTGGCGCTTCACGCACTCCCAGGCGCCGCGCGCCGTAATGCCCATCTTCTTGTGGTCGTAGCCGGCCGATCCGCCCGAGGCGAAGGCATCGCCGAGCCAGAAGTCGCGGCTCGTCGAGATCTCGTTGGCGAGATCGGAGAAGGTCGCCGTTCCCTTGTCTGCTGCGACGACGAGGTAGGGATCATCGCCGTCATAGCGCACGACGCGGTCCGGCGGCACGATCTTCCCATCGACGAGGTTGTCGGTGAGATCCAGCATGGCCGAGATGAAAATGCGGTACGCAGCGATGCCCTCGGCCTGGATGACCTCGCGCGAGCCGGTGCGCGGCAGCAGCTTCGGAATGAAGCCGCCCTTGGAGCCCGCGGGCACGATGACGGCGTTCTTCACCTGCTGTGCTTTGACGAGGCCGAGCACTTCCGTGCGGAAATCCTGCGCGCGATCCGACCAGCGGATGCCGCCGCGCGCGATCGGCGCGAAGCGCAGATGCACGCCTTCGACACGGGGGCTCGCGACCCAGATTTCACGATACGTGCGTGGGCGCGGCATGAACTCGATTTCGTGTCCGGCGAGCTTGAGGGCAATGGTCTCGGGATGCCGGCCCTTCTTGTCCTTCTGGTGGAAGTTCGTCCGCACGGTCGCGTCGATGAGCGCCAGCAGATGATTGATGATGCGGTCCTCGTCGAGGCTTTCGACCGTCGAAAGGGCGCCCGCAATGCGCTCGCGGATCGGCGCCTCGCTCTTGATGCGCTCGTCCGGCGAGCCGCCCTTGTCAGGGTTGAAGCGGTGATGGAAGAGCTCCATCAGGTCACGCGCGATGCCTGCGTGCCGGATCAGTGTCGCGGCGATGTAGGCCGGGCCGAACGGCAAGCCGAGCTGACGCATGTAGGCGGCGTAGGACCGCATGAGCGCAGCTTCGCGCCAGTCGGCGCCAGCCGCAATGATTAGCCGGTTGAATGTGTCGCTGCTCGTCGTTCCGCCAAGCACGGCACGGAACGCGTCCTCAAGCCGAGCGTCGTGACGCCTGATGTCGATCGTCGTGCCGTCGATCGCGTCGAGCACCATGTCATGGAGCACGACCTTGCGGATCATGTCGCCGAAGCGCGGCGAGACCTCGTATGTGCGCTCGTCCACGACCGAGAAGCCGAGGTTTTCGAGGACAGGCACGCGCTCTGAGAGACGGATCGGCTCGTCGAAGCGATAGACAGCGGCGCGCAGCCGCTCCGTACCGCTCGTCTTTTCCAGGTAGAAGTCGATGGCCAGCGGGCGGTCGGCGCCGAGCCGCTCGATGCGCCGGATGTCCTCGAGCGCGCGCGCCGTCGGGAAGAACTCCGCGTAACCCGCCGAGAAGGCCTCGCGGTATTTGCTGGCGAGCATTGCCGTCTTTGGGCCGGCCTTGTCGAGAGCTTCGACGAGGCGGTCCTGCCAGGTCTTGACGATGGTTGCGACGCCCTGCTCGAGCACTTCGGTCGGCACATTCGGCGTCGCGCCGTCGCGGCGCCCGATGATGAAATGCACGCGCGTGAGCTGGCTGTCGGTGAAGTAGGGGATGAAAGCCGAGACGTGCCCGTGGTAGATCTGAGCCAGGTAGCTGCCGATCTCCTCGCGCACGCGCGTTGAGAAGCGGTCCCTCGGCACGAACACGAGCACGGAGACGAAGCGGTCGAAGCGATCGACGCGTGCAAAAACGCGCACGCGGGGCCTCAGCTCCAGGTCGAGAATGCCGGCCGACCAGACCGCGAGCTCGTCGACGTTGATCTGGAAGAGCTCGTCGCGCGGAAAGGTCTCGAGCACGTTCAGCAGCGACTTCCCGTCGTGGCTCTCGGGGGGGAAGCTCGAGCGCGCGACGACGCCTTCGACCTTCTGCCGCAGGATCGGGATCTCGCGGGGCGATTTCACATAGGCCTGCGAGGTGAAGAGGCCGACGATGCGCAGCTCGCCCGCGAGCGTGCCGTCCGCGCGATAGGTCTTCACGCCGATGTAGTCCATGTACGCGCGCCGATGCACGCGGCTTCGCACATTTGCCTTGGTGATGATGAGCGGATCGGGCTGTAGGTAGAAGTCACGGATCTCCGGCGTCAGGGCCACGAACTCGCTGCCGCGCCTCAGTACCAGCACCTTGGGATCGCGGAGAAGCCCGAGACCGGCCGCGTCGGTCGCTGCGAGCGTGCCGGTTTGCATGTCGCCGTCGAGGCGGTACTCGCGCATTCCGAGCAGTGTGATGTTGCCCGCGTCGAGCCATTTGAGGAATGCGATGGCCTCTTGCCGCATGGCGACCGGGACGCTCGCCGGCGCCGCTTCGAGGTCGGCAATGGCCTTCTTGAGCCGCGCGAGCATGGCCTGCCAGTCGGTGACGGCCGTGCGGACTTCGCTCAGGATTTCCTTCAAGGTCGCGACGATGGCCTCGCCTTCCGCCGTCGCGACACCCCTGACATAAGCCGCGATGTAGCTCTCCTGGCGGGTGTCGTTCCAGCTCTTGTCGCCACTTCCGAGAATGCGCACGAGCCGGCCGTCGGGCGTACGCTCGCACTTGATCAGCGGATGCAACACGAGGTCGATGGCAAGGCCGCGCGCGTGCAGCTCGGCAGCGATGCTGTCCACGAGGAACGGCATGTCCTGGTTCAGGATCTCGATGACGGCGCGATTCTCCCCGAGCGGGCGAATGGCAACTTTGGGTGCGCCGGCCGGTTTCTCCTGCAGGAAAGCCGTGGCGTGATCGACGAGCGCCGCGAGCTCCGCCGTCGGGCGGTCCGCGAGCAGGGCTGCATCGGCAGAGCCGAGGAGGGCGCGAGCGAGAACGAGACGGCCCTGCGTATCGGGCCCGCTCGCCTTCAAGGCGTCGAGCAGGGTGTTGAGAGGGCCGGTGTTTGCAAGGGGTGCCTCAGCCTGTGCGCCGTTCGCCATCGGCTGGTCCTTTCAGAATGGAGATGCGCGTCGTGAGTCTCCAGTAGAGGCGCCGGACGCCACTGCGCAACCGGCGACACTGCTTCACAAAGCATAATGCCCAGGAATCACGCTTCGAGTATGACTAGCCACGGGGCGTCACCGTCAGGCGCCGTTCTGCACACCGGGTGGGGCTTCAGATGTCTTGGCGCGAATACTGGAACCAGGATACGCCGATCTACGTCAATGCGCGTCACAAGGCCGTGCACTATGAGCTAATCGCCCGCCAGCTCGCCGATGCGCTGCCACAAGGTCAGCCATCCGTGCTCGACTTCGGCTGTGGCGAGGCGCTATCGGCGGACCTTGTCGCCAAGCGATGCCAGGTCTTGCATCTCTGCGATGGGGCTGAGCTCGTGCGCACGCGGCTTTCCCAGAAGTTCGGGCTGCTTGGAAACGTCGTCGTGATGGCACCCGAGCAACTCGGCGAGATCCCCGAGGGCAGCCTCGACCTCATCTTCGTGAACTCGGTGCTGCAGTATTTGAGCCGTGCGGACCTGGATGGCCTGCTGGCTGCGTGGCGTCGCCTGCTGAAGCCCGGCGGACAGCTGCTGATCGCCGATGTCGTGCCGCCGGACGTTGGGCCGCTCACGGATGTTGCGGCGCTGCTGAAGCTTGGCGCGCAGAACGGCTTCTTCATTGCGAGCTTCGTCGGCCTCGCACGGACGTTCTTTTCGGATTACCGGAAGACGCGGGCAGCCCTCGGCCTCGCCCACTACAGCGAGGCGGAGATGCTGGCGATCCTCGCCGCTGCCGGTTACGACGCGCGTCGCCGTCCCCAGAACTTCGGGCACAATCAGGCGCGCATGGCGTTCGTGGCGGTGCCACGTTCCTAGCGCACCCGAACGTCAATTCGACCGCAAGATTCAGATCGCTCCGGCTTCGACCTGAAGCCAGAGTCCGCGCGCCTCAGGCAACCATCGTCGCCTGCTCGTGGAGAACTGCATGCCACCAAGCCCGCTGATCAACCGATCCATGACCGCGCTCGAATGGATGACGCTCGCTGCGCTAGCGGCAGTGTGGGGCGGCGCGTTCTTCTTCAATGCGATTGCCGTCAAGGAGCTGCCTGTCTTCACCGTTGTTGTCGCGCGCGTCGCACTGGCCGCATTGGTGCTGCTTGTTGTCCTGAAGCTTGCCGGCATCAGGATGCCCTTCGACCGGCGCGTGTGGATCGCCTTCTTCGGCATGGGACTTCTCAACAACGCCATCCCCTTTTTGCTCATCGTCTGGGGGCAGCAGCACATTGCCTCGGGTGTTGCGTCCATCCTGAATGCCTCCACGCCGTTGTTCACGGTCATCCTCGCGCACATGATGACCGAGGACGAGAAGATGACGGGCGGGCGGCTCTTCGGCGTGCTCGCGGGCCTTGCCGGCGTGGCAATCATGATCGGCGGCGATGCGCTGCACGCGCTAGGCGCTGGCGTCATGGCCCAGCTCGCCTGTCTTGCCGCCGCTGTCAGCTATGGATTCGCGGGCATTTTCGGGCGGCGATTTCGGGCCATGGGTGTCGCCCCCATGGCCACGGCTACCGGTCAGCTCATTGCGTCGAGCATTCTGCTCTTGCCCGTGATGCTGGTGCTCGACCGTCCGTGGTCGCTCCCGGCGCCCGGCATGAATGCCATTGCAGCCCTGATCGGCATCGCCACGCTGTCCACGGCATTCGCCTATGTTCTCTTTTTCCGGCTTCTTGCGACGGCAGGTGCGAGCAATACCTCGCTCGTGACGCTGCTGATCCCCGTCAGCGCCATTCTTCTCGGCACGATTTTCCTCGGCGAGACGCTTCAGCCGAGACATCTCGCCGGCATGGCGATGATCTGCCTCGGCCTCCTGGCCATCGATGGTCGGCCGTGGCGCGCAGCGCGGAAGCTCATGACGGCCGATGCGGGACGGTGCAGCTAGCGCTACTGCCTGCCGCGCAACCTATCCAGCAACTCCGCCGTCGGATAGGCGTCCGCGACCATGCCGAGGCGCAGCTGCTCCTTCTTTACGGCCGCGCGCGTGCCGGCGCCGATGATGCCGTCTATGCGACCGACGTCGTGGCCGCGCTTGGCGAGCAGCGTCTGCAGCTCCTTGGCCTGATCGAGGCTCAGCGACGGGATGTCCTTACCAATGTCGCGCATCTCGGGCCCTCCGGCATAGCGCGACGCGAGATAGCCGACCGTCGTCGCGTAGTTCAGCGACTGGTTCCACTCGAGATAGATTTTGAAGTTCGGGTAGACGAGGAACAGCGGCCCGTCGCGGCCCATGAGCGCGAGCAGGGATGCCTGCATGCCATCGGCCTGGATGGGCTTGCCGTCGACGCGCGTCACGCCCCACTTGGCCCACTGGCTGCGCGGATGCTGGATGGTGAGGTCGGCCTCGGCCCAGTTCAGCGTGCGCGGCGCGCGCACTTCCTCGAGCCAAGGTTCGCCCGCGCGCCAGCCGAGGTGCTTCAGATAGGCGGCCGTCGAGCCGATCACGTCGGCGGGGCTCGAGAAGAGATCGCGGCGGCCGTCGCCGTCGTAGTCGACGGCGTGTGCGAGATAGTGCGTCGGCAGGAACTGCGTCTGGCCGAGCTCGCCGGCCCAGGAGCCGATCATGTCGGCCGGCTTCAGGTCGCCGCGGTCGATGATCTTGAGGGCAGAGATGAATTCGCGCGTGAACATCTCGCCGCGGCGGCAGTCATAGGCGAGCGCCGCGAGCGAGCGCAGGACGGAGAGCTTACCCATGCCGACACCGAAGTCGCTCTCCAGCGCCCAGAAGCCGGTGATGACCGGAGCCGGTACGCCGTACTCCTTTTCGGCGCGCGCGAAGGTCGCGCGATGCCGCTCCATCTGCCGCAGCCCGTTCTGGATGCGATTGCGGGAGACGAGCTTGCCGCGGAAATCGACGAAGCTTTGCCCGAAGAATGTCTGGCGGCGGTCTCGCGCAATGATGCTCTGGTCGAGCGTCATGTCGTCGAGAACGGCGGAGAGCGTCGCCTTCGTGACGCCGGCGGCGGCAGCCTCCTGGCGGAAGTTGCGGAGCCAGCTCTCGAAGCTGCCCGTATTCTGGCAGTTCATCTTGCTCGGATTCGGCGGCGGTGGCGTCGCCTGGGCGCCGGCACCGAGGACGATGGTCGCGGTGAGGGCGGCGAGCGCGGAAAGGGCGCAGGCTCTGAGGCGGGCGGTGCGGCGCATGCAACTCCTCGAAGAAGTGGATTGAATCTGCGGGCATTGATAGCCGAGCCAATGCGGCAAAATCATGCGGGAATGTCCGCTCCGGTGGCCGCGCCAGGCCTCCCAGAGACTTGTGGCGCTTCTGCCGCGTCCCCAACAGGATTGGCGCGGATCGTTCCCGGGGGCTGGCAAAGCCATGGCACGGTCGCTATAGCGGGTACAAGGTTAATGGCATTCCTCTGCACACATGCCATCTGCGAAAGGAGCGGCCATGCGGACGTTCTCTATCTTCACTGCAGCAGCAGCCGGCCTCGCGCTGGTGCTCGCGGCGACCCCGGCCTCGGCCGACTGCGATACGCTCGCATTCGAGGTGAACGACTACGGCAAGGAAGGCCCGACACGCGACGCCCTCGCCCTGCTCGACAAGCACATCGTCAACACCATGGCCAAGCGCGGTGTTAAGGACTACCGGGTCGGCGAAAAGACCGTGAAGTGTGAGCTGTTCCTCGACTTCATCGTGTTCGACGAGCACACCTGCACGGCCCAGGCCCCGGTCTGCTGGGGCAAGGACATCAGGAAGATCAAGGCCGCCAAGCCGACGACGGCCAAGGCGACCAATCCCAAAGCCGCCCCTCCCAAGGCGGGCACGACCACCACTGGGAGCACCAAGGCGAAACCTGCGAAAGCAGCCAACAACTAGTAGGTGTGGGCCACCACCGTGCTGCCGCGACCTGCGGCAGTACAACTGTGGATGACCGCCGCCTCGGATGGGCCCTGGCGGCCGGTGGGCTGGACAGGCGCCGAGTCGGCTGCTCTAAACAAATGGAGAACGCGCCGGCCGAAGCGGTGGATCCTCCATTGAACTTCGTATCCAAAAGCCCAATCGAGAGCGCGCTTGCGGAGACGCTGGCAGGCGTCAGCGAGTCCGCGTGGGTCATCGACGCGGAGCGAGGCGTTGTGGTTGGCGCCAACGGTCGCGGTAGCGCGGTTTGGGGCATCCCCACCATGTCGCCCGTGCTCGACAGCGTGTTGCCGGCACTGAGGGCCCTGCGTAACCGCTTCGCCCAGGGCTCATTCCTCGAGACCACCGCCAGCACTGTCGAGCCGCTGAAGTTCTGGACCGCTTCCGGTGTGCGCACGCTGGCCTGCGAAGTCCGCACGCTCGACGAAAGCGTGGGCCCGGGCTTGCTGCTCGTCATTGCGGGCGCCGTCATGCGGCCCGTGGCGGGGCGCAGGGATGTACGGCGCAGAGAGCTGCCGGTGGCGGCGCCGGCCTTGCGGACGAAGGCGGCGCCAGTCCTCAGGGAAGAGCCCCCGTCACGCTCACAGCGGCCGCCCGTCAATGCAGCGCCCAACCCACCGGCAAGTGCGCGAGCGGGCCCGTCGCCGCCGGCCAGTCCGCTGCCTAATCCACCGGCAAGTCCGCCACTCAATGACATGGAAACGCTGCGCGAGATCGCGCGGCGCATTCGCCAGGGCTCGGCGCGCATTACGGCCGGCGTGGATGCCCCCGCCAACCAGGATGAGGCGCCCGATGTCCGTCCGCCCGTCGCGACGCCAGTGAATGCGCAAGCAGATGACGCTCAGGCAGACGAACGGCACGCCCAACTTGCGCACGAAATTCGCACACCGCTCGCGGCCATCATATCTCTTGCCGAGGTCATTACCGAGGAGCGGCTCGGGCCCTGGCCGAACGAGCGCTACCGTGGCTACGTTCGCGACATTCTCTCCAGCGCACGGCACGGGCTCGAGGTCGTCGATGGGATCCTGCGTGATGCGCCGAACCAGCCGGGCTCGGCCCGCGTCTTCGCCGAGCTGGACCTCAATGCCGAGGTCGAGGCGATCTGCACGTCGCTGCAGCCGCTCGCGGAGAAGTCCGGTGCGCGGCTCGATGCGGCACTCATCGGCGGCCTGCCGCGCGTCATCGCGGACCGTCGCAATGTCCGCCAGATGCTACTCAATCTCATCTCGAACAGCATCAAGCATGGCGGCGTGTCAGTGCGCATCAAGGTGACGACCGGCTATGAGCTGAGTGGGGAAGTGTGGGTCGAGGTCGAAGACAACGGCCCGGGTATGCCGCCTGCGGAAAAGGCTGGTCCTGCCACAGCGCCGCGCAAAGCAGGGCTCGGATTGCCACTGACGCGCTCGCTGGCTGCAGCGAACGGTGCGCGTCTCGACATCAAGAGTCGGCCGAGCCGTGGCGTGCGCGCACGCATCGTTTTCGGCGGCGAGCGCTCGGCGCGCTGAGGTCTACCTAACGTCAATAAAGACAAGGCGCGGAGGTGTTCAGCGCCTACGTCTCAGGCCGACGCCTTCGCCGGCCTCGCAGTTTTCGCCGTGGGCTCATCATCCTCGACGCCCGGATCGTCGGGCGCGCGCGATGGCATGTAGGGGTGCGGTTGTGTGCCATTGCCGGCCGTGCGCGGGGCGCTGGCGGCTGGCGTCGCCGCGGTCGGAGCAGGCTTGGGCCTAGCCGCTTCGTCTGACGCGGGTACTGTGCGCACTTCGACAGTCTGCGGCACGTCATCGTCGAACGGCTTCGACTCGATAACCTTCTCGTTCTTCGCTTCGCCGAGCGCCATCAGCTCCTCGAGCTTGGCGAGTGCGAGTTCCTCGTCCTGCGTGCCCTTCTGCTCGACGGGCACTTTCCACTGGAAGGCATCGAGCGTGCCGGTGACCGGCGAGATTGCCGCCCAGCGGTCGGCGACGACGCCATCGGCCGTCCAGGCGGGATCGCGCGGCGCATTGGCCGCACGCGCCAACCACTCGCGCACGCGGCCGGCATTGCCGAACTGCTCGCCTTCGACGCGTGCCATGAGCGTGCACACGCGCTGCGACAGGCGGCTCTCGATGAGTGGCGCGAGAGCCTTGCGGGCTTCCGTCCAGTCGTGCGCCTCGATGGCGGCGTGCGCCACCGCGATCGGCGCTTCGACGGAGTGCGGCGTCGTCCGCGCGAGGTTCTTGACGCGCTCGAGGCGGTCCTTGGGGCTGTCGCCGGAGCGCGCATAGGCATAGGCGACCGCGAGATCGGGATGCGGCGCGCGCCTCCAGGTCTGCTCGATGACGCGCGCGACTTTGCCCGTCTGGCCGCGCGACGAATAGATGCGGCCCGCGATCGCGCCGGCCTCGACGAGATCGGGCGCGAGATTATGGGCCTCAGTAGCGAGCGCGAGCGACTTCTCGGCGTTGGTGTCTTCCAGCGCCTGCGCCTGAGCCGTGAGGATGACCGCGCGGCGGCGATCGGCGACAGCCTTCTCGAAGTGGCCATTGCGCTTGCCGGCGGCGAGCGTATCGAGTGCACCAGCCCAATCCGAGGCGCGACACTGCAGCTCGAACAGCGCATCGATCGGCCAGCCGAGCTGCGGATTGAGGCGCAGTGCGCGCTCGGCGAACTGGCGCGCGGCTTCGTGCTCGCCTTCGCGCTCGGCTTCGAGGAAGAGGCCGCGCAGGCCGAGCTGCTCGGTTTCCTTCGAGCCGAGCATGGCTTCGAATATGCGACGCGACGTCGTGCGATCGCCGGAAAGCTGCGCTGCCTGCGCGCGCAGGAGATGCGTCAGTGGCTCGTTGGGGAGCGCCTTTCGCGCCTGGATGGCGTGGCGCATGGCCTGCGAGCGATCGCCGGCACCGATGGCGATCATGCCGCTCGACAGCGCTTCGAGCCCGCGCTCCTGACGGCGACGATTGACCATGCGGCCGACGGCGGCGGGGCTATTCCACAACTGGCGAAACAGCGACCAGAGGAAGACGGCGATGCCCATGAGGATCGCGAAGATGACGACGGCGCGGAAGACCGTCGTCTCGATCTCATAGCCTTGCCACGTGAGCAGCATCTGGCCCGGCCGATCCGCGAGCCACGCAAGGCCCGATGCAAGCAGTCCAACGCCAACGAGATACAGGATGAGGCGGATCATTGCTTGGCATCCTTCGCGGCAGGAGCCGCTCCGAGCGACGATTTGAGCTGGCGATCGATGCTGACGATGGCTTCCTCGACGGACTGGCGGGCTGCGACCTTGTCGAGCCACGCGCGCGTCGGTCCCGTGATGCTCTTCGGCGGCAGCGTCTTCGCATATCGCATCACGTCAGCGAGGCGTCCGTCATTCAGCGCATTTTCCATGCGCGCGACCGTCGCCTCCACGGACGTGTCATCCGCATCCGGCGTCAGCTTGCGCACGCGCACGATCGTCCGCGCGCCGGACATCAGCCGGTCCACGACGGAGGCATCCTGGCGCTCCGCATCGGCGTCGATGATCGTGGCCGTCAGCGGGCGGAACTGGCGCGCCAGCTCGGCCGTCGTCGGCAGGCCCTCGTCTTGATAGCGCGCCAGCACCGTGAGATCGAGGCGATTGCCGGCAACCTTGCGCACTTCGGCAAGCTCGGCCGCGTACGCACCGCCGCGATCGACAGCGCGCTTCAGATTGCCGAGTTCCAGCGACAGCACGATGCGTTCGGCATTGCTCTGTCGATCCGCTTCGGCCTTCAGGACGGCGTCGACACTCGCTTCGAGCTTGGCGAGCCGCGCGATGGCCGGCGCCACGGCGGCGCTCACGTCAGTGGGTTTGGCGGTTTCGCGCCGGAGTGTGTCCAGCGCGGTCCTCAGCTTGGCGATCTCGTCCTGCGTCGAGCGCGCGGTCTCGGTGAGCTGGTCCGAGCCGGTCTTGAGCTGATCGACGCGCTGGGTGTTGCGCGTCACATCCGACTTTAGCGTCGTCACCTCGCGATCGAGGCGCTGCGTACCCGAGCGCGCGGCCTCGGCGGCTTCCGCTGTCGTCGCGAGCTTGTTGTCGATTTCCGTCACCATGTCGCGGCGGGCAGCCGTGAGGCGGTTGGTGAGCGCGTTCTCGAGATCGGCGATGCGGCCTGTGATCTGCGCGAGCTGCGGAATGGGGCCCGCGCCCTTCGGGTCGGCGAGCGCTGCGGCCGCAATCGCCGAGAGTCGCTCATCCATACGCGCCAAGCGCTCGGCGTCACTGCCGGGGCCTGTACGGCTCGCGAGCTGATCCTTGAGCGCCTTGGTCTCCCCGTCGAGGCGGACCTGACCTTCGCCGAGGGCAGGGATGGCGGCCGTCATGCCCTTGAGCTGGTCCACGCCCTGCTCCAATCCGGCAAGGCGTTTAGCCAACTCAGGAGAGACAACGGGCTGGGGAGCCTGCCTGGATGCTGTTTCGAGGGCCGCGAGCCGCTGCGCCACCTCGGGCGGTGCTTTCGTCGCGTCAGGTCCACCGATGCCGATGAAGGGCGCCGCGAGGAGCACGAGTGCGCCACCGACGACGCCGGAGAGCGTATGCGAGACGATGGCGCCGAATCCGCCGCCCGATTTGGCAGGCGGCGGCGTCGAGGATGACTTGGCCGCCGAAGATGCGCTGGCGGTAGACGCTGCGGCGGCAGGCTTTGCCGGCTCAGCCTTCTTCGTCTCTGCTGATACAGTCGCCGCTGCGCCGGCCACCTTGTCCGCTGTGGCACGCTGATCCGTCGACGGGCTCGCGCCGGTTGCCGGCTTAGCTGTCTCCGGCTTGATCTCGGTCGCCTTGCCCTCGATCGTCGCGTGCGGCCGCTTTGGTCCTGAGCCCGATCCCTGCGTGCCGTTCGTCATTGCTGCCTCATCCTTCCGCTACGCGAAACCTTAACCCGGCCGGTACTCGCGAGACATGCGCGAAGTCAACGCGCTTGAAAATTGTCCTAAGTCTCAATGGTAAAGCGCTAGCTGTCTATTTGATCACCAACCCGCTGTATCACTTCGAGCATCGAGTTCAGCGTCGGCGCATCCGCCACCTCGATCGGGACGTCCCCGAGCGGCGCAAGGCTCCGGGCGACGGCGTCCGAGAGACAGGCATGGACCATCTCGGCGGCGGCATCCGTGAGCCCGTGCCGCTTGATCAGGCCAGCGTAGATGCGCGCCGTGCGCGGCGACATCAGCACCACACCATCGACCGCGCCCTCGCCGATCGCCTCCCTTGTACCTTCGCTCAAGGCCTCTGCCGCCTTCATACGATAGACGACCGGTTGCAGCACGCGAAATCCAAGCTCCTGGAGCTCGCCCGCAAGGTCGCCGGCCAGGACATCGCCCGCTAGATGCAGGATCAACCCGTCGGCTGGGTCGAGCGTACCGGCGATTGCCGCGGCAAATCCGCTGACCGAGCCCGGGCCGATGGCAATGCGATCGAAGCCGAGATGGCGCGCTTCCTCAGCCGTACCCCGACCGACAGCGAACAGGGGAATGGCAACCGCATCATGCAGATAGGGGGACTGCGAAAGGGACCTGAGCGCATTCCGGCTCGTCGCGATGATCGCGGTGACGCCATCGAGATCGTCGATAGCCTCCGGTATCAGCTCCACTTCCATGAGCGGCTCGACGACAGCCTCGTGGCCGAGCTCCTCGATCAGTCCCTTGAGCTTCGTGCTCTCGGGCTCCGGCCGGGTCACCAGAAAGAGCATCAGCCGTGTGCTCCGAAGAAGCCGGGGCCGGCGCGCGAGAGCAGCTCATCCGCTGCCTCGGTCGCGAGCTGTACGGCGGCGGCAGGCAAGCCAGAGCGGCTCGTCGCGTGGTACTCGCGGCCGTCTGGCGTCAGTATCTCGCCGCGGAAGCTGAAGGTGCCACTCGTGAGTTGACCGAGCCCGGCGATGGGCGTGCGGCACGAGCCCTCCAGGCGATTGAGGAACGCGCGCTCCGCCGTGACGCAGAGCGATGTCGCAGCATCATTGAGGGGGGCGAGCAGCGCGGCCGTTGCCTCATCGTCAAAGCGGCACTCGATGCCGATCGCGCCCTGGGCGACAGCCGGCAGCATGACATCATCGGGGATCACGGCCGTAATGCGATCCGCGAGCCCGAGGCGCTTGAGCCCGGCAACGGCGAGCAGCGTCGCATCGACAACGCCATCGGCAAGCTTCTTCAGACGCGTCTCGACGTTGCCGCGGTAAGTAACCACCTGGAGATCGGGCCTGAGGCGCCGGAGCTGCGCTTGGCGCCGCAGCGATGACGAGCCGACAGTTGCGCCTTGCGGCAGGGCTTCGATTGACGACCACTTCACGCTGATGAAGGCATCGCGCACATCCTCGCGCGGAAGCATGGCCGAGATCGTCAGGCCTTCGGGCAGTACCGTCGGCATGTCCTTCATGGAATGCACGGCGAGATCGATGGTCTTGTCGAGCAGCCCTTCCTCGATCTCCTTGGTGAAGAGCCCCTTGCCGCCCGCCTCGCTGAGGGGACGATCCTGTATGCGGTCGCCGCTCGTGCGAATGACAACGATCTCGATTTCGGCCTCCTCGAGGCCGTGGGCTGCCATCAGCCGGCGCTGGACTTCCCGTGCCTGGGCGAGCGCCAGGCCCGAGCCACGAGTGCCGATGCGGAGCCGCGGTTTTTGCAAGATGTCCTCGGTCGATGCTACGCGAAGCGCGCACTAGTGTGATAATTCCAAGTCCGCCACCATTTCGCGGCAGGTGCTGGAGCAGTCTATGCCCGGCCGCGCGGCGCGATGCAAATGCTCTCTCGGGGCTTCGCCCCCGTGTTGGCCCGGGCGCTCCGCGTTAATCTCGCGTCACGTTAATTTACCCGTACTCGGTACGCCTGAGCTAAGGAGAAATGTGGTGTTGTCGGCCGATTCATTGCGGTGAAGCGCAGATGAAGATCCTAATTGTCGCTGAGAACGCTTCGGCGGTATTCGGAGGTGAGGCTGCCCTGCCGCTGCACTACTTTCGGGTGCTGCGGCGTCGCGGTCACGATGTCTGGCTGCTCGTGCACGAGCGCACGAGGGCGGAACTCGACGGGCTGTTCGACAGCGATCCCCGCATCCTATACATGCCCGACACCCTGGGTGTGCGCGCGCTCTGGCGGCTCGGCAGTTTGCTTCCGGACCGGATCTCGAACTTTACGACTGGCTATGCCATGCGGCTGCTGACGCAGAGGCGTCAAAGAAACGAGGCTCGGCGGCTAATCGCTCAGGAGGGCATTCAAGTCGTCCACCAGCCGATGCCGGTTTCGCCGCGCGAGCCGTCGATGCTTTGCCGGCTCGGCGCACCCGTCATCATCGGTCCTCTCAATGGAGGCATGAATTTTCCGCCGGCGTTCAGCCAGCGGCAGTCCCGGCTCGAGCACTTCCTGGTGACGGGCGGACGTTCAATGACGAACCTGATGAACGCGATTTTTCCAGGCAAGAGGCAGGCTGCGGTCGTGTTGGTTGCTAACCAGCGAACTCGTCAGGCCCTGCCGTCGCATATTCGCGGTGCCGTAATGGAACTCGTGGAAAATGGTGTCGACCTCGATCTTTGGGCGCACGCGCAGGCCAAGCCTGCGCAGGCGCCCTCGGTCGCACGGTTCGTGTTCGTCGGCCGGCTGGTCGATTGGAAGGCGGTCGATCAGCTGTTACGCGCATTCAAGAAGGCTTCAGCCGAGCAGCCGATGAGCCTTGCCATAATCGGCGATGGCCCGGAGCGCCCCAGGCTCGAAGCCCTCGCTCAGGAATTCGGCATTCTGTCGACGGATGAGAGCCCGGGGACGGTCACGTTCACCGGCTGGCTCAAGCAAGCTGAATGTGCGAAATGGGTCTCCGAGCGTGACGCCCTCGTACTTCCTAGTCTCTACGAATGTGGCGGGGCCGTTGTCCTCGAAGCCATGGCGCTCGAGCGCCCCGTCATTGCGACTGACTGGGGTGGCCCGAAGGACTATCTCGATCCGAGCTGCGGCATTCTCGTCCCACCGGAGGCTCCTGCCGAATTCGTCAATGGTCTCGCGAATGCTATGCTAAGGCTGGCCCGATCGCCCGAGCTGCGTCGGCAGATGGGCATCGCGGCCGCAGAGAAGATTCGACAAGAGTTCGACTGGGAGAAAAAGGTCGACGTGATGCTCGAGGTCTATCTCCAAGCGCAAGGTGTCCGTCCGGCTGCCCCGGCGGCGACACTTACCCAGCCGGCGCCGGAGTAAGCGTCATAGTGCTCACGGGTCATGTCCTCGTTCTCGGAATCGAGACGAGCTGCGACGAAACCGCTGCAGCCGTTGTCGCACGGTCGGCCGATGGCCAGGGCAGCATTCTCTCGAGTGTCGTGCGCTCACAGTGGGAGCAGCACCGGCCCTACGGCGGCGTCGTGCCCGAGATCGCGGCCCGCGCCCACGTCGAATGCCTCGACGAGATCATCGCCTCGGCACTGCGCGAGGCAGGCATCAGCTTCGGTGATCTTTCCGGTGTGGCGGCCACTGCGGGACCGGGATTGATCGGCGGTCTGCTGGTCGGCCTGACGGCGGCGAAAGCCATCGCGCTCGTGCATGGCTTGCCGCTGATCGCCGTGAACCATCTCGAAGCGCACGCGCTGACGGCAGGCCTCACTGAGGGGCTGAAACCGCCGTACGTTCTCCTCCTCGTCTCTGGCGGCCATACGCAACTGCTGCTCATCGAGGATGTCGGAAAGTACGTGCGCCTGGGCACTACGATTGACGATGCGCTCGGCGAGGCCTTCGACAAGACGGCGAAGCTGCTGGGATTGCCGCAGCCGGGTGGTCCTTCTGTCGAGAAAGCCGCACGCGGGGGGCGCGCCGATCGCTTCGCATTGCCGCGTCCCATGCAAGGCCGGCCGGAGCCGCACTTCTCGTTCGCGGGCCTCAAGACGGCCGTGCGCCACGCTGCCCAGACAGCGGCCCCGCTCGATGATCAGGCGATCGCCGACCTTTGTGCGTCCTTCGAGCAGGCCGTGGTCGATACCGTCGTCGATCGCACGCGGAAGGCGCTACGTATTGCGCGCGAACGCGCCGGAGCCGACGTGCTGGTCGTGGCTGGTGGCGTCGCGGCCAATCAGCGTTTGCGCACCGGGCTGAGTGATCTTGCATCGCGCGAGGGTGTGCGCCTTTCCATCCCGCCGATCGCACTCTGCACCGACAATGCCGCCATGGTCGCATGGGCCGGCGCCGAGCACCTCGCGCGTCACGACACGAGCGCACTCGACTTCGCCGCGCGCGCGCGCTGGCCGCTCGATGCGGAGGCCACGCCCGTCATCGGGTCTGGGCGGCTCGGGACGAAGGCTTAGTCGCTTCGCGAGTGGGGCTTTCGCCCCTTCACCCCGCGCGGGGACACCCTCCCGGACCTTTCCGCGTTTATGATTAGTCCATGATGCGACGCGGCTTACTTGGTCGCCGCGGGCATAGCACCACAGGCCGGGGCGACAGCACCCCTTTCCGGCAGCCCGCGGCACTCAAACAAGCCCACGGTTCTTCAGCATGGCGTGCGACGTCGGCAGACGCCCGCGGAATGCGGTGTACGCCTCGACGGGATCGCGACGGTTGCCGGCCGAGTAGATGAACTCGGCGAGTTTCCTCGCCGTTGCCGGATCGAAGGCATTGCCGGTTTCCTCGAAGGCTTCGAAGGCATCGGCGTCCATGACCTCGGACCACATGTAGCTGTAGTAGCCGGCCGCGTAGCCGCCGCCCGAGAAGATGTGCGCGAAGTGCGGCAGGCGGTGGCGCATGACGATCTCGCGCGGCATGCCGATGCGCTTCAGCATGTCGGCCTCGAAGCGCGAGAGATCGAAGCCGTCGAACTTCTCGAGTGCGTGCAGCTCCATGTCCGCGAGGGCAGACGAGACATATTCGACGGTGGCGAAGCCCTGGTTGAACTTGTTGGCCGCATCCAGCCGATCGATGAGCGCATCGGGGATCGCAGCGCCTGTCTTGTGATGGCGGGCGAAGCGCTGCAACACGGCGCGCTCGTCGAGCCAGTGCTCGTAGAGCTGCGAGGGGAGCTCGACGAAGTCGGTCGAAACAGCTGTGCCCGCGATCGAGGGATAGGTCACGTCGGACATGAGGCCGTGCAGCGCGTGGCCGAACTCGTGGAAGAGCGTGCGCGCATCGGTGAAGCTCAGCAGCGTCGGTTCGCCGTCGCCGCCGCGCGCGAAGTTGAGCACGTTGACGATGATGGGGTGGATATCGCCGCGCAGGCGCTGCTGGCTGCGGAAGGCACTCATCCAGGCGCCGGAGCGCTTCGAGGGGCGCGCGAAGTAGTCGCCGATGAAGACGCCGACGTGTGCGCCGTCGGCGCGCTTCACCTCCCAGGTGCGGACGTCGGGGTGGTACTTCGGCAGGTCGTTGCGCTCCTCGAACGTGAGGCCGAAGAGGCGCGTCGCCGTATCGAACGACGCCTCGATCATGCGGTCGAGCTGCAGATAGGGTTTGATCTCGCCCTCGTCGAGATCGAACTCGGCCTTGCGCACTTTCTCGGCGTAGTGCCGCCAGTCCCAGGCCTCGACCTGGAAGTTGCCGCCCTCCTGATCGATCATGCGCTGGAGCATGTCCCGCTCTTCGCCGGCCTTCGTGACTGCGGCGGTCCACACCTCGTCGAGCAGCCCGCGCACGGCGTCGGGCGTCTTGGCCATGGCATCTTCGAGGCGGAACTTCGCGAAGGTCTGGAAGCCGAGCAGGCGCGCGCGCTCGGCGCGAAGTGCGAGGATCTCGGTTGCGACTGCGCGATTGTCGTGCTCGCCGCCGCCCTCGCCGCGCCTGATCCAGGCCGCAAAAGCAATTTCGCGCAGATCACGCCGCGTCGAGAACTGGAGGAAGCTCTCGATGCTCGAGCGCGCGAGCGTGATCACATACTTGCCGGGATGACCGAGGTCGTTCCCAGCCCGCTTTGCTGCCGCGCGCACGAAATCGGGGAGCCCTGCGAGATCGGCCTCGGTTTCCAGCAAGAGCTTGTAGGCTTGCTCGTCGGCGAGCACGTTCTGGCCGAAGGTCGTGCCGAGCGTTGCCAGCCGCGCGTTGATCTCGGCCATGCGCTTCTTGGCCTGCTCGTCAAGGCGGGCGCCGGACCGCACGAGGCTTGTGTGCGTACGTTCGAGCACGCGGCGCTGCTCGTCATCGAGCTTCAGGCGCTTGCTGCGCGAGAAAATGGAATCGACACGCGCGAAGAAGCGCGGATCGAGCGCGATGGCCGTATGATGCTGCGAGAGGATCGGTGCGATTTCGCGCTCGATAGCCTGGATCTCTGGGTTCGTGTCGGCGCCCGTCAGATTGTAGAATACGCGGAGCACGCGGGTGAGGTCCTTGCCCGCTTTCTCCATGGCCGCAATCGTATTGGCGAAGTTCGGTGCCGCCGTACTCGCGAAGATCTTCTCGACCTCGGCCTTGTGGGTCTCGATGGCCTTGTCGATGGCCGGACGAAAATGCGCCGGTTTGATCTTCTCGAAGGGCGGTAGATCGAACGGCGTCTTCCATTTCGCAAGTAGCGGGTTGCGCGCGGGTCCGGCACTCTTGGTCTTCGCGTTTTGATCGCTCATGCGGGTTTGCCCTCTGTGTTCTGGTCTTTGAGGCCGGCCACCAGATAGCGGTTCAAGCGCTCAGTGAAGCGCGCGGGGTCGCTCGGAAGCTCGCCCTCGACTATGCGAGCCTGATCGAGCAGCAGATGCGCGAGGTCATCGACCACGATCTGGTTGGTGGCCAAGCGCGCGCGATCGATTGCTGCGATCAGCGGATGGCTGGGATTGATTTCAAGTACCGGCTTCACGTTGATGCCGCGCTGCTGGCGCTGGAGCATGCGCTCGAGCGTGCGATCCGGCCCGTGCGCGGTTGCGACGAGACACGCCGGTGAGCTGACGAGGCGCTGCGAGACCTTCACGTCATCGACCTCGTTGCCGAGTGCCGCTTTCAGCGACGAAATGAGATCGCCCACATCCTTCGGCGCATCAGTCTTCGGCTTTGCAGCTTCTTCTTTCAGTGGAACGGCGGAGAGATCGACATCGCCCTGCGAGAGCGATTTCATGGCCTTTTCCGCGAACTTCGGCATGGCCGTCGTCCAGAAGGCATCGACCGGATCAGCGAGCAGCAGCACCTCGACGCCGCGCTCCCGAGCCGCTTCGAGCTGCGGGCTCGATTTCAGGCGGTCGAGGCTCTCGCCAACAAGATAGTAGATCTCGGTCTGCCCCTCGCGCATGGCAGCGACGTATTCGCTGAGCGAGCGCCAGCCGTCACCGGCTGTCGAGCGGAAGCGCGCGAGCTTCAGGAGCTGATCGCGGCGTTCGAAGTCCTCGTAGATGCCCTCTTTGAGCACCTGTCCGAAGGTCTCCCAGATCTGCGTGAACTTCTCCGGTTCCTTGTTCGCGAAGGTCTCCAACTCGCCGATGACCTTGGTCGTCACGGCGCGGCGGATCTGCGTCACGGCCGGATTGTTCTGCAGCATCTCGCGGCTGATATTGAGGGGCACATCCTCGGAATCGATCACGCCGCGCACGAAACGCAGATAGCCCGGCAGCAGCGCTGCATCCTCGGTGATGAACACGCGCTTGACGTAGAGTTTCACGCGGCCCTTGCGCTCGACGTCGAAGAGATCGAACGGCCGTTGCGTCGGCACGAACAGGAGCGCCGCATAGGACTGGCGCCCCTCGGCCTTGTAGTGAACCGTCAGTGCCGGCTGATCGAGCTGGCCGGAAATGCTGCGATAGACCTCGGTGTACTCATCCGGCTTCACCTCGCTGCGCGAGCGCTGCCAGAGCGCACTGGCGGAATTGAGCTGCTTGACCGCGCCGTCCGTGCCGATGAGCTCGATGGGGAAGAGAATGTGATCGGAGTAGGTTTTGACGATCCGCTCGATCTCGTAGTCATCGAGGAAGGTGCGGCTGTCCTCCTTCAGATGCAGCGTGATGCGTGTGCCGCGCGTTACCTTCGCGGCGTCGGCCTCGGATGCCGGCGCAATCGTGAAACCGCTCGCGCCATCGGATGCCCAGAGCCACGCGGCGTCCTCGCCGGCTTTGCGGCTCACGACCTCGATGTGATCTGCAACCATGAAGGCTGCGTAGAAGCCGACGCCGAACTGGCCGATGAGGGCTGAGCCTTCGCCCTCCTTGCCGAGCCGCTCGAGGAAGGCGCGGGTGCCAGAGCGCGCGATCGTGCCGAGGTTCTCGGCAAGCTCTGCGTCGTTCATGCCGATGCCGTTGTCGGTAATGACGAGCCGGCCGGCTTCCTTTTCGGTCTCTATGCGGATGGCGAGCCGCGCGTCGTCGCCCATCAGCTCCGGCTGCGCGATCGCTCCGTAGCGGAGCTTGTCGCAGGCATCCGATGCGTTCGAGATCAACTCGCGCAGGAAGACGTCCTTCTCGGTGTAGACCGAATGCACCATGAGGTGCAGCAGGCGCGATACCTCAGCCTGAAAGGGGCGCGGTGTCGCGTGCGACGGGCCGTCGGTGCTCATCGCGGCAATTCTCCTGTTTTCCTCAACTTTGGGCTGCCTCTGATAAAGCGCGGATCGGCAGGCATTCAAGCCCCGCAGTCGTCCGTTCCCGGAGGGCCTGGACTGCAAAGCGGGTTTTCCGGCGAGCCCCAACACGTTAGGGTGGCCGCCGTTTCCCGCCCCCTGAATTTAGCCTCGCGAGGTCCATCATGCCCTTCGATCCCGCCGCTGCTGCCCGCTTTATCGCCGAAGCCCATCGCACGCGCGCGCCTTACCGCAATCTGCCCGAGGACATCGCGCCGAAGACGATCGACGAGGCTTATACGGCGCAGGAGGCTCTGCGGGCCTTGTGGACACCGCTCTATGGCGAGGTCGGCGGCCTGAAAATTGCGACGACGACCAAGGTCATGCAGGCCCTCATGGGGATCGATCATCCGTGCGGCGGTGTGATCTATTCCAAGCGCATTCATCAATCTCCCGCGACCATTAAGCTTGCAGACCACATGCACGTCGTCATGGAGTGCGAGCTCGCCGTCCGCGTCGGCAAGACCTTCGAGCCGCGCCCCACGCCCTACACGCGCGAAGAAGTCCGCGCCGCCGTTGCCGAAGTCATGCCGGCTTTCGAGCTGATCGAGGATCGCAATGCCGACTACAAGTCCTCGAAGGCGCACTCCTTGATCTGCGACAACGCGTGGAATGCCGGGATCGTGCTCGGCGCGCCTGTGAAGGTGCCGACGAGCCTCGATCTCAACGGCCTCGCGGGAAATCTGACGACGGGCACGGCCAAGCACAGCGGTAAGACTGACGATCCCATGGGCGCGCTTGCATGGATCGCAAATCTTGCGGCTTCGCGCGGCAAACCGCTCGCTGCCGGGCAGGTCGTCATTACCGGGAGCCTCATCCCGACCCTGCCGATCGCGGCCGGTGAGACCTTTGATTTCGCGATCGAAGGGATCGGCGGTGTGCAGGCGACCGGCGCGTAACCCAAGAAAATCAAATCAACAGGATGATCTGAGAGATATGCAACACGGGACTGCGAAGGACCTCACTCGGCGCGAGACTTTCGAGATTTTCACGCCGGTCACGGTCCGCTTCTGCGACACGGACAAGCTTGGCCACGTCAACAACGTGTCGATCGCCTCGTATATCGAGGCCGGGCGCTGCGAGCTCTACTACAAGCTGATGCAGGATGCTGGCACCGACGCGAAGATCGACTTCGTTCTAGCCCGGGCGGCGATCGATTTTCGCCGTGAGATTTTCTACCCCGGTACAGTCGAGGTGGGCTCGCGCTTTATCAAGCTCGGCAACCGCTCGATCACGACAGGCTATGGTGTCTTCGTCGGCAGCGCGTGCGTCGCGACGGCCGAATGCGTGAACGTGTTCTTCGACATGTCGACGCGCAAGTCGGTGGCGCCGGATGGCAGGTTGCGCGAATTGCTCGAGGCTGCGGTGGCGCGCTAGCCTCTGCGCACAGCTTGACAACAGGTCACGCTCCCCGAGCTTGGCGCCGCGCTCGAGCCATGTTTTTCTCGCATCGAGATGCACATGCGATTCGCGCGCCGGTGGCACTGCGATCCCGCGATCCGCGGGGATGCCCCGCGTTAACTCGGTCGGAAAGACCGCTAAAGGGGCACCCGCATGGCCGTACGCTGGCCCTGGCGCCGCAAGAGCGAAGGCTTCGAGTGGCACAAGTACGTCAAGACGACCATTGCGGTCCGGCGGGAGCAGCGCCGCGAGCGGGCGGAGGAGATCAAGCGCTCGGTCGAGGATGGGGCCATCCGTGCTGCCGAAAATGCGGCGCGCCTCGGACGACAGGGCGTAGAAGCGGCGGGCGATGGTGCACGCCGGGCTTCGGCTGCCTCCAAACGTAGTGCGCGACGGGGGTTCTCGGCAGCGGGTGACGGGCTCAAGCGCGCGTTGGCGGCCTCGGCGTCCGGCTCGCGGTACTTTCTGGCCGCTTCCGGTCGCGGGATAAGGCGCGCTTCAGCGGCGTCGGCGGTGGGTATTCGGCGCGCGTCCGCGGCCTCGGCCAGCGGCATTCGGAAGGCATCGGCTGCGTCGGCGCGTGGCATCGGACGGGCGTCGTCCGCATCGGCCCAGGGTCTCCGGGTTGGTGGCGTGCGTGCCGGATCGGGCCTGCGCGCTTCGGCGAGTTGGCTCGGCCGTGCGGGCATTGGCAGCGCTGCCTGGACCGGTAGCAATCTCGCGGCCGTGAGCCGCGTTGCCGGCGGGGGCCTCTCTGTCGCGTCCCGCCCGCTTCTCGATTTTCTCGGCCGGCCGGGCGTTTCGGGGCCGCTGTTGTTGGCTGGTGGCGTCGCGCTGATCTCAGGTTTGGCGCGTCCACTTCTGACCGGAGGTGTCGATCGCGAGGCCGCGCTGATCATGGCCATCGGCGGTGTCTGCCTGATCGCTGGTCTGACGCCGCGTCTTCGCTATGGCTTCGGTGCGGTCGTCCTCGCAAGTCTTGCCGCCCCTTTTCGGCGCATTCCCCCGAGGATCGGGCACATATTGGCGGGCGGAGGTGCCATCGCGGCTGCTGTGCTTGCGACCATCTGGCTCTGGCCGGCGAGCCTGACGCCCTCGGCGCCGAGCATCAGCCTGCCCACGATGTCGCTGTCGAATTTCGTCCCGTTCAAGGCCTCGGAGCCGCCGATCATCGGCCGCGCATTTGCTGCGAATGGCGACACGCTGCGCATTGCCCAGCAAACGATCCGTCTGGACGGTATCGAAGCTCCCGAGCGCGATCAAACTTGCGCGCGCTCGGAAAATCGCGCCTGGCGCTGCGGGGAAGCGGCACATACGGCCCTGACGCGTCTCGTCGCGGGACGCCAGGTGCGCTGCGAGCCGGGCGGGAAGACCGATGATGGCGCAGTGCGCGCGACTTGCACCGCCGGCAGCACGGATCTCGCCGGTGCTCTTGTCGAGGGCGGCCACGTCCTCGCCGAGAGCGGCATGATGGCCCGCTACCGCAGCGCGCAAGCCAAGGCGCAACAGGCGAAAGCCGGCCTCTGGAGCGGTTCCAGCGCGCCCGAGCGGCCGACCGAGTGGCGCCAGCGCCTTTGGAATGAAGCCCGGGCCAAGGCCCCGCAGGGCTGCCCGATCAAGGGCAAGGTCGCGGGCCGGCGTGGTGACACCGTCAAGACGTACCACCTGCCCTGGTCGCCCACTTATGTGCGGCTAAGGGTCGTCTCGGCGCGCGGCGAGCGCTGGTTCTGTACTGAGGAAGAGGCCAAGGCGGCGGGCTTTGCGAGGGCCGAGATCGACGGATAGGCGGCCCTGAGCACGTTGCCGACAGTTCGCGTGCTCGCGTTTCGGAGTTTCCATGTCTGACACCAGTCCAGCAGCGCTCAAGAAGTCCCAGAAGCATTCGAAGAAGCGCTCGACCCGAAGGTTGGTGAGGCAGATGCTCAAGGTGCTGCTCTTTCTGTTCCTTATCCCTCTCTTGACCCATGCCGCGTGGTGGGTGTGGAACAACACCGCCTGGAACTGGCGCGATGCGAACTGGGCACCCTCCGGCATCCTGAAGCCGGCCGCCGCTGATCCCGAGCCCGTCGTGTATCTGCTGGCCGGGCGAACCGGCGGATGGAAAGGCATTTTTGCCCATCACACGTGGGTGGTGACCAAAGCTGCCGGCGCCCCCCGCTATACGCGATATGACGTCGTTGGGTGGGGCCGCCCCGTGCGGACCGACCACCTCTCGCCGGACAGTCATTGGTACAGCAATGAGCCCGCCATCGTGGCGTCCGTCAGAGGCCCCGCGGCGACCGAAGCCATCGCGTCGATCGAGCGGGCCGTCGCGGCCTATCCCTTCTCGAATGCCGGCAGCTACAAGGCGTGGCCGGGACCGAACTCCAATACCTTCATTGCCTACCTCGCCCGCGAGGTGCCGGCGCTGGCCCCGGGGCTGCTTCCGACCGCGATTGGTAAGGATTTCACCGAGGCTCCGTTTTATTTTGGGCTGACTCCAAGCCGTACGGGCGTGCAGTTTCTTGCCAAGGGGCTGATCGGCTTTACCGTCGGCTGGGTCGAGGGTGTGGAGTTCGTGTTCATGGGCACTGTCGCGGGTATCGATGTGCGCCGTCCGGCCCTCAAACTGCCGGGCTGGGGTCGCATCGGGGTCCCCTGACGTGCAAGAAGTGCCTATAAATGGCCGGTTTCTGCATTATTGGCGGACCGCGACAAAAACGTTGACCAAGGGTGTTGACCTTGCAAATCGACGTGTATATTTTGCGCCCACTCTCACGGTAGGTCGTAGGGCGCTATCGGGCGGGGCTTTGCAGGCACACAAGCCGTAATTCGGCGATCATGAGTTGCCTGCGATAAATGCCTCCGGCCCATTGCTAGCCGCCCCTAAACACTATCGTTCTCAAGCAGAGGACAATTTCGGACCAAGATCGACGCGCCGCCTGGCGGAACGTTCGATCCTCTGGTGTTGCGAGCTGAGGGCCCCCGAAAAAGGGCAACTCGGCTCGTCAGGTTTGGCGCATCCGGCCCTTGGTGGGGTGGGTGCACGAGGTACGGACGAGGCGCGATGCCGACTATTCAGCAGCTGATCCGCAAGCCGCGGGTGAAGCCCCGGGAGCGTAACAAGGTCCCGGCCATGGAGGCCTGCCCGCAGAAGCGCGGCGTCTGCACGCGCGTCTACACGACGACGCCGAAGAAGCCGAACTCGGCGCTCCGCAAGGTCGCCAAGATCCGTCTCACGAACGGCTTCGAAGTCATCGGCTACATTCCTGGTGAGGGTCATAACCTCCAGGAGCACTCGGTGGTGATGATCCGCGGCGGCCGCGTGAAGGATCTTCCGGGCGTGCGCTACCACATCATCCGCGGCGTGCTCGACACGCAAGGCGTGGCGAACCGCAAGCAGCGCCGTTCGAAATACGGTGCCAAGCGGCCGAAGTAAGTACCGAGAGACAACTGGGCGCCGCCCTATGTGGAGCGGCGCTCTCGTATTTGGAAGACTGGCCCCGAGCGGGCGGCACAAGAGACTAGAAGGAACGAGCGCATGTCGCGTCGCCATCGTGCCGAGAAGCGGGAAATCAACCCGGACCCGAAGTTCGGGGATCTGGTTGTCTCCAAGTTCATGAACTCGATCATGGTCGAGGGCAAGAAGTCGACCGCTGAGCGCATCGTCTATGGTGCTCTCGATCGGATGCAGCAGCGCGCCAAGGCGGATGCGCTGCCGATGTTCCACCAGGCGCTCGAGAACGTGATGCCGTCGGTCGAGGTCCGCTCGCGCCGCGTCGGCGGTGCGACGTACCAGGTCCCGGTCGAAGTGCGCAACGAGCGCCGTCAGGCGCTGGCGATCCGCTGGCTGATCACGGCTGCGCGCGCTCGCAATGAGAATACGATGGAAGAGCGGTTGTCGGCTGAGCTCTTGGACGCCGCCAACAACCGCGGCACGGCGGTGAAGAAGCGCGAAGACACGCACAAGATGGCGGAAGCCAACCGCGCCTTCTCGCACTACCGCTGGTAACCGGACTACGACGAGGCAACGGATATGGCCCGCGAATACGCGATCGAGGACTACCGCAACTTCGGCATCATGGCTCACATTGATGCTGGGAAGACGACGACGACCGAGCGGATCCTCTTCTACACTGGCAAGAGCCACAAGATCGGTGAAGTCCACGACGGCGCCGCGACCATGGATTTCATGGTCCAGGAGCAGGAGAAGGGCATCACGATCCAGTCCGCGGCCACGACCACGTTCTGGAACGGCAAGCGCCTGAACATCATCGACACGCCAGGCCACGTTGACTTCACGATCGAAGTCGAGCGTTCGCTGCGCGTGCTCGACGGCGCCGTGTGCGTGCTCGACGGCAACCAGGGCGTGGAGCCTCAGACCGAGACCGTCTGGCGCCAGGGCGACAAGTACGGCGTGCCGCGCATCATCTTCGCCAACAAGATGGATAAGACCGGCGCAGATTTCTACATGTGCCTTGAGGACATCGGCGAGAAGCTCGGCGCGCGCGCTGTGCCGCTGCAGATCCCGATCGGCGCCGAGAGCAACTTCAAGGGCGTTGTCGACCTCCTTCGGATGAAGGCGATCATCTGGCAGGGTGACGACAAGGGCGCCAAGTTCACCGAGGAAGAGATTCCGGCTGACCTCGTCGACAAGGCCAACGAATTCCGCGCCGCCATGATCGAGGCTGCGGTCGAGATGGACGACGATGCGCTCGCCGCCTACTTCGACGGCAAAGAGCCCGACATCGACACGCTGAAGAAGTGCATTCGCAAGGCCACGATCACGCGCGCCTTCTATCCGATGATGTGCGGCTCGGCGTTCAAGAACAAGGGCGTCCAGACGCTGCTCGACGCAGTCGTCGACTTCCTGCCGTCGCCCGTCGATCGCGGCGCCATGTCGGGCATCGACGTCAAGTCCGGTGAGACGGTCGAGCGCAAGCCGCTTGATAGCGAGCCGCTGTCTCTGCTCGCGTTCAAGATCATGGACGACCCGTACGGCGTCTTGACGTTCGCGCGCATCTACTCGGGCAAGCTCGAGAGCGGCATGAACGTGATCAACACGTCGCGCGACAAGCGTGAGCGCGTTGGCCGCATTCTGCTCATGCACGCCAACAACCGTGAGGAGATCAAGGAGGCCTACGCCGGCGACATCGTCGCGCTGCTCGGCCTCAAGGATACCCGCACTGGCGAGACGCTGTCGGATCCGAACAACCGCGTCATTCTCGAGAAGATGGAGTTCCCTGAGCCCGTCATCGAGATGAAGGTCGAGCCGAAGTCGAAGGCTGACCAGGAGAAGATGGGCGTCGCGCTTGCCAAGATGGCGACCGAGGATCCCTCGTTCCGGGTCAACACCGACTCCGAGAGCGGCGAGATCATCATCAAGGGCATGGGCGAGCTGCATCTCGAGATCAAGGTCGACATCCTGCGTCGCACGCACAGCGTCGAAGTCGCGACGGGCGCCCCGCAGGTTGCCTACCGCGAGACGCTCGCGCGTGCCACGGACATCGACTACACGCACAAGAAGCAGTCTGGTGGTTCGGGCCAGTTTGCCCGCGTCAAGATGCGTCTTGAGCCGCAGGAGCCGGGTTCGGGCAACGAGTTCGAGTCGGAGATCGTCGGCGGTACGGTGCCGAAGGAATACATCCCCGGTGTCGAAAAGGGCGTCGAGAGCATCTGGGCGAGCGGTGTGCTCATCGGCTTCCCGCTGGTCGATACCAAGGTGACGCTGTTCGACGGTGCCTTCCACGAGGTGGACAGCTCCGCGATCGCCTTCGAAATCGCATCGCGTCAGGCGATGCGCGAGGGTTGCCAGAAGGCGGGCATCAAGCTCCTGGAGCCGATCATGGACGTCGAGGTGGTGACGCCCGGCGACTTCGTCGGCGGTGTCATCGGCGACATCAACAGCCGGCGCGGCCAGATCCGCAACCAGGAGATGCGCGGTAACGCGACCGTCATTCGGGCTAACGTGCCGCTGGCGAACATGTTCGGCTACGTGAGCCAGCTGCGCTCGATGAGCCAGGGACGCGCATCCTACACGATGCAGTTCGCTCACTACGCCGAGGTACCACGCAATGTCGCCGAGGAGGTGAAGGCCAAATACGCCTGATCCCTGAGGACAAAGTTCAACACGACTTCTTGAGTTCAAAGCGGACGCCAGTCGTCCAGACGCATGAGGAGAGCCTGAGATGGGCAAGGAGAAATTCGATCGCAATAAGCCGCATTGCAACGTCGGCACGATTGGTCACGTCGACCACGGCAAGACGACGCTCACGGCTGCATTGACGAAGGTCTCGGCCGACAAGGGTTGGACGAAGACGGCGATCGCCTATGACGAGGTTGCCAAGGCCTCGGAGAGCCAGGGCCGCCGCGACCCGACGAAGATTCTCACGATCGCGACGAGCCACGTCGAGTACGCGACCGAGAACCGCCACTACGCGCACGTCGACTGCCCCGGCCACGCCGACTACGTGAAGAACATGATCACCGGTGCCGCCCAGATGGACGGCGCGATCCTGGTCGTGTCCGCGGTCGACGGCCCGATGCCGCAGACGCGTGAGCACATCCTCCTCGCCCGCCAGGTCGGCGTTCCCTACATCGTCGTGTTCCTCAACAAGTGCGACATCGTCGACGACGAAGAGCTCCTCGACCTCGTCGAGCTCGAGGTGCGCGAGCTGCTGAAGCAGTACCAGTTCCCGGGCGACGACGTTCCAGTCATCCGCGGCGCCGCCATCAAGGCGCTCAACGGTGAGAAGGGCCCGCTCGCCGACGAGGCGATCCTCAAGCTCTATGATGCCCTCGACAACTACATCCCGCTCCCCGAGCGTCCGAAGGACAAGCCGTTCCTGCTGCCGATCGAAGACGTGTTCTCGATCTCGGGCCGCGGCACGGTCGTCACGGGTCGCATCGAGCGCGGCACCATCAAGGTCGGTGAGGAAGCCGAGATCGTCGGCCTCAAGGACACGCAGAAGACGACCGTCACGGGCGTCGAGATGTTCCGCAAGCTGCTCGACTCGGGCGAGGCTGGCGACAACGTCGGCTGCCTCCTGCGCGGCATCGACAAGGAAGCCGTCGAGCGTGGCCAGGTCCTCGCGAAGCCGGGTTCCGTGAAGCCGCACAAGAAGTTCATGGCCGAGGCCTACATCCTCACGAAGGAAGAGGGTGGCCGCCACACGCCGTTCTTCAATAACTACCGTCCGCAGTTCTACTTCCGCACGACCGATGTCACCGGCATCGTGACGCTGAAGGAAGGGACGGAGATGGTCATGCCCGGCGACAACGCCGAGTTCCTTGTCGACCTGATCCAGCCGATCGCCATGGAGGAGCGCGTGCGCTTCGCTATCCGCGAGGGTGGCCGTACGGTCGGCGCCGGCGTGGTCACGAAGATCATCGAGTAATTAGGAGAAGGCGCGGGCGCCCGGTGTTGCAAGACAACGGGCGCTCACGTTTCCAGCGGAACGAGTGAGACGATGAACGGCCAAAACATCCGGATCCGGCTCAAGGCGTTCGACCATCGAATTCTCGATGCGTCGACCCGTGAGATCGTGAATACGGCGAAACGAACCGGCGCTGAGGTGCGCGGCCCGATTCCGCTGCCGACCCGCATCGAGCGGTTCACAGTGAACCGCTCGCCGCACATCGACAAGACGAGCCGCGAGCAGTTCGAAATGCGGACCCACAAGCGGCTCCTCGACATTGTCGATCCGACGCCGCAGACGGTGGACGCGCTCATGAAGCTGGACCTTGCGGCCGGCGTCGATGTGGAGATCAAGCTCTGACGGCTGGCTGGCGCTGACGAGAGCCCGAAAGGCGCTCCGAAGCGGACCGGACAGGAACCAGTGGCTCAGTCCTTAGGAAAGGAATGCAACGGATGCGTTCCGGAGTGATTGCACAGAAGGTCGGCATGACGCGGCTCTTCACGGAGACCGGGGAGCATATCCCCGTGACCGTGTTGAAGCTCGACAACCTCCAGGTCGTCGGCCACCTGACGCAGGAAAAGAACGGCTACACCGCACTTCAGCTCGGCGCTGGCAAGCGCAAGCCGAACCGGGTGACCAAGGCCGAGCGCGGCGGCTTTGCGCGCGCCGAGGTCGAGCCGAAGCGCAAGCTCGCCGAGTTCCGTGTGAGCCCGGAGAACCTGATCGAAGTCGGCGCCGAGATCACGGCCGACCACTTCGTGACCGGCCAGCTCGTCGACGTGACGGGCCAGAGCCAAGGCAAGGGTTTCCAGGGTGGTATGAAGCGCTGGAACTTCGGTGGTATGCGCGCGACGCACGGTGTTTCCGTCGTGCACCGCGCGCTCGGTTCCACCGGTCAGCGCCAGGATCCCGGCAAGGTCTTCAAGGGCAAGAAGATGGCCGGCCACATGGGTGACGAGCGCATCACGACGCTCAATCTCGAGGTGGTGAAGACGGACGTTGCGCGCGGCCTCATCCTGGTGCGCGGTGCGGTTCCCGGCTCCAAGGGCGGCTGGGTGCTCATTCGCGACGCCGTGAAGAAGCCGCCCAAGGATGCGCCGACGCCTGGTGCCTTCCGCGCGCGTGCAGCGGGCGCTCAGCAGACGACGACGGAGCAGGCCTGATGCAGACGCCAGTCACCACGCTCGAAGCGGGCTCGGCCGGGACGGTCGAGCTTGCCGATGCGATCTTCAATCTGGAGCCACGCCCGGATCTGATCCAGCGCACCGTGCGCTGGCAGCTCCTGAAGCGCATGGCCGGCACGCATCATGCCCAGGACCGGTCGGAAGTGACCGTCACGGGCAAGAAGATGTACAAGCAGAAGGGCACCGGTGGCGCCCGTCACGGCGACAAGTCCGTGCCGCAGTGGCGCGGTGGTGGCAAGGCCTTCGGGCCGAAGCCGCGCAGCCATGCCGTTGGTCTGCCGAAGAAGGTGCGTGCGCTGGCGCTTCGTCATGCGCTCTCCGCCAAGGCGAAGGCCGGCGAGATCGTCGTGCTCGAGAAGGCCGCTTCTGCCGACGGCAAGACCAAGTCGCTCAAGGCGCAGCTCGCAGCTCTCGGACTTACGAACGCGCTCTTCATTGACGGTTCGGAGCTCGATATTGGCTTCGTGCAGGCGATGCGCAATATTCCGAACGTCGACCTGCTGCCCATCCAGGGCATCAACGTCTACGACATCCTGCGCCGCCAGAAGCTCGTGCTGACCAAGGCCGCTGTCGCAGCCCTCGAGGAGCGCTTCAAATGAGCAAGCTCAAGGCCTACGACATCATTCGCTCTCCGGTCATCACCGAGAAGGCCACCATGGCCTCCGAGGCGAACCAGGTGATCTTTAAAGTTTCGCGCTCTGCGACGAAGCCCGAGATCAAGGCTGCGGTCGAGCAGCTCTTCAACGTGAAGGTGAAGGCGGTCAACACGCTCGTCCGCAAGGGCAAGCTGAAAGCCTTCAAGGGCATCGTCGCTCGTCAGGGCGAGGTCAAGAAAGCCATCGTGACGCTCGAGGAAGGGCACTCGATCGACATCACGACGGGTCTCTGAGGAATAGAGAACGACCATGGCACTGAAGACATATCGCCCGACGTCGCCTGGCCGGCGCCAGCTCGTGCTCGTTGATCGCGATCACCTCTGGAAGGGTGCGCCCGTCAAGATGCTCGTCGAGGGCAAGACCAAGACGGGTGGTCGCAACAATCACGGGCGCATCACCATGCGCCACATTGGCGGCGGACATAAGCAGTCCTATCGCCTTGTGGACTTCCGTCGTCGCAAGTTCGACGTCGAGGGCACGGTCGAGCGGCTCGAGTACGATCCGAACCGGACGGCCTTCATTGCGCTCGTCAAGTACACGGACGGCGAGCTCGCCTACATCCTCGCGCCGCAGCGCCTCAATATTGGCGACAAGGTCGTCTCGGGCAGTGCCGTCGACGTGAAGCCCGGCAACGCCATGCCGCTCGCATCGATCCCGATCGGCACGATCGTGCACAATGTCGAGCTGAAGGCTGGTCGCGGCGGCCAGATCGCGCGCTCGGCCGGTGCCTTCGTGCAGCTCGTCGGCCGCGATGCCGGCTGGGCCGTCCTCAAGCTGAAGTCGGGTGAGACCCGCCGCGTGCGCCAGGAATGCATGGCGACGGTCGGAGCGGTTTCGAACCCTGATCACGGCAACGTCTCGATCGGCAAGGCCGGCCGTACGCGCTGGATGGGCATCCGCCCGACCGTGCGCTCGGTCATGATGAACCCGGTTGATCACCCGAACGGCGGCCGCACCAAGGGCGGCAAGCATTGGGCGACGCCGTGGGGCAAGCCGACTAAAGGCTTCAAGACGCGCAAGAACAAGTCGACGGACAAGTTCATCGTCCGTCCGCGCAGCAAGAGCAAGTAGGAGCATCGATCGTGGCACGTTCTGTTTGGAAAGGCCCGTTCGTCGACGGCTATCTCTTGAAGAAGGCCGAGAAGGTTCGTGGCTCGGGCCGCAGCGAGATCATCAAGATCTGGTCGCGCCGTTCGACGATCTTGCCGCAGTTCGTCGGCCTGACGTTCGGCGTGCACAACGGCCAGAAGCACATCCCCGTGTCCGTCAACGAGGACATGGTCGGGCACAAGTTCGGCGAGTTCGCGCCGACGCGCACCTTCCATGGCCACGGCGGCGACAAGAAAGCGACGAAGGGCAGATAAGATGGGTAAGCCCAAAGCCGAACGGCGTCTGCCGGAAAACCAGGTGCAGGCCGTGGCGCGCAATCTGCGCGTCTCGCCGCAGAAGCTCAACCTCGTGGCTGCGATGATCCGCGGCAAGAAGGTGCAGACGGCGCTGACCGAGCTCGAGTTCTCGAGGAAGCGCATCGCGGTCGACGTGCGCAAGTGCCTCATGAGCGCGATCGCGAACGCCGAGAACAATCACGGCCTCGATGTCGACGACCTGATCGTCTCCGAGGCCTGGGTCGGCAAGAACCTCGTCATGAAGCGCTTTCATGCCCGCGGGCGTGGTCGCTCGGGCGGGATCATGAAGCCGTTCTCCCAGCTCACGGTCATCGTGCGCGAAGTTGCAGCCAAGGCCGAGACGAAAGCAGAGGAGGCCGCCTGATGGGTCACAAGGTCAATCCCGTCGGCCTGCGCGTCGGCATCAATCGTACCTGGGACAGCCGCTGGTTCGCCAGCCGCGCCGAGTACGGCAAGCTGCTGCACGAAGACAGGAAGATGCGCGAGCACATCCTGAAGATGCAGCGCCAGGCTGGCATCGCCAAGATCGTGATCGAGCGCCCGCACAAGAAGTGCCGGGTGACGGTCCACTCCGCGCGCCCGGGCATCTTGATCGGCAAGAAGGGCGCCGACATCGAGAAGCTGCGCGGCGAGCTCGCGCGCCTCACGCAGTCGGAAGTGCACCTCAACATCGTCGAGGTTCGCAAGCCCGAGATCGATGCGGTGCTCGTCGCCGAGACGATCGCTCAGCAGCTCGAGCGTCGCGTTGCCTTCCGTCGCGCCATGAAGCGCGCCGTGCAGTCGGCATTGCGGCTTGGGGCGCAGGGCATTCGTATCAACGTTTCGGGTCGTCTCGGTGGTGCCGAGATTGCCCGCGTCGAGTGGTATCGTGAGGGCCGCGTTCCGCTGCATACGCTGCGTGCCGACATCGACTTCGGCTACGGCGTCGCGCGCACGGCCTACGGGATCATCGGCGTGAAGGTGTGGATCTACAAGGGCGAGATCATCGAGCACGACCCGATGGCGTCCGAGCGTCGCGCGCTCGAGTCGCAGGAGGGTGGCGGTGGTGATCGTCGCCGGCGCGAGGATCGGGGTGATCGTGGCGACCGCGGCGACCGCCGCTCGCGCGATTAAGGCCTTCGAGGAACGACTGTCATGATGCAACCAAAACGGACGAAGTTCCGCAAGCAGCACAAGGGCCGCATTCACGGCGCTGCCAAGGGCGGGACGGACCTCAACTTCGGCTCGCACGGTCTCAAGGCCGCCGAGCCCGAGCGCCTGAGCGCCCGCCAGATCGAGGCTGCGCGTCGTGCCATCACGCGTCACATGAAGCGTGCCGGCCGTGTGTGGATCCGCATCTTCCCGGATGTGCCGGTGACGAAGAAGCCGGCCGAGGTGCGCATGGGCTCGGGCAAGGGTAGCCCGGAGCTTTGGGTGTGCCGGGTCAAGCCGGGCCGCATCATGTTCGAGATCGACGGCGTACCGGACAACGTCGCCCGCGAGGCGCTGACGCTCGGCGCGGCCAAGTTGCCGATCGCGACGCGTATCGTGACGCGGCTGCTGTGATGATCGCCTGCGGACCGTACGAGAAAGTTTGAGAGGCCTGAGATGGCGACAGAGAAATTCAAGGGCATGACGCTCGATCAGCTCGACGAGGAGCTGGTGAAGCTCAAGAAGGAGCAGTTCAACCTGCGCTTTCAGGCGGCGTCCGGCCAGCTCGAGAACACGGCACGCATTCGCGTCGTCCGCCGAGAGATCGCACGCGTGAAGACGGTTGCCCGGGCGCTTCGGGGCAATGTCCCGGCTGCGGCTAGTAAGTAAGCAGGAGAACGATCATGCCAAAGCGCATTCTGAACGGCGTCGTTGTCTCCGATAAGAACAACAAGACGATCGTGGTCGAGGTGGAGCGCCGCTTCACGCACCCGCTGCTGAAGAAGACCGTGCGCCGGTCCAAGAAGTACCAGGCGCACGACGAGGAGAACACGTTCAAGGTCGGCGACAAGGTGCGCATCCAGGAGAGCGCGCCGATCTCGCGCCACAAGCGCTGGGTCGCACTGAAGCAGCCGGGCTGATGCGGCAGGAAGGATTGAGGATCGCGCCATGATCCAGATGGAATCAAATCTCGACGTCGCCGACAATTCCGGCGCCCGTCGCGTGCAGTGCATCAAGGTGCTCGGCGGCTCTAAGCGCCGTTACGCCACGATCGGCGACACGATCGTCGTGTCGGTGAAGGAGGCCATCCCGCGCGGTCGCGTGAAGAAGGGCCAGGTCATGAAGGCCGTGATCGTGCGGACCGCCAAAGGCGTGCGTCGCGCGGACGGCTCGCTGATCCGCTTCGACCGCAATGCCGCCGTGCTGATCAACGCCAACGGCGATCCGATCGGCACGCGCATCTTCGGGCCGGTCACGCGTGAGCTTCGTGCGCGCAAGCACGTGAAGATCATGTCGCTCGCGCCGGAGGTGCTTTGAGATGCCGTCACTCAAGATCAAGAAGGGTGACCACGTCATCGTGCTCGCAGGCCGCGACAAGGGCAAGCACGGCGAGGTCATCAAGGTGATCCCGAAAGAGAACCGCGCACTCGTGCGTGGCGTCAACATGGTCCGTCGCCACCAGAAGCAGTCCGCGACGGCGGAAGGCGGGATCATCTCGAAGGAAGCCACGATCAATCTGTCGAACCTCGCGCTCGAGGATCCCAAGGACGGCAAGCCGACCCGCGTCGGCTTCAAGATCCTCGAGGATGGCCGCAAAGTGCGGTTCTCGAAGCGTTCGGGCGAAGTCATCTCGGAGAAGTCATAAGTCATGGCCGACAACGCGAAACAGAAGGGCGGTGGCGCCCCCGCTGGCGCCCAGGCCGGTGCGAAGGGCAAGCCGCAGGGCAAGGGTGCGCCCAAGGACGCCAAGGGCAAGCCGGCGGCCGGCGCTGCTGCTGCTGCGCCGCGCAAGCCGCGCCCCGCGGACTACAAGCCGCGTATGAAGACGCTCTACGAGCAGGAGATCCGCAAGAAGATTGCGGAGCACTTCAGCTACGACAATCCGATGCGCATCCCGCGCCTCGAGAAGATCGTGCTCAACATGGGCGTCGGCGAAGCCGTCAACGATCGCAAGAAAGTCGAGAACGCGTCGAACGATCTCGCGCTGATCGCCGGTCAGCGGCCGGTCATCACGCGGGCGCGTAAGTCGATCGCGACGTACAAAGTGCGCGAGAACATGGCGCTCGGCGCCAAGGTGACGCTGCGCGGCGACCGCATGTACGAGTTCCTCGATCGCCTGGTCACGATTGCGCTGCCGCGCGTGAAGGACTTCCGCGGGCTGAACCCGAAGAGCTTCGATGGTCGCGGCAACTTTGCGCTCGGTCTGAAGGAGCACATCGTGTTCCCTGAGATCGACTACGACAAGGTGGACGAGATCTGGGGCATGGACGTGATCGTGTGCACGACCGCGCAATCCGACGACGAGGCGCGCGAGTTGCTGCGCGCTTTCAACTTTCCTTTCCGGACCTAAGCCGGACGAACGACGATCAGGCAGGCAGCGTTCCTGCCGGCATGTGGGTCTTGGAGGACCTGATGGCGAAGAAGAGCTCGATCAACAAGAATGAGCGCCGGCGTAAGCTGGTGGATCAGTATGCCGAGCGGCGCGCGGCGCTGAAGGAAACGGCGGCTGATCAAAAGCAGCCGGCTGAGGTGCGCTTTGCTGCGCGCCTTAAGCTCGCCGAGCTGCCGCGGAACTCATCGAAGACGCGCATCCGCAACCGTTGCGAGATCACCGGCCGCTCGCGTGGCTACTATCGCAAGCTCAAGCTGTGCCGCAACCAGCTCCGCGAGCTGGCAAGCCAGGGCATGATCCCCGGCATGGTCAAGTCGAGCTGGTAGAAGGACAGGATCCTATGGCGATGAACGATCCGCTCGGCGATATGCTGACCCGCATCCGCAATGCGCAGATGCGGCGGCGCCCAAAGGTCACGAGCCCGGCTTCCAACCTCAGGACGCGCGTTCTCGACGTGCTGGCCGAGGAAGGATTCATTCGCGGCTACACGCGCGTCGATCACAAGAACGGCCAGTCAGAACTCGAGATCGAGCTCAAGTATCTGAACGGTCAGCCGGCGATCAAGGAGATCTCTCGCGTCTCCAAGCCGGGCCGTCGCGTCTACTCCCCGGTTCGCGATCTGCCGACGGTCGCGAATGGTCTCGGCCTTTCGATCCTTTCGACGCCGAAGGGCGTGATGTCCGACACGCGGGCACGCGAGGAACAGGTCGGCGGTGAGGTGCTTTGCAGCGTGTTCTGAGGCGTGGGCGTTTGGCGCCCGCACCCGGACTTACGAATTGAATTGAGGAACTGAGGCGATGTCGCGCATCGGCAAGAAACCGGTCCCCATTCCTGCCAATGTGCAGGCGGATGTGAATGGCCAGACCGTCAAGGTCAAGGGGCCGAAGGGTGAGCTCTCCGTGACGCTCCCCGAAGACGTGAAGGTCGAGAAGACGGCCGACGGTGTCGCCGTGACACCGCGCGAGGACACGCAGCGCGCACGCGCCATGTGGGGCCTCTCGCGGACGCTCGTCGACAACCAGATCAAGGGCGTCGTCAACGGTTATGCCGAGACGCTCGAGATTCATGGTGTCGGTTTCCGCGCCCAGCTCAAGGGCAAGGAGCTGACGCTGCAACTCGGCTTCAGTCACGAGATCAACTACAAGATTCCCGCCGACATCGACGTGAAGCTCGGCGGTCCGCGCCAGGATCACGTGCTGATCTCGGGGATCGACAAGCAGAAGGTCGGGCAGGTGGCTGCGGAGATCCGCGGCTACCGTCCGCCGGAGCCGTACCAGGGCAAGGGTGTGCGCTATCAGGGCGAGTTCATCCTGCGCAAGGAAGGCAAGAAGAAGTAAGCGAGAGAACCGATGAGCGCCCACGACAAGCAGTTCCAGCGCCGCGCCCAGCGCGTACGGCGGACCTTGAAGAAGGTCGCGAACGGACGGCCGCGGCTGTCGGTTTTCCGTTCGTCCAAGCATATCTATGCGCAGGTGATCGACGACGCCAAGGGCGTGACGGTCGCTGCAGCCTCGAGTATCGAAAAAGATCTCAAGGGCAAGCTGAAGACCGGCGCCGACAAGGCGGCCGCGGCAGAGGTCGGCAAGCTGCTTGCCGAGCGCGCGGTCAAGGCCGGCGTATCCGAAGTCGTGTTCGATCGCGGTGGCTACATCTATCACGGTCGCGTCAAGTCGCTGGCCGATGCGGCCCGCGAAGGCGGCCTGAGCTTCTGAGCTAGAAAGGGTTATCGACGTGGCACGCAATCCCTCCCGTGACCGGGACCGCGACGACGATCGCAAGAGCGATTTCACCGAGAAGCTCGTCCACATCAACCGCGTTGCCAAGGTTGTGAAGGGCGGCAAGCGCTTTGGTTTCGCAGCGCTCGTCGTTGTCGGCGATCAGCAGGGCCAGGTCGGCTTCGGCCATGGCAAGGCACGCGAAGTGCCGGAAGCCATCCGCAAGGCCGGCGAGGCTGCGCGCCGCGCTATGCTGCGCGTGCCGATGCGCGACAAGCGCACGCTGCACCATGACTGCAAGGGCCGCCATGGCGCGGGCCGCGTCATTCTCCGCGCGGCACCTCCCGGCACCGGCATCATCGCCGGCGGTCCGATGCGTGCGGTGTTCGATGCGCTCGGCGTTCGCGACGTCGTTGCTAAGTCGCTCGGCTCGTCGAACCCTTACAACATGGTTCGCGCCACGTTCGACGCGCTGAAGACGCAGGAAAATCCGCGCGCCGTTGCTGCCCGTCGCAGCAAGAAGGTGAGCGAGATCGTTGCGCGCCGTCGTGATACCGCGGGCGAGACGGCAGAGGCGGCCCAGGAGTAGGCCAAGCATAGGCAGTATCCGGCGGGAGCGGCACTATGAGCTGCGCCGCCGGAAGCAGGGCCAGAGGACACGAAGAACATGGCAGACGGTAAGAGCGGCGCCGGCAAGACGATCACCGTCGAGCAGATCGCAAGCCCCACGCGGCGCCCTGACATTCAGCGCCAGACCCTCATCGGTCTCGGCCTCAACAAGCTGCACCGCCGGCGTACGCTCATCGATACGCCGGACGTGCGCGGCATGATCAACAGGATCCGGCACCTCGTCAAAATCGTCGACGAGACGAAATAGCGGCGTCGGACAAGGAAGGAGCGCGGGGCCATGCGGCTCAACGGCATCAAGGACAATCCCGGTTCGCGCAAGACGCGCATTCGGATCGGACGCGGCATCGGCTCGGGTATCGGCAAGACCGGCGGCCGCGGCGGCAAGGGTCAGACGGCGCGTTCGGGCGTCGCGATCGGCGGCTTCGAGGGCGGTCAGATGCCGCTCCATCGCCGTCTGCCGAAGCGCGGTTTCCGCTCGCGGAGCCGCGATGAGTTCAACGAGGTCTCGCTCGGCGACCTGCAGGGTGCCGTCGATACCGGCCGCCTCGAGGCAGGCAAGCCCGTCGATGTCGCGACGCTAAAGGCAGCGGGCCTCGTGCGCCGCGAGCTGAGCGGTGTTCGCGTTCTCGGCGGCGGCGAGCTCAAGGCCGCGCTCAAGCTGACAGTCAATCACGCCACGGCCTCTGCGCGCGCGGCGATCGAGAAGGCCGGCGGCGCGATCACGCTGATCGAGCGCAAGGTTCTTGAGGCCGACGAGGCGAAGCGCGCCAAGACGGCGGCCAAGAAGGCCAAGACGGGCGGCAAGAAGAAGTCGTCCGACGACGAATAGGCCGCGTATCCGGCCGGGGCGGAAACGGGTGCGGAACGATTGCTTGGGGGCCGCGTCGCTGTCGCCAGTTGCACTGCACCTGTTCAAGCCCCATGTTGAGCGAAAATCACGCGGCTCCGCCCGGACCTCCGGCGCGGGGCCTGCACCCGTCGCGGGAGCCTGACACGCCATGGTATCGGCCGCTGAGCAACTTGCAGCCAACCTGAACTTCGGCGCCTTTTCGAAGGCCGAAGAACTCAAGAAGCGAATCTGGTTCACGCTCGGGGCGCTCATCGTCTACCGCATCGGGACATTCATCCCGATGCCCGGCATCGATCCGATCGCCTTCGCCGAGACGTTCCGGCAGAACGCGTCTGGCATTCTCGGCATGGTCAATCTGTTCGCCGGCGGGGCGATCGAGCGCATGGCGATCTTTGCGCTCAACATCATGCCGTACATCTCTGCATCGATCATCATGCAGCTGATGTCGTCGGTCTCCCCGAAGCTGGAGGCCCTCAAGAAAGAGGGTGAGCAGGGGCGCAAGCAGATCAACCAGTACACCCGCTATCTGACCGTGGTGCTCGCCGCATTCCAGGCCTACGGCATCGCGATCGGCCTCGAAGGATCGAGGGGCGCAATGGGCTCCGTCGTGGTCGATCCGGGCTGGTTCTTCCGCATGTCGACCGTGATCACGCTCGTCGGCGGCACCATGTTCCTGATGTGGCTCGGTGAGCAGATCACCGCGCGCGGCGTCGGCAACGGTATCTCGCTCATCATCTTCGCCGGCATCGTCGCCGGCCTGCCGAGCGCGATCATCGGCCTTTTCGAGCTCGCCCGCACAGGTGCTCTGGCGACGCCGCTGCTGCTAGCACTTCTGGTGCTGATGCTCGCAGTCGTCGCTGCGATTGTCTTCATGGAGCGCGCCCAAAGGCGTCTGCTCATTCAGTATCCGAAACGACAAGTCGGCAATCGCATGTTCCAGGGCGAGGCCTCGCACCTCCCCCTGAAGCTCAATACTGCGGGCGTCATTCCGCCGATCTTCGCCTCCTCGCTGCTGCTGCTGCCGATCACGGCCGCGCAATTCAGCCAGGGCGGCGGAACGGGTGGCTCCGAGTGGCTGAACGCGCTCGTGGCAGCGCTCGGCCGCGGCCAGCCGCTGCACATCTTCATCTATGTCGCGATGATCATCTTCTTCGCGTTCTTCTATACTGCCGTCGTCTTCAATGCGAACGACACTGCCGACAACCTGCGCAAGTATGGCGGCTATCTACCCGGCATCCGGCCGGGCCAGAAGACTGCCGAGTACATTGATTATGTGCTGACTCGCATTACCCTCGTCGGCGCAATCTACCTCGCGATTGTCTGCGTCCTACCTGAGCTGTTGATTGCCTACGCGGCCGTGCCATTCTACTTCGGCGGCACGTCACTGCTGATCGCGGTGAGCGTTACGATGGATACGGTGGCCCAGGTTCAGAGCCACCTCCTCGCACACCAGTACGAGGGGCTCATCAAGAAGGCGAAGCTCAGGGGTGCGTCGTCGCGGAGTGGGCGGAGATGAAACTGATCCTGTTGGGACCGCCTGGGGCCGGCAAGGGAACCCAGGCGCAGCAACTAGCCAAGAAGCGCGGCCTCGTGCAGCTCTCGACCGGTGAGATGTTGCGCGCCGCGGTCAAGGCCGGCACCGAGATCGGTCTCAAGGCCAAGGCGCTCATGGACCAGGGCGAGCTCGTCTCCGACGACGTTGTCGTCGGCATCATCGTCGAGCGTATCCAACAGCCCGATTGCAAGTCGGGCTTCATTCTTGACGGCTTCCCGCGGACGCTCCAGCAAGCCGCCGCACTCGATCGGATGCTCGCTGACAAGGGCGATCGGATGGACGCCGTGATCGAGCTCAAGGTTGATTACAACCGGCTCGTCGAGCGCATCGTCGGCCGCTACGCCTGCGCCAAGTGCGGCGAGGGCTATCACGATCGCTTCAAGCGCCCGAAGGTGCGTGGCGTCTGCGACGTCTGTGGCAGCACGGATTTTACGCGCCGCGCCGACGACAATGCCGAGACCGTCACGACACGGATGATGGCCTATTACCGTGAGACCTCGCCGCTCATCGGGTACTATTTCTGTAAAGGCAACCTTCACGCTGTCGACGGCATGGCGCCCATCGAGGAGGTTGCTGCCGGTATCGATGACATCCTTGCCGGGCTCGCCTGAGCCTCGTCGGAGTCTGGCCCAATTCGGGCCCAAGTCCGGGCTTTGGCGGCGGCCTTAACGGTCGCCACTGGTATTTTCGGCCAATCAAGCTCACCATGTCGCACCCTGGCGCTTCAACCGGCGGCCGCCCTGATCTATAAATTTTCACTTGTGCGTAGAGGTTTGGCAGCTTCCGTTGCCAGGTGATACTGGTTGGGGGACGGATGATCATTCTGAATGCCTTGGGGAGAAAGTACCGGTCCGGGGGCGCCGTCATGGCGCTGCTGGGCCTGTTTCTGGTCGTGAGCCACGGCCCGGTCCTGGCGCAGCGCAAGGAAGCCCCGCCGTCGCGGGCCGCCATACAGTTCTCGTACGCCCCAATCGTCAAGAAGGCGGCGCCGGCCGTGGTCAACGTCTATGCGCGCGGCCGGGTCACCAATCCGCCGCCTGGACCGTCGGGCGACATGCTGTTCCGCGACTTCTTCCGAGACCGCTTCGGAATGTCGCGCGACCGCGTGCAGAGTGCGCTCGGATCGGGCGTGATCGTTTCGCCGGACGGGGTTATCGTCACCAACACCCACGTGGTCAAGGTTGGTGCGACCTCCGAGATCCGCGTTGTCCTGGCCGACCGTCGTGAATATGACGCCCGGATCGTTCTTCAGGATGAGAAGACGGACATTGCGGTGCTGCGCATCGACGGCGGGGACGGGAAGTTCCAGTCGCTCCAGTTCGATGATTCCGACAACCTCGAGGTGGGCGACCTCGTTCTCGCCATCGGCAATCCCTTCGGCGTCGGCCAGACCGTGACGAGCGGCATCGTCTCCGCCCTCGGTCGCTCCGAAATCGGACGCGGCGATATCCAGTCCTATATCCAGACGGATGCCGCGATCAATCCGGGCAACTCGGGCGGCGCGCTCGTCGACATGTCCGGGCGGCTCGTCGGCATCAATACGGCGATCTATTCGGGGTCCGGCGGCTCGCACGGCGTCGGCTTTGCGATCCCCTCAAATCTCGTGCGGCTCTATGTGGACAGCGCGCTGAGCGGCAAGAAGATTCAGCGGCCGTGGCTCGGCGCCCGTCTGGATGCGGTGACGCGCGAAATCGCGGAGGGCTTGCGGCTTGGCCGCTCGTCCGGGGCTCTCGTAACACGTGTCCACAAGGACGGCCCAGCTGCCGCCGCCGGCATCGAGCCGGGCGACGTGATCACGATGATTGACGGACACGAGGTCTCCGATGCGCGCGCGGTAAACTACCGGGTCGCGACGCGCGGCATCGGCCAGATCGCGCAGATCAGCATCATTCGCAAGGGGCGTCCGGTTTCGCTCCAGCTCCCACTCCAACCGTCGCCGCAGATCGGCGGCGATGATGTGCGCAATCTCACGGGCGATCACCCATTCGACGGCGCGCGTATCGCCAATCTGGTACCGCACGTCGCCGACGAACTCGATCTCGACGAGACCAGCGGCACGGTAATCCTCAGCGTTCGGTCAGGTTCGGTTGCCGAACGGCTCAACTTCCGTCCGGGGGACATCATCGTATCGATCGGCGATCAGCAGGTGACATCAGTCATCGAGCTCGAGAAGAATCTCGCGCGTCGCCCCTCGTTGTGGCGCCTGTTGATCAAGCGGGGCAGGCAGGTTGTGCAGTTGCAAATTCCAGGCTGATCCGACATGGTTCACCAAGGAGCGACGGGACCACCATGACCGACACCGGCGAGGAGACGGTTACAGCGGCGCTGCTCGTGATCGGGGACGAGATCCTCTCGGGGCGCACCAAGGACAAGAACATCGGCTCGATCGCCGAGCACTGCACGATGATCGGCATCCGCCTGAAGGAGGTCCGCGTCGTTGGCGACTTCGAGGATGAGATCGTTGCGGCCGTCAATGAGCTTCGCCGCCGCTACACCTATGTCTTCACCACCGGCGGCATCGGCCCGACCCACGACGACATCACGGCCGATAGCATCGCCAAGGCGTTCGGCGTTTCGATCGATCATCATCCCGAGGTCAAGGCGCTCATGCTCGCCCATTTCGCCCGACGCGGCGTGGAGGCGACTCCGGCGCGCCTGCGCATGGCGCGAATTCCGAATGGCGCGAGCCTCGTGAACAACAAGGTTTCGGTCGCCCCCGGCTTCCGGCTCGACAACGTCATTGTCATGGCGGGGATTCCAGTCGTCATGCAGGCGATGCTCGATGCGGTGACGCCCGAGCTCAAGACTGGCCGGAAGATGCTCTCGGCAACCATCGAGCTCCTGAAGCCCGAAGGCGAGGTCGCAGCTCCTCTGGAAGCATCGCAGAAAGCATTCCCGGACGTGTCGATGGGCAGCTATCCCTTCGTTCGCGAGGGCCGCCTTTACGGCACCGAGCTCGTGCTGAGAGCCACGGATGCCGGCCGCCTCGCCGCTGCTGAAGCCGATCTGAGGGGGCGCCTCGCCGGCGCCGGTCTCATTGGATAGTCGCGATGACCAAGTCGGGTGAAGGCAAGAGTGGCGGTGTCGCGAGGGCGACGGTGCGCGCGGCACGGCTTGCAGACAAGCTCCGCCAGAATCTCGCAAAGCGTAAGACCCGGGCACGCGCGGCACGTGATGCCGCGCGCCTGGTCACCACGGCAGAGCCGTCGGACTCCAAAGAGCGCAAGACGTGAGTGCTGAACTTCAAAGCATTGGCGTCGTTGGTGGTGGTGCGTGGGGCACCGCGCTCGCCGAAGCTGCGCGCATGGCCGGTCGGCGCGTGTTGCTTTGGGCGCGCAGTGCGTCGGTCGCTGACGAGATCAATCGGCAGCACACGAACGCGGCCTATCTTCCCGGCGTCACACTCGATCTCGGCTTAGCCGCGACGGCGGATCTCGCGCGCATGTCCGAGGTTGATGCCGTCCTGCTCGCAACGCCGGCGCAAACTCAGCGCGCCATCGCGCTCGCGCTCGCGCCGCACATTGCGCACACAACTCCCGTCGTGATCTGCTCCAAGGGCCTCGAGCAGAGCACGGGCAAGCTGATGACTGAAGTGCTCGTCGAGACGCTGCCAGGCTGCCCGATGGCGGTTCTCTCCGGTCCGGGCTTCGCCGATGATGTCGTGCGCGGCCTCCCAACGGCCCTCACGCTCGCCTGCGAAAATGAGGCGCTCGGCGAGACGTTGGCTGGCGCGATCGGCTGCCGCCACTTTCGTCTCTACTGGACTGGCGATACGACGGGCGTCGCGTTTGGTGGTGCCGTGAAGAACGTCCTGGCCATTGCCGCCGGGATCGTCGAAGGGCGCGGCCTTGGCGCCAGCGCACACGCCGCCCTCGTCACGCGCGGCTTCTCCGAAATGCGCCGGCTAGGAGCGGCTCTTCGCGCCAATCCCGACACGCTCGTCGGTCTCTCCGGCCTCGGCGACCTGCTGCTGACCTGCGGCAGCCCTCAGTCGCGCAACATGCGGCTCGGTCGGTCGCTCGGCCAGGGTCGATCACTGAGCGAAGCGCTTGCCGCGCTGCATTCGACGGCCGAAGGAGTCTACACGGCGGCTGCCGTCGTGCGCAGCGCCAACGCGCACGGCATCGAGGTGCCAATCGCTGCGGCCGTTCATGCCATCATCGAGGGCACGCTCACCGTAGATGCGGCGATTGAAGGCCTGCTCTCGCGCCCCTTCCGCTCCGAGATCTGACCTACCGTCCGGCGACCTGCTCGACGCGCACGGGATGGCGGCGCAAGAGATCCTCGATCCGCAAGCGCTCCTTCTGGAACTCCGCGAGCTGGCGGCCGGTCAGCCGCCGTTCGCGCGGCACCTGGATCGAGAGCGGATCGACGAACTGATTGTTGACCAGCACCTCGTAGTGCAGATGCGGGCCCGTGGAGAAGCCCGTGTTGCCCGAGTAACCAATCATCTGGTTCTGACGCACTTTCACGCCCGGCGCGACGCCCGGTGCGAACCGGCTCATGTGTGCGTAGGCAGTCTGGTAGCCGTTCGCGTGACGAATGCGGATGTAATTGCCGTATTGCCCTTTGTGTCCGGCCTCCTCGATGACGCCGGATCCGGCTGCCACGATGGGTGTGCCGATCGGCGCGGCCCAGTCGACGCCGGTGTGGAGCTTGCGCGTATTCAGCAGCGGATGATAGCGCACGCCGAAGCCGGAGGTCAGCCGTGCTTCGTCGCCGCGAATGGGCTGCCTGATCAAGAATTTCCGCGAGTTGTTCCCCTCGGCGTCGTAGTAGTCGATCACGCCATCCGACGTGCGAAACCGGAAGAAACTCTGGCGTTCCCCAGCGCTCGCGATGGCCGAGTACAGCAACTCGCCGAGCTGCTCCTCGCCACGCCCTTCTTCACGCACGTCGAAGAAGAGCTCGAGTTCGTCGGATACGCGCGCTCTGCGACGAAAATCGGTTTCGTAAGCGTGCAGGCGCAGGATCTGCATGATCGTTTCGTGATCGAGGCCCTGCGATTGAGCGGCGTGATACAGGCCCGCATAGAGGCTGGCTGTCGCTCTTTGATGGGCCTCCCCGCTCGATTGCGATGGTCGCGTTTGGGTCCAGAGCGGATCGGCCGACGCGACCAGTTCACCAGCAGGGCTGCGCTCGACGCTCAGCCGGTGTGAACCGCGCGTGTCGAAGACCGCATACCGCACCGGTTCGAGCTGGTCCGGATTGGCGAGACTTGGCTCGAGGGTGAGTTCGACTAGGAATCCGGCCATGAGATCACGTTCAGCGAACGTGCCGCGAGCCGCTTCCACCATTCCGCGTGCGAGCTGCGGATCGGCGCCTGCTTGCTGCAGGATGCGCGTGAGTGTGTCGCCGCGACCAACTTTGTGCGCACGGATCTGGCGGCCTTCGAGGTCCGCGGCATCGTCCCGCTCGCTGCCGCCTGCCTTTTCGAGGACTGTCGTATTCGTGGGGAGCGCCGCCTCGGCTTGTGCGCCAGCTTTCTTTGCGCGCGCCGCTTCCTCGGAGCCTTCTGGCAGGAAGCCCGGCCGCATGGTGAGGGCATCGCGCGCCTGCTCACGCGCGCGCTGGACGAGGTCGCCAACCTCGCGCGCATCAAGCTCCTGCCCATCCTCCATGGGAAGGATTGTGCCGAGCAGCTCGACGACACGCAGCGAGACGCCACTCGCGGTGCCGCTGCTCGCGGCCGGTGCGTCCTCCGTTTCCCCGAGCGGCGAGGTATTGCCGTAGAGCCGGATCGGGTTGAAGGCGGGAATGGCACCGACACTGTCCGCGCGAACGGCGGCAAGCCGAGCAAGCACGCGTGCGTACGGCTTGTTCTGGATGTACTCGCGAGAGCCGCGCCGCTGCCGAATGCTTTCCTGGACGATGTAGCGGGTGACCATGGCCCCGGTCGTTGTCTCGAGGCGGTCCGACTTGGGCGCCGACCAGGCCAGGCCATCGGCGATAATTGGCGCGGGCTGTCGCTCGGGCTGGATATCGGCACTCATTTTTCTGAGCGCCGGCACGATGCCGCTGTTCCGGCTGTCGTGGGAGTCGGAGGCGCCGAAGATTGCCGCGACAATTGCCACGGAACCTACGGTCGCGGCCAGACATGTACTGAAAAACCAGCGGAATCTTCCCCCGCCACGAGCTTCTGCCGTATCCGCAGTATAGAGGTCGGGCAAGCCACCGCTGCGCCGGGTCATGCGCACATGGTGCTGGCCATGAGAGCGGCCGATGACACGATGCCGCCGCACCCGGCCCACCGTTGCGTGACGGTGTCGCTCGATCACGTAAGATCCCCCAATTCCACGCAAAATGGGCGTGGCATTTGTCACCTGGCGTCGGTAATAGCCCCCAGAGCCCGGCAAAGACTGAATGGACTAGCTAGCACAAGTATGGCGATCGGGCAGCCGAGCAGTGGATATCCACCCGAGCGAGCATCCGAAGCAAACAAAGTTTATGAGGCAGAACTTGGGCTTAGGCGCCGTGCGACCGGTTCGTGACAGAAAAGTTGAGATTGGTGTTGACTTGGCAAAGGAGAGGGCATAGATAGTCCCTCGTCGGCGCCGCTGCTGAGATGCAACGGCCGGCCGGCCTTCGATAGACGGAAATCTCTCGAACTGGTTAGAAACTCTCAGGCGACTAGCCTGATCGGGTTTCTGTTGCCGCCCGGGGACGCTACTAACGTAGCCGGGACCGAGAAGCCATCTGATCGTACCGTCGCTCTTTGACAAGTTGATTGAAGGAAGGGAAACGCAGGCGGCGGAGTCCTGGCGGGTTCCAAAGTAAGTCTTCGGGCTTACGCGGAACTGAAAGAGACTCTGGCGAATCTGCGTTTCAAGCCATCACCACGATGGCCGTTTCTGTGTGGCTTCGGCTGCGCGGATCGGTTGTCGAGTGTGAAGGTGCCCGTTACGCAGAGATTCTTGGAGTTCAATCTCCGAGCCGACCAGAATCCAACTCTTCAATATGAGAGTTTGATCCTGGCTCAGAACGAACGCTGGCGGCAGGCCTAACACATGCAAGTCGAACGCCCTAGCAATAGGGAGTGGCAGACGGGTGAGTAACGCGTGGGAACCTTCCCTATAGTACGGAATATACCAGGGAAACTTGGAGCAATACCGTATACGCCCGAAAGGGGAAAGATTTATCGCTATAGGATGGGCCCGCGTAG